>Ga0209256_1000007_pt1 | contig 1136599 bp, 1029 predicted proteins | sample AraplaCol_mCL_r2_2_FD_184270 | JGI IMG/M metagenome (GOLD analysis project Ga0209256, IMG submission 184270) | Arabidopsis root microbial communities from North Carolina, USA - plate scrape MF_Col_mCL_r2 (SPAdes) (version 3) | ecosystem: Host-associated > Plants > Roots > Endosphere | place...
CTGGAGAACTGCTGAGCCGGAAAGCGGCTTCGGTGGGGATTTGACCGGACCCTGGAGGCTGAGCAGTCAGAAGCATCTCTGACAACATGCACAGACGTGGTTTAGGTCGGCAGAAGTGATAATGCGCCAAAAGCTGCGCAAAGTAAATATATTGCCTTATTGAGTTGAATGCGGGCGTCTGGCGCGGGGCTCCACACCTGTGCAGGTCTGCACATGGTGCCGACGCCTCTACCATATCCCGCCCAAGTGACATGCGATGCAGACGACTGCTACAGCGAAAAGGCAGGCAAAGAACTTCACCCGCAGCTCCTGTACAGATTCAGTCCACAAGCTCTGATCGTGGTCGGGATTGCCGAAGCCGCCTGGAGAGTCATCATCAAGTGTTACCAGGTGTCCGACGAATGCCATTCCGGACAATCCCAGTGCGGGCGCTCCCAATGGAAGTACCCAATCTGCCATGCCGAAGAATCCCGCCGTAGAAGCGAAAAAGAGCGATGCCGCATAAATGGTCAATGCAACTTGTGTCAGTCTATTCATGTGGGTTAAACCGTATCGAGCATAATCTCCGCCCCAAGCGGTACTGTCGATGTCCTGGCATGGGGGGGCGGGGCCCGGTCATCGACCGAGCCCTTCCGCACTAAAACGCGTAGTTCACACCAAGCGTTACCGCCCCTGAGCCTCGGCCTGTAGCGTAATCGTCTTTGCGCCCATATCGTTCGTATGCAAGGGCTACAGCGACATTCGAGGTGATCATGTATTCCATGCCTACTGCTGCATACAGTGCTTTGCGGCTGCTGTACGCGCCGTACGTGTTGGGAAGCGCTGAGGAGACGCTGTTCCGGCTTACTGCTAAGCCGAGTTTGCCAAATAACGCGAGATTTTCGGATACTCGATACCTGGCTTTTCCCGCCAGGTACCAGGATTCTGCGTGCGCCTCGACATTCGCAAACCGTTGTTGCTCACCCCAGACCTGACAGGCACAACGGGATTTTCCGAAGTCGGTGTACCCGGCCTCTGCTGACCAGGTGGCGTTTAGTTGATAGCCGAGATATATCTGCGCGCCTTTTTCGGTTCGCGTGCTGTCACCATTGTCGAAGTAGAACGATCCATATTCGTGCTTTGCTGCTACGATTCCGATACCGCTGTACACGCTTGTTTCTGCCGCTGTTGCTGACGATCCCAAGTTTAGGGTACTGGCGCAGATGAGTAATGGTGCGAAGAGTTTTCTGAACATTCGATGATCCAGGTGAGCGCTAGGGGGCCTAGAGGGTGTAGGCAAACTTTCCCATCTGCGGTCGTTTGATAATGGACAGCAGTGCGGGTGCCCGATTCTATTTCCGCTGGATGGCGCAAACTGATATTTTGCGGTGAGCCGTGCAATTGATGCGCTATACCGTAGCCGGTTTGCGGCAAGGGTTTCAAACCTGCGTTTTTTGCTGAAACGGTCACCTTGGGCTGGATACGCTCCGTCACGCCAAAAAAAAAATTGCTCTGATTTCGGGATTTTCGTCCAGCAGGCCGGCTGCAGGATGTGACACAGACAGCGTGCGATGTGGGCTGCGAAACCGGGCTTTAAATGGTGATGCGTGAAGCCCAGCCGCTGGTAGGTCACGCCGAAGCAGGTCAGCGCCATGAAGTCCAGCGCCTGCTCGAACATGCGGGTCAGGCGCGCGCTCTCGCCAAGGATACGCGCTTCGGCCTTCACCTTGGCCCAGGTCTCGACCACGATCGCGCCATCCCGCCAACTACCGTGGCGTAAGCGCGCAGGATCGGGGAGTAGTCGAGGTCCATCCCCACCTGTTCGGGCTGCCGGCCATGACCGTGCGCATCTTGGAATCGTTAAAGTCGGCGACCTCGGGCCAGCCTTCGCGCACTTTGCTGCCGAGCAGCTCGGGGTGGCGTCCGCCCGCGAAGCCAGCATAGGCATTGTTGTACAGCATGTAGCCGTGTCAGGCCTACAAGGTGATCATGGGAACTGGCGAACGCAGCACCAGCGCCAAGGTAGTTTTCATCCATGCCGGCCATTGCTCGACGGGGCCGAGTTCAGTGGTACTCCAGTCGCGGTCAATCAGTGACGTAACTATTTGCTATCACAACATCTGCGCACCGGCGACCTCGCCTGTCGGGGTGAGGTACTTCACGCCGCCGTCCTCCGCTAGTCTTACGTATGCCGCGACAAACAGCATTGCTGACTGGATCGCGTTCCAGTTATCGATGCCCCGGATCGATACTTCTTCCTTACCGCAAATTACAGAACAGCTTGCTTCGAGCCCATCGTTGACCGGCAGGGAAATGCTGATGGGGAAGGCGGCTTCACGGCCTTCTGGTCGAATTTCTTTCCAGTGACGTTCGCAAATAATCATTCAAGTTTCCAGTGATAAAGCCTTAGAGAGGTAGGGATTGCGGCTGCCGGCCAGCAGGCTGGCTGGGCGCCCTAACGGGACGACAGTGCCGCGGCATAGAGGCGGTCGCGACCGAGCCACGCTGCCATCGTATGTCCGGATGCGCAACCGGCCTCCTTTTTTTCGGCAAGCCGTGCTGGCAATGCGCTGAGCCGATGACGCGCCCGGAACCCCGGTAGTAACGTTCGCCATGCGTCGATGGAATCCTGATGCATGGACCACGCTACGCAACGGGCCATCGCAGTTTCCGGCTCGCCTGGCTACTCTCGTCTAACTGGCCGGACATGGCCTGAGCGCAAATATCGTCGCGCCGTCGGGTGCGTAGCCCGCCCGGCGTTGATGCTGCAACGCTACCGTGCGAATCAGCTCGTTCTGAGCCGATGAGGTAGCATATCGTCAGGCCACCGGATGTTGTCGAACCGGGCCCGCCTGTCGGTGCCAGCCGTTCCATGGAGAATGAAGAAAGTGACCGAACCATCAAATGCCACTGTTGACCCGGCTTGCAGCGTTGACCGGGTGATTCAGACCCAGTTGCTGCAGGAACGCCCATCGAAGCTCCCAAATTATGAGGCTGAAAGCGCCGCGATGATTGAGCTAGCGGCGACCATGGCAAATGATGCCGAATCGGTAGCGCAGCGGCTGGTGGACGTCGCGCTCAGGTTGACTGGCGCCGGATCGGCCGGACTGAGCCTGGCTGAGACGGACGATGGCAAGGAAATTTTCCGTTGGATCGCAACGGCCGGCGAGTATGCCCGCTATCTGCATGGCACGATGCCGCGCGACTTCAGCCCTTGCGGGGAGGTGCTGCGACGCGCGCAACCCTTGCTCATGCTGGACATGGTGCGTGCCTATCCCTATGTCGATGGGCTGCACGCCGCACCGGCAGAGGTACTGCTGGTACCGTTTGCAAAGAACGGTGAGCTGGTCGGTACCGTGTGGATTGTCGCGCATGAGGCGGGTCATGTCTTTGACAAGGAAGACTTGCGCGTGGTGAGCAGCCTGGCGGCCTTCGCCTCGGCCGTATCGGCCACCATCAGCCTCATGCGAGACCTTGCTGCTCGTGGATCGCGGTTCTCGCGTGAACTGGAGCTCAGCGAACAGCGGCGCGAGCAACTCGATCGCACGATGGTTGAGCGCGACCTGGCGGTACAAGCCATCACGCGCGAACTTGAGGACACCAAATTATTGCGCGATGTCGCAGCACGTTTGATCGGCACCGAGGGCAGCGAGGCGCTGTTCGGCGAAATTCTCGATGCGGCGATCAGCATCACGCAGGCGGATGCGGGGACCATTCAATTACACGACAAGGAGAGCGATACACTGAACTTCCTTGCCACGCGCGGTTTCGCGCCCGAAATGGTGGCCCATTTCTCCCGGGTGGATGCCTCATCCGGCTCCCCGTGCGGGATCGCCCTGGCCACGGGCAGTCGCGCGACGGTCGAATTCCGGCGAGATGCCTTTGATCCGGACGGGTCGATCAAGCTGCATGCAGACGCCGGCCTCGTTTCAGCGCAGTCCACGCCCCTGATCAGCCGCACAGGCCAGCCGATGGGCATGTTTTCGACGCATTGGCGTACGCGCCGTGAACTGAGCGAGCGCGAACTGCGTTTCCTGGATCTGCTTGGCCGCCAAGCGGCCGATCTGATCGAACGCATGCAGGTTGAGGAAGCGCTGCGCAGTAGCGAGAAAGAGCTGCGGGAAGGTGCACGGCGCAAGGACGAGTTCTTGGCGGTGCTGGCCCACGAGCTGCGCAATCCGCTAGCCCCGATTCGCACCGGGGTTGATTTTCTCAGGAAGGCCATGCACGAGCCTATCGTGGCGAAAGTGCAGCCAATGATGGAGCGCCAGGCGAGCCATATGGTCCGCCTGATCGACGATCTGCTCGACGTCTCGCGCATCACCTCGGGCAAGGTCGCGCTGCGACACGAGACAGTGACGCTGGGCAGCCTGGTCGACACCGCTCTCGAGGCGAACCGTGCCGCGATTGCCGCTGCGGCTCTGACATTGGAGGTCCAGATCGATGAACCGGGGCGGCAGCTTCGTGTCGACCCAACCCGCATGTCGCAGGTCCTCTCGAATGTGTTGCAGAATGCCGTCAAGTTTACTGCTGCCGGTGGCGCCATCAAGCTCAGTGCGAGCCTGTCAGGCGGGCCGGGGCCATCCCGGGCCGAGCAGGTATTTCAGATTACGGACACCGGCGTCGGCATCGCGGCCGATAAATTGCCCACCATATTCGAGCTCTTCACGCAGGTTCGTCCCGACAGTGCCAGGCGGCACGGCGGCATGGGGATCGGCTTGGCTCTCGCACGCAGCTTGGTCAGTTTGCATGGCGGCACGCTGACTGCGGCAAGCGCTGGTCCAGGGACCGGAAGCACCTTCGTTATTCGTATTCCGGTCACGGAATTCGCCCCCCCGGACCATCCCCCTCAACCGATCGTAAGCGCGGCCGCGAAATGGGCCGGCCTGCGCGTGTTGATTGTCGATGACAACAAGGATGCGGCGGATGCCCTGGGCGAGCTGTTGTCGCATCATGGCAGTGAGGTTTGCGTCAGCTATCTCGCTGAGGCGGCACTCGACCTGCTCGGCAATTTCAATCCAGCGATCATTTTGCTCGACATCGGCATGCCGGTTATGGACGGCTACGAAGCGTGCAGACGCATCCGCGCACTGAAAGGGACCGCGGTCCGTATCGTGGCGCTGACTGGCTGGGGACAGGAGAACGATCGCCGGCGCGCGGCGGAGGCAGGATTCGATGCCCACCTAACCAAGCCGGTGGAATTCGCGCGGCTCGCCCGTGCCGCGTTCCCGGACGAGTGAGCGCTGGGCATCGGCTGTGCAGGGATCGGAGTTCTGCGAGAAGCTGCCGGCACAGCTTGTCCTGATATCGGTCTCTCCGGCACAAGCTCAGGTATAGAACTGCGTCCGGCCCCGAACGCCGTTGCGGCGGCGGGCACGGCGGTGCCCGCGCGGCGATCCCGGCACTCGAAGTAGGGTCACTATCGGAATCCGGTGGGCGGTGAGAAAGATGATGGCGTCGGAGAGCCCGCCGTAGAAGCATAAGCGGATGCCCTGGTCGATGATGGTTGCGGTATTCCGGTCGCGGCGCATGCTCGGTTCCGCCTGTTCAAGGCGGCTAGCCCAGCCCGGACCGTGACGACGCACCGGGATTGCCTTCCCAGGATTAAAAGCTCAGCGGCATGCGCGCCGACAGCGATACGTCGGGAGTATCGCGGGTCAGCCCTGCGCCCACCGTGATATTCAGCGAGCGGCGCTCGTTGAAACGATAGGAAAAGCCCATCAGCAAGGTACCCAGTTGGGTCCGCACCGATCCCGGTACCGTCGCGCCATTCTGCTTGGTGCGCGCCATCGAGCTGTGGTCGTAGCCGAGGCTGAGCGAAGCTTTCTCGTTCAGGGCCAGGCCCATGCCGAAGTTAAAGCCCACCACGCCGCCTGGCTTGATCTCGCCCAGCGGCTCCCATTCGCCTCCGAGCACGAGGCGGTTCACATTGCTGCGTTTGAACGAATGCAGGTAGCTAACGCTGCCGAAGAAGATGGCGGGATCGGACGGGAACAGCGCGGTCAGGCTCGGTTGCGCGCCATAAAAACCCGAGCCGGTGGGCAGTTCCAGCGGGAGACCGGTGCCGGTCGCATTCTCGCCGACGCAACGTTTGGCGCAATCCGTCATGACCTCGAAAGGATCGCGCCCGGTGCGCGTTTTGACCCGTAAGCCGGCGATGAAATAGGGCCGGTCGCTGCCGCCATCGTTGAGCTGCTGGCGTATCGACAGCTCCATGTCGCCCACGGCCTTGCCGCTGGTATCGAACACGCGCTCGGCAGCGGTGCCGGTGAACAGTTCACGGCTGACGGTGGAATCGGAGCGGTAGACATAGGGCAGCCGCAGTTCGATTTCGGTACGGCGTGTCAGGCCATAGCGCACTGCGACCGCGCCCGTCAGTGTATTGCGCTTCACTTCGCGCACGTCAACCAGGCCAATCAGGAGCGCCGGAATGATCGTATAGCCCACCAGCGCAACACGGTTGCTGGAAGAGTAGCCGAACTGTAAGGATGGCTCGACGACATAGTGTCCCTTCGGTGTCAGGACGCCGGGGGCTTCGAACAGGGGCGCGATTTCCGGCGGACGGCCATCGCGCTCAGGCGCCTGGCCCACCATCGATCCTGGCACGGCTGGCGCTACTGTTCCGCCACCGGCTTGCGGCTGCGATTGGCCAGCGGGGATCGCCCCGGCGCCACGCCATCGCTCCAGCACCCGATCCGCCGCTGGCTCCGGCGCCGTTGCCGGTCCGGAGCGCGGGTCCAGCTGGCGCCGCAACTGCTGCAGCAAGACGCGCTGCGCAGCGACTTCCCGTTTCAATATGTCGAGTTCGGCGGCTAGGGCGCCGGGGCTGGGAGCGGGTGCTTGCTGGGCATAGGCGCTACAGGCCAGCAAGGACAGCCCCGCAGCACTGGCGCGCAGGGTAAGGGGAAACGTCATGCTTGACTACTCCTTAAATGGATGAAAAAGATCAGCGCGGGGTCAGCACCTGGGCAAACACCTGGCGCAAACTGCCTTCGAGGTTCATGCTTTTTAACGAGGAAAGGCTGTTGACGGTGGTGTTGATGGTGGTCTGGCTGCGGATCAGCTGATCGTTCGCGCTGTTCTGCAGCAGCACCGCGGACAAGCTGCGCGAGGCTGACACGGCATCGTCGGCGCTCAGGCGCGCCACGTCCGGTATGTTCAGGCGTGTGTCGGCGACCATGCTGCCGTTGATGCTGACCAGGCGTTCAACGCTCAGCGCCACCAGCAGGCCGCCGACGTCGAAGCCGCCGCGCGCTTGTGCCAGTAAGCTGTCGGGCACCGGCGCCCATGCGCTTTGCCGTGCCGCGGCCGGCGCCGTGAAGATCAGCAGGCCGGCCATGACGATAAGGATGGATAGGGGAGAGAGCGATAGGTTGTGCATAAGGGTTCCTAAAAGTCGCCAGCGTCGAGTTTGGGCAAGGTGATGCGCGCCAGGCTGCCGCGCTCCATGCCGTCTTCGGGCGCTGCTTGCGGTGCGACACGCCAGTCGGCGATGTCGTTGAAGCGCGGTCGCGCGCCCGGCCCGTGAATCACGAACAGCAAACGGTTCTGCCAGATGGCCTCGAAATGCGCGCGTGCGATCGAGCGGGTGCCGACGGATGGGTCGCCCACCAGCACGCGGCCCGGCCGCAATCCTTTGACCACCACAAAATGGTGATAGCCGTTTTCGGCAATGAGAACGATGGCCGGGAAACCGGCTTCCAGCAGCTTGTCCAGCGGGAGTTGAAAGCCGTCGGCCTGAAAACCATGTGCGCCCAGGAAGCGCTTGATATCGAGCAGGGAAAATCCTTCCTGCCGAATGCGCGCCTGCTCGCCATCCCGGAACATCTGCTCGAACGCAGTTTGCTCGGACATCGGATAGCGATAGTGGTGGGTAAGCAGTGTGGCCACGGCGGCTGAGCCGCAGCTGAAGTCGTACTGCTGCCGGATCGTCGACAGGTAGCGTGCCTCGCGCAGGCTGGTGGCGCGGACGGAGAAACTGGCGCCGTTGATGCCTGCCAGGTCCACCGCATACGCGGTGCTGCCTGCGATCAGCCAGCCGGCCACGATGGAAATGGTGCGGCCTCTCATTTGATCTGCACGTTCACAATGGTGGCGTTCTGGATCAGGACGTTCGCGCCGGAATTCTGGATCACCATCGGCAAGCCGGCCGCATTGGTGAAAGCGCCGTCAGTGATGATATTGGCGCCGGTGGCGACGCTGATGGCGCTGTTGCCGGTGACGGCGCCGGTCAACTTCTGGTCGGTCCATGGGGCATCGCTGCCGCCGCGCAGCTGCTGTAGCCGGGCATCGTTCATCACGACGGCCTTGCTGAACGGTGTGGCCGCCGGCCGCTCCGCCACGCTGGCAAGCGGCACGGCTGGCGCCGTGGGCACCGCCTCTTGCGCGGCAACTGGCAGGCTTGCCCCCACCGCCAGCATGCACTGCAGCCAGTAATTTATTCTTGTGGATCGTTGCATAGAGCCTCCTTGTCAGGTTCAGCCAAAGGACCCGGATCGATGGCCCGACGCGATCGGTCCGGGAACTGCTTTAGCGGCTGCCGACTGCCAGGTTGGCTTGCACGTTCACGCTTTGCTGCACCAGGGAGGAGATGCCGCTGTTCTGGCTGAGAACAGTAATCCCGGCCGCCGACTGGCCAACGTTGCTCATCGCGTTCGACATATTGAACGTACCCGCGTTCACGTTGTTACTGCCGCCGTTGCCCGCGGTACCGCCTTGGCCCGCGCCGCCGGTGGCCATGCCGGCCGTATTGGCGCCGGCCGAACCGCCTGCGCCGCCCATATTGCTGCCGCCGCCCGAACCGCCGGCGCCACCGGCGCCGGCGGTTGCGCTACCGCCGCTGGCGGCACCGCTGTTGCCGCCGCCACCGCTGGCGCTGCCGCTGGCCGCCCCGTCGCCGCCGGCGTTTTGCGCCAGGCCGCTGGAACCGCCGCTGCCACCGGCCGCACCGGCCGCGCCATTACCGGCGGTGCTGGTGCCGCTGCCTGCCGCTGCGCCGCTGCCGCCGTTACCGCCGGTACCGCTGGCGCCGTTGCCAGCCGTGCTGCCGGCGCCCGCACCGGCGCCGCCCGCGCCAGACGTGTTGCTGCCGCCTGCTGCGCCGTTGCCGCCGGTGTTGCTGGCCATGGCGCCCGCGCCGCCTGCTGCGCCGTTGCCGCCCGCCGCGCCCGCGCCACCCATACCCGCCGTACTGCTGCCGGAGGTGCCGCTGGCGTCGCCCGCCGTAGCCGCACCGCCGCTGCCGCTACCTGCGCTGGCCGTTGTGCTCTGTGCGCCATTGCTGGACGGCGTGCCGCCCTGGTCGCTGCCGCTGCCGGTGCCTGGGCTGTAGGTGCCGGTGCCGTTGGCGCCGCCGCCGCTGCCATTGCCTGCGGCGGGTGCGTTGTGGGCCGTGGCGCTGCCGCCATGGGCCCCGCCACCCATACCGCCGGCGCCGCCGCCGCCACCGGCGCCGCCCGCGCCGCCGGCCCCGCCGCTCGCATGGCCGGTACTGCCGCCGCTGCCGCCATTGCTGCCATACGCCGTGCCGCTGCTGCCGCCGTTGCCGCCGGTTGCGGCGCCGGCGATGCCGCCCGCGCCGCCGCTGCCCGAGCCGCCGCTGGCGCCGCTGCCGCCGTTGCCGCCGGTGCCGTCGCCGCCCGTGCCGCCGGCTCCGCCGCTGCCGCCGCTGCCACCGCTGCCGGCGGCGCCGCTGCTGGCATTGCTGGCCACGCCGCCTGCGCCGCCCATGCCGCTGGTGGCGTGGCCGCCGCTGGCAGAACCGCTGGCCACACTGCCGGTGGTAGCGATACCGCCGCTGCCGCCGCTGGCGCCACTGCCGCCGCTGGCGCTGGCGCCGTCGCCACCGCTGCCGCTGGCGCCGCCGCCATGGGCGCTGCCGCCAACGCCGCCGGCGGCCTGGCCGCCGTTGGCATTGCCGGAATTGGTGGCGACATTGCCGATGTTATGGACCTGGTTGTTGCTGACCGTGCCGTGCAGGGTGCTCACTGCCGTCGCGGTCGAGGTGTTGAAGGAATTGCTCAGATTGGAGGTGGCGGTGGCGCCATTGTTTGCCGCCGCGGCGCCGGCCGCCATGGCGCGGGCCGCGCCACTGCTGTTGTTGTTTTCGTTGGCATTGCTGGTGTGCGTGGTGGTGCTCGAATTGTTGTCGTGATTGGTGCTGGAGTCGTTGTCGCGATTGCTGTTGTTGTCCTGCGTGGCGGTGCCGTGGCCGTTGGCATTGGCGCCTGCACCGCTTTGCGTGATCGTCCGGTTGGCCTGGCTGGCCGGGTCGGTCGATTGGGCGTAAGCGCTGAAGCTGAAGGCCAGGCCGATAGCAGTGGCAAGTATCGTTCTTTTCATGGTAGTCCTCGCGGTAGTGTTATACGAATGAGCCGCAGGGTCCCTTTGGCCCCCGGCTCCCCACCATCCCGCAAGAACAGTGCCAGCCTGTGCCTCCTGGCTTATCTGCTTGATAAGCTTGGTAATGGCCGCAATGGCGCGGGCCGGTAGTTGATTGCCAGACACGCTGGGGCAGGCAGCTGTCACAAAAAGGTGACCGGACGGTACAGTCGTACTTGGCCGTCTGACTGTGGCGGCTTGTATCGCGGCAAGCATTAAGCGTCGCAATCCTGTGACTGCCAGGTCTGCTGTGACATGCTATCTGCGCCGCTTACGTAGCGACGGCAACTCCATCTGATGCTTCGCCATCAAGCGGTAAACGGTCATCCGGGAGACGCCCAGCTCCCGTGCCACAGTTCTGATACTTTTGCCAGACTTCAATGTCTGCTCGATGACGCCCCGTTCGGCGCGGTAGCGCAACGGCTGCAGGTGTTCAATCGCAGCTGCGGCAGGGGCCGCGCGCAGGCCGAGGTCGGCCGCCGTGATCAGCCTGGACTCGCTCATGACGGCAGCGCGCCGCACACGATTGATCAGCTCACGCACATTGCCCGGCCAGGGGTACGCCTGCAGCGCATCGGGCACATCGTCGTCGAATGCCAGCGTGCGCTGCACATGCTCCTGCGCGCATTGCGCCAGGAAGTGGTTCGCGAGCGGCAGCACATCGCGGCCCCGGTTCCGCAGCGGCGGCACGTCGATCGACAGCACATCGAGCCGGAAATACAGGTCCTCGCGGAAGCTGCCGCGCTGCACCGCCTGCTGTAAGCGCACGTGTGACGCGGCAATGACGCGCGTATCGACCGTCACCCCCTCGGTACTGCCCAGCCGGTAGATGGTTTTCTCCTGGAGAAAACGGAGCAGGTTCGATTGCAGCTCCAGCGGCAGGGCGGCGATTTCGTCCAGGAAGAGGGTGCCGCCGGCGGCGCTCTCGATCAGGCCCTTTTTATCGGCCACGGCGCCGGAGAAAGCGCCGCGCGCATAGCCGAATAGTTCTGACTGGATCAGACTGGCCGCAATCGCCCCGCAATTAATCGCCACAAACGGGCCCCGAGCCCGCCGCGAATGATCATGCAAGGCTTTCGCCACCAGCTCTTTGCCCGTGCCGCTTTCGCCCCATACCAGCACCGACGCATCGCTGGCGCCTACTTTTGCGATTTGACGGCGCAGGCGCTTGACCGCTGGGCTTGCGCCGATGAGCTGCATGGCGTGGCGTCCTGCAGGCACTGGCTCCTCATGGAGTGCTGCCATGCCAAAGGCATGGCCAACGCTGTAGCCCAGGCGGGCCACATCGATTGGCCAGGTATGAAAATCGATGCAATGCTGGGCTATCAGCTGTTTGCAGCGCTCCATCTGCAGGGTAAGCGGGCTGGCCAGGGCAATCCACTGGATCCCGTGCTGTTGCGTAAGCAGATGCTCAATTTCGTCGATATGTCCCAGGAAGTCATCCAACAGCAGCAGCCCAACCTCCGATGCGTGGCTGCGCAGCCAGCGTGGCGCCCCGACACAGGTGATAAAGCTGAGCTGGTATTGTGGCAGGGCCGTAAGCAGTTGTTCCGAGTGCTGAATCTTGCCAAACGCGATGCAGAGGATTTGCGGGAGCTTCATATTGCCTTTCGTTGCCAGCGGCTGCCGGGTGGCGTAGTCGGATGCCCGCATTCAACAGAAAGAATTCCGCACGAAGAGACGGTGTTAGCGAGCCAGACTATAGGCATGCGTAAAGCGTGCCAACACGGTATCGGAGTGCAATGTGCAATCACCGCATTGTGGCGGAAAAAAAAAGCTGCCGGCTGCCTGGCTGTTTTGGCAGGGCCCGAAGAGGTGCGTTTGCCGGGAGGTGACTTTTGTGGCGGCGATGCGACGCCGCGCAAATGTTTTTTGTTTTTTTTTGCGCGCCAGGTGTGCCAGCGTTTGATCGGCATCGCACGGCCTGCTTGATCCTGCCGTCCCGTGGCAGGCAGCCGGTTTTTTCAGAAAAACAGCCACGCAGAATGTTGTCCTGCCATACGCCTTATTCCCCACCGTATTTTAGTCGCACACCAGTGACACATGGCGGGCTTTGCTGTGGGACGTTTGCAGCGTAGTTTGGTGGCACATGCTGCGGATGGCCGCAGATGGAATGGAGAAACAAAATGATGAAATTGAAGAGCTTGGTACTGGCCTTGATGTTGGCGGCGGGCGGGCTCGCCCATGCTGACAATATCAACGGCAACGTCAATCTGGGCGGCACCGCTGCCGGTCCATTGTCCGCCGGCTTTGGCGTAACGCACCTGGAAATGGGCGAGTTCACCGATACATTCACGTTCTCGCCCTCCGACGGATTTTTCACGGTCGATGCGAGCCTGATCACCATCGGGTTCATGCCGAGCACCGATGTCGATTTCTATTCCGCCGATATCAATGGTGTAGCGCTGACGCTGACGCCGGAAGGCAACGTGGAATATGGCACATTGTCGATGTCGCCCATTACTGGACCATTAGTCCTCACGGTGCGGGGCATGGTGGGTGACAGCATGTCGGGCGATGCCTCAGCCAGCTATGCGGGGACGCTGAACATTAGTGCGGTGCCCGAACCTGAAACCTGGGGCATGATGCTGGGCGGCCTGGGCATTCTGGGCTTCCTTTCCCGTCGTCGTCGAAGCACGCTTGGCTGAGCTGCGCTGACAACGCGCGCTGTACACAGCAGGGATTGATCCCGACTCATCCCTTCGCAGCGGCGGTAATCGCCGCCAACGGCGGCGCCCAGAGTGCCACCTCGAACTGCTCGCAGCGTCTGGCCGTCATGACGAAGCCGGGTAGCAGTCGCATCAGCCTTTGATTCGAAAAAGGGCAGACGGCCCGCAAAGCCGTCTATGCCGGTTCGATTCCGGCCCTCGCGTCCAGTAGAATCAAGCATTTAGCTTGCGAAAAGCCCGGAACTTCCGGGCTTTTTTGCATTCCGGCGCCCTGCTGAACATTTATCGCCCTTGCACATCATGTGCACATGGGGGATGTCGAAGCCGTCACGGCATTGATTGCGGCCGGTGCAGAGCTAAATGCGGTCGGGGAGGGGGAAACGCCCCTGTTCTCAGCTGTTATTGGCCGACCTGTCGCGGTTACCCGTGCGTTGCTGGCAGCTGGTGCCGACCCATATGTTGTAGATGAAATCGGTGGTATGCCTCCGCGCTGAGAGTTCATGCTGTTGTGCGCGGACCTGCGGGCAGAGCTGCCGAAAATGCAGGAGGTCAACCAGAAAGTGGCATTCCGCGTAGCGTTTCAACGGCTGTTATTGGACGAGGGCACTATGAGACTATGCATGCTATTGGTCATTGCACTGGCGCTTGCATTCCCACGGCCTTGTTTCAAACAGCCGTGACCAGTAAACCGCGCTGCACCGCCGGCCGCGCCAGGCCGCGTTTAAGCCATGCCTGAACGTGGGCGAAGCGGTCGAAGCCGACCAGCTCGCGCGCTTCGTAAAACCCGATCAGATTACGCACCCAGCCGAACAGAGAAATATCGGCGATGCTGTAGTCGGCGCCCATCACCCAGTCGCGTCCCGCCAGCCGCGCGTCGAGCACGCCGAGCAGCCGCACTGATTCGGCTACGTACCGGTCGCGCGGGCGCTTGTCCTCGTAGGCTTTGCCGGCGAATTTGTTGAAGAAGCCGACCTGGCCGAACATCGGCCCCACGCCGCCCATTTGCCACATCAGCCACTGGATCGTTTCGTAGCGCGTGTGCGGATCGCTTGAGAGGAGCTGCTCGGTCTTGTCGGCAAGGTAGATCAGGATCGCGCCCGATTCGAACAAGGCCAGGGGCTTTCCGCCAGGCCCGTTGGGGTCATAGATCGCCGGGATCTTGCCATTCGGGTTCAGGGCGAGAAAGGCCGGATCATGCTGCTCGTTCGCCATGATGTCGATGCGATGCGGCTCATAGGGCAGGCCGGTTTCTTCCAGCATGATGCCGGCCTTGACGCCATTCGGCGTCGGCAGGGAAAAGAGCTGCAGGCGATCAGGGTGCTGCGCCGGCCAGCGCGTGAAAATGGGATGATCGGGCTTCACTTTTTTCTCCTGCCTTGTGGGCTTGCTTAGACCGAGCCGGCCGGCGGAACGGCCGGGAAGTCCTTCTCGGGATCGAACACATTGTTGATAAAATTGGTCAGGGAGTACATGGCCACCAGTGCAACAATCTCCATGGCGTTCGCGTCAGTATAGCCCGCATCGCGCACGGCGTTCAGGTCGGCTTCGCTCACCTGCCCGCGGCTCACGATGACCTTGCGCGAACTGGACGGCGGCATCGCGCCTGAGATCACGGGCATGTCCCTTCCGCGCAAGAATGATGTCCTCGTTCGGCAGCTAGGCCATGTGCCGCGCGGTAAAGCTGTGCACAGTTAGGCAGTAGTTGCAGCCGTTGACTTCGGAGACGGCGAGGCCGATGCTGTCGCCCGTTTTCACGTTGCCGCCTTATTGAAGCTATATAACTCAAGGTGCCCCGGCATGCTGGGCATATGGTCGCGCAGCGCCTGCATGTTGGCGGCGAGTCTTGCGCGCATGGCGGGCAGCAGGGCCCTGACGAATGATGCATGCGCGTGGCCGGCCGGCCATACCGTCCTCGCCTCGAAATCAAGGCGTTCGGAAAACGGCCGGAACACCAGCCCCGCATGCAGGTAGTCGAATGCCGTGATGGGATTGACGATGGCAATGCCGATCCCATTGCGTACCATTTCGCACAGGCTGATGGTATAAGTGGTTTCGATGGCGGTGCGCAGCTGCACCCCCTCTCTGCGGCAGATTGCATCGAGCCGCATGCTGACCGTGTCGTCGGGATTGAGCGCCACAAAGGGGTAGCGTGCAATCTGCGCCGGTGTGATCACACTGCTGGCGGCCAGCGGGTGGCCGGCGGGCAGGGCGACCACGCCGAAGTAGCGCGCAAACAGGGTATGTTCCAGTCCGCTCACGGGAACGTCATCCGCCACCAGCCCCAACTCCACTTCGCCGCGCAGCACGCTGCGGCGCACGTCCCGCGAGCTCATTACCTGCAGTGATACCAGCGTGCGTTCGCGCTCTTCCTTCAACTCCGCCAGCACGCGCGGCAGGAAACCCACGCCAAGGCCGGGGAAGCTGGCGACCCTTACCCGGCCAGCGCCGAACTGCTTGAGGGTGCGCAGGCGATGCTCGATCACCTCCATGCCGATGAAGTGCTGCTGCACTTCCAGCAGCAGCGCTGCCGCTTCCTGAGTGGGCTGCAGCTTGCCGCCCGTGCGGCGGAACAGGCTGATGCCGGCCTGTTCTTCGAGGCGCCGCAGCGACATGCTGATGGCCGGCTGCGACAGGCCCAGCACCTTGGCGGCGCGGGTGGCGGAACCGGAGGTCATGACGACCCGGAAGATTTCGATCTCTCGACTTAGCATGGTGTGCAGTAGGAGGCAGTGCCGGAAATTATAGCGATAGTGCCATAAATGGCGCTTATAGGTCGATAATGCCGGGCTGCCCGCAGCCAGGCTTTCTCCACATACACTGGACAATCAAGGAGGAAGCAAACATGAACACGACAAAGAACAGCCGGCGCGGCTGGTTGCGCAATGCAGTTGGCCTGGCCATTGGCGCGCCAGGCTTGATGGCGGCGGCCAAGGGCAGGGCCCAAACGCCAACTGAAGCGGAATGGCGAGGACTGGCGGCCAGCTACGAGGTCGCGCCCGATCTCATCAACCTGGAAAACGCCTACTTCGGCATCATGCCTTTGCCGGTGCTGGAAGACTTCAAGCGCAACATCGATCACCTGAACCGGCACAACTCGCCCTTCCTGCGGCGCGAGTTCGACCGCGAAGGCATCGAGGCCATCCGCAAAACGCTGGCGCAGCACACGGGTGTTGGTCTGAACGAACTCGCGCTGACGCGTGGCGCCACCGAGTCGCTGCAGAACCTGATCTCGAATTACCTTCCACTGAAGGCGGGCGAAAGCGTCATGTACGGCAATCTCGATTACGACACCGTAACCGAGTCGATGAACGACCTGGCGCGCCGGCGTGGCGCCACGGTGGCCAAAGTGGAAGTTCCCGAACCTGCGAGCCGCCGGAACGTTATTGATGCCTACGAGCGCGCGCTGCGCCTGCACCCGCGTACCCGCCTGCTGCTGCTGACCCACATCAGCCACCGCACGGGACTGGTGATACCGGTGGCCGAGATCACGCGTATCGCCCGCGCGCGCAATGTGGACGTAGTCGTCGACGTGGCGCAATCCTGGGGCCAGCTCGACTTCAAAATCCCGGACCTGGGCGCCGATTTTGTCGGCGCGAACCTGCACAAATGGATCGCGGCGCCGCTGGGACTCGGCTTCCTGTACATCCGCGAAAACCGCCTGCAGGACATCGGCGTGCAGCTTGGCGCCAGCGCGTTCCCGGCCAATGACGTGCGCGCGCGGGTCAACGCCGGCACCGTCAATATGGCCGCCGTCATGACCATTCCCGCAGCCCTGAAATTCCACGGCCAGATTCCGCTGGCTGAGCGCGCGGCACGCCTGCGCGGCCTGCGCGACTATTGGGTGAGGCGGGTGCTCGATGTGCCGCAGGTGCAGGTGCTGACACCTGAAGAAGAGGGTATGTATGGCGCCGTGACTTCATTCAGGCTGCGCGGGCGCACCAGTTTCGAAAGCAATGTGGCACTGGCGCGCACCCTGGCGGACGACTACGGCATCTTCACCGTGGCGCGGGTCGGCCCGGCGGGCGGCAGCTGCATTCGCGTGACGCCATCGTTCTTCACCACCCATGCGGACCTGGATAAACTCGTGGCGGCGATCCGCAAGCTCGCCAGTGCGTAAGGGAAGGCGATGAAATCCGCTTTCCGTACTTGGCGCAAACTGGCCGTGTTCGCATTCTGTTTCGCCGGCCTGGCGTTGAACGCGAATAGCGCTCCCGAATCCAGGCCCGCAAAAAGGCCTGTGGCAAACACCCCCAGCGGCATGCTGATAGGCGAGCGGACGGGTGGCGTGGATGTCTTCAAGGGCATTCCCTACGCCCTGCCGCCGGTGGGGGCGCGCCGCTGGCGGGATGCGGAAGCGGCGCAGGCATGGGCCGGCCCGCGCATCGCCGACCGCTTCGGGCCGGATTGCATGCAGTCGTCAACAATGGAGGTGCTGGACAAGCCCGAGACCGACTTCTGGTACCACCCGCCCTCGCTAACCAGCGAGGATTGCCTCTACCTGAATGTGTGGACGCCCGCGCAGCGCGGCCATGGCAAGCTGCCGGTGATGGTCTGGATCCACGGCGGGGGAGAAGTGCAGGGCGCCGGTTCCTGGCAGCTCTACGACGGCGCCAGGCTGGCGCGCAAGGGCGTGGTGCTCGTGACCATCAACTACCGGCTCGGCATTTTTGCCCGCTTCGCCCATCCGGCGCTCTCCGCCGAGCACGCGCAGGGCGCTTCCGGTTCCTACGACCTGTCGGACCAGATTCAGGCATTGCGCTGGGTGCATACGCACATCCAGGCCTTCGGCGGCGACCCCGCCAACGTGACCATTTTCGGCCAGTCTTCCGGGGGCATGTATGTCGCGGCCCTGATGGCCTCTCCGCGTGCGGCCGGACTGTTCCAGCGGGCGATAGGCCAAAGCGGCGCCGCCTTCCGCGATGCGCTGACGCCGCGTGCAGTCGCCGAAGATGCCGGTATCCGGTTCATGGCTGCCGCCGACGTGGCGGACCTCAGCCAGTTGCGTGAGATGCCGGCGGCCCACCTCCACGCACTGGAGCGCGGCGCGAAGTTTTACCTGCCGCCTGTCGTCGACGGCTACCATCTGCTCGAATCGCCCTGCGAGACTTTCCTGAAAGGCCGGCACAATGCGGTGCCTTTGCTGGCCGGATTCACGCGGGAAGAACACTACGGCTACAAGCCACCACCGCCGCTGCTCGGAAGCCATCGCGCGTTTGCGGATTTCACCAGAAGCTCATTCGCTGAAATTGGCTACGGCGGCAACATCATCGATGATTTCATCGCGCTGCTGCCCGCCAGCCGCAGTTGGGATGCGCAGGCGGGCTTCGCGGTGTTACGACACTATGGTGTGACGGGCTGGGAAACAGACAGCTGGGCTGCCATGAACAGCCGCCAGCAGGCCAACACCTACCTTTATTATTTCGCGCACCGTCCGCCGGGCGCGCAACATGCTTTCCACACGGCCGAGATCTCCTACGTCTTCGACAACGAGCGGTATTCACGCCGCTATTCGCCAAATATGCCGGCGGCAGCGCCGCGCAAGGAAGACCTGGCCTTGTCCGACGCCATCTCTGCGCGCTGGATTGCGTTTGCCCGTGGAGGTTCGCCCAATGTGCCGGGCCTGCCGGCGTGGCAGCGTTATGGCTCGCAGCAGCAGCGCCGCTTCATGGCATTTTCCGAGGGCCGGGAATTGCCCGGACGGGGCTTCTTCCCGGCGCTCCGCCACAGCAATATCTGCGAGGCCGTCACCAGGCGCTGAGGTGTATCCAATCACAGGCAAAGGCTGCGCGCGGCGAAGCGGCTGGCCGCATGCGCCCCGAACAGGAATTACTTCCGGTCGCTTGCGATAACGCCTGCAAACAGCGGCACCAGGGCAATCAGGCCCGCCAGCATCCAGAACGCGGCGGGCAGGCTGACCGCCTTGGCGACGAAGCCGATGCCGGCGGGGCCGGCGAGCATTCCCGCGTAGGCAGTGGTCGACACAGCCGCGATGGCGACACCGGCCGGCATGGTTTTCTGCGCTGCGGCGCGCCGGAACAGCACCGGCACAATGTTCGAGCAGCCCAGGCCAATCAGCACGAAGCCCAGCAGCGCGACCACGCCAGTCGAGGCGCTGAGCAGCACGGCAAAACCGGCGATTGCAATGCCGCCGCCCCAGAGCAGGGTTTTGTGGTCGCCGATGCGGCTGGCGATGGAATCGCCCGTCAGGCGGCCGGCCGTCATCGCGATCGAGAAGACGATGTAACCGCTTCCACCCTGGGCCACAGGAAAGAGGCCGTTTTCGGTAATCAGCAAGGCGCTCCAGTCCAGCAAGGCGCCTTCGACCAGGAAGGTGATGCAGGCGAGGGCGCCAATGACCAGCACCATGCCGCGCGGGAGCACGAACAGCGGGCCATCTTTTTTCTCCGAGCCCTTCAGCAGCCTTGGCACCGCCACGAACATGGCCGTCACCATCAGCGCTGCGCACAGCAGCGTGCTGTTGAGGATTTCGAAGTGCCGCGAAAGCAGCAGTGTCATGAAGGCCGAACCGGCGAAGCCGCCGATGCTGAACAGCGCATGGAAGCCCGACATTAAAGGCTTGGCCGCCGCGCGCTCCACCTCCACGGCATGCAGGTTCATGGCCACGTCCAGCGCGCCCAATGTGGCGCCGAAGGCGGCCAGGTTAAGCGCCAGCGTGAAGGTCGTGTCGGACAGCGGCAGCACCGCCAGCGCGGCGGCGAAACCAAAACCGCTGCCGATGATAACGGGCTTGCTGCCAAAGCGCGCGGTCAGCGGCCCGGTAACCACCATGGCGGAAATCGAGCCGATGCCAATGCAGAGGAACAGAAGCCCCAGCACATGCTCATCGAGGCCCAGCTGGGCTTTTGTGAAGGGAACCAGCGGCGCCCAGCATGAATATCCGAAACCTGCGACCAGGAACAGTAAGCGTGTTGCCAGACGGCTGGCGGGGCTATCAGCGGAGAACAAAGTCAGTTCCTTTATAGAGGCGCGGCGGCACGCAGTACGGTGGTGTCGGCCTGGGCGAGCAGCCGCACCTTGTCATCGGGGGCGTCATGTTCGACGATGAAATGGTCGATGTCGCTGACTGCGCCAACCCGGTATGGCGCGCGCGTTTCGAGTTTTTCGCTGGTCACCAGTACAATGTTGTGCTGGTCCGAAGCCGCCAGCGATTTCTTGAACAGGGCATCGGCCATATTGAAGGCGCATACGCCGGAAGCGGATGCCACGGCACAGGCGCCAATAAAGCAATGGTCGAAGTTCATGGCGGACACCGTCGCGACTGCAGCGGCATCAATGCAGCCGCCCACATGCGTATCGACCATGCCGCCGACCATCAGCAGCTGCAGGTCCTTGCGTTTGACGACTTCGGATGCGATGGCAATCGAGTTGGTGGCAACGGTGATGCGGCTGTTCACCGGCAGGAACCGGACCACCGCCAGATTGCTGCTGCCATTGTCGAGAAAGACCAGCTGGCCCGCCTGGACCAGCGAGGCGCCAACCCGCGCCAGCGCGTCTTTCCTGCTGCGCGCTTCATCCAGCCGCACCGCCATCGGCGCCGATGCGGGTGACACGGGCAGGGCGCCGCCATACACGCGGCGACACCGGCCTTCCGCCGCCAGCGCACGCAGATCGCGCCGGATGGCATCTTCTGAGACCTTGAATTCCACAGCCAGCTCCGACGCAACGGCGGGCAGCCCCTGGCCGAGCCGGTTGGCGATGATGTCTCGTCTTGCAATCGGTATTTCGTTCATCAATAAATATTACTATGCAAGAACGAGAAAGTAAATGTGCATGTTTGTGCACGTTTTTCGGCGGGGTGCGCCGATCGCTAGCAATTGGCAAGGCATTGCCAAAACGCTACACTGGCCTTTCACCGGAGGGTATCTATGTTGAGGCGAGCGGCGATTCTGATATTGACGGTATGCGCGGTACTCGGGCATGCAAGTGCTGGGGCGCAGACGCTGCGGCAGCTTCACCATGCAGTATGGACCGTTAAGGACGGCTTGCCCGACAACATTACGGTCATGGCACAAGGGACGGACGGCCTGCTGTGGCTGGGGACGGCCGCCGGGCTTTATCGTTTTGACGGGGTGCGCTTTGAGAAGTTCGCGCCAGCGGGCGTGGTTTTCCCCGGCCAGGACGTTTATACAGTAGCGGCGGCGCCCGATGGCAGCATCTGGGTGGGCTGGCGCATCCGGGGCCTCAGCCGCATCAAGGACGGCCAGGTCACCAACTACGGAATGGACCGCGGCATCCATAACGGCAGTATGTGGGACTTTGCCTTCGAGCCGAACGGGCATGTCTGGGCTGCGGGAATGACGGGCCTGACGCGCTTCGATGGCAAGCAATGGGAATTGATCGGCAAGGAGCACGGCTTCAGCGGCACCATGCCGCAGGCCATGATGATGGACCAGTCCGGAACTCTGGCAGTCTTCAGCCCGCAGGGATTGTTCCTGAAAGGGAAGTCCGAAACGCGTTTCCGGGGCCCGGTCGGCCGCACGAATACCTACCAGCAGCCGGTGCAGGCCAGGGATGGCCGGCTGTTCTTCATGGAAGAAAGCCTTGGCATTCGCGCCATCGATGATCTTGAACATTACGAACGGCGCGGCCATCCCTGGGTGGCGCGTTATCCGGCCGACAGCTACGGCAGCATGCTGCTGGCCAGCGACAACAGCCTGTGGTTCGATGTCGGGTCCACCCTGTACCGCCTCGAAGACCCGTTCGCCGCCGATGCCGGAAGCGGACCGGCGCCGCCCGGCGCGCAGTCCATCAATCACCTGCAAGGGCTTTCCGGCAAGATCATCAACTATATCTTCGAGGACCGTGAACGCAATGTGTGGGTGGTGACGGACAAGGGGCTGGACCGGTTCCGCCGCGCCAGCGTGCTGCCGGTGGCCGTCGATCCCGCGATCCTGCAAACGCCAATGGCCAACCTTCTGGCCAGGCCAGGGGGCGGCGTGCTGGTCTATAACGTTGCAAAAAATGGCGGGCTGGTGGAAATCGGCAGCGATGGCGGCCAGCGTTTGCTGGCACGGGGAGGCTACACGGCGGTGCTGCATGCGCGGGACGGAACCCTCTGGACTGCACGGAGTGACGGGATCGAAAAACGCGCTACCGGTGGTGCGCTCATCCAGTCATGGCCACTGCCGCCGGCGATGGCGTCCACCGGGTTTATCCGCGACGTGGCAGAGGGGCCGGACGGCGCGCTGTGGGTGGCCGTGGTGCGGAGTGGCGTGCGCCGCTTCAAGGATGGAGCGTGGAGCGGGCCTGTGGCAACGCTGTACCGCGGCGGGCAGGCCACGCCGCTATCCATGTCCGGCACGCCGTCGGGCAAGCTGCTGTTCGGCTACGTCGATTCGCGCGCCGCCATCGTGGACGGCGAACAGGTGCGTATTTTCGGGCCGGACGAGGGGCTGAACATCGGCCAGATTGCACATATGGGGGAGGCGCACAAGCTGATCTGGGCGGCCGGCGACGGCGGCGTGGCCCTGCTTGACCAGGGCCGCTTCCGCCGGGTGACCCTGGCCGACGGGCGCGATGTACCGGTCAGCAACGACTTTCTTGCCGCGCCCGATGGCAGCCTCTGGTTCAACACGGCGGAAGGCCTGCTGTCCATTCCTGCGGCGGAAGTGCGGTCCACCATTGCAAGCCCCAGTTACCGGCCGCGCTACCGGATCTTCAACCGGCTGGATGGCGCCGGTGGTATCGTGGGCGTGATCCACCAGCATAGCGCGGCGATCGACCGCCGGGGCCTGCTCTGGTTTACGACCTCGGACGGGCTGTTCCGTACCGAACCGGGGCATTCAGTCAGCTATCCCCATGCGGCGCCGCCCGTGATCACGGGCGCGCGGCTGGGTGAACGTGCGCTCGTGCGTCCGGCGGCGCTGGACCTGTCCGCCGAGGAGCGTGACCTGCAGGTGGACTTTACTTCCGCCATCCTGTCCGTTCCCGAACGCGTCGTGTTCCGCTACCGCCTGCGCGGCTATCAGGACGGTTGGGAAGACATTGGTACGCGGCGCCAGGCCTTCTTCACCGGTTTGCCGCCCGGCAGCTACCGCTTCGAGGTCGCCGCAACCAATGCCGACGGCGTGTGGGGAGAGCCGCTGAGCGTGCCGGTGACGGTGGAGCCCCGCTTCTACCAGACCTGGGGGTTCCGCGCCGCCGTTGTGCTGCTCGCCAGCGCCGCCTTGCTGCTGCTGTACCGCCTGCGCATCCGCCAGGTGGAAGGCCGCGTGCGCAAAACGATGGCGGTCGCACAGGCCGAGCGCGACAGGATTGCGCGCGAGCTGCATGACACCCTGCTGCAGGGCGTGCAGGGGCTGATCCTGAAGCTGCACGCGCTGATGGTGAGAACGCCGGGCGGCGCCATCCCGGCAGGCGAGCTGGCGCCCATCCTGGACCGTGCCGACGCCATGCTGACCGAAGGCCGCGACAAGGTGCATAACCTGCGGGCGCCGGAACTGCTCGAACGCGGCCTGGGTCCCGCACTGCAGCACTGCGGCGACGAATTGGCGGCGCAGACCGGGCTGGAATTCTGCCTGACGGTGCACGGCAGCCGCCGTGTGTTGCATCCGGACTGCGAATACGACGTGTACCGCATCGGCGCCGAAGCCCTCAGCAACGCCTTCCGCCATTCCGGCGGCACGCGCGTTACGCTCAGCCTTGCCTACGATGCTGCCGGGCTGCTGCTCAGCGTGACGGACAACGGCCGCGGCATCACGGACGAGACAGTGCGCTATGGGCGTGCCGGACATTACGGCCTCATCGGCATGCGCGAACGCAGCGGGCAGGCGGGCGGCACGCTTGAAATTACCGGAGGCGAAGGCACCACGGTCCGGCTGCGGATTCCGGCGGCCCGTGCGTATGGCGCCCTGCGCTGAGGCGTGTTTTTACAACTATTAACCGGCATTAACTCGCCGGGCAGGGGGCTTGCGTCCAGAATGGTTTTATCAGGAACCACGCAAACCACAGCTTCCCATGAAGGATGGCGCCTCCACCGCAAGCAATGCTCCCGGCCTGCCCGGCGCGCTGACATTCGGCCCGTTCTGCCTGCACGCGGCGCCCTTGCGCCTGTGCCGCGATGGCGAGGAGATACGGCTCGGCGGCAGGGCGCTGGACTTGCTGCTGGCGCTGCTCACGCGGCCCGGGGAAGTGCTCAGCCGGCATGAACTGGAAGCGCAGGTCTGGCCCTGCTCGGTGGTGGAAGACAGCAGCCTGCGGGTGCACATTGCGGCATTGAGGCGGGCGCTGGGCGACGGCATCGGCGGCGCGCGCTACATCAGCAATGTGCCGGGCCGGGGCTATAGCTTTGTCGGCGCCGTCAGCCGGCGTGCCGCCACATCGTTTCATTCCTCCGATTGCAGCCCGGCACTGAACAACCTCCCGCTCAGCCTGAACCGCCTGATCGGGCGGGACGCCGCGCTTGCCACGCTGCGCGCGGAACTGGCGCAGCGGCGGCTGGTAAGCGTCGTCGGCCATGGGGGCATCGGTAAGACTGCGCTCGCCGTAGCAGTGGCTGCGCAGCTCTGCGGCGCCTATCCGGACGGTGCATGGTTTGCCGACCTGGCGCCTTTGACGGCCGGCAGCGATGTCACTGGAGCCGTGGCCTGCGCATTGGGACTGCCGCAGCCGTATCAAGCGGATGTGTGCGGCCTGGAAGCCTGGCTGCGCCCACGCCGCGCGCTGCTCGTCCTCGATAACTGCGAGCACCTGCTCGATACAGCCGCTGCGCTCGCCGAGCGCCTGCTCAGGCGGGCCCCCGGCCTCGTCATCCTGGCAACGTCGCGCGAACCGCTCGATGCCGAGAGCGAATGGGTGCATCGCTTGCCGCCGCTTGAAGTGCCGCCGGACGATCCTGCTCTCGGCAGTGCGGAGGCGCTGCGCTATCCCGCCATCGAGCTTCTTGCCGAACGCGCGGCCGCCAGCCTGGGCCGCTTCACGATAGATGCCGGCAATGTGCGCCAGGCGGCGACGCTGTGCCGCCATCTGGATGGGGTGCCGCTCGCCATCGAGTTTGCTGCGTCGCGCATTGGGCTGCTGGGCCTGCCGGAAGTCTGCGCGCAGCTCGACGACCAACTGCGCCTGTTCGGCAGCGGCCGCCGCACGGCCTTGCCACGGCACCGCACCTTGCGCGCTTTGCTGGACTGGAGCTTCCAGTTGCTGTCGCCGCCGCAGCAGGAAGTGCTGCGCCGCTGTGGCGTGTTCAAAACCGCCTTTTCGCTGGAAGCGGTGCGGGATGTGCTGGCGGACGAGGCTTTGTCCTTCTGCGCCGTGCGCGATTGCCTGCTGGACCTGGTGGCGAAATCGCTGGTGCGGGTGGATCTCACACAGTCGCCGCCCACCTACAGCCTGCTTGGCATCACGCGCGCCTATGCCCTCGGGCACTTGGCCGAGGACCCCGGCAGGCCTGAGCTGCTGCAGCGCTACGCGGCATTCATGCCGCCCGGCTGACGGGCGCTGATTCACGGCGATTCACGGCCAGGCCGCGCAATTCACCGCATTTAACTGGGCAGGTAGCCGGGGCTGCGCCAACATGGATCCACGCACCTGCCGTGCGGTCTCAATCTAATCAAGGAGTTATTCATGAAAGTCTTCCTTCTCCCATTGCTGCGCGCGCTGACGCGCGGCACGCGTGGGCTGGTCCGCAGCCTGGCGCTCGCCGCGCTGCTCTCATCGCCTGTGCTGGCGCAGACGGTGCAGAGCCGTTTTGCCGATGTCAACGGCAACCGCATCCATTACCTCGTGGCGGGCAAAGGCGATCCGGTCGTGCTGCTGCACGGCTATACCCAGACCAGCCATATGTGGCGGCCGCTGATGGAGAAACTGGCGCGTGACCATCTGGTGATTGCCCCCGACCTGCGCGGCTTCGGCCAGTCCTCGCTGCCGAAAGACGGCGTCACCAAGGCTGAGATGGCGCAGGACGTGCATGCGCTGGTGGCCAGCTTGGGCCTGCCCAAGGTGAAAGTGGTCGGCCACGATATCGGCCTGATGGTGGCCTATGCCTACGCAGCGCAGTACCGCGACCAGGTGAGCAAGGTCGCGCTGATGGATGCCTTCCTGCCCGGCGTCGGCAACTGGAAGGACGTGTGGTTGCTGCGCGACCTGTGGCATTTCCACTTTTACGGCACCACGCCGCTGGCGCTTGTGAAAGGCCGTGAGCGCACCTACTTCGAGCATTTCTGGAACGATTTCGCGGCCGATAAAACACGTTCGATCCCGGAGGCGGACCGCAAACTCTACGCTGCAGCCTATGCGCGCGAAGGCGGCATGCGCGCAGGCTTCGAGGCCTTCCGCGCTTTCGAAAAGGATGCTGCCGATTTCGCGGGCTTCGCCAAACAGCCTTTGACCATGCCCATGCTGGTGCTGACGGGCGAAAAGGCATCTGGACCTGTGCTAATTGCGCAAGCGAAGCTGGTGGATACGAACGTCGAGGGCATCATCATTCCGGGTGCGGGCCACTGGCTGATGGAAGAGGCGCCGCAAGCCGTTATTCCGAAGCTGGTCGAGTTCCTGAAGTAGTTTGAATCCGGAAGCGGATACGCGCTTCCTGATCGCAGCGAAGCGCGCTTTGCCGGCGCGCTTCGAATGCTGCACACAGGCGATTGCCTGCCGGGTCTTCCAGCTCAGGGTGAATGCGCAGCTGGTAGCTTCCCGTCTTCCAGCCTGAAGCTGGCACAAAATGCCATTCGCTTTCACCGGCGGCCAGCACGGCATGGCCCGCGATGCGCCGTCCTTTCGCATCGGCCACCGCGATCAATTGCGCCGCACTGGCATTCACAGGCGAGTTCAGGGCAAGCACCAGCGGCGTCCGTCCTCCGGCTGCAGGCGCACGTACTGTCCACGTGGCAGGCGTCAGCGCCTGTTGCTGGGGCGCGCCGACGCGCCAGCTGCGGCGCAGCGGCCGCGCCAGGGCTTCAGTCCCAACCTCGATGCTGACCTGTTCACCGTCGCGCAATGCCGGACCCAGTGCGATATTGGGACCGACACCGTGTTTGATGCGTCCGGGCTGCAACAGCAGCACGAGCTGGCGTCCATCCTGGTCCGGCAGGACGAGATCGAGAAGGGCGTCGGCGATCTCGCGTCCGGCCGCATCGCGCAGCAAGATGGTTGGCCGCTGCTGCGCCGGCAGGGCGTGGTCGAGATGCACTTCAATGCGCAGCAGGTTGGCGGGCACTTCGGGGCCGGAGGGCGTAATCACGCCGCCGGCCGCCGCTGCCGCCATCACGGCGGCAAGGTAGGGCGCACCCATGCTCAGCGCGCCAGTTCGGGATAGCCTTCGATGCTGCGGCCGTACTTGTGGAATTCGCGGTAAGGGTCGGTTGGCGGATACACATAGTCATCGAAATCATATTCGTTGACGAAGTCGCTGAGGCGCAGATAGGCGCCCTTCGGGATCGACACCAGCTGCATGGCGCCGCTGGCGGCATCGCGGCGCAGGGCCAGCAGCAGTTTCACATTGAGGTTGTCGAGGCGCATGGTGGCCGACATCGGCGTCATGAAAGCCTTCACGCCGGCGTAGGGTTTGTCGGGTACGGAGATTGGTTCCCGCAGGCCGGGCAGGGCGGCCTGCTGCGCGATGTCGCTGACCTTCATCAGGTCCGCCGAACGGCTCGAATTCGCCAGCAGCACCATCTCGCTGTCGCCCAGCTTGTAGCTCACCATGCCGACCGGCGCGCTGCCCCAGCCCATTTCGCCGATCGTCTTGCCCACGATGTGGGCGCCGTCCTTCAGCGCATCGAGCGGAATCAGCACCAGCGGCGTGCAGGTATAGGCCGCGACCATGCTGGGTACGCCGTTCACTGCCACGAAGGTCATGGCGCGGATGGGCGCGCGCGTTTCGACCTGGTTGTGCACCGGGTGGTACATCTCGACGGTAGTGGTCTGCGCCTGGCCATTGAAGGGCAGGTCGAACACACGCAGCGTGGAAGCGAAATTGCGGTTAGACAGGCCTGCGAGATACAGCTTGCCGCCATGGTATTTCATGTCCGTGACAGTGAGCGCAGGCGCTGGCAGGCTGCGCCAGAAGGATTTGTCCGGCGCGGGCGCATCCGTGATCGTGATGAAGGTTTTGAGGCCGCCGGTGGGCAGCTGCCGCACCTTGCCGGAAGCTTCGATGGACAGCACCGCAGCCTTGCCGCCATACGTCACCGATACATAAGCCAGGCCGGTACCCGGCTGCACCGCAAGGTCTTCGAAACGCAGCGCCCCTTCCTTGACTCTGAGCGCTGCGGCGACCGGCTTCTGGATATCGGCCAGGTTGAAGGGGCCTGCGCTGGTCACGGTCGCATTTGGCACCTTGACGGCATAGACGCGTGCGGCCTTCCAGTCGGCGATATACAGGGTGCCCTTGTCATCGAAGGCAAGCTTGGCGGCGGATTTCAGTTCCGCGCTGTGCGCCTGCGCGGTGCACAGCAGCAGGCAGGCGGAGGTGTACTTCAGGGCTGGGGGAAACGGCAACATGGCATGCTCCTGGTGGATAGGATGCTTGCATGGTGCAGCGCTGCGCGCCCGCCGCCCAGTGAAATGTCGTGAAGTCGCGGGTCGGTTCACGCAAATTCACGCGCCGTATGTCCCCTCAGGCGATGGTGTCGACCACGCCGCCATCCACGCGCAGGGCGGCGCCGGTGGTGGCCGAGGCCTGCGGCGAGCACACGTAGACCACCATATTGGCCACTTCTTCCGGCGTTGCCACGCGCTGGATGATGGAGCTGCTGCGGTGGGCGCGCACAAAGGCATTGGCTTCGCGCTCGGCTGCCGCATAGTCGCCGTCGGGCGCCACCATCTGCTGCACGCCTTCGGACAGGGTAGGCCCCGGCAGCACCGCATTCACCGTGATGCCGGTGCCCGCCACGCTCTTGGCCAGCCCGCGCGAAATGGCCAGGTTGCCGGTCTTGGTGAAACCGTAGTGGATCATATCGGCCGGAATATTCAGCCCCGATTCCGAGGAGATGAACACGATGCGGCCCCAGTTCTTCTGCTGCATGCCGGGCAGGTAGGCCCGGCTCGCGCGCACGCCGGACATGATGTTGATCTCGAAGAAGCGGGTCCATTCCTCATCCGGAATCTCGGCGAAGGGCTGCAGCGCGAAGATGCCCACATTGTTGACCAGGATATCGGCCACGGGCTCGGTGGCTTGGAGGATGGCGAAACCGGCGGCGCTGGACAGGTCGGCCGCCACGCCGCGCACTTGTGCACCCCCGACGCTGGCGCGCAGCCGGTCCAGGGCCTGATCCACATCCGCCTGTTTGCGGCCGGTGATGACAACGGTGGCCCCGGCGCCCGCCAGGCCGGCGGCGATTGCATAGCCGATGCCGCGGGTGGAGCCGGTAACGATGGCGGTTTTGCCGCGCAGGTCGATATGCATGATGATTCCTTTCGGTAGCTGTGAAGTGGCGCTGTTGGGGCAATGGTAACGGATTGGTCCGGGCGCCGTCCTATCACCAAAGCAAAGTCCCGGCGTTCCCGGATCGGGGGACAGGAACTGTCTCCCGCTAACAATAGCTGTTCACCAAAGGTATCGTGCGGAAGCCTTCGTGGTGCGCCGCTAAGATAACTCGGCTGCACCTGCGCGCGCCGTGCAGGTGATTCATTACCCCGAGGAGGCATGCATGAAACGGCTATTCGTCGCACTTGCTGTACTGGCTGGCTTGTCTGGTCCGCTTCATGCCCGCGAGCGGCATAATTTCGCCTATTCCGACCTGCTGCTTGCAGCCCACGCGCCAAGCGGTAAGCATTACGGCACGTTCGAGGGGAGTGACAGTGATAACGACGGCATGCTGGAACTGGCCGAACTGAGCTATTTCAGATGGAATGGCATCACTTATTTGTCCGGAGGAACGAGCGCCTGCACGCTTCCTGGTGAGCAGTGTCCGATGCTCGGTTTTCTTTATCCGGGCGCCGGGCATGGCGTGTTTTTCTATGTCCAGAAATATACGGGGGGATCCTTGCTGGAGGAGACCATCGTCGGCGAATACATTCATTACCCGCGGCAGCCGGGCTCCGGCCAGTACGCGGTATTCACTGACTGGACGCGCTTTTATCTGGACGACCAGATGGTGCCGATCCCGGAGCCTTCCGCCGCCTCGCTCGTGCTGGCAGGACTGGCGCTGTTCGGAGTGCTTCGCCTGAAGAAACGGCAGTGATATCCACAGCAGGCGGCAAGGCAGAGCAGGTGCCGCTATGTATGTTTCCGCACTGAACAGTTCCGTGCACAGCCGTATTCTGGGATCAAATCCTGGCGAAACGCCACTTTGACCTTGAAGACGACCACTATGAATGATGCCGGAAAGAAGCGCCGCGCCCCGCGCCTGTCGCTGGCTGCCTGGAAGCAATTCCTGAACGTAGCCAAGCCCTATTGGCTGGAAAATGAAAAAGGGCGGGCCTGGGCCTTGCTGCTATTGCTGATCGTTCTGATGATGGTCGAGACCCAGCTGGCCGTCATGCTGAACGACCAGGCCGGCGAGATGACCTCCGGCCTGGCGGCGAAGAATGGCGGCCGTTTCTGGAACGCCGTGCGGGCCTGCTTGCTCACGCTGGCGTTCGCGGTGCCGGTGTACGCTTTTTATTACTACATGCGCGATGTGTTCGCCAACCAGTGGCGGCGCTGGCTTACCGGCCGCTTTCTCGACGGCTACCTGAAAGGCCGGAAATACTACGATCTTGGCGCCAACAGCGAGATCGACAATCCCGATCAGCGTATCAGCGAAGACATCAATACCTTCACCGGCAGGTCGATCCATTTCCTGCTGATCTTCCTCGGCTCGGTCATGCAGCTGGTGGCCTTCAGCGCGGTGCTCTGGTCGATCTCGCATGCGCTGGTTGCCGTGCTGGCAGTGTACGCGCTGGTGGGTACCGTGGTCGCGCTGTATATTTTCGGCACCCCGCTGATACAGCTTAATTTCTGGCAGCTGCGGCTGGAAGCGGATTTCCGTTTCAGCCTGATGCGGCTCCGCGAGAACGCCGAATCGATCGCCTTCTACCGCGGCGAAGCGCAGGAGCGTGCGCATATCGACAGCAAATTCAGCAAGGTTATTCAGAACTTCTCCAGGCTGATCAAGAAGCAGCGCTCCCTTAATCTTTTCCAGCGCACCTTCAGCCAGCTGGCGCTGGTGTTGCCGGGCATGATCCTCGCTAACGGCGTGCTGTCGGGCGAACTGGAAGTAGGGCGGGCGATACAGGCGACCGGTGCATTTACCGCCGTGCTCGGCGCCGTGGGCGTGATTGTCGATAACTTCGAGAGCCTGAGCCGCTTCGTGGCGGGCATCGGGCGCCTGCAGGCACTGTCCAACCTTGTGCTGCCGGGCGCGAAGACGGTGGAGGTGCCCGACAGTAAATACCCGCGTATCGAGCGGCGCCCGGCTGAACGTCTCGCGCTGGAAGCGCTCACGCTGCATCCGCCGCAATCGGAGCGGGTGCTCATCAAGGAGCTGACGCTGGCGCTGCAGCCGGGCGACGCCCTGCTTATCGTCGGCGACAGCGGCTGCGGAAAGAGCTCCCTGCTGCGCGCGATTGCGGGCCTGTGGCATACGGGCAGCGGCGTCATTCATCATTTACCGCAGGAGGACTTCTTCTTCCTGCCGCAGCAGCCCTACCTGCAGCACGGCACGCTGCGCAGCCAGCTTATCTACCCAAGCTCCCGGGCCGGCCTGAGCGACGAAGAACTGCTGGAGATACTCGAACAGGTGCATCTGCCGCAGCTGGCCGAACGTGTTGGCGGCCTGGATGCGGTGCAGGACTGGGAAAAACTGCTGTCGGTAGGCGAGCAGCAGCGCCTGGCCTTCGGCCGCGTGCTGGTGCACAAGCCCAATATCGTGATCCTGGACGAAGCCACCAGCGCGCTGGACAGCGGTAACGAAGCTTCGCTGTACGGCCGGCTGCGCGAAGGCGGCGCAACGCTGATCAGCATTGCCCACCGTGCCGCCGTGCTGCGCCATCATACCCATGTGCTGCGCCTGATGGGCGATGGCGCATGGGAGGTGCACGATGCGAAGGTATTCCAGTTCGAGGAACCCGCTGCGGCATCGCCGGCGGCGCCGGCGCCGGCAGCGGCACGGCAGGCAGGCGTCGCCGCCTTCGTTTAGCCGTCCGCCTGCGGCCCGGGCGGGTAGGTGATGCGCAGGCCTTCCTCGGTCTGCATATAGTCGGCATAGCCCCGGAAGGACAGGTTGCGCCAGCCGGCATTAGGCGAATCCTTGTGTGTGCGGCGCAAGCCGCCAAGGCCGGGGATGTAGTGGTATTCAATGCCTGCACCGGCCAGCGAACCTGGAAGCTGGTCCTGCCCGAACTGGGGATTGTGGCGCGATTTCGGCACCGTGCGGATGTCGAGCAGGCAGGTAATGCCGTTCTGGCGCAGCAGCGCGATGAAATCCTCGATACTGCGGTTCGAATGGCCGATGGTGCAGACGAGTTGCGTTGTCATGCACCTATTCTGTCATGGGCGCGCGGCACGAAGCGCACTTATGTGGCCGGCGTGGTGAGGCGCTTGCTCCAGTCCTCTATGGCGCCCGTTGCCACGCGCCGCGCGAACAGCTTGCGCCAGCCCTCCGGCAAGGCATCCAGCAGCGCGAGCCGGCGCCACTCCTCCGCCAGCGCCGCATCTGCCGCGCCTTCGGCGAACAGCGCGGCGATCACGCGCGCCAGCGGCCAGCCGGGATGCGGCCGCTCCACCAGCTCCAGCGCCATGCCGGCCTCCAGCCAGCCTTCGTGCAGCACGCGGTAGTACCAGCCGGTGCGGCCCGAGCGCTGCATCTGCAGCGCCGCATCCGGGCGGCCCATGCGCAGGTTGAGCTTCCAGCAGGGCTGCCTGCCTTGCGATACCTGCAGCAGCGTATCGCCGGCGCGGTAGATGTCGCCAATATGCACGTCTGCTTCCGTCATGCCGCTGGTGCTGATGTTTTCGCCCACGCCGCCGATGTCCCAGGGCTGCCACATCGGATAGTGTTCGGCGGGGTAGTGGTGCAGTGCCTTCTCAACGCCGCCGTGGTACAGGCGGTCGCCCTGTTCGTCGCCCGCCAGTCCGGTGCGCGACAGCCACTGCGCGCCTTGCAGCGGCGTTTTGGCGATGCCGGTCATCGCCTGCGGCGGCCCGCCCGGACCCACCGGCCGGGCGCGGCCCGCCAGCAATGCTTCAATCTTGATCATGCCTTAATCCCGCTAGTTCACCTGGAGCTGTGGATCATACATCGAATGCAGAATAATTTCAGGAGTCCTAATTATATTGTGCTTGACTCCAAACCTACTAGAAGGTAGGCTGTCGCAATGAACAAAGCATCGACCACTTCCGACGATATCCTGGCATGCACGCGCAAGCTGATTGTGGCCGGAGGCTATAACGGCTTCAGTTATGCCGATATCTCGGAGATCGTCGGCATCCGCAAGCCCAGCATCCACCATCACTTCCCCAGCAAGGTGGACCTGGTGCAGACGCTGGTGGCGCGCTACACCGAGGCGGCGCAGGAAGGCATTGCAGCGCTGGAGGGCAGCGTCAGCGATCCGCTGGGGCTGCTGCGCGCCTATATCGGCTACTGGGCCACATGCATCGAAGACGACAGCGCGCCGTTCTGCATCTGTGCCTTGCTGGCGGGAGAAATGCCCATCCTGCCGGAGCCGGTGGCACTGGAGGTACGCGCCTATTTCCGCTTCCTGTCGCAGTGGCTCGTGTCGGTGTTCGAACGCGCTGCGCAGGCTGGGGAGGTGACGCTGCGCCGTTCGGCAGCACTGGAGGCGGAGGTATTCATGGCAACCGTGCATGGCGCCATGCTGTCGGCGCGGGCGACCGGCAATGTGCAGGTATTCGGCGCCGTCCTGAATTCGCATCTGGAACAGCTTACTGCGAAGCGGCAGTAAAATTTTTATCAGTTTAACCTACCAACTAGTCGGTAGATGAGGGGAAATGAAATGAGCAATACGACGGCATCAGGCGGCGCGCAATGGCTGAAGCGCTATTACTACGGGCGCGCTGCGTTTTCCATACTGTGGGTGGCGGCAGCACTGGCCATCGGGCGGCAGTCGGCCGGCATCGCTGCGGCCCTGCTGGTGCTGTATCCGGCATGGGATGCGCTGGCGAACTACATCGACGCTGCCCGCAGCGGCGGCTTGCGCAACAGCCGGCCGCAGATGATCAATGTGGCGGCCAGCAGTGTCGCCGCCATCGGTATGGCGGTGGCCTTGCCCAGCATGAACCTGGTCGCCTGCGTGTTCGGCGCCTGGGCGATCTTCGCTGGGGTGCTGCAGCTGGGCGCTGCGCTGCGCCGCTGGAAGCATTATGGGGCGCAGTGGGCCATGGTGCTGAGCGGCGCGCAGTCGGCGCTGGCGGGCACCTTCTTTATCCTGCAGTCGCAAACGCCAACCCCGCCCGCACTGGAGAACCTTGCAGGCTACGCGAGCTTCGGCGCCTTCTATTTCCTCGTTTCGGCCATCTCGCTGACGATTGGCTCGCGCCGCGCTGCCGCAGCGGCAAAGTGAGTATACTCACAGCACCATCATCAACGTGGGCAGCTGAGTAATGCATATATGGGTCGATGCGGACGCCTGTCCGGCCGTGATCAAGGAGATCCTGTTCCGGGTCGCGGAACGGCTGCAGCTCAATGTCACGCTGGTGGCCAACCAGCTGATGCGGGTGCCGGGTTCGCGTTTTATCCGCGCGCTTCAGGTGCCGGCCGGCGCCGATGCAGCCGATGCCGAGATCGTGGAGCGTCTCAGTCCAGGCGACATCGTTGTGACCGGCGATATCCCGCTGGCGGCGCTGGTGCTGGACAAGGGCGGCAAGCCGCTCAATCCGCGCGGCGACTGGTACACCCGCGATACCATCGCCCAGCAGCTGACGATGCGCGCCTTCATGGACGAGCTGCGCGGCGCAGGCGTCGACACGGGCGGGCCATCTGCCTTCAGCCAGGCCGACCGCCAGAACTTTGCCAACGCGCTGGACCGCGAACTGGCGCGCAGCCGGCCTAAGCCCGTGTGACGAGCACCCGGTCTATGAGGCCATATTCCGCCGCCTGCTGCGCCGACATATAGTTGTCGCGGTCCGAGTCCTTTTCAATCTGCGCCAGTGCCTGGCCGGTGCGCTCCGCCAGCAGGGTGTTGAGGCGCTGCCGCTGGTACAGCACTTCCCGCGCCTGGATCTCGATATCGGCCGCCACGCCCTGAGAACCGCCGTGCGGCTGGTGAATCATGATGCGGGCATTCGGCAGCGCATAGCGCTTGCCGCGGGCGCCGGCGGCCAGCAGGAAGGAGCCCATGCTGGCGGCGAAACCGGTGCACAGCGTCGATACGTCCGGCTTAATGAACTGCATGGTGTCGTATACCGCCATGCCCGCATACACCGAGCCGCCGGGCGAGTTGATGTACAGTGCAATATCCTTCTCGGGATTGTCCGACTCCAGGAACAGCAGCTGCGCGACGATCAGGTTGGCCGACTGCTCGGTGACTTCGCCCACGAGGAAGATGACGCGCTCCTTCAGCAGTCGGGAATAGATATCGAAGGCGCGTTCGCCGCGCCCCGTTTGTTCGATCACGGTGGGCACCAGGCCCAGGGCGAGGGGAGGGTTCATGTTATTCCTTTGTGTGATGTTTTCGAACGCTTGACGCCTGTGCGAACACCGGTGTGACCCCGAAAAAAATATAAACTTGCGCTGTCACATCCGGGACCCGCCGAGCGTCATAGTGGGCCAGCACCAGAGAGGAGATTCACATGCCACGCATTACCGATACCGACGGCGCACAGTTCGAACAGCTCCGTCCCCGCCTGAAAGCGATCAGCGCCCGCATTGTCGGCAGCGAAGCGGAAGCGGAGGACGTTGTGCAGGACTGTTTTCTCAAATGGCAGAGCTCCGAACAGGCGGCGCTGGCCACGCCCGCGGCATGGCTGACCACCGTGGTGCAGCACCAGTCCATCGACCGCCTGCGCAAACGCGCCCGCGATGGCGCCGCTGCGCTCACTGCGGCGGAACTGGCGCCCGCGCCGGAACCCGCGCTGCCGGAAGACGGGTTGCTGCGGTGTGCGGAACTGGCCGAGGCGCTGGGCCGCATGCTGGCATCGCTGTCGCCGGCCGAGCGGCTGGCGCTGGTGCTGCACGAGGTATTCGATTACGAACACGCCGCCATCGCGGCGGCGCTAGGCACCCGCACCGTTAACGCCCGCCAGTACCTGGCGCGCGCCCGCCGCCGCCTGCGCAAACGCGAGGCAGAAACGCCGTCCAGCGAAAAGCTCTGCCGCGAGTTGATCCGCCGCTTCCAGGCCGCCATCAATGGCATGGACCTGCCGGCAATGATCTCGCTGCTGGGCGAGGAACAGCCGGTATCCGTGCTCGCGCCGCCTCGGCTGCGCATCGATGCCTGCGCCAACGACAGCCAGTACTATCTGGCGCTGGCGGCTTGACTTATGGTGTATCTACACTAAAATTCCGGTATGACGAAAAAAACGCAAGCACCGGACGCTGTCCTGCTCGACGAGGTACTGCAAAGCTGTCTGCTGAGCCGCACGCGCTCCATTGCGCGCGTGATTACCAGCATCTATGACAACGCCCTGCGCAGCTATGGTGTGAATTCCTCCCAGTTCTCCATGCTGGTGCGCATCGCGCGCATGAACGGCGCGAGCCGCGCGGAACTGGGCCGCGCCAACCACCAGGAACGATCCACCTCCACCCGCAACCTGCAGCTCCTGCTGGATGAAGGCTGGGTGGAGGAAGTGGTGCCGGAACGCGGCCGCAGCCGTCCCATCCTGCTGTCGCCGGCCGGCCGCGCGTTGATGGAAAGGGCCATGCCTGCCTGGCGCGAGGCGCAGGCGGCGGCGAAGAAAATGCTGGGGCGCGAAGGTGCGGAAGCGCTGCTGAACATCGCCAACGCGCTTCCGTCCGAGTCACCGTAAGGCAGGCGGCGCGGCGAATGCAGCGCGGATGTGTTCTGCCGCCTGCTTCGGATCCTGCAAATGCGGGTAGTGGCCAATTCCCGGCAGCACCAGCTGCTGCACACCGAGCCTGCCGGCAAATTCTGCCCCCATCTCTTTCCTGATATAGATGTCCTTTTCGCCCCACACCACCGTGACGGGCGTTTTCAGCCTGCCGATATTGGCTTCCAGGTAGTCCTGGTCGCGCGTGAAGTGCGAGTAGTAGTGGTAGAAGGCATCGGCCGGCGTAAGGCCTTCGCGGCGCCAGCCTGCCGCCAGGTCCTGCTTGTATTCCCCTTTCAGCTCGTACTGGTCGCCAGGCTGCAGGCCGCGGCGGAAGGCATTCTCCAGAATTTCGTCGCGATTGCTGTTCATTGCGGCGTGCACCACGCTGGCTGAAGGCTGGCTTTTCAGGCCCTGCAGGCTGTCGTACATATACTGCGGGCGGTTGAAGGGCGCGAAGTCACCCACGATAATCCGCCGCGCGATATCGGGCTGCTCCACCGCGGCCAGCAGGGCGGGCAGGGCGCCGATGTCGGTGGCATAGATCACCAGCGAGGAGCGGTCGATGCCACTGGCCCGGATGTAGGCCTGCAGCACCGAGGCGTAGTCCGCCGGCGCGTAGGCGAACTGGCCTGCCGCCGGCCGTTGCGACTGGCCGTAGCCTGGCCAGTCGAAGGCGTGCACCTCGTAGTCGTTCGAGAGCGCTTCGGCCACTTCCTTCCATGCGTACAGCGTTTCGGGGAAACCATGCAGCAGCAGTACCGTTCCTTTCGGCTGTGCCGGCCGCGCTACCATGCGCCGCAGCTGAATTTCAGGCGTGGCCTGTATCGTTTCGATCTTCATTGCGGACTCCTTGACTGGCTGGGCATGATGGGCGTGTGCGGCTTTGCTATCCGGTACCGTCACCCGTACGGTCTCGCTGCCCACGATCTTGTGATTCGGATCGGCCAGCTCCATCAGGATCTTGTGCGGGCCAGGCGTGAGGCCCACCAGAATAAGGGGATCGTTGCTGGTGTGCGCCCAGGTGCCATGCCAGTCATCCACGGTAATGTGGAGGTGGCCAAGATGCGGCGACACCTCGGCCGCCTTCGCCCCGAATACCGGCATGATGCGCAGGTGCTCCGTGCGGAACTGCAGGATGACGACGCCGCGCGCCAGCGCTTCCGGTACGGGCGGATACACCGTCAGCCGAGGCGAGGGCTCGGCGGCCAGCGGCAGCAAGGGCGGCGCACCTGCCTGCTGCGCCAGCGCGCCGGAGAGGGGCAGCAGGCTCAGCAGCGAGGCGAGCAGGGTGCGGAGTGATGTGGACATGGTGGATTCCTCGATTCATTCTGGTCATGAACAGGGCTTTGTCAAGCCGCCATTGGCACCGGCCCAGCTGCCTTGCGGATGCCATGCGCGGCCAGCTGCGCGAACACAAAGGCCAGCGCGACCGGAATGGCCGCGATAAGGCCGAGCGAGTGGTGGTCTGCGAGCGCGATGCCGGTAGCGCCGATCACACCGGCCGCCGACACGCCTACGTAGAGGGCCGCCGAATTAAGGCCCATCAGCAGCGGCGCAGCGGCGGGTGCGATGCCGATCAGGCGCGCCTGCTGCGGCACCACCAGGCCCCAGCCGCAGACGCCCCACACCAGCAGCGCCACTACGGCAGAGGGCAGGCTGGCGCTGGTCCATGGCAGCAGCAGGAAGTCCAGCACCAGCAGCGCAATGGCGCCATTGATGATGACGCGGCTGCCAAAGCGGTCCGTCAACTGGCCTGCCGCCAGGTTGCCGATGGTGGCGGCGAGGCCCCACAGCAGGAGCAGGCCCGCCAGCACCTGCGCGTTGCCGCCCGTTGCGCGGTCGAAGCTGATGCCGATGTAGGTGTACACCGTGAACAGGCCTGCGTAGGCAAACAGCGTGGTGAGCAGGGTCAGTGCAACACGGCGGTCACCCAGCGGCGCGAGGCGCTGGCGCAGGCCCACCGGCGGCAGGGCTGGGATGGCGGGCAGCAGGAAATACACGGCCGCGCCGGCAGCCGCGCCCACTGCAGACACGAACCACAGCGTGTCGCGCCAGTTGCCAAGACTGCCGATCAGGGTGCCCAGCGGAGAGCCAAGCGCGGTGGCGATGGACAGGCCTGCGATCACCACCGCCAGCGCACGCGCGCGCTTCTCGGGCGGGGCCAGCGCCGCGCCGCTGGCGGTGGCAGTGGGGCTGTACATGGCAGCGCCAAGGCCTGCAATGAAACGGCTGGCCAGCACCCAGCCAATGGTGGGCGCTACCGCCGTGATCACATTGCCTGCGACGAAAACCGCCAGCCCGGCCAGCAGCAGCTGCTTGCGCGGCACCTGCGCCGCCAGCGCGGCAATGAGCGGCGACAGCAGGGCGTAGCTCAGCGCGTAAATCGTGACCATCTGGCCGGCTACCGGAACCGGCACGCCGAGCGATTCTGCTACCTGGGGAAGAATGCCTGCGACGACAAAACTGTCGGTGCCCACGGCGAACATGCCGACGGCAAGGGCGAATAAACGGCGATCCATAAGATTGACTCCGTATGGTGTATATGCACCAAATAAGGTAAAAATGAAGCTGCCATTACTGGCAGCTTGGGTTGCTACGCAGTTTGGTGCATATACACCATAATGTCAAGTGCCTTCTTTGCCGGGCAGTTTCGCGATGACCTTGATCTCGAACTGGAAGCCATACAGCCAGGTCACGCCCACGGCAGTCAGCGTGGGATAGGGCGCTGCGCCCCAGTACTCGGGCACCACCGCCCACACTTTCTCGAAGTTCGCCTCCGGATCGACCATGAAAACGGTCACGTCCACCACGTCGTCGAAGCTGCAGCCGGCCGCCTGCAGCACAGCGTTCAGGTTCTCGAATGCGCGCCGCACCTGCGTGGCGAGTTCGGGTTCGGGCGAGCCATCTTCACGGCTGCCCACCTGGCCGGACACGAACAGGAATCCATTGGAACGGATGGCGGGGGAATAGTGGTTTTTCTCGTATAGCGCGCGGCGGCCGGGCGGAAATACGACGTCACGGTTGATCATGCTTGGCTCCTTGAAAATTAACTGAGGCCCACTTTAACGGTTTGTGTTTTGCGGATAAACACGCGAAACTAGGCATCACTATTTGCATATTCAAAACAATAGGAGCCGCCAGTGGACCGTTTCGATGCGATGAAAGCCTTTGCCCGCGTGGTGGAAGCAGGCAGTTTTACGAAGGCGGCGGCCACGCTGCAGATGAGCCGCACCAGTGTGACCCAGCTGGTGCAGCAGCTGGAGGCGCGGCTGCGCGTCAGGCTGCTCAACCGCACCACGCGCAAGGTCAATGTCACGGCCGACGGCGCGGTCTACTACGAGCGCGTGGTGCGCCTGCTGGCCGAACTGGACGACACGGAAGCCAGCCTGCCGAATGCTTCGGCCACACCGGCCGGCAAGCTGAAAGTGGATGTGCCAAGCCCGTTCGCGCGCCTGATCCTGATGCCCGCGCTGCCCGCTTTCCACGCGCGCTATCCCGATATCCAGATCGATATGGGCGTGAGCGACCGCACGGTGGACCTGATCGGCGAGAACGTCGACTGCGTGGTGCGCGGCGGCGTGCTCGCCGACCAGTCGCTCCGGGCGCGCCATGTGGGCGACCTGCAGCTGAAGGTTTATGCGGCGCCCAGCTACCTGGCGCGTTGCGGCATGCCTTTACATCCGCGCGAGCTGGAAGGCACGCAGCACCGCATCGTAGCCTTCCTGTGGGGCCGCAGCGGCAAAACCTATCCCATCGCCATGCGCCGCAAGGGCGAACGCCTCGATGTGCGCAGCCAGTATGTGGTGGCGGTGGACGACGGCAACGCTTATCTGGCCGCCGGCCTTGCGGGCATGGGCGTGCTGTGGCTGCCGGACTACATGGCCAAACCGCACCTCGCCAACGGCGAACTGCAGCCCCTGTTCGCGGACTGGCGCCTTGACCCCATGCCGCTGTATGTGGCCTTCCCGCCGAACCGCTATATCAGTACCCGCCTGCGTGTTTTCATCGACTGGATTGTTGAATTGATGCAGGAGCATGGCCCGGTCGTATCAAGGAGACTTGACGAAAATAATCAAGATTGACAGCATTTAATCAAATCCATAACCTGATCAAGCGGTAAGTGCAGCCATGAAAGTCGTGTTTTCACTTAAAAAAATCAGGAGACAAGATGAAAAAGATACGCCGGACCCTGGCACTCGCGAGCGTGCTCCCGGTTCTTCCCCTGTCAGCGCTTGGACAGGTGGTGGAGCAGGGCGCAGCCGAAAAGGGGACTATTGAATCGATCGTGATTACGGCAACGCGCCGGGCGCAGGCCATGCAGGATGTGCCGCAGACGATCAACGTTTTCTCGGAAAAGAATCTGAAGGATGTCGGCGCCCAGGACTTCGCCACCTTGGTGAATTCCATGGCCGGCGTGGAGCTGCGCCAGGAGCAGGGCGGGCAGGGCGGCGTGGCGGTGCGCGGCATCTCCGAGCTGAACATGATGAACCTGTATGGCGGCACGGGCTCGGCTACCGGCATGTATGTGGACGAGATGCCGCTCAGCGCAGCGGGCCGCTTCCCCGGCTTCAGCGCCTTCGACGTGCAGCGCGTGGAAGTGCTGAAGGGGCCGCAGGGCACGCTGTTCGGTGAAGGTTCGCTGGCTGGCACGGTGCGCTTCATCGCCAACAAGCCAAGGTTCAACAAGCTGGCGGCGGCCACCGAGGCAATTTATTCGAACACGCAAGGCGGCGGCGACAACCATGCCATCAACGCCATGGTCAATATTCCGTTCTCGGACAATGCAGGCATGCGCGCTGTGCTCTTCGAGCGTGAAGACAGCGGCTATATGGACGCCCGCATCACCGATGGCAAGACCATCTTCGGCACAGTGAAGGACGCCAACAAGCAGCGCAGTAAAGGCGGCCGCCTTCTGTTCCGCGCTGAGCCGAACAGCGACCTCGCCGTCTCCGCCATGGTGCTGGTGAACGAGGCGGATAACGGCACCCGCAGCCGCGGACCGGAAGCGGGTATCGGTTCCTTCTCAATCCCCGAAACGCAGCATGACAAGCTGACCGCGCTGAACCTCACGGTGGAATACGAAACCGGCATCGGCAGCTTCGTCGCCAGCGCTTCGCATACGGACCGCAAGATTGCCGGCGATACCGACCAGGCACAGACCATTGAAACCATCAACGAGGCGCTCGACCAGCTGCGGCCTTTGGCGGTTGGCTTGCTCGGCGTGCCCTGGCCGGATGCCGCAACGGCGGTGCACAGCTTCCACAATTACAACGCGAAGGCCGATACACTGGAACTGAGGCTGGTATCGGACGGATCGAGTTCGCTGAAATGGACGGTGGGCGGCTTCTACAAGAAGACCGACACCCTGCACCGCGCGGAGGCGAACTCCATCGCCGCGGTGCCGAATGCGAGCTGGAAGGCCGTCACGTCGGCGCTGACGGACGGCGCCTTCGAGATCGGCGAACCGCAGCTGGTGAGCGCGGTGTCCTCGATCAAGCAGAAAGCGCTGTTCGGCGAAATTTCGCAGGACTTCAGCAAGGAATTCCAGCTGCTGGCGGGCGGCCGCATGTTCAAGGAAACGCGTACTTCGCGCTCCACCTGGGACAGCGCCTTCGCCTTCCTCAGCGGCGGCCTGCCGCCCGGATCGTCGGAAAGCAGCGCGTCGTCCTCACTGTTCAACCCCAAGGTCACTGCAAGCTACAAGTGGTCGCCGGACGTAATGGGCTACGCCACGCACAGCAAGGGTTTCCGCAGCGGCGGCCAGAATGAATACCTGCCTTTCACGCCGACCGCCGCGCCGGACTACAAGCCGGAAACGCTGGTGAACAATGAACTCGGCCTGAAGACCAACCTGCTGGGGAATACGGTGAGCCTGAACGTGTCCGCCTACCGCATGCGCTGGGACGACCTGCAGCAAGTGGTGGAGCAGGGTATCGGCGGCGTGGGGAAGGCGCTGGGCAATGTAGGCAGTGCGCACAGCCAGGGCTTCGACCTCGATGCCAAATGGATGCCGACGCGGCGCTTCGAAGTGTCGCTCTCGGCCTCGCTGCTGAAGGCGGAACTGGATGACGATGTGGTGCTTGGCCCGAGCGCGGGCGATATCACGGTGCCCGCAGGCACGCCGATTCCCGGCACCAGCAAGCGCACCTTCAGCCTTGGCAGCAGCTACCGCTTCAATGCGGGCGGCGCGCTGACCGGCTTCCTGGGCGGCCGTTTGGCGCACCGCACCGAAATCATCTCCGACCTGCCGCACTACCAGAACAAGACGCCCGGCAGCACGGTGCTGGACCTGCGTTTCGGTATCGAGTCCAAAAACTGGCAGCTGTACGGCTTCATCGACAACGCCACCAACCGCAAGGTGGCACTGCGCGAGGACTTCGACGGCCCGGACGTCTACACCCAGCAGCGTAACTTCTTCTGGGGGCGCCCGCGCACCATCGGCCTGAACTTGCGGGCCAACCTGTAGCAATCCGGCCGGCCGCTGCGGCGGCCGGCTTTTTTAATGCCGGAAGAGAGGAATTCAATTGGAAAGACAAAGCACGCAGCCTGGGCGGAACCGTACGGTTCTGGTAAGCCAGCGCTTCTTCGATGCCGCGGCAACCGCCTTCCTGGAGGAACACGGCTGCAATGTGCGGCTGGCGGAACTGCCGCCCGGCCAGGCTGACGGCGGCCTGCCGGAAGCAGCGCTGCAGGCCATGCTGGAAGGCGCAGACGGCTGGATCGTGGGCCACGCCCATGTCAGCCGCAGCCTGCTGGAGAAGCTGCCGCAGCTGCGCGTGGTGGCGCGCCGCGGCGTGGGCTACGACCGGGTGGACATGGACGCCATCCGCGAGCTGGGCAAGGTAGGCACCGTGGCCGTGGGCGGCAACGACGCCTGCGTGGCCGACCACACACTGGGCATGATGCTGGCGCTGGCGCACCGCCTGCGCGAATCGCAGCGCCGCATGGAAGCCGGCGACTGGACTATCCTGCCGGGCCGGGACCTGTACCGCAAAACCGTCGGCATCGTGGGCCTGGGCCGTATCGGCCGCGCCGTCATCGAGCGCCTGCAGGGCTTCCATGCCAACATCCTGGTGAACACACCCACACCATCGGCGGTTTTTGGGCAGGCAAATAATATAAGCTATGTGGACCTGCCAACCCTGCTTGAACAATCGGACTACATCTCCTTGCACGCTCCCCTGACGCCAGAAACTCGTTCGCTGATCGATGCCGGCGCGCTCGCGCGCATGAAGCCCGGCACTTTCCTGCTCAACACCGCGCGCGGCGGGCTGGTAGATGATGCGGCGCTGCTGCAGGCCCTCCTGAGCGGCCACCTGGGCGGCGCGGGCCTCGATGTATTCCAGAGCGAAGCCGATCCTGCCATGCAGGACGTCACGCGCCAGCTGCTTGCCCTGCCCAATGTGGTGGCCACGCCGCATGCGGGCGCTTCCACCCATGAAGGACTGGAGCGCACCAATATGCTGGCTGCACGCTGCGTGGTTGCGGCGCTGGACGGCACCGCCATTCCGCCCGCCTGCCTGATTGCCGACGGCCGCCGTGCAGCGGAGGTGCGCCCATGCTAGCAATGACCGGTTTCGCCATGGTCGCCAGCTTCATGCTGCTGATCATGACGCGCAAGACTTCCGCCGTGGTGGCGCTGACGCTGATTCCCATGCTGTTCGGCGCGCTGGCCGGCTTCGGCCCGCAGCTGGGCACGATGATTGCCACCGGCTTCACGCAGGTAGCGCCGATCGGCATCACGCTGATGTTCGCCGTGCTGTATTTCGGCCTGATGCTCGATGTGGGCCTGTTCGATCCCCTGAGCCGCGCCATTGTGCGCCGCGTCGGCGACGACCCGCTGCGCATCGCGCTGGGCACCACGGCGCTGTCGCTGCTGGTGGCGCTGGATGGCGACGGCACCAGCACCGCGCTGGTGGTGTTTGGCGCCTTCCTGCCGATCTACCGGCGCATCGGCATGAACCTGATGGTCCTGCTTACCCTGCTGGGGCTTACGAATTCGCTGATGAACCTCACGCCGTGGGGCGGGCCGGTGGCGCGGGTATCGAGCGCGCTGCGCATCGATCCCAACGGCGTATTTCTGCCGCTGCTGCCTGCCATGGGCATTGCCGCCGCCGGCATCTTCGTACTGGCCTGGCACTTCGGCAAACGCGAACGGCGCCGCCTGGGCTATACCGGCGGCAGCGTTGCTCCCGCTGCGGCCACGCTGCCGGAGCCGGAAGTGCCGTTCACGGGCGGCACCGCGCGCCGCGTGGCGAATGTGGTGCTGACCATCGGCCTGCTGGCCTGCGTGCTCACCAGCGTGGTGCCGCTGCCGGTAACCTTCATGGTGGGTTCCGCCATCGCGCTGCTGCTCAACTTCCGCACGCCGAAAGAGCAGCTGGCGCGGCTGGAGGCACATGCGCACAACTGCTTCTTCATCATGCTGCTGATCCTGTGCGCGGGCGCCTTTACCGGCATCCTGAACGGCACCGGCATGGTGGACGCGATGGGGCATGCGATGATCGAGGTGATTCCGGCGCAGGCCGGACCTTATATGGCGGTGATCACAGCCTTGCTGTCGATGCCGATGACCTTCCTGCTGTCGAACGATGCCTATTACTTCGGCATTGTGCCGATCCTGGCGAAGACCGGCGCGGCCTACGGCGTGCCGGCGGTGGAGATTGCGCGTGCCTCGCTGCTGGGCTCCGCCGTGCACACGCTGAGCCCCCTGATGGCGTCGCTGTACCTGGTGACGGCCATGCTGAACGTGGAGATCGGCCCCGTGCAGCGCTTCGCAATGAAGTGGGCGATCGCCTGTTCGCTGCTGCTGATTGCAGGGGCAGTGATGACCGGCGCACTGAGCCTGCCGGTCTGAGTGGATCAGGGCAGCGGGCCGCGGTAGTTGCCGCGCTGCCGTTTCAGGTCGCCGCTCTGGTACTGCTCGATGGCGTGCGCAATCCATCCGGTTGCGCGCCCCAGCTGGAACACGGAAGCGCGCGCCTCCATCCCGGCCAGGATGCTGGCGCAGGCGCACACAAAGGCGAACGCCGGTTCGCGGCCATGGATCTCCTTCACCGTGTCCAGCGCTTCCATGAGGCGCTGGTAGCGGGGATCATCGCGGAAGGCCTCCGCGCAGAAGGCAAGCAGCGCCCGCGCGCGCGGGTCGCCGTGTTCATACACGTCGGAATTGAAGCCCTTGAGTTCATCGCCCACCTGTGCGCGCCGTACGATCACGCCGCGCGGGTCCTTGCTGGCGATGACTTCCTTGATCAGGCGTCCCATCGAATCGATATTACTGAACTTGGTATGGCGGCCCATGGAAACGGCCATGGCGCCCACCAGCGCGCGCCACGGCGTCACGCCGCTGCTGGCCAGTGTGCGCACCACCACCACGCTCGCTTCGAAGCCGTGGTCGGCCGACAGCACCAGGATGCGGCGCACCACCTCGGCGCCCAGCGGCGACAGCTTCATATTGCGCGCCACCATCTGGTGGATAGGCTCCGTGGTGGGCAGCGGCGCGTTGACGGTGATCGCGGCCAGCCAGCGCAGGATATCGGCGCCGGTGCGCGCCATGCCGGCATGGGACAGGTCGTAGGCGCGGGGATTGGCTTCTTCCAGCAGGGGGAACAGGGCGGTGGCGCGGTTCACCTGGCTCTGGTCCTTGAACAGGCGGTCCAGTTCCGGCCATAGGGCAGGGGCTTCGGGCGCCTTATCGACAAAGGTGGCGCTTTCGTCGCTGTTCCACAGCAGGCTGGCCACCGTCTCCAGCGACGCGTGTTCGGCCAGCTCGGCGACGTTCTGCCCGCGGTAAAACAGGGCGTCTTCGGTAATCAGGGTGATGGTGCTGTTCTGGGAGAAGATGCCATCGTGCTGCGCAGGAGCCTTCTTCTGCATCAGCCTTTCGATATCGTCCTTCCAGTAGAGCCGCTGGCGGCTGCCTGGCACCGGTTTGGTGCGCAGGCCCTTACGGCTGACGTAGGCGTACAGCGTTTGCGCGCTCACGCCCAGCATGCTCATGGCGTCAGCGGCGGTCAGGTACTCCGCTTGGGGGGAAATCAGGCGCTTCTCCGAAGACTGGTCGGCCATTGCGTATCGGCTCTCTCATGGTGGGATGGTGCAGCATATTTTAATCCATCCCTGCAGCTGCGGGGGCACGCAAGGGCACGTTGGCCAGCCAGGGATAACGGCGCCGGTGTGCCGCTTCAAAGGCGGCAATCGCTTCGCGGTGGCGCAGCGAGGCGCCGATCATGTCCAGGCCTTCCAGGAACATGCGGCGGTGGCGCTCGTTCAGCGTGAAGCCCGCTTCGTGGCTGAAGCTGAACAGGCGCATGGCGTCGAGATCCACGCGCACGCGGTTCGTATCCACGCCGGCAGCATCCTCCGCCAGCCGGGCGATATCGGCCTCCGGCAGGGTAATCAGCAGCAGGCGGTTGTTCATCGCGTTGTTGTAGAAGATTTCGCCGAAGCTGGGCGCGATTACCATGCGCACACCATATTGCAGCAGGCCCCACACCGCGTGCTCGCGGCTGGAACCGCAGCCGAAGTTGGCGCCGCCCAGCAGCGCGGCAGGGCGGCTGTACTGCGGCTGGTTCAGCACGCAGTCGGCGCGTGGCTGGCCAAGATCGTCGAAGCGCAGGTCGTACAGCAGGCCGTCCGCCAATCCGGCCTTGTCGATGCGGCGCAGGAACTGCTTGGGCATGATCTGGTCCGTATCGAGGTTATCGATCAGCAGGGGGGCCATGCGGCCTTCGAGGCGGGTGTGTTCAGCCATGGTGGGCTCCCAGTTTGCGTACATCGGTGATGCGGCCGGTGAGGGCAGCGGCGGCCGCCATCGCTGGGCTCATCAGGTGGGTGATGCCGCCGCGGCCCTGGCGGCCTTCGAAATTGCGGTTGGTGGTGGAAGCGCAGCGTTCGCCCGGCGCCAGCACGTCGTCGTTCATGGCCAGGCACATCGAGCAGCCGGGCTTGCGCCATTCGAAGCCGCTTTCCATCAGGATGCCCGCGACGCCTTCTTTCTCCGCCTGCTGCCGCACCGCGCCGGACCCAGGCACCACCATGGCGCGCACGCCGGGCGCCACCTTGCGGCCGTCTACAATGCGCGCCACTTCGCGCAGGTCCTCGATGCGCGCGTTGGTGCAGGAGCCGATGAACACGCGGTCGACCGCCAGGCCTTCCAGCGGCATGCCTGCCTGCAGCTGCGTGTATTCCAGCGCCCGCGCATGGCCGGCACTGCCGTCCGGCGCGGGAATCCGGCTGTCGATGGCAATCGCCTGGTCGGGGCTGGTGCCCCAGGTAACGAAGGGCGCAACGTCGGCGGCGTTGAAGGAATGGCTTGCGTCGAATACGGCATCGGGATCGCTGCGCAGCAGGGCCCACACGGATGCGGCCTGACTGCGCAGGCTGCCCTGGAGGTCGGGCGCGCGCTCGAATACATAGTCGCGGGCCTTGCTGTCGGGCGCGATCAGCGCAGTGCGGGCGCCGGCTTCCACTGCCATATTGCACAAGGTCATACGCGCTTCGATCGACAGGGCGCTGATGGCGCTGCCGGTGAACTCCACGGCGAAACCGCGCGCGCCCTGGGCGCCGATGCGGCTGATGATGTACATGATGAGGTCTTTGGCAGTGACGCCATGCGCCAGCTCGCCGCTGACATCGATGCGCATGTCACGTGCAGGCTTGTAGACCAGCGTTTGCGTGGCCAGCACATGCTCCACTTCCGAGGTGCCGATGCCGAATCCCAGTGCGCCGAGCGCGCCGTAGGTGGTGGTGTGGCTGTCGCCGCACAGCACGACCATGCCGGGCCGGATCATGCCCAGTTCCGGCGCAATCACGTGCTCGATGCCCTGCAGTGCGTCATTGGTGTCGAACAGCGCAATGCCGTACTCGCGGCAGTTGCGCGCGAGGTTGCTGGCCTGCAGGGCGGAGGGGCCGTCCTGGATCACCCGTATGGCATTGGGATGGGTGGGGATGATGTGGTCCACCACGGCCATCTGCTGCGCCGGATTGGCCACCGTGCGGCCCTGTTCGCGCAGGCCCGCAAAGGCCTGCGGGCTGGTGTACTCGTTCATGATGTGCAGGTCGGCGTAGAGCAGCACATATTCATCGTCCAGCCGCGCGGCGATATGCGACTCGAACAGCTTCCTGTAGAGCGTGCTGGCCATGCTCAGAACCGGTAGCCGACAAAGAAGCCGATGGAGTTCTGCGTTTTCTTTTCCACCACCGGGCTCTTGGCCGTATCGCCCAGCAGGCGGCCGGCATTGAGGCGGGCGCCCAGCGTCCACGAAGGCGTGAGCGCATAGCTGGCGCCAAGCTGGAAGGCGCCGCGCGTTGCACCGGCGCCCGGCGCGTAGACGGGCAGCCCTGAGCGAGCCGCTTGCGCCGGCGTGATGCCGAAGGCGGTCTGCGCGTATTCATCGTTCCCGTAGGTGAAGCTGAAGCCTGCGCTCAGCTCCAGCGAGGGCGTGGCGCGGGTCACCGCTTCCGCCGACAATGTGGCGGTGAGGCCCAGGTCGTTGCCGCCCACGTCCCATAGCACATTGGCGTTCGCCCGCAGCCAGTCGTGGCGGTAGCTGACGAACAGGCCTGCACGGGTGGCCTCGTCGATGTCGCCCAGCCCTTTCAGGCGCGGCGAATCGGATTCCTTGCGTTCGCCGCTCGACTCACGCGACAGCATGGCGCCGAAGGTGAAGTTGCCTGCATCGAAGGCGTTATAGCCGATTCCCAGTCCCGCCTGGCCGCCGATGAAGAAGCGGCCGTAGGAAATTTTCCCGACCGGCTGCAGGTCGGTTTCGCGTTCGCCGGAGCCGGGGTATTTTGGTTTGCTGGTGACGCCAACGCCGATCATGCCGTGCCATTCGGCCGGGTATTGGGCGTCGTCCGCATATGCTGCCGGCGTGGCCGCGGCGAGGACGAAGAGCAGGGAGGCAGTAGCTTTGTTCATGTGTTCAGATCCAGTTCAATTTCAGTTTCAACTCAGTTCAATACCCAGCAGGCGCACATACTGCTGGCCGCAGTGCATGTCGCGTTCCACTACGCCGCCCTGCGCACTGGCGCGCGGGTAGGAGATCTTGAGCACATTGAGGCTGGGCACGGGGTAGTGGCGCACCATCGCCGGGTCCACGCCGAAGGCCGCCGCAATGGCGTTGGCCGACAGCGCGGGATGGTCGTGGTAGCGCTCGAAGTTGTATTTGCCGTCGAAGAAAAAATCCATCGTGACCCAGAACGGTCCCGCATTCTTCGAACGGATATGGCGGCATACCTCTTGCAAGGTGGTCATCGTGATTGTCCTTATTGATTGTCTTGTGAGAGGTCGACCCATTTCGTCCGTACCAGTTCATGAGGCCCGTCCGTCTCAACCACGTGGTTGAGGCGGAACTCGTACACCGGTCCCCGTTCGATATCGGCGGGCGAGAAGGCGAAGCCGTAGCTGGGCAGCTCGGTGCCGAGCTCCATCGGGAAGTGGAAGAACCAGGGGTTGCAGGCCTTGGCAATATTGGTCGCCATTTCCTGGGTGGCAGCGGTGGCCACGAACAGCACGCCGATTTCCCGCGGCGGCGTGGCGCCTTTCGGCACGGGGCGGCCGGACACCGCATTCCAGCCGTACATGCGCAGCGAGATATGGAAATCGCCAGCCGCTTCGCCGATGGTGCTGTGCACGCGCTGGTACAGCGCCGCCAGGAATTTGTCGTGGAAGGCGTCCACGTCGGCCAGCACGTCCGGCTGCTCGATGCCGACCAGCATAATGGTCTGGTACTGGCCCGCGCCGGCGCCTTCCAGCTTCATGGTGTAGGGTTTGTTCACCCACTCCGAGCCGGTAACGCGCACCGAGCGTGCATCGAGCTGCGCATACTGCGCCGCCGTCACATCCAGCACGCCGCCCGGTTCCACCAGCAGGAAGGGATCGCTGTTCTCATACAGCATGTGCGCCGACACGCTCTCCGGCACGCAACGGTTATCGGTGCTCAGCGGCTCCACATCAAAGTGCTGGTCGCCGATGGTGATCAGCACACCGGCGCCGCCGGCCGGATTCACGCTGCACTGCGCGCCGCATTCGCCGATCTTCCCGGCATGCCACGCGAGGCCGGTGGGCGCGCCGCGCATCAGCGGCACTGCCGCCAGCACGGCGGTATCGGTGGTGCGGCCGCCCAGCACGATATCGGCGCCTGCTTCCAGCGCGGCGATATACGGCTCCGGTCCCATGGCCGCCACGATGTGGTCGCAGGAATCGATCATGGCGTCCGTCATCGGGCCGAGCACCGACAGCGCGTGGATCTTGCCTTCGGCGTTCTTCCGCTTCAGCACTTCCTTGCTTTGCTCGGAGTAGAGCAGGGCGATGCGCGGCCGGATACCCAGCTCACGCGCCACTTCCACCGCGATCTCGCAGGTCCAGTCCACACCCGCGTCGCCGCCAGCTTGGCCGCATGAGCCGATCAGCAGCGGAATGCCTTTCTCGGCCTGCGCCGCCATCAGGATCAGCAGGTCGCGTTTCACCGCCTCGCGGTTGTTTTTGGAAATGCCGAGCGCCAGGTAGGCTGCTCCGCTGTCGGTCGATCCCGCATCGGACGCGATGACGTCGGTGCCTTGCTCCAGTCCGTAGCGCACTTCGGCGGCGCGCACGCCGGCCCCCAGAGAACCGACTGGCACGAGCAATCTGACCGCGCCGCCGGTGCCGTTTTTGACAGCCATGAAAGTTCCTTGTGTTGGTGAGTGACGGTTGACACTATCTTTTATGACGAAAAAACTGTCAATATTGATTTATGTCGTCAACTATCACCGCCACAAGGCAGCTTTTTTACGATGCAGCGGCGCGCAGGAGCTCCAGCGCGCGCACGGCGAGCGAGGACAGGTAGCCGCGCCGCCACACCACGCCGATCGGGCAGCGTATGTGTTCGGAGCGCAGCGGCAGCAGGCGCACATTGGGCGGCAGGGTTTCGGGCGTGACGGAATGGGTATTCACCACGCTCACCAGCGACAGGCGTGATACGGCCATCAGCAGCGCCTGCAGGTTGTTCGCTTCCACCGTCACCTGCGGCAGCGGCAGCTGGTGCAGGGTGAAGGCGCGCTCCATCTGCATGCGCGCATATTCATGCTTGCCCGAACCGGCCCAGCTGCAATGCGCCAGGTCTTCGATCACGATGAACTCGCGCTGCGCGAGGTGATGCTGCGCATTCACGATCACGCTGTAGCCGTCGTCGATCAGATGGCATACATCGAGGCCCGGATCGATGTCGTCCGGCACGGGGAGCAGGGCGAGGTCCAGTTCGCGCTGCACCAGCATGTCCAGCAGCGCGTCGCTGAAAGCGGCGGTGCAGCGCAGGCGGGCGGCAGGCCGCTCCTGCAGCAGCTGCGGCATCAGGGTGCGGTGCATGAAAGCGGAAGCGGCCGGGCTGGCGCCGACGCGCAGCATGCCTGCCTGGCCGCCGCCCAGGTCGCGCGCTTCCTGCACCGCGTCTCCCAGGTCGCTGGCCAGGCTGCGGCTGCGCGCCAGGAAGGACTGGCCAGCCACGGTGAGTTCGATGCCCTGTGCCGAGCGCTGCAGCAGCGGCACGCCGATTTTTCGCTCCAGCCGCTGCACCGCCTTGCTCAGGGCGGGCTGGGTAACGCCGATGCGCAGCGCGGCGCGCGCCATGCTGCCCGCATCGGCAACGGCAATGAAATAGGCGATGTCGTCATCGAGCATGGGTATTCCTGTTCTTTATAGCCAAAGCGGGTTTTTGTTATTTCATCTTATCGCAAGCGCGGATCAAGATACCAGTGCCCAAACCAAAACAGGAGACGAACCATGAAACAAGACTGCAGCGAACAGGAATGGAAAGCGCGGGTGGACCTGGCGGCCGCATACCGCCTTTATGCGCTGTTCGGCTGGGACGATCTGGTATTTACCCATCTGTCCTGCCGTGTGCCCGATGAACCGGGCCACTTCCTCATCAATCCCTACGGCCACCTGTTCGACGAGATCACGGCGAGCAGCCTGGTGAAGGTGGACTACCACGGCCGCAAGGTGGCCGATTCGCCGTTCGACGTGAACCCGGCGGGCTTCTCCATCCACAGCGCCGTGCACGACGGCCGTTCCGACGCCTTCTGCGTGATGCACGCGCACTCGATCAACGGCGTGGCGGTATCGGCGCAGCAGCAGGGCCTGCGGCCGCTGTCGCAGCAGTCGCTGTTCGTGCTGTCTTCGCTGGGGTATCACAACTACGAAGGTGTGGCGCTGAACGATGAAGAGCGCCCGCGCCTGGTGCGCGACCTTGGCGCGAACATGTTCATGATGCTGCGTAACCACGGGCTGCTGACAGTGGCGGGCAGCGTGGCGGATGCCTTCCTTGCCATGTACATCTTCGAGGCGGCCTGCATGATCCAGGTGCGCGCCCTGGCGGGCGGACCGGATCTGGTGTCGGTGCCGCAGCCGATCGTGGCGGGCATGGCGGCGCAGGCGGCCCAGGTGACCCGCGGACTCGGCGGCGCGCTGGCCTGGCCCGGCCTGCTGCGCCGCCTTGACCGCGTCAATCCCGGCTACGAACGCTGATCAGCCGGCGCCGAAGGCGAAGCTGCCGAGCAGCACCAGGTGCAAGCTGTCGTTGCTTGCGCCCAGTGCCTGCCGCAGGCCGTGGGCGCGCGCCGGCAGCGCCAGCGCGCTGCTGTGCGGAGCGACCTTGCGGTAGCAGCGGATGTCGATGAAAGCATCGGCCGCCAGCGGTGCGCCGGACGGGTGTTCGATGCTCATCTCCAGCTGGCCCCAGAAGCCGGGTGGCAGCGTGACTTCGGCGATGATCTCCTGGCGCTGCTGCCTGATGGCGACCGGGCCGGTGTCGAAGCCGATGCCGCCGGACTTGCTTTGCAGGCGCAGCGTGAGGCCTTCCGGCAGATTGCGGGCCACTGCGGCAATCACGAAGTCGCCGGTCTCGCTGCCGGTGTTGCCGAAATCCAGTACATCATGGCGCGTGCCGCGCAGGCCGGCCAGGCTGTCGTAATTGCGCCAGGCAACCGCCGGGTTGTTGCTGACCCATGAGCTGGGATCGACGCCGCCGGGCGGCAGGGGATTCGGGTACTGCGCGGTTTCGATGCGGGTGATCAGGCACATGTGCTGATTGGCGGGCGGCGTCCACACGAAGGGCACCGTGCTGTACCAGATATTGCCCGTATTCGCGGCCTGGATCATGGCGTAGTCGCGGCCGTCGCGCGCCTTGAGTGGGGTCCATTGCTTCGGGTTGTTGACGATATTGCCGCTCGCTACATACATATAAACCCTGCCTTCCTGCGTGCCGGGATACATGTTCAGTCCGCGTACATAAGCATGGTTGGCGCGGTTGCCGGCCGGCCGGATGCCACAGTCGCGGTTCCAGTCGGTCAGCAGTTTGGCCGGGTCGGCCAGCGGCTCTGGCCCGCTGATGTAAATATCCGGCGAGGACAGAATGCCGTCGTTCGGCACCGAGGGCAGGTTGCCCATGTCGCCGAAGAAGCGGCGCACGCTCATGCCGGGCAGGCTGCGGAACACGGTGGCTGCGGCGCCGTCGCATTCGACGGGGGACCAGCTGCCGCCGCTTTGCTTCAGCGCGGCCGCCAGCAGCGGCGCCGTCACCGAGGCGGTGCCGGCCGTGACGGCGCGCAGCGCGGTGGCCGTTTCAAGGACAGGCTGTTTGTAGTTGACGACGCCTTTTGCGGTGGCGTTCAGGTCGCCGTGGGTGGCGCGCCATAGTGCATCGGCGCCTTTGATCAGGTCCTGATTCTGGGCTTGGTTCAGCAATTCCGCCGGGGCGGCATCGGATAACTGCGGGTACTGAGTCATGTCATCTCCTCTGTGTAAAAGTCTTATTGGTTCACCAGATCGCTGGCGTGAATCATCAGCTGGGCGCTGTCTTCGGTACGGAAACCGCCGTCGTTCAGGGTGGCGCCGCTGCGCCAGGTCAGGCGGTAGCGGAAGCTGCCTTCGCTTTGCCGCCGCAGCACGAAGTCGTCCACGCTCTGGCTGACGTCGAAGGCGGCTTCCGGCCGTTCGCGGCTCAGCTCCACGGTGTGCCCGTTGTCCAGGGTCAGCACAATCGCGTCGATGTTCCGGAAGCAGTCGGCGCTGGCGCTCGCCTGCACGCGGCGCTTGAAGGCCGTGGGCAGGCTGCGGTCGAACACGCGCTTCCATACTTCCTCGGGCTCGCCACGCACCTGGCCGATGAAGGGCACGGTCTCGCTGGCCCAGCTGCCGATGCGCACGGTCACACTGCCATTGAAAAGAGGAAACTGCGCGAACAGGGCATCGTACAGCAGGCGCAAGTCCTCGGCGGAGAGCTGAATCGTGTCGGTAAATGGGCGGCTCAAACTGCTTACCGCGTGCGGCCGTTCTACACTGGTCCAGGCGTTTTCATGCGGCAGGTTCAGGCGAAACGCGTAGCTGTCGGCCTGCAGCACTTCGAGTTCGAGTGCGCTTTGGCCCACATTGGCGAGCCTCGCAAGCTGCAAGCCATCCTTGGCCAGGCGGGCAGGATCGGTGTCCGGCGCGGCCATGTATTCGATGCGGTAGACATCTTCGTTCGCGGTGGCGCGGATTGCCAGGCTGGCGCCCGCGGCGCTGTCGTCGCGCAGGCGGAAGCGGTCGGGCAGGTAGTAGAAGCGCTGCGGCCGCGCATAGTCCTGGTAGTAGCGGCGGCCGTTCACGGTCTGCTGTTTGAGGCCGGTAGCCATGGTCTTGCGTTCCAGCGGCACCTGCAGCAGGTAGGGATGCTGCACGATGTCAAAGCCGTCCGAGGCCAGCTGCTGGGCCAGCTGCAGCGGCAGTTTTTCGACACGGGTGCGCATCTGCAGGCGGCTGGCTTCCTGGCGTTTCCCGGCAAGTACCGCCTGCTGTGTGCCGAGGTGCTTCTGCAGGATCGCCAGCGTGCTGTCGCCAGGTGCGAGGCGCCGCTGCAGGTCCAGCAAGGCGGTCTGGTCGCGCTGCAGCTGCAGTTGCAGCAGTTCGATATCGTCCAGCAGCCGCCAGGCGGCCGGGTCGGCGTCCGGCAGTTCCACGCCCACCTCGGCCTCGCGCAATGCGCTCAGCTGCAGCGGCAGGCCGGCCAGCAGTGCAGCACCCAGTTCGCTCTGTTCGCTCAGGCTGGCCAGGCGCAGCGTGGCCAGCAATCCATTCGCTTCCTGCCGCACCTGCTGGAACTGGCGTTCGCGGCGAAAGCTCTCCTTGCCGTTCTTCACCTCGTAGGACAGGGCGATGCGCGGGACCGGGCCCGCCAGCGTGCGCGCCTTGGACAACTGCTCGGGAGCGATCGCCAGCTGGCGCGATGGCTGTGCCTGAAGGTGCACCGTCAGCACCCAGTCGGCGCCGTCGGCGGCCAGCGCCATGCGGTAGCGCTGCTGCTGGCCGCCGCCGGTCAGTCCCACGGTATCGCTGGCGACCTGGTATTGCGGGATATAGAAGGGCGTGCCGTCGGCGCCGCGGAACACCACGGCATCGTCCAGCGCCAGGCCGCTGGCGCGCGGCGCGAGGGGCAGGGTATCGGCCTGTGCCAGCAGGCAGAGCAGGGCCAGCAGCGCGGCAAGCGCGCGCCGCGGAAGGAAGGGGAACATCGAAAATCCTTTCATTGTTCGGCCAGCAGCGCGAGGACATCGAGCGCGGTGGCGGTAGTCATCAGGTGATGCTGGTCGGTGTAGCAGTCGCCATGCGCTTTCAGCCAGGGCTGGAAACAGGCGGGGTGGGTGAGGCGCAGGTTGGCCGCGCCGGGCCAGCTGCCGTCTTCAGCCTGCAGGGCCAGCAGGCGCTGTGCCAACTGGTGGTCCGGCTGCCCGGCCAGCACGCGGGTGCCGAGGGCGCAGGCCAGTTCAAAAGCCGATTGCGCGCCGGCGATGAAGGTAGCATCAGGCGGCTCCAGCGCGCCGGGCTCCAGCACCTGCAGCGCACGGCTGTTCCAGAAGGTGGCGTAGTGCGGCGAGCGCCACCAGTAGGCCGGCCAGGTGCCGTCGGCCCGGCGGCAGGCCAAGGTGAAGTCGTGCACGGCGGGCGCCAGTACTGCCCGTTCGGCGGGCGGCAGGGCCAGCCAGGCCACCGGCGTGACGCAGGTATGGGCGACGCCCCAGGCATCACGCCGCGCATAGGTGGCGCAGCCGCCGTTCGAGCGCCAGTGCGCCAGCAGCCAGGCCACGTCTTGCGGGGCGGGCTGCAGTCCCAGCTGCTGCAGCAGGGCCAGGGTATGGGCGGTGGAATCGGCATCCGGCCCCGCCGCCTTGTTGTAGCCGAAGCCGGCGGTAAAGCGGCGCCGCCGCAGCAGGTGGCGCGCGGCGCGCAGCGCGGCGCCGTGGCTGGCCGGCGCCCGGTGCTGCACCGCGGCCTGCGCCAGCGCGCGGCCGACGTAGGCGCTGATCCAGCCGTCCGAGGCGCCCAGCGGCATGCCCGGATAGTCGCGCCAGGCGCCGCCGGCGGCCTGGCGCGACACCAGGAAGCCGGCAGCGGCGGCGATAGCGCCGTCCAGCTGTCGCATCAGGCAACCTTCAGCGTGCTGGTGTAGCGCTTGCGCGGGTCGAGCACCTTGATCTGGTTGTTGACCTCCACAATCACTTCTTCGACGCGGGCCGACCAGCGTTCACCCGGCACCGCTACGCTGGACAGCAGCTGGCCGTTGTATTCGTAGTCGACGCGGGGCTGGAAGGTGCTCGCCAGGGTCGAGACCTGGTTGTACACGCCTTTGGGCGTGCCGCTCAGCCAGGCGGTGATGGATTGCGTGCTGTAGCCCGGAACGACCGAAGACTTCGGCAGCTTGCTGACCACCTTGGGCGAGACCAGCTGGAATGCCTCGCCGATCAGGTCGGTGCCCATATTGTGGTCGGTGATCACATGGCGCAGCACTTCATTAAAGCCCTTGCCGGACGAGGTGCTCTTCGGGCGCGCAAAGAAGTGCGACCACAGGCAGGCCTGCGGCTTGCTCGGCCAGGCGTCGCATACCACCGGATCCTTGCAGCCGTCCCAGGTCAGCACGGTGTAGGCATGGTCCATCACCGTCGAGCTGGCGTAGATGATGGTCAGGCCCGGGAAGCCGAAGGTGGTGAGGAAGTGGAAGGTCAGGTGGGCGTGCTCGCCGCAGTTGCCCACGCCGTAGTAGAGCGCCACGGCGGCCGACAGGGCGCTGCGGTAGGTGCGCGATTTGGCCTGGTCGGTGCTGCCGAAGGAGGCGGGCAGGGGACCGTGCGCCAGTTTCATCATGTCTTTGACACCGTCGCGGCAGTAGCCGATGCGGCGCAGCGACTGGCCGCCGCCTTCGCCGCCGTCGCGCTTGTGCTGGATGTCGGCGAGCTGGTTGGCCGAGCCATAGGGCAGGGCGTGGCGCGCATACACGATGGCGGCATGGGCCAGGGCCAGGGCGGTAAAGGTTTTTTCGTCAACTTTTTTAGTAGGCATTGCAATACTCCTGTGAAGGTGGAACTGCGGTGGTTTGCCGTACCGGGAGGCGCGGCGGGGTATAGCCAAGGCGGAATTCGCCCTGGCCATCGAAACGGGAAATCCAGGCCAGCAGGCCGTGCCCAGCCGCAGCGGGGCGGGCGGATGCTGTGGCCGCTGCATAGCCCGGCAGCTGCCGGCCATGGCGTCCGGCATGGCGCAGCACGCGGCCGCGCAGTTGCGGGTCGGCGCCCAGCGCGCTGTTCGCAAAAAGGTAGCGCGATACGGCGGCCAGCTCGCTGTTCGCATCCAGCGCCAGGCTGAAGCCGGACACATGGCGCCGTGCCAGGGCGGCCAGCACTTCGGCCAGGCCGGCCTGGCGCAGCGGCAGATCGGTGGGCAGGCCGCCGGGACTGCGGAAGTAGAACTCCAGCGTGCCCGCCGCCACGTCGCAGCCCAGCATGCGCAGCGGGTAGCGCAGCTGCGCGCCGCTGTGGCCCAGGTAGTCGCACAGCATGCTGCGCGCGGCCGGCTCGCTGCCGTGGGCGGGGACTTCCGCATACAGCTTGTAGCGGTCGCCGCGCGCATCGTGGCTGACGCCCAGCCAGGCGCCGTAGGCCAGCGCACCGCCGCGCTGCAGCGCTGCGATACGGTGCAGCAGCGTGGCAGGCACTGCCGGCTGGGCGGAGTCCGCCAGCAGCCGCAGGCAGGCGTCCAGCCGCGTGCGGGCTGACGGCGCCGCCGGTTCCAGCGCATAGCGCACACAGGGCGTGCCGCTGCCGAAGGTGAACTCGCAGGGGAAGCCGTCGGCCGTCAGCGTGCTGCGGGTCCAGTCTTTTTTCTGCCCGCCATAGCCGGCCAGCAGCCGCGCCAGCGTGGGGGCAGCGCGTTCGCTGCCCGGCACGCCCTCGCGCTGCAGCGCATCCAGCATGCGCTGCAGGCGGCCGCCCGGGTCAAGGCTCGGGATGGAGTACGAGGTCGGCATTGTCGGTCCTCACGGTTTTGCTGCTGCGCTTGCTGCCATCCTTGTAGTAGAAGGTCAGCGTGTAGTGGATCTCCGGCGCGCGCTTGTCGGTTGTGTTGAAGCGGATGCGCCATGGCAGCGGATCATTGGGGCCGGCCTCGGTAAAGCCCGGCACCCAGTCCGGCCGCACCACCACGTTCTTGCGGAAGCGCTCGACCGTGCCGCCATCCGTGCTCGGCATGGCGCAGTCGGTCTGCAGCTGGATCTGGCTCAGCACCGACCAGTCGGGCTCGGTAGTGAAGCTGGCGGTCAGCACCACGAAGCGGAAGTCGCGCTGCGGCACCAGGTAGAGCTCGCGCAGCTCGGAGCGCGGCGGACGCACCACGCGCGGCGCGGCATCGCCGGTCCAGCTCTGGTCGAAGGCATAGGTCAGCAAGGGCTGGTAGTCGCGCTCATGGCGCCGCATGGAGGCCGAGAACATCTGCGGGTCGCCCGCTTCCGCCTGCGCCGCCATGAAGCGGAAGGACTTGTCGACCGGTGCTTCCAGGCCGTACTGGATGCGCGCCACCGCCGAGCGCAGGCCCAGCGCCTGGAAGTCGGCCGGCGCCGGGCCGTGCACGGCCACGTCGAACTTGCGCCAGAAATCGCTGTCGCTGTCCACTTCCAGGAACATACTCGGTGGCATTTTCTCCAGCATGCCGGAGGTCAGGCCGAAGAAGCCCTGCGGCCGGTAAGTGCGCTGGATGGCCGTGCGGCTGCTGTACTCGGCGTGGAAGTCGCGCAGCTCCTTCTGGTCGATGGCCTTCAGCTGCAGCGTGACCTGGGGCAGCGGCAGCTTCTGCGCGATGGCGCCGGCGGTTTTGTCGGCCAGCATGTCGATGCCCTGCGCCGTGCCGTCCACGGCGCGCTGCTGCTCGGCCTTTTTAGCCTGCTCCGGCGTTGGCGGCGGCACTGGCGTATCGCCGCCCGGCTCGGGTTCCGTGCCAGGTTCCGGTTCTGGTTCAGTGCCCGGTTCCGGCTTCTTGCCGCCTTCCGTTTCCTTGCCGGGTTGGGGCGCAGGCGGGTTGAAGGGGTTTTCTTCCTCGCCTTCGCCATCCACGCCGTCTTCGTCTTCGCCGCCACCGAAAGGATTGCCCTTGCTGCGCAGAAGGCTCTTGTTGAAGGGGTTGTCATCCTGCGGCGAGGGGTTGGGCGTAGTCCCCGTATCGTCCGGATCGCCGCCCGGCGTTTCCGGAGTGTTGAAGGGATTGGCATCGCCGTCCTCCAGGCTAAGGCCATTGCCGCTGCCGCTGATGCCGAAGGGATTCGGCCTGCCGTCCCGCGTGAAAGGCGAGTTCGGGTTGTAAGCCATATTCGGGTTGTACGGCGTGTTGGGCGCCATCGAGGTGCGCGGCGTGCCCGGCACCAGCAGCGGCGTGAACCAGTCCTTCAGCAGCAGGTCGGTGAACATTTTGGTGGCGGCGTCCAGCTCCTTCCCGCTGGCCTCGGTGCCCTGGGTGTCGGTGCGCTCGATCACCAGTTTCTTCTCCGCCTTCATGCGCTCGATCGCTGCCGACAGGTCGGCGCGCAGGAATTTGTACTGGGCGGTGACGGAGGCGCCGAGGAAGCGGTAGATCTGCTCCATGCGCGCCGTGACCTTGACCTTGAGTGCCGGCTGCATGGCGGTGTAGTCGAGCTGGTAGATCACGCCCAGCAGGCTGACGCCGCCGCGCATGGCGTTCTCCGCCACCTCGGCCCCGTCGCGGCTCAGCGACAGCGTGAAGATGGCGCTGTTATCGCCCTGCAGCGATGGCTTAGCCGCGCCCAGCACCTGGTTGACGAGGCGCGGCGCATCGCCGCTGCGGTCCGGGTCAGCGCCCGCATCCAGCGTCACGCACTGCACGCTGCCGTCCACGAAAGGCACAGGCACCAGCCGCGGCTTGCTGCCTTCCAGCCGGTCCATGATTTTGGCGATCAGCTTTGGCGGTACGCCGAGGTCGACCTGGAAGGACAGCAGGCCGCCGCCCTGGCCCTCCTGGTTGCGGTACTTGATAAAGGAGAACACCGGCTGGCCGTTGCGCTGCGCCAGGCTGATGCGGCTGGGCAGGTACCAGTACAGGTTCGCGTCGGCGTGGTCGGCAAACACCGGCACGCCCTGTTCGACAAAGAGAGGTTCAGTATTGAGCATGGCTGGTTTCCTGGTTCAGGCTTTCGGCGGCTGGATCAGGTACTGGTCCAGTCTGCTGATTTCGGTTTCGGCGGTGGTCAGCGCGGGCGCGTCGGCGAAGCTGTACACCAGCTTGCACAGATAGGCCGGGTCGCTGAGGTAGTCGTATTCGAAGACGAAGGGATCGGTGTCGCTGGCGCGGAATACTTTCTCCGTCTTCGCCAGCTCCTGGCCGTCTTCCACATGGCGCAGTTTGGCGACCACCTTGCTGATCTTGCCGTTCGCGAACAGGCCGGGCGCGGGCTGCAGCACGGCGAAGGTGCGGCCGGTGCGCGGCGCCGCCAGCGCAATGGAAGCCTGCCGCGTGCGCGAAGGCGGACCGCTGAAACTGCGCTCGCCGATGCAGCTCACCTTGTAGTTCACGGTGCGCTGGCGCGGATCGGCCACCAGCAGCTGCACCTTGCGCATCGCATTCTGGCCGGGCTCGAAGCGCACCGGCACCCGCAGCGCGATCTGGTTGGCTGGATCGTCATAAGCCAGGTCGAGCTGGATGCAGTCCACACCGGACGGCCAGTACGCCGGTTTCGGCGGATAGACCTGCAGGTCGATGCGCGATGGCGACAGCACCACCGAGGGCAGATCGGACTGCATCCAGTCCAGCTCCACCACCTTCCCGCCAACCTGCTGGTAGCCGATGCGGTAGCGGTACTGGTTCTGGCCCGGATCCACGCTGATGTAGCTCCAGGCGGCGCTGACCGAGTCCTGCTTGTCCTTGTTGCTGAGGGCGGTTTTCCATTCCAGCGCCACGCCATGCGCGGCATCCTCGTAGCGGCAGGTGAGTGTGATCAGCGGGTACTGGGCCCAGTTGAAATCGGGCGCGCTGAAGAACATCACCTTGTTCACGCTGTACAGGCTGGCCGGTGAAACGGTGCAGAAATCGCCCTGTTCGATACGCGGCGGGGCCTGCAGCGCGGCCGGCACGGTGCCGTTCCTGCGCGGCGCGAAATTGACGGTGTAGCTGACCTGTACATCGCGCTTCAGCTTGCCGTCGCGCCCGCGCACACTGGTCCAGGTCACTTGCTGCGGCGTCTGTTCCGTGCCCTTGCGGAAGATGCGCGACTGCTTCTTGCCGCCGTAATCGAGGTCCACCACCACCGAGGCAATATCCTCGCCGAACAGCTGGTTGACGTCCACGGTAAGCTGGCGCTTGGTGAAGAAGTCGGACTGGCTGCCATCGATTTCCTGCACCAGGTCCTGGCCCGGCTGGGAGAGATCGGCCAGGAAGGCCTGGGGATACAGCTTCATCGGCACCACGGCGCGCTCGGACAGGTCGATCTCCAGCGAGCGGTTCAGCAGCTCAGTACGGTCTTCGCGCGTCCAGCTGAACTTGCCCAGCAGGGACAGGCCGCCGGTCGCAGCGAAGGCCATCTGCTTCGTGGCCAGCTGGCCCAGTTCGCTGAGGAAGGACGGCGGGCCCGAAGGTTCCGGCACCGGCGCCGGCTTGAAGAACTGTTCGAACACCATGGCGCGCAGCTGGCCCATCATGGCCTGGATGGCCGTGCCCTGTTCCTCGTCGCTCAACATATTGTCGACCTGGACGGTGATGACCTTTTCGTCCTTCATGCGGTCCACCACCTTCGAGATATCGGCGCCGCTGAAGAAGCCGTCGTGCTTGAAGGCTTCCTTCAGGTAGGTATGCACCGTATTCCAGCTGGCGCGCGCGCTGACCTTGTAGGCCGGGCGCAGCGCATCGATTTCCAGCGAATACATCACGGCCACGGCGGACAGCGCGCCGGGCTTGGTCAGCGTGGCTTCCACGATCTCCGAGCCGGCCGGGTCGAGCAGCACGGAGAAGACGGCGCGGTTGTCGTTGTACAGCGCCGGCGAGGCGGCCTGGCTGATGCTGCGCACCAGCTTGTCGCCCGCGCTCCTGCGGCCCAGCACGGTCAGCTCCACGCTGCCGCGTTTTGCCGCCATCGGCAGCAGCTCAGGCTCGCCTTTCAGCTCGCGGCCCATGTCCTTCAGGCGCTCCTTGAGGCGTTTGCTGCAGGCCTTCAGTTCCTCTTTGGAGAGGCCGAGGTTGACGTCGAAATTGAGCAGGGCGAAGTTGTCGGTGTTCGAGGTGTATTTGGTGAGCGCCAGCAGCGGCTTGCCCTCGGCGCTGCGCGACACGCGCGGGTACATCGGCAGGTAATACCAGGTCTGCGCGTTCTCATGGTCGGGGTAGACGCAGACGTTCAGCGGGTCCAGCACCAGGGCCGGCGGATTCAGGTACAGCATGGCAATCTCCTTGTCGGGCCGGCGGCGCCTTGGCGCCGCCGGCAGGCGGATCAGGCGGCGGAAGCTTCGCGTTCAACTTCATCCGGCGAAGGCAGCAGGAAGAAGATGTCTTCGCTGCTCTGCGTCACGGAGGCGACGCGCAGGGTCTTCTTGTTCTGCTTGCAGATGTAGACCGCCTTCCAGCTGTAGCTCTTGATGCCCTCGGCGCGCTCCCAGCTGATCTTTTTGGCCTCCGTGTGGTCGGCGCCGGTAAAGCTCATCGTGTGCTGCTGGCCGTTGTAGTTCAGCGTGAGCGTGACGTTGTAGATGCCTTGCTCGTCCCATTCCATGGCGCCGGGATCGACGGTCAGCTCGAACACGCCTTCGCCGCCGCTGGCCACGGCATCTTTCGGATCGAGCGTGATGCGGTCGGCTTTTGCCTTGCGCTGCGAGATCTCCAGCGTGCGGCCGTCGCTCATGTCGAAGCTGGCGCTGTAGTTGAGGGCGCCGGCCGTGCGGTCGATCACGCCCACCGCCCAGTTGCGGCTGCGGTTCTCGTCGTCCAGCATCAGGGCCGCATGGCGGCGGTAGTTCCCTTCCACATAGTCCAGCGTGGCCAGGGCCTTGTCGCCGGCACCCAGCTTGGCGCTCAGCTGGAAGGTGCGCACGTCGCTGAAGCAGGGCAGCACAAGCAGCTGGCGGCCGCTGGCAACTTCCGCAGGGCGGCGGATGGTCACGCCGTCCGGCAGCGTGTACCGCAGGCTGTATTCATAGGAAATGCAGTCGGCGAACTCGTTGCCCACCAGCAGGGCCACCCGCGCCTGTGGGGTCTCCTTGTTGAGGAACACGGTTTGCGTAGGCCCCTTGGTATTTTTGGCGGGATCGATGACCTGCACCGTCACCGCCACGTCCTGCACCATGTCGAAGTTGATGCCGGTGGCAATGGCGTCCACTTCCATCAGGCCGCGCACTTCCGTGCCCACGACCAGCTCCTTGGTGGAGGAGGGTTGGAAGGACGAGGTGTAGGACGGGCCGCCCTGGAAGTGGGCGGTATACTTGTACTGGTACTCGTTGGTGCTGCCGAAGGGACTCCAGGCGCGGCGCGCATTGTCGGCCTTGCTGAAGCTCAGCGTGGTGCTGTGCTCCTTGCCATCGGCCTTGTACACCAGATCCACGTTCAGGCGCGACAGCGGCGAGCCTTCGAAGCTGGCCACGTTCGAAACGCCCAGGTTCAGCGATTTGAACCATGGATCATCCAGATCCACTTCCTCGAAGTAATCCTTCCATTCGTAAGGCTTGTTGGTGACCGGATTGGTGATGGCGCCCACGTTCGGCAGCAGGCCCTGCGGATGGATTTCCAGCAGCATGGCCACGCGCTCGTTGAAGGTCTGGGTGAAGTCGGTGATATTGGACAGCTCCAGCTTTTTCGTTACCGAATCGGCATCGGCGCCGCTCTCCTGCGGCTGCACCAGGTCCGGCACCTGGCGCTTGATCGCTTCGCTGATCGCATCCGTGGCCCATTTGCGGATCTGGCCTTTCTGCTCTTCCGATTCATTGTTGCTGAAGGTGGCGTCAACCTTCACGGCGCCGCTGGACAGCAGCGCGCTGGAGATATCGACCTCATTCGTGCTCTCGCGCCACAGCTTGCTGGATTTCTTGCGCGTTTCCAGGTACTTCAGCGTGTTCTTCTTGTTGAAGCTGGCCGTCACCACCGTGTCGCCGCTGCGGAAGAAGGTTTTCAGCGTGTACAGCACCTGCACCGCGCCGGCGCCGGAACCCTTCATCGCGTTCTCGAAATAGGTGGCGCCTTCCGGGCTCAGGGCCGCACTGAAGGAGGCGGTGTAGCGGCCGTCCGAAGAAGGCTTGCCCAGCGACTTCACGGATTCCACGAAGCCGGTGCGGTCGTCCTTGCTGATGTTCAGCGTCACGCTCGCTTCGGTGAAGGGCACCGTGCCCAGCTTGATGGCGCTGGCCTGCTTCACGCCGTCGATCGGCTTTTCCGGCGTGGCCGCGGCGTACAGCTTGAGCAGCGCGGCACGCACCCCGTCCAGGTCGGCCTGCGGCACTTCCAGCGACACGTCGAACATCACATAGCCGCCGCCCTTGCTGCCGGCCCGCGCCGCATCGGCGAAGCGGTACTTGCGGAAGATGAAGGCCAGCTTGCCGTCCCCTTTGCCCGTCTGCCCGATGGTGGGCGACTTCGGCATCAGGTAGAACAGGTTAGGATCGTCGTCATCCTGATTGACCTGGTAGCCGAGCAGGGAAAAGCTTTTCCAGAAACGTAACATGGTGAGGCTCCTTAGAGGGTGGAACGACGCTGGGCAGTCCAGGCGCCGAGGTCGGTGGTTGCGCTGAGCCAGGACGGATCAGTGCCGGTTTGCTGCGGGGGAATCCGTACGCTGGCGGTCTGGCTGCTTTCGGCATCCAGGTCCAGCGGGCGGGCGGTAAACGGGGGCGGCTTGGGCGCCTCGGTGGGCTTGCTGAACCAGTTCTTCTTGCTGTCCTTCGCGGCGCGTTCGGCTGCGGCGCGGTGGGCACGCCAGGCCGCGGCCTGCGAGCGCAGGTGCTGTTCCGCCAACATCAGGGCCTGCTCGCGCACCTCGGCGCAGGTATCGCGCACCAGCTGCGCATCCTGTGGCAGGGCGCTTTGCTCCAGCAGTCGGAGCGTGCCCTGTGCCAGCGCTTCATCCAGCAGGGATGCCGCCGCCTCGGGAATATTGCTGTCATCCAGTTCAGCCACCAGGCTGGCGGCCGGTGCGGGAATGCGCCCGGTGAGATGGGCGCTGGCCGCCATCGGCAGGCGCAGCGCATAGTGCACGGCCAGCATCAGGCGCCCGCTGCGGCCCTGTTCCAGCGCCTCGCGGGCCAGCGCTGCGGCCGGCGCATCCAGCATGAGGGAGAACAGCGCATCCCAGGGCGCAAAGCCGGAGGTGCTGGAGCGCGCCAGCGTCTGCGGCTGGCCGCTGCCGTCGTCCAGCAGCAGCGCCATGCCTTCCAGTTCCACCAACGGCGGCGCGACCGGCTGCAGCAGCACCTCGTCTTCCAGCCCATGCACTTCGCGGATGGCATTGGCCAGCATGGCGAGCCGGGCCTCCTCGGCCGCCAGCCAGCGCGCGGAAATCGCCAGCTGGGTTTGCTGGCCCATGGAGCGGAGCTGGGGCGGGTCCAGCGCCGGGGCGCCCGGCACCAGGTACCACAGCAAGGGGTTGTCGTGGCTGGCAAAGTAGTGCCAGCCCTCGTGCTGGAACAGCGGTGCAGGCAGTGCGCTCATGGCAGGAATTCCTCGGTGGGTTGGAAGACGGAAGCGGCGCCGTTGGCCAGCACCAGGTGCAGCGCCTGGCCGGCCGGCAGCGGCGCCGACCACTGCTGCGTGCCGTGCTGGCGCCAGCGGTAGCGGGGCGGGAAGGGCGAGGCCGACCAGCCGCTGTAGCGCGCGCTGGCCGCCGCCGGCGTCAGGCGCAGCACGGTGCTGTTCTGCAGCGATTCGCCGGCCATTTCCAGCAGCAGCACGGCATTGCGCGCGTCGCTGAAGCGGCAGTCGGCCAGCACGCTGTAGGCGCCGTAGCCGGGGAAATGCGGCAGGTCCAGTTCGGCCGATTGCAGCGGCAGCGTCAGCAGTACCGGCGGCTGGGAGGCGTCCGGCGCGGCAGCCTGCACCTGCAGGGTCTCCTGCGTGGCGCCCAGCGGGCAGCAAAGCGTGGCTTGCGGCCGCGCCGCATCCAGCGTCACGCTGAAACAGAAGGGGGTGCCGCGCGCCACGCCGCTGGCCACGCAGTGCAGCACGGCCGCAGCGGCCAGGCGGCGGCTGATGCCGAGCCGCACATAGCGGGCCGGGAAATCTTCGCTGCCCAGGGTCAGGCGCTGGGGATTGGCGGGTGCCGCCTGGGTGCCGCATTCCCACTGGCCGCCGGGCCAGCGGCACCAGGTCTTGGCCTGCCAGGCGGGCTGCTCGTCCGGTGCGAAGCGCAGGCTGGCAGTCGCCTGGTAGCCGGGCGCAGGCAGTTCCACAATTTCTGTATTGATGGCGCGGCGCTGGCTGGTGGCAGGCGCATGCAGGGATACGCCGAAGCGCACCGTCAAGCCTGGCGGCAGGTCGGCCGCCAGGTCCACGCGCCAGCTGCCGAAGCCCGGCGCGGGCAGGGCAATGCGGTGCAGCCAGGCCGACGGATTGCCGAGCTTTTCCAGTGCGTCGAAGGAGCGCAGCGTCAGGCACAGGCCGCGCCGTGCGAGGCAGGGCGCCGACAGGTCCCACTGCATACGGCCGGGCGCTGCGGGCGGCAGCTCAAGGTAGTCGTGCTGGTCGGCTTCGGGGCCGGGCGCAAAGCGGGCCAGCTCGCGGCGCAGATGCGCCAGCAGCGCTTCCGCCACCAGGGCCGCCGGGTAGCCGGCGGGCGAGCCGGCCCAGGCCAGTGGCAGGCTTTCATAAGCGCGCAGGCGTTCCAGCAGCAGGACGCGGCGCAGCGGGCCCTGAGCGCCCTGGCGCAGCGCGGCGCACAGGCGGGCCGGATCGAACTCCACGGCCAGCGGCAGGCCCGGCACGATGGCGCAGTATTCCAGTTCCGCATAAGCCAGCAGCGGAATGGCCGTGTGCAGCAGCAGGCCTTCCGTCAGGCGTGCCGCGTCGCCGTCCAGGCGCAGGCGGAAGGCGGCGCGGCCCAGGTCGTTCCATGCCAGCGGCTGCGGCGCGGTGAGCGCGGGCGGCAGGTTCAGGCTGGCGCCGACCGGCAGCAGGCGCAGGAAGCCCTGGCTGAATTCGAGCGGCTGCAGCGGCTGCTGTGGGGCGGCCGAGCGCAGTGCATCGAGGGAGGCTTCGGCTGCTTCGGCGGCCTGCACACGGAACTGCAGCAAGGCATATGGCGGCTGCGAGCGGTCGTCGCGGCGGATCAGGTCGAACTGGAAATCAGGATGGCCGTCCGCCCTGGCGGCCAGCGCCAGCGCCTGCGGCAGCACCCTCAGCGGCCCTTGTCCGCCCCAGGGGCGCAAGGCCTGCAGACCACCGGCCTGGAGCGGATCATCCAGTTGGGCGTAGCTGCTGAAGTCGGTCTGCCTGCTGTCCATCCCTGTCCTTTAAATTGCTGCCGATCAAAGAGAGGAATGCACTGTACGGCGCGGGGCAGGGGCGGACGGGTTGAGTTTGGTATCGCTTTGGCATCAATGCGGTTAATCAACATTTCAGCCCAGAATTGTTAAATAAACAAAAGAATGCCGGGCTGGGGTATAGTGGAGGACTTCCTCTCTTGAGATGCTCGCCATGACCCGAAAGTCCCTGGCCACCGGCGGTGATGGCCGCGTGGTGCTGGATCCGGAACGCCTGAAAGCCCTGCGCAAGACGCTGGGCATGAGCCAGTCTGCGCTGGCGGAACGCTGCTTCGACCAGCGGCTGTGCCTGTCGATTGCCTCCATCAAGCGGGCGGAAACAGGCAAGTCCGTGCTGTACCGCACCGCGCGCCACCTGGCCGAGCTGTACGACATCGAGCTGGGCGAGGTGCTGCGCGGCAGCACCATGGTGGAGGATGAGGCGGCGCCCCTGCCGCCGCTGGACGAAGAAGAGCACGAGCCGCGCCGCGTGATTGCCCTGCATATGTCCGCCGTGCCGGCCGCGCTGCGCGAAGCCTGCGGCCAGCTGGTGCAGCAGTTCGGCGGCACGCTGGCGCCTGCCGGACACGGCATGCTGGCCCTGTTCGGCGTGCCGCGCGCCTACCGCAGCGACGGCCTGCGCTGCATGCAGTGCGCGCTGGAGATTGCGGCCTGGCTCAAGGCCCAGCAGGGCGCACCGGCCTGTACGCTGCTGATCGACCACCTGCACTGGCCGCTGCCGGAAGAGGGCTGGCAGCCGCCGCCGCTGCCCGGACCGGCGCCCGAGCTGGCCGTGGAGCGCGACCTGGCGCATGCGCTGGCCGGACGCTTCGTGTTCGCCGCGGGCGAGGGCGACTACCTGCGCTACCGCCAGCGCCTGCGTTCCGACCAGATGCCGCAGTACGCGCTGATGGGGCGCGATATCGAACTGCGCCAGCTCAAGGTGCTGCTGGCGGCCGCGCTCAGCTACCAGACCGGCCATGTGGTGTATATCCGCGGCGTGGCCGGCATCGGCAAAAGCCGGCTGGCCCAGGAATTCGCCGAGATGGCGCAGCAGCACCTGCTGGGTTCCCATAGCGGCGCCGTGCTGGACTTCGGCGACCATGGCCGCGCCGGCTGGCTGGGCCAGCTGATCTGCAGCCTGCTGCGCCTGGCGCCCGAAGCGGGCGAGCTGGAGCAGCAACTGGCCAGCCGCCTGCAGGCACTGCGCCTGCCGCCCGACCACGCCATGTTCTACCGGCCCTGGCTGGACCTGCCGCAGAGCGCCGAGCACGGCCCCCTGTATGCCGCCATGTCGCACCAGGTGCGCGCGCAGCGGCAGCAGGAAGCCCTGCGCACGCTGCTGCTGCGCGAAACCATCGAGCGCCCGGCCGTGGTGCTGGTGGAAGACGTGCACTGGGCCGAAAACGCCGCGCTGGACGTGCTGGGCGGCCTGATCCAGGGCAGCGCCGAGCTGCCCATCATCTGGGTGCTGACCTCGCGCCTGGAGCAGGACCCGCTGGAGCCCGTGCTGCGCGGCTACCTGGGCGAACAGCCGCTGACGGTGCTGGACCTGGCCCCGCTGCGCAGTGTGGCCGCCAGCGCGCTGACTTCGCAGTTTCCCGATGCCGACCCCGGCTTCCGCAGCCGCTGCGTGGCACGCGCCCAGGGCAATCCGCTGTTCCTGACCCAGCTGCTGCTGGCCGGCCAGGCGCGGGTGCTGCCGGAAAGCCTGCAGAACCTGGTGCAGTCCAAGCTCGACCAGTTGAGCCCGCTGGACCGGCGCGCGCTGCGGGTGGCGGCCGTGATCGGCCAGCGCTTCTCGCTGGCCCTGCTGCGCGCCGCACTGGCCGAGCCGGCCTACCTGCCGGAGCTGCCGCAGCGGCACTACCTGATCCGCCAGGTCGAGCCCGGCGTCTACCAGTTCATCCACGACCTGATCCTGCAGGGCATCTACGAGGCGATGCCGCAGGTGCAGCGCGACTACCTGCATATCCAGCTGGCGCAGCAGTATGGCGAGCAGGACAGCGCCCTGTGCGCCCTGCACCTGGACAAGGCCCGTTCCAGCCAGGCGCCCGCCACCTTCCTCACCGCGATCCGCCAGAAGCTGGCCCAGCACCAGTACCCGGCCGCGCTGGACCTGATCAAGCAGTGTGCCGCCATCGACTACAGCGCGCGCGACGACTTCCAGCTCAGCCTGCTGGCAGGGCAGGTCACGCTGAAAATGGGGCTGACGCAGGAGGCCCGGGTGCACTACCGCGAAGCCCTGCAGGCCGCGCCCGCGCCAGCCGAACGCCTGGAGGCCGTGCTGGGCCTGGCGCGCACCCTGAACGTGCTGGAACAGCTGGAGGCCGAGGAAGCCCTGCTGGACGAAGCGCTGCCGCTGGCCGCCGACCTGGGCGCACACGCCATCTCGGCCAACCTGTGCTACCTGAAGGGCAATATCTACTTCCCGCGCGGCGACTCGGCCAGCTGCCGCACCTGGCATACCCAGGCGCTGGCGCATGCGCAGAAAAGTGCCAACGTCGAGATGCAAGTGCGGGCACTGAGCGGGCTGGGCGATTCCTGGTATGCGGCCGGCCGCATGGGCACGGCGCTCGATGCTTTCCGCAACTGCGTGCAGCTGTGCGAGGAGCATGGCCTGGCCGAGATCGAAGCGTCCAACCGCTTCATGCTGGCCACCACCCGCATCTATGCCAATGAAACGGAAGGGGCGCTGCGCGACGCGCTGCTGTCCGCCGAGCTGGGGCAGCGCGTTGGCAACCGGCGTGCGGAAATTGTGTCGCGCCTGACGGCGGGCTGGGTGCTGCTCTCGCTATCGCGGCTGGACGAGGCGCAGCAGCAGATCCTGCAGGGGCTGGAACTGGCGCGTGCCATGGGCGCGGCCCGTTTCGAAGCCTTCCTGCTGGAGAGCCAGGCCCGCCTGCACCTGGCGCGCGGCCAGCTGGACCAGGCCCGCCACCACATCCGCAGCGCCTGGCAGATTGTAGAGCAGCAGCGCCTGCAGCAGTTCATCGGGCCCTGGGTGCTGGGCACGCTGGCCCTGCTGGACGAAAGGAAAAGCGAACGCAAGAACGCGCTGGCGGAAGGCGCGGCCTGGCTGGAACAGGGCTGCGTGGGGCACAACTACTATCGCTTCCTGGTATCGGCGGCTGAGGCCAGCCTGCTCAGCAGCGATACCGCGCAGGCCCTGGACTATGCGGCCCAGCTCGAACGCTATATGGGCGACGAACCCTGCGCCTGGGGCGTGCACCATGTGGAGCTGGTGCGGCGCTATGCCAGCTGGCACACCCAGGGTTCCGGCCATGAGCGCGAACGCCTGCGCGAACAGCTGGAGCTGGGCGTGCGCGCCGGGCTGGCCATGGCCACCCCGCGCCTGAACCAGCAGGTCTATTAGTCCGGCAGCACCCAGCGCGCAATCATCTCGGACTGCTCCAGGCACTGCTCGTGCAGGCCTGCGCCGCGCGTCCAGCCGCCGCCAAAGAACAGCGGGCAGGGCGGCTTGCGGCTGGCGCCCCAGGCCTGCGCCGTTTCCTCGTTATAGGCCTGCATGGCCTTTTGGGCGCTGAGGCAGGCCGCGTTCAGTACATTGTGCTTGAAGTAGGTCCAGGCTTTGTGGCGCAAAGGCTCGGCCACATGCTGCAGGCGGCTGCTGTAGCCGCTGGCCAGCGCTTCGCCGTCCATCTGGTCCAGCGTGGCTTGCGGCAGGCCGGCCAGCATTCCGGCCGGCACCTGGCTGCGGTCCAGCACGCGGTTCAGCATGTACTGCTGGGGAATGCTGTTCAGGTTGTCCACCAGCGACACGAAGTACTGCGGCAGGCCGGCGCGGTCGTATTCCGGATTGCAGGGATCGTTCTGGTGCAGGTTCACCACATAGTTGATGCGGTAGGGCGTGAAGGTATCGCCCCGGTCGCGCACCTGGATATTGTAGGTGCGCCAGGTGTTCTTGTTCGGCGGCATGCTGGCCGAATGCGTGTGGCAGACGGCATAGCTGCCGGTATAGCGCACGCTGGCCAGGATAGCGTCCAGCCGCGTGTAGTAGTGGCTCACCGCATCCTCGAACAGGAACAGCTCGCGCGCATCGTCGGCATGGGTGGCGACCACGCACAGGTCGTAGGCCTCTTCCGCCTGCTCGCCGTCCTTGATCGTCACGCCCTGGTGGCGCACGGACACCAGCGCCTTCGCATTTTGGCGGATCTCCAGCCCGACCTTGCTGTCCGAATGGTCCAGCATGTACTGGGCCAGGTGTTCCAGCCAAGTCTGGGAGCCGTGGTCGAAGTAGCGGCGGTCTGGCGTTTCGCCGCCGCCTTCCTGGATCTTGTAATACTCGAACGGCGAACGCAGCGGCATATGCTGCGGCCCCAGGTCGTCGGTGAAATACATGGCCGAGATGCGGGGGAAATAGATATGGTCGCGCACCGTGGCCACGCGTTGCGGCAGGGCCGGATCGTTCCAGTCGATCTCGATGCGCGGCGCCTGCGCAGCGGCGGCGCTCAGCATGCCTTTCGGGTCGTCGATGCAGTCCTGGAAGAACTGGCCGACGGTATAGCTGTCCGGCAGCTCCTGCTCCCCTTCAGGCTTCAGCATATTGAGGGCAGTGCGGTGCACCACCTTGATCAGGGGCGCCAGGCGGCCGCCATCCGCGTGCTCCAGGCTGTGTTCGGTATCAGAGACGCCGTTGCGCAGGTTGCTGTCGTCGGTCAGCATGATCCGGCCGTCGCCGGAGAAATAGCTTTCCGTATCCTGCAGCTTCGGCATGCGGTCGATATAGCCGACCTGGGTCATCAGCGTGCGCAGCTTGTGGTAGGCGGCCATGTTCACGTCATTCACGCCGAGGTCGGCCCAGCGCTTGTAGCGACCGGCAGGGCCGTGCTCATCGTAGCGCTCGCCCAGGTCAACCACCACGGTATCGGCATTCCCGCCCAGCATGGCGCTGCGTTCATACAGGTGAACGCGCAGTCCCGAGCCCGTTTTGCGCGCCTGCTGCATCAGGTACCAGGCCGTGGACAGGCCCGAAATGCCGCCGCCGATCACGGCAATTTTGACGTTTGCATCTGGCATGGTGGTTCCCTGTTGAATTTGATGCACAAGGATATGCCAAACTTGCTGAGCTGCATTAGGCCCGAATGCAAGTGATACCAAACTGATGCCAGCTAGCGGAATGCAAGCCGAGGGTATGGTGACGGGTCAATTTTTGTGTCAATACAACAACTCTTCAGGATCCGATATTGGAACCGTGGCGAAAGGGGTATTGTGTTGAGTCCCCCTCATGCTGGAGAGATCCATGCAAGCGCGCAAAGATGCACTCACGTCGGGAAAGATCGAAACCGGCCTCGTTTTCGAGCAGATGCTCGGCCCGGAGGATGCACGCAGCTATCTGCGTGCCGAGGGAGTGCCGGATGCGACGATCGAACGCGTCCTGTCCGGAGTGTTCCGCCGGCCAGACGCCGCGAAAACGCAAACCGGCGTCGGTGACGGTTTCTACGCGAGCAGCGGCCGGCGCAAGGATGTGGTGCGCAGCTGCATCGTGCAGGCAGCGCTGGCGCTCCGCGGGCAGCTCGGCAATGAACGGATCGCCCGCATGCTCCGGCGCGAACAGCTGCCCGAAGCGGTGATTGAGCGCGTCATGCAGGGAGAGGCGGGCACACTGCGGGCCCGGCCCGCCGCGTTAGCGCCCAAACCGCCAGGCGACCAGGTCAAGCCGCCTCCCGTGGCCAGCAGGCCTTCGGCCTGACTCGGCTACCGTAATGCAAGCTGTTTGCTGTACAGTCGATGCTGGCATTCATTTGAACATCGAACTGAAAGGAAACCGGCATGGTGGCATCCCAAGACCTCGGCAAACTGATACTGCGCGCAACGCTCGCGATATTGATCCTGTTCCACGGCTTCTCGAAACTGGTGGGCGGCGTCGGCTTCATCACGGGGCTGGTGGCGAAGGCGGGCCTGCCGCCGGCCTTCGGCTACCTGGTCTACGTGGGCGAAATCGTTGCGCCGCTGCTGGTGCTGGCCGGTGTGTGGACGCGTGCCGCAGCGCTGGTGATTGCCATCAATATGGCGGTGGCGATTTTCCTGGTACACCGCGGCGAAATCTTCCACATGAACGACCACGGCGGCGCCGCGATCGAGCTGCAGGCCATGTACTTCTTCGCTGCTGTCGCCGTGCTGCTGCTGGGCGCGGGCCGCTACAGCGCCGGCGGCAGCGGAGGGCGCTGGAACTGATGCATCCAGATTGCCGATAACGCGGGGCCGCATTGCGCGGCTCCTGCGTCCGGCTAACGCAGCGTGAGAGCCGTTTGCCGATGATTATGTCCAGCGGACGTGCCGGACATATGCCTGCTGCGCCGGCGGCACAAGCCCAGCGCGCCGAGGCCGGCACCCAGCATCGTGTAACCGGCTGGCTCCGGCACCGGAGGCAACGGCACCGCGCGCACGCTCGCGGCCGCCCCGACCCCGACGTCGTACACCGCCGCGCGGCCGGTATTGTTGACGATGGTATAGCTTAGGAAGTCGGCACCGCCCCAGCCGGAGCCATCAGATCCGGGTAGGTACTTGTGGCCTTGCTGTGCGCCTAGATAGTAGCTGTACTCCGCGGCCAACCGGTCCGAGCTGGGGCCGAGGTTGACGATATCGGCGAGCACCAGGAACTCGACTGTTAGCGACGTGTACGCGCCGACATGCAAGGTCAGCACCCCGTCCGCCGTCCCGCTGCCTGCCTGCAAACCGGCCCAGCGCGGGTCTGGGTCGAAGGCTTGCTGGAGACCATAGGCGCTGGCGCCAACGAATTCCCATGAGCGGAACCCCGCATCGACAGAGAGTCCATTGGTGTGCACGGCGGCCTCCACCGTGTTGGACAGCACCGAATCGAACTCTCTGTCGTCTCGCCTGTAATCCTCGATGCCACCGGCATAGGTGCGGGAGACAGCGCTCACGTCGCCTTTCCAACCACCAACAAATGCAACTGCGGCGAAGCTGTCGTCCGGCCGTAGATCCTGCACGGCGAATTCCCTTCCGTACAGGCTGACGCGCACATCCATGTCGGCCAGTGCGGAGGAAGACAACAGCACGCCGCAGAGCAGCAGGGCGAGACGGGAAAAGGGATGCATGCTGTTCTCCAATAATCTGGTTGAGAGACTGCTATCCTGCTTGCCACTAGACTGGTTCATCCCCTTGCGCCGCCACCCCTCCGCAGCGTACTGCCAATCCAAGTAGCGTCAGTCCGGCCAGCAGCATCTGGAGTGAGGCAGGCTCAGGCACCGGCGTAATTTCCTCGGTAACAAGCTCCAGACGAACATTACGCGTGAAGATGGTGGCGCTGGAAGCAGCCCAGGGCGCCGCTGACACGTGCATGCTCGCATCCAGATCGATCTCCATGTTGAAAGCTTGCCCCATCGGGCCAATCGAGAACAGCACAGTATTCATGGTGCCATCTACAGCGCCACGGCCAGCGGAATGAAGGTACGTGGTACCGCCGCTGGCTCCCGACACTGAGAGAGTGCCGAAATAGTTGTAATTGGGATCGGTGTAGCTTGCGCCACTGGCCATTGCGTAGAGGTCAATGGAAAAGAAGATCTTGGAGAGAGTGTAGCTCGGCGCCATGAAAAGCGTCAGGAACTGTTCTGCATGTAGCTCCGCGCTTACGGATGGCTGGTCCGGGTGTGCGATGACCGATCCGTGCATGGGCGCTGCGAGCCCGTCGAATTCGATCACTGTCACCGTGGGCGTTTGTGATACCAAGTGAAAGGCTTGGCCGCTGTTCACGCTGTCACTGATGCTCAATATCGGCGTTTCAATACGCTGTGCGTTCGCGCACATGCATACTGAAGCAAGGACGCAGCTCACCAGAAAAGTTTTCATCTGAGGCCCCTACGATGGTTTTAGCTCAAACAGCTTAACAGGTGTGCATGTGCGCACGATTGGCCGTGTGGCCAGGACGCGTCGGCTTGCAGCTTGCGAGTGAGAGGTAGCCAGCCCTCGGCTGAGCCGCGGCGGTCATTATCTTCGGTGATTTTTCTCGGCGCCGGTCGCGGGAACTGATTCAGGCGTCTGCGGTTTCCTGGCGGGTGACGTGGACGATGGACATGTCGAAGTGGTAGGACATGGCCGATACGGCGCCCATCGCGTCGCCCGCGCAAATGCGGTCGACCACGGCCTGATGGGCGTCGATCACCCGTATCAGTTCACTCTCGCTGCGGCGGTCGTCGAAGTGAATGCGGGATGAGGCTTCCACCGGCGTGCGCAAGGCCGCCAGCAGGATGCTGTTGAGGGGATTGCCGCTCGCCTCCGCAATCACCGTGTGGATCGCGGTATCGCTGGCCACCCGGCGCGCATGGTCGGAACCGGCTGCGCGCATCTGGCCCACCAGTTCGCGCAGCATCTGGCGCTGCGCGGGCGTGGCGTAGCGCGCGGCCAGCTGCGCGGTCTGCAGCTCAATGGCGCGGCGCGTTTCGATGACGTGCGCGATGCTCACCTGCGCCGTGTTCAGCGCATAGTCGAATACCTGCGCCAGCACATGCGGGTCGATCGCGCGCAGGCGCGGGCGGCGGCCGCCTTCAATCTCCAGGATGCCCAGCGCGGCGAGGCTGCGGTAGGCTTCGCGCACGCTGCCCCGGCTGACCTTGAGATCCAGGCCGATCTGCACTTCGCTCGGCACCGTATCGCCTGGTCGCAGCTGCTCGCGCTGCACCAGTGCAAGCAGGTGGCGCGCCACCTGGGCCGACAGCGTCGGCCGTTCGAGGGTAGAGATGGGGGCGATATTGTTCATGGCAGAAGCCTAAACCCTGGCATGGAACCTGTCAAACAGGCTGGTCGCCGTAGACCTGGCGGATGCGGCGCGCCAGCAGCCAGAAGAACAGGCCCGTCATCACATTGATGCAGCCGATCAGCGTCATCGCCGTGCGCAGGCCGCTCACGCTGCCTTCGCCGGTGCGCAGCACATCGCTCAGGGCGCCCACCAGCATCGGCCCCATGCCCTGGCCGATGATGACGCCCGCCACGCCGATGATGGCCACCGCCGTGGCGCGCGCATGCGGCGCCACCAGGTCCTGCACGGTGCCGAACACCGGTCCGGCCAGCGTGCCCGCGACCAGGAAGGCAATGAACAGCAGCGCCATCGCCACCATCGGGTGCGGCAGGTGGAAGCTGGCAACCAGCGGCACCAGCACGCCCCAGCTGACCAGCGCCGAATAGCGTGCGCCGGCGTGGCGCGAACGCCGGGCAAGGCGCACGCTGACCTGACCGCCCACCAGCGCGCCAACGCCGGCGGCGAGGCCGATGCAGAGCCCGAGTCCCAAGCCGATCACCGTCGGCGACAGCGCGAAGGCTCGTTCGAAATAGCTTGGCAGCCAGGCCGCCACCGAACCGGCCAGTCCCACGAAGGCAAAGGCCAGCACCAGCATGAAGAAGCAGTGCAGGTCGCCCAGCTGGGACCAGAGCGATTTGCCTTGCAGCTCAGGCGCCGGCTGGTCCACCCGCAGCGGTTCGCGCACCGTGAACTGGAAGATCAGGGCCAGCACCATGCCGCCGATGCCGAGCCAGATAAAGCCCATGCGCCAGCCGACGGTCTGCACCAGGATGCCGCCGCCCAGCATCCCGCCCAGCATGCCGAGGTAGACGCCGCTGAAGTGCACCGCATAGGCGCGGCCGCGCAGCTGGCGCGGGTAATAGTCGCCCAGCATCGAGTGGCTGGCCGGCACGCAGCCCGCTTCGCCAACGCCCACGCCGATGCGCGCCGCCAGCAGCACCAGGAAGCTGCTGGCCAGGCCGGAGGCGCCCGTCATCAGCGTCCATGCGGCGAAGCTGAGGAAGATGATCCATTTGCGGTTGCCGCGGTCGGCCATGCGCGCCAGCGGAATCGACACCAGGCCGCCCAGCAGGGAAAAGGCCAGGCCGTTGAGCAGGCCGAGTTCCGTGTCGCTGAGCAGGAACTCCTTCTTGATCGGTTCCATGAACATGGAGATCACGACCTTGTCGACCGAACACATGAAGCCGACCACCGCCAGCGCCACCAGTACATAGGTGCGGTAGGCGGGGCTGAAGTCCTGCACCGGCGCCCTCGCTGCGGGAACGTCGGGTGGCAGTGTATGCACGGCTGTTTTCATTGGGATTCTCCTGATTGAACGGCTTGTGCCATGAAGGTCCGCAGTGCCTCGGCCCACAGGGCGGCATCGGCGCCGGAAGCGAAGTGGCCCTTGTCGCTGTCCAGTTCCACATAGGTCCAGTTTTCTGTGCCGGGCAGCTGCATTACTTCGCGTCCCAGCGCGGGCGAGAATAGGGGATCGGTGCGCGACAGCACATACAGCACGGGTGCGCGCATGGCCGGCAGCTGCGCGCGCAGGTCGAATCCTTCGGCGGCCTGCATCAGCACCACCAGCGACATCGGGTTGAAACCCTCGGCCCACTCGCGGGCCAGGCGCGCCACTTCGGCGGCGCGGGCGGCAGCATCGGGAATGCGGCCGCTCAGTTCCGCGTCCACGCCATACAGCGTCAGTGTGCGGATGCGCTGCGCCGTCAGGAAGGGCAGCATGGCTTCGGCGTCGCCGCCGCACCATGCTTCCCAGCCCGGATCTTCCTGCAGCGCCTGCAGGATGCCCGCAGCGGCAGGCGGCGCGGGATGCCATGGCGCACCCACGGCGGCCACCACGCGGCCCACCATGTGCGGATAGCTCGCGGCCCACTGGAATGCCTGGTAGGCGCCGAAGGACGGTCCGGTGACGGCGGCAAGCCGCGTCACGCCCAGCGCATCGAGCAGAGCCTTCTGCGCATTGACGATGTCGGCCACGGTAATTGCAGGGAAGTCCGGGCCGGATGGCCCGGTGGAACCATAGCTGGAGCCCAGCATGTTGGGGCAGATGACGCACCAGCGGCTGGTGTCGACCGGCTTGCCCGGTCCCACCAGTTCACTCCACGAGCCTTCGGCCACATTGGCGCATGCGTCCAGCATGGCCGGGCCGGTGGTGTAGCCGTGCAGGACCAGCACCACATTGTCACGCGCGGCATTCAGCTGTCCGAGCTTGCGGAAGGCCACCGTCATATGCGGCAGCACCACGCCGCTCTCCAGCCGGAAGTCGTGCACCACATGCAGGTGCAGGGGAGGGGATTGCGTCATTGCGTGATCCCTGCTCAGAAGCGGTAGCCGGCTTCGATGCCGATGGTGCGCGGCGCGATGATGCCGGCGCCGAATGGGCTGCCTGCAGGACTCAGGCTGAGCGATTTCACGAAGGTGATGCCGCGGCTGTCGTTCAGGTTCTTGGCATACAGCGAGAAGCGCCAGTTGCTGTTCTCGATGCCCGCATTCAGGTTCGCAGTGTGGTAGGACGGCACATCGACGGCCGCGCGCTGGCTGAAGTCGGAGCGGCGCTCGCCGGTGTAGTTGATGGTGCCGCCGGCATAGGCATGCCATGCTCCGGAGACTTGCCAGCGGTAGCTGGCGCCCAACGAACCGGTCAGCTTGGGAACGAAAGGCAGCTCATCGCCGGCCAGGCCGCCGGCCGCGGTTGCCGCTTCCGTTAGTTCGGCTTTTGTGTAGCCGCCGGCCGCGCGCAGGGACAGGCCGTTGACCGGGAACCACATCACCGACGCTTCCGCGCCGCGGCTGCGCGCCTCACCGCCGTTGACGAAGAAGTTGAAACCGGCAGCGCTGGTCTGGATCTGAATGTCTTTCCACTTCGTGTTGAACAGCGCCGCCTCGATCGATACCTTGCCGCCATCGAGCACCGCCTTGTAGCCGATTTCATAGCTGGTCAGGGTGTCGGGCTGGAAGGTCTGTGGCGCATTGCCGATACCGGTCGGCGGCACGGCGTTCGGGCCGCCCGGACGGTAGCCGGTGGCGGCACGGGCATAGAATGACTCGGTGGCGGAAGGCTTGTAGCGCGCCGTTGCCAGGTAAGTCGTCTTGTTGTTGGACGAGCCGGAGTGGATCAGTACCGGCACCGGGCCCACCAGCAGGCCGCTGTAGTCCTGCGTATAGGTCTGGTCGTCCTTGCCGTGGCGGATACCGGCCAGCACATCGAACTGCGGCGTGATGGCGTAGGTTGCATTGGCAAACACCGAGTATTCGCGGTACCAGGTGTCGATGGACGCCTTCACGATATTCGGCAGCGGATAGGCAGCGCCCGTGGTGGTGGAGAAGGGATTGAAGCTCGGAATGCGGTTGGTATCATCTTCCTTCGTGTAGTACAGGCCCGCTTCATAATCGAGGCGTTCGTTGGCGGAGGCGCGCAGGCGCAGTTCCTGCGAAACGCGGTGCGTGGTGGTGTACTGCGTGGAGTTGATGCCAAGGTCGGGAATGCCGAAGGCGGCGCCCAGCGCCACGCCGTAGCCGAAAGTGCCATCCGCACCCTGGCTGGCATCCATGTCCTGCACCGTGGTCGAGGACACTACGGAGAACGGACCCAGTTCGCCATTGACCGTCACATTGGCCACTTTCAGGTCCACCGACGAGAATTCATCGGTAAAGCGTTTCTGCATCAGCGGGCCATGCAGGGGCGCCAGCGTGACCGGGTCCACATCAACGATGCTGTTGCCGCGCGTGTTGACCTTGTGCGACAGCACGGATGCTGCCAGCTTCCAATCCGGAGAGATAATCCAGTTGAAGGTGGCGCGTCCGCCTTTGCTGCGCGAACCGTTCACGTCCTGCGCGCCATTGCTGCGGTCCACGTAGCCGCCGTCCTCGCGGTTGAAGGCGGAGAAGCGCAGCGCCATGCTGTCGTTCAGCGGCACGTTGAGGGCCACACGGCCGACCGAGCCGTCGTCGCCATTCTTTACGCGGCTGCTGCCGATGCTGACACTGGCGCGCAGCTTGCGGTAATCCGGCGGCGCTGTCACATAGCGCACCAGGCCGCCCATCGCACCCGCGCCATACAGCGTGCCTTGCGGGCCTTTCAGCACTTCCACCCGCTGCAGTTCGGCCGGATCGAGGTCGGGCGTCACGGCGCTGCCGGCAGCGTAGGCGTTGACGGAACCGATTGGCGCCTCGTCGATATAGAAGGCGGTGGTGGATGCGGACTGCGTTACACCGGTAGTGATGCCGCGCAGCGTGACCTGGGTAAAGCCGGGGCGGAATGAAGACAGCGACAGGCCGGGAATCTGGGCCACATAGTCTTCAAGGCGCACCTTGCCCTCGCGCGCCAGCTGTTCGGCGCGCACGGATACCACGGAAGCGGGAACGTCGATGGCCGCCTGTTCGCGCTTCTGCGCGGTGACGATGACTTTGTCCACGGCCTGTTCCTCGCTCTGTTGCGCAAAGGCGGGCATGGACTGCAGGACGCACAGCAGGGATGCTGCTGCGGCGATGGCGGTGCGGGGATAGCGCTGGATCTGCTGCATGGTTGTCTCCTGTTTTTATATGGATTGCTGCAAGGGATGCGGTGGTCTTCTATGGACCGAATATTTTTCCCGGGTTGAGGATCCCGTTCGGATCCCAGGCCTGCTTGATCGAGCGCATCAGGCCGATAACATCGTCGCCGTACTCCAACAGCAATTTGCTCTTCTTGCCCATGCCGATGCCATGCTCGCCGGTGCAGGTGCCACCGGCTGCGAGCGCGTGTTTGATCATGGCGCTGTAGACGCGGTCTACCGCCGCATGTTCTTCCGGCTGGTCCGGCATTGGCATGAACAGCACGTGGAAGTTGCCGTCGCCGACGTGGCCAAGGATGGGAGCGACCAGTCCTTCGGCATCGATCAGCGCGCGCGCTTCCGCCACGCATTCAGCCAGGGCCGACATCGGTACGCAGATATCCGCCACCACCGACACGCAGCCGGGACGCAGGGCCAGCGCGGCAAAGTAGGCCAGGTGGCGTGCCTGCCACAGGCGCGAGCGGTCTTCCGGGCGCGTGGCCCACTGGAAGCCGGTGCCGCCATGCATGGCCGCCACCTCCTGCGCCAGCTCCGCCTGTTCCTGCACGCCCAGCGTGGTGCCATGGAATTCGAGGAAGAGCGTGGGCAGTTCGGCCAGGCCGAGATGCGAGTGCTGGTTGCAGGCGCGCACCTGGTGTTCGTCCAGGAACTCGATGCGCGCGAAGGGCAGGCCGGACATGGTCATGTCGCTCACGGCTTCCACCGCCGCAGCGAGGGTAGGGAAGGCGCAGCTGGCGGCTGCCACTTCGGCAGGCAGCGGATGCAGGCGCAAGGTGATTTCGGTGATGATGCCCAGCGTGCCTTCCGATCCGGTCAGCAGGTGCACCAGGTCGTAGCCGGCGGAAGACTTGCGGGCGCGCGAACCGATGCGCACCAGACGCCCGTCCGCGAGCGCGACTTCGAGGCACTGCACGTTGTGCGCCATCGAGCCGTAGCGGATCGTGGTGGTGCCGGAGGCGCGCGTGGATACCATGCCGCCGATGGTTGCATTGGCGCCCGGGTCCACCGGGAAGAACAGGCCGGTGCCCTTGAGGTGCGCATTCAGTTCTTCCCGGGTGATGCCCGGCTGGACCACGCAGTCGCTGTCGGCAGCATTCACCTGCAGCACCGCGTTCATGCGCGACATGTCGACGCATACGCCGCCATGGGGTGCGCTCACATGGCCTTCCAGCGAACTGCCGGCGCCGAAGGCGATGATGGGGACCCGGTACTCGTTGCACAGCGCGAGAATGGCGCAGACCTCCGCTTTGTCCAGCGGCCACACCACCACATCCGGCGGCAGGCTGGTGGCCAGTCCTTCGCCGCGGGCGTGCTGTTCCCGCACGGCGCGCACCACGCTCACACGTTCTGCATAGCGCTCCTGCAGGGTGCTGATGACGGTGCTGACCGCGACGGCGGCCGGCGCTTCGATCACTTGGTTCATACGTCTCCTTGCTTATAAGTTCTGAGTCCAGAATACAAGCGCGCCTCTAACCTGTCAAACATGTTGTATATGTTTTGCGACGAATAGGCTGTAGTGCAGCCTGTTGAGGCTTGAATTGGCAATACCTGTATGATATGTTGCGTAATAAATACACTAACAGGAGACTTGCTTGAAACCGACCATCGTTCTGATCCACGGCGCCACCTTGAATGGCGCATCCTGGGCGCCGGTGCGCCGCGCCCTCGAATCCGAGTTCAATGTGCTGACGCCGGACCTGCCTGGCCACGGCGCGCGCCGTGATGAGCGCTATACCTTGCAAGCTGCGGTGGAAACGGTGGCGGCGGCGGTGCAGTCGGTTGCGCCCGCGCCGGTGGTGGTGGTGGGTGATTCGCTGGGGGCTTATACGTCGCAGGCAGCGGCGGGCATTCTGCCGCGCGACCAGGTGAAAGGCTTCGTGCTGGGCGGGGCAAGCCATGAATTCATCGGTATGCCGGTCTGGCCTTACCTGGCGAAGGCCTTGATGTTCCGCCTGGTGCTCGCCTTGAAGAATGAACAGAAGCTGGTGGCGAAGAAAGTCCACGGCCTGCTGATGGAGTTCGGGCTTTCAGCGCAGGATGCCACGGCAACCATCGACGCGGGCTTCAGCTTCGCTGTCTTCCCGCAGGCCGTGAAGGCTCTTCACGGTGTGGATTTCCGCCGCATGATGGCCGCGATTCCACAGCCTATCCTGTTCGTCAACGGCGACGACGACAAGTTCCACGTACGTGGCGAGAAAAAATACGTGGCGGCAGCGCAGAACGCTACCGTGCACCGCTTCCCCGATTGCGACCATGGCGTGAGCCTGCGCCGCAATGCGGAGTTCGCGGCGCTGATCAGGCAGTTCGCGCGGCGCGTTCTGGTGTGATCTTCGGCGCCTGCTGCCATTGCTGCAGCTTGCGCCGGTATTCTTCCATCGCCTTTTCCTTTACCGGCCCGAAGCCGCGCACCTCTTGCGGCAGGCGGGCCAGTTCCAGCGCGGCGCCGTAGCTGGCGCTGTCCAGATTGCGGCATGCCACTTCCACCAGGCCGATGAATTCTTCAGCCATCGCGCGTTCGCTGCGCCGCTCCTGCGTGTAGCCGAAGATGTCGAAGGCCGTGCCGCGCAAGCCTTTCATGCCGGCCAGCACGCGGAAGGCGGTGAAGATCCAGGGGCCGAATTTGCGCTTGCGCGGCCGCCCCGTGGCAGGATCAATGCGCGACAGCAGCGGCGGCGCGAGCCACAGCGACAGCTTGCCGTGGCCGGAGAACTGGGCATCGAGGCTGGCACGGAACTCGGTGCTGCTATACAGGCGCGCCACTTCGTATTCGTCCTTATAGGCCATCAGCCGGTAGGCGCTGAGCGCCACCATGCGGCTGAACTCGTCCTTGCCCGGCGCGGCCCGCTGCTCGGCCTCGCGCGCCAGTGTGGCCAGCGCGCGGAAGCGCTCGGCATACGCAGCGTCCTGATAGGCCGTCAGGTCCGCCACGCGGCGCGCCACCAGTTCTTCGAAGGTCTGGGCTTCGGGCGCCGCCACCGGCGGCGTGGGACGCACGCGTTCCAGCACATCCGGATGGCAGGCGGCGATGCGGCCCCACTGGAAGGCGCTCTGGTTCAGCGCCACCGCCGCACCGTTCAGTTCAATGGTGCGCTGGATGGCGGCGCGCGACAGCGGAATCAGTCCGCGCTGCCACGCGTAACCCAGCATCAGGGTATGCAGCACCACGGTGTCGCCGAACAGCGCCTGCGCCAATGCGCCGGCATGCAGCGTATGGAAAGCCTCCGGCATGCAGCGCTGGCGGATGCGGGCGCGCATCAGGGAGGCTGGCTGCGTGGCATCGCGCTGGCGGACGACAGCGGAAGTGGGCGTTTCATCGAGATTGAGGACGGCCGCCGAACGCTGCGCCCCCAGGCGCGCTGCGTTGTCGGCAGATGCCGCCACCACCACGTCGGCGCCCAGCAGCAGGTCGACCGCGCCGTTGCCGATGCGGACCGCACCGATCTGTCCTTCCTGCGGTGCGAGCCGTACCTGGCTGACGACAGCGCCGTTCTTCTGTGCGAGGCCGGTGAAGTCCAGCACTGTGGACGCCTTGCCTTCGAGGTGGGCAGCGCCGCCCAGCACTGCGCCCATCGTCAGCACGCCGCTGCCGCCGATGCCGGCCACCAGCACATTGAAAGGACGTTCCAGTGCCGGAATGACAGGTTCCGGAAGGCCGGCCAGCAGCTCGCTCTCCAGCGCCTTCAGGCGCGCACCATCCGGCTTGCGCAGGCGCGGGCCTTCGATGTCCACGAAGCTTGGACAGAAACCCTTCACGCAGGAGAAATCCTTGTTGCAGCTGCTCTGGTTGATGCGCCGCTTGCGGCCGTATGCCGTGTCGAGCGGTTCCACGGCGATGCAGTTCGATTGCACGGAACAGTCGCCGCAGCCCTCGCATACGCGCTCGTTGATGAACAGGCGGCGGTCCGGGTCCGGCATTTCCTTGCGCTTGCGGCGACGGCGCTTTTCCGCCGCGCAGGTCTGTTCATAGACAATGGCCGTCACGCCGGGAATGTCCCGCAGCGTGCGCTGCACCGCATCGAGTTCGCTGCGCTCATGGATGGTCACGCCCTGTGCCAGCCCGGCCTCCTTGCGCCATCGGCCGGGATTGTCGGAAACCAGCGCGATGCGCTGCACGCCTTCCGCATGCAGCTGGCGTGTGATGCGCGCGGGATCGATCACGCCTTCGGCCGCCTGGCCGCCGGTCATCGCCACGGCGTCGTTGTACAGGATCTTGTAGGTGATGCTGGTATTCGCCGCCACGGCCGCGCGAATGGCGAGCAGGCCCGAATGCTGGTAGGTGCCGTCGCCCAGGTTCTGGAAGATATGGTTCGTGGCGGAGAAGGGCGCAGCGCCCAGCCACTGCATGCCTTCGCCGCCCATCTGCGAAAAAGTCGGCGTTTTGAGTTCCGGCTGGGCCAGCGCCATCACGTGGCAGCCGATGCCGCCGCCCGTCATCGATCCTTCAGGCGTGCGGGTGGAAGTGTTATGCGGGCACCCGGAACAGAAGTAGGGCGCCCGCACCGGGATCACAGCGGCTGCGGGCGGCGTGGCTACCGCTTCGAGCATCGCCAGCCGTTCGCGCAGCAGCGGCAGCGCATCGCCGAAACGGCGCGCCAGTGCGCGAGCCACGATGAGCGGCGTGAATTCGGAAGTCTCTGCGAGCAGCGCGGCGCCTTCGCCATCGGTCTTGCCGCTGATGCGGGGCCGCTGCGCCAAGCCGTACAGCGCCTCCTTCAGCTGCGTTTCAACATTGGCGCGCTTTTCTTCGATGACGAGCACTTCTTCATGGCCCTCGGCGAAAGCGCAGGCGCCGCCGGTTTCCAGCGGCCAGCTCATGGCAACCTTGTAGACCGAGATGCCCATGTCCGCGAGCTGGCTGCGCTCCAGGTTCAGGTCTTCCAGCGCCTGCATCAGGTCCTGGTGCGCCTTGCCCACGGTGATGATGCCGAAGCGGCGCTGCGGCGCCGTGATGATGGGCCGGTCGATGCGGTTGGCGCGGGCCCATGCCCGCACTGCTGGCAGCCGTTCCTCGATCAGCCGCCGTTCCAGTTCCGCGCGCTGGCCGGGCCAGGCCAGCGAAGGATCCCAGTTCAGCCCATGCGCAGGCAGCACCGTATCCGGTTTTACGTAGGAAGGCAGCGCATCGAGCGACACGGTGGCGGCGGTTTCAATTACTTCCGCGATGGTTTTCAGGCCGACCCACAGGCCGCAGTAGCGCGACAGCGCAATGCCTGCCAGCCCCAGTTCAACCACCTCGCGCACGTTCGCAGGCTGCAGTACAGGCATCGAGGCAGAATGGAAGATGCCGTCGGTCTGGTGTGGATACATGGAGGACTGCGCCGCATGATCGTCGCCCGATACCGCCAGCACGCCGCCCAGCGGCGAGGTGCCCATCATGTTCGCGGTGCGGAATACATCGCCGGTGCGGTCCACGCCCGGACCCTTGCCGTACCAGATGCCGAACACGCCATCCACCTTTGTCTCGCCATAAGCCTTGTGCATCTGCGCGCCCCACAGCGCGGTCGCCGCCAGGTCTTCATTCAGGCCAGGCTGGAACACCACGTCGTGCGCGGCAAGCTCCTTCGCGGCCTTCCACAGCTGCTGGTCGTAGGCGCCCAGCGGCGAGCCGCGGTAGCCCGATATGAGGCCGGCAGTGTTCAGGTTTTGCTCGCGGTCGCGGCGGCGCTGCAGCATGGGCAGCAGCACAAGGGCCTGTATGCCGCTCAGGAACATGGCGCCATCGGTGGGTTGGAGTGCAGCGGATTTGCTCATCGTTCGCTTCGAAAAGTGTGAATGGAATGAGAAAAATCTTACGCCAACGGTCTGAGCGATTTACACTGAAATAACTACTGATTCGTGCTATTATTGGTGTGTTATGACTAATAAACGAGAGATGGGTAGATGAATTCGACTAGTGATGCGGATATCGATAAAACCGACCGCAAAATCCTGCAGGAACTGGCGCGCGACGGGCGCATTGCATGGAGCGAGCTGGCGGAGAAGGTAGGGCTGTCGCTGACGCCAACCCTGAGGCGGGTGCGGCAGCTGGAAGAAGGCGGCTATATCCGCGGCTACGTGGCGCAGCTGGATGAAGGGCGGCTGGCGGGAAAGGTCAGCGTTTTTGTCGCCGTGACGCTGGAGGCGCAATCGGAAGACGTGATTGCGCGCTTCGAAGAACAGATTGCGCTGGCGCCGGAAGTGATGAGCTGCTTCCTGATGACCGGCAACGCCGACTACACCTTGCGCGTGGTGGTGCCGGACCTGGACAGCTACCACCGCTTCCTGACGCGCACCCTGACCCGCATTCCCGGCGTGGCACACATCAATTCCAGCTTCGCGCTCAAGACGGTGCTGATGCGTTCTGCACCGCTGCTGTAGCGGCCCGCACTGCCGCCACCAGGGCGGGATGCTGCGCCAGCTCACCCCAGAAAACGCTTTGTGCGCAAAACGCGGCAACCGGGTCCGGGGCCGCGGCAATGGCCTTGACTACGGACGGCACGCGCGCCTGGTCTTGCCATTCCATCCCGAGTTCACCGCGCTGCCAGCGCAGCAGCACCTGCAGGAAGAGCGCAGGCAAGGGCGCCACTGCATCCAGCGGCAGGCCGCGTGCGATGCGTTCGCGCAGCGTGGGGACGATAAAGCCCGGCAGCTTGGCGCAGCTGTCTGCCAGCACGCGTTCGATCGTGTCGCGCATCGCGTCGCTGGCGAAGCGCGCCAGCACGAGGTCGCGGTAGCGTTCGAGGCCGACCGGGCTTGGCCGCAGGCAGTCAAAGACCGCGTCCGTGACGTAGCTGTACACCATCGAATGAATGCGCGGATCGCGCAGCGCCTCGTGGATGTAGCGGTAGCCTGCCAGCGCGCCGGCCCAGGCAATGGCGCTGTGGCTCGCGTTCAGCACCCGGATTTTCGCTTCCTCATAAGGTTCAACGTCGGCTACCAGTTCCGCTCCCGCACGTTCCGAGGCGGGCCGGCCGTTGCAGAAATCGTCCTCGATCACCCATTGCAGCCATGCTTCGCAGCTGACGGCCATGGGATCGTCGCGCCCCGTTGCAGCGCGCACCCGCAGCACCGCCTCCGGCGTTGGCCTTGGCGTGATGCGGTCCACCATCGTATTCGGCATGCAGGTATGGCTCGCTGCCCACTCGGCCAGTCCTGAATCGCCCGCCAGCGCGAGAAACTGCTGCAGGCCGCGCTGCACACGGCGCCCGTTGTGGCGCAGGTTGTCGCAGCAGAGCAGCGTTACCGGCTCGCCATGCAGGGCGCGGCGGGCGCGCAGGATCGCCGCCAGAACGCTGTAGATATTGCTGCCGGGCCGGCCCGCGCGCGCGTCCGCCAGCGCCGCCTGCAGTTCGGCGGACTGCAGGTCGAGCTGTCCCGTATCGTCCAGTGCATAGCCGGCCTCCGTCACGGTGAAGGAGATGATGCGCGTGCTGCGCTGGGCGCCCATCGCAAGCACGTCGGCCAGGGCTGGCTCGTAAGGCAGCGCATCCGCAATCGCCGTGATGGTGCGGTACTGCGCGCTGCCATCGGTGCCGATGCTCTCCAGCGTGTAGGCGCAATGCTGCGCGCGCAGGCCGATGGCGGGGTCCTGCGGATCGGGGCGGATATTTGCCGAGACCAGCCGCCAGCGCAGGTCGCCGGTGTCATGCAAGGCCTGCAGGTAAGCCGCCTGATGTGCCCGGTGGAAGGCGCCAAGGCCAAGATGGAGAATCGTACTTTTACTCATAACCTGTCGTATAGGATTGACGAAAAATGCGAGAAAACGTGGATTTATTCCCAGATACTACAGTAACATGTATGACAGGTTAAATAAATTTGGGAGATTTCATGGTCATCCCCCGTAAATCGGAGACAACCCGCAACGCCATCATCGACCACGCGCTTGCCGTGGCCAGCCATGGCGGGCTGGAAGCATTAACCCTGGGCTCGCTGGCCGACTCCATGAAGATGAGCAAGAGCGGTGTGGTGGCGCGCGTCGGCTCGCGGGAAACGCTGCAGCTGGCCGTACTCGATTCCTACCGGCGCCGCTTCGAGGCGCAGGTGATGTCGCCCGCGCGCGGCGTGCCGCCAGCTTGCCAAGGCTGCAGCGCCTGTTCGACATGAGCCTGGAGCAGGTGGCATCGGGCGCCACCGCGGGCTGTTTCTATATCAGCTGCGCCTACGAATACGACGACCGGCCCGGCACCGTGCGGCACCAGCTGGCCAGCAGCGTGCGCGCCTGGCGCGAGGCCTTCATCAGCAATGCGCAGCAGGCAGTGGACCTGGGCCAGCTCGCGCAAGGAACCGATGCGGAACAGCTGGTATTCGAAATCTACGCCTTGCTGCTGGCCGCACAGCATGACACGCGGCTGCTGGAAAGCAGCGACGGCCTGCATCGCGCGCGGGCCGGCTTCGAGCGCCTGCTGGCGCGGGGCGCCGTTCACGGCGAAGGCGCGCCATGAAGGATGCGGCACTGGAAGGATTGAAGGAGCTGCTGGCCGCGCAGCTGCCCGGCATTCCGGAGCGGGATCTCGATACTTTTGCGCGGTCCCTGTCGCAGCAGGAGCCATACGCGCCGCTGCAGGTGCCGGACACAGTGCCGTGCGGAGCCCTGCGGCACGGCCGCCACCGCAGCAGCACGGTTTATCCCGGCGTGGAACGCGCCTATGCGGTCTATGTGCCGGTGCAGTACGACGGCGCCGCCGATGCCGGCCTGCTGGTATTCCAGGACGGCGCACGCTACCTGGGACCGGAGGCGAACGCCGCGCGGGTGCTCGACAGCCTGATCGCCAGCGGGGACTTGCCGCCCACCGTCGCCGTATTTGTGGAACCGGGCGAACGCGGGCCGGGGCTGCCTGTCTACGGCGGTGCTGATAACCGCAGCCTGGAATACGACTCGCTGGGCGATGCCTACGTGCGCTTCCTGCTGGAAGAACTGCTGCCCGAAGCCACGCCGGACTACCGCATCTCCTCCGATGCGGCGCAGCGCGGCATCGTGGGCCTGAGTTCAGGCGGCATGTGCGCCTTCAACGCGGCCTGGGAACGTCCGGACGCATTCGGCAAGGTGCTGAGCCACTGCGGCAGCTTCGTCGATATCCGTGGTGGCGACCGCTGCGCGCAACGCGTACGGCACGAAGGCCTCCGCCCGCTGCGCGTGTACCTGCAAACCGGCGAACATGACCTGAACATTGTATTCGGCCATTGGCTGCTGGCGAACCGGCAACTGGCGGCAGCGCTGGCATACCGCGGCTACGATCATTGTCTGGTGGTGGGCCAGGGCGGTCATTCGCTGCGGCACGGCGGCGCACTGCTGGCCGATGCCTTGCGCTGGCTGTGGCGGCCGTGAGCGCCGCAGGAGGTGCTCAGGCGGCGGCGCTGGCGGGGATCGGCAGGCCCCCCGTCTCTGCCATATAGCGGGCGAAGTCGGCGGCGGGCATGGGTTTGGCGAAGTAGTAGCCCTGCACCTTGTCGCAGCGCAGTTCTTCGAGGTGCTTCAGCACGCGCTGGTCTTCCACGCCTTCGGCCACAGTCTCCAGGCCGAGGCTGTGCGCCATCTGCACCACGGCCTTGACGATGGCCGCATTGTCCGGATCGACCGCGAGGTCGCGCACGAAGGACTGGTCGATCTTCAGGCGGTTCACGGCGAAGCGCTTGAGGTAGGAGAAGCTGGAGTAGCCGGTGCCGAAGTCGTCGATCGCCAGCTGCACGCCCAGCGCTTTCAGGCGGCGCACGGTGGCCAGCACCGGCAGGTCCTGGATCAGGATCGATTCCGTCAGTTCCAGTTCCAGCTGCGAAGGATGCAGCTCGGCGGCATTCAGCGCATCGATCACGGTGCGCTCCACATTGCCGCTCATGAACTGGATGCCGGACAGGTTTACCGACATCACCAGCGGCGGCAGCCCGGCTGCGCGCCATGCGGCACCCTGGCGGCAGGCTTCGAACATCACCCATTCGCCGATCGGCACGATCAGGCCGGTTTCCTCGGCTACGGGAATGAAGCGGGCCGGCGGCACCATATCCAGCTCGCCATGCCGCCAGCGGATCAGGGCTTCCGCGCCGCTGACCTTGCCGCTCGCGAGGTCGATCTGCGGCTGATAGTACAGTTCGAACTCGCCGCGTTCCAGCGCCAGGCTCAGGTCGTTGCGCATGCGCAGCAGTTCCATCGCTTCCAGGTCCATCTGCGGATCGAAGAAGCGGTAGGTATTGCGTCCGGCCTGCAGCGCGCGGTGCATGGCCATGTCGGCTTTCTTGATCAGGGTATGGAAGTCGCCTGCGTCGTCGGGGTAGATGGCAATGCCCGCCGAGATCGAGATCTTGACCCGCATGCCTTCGACTTCGACCGGCTGCTGCATTTCTTCCAGCATGCGGTTCACGGACAGCACCACGGCATCGGTCGCGGCAATCCCCTGCAGCACCAGCACGAACTCGTCGCCGCCGGGACGGCTGATGGTGTCGGTACCGTCGATGCACTGGCCCAGGCGGCCCGCGACGGCCTTGATGACCTCGTCGCCGATGGCATGGCCCAGCGTGTCGTTGATGGTCTTGATGTGGTCCAGTCCCACGCATACCATCGCGGTCTTGGTCTTGTTGCGCTTGGCATTCGCGATGGCGCGCTCGGTGCGGTCCTTGAGCAGCAGGCGGTTGGGCAGGTTGGTCAGCGGGTCGTGGTAAGCGAGGTACTCCACCATGTGCTCGGCGCTCTTGCTTTCGATCAGCGCCGTGTGCAGGCGCTTGTAGGGTTCCCGCACGCAGGAAGCAAACAGGGCGCGGTAGACCAGGCAGCAGGCAGTGAGCTGGTAGAGCCAGGCCGCCAGCAGCCAGGCGGGCGCCTGCCCCTGGGCGAAACAGAGCTCGCTCAAAACGAGCGCCAGCGCCGCCGCGCACAGGCCCGCGCAGTCCCAGACCTGCGGCCGCCGGCTGTGGCGGTAGAAGCGTACAGCCGCCAGCAGCGCAAAGGCGGCCAGCAGGTAGGCCGCCTGCATGCCGCCGACGGTGGCCGGACCCGGCACGATGCTCCAGTACAGCAGCGCGGCCACAGCCAGTGCGGCGGGGGCAAGATAGCGCCGCGCGTGCGGCCAGCGCAGCGGCTGCCAGTGCAGGCAGGCTGCGGCGAGCAGGCTCAGGGTGGCGGCGCAGCGTGCAGCAAAGTTGAGGTCGGGCGCCGCGGCGGCATGCTGCCACAGCAGCTGCGCGGCGTCCAGGCAGGCGGCCAGCAGGAAGCCCGCGGCCAGTATCAGCACATTGCCTGGCTGGCGCGCCTCGTGTGCCTGCCAGGGCAGGGCGAACACCAGCAGGGAGATGGCCAGCACCAGCAGCTGCAGCAGCAATAACAGCACCGGAGGCAGCGCCGGCAGCGGCAACAGCGCCGCCAGGGCGGCGGCCGGCAGCAGCGCGGCCAGCCAGGCCAGGCGCCGCCACTGGATGGGGCGCAGGGTGGCTTGCATCGCGAGATCCTGTCCGAAGGGCAGCGATGCCTCGCCCTTGCCCGCATTGGGCGAGTACCCTTCGGATTCAAACTGGATCATCTGTTCCTGCATCGGGGCCTTTCCTGGATAAAAGCACTATAGCAGGGCTTGCGGGGTCTTCAGAGATTGAGCTGGCGCTGGATTTCGCCCGCCATGCCGGCCAGCGGCACGATGCGGTCCACGGCATCCAGCGCGATCGCTTCCTTGGGCATGCCGAATACGACGCAGGACTGCTCGTCCTGGGCCACGGTCTGCGCCCCGGCATTGCGCATCTCCAGCAGGCCGGCCGCACCGTCGTCGCCCATGCCGGTCATGATGATGCCGAGCGCATTGGCGCCCGCGCTTTTTGCCGCGGAACGGAACAGCACATCCACCGAGGGCTTGTGCCGGTTCACCAGCGGACCGTCCACCACTTCCACGAAATACTGGGCGCCGCTGGAGCGCAGCAGCATGTGCTTGCCGCCCGGCGCAATCAGGGCGCGGCCCGGCGTGACGCGGTCGCCATGCTGCGCCTCCTTGACGGCAATGCGGCAGATGCTGTCGAGCCGTGCCGCAAAGGCCGCCGTGAACTTCTCCGGCATATGCTGCACGATCACGATGCCGGGCGACACGCGGGGCAGGGCCGACAGCACTTCTTCCAGCGCCTGGGTGCCGCCGGTGGAGGTGCCGATGGCCACCACGCGTTCCGTGGTGCGCGACAGCGCGCGGCCGCTGCCGGCGGACAGGATGACATCGGCGCTGTGCTTTACCGCCGGTTCCGGCGCCGCGGCACGCGCGGCATGGCGTTTCACACTGGCGCGCGCCGCTGCCCGCACCGCCGCCACCAGTTCGCTGGCGGACTCGGTGAGGAACTGCTTGAGGCCCAGCTTGGGCTTGGTGACAACGGCCACCGCACCGGCGCTCAGCGCCTCGATGGTGGTCTTCGCACCCTTTTCGGTCAGGGTGGAACAGATGATGACGGGCGTGGGCCGGTCCTGCATCAGCTGGCGCAGGAAGGTGATGCCGTCCATGCGCGGCATTTCCACGTCCAGCACGATGACGTCCGGCCACTGTTCCCGCATCTTCTCCAGCGCGCGCACCGGGTCGGTGGCGCTGCCGATCACCTCGATGCCGGCCGCCGCCGACAGCATGCCGGTCAGCACCTGGCGCACCACGGCCGAATCGTCCACCACGAATACCTTGATGCTCATGCCACATGTCCTTCCGGCTGCAGTTCGGCGGGCCGGCCCACGCGCTCCCGGACGGCGCCGCTGCGCACCTCGAACACGATGCGCCGGTGTTCGGTGCCGAACAGCGATTCGGAGACGATGGGGATGCGCTGCGCCTGGAGCAGCGCGCGCGCCATGAGGCCGTTCATTTCGCCCACGGCACGCTGCTCGGACGGCGAGCGTTGCGGGAACATATTGGCGCCGCCGAAAATCCGCGCCTCGCATTCGGCCGCCGGCACATGCAGTTTCTTCAGTTCGGCCAGCATCAGGTCGAGCGCCTCGTCGCCATAGCGGCCACTGAGGGTGGGGCGCCGCTTCCTGCCCTGCGTGGGCAGCAGGAAGTGCGACATGGCGCCGATGCGGCGCGCCGGATGCCAGAGCGTGATGGCCACGCAGGAGCCGAGCAGGGTGCTGAGGCGGCAGCATGCGTCGGCCACCACGAATTCGCCGGGGTGAAGAAAGATGTCCTTGATCTGTAAGCTACTGCGCATGACTTATTTCTTCACATAAATTGCCGGACTCAGCTGCCGCACCGCGTCCGAGATGCCGTTCAGGCTTTCCGAATGGCCGACCAGCAGGATGCCGTCCTGCTTCAGCAGGGACAGCACATTGCGCACCACGCGGCGTTTGGTGTCGTCGTTAAAGTAGATCATCACATTGCGCAGGAAGACGAAGTCGAAGGCGCCGAGCGGCGGCAGCGGCTGCGTCAGGTTGGCCTGATGGAATTCTACCCGGCTGCGCAGATTCCGGTCGACCAGCATGGTGCCCTGCTGTACACCGGTGCCTTTCAGGCAGAAACGCTGCAGATAATCGTGCGGCACCAGGCGCGCGCGCTCGTCCAGGTAGTGGCCGCGCCGCGCCTGCTGCAGCACGCGCGTGCTGATGTCCGAACCCAGCACTTCCCATGGCTGGCCGGGCTGGCAGTCGGCCAGCACCATGGCGATGCTGTAGGCTTCTTCCCCGGAGGAACAGGCCGCGCTCCATACCCGGAACGGTTCGCGCCGGCGGTGGGCAGCGGCGCGCTGGCGCAGGAAATCGAAGTGCTTCTGCTCGCGGAAGAAATAGGTTTCATTGGTCGTCAGCAGGTCGATCGCGATCTGCACTTCGTCCGCTGCGCCGCCGTTCGACAGCATCTGGAAATACTTTCCGTAGCTATCGAATTGAAAGTGCTGCAGCCGTTTCGCCAGCCGCCCGCTGACCAGCGGCTTCTTGGTGTCCGACAGGGTAATGCCGGCCGCTTCGAAGATAAATTTCTGGAACTGGCGGAATTCCTCGTCGCTGATATCGATCATTCCGGCAGGTCCATGCGGGCCAGCGCGCCGATTTCTTCTTCCGACAGCACCTGCTGCGCGTTCAGCAGCAGCACGAACTTGCCGTTGACCTTGCCCATGCCCTGCAGGAAGTCCGGCCGCATGCGGGCGCCGAAGGCCGGCGGCGGTTCGATCTCGGCGGCAGGGATGTCGAGCACGGCATTGACTGCATCGACCACCATGCCGATCACCAGCTGTTCCCCCTGCGACACCAGTTCGACGATGACGATGCAGCTGCGCTTGGTCACCGGCGCTGCCGGGCGGCCGAAGCGCACCGCCAGGTCCATCACCGGCACCACGGCGCCGCGCAGGTTGATCACGCCCCGTATGCAGGCCGGCATCATCGGCACGGTGGCCACGCCGCCGTATTCGATGATTTCCTTTACCGCCAGGATGCCGATGGCGAACATCTCGGACGCCAGCATGAAGGTCAGGTACTGGGTCTGCTGCGCCGCGCCGTCCGCGGCGGCTTGTTGGTCCGCCTGAGCGTTCATGTGCGGCCCCTTCAGTATTTGATGAAATGTGTTTCATCCAGGTCGGCCGTGCCGGCCAGCTGGGGCGCATGCACCGCCGGCTTCTTCAGGCGCGTCTTCACGGCCGGCTTGCGCAGCGGGGCGGGCGCAGGGCGCGCCATGTCCGTCCGTTCCAGCTTGAAGAAGGACATGGCCTGCTGCAGCTGCTCGGCCTGGCTGCTCATTTCCTCGGCCGTGGCGGCCAGTTCTTCCGAGCTGGAAGCGTTCTGCTGCGTGGTCTGGCTCTGCTGCGACACGGCGGCATTGATCTGGCCCACGCCGGAGGACTGCTCCTCGGAGGCGGCCGTAATCTCCTGCACCAGGTCGGAGGTCTTCTGGATATTCGGCACCATGGCGTCCAGCAGGCGGCCGGCCTTGTCGGCCAGTTCCACGCTGCTGGAGGCCACCTGTTCGATTTCCTGGGCCGCCACCTGGCTGCGTTCGGCCAGCTTGCGCACCTCGGCCGCCACCACGGCAAAACCCTTGCCGTGCTCGCCCGCGCGGGCCGCTTCGATGGCCGCGTTCAGGGCCAGCAGGTTGGTCTGGTAGGCGATGTCGTCGATGATGCCGATCTTGCGCGCGATCTGCTGCATGGCGGCCACCGTCGATTTCACGGCTTCGCCGCCTTCGGCCGCTTCCTGCGCGGCCTTGCTGGCCATGCCATCGGTCACGCGGGCGTTCTCCGTGTTCTGCGAGATCGAGGCCGTCATCTGCTCCACGGCGGCGCTGGTTTCCTCGATGCCGGCCGCCTGCTCGGAAGCCGCCTGCGACAGCGACTGCGCGGTGGCGCTCACTTCTTCGGAAGCGCTGGCCAGCGCCTCGGCGCCGCTGTTCACTTCGGCCACCACATGCGACAGCTTCTCGATCATATTCTTCATGGCGAACAGCAGGCTGCCGGTGTCGCCCGGTTTCACGGCGATGTCCGCCGTCAGGTCGCCGTCGGCCACGCGCCGCACCATCTCGGCCGCATAGCCGGGGTCGCCGCCCAGCTGGCGCATGATGCCGGCCAGGATGAACAGGCCGATCGCCACCAGCAGGGCCAGGGCGATGGCGGAGGTGGTGTACATCTGGCTCATGGCGCGGGCCGAAGAATCGGTGGCGGTCTGCACCGCTTCTTCGCCAATGCGCACATTGAGGTCGACCAGCTTGTCCAGGCTGGCTTCTGCCGCCGTGAACAGGGGGCGCATATCAATCAGGTTGCGATGCAGTTCGGCGAACAGCTCCGCTTTGCGGGCCGCATTGGCCGCACGTGGAATTTCCGCCGCCACTTCCGCGAAGCGGTTGTCGCTGGCCTTCCAGGCATCCCACTCCTTGACGAATTGCTTCCACAGCGCCGCCTCGTCCGGCGTTTGCGGCAGCGGTTCGTACAGCTTCCAGCCTTTCTCGATGCGCTGCCAGATTTCCTGCTTGCGTTTCAGCTGCTCGCCGATTTCCGTGTGCTGTTCCGGGTAGGGAGCGAAGGACTCGATGGCGCGGTTGCTTGAACGCAGCGCAGTCTGGCCTTCGTTGATGATCTGCAGGCCCATCACCGACGGCATGCGCACCTTGCCCACTTCCTGCAGCATCTCCGCATCTTTTTTCATGCCCATGAAGGCAATCGCCATCACCAGCAGCAGGGCCAGCACACCGACTGCGAGCAGCAGCATGATTTTGGTTCTAACCGTAAGCTGTGAAAACATCGTAACTCCCTAGTGTTGTAGTCGTTTGAATCGTTATCGGCGATTACGCGGCAAGCTGGCGCGCGCTCTTGTTTTCTATGTAATTGAACAGTGCCGGTATATCCAGGATCAGCGCCACGTCGCCGCTGCCGAGAATGCTGGAACCGCTGATGCATTTGACCGCGCTGAAAATCTTGCCGAGCGGCTTGATCACGGTCTGGAATTCGCCCAGCAGGGTGTCCACCACCAGGCCGGCCTTGCGGGCGCCGTAGCGGATCACCACGATGTTCTGGCGCGCGGCAGGGGCGCCGCCAATGCCGAACAGTTCACGTAGCGATACGAAGGGAAGCACGGTGCCGCGCAGGTTGGCGTAGTCGAGGCCGGGTTCGGCATTGAACTCCACGCATTCCTCCACCATGTCCAGCGGTACCACGAAGGTGGACTTGCCCACGCCGCTGAGGAAGCCGTTGATGATGGCCAGCGTGAGCGGCATGCGCACCGTGACCGAAGTGCCCACGCCTTCTTCGCTGGCGATATCCACGCTGCCACGCAGCGCCACGATATTGCGCTTGACCACGTCCATGCCCACGCCGCGCCCGGACAGATTGGTTACCTGGTCGGCGGTCGAGAAGCCCGGTTCAAAGATCAGGTTGAAGATGTCGCGGTCGGCCAGCTCGCGGCCCGCTTCCACCAGGCCGCGTTCCACGGCCTTGGCCAGTATCCTGTCGCGCTTCAGGCCGCCGCCATCGTCGCTGACTTCGATCACGATGCTGCCCGAATCGTGGTAGGCATTCAGGCGCACGGTGCCGGTGGCGGGCTTGCCGCGCGCGGCGCGCACTTCGGCCGGCTCGATGCCGTGGTCGATGGCATTGCGCACCAGGTGGGTGAGGGGATCGGCGATCTTTTCCACGACCGTCTTGTCGAGCTCCGCATCCTCGCCGCTCACTTCGAGGCGGATATCCTTGCCCGTTTCGCGCGCCACATCGTGCACCACGCGCTGGAAACGGTTGAAGGTGGCGCCGATCTTGACCATGCGCAGCTGCAGCGCGCTGTCGCGCATTTCTTCCACCAGGGCAGACACCACGGAGGTGCTTTCCTGCAGCTCCGCCACCTGGCTGCGCCGTGCCGCCAGGTTGGCGCTGGCGCTGGCGATAATCAGTTCGCCCACCAGGTTGATCAGGCGGTCCAGCCGTTCCGCATCCACGCGGATGGACTGGCGTTCCTGCGGCCTGGCCTTCGGCTGCTCCGCTGCGCCGGACCTGGCCAGTGCGGCGGGGAGGGCGGCCGCAGGCTCCGGTGGCGGCGCAGCGTCCGGCACCGGCACAATACTCAGCTCGCAATCGCCGCGCACGAATTCGAACACGCCTTCAATCTCCGCCAGGCCGGCAGTGCTGGCGAAGGCGATGTCCAGGCCGATGTAGCAGGATTCGGGATCCATCCCGGCCGCCGCCGGCAGCGCATCGGCCAGCGTGCGGATGCCGGTAATCGTGCCCAGCGTGCGCAGGTAGTGCAGGAAGGACAGCGGGTCCATGCCGTTGCGCAGCACGTCGCGCCCGAACTGCACCGTGATCTGCCACGCGCCGCAGCTGCCCGCCGCAGAGGAGGCGGTATCGTCCTCGGCCGCAGATGCTGCCGGTGCCGGCTGGCCTTCCAGATATTGGCTGAGCTGCACGATCAGTGGTTCGCCGCGCGCGGTCAGCGACTCGCTGCCTGCCGTGAGGCCGGATTCGAGGCCCGTGACCTGCAGGCCGATATGGTCGCAGCATTCCAGCATCAGGGCCACCAGTTGGCCTTCGATGGCGATCTCGCCGTCGCGCACGCGGTCCAGCACGCTCTCCACGACGTGGGTAAAGGCCACCACATGGTCCAGGCTGAAGAGGCCGGCCGAACCCTTGATGGTGTGGGCGGCGCGGAAGATGGAGTTGATCATGTCGCTCTTGTCGCCCGCCTGTTCCACGGCGAGCAGGGCCTGCTCCATCGCCTCCAGCAGTTCCCGGCTTTCGGCGATGAAGGTCTGCAGTGCTGAATCCAGATTCATAGGCATCCCTCAAACCAGGCGGTGAGATTGAGCGTGGCGAGCACTTCCTGCACCGCCGCGCTGGGCGAGAGCAGGCGCAGCGCCTGGCCATTGGCCTGTGCGGTATTGCGCGCCAGCATCAGCAGCTGCACGCCGCTGGTATCGATTTCAGATACGGCCGAGAGGTCGAGCTCCAGCCCGCCCGCGCCTGCAAGCGCCTGCAGCACTTCCTCTTTCAGGCCGGCGGCCTGGTAGATGGTCATGTCCCCGCCGATGCGCAGGGACGCCTGTTCCAGTGGCGCCGCCATGATCAGGGCAGCACCAGTTTCTGCACTGCCGCCAGCAGCTGCTCCGGCCTGAAGGGCTTTACCATCCAGGCGCGCGCACCGGCTGCCTGGCCTTCGCGCTTCTTCTCCTCCTGCGATTCCGTGGTCAGCATCAGCACCGGGGTGAACTTGTAGTTCGGCGTTTCCTTCACGGCCTTGAGGAAGCCGATGCCGTCCAGGTTGGGCATGTTCAGGTCGCTGATAATCAGGTGCACTTTCTGGCCCTTGAGTTTGCCGAGCGCATCCCGTCCGTCGCAGCCTTCCAGCACGTCGTAGCCCGCGCCCTTGAGCGCGATGCCGACAACCTGCCTTAGCGATGCGGAGTCATCCACGATCATGATGGTTTTGCTCATGTTCTGCCTTTAGAAAAAAGTGAGTTCCAGGTGTTCTTTGGGCGCGGCCTTTGCGCCGCTGTGGATCAGGCGTTCCTCCGCCGTCGCATAGGTCTTTTCCAGTTCGCCCAGCAGGGCCGCGCTGTCGAGCAGGGGCAGGGCGCCGCTGCGCTCGTATTCCTCGCGGTTCTGCGCCAGGAAGCCGGGCAGCTGTTCGATGTTCTGCCGCACATGGCCCAGGATCTGGCTCACGCGGTCCTGGAACTGCAGCTGCATCAGCGCGTCGCCCACTTCGGCCCTGATGCCTATGCTTTCGTTCTTGAGGATGCTGGTGGACTGCACGAGCGCATCGGTGATATTGCGGAATCCCGCCAGCACGGCAGCGATCGAGGCTTCCGAGGACTGCATGGCCTCGCTTTCCTGAAGCATGGACGCTTCCACCGTCTTGCAGGTAGAGATGATGGCGCTGCTGATCACGCTCACTTTCGCGGCGATGCGCTTGCCGGTTTCACCGGACTTGTTGGACAGCATGCGCACCTCGTTTGCCACCACGGCGAAGCCGCGCCCCGCCTCGCCCGCGCGCGCCGCTTCGATGGCGGCATTCAGGGCCAGCAGATTGGTCTGCGCCGCAATGCTGGCCACATCGGCTGCCATGGCCTGCAGCTCGGCCACGAACTGGCTCAGGCCCTGCACCGTGTCCAGCATGGCAGCCTTGCTGGCTACTGCCGTCTTGAGCGAGGCCACCACCGCGCCCAGTTCCTTCTCGCTGGCGGCAAATACCTGCACCAGGCCGTTGTCGCCGTCTTCGATGGTGTCGGTGGCGGCGCCGGAGGCGCGTACCGCCTGGTCCAGCTTGCCGACCACGCCCGCAAAGCAGCTTGCCAGCGAGGAGACGGCCGTTTCCATCTGCACCCTGGAGCTTTCGATCTGGTCGGCCCATACCGGCGCCACATGCTCGCTGAACCGCTGGCGGCTGGCCATGTAATCGATTGCCTCGCGGCGCGGCCGGCGCGCTGTAGCGGCCAGCTGGCGCGAGGCGGCAAGGCCCGCGGCAAGCAGGGCCGCCGCGGCCATGGCCGGCAGCAGGCGCCAGCCTGCGGCAGCCTGCAGTGCGGCGGCGGCGGCCAGGCCGATCGCGGCGGGGGAGGCAATACACAGCGTATTCCGGTCCATTCGTTTCAACGCCTGTCTCCTGATTGCATTGCTTTATCGTTATTCATGTATTCGTACTGCAGCTATATGCCGTGGAGAGCATCGCAGTATTTGCTGCGGCACGTCTGTCGGGAAGTCGACACTGGCATCAGGACAGGGTGATGGGCTCGGGCATGGCCGCGGCGCGCAGGCCGGGGAAGTCGAGGATCTCGATCTCGTTCCTGCGCAGGCGCACCAGTCCTTGCCGTTCCAGGTCCTTGAGCAGCAGGTTCACGGTCTGGCGGCTGATGGCCAGCATCAGGGACAGCTGGTGCTGCGAGACATTCAGCACCCGCTGTGGCGGAATTGCATCATGCAGGCCGCGGTAGCGCTCCGCGATCAGCAGCAGGCGGCGCACCAGCTGCTCCGGTGCGGCCAGCAGCCCGGAGTCTTCCCACATGGCGGCCAGCAGGCGCAGGTGATAGCTCTGCAGCCGCGCCAGTTCGCGCCAGTAGTCGGGGAACTGCAGCAGCAGCCGCGCCATGGTGTTCTGCGGCACATGCAGCAGCTGCACAGGGCTGGCGGCCGCCACGTCGTGGCTGCGCGGGCCGCCATCCAGCAGCGACAGTTCGCCGAACCAGTGCGCCGGCTGGACCCAGGCCACGATGGTCTCCCGCGTGTTGTCGGCCTGGCCGCCCACGGCCGAAACCTGCAGCACCCCGTCCAGCACCGCATACAGGCCGCAGGGGGCGCCGCCGCGCGAAAACAGGCGCTCGCCGTCGCGCAGGCTGCGCAGGATGGCGCCTTCCAGCAGATGCTGCTGCAGCGATGGGGCGATAGAGCTGAACCATTTTCCCTTCCTGAGCAGCGGTAGATAGTCGAGAGGCGAGGGCGAAGACGATGAGGCGGACACAATAAACCTTGATTTCACTGCGCGCGGGAGGCGCCGGGCTGCAATCGTTTGCTCGAAGCGCGCTCATGCATTCTTGGCAAAACTATTTGCCGGGGAGAAGCATACGTAGCTTGCCGTCCTGTGTCTGTCGGGAACTTGACACAGAGTTAATTAGTTTGAGGATCAAACAATCAGGCGTAGTCGATTGCCCGGGTGGCGGCGGCCTGCAGGCCGGCGAAATCGAGGATTTCAATGGCGCTGCGGCGCAGCGCGATCAGGCCCTGGCGCTCCAGGTCCTTGAGCAGCAGATTGACGGTCTGGCGGCTGATGGACAGCATTTGTGACAGCTGCTGCTGGGACACGTTCACAATGCGCAGCGGAGGAATGGCATCATGCCGGCCGTGGTAGTGTGCGGCGATCAGCAGCAGGCGGCGCGGCAGCCGTTCCGGCGCCGACAGGAAACCGGCTTCTTCCCACAGCATGGCCATGGTCCGGAGGCGGTAGCTTTGCAGCCGGGCCAGCGCGCACCAGTATTCGGGGTAGTGCGCGGTCAGCTTGGCCATGGCGGTTTGCGGGACGTGCAGCAGCAGGGCGCGGCCGCAGGCTTCCACGTCGTGGCTGCGCGGCAGGCCGTCCAGCAGGGACAGCTCGCCGAACCAGTGCGCTTCGGGGATGGAGGCGGCGATGCCCTCGCGCGCATTGTCGGCAGTGCCGCCCACTGCCATGAACTGCATGGAACCATCCAGCACCGCATACAGGCCGCAGGGCGGGTCGCCGCGCGAAAAGAGCCGTTCGCCGTCCTGCAGGCGGCGCATCACGGCCGCGTCGAGCAGCGGTTTCTGGAGCGAGGGACCGAGAGCAGTGAACCATTTCCCCTGCAGCAGCAGCGGCAAGTAGGCGTGGGCGGTAACAGGCAGCGAAGGGCAGAGCACGATAAACCTTGTTGTTCAGCGGGGCAGCTGAACTGTGCCAGACCGGGGTGGCGGCCGCTATTGTCCCTTGGTGCAATAGCTGCCGTTTTTCAGCGCTTCTGTTTGTCCGCCAGTTCGGTGGCGATGCGCTTGTCCAGGCGTTTGGTGGCATCGGCCGCATAGTCGCGGCAGCCCTCGTATTCGATGAAGGGATTTTCCTCCGCGGTGCGCGCCGCCAGCTTCTGCATCGTATTGGTGAGGCCGGGATGGGCCGCCACGACGATGTCGCATTTCAGCGAAGCCACCTTGCGTATGCTCTGGCGGAACTGGGCCGTGATTTCGGGCTGCTCCTTGCCCTTGCCGGTGAAATAGAAACCGTCCGTGGAGACGGGATTCAGGCTGTCGGCATACACCATGGTGAGGCAGCCGCCGTTCTCGCAGGCGCGGAAGCTCCAGGTGGTGCTGCCCGGCGTGTGGCCCGGCGTGAGGTGGGCGGTGACGGCGATGGTGCCGATATAAATGGTTTCGCGGTCGCGCACCACGCTCACCTTGCTGACCGGGTCCAGCCGGTAGACCTTCTTCGCATCGTATTGCGGATCGTCAGGGCCCACCACGCCCTCGCGCAGCACCTTGGCGGAAGCGGGGCTGGCCACTACCTTGGCGCCGGACATGCGCTGCAGGGCGGGGATGCCGCCCGCATGGTCGAAGTGGGGATGCGAATTGACGATCAGGCGCACATCCTTGATGTCATAGCCGGCCTCCTTGATGCTGGCCGCAATCAGCGGCGCCGACTGCGGCAGTGCGCCGTCCAGCAGGATATGGCCCTTGTTCCCCGTCAGCAGGATAGCCGACAGCTCCTTCGTTCCCACATACCAGGCATTGCCGAAGATGCGGAAGGGCTTTTGCGGCTGGTTCCATTCCTTGCACATGCCGCAGTCGATAGGCGCCGACAGCTCGTCGTCCGCCATGGCGGCGGTGGAAAACAGTGCGGCGAGCAGGGCTGCGCCGACGGCCAGGCGAGCATTCGGCCTTGTTGCTGTGTGGTACAGAGTTTTCATGCCGATAGCATACTCCATGCCGGGAACGGCGTGCCAAATTGGCCCACTGCGTGTATGCTGGCGCTACCGTTGGTCACATCCTTGTGCGGAGACGCGAGATGCAATTCGAAGACTTCGATCTGTTCTCTTCCGATGCAGCCGCGCCGCCGCCTGCGCCCAGCGCGCCCCCCATCGTACGGCTGCAGTACCTGGTCGACAATACGCCGGCCGTGATCTACTGCACGGTGCCGAGCGGCGATTTCCGCATTACCTTCGTCAGCAATAACGTGACCCATATGCTGGGCTATACGCCGGACGAAATGCTGGCCGATCCCAATTTCTGGTTCGACCATATCCACCCGGACGACGCGCCGAACATCTTCTCCAGCCTGGCATTGGTGTTTACCGAAGGGCAGCGCGTCTATGAGTACCGCTTCCGCAACAAGGACGGGAGGTATCTGTGGATGCACGATTCGCTGCGCCTGATCCGCGATACGGCGGGCGCGCCGCTGGAGGTGATCGGCTCGCTGACCGATATCACGGCGCGCAAGACCATGGAGCAGGCCCTGCACCAGCGCGACAGTGAACAGCAGCTGCTCATTAGCAAGCTGAGCGAGGCGCATGAACAGCTGCTGCAGTCCGAGAAAATGGCCTCGATCGGCCAGCTGGCGGCCGGCATTGCCCACGAGATCAATAATCCCGTGGCCTTCGTGAACTCCAATATGAATACGCTGCAGAAGTATTCGGACACGCTGTTTGGCGTGATCGCACAATACGAAGCGGCAGCGGCGGAAGCGCCGGCCGTGGCGGCCAGGCTGTCAGCGCTGCGTGAGCGCGCCGATGTGGACTTCCTGAAGGAGGACCTGGGCGCCCTGGTCCGCGAATCGATGGAAGGGCTGAAGCGGGTGCGCGATATCGTGCAGGCGCTGAAAGATTTCTCGCATGTGGATGAGGCGGAATGGCAGGTGTCCGACCTGCATCATGGCCTGGACAGCACCCTCAATATCGTCAGCAATGAAATCAAGTACAAGGCGCAGGTGGTGAAGGAGTACGGCGTGCTGCCGGAGATCACCTGCCTCGCGTCCCAGTTGAACCAGGTGTTCATGAACCTGCTGATCAATGCGGGCCATGCCATCAAGGAGCAGGGCACGATACGCATCCGCACCGGGGCGGAAAATGGCTGGGTGTGGGTGGAGATTGCCGATACCGGCGTGGGCATTGCGCCGGAACACCTGAACCGCATCTTCGAACCCTTCTTCACCACCAAGCCGGTGGGGACGGGTACCGGGCTCGGCCTGTCGCTGTCCTACGGCATCGTCAACAAGCACGGCGGCCGTATCGAAGTGGCCTCAGAACTGGGCCGGGGCACGCGCTTTACGGTGCGCCTGCCCGTGCAGCAGCCCGGGAATTCACAGAATCACTGAGCCGTCCGGGCCGCGCTTTACGTCGAATAATCCCGGTTCATCCGCTTCTTCGGCGGCGGCGCGGCGCGCGGCATCGGCCAGCAGGGTCTGCCGGTATTCCAGGGCCTGGCGAATGGCCTCGTTCAGTTCTTCCTCCTGCCAGGGCTTGGGAATGAAGCGGAACACCTCGGCCTCATTGATGGCATGCAGGGCTGTGCCAAAATCGCGCGAACCGCTGAGCATGATGCGCACCGTGTTTGGCGCCACGTCCTTCAGTGCCTTGAGCAGCTCGCTGCCGCTCAGCTTCGGCATCATGAAGTCGCAGATCACGAGGTCGAAGTCCTGCACGCAGATGCGGTCCAGGGCGCGGAACGGATCATCGAAGGCCTCGGCCGCCAGCCCGCTGCCGCCCGGACCCTGGCGCAGCGCGCGCTGCAGGGCCGCCAGCAGGTGCGGGTCATCGTCGATGAGCAGTATCCTGGCCATGGCGCTATTTTTCCTTGCGAATCCAGATCGGCAGCCGTCCGCCGCTCTTGTTTTCAAAGTCCCGCACCTGGGCGATCATGCGCTCGTCCAGCACATGGTCGGCCGACAGCAGCATCAGGCCGTCCTTGCTGATCAGGTCGCGTGCCAGCACCATGCCCGGCACCAGCTCGCCGGACAGCGTGGCCACGCCCTGGCCGGCGTCTTCCGGCCCGTCCATGATGGCGCGGAACGCCTGCACCACATGCGGGTCGTAGCGCTTGCCGCTGGCATCGAGGATCAGGGCGCGCGCCTCCTCGGGGCGCAGGTGGCGCTGCACAATGGCGCCGTCCTGCAGATTGTAATAGTCTATCGCCAGCGCAAGAATGCGGGCGCCCATTGGAATGGCCAGGCCGCGCAGGCCGTCGGGGAAGCCGGTGCCGTCGAAGCGCTCCATCTGCGAGCGCAGGATGGCGCCCGTTTCGCGCAGCTCGCTCAGCGCCATCAGCAGCTGCTCGGCGCGGATCGCATGCTTGCGGTACTGTGCAAGCGCCTCGCCCTGCAGCTGGGTGAAGGGCGTGGACAGCAGCTCGTCGCTGAAGCCGATCTTGCCGATATCGTGCAGCAAGGCGGCCACGAACACGGCGCGGCTCTCGGCCGGGTCCAGCTTCATGGCCTGCGCCATCTGCCGCACCAGCTCGGCAATCTTGCGCGCGTGGCCGGGGGCATTCCGGCTGCGCATTTCCATGATGTTGGAAAAGACCTTGATGGTGGTCAGGTAGTTCTGCTTCAGCTTTTCATTGGCGGCAATGGCGGCGTCGTGCTGGACGCGCAGTGCGCGGGTGCGCTCCTCCACCTTCGCTTCCAGGCTCTGGTTGAGCACCTTCAGTTCGGCATTCTGCTGGCGGGTGAGTTCTTCCAGGCGGCGCGTCTGCAGCACCAGTTCGCGCCGCTCGAAGGCCTGGCGCACCGTCAGCAGCATATCGTTGTCGTCCCAGGGCTTGGCAATGTAGCGGTAGATCTCGCCGGTATTGATGGCGGCCTGGATGGACTGGATGTCGGCGTAGCCGGTGAGCAGGATGCGGATCACGTCCGGGCGCAGCTTGCAGACCTGTTCCAGCACCTTGGCGCCCGTCATTTCCGGCATGCGCATGTCCGAAATGACCATGTCCACGTTTTCCTGCTCCAGCAGCGCCAGGCCGGCCGGGCCGCTCTCGGCGATCAGCACGCGGTAGCCATCCGCGCGGAACAGGCGGCGCAGGGCGGCGAGGATGTTCGGCTCATCGTCGATGCATAGCACGGTGGGTGTGGTGTCGGTGTCAGCCAAGCTCATCGCTCCATTATTCTCCGGTTCGGGCAGCGCTGGCGCTGCGGTCATTGTCTGTTCTTCAGCCGATCAGCGCGCGGCACAGGTCCTGGAAGGACTCGCGGGTCTGGTTCACCACCCGTTCGCTCTGCGCCTCGGACAGGTTCAGTTCGGCCAGCGCTTCCTCGCAGGCCGCGGCGCTGGCGGCGGCGTCGGCTTCGGTCAGCGCGTGCGCCAGCTGGTTGGCCACGCGCACCACGCGCGTAATGCCCTGGGCGCTCAGCTCCGGCTCATGGTGGCTGCGCACTGCCGCCTGGATCGCGGTGGGGAAATTCCATTGGGCGGCGAGGGCGCTGCCGGCTTCGGTGTGGTCGAAGCCGAAGCGTTCGCGTTCGGCCAACCTTTGTTCTTCCGCATTGCCGAGGCGGCCCACTTCCGTGTATTGCTCCGGGAAGCCGGTGGCCAGCACCAGCGCGCCCAGGTCATGCAGCAGGCCGGCCATGAAGGCCAGCTCCGCATCCTGGCGCAGCGCCCGCGCGAGGTTGCGGGCGGAAGCCGCCGTCAAAATCGAATGGCGCCAGAAGGCGGGAATATCGACCACCGCGCCGGCCGCCGACCAGCCGCTGGTGACGGCGCAGGCCGTGACCACATTGCGGATGCAGTACACGCCCAGCACCGTAATCGCCTGCTGAATGGTGGCCACCCGGTTCGCCATGCCGTAGAAAGGCGAGTTCGCCAGCTGCAGCGTTTTGGCAGCCAGGGCCTGGTCGGAGGAAATACGGCGCGCGAGGGCGGCAACGTCGGCATCATCCTGGTCGATGATGGCCAGCAGCTCGCTGGCGATCGAGGGCAGGGCCGGCAGGGACTTGATGTGCTGGATAAGTGAACCGTCTGCGGGAGGCATGGTCGCTTTCAACGTATCAGAATGAGCACATTACCACGGGAGGCGGAGATATTACCCATTGCATGGCTGGCAAGCTGGTAGCGCACGCCCTTGATTTCCACCGCCGAGGGCCATACGTCTTCCGCATTGGGCGCCAGCTCCGGCGCCACCTCGGCCAGCATGACGCCCAGCAGCTGGCCGCGGCCCTGGAACACCGATTCGGCCAGCGCGTTGCTGAAGGCCACCATGCCTGCATCATCGACGCCCAGCACCGGCAGCGGGATGTACTGCAGCAGCTCGCGCGCAATACGCAGGCTGGCCAGGTCGAGGGCAATCTGTTCTTCCCGGTCGCGCACCATGCGTTCCAGCTCGCGGTTGGCCACGGCCAGCTGCTCGTTGGCCACGCGCAGCTCGCGGTTCAGGCGCGCGTTGTCGTCGGCGATTTCCTTGATGCGGAAGGCCTCCGCTACCTGGCCGCGCAGCAGCTCGTCGTCCCAGGGCTTGGTGAGGAACTTGAAGATGGCGCCTTCGTTGACGGCCGCCGTGACCGACTGCAGCTCGGTGTAGCCGGACAGCATGATGCGGATCGAATCGGGGTAGAGCACCTTGGCCTGGCGCAGGAAATCCACGCCCAGCATGCCCGGCATGCGCTGGTCGGAAATGATCACATCGGCCGGGGTATGGGCCAGCTGCTCCAGGCCGGCCATGCCGCTGTTGGCGGTCAGCACCCGGTAGCCCGCGGGCCGGAACAGGCGCTGCAGCGCAGCGAGAATATTGGTCTCATCGTCGACCAGCAGCAGCACGCGCTCGCGCGGCTGGTCCTGTGCGTTCAACATCCGGTCTCCCAGGAAGTGTTGGCTGGAACTCTCTGTTCCGCCAATGATACATCGTACTGTCCCGGGCTTGTTGTTATGGTGCGACACAGGCGGGGACTCCCGATATGAGGGCGCCGCATATGCATCTGCGGTGGCGGCGCATGCGCTGCCGCTTTTGCAGCACTGCTGCGCCTGCGACAGCAGGCCGTGGGCCCTGAGGCAGCAAAAAGACCGCTGAAGCGGCCTGATTCGTGTGGCACGGAAACTGCAATTGCCAAGGCAAAGCCATTCCATCACACCTATCGGGAGAAACTGAATGAAACGATTTGACGACCACGCAGTGCAGCGGCAGAAGCTGGCGCTGGCCGTAACCCTCGCCCTCGGCGCGTGGCAGGCGCAGGCCGCCGGCACGCCGGCCGCGCCGGACGGCGGCAGCGTTGCCGCTGTCGTGGCCAATACCGCCGCCGTTGCGGAAGCGGCTGACGTGGCGCTTCCGGTGGCCTCCGTAGTGATCATCGGCGGCCAGGCGGCGCTGCCAAAACGTCCGGTGGCCTCGGTGTATGGCACCGACACCAGCCTGCTCGATACGCCGCGTGCGGTGTCGCAGGTCTCCGCAGAACAGCTGGCGCGCGATGGCATCCGCACCGCCGACGACCTGGTGAAGTATGCGCCGGGCGTGACGCGCAATGGCGGCCAGAATGTGTCGGTGGCGCCGCTGATCCGCGGCCAGGCTTCCGAGCTGTATCAGGACGGCCAGCGTACCTATAATGTGCGCCACCCCTTTAATACCAATGCCTACGAGGGCGTGGACATCGTGGCCGGCCCGGCGCCGCAGGTGTTCGGCATCTCTTCGCGCAGCGGCGGCTACGCCAACTATATCTCCAAGAAGCCGGACTTTGAACGCCAGCGCGGCCAGGTCAGCGGCCAGTTCGGCACCTGGGTTCCGGGCGGCGGCAGCTACAGCAGCAATTCGCTGACCTTCGACTTTACGGGCCCCATCAGCGACACGCTGGCCTACCGCGTCAGCCTCACACCGCAGCGCGCGGACGACTATGCGGAAGGCGTGCGCAATAACTACAACGCCTTCTACGGCGCGCTGGCGTGGAAACCAACGAAGGATATCCGCATCGACTGGAACGTGAGCGTTGACGACTATTACGACTTCAACGTCACGCATGGCTGGAACCGCGTCACCCAGAAGCTGATCGACGACGGCCAGTACTATGCAGGCCGCGCCACGCCCATCATCAGTGTCGGAACAGGCGCCGCCACGCGCTACTACTCGCCGGTGTTTGCTTCCGGCGCCTACAATTCCGCCGTCACCGGCTGGCAGCAGCGCACGCCGGTGGTCAATGCGCAGGGCGTGCGCCAGTTCGTGCCCGGACCGCTGCTGGGCGCCGCGCAGCTGCCGTCCTTCCTGACGAATGCGGCTACGCCGGGCACCGTGCGCGGCTGGGTCTATGATCCCGCGCTGCAAGGCAATGGGCTGAAGGAGCTGTCCGATTCCGCCTACTCGCGCGAAGGCGACCAGAATACGGCACGGCGCGACACCTCCCAACTGCGCTTTGCGTGGGAGCTGTCGCCTAACTGGTCGCTGGTGAACAGCGCGCTGTACCAGCATTCGGACGATACCGGCAATTCCGTGGGCAGCTTCTTCACGCAGTTCGAGGACCGCATTTTCGAGAACCGGCTGGAACTGCGAGGCAAGGGAAATTACACGCTGTTCGGCGTGCCGGTGAAGCACGACAGCAATACCGGCACCAGCTACCGGCGTGAACGCTACTGGGTAAAGGCGGCGAACAACAGCTTTACCATCAATCCCTATGACCTGACCGCGCCGCTCGACCTGAAAACGCCAGGCACTTTCCTTGGCCTGGCATCGCCGGGCGGCGCCGGCTCCTGGATCGGAACGGCCGGCGTGCCCCAGCTTTCCAGTTACTTCGGCTATCTGAGCCTGCCCGCGATGTATCCGGCCGGCGGCGACTTCTACGCGGAGCGCGGCGGTTCCGCTGCATCCGGCGGCGCCACCTATACCTCGGATGGACGCTGGACCAACCTGAGTCTCTTCACGCAGCAGAACTTCCTGTTCGATGAAAAGTACGGCCTGAATGTAGGCCTGAGCGGCACGCGCGTGGATGCCTCGATCCACAACCCGGTATTTGTCACCGCCGCGCAGGAAGTGAGCGACAGCCAGCGCTTCTACCTGCCGGCCGCGCAAGTGAGCCTGCTCTACAAACCGACGCCAGACAGCACGCTGTATGTAACGCATGACCGTTCCTATGCCATCAACACGGGCGGTTTCGCCGACGTGCTGACCTGGGGCGCCAACAACAAGCTCAATCCCCTGAACTTCCGCAGCCTGAGCCGCCTGCTGGAAGTGGGCGCGAAGGCGGAGCTGATTCCGGGCCGCCTGCAGGCCAGCATCGCGGGATACCGCCAGAAGCGGGACGTGGCGCCGCTGACGGACGGCACGATCCCGAAACTGCAGGTGCACGGCGTGGACGCGTCGCTGCAGCTGCAGGCGAGCCGCGACGTGACGGCGGGGCTGAACTACTCGCTGATCAACGCCAAATACACCTATGTGTCCTTCCCGCCGGGCTTCTTCTCGCCGTGGGGCTTCGTGGCCGACAACGCCACCGTATTCGCCGACGGGAACACGCTGAACCAGCGTGCCGCGCCGGGCGCTGCGGCAGCGCCGGGCATCCCGAAGCATTCCGTGAGCGGCTTTGTCGATGTGAAGTTCGGCCGCGGCTTCGGCAGCGAGCTGTCGGCCTGGTGGACCAGCAAGTGGGCCACCAGCCTGGTGCAGAACGCCACCGTGCCGAGCGAGCATAACTTCAACCTGACGCTGTATTACCGCCAGCCGAAATGGGATGTGGCGCTGCGCATCGTGAATCTCACCGACGAGCGTAATTTCGTCAACGGCCTGACCGGCCCGACCACGGAATTCCTGCAGCCGGGCATTCCACGCGCGCTGCAGGCTACGGCGGCCTTCCGCTTCTGAGCGTTGGCCGCGCAGCAGTGCGCTGCTGAAAAATCAGCAGCCGCACGCTGCACCCGCAGCAAAGCGGCATGCATTGGCCCTCGCGCGGCTGGCATGCCTCTTGCGAATATCAGCATGAACAGTTAAAGGAGTCGGACATGGGTGTAAAGATCTTGTGGTATCTCACGGCGCCGGATGGCGTGGTCCCTTGGGAAGCGGACGGCCGCTGGCAGACGGATTTCGGCCACCTGCAGCAGCTGGCCAGCACCATCGACAAGCTGGGTTATTACGGCGCCTTGCTGGCGACCGGCGCCGATGAAGTGAATGTGCTGGCGGCCTCCGTGCTGTCGGTGACGCAGCGCATGAAGTTCGTGGCGGCCGTGTATCCGGGCCTGATCGCGCCGGCCAAGCTGGCGCAGATCGCCCAGACCATCAATCGTTTCTCCGGCAACCGCCTGGTCTACAACGCCGTCAACGGCAATGACAAGATGCTGCCCGCGCAGGGCATTCACCTGGCGCACGATGAGCGCTACGACTATAGCGTGGAATATTGGGATGCTTTCAAGCGCCTGTATGCGGGCAGCAACCAGGGCTACGACGGAAAATACATCAAGATCGCGCCCAGGCCGGCGGACTTCGGCGGCGGCAGCCAGCGCGGCGCAACGCCGCCGCGCTACGAGCCCTTCCAGCTGTGGGGCGCGGGTTCCTCCAGCGCCGGCGTGGCGCACTCGGTGCAGACGCTGGACGTGTACCTGAGCTTTGCGAACACGCCGCCGAAGCTCGGCGAGAAATTCCGCCGTGTTGGCGCGGAAGCGGAAAAGCTGGGCCGCAAACTGGAATTCGGCACCCGCCTGCAGATTATCGTGCGCGAGACGGAAGAAGAGGCGTGGGAATACGCCGAGTACCTCGTCAGCCGCACTTCAGTGGAATATGCGCGCCAGTCGATCGAGCGCCAGCTGCCGCCCGGCGAAAGCTTCGATACCTATGTGAGCCCGGATCCGCAGGTGAACCGCAATCTCGAACAGATCCGCGCGGGCCGCCTGCCGAAGGCGCGTGACTACGAGATCTATCCGAATATCTGGACCGGCCCGGCGCTGCACGGCTTCAATGTGCTCGGCCCTGCGCAGGGCACCACGCTGGTGGGCAGCGCCGAGAACGTGGCGGCGCGCATCCGCGAATTCCAGGAGCAGGGCGTGGGCACCTTCATCCTGTCCGGATGGCCGCTGATCGAAGAGGCTTACCGGGTGGCCGACCTGCTGTTCCCGCTGCTGGACCTTGACCATGGCTTTGACGTGCCGCTGTTGTCGCCGGGACGCCGTCCGTCCCAGGTCAGCAGCATTGCGGCCGCTGCCTGAAGGAGCGGCCCATGACGGAAGCGACTTCACGCAGGGACTTTTTGCGCTATGGCGTGCTGCTCGGCGCGGGTGCCACGCTGGGCGGCGGCCTGCTGGCCGGCTGCAGCCGCGATGCGCCGCCGGCGGCGGCATCCGCCGCCGCGCTGGCGAATGAAAAACCGCGCCAGGGCGGCCGACTGCGCCTTGGCATTGTGGACGGCAGCCAGAGCGGCAACCTCGATGTGCACAAGCCCGTAGGCAGCGGCATCATCCGCGGCTTCGCGCTGTACAGCAAGCTGTGGGAGTGGAACGAGCGCATGACGCCGGAGCTGGCGCTGGCCGAAGAGGTCAGCATCAACGCCAATGCCAGCGCGTGGACCATCCGCCTGCGCAAGGGCCTCGAATTCCATCACGGGAAAACCATCACGGCGGATGACCTGATTTTCTCGGCCCGACGCCTGTCCGACCCGCAGCTGGCGTCGCCGTATGCCTCGCTGGTACAGCGCATTGACCGCGACAATATCGTGAAGCTGGATGAATACACGGTGCGCATTCCCATCAAGGACGGCCTGGGCTTCCTGCCGCTGCCCGACGGCTGGGTGAACTTCGGCGGCATCGTGCCGTCGGACTACCATCCGGTGACCAACCCAGTGGGCGCCGGGCCATACAAGCTGAAAGAGTTCACCCCGGGCCAGCGCTCCCTGTTCACGCGCTTCAACAACTACTTCAAGCCTGGCAAGCCGTATGCCGACGAGCTGGAAATCATCGAGTTCAAGGACCAGACCTCGCGCGTGGCCGCGCTGCTGGCCGGCCAGATCGACACGGCCTACGCCATTACGCCGGAGCAGATCGTGCCGCTGCGCGCCAATGGCGGCGCGGCCGTGCAGATCAGCCACACGCATGGCTGGCAGGGTTTCGAGATGAACCTGGATGCGGAACCGTTCCGCGATGTGCGCGTGCGCCAGGCCTTCCGCCTGCTGGCCAACCGGCAGGAGCTGGTGGCGCGTGCGCTGGGCGGCCAGGGCAGGGTGGCGAACGATCTCTATTCGCCGCTGGACCCTACCTTCAACCACGGCATCGCCCAGCGCGCCTACGATCTCGATCAGGCCAAATCCCTGCTGCGTTCCGCGGGCAAGACCGACCTGCGGCTGGAACTGGCGGCAGGCCCCGGCGGCAGCGCGGCGGCGCAGGTGTTTGCCAACCAGGCCAAGCTGGCAGGCGTGGACATCCGCGTCAAGCAGGTGGATGCCGCCACCTACAATGGCCCCTTGCGCGACAGCTGGACCATGAGCACGACGGCCCGTCTCGGCGGCGAGTTCCTGCATACGGCCACCAACACCGACAGCGCGCTGGCGGCGACCAACAAGACGCATTTCAATGACGCCCGCTTCAACGCCCTGTTCGAACAGGCTTTGGGCGAAACGGATGTGGAGAAGCGCAAGGTGCTGGTGCACGAAGCGCAACAGATCCAGCATGACCGTGGCGGCCTGCTGATCTGGGGCTTCGCCGATACGGTGGACGGCATTGCGTCCCGCGTTGGCGGTGCAAAGCCGGAGCGCTCACACTTCTCCACCTGGCGCTTCGATGAACTGTGGCTGAGGAGCTGATCATGGCGCTAACTTGGACGCTTACTTCGGCTTTCGGCACGCGCTTCCTTGCGCTGCACGGACTTGCGCCCTGGCTGCGCTGGCTGGGCGGACGGCTGCTGGCGGGCGCCGGTGCGGTGGCCGCGATCAGCATCATCGTATTTGGCGCCACCCAGGCCTTGCCGTCCGACCCGGCGCGCATGGTGCTGGGGCCGGAAGCGCCGGAATCCTCGGTGCTGACCCTGCAGCGGCAACTGGGTCTGGACCGGCCGGTGGCCGAACAGTACCTGCGCTGGGCTGCACGGCTGGTGCAGGGCGATCTTGGCAGTTCGCTCGACTCGCACGTGCCGGTGCTGCAGCTGGTGCAGGCGCGCGCAGGCAATTCCGCGTCGCTGCTGGCCGGCGTGCTGGCCGTCGTTGTGCCGCTGGCGCTGGGCGCAGGCTGCTGGCTGGCCCTGCACCGCGACAGCTGGTTTGACCGCAAGGCCGTCAGCGCGCTGATTGCGTTGAAAGCCATACCGAACTTCGCGCTTGGCATCGGGCTGGTGATGCTGTTCTCGACCACCGTGTTCCGGCTGCTGCCTGCGGTGTCCCTGCTGGAGCCGGGCCGGTCGCCATGGAGCCAGCCTGCCTTCCTTATCCTGCCGCTGGCCACGCTGGCGCTGGCGGGGCTGCCTTACCTGATCCGGCTGGTGCGCTCCGCCATGATCGAAGCGCTGGATTCCGAATATGTGCTGGCCGCGCGCCTGCGCGGCGTAACGGAGCGCCGCGTCGTCTGGACCCATGCCTTGCCGAATGCGCTGATCCCCGCGATACAGGGCCTGGCGCTGACGCTGAGCGTGCTTCTGGGCGGCACGCTGATCGTGGAAGTGGTATTCACCTATCCAGGCCTTGGCAGCGCACTGAATGCGGCCATCGAAATGCGCGACATTCCGGTGATCCAGGCCATCGTGCTGCTGGTGGCAGCGGGCGTAGTACTGATCAACCTCGGCGCCGACCTGCTCACCGTGCTGCTCACGCCGAAACTGCGCACTGCGCTGGGAGCGCAGCCATGAGCCGGGGTTTCCTGCGCCAGCCGCAGGCCCGCGCCGGGCTTCTGCTGAGCGGTATCGCACTGCTGGCGGCGCTGGCAGGTCCCTTGTTCGCGCCGCACGGCGCAGCGGATTTCGTGGGCGCTGTCTATGGCGGCCCTGCACAGGGTGCGCCGCTGGGTTACGACTACCTTGGGCGCGATGTGCTGTCGCGCCTTCTGCTGGGCGGCTGGTCCGTGGTGTGGATGGCTTTCAGTTCGGCCTTTCTCGCACTGCTGGCTGGCACGGTGCTCGGCCTGGTGGCTGCCTATGCGGGCGGCCGCACCGACCGCACGCTGAGCTGGAGCGCCGACGTGCTGCTGGCCTTCCCGAACCTGATCCTCGTGCTGCTGGTGGTAGCCCTGCTGGGCCGAGACCCGTGGCTGATCGTGCTGACCGCGTCGCTGGCCTTCGTGCCCGGTGTATTGCGGCTGGTGCGCAGCCTGGCGCTGGGCGTGGCGGAACAGGAGTTCGTGGAGGCGGCCGAGCTGCTCGGCTATCCGCGCTGGCATGTGCTGCTGCGCGAGATCCTTCCGAATGTGCTCACGCCGCTGCTTGTCCATTTCGGCAGCATGCTGTCGTGGGCGGTGACCATCCTGTCCGGCCTCAGTTTCCTCGGTTATGGCGTGGCGCCGCCAGCCGCCGACTGGGGCCTGATGATCAACGAGAACCGCGCGGGCCTGCAGGCGCAGCCGCTGGCGGTGCTGGCGCCGGTGCTGATGATTGTGCTGTTCGCATTGGGCGCCAACCTGCTGGCGGAAGCAGTAGCACGCAGCAATGCGGGAACGGAGCAGCGATGAACGCGCCCGCCAAACTTCCGCAGCTGCTGGCCAGTCCGGCGCTGGCTGTCACGGATCTCCACGTCACGCTCGATAATGGCGCCGATATCGTCTCCGGCATCAGCTTCGAACTGGAAGCGGGGCAGGTGCTAGGCCTGGTCGGCGAATCCGGCTCCGGAAAAACAACGCTGGCGACGGCCCTGCTGGGCCATGTGCGCAAGGGCGCGCGCATTGCTGGCGGCGCTGTCAATATCGCGGGCCACAATATCCTTGGCACCGATGAGAAAACTTTGCGCGGCCTGCGCGGCAAGCTGGTGGCCCACGTGGCGCAGGATCCCGCCACCGCGCTGAACCCCTTGCACCGCCTCGGCCGGGTGCTTGGTGAAACGCTCACGCAGCATGAACCCTCGCTCGAGGCCGCGTCCCGCCGCCAGCGCATCGCGCAGGTGCTGCAGGACGTGGGCCTGCCTTCGGATGAGGAATTCCTGCGCCGCTTCCCGCACCAGTTGTCGGGCGGCCAGCAACAGCGCCTGCTGCTGGCATTGGCCTTCCTGCCGCGTCCAGCGCTGATCGTGCTGGATGAACCCACTACCGCGCTGGACGTGACCACCCAGGCACGCATCCTGGACACCATCCGCCGGCTGTGCGAGAGCTACGGCGCGGCGGCGATCTATGTGTCGCATGACCTGGCCGTGGTGTACCAGCTGGCCAACCGGGTCATTGTGCTGTACGCAGGCCGCATGGTGGAGAGCGCGCCGGTTGCCAGCCTGTTCACGCGGCCGGCGCATCCTTATACCAAGGGCCTGCTTGCCGCGATTCCGGACATCGGCAAGGCGTCCGCGCCGCGCCCGATTCCGGGCCATGCGCCAGGTCCGGGCGCCCGTTCCGCAGGCTGCGCATTCGCGGCACGCTGCGAATGGCGTGCCGAGTCCTGCGGCGTGGAACCGGCGTTGGACGAGATCGGGGCCGGGCACCGCGCCGCTTGTGGAAGGCCGGAAGCGCTGGCAAGCGGCGCATCCATTCGCTTCATCGACCTGCCGCCCGCGCCGCCTGCGCGTGCGCCGCTGCTGGAGGTGCGCAATGCGCGCGCATGGTACGGCGAAAGACAGGTGCTGTTCGATGCCGGGCTCTCCGTCGCGCCGGGCGAATGCCTTGCACTGGTCGGTGAATCAGGATCCGGCAAAACCACCTTTGCACGTCTGGTTGCGGGCCTGGGCGCGCAAGGCCAGGCCGATATCCGCTACGGCAGCGCCTTGCTGGACCTGCAGGCACGCAGCCGCAGCGCGGAGCAGCGCCGGGAAATCCAGTACATATTCCAGAATCCCTACCGTGCGCTGAACCCGCGCCAGACCATCCGCGCCACGCTGCGCCATGTGCTGCGCCACGTGCTGCCGGGAGTTCGCGATGGCGACCAGCGTATCGCCCAGGTGCTGGCGAAGGTGGCCTTGCCTTCGCGGGTACTGGACAGCTATCCGGCGGAACTCTCCGGCGGCGAGCGGCAGCGTGTGGCGATTGCGCGCGCGCTGCTGTGCGAACCGAAACTGCTGATCTGCGACGAAGTGACGTCCGCACTGGACGTTTCCGTGCAGGCCGCCATTATCGAACTGCTGCAGCAGCTGCAGGCCGATGGCCTGGCCATCCTGTTCGTAACCCATAACCTCGGCGTGGTGCGTTCCATGGCGGACCGCGTGCTGGTGCTGCGCCATGGCCGCGTGGTGGAGGAGGGCAGCACGGACCAGGTGCTGGAACAGCCGCAGCATCCCTATACCCGCACGCTGGTCGGCGATTCGCCCAGCATTCGCGCTTTCCAACCTTATTGAGCAGGAAAACCTCATGAGCATCGACTTCTTCTCGCGCCTTCCGCTGCATGGCGAAACCAAGCACCTGCCCGGCGACAGCCGCAACCGCGGCGACTGGCATGGTTTCGGCCCAGGCCAGACCACCGGCGCACTGTCCGACATCACGCCCGGCGAAGGCTTCGGCTACATCGACTACCTGTCGCAGGTGGCGAAAGCGACGGAGCTGAACGGCTTCGGCGGCGTGCTGATGGTGAACGGCGCCACCGGCGAAGAGCCATGGACCGTGTGCTCGCTGCTGGCGCGCGAAACCCGCAAGCTGCGCTTCGTGACCGCCTTCCAGCCTTACCATTTCTCGCCCTATGCGGCGGTGCAGATGGCCGCCACCTACCAGCGCGCCAGCGGCAACCGCCTGGTATGGAACATCATCAACGGCGGTTCGGAAGTGGTGCAGAAGCAGGTCGGCGATTTCGTGCCGCACGATGACCGCTACCTGCGCGCCACCGAGTTCATGGATGTGGTGCGCGGCTACTGGAACAATCCTGACTTCCACTACCACGGCAAGTACTACCAAGCCGAAGGCGGCGGACTGAAAGGCCCGCTGGCGAAGGCCGAGCTGCCGCTGATCTGCACCGCCGGCTCTTCCGAACCTGCACGGGAGTTCGGCGCCAAGCACGCCGACTACTACCTGATGCGCGCCGAGCGCCCGCATGAAGTGGCTGAGCTGATCGCCGATGTGCGGCGCCGTGCGCGTGCCTACGGCCGCGAGGACGCGATCCGCTTCGGCCTGTCCATCGACGTGATCACGCGCGAAACCGATGAGGAAGCCCGTGCTGAAGCGAAGCGCTTCTTCGACGAGGCGGAGGCGCGCGGCGCCACCAAGGCCGCTGCGGCCCATGCCGGGCTGCGTTCTGCCCGCAAACTGGGCTACGAAACAGAATTCCGGCGCGAGGAACCGGCGCAGCGCCAGTACGACGAGTTCTTCATCCATCCGAACGTGTGGGCGGGCTTCGGCTATATCGGCATTCCGCCCGGCTGCGCCCTGGTGGGCAGCTACACCGACGTGGTGGCGCGCATCCGCGAATATCACGCCATCGGCATCGACCTGTTCTTCCTGGCCGGCTACCCGCACCTGGAAGAGGCTTACCGCATCGGCGAACATATCCTGCCGCATTTCCGTGCCGAGCGCGCGGCGGCATCCCGCCCGGAGGCGGGAGCTGCCTTGCCGCTGGCGGCAAATGGTGGCTGAACCCGCGGTTAAGCCGCTTTCGCCGTCTGTTCGCGGCGCCGTATTTCTTCACGTACGGCGCCGATGATGTAGCGGCCGTAGTCGATGGCGTCGTGCAGCGGATCGTAGCCGCGGCTGAGGAAGGTGGTCACGCCGATATCGTAATAGGCGAGCAGCGATTCGATGATGGTCTCCGGCGTGCCGACCAGCGAAGTGGAGTCGGTGCCGCCGCCGATGGCGGCCGAGGTACCGAGGAACAGGGCCTTGTCGAACACTTCGCCTTTCGCCGCGAGGGCAAGCTGGCGCTGGCCGCCGCCGCTCTGGCCACGGTCGCCACCCGGCGTATTACGCGAGTTGCGTTCCAGTTCAGCCGTGATGGCACGCGCACGTTCCCATGCAATTTCCTCCGTCGGCCCGATAATCAGGCGCACCGACAGGCTGACGCGCGGCGCGACTTTGCCTTCGGCCGCCGCAATGGCGCGCAGCTTGTTGATGCGCTCCGCCGTATCGGCCAGCGGTTCGGCCCACAGTGCATACAGGTCTGTATGCCGCACCGCGACATGGTAGGCGGCATCCGAACTTCCACCCAGCGATACCGGGATATGCGGCTGCTGCAGCGGCTTCACGGGCGAGTAGGCGTTGCGCACGCTGAAGTATTTGCCCTCGAAGTCGAAAGGCTTGTCCTCGGTCCAGGTGCGGCGCACGATCTGCAGGTATTCGTCTGCGCGCGCATAGCGTCCTGCCTTGTCCACCAGCGTTTCGCCGTATTCCGGCTCGGGCGCATGGCCGGTAATCGTGTGCAGCCGGATCCGGCCGCCCGTGGTCTGGTCCAGCGTGGCGAAGGCGCGCGCCGCCAGCACCGGCGGCGTGACGCCGGGCCGGTGGGCGATCATGAAGCCGAGGCGTTCTGTGTGGGCCGCCGCGTAGGCCGCCAGCGTGGCCGGGTCGCCGCCGCCGCTGGCGATCAGCACGCGGTCGAAGCCTGCATGTTCATGCGCGCGGGCGAGGTCGCGCAGGAACTGCAGGTCGATCGGTGTGCGGTAAGCCTGGCGCGGCGCTAACTGGTTACGCGGGAAAAGCCCGCCGACAAATTCAACTGGCATGGTAGTGCTCCTTGGTGGTAGTCCAGCGTGCCGCATGCGGCGCACTGTGAGGGGAATGGGGCTTGCGCGCTGCCTGCAGCACGGCGTTCAGCGGCGCCGGATCGATCCACTGGTTCACGTCGAAGTCGTGGTTGATATAGCGCCAGGTCAGCAGGAAATTCTTCTGGATTTCGAGGCCTGACACATAGGAAGGGCTGAGGCTGGGCATCAGGCTGCGGTGCAGGCGCGGGCCGTGGGTGCCGGCGATCTGTTCCGCCGTGTAGCCGGGGTTCTCGTCGGCCAGCAGCGCGCTCACTTCTTGCGGGTGGCTGGTGGCCCAGCGTGCCGTGCGCACCAGCACCGCCAGGTAGCGCTGCACGATTTCCGGGTGGCGTTCGAGGAAGGCGCGGTCCACCGTGATCGGGCGTGGCGTGCCGTTGTTCACGCGCAGCAGCGGCGCGCTCTGGCGGTTCAGGTCTGCGATTTCGCGGAAGGCCGGGTCCTGCGAGGCCGCATAGCCCGGCGTGCCGCGGAGGAAAACGGCGTCCACGTAGCCGGAACGCAGTGCGTCCAGCTCCACGTCCTGGCCCGAGGTGCGCTGCGGGTATTCGAAATCGGGTGATTGGATATGCGTCCAGCGCGCGACGGTAGGGTCCAGGCCCGCCAATGTCAGCGCGGTAGCAAAGCCGCGCTGGGCGCTGGCGCGCTGCAGGTCGATCATGGCGCGGCGCCGCAGCGGCAAGCCGAGGCGCTTGCCCTGCAGGTCGCCCAGGTTGCGGATTTTGCTGTCGGCCCGCACCAGGATGCCCTGGTATTCATCGACCCAGGTAATCGCGACAACGACGGCGCTCTGGCCTTCGGAGCGGGCCCAGATGGCCGGCACATTGCCGCCTTCGCGCAGCAGGCCGCTTTGGCCATGGTGGTAGTGCGCCAGCCGGATATCGCGGCTGTCCGCATCGCTGAGCGCACGCAGCACGGTGCCGCCCTGTGCAAATTCGTCCTGCAGCCAGCCCTTGCGCGCCGCGAGGGCAGAGGCGGTGGCGCCGCCGCGATGGCTGTACCACAGTTCGACGGGATGGTCTGCGCGGGAATTGAATGGTGGGGTCATGTCTCTGCCGGTGAGTTAGGGATACACAGGGAGAGCAAGCTCCGGGCCAGCGCAAATACGGGTTCCGAAGTGCGCCGCTGCTGCGAAATGCGCACTTTTCCCGCAGGCGTGCTGCGTATTGCGCAATACGGGCGCTTGCGGTGATGGCACGAAACCTGCAACGCACACCGGATCGACCTTCAGGAGCCATCCATGAGCAATACCGCCCGCATCCTCGCTTTCGCTGGCAGCACCCGCCGCGATTCCAGCAACAAGAAACTGGCGCGCGCCGCCGCCCATGCCGCTGTTGCGGCGCACAGCAGTGTCACCTGGATAGACCTGCGCGACTATCCGCTGCCGCTGTTCGATGCCGATATCGAAGCGCAGGGCCTGCCGGAAAACCTGCTGCGCCTGCGTGCCCTGGTGGCCGATCACGATGCGCTGATCCTGGCGTCGCCGGAATACAACGGTTTCTTTCCGCCGGTGCTGAAGAATGCACTGGACTGGCTGTCGCGTCCTGCGCTGGGGCAGGAGCGCCATGCGGTATTCAAGGGGCTGCCGGTGCTGCTGCTGTCCGCCGTCGGCGGCAGCAATGGCGGGCTGGCCGGCCTGCAGCAATTGCGCCAGCAGCTGGTCTACCTGAAAGCGCGCCCGCATGACCGGCAGTTCCTGCTGCCGCAGGCGGCGAATGCATTCGATGCGCATGGACGGCTGAGCGAAGCCGCGCGCAGCGCCGAGCTGGCGGATACCGTTGCAAACTTCGCCGAATCGCTGCAGGTGCGCGCGTCCGGCGCAGCTTATGCGTAATCCGGATATGCATGCGTGGCAGTATTCGTTCACGCCGCAGCGCAGCAAGGCTATAGTCGAAGCATGAACCTGACTGCACAACACTTCCCATCCGAGCTGGCCCGCAGTGCGCATCTCGCCAGAGGTGGCGACGCGGAATCCGAACCGCTGGTTGCTTTCAGCGATGCGCCGAAAACCAGTTTGCTGGTGCGCGCCACGGCCTTTGTCTTTGCCGACCCGCGTTCACGCGAGCTGCACGAGCTGATTGAGCGTGTGGCGCCGAGCGAGGCCACCGTGCTGATTACCGGCGAAACCGGTACCGGCAAGGAGCTGATCGCACGCCATGTGCATGCGCTCAGCAGCCGTAGCAAGGGCAAGTTTGTGGCAATTAACTGCGGCGCTTTCTCGGAGACGCTGATCGAGAGCGAGCTGTTTGGCTACGAACGCGGCGCCTTCACCGGCGCGGCGCAAGCCAAGGCGGGCTGGTTCGAGACCGCGAACGGTGGCACGCTCTTCCTCGACGAAATCGGCGACCTGCCGATGCCGATGCAGGTGAAGCTGCTGCGCGTGCTGCAGGAAAGGGAAGTAGTGCGCCTCGGCGCGCGCCGCGCGGTGCCGATCGATGTGCGCCTGATGGCGGCCACCAATGTCGACCTGGCGGAAGCCGTGCGGGCGGGGCGCTTCCGCGAGGATTTGTACTACCGCCTGCAGGTGATCTCGCTGCCGCTGCTGCCCCTGCGCGAGCGCCCGGGGGATGTGATGCCGCTCACGCGCCACTTCCTGCAGACCTATGCGGAGCGCCTGCACCTGGGCGATATCGAGCTGGCGCCGGAAGCGGAACACGCGCTGCGCAATTATCCCTGGCCCGGCAATATCCGCGAACTCGAAAACGTAATACATCGCGCGCTGCTTGTATGCCGCAATGGACGAGTGGCGGCGCATGACCTCAGCCTGTCGCCGCTGATATCGGCCGCGCCGCGCGCTGTGGCGCCGGAAGCGCCATACGCCGGATTCGTTCCTGCACCCTCGGCGCCGCCCACGGCGCCCGAGCCCCTGCCTTCATTGCGCGAATCGGACCGCTTCCATGCAGCCTGGCAGGCTTTGCTCGATTCGGGCGAACAGATCACTTTCGAAGCGCTGCAGCTGCAGCTTGTGCTCACGGCATGGGAAAGCAGCGACCGCAACCAGTTGCGCACCGCGCGCTACCTGAATATCAGCCGCAATGTGCTGCGCACCTACCTCAAGAAAGCCGGCGTCCTGAACTGACGCCGGTAGTTTTTCTCAAGCCGCCGCGCGCGTGTTCTCGCGCAGGAGGGCATGCGCCGCCTGCAGCGGTCGGTGGTCGGCCCAGGCCCGCACATCGACATCGCGGTCCAGGAAGCCATGCGCCAGCTGGAAGTTTTTCTGGCGCTCGAACAGGCTGAGACGTTCTTCCGACAGGTCCGGCGCCAGCGTGGTGTGGAAACCGTCGCGGTAGGCCGCGGCCACCGCCTGATCGCCGGCGCGCGTTTCGCCCTTCAGGATATCCAGCACTTCGTCCTTGTGCGTTTTCGCCCAGTCAGCGGCGCGCAGCGTTTGTGCCAGGAAGCGCACGACAAGGTCGAAATGGTTGTCGAGGAAGTGCTGGTGAACCGTGATCGGGCGCGGCGTGCCGTTATTGACGCGGAAGCGGCGGTCCGGCAACTGGTCCAGGTCGATGCCCACTACAACGCCCGCGGCGCGCGCTGCGTCGGCTGCTGCTGCGCCTTTTACATACACCGCATCCACTTCGCCGCGCACCAGCGCTTCGATGCCGTGCCACAGGCTGGCCCCCGGTGCGGAGCCCGCAGGCGAGGCTTCGGCGTCGCCGATCTCCACCAGCGACACATCATCCAGCGACAGCCCGGCAGACGACAACACGCCATGGTAGCCGGCGAGGCTCATGCCGCGCGCGATGCTGCGTCCGCGTTTGTTCTCTTCGATGTCGATGCGGCGGAACACCGGCAGCGCAAGCCGTTTGCCACGCAGGTCGTCCGGGCGCCTGATGCCGGAATTCGGGTGCACGAGGATGGATTGCCACTCGTCGATCCAGGTCAGGCCGATCAGGCGCGTATCGGCGCCCTGGGCGCGGGCAGGCAGCGCGAACAGGTTGCCGCCCTCGCGGATCAGTTCCTGCAGCTCGTGGTCGTAATGATGGCGGGCCAGTTCGCCGCCGACTTCCTGCAGCGTTTGCAGCTTGATGCTGTCGCGGGCGAATTCCTCGTCCAGCCAGCCCAGTTTATAGGCCAGGCCGGTGGCCGTGGGAACAGGGCAGCGGGTGAACCAGATGGTGTCGATGCTCATGGATGTGCTCTCGTGTGATTGGATAGGCCGGAAATGCCGGGCTGCCTCTCTCCTTGCAGGAAACGTACCTGCCGCAATGCTGGCTTTCGGCCAGTTAGCGGCATGGCGGCTGCTGGTGCGCCAGCATGCGCTGCCCGCTTCCAAGCAGGAAGACGGGCGCGCGTGCGGCGCGGATGCTGGCACGTGTCTTGCGAACTACACAGCCGAAGCCGCGCTATCCGGTGCGGCCATTTTCGAATGGAGAAGAACATGGCGGAAGCAGAAGCAGCACAAACCGTACAACTGAGCGAAGCCACCCTGGCGTTTGCGGAACAGGTGCGCAAGGATGCGCAGCATGCCTTCACGGTGCTGCGTGAAACAGGCAGCCTGACTGCCTTCGGCACCGTAGGCTTCGTGGAGCGCGTGCCGGGCGAAGACAAGGTGGTGGTGGTGAACGATCCGGGCCCGTTCCGCAAGGGCGAGGCGCTGGTGGCTACCGTTGTGGGCCTGGACGGCACTGTCTACCAGGGCAACCCGGCCGGTGGCGCGCGCTACCTGAAGCTGTTCCGCGAACATGCGGACATCACCTCGATCTCGCATGTCCATTCGCCTTCGCTGGGCGCCTGGGCCCAGACGCACCGCACGCTGCCGATCCGCTATGTGCCCGTGCAGCGCTTCCAGCTGGTGCGCGAGATCCCTATCTATATTGACCGCCGCCAGCCGGAAGTCGATTTCATCCTCGACCAGATCAAGCTGAATACGCACAACACGGCCATCCTGGAAGCAAACGGCGGCGCCACCGTGTGGGGCAAGAAGGGCCTGCTCAAGCTGGCGGAATTCATCCAGATCCTGGAAGAGGGCGCAAAGATCCAGATCACGGCCGAGGCCATCGGCGGTTCGCGCGACTTCGGTCCCGGTGTGCTGCTCCAGCAATGGAAAATGAGCAATCTGGTGGAGACGGCACGCTCGCTGTCCCTGCTGCCTGCCAGCGACCAGTAAGTGGCGCGCGATATTGCCGGCGCCGCAGCGGCGCAGGAACTGGCGGCGCCCCGCGATGGTGAGGTGCGCCGCTTCCTGATGGGCTTTATCGGCCTGACGCTGCTGTCCGGCCTCACCATCGGCATGAACAAGGTGCTGGGCACCTTGCTTGGCCTGCACCTCCACGTCAGCAACCTGGAACTGGCCATCATCAGCAGCGCCGAGACCATTGCGATGGCGCTCGGCACCCTGCCTGCGGGCCGCCTGCTGGCGCGCGGCGATCCGCGCTACTGGTATGGCGGCGTAAGCCTCACGCTGGCGGCGCTGTTCTGCATCCTGCCGCTGCTGCCGGGCTGGCATTGGGTGGCACTGGTGATGTTCCTTGCGGGCCTGTGCATCTCGCTGCGCATCGTTGCAATGAGCACGGTTTTCCTGCAAAGACTGCCGCAGCTGGGGCAGGGCAAGGCGGGCTGGTACAAGGGCACGCTGACGCTGGGCATCCAGTTCCTCGGCCCCCTTACCGGCAACTACCTGATCGCGCATCTGGGCCTGCAGGCGGGCTTCCTGGTTTCGGCTGCGGCATTTGCCACGCTGGCCGTTCTGGGCTGGCAGGTGCTGCCTGCGCAGACGGTACAAAGAAAGGCCACAGGCGCCACCGCGCTGCCGTGGCGCGCGCTGCTGCGCATACCCGCCGTGCGCATTACGTACTGCTTCGAAATCCTGGCCAGCTTCACCGCTTCCAGCGTGGGGGTGTTCTCGCTGCTGCTCGCTATCCGAGAACTTCACTGGCCGCGCGACCATGCTGTGTGGCTGATGGCCGTGCAGGGACTGAGCTTCGTCGTCGTGCTGCTGGGACTTGGCGGCGCCGTGCTGCGCAGTGCGCACCGCGACCGCATCTACGGCGCCGCGCACCTGGGCATCATGCTGGCCCTGCTGCTGCTTGGTCTGCTGCCGTTTGCACCCGCCTACCTGTTTGCTGCATTGCTGCTGGGCGCAGGGCTGGGCGTCAATAACCTCGTCAACACCGACCGCATCGCGCGCGCCGCTGTCGACAAGGCCCGCGTGTCATCGCACCTCACGCTGTTCGCCATGGCCGGCGGCAGCATCGGCGCGCTGGTGGCGGGCCGGCTGGCCGACAGCATCGGCCTGCGCAATGTCTTCCTGCTGTGGCTCTGCCCCTGGGCGGCGGCATGGCTGCTGTTCCATCTCAAACCATCAAAGGAGTAAATCATGAGTAAGCATCTCGATACGCTGTGGTACACCCGCTGCCCGGTCCCCACCGGCCTTGGCATCGCTTTGCAGCAGGGCTGGCTGGAGCAGGCCTTCAGCGCGCAATCGACCGGCGTGAAATCGCTGCGCGAGTCGGACGACCAGGCCGTGCGCGAGTCGCATTTCGACCATACCCTGCAGAATTCCGTGCGCCATGGCGGCAATATTCCCGCCATCTGGGCGCGTGCCGCAGGCCGCGAGACCCGCGTGATCGGCCTGTCGTGGGCAGATGAAACGCAGCGCATCCTCACCTTGCCGGGCAGCGGCATCCGCACTGTGCGCGACCTGAAAGGCCGCCGGTTCGGCCTGCCGAAATGGGTGAAGGCGCAAATTGACTTCGCGCGTGCGCAGGCCATCCGGGGTTTGGAAAATGCACTGCGGCTGGAAGGGCTGGAGGTCAGCGACGTGGAACTGGTGGACTTCGTCATCGAAAACGGCCAGAGCGAAGCGCCTGCGGAGCGGGTAGCAGGCACCAATGTCTTTGGCGGCAACCGCCGTGGCGGACAGGCGGCGGAGCTTGTGGGCCTGCTGCGCGGCGAAGTGGATGCAATCTTCCTCAAAGGGGCCAGCGCCGCCCATCTCGCGCAGCTGTTCGGACTGCATACGGTGATCGATACCGGCATTCATCCCGAACCGCTGGTACGCGCCAACAACGGCACACCGCGTACGCTGACGGTGGACGCCCACCTGATCGACAACCACTTCGACGCGGCGGTGGAAATCGTCAACCAGGTGCTGAAAGCCGAAGCCTGGGCGCACGTGAATCCGGATGAAACGCGGCGTTTCCTTGCGCGCGAATCGAACAGCAGCGAATACTGGGTGAATGCCGCCTACGGTGCGGATGCCCACCTGCGCCTGAACACCTCGCTGAGCGACGCGAATATCGCAGGCCTGCAGGACTTCAGCGACTTCCTGCTGCGGTGGAAGTTCCTGCCTGCGGCAGTGGACGTGCGTGCATGGGTCGATGCCCATCCGTTCGAAGCGGCGCTGGCACGCCAGCCGAAAGCCGCCTGAGTCCTCAGAACGCCGCCGCCAGGGTACGCACGCTGGCGGCCACCGTGCCGGTGGGCACCTGGCTGTAGCCCAGCACCAGGCCGTTCCAGTGCTGGCTGCGCAGGCCGGAAGCGTGCGTGCTCAGGGCCGCGGCCGAGATGCCGCGTGCCAGCGCCCGCGCGCTGATCTCGGCGTCGTTCCATGTGGGATCGTTGAACTGCAGCGCGAGGTGCATGCCGGTGCTGGCGCCATGCACGGTGCAAAAGCCGCCAAGCTGGCGGCCGATGGCATCCAGCAGCGCATCGCGCCGCTCGCGGTAGAGGTGGCGCATGCGGCGCAGGTGCATCATGAAGTGGCCTTCGCGGATGAACACGGCCAGCGCCTCCTGTTCCGCCACGCGGCCATGGTGCGGCATGCGTGCCAGCGTTGCGCGCAAGGGTGCAGCCAGGCTCGCAGGCACCACCATGAAGGCCGTGCGCATGCCGGGGAACATGCTCTTGCTGAAGGTGCCGAGATAGATCACGGGCGCCTCGGGCTCCAGTCCTTGCATCGCGGGCAGCGGCGGGCCGTCGTGCCGGAACTCGGAATCGTAGTCGTCCTCGATGATCAGGGCGCCGGCCTCGCGCACCCGCGCCAGCAGAGCGATGCGGCGCGGAAGGCTCAGCACACCGCCACTGGGATACTGGTGCGAAGGGCTGGTATAGATCAGGCGCGGCGGCGCACGCTTCCAGTCCCTGGCCGTGGGGGCCAGGCCTTCCTCGTCCACCGCGATGCCTACCGTGCGCAGCTGGGCGGCACGGAACGCGGCCAGCGCACCTGAATAGCCGGGGTTCTCGATCCACGCCGTTTGCTCCGCATCGGCCAGCGCCCGCGCGCACAGCTCAAGGCTGGCCTGCGTGCTGCTGGTGATGATGACCTGGCCCGCATCGCAGCGCAGCCCGCGCGAGGCGCACAGGTATTCCGCCAGCGCGTGGCGCAGGGCGGGCTGGCCTGCAGCGTCGGCGTAATCCAGTTGGGCCGGTGCGATGTTGCGCCAGGCACGGTCGATCAGGCGGCGCCACAGCTGAAGCGGAAATTCGTCCAGCGCGGGAACGCCGGGCGCAAAGGCTGTGGCCAGCAGACCGGCCGGTGGCAAGCTGCGCAGCGCGGCGGTGCGGCGCGACAGCGCAGCTTGCGCGACCGGTGCGGCCTCCGGTTTGCCCGCCGATGCGCCAAGGCGGGCCACCACGCTGCCGCGCCGGGTTGCTTCCATCAGGCCTTCCGCCGCCAGCTGGTCGTAGGCATACAGCACCGTATTGCGCGCGGCGCCCAGTTCAGCCGCCAGTTCGCGGCTGGAGAGCAGCCGGGTTCCGGCGCCGAGCCGCCCGCTGAGGATCGCATTCCGCAGGCAGGCATGGATGACGCGCTGGCGCGGCCAGCCCGAAACCTCCTGCTGGCGTTCGAAGTCGCCGAGAAGGATGGCGTAGTCCATGGTTGTAGTCCTATTAATTTACGTGCTTGTGGTACTTCCTATGGTACCACCGGGCCTCTATAGTGGGCGGACTTTGAAGGAGGATTTCCATGCGTTTCAAAAAATGGCTACCCATGATGGCGCTGGCTGCATCCGCGGGCGGCGCGGCGGCCGCGGACTGCTGCAATGTGATTGAACTGCGCCAGTACATCAACTATCCCGGCACGCGGGAAACGCTGGCCAGCCTGTTTGAGGAGCGTTTCGTTGAATCGCAGGAAGCGGTTGGCATCCGGGTGCTGGCGACCTTCCGCGATATCAATGATCCGGACCGCTTTACCTGGGTGCGCGGCTTCACCGGCATGGAAGCGCGCAAGAAGGCGCTGACCGATTTCTATTTCGGCCCCCTGTGGCAGGCCAACCGCAGCGCCGCCAACGCCACGCTGTACGACAACGACAATGTGCTGCTGTTGCGGCCCGCGTCACCCGGCAGCGGCTTTGCCTATGATCCGGCAAACCGTCCGGCCTTTGGCGCCACACCGCCGGGCAGCTTCGTGGCGGCGAATATCTACCACTTCGGGCAGGAAGTGCCGCCGCAGTTCATCGAGCATTTCAACCGGGAACTGATGCCGCTGTTCGAGAAGCATGGGGCGCGCATCGTGGCGCGGCTGGTGTCCGAGAAGAGCCGCAATACCTTCGAACAGTTGCCGGTGCGGGAAGACGCAAACGTCTTTGTCTGGTTTGCCCGTTTCGACGACCGCGCCGCCTATGACCGTTTCCAGCAATCGCTGGGGCAGGACCTGCACTGGCGCGGCGAGCTGTTCGCCGCCCTGTACAAATCCCTGTCGCGTCCTCCGGAAGTGCTGATGCTGGCGCCTACCGGCCGTTCGCTGCTGAAGTAGGCCTTACGCGGTCAGCAGCTTCAGGCACCCCACACCGGCCATCAGCAGTGCCACACCGGCCAGGCGCACGGCATGCACCGGTTGGCGCGGCAGCCGCAGCATGCCGTAGTGGTCCACGGCGATGGAACAGAGCTGCTGTCCCGCGATGGTGAGCCCGACGGCTGCCGCCGCGCCCAGGCGGGGCAGGGCGGTAAACACGGTAGTCACGTAGAAGGCGCCGGACAGGGCGCCCATCCAGCCCCACCACGGCATCCCCGCCAGGCCGGTGGCATTCTGCCGCTTGAACCGTCCTGTTGCGAGCAGTATGGCTACCACCGCGGCCATCGCTGCTGTCGCCACGGCGAAGCTGATGGCGCCCACGGTCAGCGGTGCGCCGAGCCCGCGCAGCAGCAGGGCATTCACGGCGCCCTGCACCGGCAGCACGGCACCGGCAAGCACCGCGAGCGCCAGCCACTGCATGCCCACACGCGGCGCTGCAGCGCTGCCCGGCTTTGCCTGGCCGCGCACGATCATCGCCGCGCCGGCCAGCACGGTCACGGTTCCGGCCAGCGTAATGCCCGACAGGCCGCGTGCGCTGCCCGCATCGAGCGCCACGGATGCCAGCATTTGCCCCGCAATGAATAGGCCTATTGTCTTCACGGCGCCAAGCCGGGGAAACAGCGCGATACCGGCCATCACATAGAGTGCGCTGGCCACGCCCGCCGATGCGTGCCACCACGGAAGCGACGGCAGCTGCGCAATGGCGGCCAGCTGTCCCATCACGGCCGCCGCGATCAGCAGCAGCACCGTTGCCGCGAACAGCTGCACGGCCGTGGCGAGGAAGGGGCTGCCCGTTGCTTTGCTCAGTTGTGCATTGGCGGCGGCCTGCAAAGGCAGCATGGCGCCTGCCGCCAGCGTGAGGAATACAAGCAGGAGTTCCATGGTCATGCTCCCATCTTCAGGCCGGCCGTACCGGCCAGCACGCAAGCCGCGCAGGCGACGCGCATGGCGGACAGCGGCTCCTTGAACATGAGCACACCGGCCGCCATCACGCCGACCGCGCCGATGCCGGTCCAGACCAGGTAGCCGGTGCCGAGCGGGATCGAGCGCAGCGCAAGCGTCAGCAGCGCCACGCTGCACAGGCAAGCCGCGATGCCGATGGCGCCGGCTACAGGGCGGGTCCATCCTTCAGCGAGCTTGAAGGCAATGGCCATTGCGACCTCCATCACGCTTGCCGCGAGCAGTAGCAGCCAATTCATGCCAGCTCCTTTGCCGCAGCCAGGCCGCGTATCACTGCGGGCCGCTGTTCGATGCGCTGCAGCCATTGCTGCACATGCGGCCATGCTGTGACGTTGAGGCCCAGTTCATCGTGCGTACGCATCCACGGAAAGCTGGCGATATCGGCAATGCCATACTGTGCGCCGCCGAGGCATGGCTGTTGCGCCAGCCGCCGCTCGAACACACCGAACAGGCGTTCCGCCTCCTTCGTGTAGCGCTCCAGCGCCTGCGGGATGGGCGTGGGGCTCGCATGCCGGAACCACCAGAGCTGGCCCAGCATCGGCCCGATGGAACCCACCTGCAGGAACATCCATTGCAGCGCTTCCAGGCGCTGTGCCGGATCATGCGGCAGCAGCCGGCCATGCTGCTCCGCGAGATGCAGCAGGATGGCGCCGGACTCGAAGATGCTCAGCTTGCGCGTGTGGTCGGTCAGCGCCGGAACCTTGTTGTTCGGGCTGATAGTGAGGAAGTCCGGCGCAAACTGTGCGCCGGCAGCGAGATTCATGTGGATGCGCTGGTAATCGAGTTCCAGCTCCTCCAGCGCAATGCTGATTTTCTGCCCATTGGGCGTATCGGCGAGGTAAACGGTATACATGGCCTTGCAGTTTCGAGTGAATAACAGGGCCAATGTAGTTTGTGCTTTAATGTTCATCAATTCTCAAAACATGCGGAAGGGTTGAGCATTAATGCACAAGTCGAACTGGGAGGACCTGCGCTATTTCCTGGCCGTTGCAGAAAGCGGCTCGCTGTCCGCTGCCGCGAAGCGGCTCGGTCTCACGCATTCCACCGTGATGCGGCGCATGGAAGCGCTGGAGAAGCGCCTTGAAGTGCGCCTGTTCGAACGTTTTCAGACCGGCTACGTGCTGACGGCGGCGGGCCTGCGCCTGCAGGAGCAGCTTGCGCCGTTGGCTCTGCAGCTGGCAGCGGCGGAGCGCCAGTTGGGCGGACAGGACGCAGCGCTCAGCGGCCAGGTAACGCTGACCACTACGGACACGCTGCTGCATGGCGTGCTTGCGCCACTGCTGGCCGCCTTCCGCGAGGAGTACCCCGGCATCCGCCTGCAGGTCACGGTCAACAACCATTTCCTGAACCTGACGCGGCGCGAAGCCGACATTGCAGTGCGCCCGTCCAACAAGCCGCCGGAAGACCTGGTCGGCACCCAGGTCGGCATCCTGCGCACGGCGCCGTATGCCACCGCTGCGTGGCTGGCACGGCAAACCGCTGCCTCGGTCCAGGAGCTGGACTGGGTGGCGCCGGACGAAGCGCTGCGGCACCTGGAGCAGGCGCGCTGGGTGGACGCGCATATTCCGCCGGAGCGGGTGGTCTGCCGCCTCGACAGCCTGCATGCCATGGCGGAGGCGGTGGGCGCAGGCATGGGCGTGGGCATGCTGCTTTGCCTGCTGGGCGATGCGCGCCCGGAGCTGGTGCGGCTGGCAGAACCTTTGCCCGCGCTGGACACCCGCGTATGGGTGCTCACCCATCCCGACCTGCGTAAGGTGCAGCGCGTGAAAGCGCTGGCCGACTTCCTGAAGCAGCACCTGTACGAACGCCTCGCTTGACGCTACGGCCCCGCCGCCATATCGTGGAAGGATGACTGAACCCGGACCGCCCCGCCTGCCGCGCCTGAGCGCCTTTCTCCTGCTGCGCGCCTTATGCAAGACGGCCAGGCCGCAGGGCAGGGCGCTGCAATCGGTCTTCGCCGCGGACGCCCTGGACCGCACACACCTTGCGCGTTATCGCGCCGCATTCGGCTTTCCGGGCGAAGGCATTCCACTGACATATCACTATCTCGCCGTGCAGCGTGCGCATCTCCTCACCATGCTGGATGATGCTTTTCCGTTCCGGATCGCAGGCATGGTGCACATATCGAACCTGCTGGAAGAACTCATGCCGATGAATGCGGACCAGCCGTATCAGCTGCATACACGGATCGAAATCGAAGCGCCGGCGGAAAATGGGGCGCGCTATTGTGAATGTGTTACGGAAGCGAGGCAGCACGGCCAGACGGTGTTCCGCTGCAGCAGCCGCTATCTGGCCATGCGTGGAACGGCGCGTCGGCGCAGTGCCGCGCATGTGGCCGGGGAACCGGCGTTCGTTTCAATCGGCGGCTGGCAGGTGGCAGCTGACGACGGATGGCGCTATGCGGCCCTGTCCGGCGACTGGAATCCCATCCACCTCGGGCGCTGGCCGGCACGCCTGCTGGGACTGCAAAGGCCGATCATCCACGGCATGCATACGCTGGCAAAAACCTGCGCCTTGCTGGAGCAGGCCGAAGGAAAAACAATGCGTTTTTTGAACTGCCGGTTTCGATCGCCGGTACCGCTCGGAGCAGGGGTAGCAATCAGCATGCAAGCCGAAAATGGCAGTTTTCGGCTGACTTGTGAAGAGCAAGTTGCAGTTGAAGGATCTTTTCGCAACTGATTTTGTCGTTTTTTTGCAGTTTTCTCCGCGATCAAAACTGCTGTCTCGCCGGGCAAAACTGGCCATGCGCGGCCTTCCTCATAATAGGTCTCATGTTGGAACAGGGAAACAATTGTTCCGTTTGACACCATTAAAAAGGAAGAATCATGTTTAGCGCAAAACTCAACCGCACCGCACTGGTACTGGCTTCTGCCGCATTGATCCCTGTTTTTGCGGATGCAGCGGTGTACACCAACGGCAGCAAATCCTCGACCTTCGACGTGACGATGCGTATCGTCGCCGACTGCACCATTGCCGCCAACGGCATGGATTTCGGCCAGAACCAGGGCGTGCTGGCGGCCACCGTGAACGCGCAATCGAGCATTAACGTAACATGCACCAACACCACGCCGTACAATGTAGGCTTGAATGCGGGTACCGGCACCGGCTCCAGTGGTACCACCCGTTACATGAGCGGCACCGGTGCTAACACGGGCACCGTGCAGTTCAATCTTTACCAGGCTGCAGGTTCCACGCCATGGGGCAATACGCAGGGCACCAACACCATGGCAGGCACCGGCAACGGCACGCAGCAGACCTTGACCGTGTATGGCGAAATCCCGGCGCAGAACACGCCAGCGCCGGACAGCTATAAGTCAACGATCACTGCCACCGTCTACTTCTAAGGGGCTTGCATGATGCGATCGCTGAAGTGTTTCATTGCCTGCTGCGCGCTGCTGTCAGCGTATGCGGGGGCCGCGAACCTGCAGATTTCGCCAGTAATGATCAACTTCAAGGCCGGCCAGAACGCCGCCGGCATTTCGATGCAAAATTTTGGCGACGCGCCGGTGTACGGCCAGGTGCGCGTCTACCAGTGGGACCAGCGCGACGGCGATGACGTGCTCACGCCCACCGAGCTGGTAGTGGCCAGTCCGCCCATCATCCAGATTGCTCCCAAAAGTACCCAGACCATACGCCTGATCCAGCGCAATCCCGCTGCATCGGGCAGCGAGCAGACCTATCGGATACTGATCGATGAAATTCCGCGCGAGGACGGCCCGGCCGCCGGCGTGGACATCCGGCTGCGCTATTCGGTGCCCGCCTTCATCCTGCCCGCCGATGAGCGGGCGGCGCCGCTGCTGGCATGGTCGTTCTACCGCAAGGATGGCCACTGGATGCTGCGCGTACGGAACAGTGGTACGCTGCATGCGCAGATCGGCGCCACCAGTGCGCGCACGCCGTCCGGCAAGGAGTTCGAGATCAGCAAAGGGCTGCTTGGATACGCGCTGGCGGGCCGCACACGGGAATGGCAGCTGCCTGTCGATAAAGAAACGGACCTTTCCGGCGCCGTCGCAATCCAGACCATGGTGAATGCGAAGGCGGCCAGCGCAGCGGCGAACCAGTGAACGCGGCGCGTTTTCTATTGCTGCTGCCAGCAGTTTATGCCGCCGCGGCGCAAGCCGCTCCGGCTGAGCTGTATCTTGAGGTGACGCTGAACGGGGAGGCGACCGGTATGATTCTGCGTTTCACCGAAGGGCCGCGTGGCTTGCGCAGCACGGCGCAGAACCTGCGCGATCTCGGCCTCGATCCCGCCGCCTTCGGCCTCACGCAGGACGAGTTCGACCTGGCCGATGCGCGAGGCCTCAATGCGGAATACAATGCCGCGAAACAGTCGCTGTCGCTGCAGGTCAGCGATGCGCTGCGCCAGCCGCTGGCACTGAAGGCACGCGCCACGCGCGAGGCGAGCGCCGGCTCGGCATCGCATGGCCTGCTGCTGAACTATGACGTGTTCTCGCAGGTGGGCGGCACGGCGGGGCGCACTGCCGCGTTCACGGAACTGCGCTATTTTTCGCCGCAGGGCGTGTTCAGCACCACCGGCAGCGCCACGCTGCGCGGCCTGGGCAAAGGCTATATCCGCTATGACAGCTTCTGGCAGCGCTCCGATCCGCTTACCCTCGAATCAACCCAGGTTGGCGACATCATCAGCTCTTCGCTGAGCTGGACCCGTTCGCTGCGCATGGGCGGCGTGCAATGGCGCCGCAATTTCGACCTGCGGCCAGATCTCCTGACCTATCCCGTTGCGGCACTTGCCGGCTCCGCGGTCGTGCCCAGCACCGTCAGCCTGTATGTCAACGGTGTGCAGCAGTTCAATACGGACGTACCGAGCGGGCCTTTTGTCGTCAACCAGGTCGCGGGCATCAATGGCGCAGGGCAGGCCACCATCGTGACGCGCGATGCGCTGGGCCGTTCGGTTTCTGCTTCATTGCCGCTGTATGTGGACAGCCGCATGCTTGCGCCGGGCCTGAGCGACTACTCGGTGGAACTGGGCGCAGTGCGCCGCGGCTGGGGCGTGAAATCTTTCGACTATGCGTCCAGCCCCGCCCTGTCCGCCTCGTGGCGCTATGGCCTGAGCGACACGCTGACGCTGGAAGCCCATGGCGAGGGCGGGCGCGGTGTTGCCAACACTGGTGGCGGCCTGCTGTGGCGCCTTGGCCAATTCGGCGTGATCAATGCTTCGCTGGCCGGCAGCGGGGGACGCGGCAGCGGGGGCCAGGCAGGCCTTGGCTACCAGTACATCTCGCCGCGCTTCAGCATCGACCTGCAGACGCAGCGCGCCTCGCGCAGCTATTCGGACCTGGGAACGATGGAAGGCACGCCCGTGGCGCGCGTGAGCGACCGTGCCAGTGTCAACGCCGCCTTGCCGATGGGGCAGAGCGTGGGTCTGAGCTGGCTGTCCTACCGCAATGCGCTGCAGCCTGCGGCGAAAGTGGTGGCGCTGTCCTATGCGCTGACCTTGCGCAGCGGCGTCTATTTCAGCGTGAACGGTTTCCGCGACCAGAAGGACCGCAGCGTGCGGGGCGTATCGGCCACGCTCAGCATCGCTTTCGGCAACCGCATCGCGGCAACGCTCGGCAACGGCAAGCAGAATGGCCTGGATAACCGCAACTTCAGCATCGCGCGTGCGCCGGATTTCGGCGGCGGCTTCGGCTGGGCAGCGCAGAAGGGGCGCATCGGCGACCAGGATTTCGACCAGGCGCAGCTGCAGTACCTGGGCAGGAGCGGGCAGGCCATGCTGCTTACCCAGCGTGCAGGAGGCGAGCGCAGCACGGCAGCGAATGTGAACGGCTCGCTCGTCTTCATGGATGGCGCGCTGTCGGCCGCACGCCAGGTTGGCAGCAGCTTCGCGATGGTGGCCACCGGCGTGCCGGATGTGCCGGTGGTGCACGAGAACCGCCATATCGGCCGCACCGATGCGCGCGGCCACATGCTGGTGCCGAACCTTGTGCCGTATGCGAACAACCTGATTGCAATCGACACCAGCGCCTTGCCGCCGGATGCACGCATCCGCAGCAGCAGCATGCAGGTGGTGCCGCAAAAGCTGGCCGGTGTGGTGGCCCGCTTCAGCGTCGAGCGTTATGAGGCCGCCTCCGTAATCCTGCATGGCGCGGACGGCAAGCCGCTGGCCGCAGGCAGCACTGTGGTCAATACCGCAAACGGCGCCGGCACGCTGGTCGGCTATGACGGCATCGCCTTCATCGATGACCTGGCCGCGGAGAATACGCTGCGCGCGGAGGCAGGCGGGCAGCCATGCGAGGTGCGCTTCCGCTATGTACGGCCGGCCGACGGCACGCTGCCCGTTGTCGGTCCCCTTGTCTGTGAGCCGCTGAAAGGAAAACAATGAAACTATTCAGATGCCTGTTGCTGGCGCTGGCGCTGTGCGCGCTGCATGGCGCAGCGCGCGCCGATACCTGCACGGCTTCGATGACGGACATCGCCTTCGGCACGCAAAGCACCATCGGCGCTACCGACGCTTATGCCAGCGGCACCCTGACCGTCACCTGCAGCTGGACGCTGCTGACCGGCATTCCGCCCTTGCTGCTGCTTCCGAATGTGGCGATATGCGCCAACCTCAATACCACCAACCGCGTGATGAGCAACGGCGGCAACACCATTGCCTTCGAACTGTACCGCGACATCAGCTTCGCGCCGGCTGCCGTGTGGGGCGGCCCCAGTGTTCCATCGGCGCCTACCCCGATCAATATATCGATGGGCGGCCTGCTTGCGATCGGGTCCATCAGCAGCAGCTACACGGTCTATGGAAAGGTCCCGGCAGCAGCGATCCAGGGCGCGGCGACCAATGGCGGCGCCGACACCACCTATACCGCCACCCTGTCAGGCAATATCAACTTCTCCTTCCAGGGGGCCCTGATTGCCATCCCGTGCACCAGCAGCGGCAATTCAGCCGCTTTCTCCTTTGCCGCGCGCGCGACGGTCAGCAATAACTGCGTGATCAACACCGATCCGCTGGCCTTCGGCAGCCAGGGTGTGCTGCGCAGCGATGTGCGCACCACGGCCGCGATGCAGGTGCGCTGCACGGCTGGCAACCCTTACCGCATTGCGCTGAACGGCGGCAGCGTTGCCAACAACCCGGCCGCGCGGAAGATGAGGAGCGCCAGTCTCGCCACCATCAACTACCGGATATCGGCAACGCTGGACGGCCCCTTATGGGGCGATGGCACGAACGGCACGTCGATGTATGAGGGAACCGGCAGCGGCGGGCTGCAGACGGTGACTTTGTATGGGAGGGTGCCCGCGCAGAGCACGCCTGCGCCGGGAGATTACAAGGATACGGTAATGGCGACGATCTACTTCTGAATCAGAAGACGATGGTGGTCAGGCCCGCATCTGCCTGGACGGCATAGGCGGCTGCGGGCTGTTCAGGCTGGGCTGGGGCCTGCACCTTGTAAGGCGCATCGATATTGCAGGTCACGGTGGCCTGTTGGCCTTTGGCCTGGATGGCGCACGCTTCCTTGATGACAAAACTCACCTGCATCGAAGCGCTGCGTCCACCCGCGAGGGCGAGGCCGGACATGGCCAGCAGCGTTATCAGGGCTACAATTTTTTTCATGGCGATCACGTTGTTCGGGTAATCGAATGTTACTACGTATAGCCATAATGGTACGCCGGGCGTTGCCGTGCGACAAGTGATATTTGGATAGAATTAAGAGAAAGCAGGCGCCAGGAGGCCCGCTCATAGGAGAAACAGTCCGCTGGACCGCTGTTTCAAAGCGGGCGGACTGTCTCAAAACTCACACATTCTCACATGCAAGTTGAAAGTGAGAGGGTCAGGCGAGGCTGCGGCGGAAGGCGCTGGGGGTGGAACCGGTCTTCGCGCGGAAGGCGGTGGCGAAGTTGGCCGAGCTGGTAAAGCCCACCTGCACGGCGATATCGCGCACATCCATCGCCGTCTCGCGCAGCAGGTGCACGCTGCGGTTGATGCGGCAGTCGCGGGCGAATTCAAATACGGTCTGGCCGGTGCGCTTGCGGAAGATATCGCTCAGTTTCTCGCGGTAGGTGCCGATGGCCTTTGCAATATCGTCAAGCGAGGGCAGGTCGCCCAGGCTGTTCTCGATATGGCTTTTCGCCGCGTCGACCAGCACCTCTTCGTTGCAGCTTTTAACCGGCATTTCCACGTAAGGCTGATGCTGGCGGCGCGACAGTTCGAGGTGAATCCGGATGCGCGCCAGTAGTTCGCCGGAGTGGAATGGCTTGGAAACGAAATCGGCGCCGCCGATCTCCAGGCCCTGCACGCGGTCTTCCGGCGAATCCGAACCGCTGAGGAAGATGACCGGGATATCGCGGGTCAGGGGATTGGCCTTCAGCAGGCGGCAGCAGCTGTAGCCGTCCATCACCGGCATCTGGCGGTCCAGCAGGATCAGGTCCGGGCGGTCGCTCAAGGCGAGTTCGTAACCGAGCTTGCCGTTGGCGGCGAGCGTGAGCTGGTAGGGAAGGTCCAGCAGCATATCGGCAATCAGGCATTGCTCGAATGCGCTGTCATCGATCATCAGAATTTTGGTGACGCTTGGGGGACGGTATTGCGATGCCATGATGTCCAGCTCCGAAAGATTGGGTATCGATCGGCGGGGACTTGGCCGGGTGAAAAAAAGTCACGGAATTAGGTGACGTGGAGCAATAATATAGGGCCTTGTCTTGGACATCAAGAAAAACGTGTCACTGCGAAAAAAATGCGACACTTTCTATTTGTAAGTTATCTACGGCTTCTGGATGAAAATGAAAAAACTTATCCCTTCACTATTTGCGTTCCTGCTTGCACCGGGCGTGCATGCCGAGCAGTTCAACGTTCTCCTCTTTACCAAAACCGCAGGCTGGCACCATGACTCCACCCACGCTGCCGTGACGGCAGTACAGGAGCTGGGCAAGCTGCATGACTTCGGCGTGTTCTGGACCGAAGACGCTGGCCGCGTGTTCAACGACAAGGAACTGGCGAAGTACAAGGCCGTGATCTTTGCGGTGACCACCGGCGATGTGTTGAATGAGCAGCAGCAGGCGGCGTTCGAACGCTATATCAGGGCGGGCGGCGGCTATGTCGGCATCCACAGCGCTTCCGATACCGAGTACGACTGGGACTGGTACACGCGGCTGGTGGGCCACATGTTCAAAATTCACCCCGCCGTGCAGACGGCCGTGCTGAAAGTGGAGGACCGCAACTTCCCCGGCATGGAGCGCTTCGCAGCGCGTTCGCTGGCCACTGAGGAATGGTACGAATTCGGCCCGGCACGTTCGGACAAGCTGAAATACCTGCTGTCCGTCGATGAGAGCACTTATGATCCGAAAACCAAATGGCCGGACCGCGAAGGCAAGGGCATGGGCGCATTCCATCCCATCAGCTGGTACCAGAACTACGACGGCGGCCGCTCCTTCTACACGGCGCTCGGCCACCTGCCGGGCACCTACAGCGATGCTGTGTTCCGCCACCACCTGTATGGCGGCATTTACTGGGCGGCTACCGGCCGTGGCTTCAAGGCAAACTGAATGGACCAGATATCGCTGCCCGGCAGTGACGAGGCAAATGAAGACCTGATCGCGAGCTGGCACAAGGACGGCATTACCGACATCGTGATCCTCGATGGCGGCACTTCGGTGGCCGACCGCGCCTATGTAGACGAAGGGAACGGCGATGCGGCGTGGATGGTGGGCCAGTTCGCACGCGCGCTCGAAGTGCACGCTGTTCCGGGGCGCGCACAAGAGGCCAGCGTGATGCTGGCCCTGAAAGACGTGCATGCGGCCTTCCTCAAACGCACGCAAGGCGTTGACGTGCCGCTGCACGCGTGGCCGGTCGGCGCGATGACCTGGGTGCGCATCCGGGAAGGCCGCCGGCTCGAAGCCTGTTGCATCGGCGATTGCGAGCTGCTGCTGCGGCATGCAGATGGCCGTATCGAGCATCTCAATTACTGGGTCAATCCTCAGGAAGCCGTGTTGCGCGACGCGGTGGCACAGCTGACGGCTGCGGGCATCACGGATGGCGCGGCGCGCAAGAAGGCCTTGCTGCCGATGCTGCGCGCCCGCCGCGAGTGGATGAACACTACCGATGTGCCGCCTGCGCTGTGCATGGCGCCCGGCGGCCCGTTCGTGGCGCGCAGTGCAGCGCTGCAGGTTGACAGTGGCGCCATGCTGCTGGGGATGACCGATGGGTTCTACCGTCTGGTCGAGAATTATGGTCTTTGTACGGATGAGACCCTGTTTGATCTCTGCTTCCAGGCGGGTTTGGCAGAAGCGGGACGCATTCTCCGCGCCCACGAAAACGCGCTCGCCTCCGGGGCCGCGCTGGCGGTCAAGAACGCCGACGACGCCTCGGCTTTCAGCTATCAGCTCTGAGTTAATTGGGGACAGACCCTAATTAATTAGGGTCTGTCCCCAATTAGCATAACTTTCTGATTTGTATTAGAATGATCGTTCATTCTAATATTCGTTTGCCACAATTTATGAAAACGACGTTCCGAATTCTCGTTCTTGCCTGCGCTGCGGCCCTGGCTGCTGGTTGTCATTCTTCCAAGGAAGCGCCTGTGGGCGCCGCTGCGCGGCCTGCGCCGCAGGTCGGTGTCTATGCCGTGAAGCCGGAAGCGCTGGCCGTGACTACCGAGCTGCCCGGCCGCACCACACCCTACCAGGTGGCCGAAGTGAGGCCCCAGGTCGGGGGCATCGTGCAGAAACGCCTGTTTACTGAAGGCGCGGACGTGAAGGCGGGCACGCAGCTCTACCAGATCGATCCGGCTACTTACCAGGCGGCCTGGAATTCGGCCAAGGCCGCGTTGGTGCGCGCCGAAGCGAACCTGCTCACCAGCGGCCCGAAAGTAAAGCGCTACAAGGAGCTCGTAGAAATCGAGGGCGTGAGCCGCCAGGATTATGACGACGCCGTGGCCGCGCATGCCCAGGCCACTGCGGACGTGGAATCCGCCCGCGCCGCGCTGGAAACCGCGCGCATCAACCTGCAATACACGAAAGTCAGCGCGCCGATCTCGGGCCGCATCAGCCGCTCGAATGTCACGCCGGGCGCCCTGGTGACGGCTGGCCAGACCGCCACGCTCACCACCGTGCAACAGCTGGACCCGATCTATGTGGACGTTACCCAGTCCGCCGAAGAGATGCTGCGCCTGAAGCGCCAGTTCGAAGGCAAATCCGGCGCGCAGGCCAGGGTTACGCTGAAGCTGGCCGACGGCAGCAGCTATGCGCAGCAGGGCAAGCTGCAGTTCGCCGATGCCAGCGTGGATCCCGGCACCGGCAACGTCACGCTGCGCGCGCTGTTCCCGAATCCGAAGCACGATCTGCTGCCGGGCATGTTCGTGCGCGCCATCGTGGAGAACGGCGTGGACCAGCAGGCTATCGCCGTGCCGCAACAGGGGGTTAGCCGCAATCCGAAAGGCGAGGCGACTGCGCTGGTGCTGAACGATAAGGGCATCGTCGAACAGCGCGTGCTCGTCACCGGCGGCACGCTGGGCGACCGCTGGCTGGTGAAGTCCGGCCTCGCCGCGGGCGACCGCGTGATCGTGGAAGGCGTGCAGAAAGTGAAGCGGGGCGCTCCGGCTACCGTTGCGCCGCCCGTCGCGGCCACCGCATCCGCCGCTGGATCAGCCACTAAACCAGCCGCGCACTAAGCAGGAGACTCATTCATGGCACGATTTTTCATTGACCGGCCCATCTTCGCGTGGGTGGTCGCCATCGTCATCATGCTCGCGGGCGTGATTTCGATCCTGGGCCTGCCCATTTCGCAGTATCCGAGCATTGCACCGCCTTCGATTTCGATCAGCGGCTCCTATCCCGGCGCTTCGGCGAAAACGGTGGAAGACGCCGTAACGCAGGTGATCGAGCAGAAGATGAAGGGTATCGATGGCCTGCGCTATATGGCCTCCAGCTCCGATTCGACCGGCGGCATCAATATCACGCTGACCTTCCGCAGCGGCACCAATCCGGATATCGCGCAGGTGCAGGTGCAGAACAAGCTGCAGCTGGCAACGCCGCTGCTGCCGTCTGCCGTCACGCAGCAGGGGCTCGTGGTGTCGAAGGCCACCAAGAACTTCCTGATGGTGCTGGGCTTCGTTTCCGAAGACGGCAGCATGAACAACGCCGACCTTGGCGACTATGTGGCGGCCAATGTGCTGGACCCTCTGTCGCGCGTGGAAGGCGTGGGCGATGTGACCCTGTTCGGCTCCCAGTATGCGATGCGCATCTGGCTCGATCCGTCCAGGCTGCAAAGCTACCAGCTTACGCCAAGCGACGTAATCGCCGCCGTGCAGGCACAGAATGCTGAAGTATCGGCCGGTGAACTGGGCGGCGCACCCGCGGCGCCGGGCCAGCAGCTGAATGCCACCGTGACCGCACAAAGCCGCCTGCAGACCGCCGAGCAGTTCGGCGCCATCCTGCTCAAGACCATGAGCAGCGGCGCCACCGTGCACCTGCGCGACGTGGCGAAAATGGAACTGGGCCGCGAGAACTACAACACCGTGGCGCGCTTCAACGGCAAGCCGGCCACCGGCATCGCCATCAAGCTGGCCACCGGCGCCAATGCGCTGGATACCGCCGAAGCAGTGAAGGCGCGCGTGGACCAGATGAGCAAGCAGTTCCCGCAGGGGATGAAGGCCGTCGTCGCCTTCGATACCACGCCTTTCGTGAAGCTGTCGATCGAGGAAGTGGTGAAAACCCTGGCCGAAGCCGTGGTGCTGGTCTTCCTTGTGATGTACCTGTTCCTGCAGAACTTCCGCGCCACGCTGATTCCGACCATGGCGGTGCCGGTGGTGCTGCTGGGGACCTTCGCCATCCTGTCCGCGCTGGGCTATTCGATCAATACGCTGACCATGTTCGCCATGGTGCTCGCCATCGGCCTGCTGGTGGATGACGCCATCGTGGTGGTGGAAAACGTGGAGCGCGTGATGACGGAGGAGGGGCTGTCGCCGAAAGAGGCGACGCGCAAGTCCATGGGCCAGATCTCCGGCGCGCTGGTGGGTATTGCGCTGGTGCTGTCCGCCGTGTTCGTGCCGATGGCCTTCTTCGGCGGTTCCACCGGCGTGATCTACCGCCAGTTCTCCATCACCATTGTGTCGGCCATGGTGCTGTCTGTGCTGGTGGCAATGGTGTTCACGCCTGCGCTGTGCGCCACCTTCCTCAAGCCGGTGGAGAAGGGACATCACCTGAGTAACCGCGGCTTCTTCGGCTGGTTCAACCGCAATTTCGAACGCAGCACGGACAAATACCAGGGCTGGGTGGGCAATATGATCCGCCGCAGCGGCCGTTCGATGATCGTCTATGCCGTGCTGCTGGGCGTGCTGGCGCTGGTGTTCATGCGCCTGCCGACCTCCTTCCTGCCGGAAGAAGACCAGGGTGTGCTGTTCTCGCAGATCCAACTGCCCACCGGCGCCACGCAGGAACGCACGCTGAAAACCATCGAGCAGGTGGAGCAGCACTTCCTCACCAATGAAAAGAAGAACGTGGCTTCCGTGTTTGCGGTTGCGGGCTTCTCCTTCGGCGGCAGCGGCCAGAATGCCGGTATCGCCTTCGTGAAGCTGAAGGACTGGGCAGAGCGTCCGGGCGCGGAGAACCGGGCCAGTGCCATTGTGGGCCGAGCCATGGGTGCTTTCTCGCAGCTGCGGGACGCCATGGTGTTCGCTTTCGCGCCGCCGGCTGTGCTGGAACTGGGTAATGCCAGCGGCTTCGACCTGCAGCTGCAGGACCAGGGCGGAGTGGGCCATGAAGCGCTGATGGCCGCGCGTAACCAGCTGCTGGGCATGGCCTCGAAGAACCCGCTGATGGTGGGCGTGCGCCCGAACGGGCAGGACGACACGCCACAGTACAAGATCACCGTCGACCAGCAGCGTGCTGCGGCCCTGGGCCTGTCGCTGGCGGAAGTGAACCGCGTGCTGAGCGTGGGCTGGGGTTCGGCCTACGTGAATGACTTCGTGGACCGTGGCCGCGTGAAGAAGGTCTTCATGCAGGGCCAGGCCGATTCGCGCATGGTGCCGGAGGACCTGAACAAATGGTTCGTGCGGAACAACGCGGGCGAAATGGTGCCGTTCTCCGCCTTCGCCAGCGGCCAGTGGATCTACGCTTCGCCGCGCCTGGAGCGTTACAACGGCCTCTCTTCGATGGAGGTGCTGGGCGTTCCCGCGCCGGGCGTGAGCTCGGGCGCCGCCATGGCCGAAGTCGAGAAGATGGTGGCCCAGCTGCCGCCGGGTATCGGCTTCGAGTGGACCGGCCTGTCGATGGAGGAGCGCGAATCCGGTTCGCAGACGCCGACGCTGTATGCGATTTCGCTGCTGATTGTCTTCCTCTGCCTCGCCGCGCTGTATGAAAGCTGGTCGGTGCCGTTCTCGGTGCTGCTGGTGGTGCCGCTGGGCGTGATCGGCACGGTGCTCGCGACCTGGGGCTTCCACCTGGCGAACGACGTCTACTTCCAGGTCGGCCTGCTGACCGTGGTGGGCCTGTCGGCCAAGAATGCCATCCTGATTGTGGAATTCGCGAAGGAGCTGCAGGAGCAGGGCGTCGCCCTGCGGGAGGCAACGCTGCAGGCGGTGCGCCTGCGCCTGCGTCCCATCCTGATGACCTCCATCGCATTCGGTCTCGGCGTGCTGCCGCTGGCAATGGCCAGCGGAGCCGGTTCCGGCAGCCAGAATGCCATCGGCGTGGGCGTGCTGGGCGGGATGCTGACGGCCACCTTCCTCGGCATCTTCTTTGTGCCGGTGTTCTTCGTGCTGGTGCGCGGCTGGTTCTCGCGGCCGCAGCCTGCCGGCGCAATCGTAAAGGAAACGCATTGATGAACAAGTCACTCTTCGCTGCCGTACTGGCGATGCCGATGCTGCTCGCGGGCTGCAACCTGGCGCCGGTCTACAAGCAGCCCGCCGCACCGGTGAGCGCACAATGGCCACAGGGCGACGCCTACGGTGTCAGCGGCCAGCGCGAAAGCAGCGCCGCCGCCGATATCGCCTGGCGCGATTTCATCCAGGATGAACGCCTGCGCAAGCTGATTGCACTCGCGCTGGAGAATAACCGCGACCTGCGCGTGTCGGTGCTGAATATCGAACACGCCCGCGCCGAGTATGGCGTGGCGCGCGCCCAGCAGCTGCCGCAGGTGGGCGCCACGGTGAGCCAGACGGCGAACCGGGTGCCGGATGCGCTGGCGCCGAACGGCCAGGCTTACATCAACCGCCAGTACAGCGCAGGCCTCGGCATTTCCGCCTTCGAGCTGGATTTGTTCGGCAAGGTGCGCAACCAGTCCGAAGCGGGCCTGCAGCAGTATCTCGGCACGCAGGAAGCGCGCCGCGCGCAGCAGATCAGCCTTGTGGCCGAAGTGGCGAATGCCTGGCTCACGCTGGCGGCGGACCAGGAACGCCTGCGCCTCGCGCAGGACACGCTGAAAAGCCAGCAGATCAGCTATGAGCTGAGCAAGCGCCGCTTCGACGCGGGTGCCACTTCCGGCCTCGATATGTATGAAGCGCAGACCAGCGTGGAAGCGGCGCGCAGCGATATGGCGCTTTACACCGCGCAGGTGGCGGCCGACCGCAATGCGCTCACGCTGCTGGCGGGCGCCGATGTGCCGGTGGAGCTGCTGCCGCAGGGCGCACTGGCTTCGGTGACGGGCATGGCGGCGCTGCCGGAAGGGCTGCCTTCCGAAGTGCTGGTGCGCCGTCCGGACGTACTGGCGGCGGAACGCTCGCTGCAGGCTGCGTCCGCCAATATCGGCGTGGCGCGCGCAGCCTTCTTCCCCAGCATTTCGCTGACAGCATCCGCAGGCAGCGCGAGCGGCGCCTTGTCAGGCCTGTTCAAGGCGGGTACCGGGGCCTGGAGCTTTGTGCCGCAAATGACGCTGCCGATCTTCACGGCGGGCGCCAACCAGGCGCGGCTCGACGTGGCGAAGGCCGACCGCGACATCGCGGTGGCGCAGTATGAGAAGTCCATCCAGTCGGCCTTCCGCGAAGTGGCCGATGCACTGGCGCAGCGCGGCACGCTGGGCGAGCGTGTGGCTTCGCAGGCGGCGCTGGCCCAGGCTTCCGAAAAGAGCTACCGCATCCACGAGGCGCGCTACCAGAAAGGCGCCGAGTCCTACCTGAACGCGCTGGTGTCGCAGCGGGCGCTGTACACGGCGCAGCAGGGGCTGATCGGCGCGCGGCTGGCGCAGGCCAGCAACCAGGTCACGCTGTATAAAGTGCTGGGCGGCGGCTGGCAGTAGGCGCCGCATTGACAAACCGGGCCGGCTTGCCCAAAGTACGGCCTGATACGACGCATGAGATGAGCATGAGCACCACGGAAAAACGCCGCAAGGACCCCGACAAAGCAGCCGACCGGCGCCGCCAGGTGCTGGAGGCGGCTGCCGCCTGCTTCGGGCGCAGCGGCTTCCACGGCGCCAGCATGTCCGAAATCTCGAAGGCGGCGGGCATGAGCGCGGGCCATATCTACAACTACTTCGACAGCAAGGATGCGATCATCGCCGCGTTCGTGGAAGACAATGCGGCGCGTGTGTTCGAGCTGCTGGCCGGCCTGGGGGAGCAGCCCGATATCCTGCAGGCCATGCTCGATGACCTGCCCAACAGTGTGCGTGACAATATGGCGCGCGAGTCTTGGGCGCTGCAGTTCGAAATCTCCGCCGAAGCCACCCGCAACCCGGCGATTGCCGCCGTGGTGGCCGATGCCGACCGCCGTACCCGTACCCATTTCCGCGCTATTCTCGCAACGGGCCGCACCCAGCATGGCCTGGCTGCCGATGAGGCTACTCTCGACGGGCGCAGCGAAACCATCATCGCCCTGTTCCAGGGCCTGCATGCACGGGCGCTGCACAATCCCGATCTGGACGAAGCGAGCGTGCTGGAGTCCTTCCGGCTCGCGATCCGGGGCCTGCTCTATAGCTGAGCCCTGACACCATGGTGCCTGACCCCATGGTGTCAGGGTGTGCTCCTACACGGCGCCAAGCTGCCGGGCTACATACGCGCGCCGCGCTGCGCGCTAGGATGAAATGGCCAAACTCAGGAGCTAAAAATGAGCAAGCCAAGCGCCAATCCCCGCCTTAATACCTGGACTGCCACTGTGGTGCGGTCCGGCCTCTATCTGCAGGCAGTCGCCGGCACCCAGGAAGCGGCGCGCTACCTGACCCAGGAGGGCATCTCGCCCGCCGTGATCCAGCGTGTGTTGGACGGCAAGGGCGCGCGCCGTTCGGAAGACGTGCCGCGCAGCGATGTGCTGCTGTCCTGAACACGAGTTTCTGTCCTACAGCGGGATCAGTGCGTCTCCGATGCCTCCTCAACCCGCTCAACGCTAAGATTTCATCGTAGCGCGAGAGGGGCATATGACGGCAGCACGGCGAATTTTGATCATTGACGACAACAAGGACGCGGCAGACCTGCTGCGCGACCTGGTGAGCATCTATGGCCACGAGGCGGTTGTTGCCTATGATGGGCAGCAGGGCCTGGCGGCGGCCGAAACGGTACAGCCGGAGGTGGCGTTCGTCGATATCGGCATGCCGGGCATGGACGGCTACGCGGTGGCGCGCGCCCTGCGCCGCACTGCCCACGGCGCAAAAATGCGCCTGATCGCGCTCACGGCCTGGACCGACCGCCGGACCCAGGAACTGGTGCAGGCGGCAGGTTTCGATGTCCATCTTGGCAAACCGGCAAGCCTGGACACTGTCATGGCCCACCTGTCCTGACCCCCGCACGATTGAAATCCGGCATGTGCTTTCAATTTGGCAATAATGTTACACTGCAGCCCGCATGAATTAGCAAGTGGGTAGACACGTGACGCAAGGCTCGACTATTGCCGATGATGTCAGGCGCTTCGTCCTGACAGCGGTGCCGTCCGTTCCCTTTGTGGAGGGAATGCTGCTGCTGCGCGCCGATCCGGCGCAGCACTGGACCGCGCCCGCATTGGCGCAGCGTCTGTATATCGGCGACAAGCTGGCGGCGCAGCTGCTGCAGGAGCTGCGCGATAGCGGCATCGCTCGCCAGCTGGACGACGAAAGCTACCACTTCGCCCCCTCCAGTCCCGAACTGGAAGCAGTACTGGGCCAGCTGGCTGAGGCATACTCCCGGTCACTGGTCGAAATTACCAATCTTATTCATTCCCGTACCTCCAGGAAAGCACAGCGCCTGGTGGACGCTTTCGAGTGGCGGAAAGGTTAACGCAATGGTCGTCCTCATCTATTGCCTGTGCGCGCTGACATCCTTCGTTTGCTCATGGGCGCTGCTGCGCAGCTACTTCTCGAACCGGTCGCGCATCCTGCTGTGGACAGGGCTGTGCTTCTGCTTCATGTTTGCCAATAATGTGTTCCTGATCCTGGACCGGGTGGTGTATCCCGACATCGACTTTATTCCGATGCGCCTGCTCACGGCCCTGGTGGCCGTTGTGCTGCTGGTCTTTGGCCTGGTGTGGGAGGATGAATAATGAATGAGCTGGCAGACGTGATTTCCGGCGCGATTGCCGCGCTCTCGCTGGTGTCGGCACTGTTCTTCCTGCGCTTCTGGCGCAGCAGCCGCGACAAGTTCTTCCTCTGGTTCGCCATCTCCTTCGGTGTCGAAGGCCTGAACCGCATGGCCATGGCCGTCACACGCCAGGCGAACGAGGACACGCCGGTGCACTATGTGGTGCGGCTGGTGTCCTACCTGGTCATCCTGTACGCCATCGTCGAGAAGAACTACTTCCGCCGTCACTGAGCCTGCACGCCGGGAATGTCGCGCGTGGGGCGGGCGAACTTGCCCTTCAGCGCATCCACGCCGGCCTGCGGCTTCGCGAACTGCTGCAGGTCGCTGCGCTGGGCGCGGGTCATGCCGGTGTTCACATCCATCTTGCGGTCGCGCTGTTCCACCAGCCCGGGCTGGGCTTCGCCGTCGCGGTTGAAGGACCAGGCCAGCATCGGTTCGCCCAGCGGCAGGCTGCCGCCCGCCTGGGCGGTATTCCACACATGCCAGGTTTTGCCGTAGCTGTTCATCTTGCTCTTCATGAGCGCTTTCTCGGCCGCATTCGGAATGCCCGGCGCCATTAGCTGGCCGCTGAGGATCTCGCCATTGTGCGGATGCCAGAACTTGCGCTCCGCGGCGGGCAGCGTGGCAAACAGCTTTTCCGAGATGATGTATTCCACGCCGTGCATATTGGCCTGCCTGCCATTGCTGTCGAATAGCACGCACTGCGCGAAATCCTCGTTCATCTGGTGGCAGTAATGGTGGGCTTCCACTTGCTGCTCCGGATGGTCCTTCATCGGATGGAAACCGACCAGGTAGACATTGAAGCCGCCCAACGGGCTCTTGTCCTGCAGCATGGCGGCGCCGGCTTCGAGTACCCGGGTCTTGCTTTCCTTCGGGGCGCCGGGCGGCGCGGACGGGGCAGCGGTCTTTTCCTGCGCCTGCACGGTGGCGGCGCACAGCAGCAGCGCGACAGTGGTTGCGATTAGGCTTGGGTGCATGATCTCTCCTTCCTTAAAAGGAGCAGCATGCAGCCATTCCGCGCCGGACGCCCACACGCTTACAGCATGCCGAGTTCCCTCATCAGCCGGGCAGCACGCTTCAGCTCCGTGCGGCTGGCGCCGCCGAGCGAGAGGCGCAGGTGGCGGTCGTCGCGTGCCGCAGCGCCCACGCCGAACTGCGCGCCCGTCATCACGATCAGGCCATGGCTGGCCAGCGTGGCGGCCGCGGCCTGGGCGCTGCTGCTTGGCGTCAGCCAGCGGTGCGGTGCATACGAGGGCAGGGCGGCATCGAAGATGCGGTTGCGCGCGGCGATTTCGCGCCGCTGCCATGCCAGGCGGCGCGCGGCCTGGCCGGAGGTGATGAGGCGCGTGGCGATTTCCACGGCGAGAGGGCTCAGGTACCAGTGCGTGGAATGGATGCCGCGGGCGAAATGCGGCAGCTGCGCGGCGGGCACGCTCAGCATGCCGAAGCGCAGGCCGGCCGCAACGGTTTTCGACAGCGCGCTGACGTGGAAGCAGTGCTCCGGCGCGAGGGCGGAAATGGGCGGAACAGGCTGCGGCAGCATGGCGCCGTAGACGTCTTCCTCCACCAGCGCGAGCTTGCGCGCCTGCACGATATCGGCGATCTGCTGCCGCCGCCGCAGCGGCATGGTGGCGCCGGTGGGGTTCTGCAGGGCTGAGCTGAGCACCAGTGTTTTGATGCCCTTGCGCGCGGCCTTCAGGATGGCGGCCGGCGTCACGCCGTCTTCATCCATCTCCAGCGCATGCAGGCGGTAGCCCCGTTCCTGCGCCAGCGCGAGCATGCCGGGATAGGTGAAGGCCTCCACCGCAATATCGCCCGTGCCGCAGGCTTCCAGCGCGAGACTAAGCGCGTGCTGGCCGCCGGCGCACAGCACCAGGCGTTCCGGCGGCGTATGCAGGCCGCCGTGCGCCAGCCATTTCACCGCATGCTCGCGCCAGCACTCCCAGTCGGCGGGCGCCTGGTAGCGCATCAGTTCTTCGATGCGGCCTTCGCGCTGCAGTTCGGCCAGCATGGCCTCGATCGAACGGTCGCGCGGATCGCAGGCCGGCACATTGACCGACAGGTCGATCACGCTGGGCGCGCTGGCCGCACTCTGGATGCCGAACAGGTCGGCCGCTTCCGCGCGCGCCCGCACCACGGTGCCGCGCCGCGTATGGCCCTCGGTCAGGCCGCGCCGTTCCGCCTCGCGGTAGGCGCGGGTCACGGTACTGAGGTTAAGGCCCAGCAGGTCGGCCAGCAGCCTTTGCGGCGGCAGGCTGTCGCCGGGCCGCAGGCGGCGCGTGCGCACGTCGATGGCAATGGCTTCGGCAATGCAGCGGTAGGCCGGGCCGGTAAGGGCGCTGAGGTCGGGAATCCAGTTTGTCATGCATACAATGGGCTGTTTGGTGCATGCATACTAGCATGCATGAAAACACTACCCTGGCGCACCTCGCTGCTCACGCTGGCGCAAACCCTCAATATCACAACGGCCGTCATTTCGGTCACCGTATCGGCTGTCGCTGGCAGCAGCCTGGCGCCCGATCCCTCGCTGGGCACCGTGCCTTATGGCGCGCAGTTCGCCGCCGTGCTGCTCTGCACTTATCCGGCCTCCATGCTGATGCAGAAGCTGGGGCGGCGCATCGCCTTCCTGCTGGGCGGAGTGTGCCTGACAGGCGGTGGACTGCTCGGCTACTTCGCGCTGGCGCGCGGCGATTTCGCGCTGCTGGTTGCGGCGCATGCGGTGCTCGGCATGTATATCGCTTTCGCCAATTTCTACCGCTTTGCGGCGGTGGATGGACTGGATCCGGCGCAGAAGCCGCGCGCCCTGTCCATCGTGGTGGCGGGCGGCGTGCTGGCTGCCGTGGCAGGGCCGGCGCTGGCCAGCGCGCTGCGCACGGTGCCGGGCTTTGCCGACTTCTCGCTGTGCTACCTGGCGTGCTCGCTGCTTGGCGTGTGCACCATTGCCATGATGCTGGTCTTTGGCGAACAGCGGCCGCCTGCCGCGCAGGTTTCGGCAGCGCCGGCAGGGCGGGCGCCGCTGCACATCACACCGGGCATCGCTACGGCCATCTTCGCGGCGGCGGGCGGCTACCTGGTCATGAACCTGCTGATGGTGCAGGCCTCGCTGGTGCTGAAGGATATCTGCTCCTTCGGTGCGAGCGCGCGGGCCATCCAGGCCCACGTGCTGGCGATGTTCCTGCCGTCCTTCTTCACGGGTTCACTGATTGCGCGCTTCGGTGTGCGGCTGGTGCTGTGCTGCGGCTTCCTGCTCCTGCTGGCCGGTGCAGCCTGCGGCATGGGCGCGCTCAGCTACGAGATGGCGGTGGCGGAACTGGTACTGGTGGGATTGGGGTGGAACCTGACCTACGTTGGCGGCGGCGCCTTGCTGACGCAGGCAGTGCAGGAGGATCAGCGCCACCGCTGGCAGGGCATCAACGAAACACTGATTGCAGCTTGCGCCACGGCAGGCGCCTTCCTGCCCGCGCCCATGCTGGCAGCCATCGGCTGGCAGGCCAGCAATGGCGCGGTGGTGGTGCTCAGCGCGGCGGGCATGGCGCTGGCCGCATGGACGCTGCGCCAGCGCACGCTGCTTACGCAGGCAGGCCGATAGGCATCATGTCGTCGTCGCGGCGGCGGGCCTTGAACAGGCCGATCAGGCCCAGGCCGACCAGCAGCATCGGCCAGACCGACAGTTCAGGCACCGGCGCCAGGGCCAGCGAATAGCCCGCTACGTTGGTAGGGCTGAAGTAGTTGCTGGCATTGATCTGCACATTCGACAGCCAGTTGCCCACGATGACCTGGCCGTTCACCACGCCGCCGTTGCCGGTAACGGTGGCTAGCGGCGCCAGGATGCTGCCGTACACGCCCACGTTCTGCAGGTTCAGGTTGGTCGCCTCATAGAAGTTGAACAGCACGTTGTACTTGTCGAAACCGTTCAGGCCCACGCCGTTCTGGTTGAAACCGATGGCGTTCTTGCCGCTGATGTTGAAGATCAGGGTGGAGCCGGATTTCAGGTTGTTCAGGTTGAAATAGTTCACGCTGGACAGCGCGCTGCCCGTGATATCGAACACTTCCACTGACTTGTTGCTGCCGGTGAGCGTCATGCCGCCGTACTGCACGCTGCTACGGCCCGTTTCCGTGGCATTGGTGAGCGCTGTCGAGACCTTTTTCACATTGGCCGCCATGGCATTGAAGTTGGCCGGGTTGACGGTGCTGGACTTCGTGTTCTTGTCCGTGCCCACGGACACCAGCGTTGCCTTGCCGCCCACATAGTAGGAGCCGTTGTTCAGCGCGGCGGAAGAGTAGTTCATATTGCCGCCCACCACCAGCGAATAGGAACCGAAGGCGTCCTTGTCCTTCTTGTTGACCGAATAGCTGCTCGCCGTGAAATTGCCTTTGACCAGCACGGCGCCTTCCACGTCCGAACCCGAAGCGCTGAAATTGCCCAGGCTGAACAGGTTGGCATTGCTGATGCCCAGGTCAACCACGTCCGCATGGACGGGAGCGGTGAGCAGGGCGGCGGCGAGGACGGCGATGGTGCGCATTTCAGGACTCCGATTTTGATTGATTGAACGAATTATCGCACAAATTCGTCAAAATCGGTAAATTCGTGAAAAATGTTGTTTTCGGTGGGATTTCTTCAAGAAGGGTAGAATGTTGCACAAGTTCATTAATGAGGAATGTCGATGGAAGACCTGCCGGTTTCGGTACAGCGCATTGCCGCCTTGCTGCGGGAGCAGGGCCACGACCAGCCGGTGACGATGCTGCCCGACAGCGCGCGCACGGCAGCGGAAGCCGCAGCCGGCCTCGGCTGCACCGTGGCCGAGATTGCGAAGTCCATCGTGTTCCGGCGCCTGGCCGATAACCGGGCCGTGGTGGTGGTCGCCAGCGGCGTGAACCGGGTTGACGAGCGCAAGGTGGCGGCGCTGCTGGGTGAGCTCGGCAAGGCCGATGCCGCCTTCGTGCGCGAGCAGATCGGCTTCGCCATTGGCGGCGTGAGCCCGATCGGGCACGCACAGCCCTCGCTGATGCTGATCGATGAAGACCTGATGCAGCTGCCGCACGTATGGGCTGCAGCGGGCCACCCGCATGCCGTGTTCCGCATGACGCCGCAACAGCTGCTGGCGATGACGGGTGCGCCGCTGGCCGACGTGGCTTTGCGCGCCGAGTCGCGCACCTGAGCATGGCCGCTTCCCGTCCCCATATCTTCACGCTGGCCTGGCCGCTGCTGGTGGAGCTGGTGCTCACCGTGGCGGTGGGCGTGGCCGGCACCTCGCTCGCTGCCCATATGTCCGACGTGGCAGGTGCCGGTTTTGCAATCGCCATGCAGATTTCGGTCACCCTGTTCCTGCTGTTCCGCATCGTGGGTTCGGGCATCGGCGTGGTGATTACGCAGAGCCTGGGAGCCGGGCAGCCTGCCGCCGCCCGGCGCGTGGCGCTGGCCTCGCTGGGCGCCAGCACCTGGATCGGCGCCTTCGGCGCGCTGGCCGCGCTGCTTGGTGCACGTCAGCTGCTGTCGCTGCTGCAGACGCCGGCCGACGTGCTGGTGCTGGCCGTGCCTTTCCTGATGGCGCTGGCCCCCTCCATCCTGTTCGACGCCTGGAACGCCTCGATGGCGGCCGTCATGCGCGCCCACCTGCGCACACGCGATACCCTGCTGGTGCTGGTGGCCATGCACGTCAGCCACCTGGCTATGGCGCTGCCGCTGATGTTCGGCTTCGGGCCGCTGCCCGCACTGGGCCTGCCCGGCTATGCGCTGGCGCTGACCCTGAGCCGCGCCCTCGGCCTGGCGCTGCACCTGCTGTTGTGGCGCAGGCACCTGGACATCCGGGCCGCGTGGCCGGACTGGTGGCAGCTGCCGCGCCGCGAGCTGGCGCAGGTGCTGCATATCGGCGTGCCGGCGGCAGCCGAAAATATTGCGTGGCGCCTGTCCTTCATGGCCAGCATGGCGGTGGCCGGGCTGCTGGGCGCGCAGGCGCTGGCCACCCAGGCCTATGTGCAGCAGATTGGGAACGTGGTGGTAGTGTTCAGCCTGGCCACGGCCTTCGCGGTGGAGATTATGGTCGGCCATATGGTGGGAGCAGGGGAGCTGGGCGCCGCCCACCGCCTGGTGCGCAGTTCGCTGGCGCGCGGCCTGCTGATTTCGGGTGTGGTGTCGTCGCTGGTGGCGCTGGCAGGCAGCTACCTGCTGGCGGGCTTTACCTCGGACTCGGACATCATCGCGCACGGCGTGGTGCTGTTGTGGCTCGGTGTGCTGGTAGAGCTGGGGCGCACCTTCAATCTGGTTGTCATCAATGCGCTGCGCGCCACCGGCGACGTGCGCTTTCCCGTTATGGCAGGCGCTGCTTCGATGGCGATTGTGCTGGCAGGCGGCAGCTGGGTGCTCGGCATCTGGTGCGGCCTCGGGCTGAAGGGCCTTTACCTTGCCTACGCGGCCGATGAATGGATACGCGGCCTGATCATGTGGCGCCGCTGGTCGGTGCAGGCCTGGGTGCCGCATGCCCGTGCCGCGCGGCGCAGGCTGCGGCCGAAAGGCATGTAAGCGCTAGTCCGGTGCGCGCGGCAGGATGACGGTGAAGGTGGAGCCGACGCCCGGCCCGTCGCTGTGGGCCGTGATGCTGCCGTTATGGGCGTTCACCAGGCTTCGCGCCAATGCCAGGCCGAGCCCCAGGCCGCCCTGGGAACGGGCGATGCTCTGGTCGGCCTGCGCGAATACGTCGAAGGCGCGTTCCAGGAACTGCCGGCTCATGCCGATGCCGGTATCGCGCACCACCAGCTTTACATTCGCCTCGTCCATACTTAGTTCGATATCGATGCGGCCGCCGTCCGGCGTGTATTTGGCGGCGTTGTTCAGCAGGTTGGCCACCACCTGCACCAGCCGCTTTTCATCGCCGGTCACGTCCGCATGCGGGAGGGCCGGCAGCTGCAGCCCGACCTGGTGGCCGCGCTTGTCCATCAGCGGGCGCACCTGTTCCAGCGCCGTGCTGACGATGCCGCTCATTTCGCAGCGCCGCGCATCCAGCCGTACCAGGCCGCGCTTCACGCGCGACACGTCGAGCAGGTCGTCGATCAGCCCCGTCATATGCCGCACCTGGCGCGTGATGACGGTGGAGGCGGTGGCCAGCTTGCCGGGATCGTTGCTGGCCAGCGCCATGATCTCGGCCGCCGCGCCAATCGGCGCCAGCGGGTTGCGCAGCTCGTGGGCCAGCATGGCCAGGAATTCATCTTTGCGCCGGTCCGTTTCCTGCAGCGCGAGTTCGGACTGCTTGTGCGCCGAAATGTCGTACACGATGCCCAGCATGCGGCGGCCCACGGAGTGCTCGTCGCGATACATATTGCCGTGGATGGCGATCCAGTGCACCGAGTTGTCCGGCCAGTTGATGCGGCATTCGGTGCGCCAGGTGGCGCCGGTGCGCAAGGCTTCGTCGAAGCCGCTGCGCACGGCGCCGATATCGGCCGAGTGCACATGGGCGAAAACATGGTCCAGGTTCCAGTGGTCCTGCGCCGTCTCGTAGCCGAACAGGCGCGCGAGGCGGGCGGAACTCGCCAGCCTGCGCGTGACCGGGTCGTAATCCCAGTCCGCAATCTGCGCCGAGTCCAGCGTGAACTGCAGGCGGGCGTTGGCCATGCGCTCTGCCTCCTGCGCCTGGCGCATATCGGTCACGTCCATGCAGCTGCCTACCCATTCCAGCGGTGCGCCGTCCACCATCACGGGGGCGCCCTGCACCAGCATGTAGCGGTACTGGCCGTCGCGCCGGCGCAGGCGGTAGCTGTCGCGGAAGGGCTGCAGGGTGCGCGCCGCTTCGTCCCAGTTCTGGGCGGTGGACGCCCGGTCGTCCGGATGCAGCGCCTCCAGCCAGCCGCTGCCGCGGAGTTCCTCCGCCGTCTGGCCGGTGAAGGACGCCCATGCCGCATTGTCTTCGGTCAGGCTGCCGTGCCTGTCGGTGTGCCACAGGATGGATGATACGGTCTCCACCAGGGTGCGGTAGCGCAGTTCCCTGAAGTCCAGCGCCCGCGCGATGCGGCCCCGTTCAATCGAGTCGCGGCAGCGGTCGGCGACCGTCAGCAGCAGCGCCACCTCGTCGGCCCGCCAGCGGCGCGTGTCCGCCTGGTGCACCGCCATCGCCGCCACAAAACGGCCTTCCTTTATCAGCGGCACGCAGATTACGGAGCGGATCTGGGTGGCGCGGTAGGAGGCCAGCACGGCCTGCGTGCGCGCATCGGTCTCCGAGTCTTCCACCACATAGGGCAGGCCCTGGCGCATCAGCGACAGGCATTCCTGGCCGAAGTCCGAAAAGCGGTAGCGGCCTACGATGCTGGCCACGCCGTCGTTGTAGTTGCCGGTGAGGTTGAAGGTATCACCGTCCGCTTCCACGTCGGCATAGGCGCAGCGGTTGGCATGCAGGTAGCGGCCGACGAGTTCCGCCGCCGCCAGCGTGATGGCCTCCGGGTCGCTCAGCTTGCGAAAGGCTTCGTCGATCCGGTTCAGCACGCGGTAGCGCTCATTACGGTGGGCCCGCACGCGCGCGCCGTTCAGCACCGCCGCAAAGCGCGCATAGAAGGCGTCGTCGGAGATGGCCGGCATCAGGATCAGGTCGTCGAATTCCACCAGCTGCCCGGCTTCCCGTGCCGCCTCTTCTTCATCGAGCAGGCCCACCAGCGCGCAGTCCTGCAGCAGCGCATCGCCGCGCAGGCGGGCCAGCGCGTTGACGCCGGCGCCGGGCAGGGCGGCCAGCATTAGCTGCGGCAGGCGGCCGTCATCGGCGGCGTGCCAGGCAGATGCGTCCGGCGCGCAATGCAGGGCAAGCTGCGGGTCGCGCCGCAGCAGGGCTTCGGCACGCGGCGAGGCGCCCAGCAAGACGATGTCGGTAAGGGTTGCGGTGCGCCGGTTTGTCATGGAATGGCCAGTGGGGGGACGGGCGCATCTTACCTGTGCGGCCCTGAGTGTGGCGCACAGTATTGTTTATAGGAATCGAAGGGTTCCTTCTGATAGTATGGTGCTATCTGAAAGGAGCCCGAACCATGTCCACCCGCCCCTTCGTTCCGCCGGAAAGATTCGATGACCCGGCCGCCGCCCTCGCGCAGGTGCAGGCGATTTACGATGGCAGCATCAGCCATCTGCGCGAAGCGCTGCAGCGCTTCGTTGACGGCGAAACCCCTGTTGAACACGTGCGTGCCTGCTACCCCTTCGTGCGGGTGCAGACCGATACCTTTGCCCGCGCCGATACGCGCCTGTCCTATGGCTTTGTGGAAGGTCCCGGCACCTACGAAACCACGCTGACCCGGCCCGACCTGTTTGCCAGCTACTACCACGAGCAGTTCCGCCAGCTGCTGAAGAACCACGGCCAGCAGCATATGCAGATCGAAGTAGGGCTCAGCGCCCAGCCGATTCCGATCCACTTCTCGTTTGCGGAGCACGACCATATCGAAGGCAGTTTGAGCGCCGAGCGCCGCCTGCTGATGCGCGATGTGTTCGACCTGCCCAACCTGGCCGCGATGGACGATGGCATCGCCAACGGTACGTTCGAAGCGCCGCCGGGCGAGGCCCAGCCGCTATCGCTGTTCACCGGGCCGCGCGTGGACTATTCGCTGCAAAGGCTGCGCCACTACACGGGCACCTCGCCGGAGCACTTCCAGAAATTCGTACTGTTCACGAACTACCAGTTCTATATCGACGAATTCGTGAAGCTGGGCCACGAGATCATGGCCTCGCAGCCGGCATCGGACGACGGCGGCTATATCGCTTTCGTGGAGCCGGGCAATGTGGTCACGCGCCGCGCGGGCCAGCAGGTGCAGCCGGGCGATGCGCTGGGCGCTGTGCCGCCGCGGCTGCCGCAGATGCCGGGCTATCACCTGATCCGTGCCGACGGCAGCGGCATCAGCATGGTCAATATCGGCGTGGGGCCGGCCAATGCGAAGACCATTACCGACCACGTGGCCGTGCTGCGCCCGCACGCCTGGCTGATGCTGGGCCACTGCGCGGGCCTGCGCACCACGCAGCAGCTGGGCGACTACGTGCTGGCGCACGGCTATGTGCGCGAAGACCATGTGCTGGACGAAGACCTGCCGCTATGGGTGCCGATTCCGGCGCTGGCCGAGGTGCAGGTGGCGATCCAGGACGCGGTGCGCGAGGTGACGCAGCTGGAAGGCCATGAGCTGAAGCGCGTGATGCGCACCGGCACCGTGGCCAGCACCGATAACCGCAACTGGGAGCTGCTGCCGCAGCGCACGCCGGAGCGGCGCTTCAGCCAGAGCCGCGCCGTGGCGCTGGACATGGAGAGCGCAACGATTGCAGCCAACGGCTTCCGCTTCCGGGTGCCGTACGGGACCTTGCTGTGCGTGAGCGACAAGCCGCTGCATGGGGAGATCAAGCTGCCCGGCATGGCCAACCAGTTCTACCGCGACCGGGTAGACCAGCACCTGCGCATCGGCATCCGTGCGCTGGAGCTGCTGCGCGCACTGGGGGTGGACAGGCTGCACAGCCGCAAGCTGCGCAGTTTCAGCGAGGTGGCGTTCCAGTAAAATGATTCGGGACAGCGCCTTAATTGGGGACAGACCCTAATTTCGGCGAAGCCGAAAGTTAGGGTCTGTCCCCAATTAAGGCGCTGTCCCGAATGTCGCCGTCAGATCAGGCTTTCGTTGACGATCTTCCAGTTCGCCCCTTCGCGCGCCCAGTACTGGCGCTTGCGGGTGGAAGTCTTCGTCTTGCCGATCATGGTTTCGAGCGTGAAGGAGCTGACGATCATGTCGTCGCGGCCCGGATAGCGGAACAGGGTCACGTCGCTCAGTTTGGCCGAGATGCCGGCCGTGCCGAGCAGGGGCTGCATATCCTTGGCATACCAGGTCTTGAGGTCTTCGCCCTGGCCGGACTTGAACTTCGCCGAGTAGTGCTTCAGCACGCGCGCCTGGTTCGTGCTCTCGACATCGGCACGCCAGGCATCCATCAGGCGGGCCGCCGTGCTGCGTTCGGAATCCCACTGGCTGCGGCTGATGAATTCCACCTTCTCGGCAATCACCACCGGCGTTTTGCCGATGTCCACATTCGCTTCCAGCTTCTTCAGGTCCGCATTGGTCAGCACCACGCAGCCGTCGGAGGCCAGCGGCGGGCGGCTGTAGGTGTCGGACGGTGTGCCGTGCAGGAAAATGCCGGAGCCGCTGCGGTCATTGGCGCGGTCCCATTCGTTCGGGTAGTTGATGCGCAGCGCCGAAGCGCCATAGAAGTCCGGCAGGCGGGCGCCGGATACGCGTCCCGTAATGTAATACACGCCGACCGGCGTTTTCTGGTCGCCCTCGCGCAGCTTGTGGATGCCCAGCTTGCCCTGCGAGATGTAGTAGTCGGTGACGAATTTCAGCTGGCCGTTGTCGTTTTCGTAGACGTAGAGGCGCGACTGCTTCGCATCCACCACCAGCACATTGCGCTGGTCGGCGCGCAGCTGCAGCACGGAGCGTGGCGCCAGTTCCGGATTGGGGCGGGCGGTGAGCGCCGTGAGGCGGGCGCGCGCTTCGTCGCGCAGGTCTTTCAGCTTGTCGGCGGGCGCGTTGGCGCCGGCGCCTCCGCCAAAGGCCGTTACGGGCTGGGCGTGCATCATCAGCAGGTCGCCCCGGATCAGGTGGCCCACGCGGAAATTCGGGTAGGCCTCGACCAGCGCATCGGCCTTGGCCTGGGCCTCATTCAGCTGGCTGGCCTGCAGGTCCTTGTAGATGCTGATCAGCAGCGTTTCGGGATCAGGCCGGGCCGGCGCAGCGGGAGAAGGGCGGATCGATTTGGCAGGCGTGAGGGGAGCCAGCAGCGAGCTGGCGGCCAGCGCCACGGTGACTGCGGATTTGATCAGCGCTGCGGTCTTGTGCTTCACGTCTTAGCTTCCCGATTGTTCCTGCTTGATGCGCCACTGGCCGTTCTTCTTTTCCATGATAAGCGTCTTGCGGCTGTTTGCATTGAGCCGGTCGGACACATAGATCTGGCGGAACCTGACCGTTGCGGTATCGCCTTTCACGCTGACCTGCGGCGCTTCCACCGTGACCTTGATGTGTTCCTTGCCTTCGATGCGCGCGCGGCGGTCCGCTTCCCAGTTCTTGCGCGATACGCCGCGCGGCGTCTGGAAGTTGTCGGCATACGCGTTCAGGTAGCCCTTCATATCCTGCGAGCTCCAGGCCTTGGCCCAGCTGTTCACGGCCTTCAGGGCGGCATCGCGCTCTGCGTTGTCGTCGGCTTTCGGCAATTGTACAGGCGCCGGGGCCGCAGCCGGTGGCTGGGCCGCGACAGGCGGCTTGGCGGCCGGAGCGGCGGCCTTCGAGGTGGCGGCATTGGCCTGCTGGGCGGCGGCGTTCAGCTGCTTGGCGGAGGCGTTGACCTGCTGGGCGGCGGCAACGGCCGGCGGCGGCGTTGCCTTGGCCGGGGCCGCAGGAACAGGGGTAGGGGCTGCCGGAGCCGCTGCCACCTTGACTGGCGCCGCAGATGCAGGAGCAGCGGCTACCTTGACCGGCGCCGGGACAGGAGCGGCGGGTGCGGCAGGCTTCGATGGCGCGGCAGCCGGCGGCGGCACCGGAGCGGCAGCGACCTTCACGGGTGCGGCCGGCGCCGGGAGCGTGGCCCTGGCCTGGGCTGGCGGCTGGGCAGGGGCAGGCGCCGCGGCCAGGCCCGCGAGCTGGCTCTGGCCATCGCGCGTGCCCAGGGTGCGCACCATCGCCAGTTTCGACTTGGGCGGCGCATAGTCCTTGGAATCCAGCAGCTGCATCGCCTTGTCGTAGGCCTGGCTGGCCAGCTTGGCGTACACATCGCCCAGGTTTTCGTGCGCGGTGGCGTAGGCCGGATTGGTGCGGATGGCCCGCTCCAGCGACACGCGCGCTTTGTCGTACTGTCCGGCCGAGGCGTACAGCACGGCCAGGTTGTTATAGGGTTCCGGCAGCTGGGGATAGTCCTCGGTCAGCTTCTGGAATACCGCAATGGCTTCGTTATTGCGGTTCTGTTCCGCGAGGATCAGGCCCTTGAGGAAGCGCAGTTGCGGATCGCGGGGCTGGACGGCGAGGGCCTTGTCAGCCTTCTGCAGCGCGGCAGGCAATTGCCCGGCGCGCATGAGCTTGCCGATATCGGCCACTTCATCAGCATGGGCTGGGGCACCGCACAACAAGGCCGCCAGGCCAATCGCTACGCCGAGGCGCCGCAGCGGACGCGAAGAATGATGCAATTCCTGCATTGACTAATTTGCCGTCTGGAAATAATTCAACATTCTATCAAAGATGGGGCGCCGCGCAGGGGACATTTCCCGGGTCAGGGATCGATAATACCCCGTTTCATTGCAATTGTGACAGCATGGGTGCGGTCACGTGCATCCAGTTTGGCGAGAATCGTGCTCATGTGGGCCTTCACGGTCTCCTCGGAGATGCCCAGTTCATGGGCCACCCGCTTGTTGGAATTGCCCAGGGCGACCAGGCGCAGCACCTCGGTTTCGCGCGCCGACAGCGCGTCGGCGTCGATATGGGCTGCCAGTTCCACCGCAATTTCGGGCGGAATATGGCGCTGGCCCGCATGCACGCGGGCGATGGTGTCCAGCAGCTCGGTGCGCAGCATGCTTTTCAGCAGATAGCCCGAGGCGCCTGCCTTCAGCGCGCGCAGCACCTGCACATCGCCTTTGTAGGTGGTGAGCACGATGATGCGGGCCTGCGGCGCGATGGCGCGGATGGCGACGATGGCATCCAGCCCGCCCATCACCGGCATCTGCAGGTCCATCAGCGTGACATCGGGCTGGTGCCGCACGAACTGCTCCAGTCCTTCGCGGCCGTCGCTGGCCTCGGCCACCAGCACATATTTGTCGCTAACAGACAACACTGCCGCGATACCTTCGCGCAGCAGGGGGTGGTCATCGACCACCATGATGCGCACCGGCTGGGCCGGGGATTCGGTTTTATTCATGCCGCCTGCTCCGTGTTGTCATCGCCGCCTTGCCAGAAGCGCCAGCGCGGGCGCCGCGGCTGCGGCAGGTAAGCCAGCGCCGCCGGTAAGGTCAGCAGCCATTCGGTGCCTTCCCCTTCGCGCGTACGCAGGTGTAGTTTGGCGTGGATCTTGTCGGCCCGCTCCTGCATGCCGGCCAGCCCCCAGTGCCCGCTGCGGCCGCCCGCATCCACCACCGCACGCTCGATGCCCATGCCGTTGTCGCGCACCTGCAGGCGGAAGCCGCTGCTGTCGTAGCTGATCGTTACATCCACTTCCCGCGCGCCTGCATGGCGCACCGCATTGACCATCGCTTCGCGCGCGATGGCAAACACTTCTTCGGCCACCAGCGGGTGCAGGGCCTGCGCGGTGCCTTCCACTTCCACGCGGAAGGCCGGGACGCCGTTGGGCGCCAGGCTTTCGGCCAGGGCGCACAGGTTTTCCGCCAGTGCCGGCGCATCGCCCGCCGCTGAACGCAGGTCGCGTACGCGGTCGCGGCCTTCCACCAGCACTTCGTCGGCGCGCTGCAGCGCAGATTCCATCAGCGCCCGGGTGGGTTCCTGCGGTGGCATGCGCATGGCCACGGCCTGGAAGCACAAAATCAGGCCGTGCACCGATTGCAGCAGCGTGTCGTGCAGCTCGCGCGCAATGCGTTCGCGTTCGGCCAGGCGCTCTTCCAGCCGGTGGCGGATGCGGCCCGCCATGCGGTGCAGGCGCAGGCGGTACAGCAGGAACAGGGCCAGCGCGGCCAGCGCGGCGGCCAGCGCCCGGAACCAGGCGGTTTGCGTGAGCGTAGGCGCCACGCTGAAGGCCAGCTCGGTGCCGTGCTCGTTCCACAGCCCGTCGCTATTGGCGGCCGTGAGCTGGAAGCGGTACTGGCCGGGCGGCAGATGGTTGTAGAAGGCAGCGCGGCGCGCACCGGCAGGCTGCCAGTCCTCGTCGATGCCCAGCAGGCGGTAGCGGAAGCGGGCGCGGTCCGGCATGGTCAGGCTGAGCGCCGTGTAGTCGATGCGCAGGTTGTCGATGCGCGCGGGCAGGGCCAGGCCGTCCTGAGGCAGCCACTTCCTGCCGTTTATGTCCAGCGACAGCACCTCAACCGGCGGCGGCAGCGGATTGCGGGCAATGCGCGCGGGGTCAATCCAGAACACGCCTTCGGTGGTGGTGAACCACAGCTTGCCGTCGCCGGCGCGCACCAGGGAAGGCACGGCCGACACCTGGGGCGCGCCGCCGTGCAGGCCGTCCTGGTGATCGAAGCGTTCGAAAGCCACGCGGTGGGACGGATCGGCCAGCGCGCGCCGCAGTTCCGCCGCAGGAATGGCGGAGATGCCCATGCCGCTGTTCAGCCACAGCTGGCCATCCGGCAGCAGCTGCATGCCGGTCGTGCCCACGAAATCTTCGCCGCCCGCGCCGAGAACCGGCACGATGCGGCCCGCGGACAGCGCAGCGACGCCACCCGAACCGCCCGCCAGCACCTGCGGGCCGTTCGCCACGATCTGCCGCACGGCGCCCAGCTGCAGGCCGTCTGCCGCGCCCCAGGAGCGCAGCTTGCCGCCCTCCAGCAGGGACAGGCGGTTGTTGTTATGCCCGAACCAGATGCGGCCCTCGCCGTCGGCGTGCAGCGCCACCACGCCGGGCGGCTCGGCGCCGAACTTCAGCGCCGGCTGCTCCCAAACGCCGTTCACCAGCCGCTGCAGGCCGATCTTGCGGAAGGCTACCCACAGCGCGCCGCTGCGGTCCATCGTCATGGCGTAGACGGTGGCGCCGTCCGCACCCTGCGGGCGCGCCACGTCCACCCGCTTGCCGCCTTCCATGCGCCACAGCTCATGCAGGCCGGCGCCCCACAGCACGCCCGAGGGATCGCGGTACAGGTTCGTCAGGTTGCGCTCTTCCGGCAGCGCCGGGCCGGGCGGCACGCCGACCGCCTGCGTGGCGCCGGCCGGCAGGGTGTAGCGGTCGATGTGCACTGCGCCGTCGGTGCCGGGCGCAATCGCGCGCGCTTCGCCGAGGTAGGCGGGCAGCACGGCCTGGCTCAGTTTATTGGGACGGAAGCGGTCGATGCCGCCGGTGGTGCTGATCCAGAGATTGCCTTCGCGGTCCTCCATCGTGGTAATCACCACGCCGCCGCTCAGGCCCTGGCCGCGGCCGGAAAGCTCGGTATGCGTGCCGTCTGCCCGCATGCGGGCAAGGCCTTCGCGCGATGACAGCCAGAAGCTGCCGTCGCGCGTGATCTCGCCCATGAAGCTGTTCGGGATGGCAACCGGCACGTGGCGGATGGCCTGCTGGCCATCGGGCGGTTTCAGCATCACCAGCCGCATGCGTCTCTGGTCGCCGGCCCACACGCTGCCATCGGGCGCCATGACGGGCTGGCCGCGTCCCAGGTCGCCGGGCAGCTGCTCGAAGCGCTGCGCGCCGTGCGGCAGCTTGTAGGTGGCTTCGGTGGTCTGCACCCACAGCGTGCCGAGGCGGTCCAGCGCCATGCCGGTGGTATTGCCCTTCGGCGCGGCCCAGGCCCCGGACGGCGCCTCCCAGCGCTCGCCATGCAGGCGGTACAGGCCCATGCCGGTCGCGGCCCATGCGGTCCCCGTGCCGTCCTGCAGCACATCCCATACGGTGACGGCGGGCAGGCCGTCCGCCGTGCCGTAGTGGCGCACTGTGCGGCCCTTGCGCAGCAGGCTGATGCCGCCGAAGCGGTAGCCCACCCACAGGCCGTTGTCCGGGGCTGCGCGCAGGGCGGTGGCATTGATCGAGGGCAGGGCGCCATCCGGCGGCGCATAGCGCTCGAAGCGCATGCCGTCGAAGCGGTAAAGGCCAACGGAACTGGCCAGCCACAGCCAGCCATCCTCGGTCTGGGCCAGGGCGATCACGAAAGGCGGCACGCCGTCGCGCGCGGTCCACGCGGTGTGGTGCATGGCGATCGGCGGCAGGGCGGCGCCATGCGCCAGCGCGGCCCATAGAAGGAGCAATGGCGCCAGGGCACGCCGCAACAGGGAAGGCAAGGACGGAATCACGAGGTCGGGGAGCGTGCGGCGCCGTTCAAATGGCGCCATCTTACACGCGCGGGCTGGCCTGTCCAGCGTGCGGCCCCGGCATTCCCCTTTCGGGGGATGCCGGGCAGGCCACGTCAGGGGAGTGCCGGCCTGCCCCGATCTGGCGTAGGTGGAAAGCCCGCCGGGTTCTATGCTGGACCGCATGGAAAACTGTATCTTCGACGATCATGCGATGGCCTTCGGCGGCTTCAAATTCATCCCGCAGCGCTGCGAGCTGCTGGCGGATGACGGGCGCTGCGTCGCGCTGGGCTTTCGCGCCACGCTGGTGCTGCAGGCCCTGATCGCGGCGGGCGGCCGTATCCTGAGCCAGCAGGAGCTGCTGGCGCAGGTATGGCCGGGGCAGGACATCCATGAGGGCAACCTGCGCGTGCAGATCGCCGCGCTGCGCAAGGCGCTGGCCGATGCGCGGAACCTGATCGGTACCGTGGCAGGGCGCGGCTACCTGTTCTCGGGGCGGGTCCGCATTGAGGCGCTGAATGCAGCACCGGCCGTGCGCAGCGGCCTGCCGCTGCCGGTGACGGCGATGATAGGACGCGAGGAAGACATCGCCGTCGTGCTGCAGCGCCTGGCCTCCGAACGCATGCTGACTCTGGCCGGCTGCGCCGGCATCGGCAAAACCCTGCTGGCGCTGTCGGCCGCGCACCGCCTGCCACTGGGCTGCGGGGCCGAGGCGCGCTGGGTGGACCTGGACGCCGCCGGACAGGCGCAAGGTGTTGCCGGCGCCATTGCCGCCGCGCTGGCGCTGCCTGCTTCGGCGCCGCTGCCCGAGCTGCTACGCCTGATCGGCGCGCGGCAGCTGCTGCTGGTGCTGGACAACTGCGAGCACGTGGCCGCCGAATGCAGCCGGGTAGCGGACGCGCTGCTGCAGCACTGCCCCGGCGTGACGCTGCTGGCCACCAGCCGCCACCCTTTGCTGGCGGCCGGCGAAAGCGTGTACCGCGTGCCGCCGCTGGCCGTGCCGGAAGAGGGGGCGCAGGATGCTGCGCTGCTGGCCGCATGCAGCGCCGTGCAGCTTTTCCTGGCGCGCGCCCGCAGCGCCGATTCCGCCTTTGCGCCGGATCCCCGCACGCTGGCTGTGATCGGCGCCATCTGCCGGCGGCTGGATGGCATTCCGCTGGCGATCGAACTGGCGGCAGCCCGCGTATCCGCGCTCGGCGTGGACCAGACGGCGGCCGGCCTGGGCGACATGCTGCGCCTGCTGCGCGGCGGCCGCCGCACCGCCCCCGCGCGCCAGCAGACCTTGCGCGCAGCGCTGGACTGGAGCTATGTGCTGCTGCCGGAAACGGCGCGTGCCGCCTTATGCCGCCTGGCCGCCTTGCCGGCCTGTTTCACGCTGGAGGCCGCGCAGGACATGCTGCGTCCACATGGCCTGGACGATGCGCAAGTCGCAGGCAGCCTGGCCAGCCTCGCGGCCCATTCCCTGCTGGTGCCGGAAGCGGGCCGCTACCGCATGCTCGCCACCACCCGCGCCTATGGCATCGAGCGGGCCAGGCAACTTCCTTCAACCGTGTAGCGGGTTCCGTGCGCAGGCCGTATACTCGCCCGCATGGAACTGACTATTGAACAGGAACCTTTCGGCCAGGCGCCGGACGGCAAGCCCCTCAGCCTTTACACCCTGCGCAACCGCAGCGGCATGGTGGTGAGGATTACCAACTATGGCGGCATCATCACCGAGCTGCATGTGCCGGACAAGCACGGCAACCTGGCCGACGTGTGCTGTGGCTTCGAGAACCCCGAGCCGTATTTCAAGGACTCGCCGTATTTCGGCGCGCTGATCGGGCGCTACGGCAACCGCATTGCGAAGGGCAGCTTCGAGCTGGACGGCGAGCGCATCCAGCTCGGCATCAACAATGGCCCGAATCACCTGCACGGCGGCGAACAGGGCTTCCACCGTGTGGTGTGGCAGGCCGTGCCGGTGGTGGGCGACCTGTCCATCGGCCTCAAGCTGAGCTACCTGAGCAAGGACGGCGAGCAGGGCTATCCCGGCAACCTGGAAGTCAGCGTGCACTACGAACTGAACGATGCCAACGAGCTGCTGGTGCGCTACCACGCGGTTACGGACCAGGCCACGCCGGTCAATCTCACCCACCATGCCTACTTCAACCTGGCGGGCCATGGCAGCGTGCTGGGCCATGAACTGGTGATCAATGCCGACCGTTTCGTACCCATCGATGCCGAGGCCATTCCGCTGGCCGCGCTGGCCAGCGTGGAAGACACGCCGTTCGACTTCCGCAGCCCGCACACCGTGGGCGAGCGCATCGACGCCGACCACGAGCAGCTGGCCAACGGCGGCGGCTATGACCACTGCTATGTGCTCAACAAGCCGGAGTCGCTGATGCTGAGCCTGGCGGCCGTGCTGCGCGAACCGGACTCGGGCCGGGTGCTGGAACTGTATACGCAGGAACCGGGCATTCAGTTCTACAGCGGCAATTTTCTCGACGGCTCGCTGACAGGCAAGGGCTGGCAATACGGCTACCGGGGTGCGCTGTGCCTGGAGCCCCAGCATTTCCCCGACTCGCCGAACCGTCCGGACTTCCCCAATACCATCCTGCGTCCCGGCGAAACCTACACCACCCGCAGCCTGTACCGTTTCGCGGTCCAGGCCTAAATTGGCTTGTGGCAATGGTTCGTGCATAATGTCACGTCGTTTGACATTCGAACCGTACCGTCGATAAGGGCACCATGAACCGTTTGAGGACGCTGGCCGCGGCGTTAAGCCTGCTTGGCCTGCTGAGCGGCTGCGCTACTGCAGACCGCGATCGCACCGGCCGCCAGGCCGGCAGCCTGCGTTTCATCGGTGAACAGCGCATTCCCCTCAAGCAGGACGTGCGCGGTACGGTGGCCGGCGGCTTCTCCGGCATCGACTACGACGCTGCGCGCGGCGAGTGGGTTGCCGTGACGGACGACCGCTCGGCCCAGGGACCGGTGCGCTACTACACGCTGCAGCTCGGGTTTGACGATAAACAGTTCAGCAGCCTGGCCTTCACCGGCGTGACCACGCTGCTGCAGGAAGATGGCACACCGTATCCCAACGCGGATGGTGCCAAGGCAGGGAAGGGCGTACTGCCCGATATTGAATCGCTGCGCATCGACCCGCTGGATGGCACGCTGTGGTACAGCAGCGAAGGCGAGCGCAGGATGGGCATGGACCCCTTCGTGCGCCACGCCAGCCGGGACGGCAAACTGATCGGCACCTTGCCGCTGCCGGCCATGTTCCACATGTCGCCCGACCGCGAATGGGGGCCGCGCAACAACCTGTCCTTCGAAGGCCTGAGCTTCGCGCCGGACGGCCGCAGCCTGTGGCTGGCGCTGGAGTCGCCGCTGTATCAGGACGGACCGATTCCGACGCCGAAGAACGGCGCCCTGAGCCGCATCACCCAGCTCGGCCGCGACGGCAAGATCCTGCGCCAGTTCGCCTATCCGGTGGACGCGATTCCGGCCGAACCGGGGCCGGGCAAAGCCTGCGACAACGGCATCTCCGAGATTCTCGCCGTGAACGGCGACGTGCTGCTGGTGCTGGAGCGGGCGGCAGTGCAGGGCGCGGACGGCAAATACGTCAACTACATCCGCCTCTATGAAACGGACGCGCGCGGCGCCACCGACACGGCAGCGATTCCGGCCCTGGCCGGCGCCAGCATCGTGCCCGCCCGCAAGCGCCTGGTGCTGGACTTCACCAGCCTGAAGCTGCCCCTGCTGGACAACCTGGAAGGCATGAGCTGGGGCCCGCGCCTGCCCAACGGCAAGGACACGCTGCTCCTCATCTCCGACGACAACTTCAGCCCCACCCAAACCACCCAGCTCCTGCTCTTTGAAATTGGGGACAGACCCTAATTAAAGACTATTTCGCCAAGCGGAATAGTTAATTGTTTTTTGCGGTGATTCTCATCGCTAATCGATAGGTTCACACTGGAGGCTCTTACAACAAGGAGCCGCCATGAAGCTGTATTACCACCCCATCTCGGGCCACGCCCACCGCATCCACACCTTCCTTGGCCTGCTGGGCGTGCAGTATGAGCTGGCCTATGTGGACCTCGCCAAGGCTGAACATAAAAGCCCCGAATTCCTGGCCCTGAACCCTTTCGGCCAGATTCCCGCGCTGGAAGACGAGGGCATGGTAATCGCCGATTCGAACGCCATCCTCGTGTATCTGGCAAAACGCTATGGTCCGCAGTGGCTCCCGGAAGACGCCGCCGGCGCTGCTGCCGTGCAGCGCTGGCTGTCGGTTGCGGCGGGTGAAATCGCCTTCGGCCCGGCCGCCGCCCGCGTGGTGCAGCTGTTCGGCCGCAGCGATGACACCGCGCCGATGATTGCGCGCGCCCACCGCATCCTCGGCCTGATCGAAGCCCAGCTCGAAGGCCGGGAATGGATTGCCGCTGCCGCGCCCACCATTGCCGACATCGCGCTGTACAGCTACATTGCCCGCGCACCGGAAGGCAATGTGGACCTGTCGCCGTACACCTGCGTGCAGGCGTGGCTGGCGCGCACCGAAGCCTTGCCGGGCTTCGTGCCTTTCGTCCGCACGCCCTGCGGCCTGGCAGCGTAATCATGGACACCGCCGCCTCCCCCTGGCATGAGGGCGAACGCCTGCTCCAGCGCAGCGTTGGATTGGAAGAGCGTATGGACGAAATCGGCCGCAAGGTCATCCGGTCCTATATGCCCGACCAGCACCGCGACTTCTTCGCGCAGCTGCCGTTTGCGGTGTTCGGCGCGGTCGATCTGCAAGGCATGCCCTGGGCCACGCTGCGGGCGGGGGAACCCGGCTTCCTGCACTCGCCGGATCCGCATGTGCTGTCCATGCAGCTGCCGCGTGTGGCGCAGGACCCTGCGGATGCGGGCATGGAGGACGGCGATCCGATCGGCATGCTGGGAATCGAGCTTCACACGCGCCGCCGCAACCGCCTGAATGGCACGCTGCGGCGCGGTGTTGGGGCGCACGCGATGCTGAAGGTGGCGGAATCGTTCGGCAACTGCCCGCAGTACATCACGCTGCGCAATGTGGAGCAGGGGCGGGAAGGCACGGAGGCCGAAGTGCTGCCGGCGCTGGACGATGCCGCGCAGTGGCTGATTGCCAGCGCCTCCACCTTCTTCGTGGCCACTTATTCCGACGAAGACGAGCGCCGCGTGGACGTGTCGCACCGTGGCGGCGAGCCCGGTTTCGTGCAGATGGAAGACGATGGCTCCCTGGTAGTGCCGGACTACGAAGGCAACCGCTTTTTCAGCACGCTGGGGAATATCCTGCTGAACGGGAAGGCGGGCCTGGTCTTCATCGACTTTGAAACGGGCGGGCTGCTGCAAATGAGCGGGGGCGCGGAACTCGTCTTCGACGGCGAGCAGCGCTCCTGGCGCTTCCGCCCTGAGAAAATCGTGTGGCGGCCGGAGGCGCTGCCGCTGCGCTGGACGGCGCGCTAGGCCCGTTCGTTGGCGGCTGCGCTCAGTACCGCAAAGGTATCGAGCAGCACCCGCGCGCGGAACGGCTTCAGGATGATGCGGTTCACATCCCGCTCGCGCAGTGCTGCAATCAGCCCCGCATCGCAGCGTTCGGCCAGCACCGCAATGGGAATGGCGGGCGAGCTGGCCGTTTTGCCCTGCCTCACCTGGTCCAGCAGGCTGAAATCATGGATGCCGCCGCAGTCGATGGCCAGCACCAGGCCATGAAAGCGCTGTTCGCGCAGCAGCTGGCGCGCCAGCGAGGGGCTGGCCGCCTCGTGGATTTCCGCCATTCCGAGCGAGCGGGCCGTGAGCGACACGGTGCGGCGCAGCATGTCTTCCGGTTCCATCAGCAGCATGGGGCGCGGTGGCGGCGGAGCGGGTTTCGGTGCAGGCTTATTCACCGGCGGCCTCCCCGTTGGCGAGCTGCTGCACCACCAGCTGGCGCAGCGTGGACAGGATGGCCATGTCGGTGGCGTCGAAATCGCGCGGCCGGGTATCGATGATGCAGAGCGTGCCCAGTGCATAGCCGTTCGGCAGCAGCAGGGGCGCTCCCGCATAGAAGCGGATATGGGGTGGCCCGGCAACCAGCGGATTATCGGCAAAGCGCAGGTCTTCCAGCGCATCCGGCACCACCATGATGTCGCCGCGCATGATGGCGTGGCCGCAGAAGGAAATATCGCGTGAAGTTTCGCAGACATCGCCCAGGCCGACGGCGGACTTGAACCACTGGCGCTCATGGTCAAGCAGCGAAATCAGGGCAATCGGCACATCGAATTCGCTCGCTGCGAATTCGACGATGGTATCGAAGCGCTGTTCCGGCGGCGTATCCAGGATCAGCAGCGAATACAGCGCGGCGATGCGCTCGGCCTCATTGGGCGGCATGGGGGCTGGAATCATGGCTTAACTCTATCATTTTTTTGCTGCCGTTTGGCTTAAAGTTCTGGCAAGATTGCATCTCGGCTTATCACTACGGGGGATGCGGATGCGCTGGATGAAACGGATGGCACTGGGCGCGCTGGCGCTGGTTCTGCTGGCCTGCCTGGCTGTATGGTTCTTCCTGCGCGGCAGCCTGGCCCAGCTCGACGGCAAGGTGAGCGCACCCGGCCTGGCCGATAAGGTCACGGTGACGCGCGATGCCATGGGCGTGCCGACGATTGCGGGCACGAACCGGCTTGACGTGGCCTACGCAACCGGCTTTGTCCACGCCCAGGACCGCTTCTTTCAGATGGACCTGCTGCGCCGCGTGGCGGCCGGCGAACTGGCCGAACTATTCGGCCCCAAAGCGCTGCCGCTGGACCGTGCACGCCGCCTGCACCGCTTCCGTGCCCGCGCCGCCCAGGCGCTGGCGCAGATGGACGCCGCCGACCGCGAGCTGCTGCAGCGTTACGCGGCGGGCGTGAACGACGGCGTGCGCGCGCTGGGCACGCGGCCTTTTGAATACGCACTGGTGGGCATGGCGCCGCGCGCCTGGGCGCCTGACGATTCGCTGCTCGTGGTCTGGGCCATGTATATCGACCTGCAGGGCAATATGGAAGGCCGCGAGCTGGCGCGCGGCTGGCTGCGCGAGCACAGCACGCCGGAGCAGCTGGCCTTCCTGCTGCCCGAGTCCTCGCGCTGGGATGCGCCGCTCGATGCGGAGGCGATTCCGCAGGCCGCCGTGCCGCTGCCCGCCGCCGCGCCGGACTGGTTCGGCCAGCCTGCCGTGCGCGATGCCACGATTGTCGCGGCCAGTGAATTCGTCAGCGCAATCGGCAGCAACAACGCCGTGCTGGCAGGCAGCCGGAGTACTTCCGGCGCCGCCATCGTGTCGAACGATATGCATCTTGGGATCAAGCTGCCCAACACCTGGTACCGCGCCGTGCTGCAATGGCCGGATGCCGCCGGCGGCATGCGCCGCATCGTCGGCGTGATGCTGCCAGGGGCGCCGGTCGTCGTCGTCGGCAGCAACGGCCATGTGGCCTGGGGCTCCACCAACAGCTATGGCGATTACCTGGACATGATTCCCGTTGCCACCGATCCGGCCCGGCCGGGCGAAGTGGGCCTGTTCGGCAAATGGGAAAAGCCGGCCGTGCATGCCGAGACCATCCTGGTGAAGGGCGCGGCGGCCGAAACACTGCAGGTGCGCGAAACCTCGCTGGGGCCGATCCGCGACACGCTGGCAGGCCGCTTCGCCGTGCACTGGATTGCCCACGAGCCCGCGCTGGTGAACCTGAAGCTGCGCGGCACAGAGGCGGCGAATACCCTGGATGAGCTGCTGGCGGTGGTCCAGCGCGCGGGCATCCCTGCCCAGAACTTCGTAGCGGGCGACAGCAGCGGCAATATCGGCTGGACCATTGCCGGACCGCTGCCGCAGCGCGCGCGCCCCGGCAGCGCAGCCACCTTCCCCTTGCAGGATGCGGCCGACGGCTGGCAGGGAGCGTTGCCGCCAGCGCAGGCGCCGCTGCTGCGCAATCCGCCCGGCGGCCAGCTCAATACGGCCAACAGCCGCCAGCTCGCGGGCGGCGGCGCCGCGCTGTTGGGCGATGGCGGATACGATGTTGGCGCACGCACCCGCCAGGCACGGGACGGGCTGGCCGCGCTCGGCCCCAAAACCGATGAGAAGGGCGTGTTCGGCGTGATGCTGGACGACCGCGCCATCTTCCTCGCGGGCTGGCGCGAACGCGTGCTTAAAGCGCTGGATGCGCAAGCCCTGCAAGGCAAGCCGCAGCGCGCCGAAGCGGCGAAGCTGCTGCGCGAACAGTGGAATGGCCATGCTGCCGTGGATTCGGCTGCCTACCGTTTCACGCGCGGTTTCATGTGGTCCATGTATGAACTGGTGTTCGCCTCGGCCAATGCGGAAATGGGCAAGCAGGCGGCCGGCGCCACGGTGGCTGCGGCGAATCCGCGCTGGCAGCCGGTGCTGGAGCGCCTGCTGGACGAGCAGCCGGCCGGCTGGCTGCCTTCGCAGTACGCCAGCTGGCAGGAATTGCAGCTGGCGGCCATCGACCAGACTATCAGCGACCTGGCTCCGGGCGGCAAGGCGCTGGCTGCCGCCACCTGGGGCGAACGCAATACGGCCGCTATCGCGCATCCGATCGCGGGCGCCATACCGGCCTTGCGCAAATGGCTGAGCGCTCCGCCGGACCAGTTGGCAGGCGACTCGCATATGCCGCGCGTGGCGGGCCGCACGTTCGGCCAGTCCGAGCGCCTCACCGTGGCGCCGGGGCATGAAGAGCAGGGCCTGTTCAATATGCCGGGCGGCCAGAGCGGGCATCCGCTTTCGCCTTACTTCCTGGCCGGCCACACCGAATGGGTGCGCGGCACGCCGTTGCCGCTGCTGCCGGGACCCGCGCAGCACACGCTGGTTTTTTCCAACTGAACCGGCCCGGTTTGGGTGCATAATGTGAGCTCAGCGCACGCACCCTGAACTGAACTGATGAGGCAAGCATGATCAATGATTTCGCCGCCGCGTCACAGGCCACCATGGCCTTTCTGCGGCACCGTCTCGGCTTCAAACTCTGGATGGTGACCCGTACCGAAGGGGATGACTGGATCGTGCTGTTTGCCGACGATGCAGGCTACGGCGTGCATGCCGGCCAGGTGTTCCGCTGGTCCGATTCCATGTGCTCGCGCATGGTGCTGGGACAGGGGCCGAATATTGCGCCCGATGTGAATGCCGTTCCCGCCTACGCCAGCGCGCCGATCAAGGAAAAAGTGGGCATCGGCGCCTATGTCGGCATTCCGTTGCGCCGCACCGACGGCTCCCTGTTCGGCACCCTGTGCGGCATCGATCCAAATCCGCAATCCGGCGAGATCCGCGAAAACCTCGAGATGGTGACGCTGCTGGCCGAACTGCTCAGCAGCCTGCTGAATACGGAACTGAATGCAGCCGATGCCGTGCGCCGCGCCGAACGCGCCGAGCTGGATGCCACCCGCGACAGCCTCACCGGCCTGTATAACCGCCGCGGCTGGGACATGCTGCTGCAGCGCGAGGAAGAACGCTGCCGGCGCTACGGCCACTCGGCCTGCATGGTGTCCATCGACCTGGACGACCTCAAATTCATCAACGATACCCAGGGCCATGCCGCCGGCGATGCGCTGCTGCTGCGGGCCGCCAAGGCGCTGCAGCAGGTCACGCGCGCCAGCGACGTGGTGGCCCGCCTCGGCGGCGATGAATTCGCGATGCTGATGGTGGAATGCGATTATTTCGACGCCCAGGCCCTGCTGCTGCGCGTGCAGGAAACCCTGATCGCCTACGATGTGCGGGCTTCGCTCGGCATGGCCATGCGCAAGGCGGGCTACGATCTCGAAGAAGCCTTTGCCATGGCCGACGCCGAGATGTACCGTGCCAAGCGCAGCCGCAAGGTGCTCAACTAGGCTGCGTTCTGCAGCGGGGCGGGCACGGCCTGCGCCGCGCTTTCCTTGCCCAGGCCGAAGAAGGGCCGCAGCAGCGGCACCCGGCGCACCGCCTCAAAGATCCCGAAACTGAGGGTGAGCGTCAGCACCACAAGAATGAAGCCTTCGATAGCGGGCGCCACGCCTGCAGGCTTGATATTGTGCGCAATGACCACGATCAGCGTCTGGTGCGTGATATACACGGGGAACACGGCCTGCGTCAGGTAGCGGCGCTTGGCGCTGTCGAAATTCAGGTGGCGCCGGCCGAAGCCGCACACGGCGAGGATGGCGCACCATTGGCAGCTTGCATAGATGGTGCGGAACACGGGCGACCACGCATCCGGGATGCCGGGCGCGGAGTTGGCGATGACGATGGCGGCCCAGCAGGTCAGTGCAATACCCAGCGTGGCAAAGCGAAGCGCTTCCGCCCCTTCCCAGAAGCGGTGCCGGGTGGCCATCAGCACGCCGCACATGAAGACACCGAAATAGGTGAAGTGGCTGAACCAGTCATCGACCAGGGCGCCGTTATGGAAGGACAGGTCCTTCAGCGTGATGCGGACGGTGGCGAGGAACAGCACCGGCAGCACGATCATCTTCCAGCCGCGCAGCTGGCCGTCCAGCCAATCCGAGGCGCGCTCCAGGCGCCGGGCGCCGAACACGGCCGCGATGCATCCCAGCACCATGGTATAGATCCACAGGTAGGCGACGAACCACAGGTGGTTCCAGGTCGGCAGGTCCAGGCAGCCGCCGTTCTTGCAGAAGCCGTGGTAGGCCTTGAAGTAAAGGCCCATGAAGTCGGCGTAGCTGCCCGCGTAGTTCAGCTTTTCCACCACTTCGTAATAGGGCTGGGGCGGCACGATGAAGACCATGCCGAACAGCAGGGGCAGCAGCAGGCGTTTGCTGCGCTCGCGCAGGAAAGCGCCGCCGGCCAGCTTCTTCATTAGGAAGGCCGAGGCCACGCCCCCGACCAGGAACAGCAGGCTGAGACGCCATGGCGAGGACAGCATCATCAGCGGCTCGATGGCGTCGCTGGCGAATGGACTCTTCACGTGCCAGTCCCAGGTCACGTAGTACATGCCGGTGTGGTAGAGGATCAGCAGGAAGAAGGCGCAGATGCGGATCCAGTCGAGAAAATACAGGCGTTGGCTGTTTTGGTTCATGGAATTCCCCTTTTTTATAGTGCTGCCAAGCCTAAGGCCGGAGGCGGGTGGGAGCCAGCAAAAAGGGGCGAGCCGGGGTGCCGCTGTGGTCAGCCGGACAAGGCGGCCATCAGCGCGGCGCGGAACTGGCGGCTGAGGGGCGCCGCGGCGCCGCCGCGCAGCAGCACCGTGCCGTCGCCCTTGGCATCCGCTTCCACCCGGTCCACGGCGCTGCGCCGTACGGCGGCGCGGCGGTGCACGCGGATGAAGTCCGCACCCAGGGTGCCGAGCAGGGCGCTCAGGGTCTGGCGCAGCATGGGGCTGCCTTGCGCCGTGTGCAGCACCACGTAGTTGTCCGCTGTTTCCAGCCACAGGATATCTTCGCTGCGCACGATGCGGGTGGCGCCGCGCTCGTTCACCAGCAACTGGCGCGCGGGCAGGCCGGTGGGAGGAGCGGGCGTGCGGCTGGCGAGGCGGGCCTGCAGCCGCTCCACGGCGCGGCGCAGGCGCTCCTCGTCGTAAGGCTTGAGCAGGTAATCGACGGCGTTGGCATCGAAGGCGCGGATCGCGTATTCATCGTAGGCGGTGGCAAACACCAGCAGCGGCGCGGGCGAGGGCAGGGATGCGGCGACATCGAGGCCGCTGACTTCGGGCATCTGGATGTCGAGGAAGACGGCGTCCGGATTCAGGGCTGCGATGCGTTCCAGCGCTTCCACGCCGTCCGCCGCTTCATCGATGGCGGTAATCGCCGGAATCTGCGTCAGCAGGCGGCGCAGCTTGTCGCGCGCCGGTTTTTCGTCGTCCACGATCAGCAGGCGCATGGCAGCTCCAGCTTCGCGCATACGCCTGCCGGTGAGCGCTGCTCGAGCGTGAGCGCGGCCGTATCGCCATGCAGCACAGCCAGCCGCTCGCGCAGGTTGCGCAGGCCGATGCCGCCCGGCGCAGCATTCTCCAGCTGGCCCGCATCATCCTCGATGATGACGCTGAGGCGTCTCTCCGTGCAGCGCGCACTGACGGTAATGTTCACAGCACCGCGGCGGCGCTCCACCGTATGCTTGAACACGTTTTCCAGCAGGGGCTGGAGACTGAGCACCGGCACCGGGCAATCGCCGGGCGCTTCATCCACCTGCCAGCTGATGGTCACGCGGCCTGCGAAGCGCTCGCCCATCAGGTCCGCATAGGCGCGCAGCAGGCGCAGCTCGGTGGCCAGCGGCACCTCCTGCTGGCCACCGGCATCCAGCGTGCCGCGCAGCAGGTCGGCAAGCCGCATCAGTGTGGCATCCGCACGGGCCACATCGGTGTGCATCAGCGAGGAGATGGTATTCAGCGCGTTGAACAGGAAGTGCGGCTGCATCTGCTGCGTGAGCTGCTGCATCTGCGCGCTGCGCAGCAGGCCGGAAGCCTGCTCGGCGCGCAGCTTTTCTTCCTGCATGGCCTGGTAGGACAGGACGCCGAAGGTGATGACGGTGAATCCGGCGACGAACACCGTCATCTTCACATCCTCATAGATATAAACCTCCAGCCAGGGCTCATGCGTGTAGCGGTCGCCTGCCAGCGCATAGACCGCGTGGCGGATGCCGAACACCAGTGGCACGAACAGCATCCAGTACATTGGCAGGAAGCGTAGCTGGATGAGGAACCATTTCGCGGGCTGCGCCACCAGCGCATCGTAGCGCCGCGTGCAGTAGCGCTGTATCGCCACGAAGACGGTGGCTCCGAAAGCCGAGGAACCCAGCCACAGCACCGGTTTCCATAGCGGGCCTTCATCGTAGCGCTGGAAATCCTGTATCGCGGTGATGACCATCAGCACCCAGAACAAAATCCAGGAACAGAGGAGGACGCGGCTGATGCGGGTGCGCAGCATCAGCGGTGCCTTGCTTCGACCAGGTCGATTTCGCGCACCAGCTTGCGCGAGGTGGCGTCCGAAATTTCATCGTGCCGCGCCATTTGGAAAATGGTGGTGCGTTCCGCCTGCAGCGCCGCCATGCGCAGCGCGCGTTCCGCCATATCCAGCTTGCGGAACTGCACCACTTCGTCGTCATCGCCGCCGCCAGCCATGTCCAGCCGGTGCTGGTAGAGCGCAATCACGCGCGCTGCCGCCTGCGGATAGACCTCGGGGTCGGAAGAGGAAGGCATCAGCTCCAGCTGCGCCTTCTCGATGGCGGCAATGGCGGCCGTTGCCGCTTCGCGCCGCGCCAGGTCTTCTTCCTGCTGTTCGATCGGCTCCTCCGGGAAGTGCATGCCGCACAGCAGGCGGGGCAGGCCGATGCTGGCGGCCACCAGCGAAATCAGGATCACGGTGCTGGCCAGGAAAATGGTCAGGTCGCGCGCGGGGAAGGGCTCCCCGTTCGGCAGCGCAAGGGGCAAGGTCATCACGCCGGCCAGCGTGATGGCGCCGCGCACGCCGGCCAGCGAGGAGGCCAGCAGCAGCCGCCAGTGCGGGCGCTTCACTTCTTCGCCGCGCTGGCCTTTCTTGTAGATGGTGATGCGCAGCGTGGTCCAGACCCAGATAAAGCGCAGCAGCATCAGCCCGAAGCTGATCGACGCCGCATACAGCACCAGCCACCATGGATTCACGTGGCCGCTCTGTTCCAGCGAATGGCGCGCGCCGCGCAGGATATCCGGCAGCTGTTCGCCCAGCAGCACGAACATCACGCCGTTCAGCGCGAACTGCACCGTGTCCCACACGGCGGAACGCTGGATGCGGGTGGCCGCCAGCGCATGGCCGCTCAGCTCCACATAGCTCATGGTCACGCCTGCCGCCACGGCCGCAAGGATGCCGGAGGCATGCAGATGTTCCGCCACCAGGTAGGCGCCGAAGGGAATCAGCAGGTTCACGAGGATGGGCGAACCGGCCGGTTCGCCGAAACGGCGCCATAACCAGCGCTGGATCCACGTGACCAGCAGCGTAATCGCCACGCCCGCCGCGATGCCGCCTGCGGCCAGCCACAGGAAGGTGAGCGCCGCCGAAGTAATCGAGAAAGCGCCCGTAACGGCGGCTGCCACGGCAAAGCGGAAGCACACCAGGCCACTGGCGTCGTTCAGCAGCGACTCGCCTTCCAGGATATGCATCAGGCGCTTCGGGATAGGCACGCGCGAAGCGATGGACGAAACGGCCACCGGATCGGTGGGCGACACGATGGCCGCCAGCGCGAAGGCCACCGGCAGCGGCATGGCGGGAATCAGCCAGTGAATCAGGAAGCCCGCACCCAGCACGGTAAAGATCACGAGGCCCAGCGCGAGTTCGAGGATAACCACGCGGTCGCGCAGCAGGCCGCTCTTCGGAATGCGCCAGCCATCAAGGAAGAGCAGGGGCGGCAAAAACAGCAGGAAGAAGAACTGGGGATCAAGGTCCACGCCATGGCCGGTGTAGGCCGCAATCAGCGCACCGAGGCCGATCTGCACCAGTGGCAGCGGCAGCGAGACGGGCAGCATGCGCACCAGGTAGGCGCTGGTGACCACGGCCAGCAGCATGGCCAAGACGATTTCAATCGAATCCATGGTTCCTCTTGCAAAAAGATGGCCTCATTATAGAAGTCCCCGGCAGGGCTGGCACAAATGAAATTCTTCTGGCATAATCGTGCCTCTTCTGCGGGAGTAGCTCAGTTGGTAGAGCGCAACCTTGCCAAGGTTGAGGTCGAGAGTTCGAGACTCTTCTCCCGCTCCAGAATTCTGAAAAGGGACTTCGGTCCCTTTTTTCATTGCGCGGCCAGTACGGCTTTCAGGCGCCGCACCGCTGCCACCGCATCTTCCGGCGCCGCAAAGTTCGCGAAACCCATCAGCAGTCCGCCCTGCGCCGACTTGCGCATGCGCCAGCCGCTCAATGCCAGCACGGCCAGTCCCCGCGCGTCTGCGGCCGCCGCCACCGCCTTGTCGCTGCGCCGCCCCTTCAGCATGGCCAGCACGTGGATGCCGCCTGCCTGCGGCTGTACCTGCAGTTCCTTGCCGAGATGCTGGTCCAGCGCATCCAGCAGATAGCCGTGCCGCGCCGCATACAGGCTGCGCATCCTGCGCAGGTGGCGCGCAAAGTGGCCCTGTTCCATGAAGTCCGCCACCATGGCTTGCGGCAGGATGGAGCCGGGGCCGGGCAGGTGTTCGGCCGCTTCCCTGAATCTCCCCGCCACCGCTGCGGGCACCACCAGATAGGCCAGACGGAGGCCGGGCAGCAGCACCTTGCTGAAGGTGCCGGTATAGAGCACGCGCCCATCGCGGTCCAGGCTTTTCAGCGCCGGCAGCGGCCTGCCCTGGTAGCGGAATTCGCTATCGTAGTCGTCCTCGATGATCCAGGCGCCGCGGCTCGCGGCCCATTCCAGCAGTTCCAGCCGGCGCGGCAGGGACGTGGCCACGCCGGTCGGGCTCTGGTGGGTGGGCGTTACGACGGCGAAGCGCGCATTGGCGGCCCGCCGCAGTCCTTCGGTCACGTTCAGCCCTTCCTCATCGACCGGCACCGGCTCCAGCCGCAGGCCCGCGCGTTCCAGGAACTCGCGCGCGAAGATATAGCCGGGATCCTCATACCAGCCCATGTCGCCGCTTTGCAGCAGGGTATGGCGCACCAGGTCCAGCGCGCCCCGGTAGCCCGCGGTCACGAACACCTGTTCATGCGAGCAGACGATGCCGCGCGAAATGCCCAGGTAGGCCGCGATGGCATGCCGCAGCGGCGCGTATCCCGCCGGGTCGGGCGAGACCATGGCCGCCGTTTCCAGCGTGCGCAGGCTGCGCGCCGCCAGGCGCGCCCAGGTCTTGCGCGGGAAGGCGTCCAGCGCGGGCACGCCGAGCTGAAAGGGCCGGGAGCCGCCCGGCGGCAGCGGCGCGGCGGGCGCCGCTTGCACCGGCACCTCGGCGTGGCCTGCGCCGGGCAGCTTCGCCAGCCGCTCGGAGACGATGGTTCCCGCCGGCCCGCGCGTGACGAAATAGCCCTCGCTCACCAGCATCTGGTAGGCCGTTTCCACCGTGCCGCGCGCCAGACCCAGTTCGCTGGCCAGGCTGCGCACCGATGGCACCCGGTCGCCGGGGCGCAGCTTGCCGGAGGCGATCGCCTCGCGGTAGCGCCGGTACAGCTGCAGGTAGACCGGTGCACCTTGCTCCCGGCTCGGTTTCAGCTGCTGCAGATCCATGGCCTATGTCCTATTAAAGTATTCAATTCTTGCACCTGTGCGCTAGGCCATTATCCCCTTACAGTGGAGCCTTGCACAACAGGGAAATGCCATGACATATCGGTTAAGCCATATCGAGAGCGATGAAGACTACCTGGCCTGCTTCGGGGTGATGCGCGAGCTGCGCCCGCATCTGTCCGATGCTGCTGCATTCATGGCCCAGGCCCGGCGCCAGGGTGAGCAGGGCTACCGCCTGCTGGCCGCATGGCAGGACAATGAGGTGAAAGGCCTGGCTGGCTACCGCCTGCAGGAGAACCTGATCTACGGCCGTTTTCTCTACGTTGACGACCTGGTGACAACTGAAGGCGCGCGCAGCCACGGCGTGGGCGCAAAGCTGATTGCAGCGCTGCGCGAAGCGGCGCGGCGTGAGGGCTGCGCCCAGTTCGTGCTCGATACCGGCCTTGGCAACGCCCTGGCGCAACGTTTTTATTACAGACAGGGCTTGCTGGCCCGCGGCATGCATTTCGCCCAGCCGCTATAAGCTTTTTACCGGAGTTTTTATGACCCTTCGTTTATCCTACTGGACCCTTTCTCCCGAAGCCTACGCAGGCTTTGCCGCCACCAAGAAAGCCCTCGAAAAGAGCAGCCTTGGCAAACAGCTGATCGAGCTGTCATGGCTGCGCATGTCGCAGATTAACGGCTGCGCCTTCTGCCTGGAGATGCACACGAAAGCGCTGCGCACGGGCGGCATGCCGGACGCAAAACTGGACAGCCTGGCCGGCTGGCGCGTGAGCGAGCATTTCAGCGAGCGCGAACGCGCCGCGCTGGCATGGACCGAGTCCCTGACGCATATCGACCGCACCCATGCGCCGGACGCCGACTTTGAGCTGCTCAAGGCCCATTTCAGCGATGCCGAAATTTCGGACCTGAGCTTCGCCATCGCCCTGATGAGCGCCTTCAACCGCCTGGCGATCGGGATGCGCCAATGAATATCCTGCATATCGATTGCAGCCCAAGGCTGGAGTCCCACAGCCGCGGGCTGTCCGCCGCGGTGGTGGCGAAGCTGCTGGCGGCGCGCGCCGGCGCCAGCGTAACGCGGCGCGACCTGGGCCTGCAGCCCATTCCGCATGCCGACGGCGATTACGCTGCGGCCCTGGCCTCGCGCGCGGCGCCAGCCGAAGGCGCGGTGCGCCTGTCCGAAGAGCTGATTCGCGAAGTGGAGGCGGCGGACGTGCTGGTGATCGGCACGCCAATGAATAATTTCACCGTGCCTTCCGTGCTGAAAGCCTGGATCGACCAGATCCTGCGTATCGGCCGCACCTTCGTTTCGACGCCCGAAGGCAAGGTGGGTTCGCTGCGCGACCGGCCGGTCTACATCGCGGTGGCATCGGGCGGCATCTACACCGGCGAACGCGCCAACCAGCCCGATTTCCTCACGCCGCTGGTGACCGCCGCCTTTGCCTGCATCGGCCTGAAAAACCTGCATTTCCTGCCGCTGCAGGCCACCGCCTTCCGCGACCCGGCGCAGCTGGCCGAGAACCGCGACATTTTGCTGGCAAATCTCGACCTGGCCTGAGCCCATCTCTTTTGCATTTTCCCCACGGATTTCACGTATCTTATTAGCCACTTCCACGGTTCTGTGAAACAAAGTCGCTATACTGGCGAGATACCAAAACCAACAGGGATTTTTGAGATGAAAACGGTGCAACAGGAAATCGATGAACGCAGCAACCTGACCAACTCGAACAAATTCGAGCTGCTGCTGTTCCGCCTTGGCGGCGATGCCAACGGCGAGCATTCCGAGCTCTATGGCATCAATGTGTTCAAGATCCGCGAGATCGTGGCCATGCCTGAAGTGACGGCGGTGGCAGGTTCCCAGCCGCATATGCTGGGCGTGGTGAACCTGCGCGGCCAGATCATTCCCGTGATGGACCTGCCGTCCATCGTCGGCGTGATTCCGAAGACCGGCCTGAATATCATGCTGGTGACCGAGTTCGCACGCACCACGCAGGCCTTTGCCGTGGAATCGGTGGACGAAATCGTGCGCCTGGACTGGGGCCAGGTGCTGAGCGCCGAAGGCAGCAATGCCGGCGGCATGGTGACCAGTATCGCGCGCCTGGACAGCGACACCAGCAGCACCCGCCTGGCCCAGGTGCTGGACGTGGAAACCATCCTGCGCAAGATGGTGCCGGGCGACGGCAAGGATGTGGACCCGGACACCATCGGCCCGCAGCTGGTGCTCAAGCCGGGCACCATGATCCTGGCGGCCGACGATTCGGTGGTGGCGCGCAACCTGATCGAACAGGGTCTGGTGGCCATGGGCGCGCACTACGTGATGACCAAGACGGGCAAGGAAGCGTGGGACAAGCTGCAGGCCATCGCCGAAGGCTGCAAGGCCGAAGGCATTGCGATCGAAGACCGCGTTGCCCTGGTGCTGACCGACCTCGAAATGCCGGAGATGGACGGCTTCACGCTGACCCGCCTGATCAAGCAGGACCAGCGCTTCGGCAAGATTCCGGTGGTGATCCACTCATCGCTGACCGGTAAAACCAACGAAGACCACGTACGCGGCGTTGGCGCCGATGCCTACGTGGCGAAGTTCGTGGCGGAAGACCTGGCCTCCACCATCCGCAAGGTCCTCAACCGCTGATCACGCCTTCAGGCGGTCCGCATGGAATGCAATGTGGTCCGCCATGAAGCTGCTGATGAAGTAGTAGCCGTGGTCGTAGCCCAGGTGGCGGCGCAGCGTCAGCGGCTGGCCTGCCTTCGTGCAGGCTTCCTCGAAGGCTTCCGGGTATAGCTGCTCCGTCAGGAATTTGTCGGCCAGTCCCTGGTCGATCAGGATGCCGGCGGGGAATGGCGCTTTGTCCTGATTCGCCATCAGCGCGCTCGCATCATGTTCCGCCCAGCGTGCGCGGTCCGCACCCAGGTAGCCCGTGAACGCTTTCTGTCCCCATGGGCAGCGCATGGGCGCGGCAATCGGCGCGAAGGCCGATACGGAACGGAACCAGTCCGGATGGCGCAAGGCCATCGTCAATGCGCCGTGGCCGCCCATCGAGTGGCCGAAGATGCCCACGCGGTTTTCGTCCACCGGCAGTTCGTGCAGCAGCAGTGCGCGCAGCTCGCCCAGGTAGCTCTCCATGCGGTAGTGTTTTGCCCACGGCTGCTCCGTCGCGTCCAGGTAGAAGCCCGCGCCCACGCCGAAGTCCCAGGCATCGCTTTCGCCCGGCAGGTTTGCGCCGCGCGGGCTGGTGTCCGGCGCAATCAGCATCAGCCCATGCTCGGCCGCATAGCGCTGGGCGCCGGCCTTGATCATGAAGGTCTCTTCCGTGCAGGTCAGCCCGGCAAGATAAAATAGGGCCGGAAGCTTCGCTGTCTCCGCATGCTGCGGAATGAAGACGGCGAAGCGCATCGGCAGGCCAACGGCCTGCGACTCGTGTTGATAGAAGCGCTGCGTACCGCCGAAACACGCATGTTCGCTGACCAGTTCCAGCATGGCTTGATCCTCATGGATGGTATCGATGGCCTGCATTGTAACGTCTGGTCCCGGAGCAGTGCGACGCGGGTCGTGATATTGCTGTAAGGTTACACCCGCTTCAAAAAGACTGGAGGTACTACATGCCAGATATCCTGGTAATCTCGGCGGAGCTGGCTTGGCCGCTCGCCATCCTGCTGGCCTGGCTCGCCGGCGAATTCATTCACCGCTGGTCCGGCATTCCACGCATCAGTGTCTACGGCCTGGTAGGTTTTCTTGTGGCACAGGCTTTCCCCGACATGTTCGCAACGGACAGCGGCAGCCCCGTGACCCTGTTGGCCAATGTGGCCTTTGGCCTGATCTTGTTTGAATTCGGCTACCGCGTTAATCTCAACTGGCTGCGCTTCAATCCCTGGATTGCCGTGACAGGACTCGTGGAGTCCATCGCCACCTTTGCGGCCGTGTATTTCATCGCCCATATGACGGGAATGCCGCCACTCACGTCGCTGCTGCTGGCGTCCCTGGCCATGTCCACCTCGCCGGCCGGCGTGCTGCGCGTGATCGACGAGCAGCGCAGCTCGGGCCAGGTAACGGAGCGCGTGCTGCACATCGTTGCCATCAACTGCGTGCTGGCGGTCTTCGTCTACAAGGTCGTTGTCGGCTTCTGGGTGTTCGAAACCTCGGGCAGCCTCACCCAGGCCGTCTCGCACAGCTTCATCGAGATCATTGCATCCGCATTGCTGGGCGTTGCGCTGGGCGCGCTGATGCCCGCCATCCTGCGCCACCTGGGCACATTGGCGCGCGACGGTTCCGCGGCCTTTGCACTGACCGTGGTGCTGCTGGTGGCCATCACGCACGCGGCCGATCTGTCGCCGGTGCTGGCCACGCTCACCTTCGGCCTTACCGCGCGCCACAGCCGCGTGGCCTTCACGCGCACGCAGCGCAATTTCGGCGCCATTGGCGAGCTGCTCACGGTGCTGCTGTTCGTGTTCGCGGTGTCCACGCTGGACTGGGACCGCGTGGTCAGCGGCGCCTGGCTCGGCATGATCCTGCTGCTGGCCCGCTTTGTGGTGAAGGTGCTGGCAACCGGCGCCTTCGCGCACGTCAGCGGCGTGCCATGGAAGAAGGGCTTTGCCACCGGCATTGCGCTGTCGCCGATGTCGGTGTTCGTGATCCTGCTGCTGGAGCAGACCAAGTACATGGGCATCGTGCTGGTGGATGAACTGGCAGCGCTGGCGGCCATGACGCTGTTCATGGAAGTGATCGGACCGATCATCACGCAGCGCGCACTGATCTGGGCCCGTGAAACGCACAAGGAGGAACACTGATGGCATTGGAAGAATTCAAGGCGTCCACGCCATTGACGATGGGTGTGGAGCTGGAGCTGCAGCTGGTCAGCTTCTCCAACTATGACCTCACGGCTTCCAGCCCGGACCTGCTGCACCTGCTGGGCCGCAAGCCTTTCCCCGGCAACGTGACGCCGGAAATCACCGAGAGCATGATCGAGATTAATACCGACGTGCACACCAAGCATTCGGAACTGCTGGCGCAGTTGCAGCTGATCCGCGATACGCTGGTGCAGGCCGGCGAGAAACTGAATGTGGGCCTGGCGGGGGGCGGCACCCATCCTTTCCAGAGGTGGGCCGACCAGCGCATTTTCTCCAAGCCGCGCTTCAAGGAGGTGTCGGCGCTGTACGGCTACCTGGCCAAGCAGTTCACCATCTTCGGCCAGCACGTGCACATCGGCTGCGCCAGCGGCGACGATGCGCTCTACCTGCTGCATGCGCTGAGCCGCTACGTGCCGCACTTCATCGCGCTGTCGGCGTCCTCGCCTTTCGTGCAGGGCGGCGATACGCTGTTCAACTCCGCGCGCCTGAATTCCGTGTTTGCCTTCCCCATGAGCGGGCGGGCGCCATTCGTGCAGAGCTGGGACGAATTCGAGCACAGCTACTTCTCGAAGATGGAGCACACTGGCGTTATCAAGAGCATGAAGGACTTCTACTGGGATATCCGTCCCAAGCCGGAATACGGCACCATCGAGCTGCGCGTCTGCGATACGCCGCTGACGGTGGAGCGGGCGGCCGCGCTGGCCTGCTACCTTCAGGCCCTGTGCGCCTACCTGCTGGAACGGCGCGAAGCCGCACCGGAAGAAGACGACTACCTCGTGTATAACTACAACCGCTTCCAGGCCTGCCGCTTTGGCCTGGACGGCACCGTGGTGCATCCGAAAACCTACGAGAGCCTGTCGCTGCGCGAGGACATCCTCACCACGCTGCGCCGCATGGACCCGTATGCGGAAGCGCTGGGCGGTTCGGCCGCGCTGAACCACCTGATGCAGGTGACCCATACAGGCAGCGACGCCCAGTACCTGCGCGACCAGTTTGCCGCCAGCGGGAGCGTGGAAGGCGTCGTGGACGCCGCCATCCGCCGCTTCCGCGGCGATTAGCCAGCGCAGGGACAGCCGCTTAATTGGGGACAGACCCTAATTTCGGCGTAGCCGAAACTTAGGGTCTGTCCCCAATTAAGCGGCTGTCCCCTCAGAAGCGGGTTTCCCGCGCCACGCGCAGGAAGTTGTCGAGTATCCCCGTGCAGTCCAGCAGCTCCTCGCCGCCTGCACGGTGGAATTCCGGATGCCACTGCAGGCCCATGACGAAGGGCGCCTTGCGGTAGCGGATGGCCTCCACCATCTGGTCCGGATACGACAGCGCCTCGGCCACCATATCGCGCCCCAGCGTTTTCACGGCCTGGTGGTGGATGGAATTCACCAGCCCCCGTTTCGCGCCTTTCAGCATGCGGCCCAGCGACGAACCCTCCGGCAGCACGATTTCATGCCGGTGCCGGTCATAGTCATCGTGCACATGGGCCAGCGCCTCCGGCACATCGGTCGCGATATCCTGGTACAGCGTGCCGCCAAACGCCACATTGATCAACTGGCAGCCGCGGCAGATGCCCAGCACCGGCTTGCCCGCTTCCACGAATTCGTGCAGCAGCTCCAGCTCATACATGTCGCGCGCGCGGTCGCCGCTCCATTCGGGTTTGGTCGGCAATTCGGAATAGCTTTGCGGCGAAACGTCAGCGCCGCCCTGCAGCACCAGGCCGTCCAGGTGGCGCGCATAGTCGCGCAGGCGGATATTGGAAGGGTGCAGCAGGCCGTCCGTATTCACGGTCGGGATCATGAACACCAGCACATCGCGCGACATCACCCACTGCGCAATGGACTCCTCCAGATACTGCAGGTTCTTGCTGCGCAGCCCCGTGGCGCCGGGCTCCGGATGGAAGATGCGCGCCGAAATCCCGATGCGCAGCGGCCGCTGCATGATATGCCGCGTGGCCGCCGCCGCAATGCGCTGGTAGCGCGCCTTGATCACCCGGCCCCACAGCGAAAACACGGTATCGCCGGGATCGAGATAGCGCGGTGTATCCTCATTGCGCCGATGCTGTTCCCGGGCGCTGTCGCGCCTGTCCTTCTGGCGTTGATCGTGCTCGCCGCTGCTCATGTAAATCCCTTCCTCGCCTCATCTGTCATGTGCTACGGTTTTACCATATCACAATAGGGAAGGGCGCGCGGCTTCAGGGCAGGGTGTAGTTCAGCGTGTAAAAATGCTTGCCGCCGGTGATGGTGATCTTCGCGCTGCCGCGGATGCCGCTCAACTGGCCGGTGCCCGAATCCGGCACGATCTTGATATCCAGGTCGTACTTGCCGGATTCCATAATGCCGGAATGCTGCATCACGAAGCTGCCTTCGCGGCCTTCCAGCTTGCCCTCGAAGCGCTCAAGCGCTACATAGCCGCCGCTGCCGCTTTTGGGCGAACCGGCCGTCAGCATTTCACCCTCGCTCCTGCCGGCCAGTGGGCCGCTGAATGTCTTGTCGAAGACCATGCGGCCACGCGAATCGTTGGCGCGCTCCTCGCCCGGCACCGGCTTCACGCGCACCTCGAAGCTCCCGCTCACTTCATTTGCTGCCGCGCCGCCAGCCAGCGATGCGAGTGCCATTGCGATGACTACCTGTTTCATATTGTTCTCCTCTCAGCGATAATGCATTCCAGTGTAAGAGCGGCAGGATGGCAAGGATTGGAAAAAACCGACATCGCAAAAGGCATCGTTGACCCGGCAGGCGCCCGGCAGCGCTTCACTGTGCAGCGCCGCCCGCCATCAGCCGCGCTCGCGCCCTACGTGGAATTCTTCTGGATCGTGGAATGGGACCTGCGCGGCAAGCCGCCGCAGCACCAGCGCGTGCTGCCGTATCCGAACACCCACGTCGCCTTCGAGAAGGACAAAACCCTCGTGTACGGCGTGGTGCAAGGACCTTTCGACCAGCTGCTGGAAGAGCAGGGCCGCGTGCTCGGCGCGCGTTTCCGTCCCGGCGGCTTGCGCCCGCTGCTATCCGTGCCGGTGGCGGATATCACCGGCCGCACCGTCACCCTGGACGAAGCGCTGGGCATCGACGGCCTGCGCGCCGAACAACAGGTGCTGGCACAACCCGATGTGGACAGCATGATAGCTGCCGCCGAAGCGCTGCTGTCGCCGCTGGTGGCGGGCCTCGCACCGGATCCCCGCGCCGCGCAGGCCGAGGCAGCCGTGCAGGCTGCAGCAGCGGAGAACGGCCCGGTATCGGTGGCCGCCCTGTGCGAAGCCGTGGGCCTGGGAGAACGTGCCCTGCAAAGGCTGTTCAGCGAATACGTCGGTGTTCCGCCCAAATGGGTAGTGCAGCGCTTCCGTCTGCAGGAAGCCATATGGCGTCTGGCGGCGCCGGAAATGCCCGACATCGCAGGCCTCGCGGCGGAACTGGGTTTCTTCGACCAGGCCCATCTCACACGCCATTTCAGCGCCTTGGTCGGCACTTCGCCACTCGAATACTGGAAGACGCAGCGCGCCCAGCAGAAATAGAGTGAGGGAGGGGTGTCTTTTTTTTTCGTCTGCGCCGCCAACGAAGGGAAGAATGACGTTCCTGTGCGATAAGGACGGCAAGCTGATTCTCTATAACTTGTACGTACAGATAGTGATGCGCTTGCTCGACCGTGTCATTCATCCCACCGTCCGGGAGAGAGGGTATTAAGTTTGCTCGGCGTTGTGCGCATTCGACAGTTCTGCCGGATGCGCCGGAGCTACGAAACGCTACTCCGCCATCATTCCTGGCACACCATAGCATCGAGACTTGGATAACCTTCTGAAGGTGCGGGCCGGCAGCGCGACCGGTATCGAGCAAGTGAACGGATTAGACCAGGACCTGCGCCAGGCCGGACCGCTGTGCTGTGTACACTGGCGCTAGTTGCCGTTTTGCCAGGGCCATCGCCGAGCCGATCACCTGGTGCATATCGTAGTAGCGATACTCCGACAGGCGGCCGCCGAACAGCACGTTCTTCTCCTGCTCCGCCAGCTCGCTGTAACGCTCGAAGAGGCGCATGTTGCGCTCATCACCGATAGGGTAGTACGGCACCTTCTCTTTCGACCACGCGACCGGAATCTCTCGCGTGACGACAGTATGCGGAGCCTTATTGCCCGGCTCGAAGTGCTTGTGTTCAATGACGCGGGTCCAGGGCACGTCGGCTTCGGTGTAGTTGATGACGGCGTTGCCCTGGTAATTCTCAATCGGCAGCACTTCGGTCTCGAAGTCCAGGGTGCGGTATTCCAGCTCGCCGAACCGGAAGTCAAAGTACTCGTCGATCTTGCCGGTAAAGACCACCTGTTTAGCCTTGCTGTTCCACATGGCGCGGTCAGCGAAGTAGTCCACGTTCAGTTTGACTTCGATTCCGTCCAGCATATTGGCGAAGAGCGCCGAGTAGCCCCCGGTCGGGATGCCCTGGTAGCAGTCGTTGAAGTAATTGTTATCCCAAGTCAGGCGTACCGGCAGGCGTTTGATGATGGAAGCCGGCAGGTCTTTCGGATCTTTCTGCCACTGTTTCTTCGTGTAGTCGCGGATCAGCTTTTCGTAAATGTCGCGTCCGACCAAAACCAACGCCTGCTCCTCCAAATTCTCGGGCGGGCGGTCCAGTACCAGCTTCTGCGACTCGATTTTGGCCATTGCTTCCGACGGTGAGGTCACGCCCCACATCTGGTTGAAGGTATACATGTTGAAGGGCAGTGAATAGGCGCGCCCACCGTGCATAGCCACTGGCGAATTGCGGAAGTTGTTGAACGTGGCAAAGCGGTTCACGAAGTACCAGATGCGGGTATCGTTGCAATGAAAAATATGCGGCCCATAGACGTGTACCTGGATGCCTTCGTTCTCGCTGGTGTAGCAGTTGCCGGCGATATGCGGGCGTTGGTCAATGACCAGGCAACGCTTGCCGGCGTCTTTGGCGAGCCTGGCGAAGGTTGCCCCAAACATTCCTGCGCCGACAATCAGGTAATCGTACATGCTCTATCCTCCATTGCTCACGCTGCGAGCGTTCGTCAATCATGGCCATGCGATGCACAGACACCTAGCCATCGGTGCATCCACGCGTAATCAAATGATGAGATTAGGCGATCGATCGCAATTGCTCGGTTAAACACCCAACACTGGAGAGCATCAGTCAACAAAGCATCATCTACCTTGTCGTTAAGGAGCCGGTTGTGACCACGTGCCAATTTATGCTTCGGGTCACCGGCCCGAAGCGGATGTATGACCAGCCCGAGTTATAATCATCCCAGGGTGTGTGTACTGTTGGGTACCACAGGATTTGCGATGGTCGGCCGCCACGCGGCCAACTCATGTCTACCATGCATATCATCATTTCTACGTGCTCCATCCTTTCCTTCGTTTGTTGTGCCGCCCCGGAGGCCGCATGATCCGAGTTGAGCGGCCACTCTCCCTTACATTCAGGGCTTTCGTCAATTCGAGTAAGACTGGCGGCATGATGCTGATCGCCTGCACCCTGCTGTCGCTGTGGATTGCCAACTCGGCGTACGGTCCAGCCTACCTCGGGTTCTGGCAGGAGTACTTGGTTGGATTGAGCATCGAACATTGGGTGAATGATGCTTTCATGGCGATCTTCTTTCTCCTGATTGGCCTGGAACTGGAGCGGGAGCTCTACAACGGCGAATTATCCGACCGCAGAAACGCCATGCTTCCAATGGTGGCTGCTGCCGGCGGCATCGCGGTGCCGGCGCTTGTCCACTTCGGCCTCAACGGGGGAACAGCTTACCAGGCAGGCGTGGGCATTCCGATGGCAACGGATATTGCTTTCGCGCTCGGCGTCCTGGCCCTGCTGGGTAACCGCGTGCCGGCATCGCTGAAGATCTTTCTCACGGCGCTGGCCGTAATGGACGACCTGGGTGCAATTATCGTCATCGCGTTGTTCTATACGACGGGTCTGTCTCTCCTTTATCTGGTGGGAGCAATAGCAGTCTTCGCCTGCCTGCTGCTTTTGAACCGCGTGCTGCGGGTGATGACGCTGCTGCCCTACCTGATCGGCGGCGCGCTGATGTGGTTTCTGATGCTGAAGTCCGGTGTGCACGCGACCATTGCCGGAGTACTCCTGGCCTTCGCCATCCCTTTTTCGAGCAAGGCAGATGATGCCGCATCACCATCGCACCGGCTCGAGCACTTCCTCCACAAGCCGGTGACCTTTCTGATCCTGCCGGTATTCGCGTTGGCCAATACCGGGATACTGATCGGGCCGGACTGGGCTTCGCAGTTGCTCGATACGAACAGTCTGGGCATCATACTGGGACTGGCCGCCGGCAAGCCAGTCGGCATCGTCCTGTTCTGCTTTGCCGCGGTGACGTTCGGCCTGTGCCGTCTGCCGCTCGACCTAGCTTGGCGCCATATTCTCGGTGCAGGCCTGCTAGGTGGTATCGGCTTCACGATGTCGATTTTCATCACTAACCTGGCCTACGTCGGGCAAGCCGACATCATAAATGCGTCGAAGATGGCGATCCTGCTCAGTTCCTTAATAGCAGGAATATCTGGTTTTGTCTGGCTGTATACGCGGGGCGCACCAATCGATAGCGTACCCGCGCCCGAAACGATTGACCTCGGGGGAGAAACCAGGCAGGCAAGCTGAGCAGCTCTCGGTTGTACGCCGTTTCGTTTCAGCAGGGATTAGTGCGCGACACGATGCGTGGCAGCGTGTCGCCGCTGATTGTGCAGCTGAACCGCAGCTGAGATGTGGCCGCCAAGCAATTCCATGACATCCAAGTGACTACGCGTGAACCTCCGTCCAGGCTCATGCAGCATGATCCACAGGGAGCCGTAAGGAACGCCAGGGGACAAGAATATGGGAACGACCAAACCTTCCACGATTGGAATGCCAGGGGCACGCATCCACGCAAATAGGCGCTCTGGGTGCGAGAATAGTTGGGTCTCACCGCTGTCTATCGATACGCCGCACGGGCTACCATGCCGTGGAGCTGTTCCATTCAAAAACGGGCTAAACCGGCCAACCAATGCATCCCAGGTAAAACCATCCTCCGGCGTTTCCATAAGGACGCTAACGCCTGCCGAATCGGCGCAGCAAAGGTCGAGCGCTGTCTGGGCAACCGCATGAAGAAACTGTGCATGTTCCAGATGCATGCTACTGGCCACGCCATTGAGGACGGCACGCTGAGCGTCTTTATCGGGCACGTTACGCTGGCGAGCTTTCAGCTCCCCCGTGATAAGAATATCGGTCAGCTGCATTTTTACCCAATTGCTTATAGTCAACTAGTAGGGTACTACGGCGCAGTAATAGGTATTAACGGTAAATAGAGTTGCTTCTGATGTTTTCGGTGGACGGGCCTGGGCAACGCTCACCTGGGCTGACATCGCCGCTCGGCATGTTCGTTAGGTGACATACCAGTGGACCGTTGGTAAATCGGGTATCTGGCAAATATGCATTGTACGAGTGGCCAAGGAAGATTGACATGTTTGGCGAATCGATAAGCTCGCCTCTTGCCGAACGCTTGTCTGGTCAAGAGCATCATGGTGACAAGCTCTGCTGTTTTTGAATCTGTGCGGCGCTCCATTGAAGGAGTCTGCACCCTTTCCATCTTCTGCTGCACACAATTGGCATCCTTTTCTCAGCAGGCAGCCGAACGGCGCAGCCCGGTACGGCAGCGCGGACGAATGAACGCCTGCCAGGGGGGATGCTAAACTTGATGAGCGCTGGGAAACGTACTCTGAGAAAAAAGGCCGGCATGTTTTAGTATCGGCAGGGCGCGACGATAGTTTCAGTTCGATCGAGTATGGCCCTTCGAGTCCATAGCGCTAGCATGCGGCAATGCCCTCAGTAAGTGGAGTAGCTTGTCGGTATCGACTGGTTTCACAAAGTGGTGGTGAAAGCCGGCCATGGCTGTGTCCTTCTTGTCCTGTGCCAGGCCGTACCCCGTTACGGCAACGAAGACAACGTCTGCAGCCTCGGGCATTGCGCGTAGACGTCGTGCCAATGCCAGTCCATCGAGTTCTGGGAGCCCGATATCGATGAGGAAGACTTGGGGACAGGCAGACATCGCCATCCTGATCGCGTCATGAGCGTTGTACACTGCATGAGATCGATGCCCAGCCGTAGTGAGCAAACTGGCTAAGGTGTCAGCCGCGTCGCGGTTGTCATCCACGATGACAACCCGCAAGGCCTTCTCGGGCATCACGCACTCCGGCTCGCGGACATTTACTGACTCGGCCTTTGGCTCAATCAGTTGCGGAAACGCCACCGTGAACGTACCCCCGCTCCCAGGGCCATCACTGAAGGCCTCCAACACGCCGCCATGCGCGTCGACTAGCCGCTTCGCCAGCGATAGACCAATACCGAGCCCACCTTGAGTCCGATCAAGCGTGCGACTGCCCTGGACGAACAGGTCGAACACCCGGCTTAGCAAGTCCGGCTCCATTCCAATGCCGCTATCGGTTACCGTCAGCTTTACGATGTGTTCCTGCAGCTCGAGACAAACACGTATTTCACCGCCAGCTGGCGTGAATTTTGTGGCATTCGAAAGTAGGTTTGCCGCTATTTGCACCAGGCGCTTGCGGTCGCCGCGAACCGTCGTTGCATCCTGCGTGATCTCCACCACGAGCCGCTGATGCTGTGCCCGAATTCTTGGTAGTGCTTGCTCGATCGCTTCGTGAACGGCGTCGCGCATGTCCTGTGCCTGTAGTTCCAGCACGACCAAACCACGCGTTACCCGCGCAACGTCCAGCAAGTCATCGATCAGCGCGGTCATATGCGTGACTTGGCGAAGAATCACCGACGATGCATGATTCACCCTTTCAGGATCTCCGGCGGCCAGAATGATCAGTTGCGCTGCCGCAGAAATCGGAGCCAGCGGGTTACGCAATTCATGCCCTAACATGGCGAGGAACTCATCCTTCGCCTCATTTGCACGCGTCAGCTGTGATATCAGAGCTTCACGCTCATGCTGGGCCTGCTCAAGCAGATGGCGGTCGGTTGCGTCGCGTGTAAAGCATCGTGTATAACGTAGCTTCCCGTCCTCGAGACAACCATTGGAATTGATCACTACATGCTTGATAGACCCATCCTTGCAGCGCATTTGCGCAGGCTGATCAAGAATGGTATCACCTGCATGCAAGCGCATGAGGATTGCCCCGATCTCAGCCTGATCCACATGAAAGTCGGCCACATGATGACCGACGTATTCTTCCCACCGATAGCCAAGCGTTGTCAGCTCGGCCGTGTTGGCCCATAAGATCGTGCCATCAGGCGCTACGCGGTGCAGCCCTTCGGCCGCATTGTCCAGAAAGTCCGCCAGCTCCTTCTCGCGATGGTAAAGTGTTTGCTCTGATTGCCTGGCGCGCGCGAGTTCCGTTTGCAAGGCGAGTACGCGCTGCTCCAAAACGGCAACACGGTGTTCGCCTTCGAGCTTTGCGCTGTCGGGGCTTGCGCTGACATGGTCGTGGGCATTGCAAATATGGTGAAACGCCAGCGTGCGTTCTTCCGTTGGAAACAGGTGCAAGGGGTAGGCGCAAAACAATGAGAAATGATGTTTCTCGCGCAGCTTGTTCCAGAGCTGTTCCAGCCGAATCGCCGCGTCATAAAGGCCCCGTGCACACAGCACAGCAACCATTTCGCCGAAGGCGTGCACTTGTTTTCCCGGAGCACAGGCTTTACGCACGAGCTCACCTACGACAGCCTTGAACCGGTCTTCGTCAGGCCAATCGCCCACCAAAAATTGGGACAACACTTCGGACGCCTCTAACATGACGAGCTCACCAGGAAACCATCCCGGTTGCCCCGCCAACGTGCCAAGCCCCTGTAATTGCTGTCGCAAGGTGTCCAGATGGTCGGCTGTTGCAATGACGATTGCAGTTCCCCCCTCTCGCAATCCACTATCCAGATAGTCTTTCACCTCGGACATCAGAATGGCCTCGTCCTGGTAAAACTGGACGGAGTGGCCGGCATTTTCCGGAAGATCCAGTCTTGATGCCTCAGTACTCGTATTCATATGCCCTCTCGTTCTGGCCGCCTATTCCAATTGTTGGGGCATGGCGCCATCTCAGGTTTGCGAAACCCTCCCACTGCGGTAGAAGGCACTACAAGTACGTATCGAAAGAGCGCTCACTCCGTATCGCTCTGCAGCCCCGGCTGACGCAGCAGCCGAAAAGATGGTGCTCGCAAGGGCAGGCAAGAATGTGTGAGAATTCGAAGTGCCGCCAGGCGGTAAAATTCAGATGCTAAACTGCGGTCCACCGTGAGCGACTGCACAAACTATCTCTCGACGTATAGTAGCTATGAAAAAGGGAAAGAACCGGCGCAGTGACCAGGATAGTGCCTTGTATGTGGAGGCATCGCTCCTCATCCGCGAGATTTTCGGAAAGGAACGCGCTGTCAGGTATCTCGAACGTAAACACGTCGACCGAACAATTGCCGAGCGGGTGCATGAAGCTGGTCTGCGCCGCGGGGCCGGCCCGCCGCTCCCCCCGCGTGCTGCTGACAAGTAGCTCAGGCGGCGCCCCGTCGCCGGTGCGGCACTGTTCACGACATTACCTTGATCGTCCGGATGATATCAGACAGGCGATAGGGCTTCTGCAGCAGTGCAAACTGCTCTATCTCCCGGTCCTGTTCTAGCAACGCTTTCGCAACATAGCCAGATGCCAGAATAATCTTTACACCGGGTGTCTCTCTTCGCACCGACTTGGCCAGTTCCACGCCGTTCATGCCAGGCATAACGACATCACTGAACAAAATTGCGATGTCAGAATGATTCTGCAAAATGGCAAGCGCTTCCGTACCGTTGTTAGCCGCTATCACTTCGTAGCCCAAGCTTCTGAACAATTGAGCTGCCATATCCAGTACATCGGGCTGATCATCCACGACCAATACCTTTTCCATAGGGGGCTCGGCAGCGCTAAAGTCTTCGGCGGCCGCCGGGAAGAGCAACGCGACTTCGGTACCCATTCCGGGTGAGGACTCGATGCGCAGCTCTCCATTGGCCTGCGTCATCAGTCCGTACACCTGGCTAAGACCCAAACCGGTGCCCTTACCAGGTGCCTTGGTGGTAAAGAACGGCTCCAATGCCCGCGCCTGCACATCGGGCGCCATGCCCCCGCCGTTGTCCCGTACGGCGATCCGCACGTAACGTCCTGCTGGGAGCATGCTGCCAGAGGGCGGTTGTGAAAGCTCGGACGTCTCTATTGTAATGGCGCCGCTATCGCTGATCGCGTCGCGTGCGTTGACTACCAAATTAAGTAGTGCAGATTCCAGTTGCGCGGCATCCGTTACGATCTCCGGCAGGACACGGGCATATTCCAGGCGTAAGCTGATGCTGCTGCGCACGGCGCGCCGCAATACCGCTTCAAAGCCGCTAACTATCCGATTGGGCTGCAATCGCTGGGGCTTTAAGGGTTGCTGCCGAGCGAACGCGAGCAATTGCTGAGTCAAGCTGGCACCGCGCTGGGCAGCCCGTTCGATACTGTCGATGACACGCAGCTGGTCCGCGCGTTCGCCGCTCGCGCGCAGCATGTCGAGTCCGTTGACGATCACATTCAGCAAGTTATTGAAGTCATGCGCAATACCGCCTGTCAGCTTGCCTATAGCGTCAAGCTTCTGCGCTTGGAACAACGCTTCCCTTGCCCGTGCCAATGCTTCCTCCGCTTGACGCCGTTCGGTGATGTCGCGCGTTACCTTTGCAAACCCGATCAGCTCGCCTGTTGGGCTGCGGATTGGATCGATGACGACGTGGGCAAGGAAGCGCGTGCCATCCTTGCGCACCCTCCAGCCTTCCCGCTCACAGCGTCCTGTCTCCGCCGCTTGGGCCAATGCGGCCATCGGTAAGCCATCTGCTTGATCTTCCGGCGTATAGAAGCGCGAGAAGTGAGTACCTATAACCTCTTCGGCCTGAAACCCTTTGATCCGTTCGGCGCCGGCGTTCCAGTTGGTGATGGTGCCGTCCGGCGCCAACAGATAAATCGCGTAGTCAGTAACCCCTTGCACCAGCAAACGGAACTGCTCCTCGCTCGCAAACTGGGCTTGCCGTGCCCGCTGCTGTTCGGTGATGTCGCGGGTAATCTTGGTAAAGCCGAGCAGTTCGCCCTCGTCATTGCGAATCGGATCGATCACCACGCTGGCCCAGAAGCGCGTACCATCGCTGCGCACACGCCAACCTTCCTCCTCAAAGCGACCATCGGCCGCCTGGCGCAGCACTTGGGTTGGGCGATCATTGGTCCTGTCATCGTCCGTATAAAAGCGCGAGAAGTGCTGCCCGATGATTTGGTCGGCTGTATAGCCCTTGAAGCGCTCGGCACCGGCATTCCAACTTGTGACCGTGCCATCCGGTGCCAACGTATAGATGGCATAGTCGGTGACGGAGAGGATGAAGTGACGGAAACGCTCGGCTTCGATTACAGCTGTTGGGGAGTTGGACATTGGGTCTGGGAGGGTTACTACGAACTGCTGTGTCCCTTATTCTACAACCCTACTGTGCTGTAGTTACTGCGGTTGAGCGCAATCGTGTGTCCTGGACAGTTCGCGCCGGGCTATTCTCATTCGTCAGCGCACTGTAGTGAGTTCAAGAGTTAGCAAGCTGCTGTTATGCACCTTGGCTGCTGCTAACTTTTGCACCAATTCGCTGTAGCGCTACAGCGAATGCGTCAGCCAGTGTCGCTTTCGTAACAACATCTTCCAGATCAACGCCGAGATGCACAATAGTTTGAGCAATATGCGGTCTGATACCAGAGATAATGCATTCAGCCCCCATTAACTTCGCTGCAGCAACAGTCTTAAGCAAGTGCTGTGCGACCAAGGTATCCACTGTAGGCACTCCTGTGATATCGATAACCGCCACACATGCTCCTGTTTCGACAATCTTCTGCAGCAGATTCTCCATGACAACCTGGGTTCGTGCACTGTCGAGCGAACCGATCAAAGGAATCGCCAGCACGTCAGTCCATAGCTGTATAACCGGAGTTGAAAGTTCCAAGAGCTCTTGCTGTTGCCGCGCAATCACTTGTTCACGGCTGTTTTGGTATTGCTCAACAGTGAACAGTCCCAACTGATCGAGCAGCATTCCGGTATCGATCAATGCCTGAGCTAGCACATCGGGAGGGAGTTCCGTGGCCCGTAACAGCGCAAAAAGATGCTCTTTGAGAGAGAACACAAATAAAGCCGTCTCCGTCGTGCTAAACCCCTGCCTGACACGAGAGGACGATAGTTCGCTAAGAAGGCGGCGAACGTCGCTCCAAGCTATATGTGAAATGTCGTCGCCACCTGACTCAGTAGCGGATGCCAAGGCTTGTATCAATTGTCCTGCTTGCTGACGTGTTGCGGCTTCACCGGCGCCGTCGCGTCGAACGTTTCGGGAGAGAAGTTGCACTAGCCAGGACTCAAGTAACAATGACTCTTGGCGACGAATGGCTTGGGCGAGCAGGCCCATGGTATCGATACTCATTACACGGGCCCGATCATAGAGGTTGGATTTTGGATTGTACCGGCGTTCACAACTCCGAGCCGTACTGTATTTCGCTACTGGAAATCGATATCGATCTGACCCGTTCGATAGCCAGATTTGCAATAGAATATCCTGGCATAGATGCTATGGTCGGATCTTTGAGCAGAAAATATATGCCTACTCCACCATATGACAACCAGTCCCGCGCTTTTCCGCAGGTGCGGAAGAATCGAGCACTTTCGCGGCGCATCGATCGGGTGCTTGCGCTCGTTGAACGTAACCCTGCTCGCTCCGTGATACTTTTTGCTGCGGCTTCGCTTGATGCACTGACCGTCGCCCGCCTGCAATCGGCGAAGCGGCATCGACGAGTTGAGACTACCAGGTGGGCAAAGCGAGCGTGAACGTGCTTACCGTTCATGAAGGCTAAACTCCAACTGTCCGTGCGCGGGAGAATCCATGTCTAAACAAGCATATCGAGGTTATTTGATTGAAGTGGCGAGCTGCGAAAGGGAGGGGCTCTTCGGCTATCGCACTACGATTATCGCGAGCGATAGCGGCAGAATTCGCTATAAAGATTCAGCATCGCAATCCGCAAATTTCCAGAGCGAGCTCGCTGCCGAGGATCACGCTTTTCAGTCAGCACGTGCATGGGCAGAACTGCATCCGTTCCAACGTACTCTCCAGTACTAGTCCCTCGTATCCTTCGTTGACGTGGGCAGCGCGACTATTCACCTTGTACAAAGACGCTCCAGAGGCGAATGCATCGTGATTGAGAAGAGGACTTGCCACGGTCGGAAGAAAGCGTCCATGGCGCCGGTAGTTGCAAGTCCCGAGCTTCGACTGAAGCTATATCAAGAATCGGATAACTATCGGTCGGCCAGGAACCGCATGGTGCGTGCGAGCTGCAGCGCGTGCAAGCGACGGCGGGGTGATCAGTAACCCAGCCGATTTGACTAAAGCGAGCATGCGCTTGGTCGAGGTCTGAAGCACTAGGAAATTAGTCGGATGGTCGTGGCCGCTAGCGCGTCAAATTCATTTTCGCTTGCGTGCCCGGCGACGTGACCGTGGCTCAAACAGAACGCGCATTACAGTTGAAACCTTTAATCCATAGATTCGCAACATACTCTCTGCATATTGGGTGCTGTTGGTCTCGGCAAAGCAAATGGCGCGCTCGCATATTGCAGCTGCCACATCATTCTTCCTCCGGGACTGCGGGACATTTTTTTCTTTCTCCATACGTCTCAAAATGTCTTCGTCGTCGACACCTGTGTCAAGTTCCGCTGCTAATCTATCTCTCAATGCTGGATGCGGGGTATCCGAAGATCGATGAATCCCACGGGGGGAGAGCACGCGCAACGCCACGGCCTGGTCAACCCCGCGCTGCCGTAAGTAGTGCCAGGCGGATACGCAACCCCATGAAGTGTTGATCCTGATGCCCGCATCTACCACGACTGCACATTGAATGTCTTTACGGTTCTCGGTCATCGGTCATCCTATCGCATCGACTGTGCTTCGAATGCCGCCAATCGTTCCTCACTTGCCTCGACCGTATTCACGCCATCGTCGACTGTAGAAGCAGATTGCTGATGAATTGCATTGATATCTTCGATACATTCCAGGCGCCCTCCGATATCTGCCAGATCGGCGTCTCGACGCGCGCGGTGTGGGGACGCCGCAGATATTTTCGGATACTTGGTCCACCCCCAGTGTTGAGTGTTCATGTGCTCTTCCCTATATGCTGTGTCAACAAAAATTGTTGGATGTACCGCGAACGTGGTACCGAATAAACAGGATCAGACAGGGATCATCTCAAGGGACAAAAGCGGAGTGAAGCTGAGGTTGGGCGGTTCCGGGAGTCAGAACACTATACACCTATCGGCTTCCCACACCCTTGAAATGGGAGAAAAGATAAACTATTTTGTCGCTGCAGTAAAAGCCCATCAAGACGGATCATTGAAAGGCTCGGCTGTCAATTGATTAACTCGAGCTTACATTACTGTTGTTCTGGACGACCGAATGCCGCGCACACTACCTGTATTTCTGATAGCCTGTGTGGCTTATTGCTTCACTTCTCTTCAGCCAGCGCGGGCTCCTGAGACCACTTAGTCTAGGAGTATCATGCGTACCCAAGACCCAATTCGAATATTAGTTGTCGATGATAATTCTGACCTGGCATTTATCATTCGAGAGAGTCTGGTGGTAAGCGGATGGCTTTGCGTAGCAGCACGGAATGCTGAAGAGACCTTTGCAGTCGTTCCTACGTTTAAACCTCATTGCATACTGATGGACTTAGGCTTACCCGGCATGGATGGGTTCGAGATCACACGTGAGCTGCGCAACTTCCCTGGGTTGGCGGAAATTCCCATCATTGCGCACACCGCTTGGGATGATTTTCAGACGCGGATTAGGTTGCGCGCTGCAAACTTCGCCGGCCATATAGTTAAACCAGCCGGTATATCGACGATCATAACGAAAGTGGAAACGGCATTGAGCGCTTGCCAATGAGTTTGCGACTGCGCTCTCGGCTGTCCGAGTCGCTCCGGCAAAGTCCGGTATGGGGCGAAAGCAGTCCTTCACAAATTTATTGATGCCCGGCGCCCAACCGAGCCGGCACCACAACTATCGCGCGAAGTACAGGTCGTGCAATTGATCCAGCCTGACTTCCGATGCAGGCTGAGACAGCGCCACTTTACCGCCCTGCATCAGGTAGACATGGTCTGCGATGCCGACGGCGCGCTCGGTGTTTTGCTCCACCAGCACGATGGTGCGGCCGTCCTTTTTCAGGCGCGCCAGTATTTCGAACAGTTCGTTGACCACCAGCGGCGCGAGGCCCAGCGAGGGTTCATCCACAATCAGCACGCGCGGGTCGGACATCAGGCCGCGCGCCATCGCCAGCATCTGCGCTTCGCCGCCGGACAGTGAGCCGGCCAGCTGCGTGCGGCGTTCGAGCAAGCGCGGGAACATTTCGTAAGCCGCTTCCAGCCGCTGCTTCACGTAGGCACGCTGCGCTTTCGGGAAAGAGCCCATGATGAGGTTTTCCTCCACGCTCATGTCGCGGAATACCATGCGGCCTTCCGGAATCATGGCCACGCTGGCATCGGCCATGCGCCAGGCAGGCGTGCCGTCGATGCGCTGGCCGCCGAGCCGGATCTCGCCTTGCGCCACCAGCACCAGTCCCATGATGGCGCGCAGCAGCGTGGTTTTGCCCGCGCCGTTCGGCCCGATGATGGTGGTCAAGCGGCCTTCCGCCATCGACAGCGACACATCCCACAGCACATTGATGGCGCCATAGCCCGCGCGCACATTGAGCAGTTCAAGCATGGCTCGCCCCCGTGTAGCTGCGCACGACCTCGGGATCGCGGAACACAACATCGGGCGGACCATCTGCAATCAGCTGGCCGAAATTGAGCACCGCCACGCGTTGGCAAAGGCTGCTGATGGTTTCGATATCGTGCTCGATGATCAGAATGCCGACGCGGAAGCGGGCATGCAGCTCCTTCAGCATGCCCATGAAGCGCCGCTTGCCGTTGGTTTCCAGGCCCGCGAGCACTTCGTCCAGCAACAGCAGCGAAGGGTTGGTGGCCAGCGCCTTGGCTACTTCGAGCGCTTTCAGCTCGGTCAGCGCCAGTTCGGTGGCGGCGTTGCGTTCGGCCTTGTCGGCAAGGCTGGTGAAGTCCAGCACTTCGTCAATGCGGCGCTGGTCAACGCTGCCGGTGCCGAAGCGCTGTGCGACGATCAGGTTTTCGCGAACCGTCAGCTCGTGCAGGGGCTGCGGAATCTGGAAGGTGCGCCCGATGCCCAGCCGCGCGCGCTGGTGAATCGGCGTGCGGAGGATGCTGCTGCCGCCGAAGCGGATTGCGCCAGCGGTCGGCCGCACCAGCCCCGAGATGGCGTTGAACAGCGTTGTCTTGCCCGCGCCATTCGGGCCGACCAGGCCCACCACGTCTTCGCTGCCCACTTTCAGCGATACCGCATTCACGGCGGTCAGCCCACCGAAGCGCACGGAGAGGTTTTCCAGTTCAAGCATGCTTTTTCCTCCGCAGCAGCGGCATCAGGCCATGCGGGCTGAAGATGATCATCGCTACCAGCAGCGCCCCAAGCACCAGCTGGTGGCCGGTTGGAATCAGCGACTTGAACACCAGCTGGTCGACCAGGTAGACCACCAGTGCGCCCACCAGCGGTCCGGCGATGGTGCGGTAGCCGCCGAAGATGGCCGCCACGATGGGCAGCGTGACCCACAGGCCCGCAAAGGCGTAATCCGGTTCGAGGAAGTTGATGTAGTGAACATTGAACGCGCCCATGACGCCAGCCATGAACGCTGACACCACCAGCATCGCCGCCTTGAGCAAGGTGCTGTTCACGCCCAGCACGCGGGTGGCGTCTTCGCTGTCGTGCATCGCGCGCAGGGCGACGCCGTAATAGCTGCTGCGGATGCGGTGGTAGGAGAAGGCGAACAACGTCACCAGCGTGAGGCCGATGAAGTAGGCGCCCGTTTTGCTGCCGAAATCGTAGCCGAACAGCACAGGGAAGACCGGCACATTGGCCAGCCCGCCCGCGCCACCGGTGAGCGAACTCCACTCCGTCGCGAGGATCTTGAAGATATGGGCGTAGGCCAGAATGGCCAGCGCGAAATAGGGACCCCGCAGCCGCAGCACCGGCATCATCACCAGCGCCGCCGCAGCCGCACCAAGGCCGCCGAAGAAGAGGCCCGGCAGCACCGGCATGCCCGCCTTGAGCGTGAGCAGGGCCGAGGTATAGGCGCCAACGCCGACGAAGGCCGAATGGCCGAAACTCACCATGCCGCCCAGGTTGCCGAGCAGGGCCCAGGCCAGCGCGATGCCGCCGATGACCAGTGCCGCCACAATGAGGCTCATGACGTAATTGTTCGCGCCCAGCAGCAGCGGTACGGCGATGTAGGCGGCCAGCAGTGCAGCGATGGAGAGCTTCATCCGCGCCTCCGTGCCGCGCCAAACAGGCCGTTCGGCAGAACGAACAGCACCAGCAGGAAGAGTGCCATGCCCGCCAGTTCCTGCAGCGCGGAGCTGGCCAGTGTCACTGTGAGCGCCTCGGCCACGCCGAGCAGCACGGCGCCCAGCAGCACGCCCGGAATCGAGCCCACGCCGGCCAGCACGGTGATGATGAAGGCTTTCACCGTCAGCGCCGCGCCGTAGGCAGGCTGGATCACACCGTAGCTGAACAGGGCCACGCCCGCAAAGGCTGCGAGAATGCCGGCCACGATGAAGGACACCAGCTCGGTGCGGCCGGGATCGATGCCCATCAGCTTCGCCGCATCGCGGTTGCTGGAGACGGCGCGCACCGCGCGGCCATACCAGCTGCGAGACAGCCACCACCATAGGCCGCCCATCAGCAGCAGGCTCACGCCGAAGAACAGCAGTTCGCTGCGCATGCTGTACAGCGGGCCGACCACGAAGGCTTCCTGCAGCCAGCTGGAGCTGGTGGAGCGCACGTCCGCAGACCACACCAGCAAGATAAGATTTGTGAGGATCACGCCGATGCCGAAGGTAAGAATCAGCGAGTTGATTTCGCGGTCCTTCGTGATGCGGCTTACGATGAAGTACATGCCGGAAGAAGCAATGCAGACCACCACCAGCGCAATCGGAATCGCCGCCACCGGGCCAAGCCCCAGCTTCGATTCGACCGTGTAGGCGATATAGGCCGACAGCAGCACCAGCTCCCCGTGCGCGAGGTTAATGATGCGCATGGTGCCGAAAACGAGGGCCAGCCCCAGCGCAATCAGCGCATACGAGCCGCCTTGCAGCAGGCCCGAATACAGGGCCTGCGCGATCAGTTCCGTCATGGATGGAACCTCGTCTTACCAGGGCACGGCCGGATAGGCCATCTTGCCGGTGGCGTTCTCCTTCGGCCAGACGATGACGACGTTCTTGCCCTGGTGCTGGCCCATGCGGTGGCTGAAATTCAGGTTGTCGCCATTGGCGCCGAACTGCACACGGCCGATCAGCGTTTCGCGGTCGGTCTTGCGCATTTCCTCTGCGATGCCGCCTTTCTTGATGGTGCCCTTGTCGGCCGCGCGCGCAATCGCTTCGAACAGCAGCATGGACTGCACATAGCCGAACTGGCCGAGATAGTCCGGCTCCTTGTTGTACATCTTCTTGTAGGTCTCGGCGAAGTTCTTGCCGTCTTCCGTCGTGAAGTTGGCGGGGAAGGGCAGCAGCGCCGTACCGTATACGTTTGGCATCAGGTCCGGGAACTCGCTGGCCATTTTCGGCGTGGCCAGCGACCACACGCCGACCATGGCCTTGACCTGCGGCTTCAGCACGCGCGCGGCGCGCAGAATGCCCACATAGTCGTTCTCATAGCCCACCATGAAGATCACATCCGGCTTGTCCTGCAGGCGGATCTTGTTGATGATGGGTTTGAAATCGGTAATGGCCGGATCGAAGGAGTGTTCGGTGGCGCTAACGCCTTTCGCCGCCAGCGCCTTCTGCACGGATTTCGCCAGGTCGGACGTCGCTTCCTTGGTCGAATAGACGATGGAGACCTTTTTCACGGCCATATCCCCGAACACGCCCAGCACCGCCTTCTCGTAGCCCGCCGTGTTATTGATGCGGAAGAAGTGCTTGCGGCCGCTGGATACGAGGCTGTCATCCACGCCGCCGGAGGTAATATAGACGAGGCCCAGCTTGTTGGCGCCATCCGAAGCGGGCGCGATATTGTTCGAGCCGTAGCCGCCGGTAATGGCCACCACGCCCTGGCTGGCAAGCTTTTCGACGGCGGCAATCGCCTTGGCCGGCGCCGATTCGTCGTCCACGGTGGCGATCCTGATCTTGTGCTTGTTCGTGCGGTTGAAGACTTCCGCCGCCACCATGATCCCTTCCTGCATACCAGCGCCCACACGCGCCAGGGAGCCGGTCAGGGGCAGTTCGGCGCCAACAAGGAATTCATCTGCATGGGCAGCGCTGGCGAGACCTGCGGCCAGCGCTGCGGCCAGCGCGAGCTTCCGGAAAGTGCTCTTCATTGCTTTGTCTCCTTGCTAGTTATGGGTAGAGCGCGGCATCTTCTGCGCCAGCTGCCGCAGCTGGCCTTTCAAAATCTTTCCCGTAGCGGCGGCAGGCAGGGCCGGCAGCACCACGATCTCGCTCGGGCATTTATAGGGCGACAGCGAACGCGCCAGCCAGGCCCGGAGCTCATCGTCGCGCACTGTGTGGCGCGGGTCAAGTTCCACGAAGGCGATCACGTCCTCATTGCCATCTTCCGCAAGCCGGCCCACCACGGCCGACTGGGTCACGGCAGGGTGGGCGTTCAGCACCGTTTCCACCTCCAGCGGATAAACATTGAAGCCGGAGCGGATAATCAGTTCCTTGGTGCGGCCCACGATGAAGAGGGCGCCGTCCGCATCCTGCCGCGCCATGTCGCCGGTATTAAGCCAGCCGCCGGGCCGCATGGCCGCTGCCGTCAGTTCCGGCTCGCGGTAGTAGCCCAGCATGATGTTCGGGCCGCGCACCCACAGTTCGCCGGGCAGGCCGACGGCGGTGTCGCCACCCGATTCGTCCACGATGCGTGTTTCCACGCCGGGAATCGCGAAGCCCACCGAGGTATCGCTGCGCGGCGCATCAAGCGGTGTCTGGCTGATGGTGGGCGAGCTTTCCGTCATGCCGTAGCCATTGTGCAGGTGCAGGCCGAGCAGCTTTTCAACATCCGCCTTCAGCGTGGGCGAGAGCGGCGAACCGCCCGCATAGATAAAGCGCAGCTGCGTGGGCAGCGGCTGTGACGGGCCGCCCAGCAGTTCCAGCAGGCGCGCATACATGGCAGGCACGCCCTGCACGATGGTGAGGCCGTCGTGGCGCAGCGCCGCCAGCAGGGCTTCGGCCGAAAAACGGGGAACCAGGTGCAGCGAGGCGCCCGCGTACAGGGTGCCCAGCATGACCGAGGCCAGGCCGTAGACATGGGAGATCGGCAGCACGCCATAGGCCCGGTCATCCGGCGTGAGCCCGCGCAGGCGGCTCGATACGGCGGCGATGAAGAGCAGGTTGCGATGCGAAAGCATCACGCCCTTGGGCTGGCCGGTAGTGCCGGTGGTGTAGATAAGGGCCGCGGGCTGGCGTGCACCGTCCGCATGCACCGGCTCCGGTTCGCAGGCCTCGTTCAGCGGCCCAACCATCCAGCTGGCACCGAGCGGCGATTCCTCCAGTTTTGCGGCATGCCGCTCGCCATGGCCGAAGGCTTCAGGAGATACCCCGCAGGTGTAGACGGTAAAGCGCGCGCCGGAATGCTGCCGGATCTGGTCGATCTCGCGCGCCGACAGCCGCGCATTGACGTTCACAATCCAGGCGTCGCACAGCGCGGCGGCGAAGATCAGGCCCACCTGCACCGCGCAGTTCTCGCCGACCACCATGAGGCGGTCGCCCGGCCGCAGGCCGAGCACGCGCAGGCGTTCCGCCGTGGCCTGCACCGCCTCCCACAGCTCGCCGTAGCGCCAGCTGCGGCCAGCTTCGTGCATGGCGATGGCATGCGGCGCCGCGTCGGCCCAGCGGTGCGGAATGTCGCTGATGCGCGCGGGCAGGGCGCCGAGCAGGGCTGCCACGTCCATCACTGCTGCGCCGCCCTTATCATGTTGCGGGCGATGACGAGCTGCTGGATCTGGCTAGTGCCCTCATAGATGCGGAACAGGCGCACGTCGCGGTAGAAGCGCTCGGCCGGAAAGTCGGAAACATAACCCGCGCCGCCGTGGATCTGCACCGAGCGGTCAGCCACACGGCCGCACATTTCGGAGGCGAACAGCTTGCAGCACGAAGCCTCCGTGCTCACGTCCTCGCCATTGTCGCGGCGGCGCGCGGCGTCCAGCACCATGCATTTCGCGGCATAAATTTCCGTCTTGCTGTCGGCCAGCATGGCCTGGATCAGCTGGAAGTCCACGATGGACTGGCTGAATTGCTGGCGGTCCATTGCATAGCGCAAGGCGTCATCCAGCATGCGTTCGGCCACGCCTACGCAGACGGCGGCTATGTGCAGACGGCCCTTGTCCAGCACCTTCATGGCGGTCTTGAAGCCCACGCCCTCCACGCCGCCGATCAGGTTTTCGGCGGGCACGCGGCAGTTCTCGAAGATCACGTCGCAGGTATGGGCGCCGCGCTGACCCATCTTCTTATCGATCTTGCCCAGTGCTAGGCCGGGCGCGCCGCGCTCCACGATGAAGGCGGAGATCGCGCTCGCGCCTTTGCCCTGCATATCGGTGCGCGCCATCACGGTGAAGATGCTGGCTTCCGGCGCGTTGGTGATGAAACGCTTGGTGCCGTTCAGGATGTAGTAATCGCCCTCGCGCACGGCGGTGGTGCGCAGCGAGGCGGCATCGGAGCCGGAACCTGGTTCGGTCAGCGCGAAGGAGCCAATGATTTCGCCGGAGGCAAGGCGCGGCAGCCAGCGCTGCTTCTGTTCTTCGGTGCCGTCAATGACGATGCCTTGCGAGCCGATGCCGTTGTTGGTGCCGATCAGCGAGCGGAAGGCGGGCGAGGTGCGTGCAATCTCGAAGGCCACCCGCACTTCCTCCTCCATGGTCAGCGCCAGGCCGCCATAAGCTTCGGGAATGGAGAGGCCGAACAGCCCCAGTTCGCGCATCTGCGCCACCACGCCGGCCGGAATCTCGTCCGTCTCGGCCACGATATCCTCCTGCGGCACCAGCACCTCGCGCACGAAGCGGCGGATGCTGTCCAGCAGCAGGGTGAGCGTTTCTTCGTCGCGGATCATGCCTATCCTTTCAGCTGCGGCCCAAGGTTGAATCAATCTGCTGCACCAGTTTCACCAGGCGCGGGCCCAGGTCTTTTTCCAGCCGCTCGCGCGGCAGCAGGAAGGCGGGGCCGCCGCAATTGAAGGCCATCACCTGCTCGCCGCCGATATCGCGCACCGGCACGCCTACCGCATGCACATCGCCCTGCCATTCACCGGCGGAGATGGTGTAGCCACGGTCCTGGTAGTCGCGGAAGCCCTGTTCGATGCCGGCCTTGATCTTGGGCCACAGCGCCGTATCCTTCTTGCGCATATGGTCCATCAGGTAGTCGCGTTCCGTTTCCGGCAGCACGCACAGCAGGGCCTTGCCCATGGCCGTGGTGGCCAGCGGAATGCGCGAGCCAACGTCCAGCCGCAGGGTCACGTTGGCGCTGCTGCGGCAGGTCTCCACATACACCATCTTGAGCCGGTCGCGCGCGCCCAGCGAAACCGAAGCCTGCGCATGCTCGGCCAGCTTGCTCATCAGCGGGCGCGCCATGGTGCGCAAATCCATCGCGGACAGCATGCGGTAGCCGAGGGCCAGCACGCCGGGACCGAGCTGGTACTTGGCCTGCTGCTCGGAGTAGTTCAGGTAGCTAAGTCTGGTCAGCGTATAGGTCAGGCGCGAGATGGTCGCTTTCGCCATCCGGCTGCGCCGGGCCAGTTCTGCATTGGACAGAAAGACCTCGCCGGGCCGGAAGCAGCGCAGCAGTTCCAGCCCGCGCGCGAGGGCGTTCACAAACTGCCTGTCCTTGTGGTCGCTGGTGAAGGCTTCAATATCGTCCATGCCGCCCAGTGTGGCGGCAGCGATATCAGCATGTCAATCGTTTTGTGGAACCATGTTCCGCTGTACGAAACATTTAAAGACTGCACCATTTGTGTTTCCGGATATGGACGCGCTAAACTAAACTCCTAATTCCTTTAGCTGTGACGCCCAGTTAATCGAAGGAATAGGAATGGATAAGGACACCCCTACCCGTCGTGAAGGCAACACTTTGGCAAGCCGGGAGTGGCTCAGGCTTGCGGCGGAAAGTGCATGTGAGCTTGCGATTGTCACGATGGATGCGGAAGGCAAAGTCACCGGCTGGAATGCCGGTGCCGAGCGGAGTTTTGGTTATACGAGCACTGAGATGCTCGGTAAGCCGGTCGATATTCTCTATACTCTCGAAGAGATCGGCCAGGGCGTCCCGCAGGAAGAACGGCGGCGTGCCCGCGCGACGGGGCGCGTCAAAGACGGACGGTGGCACGTGTGCAAGGACGGAGGGCGTGTCTTCTTCGAAATCGTGACAACGCCTTTAGATAATGGTCATATCTGTGGTTTCACGAGGATCGCGCTGGAACAGGGGGGACGTGCGGACGGAGACGGCCTGCACGCCCATGGCTCGCAGCTGGGCTATGCGCAGGAGGAACTCGCTGGCGCGATGAGAGACGAGTTCCTGGCTGTAATGTCGCATGAGTTGCGCCATCCACTGAACCTCATTTCCATTAATGCTGAGCTGCTGCTGCGTTTGCCTGAGGTGGATAAGTCAGCGCCCGCAACGCGGGCCGCATCGGTCATCCGCCATGCCGTTGTAAGCCAGGCAAAAATCATTGAGGATTTGCTCGACATATCTCGCCTTAATACCGGCAAGCTGACCCTGGTACGCGAGGACGTCGACCTGGGTGATATTGCGGCGCGGCTGGTTGATGTGCTGAAGTCGGATCCGCTGGTGGATTCCTTACGCTTGCAGTTTGTACGGCCTGCACAGGCGCTGATGGTAAGTGCTGATGCGGTACGCATGGAGCAGGTGGTATTGAATCTGCTGAACAATGCGGTCAAGTTCACCCCGGCAGGCGGAACCATCGCGCTCGCGCTGAGCGCCGAAGAAGGGGAAGCGCGGTTGGACGTCAGTGACACCGGGGCGGGCATTGAGCCGCGTTTTTTGCCGCGAATCTTCGACATGTTTGGTCAGGGCGGTGCAACTGCTGTCCGTAGTAAAACCGGGCTCGGCATCGGCCTGGCGCTGGTACGGCATATCGTGGAACTGCACGGCGGCCGGGTGGAAGCCGGCTCCGAAGGTGTTGGCCACGGCAGCCGCTTCAGCATCTGGCTGCCACTGGTGCCATGCGAGGGGCGCTGCAAGGATAAGCAGGAAAGTGCCAGCGGGAGCAGCCTGGCCGGTCGCCGCATCCTCCTGGTGGACGATATGGAGGATTCGGTCTACATGTTCCGCACCCTGCTCGAAATGGAAGGCGCAACCGTGCTCGTTGCTACCACCGGCCAGGAAGGACTGGCCATCCTTGGCCGCGAAACGGTGGACGTCGTGATTTCGGATATCTCGATGCCGGACATGGATGGCTATGCGTTCATGCGGGCGGTGCGGACCCAGCCAGCGCTGGCAAACCTGCCAGCCATCGCCGCCAGCGGACTCGGGCGCGAGAAGGATGTGCAGCGGGCGCTCGATGCAGGCTATACCTGCCACCTTACGAAGCCGATCGATATCGAAGTATTGTGCCGCAAGATCAACGAGCATTTGCCAGCATAACCCTGAAGTTTGTGTGCGCCAGCTCACAGCTGACATTGTGTCTTTTCGCCAAACTGATGTTTCAATTCCAATCAGGGGGCGAAGATGCTGAACTACCTTGTCACCATGAAACGGCGCGATGCCGATGCCGAGTTCTACGGCACTTTTTCCGATGAGGACGTCCAGAAGCTGCAGAGCGCAGCGGCCGGGCGTCCTTTCGATCTCGAAAAGTACAAGGCCTATCTGTGCGGCGATGGCGGCATTGCGCTGGCTGCCAAGCCCGATTACGAAGACTCGGTAATGCTCGAACACCGCGAGCTCTGCCACCGCCTGCGCGAAGCGCGCGCCTTCTGAGTTTGTTGCAAACCGTGCTGGCGAATTCCTACACGCCCCGCCGCGTCCATCCTATAGGCGCAGCCCGCCGCGCGCGCCATCATGATCACTCAACTTTCATTGAGTATGAAGGAGGGGAAGATGTTTGCACACAATAAGCGATTGCAATATACGGTCCGCGTCAGCGAGCCCAATCCGGGACTGGCGAACCTGATGCTGGAGCAGTTCGGGGGACCACAGGGCGAGCTGGCCGCGGCCATGCGCTACTTTACCCAGGCCATCAGCGAAGACGATCCAGGCCGCCGCGACATGCTCTTCGATATCGCGACCGAGGAGCTGAGCCACCTGGAAGTGATCGGTAATATCGTCGTCATGCTGAACAAGGGCGCTAAAGGCCGCCTGGCGGAAGGCGTGGACAAGGAAGGCGAGATGTACCGCGCCATCACGGGCGCCGGCAACGACAGCCATATCACGCAGGTGCTGTATGGCGCGGGCTCGCCGCTGACCAATTCGGCCGGCGTGCCATGGACTGCGGCCTATATCGACACCATCGGCGAACCGACGGCCGACCTGCGCTCGAACATCGCGGCCGAAGCACGCGCCAAGATCGTCTACGAACGCCTGATCAACCTCACCGACGATCCGGGGGTGAAGGAAGCGCTGGGCTTCCTGATGACGCGTGAAATCGCGCACCAGAAATCCTTCGAGAAAGCCCTGTATTCCATCCAGCCGAACTTCCCTCCGGGCAAACTGGCGGGCCGTCCGGAATTCGCCAGCGTCTACTTCAATATGTCGCAGGGCGGGCCGGAGCTCAACGGTTCCTGGAACAGCGGCGACAAGTGGCAGACGGTCAGCGACCGCGACCAGCAGATGGGCGTGGACGGCGGCAGCGGCGAAGCGTCGGTGCAGCTGGATGCCGATGATGCGGAACTGCTGAACGCCATGGCGGCGCGCACCATGTCCGATCCGTCCGTCGATCCGATGACGGGCGCCGAACTGGGCATGTCAGCGGAAACGGCGGCGATGACGCCGGGCGCTTCGGCCTCGGGCAAGCAGCCGCCACAGCCAGGCACGGTGCACTAAGCCATGCAGCTGCTGCGTTCGCTTCCTTCATGGCGCTATGCGCTGGGTGCGGCCATCTGCCTTGGCGGCGCACTGGCGCTGATGCAGGATGTTGCGGGCGGCGTGGCAGCCTTCGATGCACGGGTACACGGAGCCCTGCTGGGCGGCGCAACCGCCGCCCTTGCTACGGCGCTGGGCACCTTGCCCGTGCTGCTTTCCCAGAATTTTTCGCAGCGCACCTACGACGCCTTCCTCGGTTTCGGGGCCGGCGTGATGCTGGCGGCGACTGCGTTTTCACTGGTTCTGCCTGCCATCGCGGCCAGCAAGGGCGGGGGCGCCGGGCCCTTTGAAGCCAGCGCTACCGTGGGGGCAGGCATTCTTCTCGGTATGGGCCTGGTGCTGCTGCTCGACCGCGTGGCGCGGCACGAAGCGGTGCTGGCCAATATCGATTCCGAACGCGGCGATTCCATCAAGCGCGCCTGGCTGTTTGTGGCCGCCGTTGCCATTCACAATTTGCCGGAAGGGCTCGCCATTGGCGTGGCCTATGCCGGTGTGGACCTGGCCAAGGCGCACAGCCTGGCCACCGGCATTTCGGTGCAGGACGTGCCCGAAGGACTGGTGGTGGCGCTGGCGCTGCGCACGGTCGGCTATGGCCGTGTGTTTTCCTGCCTGCTCGGTGTGGCGTCCGGACTGATCGAGCCGGTCGCTGCAGTGGCCGGCGCGGTGCTGATTGAATATGCGCGCGAGCTGCTGCCCTGGGGCCTGGCCTTGGCGGCAGGCGCCATGCTGTTCGTCATCAGCCACGACGTGATTCCGGAGGCGCACCGCAAGGGCAACTGCACCAGCGCTTCCTGTGCCGTGGTGGCGGGCTTCATCGTGATGATGGTGCTCGATACGGCATTGGCCTAGCGCGACAGCAGCGCAATCACTTCACTTTCCTCCACCTGCGGAAACTGCTCGTAGTGCTGGCTGACCGATACGAAATGCATGGGTGCGGCGAGGCACTGCACCTCGTCCGCCAGCGGCGCAACCAGCTCCAGCGCATCGGGCGAGGCCACCGGCACGGCGGCCACCAGCCGCTGCGGCTGCTGCACGCGCAGCGTGCGCAAGGCCGCCGCCATGGTGGAACCCGTCGCCAGGCCGTCATCCACCACGATGACCGTGCGCCCCGCGGCATTGGCAGGCGCACGGCCATATGCAGCACGGCGGCGTTGCATCAGTTCCTGTTGTTCGCGAGTTTGCAGCTCCACCCATTCCATGCTCGTGCGTGTGCGGTGAAAGTAGGAAGCGAGCTCGCGGTTGCCATGTTCGTCTACCGCGCCAACGGCCAGCTCCGGGTCGATGGCCGAAGGAATTTTCCGCACCAGCACAACATCGAGTTCGCCTTGCAGGCGTTCCGCAATCAAGGCTGCCATCGGCACTGCGCCGCGCGGAATCGCCAGCACCAGCGGATGGGATGCGCGCAGGTGCTGCAGGCGTTCGGCCAGCAGCGCTGCCGCCTGCAGCCGGTCGCGGAAGGGAAGCTCGATGGCATTCATTGAGCGAGCATAGCGCAAGTCCGCGCCACGTGTTTTCCGACTGCGGCACAAGCGCTTCTCCTACGACGGCCTGCCGGGCGCGTGCAAGAATGAAATGACCGCCCAGGAGAACCGCGATGAACGATGCACCGAACAACACCTTCTTCTTTCCCGGCCAGCGCATCCTTGTCGCCTGCAGCAATGCGCGTGCGGGCAGCGAACTTGCGGACCTGTTCAGCGCCTCCGGCTTTGAAGTGGAATGCGCCAGCGACGGCCTGACGGCCTTGCAGAAGGCGCGCCGTTTCGAACCCTCCGTGATCGTGCTCAGCCTTGACCTGGCTTACCTGGACGGCTTCCAGGTGGCGCGCTCCATCCGCCATCTGCCGGGCTGCACCACCACGCGCACCATGGCCTTGCTGGCCTGGGGCGTTGAGTTGCTGGACCGCCAGCGCTGCTTCGATTACGTGCTGCGCGAACCGTTGCGGCGCTATCAGCACTATGCCTGCAGTCCCGTCGCGAGGCCGCGGCCCAACCTGCATCTTTGTCCCGCGATCCACTGAGAATTTCCTGAAGGTAGCGTGCGCGTACGGACTCGGCAGTAGCCATATATTGACTCTGCAGTTCACTACAACCACTACTACTCTCAAGGAGAAGCACAGTGAAGTTCGCATACAAAGCAGCATTGACCGCAGCCACCCTTATCCTGGCAGCAAGCGCGCAAGCCGCTGGAGGCACCGATATCGGCAACACCTCCGTTGACGATGTGACCCTGAACGGGCAGAACTCGGATGCCTTCGTATTTGCATCGGCCTGGAATCCGCACGCCGGACCGCAAGGCAACACCAGCGGCTTCGGTACCGCCTTCGACGCCTACGGCAGCGGCAGCTGGTCGCTGATCGGCAAGCTCGACAGCGGTTCCGGCTTCTCCGGCAGCAACGCGCTCGACTTCAGCTTCTCCCGCAACGCCGGTTCCGACACCGATGGCGTGTGGTCGGTGACCAATACCGGTTCGCAAGGCCTGAAGCTGGACCTGGTGTTTGCCGTGCATGCGGGCAATGGCGCCGGCGCCTTCCTCTTCGATGACGAAGTCATCGCGGCAGGCGCCACTGTGAACGGCACCTGGAAAATCGACTGGTTCACTGGCAATAACCAGGCCAATCCCGGCTTCTCCAACCTTACCGTGTTCGGCCGCGACGTGAACATCGTGCCGGTACCGGAACCCGAGACCTACGGCATGCTGCTGGCCGGCCTCGGCATGCTGGGCTTCGCGGCGCGCCGCCAAAAGAAGTCCTGATAGAGTAAGCGCCGGGCCGCCATTCTTCGGCCCGGCGTGGAGGAAGTATGGATCAGTTTGATACGGCCGCCATCATGGGCGGGCTGTATGGCGATGGCTTCATCGCCTGCAAGGGAGCGTTTTCGCGCGAGTGGGTGGAAGAGCTGGGCGCAGACATCGGCATGCTGTTCGATGAAGCGCGGCGCACACCCGGTGGCGCGCTGGAGCGGGGACCGAACCGCTACTACGTGGAAATTCATCCGGAACGCCTGCGCGGCTTCCGCGACATCATCACCCATCCGTGGGTATGCGCCGTGTGCGAGGCCATTCTCGGCCCGGACTACAAGATCGTGGAAGCAGGCTTCGATGTGCCCGGGCCGGGCGCGATGATGCAGCCCTGGCACCGCGACTTCGCCGCGCCGCCGCAGACCGTGACGGGACGCCGCCTCAATTCGCTGGCCTTCAATATCACCACCGTCGATGTGACCGAAGACATGGGGCCGTTCGAGATTGCGCCCGGCACCCAATGGGACACCTGGGAAGGCGCCCATCCCATGTTCCCGCCGCCCGGGCTGCACGTGCGCTACGAAGCGCTGCGCCAGCGCAAGCTTGCGCGCATGGGCGATATCTCGGCGCGCTCGGCGCTGACCATCCACCGCGGCACGGCCAACCTCTCGATGAAGTCGCGTCCCGTGTTCGTGCTGGGCGTGGATGCGCCGGATGGTACCAATGCGGACAAGCATGACCTGCAGCTGAGCCGCGGCTATTACGAAGCCCTGGACGAAAAGGTACGGCGGCACCTGGCATGCCGTGTCGTCGATAAACTGGAAACAGTGGAGCAGGGCCACACCATCGATGGCCTGCTGATGGGCGTTAAGCCTTGATGTCGAGCAGGGTGCCGATGCGTTCGTCGGCTGCCTGCACCACTTCGGCCGCCAGGTTGAAGCCTGCCTTGTAGACCAGCGAATTGGTCGTGGATGCCGCCAGGTCAGTGCCCGACAGCGCGCTGCTGTCGGCCGCTGCTGCGGCGCGGCCTTCTACCGACAAAGTTACACCCGAACCTGCCGGGCTCGCTTCCTGGAAGTTGGCCTGCTGCGGCGAAAATCCCTGCGTATTCAGATTGGCAACGTTGTGCGCTTCCACACCCAGCGCTTGCTGGTTGGATTGCAGTGCGGACAGGCCGCTGGAGAGGGCAGAGAGGGACATGCATCCAGTGTACCGCGTTGCCGTGCGGCATGCGAGCGAAATCGCGTCATTCCCGCGTAGGCGGGGATCCAGGTGTGTGCCGCTGGCCACGCTCCTAGTTTCCCGCCTGCGCGGGAACGACCATTAAATATTTATCAGCATTAATATTTTGGGATTGCAATACTCGGTGATTGACACCAAAATCGGAACGTTGCCTGTCGCAAATAAGTTCCGAGGTGCATCATCAATACCTTCCGCCGCTTCCGTACGTTTGCCTTTGCCGCTGTGCTGGCTTCTGCCGCCCACGCGCAAGGCCTGCCGCTGGACGCGCGCCTGAACGAACAGGTCATCACGATTCCCGCCGGCGCCAGCCAGACCATTTCGCTGGAAACCACGCTCTACAAGCCGGCTGGCGACGGCCCATTCCCGCTGCTCATCATTAATCACGGCAAGGCGCCCGGCAACCCCAAGCTCCAGCAGCGCGACCGTTTTGTCTACATGGCAACGCAGTTCGTGCGGCGCGGCTATGCTGTGCTGGTGCCGATGCGCACCGGTTTCGCCCAGAGCTCCGGCAAATACATCGACTACGGCTGCAATATGACGGCCAACGGCTACACCCAGGCCAGCGATATCGCCGACGTGGTGCAGTTCGCGCGCAAACAGCCGTGGATTGACGGCGAACGCATCGTGATCGCAGGCCAGTCCTATGGGGGCCTTGCCAGCATGGCACTTAGCACGCGCGAGCTGCCGGGCGTGCGCGGCGTGATGAATTTTGCAGGCGGCCTGAAAATGCACGGCGGCAGCTGCGACTGGCAATCCGCACTGGTGGATGCCTTCGGCGAGTACGGCCGCAAGAACAAGATCGCCAGCCTGTGGATGTATGGCGCCAACGACAGCTACTTTGGTCCCGAACTGGTGAGCCGCATGTATGACGCCTTCAGCGCCAACGGCGGCAAGGCCGAACTGGTGGCCTACGGCCCCTTCAAGAACGACGCGCACACCATGCTGGGCAGTCGCGACGGCCAGCAGGTATGGGTGCCGGAAGTGGAGCGATTCCTGTTCAAGCTCGGCATGCCGATCCGCGAAACGGTGGCGCTGGCCGATCCCCCTGCGCAGGCGCCTACCAACTACGCACGGCTGGATGATGTGGCGGCCGTGCCTTACCTGCCGGAGCAGGGCCGCGAGCAGTACCGCGACTTCCTGAAACGCGAAACGCCGCGCGCCTTCGCCGTGTCGTCCAGCGGCTCGTGGGGCTGGGCGGAAGAGGGCGAATCGCCGGACATGCGTGCACTGGCGGCCTGCCAGGCAGCGAGCAAGGCGCCATGCAAGCTTTATACGGTGGACAACAGCGTTGTCTGGCCGGACAGCGGTGCGCTCTCGACGGGAGGCCGCTGATATCATCGTTCCATGCGTGGACGAAATGATAACGGCAAGCAGGCAAGCGGCAAGGTCCGGGTTCGGGGCGCGCGCGAACACAATCTCAAAAATGTAGACCTGGAGATCCCGCGCGATGCGCTGGTGGTCTTCACCGGCGTTTCGGGTTCCGGCAAATCCTCGCTCGCCTTCGGCACCCTGTATGCGGAAGCGCAGCGGCGCTATCTCGAATCCGTATCGCCGTATGCGCGGCGGCTGTTCCACCAGATGCCGGTGCCGCAGGTGGACGAAATCGACGGCCTGCCACCGGCCGTGGCGCTGCAGCAGCAGCGCGGCACGCCAACCACGCGGTCTTCGGTCGGCAGTGTTACCACCTTGTCCAACTCACTGCGCATGCTGTATTCGCGGGCCGGCGACTATCCACGCGGGCAGGAGCTGCTGTATGCGGAATCCTTCTCACCCAACACGCCGGAAGGCGCCTGCACCGAATGCCATGGCCTGGGCCGCGTCTACGAAGTCACTGAGCGCTCGATGGTGCCGGATGACAGCCTGACCATCCGGGAGCGGGCGGTGGCCGCGTGGCCAACCGCATGGCATGGCCAGAACCTGCGCGACATCCTGGTGACGCTGGGCTACGACGTCGATACGCCGTGGCGCGACCTGCCGAAGAAAGACCGCGACTGGATCCTGTTCACCGATGAGCAGCCGACCGTGCCGGTGTACGCGGGCTTCACGCCCGAGGAAACGCGGCGCGCGCTGAAACGCAAGGAAACGCCGAGCTACCAGGGCACCTTCACCGGCGCGCGCAAATACGTGCTGCAGACTTTCTCGACCACCGAAAGCGCGTCGATGAAAAAGCGCGTGTCGAAATATATGGTGAGCACGGAATGTCCCGTGTGCCGGGGCAAGCGGCTGCGGGCGGAATCGCTGTCCGTGCAGTTTGCAGGCATGGATATCACGGAGCTGTCGCGCGTGCCGCTCAAGCGGCTGGCGCAGCTGATGCAGCCCTTCGCCGACGGCACGGCAAAGCGCAATGCGAAGGAAGCCGCGGCGCATCCGGAAAAGCTGATCGTCACGCAGCGCATTGCGCAGGACGTGTGCGGGCGGCTGGACGTGCTGCTGGATCTGGGCCTTGGCTATCTTACGCTGGACCGCAGCACGCCAACGCTGTCGCCCGGCGAACTGCAGCGCCTTCGGCTGGCCACGCAGGTGCGCTCCAACCTGTTCGGCGTGGTGTATGTGCTGGACGAACCGTCGGCCGGCCTGCATCCGGCCGATACGGTGGCGCTGCTGCGTGCGATGGACCGGCTCAAGGCTTCCGGCAACTCGCTGTTCGTGGTCGAACATTCGCTGGACGTGGTGCGGCATGCAGACTGGATTGTGGACGTTGGTCCGGCGGCGGGCGAAATGGGCGGGCAGGTGCTGTACAGCGGCGAGCCCGAAGGCCTGAAAGCCGTGAAACTATCGGTAACGCGGCGCTACCTGTATGCGGAGTCCGGGCCTGCGCCGCGTGAGCCGCGGGAACCGCAAGGCTGGCTGACCTTGCGCGGCATCACGCGCAATAACCTGAACAAGCTGGATGCCGAGTTCCCGCTGGGCGTGCTCACCAGCGTGACCGGCGTGTCTGGCTCCGGCAAATCGAGCCTCGTCAGCCAGGTGCTGGTGGAGCTGGTATCGCAGGCGCTGGGCCATGAGGTGCCGGACGAGGCGGAAGAGGGCGAGGAGCTGGAACAGGCCGAAGCTGGCACGCTGGAAGGCCGCATCACAGGCGGGCTGGAAGGCATACGCCGCCTGGTGCGCGTGGACCAGAAGCCGATCGGCCGCACGCCGCGTTCCAATCTTGCCACCTACACCGGCCTGTTCGACCATGTACGCAAGCTGTTCGCCGCAACGAAGCTGGCCCGTTCGCGCAAATACGACGCGGGCCGCTTCTCCTTCAACGTGGCCAAAGGCCGCTGCGAGAACTGCGAAGGGGAAGGCTCGGTGATGGTGGAACTGCTGTTCCTGCCCAGCGTGTACGCCCCATGCCCGGTGTGCCAGGGCGCGCGCTACAACGCCAAGACGCTGGAAGTGACCTACCGCGAACGCAACGTGGCCCAGGTGCTGGACATGACGGTGGATGCGGCCTGGGAATTCTTCGCGGAAGAACCGGCCTTGCACCGCTCGCTCGATGTGCTGCGCGAAGTCGGGCTAGGCTATTTGCGGCTCGGCCAGCCCGCGACCGAACTGTCCGGCGGCGAAGCGCAGCGCATCAAGCTCGCCACCGAGCTGCAGCGCGCGGCACGGGGACGCATGCTGTATGTGCTCGATGAGCCCACGACGGGGCTGCACCCGGCAGATGTTGAGAAGCTGATCGTGCAGCTGCAAACGCTGGTCGATGCGGGCAATACTGTGATTCTCGTCGAGCACGACATGCGGGTGGTGGCGGCCAGCGACTGGGCGATCGACATTGGACCCGGCGCGGGCGAGGAGGGCGGCACGGTGGTTGTCTCCGGCCCGCCTGCGGTGGTGGCGAAGCACCGTGAAAGCCGCACCGCTCCCTATCTGAAGCGATTCATGGAGGGTGGTAGCCAGCACGCTGCTATACGGAGATAATAATGCTTTCTCGTGCATCAGAAGAGTGGGCAGACAGTGAATCGAGCTGTGATACCGATAGCAGTGCAGGGCGCGAGCCGGGAACGCAAGCGGCAGGCGCCGAAAGGCCGCCGCGTGGACCCCGTGGCGCTGGCCGAAGTGCAGGCCTTGCTGGGCACCTCCGAACGGCGGCGTGACCTGCTGATCGAGCACCTGCACCTGATCCAGGACCGCTACGGCTTCCTGTCCACCGCGCACCTCGCTGCGCTGGCTGCCGAGATGCGGCTGGCGCAGGCGGAGGTCTTCGAAGTCTCCAGCTTCTACCACCACTTCGATATCGTGCGCGAAGGCGAAGCGGCACCTGCAGCGCTGACGGTGCGCGTATGCGGCGGCCTCTCCTGCGAGCTGGCCGGCAGCGGCGAGCTGCTCGCCCGCCTGCCAGTGCTTCTCGGCCGCGACGTCCGCATCCTCACCGCCCCCTGCATCGGCCGCTGCGAGCAGGCTCCCGCCGCCCTGGTCGGCCAGCAAGCCATCCCCCACGCCACCCCCGCCGCCATTGCCCAGTCCGTGTCCAACCATGGGGTCAGGCACCAAAGTGGACACGGGCTCAAGCACGACACGGCCGAGTCTGTGTCCACTTTGGTGCCTGACCCCATGGTGGACGGGTACGGCCATCCGGCGGGCTCGGCTGTGGCGGGATATGACTATGCGCTGCTGCGCGCCTGCTATTCGGGCGAGCGCGAGGTGGAGGCGGTGATTGCGGAGCTGGAGCATTCCGGCCTGCGCGGCCTCGGCGGCGCGGGGTTCCCGACGGGGCGCAAATGGCGCATCGTACGCAAGGAGCCTGGACCGCGCCTGATGGCGGTGAATATCGATGAGGGCGAACCGGGCACCTTCAAAGACCGTTTCTACCTCGAACGCGACCCGCAGCGCTTCATCGAAGGCATGCTGATCGCCGCCTGGGCGGTAGGCATCGATGAAATCTACATCTACTTGCGCGACGAATACCACGACTGCCGCAAGCTGCTCGCGACGGAGCTTCAGAAGCTGCACGAAAATCCGCCCGTGCCTCGGCTACCTAAGATCCATCTGCGGCGCGGCGCAGGCGCCTATATCTGCGGCGAGGAATCGGCGATGATCGAATCCATCGAAGGCAAGCGCGGCATGCCCCGCCTGCGGCCGCCGTATGTGGCGCAGGTCGGCCTGTTCGGACGTCCCACGCTGGAACACAATTTCGAAACCCTGTACTGGGTGCGCGACATCCTGGAAAAAGGCGCGGACTGGTTCGCGTCGCAAGGCAGGAACGGCCGCAAGGGCCTGCGTTCCTTCTCCGTATCCGGCCGCGTGAAAGAGCCCGGTGTAAAGCTGGCCCCTGCCGGCATCACGATCCGTGAACTGATTGCCGATTACTGCGGCGGCATGCTGGACGGACATGAGCTGTACGCCTACCTGCCGGGCGGCGCTTCAGGCGGCATTCTTCCCGCCGCGATGGGCGATATCCCGCTCGACTTCGATACCCTGCAGCCTTATGGCTGCTTTATCGGTTCGGCCGCCATCATCGTGCTGTCGAACCATGATACCGCCGCCGCAGCCGCGCGCAACATGATGAGCTTTTTCCGCGATGAATCCTGCGGCCAGTGCACACCGTGCCGCGTGGGCACCGCGAAGGCGGTTGACCTGATCGCGCAGCCGGTATGGGATGCCGGCCTGCTGGGCGAACTCTCTCAGGTAATGCGCGACGCCTCGATCTGCGGACTGGGTCAGGCCGCGCCAAATCCGGTTGACTGCGTGCTGCGCTACTTCCCGCATGAGGTGGGCGCATGAGTGTGAACTTTGAACTGAACGGCAGGAACGTTGCGGCGGTGGCAGGCGAAACGGTCTTCCACGTCGCACGGCGCGAGGGCATTGAGATTCCCACGCTGTGCCACAAGGACGGCCTCGATACCGCAGGTAATTGCCGCGCCTGCGTAGTTGAAATCGATGGGGAACGGGTGCTCGCCCCAAGCTGCTGCCGCTATCCCTCCGAAGGCATGAAGGTGGACACCGCCAGCCCGCGCGCGCTCAGCGCGCAGAAAATGGTGCTGGAGCTGCTGCTGTCCGACATGCCGGAGACCGCGTACACACGCGATAACGAAGTCGATCAATGGGCGCTCAGGCTGGCCGTCGGCAAACCTCGTTTCGCTCCACGCAGGCAGCCGGAAGCCGATCTATCGCATGCAGCCATCGCCGTGAACCTGGACGCCTGCATCCAGTGCACGCGCTGCGTTCGCGCCTGCCGCGACGAACAGGCGAACGACGTGATTGGCCTCGCTTTCCGTGGCGACCACGCCAGCATCGTGTTCGATATGGCCGATCCGATGGGCGCCTCCACCTGCGTGGCTTGCGGCGAATGCGTGCAGGCCTGCCCGACCGGCGCACTGATGCCTGCCCGTGGCGCGGCCCTGCCTGTGCCGGAAAAACGCGTGGAATCGGTCTGCCCATATTGCGGCGTCGGCTGCCAGCTGACCTACAACGTCAGCGATAACCGCATCCAGTATGTGGAAGGGCGCGACGGGCCGGCCAATCATGGACGCCTGTGCGTCAAAGGCCGTTACGGCTTCGACTACGCGCACCATCCGCACCGCCTCACGAAACCGCTGATCCGCCGCGCCGATGCGCCCAAGCGCGGCGACTTCACGATGGACCCAGACCATGTGTTTGATGTGTTCCGCGAAGCCAGCTGGGAGGAAGCGCTGGCACTGGCTGGCGGCAAACTGGCGCAGCTGCGCGATACGCACGGCGCGAAAGCGCTGGCCGGCTTCGGCTCGGCCAAAGGCAGTAACGAAGAGGCCTATCTGTTCCAGAAACTGGTGCGCACGGGCTTCGGCAGCAACAACGTTGACCACTGCACGCGGCTGTGCCATGCGTCCTCGGTGGCCGCGCTGCTGGAGGGCATCGGCTCCGGCGCGGTCTCGAATCCGGTGATGGACGTGATGCAGTCCGAAGTCATTGTGCTGATCGGCGCGAATCCCACGGTGAACCATCCAGTGGCGGCAACGTGGATCAAGAACGCCGTGCGCAAAGGCGCAAAGCTCGTTGTCTGCGATCCGCGCCGTTCCGAACTGGCACGCCAGGCGCACCGCTTCCTGCAGTTCAAGCCCGATACCGACGTGGCGCTGCTGAACGCCATGATGCATGTGATCGTGCACGAAGGCCTGGTGGATGAAACCTTCATTGCCAGCCGCACGATCGGCTACGATGAGCTGCGCCAGAACGTGGAAGGCTACAGCCCCGAGTTGATGGCGCCGATTTGCGGCATCGATGCCGAGACCATTCGCTACACCGCGCGCCTGTACGCAAAGTCGAAAGGTTCAATGATCCTGTGGGGTATGGGTGTTTCGCAGCACGTGCATGGCACGGACAACGCCCGCTGCCTGATCGCGCTGGCGCTGATGACCGGCCAGATCGGCCGCCCCGGCACCGGCCTGCACCCGCTGCGCGGCCAGAACAATGTGCAGGGTGCATCCGACGCAGGACTGATTCCGATGATGTTCCCGGACTACCAGCGCGTGAGCGAGCCGGGAGTGCGCGAGCGCTTCGCCGCCGCGTGGCAGGTGCCACCGGAAACGCTGGACGACAAGCCCGGTCTCACCGTGGTGGAGGTGATGGACGCCATCATCGACGGCAAGGTGCGCGGCATGTACATCATGGGCGAGAATCCGGCCATGTCCGACCCGGACGCGAACCACGCCCGCGAAGCGCTGGCCGCGCTCGATCACCTGGTGGTGCAGGATATCTTCCTCACCGAAACCGCCTACCTGGCCGACGTGATCCTGCCTGCCAGCGCCTTCCCGGAAAAGACGGGCAGCTTCACGAACACCGACCGCACGGTGCAGATCGGCCGCAAGGCCATCGACCCGCCGGGCGAAGCGAAGCAGGACCTGTGGATCATCCAGCAGATCGCCCGCGAAATGGGCCTCGACTGGCAGTATGGCCATGTCTCCGAAGTGTTCGAGGAAATGCGCGGCGTGATGCCGAGCATTGCAGGCATCAGCTGGCAGCGGCTGGAGCGCGAACACGCGGTGACCTACCCATGCCCGGCAGAGGACCATCCCGGTACGCCGGTCGTCTTCACCGAGCAGTTCCCGCGCGAGTCCGGCAAGGCGCGCTTCGTGCCCGCCGATATCATCCCGGCCAATGAGAGGCCGGATGCGGAGTACCCGATGGTGCTGATCACGGGCCGCCAGCTGGAGCACTGGCACACCGGCAGCATGACGCGCCGCGCCTCTGTGCTGGACGCGATCGAGCCCGACCCGGTAGCGCTGGTGCATCCGCTCGACCTGGCGGCGATGGGCGTGGAACCCGGCGCAACGATCACCATCGCGTCGCGCCGCGGCGAAGTGGCCTCGTACGCGCGTGCCGACGACAGCTCGCCGCGCGGCGCCATCTTTGTGCCGTTCTGCTATTACGAAGCGGCCGTCAACAAGCTGACCAATCCCGCGCTGGACCCGTTCGGCAAGATCCCCGAGTTCAAATACTGCGCCATCCGCGTCATTCCGGGCGGCGAAGTGGCGGAGCAGGGCAGCTATGGCGGCGGCCAACTGCTGGAGCCGCCGGTCCATTCCGGGTAAGATGTCCCCAGCGGATGAGTCCGCAACATGACACCATGGGGTCAGGCACCAGGTGTCACATGACAGGCGGTGCCTGACCCCATGGTGTCAGTGTTGAGGAGGCAAGGTGGCTGGGAAAATAGAGATGTCCGGACTGGCTAGCGGTGCGGCCGGCGCGCAGAAGGCGCGCTGATGTCGCTGCTGGACGCGGTGCAGACCGCCTTCCGCCTCCTGTTCACGGGTGATTCCGTGCTGTGGAATATTGTCTGGGTGTCGCTTAGCACCAGCATTGCCGGTCTGCTGATTGCCACGCCTTTCGCCGTCGCGGGCGGCTATGCCATTGCGATGCACCAGTTTCCCGGCCGCCGCCTTGTAATCTGGCTGGCGCAGGCCGCGCTGTCGCTGCCGACAGTGCTCATCGGCCTCCTGCTTTACCTGCTGCTGTCGCGGCACGGTGCGCTGGGCGGCCTGCAATGGCTGTTCAGCCAGTCCGGCATCATTGCCGGCCAGGTGCTGATTGCCATGCCGGTGCTGCTGGCCTTCACACTGTCTGCCGTGCAGGCGGCCGATCCGCGCTACGCCGAAACTGCCATCGCCCACGGCGCCTCGCCACTGCGCGTAATGGCTACGCTGCTCTACGAGGTGCGTTATGGCGTGATGGCAGCAGTGATCAGCGGCTTCGGCCGCGTTATCTCGGAAGTGGGCTGCGCGATGATGGTAGGCGGGAATATCGCAGGCTACACGCGCACCATCACCACGGCCATCGCGCTCGAAACCAGCAAGGGCGAATTCGCACAAGGCATCGCACTCGGCATCGTGCTGGTAACAATTGCGCTTGCCATGAACGGCGCCATGATGCTGCTGCAGGGCGATGCCCATGCAGCGCGGGGGCGCGCATGACTTTGCTCGCCTTCGGCCGCCTGCACAAACGCTTCGGCGCGCAGACCTTGTTTGACCTCGACGGCTTGCAGATCGACAGCGCAAGCGCCTACGTGCTCACCGGTGTGAACGGCGCAGGCAAGAGCACCTTGCTGCGCGCGCTCGCGGGCCTGGTGCCGGCCGAGGCGAGCGATGTGCGCTTCAATGGCGAGACCGTGCAGTTGAAGCCTTATCCGCAGGCGATGCGCGATGCCATCGTCTACGTGCACCAGCACCCGGTGATGTTCTCCACCAGCGTTGAGGACAATATCGCTTACGGCCTGAAAACGCGCCGCAGGCCGGCTGCGGAAATCCGCGCGGCCGTGGCCGAAGCCGTGGAATGGGCCGGGGTAGGGCATCTGCGCGGCAGCAACCCGCTCACCCTGTCCGGCGGCGAGAAGCAGCGCGTGGCGCTGGCGCGGGCGCGCGTGCTGAAACCGCGCCTGATGCTGCTCGATGAACCGACCGCCAGCCTCGATGGCGAGGCGCGCGAGCAGGTGATTGCCCTGATTCCCGACCTGATTCGCTCCGGCGCAAGCGTTATCATTGCCTGCCATGACCGCGACCTGATTAACCTGCCCGAAGTGCGGCGCATGAAGCTGCGCGACGGGCGCCTTGAGTACCGCTAAACAAAGGAGATCGTATGAAACGCCGCCTCTTGCTTGTTGCCGCCGCCGCGATGGCGCTGTGTGGTTCCGCTTCCGCACAGCAGGTCATCAAACTGTCCACCACCACCAGCACCGAGAATTCAGGCCTCCTGGCCTACCTGCTGCCGATGTTCGAGGCGAAGGCGAATGCGAAGGTGCAGGTGATTTCGGTCGGCACCGGCAAGGCGCTGGAGCTGGCGAAGAACGGTGACGTGGATGTCACGCTGGTGCACGCGCGCTCCGCTGAGGACAAGTTCGTGGCAGAAGGCTGGGGCGTGGACCGGCGCGATGTGATGTATAACGACTTCATCGTGGTCGGTCCGGCCAGCGACCCGTCCGCGCTCAAGGGCAGCCGCGATGTGATCGATTCCTTCCGCAAGATTGCGTCCACCGGAGCGAAGTTCGTCTCGCGCGGCGACAATTCCGGCACCGACATCATGGAGAAGGGCTACTGGAAGCAGTCCGGCACCCATCCAGCGCCCGCACGTTATATCTCGGCAGGCCTGGGCATGGGCGAAGTGCTGAACATGGCGGCCGAGCTGCAGGGCTACACGCTGACCGACCGCGCCACCTACGGCGCCTACCAGGCCAAGACCGGACTGGCGGTGCTGGTGGAGGGGGACCCCAAAATGTTCAACCCTTACGGCATTATTGCGGTGAATCCGGCAAAACACCCGGGCATCAATTACCAGGGCGCAAAGCAGCTGATTGAATGGATCACCTCGCCTGAAGGCCAGGCGAAGATCGCCGCCTTCAAACCAGCCGGCCAGCAGCTCTTCTTCCCTTCTGCAAAATAGACCGGCACACGTTTGATCCAGATCATGGTTGCGCATTGAGGAATCTTTAGTCTTGGCTGTCCCGCCGCGATTCTGCGACGGGCTGTCCAAACTAAGCAGAGGCCAATCCATGTATCCATTTACCCAGGCAGTAACTCCTGCCGCCCAGAATCACATTCAGGCGCAGGTGGCGTTTTTCAACGATATGTCCCGCTCGCTGATGCAGAGCGCGCAGCAGTTCAGCGAGTTGCAACTGCAGTTCGCGCAATCCTTCATCGAAGACAGCGCGGCAACAGGCGAGGCCTTTATCGGCATCGGCAAGCCCACCGAGCTGTTCAGCATCGCCGCAACCCGTGCCCAGCCGGCGGCCATGCGGCTGCGGGCTTACCAGCAGCAGCTCTCGCGCATCACGGCAGATGGACAGGCCAGCCTGATCCGGGTGGCAGGCGACCATGCCGAGGAAACCACCCGCGCCGCCCGTGAATTCACCGATGAGGTCACGCGCATTACCTCTGAAGAAACGGAACGCACGCTGCGCAACCAGCATGACGCAATGCGCCAGCTGGCCAATCCGCTGGACGGCATCATGGACAGTGCCGCCCGCCATGCACGCGCTGCCATGGGTGACGGACTCGACTTTGCCGCCGCACAGACCGGTGCAGCGGCGGCCGCCGCTTCAACTGCCGCGCGTCCCGCTTCGCGGAAGGAGGCGCAACCCGGCTGAGTAAACTGCCTAGCCATGCGCTCCCGCACGATTGGCCTTGCTAGACTGGCCGCTCGACATAAGGGGAGAGCATGGACTTCATCGATTTGCTGCAATGGCCAGCCATGGCCGCTTCGCTGCTGGCGGCATGGCTGGTGGGCTCGCGCAGTGCGCACCGGCGCCTCGCGGGCTTTGTCGTATTCCTCATCAGTAATGTGCTGTGGGTCATCTGGGGCTGGCAGGACGACGCCTGGGCGCTGATCGTATTAAACTGCTGCCTGGCCGCGACCAATATTCGCGGCATCGTCAAAAACGAGAACAAGCAGCCGGATACCCCATGAGCGATTCCCTCCATATTGTCTGCCCGCATTGCGACGCCGTGAACCGCGTTCCCGCGCCAAGGCTGGACGACGAACCTACCTGCGGCAAGTGCACTAAGCAGCTGTTCACCGGCCATCCTGTGGACCTGTCGAGCCAGCGTTTCCTCAAACATATCGAGCGCAGCGATATTCCTGTGCTGGTCGATTTCTGGGCGCCATGGTGCGGGCCTTGCCGCACCATGGCGCCGTTCTATGAACAGGCCGCGCAGCGCCTGGAGCCGCACTACCGCGTGGTGAAAGTGAATACCGAGGACGCGCAGGACATCGGCGCGCGCTACAACATCCGCAGCATTCCCACGCTGGCCTTGTTCCGCAATGGCCGCGAAATTGCACGGCAGCCGGGCGCCATGGATACCAATAACATCCTCGGCTGGGTGCAGCAAAATTCAAGATAAATAAACCAATAAGTTTACTTATTGTCGAGGCAGGTCTAACATGGCGGTATGAAAACGCCATTACTGATTGCCGCCGCCTGCCTGATGGCCTTGCTGTCCACGGTAGGCGCCTCGCTGCCATATCCCATTCTGCCGCCGCTGTTTGCGTCCGATGCGCCGAACAGCCTGAACAACTTCCTCGGCATGCCTCCGAAGCTGCTGTTCGGCGTTGCGCTGACCATCAATCCGCTGGGCCTGCTGCTCGGGGCAACTCTGATGGGATCGCTCTCCGACCGCTACGGCCGCAGGCGGGTGCTGCTGGTGACCGGTTTCGGCGGCGCCATCGGCCATGCCATCACGGCGCTGGCCCTGGTCTTTGAAAACTATCCGGTGTTCATCGTGGCCCGTTTCGTCACTGGCCTGGCGGAAGGGAACGGTTCGGTGGCCCGTGCGCTGCTGGCCGAGCGGCTCGAGGGGGCGCTGCGCCTGCGCGCGCTGTCCTGGCTGAACGGCGCCTTCCATGCCGGTTGGCTGGTGGGGCCGGTGCTGGCTGGGCTTACGCTGGGCTTCGGCATTACCGTGCCCTTCATGGTGGCAGTGGCGGCGCTGGTGCTGGCTTCGCTGCTTGTGATGGCAGCCCTGCCGCCGGAAGCACCGTCTGCTGACACCAGCTCCATCTGGCAGGTGGCGCGCGAACGGCATGCATTGAACCTGCTGCGCTTCCCTGAACTGCGCACGCTGTTCACGGTCTCGCTCGCGGTGGCCTGCGGCGTGACGTCCTTCTATTCCTATTACCCGCTCTGGCTGGTGGAAGTGGGCAACTACGACACCGGCGCCATTGCCACCGCCAATATGGTCATGTGCGGCATCATGACCACTGCTTCGCTCTTCGCCGGACGGCAAAGCGCAGTGGAGCCGCTGCGCCGCGCCGCCTGGTTCGCCTGGGGCGTGGCGGCCACGGTGGCCGGTGTGGCGCTGGGCAATCTGTGGATCGGCCTGGTGGCCATCTCCCTGTTCGGCATTCCGAATGCGTTTTACAATACCGTGGTGCAAGGCTGGGCCGCCGAGCGTTTCAGCGCGCACGGCCAGGGCGCCATCATGGGCTTGCTGTCCACCACCTTCTGCCTCGCCAGCATCCTGACGGCGCTGGCGGGGGCGCTGCTGTCGCTGCTGGATACGCGGCTGGTGCTGGGCCTGGGCGCCGCCCTGTGTGCCTGGGCCGGGTGGCGCATCGGCGCATGGCGCAGCGAGCTGGCGGCTACACGTCTTTCCGCAAACGGAGCAACACTTTGAATACAGCAGACCAGATTCTCTTCCTTCTCAAAACGCGTGGCGCCAAGACGGCGCAGCAGTTGGCTGCGATGCTGGACCTGACCTCCATGGGCACGCGCCGCCATCTGGAGGCGGCGGAAGAGAAGGGGCTGGTGCGCTTCGAGGACGTGGCGGAGAAAGTGGGCCGGCCTTCGCGGCGCTGGCTGCTGACCGACGCGGGCCATGCGCGCTTCCCGGACCGCCACGCCGACCTCACGCTGCAACTGATCACGCAGATCCGCAGCCTGTTCGGCGAGGAGGGCATGGAAAAGCTGATCGTGGCGCGCGAGCAGGCCAGCGAGGAGTTCTACCGCAATACCGTGGGCCAGGCAGGGGTGCTTGGCGAGCGCGTTCAGTCGCTGGCGATGGCGCGCGAAGTGGAAGGCTATATGGCCGAGGTGGAGATGCAGGACGACGGCAGCCTGCTGCTGGTGGAGAATCATTGCCCCATCTGCGCCGCTGCGCGCGAGTGCCAGAAGTTTTGCCGATCGGAGCTGGATGTGTTCCAGCGCGTGCTCGGGCCAGAATGCACGGTTGAGCGCACCGAGCACCTGCTGGCAGGCGCGCGCCGCTGCGCCTATCGGATCGTCCCTCTGCAAAAGTCTGGTGTAAAGTAGCAAAAACAGCAAGGGAGGACGTATGCAGAACGACGAGGACCGCCGTCAGTTCGTCGCCGAGGTATGGCGCCGCTTTGAAGAAGTGCAGAACTGGGCCATTGCCAACTGGCCGGACAAGGAACACCCGCTGACGACATCGGATTTCGTCGAAGGCCGCAAGGAGATCCTTGGCCTCGGCCTGCCGCCGTCGCAGAAGCTCAGGCAGGAACCGGAGCCCGCTCCTGAACCCGAGGACGGTGGCCCGCAATACGAAGACGTAACCCCCGCGCCCTGGCCCTGATGTTAGCACATGGGGACAGACCTAATTGGGGTCTGTCCCCGGTACCTCAGTCGACCACCGAACACAGTCTGCGCCGACCGTGTTGAGTGGCGGACTGGGCTCTCGGGGACAGACCCCGATTAGCTTTGCTAATGGGGGTCTGTCCCCATCTGTCCCGGGCTGTGCTGCGCGAACACCCACGCCAGCAGGCTGGCGACGAGGCAGCCTGCCACACCGCAGGCCAGCTTGAAGGCGCTGTCGAACAGCAGCGGCGCCACCAGGCCGGACACCAGCGCGAACAGCGTCATCTGGATAAAGGACTGCAGCGACGCTGCCAGCCCGCTATGGTTCGGGAAGTGGCGCATGGCCAGCAGCGACAGCGGCGGCATGGCAATCGCCAGCGACAGCGAATAGAAGAAGAGCGGCAGCACCGCCCACGGAATCTCGGCCACGAAGAAGTGCGTGTAAGCCACGTTCACAGCCGCCGACACAGCCATGCCCACATAGCTGATCCACACCAGCTTGACCTGCGAATAGCGGTGCGCCAGCTTGCCCGAAAGCGCCGATCCCACCACCATGCCCGACACCAGTGGAATGAACAGCCACGCAAACGCCGTCTCCGGCAGGTGCAGGATATTCATGATGAAGTAAGCCGCCGAGCCGATATACAGCGCAAATCCGCCGAAGGCCGCGCCCAGCGCAACCGCCAGCAGCAAGAACTGTTTGTGGCGCAGCACGCGCAGGTAATTGCCCGCGATGGTTTTGAATTCGAAGGGATGGCGGTCCTTCGCCGGCAGGCTTTCCGGCAGCCAGCGGTAGACCGCAACGAACATCAGCACTGCGAACAGGGTGAGGAACCAGAAGATCGAACGCCAGCCGAACGACACCTGCAGCCAGCCGCCGAGAATCGGCGCCAGTGCGGGCGCCAGGCCGAACACCATCATGATGTGGGCGAGGATTTTCTGCGCTTCGGCGCCGCTGAAGCGGTCCTGCACGATGGCGCGTCCCACCACGGAGCCCGCGCCTGACGCGAGGCCCTGCAGCACGCGGCACACGATCAGCATGCCGAGCGAACCGGCCAGCGCGCCGCCGATGGAGGCAATGATATACAGCACCAGCGACCACAGGATGACAGGGCGGCGGCCGAACGTATCGGACAGCGTGCCGTAGAACAGCATCATGAAGGCGAAGGTGAACAGGAAAAGGCTCAGCGTCTGCTGGATCGCCAGCGGCGTTGCGTCGAAGGTTTGCGCAATGGCGGGGAAGGACGGCAGATAGGTGTCGATGGCCAGCGGCCCGACCATGGTCAACCCGGCCAGGAGCACGGTCAGCAAAATATTCATGGATGGTTTATCGTTGTGGGCCCGATATTGTACGCCAAGCTTTCCATATGCATAAAACGCATAAGCTTTGGCGAAAAATGTTCTTCGCTTTGACAGACCGTTTCAGTAAGCTGAAAAATTGCTTCTTCGACCAACATCATGACCATCGACACCTTTGACGGCACCAGCGTGAAACCCGCGCATTGGGATCTGGACAATGTGGTGCGCCAGCTGCGCGTTTCGCGCGAGGCTACCCACAATATCAGGCATCAGCGCCGCATTCGCGAGCTGCCGTCGCGCGAAGCGCTGACCACCATCGTCAACGGCCTGTCGGCCGTGCTCTTCCCCACGCATTATGGGCGGCCGAACCTGACCGACGAGAGCATCGACTACTTCGTGGGCGACACGCTGACCACCACGTTGAACCGCCTCACGGAGCAGGTGCGGCGCGGCCTGCAATTCGCGGACACGGATGAAGTGCCGGATGAGGCGGCACTTACCCAGCGCGCGCACGATATCACGCGCAACTTCGCGGCCAGCCTGCCGGAAGTGCGGGCGCTGCTGGTGTCGGACGTGCAGGCCGCCTACTCGGGCGACCCGGCGGCAACCTCGATTGCGGAGATCATGCTGTGCTATCCCGGCACCATCGCCATCCTGCACTACCGCCTGGCGCACCAGCTGCACAAGCTGGGTTCTCCCTTCATTGCGCGCATGATCTGCGATATCAGCCATACGCTGACCGGCATCGACATTCACCCGGCCGCGCAGATCGGCGGCAGCTTCTTCATCGACCATGGCACCGGCGTGGTGATCGGCGAAACGGCCATCATCGGCGAGCGCGTGCGCCTGTACCAGCACGTAACGCTGGGCGCCAAGCGCTTCCCGGCCGATGCCTCGGGCGCCCTGATCAAGGGCACGCCGCGCCATCCGATTGTGGAAGACGATGTGGTGATCTATGCAGGCGCCACCATCCTGGGCCGCATCACCATCGGCGCCGGTTCCACCGTCGGCGGTAATGTGTGGCTCACGCAGAGCGTGCCGCCAGGCTGCAGCGTGTCGCAGGCGCAGATGCGCAACGACTGAGTTTCAGATGGCGTGGGCGGCGTGCAGCGCGTCGAGTATATCGGCGCGCAGTGTGGCCAGCCGCGCGTCGCTGCGGTGGCGGGGATGGCTGGCGCGCACATGGAATTCGGCGCGCAGCGGGCCGGCGCTGTTGTCCAGCATGAGAATGCGGTCGCTCAGGTAGAGCGCTTCATCGATATCGTGCGTCACCAGCAGCACCGTCAGGCCGTGCTGGCGGGCGATGCGGGACAGCAGGTCCTGCAGCTTCATGCGCGTGAAGGCATCTACCGCGGAGAAGGGCTCATCCAGCAGCAGGATGCGCGGGCGGGTGAACAGGCCGCGTGCGATCGCGGCGCGCTGGGCCTGGCCGCCGGACAGCTGCTTCGGCAGGCGGTCGCCCAAACCTGCCAGTCCCACTTCTTCCAGCAGCAGTTCCACTTGCAGCGCGTTCTCGCCCCCCGCCGGGCAGCCGAAGGCGATATTGCGCGCCACGCTGAGCCAGGGGAAGAGGCGCGGCTCCTGGAAGATGATGCCGATCTGGCTGCTCACGCCATGCAGCGTGCTGCCATCCAGTTTGATCTGGCCTTGCCATTGCTGGTCCAGGCCGGCCAGGATGGCCAGCAGGCTGCTTTTGCCACAGCCGCTGGCGCCGATCAGGGATACGATCTCGCCTTCCTTCAGTTCCAGTTCCAGGCCACGCAGCACGGCGCGCTCGCCGTAGCGTTTTTCGTCCACCCGGATGTGCAGCAGTTCGCTCATCGTGCGGCCCCCGAGCCATAGCTGTCGCGCCAGTGCAGCAGGCGGGTTTCGGCGCGGTGCATGATGCCGTCGCTGATCTTGCCGAGGATGGCCAGCAGCACGATGGCGGCAATCACGATATCGGCGCGGCTGGTTTCGCGGCCATCGCTCAACAGGTAGCCGAGGCCCTTGCTGGCGGCAATCAGTTCGGCCGCCACCATGAACATCCAGGCGAGGCTCAGGCCATTGCGCAGGCCCGTAAGGATGGCCGGCAGCGAGGCGGGCAGCAGCACGCGGCGCGCGAGCTGGATGCCGTTCAGGCGGTAGAGCCGTCCCACTTCGATCAGCTTGCGGTCCACATCGCGGATGCCGGAGGCCACGCCCATATAGACCGGGAAGAAGGCACCGATGGCGATCAGCACTATTTTCGGCGCCTCGTCGATGCCCAGCCAGAGCAGCAGCAACGGCACCCACGCCAGCGAAGGGATGGCACGCAGCGCCTGGAACGCCGGGTCCAACAGGGCGGACAGGCGCCGGCTCAGGCCGACCGCTGCGCCGAGCGCGATGGCCAGCACCGCGCCTGCGCCGAAGCCGGCCAGCACGCGCAAGGTGCTCGCGCTAATGTGCTGGGCGAGCCCGTTGCGCGCCAGGTCGGCGATGGTTTCGGCCACGGCGCTCGGCGGCGGCAACTGGCTGGCAGGCAGCGCGCCGCTGCGCACGGCCAGTTCCGCTGCTGCCAGCGCGGCCAGCGGCAGCAGCAGGCCCCACCAGCGGCTCGCGTTCTTGTGCGCCTTGTCCTTGCCCTCCGTGGCAGGGGTGATCGCGGCGCCGGGCGTGGCGCCGCGGCCGCCGGTGCGTTGCGCGAGTGCCGTCAAGCGTGCAGGAACATGCAGGGCGCCAAGGGCGATGCCGGAATCGATTAGGTCGGCCGTGCCGGCAGCGAATTTCACGCTGGTGGCATCGGCCACTGCGGCCCCGAACTTCGCAGGCGAGACGTCGCCCGCAGTCGTCACGGGTACAGCGCCCGAGCCGCCGGCCGCAGCTATCGCGAATGCCGCATCCGAGGCGTTGGCCGTGCCGGCGGCGAATGCGGCAGCGGGGACGTGCATTGCCGGCGCCGCGAATGGCGAGCCGGCTGCGTCCGCGGTGGCGGAGGCGATGACCGTGCGCAGGACGGCGCGTGGCGTCGGCGACACATCGGCGCTGCACTGCGGCAGAAGGGATGCGCTTGCGGTGCTGGACATGGCGGAGCTCCGGCTTATAGGCGTGCGATCAGGGGCTGCGCGAAACGCGTATCGATCAGGTCCGTGATCGTGCGGTCCAGGTCCGTTCCCTGTCTGACGAGCGATTCTTCGAGCAGAATGGGGGCGGCCTGCTGCAGCGCCTTCACATGCTCGGCCGAAGGTTGTGGATTGGAGAAGTCGCTGCGCAGCTTGATCTGCAACAGCGCCACCGGCAGCGAGACTTTGGCTTCTTCCGACAGGATCTTCGCCGCCTCGGTCGGATTCGTGCGAATCCATGCACGCGCTTTTTCATAGCCGCGGATAACGCGGCCTACTTCATCGGCACGCTCGGCAAGAAAGTCTTCGCGCACATTCAGGAAGCCGTAGGTGTTGTAGGCGACATTCCGGTACAGCAGGCGCGAGCCGCCTTCCAGTTCGCTGGCTGCCATATGCGGGTCCAGCCCCGCCCATGCATCCACCTTGCCTTGCTCCAGCGCCGCGCGTCCGTCGGCATGCTGCAGGCTGACGTGCTCGATATCGCTGCGTTTCAGGCCCGCGCTTTTCAGGGAACGCAGCAGGAACAGGTAAGGGTCGGTGCCCTTGGTGGCTGCTACCTTCTTGCCTTTCAGGTCCGCGATGCTGCGGATCGGCGAATCCTTGCGCACCACCAGCGCCGTCCATTCCGGCCGCGAATAGATATATGGCGTGCGGATCGGATTGCCGTTGGCTTTGGCCAGAAGCGCCGCCAGTCCTGCACTGGAGCCGATATCGATACTGTTCGAGTTCAGGTATTCCAGCGCGCGGTTGCTGCCTGCGCTCAGCACCCATTTCACCTGCGTGCCATCGCGCTTGAAGTCTTCTTCCAGCCAGCCGAAGCGGCGCAGCACCAGGCTTGTGGGCGAGTAGTACGCATAGTCCAGGCGCAGTTCCTTCAGCGGCGCGGCTGCGGCACGCACCAGGGTTGGGAGAGCGGACAGCGCAGCGCTGGAAGCGGCCAGTTGCAAGAGGGTTCTGCGTTTCATGGGTTTTCCTTATGGTTTCATGCCGCGGACTGCAGCGGCTCAGGGGAGATGGAGGCCTGTCGGCCCGGATGTTCGTCCAGCAGGCGGTCGCCCTGGCGGAACAGCTTGTCGCGCAACGTGCCCTCGGCATAGGCAAGCGGATACCGCCCGCGCTTCTGCAGTTCCGGAACGATGTACTTCACGACGTCGCACATCGATTCATGCGCGAGTGCGAAGGCGAGGTTGAAGCCGTCGATGCCGGTTTCGTCGAGCCAGGCTTCCAGCTGGTCCGCCACCTGGACCGGATTCCCGACCAATACCGGGCCGCGCCCGCCAAGGCCGATGAAGAGAGCGGCTTCGCGCACGGTCCACTTGCGGTTCGGATCTGCCGCGCTGAAAGACGCCAGCGCGGAGCGGCCCGCGTCGGAATCGATGTAGTCGATGGTGGCATCCAGCGGGTAGCGGCTGAAATCCACACCAGTCCACCCGGAGAGCAGCGTCAGCGAGGCTTCGATGTCGATGTGGCGCAAATAGTCCTCATGCCTGGCCCGCGCTTCGGCTTCGGTGGCGCCGGTAATGATGAGTGCCTGCGCGTACACCAGCAGATGGCGCGGATCACGGCCCTGCGCGGCGCGCTCATTGCGCAGCGTGTCCACATAGCGCTTGACGATCTGCTTGCTGGGCGCGCTGACGAAGGTCGCTTCGGCATGCGTGGCGGCGAACAATGTCCCGCGCGGCGATGCGCCTGCCTGGTACAGCAGGGGCGTGCGCTGTGGCGAAGGTTCGGAGAGATGGATGCCGGGCACCGTATAGTGGCGTCCATAATGATTGATCGGGTGCACGCGCGCAGGATCGGTGTAGATGCCGCGCTGCTTGTCGCGCAATACCGCGCCGTCCTCCCAGCTCTTTTCCCACAGCTTGTAGACGACTTCCAGGTATTCGTCCGCCAGGTCGTAGCGTTCGTCGTGCCCCAATTGGCGGCTCAGGCCAAGGTTGCGTGCCGCGCTGTCCAGATATCCGGTGACGATGTTCCAGCCGACGCGGCCGCGCGTAATGTGGTCGAGCGTGGACATGCGGCGCGCGAAGGTATACGGATGTTCGTAGGTCAGCGCGGCGGTCACCCCGAAACCGAGATGGCGCGTCACGCCCGCCATCAGGGGAACCAGCGCGAGCGGATCGTTCAGCGGCACCTGGATGCCGTGTTTCAGCGCCGCCCTGGTGTCGCCCTGGTACACGTCGTAGACCCCCAGCACGTCGGCAAGGAAGACCGCATCGAACAAGCCTTCCTCCAGCAGGCGCGCCAGCTCGGTCCAGTGTTCCGGGTCGTGGTAGCGGTGGCTGCTGTCCCGTGGATGGCGCCACAATCCGGGCGACTGGTGCCCGGCGGCGTTCATCTGGAAGGCGTTGAAACGGATCCTGCGTGTCATCGGCGGCCTTCGAGCGCAAGCTGGTAGTCGGTCTTGGAGTAGTCCTTGAAGTGCTTGTTGGTGATGTCGAGGAATTCTTTCGAACGGTAGGCTGCTGCGATGTCCTTCGCAAACTGCTTGTCCTTGTCAGCGCTGCGTACGGCCACGAGATTGATGTAGGCCGGAGAAATCTTCTCGCGCACCAGCGCATCGCTCAGTTTCAGGCCGGAAGCGAGGGCGTAGTTCCCGTTGACGAAGGAGTAGTCCGTGTCCTGCAGTGAGCGCGGCAGTTGCGCCGCTTCCAGCGGGATCAGCTTGATGTTCTTCAGGTTCTGCGCCACATCCTTCTCCGATGCGCGGATGGAATCTGCACCTGCGCGCAGCTTGATCCAGCCCAGCTGGTCCAGCAGCACCAGCGCGCGCGCCTGGTTGGTCGGGTCGTTCGGCAGGGCGACCGTGGTGCCGGCTTTCACCTCGTTCAGCGTCTTGTGCTTCCTGCTGTAGATGGCGATGGGCGCGGTGGGGATCGTGACCAGAGGGGCCAATGCCAGCTTGTGTTCGGCCGCGAACTTGTTCAGGTAGGTCACGTGCTGGAACACGTTGGCATCCAGCGAGCCTTCCGCCAGCGCGAAATTCGGCTGGATGTAGTCATTGAATTCCACCAGCTTGACCTTGTAACCCTGTTTTTCGAGAATAGGCTTGATACCGAGCTTGATCTGGTCTGCATAAGGGCCGGCGCTGGTGCCGATCACGAGTTCCTTTGGATCACGTGCGCTGGCATTGCCGGCGATCGCGGCGAACAACAGGGCGGCAAGCAGGGTGCGTCGTTGGATTTGCATGGTATTCCTTGTTAACGTTTGTCCAGGCGGCGCGCGACGCGGCCGCCGGTGAACTGGATGGCTTGTACGATCAGGACCAGGATGGCGACCGTGGCGATCATCACATCAGTCTCGAAACGGTAGTAGCCGTAGCGGATCGCGAGGTCGCCGATGCCCCCGCCGCCCACCACGCCGGCCACGGCCGAATAGGACAGGAAGCTGATCGACAGCACGGTGAGCGCCAGCACGATGCTGGAACGGGCTTCCACCAGCAGCACGCGCAGGATGACCTGGAGTTCGCTGGCACCCATCGCATGCGCTGCTTCGATTACCCCGCGCGGTACTTCACGCAGGCTCTGTTCGACCAGGCGTGCGAAGTAAGGAATGGCGGCGAAGGACAGCGGCACGGCCGCCGCCAGCGGGCCGATGCTGGTGCCTGCGATCACACGCGTGAGCGGCACCAGCGCCACCAGCAGGATGATGAAGGGGAAGGAACGTACCGTATTCACCAGCCATCCAAGCAGCGCAGCGGCAGGCTTGTTCTGCAGCGATTGGCCGGGAGCGGCGAGAAAGAGCAGCACGCCCAAGGGACCGCCGACCAGCACCGCAGCCGAGAGGCCGATGCCGAGCATGGCCAGCGTCTGGCCGAGCGCAGTCCAGAGTTCAGGGGCCAGGGCCAGGAATTTCTCAAGCATGTTCCGCCTCCGCCGTGTTCTGGCGCGTGGCTGCCGTGGCGATTGCGCGGCCAGCCGCGAGGGCGGCAAGTTCGCGGCCCAATGCGGTCCGGGGAAGCGCCTGCTGCGCGCGCAGGTCGATGGTTTCGGCAATGGCGCCATCTTCGATGATGGCGGCGCGGCTGCAGATTTCCGCCAGCACATCCAGCTCGTGGCTGACGATGACGATCGTCACGCCGAGGCGTGCGTTGATATCCTGCAGGGTTTGCAGCAGGGAGCGCGTGGTTTCCGAGTCGAGTGCGGATGTCGGCTCGTCGCACAGGAGCACAGCGGGCCTGCTGGCCAGTGCGCGCGCAATTGCAACGCGCTGTTTCTGGCCACCCGAGAGCTGGGCCGGATAGCTGCCGCTCTTGTCCTGCAGGCCGACCAGTTCGAGGCAGGCGGCGACCCGTTCCGCGATTTCTGCGCGGCGCTGGCCGTGAATCCGCAAAGGGAAGGCGACGTTATCGGACACCGTTGTGTTCTGCAGCAGATTGAATTGCTGGAAGATCATCCCGATGTTCTGCCGAGCCGCGCGCAGGGCCGCTTTGGACAGCGAGGTGAGTTCCCGGCCATCGATCGTCACGGTGCCGGCATCCGGCCGTTCCAGCAGGTTGAACAGCCGCAGCAGCGTGGATTTGCCCGCGCCGCTTTTCCCCGCAAGGCCGAATATCTCGCCTCCTGTAATGGAGAGCGATACGCCGCGTACGGCGTCGAAGCGCTGTCCCTTGGGAAGGTAAAAGGTCTTGCTGACATTCTCGATACGGATCATGCAAGCCCTCAGGAGTAGGCCGTGGGCTCAGGCACCGTGCCGTCCAGCGCATAGCGTCCCAGGTCGCGGTACTTGTAGTCGACCGGGTCGTGCAGGGTATGCACGCGCACATTGCGCCAGAAACGGTCGAAGCCATATTTGGCGGATGTGGAACGGGCGCCCGTCAGCTCGAACAGCTGGTTGCTGACTTCAATGCCTGCCTGGTGCGCCAGAACCTTGGCTTCCGCGACAGCCACCGCCATCTCGCCGCGTTCCTGTGCCGTGACCTGCGGCCCCTTGCGGAATAGCCGGTCCAGCTCACGCGCCGCGTGGTCGGCCAGCACGGCGGCAGGCCGCAGCTGCGCCCACAGCTTGCCGTAGCGCTGCTGGATGTAAGGATCGTCCACGGCGCGCACCACGCCGGACGCGAACCAGGGCTTGGATTCCTGCAGCGTGTAGTCGCGCGCCGCGGCAAAGGCACCTTCGCCAATGCCGAGATAGAGGTTGGCCATGATGAGCTGCGCCACCTGCGAGCGCAGCGTTGCTTGCGGCGTGGCCGCCTGGCCGGGCTGCTGCAACACGAGGGCGGCGGGCAGGGCGACGCCATCGAAGGCCACCGTGCCGCTGTCGGTCTGTTTCTGGCCGAAAGCATCCCAGTCGGCGCGCACGTTCAGGCCTGAGGTCTGCGTCGGCAGCACTGCAATCAGTGCGCTGCGTGTCGGCGCATGCCATGCGGAGAGCGTCAGCCAGTCCGAGCCCACTGAGCCGGAAGAAAAGCTCTTGACGCCGTTCAGCGTGAAGCCGGTGTCCGATTCGACGGCTACCGTGCGCTTGTCCAGCGGATTCAGGGCATTGCCCCAGAAGGCGCGCTGCTTCACCGTTTCGCTGAGCAGGCGTTCCTGCTGGGCGGCATCGCCGTACAGGCGGATGCCCGCCAGCTGCAGGTGGTGGAAGCCATAGACGTGGGCGAGGGCGCTGTCGGCCCGCGCAAGGATGCGGATGGTTTCATACACCGTGCTCCAGTCGGCGCCCTGGCCGCCGTATTCCGTGGGAATGGAGAGCGTGAGCAGGCCCGAGTCGCGTATCCACTCGCGTTCGCGCGCCGCATGGCCGCCCTGGCGGTCGCGCTGGATCGCCGTTTCGGCGAGACGTGCCGCCAGTGCGGTGGCGATGACCGCCGGATCGTCGGCCTGGGTAATGAGATGCAATGCTGAGGACATGGAAATGCCTTGATGTTCGTGTTTTTTCAGTATTGCGTTGCGGTGCGCGCCCCGTCCACGAAGAAATGCGCGCAAGGATATGCAGAAAAATCATGCGAAAAAATTCACATAAGGTTGTGCGAAACAATTCGTTCTGCTTTCAAACGGGCCGCTTTACTCTGGCATCCATTGCAAGCCAATCAAGGAACACACGTCATGAGCATTCTCCTCATCAGCGGCAGCCCGGCATCCCCCTCTAGTTCCGACAGGCTGCTGCAGCACATCGGCGACCGCCTGGCAGGCCACGGCCACCGCACCTCCCATCTCCGGGTGCGCGAGCTGCCTGCCAAGGCGTTGCTGCTGGCGGATGCTGAGGACGTGGAGCTCCAGAGAGCGATTGCAACAGTGGCGGCGGCGCGTGCGGTAGTCATCGCAACGCCGGTCTACAAGGCGGCCTATTCGGGCGCCCTCAAGACATTCCTCGACCTCTTGCCGCAAAACGGCCTGTCGGGGAAGGTTGTCCTTCCGATCGCCACCGGTGGCAGCCAATCCCATTTACTGGCGCTCGACTACGCCTTGCGTCCCGTGCTGCATGCACTGGAAGCCCGCCAGGTATTGCCGAGCATCTTTGCAACCTCGCACCAGCTGAACTGGAATGAAGATAACGGCCTGACGCTCGCGCCGCCGATCGCTTCCCGTGTCGCCTCCGGCATTTCGCACCTGTCGGAAGCACTGCAAGACCATCACCGATATAACAACAAAGCAGCTTAAAAGGATATTTATGACATCAGCTATCGAACGTGCGGCCCGCCGCCGCACGCTGGGACTTCTTTTTGCCGGCGCCGTTGCAGGCGCCTTGCCTGCTGCCGCACAGGCGCAGGCCAAGCCGGTGATCCGCATCGGCTACCAGAAATACGGCACGCTGACCCTGCTCAAGGGCCGGGGCACGCTGGAGAAGCGGCTTGCGGAGAAGGGCGTGGGCGTGCAGTGGATTGAATTCCCGGCCGGCCCGGTGCTGCTGGAAGGCCTGAACGTGGGCAGCATCGACTTCGGCACGGTTGGCGAAGCACCGCCGATCTTCGCGCAAGCGGCGGGCGCAGACCTGGTCTATGTTGGCCATGAGCCGCCATCGCCGGAAAGCGAAGCGATCGTGGTGCCAAAGGATTCCAAGCTGCGCAGCGTGGCGGAACTGAAGGGCAAGAAGGTGGCGCTGAACAAGGGCTCCAATGTCCACTTCCTGCTGCTCAAGGCGCTGGAAAAGGCGGGCGTGGCCTACAAGGATGTTCAAACGGTCTTCCTGCCGCCCGCCGATGCGCGTGCCGCTTTCGAGCGCGGCTCGGTGGACGCATGGGTGATCTGGGATCCGTTCCTGGCCGCTGCCGAGAAGCAGCTGGGCGCCCGTGTGCTGGCTGACGGCAAGGGCCTGGTCGCGAACCACCAGTTCTATGTGGCTTCGCGCGCCTATGCGCAGAAAAATCCGGAACTGGTGCGCATCGCCATTGAGGAACTGGCCAAGGTCGATGAATGGGGCGCAAAGAACCTGAAGGAAGTCTCGGCCATCCTGGCGGCGCAGACCGGCCTGGATACCGGCGTGGTGGAGCTGGCGGCAACGCGCTATGCCTACGGCGTGAAGCCGGTGAGCTTGGCAGTGATCCGCGAGCAGCAGAAGATCGCTGATGCGTTCTCCGGTCTCAAGCTGATTCCAAAGCCGATTTCGGTGAAGGATGCCGTGCTGGCGTCGAAGTAAGGAGACGCCATGTCACTGAATCTGTTCTGGTTTATCCCGACGCACGGGGACAGCCGCTATCTCGGTACATCGAAAGGGGCGCGTCCGGTCGATTCGAACTACCTGCAGCAGGTGGCGGTCGCCGCCGATACGCTGGGCTATGACGGCGTGCTGCTGCCGACCGGCCGTTCCTGCGAAGACGCGTGGGTGGTTGCATCCTCGCTGATCAACGTCACGAAGAAGCTCAAGTTCCTGGTCGCGGTGCGGCCCGGCCTGTCCACGCCCGGCCTCGCGGTGCGCATGGCATCGACGTTTGACCGCCTGTCCAACGGCCGCCTGCTGATTAACGTCGTCACTGGCGGCGACCAGCAGGAGATCGAGGCGGACGGCTTCTTTGCCGACCATGCCAAGCGCTACGAGGTCTCGGATGAATTCATTCGCGTGTGGCGCGCCGCGCTGTCGGGCGAAGGTGGCGAGGCCGGTTTCGACTTCGAGGGCAAGCATGTGCGGGTGAAGGGCGCCAAGACGCTGTATCCGCCGGTGCAGAAACCCTATCCGCCGCTGTACTTCGGCGGCTCATCGGAAGCGGCGCACGAGCTGGCGGCTGACCAGATGGACGTGTACCTGACCTGGGGCGAGCCGCCCGCAGCCGTGGCGGAGAAGCTGGCCGACATCCGCGAACGTGCGGCGAAGCGCGGCCGCAAGGTGAAGTTCGGCATCCGCCTGCACGTGATCGTGCGTGAAACGAACGAAGAAGCATGGCGCGCGGCCGATGAGCTGATCAGCCATCTGGACGACGACGTCATCGCGAAAGCGCAGGCGGCCTTCAGCCGCATGGATTCCGAAGGCCAGCGCCGCATGGCCGCCCTGCACGGCGGCCGCCGCGACAAGCTGGAAGTGGCGCCTAACCTGTGGGCAGGCGTGGGCCTGGTGCGTGGCGGCGCCGGTACGGCGCTGGTGGGCGATGCCGAAACGGTGGCGGCCCGCATCCGCGAGTACCAGGATCTGGGCATCGAGACCTTCATTTTCTCCGGCTATCCGCACCTGGAAGAATCCTACCGCTTCGCGGAACTGGTGTTCCCGCTGCTGGGCAAGGGCACGCAGTCCGGCGAGCAGTCGCTGACCGGGCCTTTCGGCGAGATGATGGCCTCCGACATCCTGCCCAAGAAGAAGGCTGCCTGAGATGGCGGCCCGACGCTGGCAAGGCTGGCAAAGATCGCTTGCGCCATGGCTGCTGCCGGTTGCGCTGCTGCTGGGGTGGGAACTCGCAGCGCGCACCGGCTGGCTGTCCAGCCGCATCCTGCCGGAGCCATGGGCTGTGGCGCAGGCGTTCTATACGCTGATTGAATCGGGCGAGCTGTGGGCGCACCTGCGCACCAGCCTGTGGCGCGCACTGAGCGGCTTTGCCATCGGCGGCGGGGCAGGGCTGGTGCTTGGCCTGCTGACCGGCAGCTTCCGCAGCGCGGAAACGCTGCTCGATACCACGCTGCAGATGATCCGCAATATCCCGGCCCTGGCCCTGATTCCACTCGTGATCCTGTGGTTCGGCATCGACGAAACGGCCAAGCTGTTCCTGCTGGCGGTGGGCGTGTTCTTCCCGGTCTACCTGAACACCTTCCACGGCATCCGCTCCGCGGACCAGGGCCTGATCGAGATGGCGCGCAGCTATGGCCTGAAAGGCTGGCCGCTGTACCGCGACGTGATTCTCCCGGCTGCGCTGCCATCGATCCTGGTTGGCGTGCGCTTTTCGCTGGGCCTTGTGTGGGTGCTGCTGATCGTGGCCGAAACCATTTCGGCGCAGGAGGGCATCGGGTATATGACGATGAATGCCCGCGAGTTCCTGCAGACGGACGTGGTGCTGGTCGGTATTTTGCTGTACGCCTTGCTGGGCAAGTTTGCCGACCTGTTCGCGCGCGGCCTCGAACGCCATTTCCTGCGCTGGAATCCAGCCTACCGTTAAGGAGTCGCCATGTACCCCGCTTCGATCCCCGTCGATACCGAACTGTTTGCCTTTACGCCCGAGCCGCCCGCGCAGGGCACCGTGCTGCGCCGGCAGGGCGTGAGCGTCACGCTGGAGGGCCTGAGCAAAGGCTATGCAGGCCGCCGTGTGCTCGATAGCGTAGGCCTGCACCTGCGCGCCGGCGAATTCGTGGCCGTGGTTGGCCGCAGCGGCTGCGGCAAGAGCACGCTGCTGCGGGCCATCGCGCACCTGGAGTCCGCCGATGCGGGAGAGGTGCGCATCGGCAGCGGCCATGTGGCAGCCGATACCCGCCTGATGTTCCAGGAAGCGCGCCTGCTGCCGTGGAAAACGGTGCTGGAAAACGTGGCCCTCGGCTTGCCGCATGGCCTGAATGCGGCAGCAGCGGCGCTGGCTACCGTGGGCCTTGGCGGCCGCGCCGATGCCTGGCCCTCGGAGCTCTCGGGCGGCCAGCGGCAGCGGGTGGCGCTAGCGCGCGCGCTGGTGCACGAGCCGCAGTTGCTGCTGCTGGATGAGCCCCTCGGCGCCCTCGATGCGCTGACGCGGATCGAGATGCAGCAGCTGATCGAATCGCTGTGGCGCCAGCGCGGCTTCACGGCGGTGCTGGTGACGCACGATGTGCAGGAGGCGCTGGCCCTGGCCGACCGCGTGCTGCTGATCGAGGATGGCGGTATTGCGCTTGATGTGGCCGTGGACCTGCCGCGTCCCCGCCAGCGCGGCAGCGCCGGCTTTGCGGCCCTCGAACAGCAGCTGTTGAACCAACTCCTGAACCAGCGCAAAGCAGCCTGACCCCGTCGTCCCCGCGCAGGCGGGGACCCAGGAGTGATAACGGGACACTCCTGGACCCCGCATCGGCGGACCGCCGCCTGCGCGGGGGCGACCCTTCGAGCATTTCGAATCACATCAGCGCCTGCCCCCTTGCGGGGTGGGCGTTGTCACATCTTTTGGCAGATTCCCACCCATGCGGCAGCCCCGTATCATAGGGACTATCGAGAATTTCGATGATAAACCGGTAAATTTTCCGTTTTTCATCCGCGCAGCTGCCCAGCATAATCCGCTCCATCGACAACCCTTTGGAGCAAACACCATGAAAAAACTGATCGCACTGGCCCTGGCCGCCGGCTTCTCCCTGTCCGCATTCGCCGCGCCGGACACCTTCGTCATCGACAGCACCCACACCTTCTCGCGCTTCTCGTACAGCCACTTCGGCTACTCCACCCAGTCCAGCCGCTTCGACAGCACCAGCGGCAAGATCGTGCTGGACCGCGCTGCGAAAACCGGCTCGGTGGACGTGACCATCGATGCGAAATCGGTCAACACCGGCTTCCCGACCTTCAATAACCACATCCAGGCCGAAGACTTCTTCGACACCGCGAAGTATCCGACCATCAGCTACAAGTCCACGAAGTTCAATTTCAAGGGCGACAAGCTGGCCTCCGTTGACGGCAACCTGACCATCAAGGGGGTAACGAAACCGGTAACGCTGGAAGTGACCTCCTTCCAGTGCATGGAACACCCGATGCTGAAGAAGGAAGCCTGCGGCGCTGATGCCGTGGCCAAGATCAAGCGCACCGAATTCAACGCAGGCAAATACGCGCCTTACGTGGGCGATGAAGTGACCCTGACCTTCGCTATCGAAGCCGTTAAAGAATAATCCCGCGCCGCCCGCAGGCGCCGGTATCGTTAAAAGGAGAATGAAAATGAAACGTTTGATGTTATCGGCCGCCCTGCTGGCGGCAGGACTCTCGGCTGCACAGGCGACCGACCTGATTGTCACCAACGGCAAGGTCGCCACCATGACAAAGGAAGGCAGCTTCGCGCAGGCTGTCGCCATCAAGGACGGCAAGATCACGGCGGTGGGCAGCAACGCCCAGGTGCTGAAAACGAAGACGGCGGATACGCAGATTATCGATGCCGGCGGCCGCACCGTGATTCCGGGCCTGAACGACTCCCACCTGCACGTGATCCGTGAAGGCCTGAACTACAACGCCGAATTGCGCTGGGATGGCGTGACGTCGCTGAAGAAGGCGCTGGCCATGCTGAAGGAGCAGGCCGCGCGCACGCCGGACGGCCAATGGATCAAGGTGGTGGGCGGCTGGAACGAATACCAGTTCGAGGAAAAGCGCCTGCCCACGCTGGAAGAAATCAATGAAGCGGTGCCGGACAAGCCGGTCTTCCTGCTGTACCTGTACGGCCTGGGCTTCCTGAACAAGAAGGGCATCGAAGTCCTGAAGTACGACAGCAACACCAAATACAAGGACGGCGTGGTGGAACTGGGCGCCGACGGCAAGCCAACCGGCCTGCTGATCGCCAAGCCGAACGCGATGATCCTGTACACCACGCTGGCGAAAACCGGGGCCCTGAGCCGCGAGCAGCAGGTGAACTCCACCGAACACTATTACCGTGAGCTGAACCGCCTTGGCCTGACCAGCGCCATCGACGCGGGCGGCGGCGGCCAGGCGTATGCCGACGACTATGCGGTGAGCCTGGAGCTGGCCAAAAACGGCAAGCTGACGGTGCGCACCTCCTACTACCTGTTCGCGCAGAAGCCGGGCAAGGAGCTGGAAGACTACCAGCGCTGGCTGACCATGACCAAGCCGGACAAGAACGACCACCTGTTCTATGCCAATGGCTACAACACCGAAGGCGGCGGCGAGAACCTGGTATGGAGCGCGGCCGATTTCGAGAACTTCCTCGAACCGCGCCCGGAGATGCCGCATGAAATGGAAGGCGAGCTGGAAGCCGTGCTGCGCCTGCTGGTGAAGAACCGCTGGCCCTTCCGCATCCACGCCACCTACGGCGAATCGATCGAGCGCGACCTGGCCGTGATCGAGAAGATCAACAAGGAACTGCCGTTCAATGGCCTGCGCTGGTTCTTCGACCACGCGGAAACCATCAGCGACGCGCAGCTGCTGCGGGTGAAGAAACTGGGCGGCGGCATCGCGGTGCAGAACCGCATGTACTTCCAGGGCGAGTCGTACTGGAAGCGCTACGGCGAACAGACGCGCCAGATGCCACCGATCCGCAAGATGCTGGAGATGAAGATCCCGGTCGGCCTCGGCACCGACGGCACCCGCGTCAGCAGCTATGGCCCATGGCCGTCGGTCTACTGGGCAGTGAGCGGCAAGACCGCGGGCGGCCTGCAGATCTGGCAGAAAAAGGATGTGCTGAGCCGTTACGAAGCACTCAAGCTGATGACCCAGGGCAGCGCCTGGATGAGCGGCGAAGAGAAGCTGAAGGGCACCATCGCGAAAGGCCAGTATGCCGACCTCGTGATCCTGCCGCGGGACTATTTCTCGATGCCGCTGGAGCAGATCCGCAACCTGGAAAGTGCGCTGACCATCGTGAACGGCAAGGTGGTCTACGCCGGTTCGGACTTCGGCCAGTACGCCCAGCCGCTGCCGCCGGTGCAGCCTGAATGGAGCCCCGTCAAATACTACGGCGGCTACCAGAATAAATGAGGAAGCTGATCGGACCATTCACGCCGGATGCGGGCCTGCTGTTTGCCCGCATCACAGGCGCGGCGCTGCTGCTGTGGGTGCACGGCCTGCCCAAGCTGTTGCACTGGCAGGAGGAACTGGCCCATATCGATGATCCGCTGGGCATGGGCCGTGGCCTCACGCTGGCCTGTGCGCTGTTTGCGGAAATCGTGTGTCCGCTACTGGTGGCGGCCGGGCTGTTGACGCGTCTTGCAACGTTGCCCGTGCTGTTCCTGCTGCTGGTGTCCATGCTGCTGGTGCATCCGGAATGGAGCATCGCGGAAGGGCAGTTCGGCTGGCTGCTGCTGATTGTGTTCGGCGCCATCGGCCTGTCAGGCGCAGGGCGTTACTCGCTGGATGCGAAACTTAGACCAGGCCGATAGCGCCCAGCAGCGCGCCGCCCGCCAGCACCCACAGCAGGTGAATGCGGGTGCGCCAGATCAGCAGGCAGCTCACTATGGACAGGGTCCACAGCGGCCAGTCGGTGGCGAAATTGTGGTTGGCGCTGCCGAGGATAATGCCGGTTGAAACCAGCATGCCGATCACCAGCGGCGCCATACCCTGCTTGAAGGCGCGCACGCCGCGCAGCTCGCGGTTGCGGTGTGCCCAGCTGGTGGTAATCAGCACCAGCGCGCTGCTGGGCAGCATGATGCCGGTCATCGTCACCAGCACGCCCGCCACGGCCGCCACATAGCTGCCCGCGTTCATGCCCACGTTCCAGCCCATCAGCGCCACGAACAGCACATTGGGGCCGGGCGCGGCCTGCGCAATGGCGATGGAATCGTTGAACTGGGCCTGGGTCAGCCAGCCGTGCGTTTCAACCAGGTAGCGGTGAATCTCCGCCGTGGTGGAGATGGCGCCGCCAATCGACATGAAAGACAGCAGCATGAAGTGGGCGAACAGGTCGAGCCAGTCCTGCCAGCCGAGGACAATGGTGGCGCTCATGGCTTGAGCGCCCGCCAGGTCAGTACGCAGCCCAGGGGGCCCAGCGTGGCCAGCACGGTCACCATCGGCAGGCGCAGGCCGATCAGGCATACCACGGACAGCACGGCGATGCCGATGGTGAGCGGCAGGGGCAGGGGATGGCGGTTCAGCGTTACCGCCAGCTTGATGCCGGTGGCCGCGATCAAACCTGCCGCTACGGCAGCCATGCCGCGCAGTGCACCGGCCACCGCCGGAATATCGGAGAACTGGTGGTAGATCGAGGCCAGGGTGAGCACCACGAACATGGGCAGGGTCAGCATGCCCATCAGCGCCGCCAGCGCGCCGCGCAGGCCGAAGTAGCGGTTGCCGATCACCAGCGCCAGGTTCACCACGTTCGGGCCGGGCATGGTCTGCGCCACCGCCCATTCCTCGATGAACTCTTCCTGTGTCATCCAGCGTTTGCGTTCCACCACTTCGCGCTGTACCACGGGCAGCACGCCGCCGAAGCCCTGCAGGGCCAGCACGGTGAAGGAGATGAACAGATCGGAAAGGGACTTGGGACGGGGACGGTCAGGCGGCAGAGTCATGCCGCCATTATAGGCTCAGCCGCCGCCGATGCCTTCGACTATCTTGCCGCTGCCGCCGCAATTGGGGCAGGGCTGGCCGGCCTGGTTTTTGCCGCTGCCGCCGCACACGGGGCACACGTCCTCGCCGCTGCCGGGTGTGCCGGGCCGGGCTTCGTCGCCCGGATTCAGGGGCGCTTTGGGTTCTTGCTGGTTCATATTGGCTCCCGCTACTTATACACAAAAATTGCGAAAAAGAAATTGTCGCTGAATTTTTGTAAATACCCGTTTGTGAGATTGCGTTGCGATGTAAGTGCTTGATTTTGTTGGGGCTTTATTTTGCCTTCTGAACGGGCACTTTGTAGGAAATGGCGTCGTTACGGGCGTTTTGCGGTGTCAAGAAGCCCTTATCAACAAAGATATCCACAAGCTGTGTGGATATCGCAAAAAACGGTTTTAAATCCGCGACTTAGGCAGTCTAGCAGAGCGCGCACTAACACGATGCGCGCTTGATAGAGGGTAATTGACGGCAGTTAGCGTGGAAATAAAGGCTGTATGCGCATACAGTATTATGCTGCGGCAAGCCGGGCGCGCGCGTCGTCCAGTTCACGCTGCAGGACCTGCAGTTTCTGGTCGCAATCCAGCAGGCTCTGGTAGCCGCGCAGGGAGGCAATTACCGTTGTGAACAGCTTGCGGGTGGTGAGGTCGGTCTTGCACCAGAAGTCGTTGATATCGTAATCGAGGATGATGCTGTGTTCCAGCGCCTGTCCGGGCTGGCCGGTACGCAGCACAATGCGCACGAGCTTGTTGTGCAGCTCGTCGCGGATGCGGGTAGCGACTTTAAGGCCGGCATCCGTGGTTTCCATGATCACATCCAGCAGCACCAGCGCGATATCGTCTTCGCTGCGCAGGATGTTCAGTGCCTCCTCGCCGCTATAGGCGTGCAGGAAGCTCAGGCGGCGGCCCATGAAGCAGGCGTTGCTCAGGGAGAATTTTGTAACTACGTGGACATCCACGTCGTCGTCGACAATCAGGACCCGCCAGGGCGGCGGTCCGCTCTGGGCGGACTGTTGCTCAGCAGAAGCGGTCGCATCGTCGTCAATCATCCAGTTGTCGCTGGAATCTTCGTCAGGAACTTTAACGTCCATCAGGGCTCCAATCGGTAAATGCTGCGCTCTGTGATGACACTATTCCTCACCGGAACTTTTGTCAAAGCTTTCCGTTCGCATTATCCACTCTAATCTGGGACCGGAAAAATATTTTACAAGCGTGATCCTTATGTTAACTAACGCACAGTGGTTCTTGCCAAGTCATTGATTTTAAAGGGTATAAATTTTGCCTTTTGAACGGGCATTTTGTTAAAAGCCGCGCCGTTACTGGCTTTGCGGGCTGTCAAGCCCCGGTTTTCCACATCCTTATCCACAGTTGAAGTGGATAAGTGAAAAATCAGCTTTGTAAACGTCCGTTTACGTCGTTAACATCAGAAATCGCTTTGGGTCGCCGGGACATGCCGGACCAGCCGGGTGAGCCGCTCCAGCTCCGCCAGGAAGCGTTCGCTGGCCACGGTCGGCGGCCACGGTTCCCAGGCGCGTTCGCCATATAAAGGTTTCAGCGGATCGTCCGGCAGCGGTTCGTACAGGATTTTGAGCGTGCTGCGCACCTCCTCGCGCGACCAGCCCACCACATGCACCGCCTCGCTGGCCGCCGCCACCCGGTCGGCCCGCTTGTGGATGCGGTGCTCGCGCGTGGTCCAGTCCGGCAGGCCGTAGCGGCGGAACACGGCCTGTTCCAGCCTTGTGCTGAGCTCGCGGAAGCGCTCGCCCAGGAAAGGCTTCAGCACGCTGATGCAGTCGAAGCCGAGCAGGCCTTCCTCCGCGTCGTGCAGCAGCTCGCGCAGCTCGATCAGGGGATCGAGGCGCTCGTCTTTCTCAGTGGCCCACATGCGGCGCAGCTGCATCACCGTAATCGAATGCTGGGCCACCGACAGCGGCAGCGGCCAGGCCGAATGGCCGCCCCAGCGGTAGGTGCGGGCGAGGCCAAGCGCAAGGTCGGCATCCTCCCAATCGAAGGGTGTGGGATCGAGCAGGTCCAGCCGCTTGCCGGAGGGCATGCGGACCCAGGCGCGCACATCGGCGCCCATCAGGGGAGTTCTTTGCATTGAGTCATGCCGCTATCCTACCTTGTCTGCGCGACAGGCAGGGGCGATGCCCCTTACGGTGCGGCATGCAGCTCAGTCTACGGCTACCTCGCGCAGCCAGCCGTCGGCCAGGATCAGGTTCTCTGCCCCATCGGCGCTGTGGGTGCCCGGTCCGTTGCGCATGCCGCCCGCCCGCCAGCCTTTGCCGAACGGCGCCAGTGCGCGCACCTGGTTCTGCCGCGGCCCGCTTTCCACGGGCACGCGCCGCACCAGCTTCCCGTCCTGTTCCAGAATGGCCAGCAAGGGCGTTGCCGTTTCCGAGATGCTCGCGCCCGCAGTGTTCTGCGTGTAGTTGCTGGCGCCGCCCGCCAGCAGCCGGCCGCCCGGCAAGGGCGCCAGTTCGAGGATTACATCTCCGCCTTCGATGTCCACCGATTGCATGCTCAGCACCGTGCGGGAGGAAGGCTGGACCCGCGCCACATACCCGTCCCAGCAGGCTGGATTGTCGCGTGCGGTGCGAATGCGTCCGGCCAGGGCTACCGAATCGGGGCCGGTCCAGCGCACGGTGGTCAGCTGTGACTCGGCGCGGGTATTGACGATGGTACTGCGCTGGCGAACGCCGTTGGCATCGAGGATCGTCAGCAGGCTGCCATACCATGGGCCTGCCAGCAGCGGCTCGTTGAAATGCCGTGCATGGTCGGCGTTCAGGTAGGTGAGGTTGACTGGCGCCGCAATCGCGACCCGTCCCTGGGCGTCCACATCCATATACGCACGCCACTGGTGCTGCAGGTCGCCGTAAGGATCGTGGGTGCCGGTGAGCCACACATTGACGATGGAAGTGCCCGGCTCAACCAGCGTGCGCCAGCGCATTTGCACAGCGCCCGCTGCCTGCGCCAGGCGGTAGGCCACCAGCGCGTTGCGTCCGGTGCGCAGCAGCAGCACGATCTCCTCGCCGATGGCAGCCAGCCGCGCGGTATCGAGCGTGGGGTAGGGATGCATCGCGCCGGGATCGGCCAGTCCGTCCGGCGAGCCGTAATAGGCGTCGGCCAGGTGCTGCGGATCGTCCAGCGGAGCGCTGTACAGCACGGTCCCTCCTGCGTCAAGCCGCACGAGCTGCACGTCCCGTTCCCCGACCAGTACCGCCGATACCTGGCCGGACGGGTGCACATCGAAATCGATCAGGTGCCAGCCGGCCGGCGGCAGGTAGCGCGCGCCGCCGCTGAACAGCAGGCTGCGTTCGGGCGCGTTGTAACCGTCGAATATGCGGTGCGGCTTTTCCAGCAGGGCGATCCAGGCGGCCCCGGACACGCGGGCCTTAAGTACGGCACTGTCCTTGACCGCCACGTTCAGCCGCTCGGGCTCGTGATTGCCGCCCAGGACGTTGCCGCCGCCAGGGATGCTGCCGCCTCCACTGCCGCTGCCACCGCCGCAGGCGCCGAGGATAATGGTGGAAGTCAGTATGGCGGCGAGCGTGCGCAGCTTATGCATGGAATATCCCGGAGGAGGCTATTCAGCAAAGTATAGGAGCAGGATACGTCCTGAATTGTCCGGAAAATGTCCTAAAAGTTTCTGGCTGCGCGCCTCGGTTATCATGCTGCCAAACAATTAAGGAGCTCACTGTGCTGATTTCACCCGAACAATGTATCGGCTTCCTCGCCGTCGCCGTGGCCGTCACGGCCTCGCCCGGCCCCGACAATCTGATGGTGCTGAGCGTGGGCATGTCGCGCGGACGCAAGCAGGGCATGGCCTTCGGCCTGGGCTGTGCGCTGGGCTGCCTGAGCCACACGCTGCTGGCCGCGCTGGGCGTAAGCGCGCTGATCGCCGCGTCGCCGCTGGCCTTCACCTTGCTCAAGGTGGCGGGCGGGCTGTACCTGATCTGGCTGGGCTTCGGCGCCCTGCGCAGCCGGGGCGGCGCAAAGGTCGGCGCAGCCGCCTTGCCGGACGAATCGCTGCTGCGCCTGTTCGGCAAAGGCTTGCTGGCGAATGCCATTAACCCGAAAGTGGTCTTGTTCTTCCTGTCCTTCCTGCCGCAGTTCGTGGTGGCGGCGCGTGGCGACGTGGCGTGGCAGACCGCGCAGCTTGGCCTGCTGTTCACGCTGCAGGGCTGCCTGCTGTTTGGCCTGCTGGGTTACTTCTCCGGCAGCGTGGGCGCCTGGATCAACCGCAAGCCGCGCGCCGGCCTGTGGCTGGACCGGATCGCCGGCGCCATCTTCGTCGGCCTCGGCCTGCGCATGCTGCTGGCGCGTTAATCGGCCTGCAGGTCGAAGCTGAGTTCCAGCTCGTCTTCCACAGCCAGCGCGCCATTCAGCACGGAATAGGGCGTGATACCGAAATGCGTTTGCCGGATGTGCAGGCTGCCGCGGGCGCGCAGCGTGCCGCCCTCGCGCTGGCTCGCCACCGGCACCGCATAGCGCCGCGTGTGGCCGTGCAGCGTGATATCCGCCTGCGCGATGCCGCGCTCGATAGCGTGCACGGTCACGGCGACCCAGGGGTAGCGTTCCGCATCCAGTGATTTGAGCATGTTGGCGCGCGTGCCGGCAATTGCGGCTTCGCCGGGCTGGCGCTGCAGGCCTGCCGCAGCACGCAGCGGCGCTTCGTCGATGGCCAGCGCGTCGAGGCGGAAGCGCAGCGTGGCGCGGCCTTCTGCAGGCGCTATATCGCCCTCGACGCCGTGTGCGGCCAGCAGGTGGTCGTGTCCCAGCCCGGCCAGCCGTCCCGCGCGGCGGGCGATAACGGTAATCAGGGAGCGTTCCGGCACGATGCGCAGCAGGCCCTGGCGCGGGGCGCTGTCCCGCATCAGCGGCGGCGCCGATAAGGCCTCCGCGACCGCGGAGCCAGCCGCCGGTGCGGCTGGCGGCGCGATGGGCACGCTGCCGCAGCCCGCCAGCATCAGCGCTGCGGCGGCGGCCCATCCTGCAAGCCACAGGCCGCGCGCAGGAATAATTTTCATACTTGTGATTATTGGAGAGTATCTTCCATCCCTGTTTGTACTATCTTACAGGCGGATGGAAGCATTCGAGGTGTCATCGGCGCGTCATTTTGATGTGAGAAGATGCCTCTGCTCTTTCAAATCTCTCCCGATTTGAATCCCTTCGCCCGCGCTTGCGCGGGTTTTTTTTGCCTGCTCCGCGTCCAGCGTGAAGATGCGCACCACCTGCGCCAGGCTGGCCGCCTGGTCCTGCATGGCCGCTGCAGCGGCTGCAGCCTGTTCCACCAGCGCCGCATTCTGCTGGGTGACTTCGTCCATGTGCGTGATGGCCTGGTTCACCTGTTCGATGCCGGCCGACTGCTCCTCGCTGGCGGCGCGTATCTCGCCCATGATGTCCGCCACCTGCCGCACGCTGCCCACCACTTCACCCATGGTGGCGCCGGCCTGCTCAACCAGCTTGCTGCCATTTTCCACCTGTGCCACCGAGTTGGCGATCAGCTCCTTGATCTCCTTCGCCGCCGCTGCGGAGCGCTGCGCCAGCGTGCGCACTTCGCCCGCCACCACGGCAAAGCCGCGTCCCTGTTCGCCCGCGCGCGCCGCTTCCACGGCCGCATTCAGGGCGAGGATATTGGTCTGGAAGGCGATGCCGTCGATCACGCTGGTAATGTCCGCAATCTTGCGCGAGGAGGCATTGATGGAGCCCATCGTGTCCACCACCTGCGCCACCACGGCACCGCCGCGCGCCGCCACATCGGTGGCGCTTTGCGCCAGCTGGTTGGCCTGCCGCGCATTGTCCGCGTTCTGGCGCACCGTGGCAGTCAGCTCTTCCATCGAGCTGGCCGTGTTTTCCAGTTCGCTGGCCTGCTGTTCGGTGCGCGAACACAGGTCCTGGTTGCCGCTCGCGATCTCGCTCGATGCCGCGGCAATATGCTCGGCGCCGTCGCGCACCTGGCCGACCACGGAGGCCAGGTTGCGGCTGATGCCGTTCATCGCTTCCGTCATGCGTGCAATTTCATCCTGGCCCTGCACGTCCAGCTTTATGGTGAGGTCGCCGCCTGCGATGTGGCTGGCCGCATCTTCCACGCGCGCCAGCGGCCGCGTGACCTGCGAGCGCACCAGCGCATAGAGCAGGGCGGCAAATACCAGCAGCGCCACAAAGCCGAACATCACATAGCGGTTGCGCAGCGCGCGCGCTTCCTGCGTGATTTCGTCGGTATAGGCGCCACCCGCGATGAGCCAGTTCCAGTCCTTGAACCAGGTATAGGCGACGACCTTCTCGCGCGGCGAGGATTCCCCGGGATTCAGCCATGGATAGCGGATGATGCCTTCCTTCTTCTCCAGCATCTCGCGGATGAATTCGCGGCCGTCCGAGTCTTTCGAGCCGAGGATGTTTTCGCCTTCGCGTGCCGGATGCACCAGCAGCTTGCCCAGGTCTTTGCCGGGCGCCGCGTGCAGCACGTAGAAGTAGCCGGTCTGGCCCACCTTGATCGCCTTGATGCGTTCCCGGACCTTGGCCAGGTCGGCTGTCACGTCCACGCCCACATACAGGATGCCGATCACTTTGCCCGACGCATCGCGGATCGGGTCATAGCGCGTAATGACCTGCTTGCCGAACAGGGTGGCGATGCCGATATAGCTCTGTCCCGCGCGCAGCAGCGGGTAGCCGGGGTGCGCGCGGTCCAGCGTGGTGCCCACCGCGCGCGAACCGTCTTCCTTCTTGACCGAGGTGGTGACGCGGATGAAGTCCTCGCCGCTGGCCGCAAAGATCGTGGCCGAGCCGCCGCTTTGCGCGGTGAAGCGGTCCGGCACCGTGAAGTCGTTATTCAACACCTTGTCGCCACTTTTGAGCGTGGGGGCATCCTTGCCGCCGACCGGCGTGATGGCGCTGGTATCGAGCGTGAACGGGGCGTCGAAGCTGGCTGCCAGCACGCGCGCGAAGCTGTTGACCTCACTGGTCACGGTAGTGTCGAAAACGTCCACCAGGTCGCGCACGCCGGCCAGCTCCTGCTTCACACTGGTGATCGAACGCTCCTCCAGCAGCCTGGTGGTACTGGCGCTGATCGTCAGGATCAGCACGGCGAGAATCGCGCTGACCAGCGCGAAGGTGAACAGTGTGATGCGCCCGCCGACGCTCAGGCCTTTTACCCGGTGTTTTAGTTGTTGCATGGTTTTTCCTTCTTTTAATGAAGTCCTAAGCCTGCCCGCACCGATCAGTGGCAAAGTGTAACCCGTAGCGCGCAAACACCGCGCGCCCGGTTGCCGGATTCCTCAATCCGGCACGATTTCTTTGTCCTTGAACATCCCCGCGCTTTCTCCAATAAGCGTTTTGGCCGGTGCTTTTCCTCCAAAAGCAGCCGGCCTTTTTTTTCGCTATGATGGCCATTTGGTCTTTTGCGAAATGAGGATGTGATGATTGATCTGTACACGGCGGCGACGCCGAATGGCCACAAGATTTCGATCGCCCTGGAAGAGCTCGGGCTGCAATATACGTTGCACCAACTCGACTTGTCCGTCAATGAGCAAAAGGAACCGTGGTTTTTGGCGATTAATCCTAACGGCCGCATTCCGGCCATTGTGGACCGTGCCCACAATAACTTTGCCGTGTTCGAATCCGGCGCCATCCTGATCTACCTGGCCGAGAAAACGGGACGCCTCATGCCCGCCGACGCCGATGGCCGCTCCAAAGTGCTGCAATGGCTGATGTTCCAGATGGGCGGCATTGGGCCGATGATGGGCCAGGCGAATGTGTTCTACCGCTATTTCCCGGAAAAGCTGCAGCCAGCCATCGACCGCTATCAAGGTGAAAGCCGGCGCCTGTTCACGGTGCTCGACGGCCAGCTCAAGGACAATGAATTCTTGGCCGGTGACTACTCCATCGCCGATATCGCCAACTGGGCCTGGGTGCGTACCCACAAGTGGTCGGGTGTGTCAACTGAAGGACTCCCACACCTGCAGCGCTGGATCGAACAGATTCGTGCCCGCCCGGCGGTGCAGCGCGGTATCATGTTGCCGCCGTCTAATGTATTGGACCGCGCCGATGACCAGGACAAGGCAGAACAATTCGCCGCCGAGGCGCGCAAGATGCTGGAGACGGGGCAGTCCAAAAAATAAGGAGACCCCGCATGAAGCTGTACATGAGCGCGCGGGCGCCGAACCCGCGCCGCGTGGCGATGTTCGCCGCCGAAAAAGGCCTGCAGATTCCAGAGCAGCTGATCGACATCATGACTGGCGAGCAGCGCAGCGACAGCTACCGCGCAAAGAACCCGCTGGCACGCGTACCCGCACTGGAACTGGACGACGGCCGCGTGCTGTGCGAAACGCGCGCCATCTGCACCTATCTGGAAGGCCTGCATCCCGAGCCCAACCTGATGGGGACGGACTTCGAGGAACGCGCCTTCATCGAAATGGCGGACCGCCGCATGGAGCTGCACCTGTTTGCGCCCGTCGCCAACGCGGCGCGCCATACGCATCCTGCGCTGGCGGTGCTGGAATCGCCGCAGATCGCCGAATTCGGCGCCGTGCAGTCGGTGCGCGTGCGCGAAGCCGTGGCCTGGCTGGATGAAGTGCTGGCCACGCAGCCTTATGTGGCGGGCGCTCGCTTCACCATTGCCGACATCACGGCCTTCTGTGCATTGGAATTCGCCAAGGGCTTGATCCGCTTCCGCCCCGGCCAGGAAGGCTATGCCCACGTGCAGGCCTGGCGTGACCGCATCGCGGAACGCCCCAGCGCCAAGGCCGGGTAACTAGCGTCATCCCCGCGCAGGCGGCGGTCCGCCGATGCGGGATCCAGGGGCGTGCCGCTCCACTCCTGGGCCCCCGCCTTCGCGGGGGCGACGGTTAGACGGTGCGTTTGTACCAGGGATGCTGGGGGATGGCGGGGACGTAGCCGTCCGGTAGTTCGCTGCTTTCCAGCAGGCGGTCCACGCCCAGCACGCCCAGCACGGCCAGGCTGTCGTGGAACAGGTGCAGCACGCGCTGGCGCAGCAGCGGGCCGAAGTCGGGCAGGGCGCGGCGGCAGACGATCAGCTGGAACTCGTTGAACGAAGAATCGGTAACGAGGTTGTACTGCGCCCAGGTGATGCGGCTGCGCAGTTGCGGCAGCGGCAGCATGAACTGGCCCTCGGCCTGGAAGTGGTCGGCCAGCCTGCCCATGCCGCCCGCCATTTCGTACTGGCGCTGGTATTGCGCCATCTTCTCCACCGGTATCGCGGCCTGCGCCGCTTCTTCCAGCAGGTCGTCGCTCGACACCGTTGCATAAATCTCGGTACGCCATAGCAGCTGCTGTTCGGCCAGCAGCACCGCCACTGTCCACGCCTGCTCGGCGCCCGCGCAATCGGCCAGCCACACCTTGGGCAGGGGAGCACCCGGCAGGCACTGGGCGGCCACGGCGCGCAGCTGGGCCGCCTCCTGTGCATCGTCAAACATGGCGGCCGGCGGCACGCTAAGCGCGCGCAGCATGGCGCTGCAGGTGTTCAGGTCATGCAGCACCCGGTCCTGCAGCTGCGACAGCGTGCGCAGGCCGCGCCGCTGCATCAGGGCGAGCAGCTTGCGCTTCAGGATCATGCGTTCATGCGAGCGGAAGTCGAAGCCGAAGCGCTGCACTACCGCTTCCAGCAGCAGCTCCAGCTCCAGCGCTTCGACCTCCGGCGATGAATCGCGCCGCAGATCCGCCATCTGCGCCACCTGGTTTTGCTCGTGCTTCATCAATGCAGCCACACGCGCATCAGCGACAGCAGCTGGGCTACATCCACCGGCTTGGTGATGTAGTCGGAAGCGCCTGCCGCAATACATTTATCGCGGTCGCCCTTCATCGCCTTTGCCGTCAGCGTAATGATGGGCAGGGAGCGGAACTTCGGAATGCGGCGGATAGCGCGCATCGTGTCGTAGCCGTCCATCTCCGGCATCATGATGTCCATCAGCACAATCTCGATGCTCGGGTCGCGCTCCAGCACTTCGATGCCGTCGCGGCCGTTCTCGGCGAAGGACACCAGCATCTGCTGGCGCTCCAGCAGCGAGGACAGGGCGAAGATGTTGCGCAGGTCATCGTCGACGATCAGCACCTTGCGGCCCGCCAGGCCGGAATCGGCGGCGTGCACCTGTTCCAGCATGCGGCGCTGCGCTTCCGGCAGGCTGGCTTGCGCGCGGTGCAGGAAGAGGGCCGTTTCGTCCAGCAGGCGCTCCGGCGAACGTGCATCCTTGATGACGATGGTTTTCGCATAGCGCTTGAGCTTCGCCACCTCCTTGCGGTTCAGCTCTTTGGCCGTGTTGATCACCACCGGCAGGTCGCGCAGCTTGAGGTCCTTGCCGATAATATCGAGCAGGTCGAAGCCGCTGATATCCGGCAGGGTCAGGTCCAGCACCATGCAGTCGAAGTGCGCTGCGCGCAGGGCGGCCAGCGCCTCTTCGCCGGTGCCCACGGCCTGGATATCCACGTCGCTCTCGCCGATCAGGGCCTTGATCGCATCGCGCTGCGCTTCCTCGTCGTCCACCACCAGCAGGCTGCGTTTGCCGCCCATCAGGAATTTCTGGATGCGGGTGAATTCCTCGGTCAGCGATTCCTTGCTCACCGGCTTGTTCAGGTAGGAGATGGCGCCCGAACGCAGCGCACGTTCCCGTTCGCGCGAGGCCGACATCACATGCACCGGAATATGGCGCGTGCTCGGGTCGCGCTTCAGGCGGTCCAGCACCGTGAAGCCGTCGATATCCGGCAGGTCCAGGTCGAGCAGGATGGCGGACGGCAGGTAGTCGCGCGACAGGCTCAATGCCGAGTCGCCCTGGTGCGTGACGATGCCCTTGAAGTTCTTCTCGCGCGCGAAGTCCAGCACGATCTTGGCGAAGCGCTCGTCGTCCTCGATGATCAGTACGGAAGGATCGCCCGGCGATGTCAGGCCGCGGTCGTCGATAGTGGAGCCATAGATTTCCGGCTCGTTGTCCATCTCCTGCACCTGCACATGCGGGTCGTGCTCCAGCACCGGCGGGTTATACTGCACCTTGGCCGGCTGCACCTGCGGACGTGCGCCCTGGGCGCGCGGCAGGTCGTAGTTGACGAAGCCCGCGCGGTTGTAAGGCAGGAAGAGGGTGAAGGTGGAACCGGCGCCCACCGTCGATTCCACGCGGATCTCGCCGCCCAGCAGGCGGGCCAGTTCGCGCGAAATGGACAAGCCCAGGCCGGTGCCGCCGTACTTACGCGCCGTGGAGCCGTCGGCCTGCTGGAATGCTTCGAAGATCAGCTGCAGCTTGTCGCCCGCGATACCCACGCCGGTGTCGGTCACGGAGAAGGCCAGCACCGCATCGGCATTGGCCAGGTTCGGGTTATCCGTGCTCCAGCCGCCCTTGGCGATGCCGATTTCCAGCGCCACCTGGCCGTGCGAGGTGAATTTGAAGGCATTCGACAGCAGGTTTTTCAGCACCTGCTGCAGGCGCGTGGTATCGGTCATCAGCGCGGTTGGCAGGTTGTCCGCCAGCTCCACCGAGAAGCCGAGATGCTTGGCCTCGGCCATGTGGCGGAAGGTGCGGTCCACGTAGTTGCGCAGGTTGGCGAAGCGGTACTCCGACACGTCCAGCGTGACGGTGCCGGACTCGATCTTCGACAGGTCCAGAATGTCGTTAATCAGCGTCAGCAGGTCGGAGCCGGAGCCGTGGATGGTCTTCGCGAATTCCACCTGTTTGTTGGACAGGTTGCCTTCAGGGTTGTCACCCAGCTGCTGCGCAAGGATCAGCAGGGAGTTCAGCGGCGTGCGCAGCTCGTGCGACATATTCGCGAGGAACTCGGACTTGTACTTGGAGGACAGTGCCAGCTGGGTCGCCTTGTCTTCCAGCGCCAGCTTCGCCTGTTCCACCTCGCGGTTCTTCCGTTCCACCTCAATGTTCTGCTCGGACAGCAGGCGCGCTTTCTCCGCCAGCTCCTGGTTGGTCTGCTGCAGTTCCTGCGCCAGCGACTGCGACTGGGTCAGCAACGACTCGGTACGGCTGTTTGCCTCGATGGTATTCAGCACCACGCCGATCGATTCCATCAGCTGGTCGAGGAAGGACAGGTGGGTTTCCGTGAAGCGGTCCAGCGACGCGATCTCGATCACCGCCTTCACCTGCTGTTCGAACAGGATAGGCAGCACCACGATATTGGTCGGCGGCGCCGCGCCCAGGCCGGAAGACACCACGATATAGTCGCGCGGCACATCGGTCAGCCAGATCCGCACTTTCTCCAGCGCGCACTGGCCTACCAGGCCTTCACCCGGCAGGAAGGAGGTCGGCAGCTTGCGGCTGGAACGGTAGCCGTAGCTCGCGATCATGCGCAGGCGCGCATCGTCCAGCTGCGAGTCCATCATGTAGAACACGCCGTGGTGCGCGGACACCAGCGGCGCCAGCTCGGACAGGATCAGCTTCGTCACGGCCTGCAAGTCGCGCTGGCCCTGCAGCAGGCGCGTGAAGCGCGCCAGGTTGGTTTTCAGCCAGTCCTGCTGCGCATTCTTCTGCGTGGTCTCTTTCAGGTTTCGGATCATCTCATTGATGTTGTCCTTCAGGTAGGACACCTCGCCGCGCGCTTCCACCTGGATAGAACGGGACAAGTCACCACGCGTCACCGCCGTTGCCACCTCACCGATCGCGCGCATCTGGTTGGTCAGGTTAGCTGCCAGCTGGTTCACGTTTTCGGTAAGGTCTTTCCAGGTACCTGCAACACCCGGCACGTTTGCCTGGCCGCCCAGCTTACCTTCGGTACCCACCTCACGCGCCACACGGGTCACTTCCGATGCGAAGGAGGACAACTGGTCCACCATCACGTTGATGGTGTCTTTCAGTTCCAGGATCTCACCCTTCACGTCCACCGTAATCTTCTTCGACAAGTCACCGCGCGCCACCGCGGTGGTCACCGCCGCGATGTTACGCACCTGGCCAGTCAGGTTGGATGCCATGAAGTTCACATTATCGGTAAGGTCTTTCCAGGTGCCGCCCACGCCCGGCACGTAGGCCTGGCCGCCCAGCTTACCTTCGGTACCCACCTCACGCGCCACACGCGTCACTTCCGATGCGAAGGAGGACAACTGGTCCACCATCACGTTGATGGTGTTTTTCAGCTCCAGGATCTCGCCCTTCACGTCCACCGTAATTTTCTTCGAGAGGTCGCCGTTTGCCACGGCGGTGGTTACCTCCGCGATGTTACGCACCTGGCCCGTGAGGTTGCCTGCCAGCTGGTTGACGTTCTCCGTCAAGTCTTTCCAGGTACCCGCAACGCCCGGCACGTTTGCCTGGCCGCCCAGCTTGCCTTCAGTACCCACCTCACGCGCCACACGCGTCACTTCCGATGCGAAGGAGTTCAGCTGGTCCACCATCACGTTGATGGTATTTTTCAGTTCGAGAATCTCGCCTTTCACGTCCACCGTAATCTTCTTGGACAAGTCGCCGTTTGCCACGGCGGTGGTCACGTCCGCAATGTTACGCACCTGGCCGGTAAGGTTACCTGCCATCGAGTTCACGGAGTCGGTCAAGTCCTTCCACGTGCCTGCCACGCCTTTCACCTGCGCCTGGCCGCCCAGCTTGCCCTCAGTACCCACCTCACGCGCCACACGCGTCACCTCGGATGCGAAGGAGGACAGCTGGTCCACCATCACGTTGATGGTGTTTTTCAGTTCCAGGATCTCGCCCTTCACGTCCACCGTAATTTTCTTGGACAAGTCGCCGTTTGCCACGGCGGTCGTCACCGCCGCGATATTACGCACCTGGCCCGTGAGGTTGGACGCCATGAAGTTCACGTTATCGGTCAAGTCCTTCCAGGTGCCGCCCACGCCCGGCACATATGCCTGGCCGCCCAGCTTGCCCTCGGTACCCACCTCACGCGCCACACGGGTCACCTCCGATGCGAAGGAACGCAGCTGGTCCACCATCACGTTGATGGTGTCCTTCAGCTGCAGGATCTCGCCGCGCACGTCCACCGTAATTTTCTTGGACAAGTCGCCGTTCGCCACGGCGGTGGTCACCTCCGCGATATTCCGCACCTGCGAAGTCAAGTTACCCGCCATCGAGTTCACGGAGTCGGTCAAGTCCTTCCACGTGCCTGCCACGCCTTTCACCTGGGCCTGGCCGCCCAGCTTGCCCTCGGTACCCACCTCCCGCGCCACGCGCGTCACTTCGGAGGAGAAGGAGGACAGCTGTTCCACCATCGTGTTCGCGGTGGTCGCCGCGCGTAGGTACTGGCCCTTCAGCGGGTGGCCGTCCACTTCCAGCGCCATCGTTTGCGAGAGGTCGCCTTTTGCCACGGCGCCGATCACGCGCGCCATTTCCGTGGTCGGGCGCACCAGGTCGTCGATCAGCGTATTGACTGCGCTGATGATGGTGGACCAGCCGCCGGACACGTTATGAACCGCGGCGCGCTGCGTCAGGCGGCCTTCGCGGCCCACCACGCGGCTCACCTCCGTCACCGCCTTGACCAGCTTCTCATTGGTCTCGATGATGTCGTTCAGGGTGTCGGCGATTTTGCCGGACACGCCGGTCCAGTCGGACGGCATGCGTGCCGAGAAATCGCCTTTTTTCAGTGCCATCAAAGTCTGCAGGATCAGCTTCAGATCCAGTTCTTCGGGCAGTTCGGTCATGTCATTCATCGACGAAGTCCTCTTTTACTAAGTAGAAAGCGCTGGATGTTCCAGCCGGTGCATCAGGTCTGCCGCCGGCAGCGGCGTGCAGAAAAATTCGCCCTGGTAGCTGTCGCAGCCAAGGGTGTTCAGGACGGCCAGCTGCTGGGCGCCGTCCACGCCCAGCGCCACCACCTGCATGCGCAGCGCGCGCGCCAGGTGGATAATGGCGGCCACCATATCCGTGCCGCCTTCGTCATCGCCGATATTACGGATGAAGGCGCGGTCGATTTTCAACTGGTCCAGGCCCAGCTTCTTGCAGGCAGCCAGCGAGCTGCGCGAGTGGCCGAATTCGTCCAGTGCCAGGCGCACGCCGCCTGCCTGCAACTGGCGCAGCAGCGGTTCCAGTGTGTTGTGGTGGGCGGTCAGCAGGTCTTCATTCAGCTCCAGCATCATGGCGCCAGGCGGCAGGTGCAGCTTGCGCACTTCGGCCACCAGCCGCGCCGGGGCCTCCGTGGTGAGCTGGGGCGAAGCCAGGTTGATGGCCAGTGTGGCGCGCTCCAGGCCCGAAGGCGCGGCGCGCCATGCGGCGGCTTGCTCGCAGGCCGTGCTGATGGTCCAGGCATCGAGCCGCTCCAGCAGGCCCCGGTCATGGATGCTGGGCAGGAAGCGGTCGGCCGGGATCAGTCCCATGCGCGGATGGTTCCAGGTCAGCTGCGCTTCCACCGTGCGCACCTGGCCGCTCGCCAGGTCCACCTGCGGCTGGTAGTGCAGCACCAGCTGGCCACCGATCAGCGCGTGGCGCAGTTCCGAGGTCCACAGTTCGTGTTCCTTTTCGCGCCGGTTGAGCTCTTCATGGAAGAAGTGCACGCCGGCGCCGGCCACGTCGCGCTCCTGCTTGGCATGGTACATCGCGAGGTCCGCATTCTTCATCAGCAGCCGCGCATTGGCGCCATCCTGCGGGTAGAGCGCAATGCCGATACTGGTGGAGGTGTAGATGCCGCGCCCGCCGATATCGAAGGGCCGAGCGTGGGCCTGTGCGATCTTTCGCGCGACACGCGCCGCATTGGCGGCCGGGGTTTTGCCTTCGATGAGTACCACGAATTCGTCGCCGCCAAGGCGGGCCACCACGTCGGCCAAGCGCACCGACGACGTGATGCGGGCCGCGACCTGGCGCAGCAGTTCGTCGCCCACATCGTGGCCGAAGCTGTCGTTGACCTGCTTGAAGCGGTCCAGGTCGAGGAAGAGCAGGGCAAACTGGTTGTGATGGCGCTCGGCCGTGGCCACCGCATGTTCCAGCTGCTGGATCAGCGAGCGGCGGTTCACGAGGCCGGTCAGCGGGTCGCGCGTGGAGAGGGCGTTGGCGCGCTGTTCGGCCAGTTTGCGCTCGGCGATTTCCAGCTCCAGCTCGCGGTTGGCGCGCTCCAGGTCCTGCATGCGCTGCACGCGCAGGTCCTGGTTCAGCTTGCGCAGTTCGGCCGCCTGTTCGCGCAGCTGCATATTCTGCTTCGTCATTTCAACGAACACCGCCACCTTGGTCTGCAGGATCTGCGGAATCAGGGGCGTAAACATATAGTCGGCGGCGCCGGCCTGGTAGCCCTTGAGGCGGTTGATCTCGTCCGCATAGTGCGCGGTGACGAAGATGATGGGGACGTGGGAGGAGCGGGGATGCGAGTGGATGGCTTCGGCCGCCGCAAAGCCGTCCATGTCCGGCATATTGACGTCGAGGATGATGACGGCGAATTCGTGCTTGAGCACCTGGCGCAAGGCTTCGGCGCCGGAAGCGGCACTCACGATCTCATAACCCAGCCGCACGGCTTCGTCCGCCAACAGGCTTTCCAGCGCGAACAGGCCGGCTGGATCATCGTTCACCAGTAGCACTTTTGGAGTCTGCACAGGAAGATCGCCAGGTTTTGTCTATTGTTCTCGTCAATTCGCCCAACCTGCCAACAATACGCCTGTGCGGGGCTGAGTCAAGCGAAAAGTGGCGCATCCTCCATTTCTGGAAGACACACTCTTATTTAATTAATAATGCTATCAGGAAATGTTTCGCTAGGATACGCAGGAAGAGGAAAACACCGCGCACGATTGCGCACGGTGTTGTTTCTGCGCTATGTGAACGGGCTTATTTCAGCTCGTTCAGGAGGAAAGTGTAGGTCAGCGCCCACATATGCGCCTGCTGGTCGTTATTAGCGGCGCCGGCATGGCCGCCTTCCGTGTTCTCCCAGTACAGCACGTCGTGGCCCTGTTCCTTCATTTTCGCCACCATCTTGCGGGCGTGGCCCGGATGCACGCGGTCGTCGCGGGTGGAGGTGGTGAACAGCACGCGCGGATAGTGCTTGTCCTTGAACACGTTCTGGTAAGGGGAATACTTGCTGATGAACTTCCATTGTTCCGGATCGTCCGGATCGCCGTACTCGCCCATCCAGGAAGCGCCGGCCAGCAGCTTGCTGTAGCGTTTCATGTCGAGCAGGGGCACCTGGCAGACCACGGCATTGAACAGGTCTGGCCGCTGCGTCATCACGGCGCCGACCAGCAGGCCGCCATTGCTGCCGCCCATGATGCCGAGGTGGCGCGGGCTCGTGACCTTGCGCTTGACCAGGTCCTGGGCCACCGCGATGAAGTCGTCGAAGGCTTTCTGGCGGTTCTGCTTGAGCGCGGCCTGGTGCCAGCGCGGACCGAACTCGCCGCCGCCCCGGATATTCGCCAGCACGTAGACGCCGCCGTTGCTCAGCCAGGCGGAACCCGCGAGCGCGCTGTAGTTCGGTTTCATCGACACTTCAAAGCCGCCATAACCGTAAAGCACGGTCGGATTTTTGCCGTTCAGCTTGGCTTTCTTGTTCATCAGCACGAAGTAGGGCACCTTGGTGCCATCCTTCGAGGTGGCGTGGAACTGCTTCACCGTGAAGGGGCTGGCATCGAAGAAGCCGGGCAGGGATTTCAGCTTCGCGCGCTGGTCGCTGCCGGACTGGCCCAGATAAAGCGTGGTCGGCGTCAGGAAATCGGTCACGGTGAGGAAGTACTGGTCGGAGGCGATGGCGTCCAGCGCCGTGACTTCCAGCGTCCCGAAGGCGGGCGCATCCACATCGCGGCGCTGCCAGCCCTTGTCGTCGCGGCGCAGTTCCACCAGGCGGTTCTTCACATTGTCGAGCACATTCAGCAGCAGGGCGCTGCGGGTGGCGGCCACGCCGTCCAGCGAGCTGGTGGCGGTGGGCGTGAACAGCACCTCGAACTGGCGCTCGCCTGCCATGAAGCGGCGGAAGTCCGTCGCCAGCAGGGCGCCTTGCGGATAGGTCTTGTCGCCGATGGTCCAGTCCGAGCGCAGGTCGATCACGATCTGGTCGCGCACCGTGTAGGCATTGGCGTCTTCCGGCTTCGGCACCTTGGTCAGTTTGCTGCCTTCGCGCAGGAACAGCTCGCTGCTGTAGAAGCCGATCTGGCGCGTGACGAACTGCCATTCGAGGCCCGGCGTAAAGTCCTTCCAGGCGCCGACGCCGAGGTCTTCCTTCTTCGCTTCATACAGGGTCTGGGCTTCGGCCAGCGGACGGCCGCGCTTCCATTCCTTGACAATGCGCGGGTAGCCGGAAGCCGTCATGGTGTCCGGGCCGAAATCGGTGGAAACGAACAAGGTGTCCTGGTCGATCCAGCCGGTGTCGCTCTTCGCTTCGGCCAGGTTGAAGCCGTCCTTGATGAAGCTGCGGCTGGCCGTGTCGAACTCCCGCACCACGGCCGCATCGCCGCCGCCGCGCGACAGCGAGACCAGGCAGCGTTCGCCTTTCGGATAGAGGCAGGACACGCCATGCCACACCCAGTTTTCTTTTTCATCGGCGGCCAGCTTGTCGATATCGAGCACGGTATCCCATTGCGGGTCCGGGGTCTGGAACTTCGCCAGCGTGGTGCGGCGCCAGATGCCGCGCACATGGTCGGCATCGCGCCAGAAGTTGTAGACGTAGTCGCCGTGCTGCTGCACGTAAGGGATGCGTTCGCGTGAATTGAGAATGGTCTTCAGGCGCTCATGGATGGCGGGATACTGCGCCCGGCCTTCCAGTTCCTTCAGCGCCACGGCATTCTGGTCCTTGACCCAGGCCAGCTGCCGGTCGCCGCCGACATCCTCAAGCCATTCATAGGAATCGGTTTTCTGCTGCGCCTGCGAATGGCCGAGGGCCAGTCCGAGCAGCATGCCGCTGGCCAGTTTCACATACGATCGCATTGTTTCTCCTGTAGTGTGGATGCCGTACTGTACACCAGCGCGCGTTTTCGCCAGAAACTATGCATGCTGTCCGGAAGTTTGTGCAGGGCGTCTGTTTCTAGCCCTGCTGCGTTGACGATTGCATCCCGCAATCCTAGCATCGGCAACCGCACAAACTACGAAGGGATGCGCCATGCAAAAATATCTCGGCCTGTTGATGGTCTTCGCACTGGGCCTGGCCCGGGCCCAGGACGGGACGGACGGCTTCGTCTGGCCGATCAGCGGCACCGCCACGCCCGATGCGATGAATACTTCATTCGGCCCACGCCTGGACTTCGCACGCTGGAACTTCCACGACGGCATCGACCTGCCAGAGCCTGCGGATGCTGACTGCACGGGCGATGCCCGCAACACACCGGTTTATGCGGTACGCAGCGGCGTCGTGGTCAAAGCGGGCGGGCCTGGGGGCGGTTACAGTTCGAACCATGTCGTGCTCAAGGTGAGCGATCCGGCCGATGGCCGCGATCTGTACGTGTATTACTTCCACCTCAAGCGCGTCAGCGACGGCATGGTGGCCGGCGCACTCATCAACCAGGGTGATGAGGTGGGCGTGCTCGGCATGGACGACGCGAGCTATTGCCACTTGCATCTGGAGTTCCGTAAAGGCGGTACGGCCCAGAAGCTCAGCCTTCATCCGCTGCGCTACCTGCCTTATACGGATACGGCTAACTTCACCGCGCCTGCGGATGCGCGCTTCAACCGCATCGGCGGCGCGATGGCGGCACGCCTGACCTTCGGGGCGCCGAGCAGGCTGGAAGGCGATCTCGCCAAGGTGGAAGTCGATATCCTGGATGGCGCCACGGTGCTGGAAACCCGCACGGCCGATTTCAGCAACGCCGAGACGGTGAACCGCGGCATGGGCGATGCGTTGATGTACAAGCGGGATATCGCGGTTGAGGGATACCAGGAATCGCCGATGTCGAAGAACGGCGTTAACGACCTCAGCTACGGCGTGATGGTGCGCAATCTGCCTGCGAACGGCAATGCGCTGGTGGCGCGCGTGACCGATGTCCGCGGCAACGTCTCAGCCAGCGCTCCGGTCCCGGTGCCGGACCAGATGGCGGCCGACTGGAGCCTGGATTTTGAAGATGGCGCCGTGAGTCCCGGCGGCTGGACACAGGCCATCAGCGCCGGCGCTGCGCTGGCGAACGCCAGGGGCGCAGGATATGAGGACTCGCGCGGTCTCGCCGCAACCGACAGCGAGCAGGCTTCCGGAATCCAGTTCGCGGGGATCGCGGCAGTGCTTCCGGCCGGGCGCTTCCAGTGGAGCGCGGAAGCCTGGGTCATGCCGGCGTCGCTGGCGCTGACCGAAGGCGAATCCGTGTTCCCGCTGTTTTTCCTGACACGCACGGGTGTTGCGTTCGCTGCCGGCGCGGGGCTGCAGAAGTGGGGCGGCAAGCTGTATGCCGGGATGTCTTATCTGCGTCCGGACGGCACCGTAGGCGGCAAATTGAGCGACCGGGATCTCCTGCCGGGGCAGTGGAATAAATGGACCTTCCGGATCCTGCGCAACGGCACCCGCAATACGACGCTGGTGGTGCTGCTGAACGATGCAGAAGTTGCGCGCACCGTTTACGATGCAGCAGTGTACGAAGCAGGCATGCTGCGTGCGGGCCTCGGTTATTCATGGGGCACGCAGACCTCCAGGTTTGTGATCGACAACCTGAAGCTCAGCGACTCGCTGGCGCTGCCTTGATGAGACCCTGAGCGGCGCCATGCACGCAGGTGGTCGCAAATTGCGACCACCTGCGCTTGTGAGGGCCAAGCAAGCATCGCTGCGGTGGCGAAACGATCAGGGCTGCTGCGTGACCCAGACCGGGGCGCTCCACAGGATGCGGCCGTCTTCCTGCGTCAGGCGTGCGTAGTAGTAGTGTTCGCCGGGTGGCGGCGTGAGGGTGAGGGCGGTGTCCTGCAGCTCAATGCTATCCGGCGTACCGCGCCGGCCGGGAACGCCGTGTACGATGGTGATGCCCGCTACGCCAGGGGCTGCACGGCCTGCACCCGCGCTGTACTGCAGCGTCAGCGTAAGCGGGCCGCGGTTGACGAAGCGCTCGCCCATCACATGTCCGTTCGCCGTCAGTATCAGGCTGGAGGCTTTGTCCATCGTTGCGAACAGGCGGCGGGCGCGGATGGCTTCCAGCAGCGCGGAGGTGCCCAGCGGCGTGCCGCGCGGCAGCAGTATGCCGCTGCGGTTGGTATACGCCGAACCCCAGTTGGCGCAGTGATTGTCCTGGTTGCTGCTGAAGGCCAGGTGATAGCCCGCTTCCAGCAGGCGCTGACAGGTGGCCTCGTAGAAGCTGTGCCGCGTTTCCGTTTCGTGGTCGTTGGAAGAGAAGGCTGCGCTGTTCATTACTTCGCACAGGGCCATGGCTTCGTCGCCGTCCGCATTGAAGGCCAGCGCCTGCGCGCCGATGCGGAACTGGTTCGCCGCGGGATGGTTGAACTGTCCCAGCCAGCCGCGCTCCCGCATCAGCGCATACAGTGCACCATAGTCGCCTTTCGCAACGAAGGTGTCGCCCATCAGCCGGCCATCGGCAGCGCGTTCCCAGGCCAGCAGCTCGCGGCTGTTCAGGATATTCAGGTGGCCGCCATTGCTGATCACGCCCCATTCCATGCCGTACATGGCGGCAAAGTCCGGCTGCGCGCTGTTGAAGGCGGCGGCCTGCGCCAGGCCCTCGCGGTAGCGGCCGGTGGCGCCATCCGGGTCTGCATTCGGATCGCTGCCTTCCGACCCGTCATACATATGGTTATGTTCGGACGTGAGCAAGAAGTCCAGCCCATGCCCATGTGCATAGGCATAGGCCTCGGCCGGCCCGTCCGCCGCGCTCTGCGGCGCCTGCGAGCCTGTGCAGCGGTCCAGCGGCCCGCCGCCATCGCTGTGGCCGGTCTGGCTGTGCAGGTTGCCGAGGTAGATGTCGAAGGCGGGCTCGACAGTTTGCGCCGGCGCCAGCCTGACTGGCGGCAAGGCGCCCAGTACGAGCTGCCGTTCTTGCCGCAAGAGCGGTTCGCGCCTGCCGCGCAGCGCAGCTTCCAGGCGCAGGGTGTAGACCCCGGGCGCCGCACGGGGCAGGGCGCCCGGCGCCAGGCGGACCTGCGCGTGGCCTTGCCGCAGCAGCGCCGTGCCTCGCCAGCGGCGCACCGTGGCCCCGTCCGGCCCAAGCAGGACCAGGCGCCAGCCCACCGTGGCAGCCGGGACAGCGGGATGGGCGAAGTGCAGCATGAAAGCATCTCCCGGCTGCGGACGGAGGGGGGGCTGGAGCCAGGCGTCCAGCTCATCATGCTCGCTGGAAAAAGCTGCTGGCGGTGCGAGCAGCAGCGCCGCCAGCATAAGCGTTGCCCAGCCGTAAGCGGGCGGCCTGCCCATCCCGCTTCCCGCTAAGATAACGCCAGGACGAAACATTTTCCTCACCTCCTGTTGCTTCGACAGGCTGAGTAAATGCAAGTTCCCTTGGCCCCGTGCAGGAAGTTTGTTCTATCTCATGCTTTGATAGTATGCTGCCGCTATGCGCAAATCGTCCCCATCATCCCGCGGCCTGATCAGCAGTCGCCTGCTGCTTTGGGTGCTCGGCCTCGGATTGGCGGCGGCAGTCGGCGCCACCTTGTACGTGACGGTGCGTAACTCGGTGGAGGAGGAGGCGCGCCTGCGCTTCGACAACCTCACGCGCGCCACCCAGTACAGCATTTCGGCGCGCGTAAAAGCCTATTCCGACCTGGTGCGCGGCCTGGTGGCCCTGTTCCAGACCAGCGATGAACTCACGCGCGCCCAGTTCCACAGCTATGTGAAGGCGCTCGACCTGCAGCAGCATTTTCCCGCTATCCGGTCCGTGAACTATGCGCCGGATGTGAGCCACGAGCAGCGTGCCGCTTTCGTGGCCCGCGTGCGGGCCGAGGGCTTCCCCGGCTTCGATATCAAGCCGGCCGGCGAGCACGATCATTACGCACCGCTGACCTATATGGAGCCGGTGATTCCCGGCCGTTTCGGCGTCAATATCATCGCCAATCCGGCCATTGAAAAAGCGCTCAACCTGGCGCGCGATACGGGCGCCATGAGCGCTTCCGGGCAGCCGGTGGTGGTGAAGGGGCCGAAGCCCCATATCGGGCTCGGCATGCGCCTGCCGGTCTACCGCGCGGGGGCGAAGGTGGACGATGTGGAGAGCCGCCGCGCAGCATTCCTCGGCTCGGTCGGCATCGGTTTCTCGGTGGCGGACCTGGTGCAGGGCGCGATTGACGAAATGGCGAACCGCCAGGTACATATGATCCTGTACTCGGACGCGTCCAGCGAGCCGGACCGCCGCAGCCTGTCGATCACGCCGGCCGACCGCTTGCTCTACAACGATAACGGCTCCATCGATGCGCCGCCGGCCCTGGCGCCGGATCCTGCCACGCATTTCGCTACCGTGCTGCCGATCGACTTCAATGGCAGCTTGTGGAAGGCGCAGTTCGTGGCCCGCAAGACGGACCTGATCAGCGGCTTCGACCGCTGGCTGCCGCTGGTGTCGCTGGCCACCGGCTTTACCGGCAGCCTGCTGTTCTTCGGCTATATGGCCACGCTGTACGCCCAGCGCCGCAGCGCCCAGGAGCAGCGCCGCCTGCTGGACAGCATCCTGAATAATGTCGATGCCCAGGTCTATATGAAGGGCGAGGACCGCCGCTACATCTATGTGAACGCCAAGATGGCGCAGGTGATGGGCCGGCCCGTGGACCAGATCGTGGGCCGCCTGGACCGCGAGCTGCTGCCGCAGGACGAAGCCGACCGCGAATGGCAGGAAGACAGCCAGGTCTTCGTCGATGGCGCCAGGCGCAGCAGCGAGACCCAGTACACCGATGCCGATGGCGTGGTGCGCCACCTGTGGACCGTGAAGGCGCCAGTGGAACTGGGCGCGGAGGCGCTGGCCGTCATCGCGCTGTCCACCGACGTGACGGAGCTGCAGCGCCTGAAGCAGGAAGCACAGGCCGCCAACCGCGCCAAGAGCGACTTCCTGTCGAATATGAGCCACGAGATCCGCACGCCGATGAACAGCGTGATCGGCATGGCCCACCTTGCGCTGAAATCCGTCACCAATCCCAAGCAGCGCGACTACCTGCAGAAGATCTACCATTCCGGCCAGCACCTGATGGGTATCATCAACGACATCCTCGATTTCTCGAAGATCGAGGCGGGCATGCTGGAGCTGGAGTCGGTGGCGTTCGACCTGTCCGCGCTGCTGTCGAATGTATGCAGCCAATTGAGCGAACAGGCCGCGCGCCGCAAGCTGGAGCTGGTGTGCGAAATCTGGCCCGGGCTGGAAAAGCAGGTGAGTGGCGATCCCTTGCGGCTGGAGCAGGTGCTGCTGAATTACGTCAGCAACGCCATCAAGTTTTCGGAAAAGGGCAGGGTCCACATCCGCGCGCGGGCGGTGGAGGAGCGCGACAACCAGGTGCTGGTGCGCTTCGAAGTGCAGGACCAGGGCATCGGCATGACGCAGCAGCAGATGGCCAAGCTGTTCCAGTCCTTCCACCAGGCCGATACCTCCACCACGCGCCGCTATGGCGGTACCGGGCTGGGGCTGGTCATCAGCAAGCAGCTGGCGGAGCTGATGGGCGGCACGGTGGGCGTGGACAGCACGCCGGGCGTGGGCAGCACCTTCTGGTTCACGGCGCGCCTGCAGAAGAGCGTGCAGCTGCTGCAGCCGGCGGACGGCGAAGCGCTGGAGCCGGACCTGCGCGCGTCGATCCAGGGCGCGTCCATCCTGCTGGTGGAGGATAACGTCTTCAGCCAGCAGGTAGGACAGGAGCTGCTGGAGGATGCGGGGGCAACGGTGGTCATCGCCAACAACGGCAAGGAAGCTATCGACTTGCTGCTCAAGGAGCATTTCGACTGCGTGCTGATGGACGTGCAGATGCCGGTGATGGACGGCTACGAAACCACGCGCCTGATCCGGGCCGATCCGCGCCTGTCCGGCACCCTGGTGATCGCGATGACGGCCAATGCCGGCCGCGATGACCAGGCGCGCTGCCTCGCCGCGGGCATGGACGAATTCGTGACCAAGCCCATTGCGCCCAACCTGCTGTTCTCGGTGCTCTCGAAATGGATGAGCCAGCGCGCCGGCGACCGCGCACCGCGCGCAATGCCTTCGCAGGTGCCGGTAACGCCTCCCGCGCCGCCGGTGGACACCGGCTCGGCCGAATTGTTCGACATGGCGATGCTGGCGCAAACCTTTGGCAACAAGCCCGAAAAAATGCGCAAGTACGCGCTGATGTTCCTCGATTCGGCGCGGGACAGCCTGGCCGAAGTGGACGAAGCGCTGGGGCGAAACGACAGCAAGCGCCTGGCCGAACTGGGGCACCGCATCAAATCCTCCGCGCGGGCCGTGGGCGCCATGAGTTTCGCGGAGCTGTGCCTGGCCCTGGAGCGCCTGCAACCCGACGCGCCGCCGCAGGAAGCGCAGGCCATCGTCAGCCAGATGCACCTGATGCTGGAGCGCCTGAAAACCCAGATTGCCGAGGAAATGTCTGCGCAGCTTCCCTGAGGGGGCCGGAGCGGCGATAATAGCGTTTCTATGACATCGAGCATCGCACCGGGTCTGATTATCCTGCACGGCAACCAGCTGGAACAGCTGCGTGCTGCCGTATTCCAGTGGCTGCGCGCGCATCCGCTCGATCCGCTCGAAACCGACATCTTCCTGGTGCAGTCCAATGGCGTGGCCGAATGGCTGAAGATCGCATTGGCCGAGGAAGGCGGCGTGTGCGCCGCCACCCGCGTGGCGCTGCCTGCCCGTTTCCTGTGGGAGGCCTACCGCGGCATGCTGGACCGCGAGCGCGTGCCCCGCATTTCGGCCTTCGACAAAGGCCCGCTGACCTGGCGCCTGATGCGCCTCCTGCCTGCGCTGCTGGCGCAATCCGTGTTCGCACCGCTGCGCCACTTCCTGGGCGACGGAGATCCCGAACGGCGCCTGCAACTGGCCGAGCGGCTGTCCGACCTGTTTGACCAGTACCAGGTGTACCGTGCCGACTGGCTGGAAGACTGGGCCGCAGGCCGCAATGTTCTGCGCAGCGCGCGCGGCGAAGCGCTGCCGCTGCCGGAAGACCAGTGCTGGCAGGCCGCCCTGTGGCGGGCCGTGGTGGCCAGCGTGCCGGAACAGGAGCGCAGCCTGGGACGCGCCAGCGTGCATACGGAATTCGTGTGCGCCATCGGGCGCGGCGAGCAGCCTGCGGGCCGCCTGCCGCGCCGCGTGGTGCTGTTCGGCGTGTCCGCCTTGCCCTACCAGACTTTGCAGGCGCTGGCTTCGCTGTCGAACTTCACCCAGGTCATTCTCGCCGTGCCGAATCCCTGCCAGTTCTACTGGGGCGACATCATCGACGGCCGCGACCTGCTGCGCGCCGCCCACCGGCGCCAGAAGCTGCGCAATGGCCTGGACCTGGGCCAGGTTCCGCTGGAAGAACTGCACGCCCACAGCCACCCGCTGCTGGCCAGCTGGGGGCGCCAGGGCCGCGACTATATCCGCATGCTGGACGAGTTCGACGCGGCGGCGGCCGGCGAGGGCAATGAACACCTGCGCGTGGACCTGTTCAGCGAAGGCGAGGGCGAAACGCTGCTGGCGCAGGTGCAGGGCGCCATACGCGACCTGCTGCCGCTGCGCGAACATGCCTTCCCCACGCCGCCGGACAGCGACCGCTCCATCGAATTCCACATCGCGCACAGCGTGCAGCGCGAAGTGGAAGTGCTGCACGACCAGCTGCTGGCCATGTTCGCTGCCGACAGCACGCTGCGCCCGCGCGACGTGGTGGTGATGGTGCCGGACATCGACGTTTTCACCGCCTCCATCCGTTCCGTCTTCGGCCAGCACCGGCGTGGCGACCCGCGTTTCATCCCGCACGAAATCGGCGACGTGAACGACCGCAGCGTGAATCCGCTGCTGGTGGCGCTGGAATGGCTGCTGCGCCTGCCGCAGCAGCGCTGCCGCCAGAGCGAGGTGCGCGACCTGCTGGACGTGCCGGCCGTGGCGAAACGATTCGGCCTGTCGGAAGAAGACCTGCCCACGCTGGGCCTGTGGATCGAAGGTTCCGGCGTGCGCTGGGGCCTGGACCAGCAGCACCGCGCGGGCCTGGGCTTGGCGCCGGCCGGCGAACAGAATGCCTGGATCTTCGGCGTGCGCCGCATGCTGCTCGGCTACGCCAGCGGCAATGACGCAGCCTTCGGCGGCATCGAACCGTATGGCGAAGTGGGCGGCCTCGATGCCGCGCTGGCGGGCTCGCTGGCGTTGCTGGTGGAGCGGCTGCTGGCATGGCGCGATATCCTGGACCAGCCGCGCACCCCCGCCGAGTGGGGAGCCCAGGCGCGCGCCCTGCTGGCCGCCTTCTTCGATGCGGAGGCGCAGGACGACAAGCTGACCCTGAACCAGCTGAACGAAACTCTGAACAAATGGCTGGAAACCTGCGAGAACGCGGGCTTCGACGAAGCGGTGCCGCTGGCCGTGCTGCGCGAAGCCTGGCTTGGCGCGCTGGACGAACCCTCGCTGGAACACCAGTTCGTGTCCGGCGGCGTGACTTTCTGCACGCTGATGCCAATGCGCGCCGTGCCCTTCCGCGTGGTCTGCCTGCTCGGCATGAACGACGGCGACTTCCCGCGCCGCGCCAGCAAGGCCGACTTCGACCTGCTCGCGCTGCCCGGCATGGCGCGGCCCGGCGACCGTTCGCGCCGCGACGATGACCGCTACCTGATGCTGGAAGCGGTGCTGGCCGCGCGCGACAAGCTGTATATCAGCTGGTGCGGGCGCAATGTGCGCGACAACAGCGAGCAGCCGGCCTCCGTGCTGGTTGCGCAGCTGCGCGACTACCTGAAAGCGGGATGGGGACTGGACCTGCATGGCCGCAGTACCGAGCACGCGCTGCAGCCCTTCAGCCGCGTCTATTTCGAAGACGGCGGCCTGCTCACCTATGCCGGCGAATGGCGAGCAGCCCACGCCGAAGATTCTGCCGCTGCCATTCCGGCAGACCTGCCGCCGCATGAACTGGACGAACAATTCAGGCTGCGCCTGTCCGCGCTGGCGGCCTTCATCCGCCAGCCGGTGCGCTACTTCTTTCGCCAGCGCCTGGGCGTGATGTTCGGCGAGTCGGCGCTGGTGGGCGAAGACGAAGAACCGTTCTCGCTGAACGCGCTGGAACGCTATGTGCTGGAAGACGTGATGCTGGACGATACGGGCGAAGAGGCCGAAACCAGCGTGCGCGCCAGCCTCGGCGCGCGCGCCGAACGGCTGCGGCGCGAGGGCGTGCTGCCCATCGGCCTGCTCGGCGAGCGCATGCAGGAAGAGCTGGTGGAAGCGCTGGTGCCGGTGCGCAGCAAATGGCTGGAGCTGCGTGCGGAATACACGGAAGATGCGCCCAAGCTGGCCATCAGCCTTACGCTGGACGGCATGATGCTGGAAGACTGGGTGGACCAGCTGCACCGCCGCGACGGCGAAACGGTATGGCTGATGCAGATGTCCTCCAAAGCGCTGGATAAATCCGGCGAGCCGCGCGGCGACAAGCTGATTGGCATGTGGCTACGCCAGCTGGCGGCAGCCGCGCAAGGCCAACCCGTCGCCGGCATCCTGGTGGCGCGCGATGCCGTGCTGCGCATGGCGCCGCTGGAACAGCAGGATTCGCACGCGATGCTGGCGGCGCTGGCCCGGCTGTGGCGCCTGAATATGGACAAGCCGCTGCCCGTCGCCTGCAAAACCGGCCTGGCGCTGGCGCGCGACGGCGACCCGCGCAGCGTCTACGACGGCGGCTTTGAAGTGAACGGCGAAGTGGATGACCTGTGCCTGGCCCGCCTGTGGCCCGATTTCGCGGCCTTGTCGGCCGAACCGGAATTCACGGCCCGCTCGCTGGAACTGTATGGCGCGCTCACCGAGTGGCTGGCCACATCGGTACAGGCCGAGCCGCTGGCGGGGGAGGCCGAATGAGCCAGCTGCTGAATGCCCTCAGCTTCCCCTTGCACGGTTCGCGCCTGATCGAAGCCAGCGCGGGCACCGGCAAAACCTGGACCATCGCCGCGCTGTATGTGCGCCTGGTGCTGGGCCATGGAGGCGATGCCGCGTACCAGCGGCCCTTGCTGCCGGCCGATATCCTTGTGATGACCTTCACCCGCGCCGCCACGCGCGAGCTGTCGAACCGCGTGCGCGAGCGGCTGGTGGAGGCGGCGGCGTATTTCCGCGGCCAGTCGGTGAAGACCGATCCGTATCTGGACACGCTGCTGGAATCCTATCCCGGCGAAACAGAGCGCCAGCAGGGCGCGCACCGCCTGATGCTGGCCGCGGAAACGATGGACGAGGCGGCGATTTTCACGATCGACGCCTGGTGCCAGCGCATGCTGCGTGAACACGCTTTCGACAGCGGCAGCCTGTTCGACGAAGAACTGGTGAGCGATGAATCCGCGCTGTTCGAAGACGCGGCGCACGACTACTGGCGCCAGCAGGTCTACCCCCTGAACGCCAGTGCGCTGGCCCCCTTGCTGGCTGCCTGGCCGGATGTGGAAGCGCTCAAGCAGTCGATCCGCGACCTGGTCTGGCGCGCGGAAACGCTGGGTGTGGTGGGCGACGCCTCGCTGGGCGAGCTGATCGCACGCGTGCAGCATGAACAGCAGGCCATGCTCGCTGGCCTGAAGCAGGGCTGGGCCGAACGTGCTGGCCGCATGGAGCAGTGGATCCTGCAGCAGCGCGAAGCCTCGCCCAAGTGCTTCAACGGCGTAAAGATGAAACCGGAATCGGTGGCGAAATGGTTCACCGCGCTGCGCGAATGGGCCGCCGATCCGCGCGCCGTGCTGCCCGACCTGACCGCGAAGAACTGGGAACGCCTGACGCCGGACGGCCTGCTGGACGCCTGCGCCAAGGGCTTCGCGCTGCAGCTGCCGGCGGATTTCGATGAAGTGGCGCCCCTGCAGGCTTCATTGCAGGCCATCACCCCACTGAAACATATGCTGCTGCGCCATGCCGCATCCAGCGTGGCGGGCCGCATGAAGGAACTCAAGCAGCGCAACCGCCAGTTCGGTTTCGCCGACATGCTGGAACGCCTCAAGTACGCGCTGATGGGTGTGAACGGCGCCGCGCTGCGCAAGCGCATCACGGCGCAGTACCCGGTGGCGCTGGTGGACGAATTCCAGGATACGGCGCCCAGCCAGTACCAGATTTTCAACCTGCTGTACCGCGTGGCCGAGAACGACCCGGCGCTGGGCCTGTTCCTGATCGGCGACCCCAAACAGTCGATCTACGGCTTCCGCGGCGCCGACATCCACAGCTACCTGGCGGCCCGCCGCGCCACCGAAGGCCGCCACTACCAGCTCGGCACCAACTTCCGCTCCACGGCGGACGTGGTGCAGGCGGTCAACCAGATATTCCTGCATGCGGAACGTGCAGTGGGCGAGGGCGGCTTCGCGCGCGGGGCCTTCCGCTTCCGCGACGGCGACGTGAATCCGCTGCCCTTCGATGCGGTGGATGCCAAAGGCCGCCCCGAAAAACTGGTGGGCATCGATGGCGACATCCAGGCATTGACGGTGTCCTGCGGCGTGGAAGGCCTGAAGGCGGACGCCTACCGCGAGTTTTTTGCCCATCACTGCGCGGAACACATCGTGTGCCTGCTGAACGACGAGCGGGCGGGCTTCGCCAATGGCGCGGAGTTCAAGCGCCTGCAGCCTGCCGATATTGCCATCCTGGTGCGCGACCGCAGGGAAGCGGGCGCCATCCGCAAGGCCCTGCAACAGCGTGGCGTGCCGAGCGTCTACCTGTCGGACAAGGATTCGGTGCTGAAGAGCGAAGAGGCGGCCGACGTGCTGCGCTGGCTGTCGGCGCTGGCCAGTCCGCTGGATGGCGCGCTGGCGCGCGCCGCCTTTGCCACCCGCACGGCAGGCCTGACGCTGGCCGAACTGGCGCAGCTGTCGGCGGACGAACTGGCATGGGAACAGCGCGTTGAACAGCTCAAGGCCCTGCACGGCGTGTGGCAGCGCCAGGGTGTGCTGGCCATGCTGCGCCGCTTCATCCATGAACTCGGGCTGCCGGCGGCGCTGCTGGCGCAGCCCGGCGGCGAACGGCGCCTGACCAACCTGCTGCACCTGGCCGAGCTGCTGCAATCGGCCAGCCGCCAGCTTGATGGCGAGCAGGCCCTGATCCGCTGGATGGCGGAACAGATCGAAGGCGAAGACAGCGGCGGCGACGAGCGCGTGCTGCGGCTGGAATCGGATGCGGAGCTGGTCAAGGTCGTTACCGTGCACAAGTCGAAAGGCCTGGAATATCCGCTGGTCTACCTGCCGTTTGCCGTCACGGCGCGCAAGGCGGAAAAGCGCAACCGCAGCTTCCTCGAATTCACCGACGGCGAAGGCGCGCGCCGCATTGACCTGGCGCTGACGGACGAAGCGCTGGAACAAGTGGAAGCCGCGCGCATCGCGGAAGACCTGCGCCTGCTCTACGTGGCGCTGACGCGCGCCCGGCACTTCCTGTGGCTGGGTGTGGCCGCGCTGCCGTCGCGCAAGGCAGGCGAGAACACCCTGCACGAATCGGCGCTGGGCTATCTGCTCACCGGCGGCGAGCCGCTGCCAGCCGATCAACTGCTGAAACGCTGGGAAAGGGTGCGCGGTGATTGCGCCGCCATCGGCCTCGCGCGCCTGCCCGAAACAGGCCGGCCCACCATGCTGAAACGGGTCGAACAGCGCCCGCCATTGCTGGATGCGCGGCCCTTCAAGGCAAGTTTCGAGCGCGACTGGTCGGTGGGTAGTTTCACCTCGCTGGCCCGCCGTACCGGGCCTGCAGCCTGGACGCGGTCGCCGCTGCCGGCGCCGGTACCGCGCGATGCGCTGGAAGAAAAGCTGCTGGAAGATGCAGACCGCGAGCAGCCTGGCCGCGTAGAAGATACGCCATGGCACCGCTTCCCGCGCGGCTCCGTGCCGGGCAACTTCCTGCACGAGCAGCTGGAGTGGCTGGGCCAGGAAGGCTTCACCACCGTACACGATCCGCATTTCGAAACCCGCCTCGCGCGCCGCATCGAGCGCGCCGGATGGGCCAACCGTTTCGAGGATGCGCTGGCCTGGCTGCGCGCCATCGCCACCACGAAGCTGCCGCCGCTGGGCGCTGCGCTGGACCGCTTGCATGGCGTGCTGCCGGAAATGGAGTTCTGGTTCCCCAGCGAGCACCTTTCCTCGCAGGCGCTGGACCAGTTGTGCCGCCAGCACCTGCTGGAAGGTATCGCGCGTCCAGCGCTGCCGGAGCGCGAGCTGCATGGCATGCTGAAAGGCTTCTGTGACCTCGTGTTTGAACATGAAGGGCGCTACTGGGTGCTGGACTACAAATCGAACGCGCTGGGCGGCGGCGATGCGGCCTACCACAAGGGCGCGCTGGCGCTGGGCATGGCCGAACACCGCTACGACATTCAGGGCGCCATCTACATGCTGGCCCTGCATCGCCTGCTGCGCCGCCGCCTCGGCGACCGCTATGATCCTGTGCAGCACCTGGGCGGCGCCGTGTTTTTCTTCCTGCGCGGCGTGGCGAATCCGCAGACGCATGGCTGCTGCGTGCTGGCGCCCGATCCGGCCTTGCTGGATGGCCTGGATGCATTGCTCGGGGGAGGCAGCGATGGCTGACAGTGCCGCATTGCTGGAACAGATCGAGCTGCTGACCGAAGCGGGCCGGCTGCGCCGCCTGAGTGGCGCCTTCGCGCGCTTTATCACCGGCCTTGGGCAGGACTCGCCGCCGCTGATGCTGGCCAGCCTGCTGCTGTCCGAACTGGAAGGCCGCGGCCACAGCTGCCTGATGCTGAATGACCTGGGGGGCGATCCTTCCGGGCTGCTGGGCTGGAACGAAGGTGAATGGAGCGCCTTGCGTGCTGCGGCCGGAGCCTTGCCGCGCAATGCCGCCGGCTGGCGCACCCTGTTGCAGGCGCGCGAAGCCGTGTGGCCGGTGGGCGGACTCGATTTCAATCAGCCGCTGGTGCTGGACGGCGAACGCCTGTACCTGCGCCGCTACTGGCGCGATGAGACCACGGTGGCCCATGCCGTGCGCCAGCGCGCGCAGGCCACGCATGCGGTGGATACAGCCGAAGTGCGGCGCTGGCTGGACCGCCTGTTTGATCACGCAGCGCGTGAAGGCGGGCCTGACTGGCAGAAGATCGCCTGCGCGGTGGCCCTGCGCGGCGACCTTGGCGTGATTACCGGCGGTCCCGGCACCGGCAAAACCTACACCGTAGCGCGCCTGCTGGCGCTCCTTTTTGCCATGGCAGGCCCCCAGGCCGGATCGCTGCGCATCGCGCTCGCCGCGCCGACCGGCAAGGCGGCGGCCCGCCTGAAACAGTCGATTGACGGCGCCCTCGACCAGCTGGCGGGCAAGCTTGGCGCCGGCCTGCCGCTGCGCGAGCTGGCAGCCCGCATGGGCGCGGCGCGCACGCTTCACAGCCTGCTGGGCGCCCGTCCAGACACGCGCAGCTTCCAGCACAACGCCGGCAACCCGCTGGAAGTGGACGTGCTGATCGTCGATGAAGCGTCGATGGTGCACCTGGAGATGATGGCGGCGCTGCTCGCGGCCTTGCCGCCGCATGCGCGCCTGATCCTGCTGGGCGACAAGGACCAGCTGGCATCGGTGGAAGCGGGCGCCGTGCTGGGCGACCTTTGCCATGATGCGGAAGCGGGCAACTACAGTGCTGAAACGCTGGCCTATGTGGAAGCGGCGGCGGGCCAGCAGATTCCCTCCAGCTTCACCGGCGGCGGCAGCGCGCTCGCGCAGCAGATCGTCATGCTGCGCCAGAGCCGGCGCTTCGGTGGCCCGATCGGCAAGCTGGCCCTCGCGGTCAACCACGGCGACGCCGAAGCGGCGCGCGCAGTCCTGCGCAGCGACAGCGGCGGCGTGCTGCACTGGATCGATCCGGCCCAGCCATCGGACGTGCTGCAGCTGGCGCTGCAGGGCAGGGAAGGTGCGGCGGGCGGCTACCGCGATTACCTGCAGAAGATCCGCGCCATGCCGGAACACGCAGGCCCTGAGCAGCATGAAGCCTGGGTGCGCGAGGTGCTGGCCAGCTTTGAAGCCTTCCGCCTGCTGTGTGCCGTGCGCGAAGGCGAGTGGGGTGTGGCGGGCCTGAACGAGGCCATCGAGCAAAGGCTGGAAGCGGCACGCCTGATCCGGCGCCGCAGCGAATGGTATGTGGGGCGGCCGGTTATGGTCACCCGCAACGACTACGCTACCGGCGTCTATAACGGCGATATCGGCCTTACGCTGCCCGATCCGGCCCGTCCTGGGACGCTGCGTGTCTACTTCAGCGACGGCGAGTCGGTGCGCAGCGTGCTCGCCACGCGGCTGCGCAATGTGGACACGGCTTACGCGATGACCGTGCACAAATCGCAGGGATCGGAATTCCGCCACACGGTGCTGGTGCTGCCGCGCGATGGCGGCACCGTGCTGGCGCGGGAACTGATCTACACCGGCATCACGCGCGCCAGGGAATTCTTCACGCTGGTGTCGCCCAATGCTGCAGTGCTGCCTGCCGCCATCGCCGAACGTACGCACCGCGCCAGCGGCCTGCGCGGCCTGATCGGGCAATAAAAAAGGACGCCGCAGCGTCCCTGGTCCTTACGATGCCGCGCGGCGGCGGCGCGGTTTCGAGGCCTTGGCCTTCTTGCGGCCATTCGCCTTCATCATCTTCGGCTCATCGGCGCCGGTAATGAAGCGGCGGATATTCAGCGCATCCATCAGTCGCGCGGAACTCGCCTTCGCATTAAGCAGCACCACGGACACGTTCTTGCCTGCCGCCGTCATGCGCATGATCAGGCAGCGGCCCGCTTCTTCCGTATAACCGGTTTTCGAGAGGCCGATATCCCAGCCCTTCGCGCCCACCAGGCGGTTGGTATTGTGGTACTCGACAGCGCGGCCCTTGATCTTCAAGGTCTCGCGGGTGTCGGTGGTCAGGCGCGTGATTTCAGGATAAGCGGCAGCGGCGGTCGCCATCTTTACCAGGTCGGTGGCCGTGGACGTGTTCTGCGGCGACAGGCCGGTGGGTTCGGCGATGCGGGTCTGGCTCATGCTCAGGGCGCGGATCTTGGCGTTGACGGCGGCCTTGAAGGCGGTAGGACCGCCTGGATAGGTGCGGGCCAGCGAGGCAGCGGCGCGGTTATCGGAAGACATCAGGGCCAGCTGCAGGATCTCGCCGCGCGTCAGCTTGGCGCCTACCGGCACGCGCGAGGTGCTGTGCTTGAGCAGGTCAACGTCTTCCTTGTCGATGCTGATTTCCTCGTCCATATCCAGCTTCGAGTCCAGCACGACCATGGCGGTCATCAGCTTGGTGAGGGAAGCGATGGGCACAACGACATTCGCGTTCTTTTCCAGCAGCACCTTGCCGGTGCCATCTTCAACCACCAGCACCGATTGCGAGCCAAGGTGCACGTCCGCCAGGGCAGCAGCGGACAGCGAGAGCATCAACGCAGCAGCAGCGAAATGTTTAAGCATGGGAATCTAGCCGTGTGGAAATATTTTGCAAGCTTAGAGCATAACATTAAAGTGATTTCTCATCCAAGGCATGTCAGCCGTTCGCGACAAAAATTTCACAGTAAACGCAAAAAAGGCCGCTGATCGCGGCCTTTTGGATGCCATTTTGCTTATTTGGACGCGAAAATCTTGTCGAACTCGCCGCCATCGTCAAAGTGGCGCTTCTGGGCTGCGCGCCAGCCGCCGAACACCTCATCCACGGTGAACAGGTTGATCGGCTTGAAGGTCGCCGCGTATTTCTTCGCCACGGCGGCCGAACGCGGGCGCAGATAGTGCTTGGCGATGATTTCCTGGCCCTGTTCGGTATACAGGAAGTTCAGGTAGGCGGTGGCCTCCTTGCGGATGCCTTTCTTGTCGACCACTTTATCGACCACGGCCACCGGCGACTCGGCCAGGATGGAGATGGACGGGTAGACGATGTCGAAGTTATCGCCGAACTCGGCGCGCACCAGCTGCACCTCGTTCTCGAAGGTCACCAGCACGTCGCCGATCTGGCGCTGGGTGAAGGTGGTGGTGGCTGCGCGGCCGCCGCCGTCCAGCACCGGCACATTCTTGAAGATCTTGGTCACCAGCTCGCGGGCCTGGGCGTCGTTGCCGCCTTTTTTCAGCACGGAGCCCCAGGCGGCCAGATAGGTATAGCGGCCATTGCCGGCAGTCTTGGGATTCGGAATTACCACCTGCACGCCCGGCTTGGCCAGGTCGGCCCAGTCCTTGATGCCTTTCGGGTTGCCCTTGCGCACCAGGTAGACCATGGTCGAGTAGCTTGGGGCGGCATTGTTCGGGAACTTCTTGGCCCAGTCCTGTACTACCAGGCCGCGGTCGGCCAGCATGTCGATGTCATTGGCCTGGTTCATGGTGACGACCGAGGCTTCCAGGCCATCGGCCACGGAGCGGGCCTGCTTGGAGGAGCCGCCGTGCGACTGCTTCACGTTCACGTCGGTGCCGGTCTGCTTCTTGTAGGCCGCTTCGAAGGCCGGATTGATTTCCTTGTAGAGTTCGCGCGCCACGTCATAAGAGACGTTCAGCAGCGTTACATCATCCGCCGAGGCGGCCACGGGCAGGGCCAGGGAGGCGGCGGCGAGGGTGGCAAGGAGCAGGCGGGAGGCGGAGCGGCGGGCAGCGCTAAATTCGGTTTTCTTATTTGGCATGACGGTTCCTGAAGTAAAAACAGATATCGAATAATGGGTTCTTTTGATGCGGATCGCCAAGAATCTTTCGTAATATGCTTAGACATTCCCTGAGCCACGTTTGTGCGCGCTTTGTTGTATAGTCCGGCCTTGGAACGAAGATTTTGTGAGTACACATGGGTTTTGAAATTCGCAGAGCGGAAGCAGGGGACGCCGAGGCAGCATGCCAGGTGCTGCGCCGGTCCATCTCGGAATGCTGTGTACCCGACCACCGCAACGACCCCGCGATTTTGGGGCCGTGGCTGGGCAACAAGACGCCGCAGATGGTCGCCAGCTGGTTCGAATCCCCGACCAACCACGCCTTCGTGGCCACCAGCGAAGGGCGGGTAGTCGGCGTGTCGCTGCTGACCAGCGCCGGCAAGCTGGCGCTGTGCTATCTGCTGCCGGAAGCGCGCGGCCATGGCGCGGGCAAGGCGATGCTGCAGCAGGTGGAAGCGCTGGCGCTGGAGCTCGGCATCAAGAGCCTGTTCCTGCACAGCACCGCCACCGCCGAAACCTTCTTCGCCGGCCTCGGCTACGCCGCCGACGGCAACGTGCGCTCCCCGTACGGGGTAGAAACCATCCTCTTCTGGAAATCCCTCACCGCCGACGGCTGCCCGCCCGACGCCACCAAGCGCAAGCGCTTCTGCAGCTGCAGCAGCAACTAATTGCTTTTTAATTGGGGACAGACCCTAATTATGGAAATTAGGGTCTGTCCCCAATTTCTTCCGATGGCTACTGGCCAAACGTGGTGGATCCTGCCTGGCATATGCTTGGTGGAGATAGTTGCGTGCGTCCGTACGTATCGTCGCGCATTTATCTGCCACGGCAAAACCTGGAAATTGGGGACGGACCCGAATTATAGAAATTAGGGTCTGTCCCCAATTTACCAATTTAAGCGAGGGTGCCGGTGGCGAAGGCTTTGAGTTCGCCGGTGGCGAAGGGGATCCAGCCGCTTTCGCTGTCGACCGGCTCGGTCGCGATCAGGGCCTGGCGGCCGTCGAGGCGGTAGTGCAGTTTGGTCGAGCAGTGGGCGTACAGGGTTTCGCCATTCGACAGGATGAAGTTGAAGGTGCCGTGGCTGGCAATGCCGGCCGACAGTTCGGCCAGCGCAGCGTGCAACTCGGCTGCCGCCGGCGCTTCCGTGAAGCGTTCCGCCAGGCGCGACAGCAGGTGGCAGAAGGCTGCTTCGCTGTCGGTGTCGCCCTGTGGCACGAACTGGCCGGCCGCCGGGGCGAAGCCCTTCAGGTCGCCATTGTGGGCGAAGGACCAGGTCTGGCCCCACAGCTTGCGCGCGAACGGGTGGCTGTTTTCCAGCGCGATGCGGCCCTGCGTGGCCTTGCGGATGTGCGCCAGGATATTGCGCGCCCGCAGTGAGGCGCCGCGGATGCGCGCGGCCAGCGGCGATTCCACGCAGGCGCGGTGGTCGGTGAACAGGCGGCAGCGCTTGCCGCTGTGGAAGGCGATGCCCCAGCCGTCCTTGTGCTCGTCAGTACGGCCGCCACGCTCCGCGAACACGTCGAAGAACTGGCCGAGGTCGGCTGGCTTGCTGCTGTTGACTGCGAGGAGCTGGCACATGCTGTTTCACCACCTGATTGAACACGCCTCTACGATACCGGTGCACGCTTATAACCAGAACTAATCTTTTCTAATATGTTTATGTGTGCTGTGGCATATAACGTGGCCGCATAAGCATGGTCGAAAGCATTCGTTCTCTAAGCTTGGCCAGCGCCGTAGTCTGGCGGCTTCAAACGCATCCGCAGAGGCAGCAATGACGTATCCCGTTCTCCAGCAGTACTTGGCCCGGCTCGGTACCGGCGAAAGTTCCCACAGCAGCATCTGGCTCGACGAGCAGGGCAGGGCGCGCGGGCGCTTCTTCAATTGCACCATGGGCAGCGTGTTCCAGCCCGTGCGCGAACTGGACAGCGGCCGCACCATCGCCGCCGAAGGCCTGGCGCGCAGCGCCACCGGGGAAGACGACGGCCTGTCCCTCTGGCGCATGCTGGACCATGCGGCCAGCGATGACGAGTCCATCGAGCTGGACCGCCTGTGCCGCATGCTTCACGCCATTAATTTCTTCCGCCAACCGGAAAGCGACGGGGTGGACCTGCACCTGAATGTACACGCCCGCCTGCTGGGCGCCGTGAGCAGCAACCACGGCTACGCCTTCCGCCGCATCCTCGACGCGCTGGGCTTGCCGCTCGAACATATCGTGCTGCAGTTGCCGGAGGCCACGCCGCAGCAGAGCTGGCTGCTCAATTATGTGGCCGACAATTACCGCCGCAACGGTTTCCGCTTCGGCGCGGCGGCGGCCAGCGCACACGAAGCCCTGCAGCTGCTGGATCGGGTGCGGCCGGATGTAATCCGCGTCGATGCGCGCCAGCTGGGCGACGCCCAGGCGCTGCCGGAGCTGCTGCAGCGTGCCGCCGAGTCCAGCGCCCGCATCGTGTTCCGCCGCGTAGAGGACAGCGGCACGCTGGCGGCCCTCAGCAGTTCGGCCGAACAGGCCGGCATCTGGCCGCTGGTGCAGGGCCATGTACTGGACCAGCCCAGCGCCGCGCTGCCCCGTGCCGAGGAAGCCGCCGCGGCTTAGGCCAGGCTTAAAATTGTGGTAATTTGCGCCACAAACTTAAAGCGCTTTCTCAACTCCCTCCGCTATACGCTATAGTTCACCCTATCGCTAACATGGGTTCGTTCTATGGCAACACGCAGAGCATTCATTCAGCAGTCCCTGGCCCTGGTCGGCGCGCCGATGCTGGGCTTTACCTCGGCCAAGGCGCAGGATATTGCGCCGCCGCCGGACCTGTTCGACGCGCAGATGCTGGACCTGGAGTTCTGGGTCAAGCCGCGCACCATCGCCGTCACCCGCCCGCAAAGCGGGGAGAAGACCAGGGTGCTGTACTGGAAAGATGGCGAGCTGATCGATTCAGCCTACCAGGAGCTGTGCCACCTGCTGCGCGACGTGAACGGCAAGGAAACCGCGCCCATCGATCCCAAGCTGCTGGAAACCCTGTGGGGCACCCAGGCCTTCGTGGCGCGCTACGGCATCGACAGCCCGGTCGAGATCCTGTCGGGCTACCGCACGCCGGCCTCCAACAAGCGCCTGATCGAGCAGGGCGTGCCGGCCGCGCGCCAGTCGCTGCATATGGAAGGCAAGGCGGCCGATATCCGCATCGCCAACCTGAATGCGGAAGTATTGGGTGAGCTGGTGAAGAGCTTCCGCCAGGGCGGCGTCGGCTTCTACTACCGCGAAGGCCCGCGCGGCGGCTGGATCCACGCCGATACGGGCCTCAAGCGGACCTGGAAAGGCTAGCTGTAGTAATAGGGATTCGGCGGCACGCTGTCCTTGCGCTGCCGGTCCACCGCGTCCAGGTCGAGCCGGTGGTCCCACCAGATATTCCAGCCGCGCCGCTGGTTTTCCTCGGTGCCGGGATGCTCTTCCTTGAACTTGTTGAGGAATTCTTCAAACTCCGAGACATATCGCGTCAGTTTCATCTTCCCTCCTTCTTCGGTTACACTGCTGGGCTATGCAGCCTGATGATAAAGACGATGCGGCCACGCCGCGTTTCCGCCCCGTGCCCTGGATGGCACTGGAAACGCCTGCCGACGTCGAACTGTGGATCGCCGAACATAACCTCGCCCTGCAGGAGCATGTCGGCAAGAACGAAACCGGCTATGGCGTGCGCTTCACGCTGGCCGAAGGCGGCGACATCACTATGCAGACCGCCGATGGCGCCATTTTCCTCGATGTTACGCCCGATGCCGATTGGGTGTCGCCCCTGATCGTGGCCGTGTCACAGGATGAGCCGCCGAAAGGCTCGCTGTGGGTGCTGCCAGACGATAAACTGGTGCAGCTGGTACTGGGCCTGTCCCCGCTGATCGCCAGCACCACACTCGTGGTCGGCCACAATTTCGGCCGCCGCCGCTTTTTCTGACCGGAAGGAATTCCCGCATGCGCAAACCCGTCCTGAGCCTCGCTGCTGCCCTGTTGCTGGCTGCTGCCTCCCTGCACGCTTCGGCGGCCGACCTGCTGGCCACCATCAAAGCGCGCGGCACGGTCACCGTGGCCATGGAGGGCACGTATCCGCCCTTCAATTTCAAGGACCAGAAAACCGGCCAGCTGGCGGGCTATGACGTGGATGTGGCGAACCTGCTGGCGAAGAAGCTGGGGGTGAAGGCGCAGTTCGTGGCCACGGAATGGCCAGCCATCCTGGCCGGCCTGGCCGCGAAACGCTATGACATGATCGTGTCCCAAGTCACGGTGAATCCGGTGCGCGAACAGAGCTTCGAGTTCTCGACGCCCTATACCTATTCCTCGCCCATGCTCATCCTGCGCAAGAACGACAACAGCAACTACCGCAGCCTGGCCGACCTGAAAGGCAAGCGCGTAGGCGCGGGGCAGGGCAGCGTGTACGAACAGCAGGCGCGCGCCGCAGGCGGCATCGAGGTGAAAAGCTATCCGGCCGCGCCGGAAAACCTGGCCGACCTGGCCGCCGGCCGCATCGACGCGGCGCTGAACGACAGCCTGATCACCGCCTGGCTGCTGAAGACGACGAAGCTGCCGGTGAAGGCGGGCGCCCGCGTGGGCAATGTGGAGCGCGCTGCTGTCACCCTCCGCAAGGGCGACCCCGAATTCAAGGCCGCCATCAACAAGGCTCTCGCTGAAGCCACGGCCGACGGCAGCCTGGCCGCGATCTCGGTCAAGTGGTTCGGCATCGACGTCAGCAAGGCGCCGTAAGCGATGGACTGGATGGAACTGCTGGAGCTGGCCGCGCCGGTCATGCTCAAGGGCGCAGGCTACACGGTGCTGTATGCGGTGGCGGCCATGCTGGGCGGGCTGCTGATCGGCTTCCCCGTGGCCGTGCTGCGCATCGTGCCGTGGAAGCTGGCGCGCTGGCCCGCCGCCTTTTATGTGAGCCTGTTCCGCGGCACGCCCTTGCTGGTGCAGCTCTTCGTTATCTATTACGGCCTGCCCAGCGTGGGCATCGAGTTCTCGCCGGTGACGGCGGGCGTGCTGGCGCTGAGCCTCAATTCCGGCGCCTACCTGTCGGAAAGCCTGCGCGGCGCCATCCTCAGCGTGGCGCGCGGCCAGTGGTCGGCCAGCTACAGCCTGGGCATGGGCTATGGCGCCACCCTGCGCTGGATCGTGCTGCCGCAGGCGCTGCGCATTGCCGTGCCGGCCATGAGCAACACGCTGATCAGCCTGATCAAGGATACCTCGCTGGTGTCCGTCATCACCATGGCCGAGCTCATGCTTGCCACCAAGGAAGTGATCGCCACCACCTTCCAGCCGCTGCCCCTGTATATGGCCGCAGCCGCCATCTACTGGGTGCTGAGCCTGGCGTTCGAGGCGGTGCAGCGCCATGCCGAACGGCGCCTGAACCGTTCGCACCAGCACGGCTGAACACGCTTGGGGCCTTCCCTCGACATCACCAATTGTGCATGGTAGGCTGGAACCAGGTATTCCAGCGGAGGGCTTATGGAGAAGGACCAGCGTGCGCCGGACCTGCTGCAGGGCCTGGCGCCCGGCGTGGCGGGCATCGCCGGCCTGCTGCCGCATGAGGCCATGCTGGCCGCCATGGGCGGCAGCCGCAGCATGGCTGTGTCCGAAGACCTGCCCCTGAGCCCGGCCCGCCTGCGGCTGGAGCGCGAACAGGACCTGTTCAACGAACTGTACCTGCTGGCGCCGGTCGGCTATCTGCTGCTGGGGCTGGACAGCCTCGTCCTGCAGAGCAATGTGCTGGCCGCCAGCCTCTTGGGCCTGGCGCGCGGCGCGCCCGGCCGCCACCATTTCCGCGATTTCGTCGTACCCCGTTTCCTCGAGGACTTTGCCTGCTTCATGCGCCACGCGCTGAACAGCGAGCAGGCGCAGCGCTGCCAGCTCAAGCTGCGCGCTCGGCCCGGTGCGCCCGAGTGCGCGGTGACCCTGATCGGCAGCGCTGCCGCCGGCGGCCAGGCGCTGCGGGTGGTGGTGGAGACGGCAGAAGGACGGCTGCCGGCCTTGCAGCAGAGCGAGGAGCGCTTCCGCCGCATCGTACACATGGCGCGCGAGGGCATCTGGGAAATCGACGCCAGTGCGCGCACCAGCTTTGTCAATCCGCGCATGGCCGCCATGCTGGGCTACCGCATCGAGGAGATGCTGGACCAGCCCCTGGTGCGCTTCATGGACCGTGAAGGGCGCTCCATCCTGGAGCGCAATATCGCGCGCCGCCAGCAGGGCCTGGCCGAGCGCCATGAATTCAAGTTCCTGCACAAGGCCGGCCATGAGGTGTGGGCCAGCCTGGATACCAATCCCATCTTCGACGCCCACGGCGTGTACCTGGGCGCGCTGGCCCTGGTCAACGAGCTCGACAGCCAGGGCCTGCCCGCCGGCATGGCCTGGCAGCAGACCAGCTTCGATCCGCTGACCGGCCTGCCCAACCGCCATATCCTGTACGACCGCCTGGGCCAGGAAATGAAAAAGTGCCGGCGCGAGCAGCACTACCTTGCCCTGCTGTACATCGACCTCGACCAGTTCCGCCTGGTCAATGAGCAGCTGGGCCGGGCCCAGGGCGATGCGCTGCTGGCCGAAGCCGCAGCGCGCCTGGGTGCCGCCATGCGCGCTTCCGATTCGCTGGCGCGTACCGGCGGCGACGAGTTTGCGGCCGTGATCGGCGGGCTGGAGGACATCGCCCTGGCCGAGCGGGTGGCCCAACACCTGCTGGGCGCGCTGAACCAGCCTTTCCCGCTGGCGGGCGGCAAGGCCATGGTGTCGGCCAGCATCGGCATCGCGCTCTATCCTTCGGACGCAGCCGATCCGGAAGACCTGCTGCGCCATGCCGAGCAGGCCATGTATGCCGCCAAGAATGCCGGCCGCCACCGCTACAGCTACTTCACCGGCAGCATGCAGGCTGCGGCCCAGCAGCGCCTGCGCCTGGCCGCCGAGCTGCGGCGCGCCGTCGTACAGCATGAGTTCGAGCTGGTCTACCAGCCCATCGTGCAGCTGGCCAGCGGCCAGGTGGCGCGCGCCGAGGCCCTGCTGCGCTGGCGCCATCCGCAGCGCGGCCTGCTGGCCCCGGCTGATTTCATCGGCAATGCGGAAACGGCCGGCCTGATGGGTGAAATCAGCGACTGGGCCTTCCGCGAAGCGGCGCTGCAGGTGCAGCGCTGGCAGCGCGAACTGGGGCGGCCGTTCCAGGTCAGCGTCAACCATTCGCCCAGCCTGCTGCGCGGCGGCGGCTGCTGCGATGAGTGGGCCGCCTTTCTCCACGGCCTGGAACTGCCGCCGCGCAGCATCGTGCTCGATATCCGCGAGTCCACGCTGGGGGAAGCGGGCCTGGACACCCTGGCCCAGCTGCGCCGTTTCCACGCCATGGGCCTGCAGGTGGCGCTGGACGATTTCGGCACCGGCCAGGCGGCGCTGGCCGACCTCAGCCAGGCCGACATCGACTTCCTGAAAATCGACCGCAGCCTGGTGGCCGGCCTGCCGCAGGATGCAGCCCAGCGCGCCATGTGCGAAGGCATCGTGGCGCTGGCGCACAAGCTGGGGCTGGAAGTGGTGGCGGAAGGGGTGGAGAGCGTGCAGCAGCTGGCCGCGCTGAAGGCGGCGGGCTGCGATTACGCCCAGGGATTCGTGCTGGCGGCGCCGATGGCGGCCGCCCAGGTGGCGGCGCTGGCGCGCCAGGGCAGGGGGCTCAGCGCAAGCTGAGCAGGGACACCACGCGTTCGCGGTTGATGCCCACCAGCGCCGAGGTCAGCGCCAGCAGCGACTGGTAGCCGGGCTCGTCGGCGATATTGGCAAACTGTTCGGCCAGATTGTCCACGCCCGCCGTTTCAATCTCCGGCATGGCCGCATCGGCGCGCACCGACGCGTTGCTCAGCTCGGCACGCACCTTGGCCAGTGCCGCTTCCACATGGGACAGGGCCTGCATCACCTGCTGCAGGGTGGCGCGCATGGCTTCGATATCGGCCGTGCCCCAGGCTTCCGGCGCAATCGGCGACGCTTCGGCTTCGGCCTTCAGGCGGTTCAGCTGGCCGGTCGGGAAGCGGATGCCGCTGCCCTGCACGGCGATGGCGTCGCGCACGCCGGGCCAGTTGGCTTCCGAGGTCGAGAACTGCAGTTCGCCCTGCTGGGTCAGGCCGGCACGCACGCCGGCCGGCGACAGGGCGGCGTCGAAGCGGGCCACGATCTCGGCATCCGACAGGCCGGGGCTCAGGTGCACCGAGCGCAGGCTTTGCGGGCCGGTGCCGACCGCCACGGCCAGGGTTTCCCGGGCGCCATTGCGCAGATTGGCCAGGGTCATGCCGCGCACGCTGAAGCGCTGGGCCGACGGTTCGGTGCTGTAGTTCAGGCGGTTGTCCAGGGTGCCGCCCGACGCTTCCTGGCGGTGGCGCCAGGTGTCGGTGAACTGGCGGATCCGCTGTTCCACCTGGCCTTCGCGCATCTGGCGCGTGGCCAGTTTGGCGGCCAGGTCCGATTTCAGGGCGCGCAGCTGGGCTGCGCTCTGTTCGAGGAAGTCGACCGCCTGTTGGGCGCTGGAGATATCGTTCTGCAAGGGCTGGTCCCAGTTGCTCAGGCCGCGGCGCAAGGGCGCGGAAGGCTGCGCCGGCGCGGAGCTGGCGGCAGTTTCCTGGGCATCGCTCTGTTCCGCCAGGTTGAGCGGGTCCAGCTGGCTGGCCGAGGTGGCCGAGCTGGCGGTACCGATGCCTGAGGATGAGCGCGGGGCGATTTGCATGGCGGTCAGATGACGTTAAACAGCGAGAGGCCAGTAATCTGGGAATACGATTTGTACGTTGCCTGCAAGGCCAGACTATACCCGTTCAATTCGGTGGCTGCCACCGCGTAATCGAGCGAGCCGATCTCGCGGATGGCGGTCTGGTTCGACAGGCTGACGTTGGCATGGTTTTCTTCCAGCGTCTTCAGCACATTGCCGGCGCCGCCCAGGGTCGCGATCTTGCTGGAGATCAGGGCCAGGGCCGTATCGGTGCCGTCCAGCGCGGCGCGCAGCTTGCCGGCCAGCACGGGTTCGGAACCATTGGTGGTGGCGGTGGCCAGGCCGTCGATCGCCACGTCCAGCAGGTTCAGGTACTGCTCCATGCCTTCCACATCGACGTTCGCATCCTGCGTCACGCCGCTGCCGACCACCACTTCCTGCTTGTTGTTGTTGCCCTGGTAGGTATAGCGCGAACCCAGGGGCTGGGTCGCATCGTAGCCGATGGCCGCCATATCGGTCTGGGTGCCGGAGAAAGCGTAATTGCCTTCCTGGTCGCGCTGGTTGGAGGTGTAGAGCAGGCTGTCGCGCAGCGATACCATGCTGTTGACCATGGCGCGCAGGTCGTCCGCGTTATTACTGGTGTCCGGGGCCCAGACCAGCAGGTCGCGTGCCTCGTTCATGTCCGAGATCATGCTGTCGAGGAAGGCTTCGCTCTTGTTCAGGCGGATCTGCACCGAGGCGATATTGTCGCGGTACTGGCCGACGATGGCCTCTTCGCGCTGCAGGCGCGAGATGCGGACATTGCCGATCGGGTCGTCCGAGGGCACCAGGATGCGGGTGCCGGCCGCCATCTGCTGCGTCAGGCGCGCCAGCGGATCCTGGTTCAGGCTCAGGGAGCGGTTCATCGTTGCCGCAAATTGCATGGAAGCGATACGCATGCTGCTGATCCCTTAGTTGAACATCGCCAGCGTGGCGTCGAACAGGTTGTTGGCCACGGCCAGCACTTTCATATTGGCCTGGTACATATTCTGGAACTCGACCAGGTTGACCGCTTCCTCATCCTTGTTGACCGAGCTGGTCGAAGCCCAGTCGTCCTCGGCCTGCTGGCGGATGGTGGTGCTGGTCTTGATCAGCGCCTGGTTCTGTTTGCTTTCCACGGCCAGCTTGCCCACCAGCTGGGTGTCGGCGTCGCCCAGGATCACGGTGCCGACCGAGTCCAGCGTGACGGTCTGGTTTTTCAGGTCCACCAGCAGCTGCAGGTTGCCGCTGTCGCCCGGCGTGCCGTCGGAGGAGAAGGCCAGGTCGGTCGAGGTGAAGCCGGGCACGAGGGACATGATGCCGCCGGTGCCGCCGCCATTGAACTGGAAGATGTCGCCGCCCGCCACCGGGGGCGGGCCCAGGGTGAAGCCGGCCGCGTGCTGGGTATTGACCATGGTCGTGATCTGTTCCGCCAGGTCGAGCAGGGACGCCTGCAGCGGCAGCAGGGTTTCCTTTTCCATCTTGCCGATGCCGCCCAGGCGGCCACCCATGCGGGTGTCGTCCAGCGCAAAGCTGTTGTTGCCGAAGTTGATCTCCAGCGTGCTGCCGGTCGCCACCACCATCTTGGCGGCGACGCCTGCCACCACCAGGGGCTGGCCGGTACGCAGCGATACGGTGGCCGTGCCGTCCGATTGCTCGATGACTTCCAATGCCGCCAGTTCGGACAGCGAGTCGATGGCGCGGTCGCGCTCATCGATCAGGGCCGAGGGGTTGGTGCCCAGGGAGCTGGCTTCGGTAATACGTTTGTTCAGGGTGGCGATCGTCGCCGTCAGGGTATTGAACTGCGGCACTACCGACTCGCGCTGCTGCACGATGGACAGCTGCTGGGTGCGGGTCAGCTGGTAAATGCTGTTGATGTTCTGTGCCAGCGCTTCGGCGGTGTGCACCACCTGGCCGCGCAGCGGCGTCGACGTGGGGTCCACGCCCACCGCGTTCAGCGCCTTGAAGAAATTGTCGATACCCACGCTGAGGCCGGCCGTTGCATCGCCCATCACCTGTTCCAGCTGGGTCAGGTAAGGCTGGGCCTGCGTGTACTGGGCCATATCGGTGTTGGCGCGCCACAGCTGCTGGGTTTTGTACGCATCGCTGAAACGCAGCAGCCCGCTCACTTTCACGCCGAAACCGGCGCCCGTGGTGCCTTGGGCCGGGGCGATCGAGTTCAGCAGCACACCCTGGCGGGTGTAGCCTTTCGTTTGCAAGTTGGCAATATTCTGGCTGGTCGTATTCAGCGAGGCCTGCGCTGCGAGGGTGCCAGACAATGCATTATTAATAAGGCTGCTCATGGGCGGTTCTTTTCCTGGTGAGGCGAAAGCCCGGCGTATTGATCAGGCCATGCCGGGCCGTTAACGGTAATAGGCGACCGTCCGCGGCGCAATATTAAGCGGGCGGCAGTTTTTTGTCTTGTGCAACAAGCGGCTGGGCCGGTGCTGCGGCCGGCTGGGGCAGCAGTTGCCGCAGCAGCACATCGGCCACGCCGAAGGCGCGCCGGTTGGCCAGCTGGTCGGCCACCAGGTTGTCGGCCATGTCCAGCATATCGTCGTGCACCGAACTCTTGTTCGGGCTGTCGTCCGCGGCCAGCGTGCGGGTGCTGTCGCGCATCTTGTGTAGCATCTGGGCAATGAAGAAGCTCTCGAACTTGAGCGCCGCTTCGGTCGCCTTCTTGCGGTAGGCCGGGTCGTCCGAGGGCGCGGCAGCGGCCTTGATGGTCTCGTCCGCGCCGGCATTACTGGCCGGCAAGATGGACGAAGGCAGGGGCAGGAAGTCGCCGCTCATCAGATCACCACCAGTTCGCCTTCGATGGCGCCGGCCTGGTCCAGCGCCTGCAGGATGGCCATGATGTCATCCGGCGTGGCGCCCAGGCTGTTGACCACGTCGATAATGGACTGCAGGCGGGCGCCGGCCGGCCACTTGAACATCTGGGCATTGCCCTGGTCCACGCTGATCTGCGACTGCGGCGTGACCGTGGTCTGGCCCTGGCTGAAGGGCGCCGGCTGGCTGACCTTGGAACTTTCCGAAATCACCACCTTGAGCGAGCCGTGGGTCACGGCCGCCGCCTTCACGCGCAGGCCGTCGGCGATCACCACGGTGCCGGTGCGCGAATTGAACACCACTTTTGGGTTGTCGGCGCCGACATCGATAGGCAGCGCTTCGAGGCGGGCCATGAAGGCCACGCGCTGGGTCGGATTTTCCGGCGCCACCACGTCCACGCTGGTGCCGTCCATGGTGGTGGCGATATTGCCGAACTTGCGGTTGATGCTGTCGACGATATTGGTGGCCGTTTCGAACTGCGGGTGGCGCAGCGACAGGCGCACGGTCGGGTTGGTGGCGAAATCGGTCGGGATCTCGCGCTCGATGATGGCGCCGTTCGGAATGCGGCCGGCGGTCGGGGTATTCACCGTGACCGAGGAACCGCTCTTGCCGGAGGCGTTCAGGCCGCCGACCACCACATTGCCCTGGGCAATGGCATAGACTTCATTGTCGGCCGCGCGCAGCTCGGTCAGCAGCAGGGCGCCGCCGCGCAGGCTCTTGGCATCACCCAGCGAGGACACGGTCACGTCGATCGGCTGGCCGCGGCGGTAGCCGGGCGGGAACACGGCGGACACCATGACGGCGGCCACGTTCTTCGACTTGGCATCGGCGCCGTCCGGCATCTTGACGCCGAACTGCTTCAGCATATTGACGATGGACTGGCTGGAAAACTTCACCTGGGTGGAGTCGCCGCTGCCGTTCAGGCCCACCACCAGGCCGTAGCCCACCAGCGGGTTGTCGCGTACGCCTTCTACGGACACCAGGTTGCGCAGCGCCTGCGCCGCCGTGGCCGGGCCGGCCGCCAGCAGCGCGGCGGCGCACAGCGTGGCGAGAGGGAAAAGGGAACGGAATTTCATGGTCGCACCTGCATCAGAACGGCATCAGCGGGCCGAGGAAGAAACGGGTCAGCCAGCCCGGCTGGTTGGCTTCGGCCAGCGTGCCCTTGCCGGAATAGGCAATGCGCGCATTGGCAATGCGCAGCGAGGACACCTGGTTGCTGGAATCGATATCGGCCGGGCGCAGGAAGCCGCGCAGGCGCACGAATTCCTCGCCCTGGTTCAGGGTCAGCGCCTTTTCGCCGGCCACGCGCAGCAGGCCGTTCGGCAGCACTTCCTGCACGATCACGGTGATCGCGCCGGACAGGGCGTTCTGCTGGGTGCTGGAGGCGTCGCCTTCGAAGGAGTGGCCGCTCGACAGGTCGAGGCCGCCTTTCGGGAAGGTCTTGCCCAGCAGGGAAGGCGGGGCGATGCTCAGGCTGTTGTCCTTGCTCAGCGTGGTGCCGGCGCTCTTCGAGGCCTGGGTGGTTTCCTGCAGAATCACGGTGACCACATCGCCGACGCGGAAGGCGCGGCTGTCCGAGGTCAGCGACAGGCCGCCCTCGCGGTAAACGCCGCCGCCCACGGCGCGCGGTGCAAAGGTGCGTGCCACCTGGGGCGGTTCGTCTATCGGGCCCGGCGTCACGGGCGCCGGTTTGAGGCTTGCGCAACCGGCCAGCAGCAGCGCGGCCATTGCGCTCAGTTGCGCTTTCATCAGCGTGCCGCCTGTGCCAGGTACTGCAGCATATTGTCGGCTGCCGACAGCACCTTGGTGTTCATCTCGTAGGTACGCTGGGCCGCGATCATGTCGACCATCTCTTCCACCACCTGCACGTTCGAGCTTTCCAGCGCGCCCTGGCGCAGCTTGCCGAACTGGGCATCGCCGGGACGGCCTTCGGTCGGCGCGCCGCTGGCGGCCGTTTCCTGGAACAGGTTTTCGCCCATGGCCTGCAGGCCGGCCGGATTGATGAAGGTGGTCACGGTCAGCTGGCCCAGCTCGGTCGGCGTGGTCTGGCCCTGCAGCAGCACCGACACGGTGCCGTTCTCGCCGATGGTCAGGCTGCCGCCGATGGCATTGTTCGGTACGGTAATCTGCGGCACCAGGGGCAGGCCCTGGGCATTGATCAGCACACCGTTCTGGTCCACGCCCAGCTGGCCGGCGCGGGTAAAGCCCGCTTCGCCGTTCGGGCGGCGCACCTGCAGGAAGCCATTGCCGCTCACCATCACGTCGTACTGGTTGTTGGTGACCTGCACGCCGCCCGTGGTGTGCACCTTCTGCGTGCCCACCACATGGGTGCCGTTACCCAGCTGCACGCCGGTCGGCGCCAGCGTGTTGTTGTCCGCGCGCTGCGCGCCAGGCTGGCCTTCGACCGAATAGAACAGGTCTTCGAACACCACGCGGTCCTTCTTGTAGCCCACGGTGTTGGCATTGGCCAGGTTGTTGGCGATGGCCTGCAGCTTGGCATCCTGTGCCTGCACGCCCGTCTTGCTGATCCACATTGCTGGATTCATGGCTTACTCCCGAATGGTTGTCTTGCTTAGCCGCCGAGCAGGCGGTTGCCGGCCACGGTCATCTCGTCGCTGGCTTTAAAGAGTTTCATCTGCACTTCGAAGGTGCGGTTCAGGCTCATGGTGGCGATCATCTCTTCCACCGCCGACACATTGCTGCCTTCCAGGTGGCCGGCGCGCACCTGCACCGTGGCATCCGCGTTCAGCGGCTGGCCGTCGCGCGTGACGATCAGGCCCGCTTCGTTCTTGGTCAGTTCCGGACCTTCGGCACGTACCAGCTTCAGCTTGTCGATGGTCTGCATTTCGCCCAGGCCGCCCGGGCTCTGGATCGAGATGGTGCCGTCGGTGCCGATTTCGATCTTGCTGTACTGGGGCAGGGTGATCGGGCCGCCTTCGCCCAGTACCGGCATGCCGTTCACGGTCAGCGTGCCGTCCGCATCCAGCGTGAAGCCGCCGGCGCGGGTATAGGCTTCGCCGGTCGGACCCTGCACCGCGAAATAGCCGGGGCCGGACACCGCCACGTCCAGGTCGCGGCCGGTGGCCTTCAGCACGCCCTGCTTGGTCGAAATCGCATTGGCCTGCAGGTTCGCCATATGGCGGTCGTCGTAGCCGTAGCCGGGCACCGCTTGCGCGGCCGCCAGTTCCAGGTTGGCACGGAAACCATTGGTGTCCATGTTCGCCAGGTTGTTGGCGTGTACCTGCTGGCCGCGCAGGGCCCGCTCGGCCCCGCTCATTGCTGTGTAGATCAGCGCATCCATGCTGGGTCAGCCTTACATCGCCTGCATCAGCGACTGCAGCATCTGGTTCTCGGTGGTGATGACCTTCGAGTTCGCCTGGTAGTTGCGCTGCGAAGTCATCAGGCCCACCAGCTCCGAGGTGATGTCCACGTTCGAGCCTTCCAGGGTCTGCGCCGACAGCGTGCCGTTCAGGCCCACGCCCGGCTTGTCCACGTTCACCGTGCCGGCCTGGCTGTTGGCAGTCCAGCTGGTGTTGTCGGCTGCGGTCAGGGCGTCCTCGTTGGGGAAGGTGGCGATGCCGATCACGCCTACGCGCTGGCGCTCGCCATTCGAATACTTGGCAACCACGGAGCCATCGTCCTGCAGCTCGACGCCGACATAGTTGCCGGACGTGTAGCCGTTCGCCTTATTGGTATTGGTCACCGCATCGCCGGCCTGGAAGGTAATGCCCGTCCAGTCGATCGTCACCACCAGCGGATCCGCGCCTGGCACGGTAACGCCGACCGGCGGCGGACCGGGCTGCTCGCCGAGGAGGAAGTTTTTGACACTGGCGGTCGTCAGCTGGCCCGCGCCATCGAACTCCAGCGTGGGAGGCGTGGCCGCGGTGCTGATGTTGAGCTGATTGCCATCCAGGGCGACGTGCACGGCGACGTGGGTCGAATCGGTTTTCACGAAGTACTGCGTCACCGTGTGCTCCGTGCCGCGCGAGTCATACACCAAGGTCGTCTTGGTCATGTTATAGGTCGACGGGTCGGGCACGGTAGGCGGGGTAGTCGTGGCATCCGGCGCTACCCAGGCAACGGTCGGCGCCACCCAGTCGAGCGACAGGTTGGCGACGAATTTGACGTCGGTGCTCGGCTTGGCCGGGATCAGGCCGGTCGGCACCGTCAGGTCGCCCAGCGGTCCCTCAGTGGTGGCGCCAGGGGCGACCGGGTAGCCTTGCACCTTGCGGCCGTTGGCATCTACCAGGAAATCGTTCGCGTCCTTGGTGAACAGGCCCACGCGGCTGTACACGGTCTGGCCGCTGCCGTCTTTCAGCACGAAGAAGCCGCGGCCGTTGATCGAGGCGTCGGTGGCGCGGCCGGTGTTCAGCACGCCGCCGTTGAGGCCGATGCTCTGGGTGGTCGAGGTCACTTGGGTGCCGACCGGCGTGGTGCCCGCGTACATGGCCGAGAAGTTGGCGCGCGAGGACTTGAAGCCGTAGGTGCCGGCGTTGGCGATATTGTTGGAAATGGTATCCAGCTGCTCGTTGATGGCCTGGATGCCGGACAGTGCGATATCGAAACTCATGGTGTTTCCTTTCCTTATTGAGCGGAAGACGCTGCGCCGGCAGTGGCGACAGTGGAGGTAGTAGCTTTGCCATTGAAGGCGGTGATGGCGCCCGGCGCCACCTCGCCCACATTGGCGACATTCAGGACGATGGCGCCGCCGGCGCCGAGGCGCACGCTGTTCAGGCGGCCGGCGACATCCACCGGCGGTTCTTCGCCGGTGCTGGTCACCACTTTCATCTTGTAGGTGCCGGGCGGCAGGCCAAGCGCGGTCGGGTCGACCGAGAACGGCACCGAACCGGCCGCATGGGATCCAAGTTCGATCTTGTGTTCCTTGCCGCCAACGCTGGTCAGCACCAGCGTGGTCTTGGTGCTTGACGCAGCGAGCGTGACTTCACCCTTGACCTTGCTGCTGTCCAGCTCCACCTTGTCTGCGTTCACCATCACATCGGAGCCCACCTGGGCGCCCAAGGCGAGGACCTGCATGCTCTGCAGCACACTGGCGTTGGCGCTGGTGAGGCCCGACAGGTTCTGCAGGGCTTCGGTCTGCGCCAGCTGGGTCAGCTGCTGCACGAACTGGGCCGGGTCGCTGGGCGACAGCGGATCCTGGTTCTTGATCTGCGCCACCAGCAGCTTGGTGAACATGTCCTGCTCGGCGCTGACGCCGTTCTGCAGCGGATTCTTGTTGCCGGAAGCGCCGGAGGCGGCGCCGCCGAAGTAATTGGTATCGATTGCCATGGCTTAGCCTTCGCCGAGTTTGAGCAGCGACTGCTGCATGCCGCGGATGCGGCCCAGCACCTCGACATTGGTTTCGAAAGCGCGCGACGCGGACATCATGTCCGTCATCTCGGCCACCTGGTTAACGTTGGGGTAGAACACCATGCCCTCGGCATTGGCCAGGGGATTGTCCGGTTCATACACGCGGCGCAGCGGCTCGGCGCTTTGCACCACGTCCAGCACCTGCACCCGGCCGCCGGCGTTCGGGTCCAGGCCCTCATTCATCACGGCCGCGAACACCGGCTTGCGCGCGCGGTAGGTTTCGTTCTCGCTGCCGGCCACCGAATCGGCATTGGCCAGATTCGATGCCACGGTATTCAGGCGCACGGTCTGCGCCGCCATCGCCGAGCCGGCGATCTGGGATATATCCTTGAAGCTCATGGGCTACCTCGCTTATTGGCCGTTGATGGCCTTGGCCAGACCGCGCAGCTTCATGTTCACGAAGGTCAGGCTGGTCTGGAAATCGGTTGCGTTCTGCGAAAAGGCCGCCTGCTCGACACCGATCTCGACTGTGTTGCCGTCGGCGGTCGGGTGGTAGGGCACGCGGTACAGCGGCGACGAGTCGCCGTCCAGTGGCAGTTCGCCGTTTGCTTCAGCCTGCAGGCGCGCCATGGAGGACGCGAAGTCAATATCCTGCGCCTGGAAGCCCGGCGTATTTTCGTTGGCGATGTTGGAAGCGAGGATGCGGGTGCGTTCGGCGCGCAGATGTAATGCATCCGCATGCGGGCCGGCAGCGTCCTTGAAATTGATTCCCATATTTTTCCCCAGTTTTGTTGGCTGCGGTTGCCTGCCGGAAGGCGGGCGTGTGAAAATGGCGCCCAAGCGATTTCCGGCGTGAAACCGCCGCACTCATCATAGTAAAGGTATTGCCCATGCTCAACAACCCCCCTGTGTGCTACTTTTTAGCATTTTTAGCGCTGGCCGCAACACCGGCGCTGCAGGCGGCGGCGCCGGAGCCGGGCGGGGTAGTGGCCCAGGTGCAGCAGGCGGCCCGCGAACAGCTGGTGCGCTACGCGGAAAGCGCCGGCCTGAACGACCCGGCTTTCGATGTCGAAGTGGCCAGAACCGGGCGCCCGGCCGCGGCCTGCAGCCAGCCGGTAAGAGTGGAGGCGGCCGATACCCGCAACCCGGCGCGCATGCGCTTCATTGCCGTCTGCCCGCAGCCGGGCGGCTGGCGCTACGACTTCCAGACCAAAAACCGGATCACGGCCCGTGTTGTTGTTGCGGCAAATGATGTCCCTGCCGGGAAACTTTTATCCCCGAACGACCTGTTGCTGGAGCGCCACGACATCAGCAGCATTCCGGATGCCATGTCCGACCTGGCGGCGGTGGCCGAGATGTCGGCCCGCCGTTCGCTGCGCACGGGCGACGTGCTGCGCCAGAATATGCTCACGGCGCCGCTGCTTGTGAAGCGGGGCGACCCGGTGCGCATCGTGGCGCGGCGCGACCAGATCGAGGTCAGCATGGCGGGCGAGGCGCTGGATGCGGGCGCGCGCGGCGCCCTGGTGCGGGTGAAGAATGCCAGCGGCAATACCATCCGCGCCCGGGTCACCGAGCTGGGCCAGGTGGAACCGGCCGATACGCCGGCCGCGAACTGATTCAGTTGGAGAGGGCGGAGATGCGTTTGGCCACGCTGGCCAGCTTGTCCGCATAGGACGGGTCGGTAGCGTAGCCGCCGGCCGCCAGGCCTTTGGCGAAGGCCTGGGCATCGCTGCCCGCATTGAGCGCGCTGTGGTAGCGCGGATTGCCGGCCAGCAGGCTGGCGTAGTCGCGGAAGGCGCTGGCCTGGTCCGGGTAGCTGCGGAAGCGTTCCACCTTGCGCAGCGCCACGCCGCCCTCGTATTCGGTGGTGGCAGCCGCCGCCACGGCGCCCTGCCAACCGCTGCCCGCTTTGACCCCGAACAGATTATTGCTGTCGGCCGTGCCCTGGCGCAGCGGCCGCTGGCCCCAGCCCGATTCCAGCGCGGCATGGGCCGCCACCAGGTCCGGCGACACGCCCAGCTTCTGGCCGGCCTCTTCGGCATAGGGACGGATGGAGGCGAGGAAGGCCTGCTGCAGCGGCTGGTCCACGCCCTCGGCCTGCGGCTCGGTGCCGCCGATCGCGGCCTGGCTGCTGAGGCGCGCGCGCAGGGCGGCGCCATCCACATTCAGGCCGGCCGCCGGGGCCGCGAAGGCAGCGCCGCTGCCGCTCTCGATGAAATTGGCCACTTCGGCCTGCACGGCCAGGAAAGTCGAGGAAAAACGCGCGCCGCCGCCGTTGCCGAAGGCGGCCGGCAGGGCAGGGCGTGCCGCCGTGACATTGGAGACGGTGGCGGCGGTGGCCGCGGTCGGCGCGGTGAATTCAGGCCGGCTCATAGGTCTGGTCGTCGCCATGCAGCACGCGCTGCATGATGGTGTACTGGTCGGCCATCAGGTCGCCGTTGCGGCGGCTCAGGGCCTTGGCGCTGATGACCTGCTGCTCCAGTGCGGCCCAGTCGGCCAGCACGCGGGCCCGGGCGTCCGGGCGCAGCAGGGCGAACACGGCATCCATGCTCGGCTGCGGGCCGGCCAGCACCGTGGCCAGCTCGACGCGGCGGGCGCGGCGCGCTTCCAGCGCCGTGGCCACGCTGCCCAGCTGTTCGGCCAGCTCGGCCAGCGCACCCAGCTTGTGGCCGATGGCGGCGCGGAACTGCTGTTCCAGCAGCTCGTGCAGCCGGGCGTAATCCTGGCCGTCGTCCGCAATGCCCTGCAGCAGCTGCTTCATGGCTTCCGGGCGCTGTATTGCTTCGCTCACTTCTCGCCCCCATGGAAGCGCTGGATCAGGCCGGCCAGCTTGCCGGCATTGAAGGGCAGCTCGCCCTTGGCCAGCGCATCGCGCAGCTCGGCCACGCGCTCGTGGTCGATGTCCGGCATGTCCTTCATGGCCTGCAGCGCCGGCTGCAGCACGGCGGACTGCAGCGCCTGCTGGGGCGCGGCGGCAGGGGCGCGCACGGCTTCCGCCGGCGCTGCGTCGGTAACGGTCTGTACCACCACGCCGCCTGGCGTACCGGTAACGATTCTCATGCGTGGCCCCCTTGCCTTGGTTTCGATGCTCATGCCTTACCTCTGCGGCGCGAGCTTGTTGCGCAATTGCTGAATGACGCCGGCGTCCGGCACCTGGGCATCGATGCCCTGGCCCAGCTCGGTCGTGTTGCTGTGCTCGCCCGGCATGCCGAACATGGCCTTGATGGCGTCGGCCTGGCCGGTGGTCAGGATCAGCAGCTCGATGCGGCGGTTTTCCGACGCGGCGGCATTCTTCGTGTTCAGCGGCGCGCGGTCGGCCATGCCCACCACCTGCAGCACGCTGCTGGTCGGCATTGTACCAAGCAGCAGCTGGGCGCGCGCAGCCATCGCACGGTTGGACGACAGGTTCCAGTTGGAAAAGGCGAAATAGCTGGTGTCGGCGTACTGCGAGGAGTCGGTGTGGCCGACGATCAGCATCTGGTTTTCCATCTTCGCGAACAGCGGCCCCATATTCTTCAGCAGCTTGACGAAGCGCCCGGTCGGCACCGCGCTGCCGCGCACGAACATGCCCTGCTTGTCGGTGTCGTGCAGCATCACGCGCAGGCCGTAAGGCGTGATGATGGACTCCAGGTTGGGCGCCAGGCCCGCTTCCTTGCTCATCTCCGTCAGCGCGTCGGACAGCTTTTTCAGGTCCTCCGGGCTCTGGTAGTTGACCTTGGTGGTCGACGGGTCGGCCGGATCGGTCTCCTTGCCTTCGCCCTGCACGTCGGCGGTGCCGGTGCGCGGCATCTGGAAGCGCTCGATCAGGCTGCCGCGCGGGCCGCCCACCTGCTGCGGCATCACGCCCTTGCCCTGGTCGGTGCGGTTGCCGTCCGATTCGGTCAGCACCTGCTCCAGCGATTCGGTATTGCGCGCGGCCATCAGCCACAGCACGAGGAACAGGCACATCAGCGCCAGGCAGAAGTCGGCGAACGCTACCTTCCAGGCGCCGCCGTGCTCGTCGTGCGCATGCTTGCCGCCGCCGCGCTTGACGATGGTTTCGCTATGGGCCTTCTCATGCGGCTTTAGCACGGCTGCCTCCACGACGCGAACCGCCTTCCGGCTCGCTGTTGCGGCCTTCCATGGCATTGATCCAGCCTTCCAGCTGGGCGAAACTTGGCTTGATGTTCAGCTGCACCAGGCGGCGACCGGCGTCGATCGCCAGCAGCGGCGGCTTGCCGGCCACGTGCGTCACCAGCACCACCTTCACGCATTCCAGGGTGGAGGCTTCTTCGCCCACCAGCTGCTTCATCATGTTCGAAATCGGGTCCAGCACGCCGTAGCAGAAGAAGATACCGATGAAGGTGCCGACCATGGCGGCGCCCACGTGTTCCGCGATCTCGCCCGAGGTGGCGCCTTCGTTCACCGTGCCCATGGTGATCACGATGCCCAGCACCGCGGCCAGGATGCCGAAGCCCGGCATCGCTTCGGCGATCTTGTTGAGCGATTTGGCCGGCTGGGTCAGCTCCTCATGGATGGCTTCCAGTTCCTGCTCCAGCACGCCTTCCAGCTCGTGCGCATTGATCTTGCCCATCGCCATCAGGCGGAAGTTGTCGACGATGAAGGCCAGCAGCTTCGGCTCTTCCAGCACGGCCGGGTAGCGCTTGAACAGCGGGCTGTCCTTCGGCGCTTCCACGTGGGCGTCCAGCGCCTTCAGGCCGCCGGCCGCCAGCTGCAGCAGTTCATACATCAGCAGCAGCAGCTGGCGCTGGAATTCGGAGTCGTACTTCTTGCGGGTGACGATCTTCTTGATCTGGGCCACCATCTCATGCAGCACGTGCATCGGGTTGCCCAGGATAATGGCGCCCAGGCCGGCGCCGGCAATCACCAGCACCTCGATCGGCTGCCAGATCTGGTGCAGCGAACCGCCCATCATGGCGTAGCCGCCGAATACACTGCCCAGAACGATAAATATGCCGACTAGTTGCTGCATGATTTTCTACCCTTAGTTTTTATATTGGCCGCGTCCGCGCTCAGGACGTCAGCACAGCTTTCATCTTGCCCAGCGCCGCTTTGTTGAGCTGGCATACGCGGGCGTCGGTCAGGTCCAGCACGGCCGCGATTTCCTTGTAGCTCAGTTCGAATTCGTAATACATCTGCACCACGCGCTGCTCGCGCTCGGACAGGCCGTTCAGCGCCTGCTCCAGGCTGCGCCGTATCATCAGCGCCTCTTCCGGGCCGGGCGCGCTGCCCTGGTCGGCCGTCACATCGTGCAGCACTTCATCGAAGCTGGCGATCAGCTCCGCATTCTCGTCCAGCTGGTAGGCCATGTACTCGTCGGCCGTGATGCCGAGGCCGGCGATGGTTTCCTGTTCGCTCGGTTCGCGCCCCAGCTTGCGCGTCAGCTCGCGCACCGCGTCGCGCAGCTTGTGGCTGTGCTGGCGCACGGCGCGCGGGCGCCAGTCCTGGCGCCGCAGCTCGTCGAGGATGGCGCCGCGCACGCGCAGGCTGGCATAGCTGCCGAAGGCGGCGTCCGGCTGGCCGTAGCGGCGCAGCGCTTCGAGCAGGCCCATCAGGCCGATCTGCTCCATATCGTCGCGGTCGATGGCGCCCGCCACCTGGGAATTGAGCTGGCGCACGATGCGCTTGACCAGCGGCGCATAGGCCAGCAGATGCCTGCCTTCCTCGGCCGGGCTGAGCGCGGAGGCCGCCGCCGCCTCGCCATAGCCTTCCGAATACGCTTCCGCTATTGGTTCCGCATATGCCATGCTTGTCTCACTTTGCAATGCCGGCGGCATCACTCCAGAATCAGCTTGCCGATCATGACTTCCTTGAAGGGGCGCTCGCGGCCTTCCTTCGCATAGGTCTCGTCGAAGGCCTTGTTCAGTTCCTCGGCATACTGGTCGATCGTCATCGCCTCGGCCTTGGACATCGGATAGGCCGACAGGGTGCGCACGGCTACGCTGCGCAGCATCGGCAGGTGTTCCTTGGTTTCCTTTTCCTTGGCCACCGGGGTCGCCACCACCAGGTCGGCCGACATGTAGTGGGCCACGTTCTCGCCCGGCGTGCGGCGCAGCATGACGATGACCTTGTCCACCGTCAGGTATTTCATGGGCTTCGCTTCTTCGACCGGCGCCTTGGCCGCGGCATTGGCCGTGGCCGGCTTGCCGAGATACCACAGGGCGCCGCCGGCAGCGGCTGCGCCCACCAGCACGACGGCCGCAAAAACGATCACCAGTTTTTTGTTCATCTAAAAATTACTCCCGCTCGGTCAGCATGGCAAAGGTGGAATTGGTGTCGGCGCCGTCGGACAGGGCGCGGCCCGGCGTGCGCTCCTGCTGCTCGCGTTCGGGCTGGCGGCCGCTGCCGCCATCGGCCAGGCCGCGGCCGGCGCTGGACGAGACCGTCACCGCCACATCGCCCAGCTGGCGCTGCGACAGGTCCTGGCGCACATTGTCGCCGATCGTGTTCAGCTGGCGCAGCACTTCGCTGTTGGAGGCCGACAGATTGACCTGCAGGGCGCCGCCGCTGTGGCGGATCGAGATCTCGACCGTGCCCATATTCGGCGGTTCCAGGCGGATCACGGCCTGTTCGCTGTTGCGCTGCAATTGCAGCTGCAGGCGGTCGCCGAGGGCGGCGCGCAGCGGCTGCTGCCATTGTTCCGGGCTGCCCGTCAGCCGCACGCTGCCGTCGGCCGCCGGCGCGGCGTCGCGCACTCCGGCCAGCACGTTGCGGAAGGCGGGCGCCTGCTGTTGCTGCTGGTCCTGGCTGCTGCTCTCGCTGCCGGCCTGCTTGCCGGCAGCAGGGGCTGCGGCCACGGCCGGTGCCGCGGCGCTGCCAGCAGTGGCTGCGCTGGCCGGCGCGGCCGATGGCGCCGGCGTGCTGCGGGCCGTGCTGTCGGCGGCAGGCCGTGCGGCCGGCGCGGCGGCCGCCTGGCTGGCGGCCAGGGCAGTGCGCTGGGCCTCGGCCTGGCGCTGCTGGTCGGTACTGCTGTTCTGCGTTGCGGCCAGCTGCGCGGCGGCTGCCGCCTGCGCGGCGGGCTGGCCTGGCTGCGCGGGCGCGGCGGTGGGGGCAGCGGCTGCGGCCGTTGCGGCCGGGGCAGCGCTGCGCGCCTGGGCTGTGGCATCGGCCGTCACGCCTGCCACGCCGTCGATTGCGGCAGCGGCGGGCGCGGCAGCGGTTTGCGGCTGGGCGGCGGGCGCCGGCGGCGCGGCCACCGGCAGCGGCAGGCCGGTCAGCGGCGCCTGCATGGCGGCCAGGGCGCTGTCGCCCTCCGTGCTGCCGTCAGCCGGGCTGTCGTCGCTGGCTGGCGCGTCTTCCGCCGCAGCGTCTTCCGGCGCGGCGGCAGCCAGGTCCAGCAGCTGGGCAAACTGGGGCAGGGCGGCGGCGCCGTCGGCCGCTGCGGCCGCGGCCGGATCGGCCGGGGCGGCAAAGCCGGGCAGCAGGGTGCTGTCGGGAGCGGCCGGTCCGCTGCTGGCGGGCAGGTTCATTAGTATCATGCTTCGTTATCGGCCAGTTCGTTGTCCAGGGCGTAGGCAAGCCAGCCCGTCTTGTGTGTCTTCATGTGGTCGAGCTGCTTGCTCAGCTCGGCACTCGCGGCGGCGGTGTGCTTGACCGCCAGGCGGTGCTGCTGGCGCAGCGCGAGCAGGGCGGCTTTTTCGGCCGCCGTCCAGCGGCCCTGCGCCGCCATGGCAGGCAGCGAAGCGCTCATCATGGTGTTCAGGGCCGACAGCTCGGTCCAGTCGCTGGCGGCCACGGCCGCACTCATGCGCTGGGCCATCTTCAGCAGCTGCTGTTGCCTATCCATGCTTGGCCTGTACGCCGAGCCAGCCCTGCTTGATGGTGCCCAGCAGGCCGGTCACCTCATCGATGACGGCCGGGTCCATATCGACGCCGGCGCGGTAGAGGCGGGCCACGCAGTAGTCATACAGGCGGCTCAGGTTGGCAACCACCTCGCCGCCATTGTCGAAGTCGAGCGAGCTCGACAGGCCATTCAGGATCTGGGTGCACTTGTCCAGGCTGATGGCCTTCTGTTCGAAGCGCCTGCCCACGATATGGCCGCGGGCGCGGGCCAGTTCTTCCAGCAGGCCATCCGTCAGCACCAGCACCAGTTCGACTGGCGAGGCGCGGGCGGTCTGGGCATCCAGATTGGTCGCGTGGTAACTGCTGTAGGCGTCGTAATTCATAGGCTTTCTTAAAACTTACTTGTCATCTTTGCCGAACAGGGCGTCGAAGATGCTCGTGTTGCTGTTCATCTGGTTCTGCAGGGTCTGCAGGCGCGTGAACTGGTCCAGGTAGCGCGCGTAGGCCGTGTCGTACTGCTCGGTCAGGCGGTCCTGGCGCTGGCCCAGGGTTTTCAGCAGGCGCTGGTTGGTTTCCTTGCGCACGCCGACCTGGCCGTCCACGGTATTGGTCCACTGGCGCATCAGGGTGTCGAGGTCGCCCATCACGCCGGACGGCGTGGTCAGGCTGCTGCTGCCGAACAGCTTGTCCAGCGTCGCGGAATCGGTGGCCATCGCCTTGTTCAGGCGCGCCGTGTTCAGTTCCAGCGTGCCGTCGCGTTTGGCCGTGATGCCATAGGTAACCAGGCTCTGCGTGCCGATCTCCTTGCGCAGCATTGACTGCATGCGGGTCAGCAGGGCATTGATGCCGGCGTCGCCGGAGAAAATGCCCGCGTTCTTGCCGCTGGACGGATCGCCCGGGTCGACCAGGGCGCGGATGGTGCCCACCGCCTTGTTCCACGCATCGACGAAGCCCTGCACATTGGCCGCGGTGCCGGCCTTGTCATTGGTCACGGTCAGCGTGACGTCGGTCGCCGCCTTGGTGAAGTTCATCTTCACGCCGTCCACCGTGGTGAAGGTATTCGAGGCCTGCTCGATCTGGGTGCCGGTGCCCTGACCGCCGACCCAGATGATGGCGTTCTGGCCCTTTACCAGCTCCTGGGCCAGGCCCGGATCCAGCATGGCCTGCAGTTCGCCGGAGGCGCCGCTGACGTCCAGCGTGATGCCGGAGCTGCTGCCGTCGCCGCCGGATTCCACGCTGGTCAGTACCAGGGTGGAGGCGCCGTTGATGGTCATGGTAGAGGCCACCACCATGGACTTGTTGTCCACCGCCGTGTTGACGGCGGCCGCGATCTCTTTCGGGCTCAGCGCACCGTCAAGGTCCTTGTCGGCGTCGGTCAGGTCGACCGAGAAGGTGCTGCCGTTGGCCAGCGTGACCTGCAGCACGCCGGCGCCGGCCGCGGTGGCGTCGGTCATGCCGTTGTAGGCCACCTGGCCGGCCGTGGCCAGCTGTTCCACGTAGAAGTTGTAGGTGCCCGGCATGGCGGTGGCATCGGCCGTGGCGGTGCCGGCATCGCCGCTCAGGACCGCAGTATTGGCGACCACCGACTTCTTGGTGGTCATCGCGCTCAGCGCGCTCTGGAAGGTGCTGAGCGCCGAATTGAGCTGGGTCAGTCCCGTGTTGACGGAATTGCTGAACTGGGTCTGCGACGTGATCAGTGCCTGGCGATCCTGCGTCAGCAGCGTGGCCAGGTTGGTCGCAGTGGTTTTCGGATCGTAGGTTGGGACGGAAGAGGTGGCCATTTTCGTGCTCCGCGGAAATTAAATGAGAGTGTACCCTGCTATAAGGCGACCAAAGAAGGCTCTCTATGAAATTTCTTGGTTTTCAGTCCGTTTTTTGACTGCGCAACCACAGTTGAGTTGCCAGATCGTCATGTTGCTTGCGTTCCTGCACACGTTTTTCCGTGTCCACGACGGCCTGTTTCTTTTCCAGCACCTGGCCCAGCACTTCGCGCCTGGCCCAGGCCGCGTTCAGGGCGCGCTGCGACACGGCCATGTCGGCCTCGTGCATCGTCAGGTCGAGCCGGTGATTGTCCGCCATCTGCAGCACGGCCTGCTTGTAGTCGCCGCAGTTGGAGGCCAGCGCCATCGGCAGCTTGCCGCTGGCGCCGCTGTTGATGGCCAGCTGGTTCAGGCGCTCCAGGTTCTTGCGGTAGCGCTCGGCCATCAGCTCCTTGGCGGCCTGCTCGGACTGCAGTTTTTCCAGCTCCGTGGTGCGCAGCGCCACCAGCGTGGACAGGTTGCGGATCAGGTTCTCGCTCATGCCATCAGCCTTTCCAGTTGTTCAACGCAGGCCGTGAAGGGCGCGCCCTCCTTGGTGCCCTGGCACAGGAATTCCTCGATATGCGGATGCAGGTTGACGGCCTTGTCCGTCACCGGGTCCGCGCCCGGCACATAGGCGCCCAGCGGAATCAGGTCGCGCACCCTTTCATGGCGCGCCATCGACGCCTTCAGGGCGCGCGCCGCCAGCATATGCTCGCGGCTGATGATGCTGTTCATGCAGCGGCTGATCGAGGCCGCCACATTGATGGCCGGGTAGTGGCCCCGTTCGGCCAGCTCGCGCGACAGCACGATATGGCCGTCCAGGATGGCGCGCGCGGTATCGACCACCGGGTCCTGCTGGTCGTCGCCCTCGGCCAGCACGGTGTAGATGGCGCTCATGCTGCCTTGCGGGTTCTCGCCGTTGCCGGCCGATTCCACCAGCTGCGGCAGGTTGGAGAACACGGACGGCGGATAGCCCTTGGTGGCCGGCGGCTCGCCCAGCGCCAGCGCCACTTCGCGCAGCGCCATCGCATAGCGCGTCAGCGAGTCCACCAGCAGCAGCACATTCTTGCCCTGGTCGCGGTAGTGGGCCGCGATCGAGTGGCACAGCTCGGTGGCCATGATGCGCATCAGCGGCGATTCGTCGGCCGGCGCAATCACCAGCACGGCCTTGCGCAGGCCGTCCGGACCCAGCGACAGTTCAACGAATTCGCGCACCTCGCGCGAACGTTCGCCGATCAGGCCCACCACCACCACGTCGGCCACGGTCTGGCGCGTGATAATGCCCAGCAGCACGGACTTGCCGACGCCCGAGCCGGCCATCAGGCCCACGCGCTGGCCCTTGCCCAGCGTTAGCATCGAATTGATGGCGCGCACGCCCACGTCCAGCGGTTCATCGACCGGCTGCTTGCGCAGGGGATTGATGCGCGGCGGCTGCAGTTCCAGCGGCGTATCGCCGCCCAGCTTGCCCAGCCCGTCCAGCGGTTCGCCCAGGCCATTGATCATGCGGCCCAGCCAGCTGGGCCCGATCTGCAGGTTGACCTTGTCCGGCAGCGGCAGCACGCGTGCGCCGGTGGCCAGGCCGGCCGCTTTCTTGTAGGGCATGAGAAAGGCGGTCTTGTCGCGGAAGCCCACCATCTGCGCTTCCAGCCATTCGCCGCTCTGGGTTTCGATCTGCGCGCGCTGGCCCGTGTGCAGCTTGCAGCCGACGGCTTCCAGCAGCAGGCCGGAGGCGCCCACCAGCCGCCCGGTCGGGGTCGCCAGCGGCACTTCATCGAGTTCCAGCTTGCGCAGGGCGTCGGCGATCATTCTTCGCTTTCGGTCTCGGTATCAACGTCGGCGGCCTGCAGCTGCTGGTCCACCTGTTCCATCACCGCCGTCAGGCGCTGGTGGCAGCCGGCATCGACTTCGCTGTCGCCGGCGCGGATGCGGATTTCGCCCGGCTCCATGCGGGCGTCGCCGATCAGGTTCCAGCGCTTGGCGCGCTTCGGATCCAGTTCGGCAATGCGTTTCAGTTCTTCCGGATTGAGGAAGATATCGATTTCCTCGCGCGTCGGCGGCATCGAGGCCAGGGTCTCGTCGACCAGGGCCATGATCTGCACCGGCTGCAGCGCCAGTTCGGCGCGGATCACCTGGCGCGCCACTTTCGCCACCAGGTCCACCACTTCCTTGCGCTGCGCCGCGCGGTAGTCGGCGCGCAGCTTCCTCAGGTTGCGCAGCATGGCGTCCACCGGGCGCGCCAGCTGGTCGAAATTGACCAGGTTTTCCTGGCGGCCTTCCTCGCGGCCCTGCTCGAAGCCGGACTGGCGGCCTGCCTCGAAGCCGTCTTCCTGGCCGCGCTGCAAACCGATTTCATAGCCGTCGCGCTGGCCCTGCTCGAAGCCTTCGCTGATCGAGGCCTGCCACTGCGCGGCATCGGCCACGCTGTGGCCGCCGTGCCCGTTGCGCCCGGCCGACGGCGGCGGCGCGAACTGCGACAGCGGCGGGAAGCGGTAGGGGCGGAACTGTTTCATTCGACCACCGTCTCGGCGAACAGCTGGATTTCGACCTCTTCGGCGTCGGCCAGCGCTTTCACGGTGGCCATGATTTCCTGGCGGGTCTGGTCGATACGCGACATTGGCACCGGGCCGGCGCGCCGCATCATGTCCTCGAAGGCTTGCGCCTGGCGTTTCGGCATGGTGCGCATCACCGCCTCGCGGATCGACAGGTCGGCGCCCTTGAGGGCGATCGCCCACATCTCCAGCGGCACTTCCTCGATGATGCGGGTGAGCACCTGCTCGGTCTGGTTGGCCAGGATCAGGAAGTCGTACATCGAAAGTTCGATCTGTTCCACCACGGCCGGATCATGGGCGCGCAGCAGCTCCACGATCTGGGCCCGGTTGCCCGGCAGGCGGTTCAGGATCTCGGCCACTTGCCGCACCCCTTCCACGCTGGTGCTCTGCATGTCGAAGGACGACAGGCAGCGGTCCACCAGCTCGTCCAGCTCGCCCAGCAGGTCGTAATCGATTTCGTCCAGGCGCGCCAGCGACAGCAGCACCAGGTCGCGCGTGTCGAGCGGCAGGGCATCGATGATCTGGCCGGCCAGCGCCGGCGGCAGGAAGGCCAGGAACACGGCCTGCATGCGCACGTGCTCGTTGGCGATGAATTCGGCCAGCCACTTCGGCGAAGCCCACTGCAGGCGCGCCATCTTCGGCCGCAGCTCGTCGCCGTAAATGCTGTTCAGCACGGTGTTCGCGAGGTCGTTGCCCAGCGCCAGGTCCAGCGAGCGCTTCAGGTAGGCGCGCGAAGCGCCGTGCACGCCGGACTGCTGGCGGTAGTCGTCGAAGAAGGTCTGCACCGCTTCCTTCACGGCCTCGACCTTGATGCCGCTCATGCGCGACATCACGCCCGTCACTTCCAGCAGTTCCTCGCGCGACAGGCAGCGCAGCACGGCCGCGGCCTGCTCCTCGCCGATCGACAGCAGCACGATGGCTGCCTGCTCCACCGGCGTCAGGGCCGGGGTGTGGACTTCGTCCAGATCGTCCAGTTGGTCTTTAAGCTCGGCCATTTTTCTGCATCCATTGTTTGACGACTTCGGCTACGCGTTCCGGCTCTTTTTCGGCCAGCAGTTTCAGGTGGTCCACCATCACGTCCACCGGCGATCCGGCAGGCGGCAGGTCGTAATTTTCCAGCAGCGGCACCACCGGCATGCCGGCGGCATTCATCTCGGCGCCCGGCAGGCCGGCCGCCACATGGCCCATGCCGAGGGCGCTGCCCGCGCCTTCCGGCAGGCCCAGCGCGCCGGCCATGGCGCCGCCCTGCAGCACGCTGCCCGGCATGCCGGCCAGGTCGGCCGCGCTGCCGCGGCGGTCGCCGCCGCCGCGCGTGCCGCCGGCCAGCAGCGGGCCGCTCGGCGCCGGCGGTGGCGCCAGCTTGTTGGTCAGCAGCTTCATCAGCGGACGCAGGATCAGCAGCCAGCCGAGGAGGGCGGCCACCGCATAGCTGGCCCAGGTGCTGAAGTCGACCACATTGTCGCGCTCCTGCCACCATGGCACCGGCGCGGCCTTGGCCGGGAAGTTCATCGCCGTCACCACCAGGGTGTCGCCGCGTTCGGCGTTAATGCCGAGGCCGTTGCGCAGCACCTTGTCGATATTGGCCAGTTCCGGCGCGGTCCAGCCCGTTTTAGGGAAGGGCGCTGCCGCATGGGCCAGCACCACGGCCACATTCTGGTGTTCCAGGCGGCCGCGGGCGCGCTTGGTCTGGGTGATGCTGCGGTCGTAGGCGTACTGGCGGGTGGTGGCGTTCTTGCGCGCGGTGCCGTCCTGCGGGTTGGCGACCGGCTGGCCGTCTTCGCCCGTGGCCGGGGCCGGCGCGGCGGCCGGCGGCCGGTTCGACAGCGTGCCCGGCACGCCCATCGCCAGGCGGTTGCGGTCCTGTTCTTCACGCATCGCTTCGCTGGTGACCTTCGGCGCTTCGCCGAATTTCTCCACCGTCTCTTCCACCTTGTCGTTGTCGACGGCGGCCGTCACGCTGATGCGGAAATTGTCTTCGCCCACGATGGGGCCCAGCAGGCCGCGGATATTGCCCTTGATCTCTTCCTGCACGCGCTTCTGGTTGTCATTGGTGGCGGCCGAGGAATCGAAGCCGTCCGTCAGGTCCACCCGCGAGGACAGCAGGTTGCCGGCCTGGTCCACCAGGCTGACGCGCGCCGGCGCCAGCGAGGCCACGCTGCCCGACACCATATTGACGATGGCGGCAATCTGCTCCGGCGCCAGGTTGCGGCCCGGCTTGGTGGCAATGACCACCGAGGCCGAGGACTTGTCGCCGTCGGCCGAGACGAAGGAGGTCGATTTCGCGATCGACAGGTGGACGCGGGCGGAAGCGATTGCGTCCAGGGTCATGATGCTTTGCGACAGCTCGCCTTCCAGGCCGCGGCGGAAGCGCACGTCCTGCACGAACTGCGACACGCCCAGCGGGTCGTTCTTGTCCATCAGCTCCAGGCCGGCCGGCAGCTGGGCCGTCACGCCTTTCGACGCCAGCAGCATGCGCACCCGGCCCAGTTCATCGTCCGGCACCAGCACCTGGCCGGTATCCGGATGCACGCGGTAAGGAATCTTTTCCGCGTCCAGCACATTCATCATGTCGGCCACGGCAACCTTCTCGCGCGCGCCGAACACGGGCTTGTAGCCGGCCTGGTCCTTCCACAGGAACATCAGCACCAGGGCCGTCACGCCGATGGCCAGCAGCAGCAGGGGATAAAGGTTTTTCAGCAATGCCGGTGGCATGGCCGGCATGGCATTGGGGCCAGTACGCCAGCGCCCGAAGGCGGACTTGAGGGTGTTCAGCACGTCAGATCTTTCGTGTAAAACGACAGGGGCTTACAGCGGGAGTTTGATGAGGTCTTCAACGGCGCCCATCACCTTGTTGCGGACTTGCATCAGCATCGAGAAGGACAGGCTGGCTTCCTGGCTGGCCAGCATGGCGCCGACCAGGTCGTCGCTGCGGCCGGCGTCCACATCGGCCATCTTTTCGCCGGCGGCGCGGTCGGCCGCATTGACGCCATGGATGGCATCGGCCATCGACTGGCTGAAGGAAGCGTTATTGGGTTGGTGGCCGGCGCTGAATTGCGCGGCCGGCGCGATGGTAGCCGCATGCTGGGCCAGACCGGAAGCCGCATTGTTCAATGCCGCCAGATCCGCCTTGATCATGCCGGCGAGTTCATTTGCCATTTGCCATCTCCACTTGCAAAGCTTGGTCTCACATCGTTCGGTTTGCAGTCCTGTTCGCCAGCGCCGCGGACAGTAACCACAAGTCGGAAAAAATTCTGCCAGTGTGTTGCGTTTTGGACCGATTTATCGGCAGCGCGTGGACTTTGGCCCACGTCTTGTTATGTTCGAGTAAGAATCAATGCGCTGCAATGGTTCTGCGGCATGTGCTCTGCCACGCCAAGAACAAGCTTACCCTCTGGCAACTACCCTGTAAAGAGGTATTTGGGAAGCTTGGCCGAAAGGGCTATTGTTGCGTGGCAATATGGATGAATTTCATGTATTCTACGCTGCCAAAGCGTCCTGCGCCTCGCAGATTGGGATAGGATGAATGGTGCAGACGGACATAGTAGACTGATGACCAAGACACAAACCCAACACCTCGTGCTCGACCCATGCCTGCTGGGGCGCCCCGTGCACCGGCTGCCGCTGTTCGCGGCCCAGTTGCGCGAGGACCTGGCGCAAGCCATGCGCCTGCCGCTGAACCGCCGCTACTGGGGCAGCTTCCAGGTCGACGATGTCGCGTTTTCCCGGCTCCAGGGCCGCGAGGACTCGCTGCGCTGGCTGCATTTTTCCGCGCCCGGCGGTAGTATAGGCTGTGCCTTCGAACGCAAGGCCCTGCTGGCGGTGCTGAACTACCGCTACGGGCGCGGCAAGGGCAGCCTGGCGGTGACGGACGAATCCCAGATCAAGGTCACCAATACGGAAGAGCGCCTGGCTGTGGTGCTGGGACAACAGCTGGCCAGCACCCTGGCCGGCCGCATCGAACTCAACCTGCCTGCCGTGGACAAGGGCGAGGCAGCGGCGGAGGAAATCCGCCCGGCCACCGGTTCCCATCCTCCGAAGGGGACCTGGGTGATTACGATTACGGTCAGCGAAGCGGGAGGCCCGGCCGGCGGCCGCATCTTCCTGGCGCTGGACAAACAGATGATTGCCGATGTGCTGCGTGGCCTGTTGCCGGAGCGCGACACCAGCCGCAAGGCGGCAAAAGCACCGGGACCGCTGGCGGCGCGGCTCCAGGTGGGCCTGAACGGCCGGCTGGTCAGCAAGGAAGTCTCGCTCGGCGCGCTGTTCGACATGCGCGTCGGCGATGTCATTCCGATCAGCCTGAACAGGGCAGAAGTCATGCTCGACGATTCCCGCCTGTTTACTGCAGCGGTGACCGAGCATAAAGGCAAACTCTGCTTAACCTCTTTTGAAGATATCGAGTAATCCATGATGAATGTAAATGCCAATGGCAATAACGACGGTCTGCTGGACGATATGGCGGAAGAGATGCTGATCGATCCGGTTGGCGACGACCTGTCCGATATGCCGCTGCCGCGCACGCCGCGCCGCGACCTGCCGCAGATGATGCGCAAGATTCCGGTGCAGCTGACCCTGGAAGTGGGCTCGGCCCGCGTCTCGCTGCAGGAGCTGATGTCGATCGGTCCGGACAGCGTAGTGGAGCTGGATACCCTGGCCGGCGAACCGCTGGTGATCAAGGTCAACGGCACGGCCATCGGCCGTGCCGAAGTGGTGGTGGCAGGCGAGAACTACGGCCTCAAGGTAATCGACCTCGACGGACTCAATCTGGACATGATGGCGCCATGATGTTGGCGCCCGTAATGCCGGCCGGCCGCCTCGGCAGGCCCGCCGGCATGCCGGCAGCGGCGCTGCTGCTTCTGCTGCTTTTGCTGTCCCTGCTGTTTGCCTGTGCGCCCGCGCAGGCCCAGGACCTGCTCGCCAATGTAGTGCCCGGCGCGCGCACCGAACTGTCGGTGAAGATGCAGATCCTGATCATCATGACCTTGCTGGGCCTGCTGCCCATCATGGTCATGATGATGACCAGCTTCACCCGTTTCGTCATCGTGCTGTCGCTGCTGCGCCAGGCCCTGGGCCTGCAGCAGGGCCTGCCCAACCGCATCATCACCGGCGTAGCCCTGATCCTGACCCTGCTGGTCATGAAGCCGGTTGGCGACCAGATCTGGCGCGAGGCCTTCCTCCCTTACGACCAGGACAAGATCGGCCTCAACGAGGCGCTCAAGATTGCTGAACAGCCGATCTCGCGCTTCATGCTGGCCCAGACCAGCAAGGCCTCGCTGAAGCAGATCGCCCACCTGGCCGGCGAAGACAATGTGGCCACGCCGGCCCAGCATGGCTTTGCCGTCAAGCTGGCCGCCTTCGTGCTGTCCGAACTGAAGACCGCCTTCCAGATCGGCTGCATGCTCTTCATTCCCTTCCTCATCATCGACCTCGTGGTGTCCTCGGTGCTGATGGCCATGGGCATGATGATGCTGTCGCCGCTGGTCATCTCGCTGCCTTTCAAGCTGCTGCTGTTCGTGCTGGTCGATGGCTGGACCCTGACCGTCAACACGCTCGTCACGAGCATCCAGGCCTACTGATATGCTGACCCCTGAAGTTGCCGTCGACCTGATCATCGAGGCCCTGCACATCGTCATGATCCTGGTCATGGTGCTGGTGATCCCCGGCCTGGTGACTGGCCTGCTGGTGGCGCTGGTGCAGGCCGCCACCCAGATCAATGAGCAGACCCTGAGCTTCCTGCCGCGCCTGCTGGTGACGCTGCTGGCCATCATCCTCACCGGGCAGTGGATGGCGGGCTACCTGATGGATTACTGCGTGTCGATATTCAACCGCGCCGCCACCCTGGTCGGCTAGCACCCTCGGCATGGAACCGGTCCTGTACAACCTGCTGCCCCTGCTCAACGCACTGTGGTGGCCCTTTGTGCGCATCATGGCGATGCTGAGCGCGGCGCCCGTGCTGGGCGAGATGATGGTGCCGGTGCCGATCCGCATCCTGGTGTCACTGGTGCTGGCCATCATCATGCTGCCCATCACCAACAAGGAGCAGGTGGTCATCGATCCCTTCACCCTGCGCGCCGTGGTGGCCACGCTGGAGCAGGCCATTATCGGCGGTGTGATCGGGCTGGCCTTCCACTTCACCATGTCGGCGATCGGCGTGCTGGGCTTCATCGTGTCCAGCCAGATGGGCTTCTCGCTGGCCGTGATGAACGACCCCTTGAACGGTACCTCGTCGGACGTGGTGTCGGCGCTGCTGACCATGCTCACCATCATCATCTTCTTCGCCGTCGATGCCCATCTTGTGCTGACCGGCGTGATCGGCGAAAGCTTCCGCGCCTGGCCGCTGGGCGGCGGCTACCGGCCCCTGCTGCTGGAGACGGTGGCCTGGAACGTGGCCTGGGTGTTCTCGGCCGCCATGCTGCTGGCGATTCCGATCGTGTTTTCCACGCTGGTGGTGCAGCTGGGCTTCGGCTTCCTGAACCGCGTGGCGCCCACGCTGAACCTGTTCGCGCTGGGCTTCTCCGTCATCACCATCTTCGGTCTGCTGATGCTGGGCCATGTGGTGCGCTTCATTCCCGAACACTATGTGCGCATGTCCGGCCGCGTGCTGGACATGATACGGCAGCAGATGCAGGCGGCTGGCCATGGCTGACAACAATACCGGCGACAAGTCAGAGAAGGCCTCAGCCCAGAAGCTGAAGAAGGCCCGCCAGGAAGGGCAGGTGGTGCGCTCGCGCGACCTGGCCACGGCCATCGGCATCCTGGTCAGCCTCAAGCTCTTCGTTTTCCTGCTGCCCGGCTACCTGCAGGATTTCCGCGCGCTGTTCCATGCCGGCTTCCTGCCGCTGGACAGCCCGGGCGCCATCGACAACAGCATGGGCATCATGCTGGCCAACTCCATGCTGCTGCTGCTGAAAATGCTGGTGCCCCTGTTTGTGGTGCCGCTGTTCATCGTGCTGGCCGCCATGGTGCCCGGCGGCTGGGTGGTAAGCACCAAGCACTGGGAACCCAAGTTCGAGCGCCTGAGCCCGGCCGCCAACCTGGGCCGCCTGTTCAGCGGCAAGCATGCCTGGGAACTGGCGCTGTCCATGGGCAAGGCGGGCGTGCTGGGCTGGGTGCTGGTGCATGTGGCCCGCTCCACGGTGAATGATTACACGCGGCTGCAGTCCTTGCCGCTGGACGAGGCCATGCTGAACGGCTCGGCCCTGATGCTGGACGGCCTGATGGCCCTGGTGGCGGTGTTCGTCATCTTCGCCATCATCGACGTGCCGGCCCAAGCCTTCTTCTATGCGCGCCAGCAGCGCATGAGCAAGCAGGACCTGAAGGAAGAGCACAAGACCAGCGAGGGCCGGCCCGAAGTGCGCCAGCGCATCCGCCAGCTGCAGCGCGCGCTGGCCCAGCGCAGCGCACGCAAGACGGTGCCGAATGCCGATGTGGTGGTGGTCAACCCCGAACACTACGCGGTGGCCCTCAAGTACGACGAGAAACGTGCCGAAGCCCCCTTTGTGCTGGCCAAGGGCGTGGACGAGATGGCCCTCTACATCCGCAAGATCGCGCAGGACAGCGGGGTGGAGGTGATGCCTTTGCCGCCGCTGGCGCGCGCCATTTACAATACCAGCCAGGTCAACCAGCAGATACCGGTTCAGCTCTACCAGGCGGTATCGCAGGTGCTGCATTATGTGCTGCAGATGAAAGCTTTCCGGGCCGGCCGGCGCCAGGCGCTGCCCCCGTTCCCGGACCAGGTAGTGGTTCCAACATCGATGAGTGAGGCTTCAACGTCATGAATTTCTTCAACCGGATGATCGCAGAGATGCGCCGCCATAAATTCGCCACGCCGGCCTTCGTGGTCGCGATCCTGGCGATGATCATCCTTCCGCTGCCGCCGATGCTGCTGGACGTGCTGTTCACCTTCAACATCGTGCTGTCGCTGATTGTCATCCTGGTGTCCGTCAGCGCCAAGCGCCCGCTGGACTTCTCGGTGTTCCCGACGGTGATCCTGGCCACCACGCTGGCGCGCCTGACCCTGAACGTGGCATCCACCCGCGTGGTGCTGCTGCACGGCCATAACGGCACGCATGCGGCGGGTTCGGTGATCGAAGCCTTCGGCAACGTCGTCATCGGCGGCAATTTCGTGGTCGGCATGGTGGTGTTCGTGATCCTGATGATCATTAACTTCGCCGTGGTGACCAAGGGCGCCGAGCGTATCTCCGAAGTGTCGGCCCGCTTCACCCTGGACGCCTTGCCCGGCAAGCAGATGGCGATCGACGCCGACCTGAACGCCGGCCTGATCAACCAGGAAAAAGCCCAGCTGCGCCGCCGCGAAGTGGCCACCGAAGCGGACTTCTACGGCGCCATGGACGGCGCCTCCAAGTTCGTGCGCGGCGACGCCATCGCCTCCATCCTGATCCTGATCATCAACCTGGTGGGCGGCGTGGCCATCGGCTCGCTGATGCACGACCTGTCCTTCGGCGACGCCTTCCGCACCTATGCGCTGCTGACCATCGGCGACGGCCTGGTGGCCCAGATCCCGGCGCTGCTGCTGTCGGCCGCGGCCGCCATCATCGTCACCCGCGTCAGCGATTCGGGCGACTTCGAGCAGCAGGTGGGCAGCCAGCTGCTGGCCTCGCCGAACGTGCTGTTCAGCGCCGCCGCCGTCATGGTCATCCTCGGCCTGGTGCCGGGCATGCCGTGGCAGGTGTTCCTGATCTTTGCCGGCGTGATCGCCTTCGTCGGCTGGCGCATGCAGCAGCGCCAGGCGCGGGTGCCGGACAATACGAATCTGGCCGCCATCGAGGCCGCGCTCAGCGACCAGAAAACGCCGGAGCTGGAATGGCAGAACCTGCCCATGGTGCAGCCGATGCAGGTGCTGCTGGGCTACAAGCTGGTGGGCATGATCGACAAGGCGCATGGCGAACTGTTGAGCAAGCGCGTGCGCGGCGTGCGCCAGAGCCTGTCAGAAGCCATGGGCATCGTGCTGCCGCCGGTCGGCGTGCGCGACGACCTGGGCCTGAAGCCCTCGCAGTATTCCGTGGTGCTGAGCGGCGCCACGGTGGCGCAGGCAGAGGTGTTCCCGGACCGCCTGATGGCCATCGCCTCCGGCAATACTTACGGCCAGATCGACGGCATTCCCGGCATCGAGCCGGCCTACGGCATGCCCGTGACCTGGATCGATCCCAAGGACAAGGCCCAGGCCCTGGGCCTGGGCTACCAGGTGGTGGAGGCGCCGAGCGCCATCGCCACCCACGTCTCGAAACTGATCCGCGAATACCTGCCGGAGCTGTTCCGCCATGAAGATGTGTCGGCCATCATCGAACGCCTGACGGCGCTGTCGCCCAAGCTGGGCGGCGCGCTGGACAAGGCGCTTACCCATACCCAGCTTCTGCGCGTGTTCCGCGCGCTGCTGGCGGAGAACGTGTCGCTGAAGGACATCGTGCCGATCGCCACCACCTTGCTGGACAGCTCGGAAACCACCAAGGACCCGATCCTGCTGGCGGCCGAAGTGCGCTGCGCGCTGCGGCGCCAGATCGTGGCCGGCCTGTTCGGCCAGAAGACCGAGATGCTGGCCTTCAACCTGGGCGGCGAACTGGAGAACATGCTGCTCGGTTCCCTGAACCAGGCGCGCCAGAGCGGCAAGGTGGTGCTGGACAACTACCCGATCGACCCGCACCTGCTGTCGCAGCTGCAGGTGAATATGCCGGTGGCGCGCGAACAGATGAAGCAGCAGGCCACGCCGCCGCTGCTGCTGGTGCTGCCGCAGATCCGTCCGCTGCTGGCGCGCTATGCCCGCCTGTTCGCGCCGGGCCTGCATGTGCTCTCGTATAACGAAGTGCCGGAAAACCGCGAAGTCAGCATCATCGGCACCGTCGGATAAAAGGAAAAATCATGACGCTGAACCGCCGCCAGTTCCTGGGATCTTCCTTGCCGCTGGCGGTGCTCGGCGTGCCCGTCGCGCAGGCCGGCCAGGGCGCCCTTGCCACGCCGCCGGCCGTGGCCGCGCCGGGTCCTGCGGCCGCCGACCAGCTGGTCCTCTTCACCGGCGACTCCCTGCCGCGCAATCCGCTCGCCTATGCGGCCCAGCTGCAGGCCCTGCTGGCCGGGCGCGAGAAAGTCACCGACGGCTACCTGGCAGGCGGCGCCGTGGCCGAACTGGAGGCGAAGTTCTCGGCCCTGCTGGGCAAGGAGGACACGGTCTTCCTGCCCACCGGCACCCTGGCCAACCACATTGCCGTGCGCCTGCTGTGCGGCGAAGCGCGCCACGCGCTGGTCCAGCAGGAAAGCCACCTCTACCGCGATGAATCGAATGCCGTGACCAACCTGAGCGGCATCAACCTGGTGCCGCTGGCGCCGGGCCGCGCCGCGCCCACGCTGGCGGAGACGGCCGCCGCCATCGAGCGCGCCGAAATCGGCCCGTATCCGATCAAGGTTGGCGCCATTGCGCTGGAAAGCCCGGTGCGCCGCGCCCAAGGCGCCACGCTGGCCCCGCCGCTGGTGGCGGACATTGCCCGCCTGGCGCAATCCAAAGGCATTCCCATGCACCTGGACGGCGCACGCCTGCTGCTGATGTCCGGCATGCCCGGCTTCACGGTGAAGGGCTACTGCGAACCCTTCGACACGGTCTATGTCTCGCTGTACAAATACCTGAACGCGCCTTTCGGCGGCGTGCTGTCCGGGACGAAAGCCATGATGGCGAAGGCGAGGGCGCTGCGCCACCAGTTCGGCGGCAGCATCTACAACGGCTGGGAAGCGGCGCTGCCCGCACTGGCCGTGCTGGACGGCGTGGAGCAGCGCTGGGCCGCCGTGCGCGCCGCGGGCGACAAGCTGCTGGCGGCGCTGGACGCCACGCCCGGTTTTCGCGTCCAGCGGGTGGAGCAGGGCAGCAATATCGCCGTGCTGGAGATCGCGCCGGAACGCCTGGCAGGACTGGAAGCGCGCCTGGCGCAGGCGCAGGTCCGCCTGCGCACGCCGAAGGACGGCAAGGTTGAACTCTGGTTCAATGAAACGCTGCTGCGCCGCGACACGGCCAGCCTGCGCGCCGCCTTCGCCGGCTAGCTGGCGCGGGCCTGGCCGGAAGGTTCGAAAAACAGCTCATCCGGCGGCAGCGGCTGCGACATCAGCACCGCCACTTCCGCCATCGCCTTGAAGATGGCGGGCGACAGCAGGTTGACCTGGTTGCGGGTGGGCTGGTTGTCGATCGCACTCACCGGCGACAGCTCGCGCATCAGGCGCGCACGCACGATCTGCACGCCGCAGCGGCTCACCATCGACGCGATTTTCGGCAGCATGTCGCGCACATGCTGCATGGCGGCGCCTTGCGCGGCGCCGATCTCCAGCGCCACGCCGTTTTCGGCAGGCTCCATCTGGATCACGATCTTGCCGAACTCCGGCAGGTTCAGCTCCAGCCGCAGCGCGATGCGCGGACGGCGGCGCTGGCGGTTCGGCCCGTCTTCCTGGCCCGGGTCGCGTGCCACCACGCGCAGCACCAGCTTCTCGGCGCCCCAGGCATAGACGGCGAAGCGCCAGGCCTCCACTTCCTGCGTCAGCTGCGGCGCCGGACGGCCGCCGTCGCGCAGCACAACGGGGTTGGCCGGGTCGGCCATCAGCAGGCTGGCCGGCACATGGCGGCCGCTGGCCTGGCGCTGCAGCGCGGCGCGCTGCTCGCTGTAGGTGCGCACCATGACCATCCAGGACGCGGCCATGACGCTGGTGTCGGGCGGATGCCAGACCAGCTGGCGCGACAGGAAAATCTGGTTGGCGGCCATGGAGCCGGCCGGCTCCTCGCCGGACAGCAGGCGTGCGGCCAGGCCGGCGGCGGCAGCGGTGGCCGCCTGCTGGCCCTTGCTGCTGCCGTCGACGGCATCGAGCAGGGCGCCGACCGAGGCCGGCAGGCCGGAGTGCAGGGCGAATTCGGGGGTGCTGTCATGTGGCTGGGCGACCGATGGAATCGGCTGCGCGTGGCCCGGCTGTTCGCGGGCGACACGTTCCGGAATGGTCAGCGCCGAATTTAACGGCGGAACACGGTCAATTGCCATATAGCCACTATATCATGCGTCCAAACGAAAAAAGCCAACCGGGCGTCCGGTTGGCTCCTTGTCCGGAACCGCCAGGCACTGGGGGCGCCTGGGGTTCGTCTGCGCTTATTATTGCAGCAGGGACAGAACCAGCGAGGACTGGCTGTTCGACTGTTTCAGCATTGCGGTACCAGCTTGCAGCAGCATCTGGTTCGAGGTCATCGCTGCGGATTCCGAAGCGAAGTCAACGTCCATGATACGGCCGGTTGCGTTTTTGGTGTTGGTCGAAACGTTGGCCAGGTTGGTGGCAACGTGGTCCAGACGGTTAGCAGCAGCACCCAGTGCCGAACGCACTTTACCGACGGAGTCGATAGCGGTGTTGATCACGTCGATGATGGTGGAAGCCGCGCCTTGGGTGGTCACTTCAGCGCCGGTTGCAGCGGTGGTGTAGTTCGAGGTCACAGCGGTCAGGTCGGTTGCGGTCAGCTGGGTCATGTCGGTCGACAGGTCGATCGTCATTTTTTCAGCCGAGCTTGCACCGATCTGGAAGTCCATCGCAGCAGCAACGGTGCCGCCTTCCAGCAGGATCTGGCCGCCGAAGGTGGTGTTTTTCATGATGTTGGCCAGTTCCAGGCCCAGTGCATCGTATTCAGCTTGCAGAGCAACGCGGTCGTCGTCGGTCGAGGAAGCGTCGGCGGACTGGGTTGCCAGATCCTTCATACGCACCAGCATGTTGTTCACTTCGTCGAAGGAACCTTCAGCGGTTTGCAGCAGGGAGATCGAGTTCTGGGTGTTACGCGCTGCGGTAGCCATACCGCTGGTCTGCGCTTTCAGACGGGTTGCAATCTGCAGGCCTGCAGCATCGTCCATTGCCGAGTTGACGCGGTAGCCGGTGGACAGGCGGGTCATCGACATCGACAGATTCTGTTGGGTCTTGGAGATCGCGTTTTGTGCGGACAGTGCCGCTGCGTTAGTGTGAAGGCTCAGCATGAGAAACTCCTGTTGGGGTGGGTTCAAGTCCAGAGCAGCAGTCGCTCTGCGCTCTCAGAAGTACAAGACGACCGTTTACGAGCATACATTAAATTCCACCCGGAAATTTTTGAAAAATTTTTTGCACGAAAAAAAACAGCGCAGGCCGGGGCGCTGCGCTGTTGTAATTTACATATTAGGATAGTTCGGCCCGCCGCCGCCTTCCGGCGTGACCCAGACAATATTCTGGGTCGGATCCTTGATATCGCAGGTCTTGCAATGCACACAATTCTGGGCATTGATCTGCAGCCGGTCCTGGCCTTCGTCGGTGCGCACGAACTCGTAGACCCCGGCCGGACAGTAGCGCTGTTCCGGCCCAGCATATTTTGTCAGATTGACATCAACCGGCACCGCCGGGTTTTTCAGGGTCAGGTGGATCGGCTGGTCTTCGGCATGGTTGGTATTCGAAATGAAGACCGAAGACAGCTTGTCGAAGGTCAGCTTGCCGTCCGGTTTCGGATAGGCGATCGGCGCGTAGTTGGCGGCCGGCTTCAGGCATTCATGGTCCGCATGGCTGTGGTGCAGGGTCCAGGGCGCCTTGCCGCGGAACAGGATCTGGTCGATACCGGTCAGCAGCGAGCCCATATACAGGCCCTTGCTCAGGTACTGCTTCACATTGCGTGCCACGTGCAGCTCTTCATGCAGCCAGGACTGCTCGAAAGCGGCCGGGTAGGCGGCCAGTTCGTCGTGCTGGCGGCCGGCGCCCAGCGCATCGAACAGGGCCTCGGCGGCCAGCATGCCGGACTTGATGGCGGCATGGCTGCCCTTGATGCGGCTCATGTTCAGGAAACCGGCGTCGCAGCCGACCAGGGCGCCGCCCGGGAACACCAGCTTCGGCAGCGACTGCAGGCCGCCGGCCGTGATCGCCCGCGCGCCATAGGAAATGCGCTTGCCGCCTTCGAAGAAGTGGCGGATTTCCGGGTGCGTCTTATAGCGCTGGAATTCCTCGTACGGCGACAGGTAGGGATTCTCGTAGTTCAGGCCGACGATAAAGCCCACCACCACCTGGTTGTTCTCCAGGTGATAGAGGAAGGAGCCGCCATAGGTATCGCTGGCCAGCGGCCAGCCCGCGGTGTGGATCACGAGGCCCGGCTTGTGCTTGGCCGGATCGATTTCCCACAGCTCCTTGATGCCGATGCCATAGGCCTGCGGGTCCTTGCCCTTGTTCAGGTCGAATTTGGCCATCAGCTGCTTGCCGAGGTGGCCGCGCGCGCCTTCCGCGAACAGGGTGTATTTGCCGTGCAGCTCCATGCCGAGCTGGAAGTCCGGGCCCGGCTCGCCGTCCCGCTTCACGCCCATATTGCCGGTGGCCACGCCCTTGACCGAGCCATCATCGTTGTACAGGATCTCGGCGGCCGGGAAGCCGGGGAAGATTTCCACGCCCAGCGCCTCGGCCTGCTGGCCCAGCCAGCGCACCACATTGCCCAGCGACACCACATAATTGCCATGGTTCTGGAAGCACTGCGGCAGCATGAAGTTCGGCGTCTTGAGCGCCTTGCCTTCGGTCAGGAACAGCATGCGGTCTTCGGTGACCGGCGTGTTCAGGGGGGCGCCTTTTTCCTTCCAGTCCGGAATCAGCTCGGTCAGGGCGCGCGGATCCATCACGGCGCCTGACAGGATATGGGCGCCCAGCTCGCCGCCTTTTTCCAGCACGACGACGGACACTTCCTGGCCTTTCTCCTGGGCCAGCTGCTTGATGCGGATCGCCGCCGACAGGCCGGCCGGGCCGCCGCCGACGATGACCACGTCATATTCCATCGCTTCGCGTGGGCCGTATTGTTCGATGAGGTTTGTCATATTTTTTATAGGAATAATGAAAAAGCAAATTAGCACGAGTGTGCTTCTTTTTTCGCATGAACGCAATGTCGGCGCCATTGTATTAGATGTTCCCATCTAATACTGGCATTTTGTGTAATGATGTCGGTGCAGAACACAGAGGAGGAATGCCGTGGGCATCGAAGTAAATTTTGAAGGCAAGATTGCGTTGATTACCGGTGCATCGAGTGGGCTGGGCGCGCGGTTTGCCAAGGTGCTGGCGGGCGCCGGCGCCCAGGTGGTGCTGGCCTCGCGCCGCACCGAGCGGCTGAAGGAACTGCGGGCGGAGATCGAGGCCGAAGGCGGCGCGGCGCACGTGGTGGCGCTGGACGTGACGGATTACGCCAGCATCAAATCGGCGATTGCCCATGCCGAAACGGAGGCGGGGCCGATCGACATCCTGGTCAACAACTCGGGCGTCTCGACCACGCAAAGGCTGCTCGACGTCAGTCCGGAAGACTACAACTTCGTGATGGACACCAATCTGCGCGGCGCGTTTTTTGTGGCGCAGGAAGCGGCCAAGCGCATGATTGCGCGCGCCAAGGGCGACCCGAAAAAGCAGCACCGTATCATCAACATCGCCTCGGTGGCGGGGCAGCGCGTGCTGCCGCAGATCGGCGTCTACTGCATGAGCAAGGCCGGCGTGATCCACATGACGAAGGCGATGGCGGTAGAGTGGGGCAAGTACAACATCAACACCAACGCTATCTGCCCCGGCTACATCCTGACCGAGATCAACGAGGACTATTTCGCCAGCGAGCAGGGCCAGCGCCTGGCCGAAATGCTGCCGCGCAAGCGTCCCGGCAAACCGGAAGACCTCGACGGCCTGCTGCTGCTGCTGGCGGGCGACGAAGCCCACTTCATCAACGGCGCCATCATCTCCGCCGACGACGGCATGACCGCCCAGTGACACCATGGGGTCAGGCACCGGCTGTCATACTGACACGCGGTGCCTGACCCCAGGGTGTCATGGTTTGGCGGTAACGCCCATCAGCTTGTGCACCAGCTCGGAGGAGGTGGAGGCGCCGAATTTGCGCATCAGCTTGGCGCGGTGCATCTCGACCGTGCGTGGGCTCAAATCCGTTTCGCGCGCGATTACCTTGCTGGTCTTGCCTTCGACCAGGAACGCCGCAATCTCGCGCTCGCGCGGCGTCAGCTCGGCCGACACCGGCCGCTTTTCGCTCACGTCCTCGAAGGTCCACACGCCGGCGCCCAGCGGCTCCTGCGGGTCCAGCGCGCGTCCCGTCACATGGCACCAGAACAGCTCGCCGCTCTTGCGCCGCATGATGCGCTCGTCCGAATAGCGCCCCTTGGCATTCATGATGGGAATGATGCGGTGCCCCGTGCGCAGGAATTCGTCCACCGTGGGGTACAGCACCTGGAACGATTGTCCGTCCAGCTCGCCATGCCCATAGCCGAACATGGACGTCAGCGCGTCGTTGGAGGACTGGATAATGCGGTTGAGCGAGATGCACATGCCGACCGGCGCAAACTTGAAAATGGTCTCGTAGTCGATCTCGTAAGGCGCGTTCATCAGGTTCCGTTTCTATCTGTGCGGTAGTTCTACGGTATTGTGCTTTTGACCCGCGTATCTTATTCTGATTCGCGATCTGTACTACAGAGCAAGCTTATCAAAAAACGAGGGGACACCCATGAATAAAATCTACCCTGATGCCAAGGCCGCACTGGCAGGCATCATCCAGGACGGACAGACCATCGCCGTTGGCGGTTTCGGCCTGTGCGGCATTCCCGAGGCGCTCATTGCAGCCCTGCGCGACACCGGCGCCAAAGAGCTGACGGCCATTTCCAATAACGCGGGCGTGGACGGTTTCGGCCTCGGCCAGCTGCTGGAAACGCGCCAGATCAAGAAGATGATCGCCTCCTACGTGGGCGAAAACAAGGAATTCGCGCGCCAGTTCCTGGCCGGCGAGCTGGAACTGGAATTCACGCCGCAAGGCACGCTGGCCGAGAAGCTGCGCGCCGGCGGTGCCGGCATCCCGGCCTTCTTCACCAAGACCGGCGTGGGCACCATCGTTGCCGACGGCAAGGAGATCCGCGAGTTCGACGGCGAGCAGTATGTGATGGAGCGCAGCCTGGTGGCCGACGTGGCCCTGGTCAAGGCCTGGAAGGCCGACAAGGCCGGCAACCTGGTCTACCGCAAAACCGCGCGCAACTTCAATCCGAACGTGGCAGCCTCCGGCAAGATCACCGTGGTGGAAGTGGAGCAGCTGGTGGAAATCGGCGAGATCGATCCGGATGAAGTGCATACGCCGGGCATCTTCGTGCACCGCATCGTGCTCAACGCAACGCCGGAAAAACGCATCGAACAGCGCACCGTGCGTTCGAACTGAGGAGACGACAATCATGGCATGGACTCGTGATGAAATGGCCGCGCGCGCAGCGAAAGAACTGCAGGACGGCTTCTATGTAAACCTGGGCATCGGCCTGCCTACGCTGGTGGCCAACTATGTTCCTTCCGATATCGAAGTATTCCTGCAGTCCGAGAACGGCCTGCTGGGCATCGGTCCTTTCCCGACCGACGATGAAGTGGATGCAGACCTGATCAACGCGGGCAAGCAGACCGTGACCGCGCTGCCGGGCGCCGCCTACTTCAGCTCCGCCGATTCCTTCGGCATGATCCGCGGCGGCAAAATCAACCTCGCCATCCTGGGCGCGATGCAGGTCTCCGAAAAGGGCGACCTGGCGAACTGGATGATCCCCGGGAAGATGGTGAAGGGCATGGGCGGCGCGATGGACCTGGTGGCCGGCGTGAAGAAGGTAGTGGTGCTGATGGAGCACGTTGCCACCGCCAAGGACGGCAGCACCTCGCACAAGCTGCTGAAGAAATGCGACCTGCCGCTGACCGGCGTGGGTGTGGTGGACCTCGTCATCACCGACCTCGGCGTGATGGAAGTGACTGACAATGGCCTGAAAGTCACCGAGCTGGCGCCGGGCGTAACGAAAGAGCAGATCTCCGCCGCTACCGGCGTTGAGCTGGACTTCAGTGCGCTGTAATTTTTACTGCGTAACCGTCGGCACCGACATCACTGTCGGTGCCGATAACTGCTAAGAGATAATCATCGCCGTTTCAATCAGATTCGCGTCACTGCCAGCATCATCACCTTCTTCTGGCATGTCACCTTTGTAGGCAGCTTTGCCTGTCGCGCGTTCTATCAATTCAAGCAATTGCTTCTGCCGGTCTTCCATAAATCCTTCGAAATCATCGCGGCGCAAAAGCTCTGGATTGATAAGGTGGGAGCGCAAATATGCGTCGAGGCGCTGCCTTTCAATTGCAGGTGTCTGTTTATCGCCAGCTTCCAATTTACTCAAATATTCGGATGGAGCGACGCCACCAATGATGCGATTGGTACGGAAGGACAAAGGTGTCTTGTTGATGATGGAGTCATATACGGCAGGTTCGATACGCTGCTTCTTGCACCAATCTTGCGGAAAGATATGATGGATATCTACGTTCTCGCCGAAGAATACGGTGTGGTCAAACTTCTGCCCGGAGCGGAAATCTTCCGCTCCCTCTTGCATCAGTAGCGCATTAATGCCTTTGTAGGCGGCAGAGAGACGCATGCGCATGGATTTCAGTCGGTCCGGACGGAAAATGGTTTCGCTCACGGTGGAGGGTTCAGGGCCGCCCTGCAACCAACGCGGAACCTCTAGAAAGTCACGTGCAATTCGCGACTCTACCGACGAACCATATAGTTCGCCGAACACGCCATTCCAATACCAGCGTATGAGTTTGGCACGATTCGCATCATGCTCCCAGTCGTCGCCTATTTGAGCAATGATGGCTGCAAGCGGAACGATTTGAGACTGGTAAGGCAGATCGAAAATGCGATAGATATGCAGCATATGCAGGAATTTTGCTGCCTGCACGAAGCCTTTTTCCACCTGTTTTTCGTACTGCTTGTACGCTGCGAGGGGCAAGTTTAACAAGGCTTGGCGATTGCCGATTACTGCGGGGAGTTCCTTGCCAGTCTTGCCAGCCCGTTCTGCTTCACGACGGCGCTCCGACGTATAGAACAGTGAAATGGCCTGTAAGAAGTCCGTGTTGCCAACGTTCGCGATGATTCCAGCTTCCGAATCCGCTGGCCGCAGGGTGTCGATAAAGCGCCGATGACGTCCTTTGCTCTCATCGCCTCCGTACCAATCCTTGCGTAACTCATGCCCATCCGCTGCGTACATAGCTGTTACCAGTTCGAAGGCATCAAGTGGTTTTCCACCTGTGTTGACCTTTTCGAAAACAACGCACACGGCTTCCTTGGAAGTGCTTCGGTCCAGAGCGATTACGGGAACCTGATAGCCTTTAAAGTTCTCCAGCACAGTCTTTTTGAATTCGCGGAAGGTCTTGCGTACGACTTCGTTGGCGTCACCACTCCAGTGGCTATCAAAACCGTCCTGCCACTCGTCCCAATCAAATATCTGGGTGACGGGATACATCAAAGCGGCGTATTCATTCTCCGGTCTGGATAAGTCGAGTACGATCTCGCGACCGAAATCAGTACGGATAACACGGTCTTCCGGCACGCCTGCGATTGCATCCTCGCGATCGACAGTAGGATCCAATGCTTTGCGGATGTCGATATAGAACCACCGTTTTACCTTCTTATTCTTCGGGGTGATGGTCTCGACGACTTTGCCGCGCAGCGAAACCTGATAGAGCGAAGTCATACGTTGTTGACCATCGAGCAGCAAGGACTGCGGTGAGACGCTCCGCGCAGCAATGGGCGCTCCTTCGATTGGACGTGGTTTGAAATTCACGTCTCCACCAGTATCAAGCGTCATCAGCGCGCCAACGGGGAAGGCACGCGAGATTGATGCTATGAGGCTCTTGATACGTTCTTCATCCCACACCCAACTGCGCTGGAAATCAGGAAGCTGGAGCGTGCCGCGGTCGCAATCTCCTAATAATTTGTGGAGGTTGTAGGGATTGGTTTGGAACGTCGAGCCTGCCATAAAGAGTATCCGTAAGCTGATGAATTAGTGCTGCCAGAATACCATTTTTGTCACTTTAAAAAATCACCGATCATCACAGCTGGCTTTATCAAGCACAGCTTCTGTCGTGTTCCCGAAGCGCAGGTTCGAAGCAAAAACACCCCTGCAAAAGGGGTGTTCAGAGCAATCAGTCGTGCTATGTTGTTTGTATGGAGGCCTTACTTGGCCGGCGCATGTTCCACGATTTCCGGCGCACTGCCGGTCGCCGTTTCAATCGAGGTCGGATGCGCCAGCTCGCGCTGCATGGTCGCCGTATCCAGCTCGCCTTCCCATTTCGACACCACAATCGCTGCCACACCGTTGCCGACGAAGTTGGTCAGCGCACGGCACTCGCTCATGAAGCGGTCGATGCCGAGGATTAGCGCCATGCCCGCCACCGGAATGGTCGGCACCACGGCCAGCGTTGCGGCCAGCGTAATGAAGCCTGCGCCGGTAATGCCGGAAGCGCCCTTGGAGGTCAGCATGGCCACGCCGAGGATGGTGAGCTCCTGCGTCAGCGTCAGGTCCGTGTTGGTGGCCTGCGCCACGAACAGCGCTGCCATCGTCATATAGATATTGGTGCCGTCCAGGTTGAAGGAGTAGCCGGTCGGTACCACGAGGCCAACCACCGACTTCGGCGCGCCCAGCTTTTCCAGCTTGCGCATCAGCGAAGGCAGGGCGCTTTCGGAGGAGGAGGTGCCCAGCACGATCAGCAGTTCTTCCTTGATATACAGGATGAAGCGGCCGATCGAGAAGCCCGTCGCCTTGGCGATGGTGCCCAGCACGATGAACACGAACAGGAAGCAGGTCAGGTAGAAGGAGCCCATCAGCTTGGCCAGCGGCAGCAGCGAAGCGATGCCGTATTTGCCGATGGTGAAAGCCATCGCGCCGAACGCGCCGATCGGGGCCAGCTTCATGATGATGTTGACCATGCCGAAGATGGCCTGGGCCGCATCGTCGATCAGGTTGGCAATCGGCTTGCCGCGCTCACCCAGCAGCGACAGCGCGAAGCCGAACAGCACGGAGATCAGCAGCACCTGCAGGATGTCGCCCTTGGCAAACGCATCGACCACGGTGTTCGGGATGATGTTCATCACGAAGTCCACGGTGGACTGGTGCTTGGCCTTCTCGGTGTATTGCGCAATGGCCTTGGTATCGAGCGTGGCGGGATCGGCGTTGAAGCCTGCGCCCGGTTGCACGATATTGGCCACGAACAGGCCGATCACCAGCGCGAAGGTGGACACCACCTCGAAGTAGAGCAGGGCCTTGCCGCCCACGCGGCCGATTTTCTTCACGTCCTGCATGCCGGCGATGCCCGACACCACGGTACAGAAGATCACCGGTGCGATGATCATTTTGATGAGTTTGATGAAGCCGTCGCCGAGCGGCTTCATGGCCACTGCGTCGGTCGGCAGGTAGATGCCGAGCAGCACGCCGAGCGCAATCGCGAACAGCACCTGCACGTACAGGATTTTGTAGAAGGGTTTTTTCATGATGCGGTCTCCACTTTTGATGACTGCATCATGCGCGGCGATGAGAGTTATCGCCATTGTGAATATCCGCATTGTGGTTAACCGCAATGCGGAAAACCACTATGCGTTACTACTTATGCCTTATGGCTTATTGCGCTACCCAGCCGCCATCCACATTCCAGGCCACGCCGCGCACCTGTTTGGCCGCATCGCTGCACAGGAAGACGGTCAGGCCGCCCAGTTCCTCCGGCGTCACGAAGTCGCCGGACGGCTGCTTGTCGGCCAGCAGCGCGTGCTTGGCCTGTTCGTTCGTCAGCCCATCCTTTTCCGCGCGCGCATCGACCTGTTTCTGCACCAGCGGCGTGAGCACGAATCCGGGGCAGATGGCGTTCACGGTTACGCCGGTGGTGGCCGTTTCCAGCGCGCTGACCTTGGTGAAGCCCACGATGCCATGCTTGGCCGCCACATAGGCCGACTTGCCCGCCGAGCCCACCAGACCGTGCGCGGAAGCGATATTGATGATGCGGCCCCAGTTCTTCTGCTTCATGCCCGGCAGCGCGAGGCGGGTGGTATGGAAGGCCGAGGTCAGGTTGATGGCGATGATGGCGTCCCATTTCTCGACCGGGAATTCGTCTACGTTCGCCACATGCTGGATGCCTGCATTATTGATGAGCACATCGGTGCCGCCGAACTTCTCATCGATGAACTTCATCATCGCCTCGATTTCCGCAGGCTTGCTCATGTCCGCGCCGTGATAGGCGGTCTGGATGCCGAACTCCTTCGCCACATCGGCCTGCAGCTGTTCGATTTCCTTTGCATCGCCGAAGCCATTGAAAACGATGTTGGCGCCTTCGGCGGCGAGGCAGCGCGCGATGCCCAGGCCGATGCCGGAAGTGGAGCCGGTTACCAGCGCGGTTTTGCCTCGTAAGTTAGTGCTCGTCATCTCATCCTCTGTGGTAAAAAATAAGCTTGTTAGGATTCTAAATCCAATGCACGTTAAAATGTAGCCCGAAAAGCAAATGGCAGAGGGACCAGGCGATGACCGAAGCGAAAATAAAATCCGTTCAATGCCTGTCGATGGCAGGCCTGCACCACATGGCCTACAAGGAGTGGGGCGACCCGGCGAACCCTGATGTCCTGGTTTGCGTGCATGGCGTGACCCGCGTTTCGGACGATTTCGATGCGCTTGCACAGTCACTGTGCAAAAATTTCCGTATCGTTTGCCCCGATGTTGTGGGCCGCGGCCGTTCCGGCAAGCTGCGCAACCCGGACCTGTACCGCATTCCGCAATACGTCAGCGATATGGTGACCCTGCTGGCGCGCGTGCTGGCCGATGGCGAAAAGCAGACCGTGACCTGGTTCGGCACCTCGATGGGTGGCCTGATCGGCATGGGCCTGGCTTCGCTGCCGGAGTCGCCGATTGAAAAGCTGGTGCTGAACGATATCGGTCCTTCGCTGGACGGCGTGGCCCTGCGCCGCATCGGCGACTACCTGAGCCAGGAGCTGCGCTTCCCCAGTTTTGAGGCCGGCGCGCAGTGGGTGCGCGAAGTCTCGAAGCCCTTTGGCGAGCATACGGACGCGGAATGGCACAAGCTGGCCACCGACGTTCTGCGCCAGGACAAGGACGGGCAGTGGATCCGCCATTATGATATGGGGTTGGCACAGCCTTTCCGCAGCATCACGCCCGAATCTGCGGAACGGGACCAAGCCATGCTGTGGGCCGCTTACGATGCGATCCGCTGCCCGACCCTGCTGGTGCGCGGCGAGCACTCCGACCTGCTCTCGCGCGAGACTGCGCAGGCCATGACCCAGCGCGGACCGAAAGCGAAGCTTGTTGAAATTCCGGGCGTCGGCCATGCGCCGACGTTCATGCACGAAAACCAGATCGCCATTGCGCGCGATTTTTTGTTGAACCAGTAAAGAAGAGAAGAATATGGAAATCAAACGACTGCACGTAGGCAAACGCCTGTCCGAAGTAGCAATCCACAACAGCACTGTCTACCTGGCCGGCCAGATCGCCGAAAACACCAGTGGCGGCATCCAGGACCAGATGGCGGAAGTGCTGGGCCATGTGGACCGCCTGCTGGCCGAAGCCGGCAGCGACAAGACTTGCATTCTGTCGACCCAGATCTATATCTCGGACATGGCCAATTTCGCCGGCATGAATGAAGTGTGGGACGCATGGGTTGCCAACGGCCACACGCCGCCGCGCGCGACGGTGGAAGCAAAGCTGGCCAACCCGGCCTGCCTCGTTGAAGTGGTGGTGGTGGCAGCGCAGCGTTAAGGTTTTTCAGGTTTAGTTGCAAAATAGTTGTAAAGGTTTCGTATGGTTTCAACTGCAGCATTGAACAGCGCTACGTCGGAGCTGCTGGTACAAGGACTTTCAGCCGACGAGGCCCTGCGCATGCAGGGCGCGCTCGATGCAGCGCACGAAGCCTATGCAGGCAAGACCGCGAGCAGCGGTCAGCCTGCATTTGAATTTGCCATCGGTGTGGCCAGCACGCTGGCCTACCTGCGCACCGATGTGGAAACCCGCATTGCGGGCCTGATGTTCGAGCTCACCGTGCTGGAGCCGGCGCAGGCGCCGTTCATCGAGCAGCGCTTCGGCAAGGAAGTCGACGACCTCGTATGCGGCGTGCGCCAGCTGATCCGCCTGCGCGAACTCACCCAGTCCTCGGCCAATGCCGACACGCGCGGCAAGAACGCGGCGCAGCAGGCCGTGGCGCAGCTGGAAACCCTGCGCAAGATGCTGCTGGCCATGGCCTCCGACATGCGCGTGGTGCTGGTGCGCCTGGCGTCCTGCTGCACCACCTTGCGCTTCTTCGCGGACACCAAGCTGTTCAACGAAATGACGCACGCCTACGGCCGTGAAACGCTGGACCTCTACGCGCCGCTGGCCAACCGCCTTGGTATCTGGCAGATCAAATGGGAGCTGGAAGACCTGTCCTTCCGCATGATCGAGCCGGAGAATTACAAGCGCATTGCGAAGATGCTGGAAGAGAAGCGCATGATGCGCGAGAGCTTCGTCACCTCGTCCATCGAACGCCTGCAGTCCGAACTGGCTTCCGCCGGCATTTCGGCCGAAGTGTTCGGACGTCCGAAGCATATCTACAGCATCTGGAACAAGATGAAGGGCAAGGAGCTCGACTTCTCCGAGCTGTATGACGTGCGCGCCTTCCGCGTCATCGTCAAGGATGTGAAGACCTGCTACACGGTGCTCGGCGTGGTCCACAACATCTGGACCCCGATCCCGAAAGAATTCGACGACTACATTTCGCGCCCCAAGCCGAACGGCTACCAGTCCCTGCACACGGTGGTAACGGCGGACGACGGCCGCCCGCTGGAAGTGCAGATCCGCACCCAGGAGATGCACAATTTCGCCGAATACGGCGTGGCCGCGCACTGGCGCTACAAGGAGGAAGGCGGTTCCGACTTCAAGGGCCAGAAATACGACGAGAAAATCGCCTGGCTGCGCCAGCTGCTGGCCTGGAAGACCGACGTGGCGGACGCCGTGGTAGACCAGGAAGACGTGCAGCGCGAATGGGTGGAAAAGCTCAAATCTGCCTCGCTGGACGACCGTATCTTCGTACTGACCCCGCAGGCCCGCGTGCTGGAACTGCCGGTGGGTGCGACGCCCATCGACTTCGCCTACCATCTGCACAGCGATGTCGGCCACCGCTGCCGCGGCGCGCGGGTGGACGGCGTGATGGTGCCGTTGAATACACGCCTGAAGAGCGGCCAGACCTGCGAAATCATCACCGCCAAAGGCGCACCCGGCACGGTAGGCCCATCGCGCGACTGGCTGAGTTCCGAGTACACGGTGAGCAACCGCACGCGCGCCAAGGTGCGCGCCTGGTTCAATGCCATCGACATGCAGGAAACGCTGGCCCACGGCCGCGCGCTGGTGGAGAAGTCCCTGCAGCGCGAAGGCAAAACGGCCGTCAATCTCGAAGCGCTGGCGCAGAAGCTGGGCTTCTCGAAAGTCGACGACCTGTTTTCCGCCGTGGGCAAGGACGAATTCAGCCTGCGCCATGTGGAGCAGGCGCTGCACGATCCGGTGGAAGTGGTGGAGCCGGAGGACGCGGTGGTGCTCAACAAGAGCCGCGCATCGAGCACGGAGCAGGGCGCCAAATCGGGCGTGCTGGTAGTGGGCACCGATGGCCTGATGACGCAGCTCGCGCGCTGCTGCAAGCCCGCGCCGCCGGACCCGATCGTGGGCTTCGTCACGCGCGGCAAGGGCGTCTCGATTCACCGCCTGAGCTGCAAGAACTTCGCCGAAATGCGCGCCAAGGCGCCGGAGCGCGTGATCGTCACCGAATGGGGCAACACCCGCACGGATACGGTCTTCCCGGTCGATATGTTCGTATTGGCCGGCGACCGCCAGGGCCTGCTGCGCGATATTTCGGAGGTCTTCTCGCGTGAGAAGATCAACGTGATCGGCGTGAACACGCAGAGTGCAAAGGGCCAGGCGCGCATGACCTTCACGGCAGAAATCGGCTCCACGAGCCAGCTGCAGAAGGCCCTGTCAGCCATTTCCGAAGTCAGCGGCGTCCTCGAAGCCCGCCGCGCCTAATTGGGGACAGACCCCAATTAATTCGCCGCGCCTGATCTCAGTGCGGGCTTCCCTGTCGGCCCGCGACTTCGGCCTGCAGCGTGATGTGATCGATCCCGTGCTTCTCGCGCAGCATCATCCTGATGGCCTTCAAGGTGTGCGGCCACGCCTGCAAATCCGGCACCTCCACATGCCCGATCAATGCAGGCTCGCCCGGCGACATGTCCCAGACGTGGAGATCATGCACCGACACCACGCCCTCCACAGCTTCGAGATCCGCCCCCAGCTGCGCATAATCGATATGTGAAGGCACGCCTTCCATCAGGTGATGGCTGGACTCCCGCAAAATCCCGATAGTCGACTTCAGGATCAGCAGCGACACCAGCACCGACAGCAGCGGGTCGATCTGCATCCATCCCGTATACCAGATCACCGCGCCGGCCACCAAGGCCGCCACGGACCCCAGCATATCGCCCAGCACATGAATAAACGCCGCCCGCGTATTCATGCTGTCGCGGTCCTTGGACAGCACCCACGCCACCAGCACGTTCACACCCAGCCCGATCGCGGCCACGATGAACACCATCTCGCCCTGCACCGCCTGCGGATGCGAAAACCGGTGCGCCGCCTCGAACACAATCCAGCCCACCACAAACAGCATGGCCAGGCCATTGATAAAGGCCGCCAGCGCCTCGGCGCGGCCGTAGCCGAAGGAATAGCGGGAAGAGGGCGGACGCTTCGCAATAAACTGTGCCAATAGCGCCAGGCCCAGCGACGCCGCATCCGTCACCATATGCCCCGCATCCGAAATCAGCGCCAGCGAATTCGAAAGAAAGCCCGCAAACACCTCAACGCCGGCGAAACCGAGCGTCAGCCCCAGTGCCCAAGCCAGGATTTTCAGCGAACGGTCGGCGCGATAATGCTTGTGCCGCGCATCGCCCTTCAGGTGCGCATGCAGGTGTGCCGCGTCGTTCATGGATAAGCTCCACAGAGAATCACGTAGCCCTCCACCTGTCTGAACCAGGTCATCTTGAGCCGCACCTGGTCGGTGCCGAGGTAAGGGCGCTTATAGCGGATAGGCCCGGTTTCGCCGCGCCGCGCGCGCTGCAGGATTTCGCGCATCACATAGCGGTCATCGGCATCGCGCCAGCTGGCCACGTTCTGCCCGATCATATGCGGCAGGGCGCCGTGCGCGCGCACCACGCCGCGCTGGTCCAGCACCACGATATAGAGGTCGCGGTAGGTAAAGGAGCCTTGCGGATTGCTGAATTCCGTCAGCGCCCGCGCCGGTCCGGCCGTGCGCATCAGCGTCGCGGCCTTTTCCACCAGCTGCTGCGCTTCCTCCACCGTGCCGCGTTCCCCGGCCTGCGCAAAGGCGGCGAAAAGGGCGATAAACAGTGTAAGGAGGAATCTTTTCATGGGGCGCCCAATATAGCACGAGGGGCAATACCGCGTTCCCTCTGAAAAAGCCCTTGTTTTTATTTCCCGGCCTCTCTATAATGCTGGCCATCGGGCGGTTAGTTCAGCTGGTTAGAATACTTGGTCGACATCCAAGGGGTCGCAGATTCGAATTCTGCACCGCCCACCAGAACACACAGTAAGAGCGAGAAAGGCAAATCCGGTTATGACACCGCGAACTACCAGCTTGGTTAGTGAGTGACGCTAGTCGATCGGCTTTCTTTTGCTTGTCAATATTGAAGAAAAACGCGGCTAGTCCGCGTTTTTTTTCGTCCGCAGTTTTCAGCGCAGTATTTCAGCAGTACCCAATTGGAGATCATGATGGTTTCAGTCCGACTTCCCGATGGTTCCGTCCGTCAGTTCGACGCACCCCTCACCGTAGCGCAGGTTGCCACCAATATCAGCACCAGCCTTGGCAAGGCCGCCCTGGCCGGCAAGGTTGACGGCAAAGTGGTCGATACGTCCTACCTGATCGACAAGGACGTGGACCTGGCCATCGTCACCGACAAGGACCCTGAAGGCCTGGACGTGATCCGCCACTCCACCGCCCACTTGCTGGCCTATGCGGTGAAAGAGCTGTTCCCGGACGCGCAAGTCACCATCGGCCCGGTCATCGAAAACGGCTTCTACTACGACTTCTCCTACAAGCGTCCCTTCACCCCGGACGACCTGCAAGCCATCGAGAAAAAGATGGCCGAGCTGGCGAAGAAGGACGAGAAGGTCACCCGCAAGGTGCTGCCGCGCGATGAAGCCGTGGCCTACTTCAAATCCATCGGCGAGCACTACAAGGCCGAGATCATCGCCTCCATTCCGGCGAATGAAGACGTGTCCCTGTACAGCGAAGGCAACTTCACCGACCTGTGCCGCGGCCCGCACGTGCCATCCACCGGCAAGCTGAAAGTCTTCAAGCTGATGAAGCTGGCCGGCGCCTACTGGCGCGGCGATTCGAAGAACGAAATGCTGCAGCGTGTCTACGGCACCGCCTGGGCCAAGAAGGAAGAGCAGGAGCAGTACCTGTTCATGCTGGAAGAAGCGGAAAAGCGCGACCACCGCAAGCTGGGCAAGCAGCTGGACTTCTTCCACTTCCAGGACGAAGCGCCTGGCCTGGTGTTCTGGCACCCGAAAGGCTGGACCATCTGGCAGCAGGTGGAGCAGTACATGCGCAAGAAGTACCAGGACAACGGCTACCAGGAAGTGAAGGCGCCGCAGATCCTGGACGCGAGCCTGTGGGGCAAAACCGGCCACTGGGACAACTACCGCGAAAACATGTTCGTGACCGAGTCCGAGAACCGTTCCTACGCGCTGAAGCCGATGAACTGCCCGGGCCACGTGCAGATCTTCAACAGCGACCTGCGCTCCTACCGCGACCTGCCGCTGCGCTACGGTGAATTCGGCCAGTGCCACCGCAACGAGCCCTCGGGCGCGCTGCACGGCATCATGCGCGTGCGCGGCTTCACCCAGGACGACGGCCACATCTTCTGCACCCATGAGCAGATCGAGCCGGAAGTGGTGGCTTTCCACCAGCAGGCGATGGAAGTCTACGCCGACTTCGACTTCACCAACATCGACGTGAAGCTGGCCCTGCGTCCGGACAACCGCATCGGCAGCGACGAAATCTGGAACGAAGCGGAAGAAGCGCTGCGCCACGGCCTGCGCGCCTGCGGCGTGACCTGGACCGAGCTGCCGGGTGAGGGCGCCTTCTACGGCCCGAAAATCGAGTACCACCTGAAGGATTCGCTGGGCCGTCCATGGCAGGTCGGCACCATGCAGGTGGACTTCTTCATGCCTGAGCGCCTCGGCGCCGAGTATGTGGCGGTCGACAACACCCGCAAGACCCCGGTCATGCTGCACCGTGCCATCGTCGGTTCGCTGGAGCGCTTCATCGGCATCCTGATCGAAAACTATGCCGGCGCGCTGCCGATGTGGCTGGCGCCAGTCCAGGTTGCGATCCTGAACATTTCCGATGCACAGTCGGAATATGCGAAAGACCTTGAGCAAAAGCTGAGGAAGCTCGGGTTCCGCGTCACCGCTGATTTGCGCAACGAGAAGATAACGTATAAAATACGTGAACATTCCGTGCAAAAATTGCCATATATCCTAGTGATTGGCGATAAGGAACGGGATGCCAACACCGTGGCCGTGCGCGCGCGGGGCAATGTCGATCTGGGCGTCATGTCGATCGATGCCCTGGTGGAACGACTCCAGTCGGATGTCGCTTCCAAAGCCTGACGGAAACCCGTCTTACCGGCCGCTCAATCATTTTTAAAGGAAACTGCAATAGCTACTGACAAGTCGCATCGCATCAATGGCGAAATCACCGCACCCGAAATGCGTCTCTCCGGTGTGAACAATGAGCCGCTGGGCATCGTAAGCCTGGCCGAAGCCTTCCGCCTGGCGGAAGAGGCGAACGTCGATCTGGTGGAAATCGCGCCGACCGCCGTGCCGCCGGTCTGCCGTCTGATGGACTACGGCAAGTTCAAGTATTCGGAACAGAAAAAGGCGCACGAAGCCAAATTGAAGCAGAAGGTAATCTCGGTCAAGGAAGTCAAATTCCGTCCGGGCACCGATGATGGCGACTACAACATCAAGCTGCGCAATCTGACCAAGTTCCTGGAAGACGGTGACAAAACCAAGATCACGCTGCGCTTCCGCGGCCGTGAAATGGCCCACCAGGACATCGGCATGCGCATGCTGGAGCGTCTGAAAGCCGACCTGGAGCCTTTCGGCCAGGTCGAGCAGTTCCCCAAGATGGAAGGCCGCCAGATGATCATGGTGCTGGCGCCGAAGAAGAAGAAGTAATCTTCGCCCCTCCCCTAAAAAAGCCAGCCTTAACGGTTGGCTTTTTCTTTTTCCACGCTATCCGGCTGGGTGATATGGGACCTGAACTGGGTGGGTTTTGACCCGGTTCAGGCGGATCTTCCCCTTGTTTACGCAGGGGGGCCAAATGGTATGGAATTTGCGTCAGCCGCCACTGGAAGGTGGACACGGAGCGTGTCCACTTGATTCCATTCCTATTCAGGCTTCAATGGCAAGGAGGGTGGTGATGGCCAGTTACAAGCAAAGATACAATCAATTCCAGGCGGATGTCGATGCGCACTTGGGCAGGTCGCTTGGCCGGGTGGGGAAAATCAAGGCGTTCTTCGGATCGTTCTCCGACGCGCGCAAGGCGGCAATCGATCACGTTGTTGCCGAGCATTTATACCAGCCGGCGAACATCATCGGGACCACAAGCCAGCCGGGGCAGCGGCCGACGGTCTACTACCGCCGTCCCAGCGGCACTTTCGGACACATCACGCAAGAGCATGATATAGCCGAGAACGTCGGTCGAATGAAGGCGCGGAAAACGAGCGACTACACAATCGGCAATACCGGGGTGGGTGGCGCAATGGAGGAATCTGCACCGTCGATAGAGTTTTATCACCCATCGCGCAACCCTTTGAGGAACTTTGCCGACCTTGCGCCGCTCGAGCGCCGCGCTGCCGAACAGGTGCATCTTACTTTTCCGGCGTTCAAAGATGATGATTACGCCTAGGCCCGTTTCACGCGGCTGAGGGTGCCGTTCTTTCCTTAGCCCGCTTGCCGGAGCAAGCAGGCTAACCCTCTGCCCGCTTTACGGGCGCGCCGCCGGCTGGCCAAGGCGTTCCACCATCGCCATCACGGCCGCCATCTGCGGCGCAGCACGGGTGTGGAAGGCGGGGTGCTGCGGATCGTCGCCGGAATAACCCCAGAAGTCCCAGCAGCCGAGCGGATTGGCGGGAACGCCCTGAGAAGGATGCACTTGCGGAAAAAGAATGATGAGCGCATTCCTGTCGGCGAATTCGTTATAGCCGGTGCGGCCGTAAAACGCCGGGCCCACCACACTGGCGCCTTGCCGGCAACCGTGGAAGGCCACATGCACCGCGCAGCTGCTGTTGCGGCAGGCCTGGGGAATGTAGGCGTAGCCGGTGGCATCCATGCTGCTGCGCGCACCCCGGATGAATTCCCGCTGGTCGAACTGAATCAGCTCGCCGCCCAGGGGGCCTTGCGCTGCCGGCGCCTGCTTGTCCGGATAGATATGCCGCAGCAGTTCCTGCGACTGGTTGAAGCCGCAGTTGTTGATGAAGGGGGCCGTGGTTGCATCGCACGGCGCGTTATCCGGACTCGCGGTGATGAAGCCGTGACCGGCGTCCGGGCTCCTGTTATAGCGTAGCTGGCCGGCAGGGGCGCCCGCCAGCAGGTAGAACTGCTGTACAGCGTCCACGACCACCGACTTGACCGTGCTGTCTCTTGCGCCGCTGAACAGGTAGACGCGCTGGCGCGCCAGTTGCGCCACCGGATCGATCAAGCCTTGCTGTGCGAACGCCGCGGCGTTGCGGAAGGAACTCTTGCCATCCGCTGCAACCGCGGCGGACACGGGAGACATGCAGGTCGTGACTGCGGTTTGAAGAAGCGAGGCCTGCGGATAGCTGCCGGCGCAATAGTAAGGGCCGCCCGCAATCACGCCCACACCCATGATGCGGCTGGAATAGGCCGTCGCCACCTGAGCGGCCATGAAGCCGCCCGATGAAACGCCCGACACGGACGTCTGCGCAAGGTTGGCGCCCAATGCGGGAAGCGGCTGCGCCGGCTGCTGTGCCAGCGCGGCGCCGCCTGTCATCGCCGCCCACAATGTTATGAGCCGTAGTGTTTCTCTCATCCTGTCATCTCCTTGGTTAACTTCTTTATTGGCGCCGCGCGACCCATACCGTCGCACCGCCGCACGCCGCGTCATCAACTGCAAGCTTTACCACTTCGAACCTGTTCGCCTCCAGCAGGCTCCGATACTCCCGCAGATCGAGTGAGGCGTGATAAAGCATCGCCCCGCCATTATCGCTCCACGTCTCCCCATATTCGGTGCCCGAGGTGAACATCAGCGCTCCGCCCGGATTCAGCAGCCGCGCCAGTGTTGCGAACATTGCCCGCTGGTCCTCATGCTGCAGGTGAAACAGGCTATGCCACAGGATCGCAGCATCATAGGTTTCGTCCAGCGCCAGTTCCCGCATATCGCCGACCATGAGCCTCGCCTCAGGAAAACGCCCGGCCGCAATCGATATCATCGCCGCGCTGGCATCCACGCCCGTCACCCGGAACTGCCGCTCCACGAGAAAGCGCAGGATCGGCTCCCCCGTGCCGCAGCCCACGTCGAGCACAGACGCGCCGCGCTCCAGCATCTGCACCAGCAAGTCCAGATAAGGTTTCTCGATCAGCTCGCGTGTCCGCGTCTTGTCAAACCAATCCGCAATGCCCTCATAAAGGGGCATGTTTGATAGAGGGTGTGGGTATGCCAAATTTCGCCCCGGTCTAATCAGATCTAATTTGCGCTATTCAGTTCTAAGCAGCCCTAAATCTACACCGCCGCAGTCTAAAACGGTCCGACAATTCGTCGTGAAAGTCTAAGCTGGTCTAACTCTACAGGGCAAAAGTCTAAACCGCACTACGTTTTCGTTCCGGTCTTTAAGTTTTAGACCCTTTTTGCGCAGTGATCTCGGTGCTATTCTGGGGCATCAACAGAAAAGGACGCCGATGAACCAATCCCGCACCCGTTCCCGCCTGTTCACCCGCGCAAGCGCCGTCGAGAATATGCGTGCCCGCCTGACGCGCGAAGGCTTCCCGCGCGTCCAGATGTTCAGCCTGGTAGCACTGACCGGCCTCGCAGGTTTCGGCGCATCGGCCGCGATGCTCAGCGCCGGACTCGAATCGATAGCCATGCGCTACATGCTGGCGATGGGTGTTGCCTACATCGTGTTCTTCATGCTCCTGTGGCTCTGGTTACGCACCAGCGCGGCCGACTACATCGATGCGGTTCCGGCTGGCAGCAGCGATGCCACGGGAGATGCGGCTGATATTGTTGGCGGCGGCGGAAGTTTCGACGGCGGCGGCGCCAGCGCGAATTTCGATGCCGGCGCCACCCACAGCAGCCTCGAAGCTGTTGCAAGCGCGGACGAGGGCGCAATTCCCCTGGCAGTCATCCTGCTCGTCTTTGGCATCGCACTCTCATCCCTGTTTGTGATCTGGTCCGCGCCAGTCCTCTTCGCCGAGATCCTGGTAGACGCCGTGCTGGCTGCCGGCCTGTACCGGCGGCTCCGCATGCTGGAGCCGCAACACTGGATGCGCGCCGCCCTGAAGCGCACAATGCTTCCCTTCGTCCTCACAACGCTGACGGTCAGCGCCGCAGGCTTCGGCATGCAGGCCTATGCGCCGGAAGCCAGGTCGCTGAGCGAAGTACTCGCCAGCCGCTGAGCGGCAGCGCCTACTGCATGCAGGCCTTCACCGCGCCCACGTGCCGTTCACTCACTCTTACCGTGCTGCCGCAGCGCAGGGTCAGGCGGTAGCTGGCGTCGCGGTCAGCCGCAAGGGTGCCGATCTGGTCACGCCGGACGATGGTTCCGCGGTGTACGCGAATATATGCCTGCGGGTCGAGCACCGACTCAAAATGAGCGAGCGTAACCCGGTGCAGCACCGAACGTGAAGCGAGATGCAACTGGACATAGTTCCCTGCGGATTCTGCCCACAGAATATCGGCCACTGGAATCTGCTCGATGCGCCCGATCGAGCGCACATTGAGATGCGTGGCATGCGGCGTCTCGCCACTCCGCAAAAAGTCGCGCAGGGCAGTGCCGTAAGCCTCCCGCTGGCGAAATTGCAGCATCCGCCGCGCGCGTTCAACCGCTTGCGCCAGCCGTTCATCGTTCAGGGGCTTGAGCAGGTAGTCCAGCGCATGCACCTCGAATGCATCGACAGCGTGTCCGCTATGCGATGTAAAGAAGACGATCAGCGGCGGTTCGCGCATGCGGCTGATATCGCGCGCCAGTGCCAGCCCGGACTCGCCAGGCATATGGATATCCAGGAAAATCAGGTCTGGCTCGTTGTTGGCCAAAGCAGTGCGGGCCGCGCTGGCGCTGCCGCACTCGGCCACCAGTGTCCAGTCGGCGTGCACCGCCATCGCCAGGCGCAGGTTTTCCCGCCCAAGCTCCTCGTCGTCGACAATCATGTAAGGAACAGGCATGGCGCTAGTCCGGTTCGGCGAGCGGCAGGTGAACCTCGACCACGAAGCGGTCACCATGCCGTTCGGCGCGCAGCGTCGCGGCCGGGTTCATGAGCCGCAGGCGCTCGCGCGTGTTGGCGAGACCGAGACCGGCGCCCGGGTTGGACGACACGTTGGCACTGGCCGCGTTCGATACCCTGATGAGCATCACATCGCCAACCTGCGTAAAGCTCAGGCCAATTTCACTCGGTCCATCATGGCAATCCAGGTCATGGCGCAGCGCATTTTCGATCAGCGGCTGCAGCAGCAGCGGCACGCATGCCAGCTGGTGCAGGCTATCAAGGTCGCCCTGCACGTTAACCTGAAGCCGTTCCCCATAACGCAAGCGCTGCAGGTCCAGGTAGTCGCGCACAAACTGCAGTTCTTCGGCGAGCGTCGTTGTGGTGCCAATTCCCGCAGACAGCGCATAGCGCAGCAGGTCGCTCAACTTGCCAATGCCGCTCAGTGCCACTGCCGTATCGCCGCGCCGCACGAGCGCGCTGATCGCATTCAGCGCATTGAACAGGAAGTGCGGTTCCAGCTGCCCCCTGAGCGCCAGCATGCGCTGTTCTTCGAGCGCCAGCCGCAGGTTGAGCAGGTCGGTCTGGCTGCGCTGCCACGCAAGCTCGCGGGCAATCGCCTGCCGCCAGAAGTGCATGGCCAGCACGGCCGCGAAGGTGCCGGTGCTTGAAAACCATCCAACCAGCAGCATCCGGTGGAATACGCTCCAGATATCGTGGAAAATAGCGGGCTCGAAGTAGCCGCGCAGCCAGGCCATGTAGGTCCACTGGGCCGGCTGGAACACGAGCACCAGTCCCGCAAACAAGGCAACGACATGGCGCGGCCTGGCGATGAGGGCCGGCCGGTAGGAGAGCAGGGCGCTCAGGACGGTGGCCAGCACCATGAGGGGTACGGCATATTCGATGAACCAGGTTTTCAGGAGCGCGCTGTATTGGCTCTCCGCGCCGGCCCTCAGGTTGTCGCTGTAGGTCTGCAGGGCGCCCAGTGCGCTGATCGTCCCCCAGAGCAGCATGCTCAGGAAGGCGGACTTGATCGTGAACCGCGTCTTGGTAAAGGGGAGGGCAGGCGGTGCTGCATCCAATGGTGTCATACCAAAAGTATAGCAGCGGGGAGGAGGGCAAAAATAGGTCGGCCTGCTGCTTCATCCCACGGAAGCGGAGTTTGGTCACAAAACTGCTGGCAGCCTGCGCGCGGCGTTGCAAGATTGAGTTGGTTCAACCACACACCCGAAAGCCATGAAACCAACTACCTGCCTTTTCGCCGCCAGCCTGCTGCTGACCGCAGCGCTTCCTTCCTTCGCGCATGAAGACGCGATCGACTGCACGCAGTGCAAGCAATGGAACGTCCCCCAGAAGCCCTTCAAAATCCACGGCAGCACCTATTACGTCGGCACCACGGAGCTCTCTTCCATCCTGATCGCAGGGAAGGACGGCCACATCCTGATCGATGGCGCCTTGCCGCAGTCTGCGCCGTTGATCGCTGCCAGCATTCGCCAGCTCGGCTTCAAGATGGAGGACGTTAAGCTGATCCTGAATTCCCACGAACATTTCGATCACGCCGGCGGCCTGGCGGCGCTGCAGCGCGCCAGCGGCGCGCAAGTAGCGGCCAGTCCGTCCGCCGCCGCCGCGCTGGAGCGCGGTACCGTAGGCGAGGACGATCCGCAGTACAACCCCACCAATCCAACGATGCTGCAGAAAATCGCGAACGTGCGCGTACTCCGGGATGGCGAAACGCTGAAGGTAGGCGGCCTGGCCGTGACGGCGCACTTCACTCCGGGCCATACGCCGGGCGGTACCAGCTGGGCCTGGCGGTCGTGTGAGGGGGCATCCTGTGTCAACATCGTGTATGCGGACAGCATCAATCCGATCTCGGAAGATGGCTTCTACTTCTCCGGTAATGGCCAGCATCCCGATCGTTCCGCAGCTTTCAAGCGCTCCATCGACAAACTCGCAGCGCTTCCCTGCGATATCATCGTCTCGGTCCACCCCGGATTCACCAACACGATGGACAAGCTTGCGCGCCGCACCCCGCAGCACAACACCTTTATCGATTCTGCGAGCTGCAAGGCCTACGCCGACTTCGGCTACAAGGCGCTGGAAAAGCGCCTTGCACGCGAACAGCAGGAAAAGAAATAAGAACCTGTCAGCCGAGCTTGCCCTCGGCGAGCAGCTCGCGCGTCCGCGCCAGCGTGGATAGCAAGGCCTTCTTGTAGCCCTGTTCTCCGCTCATCCACGCTTGCTCGGCCTGTTCTTCCGGCCCGCCCGGCGTCTTCCCGCGCAGACCGAGATAGCAGTAGAACCTGAGCTGCAGCGCGCCGGTGCCATCTTCAAACAGTTCGTTGATGATGGCACCCTCGCGCGGGCCGCTGGCCTGGAAGAAGGTGACCTTCTTCTCGTGCTCGAAGGTGATGATTTCGCGCAGATCATCGGCGCCGATGGTAGCCTCGCGCACGATGTGCGTGGGGCTTTCCTCGGTCACATCGCAGCGGGTGCAAAGCCCGGGCGGCAGGAACAGGCGGGCATCGCGCGCCTTCTGCACCAGTCCAGCCCATGCCTGCGCGCGGCTTAATGGCGTCGCGCCTTCCGGATTAACCGGAACAGTAGCACTTGCGTAGATCATGATTGGCCCCTTTCAGATGGACGCAGCGGTTTCGCTGGCGAAGTTCCTGTAGGAGCGCAGCGGCCGGCCCAGCAGGGTAGCCAAGCGCTCGACGTCACCCGCCTCGGGCACCATGCCGTCGCTGAGGAAGCGTTCGCTCATCAGGCGCATGTCATACGCCATCCAGCCCGGCATGAAGTTGCGCAAATTCTGCTCGAAGGCTGCGGTGTCATCGCCGCCATGCGCGATAGGGCGGCCCAGCACTTCCGACCAGATGCCAGCCACGCCCGCGCCGGTCAGGGTATCGGGGCCGACCAGGTTGATCCGCTCCAGTGGCAGCGCCGCACTGGATGCATTCCGGCGCACCAGCTCAATCGCCGCAATCTCGCCGATATCGCGCGCATCAATCATCGCCAGGCCCTTGCTGCCGATCGGCATTGGATACACGCCGTAGTTGACCACTACGTCCTTCACCGTCAGGTCATTGCCCATGAAATAAGCCGGGCGCAGGATGGTGGCGCTGAAACCCATCTGCTCGATCATGCGCTCAACACCGAGCTTGCCCGCAAAGTGCGGCACGTTCACATAGCGGTCGCTGTGGATGACGGACAGGTAGACCACGTGCTTCACGCCGGCCTCCTTGGCCACATTGAGCGCGATCAGCGCCTGCGTGAATTCATCGGGCACCACGGCGTTCAGCAGGAATAATGTGGAAACGCCCTGAACCGCAGCGCGCACGGAATCCGGATCGAGCAAGTCGCCCTGCACGACGGCGACGCCCGCAGGGAAATTCGCTTTTGCAGGATCGCGAACAAGGGCGCGTACATCCGCGCCGCGTTTAACGAGTTGCTCAACAACTTGGCGGCCTACGGTGCCATTGGCGCCGGTAACGAGGATAGTCATGTTTTTCTCCAGTGAGGTTAATGTCAGGTGACAGTTCCAATGGTAGGTATCCCACAAGTGATCCGAAAGCCTGTATATTTGGACATTCTGTCTCACTGGTGGAACACATGGATCTGCTCGCCCTTGCTGATTTCAATCTGGTCGCCCGCCACGGCGGCTTCGGCCGCGCCGCCCGCGCCACTGACCGTCCGAAAGCGACACTCTCCCGCCGCGTCGCCGAGCTGGAGGCTGACCTCGGCCTACGCCTGTTCGAACGCGGCTCCCGCATGCTGAAACTCACAGAGGAGGGCCGGGCACTGCACGAGCGCACGGGAGCCCTGCTGACCGAAATCGACGAAACCGCTGCCGCCATCGCCCAGGGCGGCGACCGCCCACGCGGCAAGCTGCGCATCAGCGCCCCCTTGCTGTTTTCGCAAACCGCAATGGGCAAGCTGGCGGCAGGCTTTGCTCTGAAATACCCCGAAGTGCATCTGGAAGTGACGACGGAGGATCGGGCGGTCGATATGGTGGAAGAGGGCTACGACCTGGTCATCCGCGTCAACCCCGATCCGGACGAAAGCCTCGTCGGCCGCGTGCTTCTGCGCGACCGCCTCGTGGTCGTGGCCAGCCCGAACCTGGCCCGCCCGCCTGGCAATACGCCGGTCCCCGCCGTAGTCCGCGACGCAGGCAGCCAAGGCAAGGCCTGGAGCATCCGGACGCCCGAAGGACAATCCAGTGTGGCGATCACCCCAGTCCTTAGCCTGTCATCCCTTATCATGGTGCGCGATGCGGTGCGCATGGGCGTTGGCGCGGGCCGCCTCCCGATCTCGCTGGCAACCCACGACCTCGCGGCCGGTAAGCTCGTCCATTGGGGCGATGCCGACGTGCCTGAGATCGCCCTGTGGGCGCTTTATCCCTCGCGCCGTCTGCTGAGCGCAAGGGTTTCGGCTTTCATGGAGTACCTGAAGCAGGCGTTCCCTCTGGGGGAGCCGGAAGAGCTGGCCGCCTATATCGGCTGACTGCTTTCTTTTGTCTACACTTGTGTTACAATCCGAGGTTCCCGTGAGAGCAGGCACCGAAAGCGCAGCAAAGGGCTGCCACCTGCAATCCGGTCATGTTTGGAGCATTTAACATGCCAAAAATGAAAACCAAGAGCAGCGCGAAGAAGCGTTTCCGCGTTCGCCCAGGTGGCACCGTGAAGTCCGGTATGGCGTTCAAGCGTCACATCCTGACCAAGAAAACCACCAAAAACAAGCGTCAACTGCGCGGCACCCGTAACATCGATGCGACCGACGTCCAGCGCGTCTACGCAATGATGCCATCCGCTTAATCTCATATACTAAGGAGCTACTATGCCTCGAGTAAAACGTGGGGTTACTGCGCGTGCCCGTCATAAAAAAGTACTGAACCTGGCCAAGGGTTACCGCGGCCGTCGCAGCAAGGTTTACCGTATTGCCAAGCAAGCAGTGATGCGCGCTGGCCAGTACGCCTACCGCGACCGTCGTAACAAGAAGCGCGTGTTCCGCGCCCTGTGGATCACCCGTATCAACGCGGCTTCGCGTGAACACGGCATGACCTACAGCGTCTTCATGAACGGCCTGAAGAAAGCCGCTATCGAACTGGACCGTAAAGTCCTGGCCGATATGGCTGTGGCAGACAAGCCTGCATTTGCAGCGATTGTCAACGCCGTGAAAGCAAAACTCGCTGCCTAAGAACAGTGATTGATGTTGCATGCCGCCGCAAGGCGGCGTGAAGAGCGGGGCAGGGTATAACAACCTGAGCCCCGTTTTTAATTTCCAAAACAGGAAAACACAGCCGGATGAACTCCCTCGAACAACTCGTCGTCTCCGCGCAGGCTGATTTTGTCGCCGCCGCAGACGCTGCCGCCCTCGAAAACGCCAAAGCCAAGTACCTGGGCAAGACCGGCCAGGTCACGGAACTGATGAAGGGCCTGGGCAAGCTGGACCCGGAAGAGAAGAAGGCGCAGGGCGCCCTGATCAACGCCGCCAAGCAGCAGATCGAAGCCGCGCTCACCGCGCGCCGTGATGCGCTGGCCGAAGCCCAGCTGCAGCTGCGCCTCAACGCCGAAGAAATTGACGTGACCCTGCCGGGCCGTGGCCGTGCCACCGGCGGCATTCACCCGGTCATGCGCACCTGGGAGCGCGTGGAAGCCATCTTCCGCTCGATCGGCTTCGACGTGGCCGGCGGCCCCGAGATCGAAACCGACTGGACCAATTTCACTGCGCTGAACAGCCCGGAAAACCATCCGGCCCGTTCGATGCAGGACACCTTCTACATCGAAGGCAACGACAGCACCGGCAAGCCGCTGCTGCTGCGCACCCACACCAGCCCGATGCAGGTGCGTTATGCGCGCAGCCACCAGCCGCCGATCAAGGTGATCGCGCCCGGCCGCACCTACCGCGTGGACAGCGACGCCACCCACTCGCCGATGTTCCACCAGGTCGAGGGCCTGTGGATCGCCGAGAACATCAGCTTCGCCGACCTGAAAGGCGTGTACCTGAACTTCGTCAAGGCCTTCTTCGAGACCGACGACCTGCAGGTGCGCTTCCGTCCTTCCTATTTCCCGTTCACCGAACCGTCGGCCGAAATCGATATCGCCTTCGGCAGCGGCCCGCTGAAAGGCCGCTGGTTGGAAGTATCCGGCTCCGGCCAGGTGCATCCGAACGTGGTGCGCAATTTTGGTCTCGACCCCGAGAAGTACATTGGCTTTGCGTTCGGCTCCGGCCTGGAGCGCCTGACCATGCTGCGCTATGGCGTCAATGACCTGCGCCTGTTCTACGAAGGCGACCTGCGCTTCCTGAAACAGTTCAACTAAGAATATCGAAGGCTGACAATGCAATTCTCCGAAAACTGGCTCCGCACCATGGTCGATCCGAAGATGACTTCGGACGAGCTCTCCCATCTGCTCACCATGTCCGGCCTCGAAGTGGAAGAAGTGGACCCTGTCGCGCCGCCGTTCACCAATGTGGTGGTCGGCCATGTGCGCGAAATGGCCAAGCACCCGAATGCCGACCGCCTGAACGTCTGCCAGGTGGACGTGGGCACTGGCACCTTGCTGAACATCGTCTGCGGCGCGCCGAACGTGCGCCCGGGCCTGAAAGTCGCGTGTGCGGTGGCGGGCGCTGTGCTGCCGCCGGGCGCCGACGGCAAGCCGTTTGAAATCAAGGTAGGCCAGCTGCGCGGCGTGGAGTCGCAGGGCATGCTGTGCTCCGCGCGCGAACTGAAGCTGTCGGAAGACCACGGCGGCCTGCTCGAGCTGCCGGACGATGCGCCGGTCGGCAAGAACTTCCGCGACTACTTCGCGCTGAACGACCTGAAGTTCACCATCAAGCTCACGCCGAACAAGGCGGACTGCCTGTCCGTGCTGGGCGTGGCGCGCGAAGTGTCCGCGCTCACCGGCACGTCGCTGTCGCTGCCGCAGTACCGCGCCGTGGCCGTGAACACCGATGAAAAGCTGCCAGTGAAGATCAGCGCGCCGGACCTGTGCGGCCGCTTTTCCGGCCGCGTGATCCGCGGCCTGAATGCAAAGGCCGCAACGCCGGAATGGATGAAGCAGCGCCTGGAGCGCAGCGGCCAGCGCTCGGTCTCTGCGCTGGTGGACATATCCAACTACGTGATGCTGGAGGTGGGCCGTCCTACCCACGTGTTCGACCTCGACAAAATCCACGGCGGCCTCGATGTGCGCTGGGGTAAAGCGGGCGAATCGCTGAAGCTCCTGAACGGCAATACTGTCGCCGTCGATGACTGGGTCGGCGTGATCTCGGACGACAAGGAAATCGAATCGCTGGCCGGTATCATGGGCGGCGATTCCACCGCCGTGTCGCTGGACACCGCCAACATCTACCTGGAAGCTGCATTCTGGTGGCCGAACGCCATCCAGGGCCGCGCCCGCAAATACAACTTCTCCACCGATGCGGCACACCGTTTCGAGCGCGGCGTGGACTACGCCACCACCGTGGAGCATATCGAGCGCATCACCTCGCTGATCGTGGAAATCTGCGGCACGGCGGACACCAAAGTCGGCCCGGTCGATGACCAGACCGTCAATGTCCCGCAGCGCAAGCCGGTCACGATGCGCACTGCGCGCGCCCAGAAAGTCATCGGCGTGCCGCTGACCGATGAAGTGGTGGCCGACATCTTCAAGCGCCTCGGCCTCGAATTCACGCTGGAGCAGGGCGTGTTTTCGGTGACCTCGCCAAGCTACCGCTTCGACATCGAAATCGAAGAAGACCTGATCGAGGAAGTGGCGCGCGTCTACGGCTTCGAGAACATTCCTGCCAAGCCGCCGGTGGCCGAGAACACCATGCGCATCGAGCCGGAAAACACCCGCTCCATCTTCGCCGTGCGCCACCAGCTGGCCGACCTGGGCTACCAGGAAGTGGTGAACATGAGCTTCGTGGAAGCCCAGTGGGAGCAGGACTTCAACGGCAACGACAGCCCGATCAAGCTGCAGAACCCGATCGCGAGCCAGCTGTCCGTCATGCGCTCCTCGCTGGTGGGCAGCCTGGTGGCCAATGTGCGCTACAACCTGAACCGCAAGGCGCCGCGCGTGCGTGTGTTCGAAGTGGGCGCCGTCTACCAGCGCGACGCAAGCGTGGCCGACGGTCCGCTGAGTGTGGCCGGCTACAGCCAGCCGCAGCGCGTGGCCGCCATCGCCTACGGCCCGGCCGCAGACGAGCAGTGGGGCCTGGATACCCGCGACGTGGATTATTTCGACGTGAAGGCCGACCTGGAAGCGCTGTTCGCTCCGGCAACCCTGCGTTTCAGCAAGCTGGCGCATCCGGCGCTGCATCCCGGCCGTGCCGCCGCAGTGGAGCTGGACGGCAAAGTCATCGGCTTCATCGGCGAGTTGCACCCGCGCTGGTTGCAAAAATACGACCTGCCTAAAGCGCCTGTCATTTTCGAGGTTGATGCAGTTGCGTTGCAGCAACGCCGCGTGCCAGAATATGCGGAGATTTCGAAGTTCCCCGGCGCCACGCGCGACCTGGCTGTGGTGGTAAAACAGCAGGTGGCCGCGCAGGATCTGCAGGATGCTTTCGCTGCTGCAGGCAAGGCTCACGCCCATGGCCACGTGTTGCAAGCCATTGTTTTGTTTGATGAATATCGCGGCAAAGGACTGGAAGCGGACGAAAAATCGCTTGCTTTCCGCTTTAGCTTGCAAGATACTCAAAACACTTTGCAGGACGATTTGGTGGACGGTCTGATGGCCGCGCTGGCAGATGCGGCGCAGTCGAAGCACGGCGCTAAACTGCGCGCGTGATGAACCTTTTTGCAACACCAGTTCTTTAAGAAGGCAGGGCAAGAAAATTAATAACAACGACGTCAATTCCGCCGTACTCCAATCCGCATTGGACGCCGAGCTGCACAGCGCCATGCAGACGGCGAAGGTACGCAAGGAAGCTGAAAAAGACTTGCCCACGCTGACCAAGGCGGAACTGGCTGAGCTGCTGTTCGAGCAGGTCGGCCTGAACAAGCGTGAGGCGAAGGATATGGTCGAGACCTTCTTCGACGAAATCCGTAATGCACTGGAACGCGGCGAAGCGGTGAAACTGTCCGGCTTCGGCAACTTCCAGCTGCGCGACAAGCCGCAGCGCCCGGGCCGCAATCCCAAGACCGGCGAGGAAATTCCAATCACCGCGCGCCGCGTGGTGACCTTCCACGCCAGCCAGAAGCTCAAGGCCATGGTGGAAGAGAGCGCCGATCTGGCGCGTGCAGCCTGATAAGGGTGCGGCATGAACGATCGCCTGAGCAAGACTGAACTCGCCGTATTGCCGCCGATTCCGGCCAAACGCTATTTCACAATCGGCGAGGTCAGCGAGCTGTGCGGCGTAAAACCGCACGTGCTGCGCTACTGGGAGCAGGAGTTCACCCAGCTCAAGCCGGTAAAGCGGCGCGGCAACCGCCGCTATTATCAGCACCATGAAGTGCTGCTGATCCGCCGCATCCGCGAGCTGCTGTATGAACAGGGCTTCACCATCAGTGGTGCGCGCAACAAGCTGGACAGCCGCGCGGCCCACCAGCATGCGGACGAGGCCGATGTTCTGGACAATTTCGTTGCCGAACCACCGCTCGATCCCGCCATGATCAGGACCGAGCTGCAGGCCATCCTGAGTCTGCTGAAGTAATTCCCCAGGAAAGGCGCTCTCAGGCGCCTTTTTTTGGCCTGTACCCGGAGGGCCTGTAGGCGCTACAATGACGGGAAACGTTACATGTTTAGTGCTACAATAATAACGTTATAATTTTGCCAGTAAATGTAGACGCTGATCGATCAATAGAAGGAACCTGAGGCTAGATAATGATACGCGTTGCCATTTGTGACGATCACCAGATTGTAAGAGCAGGATTTAAACAGATCTTTTCGTCATCGGACGATTTCACCGTGGTTGCCGAAGGCAGTACCGGTCGCGAGGCGCTGGACATTGCGCGCCGCGAGATTTGCGATGTCCTCCTGCTGGACATCGCCATGCCGGACCAGAGCGGCATCGACACGCTGCGCACCATCCGCCAGGGCCAGCCGGACCTGCCGGTGCTGATCCTGTCCGGCTATCCGGCGCAGCAGTACGCGCTGAACCTGTTCAAGATGGGCGCCAACGGCTACCTGAACAAGGAGTGCGAGGCGGAAGAACTGATCACCGCCGTGCGCACGGTCTACCAGGGCCGCCGCTATGTGAGCTCGCAGGTTGGCGAACTGCTGGCCCAGAGCTTCGACCGCGATCCGAACACGGCATTGCATACCGAGCTGTCGGACCGCGAGTTCCAGGTCTTCCTGCGTCTGGCGCGCGGCGCCACTGTGTCCGATATCGGCACGGCGCTCTCGCTCAGCATCAAGACCGTATCGACCTACCGCACGCGCATCATGGAAAAGATGGGCCTGCAGTCGAACAGCGATCTGACGTATTACGCAATGAAAAACAACTTGTTGGACTAATACGTCCGCAACATCCTGTTACAGTTTTCCCGTGCGCAAATGTTGCGCACGATAGGTTTCCTTGGGGCAGCAGCACGCAGGCAGGTCTATAATGACTTGCCCTGCCGCAGAGCAAACCCAGTCAGGACGCTTTCAGGATGCACTTCACTCTCACACCGGCGCCGCAACACAGGCTCCCCATTTACAAGACGGTTCTTTGCGTCACCATCGCACTGATCCTGGTGGTAAATGGCGTCAGCCTGTTCCAGAACCTGCGGTCGCTGAAGGGCGCCAACGCGCAGCTGGTGCAAAGCTCGCGCGTCGCCGAACGCCTGCAATACCTGGACGTGCTGGTGCAAGACGCGGAAAGCAGCATGCGCGGCTATTTCCTGTCCGGCCAGGATATCTACCTCGGTCCCACCCGCAGCGCCGTGTCCAAGACCGAAGCCAGCTTCCGCGAGCTGGAACGCCTGCTGGCCGACAATCCCAACCAGCTCAAGAACCTGAACCAGCTGCACACGCTGGTACGGCGCAAGCTCGGCATCCTGGCCGAGACCATGGAGATATACCGTCACGGCGGCCTGGATGAAGTGGTGAATGTTGCGCGCTATGCCGATGAGCGCAATGGCATGGACGAGATCCGCCTGCTCACCGTCATCATGATCCAGGAGCAGAACGAAATGCTGGCCAAGCGCAGCGCGGCCTTCTATCACGAATACCAGAAGGCCATCGTGCTGGGCATGGGCATCAATGCCGTGGCCATTGTTGTGCTGGTGATGTTCTACCAGCTGGTGCGGCGCAGCTTCATCAATCGCGCGGCGGTGGAGTACGCGCTGCAGCAGTCCAACGAAAACCTGGAAGCGATGGTGGCGCAGCGTACCGAGCAGCTTTCCGTGCTGTCGCGCCACCTCATCAGCATCAGCGAAGAAGAGAAGATGCGCCTGTCGCGCGAGCTGCATGACGAGATGGGCGCCAACCTGACGTCCATCAGCATGGATATCGCCGCCGTCACGCACCAGCTGCAGAAAACCAATCCCGAACTGGCCGCCCAGCTGCGCCGCGCCCGCGGCACGCTGGTGGAAACGGTGGAGCTGAAGCGCCGCATCATCGAGAACCTGCGTCCGAGCCTGCTGGATAACCTCGGCCTGTGCGCTGCCATCGACAGCTATTCGGAAGACTTCAGCCGCCTGACCAAAATTCCCTGCGAAACCGAGATCGGCCCGGAAGTGGACGGCATTGCGCGCGAGGGCGACAACAGCCTGTCCATCGCGCTATTCCGCATCGTGCAGGAATCGCTGACCAATATCCGCAAATACGCCAAGGCTTCACACGTGACGGTCACGCTGAAGACCAACGAGGACGGCCAGCTGGTGCTGCGCATTATTGACGACGGGGTGGGGATTGCGGCCAACAACATCGTGAAGCCGATGTCGCATGGCCTGCTGGGGATGCGGGAGAGGGCGCTGCTATTGGGCGGCACCCTGACGATACGGCGGGGAAGGAACGACCAGGGCACCTGCATTGAAGTCCATATCCCGCTGAAGGGAAAGGGCGCCGTGCATGGCGCCCCTGCGATTCCTGCCGGGCTCAGCAGCCCGCTACGTCAACGAGCAGACGATCATATTCCGTCTTCGCCACCTTATAGCATTCCCCCGCATACTGCTCCAGGCCCGCGCGGTTCAGCACAGTGATATTGCCGCGGCGGTAGGTGATCAGGCCGTCTTCCTGCAGCTTGCCGGCAGCGGCCGTGATGCTTTCGCGGCGCACGCCCAGCATGATGGAAATCATTTCCTGGGTCACCTTGAGCTCATTGCTTGGCGAGCGGTCCAGGCGGTCCAGCAGCCAGCGGCACAGTTTCTGTTCGATGGAGCTGTGGCGGCCGCCCACGGCGTTCTGCGCCATCTGGGCGAACAGGGCGGTGTTATAGCGCATCAGCAGCTGGGGCAGGGCGCCGCCCTGGTTGAACACATCGCGCAGGGCCTGCGCTTTCAGGCGGTAGCCGTAACCGGCGCTCTGCACCACGGCGCTGCACATGGCGCGCTCGCCGGGGAACATGGACACACCCACCACGCCTTCATGGCCCACCACGGCGATCTCGGTGGTGGCGCCGTCTTCCATCACATACAGCAGGGAGACGATGGCGGTGGTCGGGAAGTAGACGTTTTCGAGTTTGCTGCCGTATTCAAACAGTTCTTTGCCGAAAGGCATTTGCACCAGTTCCAGGTGCTCGAACAGGGATTCCAGCACGTCACGAGGCAGTGCGGCCAGCAATTCGTTCTGCTGGGTGCCGCTATAGCTGACAACCGGCCGGGACGCTACTTTGAAGTCACGGGCGCTGGAAGGCAGGGCACGCGATGCAGAGTGTTGAGCGGTAGCGCCAGGTTGAGCGTTGTTCATATTATCCTCACAGACTTAAGTACACGGTTCGCTGGTCGGCGCCGGTTTGGACGTCCGGGTGGGCTTCTGTTCTCGCTCCACTTTGCCGATTGCGTTGGTAGTACTTTAAGTTCCTATGTAGGTAACGAACATAAGACGTGTTTCCGCCCTCATGTAGGTTGGCAACATGACACTTTGTAAGCCTGGTCCTACTTGGGCTTGCAATTGCTATATCACGGAAAGGTTTATCCCTGTCGCCACCTTGCCGTGCGGCAGCTCAGCGGCGCTCTGTTGGCCCGGTTTAGCGCCTATCTGTTCGCTCGGGAACACTGCACAGGCGGCCCGGACGCGGCAGGGCCGGTCCGGCCTGGATACGGCATCTTCCTACAGGCTCTTGAAGGCAAATATGGCCTGGCGGGGAAAAGCACGGGCATAATGCTCTGCACATTCAACTCTGGCAAATTTCATGCACGTATTACTGGTGGAAGACGATGCCGTGCTGGCCGATGGCCTGGCCCGTGTGCTGGCCGGCCACGGCATGGCCGTCGATACCCTGCGCAGTGGCACGGAAGCCGACCTGGCCCTGCAGCGCAGCCAGCCGGCCGACGTGCTGGTGCTGGATATCGGCCTGCCTGGCATGGACGGTTTCGAGGTGGTGCGCCGCCTGCGCGCGCGCGGCAGTGCGCTGCCCGTGCTGCTGCTGACCGCCCGCGATGCCGTCGAGGACCGCGTGCGCGGCCTGGAAACCGGGGCCGACGATTACCTGGTCAAACCCTTTGCCACGCCGGAGCTGGTGGCCCGCGTGCGGGCGCTCGCCCGGCGCAATGCGCCCCAGCCAACCGTGCTGGCTCTTGGCATGTTGACGCTCGATGTTGGCGCGAAGAGGGCGCGCGTTGGCGACCGGGTGCTCGATTTATCGGTGCGCGAATGGGCGCTGCTGGAGTATTTGCTGCAGCATCCGGGGCGGGTGCTGTCCAAGCAGCAGATTATCGATGCCATCCTGCCCTGGGGCGAAGATGTGACGCAGAACGCGGTCGAGGTCTATATCTCCCGGCTGCGGCAGAAGACGGCGGATGCCGGCATTTCCATCCGCACCATCCGGGGCTTCGGCTATCTGCTGGAAGCGGGCGATGCCTAGCATCCGGCTGCGCCTGCTCAAATGGCTGATCGGGCCTATCCTCGTGCTGAACCTGGCGGGCGGGGCGCTGATTTATGCGCTGGCCTGGATTCCGGCCCAGCATGCCTTCGACCAGAACCTGGGCGATGCGGCGGCCGGGCTGGGTGCGCGGCTGAGCATGGGCGAGCACGGCGTGCAGCTGGACCTGCCGGCGCGCGCCGAGCAGGTGCTGCGCAGCGATGGCGATGACGAGGTGTTCTTTTCTGTCCGTTCCCCGCAGGGAGCCCTGATCGCGGGCGACGCCGACCTTCCCCCCGTCCCGGGCCAGCGCCCGGCGGCCTGGGACGCCGCCATGCGCGGCGAACCGGTCCGCGTCGCCACGCTTACCGTCGCCGTTCCACCGCTGGTTACTCAGCCTGCCGCGGCTGCCGCAGCCGGTACTCGTCTGGAGACGCTGCCCACGGCAGCGGGGCCGGGTGGTCCAGCGCGCCTGCATAGCGGGGCGGGCGCACTGCCGGGAGCGGGCGCGGCGGAGGCGGCCGTAACGGTCGCGAAAACGGTGCGCAAGCGCACGCAGGCGCGGCAGGCCATCGTGCGCGCCCTGGTCCTGCTGGAAACGCTGTTCGCGCTGGCTGCCGTCGGCCTGATCTGGTTCTCCGTCAGCAGCGGCCTGCGCCCCCTGAACCGGGTGCGCGCCATGCTGGCTGCCCGCAGCGCGGACGACCTGTCGCCGCTGCCGCCAAATGAAGTCCCGTATGAGCTGGAGCCGGTGGCGCAGGCCCTGAACGGCCTGCTGGACCGCATCCAGGACGGCGCACGTGCCCAGCAGGACTTCCTGGCGAACGTCGCCCACCAGCTGCGCACCCCGCTCGCCGGCCTGCGCACCCAGCTCGATGTGCTGGCCCGCCGCCACGGCGATCCCGATACCGCCCACACGCTGGCGATGATGCAATCCTCCACCGACCGCATGATCCGCCAGACCAACCAGCTGCTGGCGCTGGCACGCGCCGAGCCCAGCCACTTCGAGAAAAAGCGCCTGGAACCGCTGCAGCTGGACCAGCTGCTGGCCGACACCGTCCAGCATTTCGTCCACCAGGCGGCCGGCAAGCAGATCGACCTCGGCTTCGAGCTGGAGCCCGCCGTGGTGCGCGCCGATCCCTTCCTGCTGCGCGACCTTGCCGACAACCTGATCGACAACGCCATTCGTTACACGCCCGAAAACGGCACCGTCACAGTGGCCTGCCGGCAAACCGCCGCCGGCGCCGTGCTGACGGTGGAAGACAGCGGCCCCGGCATCCCGCCAAACCGCCGCGAAGCTGTGTTCAGCCGCTTCGTTCGGCTGGACGACAAGACCACGGGCAGCGGCCTCGGCCTCGCCATCGTGCGCGATATTGTCCAGGCCCATGGCGCCACGGTGGCCATCGACACCCCGGCCGGCGGGCAGGGAAGCTGCTTCACCGTGCAATTTCCCCTTTAAATTTCCTTCTGTCAGGTTTTTGTCAGGATTTCCTCAGGGAAATGCAAGCTTGCGGCGCTAGACTGTTCCCATAATGCACAAACTCCGGGGGCAGGCAGCAATGAAACGCGTACAACAAGGCTTCACACTGATGGAAGTCCTGATCACTGTGGTGATCATCGGCATTCTCTCCGCCGTTGCGCTGCCGGCCTATAACGACTACGTTACGCGTGCGCGCCTGAACGAAGCCTTCGTCACGCTGGGGGCGGCGCAGCCGGTGGCCGAGCAGCACTGGTCGAACACCCGCAGCTACGCCACCTTTAATGCGGCGAACAACCCGTCCTTCCCGAAGAACGGCGCCTATTTCGATTACAGCATCAGCAATGCCACGGCCTCCACCTATACGCTGACGGCTACCGGCAAGGGCAAGCTGGCCGGTTTCGCCTACACCATTGACCAGAACGGCAACCGTGCCACCACCAGCCTGCCCACCGGCTGGACCAGCACGGCCGGCTGCTGGGTAGACCGCAAGAGCGGGCAATGCACGAATTAAGGCCACAGCGCGGCTTCACGCTGATCGAGCTGATGGTCGGCCTGACCATCCTCGGCATCCTGATGGCGCTCGGCGTGCCCGCCATGAACAACTGGGTAACCATGCACAAGGCCCGCTCTGCGCACGAGTTCTACGCGGAAGGCCTGAACACGGCACGCCGCGAAGCCGTGCGGCACAACGCGCGCAGCCGCCTCGTGCTGAGCGCCAACGCCAACGGCCAGTACGACTGGCAGGTGGACATCTGCTTCCCTGCGCCCGGCACGCCGTGCAATGACGTATCGGGCAGCTGGTCCACCACGGCGGCCATCGCCGCCAACGACCCGGAAGGCGTGAACGGCTTCAAATCGCTGCAGCGCTCCGCCGCGCAACTGCCGAAGTCCGAGGTCATCGCTCCCCTTGTCATGCCGGAGGGTGCCACCGCGGCCTATTTCACGGAGCTGGGCTGGGCCGATACCACGGTGGACACGCGCCTGACGGAGATCCGCCTCAACCCTGCCTCGCGCTATGCCAATGAAATCCTGCCGACTTCCCTGGTGCTTACGCTGGCGGGCATGGCGGTGAAGTGCAATCCCGGCGTTGCGGCGGGCGACTCAAGGGCCTGCCCGCAATGAAGACGCCAATGAAAAAACAGGGCGGCGTGGCACTGCTGGAAGTGCTGATCGCCATCATCATCCTCGGCATCGGCCTGCTGGGCACCATCGGCCTGCAGGCGCGCGCGTATTCGGCGCTGTCCGATGCAGGCCAGCGCGCCGAGGCCACCATTGCGGCTGACAAGCTGCTGGGCGTGATGAGCAACGACGTGGCCAACCTCGCGAAATACCAGGTGGCGCTTGACGCCGAACCTTCGGAGGAGCTTGAGCCCTGGATGAACGAGACCAAGGGCGTGATTCCTTCCGCGCGTGTCAGCGTGGCCGTGGTGCAGGAAGATCCGCTGCGCAGCCGCGTCGATATCGAGATCAGCTGGAAACGCAAGGCCAACGAGGCCGAAAACCGGCACCGCGTTACGTCCTATATCAACCTGCCCAAGCTATGAAGCCTTTGCCGAATCCAGGCCGCATGCGCGGCTTCTCCGTGGTCGAGCTGATGGTCAGCGTGGTGGTGGGCCTGCTCGCCGTGATGTTCGCCACGCGCCTGATGGTGAGCTCGGAACAGAACAAGTCCGCCTCGCTGGGCGGCTCGGACTCCATGCAGAACGGCATGCTGGCGCTGTTCTCCATCAATACCGATGCTTCGCAGGCCGGCTGGGGGCTGAACGATGAACTGGTCAGCGGCTGCAATACCGCGCTGGCGGATAACGACGGCTTCCAGCTTGCCACCGTGAAGCGCGGCGGTGCCGACATCACGCCGCTGGCCCCCGTCATCATCCAGAATAATGGCAATGAGCCGGATGTGCTGTCCCTGTATTCCGGCAGCGCCATGAGCGGTGTGGGTTCGGTGCGCCTGAAGGACAACTATGCCGGCGGCAGCATCATCAGCACTGATTCGCCGCTGCCTTTCGGCTTCAACCGCGGCGATGTCGTGGTGGTGGCGCCGGAACCGGCAGGCCTGGACTGCAGCATTGCCCAGGTCAGCGCCACGCCGGATTCCTCGAACCTCAGGATCGAAGCCAGCGGCGCCTACCGCTTCAACACCGGCACGCTGCCCACCAACTACACCGGCCTGCAGGCGCGCGTTTTCGTGCTTGGCCGCGCCGAGAAGCTGTCCTTCCACACCTGGTCGATCGCAGGCAGCACCTTGCGCCTGCGCGCCACCGACCTCGCGGGCGCATCGCAGGCCCCGCAGGCCGTGATCGACAATGTGGTGTCGCTGAAGGCGCAATACGGCTTCGATACCCGCGTCGGCCCGGCCTTCACGCCGACCGACGGCATGCAGGTCACGCAGTGGAGTTCCACCATGATCGACGCCGACAATGACCTCACCGTGGGTAGCGCGGGCGACTTCCAGCGCGTGGCCGCCGTGCGCATCGCCGTGGTGGCGCGCGGCACGATGCCGGAACGCCCTGCGGCGGGCGAAACCACCTGTGCGGCCACGCCGGCCATGCTGACCGTTTTCGCCAGCAACGCTCCGGCCTCGGTGGCTGCGGTGCCGGTGCAGGTAGACCTGGCCGTGCCCGGCGATCCCGTGAGCTGGACCTGCTACCGCTACCGGGTATTTGAAACGATTGTCCCGATCCGCAACGCGGGATGGAGGCCATGATGCGGCAAGCCGCCAAGCAGAAGGGCATTGCGCTGCCCGTCATGCTGATCATGCTGGCTGTGATGATGATCAGTACCGTCTACCTGCTGCGCTCCACGAATTCGACCACGATGACGGCCTCCAACCTGGCTTACGAGAATTCGCTGAGCAAGGCGGCCGACCTGGGCATCCACCGCGCCTACCAATGGCTCAATTCGCGCGTGAACCGCAATGAGCTGTGGGTGAATGTTCCGGCGGCAGGCTATGTGGCTACCGCCAATCCCGACCCGGCGCAGGGCGTGAGCAATGCCGCCTTCTGGAATGGTGCAGTGACCATCGCACCCACGGCCGAGAACCCGAACACCATCCAGTACGTGATCCACCGCATGTGCATGGAGCAGGGCGCCTACAACACCGCCACCAATAACTGCGTGCAGACGGCGGCCCGCCAGAAGGTGCAGGCCAAAACGCGCGTGGGCGACAGCCTGTCCTCCGATGCGCCGGCCTACCAGGGCAAGCCACAGCTGCACTACGTCATCACCACACGCATCAGCGGCCCGCGCGGCGGCAACGTAATGAATCAGGCAGTCGTCATGATGGGGCCTTAAGCTATGAAGACATTTATCTCCTCCTGTTTTTCACCCATGCTTGCGCGCCTGCTGCTGGCGCTGGCCTTCCTGCCCGCTGCCGCCATGGCCGGCGTAACGCAGATCGCGCAGGTGCCGCTGCTGAACCTGGCGGGCACCGGCGCGGTCAAGCCCAACCTGATGCTGCTGTTCGATAACTCCGGCTCGATGGACCAGACCTATACGCCGGACTATGTGGACGACTCCATCTGCCGCACGCGCCTCACGCTGGCGCTGGGCAGCCTCACCGGCTGCAAGGTGGGCATGCCGCCGTTCATGAGCCCCGATTTCAACCGGCAGTACTACAACCCGCGCATCCGCTACACGCCGCCCATCAAGTCCGACGGCAGCTACTACGCCGAGATGACGTCCGCCCAGACCACCGGCTGGACTGTGGTGCCGAGTGACGGCTTCGGCAAGCAGAACGTGAACCTGTCGGGCAACAGCGACACCAACATCAACCTGTTGACCGAATTCCCCGACCTCAAATGGTGCAACTCGGCCGACAGCAACGACTGCCGCCTGAACTCCGCGACGTACAGCTACCCGGACAATACCTATGTGACGGCCACGGCCATCACCACCAGCCCTTACTACTTCAATATCGCGGTGGCCGAATACTGCAAGGACGAGACGATGACGGTCTGCACCGCCGTCTCGCCCGGCGCCGCAGCGCCCAGCGGCTTCCCGGTGCCGGCCAAGGTCCGCTGGTGTAACAGCCGCGCCCTGACCATCTGCCAGGCCAAGCGCGTGGGGACCTATATCTACCCCCGCTATTCGCAGCCGACCGGCGCGAACGTGGTGTTCGGCACCATCAGCATCGGCGCATCCGTGTCGACGTCCTCGATGCAGATCACGGAAGTGAAAGTGCAGGACCCGGGCGGCCCGACTACCCTGATCAGCAATGGCGCCGTCACCGCCGCCAATGGTACGAAAACCCCGGCCAACCAGGTCGCGCTGGCCAACCAACTGGCGAAATCGATTATCGACAAGGGCAAGGGCGCGGCTGCCACCACCGGCTACCTGGCCTGCGTGCGCACCTCGGCCTTGTCAGGCGTGCCGTCCTGCTCGCAGTACAGCATTCCGCTGTCCACCGATAATGTAGTGGTGGTGATTCCGGTCAGCTGCACCGGCACCAAGACGGTCGATACCTGCACACCTTACAGCGATGCCACCGATCCCGCCTCGCGCGTTGGCTGGGGCATCCTGCTGACGCGCCCCGAAGTCCAGACCACGGCCGCCACCTCCGGCTTCCCGCCGACTGCGCTGATCACCTTCAGCAACAAGACGCCGAACAGCGGCACACCCAAGCTGAGCACCCTGAAGTTCGGCACTACCACGTTGTTTTCCTCGGTCAATCTCGGCAACAACAAGACCAGCAGCACCGTGGCTTCCACCGTCCGCACTGCGATCAACAACGCCAACATCAACAATATCCGCGCCTATATCGGCGGCGATTCGGTGACGCCGGTATGCGCCTCCCAGTCATCCAGCACGGTCTGCGTGGTCAACAGCGCGAACGGCGCGGCGGACAACGTGGCCTTGACAGGCACGCTATCCAACAGCGGCACCCTGGGCGTGGCCTTCACGGCTTCGGCCAGCATGAAGGAAGCGCTGCCCGCTACCGCTACCGCCATTGCCACCACCCAGACCGGCGCCACCGCCTTTATCCGTGTGAACCTGCTGCCGGGCCAAACCTACCCGCGCGATAACAACCGCGTCGATTGCGTGGCGCAGGCGGGCGTGTGTACCTACGAAGAAGAGATGACCAACTTCGCGAACTGGTACGCCTACTACAAGAGTCGCCTGCAAATGATGAAGACGTCAGTCGGCATCGCCTTTGCCGCAATCACCAGCGACTACCGCGTGGGCTATGTGCGCCTGTCGCAGGCCGGCGCCGGCGGCTCCATCGACCTGAAACCGGCTGAATTCTCCGGCACTGCGCGCGCCAGCTGGTACACCACGCTGTATAACACTACCACCAGCGGCTCCACCCCGATCCGCACGGCAATGGACAATGTGGGCCGCATGTTCGCCAATCTCTCGCCCTATAACTACGGGGCGGGCCAGGAGGTGATCCAGTATCCCTGCCAGCAGAACTTCCTGATCCTGACCACGGACGGCTACTGGAACGGCAGCACCACCAACAACGTGACCAGCAACGACAATACCGACCAGCCGGGCCGCTTCTGCCTGGCCTCGCGCGGCTGCGTCGATCCGCGTTCGCAGTCCCAGCCTTCGATTGCCGACGTGGCGCTGCACTGGTACAACGGCGGTTCCTCGAACAGCACGGTATCGCTGCGGCCCGACCTGGAACCGGACATGAGCAAACCTGGCCAGGTGCCGGCGGGCGACGGCGACAACACCCACCTGCACATGAATACCTACACGCTGGGCCTGGGCATGGACGGCGTGATGACCTACGAGAAGAACTACGATACGGCGCCCAAGGTCGGCGGCGACTTCTACAACCTGATTACGGGCGTGACCAATGGCTGCCCGTGGAATGGCGGCGGCGCCTACACCTGGCCGAATCCGGACGTCACCAATACCGGCAACACGGTGCAGGAGCGGGTGGACGACCTGTGGCACGCGGCCATTAACGGCCATGGCAAATACTTCAGCGCGAACGAGCCCAAGGAAGTGGTGGAGGGCCTGAGCGATGCCCTGGCCAATATGCAGGTCACGCTGGGCGCCGCGTCGTCGGCGGCAACTTCCACCCCGAACATCTCGCAGCAGGACAACGATATCTTTTCCGATACCTTCACCACGGTGAAATGGTACGGTGAGCTGAACAAGCGCAAGATCGACATCACCAACGGCAATGTCAGCCTGACGCCGGAGTGGACCACCAACGACACGCTGGGCCACCAGGTGGATGCCAGCAGCGACACGCGCAAGATCTACATGTGGAATGCGGCCGGCGCCAGCGGCAGCACGCCGGCCAACTTCCTGTTCAGCGCCATGACGGTAGAGGCGCCATGGTTCACCGATAAATGCCCCTTGCTGTCGCAATGCACCTTGCTGTCGGCCTCGGACCGCACCATCGTCAATAGCGGCAAGAACCTGGTGAACTGGCTGCGCGGCCAGCAGCAGTATGCGAATGACGCCATCTTCCGCGCCTATTCGCCGTCGCCTACCTCGCCCTCGATTCCTGTGGTGCTGGGCGATATCGCTTCCTCGCGCCCGGCCTATGTGCGCGATCCGCGCAAGGACTACACGCTGAACGGCTACCAGGCATGGAAGGTGACGACCGCCAAGGCGCGTACCCACGCTACCGTGTTCACTGCGGCCAATGACGGCATGCTGCATGCCTTTAATGCGGATGACGGCGAGGAGCTGTGGGCCTATGTGCCGCGCGTCACGATGAACAAGCTGTACAAGCTGGCCAGCACTACCTATGCAACCAATCACCAGTTCACCACCGACGGTGCGCCGGAAGTGGGCGATGTCTACTTTGGCGGCGCCTGGCATACGGTGCTGGTGGCAGGCTATAACGGCGGCGGCCGCGGCTACTATGCGCTCGATATCACGGACCCTGACAATCCGAAGCAGCTGTGGGAAATCTGCGCCGATGCCGATGTATGCGGCAATGTGCAGCCGAATATGGGCCTCAGCTTCGGCAATCCGCAATTCGGCACGCTGGCGGACGGCACCTGGGCCGTGTTCCTCACCTCCGGCTACAACAATGTGCCCGGCATCGACAATGTGGATACCGGCGACGGCCGGGGCAGGCTGTACGTGGTCAATGTGCAGACCGGCGCCCTGATCCAGGAGATCCTCACCGATACCTCGGATAACACCACCACGCCGAGCGGCCTGGCAAAGATCACGGCCATTACGGAAGATCCGCAGACCGACCCGCGCGTGACCTATATCTACGGCGGCGACAACCAGGGCCGCCTGTTCCGCTTCGATTTCACCGGCGCGGGCGGCGGCACCGTGATGAAGCTGGGCGACACCGGTCCGCAGCAGCCCATCACCACGCGCCCCGACGTCACGCTGTGCGCCATCGAGGGCACGGACGGCACGAAGACTGCGCAGCGCGTGGTGCTGGTCGGCACCGGCCGCCTGCTGGACGTGCCGGATACCACCAATACCGATGTGCAGAGCCTTTATCTCCTCAAGGACCAGGGCGCATTGGTGAACCTGCGCGGCAGCAGCATGGAGAAGCAGACCCTGGTGAGCAGCGGCGGCGGCAACAGCAATGTGTACGAGATCAAGGAAGACAAGGCCGACCTGCGCACCAAGGCGGGCTGGTACTTCGACTGGAACCTGAACGCGGGCGAGCGCATGAATATCGACCCGCGCATCGTCAGCGGCGTGGCCAATGTGGTCACCAATATCCCGACTTCCAGCTCGTCCTGTTCGGTGGGCGGTACCAGCAATGCCTATGCGGTGGATGTGTGCAACGGCAGCGGCGTGAACGGCACGGTGGTCGGCGGCACGCTGTCGAACACCTCGGCGGCGGTGGGCTTCATCATCATCCGCCTGCCGAACGGCCAGCTGAAGATGATCACCACCACGGCCAAGGGCGAAACCCTGACCCGTCCGATCACGGAACTGGACTCGGAAGGCGCCCATCCGGTGGGCTGGCGGCGCGTGAAGGGAGACTGATTTCCACCCGGTGGCGGCCAAAAAACGGTAAAATCGCAGGTTTTCCTGCCGAGCCGTTGAGTGGCCGCCATCATGTCCGACGATACTGAAGTAACAAGCCAAGATTCCAGCAGCGCCAAGACCCCGGCGCTGATCGCGCGCGAAGTGCAGCGCCGCCGCACCTTCGGCATCATCTCCCACCCGGATGCGGGTAAGACCACGCTGACCGAAAAGCTGCTGCTGTTCTCGGGCGCGATCCAGATGGCCGGTACGGTGAAGGCGCGCAAGAGCGCGCGCCATGCTACGTCGGACTGGATGGAGATCGAGAAGCAGCGCGGCATTTCCGTGGCTTCCTCGGTGATGCAGTTCGAGTTCCGCGACCACATCATCAACCTGCTCGACACCCCGGGCCACCAGGACTTCTCGGAAGACACCTACCGCGTGCTGACGGCCGTGGACTCGGCGCTGATGGTGATCGACGCGGCAAAAGGCGTGGAAGCGCAGACCATCAAGCTGCTGGACGTCTGCCGCATGCGCAATACGCCTATCGTCACCTTCATGAACAAGCTGGACCGCGAAACCCGCGACCCGCTGGAGCTGCTGGACGAGCTGGAGTCCGTGCTGAAGATCCAGTGCGCGCCGGTGACCTGGCCGATCGGCATGGGCAAGAACTTCCGCGGCGTCTACCACCTGCTGAACGATGAAGTGATGCTGTTCAAGGCGGGCGAAGAGCGCGCCGACGGCGCCTTCGAGGTCATCAAGGGCATCGATAACCCGCGCCTGCAGGAGATGTTCCCGCTGGAGATGGACCAGCTGCGCATGGAAGTGGAACTGGTGCACGGCGCCTCGCATCCCTTCAACCTGGAAGAGTTCCTGTCCGGCGTGCAGACGCCCGTGTTCTTCGGCTCCGCCATCAACAACTTCGGCGTGCGCGAGATTCTGTCTTCACTGGTGGACTGGGCGCCGCCGCCGCGCGAGCGCGATGCCACCGTGCGCAGCGTGGCGCCGACCGAGCAGCCGTTCTCCGGCTTCGTATTCAAGATCCAGGCCAATATGGACCCGGCGCATCGCGACCGCATTGCCTTCCTGCGCGTGTGCTCCGGTCGTTTCGAGCGCGGCATGAAGGTCAAGCACCTGCGCCTGAACCGTGAAGTGAAAGTGTCCTCCGTCGTCACCTTCATGGCTTCCTCGCGCGAGCAGGTGGAAGAGGCGTACGCCGGCGATATCATCGGCCTGCCCAACCACGGCAATATGCAAATCGGCGACAGCTTCTCGGAAGGCGAGCTGCTGCAGTTCACCGGCATTCCATACTTTGCGCCGGACTTCTTCCGTTCGGTGCGCATCCGCAATCCGCTGAAGATCAAGCAGTTGCACAAGGGCCTGCAGCAGCTGGGCGAAGAGGGCGCGGTACAGGTCTTCAAGCCGGTGCAGGGCGGTGAGCTGGTGCTGGGTGCGGTCGGCGTGCTGCAGTTCGAGGTGGTGGCGAGCCGCCTGCTGAACGAGTACGGCGTGGATGCCGTGTTCGAAGGCACCAGCATCAGCAGCGCGCGCTGGGTGAGCAGCGACGACAAGAAGGCACTGGTGGATTTCGAAGCCTCGCTGGGCCACAACGTGGCCTACGACGCGGCAGGCAATATGGCCTACCTGGCCACTTCCGGCGTCAACCTGCGCCTCACGCAGGAACGCTGGCCGCAGCTGACCTTCCACGCCACCCGCGAACACGCGGCAAAACTGGACTGAGAAGCTTGACTGAAAGAAAACCGCGCTACGGCGCGGTTTTTTTTTGTTTGACAAGGTAAAGGCATGCGTATACTGTATTAATCAACTAATACAGATATACACATCATGACCCAACATTCATCCATGCTGTTTTCGATCGCGACCGGTTCGTCCGATCCGATCTACCGCCAGCTGGTCGACCAGGCGCGGCGCCTGATCGCTGCGGGCGCGCTGGCGCCGGGCGACCTGCTGCCGTCCGTGCGCGAAGTGGCGCAGGCGCTGGCCGTCAATCCCATGACCGTCTCCAAGGCCTACAACATGCTCGAAGGCGAGGGCCTGTTCCAGCGCATCCGCGGCCAGGGCATGCAGGTGGCAGGCCATGGCGAACGTCCGCCGGCGCGTGAAGAGCTGCTGCGCCCGGCGTTGGAACGTGCTGCGCAGCAGGCGCGTGAACTCGAACTCGATCCCGAATCCGTGCTTTCCCTATTCAAGAAGATCCTCAAGGAGTCCAAATGAACGGCCCCATCGTCGCCCTCAAGGGCATCAGCAAATCCTTCGGTACCCAGCACATCCTGCAGGGCCTGGACTGGAATGTGGCAGCAGGGCGCGTGGTCGGCCTGCTCGGCCGCAACGGCGCCGGCAAGTCCACCCTGATCGAATGCATGCTCGGCCTGCGCGAGACGGAGGCCGGCAGCGCAGCGCTGTTCGGCGAAAACGTCGCCCGGGGCCTGAGCGAACAGGCGCGCGCGGGCATCGGCTACGTGCCGCAGAAATCGGACCTGTTCGACTGGCTCACGCCGGTGCAGCTGCTGGCCTATTTCCGCGCCCAGTATCCGCACTGGAACGAGGCGAAGGTGGATGGCCTGCTCGGGCGCTGGCTGCCTGCTTCGGCCCACAACAAGGCGATTACCCAGCTCTCGGGTGGAGAGAAGCAGCGCCTGTCCATCATCCGCGCGCTGGCCCACGATCCCGCGCTGCTGGTGCTGGACGAGCCGGTCGCCAGCCTCGATCCCGTGGGGCGGCGCGACTTCCTGCGCGAGCTGATCGAAAGCGTGATCGAGCGCGATACCACGGTGATCTTCTCCACGCACATCCTGTCGGACCTGGAGCGCGTGGCCATCGACCTCGCTTTCCTGAAGGACGGCCGCATCGCGCTGGAATCGCCGCTGGATGAACTGCTGGGCAGCGCGCGCCGCATCATCGGCGCCGCGAGCGAGCTGGCGGCCCTGCGCGTGGCCGGGGAGATCAGCCGCGAGCAGGACCCCAACGGCACCATGAGCATCGTGGCCCGCCTCAACGACGCGGAAGCGGCGGCGCTGGGCAGCAAGGTGCGCGTCGAGAATATCGGCCTCGAAGACCTGTTCGTGGAGGTGACGAAATGAAGGCCTGGCAGGCAATGCTGATCAAGCCCTGGCAGGAACAGCGCCAGCAAAGGCAGCTCTGGTTCACCGCGCTGCTGGCGGTCATGGTGGCCGGGGCGCCGCTCACGGTGCTGGCGTTGACCGGCAGCTGGCGCGTGGCGTCGATGGTCGCCGCATCCATCATGCTCTGCATCGTTTTCGTGTGGTGGGGCCTGTTCGTGCGCAGCGCCGTGCTGCAGAACCATCCGGCCAATGCCGTGCTGGTGCCGGGCTTGCGCCAGGGACTGCTGCGTCTCACCTGCATTTTGTGGCTTGCCATCAGCCTGGCCTGCGCGGCCGTGGGCAGCCTGCTGTTCGGCCACTTCGGCCTGATGCTGTGCGGCTTCGGCATCTTCCTGCTGTATGTGATTGCCGTGCAGCGCTATGCCTGGCTGGCCTTCATGCCGCTGGGGGTGATCGCGTTGAATGCGCTGGCGGCAGGCAGTATTTTCGCCGCGGGCCGATGGCTGGGAGAGACGCTTGGCGAAAATGGCATCGTTGCGGCGGGCCTCGTGCTGAACGCAGCCCTTGCTGCGCCGCTGCTGCGGCAGCTCTTTCCCGGCGGCGGCGACCGCCACCACGCCTGGCATGCGCGCCTCCAGTGCAGCGCCGCGCAACTGAACAACGGTAGCCTGACTGCCGGCCAGGAGGGCAGGCTGTCGCGCGCGCTGCTGGCATTGTTGAACCGCCCATACTGGCGGCGTTTTGAGCGCGACGTGCAGATGCAGCACGGCCATGCCCGCCCCCAGGCCAGCCTGCTGCACGCGCTGGGGCCGCGCACCGGGGCCGGCGCAGTGCTGGCCTGCGCCGCGTCGCTTGGCATCGTCTTCCTGAGCACGGGGGAAAATCCCGTTGGCAGCGCAGCCTACAAGCTCATCAATGTGTTCCTTGGTCCGTTCGCGCTGCTGCCTGCGCTAATGTTTCCCGTGCAGCAGCGCCTGGCGATGCAGCGCACGGCAAGCGAGCAGGGGCTGCTGCGGCTCTCGCCGGGCATGCCGGCGGCGGCGGACTTCAACCGCGCGCTGGGTATGGCGCTGACGAAGCATTTCCTCTTTACGTGGGCGCTGGCGGTAGGAGTGATTGCGGGCGCGGCGATGCTGGCCACGCGCAGCCTGTGGATTCCCCATTCGCTGCCCGCGACGGCGGTGTTCGGGCTTGCAGCCGGGGCCTTCGCGCTGCGCGACTATGCTTCGCTGGCGAAGGTGCAGTTCGGCTCCAGCGCCTTGCTGCCGCCGATGCTGGGCGCCATTGCCGTCGCGGTTCTCACGATGATCGTGGGCTCGCACATGCCGTGGATATGGCTGACCCTGGCAGGACTGCCGCTGACCGCGTGGCTGTGGTGGTCGCGCTGGCAGAAGATGCTGGCGGCACGACCGGCATTCCCGGCCGCGCGCGGTTGAACTACTTCGCCGGGGTGGCCAGCGGCTCGCCCTTGCGCACCACGTAGACGCCGACCAGCTTCATGGTGCCGCTGCCGTTATTGTGGGCATCGTGCACCTTGCCGGCGGGGACGATGAAGGCGTCGCCTGCCTTCAGCTTGCGCGGCGCTTCGCCGTCGATCAGCAGCTCGCCTTCGCCTTCCTGCACGTAGCTGATTTCATCGCCCGGATGCGTGTGGCGGCCGGCCTTCACGCCCGGGCTGAGCTCCACCTGCGCCACAATCGCTTCGCGGTTCTCGCCCGATACATCGCCTTTTTGCAGCACGGTGCGTTTGATCTGCGCATGGGCAGCGGCCGATGCCAGCAGCAGGATGCAGGCCAGCGCCTGACAGGACAGTCTCATCTCGTTCTCCTTTACGGTCGGGTCAACAGTGCGTCGAGGATGCTGCCCAGCCATGCGCCGATCAGGATGCCGCCGGCAATCTGCGGCGCAAGGCCGTCGCCGCCACTGGCGGCAATGCGTTCGGAAATCAGGGTGAGGTCGAGCGGCAGGGCGCCGCTCTCGATTTGCGCGGCGATGGCATTGGCCGTCTGCAGGGCGCTGCCCAGCAGCCAGAGGAAGGCTGCGGCAGCGGGTACCAGGAAGAGGCAGGCCCGGCGCACGCGCCGGAGCACAATCAGCTGCCCCAGTCCCGGGAACAGCAGCGCCGAGGCCAGCGCTGCTTTCGTGGATTGCTTCATCGCGGCCCTCGGGCAGTGGATGGAGCATCCATCTTAACAGCAGGTGCCGGTTTACGGCGCAGCTGGCGGCGGCGGCGGGCGGTTCTCGATATCCTTGCCACCTTCCTCCAGCTTGGCAGCGACCTCCGTGCGGACCTCAGGCTGGCCGTTGAACTCGAACTGGCGGCTGAAGGTGCCCGTCTGGGTATTGATATCGCTGAGGGTGAGGTTCCTGCCGTCTGTGCTGATGGTCGGCTTGCTGAACTGGGTGCTGGACGGCGTGATGGTGATGCCAGTGAACAGGATGCTGGCATCCGTATCGACGAGCTGGTAATTGATGATGGTGTCAGGCGCGGTGATGACCACCGGTTCCGGTTGGGCGCTGACGACCTTGTAAATGACCTGGCCGGAGGCATCGGTCTCTTTCACTGCCTTCACCTGCACGTTCTGGAACGATACGCTTTTTTTTATGGACATGGCTTACCTTTCGGTGGGGGAAAAAACTCAATACGCATTACGGGTGTCCTTGATCCGGCGCCGTATCGACGCCAGCCAGGGTTCTGCTTCGGCTGCCGGTACCTTGAGCGCCAGGGTTTCCTGCAGCAGCTGTTCGAGACGCGCCAGCTTGGCGGGCGACGCCGCTTCCACATCGAAGGCCCGGATGCGGAACGTGAGCGTGTCCATCTGCCAGCGCTGGTTGCTCGGGTCGCGCGCCGAAATGCGTGCCATCACGCGGGCGGCCTCGTTCAGCCGCTCGCCGGCTTCCTTCATTTTCTTTTCGCGCAGCAGAAGCTCGCCCTGGTGATAGACCGAATAGGCGAGGCGCGCGGCCCACATCGATTCTTCCGGCGCCGCCTGGAGTATCCCGGACAGCAGCGTTTCTTCCTCGCGGAACAGGGCCATGGCCGCGTCGAACTGGCCCAGGGTCTTGCGCGTTTCGGCCAGCCAGGAGAGATTATTGGCCAGGTCGCCTTTCAGCTTGCGGTTGCCCGGATCCTGCGCCAGTGCCCGGCGGCGCTGGGCGAGTGAGGCGGCCTGGTGCACGGCCGCCTGCTCGCTTTTACCCTGGCGCAGCAGCACGCTGCCGATGCCATTGTGGGCATAGGCCACCTGGATCCACAGGTCGCGGTCATCCGGCCTGGCCTCGGCCGCGCGTTGTGCGTAGGCCAGCTGCTGCTCCATCCAGCGCAGCGCGCCATCCAGGTCCTTACTGTCCATGAGCAGCTCGCCTTGCTGGCTGGCGTTGCCGGCAAGGGCCAGCAGCAGGGGGCGCTCGGCGCTCTTGCCCTGGTCGAGTTCGGTCAGCATGGTATAGGCGGTGTGCAGCGTGCTTGCCGCCTTGTCCCGGTGGCCGCGGGCGCTTTCCACTTCCGCAATCAGCTGCAGGCTTTCGGCGCGCTGCAGCTGGGTAGCCGCGTCGCCGGCGCCGGTGCTGGACAGATAGCTTTCGGCCCGTTCGCTGACGCTGTTCAGCAGGTCGAGCCGCCCCAGGGGGCGCAGGCTGCTGACAAATTCGCGCAGCATATAGCCCATCAGGCCCTCCGCCTCCTTGCGGTGCGCTTCGGCCTTGAGCTGGGCGCCGCGCGCCGCCAGTCCCAGCGCCGCCGCCAGGACGGCGAGGAGACAGATGGCGCAGATGGCCGCCATGCGTATCCGTTCGCCCAGCCGCACGCGTTTGAGCGAGCTATCGATATAGTCACGCTCCAGCGGCGAGAGCGCAAAGCCGTCGAGCGCCAGCAGGGCCGCCGCCTGGTTGACCTGGCTGCCCGGCGGCAGCAGCAGGTCGCGCGGGCGGGCAGCCGCTGCCCAGCGCTCGGCCTGGGCGCCGAGCCGGGTGCGTACCTGCAATGCGTGGCGGTGCTGCTCGATCCATTCAGCCACGCGCGGCCAGCGCCGCAGCAGCGCTTCGTGGGCCACGCCGAAACTGGGCACGCCGGCCGACAGTTCGCTGACGAAGAGCCGGTTTTCCACCATGGCGCGCACCAGTTCCCGCGCGGCGTCGCCATGCAGCGAAGACCAGGCGGCACGGCGTCCGGTCACCGCGCCCTGGTCGTCGCCCACATTGACCAGCAGCGACAGCACATGGGGCAGGGCGGCCTGCTGCGCCGCCGACTGCGCGCTGACAACCTGCTCGGCGCGCACGCCCAGCGCGCCCTCGATGCCGCCCAGCTGGCGGAACACCTCGAAGCGCAGCGCCCCGTCCTCGCTGCGCTGGCGATACAGCTCGTTCAGGCAGTACTGCAGCAGGGGCAGGGTGTCCGGATTGCCGCGTGCGGCGTCGCACAGGACGTCATCCAGGCTGGCGCCGGTAGCGGGGTCGCTCTCAAAGCTTAGTTGTGCGGCACGGGCCGGCTCGCGCACCATCTGGGCGATGTCGGCCCCGGTCGGCGGGGCCAGGTCGAAGTGGCCGCCGCGCGCTTTCAGCGCCATCAGGGGCGGCAGCTCGATCAGGTCAGGATAAAAATCGTTGCGGCAGGCCAGCACCAGCAGCAGGCCGCCATCGCGCGCCAGCTGCTCCAGCAGGGAGACAAAGGCCAGGCGCTGGGCGGCATCGGCCTGCGGCGCGCGGAAGATTGCCTCCAGCCGGTCCACGAACAGGCCGATGCGGCGTTTGGTGGCGCCGCGCGCAAAACTGGCGATGACGGGCAGCGGATCGTCGGTAAGGCGGCGCGCCAGCTGCTCGGCGCTGCTGCCGTCAAACAGCAGGTCGCCGTCCAGCTCCGCCTCCACCAGCACGGCGGCCAGCGCTTCGAACAGGCTGCCTTCGCCGATATCCGCGCAATCCAGGTGCAGCAGGTTGCTGAGGGCGATGCCCGGCACCGGCGAAGTGTCGCTTTCCATCAGCTGGGGCAGCAGCCCGGCGCGCACCAGCGAGGTCTTGCCGGCGCCGGACGGGCCCAGCACCAGGGCCATGGCGCAGCCTTCGGTGGCCTGGGTGACCACCAGCTCGCGCAGGCGGGCGATCGCGTGCATGCGGCCGAAGAAGATGGCGGCGTGGGTTTCCTGGAAAGCTTCCAGGCCGCGGAAGGGGGAGCCGTTCTGCCACACCCCGGCAGCCGGCTCGTCTTCTTGCACCTCGGCAATGGCCCGGTAGCCCCGCTTGCGGACGGTTTCTATATAGCGCGGTTCGGTGCTGGAATCGCCCAGCGCGCGGCGCAGCTGGGCGATGGCCTTGTGCACCGGATTGTCGCCCATCTCGGCCGTACCCCAGCCGGCCTGCAGCAATTCCTCGGCCGGAATCACGGCGCCGGCATGGCGGCAAAGGTAGCGCAGCACGTCCATCACGCGCGGTTCGAGCTGGGTGCGGGTGCTGCCGTCGCTCAGCGCATTGCCTTGCACATCTACTTGCCAGTCGCCGAAACGAAAACCGCGGGGGTCCATGCAAACGCCATCCGAAAATCAAAGTTCTTTTAAATCAACCGCTTAGCTGTCCGGAAGGTTTCCGGAAGGCTGGCAACCGTTGTGCTCGATACAGTGTGTCATGCCTTTATAACAGGAATCTTAATGTTCCCACAAGAAAATACTATGGTCATTGAACGTCCTTATGCAGACCGCGACGAATTCCTGCAACGGTATCTGAAACCCTTGCTGATGGACCCGCTTCAGGACCGCCTGAACAACCTTCCGGATTTCCTGTTTTCGCAACCGGACAGCGACGGCCGCCTGGACCGCGAAGACAGCGTTAACGAAAAGTCGGGCGCCGAGGCTAACCTGCTGGGTGGCCAGCGCGCCCGTTTTGTGGAAGGCAAGGCGGGCTGGCATTACCGTGATCATGTATTGCTTTCGTGGAAACATGCGGGCGACACCTCGCATGCGCGCGAGTCGGAGCAGGACCTGCAGTTCAGCGTGGTGCTGTCCGAGCAGCCGGACATGGCGGGCATTCCGCGCCTGACGGTGGACATCCACGGTTCGCTGATGCGCTACGAATGGGATTCGGTCAGCCAGACCCTGGCCGACGGCCGCAGCCTCCATCTCGGCAAGGGCTGGGCACGGGCCACGCTGCAATGGTCGCTGCGGGTGCAGTGCATCGCCGGCGCGGATGGCCGCGTACATGTGGTGGCGCGGCCACGCAAGGCGCCGCCCGTGATGGACGCGCGCACGGCGGGCGCCTACATCGTCTCCGACCCGCTGCAGCACCTGATGAATATCCAGCGCATCAGCCACCAGTGGGAACACGGCACCGTGGGCCTGGGCGCCGTACAGGGAGTGCTGGTGGCGCGCCTTGCTGCGGCCATCGAACCTGTGCTGCGCTGGCATGAAGATTAACGATTGCGGGCAGGGCGGCCCATTCTTTGCCGCCGTCGACCATGTGGGCCAGCCGCTGCTGTTCCGCACCGATGCCGGCCAGCGCCTGCACCTGATGCGTTTCAGCCCGGAGCGCGGCTGGCGGCGGGTATGCCTGAGTACTGCACTGCAGGCCAGCGGCATCCACCGGGTAGGCTGCGCCGACGTGCGGCAGATGGGCGACGGCCGCATTGTGCTGGCCGTCAGCACTATCGACCGCGATGGATTGCATCGCCTGCATGTGGCCTGCGGCCTGCCTTGCGGCCTGGATGACGAAGGCTGGCTGGCCGCCATGCGCGGCGCGCAGCAGGCCGTGCTGCCGGAAGGCAGCCAGATCAGCCGCCTCGATTTCGGCCCCCTGCAGGCCGGCGCGCCGCCGCTGCTGCTGGTGACGGGCCAGCATGAGGGCGAGGAACGCCACTGGTACCTGAATGCCGCCGCTGCCTTCGTCCCCGCGCGCGCGCTGCGCACCCCGGACGGCATGGACGGCGCGGCCGGCTATGCGGTGGGCTGTTTCCGGCTGCCGGGGCTGTGGGCCCTGTGTCCGCGCGGCTGCGAAGGCCTGCGCTTCTCGTCCTTCCCGGACGCTTTCGGCTGGAAAGTGGAGGTGCAGTATGCGGGCCTGCCCGCCGACGCGGCGAGTTTCCGGCTCGCCGCCGGGGTGGTGCCGAACGTGCCGGACCTGTTTGCGGCGGGCGACCGCATTGTGGTCTACCGTGGCGGCAATGGCGTCCCGCAGCTGGTCTCCGAAACGCCGGACGCACGCCTGCTGTGGGCGGCGCAGGACAGCTGTGCCGAGCACCTGGCCTGGGCCGATGCGGAAGAAGCCTTATGGATGGTGTCGCGGCCCAAGCGCGACGCATGGGGCGCGCCGAGAATGCTGACGCGCGAACGCGCGGTGCTGGCCTCGGCGCCGCAAGGCGGCGTCAACGCCTTCAGCGTCGGCGGGGAATGGATGCAGTTCGGCGTAGACGGTCAGCCGCTGGCGGACCATGCCGCCAGCGTACCCCTGTGAAACTGACAGAGGTGCCTGACCCCAAGGTGTCAGTGACACCATGGGGTCAGGCACCCGATTGTCACACTTTGTTGCTTACTCGTAAGCGCTGATCGGGGCGCAGCCGCACATCAGGTTACGGTCGCCGTACACGTTGTCGGCGCGGCCGACCGGCGGCCAGTACTTGGCTTTGCGCAGCGATGGCACCGGGTAGGCGGCCACTTCGCGGGAGTACTTGCGTTCCCATACGTCGGCAGTCAGCACTTCGGCGGTGTGCGGCGCGAACTTCAGCGGGTTGTCCGCCTTGTCGAATTCGCCGCTTTCCACTTTGGCGATCTCGCCGCGGATGGTGATCATCGCGTCGATGAAGCGGTCAAGCTCTGCCTTCGCTTCGGATTCGGTCGGCTCGATCATCAGCGTGCCCGGCACCGGGAAGCTCATGGTCGGCGCGTGGAAGCCGAAGTCCATCAGGCGCTTGGCCACGTCTTCGTTGCTGATGCCGGTTTTGTCGGTCAGCGGACGCAGGTCCAGGATGCACTCGTGCGCCACCAGGCCGTCGTGGCCCGAATACAGCACAGGGAAGTGCGGCGCCAGGCGGCGTGCAATGTAGTTGGCGTTCAGGATCGCGGTTTCGGTCGCCGCGGTCAGGCCTTCGCCGCCCATCATCGCGATATACATCCACGAAATCGGCAGGATCGATGCGGAGCCGAACGGTGCGGCCGATACGGCGCCGATGCCGTTTTCATTGCGCGCATAGCCGGTGGAACGCTGGTTCGGCAGGAACTGCGCCAGGTGCGCGCCCACGCCGATAGGACCGACGCCAGGACCGCCGCCGCCGTGCGGAATGCAGAAGGTCTTGTGCAGGTTCAGGTGCGACACGTCACCGCCGAAAGCGCCCGGGGCAGCAACGCCAACCAGCGCGTTCATGTTCGCGCCGTCGATGTAGACCTGGCCGCCGTGCGAATGCACGATCTCGCACAGTTCCTTGATGCCTTCTTCGAACACGCCGTGGGTGGATGGGTAAGTCACCATCACGCAGGCCAGGTTCTTGCTGTGCTGTTCGGCCTTGGCTTTCAGGTCGGCCAGGTCCACGTTGCCGTTCTCGTCGCAGGCCGTGACCACCACCTGCATGTCGACCATGCTGGCCGATGCCGGGTTGGTACCGTGTGCCGACGATGGAATCAGGCAGATATTCCGGTGGCCTTCGCCGCGCGACTCGTGGTACTTCTTGATGACCAGCAGGCCGGCGTATTCGCCTTGCGAACCGGCGTTCGGCTGCAGCGACACGGCCGCGTAGCCGGTGACGGCGCACAGCATCTCTTCCAGCTGGGCGATCATTTCGCGGTAGCCCACGGTCTGGTCGTTCGGTGCAAACGGGTGCACGTTCGAGAACTCAGGCCAGGTCACCGGAATCATTTCGCTGGTGGCGTTCAGCTTCATGGTGCAGGAACCCAGCGGGATCATGGTGCGGTCCAGCGCCAGGTCCTTGTCGGCCAGCGAGCGCAGGTAGCGCAGCATTTCGTGTTCGCTGTGGTAGCGGTTGAAGACAGGGTGGCTCAAGAATTCCGAGCTGCGGCCCAGCGCTTCAGGGAAGGCGCGCTGTACGCCGGCTTCCACGGCGTCGAAGTCCGGAGTCTTCGCGTTCGCAACGCCGGTCGAGAACACGGTCCACAGCGTGGCCAGGGTATCGCGGTCGGTGGTTTCGTCCAGCGACACTCCAACGTGGTTCGCGTCGATCTTGCGCAGGTTGATGCCGTTGGCCACAGCTGCCGCGTGGATGGCATCCGCGCGGTCGGTCTTGATGGTCAGCGTATCGAAATAGCTGTCGCTGGCGAGCGTGTGGCCCAGGTCGCGCAGGTAAGCGGCCAGCACGCCGGTGTAGCGGTGCACGCGCTTGGCGATATTCTGCAGGCCTTGCGGGCCGTGGTAGACGGCGTACATGGATGCGATTACGGCCAGCAGCACCTGTGCGGTACAGATATTGGAGGTCGCTTTTTCGCGGCGGATGTGCTGCTCGCGGGTCTGCAGCGCCAGGCGGTAGGCGGTGTTGCCTTGCTGGTCCACGGTCACGCCGACCAGGCGGCCCGGCATCGAGCGCTTGTATTCATCGCGGGTGGCCATGTAGCCCGCGTGCGGGCCGCCGAAGCCCAGCGGTACGCCGAAGCGCTGCGAGTTGCCGACCACAACGTCCGCGCCCCATTCGCCCGGTGGCGTCAGCAGAGTCAGTGCCAGCAGGTCAGCGGCCACAACCACCATGGCGCCGTTGGCTTTAACGGTAGCCACGTCGGCGCGGTAATCGCGCACCGTGCCGTTCACGCCCGGGTACTGCAGCAGCACGCCGAATGCATCCGTTACGCCGGCCAGTTCGGCCGGGTCGAAGGTCTTCACCACGATGCCCAGCGGCTCGGCGCGGGTCTGCACCACTTCCAGCGTTTGCGGCAGCACGTCGTTGGCGACGTAGAAGGTTTTGGATTTCGACTTGCCCACGCGCTGGATCAGCGTCATCGCTTCCGCAGCCGAGGTGCCTTCGTCCAGCATCGAAGCATTGGCGATGCCCATGCCGGTCAGGTCGGTGATGGCCTGCTGGAAGTTCAGGATGGCTTCCAGGCGGCCCTGCGAGATTTCAGGCTGGTATGGTGTGTAGGCGGTGTACCAGGCCGGGTTCTCGAAGATATTGCGCAGCACGACGCCCGGCGTGTGGGTACCGTAGTAGCCCTGGCCGATCAGCGATTTCAGCACCTTGTTCTTGCCTGCGATGCCTTTCAGCTTCGCCAGCGCTTCCTGCTCGGGCATCGGCTCGTAGAACTGGCCGAGCGGCAGCGCGCTCTTGTTGCGGATGTGGGCAGGAACCACGGCATCGATCAGCGCAGCGCGCGATGCGTAACCGAGAACGTCCAGCATCTGCTGCTGTTCGGCGGCGTCCGGGCCGATGTGACGGGCGATGAATGCATCGCGGGCTTCGAGTTGGGAGAGGCTGGTGCGGGTCATGTGATGAAATCTCTTGGGCCAGAAAAGGGAAGGGCCGGCACACGGCCGGCCCTGGTAATGCGGTGATTAGCCTTCGGTGGTCTTGCCGTATGCCGCAGCATCCAGCAGGCCGTTGATGGCGGAGGCGTCGCTCGGCTTCAGCTTGAACAGCCAGTTGCCGTAAGCGTCGGCGTTGATCGATTCAGGCGAGGCGGTCACGGCGTCGTTGACGGCGGTGATTTCGCCCGACAGCGGCGCGTAGATGTCCGAAGCGGCTTTCACCGATTCCACCACGGCGGCATCATCGCCGGCGGTGAAAGTGGCGCCGACTTTCGGCAGTTCCACGAACACGATATCGCCCAGTGCATCCTGTGCGAATTCGGTAATGCCCACGGTCACGGTGCCGTCGGCTTCCGCGCGTACCCACTCGTGGGATTCGGTGTATTTCAGGTCTGCTGGGATATTCATGTGTGGCTCCAGTTCTGGTTGTGGGTTTGTTTGGGTCAGGCAGCGAGGATTTTACCGTTACGGACGAATGGCAGCTTCACCACGGTCGCGGCCAGCTTCTTGTCGCGGATTTCAACATGGACGGTGTCGCCCACCTGCACGCCCATCGGCACGCGCGCCAGCGCAATTGCCTGCTGCATGGTCGGGCTGAAGGTGCCGCTGGTGATCTCGCCGGTTTCGCCGCTGGCAGCGATGACTTTCTGGTGCGCTCGCAGCACGCCGCCTTTTTCGCGCAGGATCAGGCCCACGAACTGGGCGTTCTGGCCCTTGGCCTGCAGCGCCGCCTTGCCGATGAAATCACGCTCGCTCACCAGGTCGATGGTCCAGGCCAGGCCTGCGTCCAGCGGGTTCACGGAATCGTCCATGTCCTGGCCGTAGAGGTTCATGCCGGCTTCCAGGCGCAGCGTGTCGCGCGCGCCCAGGCCTGCCGGTTTGATGCCTGCTGCGGCAAAGGCGTTCCACAGCGCTTCGGCCTTGTTGGCGGCAACGCCGATCTCGAAACCGTCTTCGCCCGTGTAGCCGGTGCGCGCCACCATGGCTTCGCCGAACTTCGTGTTCGGCACCAGGGCCACATTGAACGGCTTCATCTCGGCCGTGGCTTCCTTCGCTTCCGGCAGCACTTCCCATGCCTTGGCGCGCGCGTTCGGACCCTGCACGGCGATCAGCGCCATGGCATTGGCGCCGTCGCGGCGCTGGGTGATGGTGAGGTTGCCCTTGTTCTGGGCCTGCATCCACGCCACGTCTTTCTCGGCGGTGCCGGCATTGACCACCAGGCGGAACCAGTTTTCGTTGATGAAGTAGACGATCAGGTCGTCGATCACGCCGCCTTCAGGGTTCAGCATGCAGGAGTAGAGCGCCTTGCCGCTGGCCTGCAGCTTGTCCACGTTATTGGCGAGCAGGTGGCGCAGGAAACCGCGCACATCGTCGCCCTTGATATCGACCACGCACATATGGGCCACGTCGAACATGCCGGCATCGTTGCGCACGGCGTTGTGTTCTTCGATCTGGGAGCCGTAGTTGACCGGCATGTCCCAGCCGCCGAAATCGACCATGCGGGCGCCGAGCGCGCGGTGTGCGTTATTGAGTGGTGTGGCTTTGAGCGTCATGACTACCTCGGTCCAGGGTTGGGGTTAACAGAACATGCACGGAGAAGCTGACAAGCCTTTTCCACAATGATCGCTGACCCCTCTGTCCTTGGTACCTGAGAGATAACGGGAATTTCGCACTAAGGCAAAGCTCCCGCACGCCCCTTCGGTGGGCTGCGAACGCAGCCGCTCTCCAGAGTTCCTGCCCGCTTCGCGGACGCCTGACCGGTCCTTTTGCCTGAGAGTTTTTGGGTGGTGCCCCTTCGGCGGCCGCGGGTAGCAGCGCTCTCCCGGTCAAGACTGCGGAATATATGCCAGAAGGGCATTTATGTCAATCTGCGGGAGGGCGGATCACCTACTGTGCTGCCCCCAAAAAGTGCCTTTGCTAGAATGAAGCCCTCTATGTCGAAAGTACAGCCATGAGCGAAGATAAACATAAATTGGACGGAGCCGCCTGGTACACATTGTCGGGTGACGTGAACAGCGATATGGTGCACCGCGTGTTCGATGCGGTAGCAGACATGACGGAAGACGGCGTTGAGACCGCCCACATCCTGCTGCAGTCCAATGGCGGCTACGTGAGCGATGGCCTCTGCCTCTACAACTACCTGCGCAACCTGCCCATCAAGATCGTGATGTACAACGGCGGGGCTGTGGCCTCGATTGCCGTGATTCTCTACCTCAGCGGCGAGGAGCGCTACGCCAGCGAGACCGCGCGCTTCATGGTGCATAAGTCGCATGCCAGCGCGCCATCCGGCGCCCGTCCCGACGCGCTGCGCATCATTGTCGAGGGCCTGCAGGCCGACGACGCGCGCACCGAATCCATCCTGCGCGAACACCTCACGCTGGATGACCAGCACTGGGCCGTGCATGCCTATTCCGACCTCCACCTCACTGCGCGCGAAGCGCACAAGGTAGGGCTGGTGCAGGACGTGATCGACTTCAAACCGCCGCCCGGCAAACGCGTTACGAACATCTGAAAATTGGGGACAGACCCGGATTTTCGGTTGTGCCGAAATCCGGGTCTGTCCCCAATTAATCAGCGCTTGCCGCCGCGCGAGCCCGACGACTTGTTGCCGTCGTTTTTGTGGCTCTGGCGGCCTGCTTCTGCGTGCTGCTCAGGAGTGCCGCCCTGGGTGCCACCCGAACGCGAACCCTGGTTGCCGGACTGCTTCGAGCTGCCGGAAGAGGACGAGCCTTGCTTGTTACCACCGCGTTGATTCGAGGCCATTTTGCATTTCCTTTCAGAAAGAATGTTAAAAGTCACTCGCCGCAAGCGCTGCTGTGAAGCGGCTTAGCGCGGCTGGTTTCGCTACGCTCAACCGTTTCGCAGATGCGTTTTCGGTAGCGAAATGATGCGATTTTGCTCAGGTCCCGAATATCAGAGTTCGCGCAGAAGCCATGTAGGATAAAACCTTGCTGGCCGCTTCTCCTGATGAGCAGCCATTTGACAATTTTTCGACAAATTCCAACATTTTTTCGAAAAGTTTCTACAGTTATATTGCCATGTGGAAATTATCTGCCAGAATAAGACGAGACGCGTCCCTCTCTCTTTTCCGGCTTTCGACATGCACGCAGTTCCCGCTCCTGTTCCCAGCGCCCGCGCGGCGGTTTCGGCAAGGCTCGCCTTGCTGGAAGGGCTCATTGCGACCGTCCTGCAGCACTTCAACACGCAGTTCGGCGGCTTCGCCACAGAGCTGGCCGGCGCCCTGGTGGACGGCACCGATATGGGCGGCGATGTGGGCATGGTGCAGCTGCGCATTCGTGCCGGTAACCTGCTGCGCAACCGCCATTTCGCCTTCCTGCACCTGGCAGCGGCGGCGCTGGAAAAAGGTCTGCGCCTGGAATTCGCGCAGCTCGGCCCGAAGGTGGTGCGTCCGCCTGAAGGCGAGCCGCTGTCGCTGGTGCCGTATGAGGTGATGGACGAGAAGGTCACGCTGTCCGCCGTCTGCAAGCCTTTCGACCTGCAGTATTCCGATACCATCGCCACGCTGAACGTGCGCCTGGCCTTCATGATGGATCGCTCCATCCTGCGCGCAGGCCAGAATCCTTTTCGTCCGGAGGTGTTCATCGGGGCCCTGCAGCAGGCCTGGCTCTCCTTCAATCCGGAAGAGGAGGCTGCGGGTCTGCTCCTGGCGATGCTCAAGCCGGGCCTGATGCTGGACCTGGCGCCGCTGTATGAGGCATTGAACCTGTCCTTGCAGCGCAAGGGCGTATTGCCCGGCGATGTAGACCGCGCCCGCAGCCGCCGTTCGGATTCGCACGACGCATCGGGCGCCCGCAAACGCCAGCAGGACGAGGCACTGGCGGGCCAGCTGCGCCAGCTTTTCGCACGCGGCGCCGACGATGCGCTGGCCGGCATGGACCTGAACCTTCCAGCTCACGCGCTGGCGCCGGCCGATCCCAATGCACCGCCCCCGCCATGGGCCGCCGCCGCAGCCACGCGCCGTGCGCGCGACGGCGTGGCGCGGCAAACGCCGAGAACGGCAGCGAGCGACGACGGCGGCCCACCGCCGGCAGGCGGCGCTTACGTCCATATCGACAGCGCAGCGCGCGAGCACCTGATGGCCTACCTGGGCTGGATGCAGCGCGAGGCGCAGCACGCGCAGCCGGCTGATAGGTCCACGCGGCCCGCGGTGCCGCACAATGTCATCTACCTGCCCGCCATCAAGCAGGGTGCACCGCGTGGCTCGCTCACCCACGTCGACGAAAGCACCATCGACCTGCTGACGGCCGTTTTCGAAACCGTCTTCCGCGACCAGAACATCGCGAAGGAAATCCGCGAGCTGGTCCTGCTGCTGCAGGTGCCGGTGCTGAAGGCCGCGCTGGCCGACAAGGATTTCTTCTTCCAGGAGTCGCATCCCGCCCGCCGCCTGATCGAACTGCTGTCGAAGATGGGCTGGGAACAGCGCAAGGACAGCGAAGACCCGCTTTACCAGGCGATGCAGCGCTCCGTCGAACGCATCGGCCGCGATCCGGAGCAGGAACTGCAGGTGTTCACGGAAGCGGTGGACGAACTCGAACAGACGATCCGGCAGGACGAGCAGGCAGCCGAACAGGCCATCGCCGAACCGATCGCCGCCGCGCTGAACCAGGAAAAGCGCACCGCTGCCCAGCGCAGCGCAAAGGAGGCCGTGGCGATGCGCATCGGCACCGGCGAAGTGGTGGCCGTGGTGGAAGCCTTCCTGGAAAACAAATGGACCGACGTGCTGACGCTGGCCTACACGGTGGAAGACGAAAAGCCCGGCGCCGTCAAACACGCCACGGCCGCGATGGATGACCTGGTGTGGAGCGTAAAGCCGAAAATCTCGCCGCAGGAACGCAAGGACCTGATCGCAAAGCTCCCCGGCCTGCTGGCCCGCCTGAACAAATGGCTGGACGCCATCAAGTGGCAGGACGCAGACCGCCTGCGCTTCTTCGCCGAACTCGCCGAATGCCACGCTTCCATTGTCCGCGCGCCGGTGGAACTGTCTCCTGAACGCCAGCTCGAACTGTCGATGCAGGCTGCGCAGCAAGCCGCCGAACGCCGCGAGGCGATGAAGGAGCGTGTGATGGAAGCGAAGGACGAAGAGCAGGGCGTGCTGGCAAGCCTTGCACGCGGCATGTGGCTGGAATTCGAGCAGGAAGGCGCAGAGCCGCGCAAGGTCAAGCTGGCGTGGATAAGCCCGCTGCGCACGCTGTTCATCTTCTCCACGCGCGGCCGCGAAGAAGCATTCACGCTATCGGGCGAAGAGCTGGCGCGCAGGTTCGAGGCGAACAAGGTGCGCATCGCCAGCACGGACGGCGTGGTGGGCCGTGCGCTGTCTCAGGCCTTGGGCGCAGCCAGCAATGAGGAAATCAGCCCGTCCGCGGCATCCTCGATGTAATCGAGCACCGTGTCGAAACCCTGGGCGCCGCCGTAATACGGGTCCGGCACCACGCGCGAGCCGGAGCGCGACGCATATTCCATGAACAGCTTCAGCTTATGCCTGTGCTGCGGCGGGCAGGAACGCGCCAGCAGCGCCAGGTTGTCCTCGTCCATCGCCAGCACATGGTCGAAGCGGGAGAAATCGTCCGCCGCAACCTGGCGTGCCCGCAATGGAGTGAGATCGTAGCCGCGCTGCGCCGCATGCCGCGCCGAGCGGCCGTCCGGCGCGTCGCCGATGTGGTAGCCATGGGTGCCCGCCGAATCGATATGCAGGTTCAGCCCCGCGGCCGACGCCCGATGCCGGAACACCGCTTCCGCCGTGGGGGACCGGCAGATATTCCCCATGCAGACAAAGAGGACGGAAGTTTTGTGAGCGCTCATTGATGTGCGGTGTTGCTTGATTGAAATGTTCTGTAGTATAACCGCCCGATATGGTTCAATACGGTTCGCTTGCCGTCCGGGCAGCTTGAAAGAGGAAGGTACGGGAATGCAGAGTTGGTGGAGTGCTGTCAGTGTCCTCGGCAGCCTTGCCGTCACAGGCCCGCTGGGCGTGGCGATTGCTTTATGGCTGGTGGCCGGCCGTTCGTGGCGGCTGACGGCAACGTGGGTAGTGCTGTTCGGCGCCGGCATGGCGCTGGTGGTGGCAACCAAAGTGGCCTTCATCGGCTGGGGTGTGGGCATTCCGGAGGCTCAGTTCGCGGGCCTGAGCGGCCATGCGATGCGCGCCTGCGCCGTTTTTCCCGTCGCTTTCTATCTCGCTTTCCGCCAGGCGCAGCCTGCGTGGCGGCGCGGCGCCTTTGTGGTAGGCGTGCTGCTGGCGGCGCTGGTCAGCTATTCGCGCCTGCCGGTGCTGGCACATTCCGCTTCCGAAGTGGTGCTGGGCGCCGGCGTTGGCTATGCCGTCGCTGCTGCCTTCATCATGCTGTCGCGCGCCGACCATCCGGCCCTGATCGGGCGCGTGCTGGCCGCGCTTTGCATCCCGGTGCTGCTGCTGGCGCCGCACGCCGAGCCGGTGCCCACCGAGCGCTGGATGACGCAGCTGGCGCTTTACCTGTCGGGCCACGACAAGCCGCACCACCGCAGCTGGCAGCTTGGCCCGCAGCGCCGCCCGGCCATGTAATGCGAAAATGGCCAGATTCGTCATGCGAAATGGTATGATTATCCACTTTTCCAATCATGCCTGACCGGGCGAAGAACTGATTACAACGTGCGTCTATCTTCCATTAAATTGTCGGGATTTAAGTCGTTCGTCGATCCCACCAATTTCCAGGTGCCGGGCCAGCTGGTCGGCGTGGTAGGTCCCAACGGCTGCGGCAAGTCGAACATTATCGACGCCGTGCGCTGGGTGCTGGGCGAATCGAAGGCTTCGGAACTGCGCGGCGAGTCCATGCAGGACGTTATCTTCAACGGCTCCACGCACCGCAAGCCTGCCGGCCGCGCCTCGGTGGAACTGGTGTTCGATAACCACGACGGCAAGGCTTCCGGCCAGTGGGGGCAGTACGCGGAAATTGCGGTCAAGCGCACGCTGACGCGCGATGGCACGTCTACTTACTACATCAACGGCCAGCCGGTGCGCCGGCGCGACATCCAGGACATCTTCCTCGGCACCGGCCTCGGTCCGCGCGCTTACGCGATCATCGGGCAGGGCATGATTGCGCGGATCATCGAATCGCGCCCGGAAGAACTGCGCGTGTTCCTGGAAGAAGCGGCAGGCGTGTCGAAGTACAAGGAACGCCGCCGGGAAACCGAAAACCGCCTGCACGACACGCGCGAAAACCTGCTGCGCGTGGAAGACATCCTGCGCGAACTGAATTCCAACCTGGAGAAGCTGCAGGGGCAGGCCGAAGTGGCCACGCGTTTCCACCAGCTCTCCGGCGACCAGGAAGAGAAACAAAAGCTCCTCTGGCTGCTGCGCAAAACGGAAGCGCAGAACGAGCAGGCCAAATACTTCCGCGACATGGAGCAGGCGCAGACCGACCTGGAAGAACAGACCGCTAAGCTGCGCCACGTTGAACTGTCGCTGGAGCAGATGCGCCAGGCGCACTTCGCCGTCGGCGACCGCCTGCACCAGGCGCAGGGCCACCTGTACCAGACCAACTCGGAAATCGGCAGCCTCGAAGCGCAGATCAAGTTCGTGATCGAATCGCGCACGCGCTTGCAGCAGCAGCTTGCCACGCTGACGGCGCAGCGCGACCAGTGGCAGCGCCAGGCCGAGGAATATGCAGGCCAGGTGGAAGAGGCCGAGTTCAATCTGGAAGAACTGTCCGCCAAGGTGGAACAGGCGCGCATAATGGCCGAGCAGAAGGCCGAACTGCTGCCCACGCTGGAAGCGGAATGGCGTGAATCGCAGAACAAGAGCACGGAATCGCGCGCCCGCATCATGCAGGCGCAGCAGCAACTCGAACTGGAATCGGCGCACCAGCGCAACGCCAACAACATCCTGAACGGCCTGGCCACGCGCCGCGAACGCCTGATGCAGGAGAAAAACGGCCTGTCGATGCCGGATTCCTCTCATCTGGTGAACCTGAAGATGCAGCTGGAGGAAAAGCAGCAGTCGCTGGAAGAGCAGAACGTGATGCTCGAAGAGGCGATGGAGCAGCAGCCAAGGCTGGAGGAAGAGCGCCAGCAGGCGCAGGCCGCCGTGCAGTCGGAAACGGCCGCCAATGCGCAGCTGGAAGCGCGCCTGAACGCATTGCGTGAATTGCAGGAGCGCGCGCAGACGCAGGGCAAGGTCACGCCATGGCTGCAGAAGCACGAGCTGAACGAGCTGCCGCGCCTGTGGCAGAAGATCCAGATAGAGAACGGCTGGGAAACGGCGATGGAATCGGTGCTGCGCGAGCGCACCTCCGCGCTGCAGGTATCGAATATTGAATGGGCCAAGCACTTCTTCAGCGATGCGCCGCCGGCCAAGCTGGCGCTGTTCGCGCCGCTGACTTCCGCGCCCGCCGCCGCTGCCGAACAGGCGGGCCTGAACCCTTTCATCAATCTGCTGAAACTGAATGATCCGGGCCTGCGCGGGGTGCTGCAGGACTGGCTGCACAACGTCTTCATTGCGGAAGACGCGGCAGAAGCCTTCATGGCGCGCGGTACCTTGCCTGCGGGTGGCAGCTTCATCACGAAGCAGGGCCATGTCATTTCGCAGTCCAGCGTGCGTTTCTACGCAGCGGATGCGGAGCAGGAAGGCATGCTGGGCCGCCAGCAGGAAATCGACAACATCACCAAGCAGCTGCGTGCGCAGTCCATGCTGGCCGAGGAAGCGCGCGCGCGTTCGGTGCGTGCCGATGCCGCGCTGTCTAACCACAGCCGCAACCTGATCGAGCTACGCGCGAAGACGCAGAGCCTGACTTCTTCCGTGCACACCCTGCAGCTGGAAGTGGTGAAACTGTCCGAAATCGAAGCGCGCTTCAACCAGCGCAGCGGCCAGATCGAAGCCGATCTCGCCGAGATCGCGGCGCAGGAGCAGGAGCAGATGCAGGTCAAGCTCGAATCGGAAGAGAAGTTCGAGCAGCTTGATATGGAGCTGGGCAACCTGCAGGGCGAGCATGAGGAAGGGCAGACCGCCTTCCTGCTCAAGGAACAGCGCCTGGCGGATGCGCGCGAAGCGCTGCGCGAGCTGGAACGCAAGGCGCAGGAGGCGGAATTCGCCGAGAAGTCGGCACGCAGCCGCATTGAGGAACTGCGCCGCAATATCGCCACCGCGCAGCAGCAGGTGCAGCAGGTTGGCGAAAGCCTGCGCGCCGGCCAGAGCGAGCTGGAGACGCTGGAAGCGGGCACCGCCAACGAAGGCCTGCAGGAGCTGCTGGACCGCCGCACGCAGCAGGAAAAAGCGCTGTCTGATGCGCGCCATGAGTTGGACCAGATCACGCAGCAGCTGCGCCACGCGGAAGACGCGCGCATGCAGGCTGAACGCAGCCTGCAGCCGCAGCGCGACAAGATCACCGAAATGCAGCTGAAGGAACAGGCCGCGCGCCTGAACCAGGAACAGTTCGCACAGCAGCTGGCGGAAGTGCAGGCCGACGAAGCCGCGCTGGCCGAGAAGCTGCATCCGGACCTGAAGGCGTCCTATCTGCAAGGCGAGGTAACGCGCCTGACCAACGCCATTGCAGCGCTGGGCGCTGTCAACCTGGCAGCACTGGACGAACTGGCGCAGGCTTCCGAGCGCAAGAACTTCCTCGATTCGCAGAATGCCGACCTCACGGAAGCGATCAACACGCTGGAAGATGCGATCACGAAGATCGACAAGGAAACCCGCGACCTGCTGCAGGAAACCTTCGACCGCGTGAACGGCCACTTCTCCGAGCTGTTCCCGATCCTGTTCGGCGGCGGCCAGGCCAAGCTGATCATGACGGGCGACGAAATCCTGGACTCCGGCGTGCAGGTCATGGCCCAGCCGCCGGGCAAGAAGAACGCTACCATCCACCTGCTGTCCGGCGGCGAAAAAGCGCTGACCGCAACGGCGCTGGTGTTCTCCATGTTCCGCCTGAATCCCGCGCCGTTCTGCCTGCTCGACGAGGTCGATGCACCGCTGGACGACGCCAATACGGAGCGCTTCTGCCGCATGGTGAAGCGCATGTCCGACCAGACCCAATTCCTCTTCATCTCGCACAACAAGATTGCGATGGAGATGGCCAATCAACTGATCGGTGTGACGATGCAGGAGCAGGGCGTATCGCGCATCGTGGCGGTGGACATGGAAGCCGCCGCCCACTTCGCTACCGAGGCACAAGCAGCATGACAGATCTTCAATTAAGTTTGATCGCAGCCGGCGGCGTATTCATCGTCGGTGTTTTCTCGTACAACAAATGGCAGGAATACAAGGCCAAGAAGAGCGTGGAGCGCGCCTTCGCCTCCGAGCACGATGACGTGCTGATGCGCAGCGGCGAAGCCCCGGTCTATGATGGCGTGGACCGCAGCGAACCAAGCTTCTCGCTTGACGACGTGCCCATGGTGGACGGCGGCTCCGGCGCCTATGCCACGCCTGAACATGGCGCTCCGGCCGTGGCCCCGGGCATTACTGAGGATGCGGCTCCGGCAGCGCCGGTGCGCAGCGCCGATGCAGGCGTGCCACCCTCCGAGCTGGCCACCAGCCTGGTCGATCCGCTGATTGACTGCCTGCTGCCGCTGGAACTGGAAGCGCCGATCCGCGGCGACAAGCTGCTCCCGGTGCTGCAGAAGCTGCGCTTTGTGGGCAGCAAGCCGGTGCACTTCATCGGCTACGCCGTGAGCGGCGACTGGGAGCCAATTACGCACGGCACCGTGTACACCAAATTGCAGGGCGGCGTGCAGCTGGCCAGCCGCACTACGGCCCTGAACGAACTTGAATACTCGGAACTGGTGACGCGCCTGCGCGGCATCTCCGATGAAATCGGCGCCGAGCCGCAGATTCCTGACATGATCGAAGTGATGGGCGAAGCCAAAACGCTGCACCGTTTTGTCGCCAGCCATGACGCGCAGCTGGGTGTCAACCTCGCGACCAACGGCGCGCCCTGGGCCATCACCACCCTGATCGGCGCGCTGGAGAAGCAGGGCTTCGACGTGCGTCCCGATGGCCGCTACGTGATGCCGGACGGCGACGGCGGCCACCTGTTCTCGCTGTCCACCAATGTCTCCCCGGCGGAAGAAACCACGCCGCGCCTCACGCTGCTGCTGGACGTGCCATGCGTGGCGCCTGCGCGCGACGGCTTCGGCGCCATGGTGGCTTGCGCCAAGTCGCTCGTGGCGCGCCTCGACGCGACCATTGTGGACGACTACAACCAGCCGCTGAGCGACGAGGCCCTGGCCGAAATCGCGGGCCAGGTGAAGGACTTCTACGCCGATATGGAAGCGTCGGACATCCCGGCCGGATCCACCCGCGCGCTGCGCCTGTTCAGCTGAGAGGCGTGGCATGAAAGAAATGACACCGGCGGAGCGCGTTGAATGGCTCACGGCGGAGCTGAACCGTCACCTTCACGCCTACCACGTGCTCGACGCGCCGACGATTCCGGACGCGGAATACGACAAGCTCTTTATCGAGCTGCAGCAGCTGGAAGCCGCGCATCCCGAACTGCAGGCGCCGGATTCGCCGACCCTGCGCGTGGGCGCGCCGCCGCTGGCCGCGTTCGACGCGGTGACGCACGCAGTGCCCATGCTCTCACTGAACAACGGCTTCACCGATGAAGACATCGAGAACTTCGACCGCCGCGTGCGCGACGGCCTCGACGCCGTGCAGGTGGACTATGCCGCCGAAGTGAAGTTCGATGGCCTGGCCATCAACCTGCGCTACGAAAACGGCATCTTCGTGCAGGCTGCCACGCGCGGCGACGGCTACACCGGCGAGGACGTGAGCGCGAATATCCGCACCATCAAGGCTATTCCGCTGCGCCTGCACGGCGCCAATGTGCCGGCCGTGCTGGAAGTGCGCGGCGAGGTGCTGATGTTCAAGGCCGATTTTGCGGCAATGAATGCACGCCAGCGCGAGCTGGGCCAGAAAGAATTCGTCAATCCGCGCAATGCCGCAGCGGGCGCGCTGCGCCAGCTCGATTCGCGCATCACGGCCTCACGCAACCTGCGCTTCTTCGCCTACGGCATCGGCGAGTTGAAGGGAGCGGATATGCCCGCCACCCATTCCGCGCTGCTGGACTGGTACGAAAAGCTCGGCCTGCCGGTGGCGAAGGAACGCGCTGTGGTGCGTGGCATGGAAGGCCTGCTGGCCTACTATGCAAAGATTGGCGCAGGCCGTCCGTCCATGCCCTACGAGATTGACGGCGTGGTATACAAGACCAACCGCGTGGAAGACCAGCGTGCGCTGGGCTTCGTTTCGCGCGCGCCGCGTTTCGCGCTGGCCCACAAATTCCCTGCAGAAGAAGCGACGACGATGGTACAGGCCATTGACGTGCAGGTGGGGCGTACAGGCGCCATAACACCGGTGGCGCGCCTGGAGCCCGTATTCGTCGGCGGCGTTACCGTCACCAACGCCACGCTGCACAACGAAGACGAGGTCCGCCGCAAGGACGTGCGGATTGGCGACACCGTCATCGTGCGCCGCGCGGGCGATGTGATTCCTGAAGTGCTGGCCGTGGTGCTGGAGAAGCGCCCCTCGCCGGAACCGGCCGCCTACGTGCTGCCGAAAACCTGCCCGGTCTGCGGCTCGCATGTGGTGCGGGAAGAGGGCGAGGCGATTGCACGCTGCTCCGGTGGCCTGATCTGCTCCGCCCAGCGCAAGGAGGCAATCCGCCACTTCGCCGGCCGCCGCATGATGGATATCGAAGGCCTGGGCGACCGCTATATCGACAACCTGGTCGAGTGCAACCTGATTCACGGCGTGGCTGACCTGTACAAACTCACGCAGGCCGACCTGCTGAACATGAAGCGTCTTGCCGACGAGCGAGAAGGCGTCACGCCGGAAACGGTCCAGCAAGGGAAGATCGCCACCAAGTGGGCGGACAATCTGCTGGAGGCCATTGCCGCCAGCAAGAAGCCGCCGCTGGAACGCCTGCTGTTCGCGCTCGGCATTCGCCACGTGGGCGAATCGACGGCGAAAACGCTGGCCGACTGGCTGGGCAAATTCGAACTGGTGCGCCGTGCCCCGGGAGCATTGCTGCGCGTGCTGCCGGATATCGGTGGTACGGTAGCCGAATCCATTGCTGATTTCTTCGCCGAGGAAAAGAACCAGCAGGCCATTGATGCGCTGCTGGCCGCAGGCGTCGAGCCGCAAGGTGAACATCCGCCGAAAGCCGCGCTGCGCGAGAAGCTGGAACCGGTGAAGCTGCTGGCTTCACTGGGCATTCCAAAACTGACCGAACCGCGCGCCAAGCAGCTGATGGAGCAGGGCGTAACGCTGGAAGCGCTGGCCTGGCTGAAAGTATTTGACGTATTCGGCCTGCCTGCAGCGGTGGCAGGCGCGCTGGAAGAATGGATGCAGTCGAAAGCCAACCGCGACAAGCTGATTGCACTGGACGCACTGCGCACCGAACTGCTGGCGCAGCTGCCGGAAGTGGCGGAGGCGGAAGGCGCCATGACGGGCAAGACCTTCGTGCTGACAGGTACGCTGCCGACCATGAGCCGTGATGCGGCCCAGGCATTGATCGAGCAGGCGGGTGGCAAGGTTTCCGGTTCGGTATCGAAGAAAACATCGTATGTGGTCGCGGGCGCCGAAGCAGGCAGCAAGCTCGCCAAAGCCGAAGAGCTCGGCGTTACCATCCTGGACGAAGCTGGCCTGCTCGCTTTGCTGGGCAAAACGGAATAAGAATGGGACAAGTCAAAAAAGCCGTATTCCCGGTGGCGGGCCTCGGCAGCCGCTTCCTTCCTGCGACCAAGGCGCAGCCCAAGGAAATGCTGCCCATCGTGGACAAGCCGCTGATCCAGTACGCAGTGGAAGAAGCCGTCGCTGCGGGCATCACGGACCTGATCTTCATCACTGGCCGCAACAAGCGCGCCATCGAAGACCATTTCGACAAGGCCTACGAGCTGGAAGCCGAACTGGAAGCGCACAACAAACAAGCCTTGCTCGAATTAGTGCGCAACGTGATTCCAAAGCACGTAAACTGCATCTATATCCGCCAGCCGGCGCCGCTGGGTCTTGGCCATGCGGTACTGTGCGCGAAGCCCATCGTGGGCAGCGAACCATTCGCCGTGCTGCTGGCGGACGATTTCATGGACACGCCTGACGGCGCGAAGCCGGTGCTGGCCCAGATGGCGCAGCAGTACGAATTCGAACGCGCCAGCCTGCTGGCCGTGCAGGACGTGCCGCGCGAGCACACCCGCCAATACGGCATTGTGAGCGCCAGCAGCTACCGCGACCGGCTGGAGCTGGTTGCAGGCATCGTCGAGAAGCCCGCGCCGGAAAAAGCGCCATCTACGCTGGCCGTGGTGGGGCGCTATGTGCTCTCCAACCGCATCTTCGAGTTTCTCGAAAAAATCGGGGCGGGCGCCGGCGGCGAAATCCAGCTCACCGACGGCATCGCGCAGCTGCTGCAGCATGAGCGCGTGCTGGCTTACCGCTACGATGGCCAGCGCTACGACTGCGGCTCGAAACTGGGCTACCTGAAAGCCACCGTCGCCATGGGCCTCAAGCACCCGGAAACGGGCGAGGGCTTCCGCGAATTCATGGGGACATACAATGGCCGTACGTGAAATCCTGAAAATGGGCGATCCGCGCCTGCTCCGCGTAGCCGAACCGGTACGCGAGTTCGATACTCCTGAACTGCACGCGCTGATCGCCGACATGTTCGACACCATGCATGCCGCGAACGGCGCAGGCCTCGCTGCACCTCAGATCGGCGTCAACCTGCAGCTGGTGATTTACGGCTTCAAATCCAACACCCGCTACCCGGATGCACCGCAGGTGCCGGAAACGGTATTGATCAATCCCGTGCTCACGCCGATCACGGACGACAAGGAAGAAGGCTTCGAAGGCTGCCTGTCCGTGCCGGGCCTGCGCGGCGTGGTGCCGCGCTACAAGCGCCTGCACTATGAAGGCTTCGACCAGTACGGCACGCGCATCGTGCGCGATGCGGACGATTTCCACGCCCGCGTGGTGCAGCACGAAGTCGATCACCTGCACGGCATTCTCTACCCGATGCGCATTACCGACTTCTCGCGCTTCGGCTTCACATCGGTCATGTTCCCGGACATGGACCCGAACGACGACGACTGACACCACGTTGCAAGTACGCACAGAACATTGGCGTACGGGCAAATCTGGCGTAATATCCCGGCCAGCTTAACCCTTACATAACGAACGGAGCCCACAGGATGAATCAACCGTCGTCGTCGAATCCGCTGGAGTTCAGTATCCGGGGCATCATCCTCGGTATTCTGATTACTTTGGTCTTTACGGCCGCCCAGGTCTACCTGGGCCTGAAAGTCGGCCTCACTTTCGCCACCTCCATCCCAGCCGCTGTGATCTCGATGGCGCTCCTCAGCGCCTTTAAAGACGCGACCATCCAGGAGAACAATATCGTCCAGACCATCGCTTCGGCGGCGGGCACGCTGGCATCGGTGATTTTCGTGGTGCCCGGCCTGCTGATGATCGGCTGGTGGGCCGAGGTTCCGTTCTGGCCGACCTTCGGCGCCTGCGCCATCGGCGGCGTGCTGGGCGTGATGTATACGATGCCGCTGCGCCGCGCGCTGGTGTCGCAATCCACGCTGCCATATCCTGAAGGCGTGGCCGCTGCGGAAGTGCTGAAAGTCGGCACCGCCTCGCGCTCCGGCGCACAGGAAGGCAAGGCCGGCCTGAAGGCTGTGGTGCTGGGCACCCTGGCATCGGCCTTCTTCGCCCTGCTGGCAGCCATGAAATTCATCGCCGGCGAAGTCTCCCATTACTTCCGCTTCGGCGCCGGCACTGGCGCCACCGGTCTTGGCGCATCGGGTTCGCTGGCCCTGATCGGCGCCGGCCACCTGATGGGCATCACCGTCGGTATTGCTATGCTGGCGGGCCTGATCATCGCCTGGGCGATCCTGGTGCCTATCCTCACTTCCATCACCCCGATCGCAGAAGGCGCTGCCGCTGCCGACCACGCGCTGCGCGTGTGGAGCACCCAGGTGCGCATGATGGGCGCAGGCACCATCGGCGCGGCCGCAATCATCACGCTGGCCACGCTGGCCAAGCCTGTTATCGGCGGCCTGAAATCCGCGCTGGCTGCAAGCGCTGCCTCCAAGGCCGGCGGCGCCGGCCTGCCGCGTGAAGACCGCGACATGCCGATCTTCATCGTCGGCCTGGTCACCCTGATCGCCATGGTGCCTGCGGGCTGGCTGCTGGCTTCCTTCCTGTCCGGCGGTCCGCTGGAATCGATCTCCACGCCGCTGATCGCTGTGGGCATCGCCTACATCCTGATCGCAGGCATGCTGGCGGCCGCCGTCTGCGGCTATATGGCGGGCCTGATCGGCTCCTCCAATTCGCCGGTATCCGGCCTCGCCATCCTCACCGTGCTTGGCGCGGCGCTGAGCGTGGGCATGGTCGGCCGCCACATCATGGGCCCGGACACCGCGCAGGCCATGATCGCCTTTGCGCTGTTTGTCACCACCGTGGTGCTGGCCGTTGCCGTGATCGGTAACGACAACCTGCAGGACCTGAAAACCGGCCAGCTGGTTGGCGCAACCCCATGGAAGCAGCAGACTGCACTGATCATCGGCGTGTTCGCTGGTTCCTGCGTGGTGCCGCCTGTGCTGGAAATGCTGAACCACGCCTACGGCTTCGCGGGCGCTCCAAACCAGAACGCCATTTCGGATACGCCGCTGGCCGCGCCACAGGCCACGCTGATCTCCACGCTGGCGCGCGGCGTGATCGGCGGCGAGCTGCCATGGCACCTCATCGGCTACGGCACGCTGATCGGCCTGGCGCTGGTGGCTTTCGACTTTGTGCTGAAGCGCGCATCGAACAAGAAATACAGCCTGCCGCCGCTGGGCGTGGGCCTCGCCATCTACCTGCCGTCGGCTGTGACGGCGCCGGTGGTGGTGGGCGCGCTGGGCGGCTACTTCTTCGAGAAAGCCATGCGCAGCAAGACCTACGGCGAAGCGGCCAACCGCGTTGCGGTGCTGGTGATGTCCGGCTTCATCGTGGGCGAGAGCCTGTTCAATGTGGCGCTGGCGGGCCTGATCATTGCCACCGGCACCGGCGAACCGCTGGCCTTCGGCAAGGGCGTTGAAGAGAGCATCGGCATGATGATCGCGATCGCCGTGGCTGCGGCCATCGTTGTAACGCTGTACCGCTGGTCCGCCAACTCGGCGCGCCGCATCGAAAGCTGATTCACATGGCGGCGCTCGACCTCCTGCGCGCCGCCGCTGAAGCTCTCAGCCTGCTGGCAGCTGCACCCTGGGTGCTGCTGCTGGCGGCGGCAGTCTTCCTGCTGCTGGCTGAGGGGCTGATGTTCATTCCCCGCGTCGGTTTCATCCTCAAGCTCTGCATCGGCAGCCTGCTTGCCGCGCAGATGCTGGTGCTGTTCAAGGTTGCCGCGCTCGGCGAACCGCCCGAGCTGCGCACGCTGTTCGAAGCCGTTTATCTCCCCCTCGATTCCATGCTGGTGCTGTGCCTGTGCGCTTTGCTGCCTTTTGGCGCAGGCCTCGCAGTGCTCGCGCTGCGCAAGAAGGGCAGTGCAGGCTACTTCTTCGGCAACATCCTGCGCCAGCCGCCGCCGGCACCGGGTGATTTCATCGCCTTCAAGCTGGCAATGCATCTTGTGGCGGCGCCGTTCACCTTCGTGGCAGCCGCCATGGTGCTCAAGGGCCATCACGGCTGGAACGCACTGGAACAAGGCCTCATTGCAGCGCTGCTGTACTGGCAGGCGCCGTTGGCACTGATGCTGCTGTCGATGGCCTTCGAATGGCTGATGTCCCGCCTGCAAGGGCTGCTGCAGCCGCGCGCCTTCGCCGTCATCTCGCTGCCGCTGCTGCTGGCCTACGTGTTGCTGCTGTTCGCCTTCACCTACACGCTGTCCGTGAAGGCATTCGGCCTCTAAAGCATCAGCCTTTCGAGTTCCGCGGCGGGTAAGGGCTTGCTGAACAGGTAGCCCTGGTAGCGGTTGCAGCCAAAGGTTTCCAGCATTTCCCGCTGGGCTTCCGTTTCCACACCCTCGGCGATCACGTCGAGGCTCAGGCTGTGCGCCATGGCGATGATGGTGCGCACGATGGCCTGGTCGCCTTCGTTGTCCACCAGTTCGCGCACGAAGGACTGGTCGATCTTGAGCTGTTCCAGTGGCAGCTTCTTGAGATACTGCAGCGAGGAATAGCCGGTGCCGAAATCGTCCAGCGCGAAGCTGAGGCCTGCATCGCGCAGTGCTGCCATGCTGGCGATGGTTTCCGGCGTGTTCTCGATCAGCACACCCTCCGTCAGCTCCAGCTTGAGGTGGCGCGGCCGCACGCCGTGCCGTTCCAGCGCCGCGAGGACGCTGCTGCGGAAGCCGCTCTCGCGGAACTGGCGCGCGCTGACGTTGACGGCCACCACCAGGCCGCGCGTCTCGGGCCTGAGCTGCCAGGCTGCCAGCTGTTTGCAGGCCGCATCCAGCGCCCAGTTGCCGATGCTCGCAATCAGGCCCAGTTCCTCCGCCAGCGGAATGAACTGCGAAGGAGGAACGAAGCCGTGGCCCGGCTTGTTCCAGCGGATCAGGGCTTCCGCGCCCACCGGGCCGATGATGCGGTCCACCTGCACCTGGTAATACAGCTCGAACTCCTCGTTCTCGATAGCCAGGCGAAGATCGCTTTCCAGCTGCGCCTTGGCGGCGATCTTCAACTGCATCTCATGGTCGAAGAAGCACATGGTATTGCGGCCGGAGCGCTTTGCCTGGTACATGGCGATATCGGCCTGCATCAGCAGTTCGTCCGGCGTCTGCTGGCTGTCATGGAACAGCGTGGCGCCGATAGTAGGTGTGCTGTGGCAGGTGTGCGATGCGAGGCGGTAGGGCGCATTCAACTCGGCCAGAATCTTGTTGCAGATGGACTTGGTCTGCGCCGCGGCCTCCACCGCCGACGGGCCGAGGTCTTCGATGATGAGCACGAATTCGTCGCCGCCCAGCCGCGCCACGGTATCCGATTCGCGCACGCAGCTGGCAAGCCGCTGCGCCACATGCTGCAGCAGCAGGTCGCCGATGGAGTGGCCCAGCGTGTCATTCAGCGTCTTGAAGTTGTCGAGGTCAAGAAAGAGCAGGGCGCCGTGCATGCTGTGGCGGTGGATGGCCGAGATGGCGTGTTTCAGGCGGTCCAGGAACAGCCGCCGGTTGGGCAGGCGCGTGAGCGGATCGTAGAAGGCCAGGCTGCGGATCTCGTCGCTGGCCGCCTTGCTTACCGTGATGTCGGTGAAGGTCGCCACATAGTGCGTCACCACCCCGCCGCCCACGACGGCGGCAATCGACAGCCATTCCGGATAGATCTCGCCGTTCTTGCGGCGGTTCCAGATCTCGCCCGCCCACATGCCTTTGGCGCCGATGGCATCCCACATGGCCCGGTAAAAGCCCGCATCATGCTTGCCCGAGCTGAGGATAGCGGGCGTATGGCCCAGCACCTCGGCCTCCGCGTAGCCGGTGATCCCGCTGAAGGCGCTGTTCACCTGCACAATGCGGCCGCGTGCATCCGTCACCATCATCCCCTGTGGAGACTCGAAAGCGATGGCGGCAATGTTCAGGCGTTCTTCATTGCGCTTGCGCTGGGTGATGTCGTGATGGCACACCACAGCGCCCTGGCAGCCCCCGGCGAGGGAAGTCACCGTCATGGCAAACCACCGTTCGTGCCCAGCGAGCGTGCACGCGTATTCCGTGTGGAAGGACGGCACGGCGCCGGCCAGTACGGCATTCACCCCGGCCACCGCTCCCTTTCCGGCCGGGCTGCGGGCCACCGCATCGCCCGCATTGTGGCCGTGGCGGCGCGCGAACTGCTTCCAGGCGGCGTTGGCTTCCAGGATGGCGGCGTGCGGATCCAGCACTGCGATCTGGTCGGGCAGGGTGTCCAGGATGGCGCACACGCCGCGGTCCACCAGCCATGGACAAGCGTGCATGCGGATGGGCTCGTGTCCACCATTGGTGCCTGACCCCAAGGTGGACACGGGCTCGACAGGCTGGTCTGCTATATTCATTGCGGCTCTCCACGTTGACCCCGTACCTTAATGGTGGGAAAGTGGAAAAAGATTGATATAAATCAAAATTCTCTGAGGAAATGCGATGACGCCGCAGTTTGGCCAGGGCACCTGGAATATGGGCGAAGACCCCTCGCGCAGGGCGGCGGAAGTCCGTGCGCTGCAGTTGGGCCTTGATCTCGGCATGACGATGATCGACACCGCCGAGATGTACGCCGATGGCGGCTCCGAAGAGGTGGTGGGCGAGGCGATTGCAGGCCGCCGCTCCCAGGTCTACCTGGTGAGCAAGGTCTATCCGCATAACGCCACCCGGCGCGGCGTGCAGCAGGCCTGCGAACGCAGCCTGAAACGCCTGAAGACCGACTATCTCAATCTCTACCTGCTGCACTGGCGCGGCAATGTGCCGCTGGCCGAGACGCTGGAAGGCTTCGAAGCGCTGAAACGCGCGGGCAAGATCCGCGACTACGGCGTGAGCAACTTCGATGTAGACGATATGGAAGAAGCCCAGGCGCTGCAAGGCGCCGTGGCCGCCAACCAGGTGTGCTACAACTTGCGCCGGCGCGGCATTGAATGGGACTTGCTGCCATGGTGCCGCCGGCGCGGCATTCCCGTCATGGCCTATTCGCCGCTGGAGTCCGACCGCAAGGAGCAGCAGCGCCTGTTCGCCGAGCCCGCGCTGGTACGCCTCGCGCAGCAGCATGGCGCAACGCCCGCCCAGATTGCGTTGGCCTGGCTTGCCCACCAGGAGGGGGTGGTGGCCATTCCCAAGGCGGTGCAAGAGGCACACCTGCGTGCCAACCGCGCCGCACTGGACATCCGCCTCAGCGCCACCGACCTGGCTGCGATTGACCAGGCTTTCCCGCCGCCGCGGCGCAAAATGCCGCTGGATATGCTGTAAATCGCGTTCTGTCGCGTAAATCCGGTGTTTTGTCGCAAGCCCGTCGCCATCCGCTGTGCGGGCGGCTATGCTCAACATGGGCAAATTGTGCCCGCCTCACAGAAAGGTAAGTTCGATGCACCTGACTCCGCGCTACGGCCAGATGGCCGTGATGGCGATGGCTGCAGCCTTCGCCGCCCCCGCCCTTTACGCCCAATCGTTAGACCTCAACACCGACCCCAATAAGCTGGCCGCAGAAACCCTGGGCAAGCAGCCTGGCAGCGTGACGGTTGGCATTGCACGCGGAGCGAGTGAAGTGTTCGGCGCGGCCGGCGACACCGGCGCGGAAGCGGGCAAGCCGGTACTTTACGAGATCGGCTCGATCAGCAAGGTGTTCACCGGCCTGCTGCTGGCACAGGCGGTAGAGAAGGGCGAGCTTTCCCTCGACGACAATCTGGGCAAGCTGCTGGCCGGCGAAGGAAAGCTGCAGCCCGAAGTTGCCGCCATCACCTTGCGCCAGCTGGTCACCCACAGTTCCTGCCTGCCACGCCTGCCGGAAGGGAAATGGACCGACGAAATGCGCGATCCCTACCGCGACGTGAGCCGCGCCATGCTGTGGGACGCGCTGGCCAAAACGAAGTTCAAACAATCGCCGCCCTGCGCTGGCGACTACAGCAACTTCGGCTTCGCCGTACTGGGTGAAGCGCTCTCAGTGCGCTACAAGGCGCCTTGGGAAACGCTGGTCATCGAACGCATCGCTACGCCGCTGGACATGAAGGACACGCTGCAGCACCTGGGCGACAAGCAGGCCCGGTTCGCCAAACCGTGGCGCGGCACGAAGGAATGGTCATCCTGGCAGTTTCAGTCCTTCGCCGGTGCAGGCGCTTTGCGCTCCACCGCGCCGGATATGCTGAAGTTCAGCCGCGCCATGCTCGCCGGCCGCAAGGGGCCGCTGGGCGGCGCCGCCGAACGCGCGTTGCAGCCACTGGGCCGCATGGCCGGTACGGAAATCGGCTACGCCGTCATGATGCGCGGCCCTGCCGAGCGCCGCACCTACTTCCACGGCGGCGCAACGGGCGCCTATAAAGCGCACTGGATGATCCTGCCGGATACTGGTGAGGCCCTGATTGTGCTCGCATCGAACAGCGGCACCGATATCGAAAAAGTGTCGAATGCCGTGATCTCCGAGCGCTACAAGCTCGCCAAGCCGTCCACGCCCGCTGTGGCGCTGTCAAATCCGGACGATTACAACGGCGTGTACCGCGTCAGCCCCAAGCTGGCCATGACCTTCGTGGCGCAAAACGGCACGGTTTATGGCCGCATGACGGGCCAGCTGTTCAATCCACTGACGCCAACCGCCGCCGACACCTTCATCCATGAGCGCTTCGGCGCGGAATTCTCCTTCCGCCGCGAAGACGGCAAAGTGGTAGCCGTTACGCTGCGCCAGCGCGGCAACACGATGGAAGGCAAACGCAGCGACGAAGCCGTGCCCGCACAAGCCATGATGGACGGCGTTACCCAGGAAGCCTTCGGTGGCCGCTACCGCATGATAGAAGACGGCACGCCGGCCGAATTCGAAGTCCGCGTGCGGGATGGCCAGCTGCTGGTCAAACTCGAACAGCAGCCGATGATCGGCGTGCAGCCGGTAGCCGGCAAGCCAGACCGCTTTGCATATGACGTGGTGGAAGCGGAAATTCAGTTCGAGCGCGGCGAAGACAAGAAGATCGTCGCACTGCTGCTGCATCAGAACGGAAGGGTACTGCGCGCCGAACGGCAGGCAGCGCAGTAATCAGGAGGAGAGAATCAGGCGGGCTTGCTCGCCTTGTTCTCTTCCATGGTGGCCATACGTTTGAGGAGACGCTCGATCTCATCTTTCGTATTTTCATCGAGGTTGATGAACATGCAGCCGATCTGCACCTGTTCACCCAGCAGGAAGGACTTGAAGGTGCGCACCGCGCGAATCTCCATGTCCGCCGTAATCACCGTTTCCGGGCCCAGCTCCAGGCGCACGCGTTCCAGCTTGCGCCCGCGCAGCAGGCCGCGTGCTTCGCGCGGCTGCGCGCGCATGGCCACGCCGCCGGATGAGAAGTCATACAGCTGCAGCTCGTAGGATTTGCCGACCAGGACGAACGAGGCCATGAAGTTCGAGCCCAGCGGGGTCTCGAAGCGCGGCGTTTCGCGCCGGTTCAGCACCAGCGCTTTTTCGGGGAAGGGAAGGGTGACCTTGGTCCAGTCGCCGCCGGGGCTGGGCGGCCAGCTTTCCTGGGTCAGCTCCCACTGCATGCGCGCGTCCTTGAACCACGCTACGAAGATCAGGCGGCCGCCGGGCAGGGGATTCGGCTCCACCAGGTCCAGCTCAAATTCGGGCAGCTCAGGGTGCACATAATCGATGCGCGCCATGACCGGCTCTTCCAGGTCCGGGTGGTAGATTGCTACCGCATCGCCGCTGTCGCAAACTTCCGCCAGCGCCTCGCCGATCACGTCTTCCGCCACCAGCTCTTCCGGCGTCGCAGTGACGGGGATCTTCTGCGCCGCATTGCGGACAGTGGGCGGACCTTTTCGATCAAAATTCGCGTTATCGTTCACGGCCAGGCTATTCTTCGCTATAGACAATTACTTCCCCTCTACTTTACAGCTTAAAACGAGTTTTAGCTTGCAAAAAAGAAAGAATAACAGTGTATCTGTGACAATGTCACACGGTTGTTGTAAATCCGTCTATTAGAACCTTTCCTCAGGTAATAGGTAGCGCCACTTGCCCGTAGGCAGCTCGCCCAGTTTGACCTTTCCTATGCGCACCCTTTTGAGCCCGATCACCTTCAGGCCAACCATTTCGCACATCCGGCGGATCTGGCGTTTCTTGCCTTCACGCAACGTGAAGCTTAACTGATCTTCGTTCTGCCAGCGAACTTTTGCTGGCAAAAGCGGTTTCCCGTCCATCCACAGGCCGTGGTTCAGCTTTTTCAGGTCCGAGTCCGGCAGCTTGCCCGGCTCGGAATACTGCACGCGCACCAGGTATTCCTTGTCGATATCCGTATCGTGGCCGATCAGGTGCTTGGCAATGCGGCCGTCCTGGGTAAGCACCAACAGGCCGACCGAATCAATATCGAGGCGCCCCGCAGGCACGAGGCTGCGCAGCTGGGTGGGGTGGAACTGCTCGGGCGCCGTATCGGCCTCCCAGCGGTTTTCCGGCTTGATGAGGGCCACGGCAGGGGTATAGCCGTCCTCGGCCTGGCCGCTCACATAGCCCATAGGCTTGTTGATCAGGATGGTGACGCGCTTGGACTGTTCTGCAGCGGCCTGGCGCTCCACAGTCACTTTCTGGTTTGGATAGACCTTGGTGCCCAGCTCGGACACCACCTTCCCGTCAACCCGCACCCAGCCCTTGGCGATCCATTCATCAGCCTCGCGGCGGGAACACAGGCCCAGTTCGGACATGCGCTTGGACAGGCGTAGCAATTCTTCGGACATCAGACTTTCAAAGCTTCCAGTAAATCGGTTTCAAGCTGGAGCTGGGTGCGCGCGTTGTTCAGCGCCGCCCCATCAACCAGGAATACGTCTTCCACCCGCTCGCCCAGCGTCATGATCTTGGCGGTGTGGAGGTTGACCTTATATTTCGTGAGCACGTTCGCAATCGAATACAGCAGGCCGGTGCGGTCGTTCGCCGCCACGGACAGCAGGTAGTACTGGCCGCGTTCATCCGGCCGCAGGTCCACCGTCGGCTGCACCGGGAAGGTGCGCGAGAGGCGCGACAGGCGGCCCTTGCTCGGCGGCTGCAGCGGCTCATTGGAGTGCAGCAGGTCGCATACCTCATGCTCGATCAGGCTGATGATATCGCGGTAGCTCTTCGCGAAACTCTGCTCGGTGACTAGGAAGGTATCGAGCGCGTAGCCGTGCTTCGTGGTGTGGATCTTCGCATCGAGAATGCTGAAGTTCTTTCGGTCGAAATAGCCGCAGATGCGCGCGAACAGGTCCGGCTGGTCCTTGATGTAGACCGCAATCTGCAGGCCTTCGCCAATCGGCGCAAGGCGGCATTTCACGACGGGCTTCTCGCTATTAAGGCGGTCGTACAGCGCGCGCGTCTGCCAGGCGATATCGGATGCCTCGTGGCGCAGGAAGTAAGCCATGTCCAGTTGCTTCCACAGCGCCTCATGCGCATCCGGCGGCAGGCCGTAGAGGCGCAGCGTGGCGAGGGCTTCCTGCTGGCGGTTCTTCAGTTCGCGGTCTGAATTCGGCGCCTCGCCGCCCAGCACGCGCAAGGTCATCTTGTACAGGTCTTCCAGTAGCTTGCCTTTCCAGGCATTCCACACTTTCGGGCTGGTGCCGCGAATGTCCGCCACCGTGAGCAGATACAGGGCCGTGAGGTGGCGTTCATCGCGCACCGTCTTCGCGAAGTTCTGGATCACGTCTGGATCGGAAAGATCCTGCTTCTGCGCCACCTGCGACATGGTGAGGTGCTGCTCCACGAGGAAGGCCACCAGTTCGGTATCTTCCTCGCTCAGGCCATGGTCCTGGCAGAACTGCGTTACGTCGGCCACGCCCAGCTTGGAGTGGTCGCCGCCACGGCCTTTGGCGATATCGTGGAAGAGGGCAGCCACGTACAGCAGCCATGGCTGCGGGAAGTTCGCCATCAGCTGGCTGCAGAAGGGGTATTCGTGCGCGTGCTCGGACATCGTAAAGCGGCGCATATTCCGCACCACCATCATGATGTGCTGGTCCACCGTGTAGACGTGGAACAGGTCATGCTGCATCTGCCCCACAATCTTGCGGAAGTTCGGCAGGTAGCGGCCCAGGATCGAAAACTCGTTCATGCGTCGCAGCGCGTGAATGATGCCCTGCGGCGCCTGCAGGATACGCAGGAAGTAGGCGCGGTTCACCGGGCTGGCGCGGAAATCATCATCGATCAGGTTACGCGCATTCCACATCGCACGGATGGTGCGCGCCGTCATGCCCTTGATCGCCGGACGTTCGGTCATCAGCACGAACATCTCCAGCAGCGCCGAAGGCGTCTTCTGGAACACATCGTCCGAACTGATATCGATGAAGGCATTCACATCGTTGAAGCGTTCATTAATGGCGATGGACGAAGAGCCTTGCGGGAACAGGTGCGCTTCAATGTCCTGCACCAGAATCGTGTTCAGCTGCGTGACGGTTTTCGCGGCCCAGTAATAGCGCTGCATCAGGAACTCGCTGGCGCGGCGCATATCCGGCCCGGTGCCTGCGGCTGCAAGGCCCAGCGACTCCGCAATGGCGGTCTGCACATCGAACACGAGACGGTCTTCGCGGCGGCCGGCGTGCAGGTGCAGGCGCACGCGGATATCCTTGAACGCGCGCTCCTTCTCCATCAGGTGCCGCGCTTCCTCGCGCGTGATGAGATTGCGCGTGGCCAGCGTGCGCCAGGAGTTCGCCAGGCCTGCCGCCTTGGCTATCCACAGAATCACCTGCAGGTCGCGCAGGCCGCCGGGACTCTCCTTGCAGTTCGGTTCCAGCGCATAAGGCGTATCTTCATACTTCGCATGGCGCTGGCGCATTTCCGCAATCTTCGCGTGGAAGAAAGCCTGCGGGTCCATGGCCGCGTTGTACTTCTGCTGCAGTTCTTCGAACAGCGCAGCGCTCCCGGTAATGAGGCGCGCTTCCAGCAGGCTGGTTTGCACCGTGATATCCGCTTTCGACTCGCTCAGGCACTCATCGACGGTGCGGATACTGTGACCCACTTCCAGGCCCAGATCCCACAGCAGCTGCACCAGTTCCTCCAGCTTGTGGCGCGTGGCATCATCCGGCTGCTCGCGCAGCAGGATCAGCACATCCACATCGGAATAGGGGAACAACTCACCGCGGCCATAACCGCCGACTGCAACAAGGGCCGTATCTGCGGGCAGGGCGGCCGACTCCCACGCCGTGGTGAGCACGGCATCGACAGATTGGCGCAGGCCAATGAGCAGCTTCTCCGGTTTGCCGTCCGCCTTGAAGGTAGCGGTGACGACCTGCCGGTCAGACTTCAGGCGCGCCTTCAGCTGCTCGCGCAGGCCGCCGTTCTTGATGTCGGAAGCGCCCATGCGCTGGCTCAGGCAGCGACTGGCTGCTGCGTGACGAAAGCAGGCGGCGGAGGCGAACCTGCGGAGAGGGTCAGCACCTCGTAACCGGTTTCCGTCACCAGAATCATATGCTCCCACTGGGCGGACAGGCTGCGGTCCTTGGTTTTGATGGTCCAGCCATCATTCATCTCGCGGATTTCGCGGCGGCCGGCATTGATCATCGGCTCGATGGTGAACACCATGCCCGGTTCCATGACTGGGCCAGTGCCCGCCTTACCATAATGGAGCACCTGCGGCTCCTCATGGAACACCTTGCCTATGCCGTGGCCGCAGAACTCGCGCACCACGCTGTAGCCTGCCTTTTCAGCATGCGCCTGGATCACGGCGCCGATATCGCCAAAGTGCGCACCCGGCTTCACCTTCTGGATGCCGAGCCACATGCATTCGTACGTGATATCCGACAGGCGCTTCGCCAGAATAGACGGCTCGCCGATAAAGAACATGCGGCTGTTGTCGCCGTGGTAGCCGTCCTTGATGACGGTGATATCCAGGTTCACCACATCGCCGTTCTTCAGCACCTTGTCGCCAGGGATGCCATGGCAGATCACATCGTTCACTGACGTGCAGATGGCCTTGGGGTAGGGCGTATAGCCAGGCGGGCAGTAATTCAGCGGCGCAGGAATCGTACCCTGCACATTGCTCATGTACTCATGGCACAGGCGATCCAGCTCGCCCGTCGTCACGCCCGCCTTGACGAAGGGCGTGATGTAGTCGAGTACTTCAGAGCCGAGACGGCCGGCAATGCGCATGCCGGCGATGTCTTCGAGGGTTTTGATGGTGATGGTCATAGCAATGCTGAATAGGCTGCGCTTGTGAATCATCAATTATAAACGACGTCGTTTGGCGTAAGTGAAAGAGGCCCCCCTTTGTCGGGTCCCTTGATGGGTTGGCCCTGTCAATGGGCCCCTTAAACGCGGCTCGTCCTGTCGCGCTTCGCTGGTCCTTCGAACCAGTATTGCAACATTGAAATTTTCCATTAATAATTACTAACTAATAACTATATATAGTGCTTCTTATGGTTTCCATATCCATTGATGGCGAGGAAAGAACTCATCAAATTAAGAGCTGGAAGATAGCTGCCAGTCCTACAGATGAGCTTTGGCTAACTTGTTATTTCCCCTCGGGGAAAAGTTATCGAAGACCCCTCGAAAACTGCGTAATCCAGCCAACTAAAATATTACAAAAAGTCCTTCTCGCACGAAAAGGCGGAGCGGTATTTGGCCAAGTAGCGCAGGCCATCATTTATGGGGAAAAGTATATAGTAATTCGATACGTGGGAAAACCAAAGATATATGTCATGCTTGCTGACGATATAGTTCTCACTCCCGAGATTTCGTTAGTTGAAGGCGCCGTCTTCAAATATTTTGTTGATGTCGGCAACATGAGAGCAGCGCAAGTGGCGCCCCAACAGAAACCGATTGCCGACAATGTGATTCATCAGCTCGGGCGAGTGCTGCCACATCCGGACAGCGCCCTTCATGCTTACTGTTCAGCGCGCTATCAATCCCGGGAGCGAATACAAAGACTGATTTGTCCTTTCGGCATCAACCGAAGTCAACTGGCAGCGATGGAGCGTGCTTTTTCGTCGCAGGTCAGCGTGATCGAGGGCCCTCCCGGTACTGGAAAAACGCAAACGATTTTGAACATCATTTCAAATGTGGTGTTGAGAGGCGGAACGGTTGCAGTGGTATCGAATAATAACGCTGCGGTCGAAAACGTCTATGAAAAGCTTGCACAGGCGGGCTTGGATTATTTTGTCGCAAAACTCGGTAGCACTGAAAATCGTCAGCAATTTTTCCGATCACTACCAGCTGTGCCCTTAGAGACTTCGCATGCATCCGCCTCGATGCAGCAAATTGAAATCATGCTGCATCAGCTAAAGCAGCAATTCGATGCATTCGAGGACGCCGCGAGGCTTAGGGCAGAGATAGATGAGCTGACAATTGAAGAACGTTACTTGAAGGAATGGCAGAACGATAACGTCCCCGTGCTGACTTTGCCGCTTTCAAAATATGGCCTGTCGCCGAAAAAGTGTACGGATCTAATGGCATACCTGGAATACCTTTCCGCTCGCAAAGTGCGCGTGAAGGACCGGATCGAATTGCTACTGAATTTCAGGATACTGCGCACGGGACCATTCAAAAACCACGAGAAGCGAAAGGCGGCAATATATGCACTGCAGCTCCACTATTACGAACAAGCAATCGCTCATAGGAGAGCGCTGCTTGCTTCGTGCGAAGATATCCTGGAGCGCCGCAACTACAAGGCCCTGCAGGCGTCGTTGGCCGCGGCTTCCATGGAGTATCTCAAGCATGCCGTGCATGATCGTTTCTCGCGACAGGAATCTCAGGCGTTCGATGTTGATAACTATCGGAAGAATTTCGATGCCTTCCTCAAGCGGTTTCCGATCATCGGAAGCAGCACGCATTCCATCGTCAACTCGCTCGCTCAGGGGGCATTGTTAGACTACGTAATTATCGATGAAGCTTCGCAGCAGGACGTGGTGCCAGGCGTATTGGCATTTGCTTGCGCAAGGAACGTCGTCGTTGTGGGAGACAGGAAGCAGCTTCCTCACATTCCGGGCAAACTGGATCTCGCTGCGCCCGACGAATTTTACGATTGCGCCAAGTACAGCATATTGGAGTCTTGTCTGGGCGTATTCGGCGACTCGCTGCCTGTAACGCTGCTGAAAGAGCATTACCGCTGTCACCCCAGAATTATTCAATTCTGTAACCAACAGTTCTACAATAACCAACTTATTCCGATGACGCAGGATGCCGGAGAGGCCGCGTTAAAGCTCATCGTCACGGCTAAGGGCAATCATACGCGGCACTATTCGAACTTGAGGGAATTGGATTCGCTTCTCGCAACGTTGGAGTCGGTCGAAGGCTCCAGCTGGGAGCGCGAGGACGGCAGGGGATTCATTGCTCCATTTAATGCGCAAGTGGCACTTTCGAATACTCGTCTGCCTGCGGATTTTGTGAAAGATACCGTCCATAAGTTTCAAGGACGTGAGTGCGGTGAAGTTGTGTTTTCCACAGTGTTGGACAGGAAGGGCAGCAGCAAGCGTGACCTATCATTTGTTGATGATCCACATTTGGTGAATGTCGCAGTGTCGCGGGCGAAAAGCAGGTTCACTTTGGTCACCGGTGAAGAAGTCTTCTCTACCAGCAGAGGGCATATCGCAGCGCTCGTGCGCCACATTGAATACTACGCTAATGAAAAGCATGTTTTCCGTGCTCCGGTGATATCAGCATTCGACCTTCTCTACCGCGAATTTGACGAATCCCTCGATAGTCTGAATGCGAGACTTCGTCCAGACGACTCACGGTATAAATCGGAGCAGATCGTGGCGCAGCTTTTGCGGGAAGCTACTGGGCGTCCCGAGTACAGTCAGTTGATGTTCCATGCGCAGGTCGCACTGATTCAGTTGGTGCGATCCCCAGCCGAACAATTCACGGAGCGGGAGAAAGATTTCATGAAGAACCGCGCCAGTTGCGATTTTGTGGTGTACTACAAGGTAGGTAAAAGACCGCTGGGTGCGATCGAGGTGGATGGGGGATATCACGAGCTTGCGCCGCAGTGCGAGCGCGATGGCTTGAAAAACGGCATTCTGCAGAAAGCGGGCCTGCCACTTCTGCGTCTACGTACTATTGAAAGTCACATTGAAAGCCGGATTCACCAGTTCCTCTCGGACTGCACTCGTATCGACTAGATTTCTTTATTCGCGCTGCGAGGCACGATGTGATTCTGCAATCTGTTCTGTAGAGTAGATCCGCGTGACAGGGAGGGCGGACCACGAGTCAGCGGATTTTTACGAGTACTGCCGCCTATTTTGCAGCGACCTCTGGTGAGATCAATGGTTTCACCTCGTTTATAGCCTGCGATGCCGTCATTTCAGCAATCCTCAACGAGTACATGCTCTGCAGGTTCATCCAGAACTCAGCCGATGTGCCAAATGCTTTCGCCAGCCGTAATGCGGTCGGTGCATCAATGTCGCGTTTTTGTTGGGCGAGTTCGTTTACCTCTTTGAGTGGTTTATTAAGCGCTTCCGCCAACTGATCGATGGTGAGCCCGAGTGGCTTTAGAAACTCTTCACTTAACACCTCGCCAGGGTGTACCGGTCTCATTCCGTTCTTGAACATGACTAAACTCATTCAGTGATAGTCGCAGATCTCGACTTCTGCGGGGCCATTCTCGGTCCATTGGAAGCAGATTCGCCACTTGTCGTTGATTCTGATGCTGTGCTGGCCGTTTCGGTTTCCGGTCAGTGGTTCCAGCCGATTGCCTAGCGGAAGTCGAAGGTCAATCAAATTACGTGCTGAATTCAGCGCATATAGTTTGCGCATTGCTTGTGCTGCTATCGCTTGCCATTTCGCGATCCGTTTTCCTTCGTAGAAGCTCTTGGTAGTGCTATCTGCGAAGGATTGGATCATGATCTCATTTTCTTCGGCGCTTAGTAAGAAGTAAGACAGCGAGCCCGCCAAAGAGTTCAATCCACATATACGGCTCCGGAATGGGGCTGGTAGGGATTGGGGATTCACGGCCAGGGCTGGGCGGGCCGGGTGGGGCGAACGGGACCAGGCCGGCTGGCTGATATGGGGCGAAGTTGGGCGCGGCTGCGGAGCGGTACGGCCCGCCGTAGCTTTCGGCGATGGGAAAGTAGAGGGCTGCAGCCGGTGGCGGCAGCTCGGGCTCATCTTCGCCGGACGGGCCGGAGACGTCGTAGATCGGGGTTTGCGGTGGCGGGGCGGGGAGCAGGCGGCCGCGGTTGGGGTAGAGGGAGCCGATCAGCGGACCGGCGCCGCCTTCGGGGCGGCGGGTGATGCGGCTGATGTTGCCGCAGACTTTGGGGATCAGCACGCAGTAATCGCCCGCGCAGTATACCGAGCCCGGTTCGCGGTGCTCGATCTTCCATTTCGTTCGGCTGGTGCTGCGGCAGACTTGGTTGGCGCCGAAGTGCATGTCTTTGATTTCCGGGTAGTACTGCCGCATCTTTCCGCTGATGCCGTTGCGGCTGATCGTCACCTGGTCGTCGGCCCGGTCGGACTTGATCTTTGATATTAGTGTTTTGCGCTGCTCGGCCGGTATGTCCTTGTAGTGGGCCAGCGCCGCCTCGGGCGTTCCGGTGTAGGGGTTGTGCCCGGGTTTGTCCCAGGAGCAGGTTTGAGCGATGACGGCGGCAGCGGCGACGGCAAGAAGTGTGCTCATGATTGATTTCCTCACGGCATTAAAATTATAAAAAAGACATGTCTTTAAATCACTATAGTCTTTTAAGAAATTTTTGCTGTGAAATCGCGCACCGTGCGCTTGCGTTACTGCAGAGATCCGGCGACTTGCCCGGTAGCCTATTTTCAGAGTACAATCGCTGGTTGCTCGGATAGGTGTCCGGGCAATGCAGTAAATTTCTATTTGTTAATAAACTCGAATCCTCTCTACAAGGGTGCCCGCAAGGGTGACTGAGTGGATTCCAGACCCAACCCTGGAGTTAATAATGTCTGTAACGATGCGTGAAATGCTGGAAGCCGGCGTCCACTTCGGTCACCAAACCCGTTTCTGGAACCCAAAGATGGCTCCGTTCATCTTCGGCCACCGCAACAAGATTCACATCATCAACCTGGAAAAAACCCTGGGCATGTACCAGGAAGCGATGAAGACCGTGCGTCAGATCGCTGCTAACCGCGGCACCATCCTGCTGGTTGGTACCAAGCGTCAAGCGCGTGACATCATCGCTGCTGAAGCTCAACGCGCAGGCGTGCCTTATGTTGACCAGCGTTGGCTGGGCGGCATGCTGACCAACTTCAAGACCATCAAGACCTCGATCAAGCGCCTGAAAGACATGGAAGCCGCCATCGAAGACGGTTCCGTCGAGAAGCTGTCGAAGAAAGAAGCACTGCTGTTCCGCCGCGAACTGGAAAAGCTGCAGAAATCCATCGGCGGTATCAAGGATATGGGCGGCGTGCCGGACGCAATCTTCGTGGTGGACGTTGGCTACCACAAGGGCGCCATCACCGAAGCGCAGAAACTGGGCATCCCGGTCATCGGCGTGGTGGATACTAACCACTCCCCAGAAGGCGTGACCCACATTATCCCTGGTAACGACGACTCTTCCAAAGCGATCACCTTGTACGCTCGCGGCGTGGCAGATGCGATCCTGGAAGGCCGCGCGAACGCCTCCACCGAAGTCCTGGAATCCATCAAGGCTGCCAGCGGCGACGAGTTCGTGGAAGTGAACGAACAGGCTTAATAAGCCGTGCCCGTCGCAAGGCGGGCCTCAGCATTGGAAAAGGGGTGGCATCAGCTCCCCCTTTTTTTTAACGAAAACGTCCGGATGAGCTGGCAGCCGCGAGGCGCCGCCCCGGTCCGAATCACCGAATACAGGAGAATTACATGGCAGCAATTACCGCAGCAATGGTCGGCGAACTGCGCGCGAAGACCGACGCCCCAATGATGGAATGCAAAAAAGCCCTGACCGAAGCCGATGGCGACATGGGCAAAGCGGAAGAGATTCTGCGCGTTAAGCTGGGCGGCAAGGCTGCTAAAGCTTCCGCACGTATCACCGCTGAAGGCGTGGTGTCCGCATTCATCGCCGGCAACGTGGGCGCGCTGGTGGAAGTGAACTCCGAAACCGACTTCGTGGCCAAGAACGACGACTTCCTGGCACTGGCTCAGACCGCTGCCCGCCTGGCTGCTGAAAAGAACCCGGCCGACGTGGCTGCCCTGCTGGCCCTGGATACCGGCAACGGCCAGACCCTGGAAGAAGTGCGCTCGGCACTGGTGGGCAAGATCGGCGAAAACATGTCGATCCGCCGCTTCCAGCGTTTCGAAACCAGCGCCAAGCTGGCTTCCTACCTGCACGGCACCCGTATCGGCGTGATGGTTGAGTTCGAAGGCGCGGATGACCAGGTTGGTAAAGACGTGGCGATGCACATCGCTGCAATGAAGCCGGTTGCCCTGTCGTCCGAGCAAGTGCCTGCCGAACTGATCGAGAAAGAGCGTTCGGTTGCCCAGGCCAAGGCTGACGAAGATGCGGCCAAAGCTGCAGCTGAAGGCAAGCCAGCCCAGTCGGCTGACATCGTCGCCAAGCGTCTGGAAGGTTCCGTGCAGAAGTACCTGAAAGAAGTGTCGCTGCTGAATCAGGCGTTCGTGAAGAACGACAAGCAGACCGTCGAACAGATGCTGAAAGCAAACGGCGCGTCCGTGAAAGCGTTCACCATGTACGTGGTGGGCGAGGGCATCGAGAAGAAAGTAGACGACTTCGCAGCGGAAGTTGCAGCCCAGATGGCTGCCTCCAAAGGAGCGTAAATAAGAAACGGGCCGCGAGGCCCGTTTTTTTAAGCCTGTGGCCTGCCGCAGGCTTAAAAAAGTATTAAAGCGTTACATGTTTTTTCCGGTGCGGAGTGTGAATCATTTATCATTCCGCCGGAGTCTCACCGAATCAATTTAAATAGGAGCCCCACCTCATGACAAAACCAGCCTACAAGCGCGTACTCCTCAAATTGTCCGGTGAAGCCCTGATGGGGGATGATTCGTACGGCATCAACCGTGCCACGATCGAGCGGACGGTGGCCGATGTGGCCGAGGTCGCCAAGCTGGGCGTGGAGCTGGCAGTCGTGATCGGCGGCGGCAATATCTTCCGTGGCGTGGCGCCCGGTGCGCAAGGCATGGACCGTGCCACGGCCGACTATATGGGCATGCTGGCCACCGTAATGAACGCGCTGGCCCTGGCCGACGCCATGAAGCATGTGGGTGTGACCGCGCGCGTGATGTCGGCCATCGGCATCGAGCAGGTGGTGGAGCCTTATGTGCGTCCGAAAGCCCTGCAGTACCTGGAAGAGGGCAAGGTGGTGATCTTCGCCGCCGGTACCGGCAATCCTTTCTTCACCACCGATACCGCAGCGGCGCTGCGCGGTTCGGAAATCTCGGCCGAGGTGGTGCTGAAGGCCACCAAGGTGGACGGCGTTTATACTGCCGATCCGAAAAAGGACGCGAACGCCACGCTGTTCCATACCATCAGTTTCGATGAAGCCATTGCAAAGCACCTGCAAGTAATGGATGCTACCGCCTTCGCGCTGTGCCGCGACCAGAAACTGCCGATCAAGGTGTTCTCCATCACCAAGCCTGGCGCGCTGATGCGCGTGATTATGGGCGAGGAAGAGGGTACACTGGTTCACGTTTAAAATAATTATCTCAAGTAACAGGAGAGCAGCAATGTCCATCGCTGACATCAAAAAGAACGCCCAAGACAAAATGAACAAGTCGCTGGAGACGCTGAAGAGCGATCTGGCCAAGGTGCGTACCGGCCGTGCCCACACCGGCATCCTGGACCATGTGATGGTCGAGTACTACGGCAACCCAACCCCGATCAACCAGGTGGCCAACCTGACCCTGGTGGATGCGCGCACCATCGGCGTGCAGCCGTTCGAGAAGAAGATGGCTGCGGCCATCGAGAAGGCCATCCGCGAAGCGGACCTGGGCCTGAACCCGTCCTCGCAAGGCGAGCAGATCCGCGTGCCGACCCCGCCGCTGACCGAAGAGCGCCGCAAGGAGATGGTGAAGCTGTGCAAATCGGAAGCGGAAGACGCGAAGATTGCCGTGCGTAACATCCGCCGCGATGCCAATGAGCAGCTGAAGAAGCTGGTCAAGGACAAGTCGATCTCGGAAGACGAAGAGCGCCGCGCACAGGACGAAGTGCAGAAGCTGACCGACAAGGCCATCGCCGACATCGACAAGACTGTCGCCGAAAAAGAAAAAGAAGTTCTGACCGTCTGATACGGGAGAGTGGGGATGGCGAGCACGCGAGTCCTCCCCATCCCCCTTTAAGTTTACGATGAAATATACGAGTTCGACGACGGCAGTGCCGGATGCGCCCAAGGTGCCGCGCCATGTGGCGATCATCATGGACGGCAATGGCCGCTGGGCGACCAAGCGCTTCCTGCCGCGCGTTGCGGGCCATGTGAAGGGCGTTGAGGCCGTGCGCGCCGTGGTGGAGGCCTGCGCGCGCCGCGGCATCGAATACCTCACCGTGTTCGCCTTCAGCTCGGAGAACTGGCGCCGTCCGGAAGAGGAAGTGTCGCTGCTGATGCGCCTCTTTGTGACCGCGCTGGAACGCGAAGTGTCGAAGATGCACGCCAACGATATCCGCCTGAAAGTGGTGGGCGACCTGTCGCGCTTCGAGCCCAAGCTGCAGGAGATGATCGCCGCCGCCGAGCGCAAAACCGCCAACAACACCCGCATGACCGTGACCGTGTGCGCCAACTATGGCGGGCGCTGGGATATCATGCAGGCAGTGAGCAAGATGGTGGCCACGCACCCGGGCGCGACCGATTTCACGGAAGAGCAGCTGGCGCCGCACCTGTCCATGGCCTACGCGCCCGAGCCCGACCTCTTCATCCGCACCGGCGGGGAAGAGCGCATCTCCAATTTCCTGCTGTGGCAGCTCGCCTATACCGAGCTGTACTTCACGGACACGTACTGGCCCGATTTCACCGCCGAGCGGCTGGATGAAGCCATCGAGTCCTACCAGAACCGGGAACGCCGCTTCGGCCGCACCGGCGACCAACTGGCCGAGAAAACGACGAACTGATGCTGAAAACCCGAGTCATTACTGCTGTCGTATTGCTGGTGCTCCTGCTGGGCGTGCTGTTCTCAGGCTCCTACCCGGCTGTGGCCGTGGTGGTGACTGTGTTCTTCGGCGCCGCCGTGTGGGAAGCCTTCCGCCTCTTCAAAAACAAGGCTGCCGTGGTGGTGGCGGGGTTCTGGGCGGCGGCCTTCGCCTACACCTTCTTCTTCAATAACGGCCTGTCCCAGGCCAAGCTGTGGCTGATGCTCGGCGTGGCCATCTGGCTGCTGCGCTTTACGCCTTCGCTGAAACTGGGACTGCCTGCGACGGAAGGCTTTGGCAACGTCATGCTCAGCATGGTGTATGCGGTGACGCTGGTGGCTTGCTTTGTCGCCATCCTGATGCTGTTCAAGGTATCGCCGGTGTTCCTGCTGTCGGCCATGGCGATTGTTTGGGTGGCCGATATCGGCGCCTATTTCGCGGGCAAGGCCTTCGGCAAGCGCAAGCTGGCGCCGTCCATTTCTCCGGGTAAGTCCTGGGAAGGCGCGATTGGCGGCTGGATCGCCGTGCTGGTGCTGGCTTCGGCCTCCATCCTGGCCGCAGGCGCCGTGCCGCTGCTGGACCAGACCTTTGCCGTGGCGCTGGTGTCGAAGCACGGCTGGGTGCTGACCCTGCTGATTCTCACCGTGCTGGTGGCCGCCTCCATCGTAGGCGACCTGTTCGAGTCCCAGCTCAAGCGCCGCGCCGGCATGAAGGACAGCAGCAACCTGCTGCCGGGCCACGGCGGCGTTCTGGACCGGATCGACGCACTGGTGCCGGTGCTGCCGATCGCTGCACTGCTGCTGTAAAAGGATTCACATGCAACGCATTACCATTCTCGGCGCTACCGGGTCCATCGGCGTTTCCACGCTGGATGTGATCGCGCGCCATCCCGGCCGCTATTCCGTATATGCCCTGAGCGCGCACAGCCGCGTGGAAGAACTGGCCGCGCAGTGCAAGCAGTTCCGCCCATCGCGCGCCGTGGTGGGCTCTGCCGCTGCCGCCGACCAGCTGGCGGCGCTGCTGCGCGCCATGGGAGTGGAAACGCAGGTGGAGTGGGGCGAGCAGGCGCTGTGCTCCATTTCTTCGTCGGGAGAAACCGATGCCGTGATGGCGGCGATTGTCGGCGCCGCAGGCCTGGCGCCAACGCTGGCCGCCGCGCGCGCAGGCAAGAAAGTGCTGCTTGCGAACAAGGAAGCGCTGGTGATGTCCGGCCAGCTGTTCATGGACGCGGTGCAGGAAAGCGGCGCCACCCTGCTGCCGATCGACAGCGAACACAATGCCGTGTTCCAATGCCTGCCGGCCAACTATGGCCGCGAGCCTGCGCGTGCTGGCGTTACCAAGATCCTGTTGACGGCCTCTGGCGGTCCCTTCCTGAAGCGCGCCGTGGAAACCCTGGAGCACGTTACGCCGGATGAGGCCTGTAAGCACCCCAAATGGGTCATGGGACGCAAGATTTCGGTCGATTCGGCCACCATGATGAACAAGGGGCTGGAAGTAATAGAGGCGCACTGGCTGTTCGGCGCCCCGGCCGACCAGATCGAAGTGGTGATCCACCCGCAATCGGTGGTGCACTCCATGGTGTCCTATAACGACGGCTCGGTGCTGGCGGAGTTGGGCAATCCAGATATGCGTACGCCGATCGCGCACGCGCTGGCCTATCCCGAGCGCGTAGCCTCCGGCGTAGCCCAGCTGGACCTGACGCAAGTGGGCACGCTGCAGTTCGAAAAGCCCGATTTCGCCCGCTTCCCCTGTCTGGCCCTGGCCTACGACGCGCTGCGCGCTGGCGGCACGGCCCCGGCCCTGCTGAATGCGGCGAACGAGGTGGCGGTACAAGCCTTCCTCGACCAGCGCATCGGCTTCCGCCAGATCGACCGCGTCATCGCCGCCGTGATGGATAAATTGCCGCACGGCGCCGCCACCAGCATTGAAGCCGTGATGGCGCAAGACGCCGCCGCCCGCCGCCTCGCAGAAGAGCTCGTGTCCACCCTGGGGTCAGGCACCAAGGTGGACACGACCTCAACCACGTACACAGCTCAGCCCGTGTCCACTTTGGTGCCTGACCCCAAGGTGGACACGGGGTCAGCAGTAGCTTGATGCGATGAGCTTGCTGCAGACATTGCTGGCGTTCCTGGGGGCGATTGGCACGCTGGTCGTTGTCCATGAGCTCGGCCATTACCTGGTGGCGCGCTGGTGCGGCGTGAAGGTGCTGCGCTTCTCGGTGGGCATGGGAAAGGTGGTGTGGATGCGCCGCTTCGGCCCGGACCAGACCGAGTGGGCGCTCTCCGTGCTGCCGCTGGGCGGCTACGTCAAGATGCTCGATGGCCGCGAGGCCGACGTCTCCGGGCTGCCGCCGGAAGAGCTGAAACGCGAATTCACCCGCCAGAACGTGTGGAAACGGATCGCCATCGTGGCCGCCGGTCCGCTCGCCAACTTCCTGCTGGCCATCGTGCTTTATGCGGCGCTGTTCATGAATGGCGTGCAGGAGGTGTCCAGCCGCATCGCCGAGCCGGATCCCGGTTCGGCCGCCGAGCGCGCGGGCCTGGATGCGGGCGATATCGTCACTGCCGTCAACGGCGAGCCCATCGCCGGCTGGTCGGACCTGCGCTGGCGCCTCATCGAGGCCACGCTGGACAAGGAACCCGCCCAGGTCACCGTACGCAGGGAAGGGCGCGGCGAGTTCACCTTCGTACTCCCCGCATCCTCTTTCGAGCGGCTGGATATTGAGCAGGATGTCCCGGGCGCCCTCGGTTTCGCCATCTCGCTGCCGCCGCCGGTGCTGAACAAGGTCGCGCCGGACGGCCCGGGCGCCGCCGCCGGCCTGCAGCCGGGCGACCAGGTCACCCACGTCGACGGGAAGCTGATGCGCGGCAGCGCCGCCTTCCTGCACGCCGTGCGCGCCGCCCCCGGCCGCAGCCTGCAGTTGGACGTGCTCCGTAACGGCACTCCGATCGCGCTGACCATCACCCCGCGCGCCGAACAGCAAAAAACGGGTAAAGACTCTGTAACAATCGGTAAGATCCAGGTCGAGCTGGCGGGCCAGCCCGATATGATCGTTGTGGCCACCGGCCCTGTGGAGTCGGTGCGGAAGGCCGTGAAAAAGGTCTGGGACACCAGCGTGCTGACCGTACAGATGTTCGGCCGCATGATCATGGGCGAGGTCTCGTGGAAGAACGTGACGGGCCCGATCACCATTGCCGACTATGCCGGCCAGACCGCAAGAGTGGGACTTGCGAGCTATTTAAGCTTCATCGCCTTCATCAGCATCAGTATCGGGGTACTTAATTTACTGCCAATTCCTGTTCTGGATGGTGGGCATTTGCTGTATTATTCGCTGGAAGTTTTGACTGGGCGCCCGGTGCCGGAGCGTTTTGGGGAGATTGCGCAGCGCCTGGGCGTTGGCTTGTTGGTGACCTTGATGGCGCTGGCTGTGTTCAACGACGTCGTGCGGCTCTTGTAAGCTCGCGGCGCGCGCATGTGTAGTCCTGTGATTTAAGCCATTGATTTTGCCAATGAAATTATATTCTGACCGCTTTGCCTTGCCTTCCTTTCGCCGCAGTCTGATTGGCGCCGCCGTCCTGGCGGTGTGCACCGGCCACGCCATGGCCGCCGCTCCCTTTGTCGTCAAGGACATCCGCGTAGAAGGCATCCAGCGTACCGAAGCGGGCACCGTGTTCACCTACCTGCCAGTGCGCGTCGGCGAGACCTTCAGCGACGACAAGAGCGTGGCCACCATCAAGGCGCTGTATGCCACCGGCATCTTCAAGGATGTGCGCCTGGAGAAGGACGGCGACGTGCTGGTGGTGATCGTTGAGGAGCGTCCCGCGATCGCCAAGGTGGAATTCACCGGCACCAAGGAATTCGAGAAAGACCTGCTGGTCAAGGCGCTGAAAGACATCGGCGTGGGCGAAGCCAAGACCTTCGACAAGGCGACCGTGGACCGCGCCGAGCAGGAGCTCAAGCGCCAGTACCTGTCGCACGGCCTGTATGGCGTGAAAGTCACCACCACCGTGACCCCGCTGGAGCGCAACCGCGTGTCCATCGACTTCAAGGTGGACGAGGGCGAAATCGCCCGCATCAAGCAGATCAACATCGTCGGCAACAAGGCGTTCAAGGACAAGGAACTGCGCGACCAGCTCACGCTGAACACCAGCGGCTGGTTCAGCTGGTATACCAAGGCTGACCAGTACTCCAAGACCAAGCTGACCGGCGACCTGGAAGCGCTTCGCTCCTTCTACCTGGACCGCGGCTATGTGGAGATGAACGTGGAATCGACCCAGGTGTCGATCACCCCGGACAAGAAAGACATCTACCTCACCATCAACATCACCGAAGGCGAGCAGTACACCGTCAAGGACTTCAAGTTCGAAGGCGAGATGTTCGGCCGCGAAGACGAGCTGCGCCAGTTGGTGCTGCTGAAGTCCGGCAAGACCTATTCCGGCGCCGCGCTCACCGCAACCAACAAGCTGATTACCGAGCGCCTGGGCACCTTCGGCTACGCCTTCGCCAATGTGAATGCGAACCCGGAGATCGACCGCGACAAGCGCGAAGTATCCTTCACCTTCCTGATCGACCCGGGCAAGCGCGCCTATGTGCGCCACATGACCATCAGCGGCAACACCACCACCCGCGATGAGGTGATCCGCCGCGAGTTCCGCCAGTTCGAATCGAGCTGGTACGACGCGAACAAGATCAAGCTCTCGCGCGACCGCGTGGACCGCCTGGGCTACTTCAAGGAAGTCACCATCGATACGCCGGAAGCGCAAGGCACTTCCGACCAGGTGGACGTGAACCTGGCCGTGATCGAGAAGCCAACCGGTAACTTCCAGATCGGCGGCGCGTTCTCGCAGGCCGAGAAGTTCTCGCTGTCGGCATCGATCCAGCAGGCGAACTTCGCCGGCTCGGGCAACACCGTCGGCATCGACCTGAATACGTCCAAATACAGCCGTACCATCGCCTTCTCGCACACTAATCCTTACTACACGGATGATGGCGTGTCGCGCGGCTTCGAAGTCTACCTGCGTACCTTCAAACCGCCAGCGATCAATATCGGCGCCTACACCATCAAGCAGACCGGTGGCCGCGTGAGCTGGGGTGTGCCGTTCTCCGAGATCGACACCGTGTTCTTCGGTATCGGCCTGGAGCGCTCGGAAGTCGAAACCGACCAGACCAGCCCCACGTTCTACAAGCAGTACGTGATCGACCAGGGCGGTCCTGCCAACGGTATTGGCTCGGTGACGTCGAACTCCGTGCCGCTTACCGTGGCCTGGGGCCGCGACAGCCGCGACAGCGCGCTGACCCCAACCCTGGGCCGCTACCAGCGCGCCAACCTGGAGCTGGACATCGTCGGCGACTCGAAGTACTACCGTGCCGTGTATGAGCACCAGTGGTACAAGCCGCTGACCAGCAGCATCACGCTGGCCCTGAAAGGCGAGTTCGATTACGGCCATGGCATTGGCTCCAAGCCTTACCCGGTGTTCAAGAACTTCTACGCCGGCGGCATCGGCTCCGTGCGCGGCTACTACGGCTCATCGCTGGGCGTGGTGGACCCGGTCAACCTGGACGCGCTGGGCGGCGCATCGCGCATGATCGGCAATGCCGAACTGCAGATGCCATTCCCCGGCCAGGGCAAGGACCGCAGCCTGCGCTGGTTCGGCTTCCTGGATGGCGGCCAGGTCTACCGCGAAGGCGAAAAGATGCGCCTGTCCGAGCTGCGCTTCTCCACTGGCCTGGGCATCAGCTGGATTTCCCCGGTGGGCCCGCTCAAGTTGAGTTATGCTAAGCCTTTGAACGCCAAATATGGCGACCGCCTGGAACGCTTCCAGTTCCAGATGGGTACCGGCTTCTGATATAGGGAGAACGCTTTTGAAGACCGCATCTGCTACGCTGGGCAAATTTGCAGCAGTCCTGGCGCTCGGCTGGCTTACGCTGGCGCCGGTGCATGCCCAGAACTCGTCGCGCATCGCATGGTTCAGCCCTGAGCGCATCTATAACGAGTCGAAGATGGCCAAGCTGGCGGGCGACAAGCTGGCCGAGGAATTCTCCAAACGCCAGAAGGCCGTGGAAGACCTGGCAACGCGCCTGAAGGACTCCTCGCAGAAATTCGAGAAGGAAGCCCTGTCGCTGCCGGAGGCCGAGCGCTTCAAGCGCCAGCGCGACCTGGTGGAACTGGACAAGGAATTCCAGCGCCGCCAGCGCGAGTTCCGCGAGGACCTCGCACAGCGTACCAACGAAGAGCGCGCTGTCATCGCCGAAAAGGCCACCAACATCATCAAACAGCTCGCGCAGACGGAAGGTTTCGACATCGTGTTGCAGGATGCGGTCTGGGTTAACCCGCGCATCGACATCACCGACAAGGTCCTGGCCGCGCTGGACAAGGGCAAATAACAAGGATTGGAACACCCGATGGGCCTTCGACTAGGAGAATTGGTCGAGCGCCTGGGCGGAGAGTTACATGGCGACCCGAACATCGAGGTGATCGGGATTGCGCCATTGACGGACGCCGGCGCTTCGCACATCAGCTTTCTCAGCAACAGCAAGTTCCGCGCACAGGCGGGACAAAGCCAGGCGGCGGCGCTGATCGTCTCCGGCAACGATGATCCGGTTGTGGCGCAGACCTACCAGGGCGCCCGCATCGTGGTCAAGAACCCTTACGTCTACTTCGCGCGCGCGGCCCAGTATTTCGAGTCGCTGACGGCCTTTGTGCCGGCGGCGGGCATTCACCCGTCCGCAGTGGTTGATCCTTCGGCGCAGGTGCACGCCACGGCCCATATCGGCCCGCGCGTGGTAGTGGAAGCGGGCGCCGTGGTCGGTGCTGATGCCGTGATCGAGGCAGGCTCCTTCATCGGCCGCAATGCGCAGGTGGGCGAGGGCACGCACTTCTTCGCCAACGTGACCTTCCAGCACGGCTGCGTGATCGGCAAGCGCGGCGTGCTGCACTCGGGCGCCGTGATCGGCACCGACGGCTTCGGCTTCGCCAATGAAGGCGGCGTGTATATCAAGATTCCGCAGGTGGGGCGTGTGGTGATCGGCGATGATGTGGACATCGGCGCCAACACCACCGTGGACCGCGGCGCTCTGGCGGACACCATCATCGAAGATGGCGTGAAGCTGGATAACCAGATCCAGATCGGGCACAACTGCCATATCGGCGCGCACACGGCCATGGCCGGCTGCGTGGGCGTGGCGGGCAGTGCGAAGATCGGCAAATACTGTACCTTCGGCGGCGCGGCGATGGTGCTGGGGCACCTGACCATTGCGGACCATGTGCATGTATCGTCGGGCAGCATGGTATCGCGCTCGATCCTGGAGCCGGGGCAGTACACCGGCTTCTACCCGCTGGCCAAGAACAGCGAGTGGGAAAAATCCGCCGCCATCGTCCGTAACCTTTCGACTATGCGGGACAAAATCCGCGCGCTCGAAAAAACCATTAAAACGATAACGAATCAAGCAGAAGAATCATGACCACTCCAGAGAACAAGACCCTCGACATTTGCCAGATCAAAGCCTACCTGCCGCACCGCTATCCGCTGCTGCTGGTGGACCGCGTGCTGACCTGGGAAGCCAACAAGAGCATCACCGCCATCAAGAACGTGACCGTCAATGAAGAATTCTTCAACGGCCACTTCCCGCACAAGCCGGTGATGCCTGGCGTGCTGATGATCGAAGCGATGGCCCAGACCGCGGCCATCCTGTCCTTCCTCACCATGAACATCAAGCCGGACGAGAACTCGGTGGTCTACTTCGTGGGCATCGACAATGCGCGCTTCAAGCGTCCGGTAGGCCCTGGCGACCAGCTGAAGATGGACGTCGAAATCCTGCGCGTATCGCGCGGCATCTGGAAATACAAGGCCGTTGGCAGCGTGGACGGCCAGGTGGCGGTGGAAGCAGAACTGATGTGCACCATCCGTAACGCAGCAGACGCGAGCCAGCCGGCAGCGGGGCAATAATGGCAACCAGGATCCATCCTACCGCCATCGTCGACCCGCAAGCCCAGCTGGGCGACGGCGTCGAGATCGGCGCTTATTCGCTGGTTGGCCCGAATGTGGTGATCGGCGCGCGCACCTGGGTTGGTCCGCACGTCGTCATCGAAGGCCACACCACCATCGGCGAAGACAACAAGTTCTTCCAGTTCTCGTCCATCGGCGCGCCGCCGCAGGACAAGAAATGGCAGGGTGAACCGACGCGCCTGGAAGTGGGCGACCGCAACACCATCCGCGAGTTCTGCACCTTCAACCTTGGCACAGTGCAGGACAAGGGCGTGACGAAGCTGGGCAACGACAACTGGATCTCGGCTTACGTGCACCTGGCGCACGACTGCGTGGTGGGCAACAACACCATCTTCTCGAACAATGCGCAGATGGCCGGCCACGTTGAAATCGGCGACTACGTCATCATGAGCGGCTACGCCAACGTGCACCAGTTCTGCAAGATCGGCGCGCATGCCTTCGTTGGCATGAGCACCAGCCTCACGCAGGATGTGCCGCCTTTCGTTCTGCTGAACGGCAATCCGGCGCAGGCGCACGGCATCAATATCGAAGGCCTGAAGCGCCGCGGCTTCACGCGCGAGCAAATCAGCGCCCTGCGCGCAGCGTACAAAACGCTGTACCGCTCCGGCCTCACGCTGGAAGAAGCCAAGGCCGCGCTGCTGGAGCAGGAGCAGGCCACGCCGGAAGCGGCCGTGCACCTGAACGCCTTCCGCACCTTCCTCGATACCGCGAGCCGTGGCATCGTCCGCTGATATTTCCATCGCAGCCGTCGCCGGCGAGGTGTCCGGCGACATGCTGGGCGGCCGTCTGCTGGGCGGTCTGCGCCAGCACCTGCCGCAAGCACGCTTCCACGGCATCGGCGGCCCGCAGATGCAGGCCCACGGCTTCGAATCGCAGTGGCCGATGGATACCCTCACCGTGCGCGGCATCTTCGAAGTCATTCCCCGCTACCGCGAACTCAAAGGCATCCAGAGCACGCTGCGCGACCGCCTGCTGGCGGACCGTCCGGATGTGTTCATCGGCATGGATTACCCCGGTTTCAACCTCGGCCTGGAAGAGCAGCTGCGCGCGGCCGGCATTCCGACCATGCACTACATCGGCCCGCAGATCTGGGCCTGGCGCGGCGGCCGCATCAAGAAAATCAAGCGCGCGGTATCGCATATGCTGCTGGTGTTTCCCTTCGAAGAAGAGATCTACCGCAATGCAGGCGTGCCTGCGACATTCGTCGGCCATCCGCTGGCCGAAATAATCCCGCTTGCGCCGGACGAAGCGGCCGCGCGCCGCACGCTCGGCCTGCCGGAAGACGCGAATGTGGTCACGATAATGCCGGGCAGCCGCATGTCTGAAATCAAGCACAACACGGCGGCCTTCATCGGCGCCGCCAAGCTGCTGAAAGAGCGCGACCACTCGCTGCGCTTTGTGGTGCCGATGGCGGGCGAACGCCAGCGCCAGCTTTTCCTGCAGATCGTGCAGCAGGCCGGCCTGCAGGACGTGGAGTTGCAGCTGCTGGAAGGCCAGTCCCACACGGCCATTTGCGCGGCCGACGCCGTGCTGGTGGCATCCGGCACCGCCTCGCTGGAAGTGGCCCTGTTCAAGAAGCCGATGGTGATTGCCTACCGCATGATGGAACTGGAATGGCAGATCCTGCGCCACTTCGGCTACCAGCCATGGATTGGCCTGCCCAACATCCTGTCGCGCGAATTCGTGGTGCCCGAGATGCTGCAGCACGCCGCCAGCCCGCAAGCGCTGGCCGACGCCATGTGGAAGCAGCTGGACGACGTGCCGCACCGCCTGCAGCTGGTGCAGCGCTTCACGGACATGCATCACAGCCTGCTGCGCAACAGCGCGCAGGAAGGCGCCGCCGCCGTCATGAAGGTGATCGGGAAATGAAAACGCCACCGCAACCCGGCCTGTTCGACGACCTGCCGTATTCGCTGGAAGAGATTATCTGCGGCGTGGACGAAGCAGGGCGCGGCCCGCTGGCCGGCCCCGTGTATGCGGCGGCCGTGATCCTGCATCACGAGCGCCCCATCGCGGGCCTGCGCGACTCCAAGAAGCTGACGGAAGCAAAACGCGAAGAACTGGCGCCGCTGATCAAGCAGCACTGCGTGGCCTGGGCGATTGCGAAGGCCTCCGAGGCCGAAATCGACCGCCTCAACATCCTGCAGGCCAGCCTGCTCGCCATGAAGCGCGCCGTGCACGCGCTGGAGACCATTCCCACGCTGGCCCTCATCGACGGCAACAAGTGCCCGGTGATGAAGATCCAGACCATTGCCATCATCGATGGCGACGACAAGATCGAATCGATTTCGGCCGCCTCCATCCTGGCCAAGACCGCGCGCGACGACGCGCTGCGCAAGCTGCACAAGAAATACCCGCAATACGGCTTCGACCAGCACAAGGGCTACGGCACCGAACAGCACCTGGAAGCGCTGCGCCTGCATGGCGTAACGCCGGTGCACCGCCGCTCCTTTGCACCGGTGCGCGAGCTGCTGGAGAAGATGTTTTGAAGTCGATCACCTCGCGCGACAACGCGCAGTACAAGGAGCTGAAACAGCTCGCCACCAGCTCGCAGGCGCGGCGCAAGGCAGGCCGCACGCTGCTGGACGGCGTGCACCTGTGCGAAGCCTGGCTGCAGTTGCGCGGCCATCCCGAGCAGTGCATTGTCAGCGAAACGGGCCTGCACAACCCTGAAGTGGCCAGCATCGTCGCCGGCCTCGAAGCGGAGCATGCGCACTGCCTGATGCTGCCGGACGCCTTGTATGCGGCCCTGAGCCAGGTGGAAAACGGCGTGGGCGTAATGTTCCTGGTCTCCACCCCGCAGCGCGATATCCCGGATGCGCTGAGCGTGAACGCCGTCCTGCTGGACAATGTGCAGGACCCCGGCAACGTCGGCTCCATCCTGCGCAGCGCGGCGGCGGCGGGCATCAGGGAAGTCTACTGCAGCCCCGGCACGGCATTCTGCTGGTCGCCGAAAGTGCTGCGCGCGGCCATGGGCGCCCACTTCGTGCTCGATATCTTCGAGAACGTGGAGCTGCTGCCGCTGCTGGAAGGCGCGCAAATCGCCACGCTGGCAACCAGCGGCTATGCGGAACAGAAGCTGTATGAAGTAGACCTGCGCCGGCCGGTGGCATGGGTGTTCGGCCACGAAGGGCAGGGCGTATCGGACGCGCTGCTGTCGGCAGCGCGCCACAAGGTGGTGATCCCGCATCTGGGCAAAGTGGAGTCCCTGAACGTTGCTGCGTGCGCCGCAGTATGCTTTTTCGAGCAAGTAAGGCAGAATCAGGTCTGAGGAATCTTCGGAGCAGGCATGGATATCGGGAGTATGCAGTTTCTCGTCGCGGAAGGTGAGCCGGTACAGCGCGAGCTGCTGACCGGCATGCTGCGCCACATGGGCGCCCAGCATGTGCACTCCGCACCGGATGGCCACAGCGCGCTGCGCGCCTTCGACACGGCCGTTGATCCTGCCATCGACATCGCCATCATCGACCTCGCACTGCCGGGCATGGATGGCCTGGAACTGATACGCCGCCTCGCCGAACAGAAATGCCGCGCAGGCCTGATCGTGGTCGGCGCGCAAAGCGGCGACGTGATGTTTTCTGTAGAGACCATGTCGCTCGCCTACGGGGTGGACCTGCTGGGCACCGTGGCCAAGCCGATGAGTGCCGCCAGGCTGGAAGTCCTGATCGAAAACTACACGGCGCCGAATGTGCCGCCGCCCGAACCCTCGCATCCCCCGTTCACGTTTGCTGAAGTAGGCCGCGGCCTGCAGGCGCGCGAATTCGATCCCTTCTTCCAGCCCAAGATCGAGCTGGAAACGGGGCAGGTAACGGGCCTGGAAATGTTCGCGCGCTGGCGCCATCCCGAGCACGGCGTACTTGGCCCGCACGCCTTCGTGCAGGTGCTGAAAGAAGCCAACCGCGTCGACTTCCTCGACTGGAGCATGATCGACAAATCGGTGGCCGCTTGCCGCACGCTGCACGACCAGGGCATTCCCATCTCTTTCTCGATCAACGTTGCGCCCTCAACGCTGTCGCACCCGCAGTTCATCGCACAGATCACGGCCTGCCTGGAGCGGCACCGCATCCTGCCGGGCTACATCACCTTCGAGATCACCGAATCGTCGGTGCTGGCGATCGACCCGCACTTCCTGGAACGCCTGCTGCGCTTGCGCATGATGGGCTTCGGCCTCGCGATCGACGACTACGGCACCGGGCGCTCCAATCTGCAGCTTTTGGCCAGCATCCCGTTCTCCGAGCTGAAGATCGACCGCAGCTTCGTGGACGGCGCCTCGAAAAAGCGCGCCATCGGCACCGTGCTCAAATCCTGCCTCGGCCTCGCGCGCAGCCTGGACCGCCGCAGTTGCGCCGTCGGCGTCGAAACCAAGCAGGACTGGGACTTCCTGCAAGGCATAGGCTGCACCTACGCCCAGGGTTACTACATCGCCAGCCCCATGGCCGTGGAAGACTTCCCCTCCTGGCTCGACGACTGGCGCCAGTTCTTCTGACCCTGCAGCCGAGCCCGTGCTGACACCATGGGGTCAGGCCCCATGGTGTCAGTACGGGCTCGGCTGTACGGTAGTGAGTGCCACCCGGTGCCTGACCCCATGGTGTCACACAAGGCGGTGAGAATTGGTGAGCTTATCGCTCGCGATTGCTGCCTATAATGTCCTTTCTCCAAGGAGGGCTTATGGAACCGTCCAGTATCTTGCCGACCGAGTGCGATATCGTGATGGAGGGCGGCGTGACCTCCGGCGTGGTCTATCCCTCATTCGTGGCGCGGCTTGCCACCCGCTTTACCTTGCGCAGCATTGGCGGCACCAGCGTTGGCGCGGTAGCTGCGGTGGCGGCAGCCGCCGCGCAGTTTTGCCGCAATGCGTCGCGCCAGCCCGGCAGTGCCGTGGCCGATGATGGCTTCGGCACCCTGGAAGGACTGCCTGGCTGGCTCCAGGCTGTCGACTCGGACGGCAAATCCAATCTCTTCACGCTGTTCCAGCCTTGCGCAGACCTGCGGCGGCACTTTGCCGTCATCGAAATGGCGCTGAACCGCAAAGGCATGTGGGGCCGTATCGGCGCCGTGCTGTGGGGCGTGCTGCGCAACTTCCCGCTGGCGGCGCTGATTGGCATGGCCACCGTGGCTGTGCTTCATATCGCAGTACAGAAAATGACAGGCGCCGCGGACCCGGTGCACGCGCTATTGAACGAACCCTTCTCGCTGCTGTCGATGGTGCTCTGGCTGCCGCTGGGCGCCTTTGCGTTCGCGGCGGGCTGGTTCGTGCTGTCTGCCATCAAGGGCCTGAGCAGGAACAATGGCGGCATCTGCCCTGGCATCTCGGGGCCCGGCGCAGCGCGGCCTGCGCTCACGGAATGGCTGCATGGCCTAGTGCAGCAGATGGCGGGCCTGGCGCCAGAACGGCCGCTCACCTTCGGCGACCTGCAGGCTTCGCAGCCGCCGATCGAGCTGGCCTTCATGAGTACCGGCATCTCCGAATTCCGTGCGCACCGGCTGCCGCACGATGGCGAAGACCTGCTATTCCGCGTATCGGACATGGAGCGCTCGTTCCCGCCGGCGATTGTGCAGGCCATGTGTGCAGCATCGCGCGCGGTGTCCGATGCAAGCGAGGCGACCATCGAGGTGCTGCGTGAGGCCGACGCACAGATAGAAAGCGGCGAGGGCAGGGACCTGTACTTCCTGCCCGCAGCGGATGCCTTGCCGGTGGTATTCTGCGCGCGCATGAGCCTCAGCTTTCCGGTGCTGCTGCAGGCGGTGCCGCTGTACCGCCTGCGCTATATCGAAAGCGATGGCATCAGCAAGGGCCTCTACACGCTGCGGCGCGTCTGGTTCTCAGACGGCGGCCTGACCAGCAATTTCCCCATTCATTTCTTCGATTCGCTGCTGCCGACCCGCCCCACCTTCGGCATTGCGCTGGACAGCTCGCTGGCAGCCGGCGCTCCGCCCGAGGCGCGCGTCCGTCTGCCCAAAAATAATATGCAGGGCCGCACCACCAGCTACGTGAACATTGAAAGGGAAGATGGTGCACTGTCGCCGGGAGCTTTCGTGGGAGCGCTGCTGCGCACCATCCGCATCTCGCGCGAGGAAGCACTGAAACATACGCCCGGCTTCCGTGACCGGATTGTCCAGATCATGCATACCAGGGACGAAGGCGGCCTGAATCTGAACATGCCGCCGGAATCCATCAAGGCGATGAGCGACAGCGGGCTGGCGGCTGCCGACCAGGTGATAAGCCGCTTCCTGAACGCCGACCCGTCCGAGAACGGCTGGCTGAATCACCGCTGGGTGCGGATGCGCACTGCGGCGGCGCTGATGCAGAAGAAGTCGGAGAGCATTGCCTACGCCTGGAGCGCAGACACGCTGCAGCCAGGCTACCAGGCCTTGTGGCGCGAACCGGAAGACCTGACCGTGGCTTACCGGCTGAGCAAGGACCAGTGCTCCGCTGGCGAAAGGCTGTGGCAATCGCTGGTCGCAGCAGGCCAGTTCGGGCCTGGCGAAGATTTATCGCAGGGCGCCCCCAAACCGCAGCCGACGCTGGAGATCGCGCCAAAGCAGACCTGACGCCATACAGTTTCGTCCGGCAAACGTGTGGCAGCAAGCCGCCAAGTCCTCGTAGATTCATGGTGCTAACCAGGAGCTAACCATGAATGACAGTGAGAACGATGAAGTGCCGATGGCCTCGCGCCGCCTCTTTGTGGGGGCTGTTGCAGGTGGTCTTGTCGCTGGGGCAGCAATGGCACAGCAGACGGGCGGCGCTCAGGGGGCAGGCGCTGCGCGCAAGCCGCAGCCCAACTATCCCAGGCCGCCTTTCAAGCGCCAGAAGCAGGAGTGGCCCGGCCTTGCCGGCAAGATGACGCCGCCGCCCGACCATGGCGAAACCAGTTACCAGGGCAGCGGCAAGCTGGCCGGCCGCAAGGCCCTTATCACGGGCGGCGACTCAGGCATGGGCCGCGCTGCGGCCATTGCTTATGCGCGGGAAGGCGCGGATGTGGCTATTGGCTACCTTCCGGCCGAGGAGCCTGACGCGCGCGAAGTCGCTGAGCTGATCCGGAAGGCCGGCCGTAAAGCTGTACTGTTGCCGGGCGATATCCGCGAAGAGGCGTTCTGCAAGAAGCTGGTGGAGGATGCGGTGCGCCAGCTGGGCGGACTCGATATTCTCGTCAATAACGCTGCGCGCCAGCAGTCCACCGACTCCATTCTCGACCTCACAACCGAGCAGTTCGACTGGACCCTGAAAACCAATCTGTACGCGATGTTCTGGATTACCAAGGCCGCGGTGCCGCACCTGAAGCCCGGCAGCTGCATCATCAACACTGCTTCCGTGCAGGCTTACGACCCGTCGCCCAACCTGCTGGACTATTCGCAAACGAAGGCGGCGCAAGTGGCGTTTACCAAGGCGCTGGCGAAGCAGCTGGCGGACAAGGGAATCCGCGTCAACGCCGTTGCTCCCGGTCCGGTATGGACGCCACTGCAGGTCACCGGTGGCCAGAAACCGGAAGCACTTGATAAATTCGGCGAGGATGTGGCGATGAAGCGCCCCGGCCAGCCCGCCGAGCTGGCCTCAGCCTATGTTGCGCTGGCCTCCGATGAAGCCAGCTACACCACGGCCCATGTCTACGGCGTGGCCGGCGGCAAAGGCCAGCCATAAGCTTGAGCCCGCGACACGAGGGGCCTGGCCCCAAGGTGTCGCGGGCGCGGCCTTAGGGGGCGATCCAGCCGGAGCGGATGAGCCGTGCGAACAGGTGGCGATGCAGGCGGCTGGCGATGGCGAACAGCATCGGCAGGAAATACGGCGCCATGCTGGCCGTAAGCGCCGCACTGGCGGAGGCCACCAGTGCGGCGCCGACCATGTCCAGCGGATAGTGCACGCCGAGGTAGATGCGGGCCCACGCCACGGGGAACCCCAGCAGAACGAAAGCAATGCTGGCGATCCAGCGCGGCCGGTGCAGCATCAGGCTGAATGCGACGGACCACAGGAAGGTGAGGTGGTCGCTGGGGAAGGAGGCATCGGCATCGTGGTGCATCAGCGTGTGGCCCAGCGCGATCACGAAGGGCCGCGGGTGCGGCCATAGCTGGCCGATGACGTTCGATATCGCGAGCCCGAAACCCGCCGACACCGCCGCCATCAGCATCACCTTGCGCGTGTCCTCGCCGCCCCGCAGCCACCCGATCAGCACGAACAGCGGCACCGCATACACGGCATATACGCCGAACAGCAATGCCAGCGCGAGCATCGATTGCGATGGATCGGCTGGCGCGTTGATAAGGCTGAACAGGGTGTAGTTGAGGTGTTCCATGATGCGCTCCGCGGTTTTCTATTGTCGAATTCAGTATTGCACATTCGATAACATGATGGCGCGCGCGAGAATGAGCTACCTCAAGGCGAGCGGCACTCCGCGCGCCCAGCGGTTCGAGGACAGCGAGAACGTGAGCGCGCGCACCTGGTGGTACCACCCGGCGGGGATGTACAGCATGTCGCCGGGATTCACGAGCACTTCCACCATCGCAGCCTGCCGCGCCAGCGGGAACTTCTCGTAATCCGGTGCTTCGGGATTGAAGGGGGAGCCGAACAGGATGGCGTTGGCTTCACGCGGATACAGGAATTCATCATGGTGCGGCGGCGCGAGAAAGATGCGCTTTGTGCCCCATATCTGGGCGAAGATATTGTCGTCGTAGTCGCAATGCAGCGGCGTCATGGTGTTGGCAGGGCCAATCCAGAAGCGCGGCGGACCCATTTTGTCGAAGTACGAGGGCCAGTGGCACAGGCGGTTCAGTTCCCGCAGTTCCAGGTTGCCGACATACGGCGGCAGCGGCTGCGTGCCGGAAGCGCTCAGGTCCAGGTATTCCCGCATCGGCATGTCCTGCATCGCGCGGTCAGGCGCGAAGGCAGTGTTGATGTAATCGCCTACCCGCGCCCGTACCGGCAGATGCCCATATTGCTCGCGCAGCGCCTCGGGCGTCAGCGCGAGAATAGGCCAGCGCTGTACCAGCCCGGTAATGAGCAAGGGCAGTCCCTCCGCGGCACGGGCGCGAAAGGAAGCGGCATCCGGCGCAGCGATGCGCGGCATGGAGGACATCGCGGGCAGGCTGCGGGAGGCGGTCTTGATAGCTTCCCGCATCTCATTGATCGAGCTCACACCGCGAATCTCGGCATCCTTGCGCTCCCGCGCCTGTTTGCGGGCGAGCGCGTCGTCCGGCTCTCCCGGCAGCTGCAGCCGGCGCGGCAATGGCGGCATCAGTACTCCCGCCGGTTCGGCTTGATCTCTTGCAGGATGGTGGTGGAGATCTCCTCGATCGACTTGGTGGTCGAGGACAGCCAGCGGATGCCTTCGCGCTTCATCATCATCTCCGCCTCGTTCACTTCGTAGCGGCAGTTTTCGATGGAGGCGTACTTGCTGCCCGCGCGCCGCTCGTTGCGGATCTCGGACAGGCGCTCCGGCGTAATGGTGAGGCCGAAAATCTTCGGTTTGAACTCGTACAGCGCCGAGGGCAGCTTGCGGCGCTCGAAATCGTCCGGAATCAGCGGATAGTTCGCAGCCTTGATCCCGTACTGCATGGCCAGGTAGAGCGATGTCGGGGTCTTGCCGGATCGGGAAACGCCCACCAGGATCACATCCGCCTCCGACAGGTTCTTGTGCGACTGCCCGTCATCATGCGCCAACGAGAAGTTGATGGCTTCGATGCGGTTGCGGTACTCCTCGGAGTCCACGATATTGTGCGAGCGGCCGATGGTGTGCGTCGATTTCACGCCCAGTTCCTGCTCCAGCGGCGCCACGAAGGTCTGGAACAGGTCCATATACATGCCGTTGCACTTGCGGATTACATCCGACAGTTCGGGCTTCACCAGCGTGGAGAAGATGATGGGGCGCTGGCCGTCCGCTGCCGCCGCTTCGTTGATCTTGCGCGCGGCCAGGTAGGCCTTATCCACCGTGTCGATGAAGGGCAGGCGGATCTGCCGGAACCGCATTTCAAACTGCGTGAGCACCGAATGGCCGAAGGTTTCTGCCGTGATACCGGTACCATCCGATACGAAAAACACCGTTCGGGCCGATGCGGGAAGTGGAGGGCGTTGCTCTGTGTTCATTGCTGTCAAGATTGTGAATCGTCAATTTGGGCCGCAGGCTGTAAAATGGCCGGAACGGTAAGATTGTGCTGTACGACGACCAGAATAACAAGAAACAAGTCGAGCATGCCCTACGCAAAGATTTCTATCATCAGTAAGGGTGTCATTATGACCAACTTGTCTAACGCAGCATTGAAGGAGCAGAGTACCGAGGCGACGTATGTAGCCTCATTCGAAGAACTGAGAATGACGGATGTGGAGTCGGTAGGCGGCAAGAACGCCTCGCTCGGCGAGATGATCAGCCAGCTCGCCGGGGCCGGCGTGCGCGTGCCTGGCGGCTTTGCCACCACGGCGCAGGCTTTCCGCGACTTTCTTTCCCACAGCGTTGATGGCGGCAAGCCGCTGGCGGATCGTATTGCCGACCGCCTGGCCGACCTGAATATCGACGACGTGCGCGCGCTGGCGCAAGCCGGCGCCGAGATTCGCCAATGGATTATCGACACGCCTTTCCAGCCCCGCCTGGAGGCCGAAATCCGTACCTTCTACGACCGCCTCGTGGCCGATTCGTCCACCGAGATGTCCTTTGCCGTGCGTTCCTCCGCCACCGCGGAAGACCTGCCGGATGCGTCCTTCGCGGGCCAGCAGGAGACCTTCCTCAACGTGGTCGGCATCGACAATGTGCTGGACGCGATGAAGCACGTTTTCGCCTCCCTGTATAACGACCGCGCCATTTCCTACCGTGTGCACAAAGGCTTCACCCACGCTGAAGTGGCGCTGTCCGCCGGTGTGCAGCGCATGGTGCGCTCGGACCTGGGCGCAGCGGGCGTGATGTTCACCATCGATACCGAATCGGGCTTCAAGGATGTGGTCTTCATCACTTCCAGCTACGGCCTGGGCGAGACCGTGGTGCAGGGCGCCGTGAACCCGGACGAGTTCTATGTGCACAAGCCGATGCTGGAACAGGGTAAATCGCCCGTTATCCGCCGCAATATCGGCTCGAAGCTGATCAAGATGGAATTCACGGCCGAAGCGAAAGCCGGCCGTTCGGTGAAGACTGTGGACGTGCCGATCGAGCTGCGCAACCGCTATTCGCTGACCGATGCGGACGTGGTGGAACTGGCCAAATACGCGGTGATCATCGAGCGCCATTACGGCCGCCCGATGGATATCGAGTGGGGCAAGGACGGCCGCGACGGCAAGCTGTACATCCTGCAGGCGCGTCCCGAAACCGTGAAGTCGCAGCAGAAGGCCACCGATGCGCAGCAGCGTTTCAAGCTCAAACAGACCGGCACCGTGCTGGCTTCCGGCCGCGCCATCGGCCAGAAGATCGGCGCCGGTCCGGTGCGCGTGATTCACGATCCATCGGAGATGGAGCGCGTGCAGCCGGGCGACGTGCTGGTGGCCGACATGACGGACCCGAACTGGGAACCGGTGATGAAGCGCGCTTCCGCCATCGTCACCAACCGTGGCGGCCGTACCTGCCACGCGGCGATTATCGCCCGTGAACTGGGCGTGCCTGCGGTGGTGGGCTGCGGCGACGCGACGGCAGTGCTGAAGGACGGCACCTTCGTCACCGTATCCTGCGCCGAAGGCGACGAAGGCAAGATCTACGACGGCCTGCTGGAAACGGAAGTGTCCGAAGTGGCGCGCGGCGAGCTGCCGAAGCTGCCGACCAAGATCATGCTCAACGTGGGCAACCCGCAGCTGGCCTTCGACTTCCAGCAGGTGCCGAATGCCGGCGTGGGCCTGGCCCGCCTGGAGTTCATCATCAATAACAATATTGGTGTGCACCCGAAAGCGATCCTGGAATACCCGAACATCGATGCGGACCTGAAGAAGGCGGTGGAATCGGTGGCGCGCGGCCACGCTTCGCCGAAAGCCTTCTACGTGGACAAGCTGGCTGAAGGTATCGCCACCATCGCTGCGGCCTTCTGGCCGAAGCCGGTGATCGTGCGCCTGTCCGACTTCAAGTCGAACGAGTACAAGAAGCTGATCGGCGGTTCGCGCTACGAACCGGATGAAGAGAACCCGATGCTGGGTTTCCGCGGCGCGGCGCGCTACCTGGCGCCGGACTTCGCCGAGTCCTTCAATATGGAATGCCTGGCCATGAAGCGCGTGCGCGAAGACATGGGCCTCACCAACGTTGAGATCATGGTGCCTTTCGTGCGCACCATCGGCCAGGCCGAGAAGGTGATCGACCTGCTGGCGAAGAACGGCCTGAAACGCGGCGAGAACGGCCTGCGCGTCATCATGATGTGCGAGGTGCCGTCCAATGCCGTGCTGGCCGAGCAGTTCCTGGAGCACTTCGACGGCTTCTCCATCGGTTCCAACGACCTTACCCAGCTCACGCTGGGCCTGGACCGCGATTCCGGCATGGAGCTGCTGGCTGCCGACTTCGACGAACGCGACCCGGCGGTGCGCGCGCTGCTGTCGCTGGCGATCCAGGCCTGCCGCAAGCAGGGCAAGTACATCGGTATCTGCGGCCAGGGGCCGTCCGACCATCCGGACCTGGCGGAGTGGCTGATGGAGCAGGGCATCGAGTCGATGTCGCTGAATCCTGACTCCGTGATCGACACCTGGCAGAAGCTGGCGGAAATGCAGAAATAAAAAAACAACACAACGATGGAATTTTCTTCTATCGTTACGAAAACCCTCGCTTCCCGCTAAAGGGCTGCGGGGGTTTTTTACTTGAGAGGAGACTGAAGAATGGCTGACTGGGTCATGTGGCTGATTGCGGCAGGCGTGGTGGTGGCGCTGGAACTGTTCACCGGCACCTTCTACCTGCTGATGATTGCGATTGGCCTGCTGGCTGGCGCCTTGCTGGCCTTTGTGCGCGTGGACCTGCCGGGACAGCTGCTGGCAGCAGCCGTTGTGGGCATCGTGGCCACCGTATTGCTGCGCCGCAGCCGCTACGGCAAGGCGGAGAAGCGTGATGCTGCGCGCGATCCGAACGTGAACATGGATATCGGACAAAGCGTGAACGTGCCTGCCTGGCAGGATGGCATGGCGCGTGTGATGTACCGCGGCGCGATGTGGGACGTGGAGCTGGCGCCGAATGCTGCGCCAGTGCCCGGCGTATTCCGCATCGTTGAAGTGCGCGGCAGCCGCCTGATCGTCGGCGCTTAAATCAAGGAGAACAAGCATATGGAATTCGGTTTCGGCAGCGTTACCCTCATCATCTTCATCGTTGCACTGGTCTTCGTCTTCAAGACCATCAACGTGGTGCCGCAGCAGCATGCATGGGTGGTGGAGCGCCTCGGCAAGTACCACGCCACGCTCGGCCCCGGCCTGAACATCGTGGTGCCCTTCATCGACCGCATCGCCTACAAGCACATCCTGAAAGAGATTCCGCTCGACGTGCCTTCGCAGGTCTGCATCACCAAGGACAACACACAGCTCCAGGTGGACGGCATCCTGTACTTCCAGGTCACGGACGCCATGCGCGCCTCCTACGGTTCTTCCAACTACATCGCCGCCATCACCCAGCTGGCTCAGACCACGCTGCGTTCCGTGATCGGCCGCATGGAGCTGGACAAGACCTTCGAGGAACGCGACCACATCAACGCCACCGTGGTGAACGCCATCGACGAATCGGCGGCCAACTGGGGCGTGAAGGTGCTGCGCTACGAGATCAAGGACCTCACGCCGCCAACCGAAATCCTGCACGCCATGCAGGCGCAGATCACGGCCGAACGCGGCAAGCGTGCGCTGATTGCCGCCTCCGAAGGCCGCAAGCAGGAGCAGATCAATATCGCGACCGGCGAGCGCGAAGCCTCCATCGCCCGTTCCGAAGGCGACAAGCAGGCCGCCATCAACCGCGCGCAGGGCGAGGCAGCGGCCATCGTGGCCATTGCCGATGCAACCGCCACGGCACTGCGCCAGGTGGGCGCCGCCATCCGCGATCCGGGTGGCGAAGAAGCCGTGAACCTGAAAGTGGCCGAGAAATATGTGGAAGCCTTCGGCGAACTGGCGAAAACCAACAACTCGCTGATCGTGCCGGCCAACCTGGGCGACATGAGCGGCCTGATTGCCACTGCCATGCAAGTGGTGAAGACCCAGAAGCAGGGCACCGTGGTACGCCCGGGGCAGGCATAAAGATGGGCACCTGGTCGGTCAGCGCGTTCGCCAACGACTTCGCCCAGGACTGGGCGGAGGACCTGCAGGAGTCGATGGATCTCTACTTCATCGCGGATACGCTGGACAACGCGCTGTCGTCCGGTGAAGCCGGCATGCTGGAAGCGCCCTTCGGCGCCGAAGCCCTGGCGGCTGTTGAAACCCTGGCGCGGCTGGAGGGCAGGACTGGCCGGCAGGACGAGGACAGTGCCGCCGTGGATGAGTGGGTGGCAGCAATGAAACCCAAGTTCAAGCTGCGCAGCGACCTGCACGAGAAGGCGCTGCGCGTGTTTGAGCTGGTGCTATCCGAGCGCTCCGAATTGCGCGAGCTGTGGCAGGATAGCGAGCATGACGAGGCATGGCGCAGCGAGGTCGAATCCCTCCGCGCGCGCATGCAGGCTTGAGCAAGGATATAACGATGAAAGTTGTAGCAAGGCGCCGCAGCGCGGCAGGACGCACCGCGCAGTATACTGTCGCGGGCGCAGCCCAAGGCGTCGGAGCAGGAGCACTGGCAGCGGCACGGGCGGGCGCAGGCGCGCCGGCACTGATGCCGATTGGGCGGATGACTGCGCTGGTAGCGGGGCTCGCGCTGGCCGTGGGCGTGCTGCTGGGTGGCCAGGCCGTCGCCGCCCCGGCCGAGCAGGATATTGCGGCACGGCTCACGGCCATGCGCGCCATGTCCGCGGCGGCGGATGAAAAAGCGGCCGCCGAACAGCGCCGGGAGCTGGATAACAGCTGGCGCTATTTTGGCGACAATAAAGCGGCAGCGCTGCCGGTGCTGCGCCGCCAACTGGCGGCAGAACTGCGCCAGCCGAAGCCGAACCAGCTGATGCTGCTCGACGTGGGCTACTTCCTCCGCGCGCTCGGAGAGCCGGCAGACAAAGCCCTGTCCACCCAGGCGCTGCTGGCCATCGACACGGAGTCACCGCTGATCACGGCCCAAGCGCCGCAGCTGTTCCGCTTCGTGCATGCCGCCGCACAGGACAAGGATGCACGCCTGCTGCCGCTGATCGACCGCGCCTTCCTGCGCAAGAACGTTAATGTGCTGATTCCGCAGCATGGTTACGTGCTGGATGAAACCTCGGTCTGCATCTATCTCTACGGCCCCTTCGGTGGCGCCGCCGAAGCGCACCTGCGCGGCCTGCTGGGCGATGCGGCCGTGAACAAGCGCGCGCTGGAAGTGCTGATGTGGGTCGGCTCGCCGGACAGTGTGGCCGCCGTGGCGCCGCTGCTGGACAGCAGCGAACCCGATGTGTTCGCCCGCGCCGCCACCTTCATGCTGCGTGCAGGCGGCCCGGAAGGGCGCGCAGCGCTGGAGCAGGTCGACCCGCGCAAGTTCGAAGGCAAACAGCGTGAATTCGCCTTCGAGATGTATGCACAGGCGCGGGCCATGAATTTCGAATCGCTGGCCACCCAGCTGTTCGAAGCACCGCAAACGCCTTCCTCCACCGCGAATGCCGACAGCCGCAAACCGCGCCGCATGGACGAAGCCACCACGCGCGCTGCATTGGCCGAGATCTACGAAAACTATGGCCGCTACCAGAACGTGCAGCCCGCAGACCTCGTGCAGTCGCAGATGCCGAAGCAGGAGCTGATGAACGAACTGCTGCGCATCCGCGAGCGCAGCTACCTGCGGGTGTCCGGCGAAGCGCTGACGGAGCTCGACCTCACCAATACCCTGATCAACACCCTGCGCTACCGCGACAAGTAAATGCACGGCGAGCAGATCGACCAGCTGGCGGACTTCCTGGGCCGCCACCGCCGCGTGCTGGCGCTGACCGGCGCCGGCATCAGCACCGCTTCAGGCATTCCCGGCTACCGCGACGAAGAGGGCGTGCGGCGCGGCAAACCGCCGATACAGGGCCCGGAATTCCGCCGTTCGGACGCCGTGCGCCGCCGCTACTGGGCGCGCAGCATGGTGGGCTGGCCTGTACTGGCCGGCGCCCAGCCGAATCCGGGCCACCACGCAATGGCGGCGCTGGAACGCTCAGGCCACCTGCACATGACGGTCACTCAGAATGTGGACGGCCTGCACCAGGGCGCGGGCAGCGAACGCCTGATCGAACTGCACGGGAATATCCATCTGGTGCGCTGCCTCGCGTGCCGCGCCATCTATCGCCGCGCTGCGATCCAGCAGCGGCTGGCGCAGGACAATCCCGCTATGCTGGCCGCCAGCGCCCAGCCACTGCCCGATGGCGACGCCCAGGTGGAGCCCGAAGCGCTGGACGACTTCAAGGTACCCGTCTGCGAGCAATGCGGCGGCATGCTGCAGCCGGACGTCGTTTTCTTCGGTGATAACGTGCCGCCCGAGCGCAGCAGCGCCGCGCTGAGCGCCATGCAGGAGGCAGACGCCTTGCTGGTGGTGGGCTCCTCGCTGGTGGTGTTTTCCGGCTACCGCTTCTGCCGCATGGCGGCGGAGACTGGCAAGCCGATAGCCGCCATCAACGCCGGTAAAACGCGCGCCGACGACCTCATTTCACTCAAGGTAGTCCAGCCCGCGCAGGAGATCCTGCCGCAGCTCGCATCCCGGCTTGCCCTGCAGCGCTGATTGCCGTACAGTTTCCGCACCCTTAGCCGGAGGAGACACTATGAAACTGTGGTCCCTGAAAGTGTGTGCCATCATGGTTTTCGCGCTGGCACTTTGCCCTGCGCACGCTGCGCGCAAGGCGGGCGATATCGAGGTGGAGAAGGGAATGGCGAAGGCTGCCGACGGCAGCACCGTCCCCTACGAAATCGGCACCATCTACCTCCCCGAGAACCGCGCGAACCCGAACAGCCGCCTGATCGGCGTGGGCTTCGCGCGCATCAAGGCGCGCCAGCCCAGCAATGCGCCGCCGGTATTCTGGCTGCCGGGCGGTCCCGGCCTGGCGGTGCTCGATGCCTTCGATGGCAGCAGCGAGGCAGCACGCAACCGGCTGCGTTCCTGGCTCACCTTTGGCGCCGTGGGCGACCTGGTGGTGGTGGAACAGCGCGGCAATACCCTGCGCGGCGACATGCTGCGGCAGACGGCAAGGGCGGTGCCCCTGGACCGTCCTTTCACGGACGCGCAGAGGCGTGAAGCAGCGATCCAGCTGGCGCGCGACGCCGTGGCCTCCAATCCGGACAAGGACCTGGCAGGCTACACCATTCGGGACTGCGCAGACGATGTGGATGCGGTGCGACGTGCCCTCGGCTACAGCAAGATTACCCTGTTCGGCGGCAGTTTCGGCTCGCAATGGAGTTTTGCCGTGATGCGCGCCCATCCCGATATCGTGGCGCGCGCCGTGCTGGCGGGCGTTGAGCCGCTGGATTTGGGCTATGACATGCCTTCGCAGCTGCTGGCCGCCATGAAGCGCATTGCGGCCGATGCCGACCGCGACCCCGGCCTTGCGCCGTACCTGCCGCCCGGCGGCATCATGGCCGCCGCCAACGCCGTGCGCGAACGGCTGGCGAAAGCGCCTGTCGAAGTAAGCGTTGACGGCCAGCGCGTTGTGCTGGGCCTCGAGGACTTCCAGAGCGCGCTGCAGGACGAAGCGGGCGATCCGGAAAACTGGCCTGCCTTCGTGCTGTCCCTGTACCACGGGCATTACGAAGGCTGGGCGCGCAATGAGATCAGCGGGCGCCAGGCCGCGCCCCAGAAGCTGATTGGCCCGCTGGCGGACACCAGCCTTGGCGTAACGCCGCAGCGCGCCGCGCAGCTGCGCGCCGATCCGGCCTTGCCACTACTGGGCAGCGCAGGCTTCGAGCCCTATATGGCCGCAGCCGAAGTGTGGCCGACGCCAGACATGGGCGACAGCTTCCGCAGCATGAGCCGCATCGGGATTCCCGTGCTGCTGATCCATGGGGACTGGGACAGCTCCACGCCGGTAGAGAACACGCTGGCGCAACTGCGCTACCTCCCGAACGGGAAGGCAATCATTGTGCATCGGGGAGGGCATGACGGCGCGTTTTACCTGCTGCGTGAAGCGCCGCAGGTGAAGGATTCGGTATACCGTTTCCTGAAAACGGGAGAGATGAAGGACTTGCCGGGAGAGTTGACGCTGCCGGTTCCCGCTTTCGTGAAACCGGCTTTCGCGCCGAAGTCTTAACGCTGCATCAGCATCGAACGCACAATGCCTTCTTTCGCCAGCACATAATCGTGAGCGGCGAGGACGAAGTTATTGTGCGGCTGAACCACCTTGATATTGATGAAGACCATATCGCTGGTTTCGGCATAGGAGCCCACCACCACGGCCTGCGCATTGTGGTTCTGCGCCACTTCGCCGATTTCGCGGGTCAGCATCAATTCGCCCTGGTTGCGCTTCAGGTAGACGTTATTCCGCAGCTTCATCTCCACCATTTTCAGGCCGCCTTGCGAGAGGCGGGTGGAGATCTGTTCGGAGACCAGGCGGCCCAGCGTTGAGGTCTGGTCCAGGGAATCGATATTGACCACGGTGGCCATAATCAGCGGCTTCTCGGCCAGCAGGCGGCCGTTCAGCTGCGTGAGCAGCGTATCGGCAGCCTTGTAGTTGGCGGCGACGAACTGATTGGAAGCCACGGTGGCGTAATTGGTTTCTTCCTTCGGCACTTCGGAGGAGCAGGCCGCGAGCAGCAGCGGCAGCAGCAGAGGTAGCAGCAGTACAGGCTTGCGCATCAGCGGTCTCCCCGCACTTTGAAGGCCTTGGTCAGCTGTGCATCCTTGGGTTCATCCTTGATGCCGTATAGCGCGCGGTCTGCATCGGCCACGTAGTAGGCCGAGGTGGTGCGCGCGAAGTAGCGGAACTGGTCGCCCACGGACACCGTCACGATCAGTTCCGTTTTCGGCGTATCGCCGGGGGCGAAGATGCTGGTGTGGTAGCGGTACAGGTCATGGCCGCCTGCTGCGGCGACGATGCCGGTGGCCGGATCGATATCGCTCAGCACCCACAGGCCGGTGGCCAGGGCCACGGGGCCGCCCGCATAGCGGTACTGGGTGCGGTTCTCGGCGAAGGTCACGGCCTGCACATCCACATCCACTTTCAGCGAACCTGCCGGGCTGCGCGAAACGGTGAAGCCGTCGTTGACGAGGGCCGACACCAGGCTGGCATGCAGGGCGCGCTGGAAAGCCGAGCCGGCGCTGGCCGGGTCCGCCAGGTAGACCGGGCGCGGCGGCTGCTTGCGCAGGCGTTCCGCCAGCTTGCGTTCCAGGTCGTTCGCGATGATGTCCCAGTGCGCTGCCGCTTGCAGTTTCTCCTGGCCCGAATTCGGGAAATTGGTGGCAACGGGCACCGGCGAATACGGCATGGCGCAACCGGCCAGCACGGCGGCGGCGAGGATTGCGGTTGCAGTTGGTTTGACCATGAAAACACTCTCCAGCAGCGTAGAATTTAGCTGCCAGAGTGTAACATGGCGTGTTTCTATTTGGAAATTAGCCGTGGCTGCAATGCCACGCGGATTTAACGCCGGTGCTGCTTCATGGCAGCCTGGACTTCGCGGGCGCCGTCCCGGTCTTTCTCCGCGGCACGTTTGTCGTGCTGTTTCTTACCTTTGGCGAGGCCAATTTCACATTTCACCCGCCCGCCTTTGTAGTGCAGGTTGAGCGGCACCAGGGTATAGCCGGCGCGTTCCACCTTGCCGATCAGCTTGTCGATCTCCTGGCGGTGCAGCAGCAGCTTGCGGGTGCGCACGGCTTCGGGGTGGATGTGGGTGGAGGCGGTGGGCAGTGCGCTGATGTGCGCGCCAAACAGGTACAGTTCGTTATCGCGGATCGTAACGTATGCTTCCTTGATCTGGACGCGCGCATCGCGGATCGCCTTGACTTCCCAACCCTCAAGGACGATGCCCGCTTCGAAGCGGTCTTCGATGAAGTAGTCGTGGAAGGCTTTACGGTTATCGGCAATGGTCATGTGGTAAATGGCGCGGGTCGGTTAAACTACGGTCTTTCATCCAACATCATAGCAAACGGTTACTCAATGGCAGTAGTACACAAATCCGTGCTTCTGGGCTACAGCGCAGAGCAGATGTTTGATCTGGTGGCAAAGGTCGAAGATTATCCCGCATTTTTACCGTGGTGTGGCGGTGTGGAAGTAAAGGAGCGGGGCGAGAACACCATTGTGGCCAGCCTGGGCATTAATTACCACGGCGTGAAACAGCATTTCACGACGGCCAATGTCAATGTGCCGCCCACCAGCATCAAAATGAGCCTGGTCGACGGTCCTTTCAAAACCCTGGACGGCACCTGGACCTTCAAGGCGCTGCGGGCGGATGCCTGCAAGGTTGAACTGGACCTGCACTACGAGTTCTCCAGCCGCCTGCTGGAACAGGTGATCGGCCCGGTGTTCGGCATGATTGCCAACAGCATGGTCGATTCCTTCACCAAGCGCGCCGAGACGGTATATGGCTGAGCGCATCAAGATCTCGGTGTGCTACGCGCCGGGACCGGTGCCGCTGCTGCGCGCGCTGGAAGTGGACGAAGGCACCACGATCGGCCAGGCCATCGAAATCAGCGGCGTCCTGCAGGACGCCCCCGAAATCAACCTCGTCACCATGCCGGTCGGCATCTACGGCAAGAAAAAGACGCTGGACACGGTAGTGCGGCCGCGCGACCGCATCGAAATCTACCGCCCCCTGATCGCCGACCCTAAAGACGCCCGCCGCCGCCGCGCCAAAAAAGTTGCATGAAAATTGGGGACGGACGGGGACGCCGAGACCCTAATTACTAAAATCCGGGTCTGTCCCCAATTTATTTGCAACATTTCCCAGGCGCAGGTTCTGCTTGAAGTAGGCGCGCAGGGCGTCTGACGGTTCGGCTGGTGGCCGGGCGCCGAAGTGCTGGTGTAGCATCTGTTCCAGCATGTACACATATGCGTCTCGCGTGATTGGCTTGCGCGGGTTGTGGCCTTCTTCCGGATCTACCAGCAGCGTAATCGGCTTGCCCAGGCTGTGCAGCTTGTCGGCATAGCTCGTGATGGTGCTCAGTTCCACCTTCGTATCCTTGCCGCCGGCCAGCATGATGAGCGGGCGCACCACGCGTTCCGGATGCGCACGCGGCGCTTCGTCGACGATATGGCGCATGGCGGCAGGGTCGTCATAGGCGATGCCCAGTTCGCGGAAGCGCAGGGAATATGGCACCTCGGATGACGGCTCGTCTGTGCCCGCCGCCGCCAGCACCAGCGTGGCCGAGAACTCCGGCGGCGCCACGCCCGCCATGCCGAATTGGAACATCTCCGGCGTGTGCGTGAGCGCCAGCAGCACCGAATAGCCGCCGAAGGAGTCGCCCATGATGGCCAGCTTCCGGCGGTCGCCGATGCCGTTGGCTAGCAGCCACTCGACGCCTTCGATGATGTCCCGCTGCACGCGGCCATTGCCGAAATCCGCCTTCGCCGCCAGCATGTATTTGTCCCCGTAACCCGTGGAGGCGCGGAAGTTGGGCTGGAATACCGCGATGCCGCGGTTGGCGATCAGCTGCACCAGTCCCGCGTAGTCGCCTTCGAAACGGCCCCACGGGCCGCCATGCACGAGCGTCATCAGCGGCAACCCCGCTGCTGCGCGGCCCGGCGGCAGGGTCAGGTAGCCGTGGATCGTCATGCCGTCCGAAGCCCGGTAGCTGACCGGATGCTTGGCCGCGAGCTGCGTTTCCGCCAGCGGTTCGCTGCGCTGCCGCTCATCGGCGAGGATCTCCTCGAAAGCGCCGCTGGCCGGCTGGTAGAGCCAGAAGCGTTCCTGCGGCAGGCGTGATCCGCTTTCGGTCAGCAGCCAGGCGCCGGTGGACGGATCGATGGCGATGGCCGCGTCGCCGAAGCGTTTTGCAATGGCGCCGGCGGCGTGCTGCGCTTCGGGCGTCAAGCCCGCGTGCCGCCGCAGCGGCGCTTCGTAGGTGGCGAACAGCGGCTGTGCCCAGCGCCGGTCCAGCACCACAGCGCGCAGGTCGGCAATGCCCTGCGGATCGGTGTGCAGCAAGCGCTGTTCGCCGGTGATCGTATCGAGCTCGCTCAGCGCCTTGCGGTCGTCGTTCTCGTTGATCACCATTGCCAGCTTGCGTCCATCCGGCGAGGCCGAAACCAGGCGGCAGGAACGCAGGCGCTTGCAGCGGGTGACTTCCTGCCAGCTTCCCTTGCGCCATTGCGAGATGATCTGGTGGTAGTCCTTGTCCATGGTTTTGATGAAGGCCGGCTTGCCGTCGGCGCCCAGCAGCACCTCGCGTAGCGGCGCCGCAGCTTCATACAGCACTTCGCGCGCGCCTTCGCCATCCACGCGCGACAGGCGGTAGCGGCCCGCGCTGCGGTCCATCTCTTCAACCAGCGCATGGCGTGGCCGTGTCGTGTCGATGGCGACCGTGCGCTGCGCAAGCTTGCTGTCGAATGTGGCGATGCGCTTGCTGGCGCCGTTGGCGGTGTTCACGATCGACAGCGCAGCAGGCGTGTCGAGAAAGAGCGCCGTGCCGTCGACCGACCAGCTCAGCTCTGCACGGCCGGCATTGGGCAGCAGGCGGCGGGTCTGGCGCGAGCGGGTATCGTAAAGCTTGAGTGAAACGTCGCGCTCCTCCATCATCAGGTAAGCCACCTGGCTGCCGTCAGGCGAAATCTTCACCTCCCGCAGCTTGGAGCGGCGGGTAAGGTCGCTGTCGGGCAGCGGCGGAGCCGCCGGCAGCGCGGCATTGCGTTCAGCCAGCGCCTTGAGGTCAGTGGGTGCCTGTGCAGCGTGGCTGGCGGGTAGTGCGAGGAAGAACAGCGGCAAAACGAAGGCGCGAGCGCGCCCCGCCTGCCGCAGCAGGATTGAAATGTTCATGGAGTCTCCGTTAAAAGGTCAGGCGGCTTGCGGGAGTTCGGCGCGGAGCCGGGCGCGTACGGCGGGGGAGAGTCTTTCCTGCATCACGAGCAGGCAAAGCAGGGAAGGTATGCCGATGATGACGCAGGCCGCGATCCACGCGGCGCGCTTGCGCTGCGAGATGCGCGCGGCGCGCAGCCACCACCACGCACCCACGGCGGACAGCAGGGAAGCCACCGCCACGGCAGCCCATGCGGCGGGCGGGCGAGGCAGGCGGACTGCGTCGAAAGGCAGTGTTTCGCCCTGGTCGATCAGCACATCGGGCAAGGCCAGCAGGGCCTGCAGCGGCGGCGACAGCCACCATGCGCGATGCTCGAACAGCAGCGGATAGTCATGCGCCAGCGGACGCTCCGCGACTTGCCGGATGGCGCCGTTCGCATCCACATGCATCAGCACCTGCTTGCCCGCTGCCGCGCCATCGATCGTATTGCGCCCGAAAACAAAGGAAACCAGTTCACCGTCCGACAGCGCGGCGACGTCAACGCGGCGGATTTCCTTGACGTCCGCCGGCATCGGAATGCTGTAGCGTTCCGCCACTTGCTGCAGCGGATGCGCGGCAGCCTTCCAGGCCACGAGGCGTTTTGTGGTCAACACGTATTCCCACTGCGGCTTCGGATTGTCGATCCGTGTGCGCGCGCCGATGATGGTTTCATCGCTGCGCAGCTGCATGATGGCCTGCCAGCGCCGCGCCTTCGTGTCGAACATCAGCAACTGCTGCGGCAGCACCAGCTGCATGCCAGGCAGTTCAAGCACCGGCGGCGTGGTGAAAGGCTGGCTGCGGCCGTCGAGCCCCAGCTCGCCGAGCGGCGCACCGGTGTAAATTTCCATGCCCACGAAGCGCATTTTGTCGTGGCTGAAGGCCCACATGCCGTTGGTCGCGCCTTCATAGCCGACAGTATTGCTGCCGGCCGCCAGCTCGTGCCGCAGCGGGAAGCGCGTATAGGAAACGTCAACCGGCGCCAGTTGTGCTGCGGGCAGTTCGGCTGCCCACTGCGCCGCGCGCGGATCGGACGACAGCCTGAGCGCCATGCCGAACAGCTTGTGGTCCTTGACGCGCGATGCTTCCACAAAGCCCCCCGCGGGCGGCATCGCCGAGTTCAGCGGATGCGTGCCGGCCATGATCATCATGTACTGGGACGCCATGCCGCCAACCCACAGCAAGGCGAAATAGAATCCAATCTGCAGCGGCAAGGCCGTGGCGATGGTAGCTGCCGCGCCTTCCGGCGGCGCAAAGCGGTTGGGCTTCATGACGAAGTAGCCGATCGCCGCCAGCAGCAGCACACAGAACAGGCCCACCGCAACCATGGTCCAGGCGGAAGCCAGGTGCAGCATCAGCACATAGGGCAGGAACAGCAGCACGATGGCCAGCTTGCTGCGGCTCAGCACCACATAGCTGCCGCACAGCCAGCAGGCCATGGTGAACAGCGTGGCGTACAGGACGACGGCGTAGTGGTGCAAGTCGGCGACGCGTGACGTAGCGGCCTTCGTCACGGCGAGCATCAGTATGCCCGGCAGGCCGATGGCGCAGAAGATCATCAGTGCGGAAGCGCCGGCCAGCGCAAGGCTGATGCGCCAGCGGGGCAGCGGCCGGTGCATCAGCCACATCCAGCGCGCAGGCTGGCGATAGGTGACGAACTGGTAGGCGCCGAAGATGGCGCCGGCGATGCCGTAAGCCGTCAGCAGGACGAACTGCTGGCGCCAGTCCATCTGCATCACCAGCGTAAGGCGGCTGATCACCAGCAGCAGCGTAAGGTGCACGCCCGCTGCGATCAGGGCTGCTTTGCGGAAGCGGCGGCATTCCGAAATAAAGAGTTCGTACATGGTCGTTCCTCAGGCGGCGTGCGCAAGGCGTTTGGTGGAGATGTGGCCTTGTGCCAGGAAACCGTTCACAGCACGGTCCAGGCTGACCGGCATGCTCTGCACAGTGCGTGCGCCGAGCAGTTTCAGGCGCGCGCCGAATTCTTCGTCCTGGTCGAACACCACGAAGTGCACCAGTTCATCGATGCGCTGGATCTCCAGCACGCCGGGCAGGTGGCTGGTATCGGGCAGCTTGAAAGGGAATTCCGCTACCCACAGCTGCACCCGTTCGCAGAAGGCCGAGGGCTCGGACATATGGCGCAGGCGCCCGCGTTCGAGGATGATGAGGTTATCGGCCACCCTTTCGATCTCCTCCATCTGGTGTGAGCAATAGATGATGGTGGAGCCGTCATCCAGCGCGGTGAACATCAGCGCCTCAAGAAAGGCCCGCTTGGCGACCACGTCGAGGCCCAGCGTGGGCTCATCCAGGATCAGCAGCTCGGGCCCCTGTGCCAGCGCGAGCGCCAGGTTGACGCCCGCCCGCTCACCACGCGAGAGCTGAGCGATGTGCTGGTCCGGCAGCACATTGAAGTTGCCTACCACATCGTCATAGCGGCCTTGGTTCCAGCGCGCATACTGGCGGCGCTGCATCCGCATCACCTCATCCACGGTGAGCCAGGCGGGCAGAGTGTGCTCTTCGTTGACGAAGCCGATGCGTCCGCGCAGCTCCTGAGTGAGCTGGCCGCTGTCGCAGCCGAGGATGTGGGCGCTGCCATCGGTCGGCGACTGGAATCCCAGCAGCACGCGGAACAGCGAGGACTTGCCGGCCCCGTTGGCGCCCACAACGGCGTGGATGCCGCCGCGCGGCACTGCCAGCGAAAGATGATCGAGGGCCAGCTTATTCTTGTACTGGAGGCTCAGGGCCTCGGTCTGGATGGCGTAGTCCATGATCAGGCGCTTTTTCGGGGCGTCAGCAGGGACAGCTCACCGGCCACGCGGTCCAGCACTGTTTCCGCGGGCAGGTCGAGCGCGATCACGTCGCCGACGAAGCGCTGCACGGCATCGTCCAGCCGCCGCTCGCGTTCCTCGTTCGAAAGCAGCTGGCGCGGCTGTGCCACAAACAGGCCGAGGCCCGCGCGCGCATCGAGCCAGCCCTCGGTGGTCAGTTCGTTGTAGGCCTTGGCGACGGTATTCGGATTCACGGTCAACTGCTGCGCCAGCCCGCGCACGCTGGGCAGCGCGGCGCCAACCGGCAGCTCGCCGCTGGCAATCATACGGCGCACGCCATCCACAATCTGGCGCGTAATAGGGCGCGGATCGCCAGTGACGATCTGCAGCATGAGGGGTACACGACGGCTCATCATTCACTCCACTGTACTAATACGGATAGTACAGTATCATAAAATTGGGGACAGACCCTAATTATTTAATTAGGAACTTGGCGTCCCCGTCTGTCCCCAATTTCAAAGCAACTACTTGCAGTTGGCGGCGAGCATGGCGGCGTTGCGTTTGGATTGCTCGGCGCGCTGGGCGTCGTCGAGGATGACGCGCTCGCCGTTGCGGTCGAAGCTGCTGATGCGCATGCCAGCCTCCAGCGCGCGCTGGTTGTTGCGGATGTTGTCGCAGTTGGCGTCGTTCGAGGCCTTGGCCCGCGCGTCGGCCTCGGCCTTCTGCGCCTGCTGGGCCGCTTCCGCGCGGCGCTTGTTGAAGTCGGCGTTGCGTTCGGACAGTGTGGCGCGCGGCGTTACCTTCGGCTCCGGCGCAGCCTGCTCAGCGGGCTCATCGGTTGAGGCTGCCAGGTCCTTGCGCAGGTCAATCTGCTGGCCTTTCGGCGCCTTCAGGATGCGCGAAGCAGGCACCGAGGGCGGGGGAGGCTGGTCGCTGAACTGCTTCACGCCTTTCTCGTTCACCCACAGCCATTGCGCCTGCGCCAGCCCGCAGCTTGCCGCCAGCACCATGCCTGTTGCCCATCCGATAATGCCTTGTTTCATAAGCCTTTTTCCGAGGAAATCTATCCCGCCGATTTCACCCCGATTCCCCAAAGCTGTCAAATGTTTTCCGTCATGCAAAGACGAAGCGCGCGAACTTCTGTATAATCTACTTTTGCGCCTATAGGAAAGTACTATGCGTCTCCTCCAAAAAGCACTCACCTTCGATGACGTGCTGCTCGTCCCCGCGTATTCCAACGTCCTGCCTGCCGATACGTCCCTTCGTACCAAACTGACCCGCAATATTTCGCTGAATATTCCGCTGCTATCGGCCGCGATGGATACTGTCACCGAAGCCCGCCTCGCGATTGCGATGGCGCAGGAAGGCGGCATTGGCATCATCCACAAGAACCTGAAACCGAAAGACCAGGCGCGCGAAGTGGCCAAGGTCAAGCGTTTCGAAGCGGGCGTGCTGCGCGATCCGATCACGATCCCGCCGGACATGAAGATTCGCGACGTCATCAAGCTCACCGAGCAATATGGCATCAGCGGCTTCCCGGTGGTGGAGCAGAACAAGGTGGTGGGCATCATCACCAACCGCGACCTGCGTTTCGAACAGGAGCTGGACGCTGAAGTGCGTGTGAAGATGACCCCGCGCGAAAAGCTGGTGTATGTGAAGGAGGACGCGGACACAGCCGAAGCCAAGCGCCTGATGAACAAGCACCGCCTGGAGCGCGTGCTGGTGGTGGCCGACGACTTCGAACTGCGCGGCCTGATCACCGTGAAGGATATCCAGAAATCCACCGAACACCCGAATGCCTCGAAGGACAAGCACGGCAAGCTGCTGGCCGGCGCGGCGGTGGGCGTGGGCGCAAAAGATGAAGAGCGTATCGACCTGCTGGTGGCAGCGGGCGTGGACGTGCTGGTGGTGGACACCGCCCACGGCCACTCGCAGGGCATCCTGGACCGCGTGAAATACATCAAAACCAAGTACCCGCACGTGGACGTCATCGGCGGCAATATCGCTACCGCGGCTGCCGCCAAGGCGCTGGTGGAGTACGGCGCGGATGCGGTGAAGGTCGGTATCGGCCCCGGCTCCATCTGCACCACTCGTATCGTGGCAGGTGTGGGCGTGCCGCAGATTACCGCCATCGCCAATGTGGCGCAGGCGCTGGAAGGCACCGGTGTGCCATGTATCGCCGACGGCGGCATCCGCTTCTCGGGCGATATCTCCAAGGCATTGGCAGCCGGCGCATCCACCGTGATGATGGGCTCCATGTTCGCAGGCACCGAAGAGGCGCCGGGCGAAGTGATCCTGTACCAGGGCCGCTCCTACAAGAGCTACCGCGGCATGGGCTCCCTCGGCGCCATGACCGACGGCTCGGCCGACCGCTACTTCCAGGATGCCACCATGAAGGCCGACAAGTTCGTGCCCGAAGGGATCGAAGGCCGCGTCGCCTATAAAGGCAGCGTGCTGGCGATCATCTTCCAGCTGGTGGGCGGCGTGCGCCAGTCCATGGGCTACTGCGGCTGCGCCACCATCGACGAACTGCGCGAGAAAGCGGAATTCGTCGAAATCACCTCGGCAGGCATGCGCGAATCGCACGTGCATGATGTGCAGATTACGAAGGAAGCGCCGAACTACCGTTCGGAATAAGCTCTCCCGCGAACGCCGGCTGCAATGCCGGCGTTCTTACATAGCACCCGGTTTTCTCAAGCTCTGAACGCAAATATCCATGCACTCTAAAATCCTCATCCTCGATTTCGGTTCCCAGGTTACCCAGCTGATCGCCCGCCGCGTACGCGACGCCGGCGTGTTCTCCGAAGTCTATCCTTACGACGTCAGCGACGAATTCGTGCGCAATTACGGCGCCGCGGGCGTGATCCTGTCCGGCAGCCACAACTCCACGCTGGAAGGCGACTCGCCGCGCGCGCCGCAGGCTGTATTCGAACTGGGCGTGCCCGTGCTGGGCATCTGCTACGGCATGCAGACCATGGCTGCGCAGCTGGGCGGCAAGGTGGAAAACGGCCTGCTGCGCGAATTCGGCTACGCCGAAGTGCGCGCCCGCAACCACACGGCGCTCCTGAACGGCATCAACGACTTCGTCACCGACGAAGGCCACGGCATGCTGAAAGTGTGGATGAGCCACGGCGACAAGGTGCTGGATATGCCGCCTGGCTTCAAGCTGATGGCCTCCACCCCGAGCTGCCCGATCGCCGGCATGGCCGACGAAGAGCGCAAGTTCTACGCCGTGCAGTGGCACCCTGAAGTCACGCACACCGTGCAGGGGAAGGCCATGCTGGGCCGCTTCGTGCACGAAATCTGCGGCTGCAAATCGGACTGGAATATGCCGGACTACATCAGCGAAGCGGTCGAAAAGATCCGCGCGCAGGTGGGCACGGATGAAGTGATCCTGGGCCTCTCGGGCGGCGTGGATTCCTCCGTGGCTGCGGCCCTGATCCACCGCGCCATCGGCGACCAGCTGACCTGCGTGTTCGTGGACCACGGCCTGCTGCGCCTGAACGAAGGCAAGATGGTGATGGACATGTTCGCCAAGAACCTCGGCGTGAAAGTGATCCAGATCGACGCCTCCGAACAGTTCATGGGCCACCTGGCCGGCGTGACCGATCCGGAACAGAAGCGCAAGATCATCGGCCGCGAATTCGTGGAAGTGTTCCAGGTGGAAGCGGGCAAGCTGTCCAACGCCAAATGGCTGGCGCAGGGCACTATCTATCCGGACGTGATCGAGTCCGCAGGCAAGGGCAAGAAAGGCCAGACCATCAAGAGCCACCACAACGTGGGCGGCCTGCCGGAAACGCTGAACCTGAAGCTGCTGGAACCGCTGCGCGAACTGTTCAAGGACGAAGTGCGCAAGCTGGGCGTGGCGCTTGGCCTGCCGCATGAGATGGTGTACCGCCACCCGTTCCCGGGCCCTGGCCTGGGTGTGCGCATCCTCGGCGAAGTAAAACGCGAATACGCAGACCTGCTGCGGCGCGCGGATGCCATCTTCATCGAAGAACTGCGCAACACGCCGTATGAAGGCGTGGCAGTGGAGGGCGTGGATGCCGACAACATCCCGAAGAACTGGTACGACGCCACCTCGCAAGCCTTCGCTGTCTTCCTGCCGGTGAAATCGGTAGGCGTGATGGGCGACGGCCGCACCTACGAATGGGTTGTGGCACTGCGCGCCGTGCAAACGCTGGATTTCATGACTGCGCAATGGGCGCACCTGCCGCATTCGCTGCTGGGTAAGGTCTCCAACCGCATCATCAACGAAGTGCGCGGCCTGAACCGGGTGGTGTACGACATCAGCGGCAAGCCGCCTGCGACCATTGAGTGGGAGTGAAATCAGGTCCTTCGGGGACTATCGCAGGCTATCGAAAAACCGTTGTAACGTGTTGATTTAAAAGAAGATGCGTCACGACAGCTATCGGTAGCTATCGCGGGCCAGCAGAACAGGTTGGCGGTGGAACTGGCGGTAAGAACTGAGGGCCTTGGTTGGATGAGGTGCATCGCCGGCATCATCCCTCGCTCGAACCCGCCCGAACAGGGCGGGTTTTCCGTAGACGCACATCGGGCTTCGAGCTGCTGCCGCGAGGGGCTCGCTTGCGTTCTTCGATCCAGGCTTCCACTTCAGCCAGGTCCCACACGACGCAACGAGGCGTCAGGTTGAAGCGCCGAGGAAATTCGCCGCGACGCTCCATCTCATAGATTGTCGTTTCGGCCAAGGGAACGATCTGTCGCAGCTCTTGTCGGCGAATGGTGCGGCGAAAAGGCAAAACGCTAGTTCTCGGAAACTGCGGGAGTTCCTCGTATGCGGCCGAGCCGGGCAATGGGGCTACGGAGTTAGACGATTCCTGGCCTCCGCCCATTTTGGGTAACGGGGTATTCTCCATATCGCACTCCATGAGTTGTTGATGCCGCAAACCATGAAGCAATGGTGACTTTCATTGGCTATCGGCGAAACTCGTTGGGGCGTAGTGAGGCGTATTGAAGAATAGATAACTACGGAAAGGCGGGGACATGGCGACGGTGACGGTTTCTCCAATCCATTTTGAGGATTACAGCGGCATCCAGTTCGAGCGCCTCGTCTTTGCGTACCACGTGCGTGCTGGTTGGCGCGATCTGGTTTGGCATGGTCAATCCGGCGGCGACCAGGGACGTGACATCACAGGCATCGAACAGTTCGATGACCAGCCGGCCCGCGAGACCATCATCCAATGCGCGAACAGGGACACGTTGACATTGGCGAAAGCCAAAGGCGACATGAAAAAAGCGGCCAAGGCCGCAGGCGGGCCTCCAGATGCCTTCAAATTCGTTTCTCGGGGCGCTGTTTCGGACACGAGCCGAGGTCGGATTGAACAAGCCGCAGCGTCACTCGGTGTTGCCCATGTGACGATCTGGTCGGGTGTTGAGTTCGAGGAAAATCTCCGGCTTCGTGCTGAGTACCTGCTGCATCGTTTTGTCCAAGGCACCGAGTTTCCCGATGCCGAGACGGACATCCGCAGATTCGTTGACGACTTCCCCGATCTATCGGATGCCGATGCACTGCAACTGATTGCGGCAGTATTCGACCGACCGGCATTTCGCACGCCGTTTCAGCAGGAAAGCTCCCTGCCTGCCTTTCGGCAAGCGATTGAAGACACCATTGGCGCACTCAATACCGGTGTGTGGCGGACGCGCCAGGGCGATGAGATCAGGCGTATCCCGTCGATCCACCATCTACGCGATCAAAGCACTCAAGCGGTTCTGGCAAAGGTGGTTCGTCAGGTCGATGAGCTGCGCCGCATCTTTGTGACCCGTCTCAAGGAAGGAGAGATCAAGCACTGCGAGTGTGGACAGCCGGGTTGCCCTACATATATGCTCACGCATCGAGTTGCCGATGAATTGGACGAAGCCAGAGAGAAAATCCTGACGACATTTCGATCGGTGTACATGTCATTAAATGTAAGTCTTCGATAGGCGAGCCCTGCAATGGCATTGTCAGAGGATCAAATTCAGTACCTCAACCGTCAACCACCAGGTGAGGCTGTGGCGCGTGCGTTGTCCGAACTACTAGTCAATGACCCAGACTTGCTCGGCATCGACGCTAACGAGCGATCCATCACCTTTCGCTTCGCGATGTATCTACAGCAGTATTTCGCCGGTTGGACCGTGGATTGCGAATACAACCGAGATGGCGTTGAGCCGAAGAGGCTTGGACATCTGGAGCTGTACCCGGACAGCGAAGATGACGAGGCGAAGACGGTGTTCCCAGACGTGATAGTTCATCGACGACAAACGAAAGAGAACCATTTGGTCTTGGAGTTCAAAAAATCGACGAGCCGCGTTGATCGACAGATCGACCTTCGAAAACTTCGAGGATATAAGCGACAACTCGGCTACGAGCATGCCTTGTTTGTGGAGGTCGGGACTGCGGGGCAAGCGATCATCACGGCACTTGAGTGGACCTGAGTGCGGAAGAGAAAGAACCCATGACACCTATTGCACCGTTCAGCTCGCAGCACCTCGAAGCCGCTTGTCGCGTCCTTGCTGACACTGAGCGTGGTTTGAGCGGCACTCAGATCGAGCGATTGCTGCAGGAGATAGACCTTGCGGACACGTCACCAGGCATGACGAAATGGAAGCGGCTGTTCAATGCGCTGGTTGGTGCGCAGAATCCGCATCAGCTCGGCAATCATCTCATCATGTTCATCAACCGAGCGATGAATCCGGTGAACTACGCCCGCGATGCCGCGGCGTTTGCATGGCGACGAGACGAATTAAACGTTGTCCTGGCCTTCTCCGGCTTCTACGTTCGTGAAGATGGGAGGGTAGCGCATGCCGATAAGGCAACCACGCTTGACGCCGCGCGGGCCCGTGCGGGACGACTCAAGGCCGCGTTGGAAAGTCGCATGGTGCATGCGGAAGTGCTGAACTACTGCCGCGCGGAGTTGCTGGACGAGAATTACTTCCATGCAGTGTTCGAGGCAACGAAAGGCGTTGCAGAGCGGATTCGCCTGCTGTCAGGCTTGAGCGGCGATGGCGCTGAGCTAGTGAGCAAGGCATTCGCAGGCCAGCAGCCCGTTCTGGCCTTGGGGCCGCTCACCACGGAGTCCGAAAAGAGCGAGCAGAAAGGCTTTGCCAACCTGTTGATCGGCCTGTTCGGGGCCGTGCGAAATCCACGTGCTCATGCACCCAAGACGAACTGGCCCATGTCCGAACAGGACGCACTGGACATCCTAACCTTGGTATCGCTGATTCACCGGAAGCTGGATCGGACGACAGAAATAGGTGCAGCTTCCGGTCGTGGTGCTTAGGTTCCGAGGGCCTCCGAAAACCTTACCCTGTCCAGAGCCCAGTAGTCGAGCAGGCAGAACAAAGTACTGCGGAGCTCGATGCTCGCACTCGCGTGCGACTTGAATTCCCTGACCATAGCAAGTTGTTCGAATTCTCTCGCTGCACCAAACAGTGTCCGGGCGACATCATTCTTTGAGAAGTAATCGCCCAATATCGCAGTGTTGAGCTGAGCCAATTGCTTCTCTACGCTGGTTCTGACCTGTCGCGATATTGTTGGGCCGTCAGTCGCGTGCTCTTCGACCAGGCCCATTGCAACATTCAAAACCCTTTTAAGCCCAGAGCTGCCTCTGGAGCCATAGGTGAATCCATCTTTTATTAGCTCGCTTCGCTCGGACTGTTCAAGGAACGAGAGCTCCTTCATGGAGTAATCGACCGCAACGGCGATGAAAGAGCAAACGAGGTAGAGGCATCTTAAAGCGGTCTCTCTGGATGCTCCTTTTGTCATCGATTGTTCCGCAAAGAACTTTCCCTGCCCAAGCCACTCATTGCAGCTATCAAAAGATAGCGACTTGGCTAGCAGGCTTTTGGAGAGAACGATCCGCCCACGCCAATCTCCATCTAATTTGCTCAAAGAGTAGTCATTAATCCGCGCGAAGAACTCTTCATCAGAAAGTCGCGCTGAATTCGGATCTTCCGACTTGGCGAGCTTTCCGAGGAAGGCGCCATCAAGAACCAGAACGCCAAGTTCTCGGCCAAAGTCCTTGACCTCCTGGCGCTTTTCCGTTGTGGCCACAATCGCATTGGTCGCCTTTGTGGCGACCCGCAGCCCCTGCACCCAGAAAATTCGTTCAATCGCTTGCGGCGTTTTTTTATTCTTCGCGTCAACTAAGGCAACTTCACGGGACACCGAAGATGTGCGGCTGTATAGCCAAAGATCGATGTCGGTAACATCAAAACCTTCATAGATAAAAGGGACGCCGCGAACAACGTAGTAACCGGTTTTAAGGAAATAGCTGCGAAGCAGCTCTTCCATTCTCGGCCCTTTGGTCAGGACATCTTGATTGCCTTTGCTCATAGTCCACCTCCCGTTCGAAGGATGGAGAGCATGTCGTTGGTCGCTTTCGGGCTCATCTTCGTCTGTGTCCTTCGAGCCTTTTCACGATTGTGCTCTGGGCCATTAAATGTAGTTACAGCAGCAGTCGGCAGTGCGTTTAAAGAGTGCTCGCTAACGTCACCCTGCCGGATGGCTTGCAAGGCCAACTCGCCCACCTCTTTCTTCAATAGGCGAAGCATCGGACCAGAGCGCCCCTTCTTCATTCCCTGTTTGACTTCGACCACACCTTTCAGTTCGAGAACCTTGTAGTCTTCTGCTATGGCGCGAACCGGTCCGACACTTTCGCCTCGGACCAATGCTCCTAGCAGCGCATCAACCATCTGAATCTGGCCCCGTTCATAGTAGCTCTTTGTCATTCCGTAGGTGACGGAACTCACGAAAGCTTTTGCAAGATCAAAAGCATCGTCCACCATGGAATTACTATATTTTGAGAACGCAGAGGGCAAAGTAAGGAAGCCAACGTCCTCAGTCGAGTTGCTCACTACGCTAACATCGAACAGGCCAATTGCTGTCAATTTTTGGAAGAGGGCATCACCCAAGAACTGTTTTGCATAATCCGTCGTTACGCACGCTTTCTTTCTCAGCGTCTCGGTAAGCTCGGTCAGCTTCGATTGCTCGGCAACATTTAATGAGTCCAAGACGGCTTTGATTTTCTGCGTGGTATCGCGTCGAAATAGATTCCCGTTGAAGAGCAAAGTCTGGTTGTTCCCAAGCTTCTCCGCATCTACAAAGCCAATTTGTTCGGCCTCTGCGAAGAGTTGCGTCAGATCCCCAGTTGCGATCTTGTAGGTATCGGCCAAGTCAGACGCGACATCCTTCGCAAGGATCGGTGCGACGGAGGCCCGCTCCGCGAGGGCAATCGAAGCGATTTCGTTGGTTGCCGGTGAGAGTGAATCGAACAAATCCGCGGTGTGTTGCAGGGCTGTAGCGGTGGTTACGCCAAGCACTGCAACTCCGCCCGCTGACTTATCGACAAGCGACTTTTGCTCCAGTACTTCGATGAGCTTGGGCAGCTCAAATGTCGTGTTGATGTTGGCGGCTTTCGCTAGGACAGAGAGCCTGTCATTGTTTACAGTGCTGTCCTTATTCGCGGAAATGGCCGACAAAAGTATTCCCGCTTTCCCAGCCAAGTAGGTCTTCTCGTAACCTGATTGGTTGGTAACTCCCTGGAGCTTGTTCGTGTGGTGGATCAGCCAAGATCCTTTTGTCTTCTTGTCCATTCTTTATCCCTTTAAGCCCCAGAGGAGCGCCACGCATAAAAACCAACCTAAGTGACTCTACTTCTATCCGAACCGTATGCCGAACAAGCCGCCGTCCTCCGTGGCATCGGTGAGCCGCTGAGGTAGTACATAGTCATTCAAGTCGAAGCCGTCGATGGTCTCCTTGAACGCATCGTCTTCATTCATCGTCACGATGTACTGAAAACCAAGCTCCTGTGCGATCTCCGAGCCTAGGCGCAACGCACTGATGACCTGGCGGCCGTCGACGCCATCGAATAGATGGCTGTCATGGATCAAGAAGCCGGGCCCGATCTTTCGGCTGGCGCACAGTCGCATAAGCATCATGTCGAAGCAGAAGATCTGCATATTCTTGATGCCCTTGCTGCGCTGTCCCTGCATTGGAAACTTGAAGATCGGACCATTCGAGGTTTCATCAACCGTCATGCTGCCGGCTGACTCATACAGTCGTTGAGAAGTTTCCTCGAAGGCGACGATGGCCTCGGCGAGCCGGTCTTTCTGCTCTGTAAAGTCGCGGCGCAAGCGAATCGTGAGGCGGTTGCGCTCGATTTCCAATTCGTTCTTTGTGCCTTCGAGTTGCTCTGCGGCCTCAAAGCGTTGGCGCAGCGATTCCACTTCCGACTCCAGCCGCCCCAGTTCGCCTTGCAGCTTGAGGAACTGTTCGAGTGCACCATGACTCTTGAGAATGCCAAGAATCTCGCCGCGCCGCTGATCGAGCTGGGCCTTCTTACTGTCTCGCAGTTCGATACGAAGCCTTGCAGCTTCGAGTTCGCTAGACAGATAGTCTTTGCGATTGCGAACCACTGAGTCGTGGAAGCTTTTAACATCCTCGTAGCGACGCTTGACCAGGCCAGGTAGCACGATGCCTGCTTCCTGATAGACCGCCTGAAGATCTTCATGGTCTGGCGGAACCTCAGAGGCCAGCGCACCTTCCAAGTCGCGAATAGCAGAGAAGTCGATGGTGTTGGCATCGGCCAGCTCGTTGAGCTGGCGGGTCAAGCTGGCGCTTTCGACCTCCAGTTCCCGGTACTCCGGCAAGACCTGGAATGTGTCGATTTCTGCATGAAGCTTCTTGAGGCGAGCTTCCTGAATCGTTAGCTCCGTGCGCAAGTCGGCGGCCTTGCCGATGATTGAACCGAACGCACCGTTCCCTGCCGCCTTCCTCAACTCTTCGAGAGTCTTTTCGCGATCGCGCACGGCCTGCCAATCCCTGGCTATCTGCCAGTCCAGGCCGAGCAGGAACATTAGCGCCATCTGCATGTCGCCAGTTCCCTGCATTGCGGCCTGCTTTTCCGGCGTCGTGAAGGCGCCGCTTGCCTGCCGGCGTACAAAATAGGCAAACAGCGACCGGAAAGAGGGCGGCTTGCTGCCCGCGGCTTCAAGGCTACTGAGACCAAACATCTGTTCGCCGAGGAACGTACACCACTCGGTGGCCGAGAACTTGACCTTCGCCGCAGGCGGAATCGTCACAAAGATTTTGGCTTTGGAGCCGCCGCTACGCTCGACGGCCGTACGTTCCGACTTCAGATCAAAGTCAATGCCGAAGGTCTGCTCCACCAGTTCCGGTGTGCGAAAAATGGACTCCGGACCAGCCTCGGCGCCCAGCAGAAAATGCACTAGCTCAATGAAGCTAGTTTTCCCGGCGCGATTGCGCGTTTGCTTGGTCGTCGCTCCCTCTGTCTTTTGGGCCAGCAGTACGTTCAGGCCGGGCTTCAGTTCTCCAAGATTCCTGAAGCTGGGCAGCGTGCTGAAGATGTGATGAATCACGCCGTCCTCCGAGCCACTAGGCCACTTTCGAGTTCGATGGTTCCCAGGGTGTAAAGGAGGTCGAGAGCTAGCAGAAACCAGTCATAGGTGATTCGTCGAGGCATCGCAGCCGGAACAGCATCATGCCTGTTCAGCTCTTCCCAAAGCGCGGAGACAGTCTTGGGGCGAGCAAGGAAGGTCAACACATGCGCGCCGACCGTCAGTAGCGCGCGATCCTGCGATAGATGCTTGGAGGGCAGAATCATGCGGCCCCCATCGCTTGTGCGTCTTCAAAGATCTCGCACTTGTCGAATAGATACGCCATCACGGCCAACACCGCCGCCTTGTGGGCGGGCGTGGTATTTACCGTGCCGCCAGCCCATGTCTCTAGACGGCCGAATATTTCATCAGGATGGAGTGGGGGAGAGCTATCCCGCAGCCGTACATATTCGCTCTTGAACGCCTGCGCGATCTGTTCGCCATAGGTGGGGTTCTTCCAGTTATTGAAGAACTGCGCAACGAGTGGCGACTTCTGCATGCCGATCTTCAGGAAGTCGGCTACAGCCTGAGACAAGAGGTTCGCCTCGATCTTGCCGCGCGACACATCCTTTACGTCGCTCGTCGTGGGGACGGGGGTGATGCTGATGTGGGTGAGTACCGCGGCCAAGTCGCCGAAACCCAGATTGACGTTCGCTTCCATCGTAAGCGATGGCCCAAACCACGACTCAAGGTCTTCAAGGCTCAGCTGACGGAACTTCGTCAACATTTCCTCATACCCACAGTGTCCGATCTTGATTTTCGGGTTGTCTTGGCCGAGTTTGGCCAGGACTTCGATGATGTGGGGACCTAAACGCCCGTCGGGGGCGTTGTGAACAAAGGTCCATTCGTCGAAATATTTCTCCCAATGTTCTTTGGCGCCGTCGAAGTCCTCGTTGATCTTCTTGATGGCTTCTGCAGCGGTCAGCTCATTGGGCGCATAGCTCTGGTACAGGATTCGCTCCGAAGGCAGATAACCATCGTTCTTTCGGTCTCCAACGTTGCCCCAGGGACGGCATGCCATGAAGTCGTTGGGATGCACCTTCGACATCAGTTTCTCGAACAAGCGTTGAAACCCGTCACCCTTGGATTCCAAGAAGGCGATGCGAAAGTCTTTTTCGTAGTTGAGCTGCTGTATGCGATCCATGCGTTAGGCCCTAGCCTTAGTATTTTTGGAGTTGTTCAGGCAGAAGCTCATCGCTTCTTGGTTTCGGGCTGGCCTTGTGCACGATTAATATCAAATGGCAGTGCTTTGTCGGCTGCAATGCGCGTGAGCAGCACGCGAATGGCGTCCGAGACGGACAAGCCCATGCCTGCCAACACGCTCGTGGCTTCCTCTTTGATATGCCCGTCAATCCGGGCGCGAACGACATCACTGCTGTTTGGCATTGCGTGCCTCAAACTGGTTGTAGCTACATTGTGCTCCATTTGGGCTTCGATGTCATTGGTTCTTTGGCAACCTCGCATAACGGCGTGCTTCGCCTGTGAAGGATGTGCGCGAGATGATCGTGATCTCTACCTCTGCACCGAGAGCTACCGGTACCTGCGGTCGGTGGGCTGGGTCCATTTCTTGATGCGTTCGTCAACTTCATCCATCAGGTCACCTCTTGCGTCCACATCGGCGATCAGTGCAACGCTGACGAACCCCGGTTCACTCGGAACGGCAGGAAGACGCCACGCTTCGTACCGCGTGACACCAGATCTTGTGCCGGGCGGCGGTGTGGGATTTGGGCCCCAGGACGCTGCAAGCTGGGGGTTGGTTTTTTGCAGTTCGCCGAAGTCGATGTTCCAGCGGTGATCGGATACCGTGCCAAATTTGGGAACGATGCCCGGAAGTAGATAGTCTCGGACAATATTGTCGAGATCATGCAGCACAGCTGCCGGTGTGGCCGGGTTTGGCCGAATGACGACCTCAAGCGCGACAGCCACCACAAGGGGGCTGATGAGCCAATCCCAGCGCTGCTTGAAAGCGGCGATCTCGTTCAAGACGTTCTGCTTGAACACGTCCGAGCTGCCGCTCTTGATCGGCAGGTCGCCGACTTGCAAGCGCAGCTTCGAGCCATTGATCATTTCCGCCCAGGTTTCCTTGCCGATGCCCGTATAACGGCCCTTCGGACGACCATACATCCAGGTGAGAACGGGGATGGTGACGCCGCTGCGCTTGAGCAAAGCACGTTGTGCACTCCAACGAGTCATCTTCACGTAGGCGTCGTACAGGTCATCGCCGAGACGACGGCGCTCGTCCGCCTCGTTGTCTTTGAGATCACGGAACGTCTCGATCCATTCCTCCTCACGCTCCTGCTCGTAGATGGATTCTATGTTCATCTCGGCAGCGCGTACGGCCTCGGTCGCAAGCTCGAGATCATCGAGCATCGCAGTGAATGGCCGCGCCCCAATACTGATGGCTGGGGAAGTTTCGCCATGGCGACAGGAAACGGAGAGTGCCTGGATTTGCCGGTCGTCCTTGTACAAAAGGTGCCGGCGCGGCCACGACACATTCGCACTCCGCGCGCCAAGCAGATCCAGCAGGTTCTTGGCGATGGTGTGTGCCTGCGGTGCATTCTTGCTTGTCGTCGCCAGATCAATCTTAAGGGCGACGTCACCTGCGAAGGTTGATCGTTTCACCGAGCCTAGCTGTTCGGCAACAGCCTGTTGAAACCTGTCTCGATCGGCTTGGGGCATCTTCTTTGATTGAGGTTCGACGTCATCCATGTACATATGGACGCGTTGCTCCCTCCGCTTTTTATACCGCGCGCGCGCGCCGGCATCACTATCCATGAAATCTTTGAACCTGCTCATAGCACCCCAATCACGTTTCCCTGACCAAAATGGCCAGCCCGAACCGTAGGTTCGATGTCCTTTATGGCCAAAGACTAAAATTTATCAAATTAGAAGCAGCGGCATATGGGTGTCTCCGCTCCGCAGATCGCGCTGCTCCAGATTCGCTGTCCGCTCGTCCTTGACGGGACTGGCATTCGCCTGCCTTGCGCATCGCTGACGCTTACGGCCCGGCTTCCAACTTCGGGCCTGCCCGCTTCGCTTGCGTGCGGTGTGCGCACCGAGGAGGCCGTCGCATTGTCCATCAGCTATATGGAAGCTGTGTCGCAGAAGTCCATGGCAAGTAAATTAAAACGCATGGGTAACGCCGAACGACCTGCCAATCATTTTTTGAATTCACTGGCGATCCTTTCTTTAAGATCTTTGGTGCTCATAAATTTCGTACTCAACCCCAAGGTTGAGTATATGAAATCACCACGTATGCGCAGCCTCTTGTCATCGGTTACGAAATAATCAGCCTTCCAGGCATGTTTTAAGTGCTCCGTATCTTGAAGGCTGCTGCGAATTTTGCTCAGTTCAGAAAGGGGCTCTGTCTGATAATTGATAAAATCCAGGAATTCGCAAAGATGTTCAATGCATTCCATGCATTGCGCGTCACTTTCATACGTGATCGATCCATTAACTAATGCATTCAGGGAAAATGATTTGCCAATAGTTGCCGCGAACAGCCTTCGATGCAAGGCTCGATCGCTCTCATAGTCGTCAAGATCAATGTCAAGGTTGCTGTCGTTAAGGTAGGGGCGAAAAGACGCCAGAAGCTCATTAATATTTTTGTTCGCCCGCTCTGAAAGTTCTGATCTTTTTGAATAATGAGGGTGACCCCAGTAATTATAATTCATCTTATGAATTTTCAAATCTTCAGCCGCCCTTGTCGCATTTCTCCAAAGAAGAACGCGTTCGAGCGTTACCTGAATATTTTCCTTGGCAAGGACTACGCGATTTTCGGATCGCACCAGCATTGTGTTGTCTGTGAGCTTTTCGATCGAGTCAAAATATTCAGTAAGCCGGACGCGACTCATTTTTACTCCGTCTTCAATCACGTAGGGGCTATAAACAAACCTGCAGGCAAGCTTGTTTTTGAGACTCTCGATCTGTCGGTTGAACGCTTGATCATTTCCGTACTTACTAACAACGTTTTGATCAACGTAGAACAATTCTTTGTCGACAGATATGTCCGTTGGGTTGTAGGCGATAACTTGCTCTTGCTCCAATTTTGCGTAGGCAAGAATTGTGTCATGACACTTGGCCTGCTCATGAAGAAAATGATCCAATGCCAAGCGAGAAACCTCGCCGTTGACCGCAGCTGCGTACTCTTCATAAGCTAGGGCGAGATTTTCAGGTATCTTTGCCTTCACGTAGCTAGGAGAAACTACCAGATCCAGTGCGAGGACAATCGGGTCTAATTCTTTTGGAATGGTAAATATATGGCACAGCTCTGTGATAAGCGCTTCGTCTTCTTTGTTTGCTTTCACGACGCCATTGAGGAAATTGGAGAACATGCTCATCATTCTGGCAAATTCTAGGCAACCCAAGCATTCATTCTGGCAAATCTGCCTATCACCGACAGCTTGATCCAAGTTAACGAGAAGTCGCCAATCTTCCGTTGTAAGTAAATGATGGTATTCGTTGATGTCATCGATCAATCGCTTAACAAAACTCTCAATAACGAAACTGAGGCTGTGTTTGATGAGGCAATTCATGTTATTTCCTGCGGTTTAAGTGATTGATTAATGTTTAGGCCTTGGTGGTCAAAGCTTTACGCCAGGTCGCTGAGGTATCCAGGAGGTTGATGATCATATAAATTCTTTTGCATATCAGTGATGCTGAACGTTATATAGAAGAAAAAAGCGCTGCCCATCACGCTCTATATAATTGGCAACGGCTTTGACCTCTGGCACGGCATCCCATCTTGCTAGCTGCGCTGGGCATGTTACCAGGCAAAGCGATGCCGGTGCTCTGACTGGAGTTGTAGCAGCTTGCACGCTGCAGGTGGGCCTCAAGGACGAAGCAGACAACGCTCATGACGTCCCCTGATCAAGGGAGATAGATTTTGAAGAGATGCTGCTTACTCTGAACCTTCCGGTGCCTGACAGGGCAAGCTGTCTCCTGTATCCTTCGGGGAGATTGACGATGCTGTTAGTAGAGTCGTCGCTATTTGCCTCCTTTGCCAAAGAGATCTCTCTTCAGATGACGGTAAATGCGACGGTAAAGGCGCATGCCGATCACTGCCAATCCCTTTAACCATGCGGGTTTAGGCGACTTGTTGATGATTGAGTGGGAGTGATGTCGCGCTTCTGATGCATTGATTTGGTGACTTAAATGATGCCATTGATGATCTTGACTGTATCATCAATGGCATTTTTCATGGCATAGTGAATTTGCTGCTGTAGAAGCATCACCGGTACTACGTAAGCTCGTCGCTGTTTTTCTGATACCATTTTCTGATACCATTGACTCATGAAGCGCAGGCACCATCGTACGCTCGAGCTAGTGTTTGCCCGGCCAGCATCCGCGAATGTTCGCTGGTCGAACGGAGCCAAACCATGAGCATGCAGAACACGATGACAATTGATGGCCACCAGGCCGTTATCACCTTTGACCCTGAAATTCAGATGTTCCGAGGCGAATTTCTCGGCCTGAATGGCGGTGCTGATTTTTACGCAAAAGACGTCAAGGGTTTGCAACGAGAAGGCAGGCTTTCGCTGAAGGTTTTTCTGGATGCATATGCTGAAGATGGCATCGAGCCGCGAAGGAGCTTTTCCGGGAAATTTTCACTGAGAGTTGACCCTTCCATCCACGAAGCTGCTGCCATTGCGGCTGCAGCGAACGGAAAAAGTCTCAATCAATGGGCCGAGGATGTGCTACGCAAGGCCGCCTTGGCGTGAGCGTCAGTCTAGCCAAGGATCTGATGACACTCTTAAATGAAAATGATTGTAAAGCACTCGATCGCTTCAGCCAGGCATTCAGTGCATGTCCGCGTCCAGAACACTTCACCGATCTTGACCACTGTACAGAGTGCGCTGAACACGATGAAACGCTGCGGTCACGAACACCAGAAACCCTGACTGTCGAAGATGTCGGCAACCCAGGGTGGGACCCCATTTGCTTCATTTCGCCCGAGGGATTTGCATATTTTTTGCCAGGCCTGGCGCGCCTTGCCTTTGAGGATTCTCCCATTGGTTGGTACGGGACACAGTTCTTCTGGCACCTCATTTCGAACGGTCCAAACAACGAACGCTTTGTGCATTGTTCTCAAGAGCAACGAGATGCAGTTGCTGAATTCCTGGCGTACTTGATTGAAACGAAAGGTGGCCGCATCGAAGCCGACTGCGCCGTAGATGACGCGATGCGTGCGTTCGAAATTTGGAGCGGCAAGAGCCGTGAAGTGCTCTGAAAATAAAAAGCCCCACCGAAGTGGGGCTTGCAGCATAAGGCGCCTGATGGTCAGAACTTGTACTGCAGGTTCGCAAAGAACGAGCGGCCGCGGGGATCGCCGTAGGTTGGATCCCAGGTCACTTCGAAGTAGCGCGACTGGTTGGTGAACGGCGGTGGGGTGTCGGCCACGTTGATCACGCCGGCGCGCAGCTTGAGGTTCTTGGTGAAGGCATAGCTGCCGGTCAGGTCCCACAGCGAATACGCCTTCACGTCGCGGTCATTCCAGCCCGGGTCGGCCAGTCCCGGAATGTTCTGGTCGCGGTAGCTGGAGAAGAAGGTGTTGCCCAGGCTCAGGTTGACTGGGCCCTGGGTCCAGTCGATGTTGAGCTTGTGGCGCCAGCGCTGCACGGCCTTGTCGTCGCGGAACACGCCGAGCCCGCTCGTCAGCGGCGAATTCGGATCGGACTGGAACTTGTATTCGGTGATCAGCGTGCCGTTCAGGCTGGCGCTGAAGCGGCCCACCGAAGTGGCATCGCCTCGCCAGTTGAGCGAGAGATCCAGGCCGGACGTGTTGAGCTTGCCGCGGTTCTCTTTCTTGAACTGCAGGTAGGACACGAAACCGTCTTCGTCACGCACCACGATCTCCGGATCGTTATAGTAGATCGGGTTGTCGAACACGGTCTGTTCGCCGATTTCCGAAATGATGTCGGTCTTGCGAATCTTCCAGTAGTCCAGGCTCAGGTTCCAGTTGCGGTTCGGTTCCAGCACCGCGCCAATCGAGAACTGCTTGGACTTTTCCGGTTTCAGTTTCGGATTGCCGTAACGGTCCAGGTCAAACTGTGCCACTTCTTCCGAGACCGGATCTTTCACGAAACTGGCCGTGGTGCCGGAACGCACCGGCAGGAACAGTTCGGCGATCGACGGCGCGCGGAAGCCGGTGCCGTAGGAGGCGCGGCCCAGGATTTCCTTGCTTGGACGGTAGCTGAGGGCGATCTTCGGATTGGTGGTGTTGAGCGCCGAGGTGGTGATCTTGGTCAGCGGATCATATACGCCCTTGTAGCGGTCGTAGCGGATGGCGAACTGGGCTTCCCATTCCTTGCTGAACGGCGCGTTGATCTCCGTATAAATACCCGCAATATCGCGCGAGTTGGAGGTGTCGGCCAGCAGTTCATCGGAGCTGGCGCGGTCGCCCTGCACGTCGTTGGTGCGCAGCGCTTCCGTGGCGGTGAACTCGGTCTTCTCGCGCCGGAATTCCGCACCCACGGCCAGCATTGCGTCGCCGCCGCCCAGTGCCATCAGCGGACGGGTCAGTTTGCCGTCCACGCTGTCGCTTGTGCCTTTGGACATACGCGCTGCGCCATGGATCTTGATCGAGTCCATGAACTTGCGGCCCGCGTCATCCGTTGCCGGAACGAAGGGGTTGTACTTGCCGCTGGCAATGCCGGCTAGCATCTGGGTGCGCGACACCCAGCCGTCGATATCCAGGTCGGTGGCCTTGTTCACGCTGTGGTTGTAGGCCGTATCGTATTCCCAATCGCCCACTTTACCCGTGGCGCCCAGCACAAAGCGCGACGCTTTGCTCGTCACTTCCGAGGTGCGGCGCCCGGCGTCCGTCAGGCGGAAGCGGAAGGTGACCGGGGTGGTGATGCCGGTTTTGGCCTGCAGGTCGGCCGGCAGCAAGATGCCGTTGCTGGAGCTGATGCTGCCCGAGGTGGCGGGCGAGGCGGCGTAGCTGGTCTCGGCTTTGCTGTACAGGACTTCGGCAAACACTTGGTGGCCGTCCGCGACCTGGAAGGTGCCGCGGCCGATGAAGCTTTGTTTTTTGGACTCCGGATAGACTTCCGAGTCGCCCATGTAGTTGTAGGAACAGCCTTCCGAGCCGCCCGGACCCAGCGGACGCACCACGTTCGGGCTGCCGTTCACGCAGGCCTCCTTGCCGAAGTTGACGCGCCGGCCCGAGGTTGGCGTCCAGGTGCCGCCGGGGCCGGTACCCTTGAGGTAGCCAGAGCTGTTGAGGGTCGCCAGCTGGGCGGCGCTCAGATCGACGTTGGCGGGGAAGGAGTAGCTGGACAGCTGTGGCGACAGGCGGTCGGGCAGGCTGTATTCCTGCATGAACTTGCGCTGCGAGCTGGCCAGCCGGCTGGTTTCCTGCACGTCCAGCGCGCCGAACACGTTGTAGCGGTCAGTGCTCAGATTACCGAAGCCGCCGGCCAGCGAGGCCGATTTCTTGCCGCCGCCGCCTTCGTCGGTTCCCAGCGCATACACGCTGGCATCGCCACCCTGGTAGTCCTTGCGGGTGATGAAGTTGATCACGCCGCCCATGGCGTCGGTGCCGTAAATCGCCGAGGCACCGTCCTTGAGCACCTCCACACGCTGGATGGCGCCGGCGGGAATGTTGTTCAGGTCAACACCGGAATTGTCGCCCGGGCTGGCGAAGTTGGCCATGCGGCGGCCGTTCAGCAGCACCAGCGTGCTCGAAACGCCCAGGCCACGCAGGTTGGCGCCGTTGAAGCCGCGCTGGCCGCCCATCACATCGCTGACGCTGGCGCCGTCGGTCAGGCCACCCACATTCGAGGAAATTTTCTGCAGCAGTTCGGCGGCCGTGGTCACGCCGGACTTGTCGATATCCTCCCGCTTGATGATTTCCACTGGCAGCGCGGCCTCGCCCTCGATGCGCTTGATGCTGGAGCCGGTGATCTCCACGCGCGGAATGGTTTGCGCGTAAGCGGCCAGGCTCATGCTGCCAAGCGCGAGCAATACAGCATGGGTGCAGCGGGAGCGGCGGAATGCAGGCGCCTTGTGCGTGCCAGGTATTTTCATGCGATCAGTCCTCGTAATTTGGTATTGGCACGCAAGCAACATGCTTGCGCCCCCTCGGTTAGTGATGAAACAATTTCAGTGTATGCAACGTTGCGCGGCTTGCGCGCAACAGAAGGGGCGAGGGTCGCGCTGTGAGAAAGCCGTGTCGCATTGTTGCAAAGAAGGAAGCTCGCATCTGTTGCGGACTTTCCACAGTGCGACATGCAATTGCCAATGTGCGCAAACCGCCGGGCAGGTCAGCCTGCCGATGCCTGATCAATGGCAACATGGTCAGCAATTAGACCGTCCTGAAGGAGTTCGCCCGTGAAGCCTGTGTCGATACTGCTGCTCTGTGCGGCGCAACTGAGCGCCCAATGGCTGTGCTCCGGCGCCCATGCTGCGAACGTTGCGCCGTCGCTGGCCTTCCAGCCGGTGGCCGGCACTGTGATACCGATGGGCGGCGCCGTGCGCGACGACAATGAGGCCATACGCCAGCGGCTGGTGCAGCTGGCGGGCGGTTCCGCGGCACGGTTTGTGGTGATTCCCAGCTCCTCGTCACATCCCGAGATGACAGGTTCCGCTGCCGTGGAGCACCTGCGGCGCCGTGGTGCTCAGGCGGAGTTGCTGAAGATTGCACCGATGTGGGCGGGTGAAACGCTGGAGTCCGCGCGGCGCGCGGCGGCCGACCCGGCGAATGTCGCTAAAATCCGCGCCGCCACGGCGGTGTTCTTTACCGGTGGCGCGCAGGAGCGCACGGCCGATGTGCTGAACCCGGACGGGGTGGCCTCGCCGGTGCTGCAGGCGGTGCGCGAACTGCAGGCGCGCGGCGGCGTGATTGCGGGCAGCAGCGCCGGTGCCGCCATCATGAGCAGCACCATGTTCCGCGACGCGATGAATCCCGTGCAGGTGATGAAGGGCGTGATGCGCGACGGGAAGGAAATCGACCGGGGATTGGGTTTCGTGGGCGACCAGCTGTTCATCGACCAGCATTTCCTCAAGCGGGGCAGGGTGGGCCGCATGCTGGCGCTGATGCTGGCCAAGGGCTACAAGGTGGGGCTCGGCGTGGACGAGAACACCGCTGCCATTATTCACGGCAGTGAAATCGAAATTGTCGGCGGCAGCGGCGCGCTCCTGCTGGACTTGCGCCAGGCGACGCAGGAGGCAGGGCCGGTGAACGTGCGCAATGTGCGCATTTCCTATCTCGATAATGGCGACCGTTATGACCTGGCCAAACTGAAGGGGCAGGTGCTGCCTGCCAAACTGGCACGGGGCGAGATCAAATTCCGCCAGCCCGGCTTCGCGTCGGACCTGGAATTTATGCGTCCTGCCTTTACCGACATCCTCGGGGAAAACACCATCCTGCGCGCATTGACGCAGCTGGTGGATGGCCCGCGCGACCATGTGCGGGGCATCGCCTTCGACCTTGAGCAGCTGCCCGGTTCGCCGGTGGCCGATCCCGCCCCCGAGCTGGGCTTCGAATTCATCCTGCGGCGTGATGAACAGACGCATGGCTGGGATAGTGCGGGGCTGGACGACCATGACTACTCGATCTTCGATGCGCGGCTCGATGTGCGGCCCGTGCGCCTGAAAACGCCTTTCTACCAGGCGTGGTGATGAAACCAGGCCATTGGATTGCATGCCTGCTGCTGTGCAGCCAGTGCTTCGCCGCGGCGGCGCAGCCGCAAGCCCCTTATCACGCGCAGCTCGATGCCGCGGCTGCGAAAGTGCTGCCGGAAGTGGTGAGCTGGCGGCGCGAGCTGCACGCCCATCCTGAACTGGCGTTTCACGAACATCGCACGGCAGACTTGGTAGCGCGGGAACTGGGCCGCATGGGCTATGAGGTGACGCGCGGCATGGCCGGGACAACTGCGGTAATCGGCTTGCTGAAAACAGGACGCCCCGGGCCGGTGGTCGCGCTGCGCGCCGATATGGATGGCTTGCCCGTGACGGAAGAAACCGGGCTGCCGTTCGCTTCGCGCGAGCGGGTGCAGGCGGGCGGCAGGGAAGTCGGCGTGATGCACGCCTGCGGCCATGACATGCATGTGGCCATGCTGCTGGGGGCTGCGCGCGTGCTGGCCCAGCTGCGCGGCCAGCTGCCGGGTACCATCAAGCTGGTGTTCCAGCCCGCCGAGGAGGGCGTGGCCAATGAACCGAATGGCGCTGAGCGGCTGGTCAAGGCGGGCGTGCTGGAAAATCCCAAGGTGTCGGCCATGTTCGGTATCCACGTCGGCATCACGCCGGCGCCCACGGGAACCATTTCTACCCGTGCGCGCGGGTTGATGGCCGGCGGTGACACCTTCGAGATTGTGGTGCAGGGACGCCAGACTCACGGCGCCCTGCCATGGAATGGCGTGGATCCGGTTGTGGTGGCGGCGCAGATCGTGCTCGGGCTGCAAACCATCGTCAGCCGCCAGACCGATCTGACAACGGCGCCGGCGGTGATTACGGTGGGCACTTTGCACGCCGGCGAACGCGCCAATATCGTGCCCGGCGAGGTCAGGATGAGCGGCACGATACGCAGTTTCGATCCGGCCGTCCGTGAACAGCTGCTGCAGCAGGTCAAACGCACTGCGGAACACCTGGCGCTGTCGGCCGGCGCCACGGCCCGCGTGAGCTTTGATGCCGGTTATCCGGTCACATGGAACGATCCTGCGCTGACGGCAAAAATGCTGCCCAGCCTGCGACGCGTGGCCGGCACACAGTTGACCAGCGATGTGGCGCCGAGCACCACGTCGGAAGATTTTGCTTACTACGGCCAGCAGGTTCCATCCATGCTCCTGTTCCTCGGTGTGAATCCGCCCGGAGCAGATCCGGCACAGTGGGCTGCCAACCACTCGCCGCGTTTCAATCCCGATGAAGCGGCCTTGCTGACAGGCGTACGCGCACTCGCCAGCCTGGCTGTGGACTATCTGGCTGGCCGCGCTGATTGACCCTGTCAGCGGCAGCATGCAACAATTGCCGGCGTTCGATGGCCGTAGTTCAGGAAATAAAGTATGGGGAATCTCTATTCCGTTTCATTGGTTTTGCTGCCCGGCTTCTCGCTGTTCACGCTGGGGGCAGTGCGGGCTGCGTTTACCGCCGCCAATGAGGTGGAAGGGGAGGGCCTTTACCGGCTGCGTCAATTCAGTCCGGATGGCGAAACGGCTTTGTCTCAATGTGGCCTGATGCTGCCAGCAGAGCCCTTGGCCGGCTTGAATTCCGAGCAGCCAGGCCTGCTGCTGCTGATCGCGGACGAGCGTATCGACGAGCGTTTGAGCGAAGAGGCCAGTCACGAACTGGGGCAGCAGCTGCGCCGGCTTGGGAAGGACAGTGTCTGGATACTGGGCGCCAGCGGCACGGGGGCGCAAGTGCTGGCGCAATACGGGCTGCTCGACGGCTACCGGGCCGCCATCGACTGGCAATTTCATGCCGAAGCGGTGCAGCGCTATCCCGATACGGTGTTCACGCCGAGCCTCTACGAACTTGACCGCAACCGCATCAGCGCCGGCGCCGGTGCGGCGGTGATCGATTTGCTCCTGCATTGGCTGGGCAAGCGCCATGGCAGCATGTTTGCCGCTGAAGTGGCGGGCGCGCTGGGGCTGGAAAGGCTGCGCGGCGGCGATGAACGCCAGCCCGTGCCCGCATCGGCACAGCCGGCAGTGGGTTCCACACGGCTCAAGGATGCGCTGGAACTCATGGCGGCCAATCTGGCCGAGCCCTTGCCGGCGGAAGATATCGCGCAACTGGTTGGCGTGTCGCGCCGCCAGCTTGAACGGCTGTTCCGCCAGCACCTCGATACCTTCCCGTCGCGCTACTACCTGGAACTGCGGCTCAAGCACGCCCGCCGGCAGTTGAAGCAGACCACGCTATCGATACAGCAGGTGGGGCTGGCCTGCGGCTTTACATCCGGCTCGCATTTTTCTACCACCTACCGTAATTATTTTGGCTGCACGCCGCGGGAAGAGCGTGCCCGGCACACCATGCCGCTGGTCGAGACCTATAACGCCGGAGAGGATATGGAATGAATCACCTGGACTACCTGTTACGTCCGGCCACCCTGGATGATCTCGACGTCATGGAGAAATTTGCCAGGGCCGCGACATTCGGCATCCGCACCCTGAAACCTGACCGCGAGCGGCTGGCGTCACGCGTGGAGCGTTCCCTCAAAGCCTTTGCAGGCAGCGAAGCGCCGAACGGCGATGAAATCTACCACTTTGTGCTGGAGGATTTGCGTGCGGGGCGGGTAGTGGGCACCAGCGGCATCGTCGCCAGCGCGGCTTCGAACGGGCGCTTCTACTGCTACCGCAACGAATTCCTGGCCCATGTGAGCGAGGAGCTGGGCATCACCAATCGCGAGCACACTTTGCGCCTTTGTGAAGACCTGTCCAGGCACACCTTGCTCAGTTCCTTCTACATCGAGCCGGAATATGGCGAAACGCTCGCGCCGCAACTGCTGTCGCGCGGCCGCCTGCTCTTCATCCGCAATTACCCGCACCTGTTCGCGGAACGGATAGGCGCGGAAAATCCCGGCCTGTGCGATGACGAAGGCAATAGCCCTGTGTGGGATGCGCTCGGACACCGCTTCTTCAAAATGCCCTTTCCCGAGGCCGAGCAGCGTACGGGCGGGCGTTCCAAAAGCTTTATTGCGGAGCTGATGCCGCGTATGCCGGTGTATGTGTCGCTGCTGACCAAGGACGCCCAGTGGGCCCTGGGCCAGCTGCATCCGGATGCCGAACTGCCGTTCGGGATATTGGTAGCGGAGGGGTTCGATGTGGATTCCTACGTAGACATCTTCGACGGTGGCCCGATCGCGGAGGCAGGTGTCGCGGCCTTGCGCTCGGTAATGTCTGCACTCGATGTGGAGCTGAGAGGTGATGCGGACGCGGGCGAGGCCTGCCTGGTCGCCAACATGGAGCGCGAACATTTCCGCGCCACGCTGACACAGGGAGAATTCCTCGACGATACCTTGCAGATCCCGCATCCGGCGATTGCACGGCTTGGGCTGGCCGAAGGCGCACGCGCCTGTGCTGTCTGGGTGGACTGAACGTTCCACCTCAATTCTGGGCCAAGCAGGAGGCGGCCTCTCGGTGCAGCCCGGCCGCCGGCGCAGGCTTCAGGGCACGTAGCGGATGACGACGTCGGTGATGCCGCCGTCCGAGCGCATGGGAACCGTCACGTAGTAGTTTGGCGTGCCGTTCACCGCTGCGGTGTAACCGCGGCGGTAGTTCTTCGTCTTGAGATTCGCCGGGTTGATCTGCGCAATGCCTTCGAAGCGGGCTGCCTGCATTGATTCTGCGGGCATCTCGCCACCAGTCAGCGACGCAGGCGGCCCGTCTTCCGTGCTCAGGTAGATCGGCGCCGGATACGTACCTTGGGTGCTGGTCTCGACCTCGATCTGGGTCGCGGCGAAGGGCCCGTAAAGGCAGGACTCGAAGCCCGGCACGACGGACTCGCCGCCGCCAGTGGCTGGGTCGCAGTTGGTGGTGACGACAGTTGGCGTGCGGTTCACGCCGGCGCGCAGTGGACCGGCGCCATCCGGATCGGTCTCCCAGCTGAAGTCTCCCTGACCCGGATCGTTCGGCTGGTCGTCGAAGCGTGTGAGCAGGATCTTGCGCTGGCCGTTTCCGTATTCGAAGATGACAGCGCCATCCTGGTACAGGCCATTCGAGCCGTAGAACTGCGACTTCTTGTCGCCCTGGTTCTGGTGCACCACGTGCACGCCGTAGCCGGTGTTATAAGGCTGGCCGAAGGCGTAGATCTTGACCACGCCGTTAAACAGGGCATCCCATTGCGGCATGGTGTAGAGATTGGGATCGCCGGTCGGCGTGGCCTTGATATAAGACCAGGCCGAGCGCATGTCGGCCAGCAGGCCCGGGTGGCGCAGATAGTCCATCGCCCCTTGTGCCGGATTGCCGCCGGTGCCGTTCATCGTGATGGCGTGGTAGCCGTTGGCGGAGCCGATCACGGGGCCATACAGCAGCGGGTTTTCGATATCGACCACGCGCTGCGGGAAGGAATAAAGGTGGCCTTTCTTCACGTCGATCACCGCTTCATACTGGATGCCGGGCGCGGTCTCGATGCGGAAATGGTAGTGCAGGAATTTGCCTTGCTGGTCCAGGGGCTCCAGGTAGTTCGAGCCGGGTACGAAGGTGCCTGTTACATAGCCATAAGTGGGGAGGGCGGCATTGGCAGTGGCGGCGCTCAGCGATGCGGCGCCGATCAGCGCGGCCTGCAGCAGCAGACGGTATTGCATGGGTGACTCCTTCGTGGTTGGGGAGCCGCCAAGTTAGCACCGCGGCACTACGGATTTCGTCATCGAATTTGTAGGAAGTTTCACTGCATTTGTATGCTGCGCCGCTTGCAATTCGCTAGGTATTGCAACGGCGGCCATTGCATCGTTTTGTGGCCGTGAGAATTGAATAGATTCGGCGGCATTGCACCTTGTTCTCCGGCTTGTCATAATGCGCGCCAGTAGCCGTGTCGATTAATGAACAGGAGTTAAGCAGTGAGTCAGCAGGATCTGTTTGGCGATGCTTCGCCTTCCCCGCCGCCCGGCCCTCCGGCGTCAGCGCAGCGCTATTCCTGGTTCTTCGCCGTGCGCCCGGGCGAGGCGGATGCCGCGCGCATCGATACGCTGGCTGACGCGCTGCTGGCTTCCCATGGCGTAGCAGGCTATCGCGTCGGACCTGCGCGCCTGCATATTACGCTTGAGGAAGTCGCTCCGGAGCTGGTGGATGCAGCATGCCGGGCGGCGGATACTGTGCGCCTGCCGGCCTTCGATGTCCGTTTTGATACGGCCATGACCTTCGGTTCGGGCGGACCTTTCGTGCTGGTGGGCGCCAAGGATGCGGATGGGCTGGATGATCTGCGCGAGCTGCGCACAGTGCTGGGCTGCGCCATGGCTGATCGCGGCTTCAGGCCGCAGCGCAGCTTCGAACCGCATATGACGCTCTGCTACGATTCACGCAGCCGGGTGGCCCGCGTGGCGATTGAACCCGTGACTTTCCGGGCGACCGAATTCGCCCTCGTCAAAAGCCATCTCGGCCAATCGCGCCACGAGGTGCTGCGCACCTGGCCGCTCGCCGGCTGAAATTAATACGGCTCGAAGGCGATTTTTGCCTTGCGCAGCTGGGCGACGATCAGTTCCTTCCATGGCCCCTCGGGGGACCAGACCCGTGCCACCGCCTCGTAAGCCCGTTCCGGCGCCTCGCGCAGAACGGTGGTGCGGTACAGGAAGGTCATCGTCGATGCGCGCATATTCACCTGGCAGTGCACCAGCACTTTCCCACCCTTGAAGCGGTTCATCGCTTCCACAAACTGTTCGAAGTCCGCCTGCGTTGGCTTGCCGAAGGGGATAGGGATGTTGACGAACGCCAGTCCTTGCCGCTGCACGATTTCCCTTTCCTCGGGAATGGCATCGCCGACCGTCGGCGGTGCGAGGTAAATCACCGCTTTGAATCCCTGTTCAGCCAAATGCGCCAGCGACTCGGCGGTCGGCTGGCCTGACGTTACGATGCTGGCAGAAATGGGGACGACGTTGGGTGCCTGTAGCGCAGGACCTTCTGCGTGCGCGCAAGCCGTGAACGCATTTAGCGCAAGCGCTATGGCTGCAATGATCTTAAGGGATGGCATCGGAATTAGATGATTTGAACGATGAGCCATAATAGCTGTACAGCAGGGTCTTACCAAACTTTGCCGGAGTTCCAGGGCGCTCGGTGCCGGTAAATGCTAGTATCAAAATACTGACCGTGGGCGAAATCATGAAGCCATCTGTCGCATTTCAAATTCATCGTGATGCGATCCGCAGGATCGTCGAGCGCCATCGTGCCTCCAATGCCAGAGTATTCGGTTCTGTCGCTCAGGGCTGTGACACAGAAGATAGCGATCTGGACCTGCTTATCGATCCAAGCTCTGAGACCACCTTATTCGATATTGGTGCGATCAGGCAAGAGCTTCTTGAGTTGCTGGGCGTGCCGGTCGATGTCCTGACACCGAAAGCACTACCTGAGCATTTCCGGGCCGCTGTTTTAGCTGAAGCTATCCGGGTATGAGCAAAAGCCGGCAGCATTTGGACGACTACTTGGCACATATGATTCAGGCAGTCGATCGCATCGTCCGGTATACAGAGGAGATGGATGAAGTCGCCTTCCTCCAAAACGAACTGGTGCAGGACGCGGTAATGCGCAACTTCGAGATCCTGGGCGAGGCGAGCAACAATATTCAAAAGCACTTTCCCCAATTTGCGCAGCAACATCAGGAATTGCCACTGGCATCGGCGAGCCAAATGCGTAATGCCATTGCGCATGGCTATTTCAAAATCGACCTGCAAATTGTTTGGCAGACGATTCAGGCCGATCTCCCCATGTTGCGGGAACAGGTGTGGCGCATCGTCGTGAATAGTGAGAAGTCATAACGGACTGCGATTGACGTACCGGCCTGACTATTTGGAGGCCCTCTGTGAAAGCCGTTCGACGAACTCGAACACCGCCATCCCGCCCAGCATGGCGGCCACAAAGATGACTGGCTTGATGCCGGCGAAGAGCAGCGAGGCGAGGGCGGGGCCGGGGCAGAAGCCGGCCAGGCCCCAGCCGGCGCCGAACACGGTGGCGCCCAATATCAGCCTGCGGTCGATCTCGCTCGCGGTGGGCAGGCGCATCGGTTCGCCCAGCAGCGAGCATTCGCGTTTGCGGGCGAGACGGAAGCCAATGAAGCCTGCGGCGACCGCGCCGCCCATCACGAACAATAGCGAGGGATTCCAGTGCCCCGCCAGGTCGAGAAAGCCGAGCACCCTGGCCGGATCAGCCATGCCGGAAACGATCAGGCCAATGCCGAACAGCAGTCCCGATATCAGCGCCATCAGAATTTGCATTGCCGTCTCCTCAGCCAATCACATGGCGCAGCACGTACACCGTCAGGAAGCCCGCAGCGACGAAGGTTGCGGTTGCCGCCATCGAACGCGGCGAGCTGCGGGCGATGCCGCATACACCATGGCCGCTGGTGCAGCCGGATCCGTAACGGGTGCCGATGCCAACCAGCAAGCCGGAGACAATCAGCGTGCCCGTGCCTGCCTCGATATGCACCGCAGGCAGCGTGGCCGCGATGCCGTATGCAAGCGGCGCGCCGATCAGGCCCGCGAGGAAGGCGAACCGCCACGCGAGGTCGCCGCGTACGGGCCGCAGCAGGCCGCCAAGAATGCCGCTGATGCCGGCCACCCGGCCGTTGAACAGCACGAAGAGCGTGGCGCCGAGGCCGATCAGCAGGCCGCCCGCAAGCGACTGCCATGGCGCAAAAGCTGCCCAGTCAATGGTCATTGTGTTCTCCCTGCGGTGTGCAAAACAGTTCGTGAAGAACGGTCATCACGGCCAGCGCTTCCTTGCTCGCCATCGAGTAGTAAATCTGCTTGCCTTCGCGCCGTGTGCTCACCAGCTCTTCTTCGCGCAATACCCCAAGCTGCTGGGACAGCGTGGGCTGCTGGATGTTGAGCAGGGTTTCAAGCTCGCTGACGCAATATTCCCCCTGGGTCAGCTGGCAGAGCAGCAGCAGGCGGTCCGGATTGCCCAGCGCCTTCAGCAGGCCGCAGGCGCGTGCTGCCGAGGTTTGCATTGCTTCCAGGTCGAGTTGTTGGGGCATCGGTGAGCAGATAGTCAATTTATGGCGAAATAATATATTAAAAGTGAAAATGTTGAAAGCCGCATGAATACTGGCTTTCCGAGGATCATGTTGCCAATTCGCCGCAAACTGATGTTGTCGGCCTGTGTAAAGATGTTTCCGCATGGTATCTTTTGCGAATGAGAGCCGCCGCCACAGGTAGCCCGGAAACCAACGCGAGGATAGAGTGAAACTCAAACATAAAATGGCCCTGTGCATGGGGCTGGTATTTTTCCTGTTTACGGTCGCCCTGGGCATGGCAATCACCGGCATGCAGAACGCCACTGCCAAATTCGATACCTTCATCCAGCAGGACCAGGCTTTCCTCGGCGAGACCAACACCTTGTACGCGCAGGGGCTGCAGATGGGGCAGGCGCTGCGCAATGTAATCCTGGCGCCCGCCAACAAGCAGGGCTACAAGAACCTGTCCGATGCGCGCGACGCATTCCGGAAGGCGCTGCCCAAGGCGCGGGCGCTGGCGCAGTCCAATCCCAAGGAGGCAGCAGTGCTGGCCAAGATCCAGGAGCAGCACGCGGAACAGGCGGAGCTGCAGGAGAAGATCGTTGCGCTGGCCAAGGAAGACCAGGCGGCCGCCATCGAGCTGCTGAATGCGAAGGAGACGCCGCTGTGGCGCCAGATCCGGGGCGCACTGCTCGGCCTGATCAAGGAAAAGAATGCTGCCGTCGATGCGAGCAAGCTTGAACTGGCTGCCACTACCCAGCGCATGCTGGTGCTTAGCCTGGCGTTCGGCGCTGGCGCGCTTGTCATCGGCGCTGGTGTGGCCTTCTGGCTGACCCGCAATGTAATGCGCCAGCTGGGCGGCGAACCTGATTACGCGGCGTCCATCGCCGGTTCCATTGCGGCGGGAGACCTGACCGCGCCGATCGATGTGGACGACGAGTCCAATACCGGCAGCCTGATGTTCGCCATGCGCAAGATGCAGGACAGCCTGGCGAACCTGGTGCAGCAGGTGCGTGACGGTACGGATGCCATCACCACAGCCTCCGTTGAAATCGCGACCGGTAACCTGGATTTGTCCGCCCGCACCGAGGAGCAGGCGGGCTCGCTGGAGGAAACGGCCGCTTCGATGGAGGAGCTGACTTCCACCGTGCAGCAGAACGGTGAGAGCGTGCGCCATGCCAATGAGCTGGCGGCCAAGGCATCGGAGGTGGCGGTGAAGGGCGGCGAGGTGGTGCGCGAAGTGGTGGGCACCATGGGCTCCATCAACGATTCCGCGAAACGTATTGTGGACATCATCTCCGTGATCGATGGCATCGCCTTCCAGACCAATATCCTGGCCCTGAATGCTGCCGTGGAAGCAGCGCGCGCGGGCGAGCAGGGACGCGGCTTTGCTGTGGTGGCCTCCGAGGTGCGCAACCTGGCGCAGCGCAGCGCGGCTGCCGCGAAGGAGATCAAGGCCCTGATCGGCGATTCGGTCGACAAGGTGGATGCGGGCAGCAAGCTGGTGGACACCGCTGGCGCCACGATGAGCGAGGTGGTGGCGAGCGTTAAGCGCGTCACCGATATCATGGCCGAAATCAGCAACGCGGGCCAGGAACAGGCTGCGGGCATCGCGCAGGTCAACCAGGCAATTACGCAGATGGATAGCGTGACGCAGCAGAACGCGGCGCTGGTGGAGCAGGCGGCGGCCGCGGCCGATTCCATGCAGTCGCAAGCGCAGCAGCTGCTGGCTGTCGTCGGCACCTTCAAGCTGGCGGGCGCGCACCGTGGCCCGGCGCTCGCCGCACCACGCGCGCGGGCGTCCCACGGCAAGGTTGTGGCGCTGGTGCGCTGAACACTTTGCCCGAAGGCCGCGGCGCGACGCCTGCGCCCGGCCTGCGCTGCAGCGCCGATTTTCGCAGTGCTACAATCGGCGCTTTCCAAATTCCGGTCCCGCGCCGGCGAAGCCCATTTCCATGTCCCTGACTTTTCCTACGCTGCTGCTGTGCACGGCATGCGCGGTCCTCACCGGCTGCGGCACGCTGCGCACGGCAGCGAAGCTGGAAGACGGCGCGGGCGCGGAAGCAGGGCGCCTGTGGGACCGCTGGATCGAGAAGGAAGGCGATATCGCCGCCACCGTCACCTGGGAGCGCAAGGTGGACCCAGGCGTAACAATCCAGGAAGTGGAAGAGGCGCTGGCCAGCGTGGCGGCCGAGGACAATGTAAAGGAAGTCGGCATGCTGCCGCTGTCGAGCGAGCTGGCTGCGCGCAGCGGCAAGCCGCAGCGCTTCCTGAAAGTGTATTCCTACTGCGACCCCGACACGGCGCGGCTGATGGTCGATTTCAGTCCGCATATGGCGGCCTTCCTGCCATGCCGCATCGTGCTGCTCGAAAAAGAGGATGGACTGTGGCTTTATACCCTCAACATGGACATGCTGATCCACATGGGCCGCAAGCTGCCGCCCGAGCTGCGTGCCGCAGCGCTGCAGATGCGCGCCACCATCGCAAAGATGCTTGAACGCGGCGCGCGCGGCGAATTCTGATCTGCTTTTGCTTGACAGCGGCACCGTTCGGTCTGCAATATTCGCGTATAGTTATATGATCAATTACTCCTTGAAGGCAAAGATGGCGCTCTGGCGAAGGCTCTGGATTCTCTTGCTCGCACTGTGCGGCATGGCGCAGGCGGCGCCGCTCGTGCTGGGGCCGGTGCAGGTGTCCAAACACGTATGGTTCTTCCAGGGCAGTGCGGGCATGGCGAGCCAGGCCAACAAGGGATTCATGTCCAATGCAGGCTTTGTGGTCACGGCCGACGGCGTGGTGGTGTTCGATGCGCTGGCCACACCGGCGCTGGGCGAAGCCATGGCCGATGCGATCCGCAAGGTCACGAAGCAGCCGATCCGCCGCGTGATCGTAAGCCACTACCACGCTGACCATTTCTACGGCCTGCAGGCGCTGAAGAAGCAGGGCGCGCAGGTATGGGCGCACGAAAAGGCGCGCGGCACGCTGGAATCGGATGACACAAAACGCCGCTTCGAGCAGCGCGTCAGTGACCTCGCGCCATGGGTAAACCGCGATACGAAGCTAGTGCCGGCGGACCGCTGGCTGGCGCTGCCGCGCGGCGGCGAAGAGCGCTTCACAATGGGCGGCCTGCATTTCCGCGTGATCGATGCCAGTGGCGCCCATTCGCCGGAAGACATCATGCTGTATGTGGAAGAAGACCGCTTGCTGTTCGCGGGCGACCTGTTCGCCACCGGCCGCATCCCCTTCGTCGGCAATGCGGACAGCGCGCGCTGGCTGCTCACGCTGGAACAGATGCTGGCCACGAAGCCGGAGATTGTGATTCCCGGCCATGGCGCCAGCTCACGCACACCGGAACGCGATATGATGTTCACGCGCGAGTACCTGCAGTACCTGCGCAAGACGATGGGAGAGGCGGTAGCGAATATGGCGAGCTTCGATGAAGCCTATGCCGCCACCGACTGGAGCCGCTTCAAGGACTATCCGGCCTTCGAGCAGGCCAACCGCATCAACGCTTACGAAACCTATCTGCGCATGGAGCAGGAAAGCCTGGCCACGCAATAAGGAGACTGATATGAAAATCATCCGCACCATGCTGCTGGCCCTCCTGGCCTTTGCCACCTTCGGCGCCGCCGCGCAGCAGCGCGAAGAAAAGGTTGTGTACCACGTTACCGATTCCAGCCTGGCGACGACGGCCCTGAACAACATCCGCAACCACCTGAAGGCCAGCCCCAAGGTGAAGATTGTGGTGGTGACGAACGGCGCAGGCATCGATTTCCTGCTCGATGGCGCCAAGAACAGCAACGGCAACCCTTACGATGCGACCGTGGAAGAGCTCACGATGCGCAACAACGTTGAATTCAGGGTGTGTGCCAACACGCTGGAAGCGCGCCACATCGATAAAAGCAAGGTACTGCCGGACGCGAAGATCGTACCCTCCGGCGTGGCCGAAGCCGCGCGGCTGCAGTTCGAAGGCTACGCCTACCTCAAGCCCTGAGCGGGCCATTTTCAACACATCAAAGAAACAGTATGGATTCGGAAAACAGCATGGACATGGACCCGCTCTTCGAAGAGGTCTCGCATTATTTCGCATTGCTGTCGCAGCCCACGCGCCTGAAGATTCTCTATGCCGTCTGCAACGGCGAGCGGTCGGTGAACGACATTGTGGCCCAGGTTGAATCGACCCAGGCCAATGTGTCGCGCCAGATCAATATGCTGTACCGGGCCAAAATCCTGGCGCGGCGCAAGGAGGGCGCGCAAGTGTATTACCGCATCGCGGATCACGGCACCATTGAGCTGTGCAAGTCCGTATGCGGCCGTTTCGCCACCCAGATGGGGCATGAAGTGCCCGGTGTGACCGTCCCGGCCTGACGGTGTCGTATAGAAGAAACACGCATAAAGTGATTCTCGCTGGACAGATATGCGTCTATAGTTATATAGTCAAATAAAAATAGCATCTAGGCGGAGAGGCGGATGAGAGACAGCAATAAATCGGGACGCATCGTACGAGCGCCCGAGAATTTCGTGACGCCGGAACTGGCGCACGAGATCACCAAGGACGGCCTGAGCGCCGAGCGGCGCGGCTTCCTGCGCAGGAGCTTCATGGCGGCCGGCGCGGCGCTGGCGGCGGGAGCGGCAGGGCGCGCAGCGGCGCAGGCGGTGAGAGACGGCGATCCAGCCATCCTGAACCTGCCGCAGCATTCGCGCACCCTGGGCCAGCCGGTGGCGGCCAATCCCTACGGCCTGCCGTCCAAATACGAAACGAACCTGCTGCGGCGCGAATCGCCGGGCCTCACGCGCGTGTCGCAGGCCTCGGTGTCCTTCACGCCGCTGCAAGGCCTGTTCGGCATCATCACGCCGAGCGGCCTGCACTTCGAGCGCCACCACCAGGGCTGGCAGGACATCGATCCGGCCCAGCACCGCCTCATGATCAACGGCATGGTGAAGAACCCCAAGGTCTACACCATGGACGACCTGATGCGCATGCCCTCCGTATCGCGCATGCACTTCATCGAATGTGGCGCCAACACGGCGATGGAGTGGGGCAATGTGGCCGTGCCTACGGTGCAGTATTCGCACGGTATGCTGAGCTGCAGCGAATTTACCGGCGTGCCGCTGTCCGTACTGCTGGAAGACTGCGGCTACGACAAGAAGAACGGCAAGTTCGTGCTGGCCGAAGGCGCGGACGGTTCCTCCATGACGCGCACCATCGACATTTCGCGCGCGCTGGACGACGTGATCGTTGCCTGGGGCATGAACGGCGAAATGCTGCGGCCCGAGAACGGCTATCCGCTGCGCCTCGTGGTGCCGGGCGTGCAGGGCGTTTCGTGGGTGAAGTGGCTGCGCCGTATTGAAGTGGGCGACCAGCCATGGGCCACCAAGGACGAGGCGATTCACTATATCGATGCGATGCCGGACGGTAGCTACCGCCAGTACACCTCAACGCAGGAATGCAAATCCGTGATCACCACGCCATCCGGCGGCCAGCAGCTGCTGGACAAGGGCTTCTACAACATCACCGGTCTCGCCTGGTCCGGCCGCGGCAAGGTCAAGCGCGTGGACGTGTCGGTGGACGGTGGCCGCAACTGGCGCACCGCGCGCCTGGAAGGGCCGGTGCTCGGCAAATGCCTCACGCGCTTCAATATCGACTGGGTGTGGGACGGCGGACCCTGTGTGCTGCAGTCGCGCGCCATCGATGACACGGGCTATGTGCAGCCGAAGATCAACGAGCTGCGTGCCGTGCGCGGAACGCGCTCCATCTATCACAACAACGCTATCCAGTCGTGGAAGGTTGCAGAAACGGGCGAGGTGTCGAATGTCCAGGTTTACTAAGCTGCTGTTTGCGCTGGCAGCGCTGGCGTTCTTTGCCTGCTCCGCCCAGGCGCAGACCTTGACGAATGTCGGCCGCCCCGCCACTGCAAAGGAAATCGCGGCCTGGGATATCGATGTGCGTCCTGATTTCAAGGGCCTGCCGAAAGGTTCTGGCACCGTGAATGCTGGCATGGTGATCTGGGAAGGCAAATGCGCCTCCTGCCACGGCACCTTCGGCGAGTCGAACGAGGTGTTCACGCCGATTATCGGCGGCACCACGGCCGAAGACGTGAAGACCGGCCGCGTGGCGGCACTGGCCACAAACCGCCAGCCGCAGCGTACAACCATGATGAAGGTGGCCACCGTGTCCACCTTGTGGGACTATGTGAACCGCGCCATGCCGTGGACCGCGCCCAAGTCGCTCAGCACGGACGAGGTGTATTCCGTGGTGGCCTATATGCTGAACATGGCCGAAGTGGTGCCGGATGATTTCACGCTGTCGGACCAGAATATCGCCGAGGTGCAGAAGCGCATGCCGAACCGGAATGGCATGACTACCGCGCACGGCCTGTGGGAAGTGAAAGGCAAGCCGGATGTGAAAAGCGTGGCTTGCATGAAGAATTGCGTGCCCACAGAGATGCATTCCACGCTGCCGGATGTGTCGCGCAATGCACACGGCAATATCGCGGAGCAGAACCGTACCTTCGGCGCTGTGCGCGGTGTGGATACGACAAAGCCTGCGGCCGCGGCGGCGCTCACGGCGCGCATCGCGCAGCCGGCAGTAACGCCTGCGGCCGTACCCGCCGCCCGCGCCGCCGCGAATGCACCTGCTGCCACTGCTACGGCGGCCGGTACCGCGGCGCCAGCACGGATCAACGCGCTGGCGCTGGCCCAGCAGAACGCTTGCCTCGGCTGCCACGGCCTGAAAGACAAGGTCGTGGGCCCCGGCTTCGCGCAGATCGCGGCGAAATACAAGGGCGATGCCAAGGCCGCCGCTGCGCTGGCGGCCAGAATCAAATCCGGTGGATCGGGCATCTGGGGCCCGGTGCCTATGCCGCCCCAGTCCCAGTTGAAGGATGCGGACCTGCAGGCACTGGCAGGCTGGATTCTTAACGGTGCCAAGTAAGTTAAAAGAGGAGATGGAAATGAATCAGAATCGACGCGAGCTGTTGCGCATTGCAACGGTGATGGGCCTGGCAATCACGGCCGGCATTCTCAAGCCCGGCATGGCGCTGGCGGCTGACTGGAACGCCAGCGGCTTCGATGCCAAGTCGCTGGATGATGCGCTGAAAGCGATTGGCGCATCCGGCGCGGCCATCAGCACCGATATCTCGGTGACCGGCCCGGACATCGCCGAAAACGGCGCCGTGGTGCCGGTGACGGTGACCAGCAATGCGCCGAAGACCGAATACATGGCCATCCTGGTCGAGAAAAACCCCAACCCGCTGTCGGCCGCTTTCACCATCCCTGAAGGGACGGAAGCGGTGATCGGCACGCGCGTGAAAATGGGCGGCACCTCCAACGTGCACGCACTGGTGAAGGCCGACGGCAAATGGCTGATCGCCAGCAAAGAGATCAAGGTCACCCTGGGCGGCTGCGGCGGCTGATGCCGCTGCGCTCCTTCGTTCAACCATATCAACCGAGGAATCAACATGGGTAACCCGATGCGCATTCGCGCCAGCGCAACTGGCGACGTCGTCGAAGTCAAAGTCCTGATGCGGCACGACATGGAAACCGGCCAGCGCAAGGACGCTTCCGGCAAGGCCATTCCGGCCCACTTCATCCAGAAGCTGGTGGCCAAGTGCAATGACAAGGTGGTGCTCGACAGCCTGATGGGCACGTCGGTATCGAAAGACCCCTTCCTGTCCTTCAAGTTCAAGGGCGGCAAGAAGGGCGACAAAATCAACGTGACCTGGCACGACAACCAGGGAGACAGCCGCAGCGACGACGCGGTGGTGTCCTGATAGCGATTGCGGCGCAGACCGCAGGACCACTTGGAGGAGACAAGATGAGACGCATGAGCAAAGTATTGGCTGGAGCCGCGGGCTGTGCCGCGGCGGCGCTGGCGCTGGCCGCCGGCCAGAGCGACGAGATCGCAAAATACCGGGAGATGCTGGCAGACGGCAATCCCGCCGAGCTGTGGGAAATGCGCGGCGAAGAACTCTGGAAGCAGAAGGCGGGGCCAAATAACGTGTCGCTGGAACAGTGCGACCTCGGTAAAGGCCCCGGCATCCTGAAGGGCGCCTACGCGGAGCTGCCGCGCTACTTCAAGGACACCAGGCAGGTGATGGACCTGGAACAGCGCCTGAAGCACTGCCGCATCACGCTGCAGGGACTGACGGCGGAGCAGGCCTCCGCCCAGCCTTTCAGCGCCACCGGCAAGGCATCGGATATCGAGCCTATGGTGGCGTACATCACGTCGCAGTCGCGCGGCATCAAGATGAATGTGCCGATGTCGCATCCCGAAGAAAAGCGCGCTTACGAGATTGGCAAGAAGCTGTTCTACTACCGTGGCGGCTCGCATGACTTCTCCTGCGCCAGCTGCCACAGCGCGGACCAGATGCGCATCCGCATGCAGGACCTGCCGAACCTGACCGTGAAGGCAGGCGCGCAGGCGGCGTACACCACCTGGCCCGCCTACCGCGTATCGCAGGGTGAAGTGCGCACCATGCAGCATCGCCTGAACGACTGCTTCCGCCAGCAGCGTTTCCCCGAACCGGTGTACGCATCCGAAGCCATTACGGCAGTGACCATGTTCCTGGCGCGCAGCGCCAACGGTGGCGTCTACCAGGGCCCCGCGCTCAAACGCTAAGGAGACAGACGATGAAACAGTTGAAGACCGTAATGGCGATCGCCGTCCTCCTGTGCGGAGGCTCGGCGGCAGCGGCAGACAAGTACGCAGATCAGGCAGCAGCGCTACTGAAATCCGATTTCAAATCGAAGGGCCCGGCCACGCTGGAGCGTGTGGTGGAGCAAGATGAAGCGCAGAAAGCCTGCAGCGCCGCCACCGCGCTGACGGCGAAGAAGGCGAAAGCGCTGGAGGAAGCCCAGCTCAAACTGGTGAAGTATCCGTCCGACGGCAAATACCTGGGCGACTGGAAGGCGGGTGAAAAGATCGCCCAGAGCGGCCGCGGCATGCAGTCATCCGACAAGGTGGGCGATCCGAACGGAGGCAATTGCTACGCCTGCCACCAGGTGAGCAAGGAAGAGATCTCCTTCGGGAATATCGGCCCAACGCTCTACCAGTACGGCAAGCTGCGCGGAGACAGCGAAGCGATCCTGAAATACACCTGGGCCAAGCTGTATAACGCGCAGGCCTTCAATGCCTGCTCGCGCATGCCGCGCTTCGGCCACAATGGCGTGCTGACCGAGCAGCAGATGAAAGACCTGATGGCGCTGCTGCTCGATCCGCAGTCGCCGGTTAACAAATAAGGGCAGCCTCCATGGGTTTGAACCGCCGTGAATTCATGCAGGTCATGGGCATCGCCGCTGCGAGCGGCATGGTGCTCGATGCACCCGAAGCGCTGGCCGCACCGTCCGCCGACAAGCTGTATGAGCTGCCGCGCTTCGGCAATGTGCACTTCCTGCACTTTACCGACTGCCACGCCCAGCTCAAGCCGGTGTACTTCCGCGAGCCGAGCGTCAATCTCGGTGTGGGCGAGGCGGTGGGCCGCGTGCCGCACCTGGTTGGCGAGCATCTGCTGAAAGCTGCCGGTATGCGTCCCGGCACGCGCGAGGCACATGCCTTCACCTGCCTGAACTTCGAGAAGGCTGCGGCAACGTACGGCAAGGTGGGCGGCTTCGCCCATCTCTCCACGCTGGTCAAACGCATGAAGGCGAGCCGTCCCGGCGCCTTGCTGCTGGATGGCGGCGACACATGGCAAGGCTCCGCCACTGCGCTATGGACCAAGGGGCAGGACATGGTGGACGCCTGCCTGGCCCTTGGCGTGGATATCATGACGGCGCACTGGGAAATGACCCTGGGCGATGCGCGCGTGAAGGAAATCGTCGAGAAGGACTTCAAGGGCAAGGTCGATTTCGTCGCCCAGAACATCAAGAGCGCCGACTTCGGCGACCAGGTGTTCCCGCCTTATGTGATCAAGGAAATGAACGGCGTGCCGGTGGCCGTGATCGGCCAGGCCTTCCCCTACACGCCCATCGCCAACCCGCGCTACTTCGTCCCCGAATGGACCTTCGGCATCCAGGACGACAATATGCAGAAGATGGTGGATGAAGCGCGCGGCAAGGGCGCCAAGGTGGTTGTGGTGCTGTCGCATAACGGCATGGACGTGGACCTGAAGATGGCCTCGCGGGTGCGCGGCATCGACGCCATCCTTGGTGGCCACACGCACGATGGCGTGCCGCAGCCGGTGATTGTCTCCAATGCGGGCGGCAAAACGCTGGTGACGAATGCGGGATCGAACGGCAAATTCCTGGGCGTGCTCGATTTCGATGTGCGCGACGGGAAGGTATCGGACTTCCGCTACAAGCTGCTGCCCGTGTTCTCGCGCTTCCTCCCGGCGGACAAGGAGATGGATGCACTGATCACCCGCATCCGCGCGCCCTATGAGGCGAAGCTGGGCGAGAAGCTCGCCGTTACGCAAGGCACGCTGTATCGCCGCGGCAATTTCAACGGCACCTTCGACCAGCTGATTGTGGACGCGCTGATGGAAGCGAAGGGCGCCGAAATCGCCTTCTCGCCAGGCTTCCGCTGGGGCACCTCGCTGCTGCCGGACAGCCCGATCCTGATGGAACAGCTGATGGACCAGACGGCCACTACCTATTCCTACAGCACGCTGACGGAGATGACCGGCGCCACCATCAAGACCGTGCTGGAAGACGTGGCGGATAACCTGTTCAATCCCGACCCCTACTACCAGCAGGGCGGCGACATGGTGCGCGTAGGCGGTATGAGCTACGCCATCGAGCCGGGCGCGAAGATGGGCGCGCGCATCCAGGACATGCGGCTGAATGGCAAGCCGATCGACGCCGACCGCAAATACAAGGTGGCTGGCTGGGCGCCGGTGGCCGAAGGCGCCAGCGGCGAACCGGTATGGGATGTGGTCGCGGGCTGGCTGCGCAGCCACAAAACCGTGAGCGCGCGCAAACTCAATACGCCGCGCCTGATCGGCGTGCAGGGCAACCCGGGCATGCTTGCATGAACAGGCGCCGATGGCTGAGCCGCATGCTGGGTGCCGCCACGCTGCTCGCAGCATGCAGCGCGCAGGCTGCGCCAGCCTTGCAGATGCTGCAGCGCTGGCAGGCCGACGGCAAGCTGGCGGCGGAGCAGAACAAGCCTGTGGTGCTGTTCTTCACGCTGCCGGGATGCCGCTTCTGCGAGCAGGTGCGGCAGAGCTACATGCCCGGCCTCGTGGCGCGCGGCGACATCGTGCGCGAAATCGTCATCGACAGCCAGCGGCCGGTGACCGGTTTCCCCGGCGCCGCCACGCATAAAGCCTTTGCCCTCAAGGCCGGCGTCAAGGTTGCGCCGGTGGTGATCCTGGCTGACGCCTGCGGCCGTCCCCTGGCCGAGCCGATTATCGGCGGCGACGTCGCCGGCCTGTACGGCGGCCTGCTGGACAATGCTTTCGAAGAAGCGCAGCGCAAGCTGGCTGCCCGTCCACCCGCCACACGCAGCTGCTCCACTTGAGCCCGCAACATGACACCGTGGGGTCAGGCACCGCATGTCATGACAGCGGGTGCCTGACCCCATGGTGTCATGTTGCGGGCTCTGCGGGGCTTACTTGGCTATTACTTTGATGATGCCTGGCGCCTTGCGTGACAGCTCGGCGTCGCCGCTCACCGAGAGCCGTCCGGCGCCGTCGTTCCACTGCAGCTTCGCCAGCGTGCCTTTGCCTTTTTCGTAGTCGTAGGACACGCCGTCGTCGTCATACAGGGCGAACTCGCCATCCTTGCCCGGATAGACGCGGATTTCGGCGATGGCCTGTTTCGTTGCGGTGGATTGCACTTCTGCGCCCAGCGGCACCACCGAGCCTGCGCGCACGAATACCGGAATCTGTTCGATCGGCGCCGCCACGCGAATCCAGCGTCCGCCTGCCACCTTCTCATTGGTCCAGAAGTTGTACCAGTCGCTGCCCGCCGGCAGGTAGACGTCCTTCTCGGTCTGTCCCTGTTCCGTTACCGGGGCCACGAGGAAGGCCGGGCCGAACATGTACTGCGTGCCGATGTCGGCGACTTTCGGGTCGTTCGGGAAATCCATCCACAGCGGGCGCATGAAGGGCGCGCCGCTATCCCAGGTTGCCTTGGCCTGGCTGTAAATATAGGGGATCAGCTGGTAGCGCAGGCGGTTGAAGCTGGCCATGATGGTTTCGGCCTGCTTGCCGAAGGCCCAGATCTCGGCGTGCTTGCGGTCGCCGTGCAGGCGCAGCGTGGGCAGGAAGGTGCCGTACTGGAACCAGCGCGTGTGCAGTTCGGGATAGTCGTGGTTCTCGCCCACGGTTTCTTCGGCGCCGCTCGGATCGACCAGCGGCGGTTTCGTGGCCTTGCTGGTTTTCGGCAGCTTCTGCCAGCCGCCAATATCGTTACCCCAGTAGGCGATGCCGGAAGCCGTCATGTTCAGGCCCGATGGTACCTGGCGCGCCAGCGCTTCCCAGGTCGGCTGGATATCCGAAGACCAGAACAGGGCGCCGCTGCGCTGCGAGCCGAGATAGGCGGCGCGGGACAGGATCAGCGCGCGCTTGTTCGGCTTCCACGCGCGCATGCCTTGCGCCACGCCTTCCACGTGCAGCAGTGGGAACAGGTTGCGGTAACGGTCCCCGGAGCCGATGGAATAGAAGAAGCCTTCCGGCACCAGGTCCGGTTCCGTTTCATCCAGCCACGGATAGTCGAAGCCCTGCGCCAGGATATTGTCGCGCACGCGCTCCCAGAACCATTGCCGCGCCGCCGGATTGGTGGCGTCGATCAGGGCGCCGGTGCGGTCATTGCGGAAGGGCAGGCCGTCTACCGTCTTGCCATCCTTGTCCTTCAGGAAGTAGCCCTTTGCATCCAGCTCATTGAAATAGCGGCCCGAAGTTTCAAAGCGTGGCCAGACCGAGATGATGGACTGCATGCCCATATCATGCAGCTGCTTGTTCATGGCGGCTGGGGCAGGGTACTGCGCGGGGTCGATATCCAGCTGGCCCATGCGCGTCCAGTAGAACCAGTCCACCACCATGATATCGAGCGGATATTTCTTCTCGCGGTAGGTGTTCGCCACGCGCATGACTTCCTGCTGGCTCTCGTAGCGGGCCTTGGACTGGATCAGGCCAAAGGCCGCCTTGGGCGGGATCGGCGTTTTACCGGTCACGCGCGCATACCCCAAATAAATCTCTTCCGGCGTGCTGCCGGTGATGACGAAGAAGCTCACACGCTCGCCCACATTGGACTGGAAGGCCGTGCGGCCGTTCACGCCCGCCACGAAGCGCGTTGCGGAAGGGTTGTCCCACAGGATGCCATAGCCCTTCGAGGACACCATGAAGGGCACGCAGACCGATTCGCCGGCCGGTGCGTCATACCAGTGCTTGCAGTCGAGGACCTTGCCGCGCAGGTCGAGCGGACCAAGCGATTCCTGGTTCTGGCCCATGCCATAGTAATGCTCGTCGGCCGCAGCGCGGAAGCTGGCGCCAGCCTGGTAGGTTTTTTCCGTGTTGACGGTCTGGGGCGACAGCTCCCAGCCGCTCATATCGAGTACCAGCTCGCCCTTGGCGTTCCGCACCTGCAGCGCCACCGGGGCCAGTTGCGAGGCAAAGTATTTTTCGCCCATGCTCGGCACCCGCGGCAGCGGGGCAGGGGCCACGCGCAGGTTCAGCGCAGCCGAAGCGAAGGTGTCGCCATCCTTGCCGCTGCTGTGGCGGAAGGCCGCATTGTCGGCGTTCTTCGGCAGGATGCCGTAGCCCGGGCCTTTCAGCGCTTCAGCCTTATCCGCAGCGATGGTGATGTGGACCACGTTCGGGCCATAGGCCTCCACCGAAACCCAGGCGCCGTTGCGGTCCAGCGTAGCGATGGGTGCCGCCAGCGCCGGCAGTGCGATCATGGAAACCGCAAGGGCCAATGCCTTGCGCTTGTGGTGCAGTGCCATTCTGTCTCCTTTTATGTTGGCTTATCAGTCTTATGGTAGCGCAATCATAACCCGGCATTGACAGCTTTGCCGCAGAAATTTAAGCTCGGTCCCCGGTATTTATAAAAAGGCAAGGCTGCAGCATGAGATCAGCATCACTGCAAGGATTGGGATTGGCCCTGTTCGCGGCCATCAGCTTCAACGCGGCCGCCCAATCGGGTTTCGACGTCGGCGGCATGGACCGCAGCACCCCACCGGGCAAAGACTTTTTCCAGTTCGCCAACGGCGGGTGGGACAGGCAAATGCCGATCCCCGCCGACCGCTCCAGCGTGGGCACCATTGGCGCCCTCGATGACCGTAGTCGCGAACAGGTGCGCGGGATTCTGGAGCAGGCAGCGCGCGATCCCCGCAGCCGCATGGGCGCCGCCTACCGCGCCTTCCTCGATCAGGACAGGATAGACCGCATCGGCGCCAGGCCGGTGACCTCATGGCTGGCGGAACTGCGTGCCGTGCATACGCCGCAGGCCTACCTGAAGGCCGCAGCCGATGCCGCAAAGCGCGGCGTTGCGCTGCCGCTGGAATTCATTGTGGAACCCGACGACGGTGATCCGGACCGCTACGCGCTGATCGTGTCCCAGGCAGGCCTGGGCATGCCTGACCGCGACTACTACCTGTCCGATGCACCAGCCATGCAGCAGGCGCGCAGCGCATACCGCGCCTATCTTTCCGCCACGCTGAGCTGGGCCGGCGTGCACGATGCGAACGCAGGTGCCGAGCGCCTGTTTGCGCTTGAGAAGCGCATCGCCGAAGCCAGCTGGCCGGCGGCTGCGAGCCGCGATGCGCAGCGCACCTACAACCCCATGCAGCTCGCGGAGCTTGGAGATGCGCATGCGCGCTACCGTCTTGCGCCGCTGGTACGCGCGCTGGGCTATCGCACGGAGCGCGCAGTCATACGCCAGCCTGATGCTGTTAACGCCATCCTGCGGCTGATGGATGCCGAGCCGGTTGAGACCCTGCGCAATATGCTCATCGTGCGCACCGTGCACCGCTATGCCAGCGTGTTGCCTGCGGCGGTGCGAGACAGCGATTTTGCCTTCTACGGCCGCGCCATCGACGGCGTGGACACGCCTGAGCCGCGCTGGCGGCAGGCGGTGGCCTTCGTGCTGGGTGCCATCCCGGATGACGTGAGCAAGGTATATGTGGAGCAGCACTTCTCGCCGCGCACGCGTGCGGCAGCACAGGCCATGGTGGATAACATCGTGACAGCCTTCGGCAAGCGTATCGATGCCCTGGACTGGATGACGCCAGAAACCAAGGTGCGCGCCCGCCGCAAGCTGGCCGGCTTCCGTGCGCAGGTAGGTTATCCCGAGCGCTGGCATGACTACAGTGAGCTGGCGATGCGCGATGGCGACGCCTTCGGCAACGCCGTGCGTGCCGCCAGTTTCCACCATGAGTGGGAAGCGGCCAAGGTTGGGAAAGAGATCTATCGCTGGGAGTGGAGCGCAACGCCGATGACGGTAGATGCTTTCGCCAATTACCCGAAAGTCTCCATCGTTTTCCCGGCCGCCATCCTGCAGCCGCCGTTCTTCGATCCCGACATCGATCCCGCCGTCAACTACGGCGGCATCGGCGCCTCGATTGCGCATGAGATGACGCACCATTTCGATGACCAGGGCGCGCGCTATGACGAAACGGGCCGCCTCATCTCGTGGTGGTCGGAGCAGGACAAGGCAGCATTCGAAGCGCGCACCGCCAAACTCGCCGCGCAGTACGACAGCTATATGCCGCTGCCCGGCATGCACGTCAACGGCAAGCTCACGCTGGGCGAAAACATCGCCGATCTCGGTGGCCTCGCCATCGCGTACGAAGCCTGGCACACGGCGCTGGCCGGCCGCGAAGCGCCCGTGCTCGACGGCCTGACCGGCGAGCAGCGCTTCTTCCTCGGCTGGGCCCAGATCTGGCGCCTGAAATATCGCGAACCCGACCTGCGCCGCCGCCTGCTGACCAATCCCCATGCCCCGGCCGCACAGCGCGTATGGACCGTGCGGAACCTTGATGGCTGGTACCCGGCGTTCAATGTGGTGCCTTCAGAGCCTCTCTACTTGCGCTCCGGCGATAGAGTCAGGATATGGTAGACAAGGCGTATGCCGAGCCTTATTTTTTCCCCAGATACTTGTCGGCGCTAAAACCGGCCACGTCGAACTCGAATACAGGCGCACCCTCCTGGAAAATATTCACGGAGAGGCGTACCCGCTTTGCTTTTTTCAGTTTGCCGAGGAACTGCGCGTAATTGCTCAGGAAAATGACTTCGGAGCTGTTGTCGGCGGGGCCGTTTGCAGAATAGCTGACAGGTTTTTCGTCGTCGAAGCGAACCTGAACGGTGCAGCCTTGGTACGACGGACACATGATCTGGCCTTTTTGAATCTGGAACATCAGATCCTTGCCATGCCTTGGATCGGTACGCAGGACCAAGCTGCCATTCTGCGGGCCGTTATATGGGAAATCGAAGTTGACGGTATTGGTGCTCTCGATCGTGGCCAGGAATCTTTGGCCGCCGGTCATCTTCTCTTCCGAGACACTGTAGTGCCACCGGTCCAGGGGCGCAGCTGCAGGTGTTTCCGGTGCCGCGGGGGCCGGGGCCGCAGCCGCAGCCGCGCCATCTGCCGCAATGCCAGTCTTGGCGGAGGCGCGCGCAGTGGCCAACTCCGCTTCCAGTTCCGAAATCCGCTTTTTGGCCTGTGCCAGCTCAGCATCCTGGGAGCAGCCGGATATCTGCGTTGTCACCAGTGTGCAGAAAAGCGCCGCAAACAGGATGGTGCGACGGCTCTTGATGGGAATTGTAAGAATCATTCTTTGCCTCCAGGGATGAGGTCTTCGATATACCAGGCGCGGTGCCAGGCTACAAAGTCATCCATCTGGCGGCCTAATACGCCGAGCATGCCACCCGTCCATGTCTCGAACGCCGGTGTCCCATCGAGTTTGTAGATATTCTGCGGCAGGGTGCGCAGCGTATACGCCGGATTCTGTGTTCCGTACTCGGCGCCCAGCGTCTGGAAGTATGTTCCCTGCATCTTGAACTTGGCCTTGCCCTGATGCGACAAGGTTACCGAGTTGAAGGAACGGGCTTTTATTTTTTCAGCATACTGCGCCAGCACTCGCGTTACGTCCATCGGGCTGCTCTCCTTGGATACAGTGCGCAAGTCATAAACAAGAACATTCGGGTTGAGAAAATATTCGTAGTGCGCGAAGACATGAATGCCTGCGTTGCGCTGATCATCAGTCACGGCCGAGAGCGGACGTTGCAGGAAGAAGTAGTTCGCACCGGCGACTGCTGCGGCAGCTAGGGCAGCAAGCGCGGCGGTATTGCGTATCAGGTTTTTGGACATATAGACATTCAAGGGCAGAGCGGATGTTGCCGGAAATCATACCTGTTAAGACATGGGTGTTGTCAAATAAAAAATATCCTTGTCGCGTGGTCACATAGGAACCAATGTGTACTGTTTGCTGTTGTAGAAAGCTCAGTTTTCAATTTGCGCATGTTTCGCCGTATAATGATTGCACTGTTATGGGGAGCAATATGGCGAGCAGAAAAGCTGGCAGCAGTGCTGAACGGGATGGCAATCTGGGCGAGTCGCTGCGGCGCATCCGCAAGGAGCGCGGCATGACGCTGATCGAGGCCGGGGAGAAGACCGGCATGCCGATGTCCACCATTTCCAAGATCGAAAATAACAAGATGTCGCTCAGCTACGACAAGCTGCTGCGCATCTGCAAGGCGCTGGAGGTGGACATCTCCCAGCTCTTTACCGGCACCCCCATGGCCGGAAAGCCTGCCATGCCTGCGTCCAGCGGGCGCCGCAGCATCAACCGGGCGGGCACGGGCTACGCGATCAACACGCCGAATTATTCGCACCTCTATCCTGCGGCAGACCTGCTGAACAAGCGCTCAGTGCCGATCTTCGCCGAGATTCATGCGCGCTCGATCGAGGAATTCGGTGAGCTGATCCGCCATCCGGGCGAAGAGTTTGCCATTGTGCTGGAAGGTACGGTGGACCTGTACACCGACCTGTATGCGCCGGTGCGGCTGGACACGGGCGACTCCATCTATTTCGATAGCGGCATGGCGCACGCCTACATCAATGTCGGCGCAGGCAAGTGCCGCGTGCTCTCGGTCTGTACTTCGGACGAACCAGGTTCGGAAGTCACGTATGCGGCGCTGGTGGATACCGCGCCGGCTGCCGCGGAACGGGCGTTGCCTAAAGCGCCCAGGAAGATCTCGAAGAAGTAATCCCTTCCTCCATTCACGACGCAAACAGCCCGTTATCCGGGCTGTTTGCGTTCGTCGGCGTTGTTGGCGTAACGCCGCACTTCCCAATTTTTTCAGAAACTTCTTGCGCTCGTGAGTGGCTTTCGCATATCTTTCAGTATGTGAATAGTTTTCGCAAATAGAAAAATTTGAGACAGGCGTGAATCATATGAGCCATGAGAAGGCGGATTTTATTGTCATCGGGGCCGGTATTGGCGGCGCGTCGCTGGCCTACTGGCTGTCGCAGTCGGCGCGGGTGATCATGCTGGAGCGGGAGACGCAGCCCGGCTATCACAGCACCGGCCGCTCCGCAGCACTGTTCATGGAGAGTTATGGACCTGCGCAGGTACGTGCGCTGACGCGTGCCAGCCTGGATTTCTTCAACAATCCGCCGGCGGGTTTTTGCGAGCACCCGCTGCTGTCGCCGCGCGGCGCCTTCGTATTCGGTGGCATTGGGCAGGAGGCGGAACTGGATGCACATGAGGCTTCGGTGCGCGAAACGTCCTCGCCCTGTGAGCGCCTCAGTGCTGCAGAAGCGGTGGAATTCCTGCCGGTGCTGCGGCGCGAACTGGTGATTGGCGGCGTGCTGGAAAAGGATGCCGCAGATATCGATGTGGATGCGCTGCTGCAGGGCTTCCTGCGTTCGGCCCGCAAGAACGGCAGCAGCACGGTGTTTGGCGTGGATATCACCAGCATCCAGCGCAGCGGCGGCGTATGGCAGGTCGATACGAACCAGGGTAGTTACCAGGCTCCGGTGGTGGTCAATGCCGCAGGTGCATGGGCTGACCTGGTGGCGCAGATGGCTGGCGCCATGCCGGTTGGCCTGGTGCCGAAGCGACGCTCGGCTTTCATCTTCACGCCACCGGAGGGTATTCCGAGCGCGCACTGGCCGCTGTTCCTCGATGTGACGCAGTCGTTCTATATCAAGCCGGATGCGGGCATGCTGCTCGGTTCTCCGTGCAATGAAGATCCGGTGCTGCCGCACGACGTGCAGGCGGAAGAGCTGGATATTGCCATCGCCATCGATAATATCCAGCGCTTCACGACCTTGCAGATCCGCCGGCCGAGCCATGTATGGGCGGGATTGCGCAGTTTTGTCGCGGACGGAGAACTCGTCGGTGGCTTCGACGGCCACTTGCCAGGCTTCTTCTGGGCCGCGGGGCAGGGGGGCTACGGCATCCAGTCGGCACCTGCGGCCGGCAAATACTATGCCGATGTTTTGCTGGGCAAGGCCGCAGCGAACGTCTATGCTGGATTCGGCTTTGATCCCGCCCGTATCAGTCCTGCACGTTTCCAATCCTGATCATGCATATCTTTCTTGCCGCGCTGGCGCACGAGACCAACAGTTTTTCGCCGATTCCGACGACGATGCGTTCGTTCGAGGAGGGCATTCTTTACCGTCCCGGTGGCGACGGCGTGGCGTTGGAAAAGGCGCTGAATTTTCCGGGCTACGGCTTTATCCGCGATGTCGCGGAGGAGCAGGGCGACGAGGTCACGCTTGGACTATGCGCCTGGGCGCAGCCCGGCGGCCCGGCCTCGCGCCAGGTTTATGAGGCGCTGCGCGATGAGCTGCTGGCCCAGCTGGCGGCTGCGAAGAATGTGGACGCTGTCGCACTGGTGCTGCACGGCGCGATGATTGCGCATGGCTATGACGATTGCGAAGGCGACCTGCTGGCGCGTGCGCGGCAGCTTGTAGGCCCGCGCGTTCCCGTCGGCGTGCTGCTGGACCTGCACGGCAACCTGACGCCGACGATGACGGCCAGCGGCGCCGTGCTGATCGCATGCAAGGAGTATCCGCATACCGACTACCTGGAGCGCACGCGCGAGCTGCACGCCATCCTGGCCGATATGGCGCGCGGCGCCTGCAAGCCCGGCATCGTGACGCAGCGCGTACCGATGCTGGGATTGTTCGGTACCGGCGAGCCGCCGATGCGCGCCTTCCTGGACCGTATCTTCACGCTGGAACGCAGCCCCGGCGTCCTGTCCATCTCGGTGATGCATGGATTTCCATGGTCGGACGCAGAGGCTACCAGTGCTGCGGTGATGGTGTACTTCGACACCGGCGTGCAGCCCGCCGCGGCGGCGCAGGCCATCGCCACTGAGGTGGCAAAGGAGTTCTTTTCGCTGCGCTGGTTCGGCAGCAAGAGCAGCCTGCCGGTACGCGACGCCGTGGCAAAGGCGCTGGCGCCGCGTGCTGCCGGGGAACTGGTGGTCATGGCGGATGGTTCGGATAACCCCGGCGGCGGAGCTGCTTGCGACAGCACCTTCATTCTGCGTGAGCTGATCGAGCGCCAGGCCGAAAGTGTGGCACTGGGCATGATCTGGGACCCGCAAGCGGTTCAGTTGGCGCGGGATGCGGGCGTCGGCGCCGAGATCGCGCTGCGTATCGGCGGCAAGGTGGGCCCGGCTTCGGGCCAGCCGGTCGATGTGCTGGCGAAGGTGCTGGCGGTGCGCAGCGACGCGCACCAGCACGGCCTCGCGGGCAAATTTACCGAAGCACTGGGCGACGCGGTAGCGATCCGCGCGGGCGGCATCGATATCGTCCTGAACAGCAAGCGGCAGCAGGTGTTTTCCCCGGAGTGCTTTACCGAGCTGGGTATCGACCTGTCGGCCAAACGCCTGGTGGTCGTTAAATCGACGCGGCATTTCCGCGCCTGCTTCGACCCGATCGCGGCAGAGACCATCTTCTGCGATGCGCCCGGCACCCTGAACAGCGATCTTGCGCGCCTTCCTTTCGTCCATCTGCGGCGGCCAATCTGGCCGCTCGACGAGGTGAACGAGTCCGCCATCTCCTGAAAGCGATCGACCACCATGCAGAACAAAGATACCTGGTTCGGCCAGCCCAAAGGGCTCACCATCCTGTTCCTCACCGAGATGTGGGAGAAGTTTTCCTTCTTCGGCATGCGGGCACTGCAAATTTACTACATGACCAAGGAGCTGCAGTTCAGCCAGGCCACGGCTTCACTGATCTTCGGCACCTATGCGGCCAGCGTTTACCTGACGCCGATTTTTGGCGGCATCATTGCGGACCGCTGGCTGGGGCGCAAGCGGGCAGTCGTTATCGGTGGCCTGCTGATGGCGGTCGGCCATTTCATGATGACGTTCGAGTCCATGTTCTTCATTGCCATGGCCTTTATCGCATTGGGGAATGGCCTGTTCCTGCCGAATCTTCCGAGCCAGGTGCCGCTGCTGTATCCGAAGGGCGATCCGCGCGCGGTATCGGCTTTCAACGTCTACTATGTTGGCGTAAACCTGGGCGGCTTCCTGGCGCCGCTGATCTGCGGCGCGCTGGGGGAAATCTACGGCTGGCACTACGGCTTCGGCGCGGCCGGCATCGGCATGTGTCTCGGCCTGCTGGTTTATGTATGGGGCGGGAAGTGGCTGCCGTCGGACCGGGAGGAATCGCGCGGGACCACGCCGGTCGAAAATTCCACGGGGCAGGGCAATATCTGGCTGCTGTTGAGCGTCTGGTTCGCGGTGGTGCTGTTCCGCAGCGCCTACGAACAGACCGGCAACACCTTCGCGATCTGGGCCGATAACACGGTAGACCGGGTGGCGTTCGGCTGGCAGATTCCCGTTACGTGGTTCCAGTCGTTGAATCCGATGTTTGTGTTCCTGATCAGCCCATTGCTGGTGCAGATGTGGCTGCGGCGGGAAGCGCGCGGCATCACAACGCCCGCGCTCACCCGCATGATGCGCGGCGCGGTAGGAGTGGGCGGAGCGTTCTGCCTGCTCGCGATACTGATCATGTTCTCTTCCGGCGCACCGAATTCTGTGAGCTGGCTCTGGATGGTTGCCTTCTTCGCAGTGTTCACGCTGGCCGAACTGCATATCCTGCCCGTGGGGCTTGGCCTGTTCGCCATCCTGGCGCCAAAACGCTTCGGGGCGACCACGATTGCCGCATGGTTCTCCGCTTCGTTTGCGGGCAACTTCCTGTCCGGTGTGATCGGCACGGCCTGGGAATATGTCACGCCCGCGCAATTCTTCCTGATGATGGCGGGCGTCTGCTGTGTTTCCGGTGTGCTGCTTTCGCTTATCCAGAAGCGTCAGCAGCAGCCCGCAATGGCCGGCGTGCCCCGGCAATCCGATATGCAGGCGCCATGAATCATGCTGGTGGTACGCAATGCGGTCGAAAACGACCTGGAACCGATTCTTGAGCTGGCGCGCGGCATAGGGCCGGGCATGACCACGCTGAAGCCGGACCGGGCCTCGCTCCGGAACCGGCTCGGCATCGTGGCCGCTTCCTTCGCGGGCCAGGCGGCGGCGCACGAAGCGGATTATCTGTTCGTGCTCGAAGACCTGGCGCAGCGGCGCGTCTGTGGTGTTTCCGCCATCAAGGGGGCGGTCGGTGTCAACGAGCCGTTCTACAACTACCGCATCAGCACTTCCGTACATTCGAGCGCAGACCCGCTGCGTGTGAACCGGGTGCAGTCCCTGCACCTATGCCACGACCTTTCCGGTGCATCCGAACTATGCTCGCTCTACCTGCATCCGGACTACCGGCAAGGCCTGAACGGCAAGCTGCTGTCCAAATCCCGCCTGCTGTTCATCGCCCAGTTCCCGCAGCTCTTCTCGCAGAAAATCTTCGCGGAGATGCGGGGCTACCTGAGCGCGGATGGCACGTCACCGTTCTGGGAAAGCGTGGGGCGGCACTTCTTCCACATGGATTTCCAGGAAGCGGATGACCGCTGCGGCATGGGTGACCGGCAGTTTATCGAGCTGCTGGTGCCAAGGCTTCCGCTGTACACGCACCTGCTGGGGCGCGAGGCGCGTGAAGCCATCGGGAAAACGCATCCGGAAACCGTTCCGGCGCGCCGCCTGCTTGAGCAGGAGGGCCTGAATTTTGACGGCTTTATCGACATCTTCGATGCTGGTCCGGTCCTGCAGGCAAATGTGCGCGACCTGCGCGCCGTGAGGGAGAGCCGTAGGCTGGAGGCCAAGGCAGGGGAGCCGGGCGGCGGAACCATTTCGCTGGTCGCCAGTACCGGGCGCCAGGCCTTCAGGGTGATTGCGGCGGAAACCGATCCGCACGCCGCTGCTGCCGGCTTTTCCCCGGCGGCGCTGGAGGCGCTTGCTTGCGAAGCCGGTGCGCAAGTGCGCGTGCTGCCGATGTCGGCGCCGGTCAGCGCGCCGCGCTGACGGCGCCGCGCAGGAGACGTTTGTTCGCCGATTTGCGCTCCTCGATGCAGGCTTTGCACTCGTAGCTCACGCTGCTGCGCGAGAACACAAAAAATTCCCTGTCGAGCGGCCAGAACTCCTCGCAGCCGGCGCAGAACTGCTCCTGTCCCAGCTCCGTTTCCAGCATGCGCCGAAAGCCGCCCAGAACCCGTTTCCATGCGGGCAGACTGCTTTGTTTCTTCATGCTGTGACCTCAGGCGCGAGTGGATCGGAAGCTGAATCATCGCATAAATTTCTAAAATAGAAAATTGCATGCATTTTTCGGCCCGAAAACGTGTCCACGGCGCGCATCCGGCTGTTGTTGATCTTCCACAGCCAGCCGCGCTGCCATATGGCATCCTCTCCTATGAGAATGGCATAAATTGGTGATGTTTTCCGAAAGTGCAAACGAATGAATATTTTTTCTTATTGGATAATTCTGGAAAATTATGTACATTTAGAAAAGAGCGCTATCACGCCACCATAAGGAGATCAAAAACATGTTCCGTCCATCGCTGCAGCTGTCGAATACCCCCTCGCTGGTTTTTGCATCAGAACGAACACGCGGGGGCAAGATGCCGCGTCCACGCGCGATCTCGCTGGCCGTCGCCTCCATCTTCGCGCTGGCCTGCGCGCAGGCGGCTGCGCAAGCCGACCAGCAGGCCGCACAAGCCCAGGGCGCCGTCCCCGCTGCAGCGGAGACCCCGGCAGCGCCGGCCGCCGCAACGGCGCCGCTGGCCGACGTCGTCACCGTGAGCGCTACGCGCCGCCGCGAGCCGCTGCGCGATGTGCCGCTGCGTGTTGAAACCCTGAGCGTGGAAGGCCTGGAGGCTGCCGGCGCGGCGTCGCTGAGCGACTATGTGGGCACGCTGCCCGGTGTGCACGTGAGCAGCGATGGCGGCCCTGGCCGCGGCCAGGTCAATATCCGTGGCGTTTCTGTGGGCAGCATGAGCGCGCCGACCGTGGGCATCTACGTTGATGAAGTGGCATTCGGCTCCAGCACCGCGTTTGTGGGCGAGGCCGTGTCCGCGTTGGACATGGCGCTGCTGGACCTGCACCATATCGAACTGCTGCGCGGCCCGCAGGGCACGCTGTATGGCGCGGGCGCCATGGGCGGCCTGCTCAAGTATGTGACCAACACGCCGGATACCGAAAACTTCTCGGGCAAGGTCGGTTTCGGTGTGCGCAGCAGTAAAAACGGCGACCTGGGACATACCGAAAACGTGGTGCTGAACGTGCCGCTCAGCGAAGGCGTAGCGGGCCTGCGCGTGGCCGCCTTCAATGACCACGACGGCGGCTATATCACGGCTACCGGCCGTGCGCCGGGTGAAAACGTCAACGACGGCAACACGCGCGGCGGCCGGGTGTCGCTGGTCATCGACCCGATGTCGAAGATGCGTATTCGCCTGACGGCTACCCAGCAAAACATCCAGCGCAACGGCACCGGCGTTTCGCAATACAGCGTGGCGACGGGCGAGCCGATGTACGGCGACCTTACGCAGAAGCGGGACACGTATGAGCCGTACCGCATCAAGAGCCGCCTGCTGTCCGGCGACCTCGAATATGATTTTGGCTGGGCGCGTTTCAACTTCATCACCTCTGCCCAGCGCTTCGACGGCACCACCTCCCTCGACGCTACCGACATCATCGGCAGCCCCGACTTCAACTTTGGTGAACTGGATAACGAAATCCACCTGCGCAAGCGTACCCAGGAGGCGCGCCTGACTTCCGCACGCGGCACCGTGGAATGGCTGCTGGGCTTCTACCACAACAAGGAAACCGGCAACCGCGAACAGCGCCTGTTTGCGCAGATGGCGGCCGACGGTTCGGAACTGACGCTGGTGACTTCCGGCCAGCCATCGAGCTATACCGAGAATGCCGTCTACGGCGACGTAACCTATAACCCCACCGCTGCCTGGTCCTATACGCTGGGTGCGCGCGTGGCGCGCAACCGCCAGGTGTATGGTACTTCGACCAATGGCGTGAAAGACTTCGAATCTCCTGCGAAAGATGACTCCCGTACCTACCTGGCTACGGCGCGCTATTCGATCGACAAATTCAGCAGCGTGTATGTGCGCGCTGCCAGCGGCTACCGCCCCGGTGGTCCTAACCCGCCCGCCATCGACCAGAACGGCCAGGTGGTACCGGGCGCACCAACCCAGTTCGGTCCCGATACGCTGTGGAGCTATGAACTCGGCTACAAGGCGGACCTGCTGGACAAGCGCCTGTTCGTGGAAGCAGCCCTGTTCAATATCCATTGGGACAAGCTGCAGCAGCCGCTGGCCATCGGCGCCACCACGCTGACCACCAATGCGGGCAAGGCGGAAGTGCGCGGCCTGGAACTGGCAACACGCTACAAGGTGGATGACCACTGGAACCTGGAGGGCAGCCTTGCGTACACCGACGCCAAACTGGCCGAAGACGCACCGGCGCTCGGCCCGGATGGTTCGCGCCTGCCGAACACCGCGAAGCTTTCCACCTCGGTCGGCGCACGCTACAGCTTTGCGCTGGCCGGCAAAGCTTCGTATGCAGGCCTGAACCTGCGCCATGTAGGCCAGCGCAATGCGGGCTTCGACCGCGTTGGCACCTCGGTGCCGAATTTCAGCCTGCCCGCCTATACCATGCTGGACGCGCAGTTCGGCGTGGACTTCGGCAGCTGGCAGCTCTCCGCTTTCGTGCGCAACCTGACTGACAAGCGCGCCCTGCTGGGCGGCGATACCGCGCTGACCGCCTTCGGTGGCCCGCTGCGTGCAACGCCCGCTGCGCCGCGCACCGTCGGCATGAACGTGGCGGTAAACTTCTGATGCGCCGCCTCGCTCTCCGCAAATGGCTGGTGGCGGCCCAGCTGGCATTCATCGCGCTCGGCATGGGCTCCATGCAGCCGGGCTTCGCTCAACCCCAGGCAACGCCGCTCACGGCGGCCGATGCCGAGGCCTGGCTGGACGGCATGATGCCGAGCGCATTGCGCGCAGCTGGCGTGCCTGGCGCCGTGGTCGTGCTGGTCAAGGACGGTCAGCCGCTGGTGCAGAAAGGCTACGGCTACTCGGACTGGGAGAAGGGCATTCCCGTGGACGCGCAGCGTACGCTGTTCCGTCCCGGCTCCGTTTCGAAACTGTTCACCTGGACTGCCGTGATGCAGCTGGTGGAGCAGGGCAAGCTTGACCTTGATGTGGACCTGAACCGCTATATCGACTTCAAGATCCCCGCGCGCAATGGCAAGGTGCTCACGCTGCGCCATGTGCTCACCCATACCACTGGCCTCGAAGAAAGTGCGCGCGACCTGATTACCTATACCACGGTCACGCCCGATACCGGCAAGGTACTCAAGAGCTATATCCCGCCTTATATCTATGACCCCGGCACCACGCAAGGCTATTCGAATTATGCCACCGCACTGGCGGGCTACATCGTTGAACGCGTGAGCGGAAAGACCTTCGACCAATACATCGAACAGCACATTTTTGCGCCGCTCGGCATGAAGGACTCCACCTTCCGCCAGCCACTGCCCGAGGCGATGAAAGCGCAGATGTCGCAGGGCTATACCAGCCAGGACGAGAAGCCGAAAGGTTTCGAAGTGGTCAATATGGCGCCTGCGGGCAGTCTCTCGTCCACCGGCGCCGACATGGGCCGCTTCATGATGGCTTACCTCAACCAGGGTAAACTGGGCGAGACGCAGCTGCTCAAGCCGGAAACGGTGAAGCTGATGCACAACACCATCACGCGCGGCATGCCGGATCTCTCCGGCATCGGCCTGGGCTTCTACCAGCAGGACGTGAACGGCCACCGCGTGGTGGCCCACGGCGGCGATACGCTGCTGTTCCATACGTCGCTGACGCTGTTCCCGGACGATGGCATCGGCCTGTACGTATCCGTGAATGCGGGCGGCCGCCACGACCTGGGCAAATGGCTGCGTGAACGCCTGTTCAATTCCTTTGCTGACCGCTACCTGCCGGATGTACGTCCGAAGACCGCTTCGACCGTGGATGCGGCAACGGCCAAGGCACATGCGCAGGCCATGGCGGGCGCCTACCGCAATTCGCGCCGCGAAGATTCCACCTGGCTCTCGCTGCTTCAGCTTCTAAGCCCCCTGAAGGTGGAGGCGCTGGAGGACGGCAACCTGGCGCTGGCACTGGCCGGTGAGCGCAGCGTGTATCGCGAGGTCAAGCCATGGCTGTGGGAGGAGCAGAACGGCAAGCGCCGCGTGCAAGCCATCGTTGAAAACGGCAAGGTGAAACGCTGGGGCCTGGAGCCGTATGTGTTCGCTTTCGTATTCGAGCCGGTGCCATTCATGGCCGGCCCCCTCGTACTGATGCTGCTGCTGGCGGCAGTGGCGGTCGCGCTGTTCACCGCGCTGCTCTGGCCCGTCGCCGCCATCCTGCGCCGCAAGCACGGGGCGCCCGCGCCCGGCCGCAGCACTACGCTGGTGCGCATTGCCAGTTGCGTGACGGTGCTGAGCCTCGTGCTCTGGACCATGTCCGTGGTGGCGCTGGAAGAGCTGAAGGACATCTCCGTGCTGCTGGTGCTGTCGCAGCTGACGGCCATCATCGGCTTCGTTGGCGGCTTGCTGGCCGCGCTGTGGCATGCGCGGACCGTGTTCGCGTCCGGTACCCGCTGGGCGCGCGTGCTGGCGGTGCTGTGGGTGCTGGCCTTCGCCGTGCTGGTGGTGGTGGGCTTCTACCACAAGGTGCTGAGCTTCAATCCGAACTACTGATTGCAGGGGTTATTCGATGAAAGCATTACTTCCAACTGCCGCTGCCCTTGGCCTGGTGTTTGGCTTGCTGGCGCAGCCGGCGGCAGCACAGCAGCCGAGCGCCGTGGTGCCGGACCAGCAGGCCGCCATCAAGGCGAAGCTGGAGCCGCAAGAAGACAGGGCGGCGGCGGAGCCGCGCGCCCGCCAGCTGGACGCGGCCGACCTGTCGGCCTGGCTCGATGGCCGCGTGCCATATGCATTGAAGAGCGGCGACATTGCAGGCATGGTGATTTCGGTCGTCAAGGACGGCAAAGTGCTGCTGCAGAGAGGCTATGGCCTGGACGATGTGGCAGCCAAAAAGCCGATGGATCCGGAGAAGACAATGGTGCGTCCCGGTTCCACCTCCAAGCTGTTCACCTGGACTGCGGTCATGCAGCTGGTGCAGCAGGGGAAAATCGACCTTGACCGCAACGTCAACGACTACCTGGACTTCAAGATCCCCGAAACCTTCGGCAAGCCGATTACCATGCGGCACCTGATGAACCACCGTGCCGGTTTCGAGGAAGGGCTGAAGGACCTGCTGGTCTACGACCCCAAGGTGAAGCCGACGACCGAGCAGTACCTGAAAGACCATCCGCGCCCCATGCTGTTTGCCCCGGGAGCGGTGCCGGCCTACTCGAACTACGGCGTGTCGCTCGCAGGCTATATCGTGCAGCGCGTCTCGGGCGAGCCGTTCGAGGACTATATCGAGCGCCATATCTTTCTGCCGCTGGGGATGAAGCACTCCACCTTCCGCCAGCCCTTGCCTGAGCAGTTCAAGGGCCTGGGCGGCAAAGGCTACCGCACGGCCAGCGAGCCGCCATCCGAGTTCGAACTTGTGGTGACGGCGCCTGCCGGCAGCGTGAGCACCACGGCGGCCGATATGAGCCGGTTCATGCTGGCCCACCTGCAGCAGGGCAGCCTGGACGGCTACGCCATGCTCGATCCTGCAACCACTGCGCGCATGCACAGTCCCACGCATGAAGGCCTGCCAGGCTTCAGTGTGATGGCGCACGGCTTCTTCCACGGTAAACAGAATGGCCGCACGGTGATTGGCCACGGCGGCGACACCGTGGTGTTCCATACCGAATTCAATCTGCTGCCGGAGGAGGGCGTCGGCATCTTCTTCAGCTACAACAGCCGGGGTAAGGATGCTGCTGTCTATGGCGCGCGCAAGGAACTGTTCGACGGCTTCATGGACCGCTATTTCCCGGCGCCCGTGGAGAAAGAAGCGCCCACATTGGCCTCCGCCGTGAGCGACGCGCAGCAGATCGCGGGCCGTTACCAGAGCTCGCGCCGTGTAGAACACGGCTTTCTCAGCGTGTTCTACCTGCTGGAGCAGACTGTCATTACCGCCAACCCCGATGGCACGATTACCGCGCCGGGCGGCCCCGGCGAGATGGTGACTTACCGCGAGATCGGCCCGCAGCTGTGGCGCAAGGTGGGCGGCGCGCAAACGCTCACGCTGAAAGAGATCGACGGCGTGAAGACGGTGATCGACAGCGAAAACCCGGTCTCCGTGCTGCAGCAGTCGTCCTTCCTGCATTCGGCGCCGCTCACGCTGACGGTGCTGACGCTGTCCCTGCTGGTCATCCTCACCACGCTGTTGCTGTGGCCACTGGGTGCGCTATTGCGCCGCGCGGACCGTGCCAGCAGCGGTGCATCCCCCGAGCTGCAGCGCCTGCGCAAGGTGCAGCGCCTCTCGGCAGGCGTGGCGCTGGCCTGGCTGGTGGCGTGGTTCATCCTGATCCAGCCTATCCTGAATACCGACTTCGGCATGTACAACGCCTCCAACGACTGGCTGGTGGGCGCGGTGGAACTGAGCGGCATCCTTGCCGTGGGCGCTGCTGCCGCAGGCGTCTGGGCTGCCTGGCGCATGCTGCGCAGCGACGCATCGCGCCTGGCGCGCATCTGGGGCGTGCTGGTGGCGCTTGCCTTGCTGGGCTTTGTGTGGATCGGCATCGTGGGCCAGCTGCTGAGCTGGAACCTGAACTACTGACCTGGCCATGCACCAGTCCACCGTAATGGACGGCAGCGCCGCCGGCGCCGTGCCGCGCGGCGCGCGCCGCAACGCGGCCATCGGTCTGATCACGCTGTCGCTGTTCACCGGTACCGCAGCACGCTATGTTCTGAGCCCCATGCAGGAGCTGGTGAGCGCCGACCTTGGTCTCGGCAACCACCAGATCGCGCTGCTGCAGGGCATGGCGCTCGCGCTGCCGATCCTGCTGATCTCGATTCCGCTGGGCCGGCTGGTGGACCGCACCAACCGCACACGCCTGATGATTGTGCTGGCCCTGATTTGTGCGGCCGGCAGTGTGCTGTGCGCCCTGGCGCAGGATTTTGCCACCGCCTTTATCGCCCGCATGCTGGTCGCCGGGTCGGTGGTGGCGGCGCAGCCCGCGTCGCTGTCGCTGGTGGCTGACCTGTGCGAACCATCGCAGCGCGGCCGCATGATCACGCTCACGTCGCTGGGGCAGGTGGCGGGCAGCACGGTGGCCTATATTCTCGCCGGCATGCTGCTGCCATGGATACCCACAGTGCTGCCCGCTGGCAGCGCACTGGCAGGGCTGGCGCCATGGCGCCTGGTGCTGCTGATGTTCGCCGCCGTAGTGCTGGCCACTGCCGCTGCGCTGCTGTGCATGCGGGAGCCGGTACGCCGCGAGGCCAGCGCGGACAGCAGTGGCGACTTGCGCGTTACGCTGCGCGCCCTGTGGGCCTACCGCCGCTTCCTGCTGCCGCTGGTCGGTGGCCTGGTGGCCGTGGCCATGGCAGATGCCGCCGCTGCGATCTGGGCGGTACCGGTGCTCACGCGGCATTTTCACCAGACGCCTGCCGACTTCGGGGTCTGGATGGGATTACTCAACCTGGGCTCGGGCGTCGTCGGTGCGGTACTCGGCGGCCTGAGTGCCGACTTCGGACAGCGCCGGCGCGGCCGCGGCGGTGTGCTGCTGGGCGCCGTGGTGGCCACGGTGCTGTCGGTACCGACGGCGCTGTTCCCGCTGATGCCCGATGTGGCATGGTTCGGCGTATCGCTGGCATTGCTGCTCACCTGCGGCGGCTGCGCGAACATCGCCGCCACTGCCGCCATCATGGTGGTGCTGCCCAACCAGCTGCGCGGCATCTGCGTCAGCCTGGTGGTCGCCGCAGGCGGCATGGCAGCTTTCGGCATTGCGCCGCTGCTGGTCAGCATCGCCGCGCAGCTGTTTGGCCGGGATGGCGACATTCTGGTGCCGCTCAGCTGCGTGGGAATTATTACCAGTATCCTGGCCAGTGCCGGGTTCCTGCGCGCGATGCAGGTCGCCGGCAAAGCCAATCAACAGGAAACGATATGAACGCATCCCTTACCGAAGCGCTGGACGCACTGTTCCAGCCAGTGAACCGCAGTGATACACCCGGCGTAGTGGTGGGCGTGGCGCGGCATGGCAAACCGTTTTACCAGCGTGCCTTCGGCCTCGCCAGCATCGAGCATGGCGTTGCCAATACGCTCGCCACCCGCATGCGCATCGGCTCCACCAGCAAGCACTTCGCCTGCCTGGCGGCCTTGCTGCTCGCGGAAGAGGGCAAGCTGGATATTGATACCGGCGTGCGGCGCTACCTGCCAGAACTTCCGGCCGATCTGCCGGAGCCTACGCTGCGCCAGTTCATGACGCACACCTCGGGCATGCGCGACAGCCTCGATGTCGGCTTCCTGGCGGCCGACCTGACCATCAAACCCAAAGGCGAGAGCCTGGCCGTGCAGGCACGGCAGCGCGGCATCAATTTCGCACCGGGTGAGAAGATGATGTACAACAATGGCGGCTACCACCTGCTGTCGCTGGCCATTGAACGTGTGAGCGGTATGTCTTTCGAGCAGTTCCTGAAGGAGCGCATCTTCGAGCCGCTGGGCATGCTGGATACACTGTCCGTACCGAGTGATTTCGAGATTCACCGCGGCGTGGCCACCATGCACGTGGCGCAGCCGGACGGCAGCTACCGGCGCGGCATCTTCCCCAGCGAAGAAGTGAAAGGCGAGGGCGCCATCATCTCCACCGTGGACGACATGCTGCGCTGGCTGCTGCATCTGCGTGGGCCGCACACGGTTGGCAGCGAGCGCAGCTGGCAGCAGATGCTGGCGCCCGCGCGCCTGAACAACGGCATGCTCAGCACCTACTCGCTTGGCCTGCTGCTGGAGAAGTACCGAGGCGTCGACGTGATTCACCACGGCGGTACCGTAATCGGCGGCACCTGCCAGATGCTGACCGTGCCGGAGCACGCGCTGGACATAGTCATCCTGTCGAACGGCGCCCCGGTCAGCGTGCCGGAGCTGGCCAACAAGGTGGTTGAGGCTGTGCTGGGCGAAGCAGCATTCCCGCTGCCCGCCGAACGTATCGCTGCCAGCGCGGCCTACCAGCCGCTGATCGGCGCGCGCTATGCCTCGCCGTCGGCCGAGATGGTGTTTGCCTTCGGTGAAACGGACGGCAAGCTGGGATTCATCATCCACAACTCGCCCGCCATTCCGGCGCGTGAGGAAAACGGTGCGCTCTGCCTGGACTTCGGCCGCACGGTGACCGGCCCTTACCGCGTGGCCATCGAGGCCGGCGCGGCGCCGCAAACGCTGCAGTTCGAGGAAGCCGGAGCACTGCAGGTGCTCGAACGCCTGCCAGACCCCGCGCCCGCGCTGGCCGAAGCGGGTGCTCCGCTCGTCGGCCGCTACCGCGCACCTGAGCTGCATGCCGAGGCCCATATTGCGTTTGACGGCGAAGCGCTGCTGCTCCACATCGCCAGCGAATACGGCCCGAATGTGCTGACGCTGAGCGTGTACTCGCATGACGTTTTCGGCTGGGCTTACACCGGCCAGCTCGCGCCGCTGGGCGGCACCGTGCATGTGGAACGCAATGAGGGCAGGGTAAGCGGCCTGCGTCTGAACTCCCTGCGCACGCGGCATCTGCATCTTGAACGTATTGACGACTGAACCGCACCATGAAATTCTTTATCGCCCAACTGGTCACCGAGACCAATACCTTCGCCACCGCACCCACCGGCTGGGGCGGATTCGAGGAATACGGCATCTTCCACGGCGACGGCAGCCGCCGCTCGCCGAATGAAACCGGCGGCATCCTGCGCTTCATGCGCGAACTGATGGAAGCAGACGGCCATGAGGTCGTGGAAAGCCTGTGCGCGATGGCGCAACCGGCTAACCGCACGGTAAAGCAGGTCTACGAATCCATGCGCGACGAGATCCTGGACGACTTGCGGGCCGCAATGCCGGTCGATGCCGTGCAGCTGATGCTGCACGGCGCGATGGTGGCCGAGGGCTATGACGACTGCGAGGGCGACCTGATTGCCCGCATCCGCGCCATCGTGGGCCCGGGCGTCGCCATTGGTGCGGAGCTGGACCTGCACTGCCACTACACGGAACTGATGCATACCTCGGCCGATGCCATCGTCGCTTTCAAGGAATATCCGCATATCGACGCCGAGCCGCGCGGCCGTGAGCTGTACCGGATTCTGGTGGATACCGTCGCAGGGCGGGTGCGTCCGGTAACCGCTGTCTTCGACTGCAAGATGGTAGGCATCTGGCACACCACGCGCGAGCCAATGAGCGGCTTTGTGCGCCGCATGCAGGAAGTCGAGCAGCAGCCGCGTGTGCTGTCGGTATCGCTCGGCCATGGCTTCCCCTGGGGCGATGTGCCGGAGGCGGGCGCCAAGCTGTGGGTGGTGACGGACAACGATCCTGACCTGGCGCATTCGCTTGCAAGAACGCTGGCTGGCGAGTTCTGGGCCATGCGCGAGGCAACCCGTCCCGTTGTGGCCACGATCGATGAAGCCATCGACAGCGGCCTGTCGCCGGCCGGCAAACCCGTTGTGCTGGCCGATATCGGCGACAACCCCGGCGGCGGTGCGCCGTGCGACAGCACCTTCATCCTGCAGCGGCTGGTGGAGCGTGGCGTGGGGAATGTGGTGCTCGGCGCGCTGTGGGACCTGGGGGCCGTGCATATCTGCCAGAGCGCCGGCGTGGGAACGCAGCTGGACCTCCGTGTCGGCGGCAAATGCGGCCCGGCTTCCGGCGCACCGGTGGATCTGCGCGTGGTGGTGCGCGCCATCGTCGAGAACCATTCGCAGAGCGCGCTCGGCATCCGCGAGCGCCTCGGCACCTGCGTGTGGGTGGAGGCTGCAAACGGGCTGCACATCGTGCTGTCCTCGGTGCGCACCCAGACTTACGGCACCGATGTCTTCACCGGCATGGGCATCACGCTGGAGGACAAGGCCTTCATCGTCGTGAAATCGACGCAGCATTTCCACGCGGAGTTTGCGCCGCTGGCGCAATCCGTTTCATACGTGACCACGCCGGGCACCATGAATTTTGATTTCGCCGCCATTCCCTACCGCCTGCGTTCACTGGACTATTGGCCGCGCGTCAGCAATCCGCATCAGAACCTCTGAGGAATTCCATGTCAGCCATAATTCGCGTTCCAAGCGAACTGCCGTTCCCGTTCTCCAAAGCTGTCCACGCGGGCGGATTTATCTTCCTGTCTGGCCAGATTCCCATCGATCACGAAGGCAAGCCGGTACGCGGCCCGATTGCGGACCAGACCCGGCTCGTGCTGGACCGCATCGCCGCAACGCTGAAGGAATGTGGTGCCGGGATGGAAGACGTGGTGCGTGTGACCGTCTGGTTGTCGGATCTGGCGCTATTCGCTGAGTTCAACCAAATATATCGCGAGTACTTTCAGCAGACGGCGCTTCCCGTGCGGTCGACAGTTAGCGCAGCATTGGCATTTGACGTGGACGTCGAGATTGAAGTCACGGCTTACCGGGGCTAGTCGAACTTCATGGCCTAGCGTTTTTTGTTAACCACCTGGCCTTCCCAACCGCAACTGCTACCGCTATAGGCTGTGCAGCCATCGGCCGTGAGTGTCGCGCGCCTGAAGTTTTTACTGAATTCGATGCGAAGAGTACAGCTTCCCGCATCCTTGTCCTGCCGGTACGGCGCGAGGTCCAGCACCGTGCCTTTCAGTTTTCCTATGCCTGAAATGACACCACTGCACGCGCCCAATGTCACCGCGGTGGTTGCCGCCATCGTGCCGTCAGCGAGATCGAGCATGATCGGTATGGAAGTGGCAGGGTTATTATTGGTGAGAATGTTGACCCCTGTCGTCGGTCAGAATAAGAGCACTACCGAAGTAATGGAGCTGACTCTTATGGTAACCCGAAAACAATACCAGACCCCCGGCGTCTACATCGCTGAGCAGGATGCTTTTTCCAGTTCCATCGTCGAGGTGCCGACAGCGGTGCCAGTGTTTATCGCTTACACTGAAATGGCGAGTGACGGCAGCCGGGACCTGACGAACGTGGCGGTGGCGGTCAGCTCGCTGGCGAAGTTCATGCAGTTTTACGGCGGGGCGCCGCAGCTGCAGTTCAGCTACGCGAAGTCTCCGGCGGCCACGCCGCCGCTGGCCACGGCGCCCGGCAGCCAGTTCTTCCGGCTGTTCTACAGCCTTATGCTGTTCTTTAATAACGGCGGCGGGCGCTGCTACATCGTTTCCATTGGCAGCTACGCAAACGGCGTGTCACAGAAAGACCACATGCGCGCATTCGAAACGCTGGCGCGGGAACCCGAACCGACAATCGTGGTGATGCCCGATGCGGTGCAGCTGCCGTGGGAGGACTGGCTGGCTGTGTCGCAGGAAGCGTTGCGGCATTGCGCAGCGACGCAGAGCAGGGTGGCGATCCTGGATGTATGGAATGGCTTCCTGCCGGCGGATGGTTCGGCGGCAGATCCCATCCAGGGCCGGAGCGACGGCGGGAGCGGCTTCTACCCGGTGGGGACTCTGGGGGAGGTCTGCAACCAGTATGGCGCCGCATATTACCCGTGGCTGAATACCACGGTGATCAGCCGGGACACGATCGATTACACCTGGCTGAGCGCAGCGAGCCTGCCAGACCTGCGTGCCTTGATGCGGACGGAGGCAGCGACCCTGTTCGCAGGCGAGAAGCTGCAGCAGTACCTGTCGCAGTGCGTGGATGCGATGGTGCTGCCGCTGGCCACCAGCCCGGATGATCCGGATGGAACGCGCACTGCCGCCACCGTGCACAGGATGGCGCTCGCGGCTTCGCCGCTGTACCAGCGGGCCATGTCCGATATCGCCGCCAGCGCCAACCTGATGCCGCCCAGCGGCGCCATGGCCGGCGTCTATGTGCGCAACGATGCGACGTTCGGGGTGTCGAAGGCGCCCGCCAACACGGGCATCATCTGCGCGGTATCTCCTGCCGTGGCGCTGTCGGACCAGGACCAGGCGGCGCTCAACATGCCGCTGAACGGCATGGCGGTGAACGCGATCCGTACTTTCCCTACTGCGGGCCTGCTGGTTTGGGGTGCGCGCACGCTGGCGGGGAACAGCGATGACTGGCGCTATATCAGCATCCGCCGCACGGCCATCATGCTGGAGCAGTCGATCAAGGCGGCACTGCAGGCCTATCTGTTTGCGCCCAATGACAATATGACCTGGACTGCGATAAACAGTAGCGTCAGCAGCTTCCTCACGTCCCAGTGGCAGAGCGGAGCGCTGGTGGGCAGCAAGCCGGAAGATGCGTTCTCGGTCCGCATAGGCCTGGGCAGTACAATGACCGGCGAGGATATCGCGCTGGGCTATTTAAGGCTGCAGGTGCAGGTGGCGCTGCTGCGGCCCGCGGAGTTTCTCGTGCTCACCTTCGAGCAGCAGACCCAAACCTCTCCTTAGTGGCAAATGCGCAACGAACAGCGCAATCTGGTCTGGCCACTTTGCGTTTTATTGTGTTTTTTCTTGTTCAATTGGTCTGGCCAGTTTAGTATCTGGCTGTACCAGTGAAAATAAGTGATCGAGCCAATTCGATCAAAAACAGGAGGAGACACATGAGTTCTGCACGTAAACCCGAATTACGCCGTGTGGCGCTGGCATCCGCTGTTGCTGCCGCCGTGCTGCAAATGTCTGGGCAGGTACACGCCCGGCAGACCGAAACCAAGGCCGAACCGGTGCAGGCCGTGGTGGTGACCGGCTCGCTGATTCGCCGCGTTTCGGATGAAGGCGCAATCCCGCTGATGACCGTGAAGGCAACCGAACTGGAAGCCCGTGGCCACACCGAACTGAAAGACTTCGTGCTGGAGCAGCCGCAGTCGCTGTCCCTCGGCACCAACTCCGGCGCGGCCGGTCCTGTTACCAATCTGCGCGGCCTCGGCCCGATGCGTACGCTGTCGCTGCTGAACGGCCGCCGCTTGGCCAATGAGCCGCTGCAGGATCAGTATGTCTCCGTCAACGTCATTCCACGCATGGCGCTGGACCGGGTTGAAACCCTGAATGGCGGCGCCGCTTCCATTTACGGTGCAGATGCCATCGGCGGCGTGCAGAACTACTGGACCAAGCGCGGTTACAAGGGCGCATCGGTGAAGGCCGAATACGCCACGCCGGAAATGAGCGGTGACGGCCGCACCAAATCGATTGGCGCTATCCTGGGCTGGGGCGACCTGCGCGAACAGGGCTGGAATGCCTACATCGCCGTGGACCACCAGGAAAAAGGCGCGCTGTTCCAGAAAGACCGTCCGGACCAGCATGATCCTGCCACGCTGCGTACCCTGGGCCTCGGCATCACGCCGGATGCGCGCAATGCATCGCCGATCGCCAACTTCGGTTTCGCTCGCAATGCGAACACCAACTATAACCCGGCCTTCGCCAGCAACTGCGGCAGCAACGAATATGCGATGCCCACGCTGGGCAATAACAGCCTCGCCACGCCGCCGGCGTATGCACCTGGCTGCGCGCGTAACCCGCTGTACTGGACCGCAGTGACCGACGGCAGCAAGATCACCACCGTCAGCGGCCGCGCCAGCATGAACCTGACCGGCGGCCACAAGCTGGACCTGGAAATCCTGCACGCCAACTTCACCGTTGAAAAGTACCGCGGCATGCAGGTGCCGGGCGCAACGCAGCCATTCACCACTTATTCGCTGTCGCCGACCAGCAAATACTATCCGGGCAATGGCATCACGCCGGCCGTGCAGGTAGTGGGCAGCAATACGGGCGCCAACAGCCCCACCATGTTCATCGATTCGACCAAGACGCCGGGCGCGGTCAGCCCGCTGAACATGAACAACCGCACCATCTACTTCCAGTGGGGTCCTGCTGAACTGGGCCCTGCCTACCGCAACGACGAACAGACCAATAACCGCATCGTGCTGTCGGCCGAAGGCGAAGTAGTGGGCTGGGATTACCGCGTGGGCCTGAACTACGGCCAGTCCAAGCGCGATACCCGCGTGGGCGAAGGCTATATCCTTTATTCGAAAGCGCAGGAAGGCTTCGACAAGGGCATCCTGAATCCGTTCGGCCTGCAGGACAAGGCCGGCGCGGAATACCTGCGCAGCATCCAGGCGGAAGACTATACCTACCGCCTGAACAAGGCCTTCAACAAGAGCGTGGACGCTACCGTATCCCGTCCGATCTGGCAGCTGGGCGGCGGCGACCTGACGCTGGCACTGTCCGGCGAACTGCGTGAAGATTCTGCCCGCACCTTCAACGCACCGCTGGACTATGTGCTGAAGAAGGCCGATGGCACCTATAACATCGACAAATCCGGCAACGTGGTGCAGTCCGACCTGGTGGGCGAAACCCCGCAGGGTGTGGCGAAGAAGCTGAAGCGCCAGATCTCCTCGCTGGTGATGGAGCTGGATGCGCCGTTCACCGACAGCTTCGTGATGAACGGTTCGGTGCGCGCGGACCGCTTCGACGACCTGAAAACCACCACCGTCAATCCAGCACTGGCAGCACGCTGGACGCCAAGCAAGCAGCTGCTGCTGCGCGGCTCGGTGTCTACCGGGTTCCGTGCGCCGTCCATCATGGATATCCAGAACCCGACGCCGGAAGTGCGCACGCAGGTGATGGATGACCCGGTCTTGTGCCGCAGCTCGCAGCCAACCGTGCCGGCCACCGGTACCCCATCTGCCGGCTACACCGCGGACCAGGTGTGTAACGTGGAAACCGCTTACTGGACCAAGTCGCCGAACAACTCCTTCCTGAAGCCGGAGAAGTCGCGCGGTTTCTCCTTCGGTTTCGGCCTGGAGCCTATCAAGGACCTGTCGATCACCGTCGACTACTGGGGCCTGAAGCTGCGTGACGTGCTGGGCGCAATCACCATTGCCGAAATCCAGCAGAATCCGGAAAAATACGCGCAGTTCTTCGTGCGCAAGGCTGACGGCACCATCGATCACATTGTGGCCAGCCAGGCGAACCGCGGCCAGACCCGCATCCGTGGCGCGGACGTATCGGCTTCCTACCGCTTCCCAAAAACCAGCATCGGCACCTTTGACGCCAAGCTGGATGGCACCTGGTACCACAAGTACGAGTTCCAGGCCGAGAAGGATGGCGCATGGCTGTCGAACGTGGGCATTATCACCAACGACGGCCGCTACGGCGGTGCAGGTCCGAACTCCGGCCTGGCCGGCATGCCGCAGTTGAATCCACGCTGGAAGCATACCGCGGCACTGACCTACACCAACGGCGACTGGAAAACCACGCTCTCGCAGCGCTATAACACCCACTTCAAGGACCTGACGCCACGCGCCGGTTCCACCGTGAATGAAGTGGAAGCGTATAGCCAGTTCAACCTCAACGTGCGCTACGCCGGCTTCAAGAACACCGTCGTCACGCTGGGTGTGAACAACCTGACCGAGGAATGGCCACCAATCACCGCCAACACCATCTACAGCGGCGGCTATGTGACCAGCCTGGCCGATATGATGGGACGCGTGTACCGCCTCTCCGTCGAATACAAGTTCTGACCGGCTTGTAACCCAGCTGCGGGCCCGGAAACGGGCCCGCAGCACATCTGCAGTAATGAGGACGCGATGAAGAAAGCACTATTCCTGCTGCTCGCCGCCTTGTGCGTGCTGGCGCAGGCAGCAACGGTCGAACGCTGGGGCAGTATCGATATCGATCTCAAAGGGCCTGCTAACGGCAACCCTTTTCTTGAAACAGAATTCTCCGCAAGCTTCCGCCAGGGCCAGCGCACACTGAAAGTGCCAGGCTTCTACGACGGCGACGGCCAGTACAAACTGCGCTTCATGCCGGACAGCGTGGGCGTTTGGGAGTATGAAACGCACAGCAACCGCCCGGAACTGGACGGCAAGAAGGGTAGCATCACCGCAGTGGCGCCCAGTGCGGGCAACCACGGGCCGGTGCGGGTGAAAAATACTTGGCACTTCGCCTATGAGGACGGCACGCCGTACTGGCAGGTAGGCACCACCAGCTATGCATGGACGCATCAGACCGAAGAGCTGGAGCAGCAAACCCTGCGCACGCTCGCCTCCGCGCCATTCAACAAGATGCGCATGGGTGTATTCCCCAAGCGCTACGAATACAATAAAAACGAGCCGCGTTTCTACGCCTTCGAAGGACAGCCGCCGAAGAACTGGGACTTCAGCCGTTTCAATCCTGCCTTCTTCCGCCACCTCGAACAGCGTATCGCCCAGTTGCGCGATCTCGGTATTGAGGCGGACCTGATCCTGTTCCATCCCTACGATAAAGGCGCCTGGGGATTCGACAGCATGCCCCCCGAAGTCAACGAACGCTATCTGCGCTATGTGGTGGCGCGGCTGGCCGCCTACCGCAATGTGTGGTGGTCCATGGCCAACGAGTTTGATTTCGTGAAGAGCAAGTCGATGGAGGAGTGGGACAGCTACTTCCGCATCGTGCAGGCAGAGGACCCGTACCAGCACCTGCGTTCGATTCACAATGCCTTTGTGTTCTACAACCACACCAAGCCCTGGGTAACGCACGTAAGCGTGCAAAGCGGTGCGCTGACCGAGGACTTCGAGCGCGCCGTGCTGCTGCGCGACGTGTACAACAAACCCGTGGTGTACGACGAGGTGAAGTACGAGGGAAATTTCAAGCAGCGCTGGGGCCAGCTCACCCCGGAGGAAATGGTGCTGCGCTTCTGGCAGGGCGCCATCGCGGGCACCTACGTGGGCCACAGCGAAACCTACCAGAATCCGCAGGAGATCGCGTGGTGGTCGAAGGGCGGCGTGCTGCATGGACAGAGCCCGCCAAGGCTGGCCTTCTTCCGCAAGATCCTGAGCGAGAGCCCGGCCGAAGGGCTGGAGCCTATCGACAAATGGCAGGACCATCCTTTCGCGGGCAAGCACGCGCAGTATTACCTGGGCTACTTCGGCACGAAGAAGCCTGAGAGCTGGCCCTTCGTGCTGTTCAAGACCGGCCTGAAGGACGGGATGAAATTCCGCGCCGAGATCATCGATACCTGGAACATGACGGTAACGCCGGTTGATGGCGTATTCGAGATCCGCAAACGCGACGACTACACCTTTGCCGACAACCAGGGCCGTAGCATCAAGCTGCCGGGCCGTCCATATATGGCATTACGCATCATCCGCATTCCGTAACCATGAGATTGAGATTCATCGCCGCTGCGCTGGCAGCCGCTTCTTCCTTCGCCGCGAACGCGGCATGCCCCGGCGGCGCCAGCTGGTGCCGTGATTTTGGGCAGGGCGGGGGTGCGTGGGAAGGCGCCGTGCCCGAGCTGCGGCAGCAAGCCGAGGCCACGAACCGCCTGCTGTACCTGCATTCCGGCGTGCCCGCACAACTCGTGCCAGCAGCGGAAACGCAGGAAGCCAGCCGAGGTGCGCACTTCATCGAAGCGCGGCTGCGGCCCGTGCAGCAGGGCGGCAAGGGCTTTGTGGTCGCAAGCTATGCGGACGAGCGCAACTGGCTGGGATTCGGCCTTGAACTTACGCCGGGCAGCAATCGCCTGGCACTGGTGGTTGCCCGCATGGCGGACGGCAAGCTGCGCTACCTGAAACGCGTGGGCCGCGAGCTGGACCCGGCAAGCAGCTTCTATACCCTGCGGCTGGACCGCGACGGAAACCTGCTCACCCTGCACGTGAACGGCCTGCGCACAATCGGCATGGAAGAACCGGAAATGCCGCCGCCGCGCGTTGGCGTGCTGTCGCTGGATGGAGACTTTGAAGTGGACGACCTGCGCGTTGGCAGCATGCAGGTGGCGCCGGTCAGCATTGGCCTGGCGCGGCGTGGCTTGCAGCTTGGGCTGCAGGCCGGGGGTACAGCACAGCGCTATCCGGTGCGCACCTTCAGCAGGGAAGGTATTACCGTGACCAGCTTCACGGCGCGGTCATCCGATCCCGCCGTCGCCAGTGTGCAGGCCGAAGGCGATGCGCTGGCGGTAAGGCCGGGCAAGACGGGGAAAGCCGCCATCACCCTCACCAGCGTACAGGACCCGAACGTCAGTCTCACGCTCAGCGCGAATGTGGCGCCTGCGTTCGCGGAATCGCGGCAGCGCTATGCGATGCAGGGCCGCGTAGAACCGGCGTCAGGAGCGAAGAATGCGCACGTGGACAGCGTGCTGCAGTTGCGCTTCGATGCCGCGCCGCAGCTCGGCGCCAGCGGTACGGTGCGCGTGTGGCGAGCCGCGGACAATGCACTCGTGGATGAAGTGCATGTAGGCCATGAGGTCAACGCCATCGGCACCGCGCGGGACGGCGTGCAGCGCGTGGTGCGCTGGCAGCCCATCCAGCTGGATGACAGCAAGGCCACGATCCGCCTGCACGACAACCGGCTGGCGTATGGCACGGAATACTACGTTACGGTGGATGGCAACCTGTTCAGCGGCGCCAGCATGGCCGGAAAGCGCTTTGACGGCATCGGCAAGGCCGCCGGATGGCGCTTCCGCACCCGCGCAGCGGCACCGTCCGGAAAAACGCTCAACGTGGACGACGACGGACCGGCGGATTTCCGCACGGTGCAGGGCGCGCTGAACCACGTCATGCGCAATGTGCCGCGCGCGGAACCGGTGACCATCCGCGTCGCCAACGGGCGCTATGAGGAACTTCTTTACCTGCGCGGCAAGGACAATGTGACGCTGAAGGGCGAAAGCCGGCAGGGCGTCGTCATCGCGGCGGAGAACAACGACGGGCTGAATCCTGGCAGCGGCGTGGGCCAGCCGCCGCTCGCTCCCGGAGCGACAGGCGGACGTGCCCTGTTCCTGGCGGAAGATGCCGACCTGCTGCAGCTCGACACGCTCAGCATTTTCAACACCACCTGGAATGTGAAGACCATCGGCGGGCAGGCGGAGGCGCTCAACTTCGCCAGCGAAGGCCGGCTGGCCGCCACGCGCTCGGACTTCATCAGCGAGCAGGATACGATCCAGGTCAAGGGCTACTCGTGGTTCTACCAGAGTCTCATCGCCGGAACCGTGGACTTCATTTGGGGCTACAACCGCGCCGCGCTGTTCGAGGAATGCGAGATCCGCTCGCTGGGCAACAGCAAGGGCTCCGAGCTTGGCGGCTATGTGATGCAGGCGCGCACCGTCGGCGAAAACGATCCCGGCTTCGTATTCCTGAACAGCCGTTTCACCCATGGCCCCGGCCCGGCAGGCAATGCCGTGCGGCCGGGCTCCATCTATCTGGCCCGTCCCGGCGTGCCGACTGCGTGGGACAAGGTCAGCTACACCAACAGCCGCATGGATACGCATATAGCGCCGGTGGGCTGGAACGGCGTGCCGCGCGCCGGCACGGGCTGGTTTGAATTCAACAGTATGGACCCCGAAGGCAAACCGCTGGACGTTTCGGCGCGCAAGGGCGGCCGTGTCATCAGCGCCGCCGAGGCAGAACCGTTCACAAGCCGCAGCCGCGTGTTCGCGCAGTTTGACGGCGGCAAAGGCTGGAACCCAGATAAGGACAAATCGATCCCATGAAAACTTCGCTTCAACGGCGCACACTGCTGAAAGGCGCCGCACTCGCAGCCAGCGGCTTGCCCCTCCTGGCCTCCGCCCAGCCGGACCCATGGCAGCGTGCGCAGCAGATCATCGACCGCTTCGCCAAGCCGCTGGCTTTTCCTGACAAGGACTTTCCCATCACTGCCTTCGGCGCCAAACCCTGCGCGCTCACGCGGGTAAAAGGCCTGGTCGAAATCAAGGTCAGGGGTGAGCTCGACAGGCCTGTAGCGGGCTCGCATGACAGCTATCCCGCGATCCGCGCGGCCATCGCGGCAGCGCACAAGTCGGGTGGCGGCCGTGTGCTGATCCCGGCAGGGAACTGGTATTGCAAAGGCCCCATCACGCTGCTCTCGAACGTGCATGTGCACCTGGAGAAGGGCGCCCATGTCTACTTCAGCGCCAACCCGAAAGACTACGCACGCGACGGTGATTTTGACTGCGGCGCGAAGGGCAAGCTGGTGCTGTCGCGCTGGCAGGGTAACGACTGCCTGAACTTCTCGCCGATGGTGTATGCGCGCGGCCAGAAGAATATCGCCATCACCGGGGCCGACTGGACCAGCGTGCTCGATGGGCAGGCCGGTGTGCCTTTCGAGGATGGCAGCGGTTCGGGATGGTGGGGCATGAATCCCGCGGGCGCCCAGCCGGGCGAGATGCATCAGGGCCTGAACAATCCGAATAACGCCGAGGTGGTGCCCGGCCTCACGGCGCAGATGATCGGCGGCCGCCAGAACTGGCGCGCGGACGATAAATACCTGCCCATCCTGTCCGAAGCAGGGGTGCCGCCGGAGCGCCGCGTGTTCGGCCTGGGCCACACGCTGCGCCCGTGCATGGTGGAGTTCATCGATTGCGAGGACGTGCTGATGCAAGGCTACCAGGTCGTCAATACACCGTTCTGGATCCACCATCCGGTGAACTCGCGCAATGTGCACTTCTCGAAGGTGCGTATGGAGAGCATGGGGCCGAACTCGGACGGTTTCGATCCCGAGTCCTGCGATACGGTGCTGGTGGACGGCTGCCTTTTCAACACAGGCGACGACTGCATCGCCATCAAGTCCGGCAAGAACCGCGACTCGCAATATGGGCCGACGCGCAATGTGGTGATCCAGAACTGCATCATGAACTGCGGCCATGGCGGCGTTACGCTGGGCAGCGAAATGGCGGGCGGCATCGAGCATGTGTACGCGCAGAAGATCGAGTTTCGCAACGCTTTCTGGGAGCGCGACCCGCTGGGCACCGCCATCCGGATGAAGACGAACATGAACCGTGGCGGCTTCCTGCGCCACTTCTACGTGCGCGACGTGACGCTGCCGAATGGTGTGCAGACACGGCGCCAGCAACACAAAGCGCTGCCGGGATCGCCGCTTGCCGGCAAGCTGGTTTCCACGAACGGCGGCGCGGTCGTCACCATTGATTGTGATTACACGCCGAACGACGATGCCATCCGCATCCGGCCGCCGTCGGTGTCGGATGTGCATATCTCGAATGTCCGCGTCAGCAATGTCAACACGCCGGATGGGGCATTCTCCTGCTACCAGGCCATGGTGCTTCTCGGTCCGGTTGCCGCCAGCTTCAATGGTCCGGCCGGTACGCCGGTCCTGCCGCTGATGAATATCAGCATCAGCGACTCGGACTTCGGCACGCCGCGTGCTGCCGAACCATGGTTCGCCCATAACGTCCACAATCTCAAGCTGCGCAATGTGCGCATCGGCGGCAAGGAGTACAACACATGATGAAGAAGCTGATGCTGCTGCTCGCCGCACTGTGCGGACTGGCGCAGGCGGCGCCGGTGGAGCGCTGGGGCAGTGCCGATATCGACCTGAAAGGCCCCAGCGGCGGCAATCCCTTCATGGAGGTGGAGCTGTCCGCCACCTTCCGCAACGGCCAGCGCAGCCTGCAGGTATCAGGTTTCTATGACGGCGAAGGGAACTACAAGATCCGCTTCATGCCGGATACGGTGGGCGAGTGGGAGTATGAAACGCGCAGCAATCGTCCGGAGCTGAACGGAAAGAAGGGCAGCATTATGGCCGTCGCTCCCAGTGCGGGCAACCACGGCCCGGTGCGCGTGAAGAACGTGCGCCATTTCGCCTACGAGGACGGAACGCCGTACTGGCAGGTAGGCACCACCAGCTATGCATGGACGCACCAGACGGAGGCGCTCCAGCAGCAGACTCTGCGCACGCTGGCTGCATCGCCGTTCAACAAGCTGCGCATGGCCGTTTTCCCGAACCATGACGACAAGAACGTTCCGCCGCGCTATCCCTTCGCCGGCAAGCCGCCGAAAGGCTGGGACTTTTCGCGCTTTGATCCGGCCTTCTTCCGTAACCTGGAGCAGCGTGTGGCGCAGCTGCGCGAGCTTGGCATCGAGGCGGACCTGATCCTGTTCCACCCCTACGACAAGAACTACTGGGGTTTCGACCAGATGCCGGATGAGGTCAACCAGCGCTACCTGCGCTATGTGGTCGCGCGCCTGGCCGCCTATCGCAACGTATGGTGGTCCATGGCGAACGAGTTCGACTTCCTGAAAGCGAAGTCGATGGCGGAATGGGACAGCTACTTCCAGACCGTGCAGGCCAACGATCCTTACAATCACCTGCGCTCCATCCACAACGCATTTGTGCTGTACAACCATACCAAGCCATGGGTAACGCACGTGAGCGTGCAAAGTGGCGCAATTACCGAAGACTTTGAGCGCGCGGTGCTGTTCCGCGACGTCTACAACAAGCCGGTGGTCTACGATGAAGTGAAATATGAAGGCAACTTCACGCGCCGCTGGGGCCAGCTCACGCCGGAAGAAATGGTGCTGCGTTTCTGGCAGGGCGCCATTGCGGGCACCTACGTGGGCCACAGCGAAACCTACCAGGACCCGAACGGCCTGGTATGGCTGGCCAAAGGCGGCACATTGCGCGGCAAGAGTCCGCAGCGCCTGGCCTTCTTCCGCAAGATACTGAGCGAAAGCCCGCCGGAAGGCCTGGAACCAATCGACAAGTGGCAGGACTATCCCTTCGCGGGCAAGCACGCGCAGTACTACCTGGGCTACTTCGGCAAGCAGACGCCCACCAGCTGGCCGGTATCGCTGTTCAAGACGGATCTCAAGGACGGCATGCGCTTCAGGGCCGAGGTGATCGATACCTGGAATATGACCATCACCCCTGTCGATGGCGTATTTGAGATCAAAAAGGCCGACGACTACTACTTTACCGACAAGGACGGCCGCAGCATTCCGCTGCCGGGCCGTCCTTACATGGCCGTGCGGCTGGTGCGTGTGCCATGAGCCGGGCCGCCATCTGCCTCCTGCTGGCTGCAGCACCAGCCGTGCCGTATGCGGCCATCCTCGGCTACATGACGCCGCCGCAGCCACTGACCGAAGCCCGCATCGCCAGCGAGGCGGGTGCGGAACGCGCTGCCTGGCAGGCCTACCTCGACCGCTCGCGCACCTTGCTGGAGGCCGACAAGGCCACGCTGGCGGCGGAGCGCGCCGGCGGCCCGTATCCGGACGCGGCGCCGCATAAGGGCGGGGCTGGCGGCATGCCATCCAACCGGCCGGCCGCCTGGTACGGCACGCCGGAAGCGCGCCACGTGGCCGACAATATCCTCAGTTTCCAGACGCCGGCGGGCGGCTGGGGCAAGAACGTGGACAGGACCGGACCGGTGCGCCAGCGCGGCCAGCATTATGTGTCCTTCGACGGCGGCCGCGAATCCTGGAACTTTGTCGGCACCATCGATAACAACGCCACCATCACCGAGCTGCGCTTCCTGGCGCGCGTGCAGGCCCAGCTTCCCGGTACGGAAGGCCAAGTCTACCGCGCCGCCTTTGCCCGGGGCGTACGCTACCTGCTGAACGCGCAATACCCGAATGGCGGCTTCCCGCAGATCTACCCGCTACAGGGCGGCTATCACGACGCCATTACCTACAACGACGACGCGTTTTCGAACGTAGTGCAGCTGCTGCGCGAGGTTGCAGCCCGGCAGGGCGACTACGCCTTCGTGCCGGAAGCGCTGGCGGGCGAGTCGCGCGCCGCCGCGGAGAAAGCGATACGGGTAATTCTCGCCACGCAGATCGTGGCTGGCGGCGTGCGCACCGGCTGGTGCCAGCAGCACGATGCGCTCACGCTGGCGGCGGTGGGGGCACGCAACTTCGAGCCGATTGCACTGGCCAGCAACGAGAGCGCGCGCCTGCTGCAGCTTTTGATGCAGCTCCCTGACCCCTCGGCGGAAGTGGTTGCGGCAGTAGATGCCGGCGCCGCATGGCTGAAGCGCACCGCGCTGCCGGTCGGGAACTGGGCGCGCTTTTACGATGTGCAGACCATGCAGCCCGTCTTCGGAGACCGCGACCGCAGCATTCATGACACAATCGATGAAATCAGCGAAGAGCGGCGCAAGGGCTACGGCTGGTTCGTCACCGGGCCAGAGAAGGCGCTGAAGACCTACGCCTCGTGGGCTGCGAAACGGCTCTGATCAGCCGCGCGAGAACGTGCGCGTGACGCGGTCGAGGTGATCGCGCATGGCCTGGCGCGCGGCAGACGGATCGCGGGCGGCGATCGCGCGGTAGATGCGGCGATGGTCCTGCGTCGTCTCCGTGCGCAAAGCCTCGGTTTCGTAGTGCTCTTTCAGCTTGTGCCAGATCGAGCCAAGCTGGTTCCATAAATAGCTCACAGCACCGACCAGCGCACTGTTGCCGGTGGCATTGGCGATGGCGATATGGAAGTTGCGATCGAGCCGTTCGGCGTGGACGAAATTGTCGTGCTGCTTCTCCAGTTCCTCCAGTGCGCGCAGGAGGGCGGCGATGGCGCTATCGCTGGCCATGCGCGCGGCAATCGCCGCCACCTCCGACTCGATCAGGCGGCGGGCTGAAAGCACTTCGAACGGACCTGGCGCGGAATCGTCAGGCACGGCAGTCGCCTGCTGGCTCGCGGTGACATAGACGCCGGAGCCGCTGCGAACCTCGATCACGCCGGATAATTCGAGCGCAATCAGCGCCTCGCGCAGCGACGCGCGGCTGACCTGCAGCCGTGCCGACAGCTCGCGTTCCGGCAGCAGGCGCCCGCCGGCGGCGATGCCTTCGTCAGCGATGATCTGCTGGATCCTGTCTGCCACCTGGCGGTATGTGCGCATGTTCCGGAATCGATGGATATTTCACGCGATTCTAGATAGCTCGGCAGGAACATACAATGCGGACGCGCAAACACTCAAAACCATGAGCGCAAGCTAGTCGGCCGCGTCGGCGGCGCGCAGTGCGTATCCAAGTCCCCGTACATTGACGATCCGCTGGCGCGAGCCAATGGCCAGCAGTTTGCGCCGTATCCGGTGCAGCGCCACGTCCAGCGCGTTGGGTGTGACGGCTTCGTTCAGGCCCCACGCTGCGGCCTCCAGCGCGCTACGGCGCACCACCTCAACGTGCCGGTGCACCAGCATGAGCATGATCTGCATTTCCGCCGGGGCCAGGGTAACGCTTTCGTCCGCGCAGCAGAGCAGGCCCGCGTCGGGGCGCAGCATCAGGTCGTCGTGGCTGGGGGCGAGCGGGCGGACATCGGCAGGGCGGCGCAGCAGGGCCCGCACCCGCGCGACCAGCTCGTCCATGGCGAAGGGCTTGGGCAGATAGTCGTCGGCGCCGGCCTCCAGGCCTTCGATGCGGTCATGCAGCGCGTCGCGCGCGGTCAGCACCAGGCAGGGCAGGTGCAGCCCGGCGCCGCGCACGCGCTGCAGCAGCGACAGCCCATCGCCGTCCGGCAAGCCGCGGTCGAGAATGACGGCCTGATACGGCAGTTGCCGCATGGCGGTCCAGGCGGTGTCGATGCGGTCCATGACGTCAACCGCGATGCCGGCGGCCGCCAGTGCCTTGCACATCAGCTGGGCGAGGCGGTCGTGGTCTTCGACGAGCAGGATGCGGCTCATCAGAAGCGGTACTGATATCCCAGGCCGACACGGTTCACGGTCGAGCGGTCGACCAGCGGGCTGTCCTTGATCTTTTTGGACAGTTTGGTTGCCCCAAGGTCAAGGAACATGGAGTGGTGCGCATCGATGAGGTAGATGCCGCGCAAGCCCAGCTCGGCGTTGACGCCGGAATCGCCCTTGTATGCGGCGCGGCCGGCGCGGGCCTCGTCGGCGGCGACGCCATAGTAATAGTCGACGTATTTCTTGTCGACCCAGGCGGCGCCGACGCGGGGCGTCAACAGGAAATCGCCGACATGCCAGGTCTTTTCCAGGCTGAGGTTGGCGCGCCGGCCCTTGCTCTTGCCGCCGACGTCGGCCAGCACTTCGGCGCTGACATCCACCACGCCGGTGCGCCAGGTCGCCTTGCCGCCGGCCCAGAAGCTGTCCTTGCGCTCGCGCATGCCGTTCAGGATGGGCGCGTCGCCGGGTTCATAGCCGCTGAAGTCGTATTTGCCGATCACGCGCAGGTCGAGGCGCTGGCCGCCGCCGAGATCGGCGCTGTAGGCCTTGAACTCGGCGACCGGACCGAACACGCGCACATACTGGTTCTCGTAAGAGATCAGCGGCAGCGCTTTGTTTTCCCGGCCGGCGCCGGTGTAGGGCTGTTGCGCACTGAAAGCGGCGATGCCCAGGCCCCACGAGGACGCCTCTTCGGCCCGGGCGGCGCCCGCCACGGCGGTGGCGCCCAGCCCCAGCGCCAGGGCCAGGGCCGCCACGCCCTTCACGTGCTTGATTGTGGAAGGGGAGGCCAGGGTAAGGATGCGTGGAGGCTGCATGTGATTTCTCCAAATGTTGAAAGTGAAGCCACATGGTCGGTCAAGTCGTCTTACTGAATACTTACCCTGAAAAATCTTTCTCTAATCGAATTTCTCATTTACAGTGTCGGGATCGCGCAGGTCTGCATTACCTACACCGTTTCAATGAACCGCATTCTGCTCATCGAAGACCACGACCGCCTGGCCCGGCTGATGTGCAAGGCGCTGCGCGGCGCCGGCATCGCGGTCGATGTCGTTGAACGCATTGATTCTGCGTGGGACGCGGTCGGGCGCATGCCCTATCAGGCGCTGGTGCTCGACAGGGGATTGCCGGACGGCGATGGACTTGGCCTGTTGCGGCGCCTGCGCGGCGCCGGGCTGGCACTGCCTTGCCTTGTGCTGACGGCGCGCGACGCGCTGCATGACCGTGTGGAAGGCCTCGATGCCGGGGCCGACGACTATCTTCCCAAGCCCTTCGCCGTCGACGAGCTGGTAGCGCGCGTGCGAGCCTTGCTGCGCCGGCCTGTGGAATACCGCACCCTGGATCCCGCCCACGGCGACCTGATGCTGCGGCCGGACGCCGGCTTGCTCTGCAGCGGAGAGGAAAGCGTCAGCCTGGCGCCGGCCGAGATGCAAATCATGCTGCTGCTGGTGCGCAAACATGCGGAGGTGGTGCGCCGTGGCGCACTGGAGGCGGCCGCCTGGGGCTTGAGCGAGGCCGTCACGCCCAACGCGCTCGACGTGGTGCTGCACCGCATCCGCCGCAAACTGCTGGCCATTGGTTCGCGCCAGCGTATCGTTAACGTGAGAGGACTGGGCTATGCGCTACGCGAAGCCGATGTGGCTGAATAGCCTGGGCTTGAAAGTCTTGCTGGCCTATGTGGCCGGCGTGGTGCTGAGCATCGCGCTGCTGCTGACGGTCATTTACCTCATCACGACGAAAAGCGATTATTTGCCGAGCTCGGACGTGGCGGAACGCACCGAGGAGCTGGGCGAGGCCTTGCTCTTCGATAGCGCCGGGCGTCCGGTCGGCTTCCTCGACAGCGAAGACAGCCATCGCTGGATGTACGACAGTCTCAGGCGCGAGACCGGGTACCGGGTGCTGGATGCCGACGGCCGCGTTGCGCTGGCGTCCGCCACCGGACCTGGCACGGAATGGCCGTCGACGCCCGAAACTCGCCGTTTGCAGTCCGGGCCCTTCACCTTCGAGCTCAACGGCGTGCCGATGTATGCGGGAACGGCCGCCGTCGAGCATAAGGGCCAGCGCTGGTATGTGCAATTTGCCGCCAGCAAGCGCATCATCGAGCTATTCCAGACGGTGTTCGCCCTGCCGTTCATGGGTGGCGGCATCGTGCTGTTCAGCCTGGTTTTGCTCTTCGTCTTCGGCGCCTGCGCGCTGATCACGCTGCGCTACACGCTCAAGCCGCTGCGCGAGCTGTCGGAGTCGGCAGCGTCGATTTCGCCGCGGGCGCTGCACGCGCGGCTGCAGGTCAAGGATGTGCCGGCCGAGATCGCGCCCCTGGTCGACAGTTTCAACCGCGTGCTGGAACGCCTGGAGCAGGGTTACCGCGTCCAGCAAGGCTTCCTGGCGACGGCCGCGCATGAGCTGAAGACGCCGCTCGCCCTGATCCGCGCGCAAACCGAGCAGACTGAGAAGGGCCAGGAGCGCGATGCGCTGCTCAGCGATATCCAGCATATGACGCGCCAGGTCCAGCAGCTTCTGCTGCTGGCCGAAACGAGCGAGGAGCAGAATTATATTTTCGCCGACGTCGATCCGCGCGACGTGGGCGCCGAGGCGGTCGGCTATCTGCAGCGGATGGCCGAGGCGGCGAACGTGCGGCTGGCCCTGCGCCACGACGGGCCGGTGGCGCCATGGCGGGCGGACCGGGCCACGCTGTTCACCTTGCTGAAAAACCTGCTGGAAAACGCCATCCAGCATGCGCCCGCGGGCAGCGAGGTGTGCGTAACGGTCGGCGCCGACGTGCTGACGGTGCGCGACAGCGGCCCCGGAGTGGCGCCGGAACAGGTGGCGCGCATGTTCGAGCGCTTCTGGCGCGGCGCGCATCGCCGCGATCATGGCGCAGGGCTGGGCCTCGCCATTTGCCAGGAAATCGCGCGCGCCCACGGCTGGACACTGGCAGCGCAGCGGATGGAGCCGGGACTGCTGTTCAGGCTGGCAACCCGGCCAGCGCTGAAGGCCTGAAACGCCCGCGGCGCCACGCTGGCGCGTACTCACCGCAGAAAAAGGTTATGGAGTAGCTCCTGGCCGGCGATCGCGGCCGGCCGCACAGATGGAGCGCGGCGGGTGCCGGACGTGAAGTCTATGGGGCAGCGCGACACGCTGCCATGGCGGTCCCGGCCACGGGTTTGCGGGACGCGGCCGACGCCGTGGTATCCAGAGCCGAATGGCGAGTGCCGAGTGGCGGCTACGCGGCGGCGCGGCAGGCCGCCGCGTCGATACCGACCACGGTTTGCGAGGCGCGGCCGACGCCGTGGTATTCAAAGCCGCTTTCATCCATCGCCTCCGGCTCGAACAGGTTGCGGCCGTCAAAGACCAGCGGCTGGCGCAGCGCCGCCTTGATCTTGCCGAAATCGGGACTGCGGAACGCCTTCCACTCGGTGACTACCACCAGCGCATCGGCGCCCGCTACGGCGTCGAGCGGGCCGGCGGCGAAGCGTACCCGTTCCATTTGCTCGCGGTCCAGGTCCAGGGGCAGGGCGCGGCGCGCCTCGGCCATCGCCACCGGATCGTACACCGCGGCCGTTGCCCCGGCGCCGAGCAGCTGGCGCAGCAGCGTGCGCGCGGGCGCCTCGCGCATGTCGTCGGTGCCGGGTTTGAACGCCAGGCCCCAGACCGCGAAATGCCGGCCGCGCAGATCGGCGCCGAAGCGCTCGATGATCTTTTTACCCAGCAGCAGTTTCTGGCGCTGGTTCACGGCCTCCACCGAGGTCATGATCAACAGTTCCTGGCCGAACTCGCGCGCCGTGCGCTCGAGCGCCCGCACGTCCTTGGGAAAGCACGAGCCGCCGTAACCGGCGCCCGCGTACAGGAAACTGTGGCCGATGCGCGGGTCCGAACCAATGCCATGGCGCACCGCCTCGATGTCGACGCCGACCTGGTCGGCCAGGTTGGCCAGTTCGTTCATGAACGAGATGCGGGTGGCCAGCATGGCATTTGCAGCATATTTGGTGAACTCGGCCGAGCGCACGTCCATCCAGTGGGTGCGCTCGCGGTTGCGGTTGAACGGCCGGTAAAGCTTGCGCAGCAGCTCGCGTGCGCGCTCGCCTTCGGCGCTGTCGTCGCAGCCGATGACGATGCGGTCGGGGCGCATGAAGTCGTCGACCGCGGCGCCCTCCTTGAGGAACTCGGGGTTGGACACTACCGAGAAGCTGGCGTCAACACCGCGCGCGTCCAGCTGTGCCTGGATCGTGGCGGCGACGCGCTCGCCGGTGCCGACCGGCACCGTGGACTTGTCGACTACGACCTTGAAGCCCTGCATGTGGCGGCCGATCTCGCGCGCGGCAGCCAGCACGTGGCGCAGGTCGGCGGCGCCATCCTCGTCGGGCGGAGTGCCGACCGCAATGAATTGCAGATCGCCATGCGCCACGGCTGCGGCGACGTCGGTTGTAAAACGCAAACGCCCGGCCTCGCGGTTGCGGCCTACGAGCTCCTCCAGGCCCGGCTCGTGGATCGGCATGCCACCGCCATCGAGCAGCGCGATCTTGTCCTGGTCGGTATCGAGGCAGACGACGTCATTGCCCAGTTCGGCCAGGCAGGCGCCCGTCACGAGGCCAACGTAGCCGGTGCCGATGATGGTGATTTTCATGTTGGTACCCTGTTGAATCGGTTGGAAATATGGTTCGCTAACGCCCCGGGCGGAACACCCACCAGCGGCTGCCGGAGAAATTCCACAGCAGCCCCAGTCCCGTAGCGAGCACCTGAGCGGTCCAGTAGTGCCAGCGCAGCTCGCTCACCAGCAGCCACACCAGCCCGGTATTCAGGCACCAGCCCATGGCCAGCAAGGTGAAGTAGCGGCGCGCCGCGCGCCGGTGCAGCTGGTCGCTGCCGAAGGTCAGGAAATAATTCAGGGCATAGTTGACCAGCGTGCCGAGCACATAGCCGGCGCCGGAGGAGGCGGCCACGCCCTGGCCGCAGCGTTCGACGCCTAGCCACAGCACCAGGTACTGCACCGCCGTGCCGGTGGCGCCGACCATGGCGAAGTGCAGGAACTGCGTTGGCAGCGACGCTGCCGGTACGGCCCGGCTCATGGTGCGCCGCCCTGCATCAGCACCCGCCCCGAGCGCCCGGGCACCTCGCCCCAGCCCCAGGGAAGGGCGGGCATCGGCGCGTGCCTGACCTCCTCGTAATAGTCGGCCATGGCGCCCAGGCGGTAGCCTTGGGCGCGCCAGCCGTCGAGCAGGCGCTCGAACACCGGCGCCAGTTTCTGGCCCTCCAGCTCCGCGTGCAGCGTGTAGACATGGTCGCGCGGGCTGGCCGCTGTCAGCGACAGCAGATGGTCCGCGACGTTGCCGGGCGTGATCAGGCGGCCGTCGATCTCCCGTCCCAGCAATTCGTCCAGCGTCGGCAAGGTGGTCGGCAGCTGGACGCAGCGCAGCAGGCGGCCGCCGGCCAGCAGCCGGTGCGGGCCGCTGCCGGGATCGCGCAGCGCGCCGCGCTTGTCAAGCGCGGCGCGGCCGTCGGAGGCGTACAGGTAGCCTGCCGCGTCATGTCCGGCGAGGGCGGCCGCGTTCATCTGCCAGCCGGCCGCACCATGGGTGTGCGGCGCCACGCCGAACACAGCGGCGTAGCGCCGCGCCGCCTGGTCCATCTGGGCCTGGGTCCAGGCGGCGCCGCGTGCGGCAGCGTTGTCCTGCCACAGCACGTGGTCCCAGGTGTGGATGCCGCATTCGAAGCCGGCGTCGCGCACGGCGCGCAGCTCGGCGGCGCAGCGCGCCCCGATATCGGGGCCGGGCAGCAGGGTGCCGTACATCAGCGTCTTCCATCCGTAGTGCCCGATCACCGAGGTACGCGTCACCTTGCTGAAGAAGCCGGGCCGCAGCGCGCGCCGCAACGCCCATCCGGTATGGTCGGGGCCGAGGGAGAACAGGAAGGTGGCGTTGGCCCGGCGTGCGCGCAGCATGCGCACCAGGCGGCCCACGCCAAGCCGGGTGCCGCGGTAGGTGTCGACGTCGATCTTGAGCGTCATCAGCGGGGAGGTCGCGTCCATCAGTCGATCAGCGCGCGCGCCTGCAGCACCTGGCCGCGGTAGGCGTCGAAGATATGGCGCAGCGCAGTGGCCATGTCCGTGACCGGCTGCCAGCCCAGCTCCTCGCAGGTGTTGGTAATCTTCGGCACGCGCTTCTGCACGTCCTGGTAGCCGGAGCCGTAGTAGGCATCGGCGCTGGTCTCGACTATGCGCACCCGGCGCGCCGCTTCCGCATACTCGGGATAGTCGGCGCCGAGCGCCAGCATCATGGCGGCCAGTTCGCGGATCGAGTAATTGTTGGCGGGATTGCCGATATTGTAGATTTTGCCGCTGGCGACGCCGCCGGCGTTGGCGATGATGCGCAGCAGCGCGTCGATGCCGTCATCGATGTAGGTGAAAGCGCGCTGCTGCGCGCCGCCATCGACCAGCGAGATTGCTTCGCCGCGCACGATATGGCCGAAGAACTGCGTTACCACGCGTGAGGAGCCCTCCCGCGCGGTATGGATGGAGTCGAGTCCGGCGCCGATCCAGTTGAAGGGCCGGAACAGCGTAAAGTTCAGGCCCTCCATGCCGTAGCCCCAGATCACGCGGTCCATCAATTGCTTGGCGTTGGAATAGATCCAGCGCGGCTTGCTGATCGGGCCGCACACCAGTTCGGAGCGTTCGGCGTCGAACTCCTCGTCGCGGCACATGCCGTACACCTCGGAGGTGGAGGGGAACACCAGGTGCTTGCCGTAGCGTGCGGCGGCGCGCACGATCGGCAGGTTGGCCTCGAAATCGAGTTCGAACACGCGCAGCGGCTGCGTAACGTAAGTTGACGGCGTGGCGATCGCCACCAGCGGCAGGATCACGTCGCACTTCTTGACGTGGTATTCGATCCACTCCTTGTTGATGGTGATGTCGCCCTCGTAGAAGTGCATGCGCGATTTGTAGGCCGGGTTTTCCAGCAAGGACGCGATGCGGTCGCTGTGCATATCCATGCCGAACACCTCCCATTCGGTGGTTTCGAGGATGCGCTTGGAAAGGTGGTGGCCGATGAAGCCGTTGACGCCGAGGATGAGGACTTTTTTCATGGGTGGTTCCGAGTGAGCATGGTTTGTAACTGTTGTGGTGATACCTCGGCCGCGCCATCCAGCAGGGAGCTGATGGCGAGCATGCGCTGGTCGCCGCATACGCCGACGATTTGGCCGTCGAGCACCGCCAGGCCGGGCGCCATGCCGGACGCCAGGCGGCCGGGCAGCAGGCGCGCACGCGCCAGCGTCAGCGTTACGCCGCCCACCTCTGTGTGGGCGCCGGGGTAGGGCGGCGCCACTGCGCGGTACAGGTTGTAGACCATTTGCGCGTCGGCGCGCCAGTCGATGCGGCCATCGGCCGGCCTGCGCCCGCCGAAGTAGCTTCCCTGCCGCAGGTCGTTGCCGCGGCGCGGCGCGGTACCTGCCAGCAGCGCCGGCAGCACGCCCCACAAGGTCTGCTCGGCGGCCACGGTGACCTTGCCGAACACTTCGAAGGCGGTGTCGTCGGGCAGGATGGGCACGGCCGTCTGCGCCACGATGGCGCCGGCGTCCGGCTTGACGGTCATCTCGTGCAGCGTGGCGCCGGTGCGGTCGGCGCCATGCAGCACGGCCCAGTTGACCGGTGTGCGGCCGCGGAACTTCGGCAGCAGGGAACCGTGCATGTTGTAGGCCGGCGCCACTGCCAGCACGGCGGCGGGCAGCAGATGGCGGTAATAAAAACTGAAGAGGAAATCCGGCTGCGCCGCGCGCACCGCCTCCAGCAGGGCCGGATCAGCGGGATCGGCGTAGACGGCGTTGGCGATGCCATGCTCGCGGCACACGGCCCGCACCGAGCCATACCAGATGTTCTCGGCCGGATCGTCGTCGTGGGTAAGGACCAGCGCGACGTCCACACCCCCGGCCAGCAGTACCTTCAGGCAGCGCACGCCGACCTCGTGATAGGCGAACACCACGGCGCGCGCCTTCATCGTCCCGCCCCTTTGGCGTCGGCCACCTGCAGCCGCGCCGCCGGAGTCCGCTCCTCAAGGATGGTCTGCACCACATAGCGCGGCCGCGCGCGCACCTGCTGATAGATGCGGCCGATATATTCACCCAGCAGGCCGATGCCGAACAGGGTCACGCCCATCATGAAGAACAGCAGCGCGAACAGCGTGAACGTGCCCTCGGCTTCGGCGCCCAGCAGCAGCCGGCGCGCCAGCAGCACCAGCACCAGTATGCCGGAGGCGCCGGACAGCGCCATGCCCAGCATCGAGAACATTTGCAGCGGAACCAGCGAGAAGCCGGTCACCAGGTCGAAGTTGAGCCGTATCAGGCTGTAGAAAGAATACTTCGATGCGCCGGCCGCGCGCTCCTCGTGCTCGACCTCCACCTCGGCCGGATTGCGCGCGAAGATGTAGGCCAGCGCAGGCACGAAGGTGTTGACCTCCTCGCATTGGTTGACCAGGTCGATGACGTTGCGGCCGTAGGCCCGCAGCATATTACCCTGGTCGGTGATGCGGATACTGGTGATGCGTTCGCGCATCCGGTTCATCGCCTTCGAGGCCAGCGTGCGCCAGGCCGAATCCTGGCGCACACGCCGGATCGAGCCCACATAGTCATGGCCCGCGCGAACCAGGCCGACCAGCTTGCCGATCTCCTCGGGCGGGTTTTGCAGGTCGGCGTCGAGGGTGACAATGATCTCGCCGCGCGCGCGCTGGAAGCCGGCCAGGATCGCCATATGCTGGCCATAATTGCCGTTGAATAGCACCACCCGGGTGACGTCGGGGCGTTGGCGGAACTGCGCGGCCAGCAGCTCCGCCGAGGCATCCCGGCTGCCGTCGTTGACGAACACGACCTCGTAGCTGGTGTGCAGCGCGTCGAGCGCCGCATACAAGCGCGCGAACAGGCCGGGCAATGCCTGCTCCTCGTTGTAGACGGGAATGATGATGGACAATTCCGGCGTGACCGGAGCACTGCAAGCGGGCGCCCTCATGGCAGGCCTTTCGTCAATTGGTTGGAGATCACGGTCCGGCGCCGGTCCTGCGCCACCAGCCGCATTGGCACGCCGCGCTGGCGCAGCTGCTCGTACATGACGGGGCTGGCAATGGCCAGGCCAGGCACACCGGCGGCGGCATCGCGCTGCCATTGGGCGATGAACTCGTCCAGGCCGGACAAGGCGTGTTGCGGCTCCTGCTGCAGCCCGAAGCCGAATTCGTCCACGTATTCGACAAGGATGGACGGCCGGCCCAGGTAGAAGGTCAGCGACTGCTCGTAGCGTCCGACCGCGTACAGCCTGGTGGACGGCGCCAGTTCGGCCTGGATGGCGGGCAGCAGGGCAGTGCCGGCGCGCTCACTGCCGTACACCTCGAATCCGGCGACGACCAGGTGGGTGGCGAGGAAACCGGCCACCGCCATCGACAACACCGCCGGATCGCGCCGGACGCACGCCGCGTGGAACCATGCCAGGCAGCCGCCGGCCAACAGCACGCAGCCGGCGCAAATCAGCCACGGTTGGTAGCTCCGCAGCAGGTGCGGCGTGGCGCCACCGCCCATCGCCAGCGCCACCGGCGCCGCGGCCACCAGCAGCACGCCGGTCACCGCAAGCACCGCGGCGGCGGCCATGTGCGGGCGGCGCCCGGCGTCGTCCAGGCAGAGTGCCGTCAGCATTGCCAGCGCCGGGAACACCGGCACGATGTAGCCGGGCAGCTTCGAGCTCGACATGCTGAAAAACACCAGGATGAAGGCGAACCAGATCAGCAACAGGAGGCGCGGCTGGAACCGGCCCGGTGTGCGCCGGGTACCGGCGGCCAGCGCGTGCGGCAACCAGCCCAGCCAGGGCACCAGGCCAGGCAGGAGCAGCAGGATGAAGGCGTACCAGGGCGCTTCGCGCTGGTGGCCCGGGCTCAGGAAGCGGTCGAAATGTTCGTGGATGAAGAAGAAATAAGGCTGTTCGGGGTTGCGCTGGGCGACCAGGATGAACCAGGGAGCTGCGATGGCAAAAAACAGCAGCAAGCCCTTGCCCATGTGCAGGCGGGTCCAGACGCGCCAGTCGCGCGCGGCGGCGCCGTAGAGCACCAGCACGGCGCCCGGCAGCACCACGCCGACCAGGCCCTTGGCCAACACCGCGAGCGCCATGGCGGCCCACGCGACGAGCATCCAGGCGCGCCGCTGGCCGGCAGTGGCGACATCGCGCTGGGCGATCAGCATGGCGGCCAGGCAGGTGGTCATCATGCCCGACAGGCTCATGTCGAGCGAATTGATCTGGCCCGCCGCCAGCCAGAACAGGCTGGACGCCAGCACCAGGCCGGCATACAGCCCGACGCGGGGCGAGAACACCAGCCGTCCGGCCCACGCGGTCGTGACTACGCCGAAGATGCCGCAGACGCCGGTCCACAACCGCGCCTGCCACTCGCCCAGGCCGAACAGGGTGAAGGTCAGCGCGTTCATCCACGCTTGCAAGGGCGGCTTCTCGAAATACTTGATACCGTTCAGGCGCGTCGTGATCCAGTCGCCGCTGGCGAACATCTCGCGCCCGATCTCGGCATAACGGCCCTCGTCGGGCGGTACCAGCGTGCGCACACCCAGGGCGGCCAGCGTGATCAGGACGAAGCAGCCGAACAGCATCCAGAGCAGCGCCGGGGACAGCGCCGGCGTGGCGCCGCTGGCGGCAAGCGGCTGGTGCACTGTTCCATGCATGGCATCGCGCTTCATTGCAGCACCTGCGGATGGATCAGGATCGATTTGACGGCGGCCACCACGCGCTCAATATCGTCGAAGGTCATCGCGTGGAACATCGGCAAGGTCACCGTCAGGCGGCCGATGCGCTCGGCCTCCGGGAACATGCCATCCGTGTAGCCGCGCGCGCGGTACAGGGTGAACAAATGAATCGCCGCGTAATGGAAGCCAGTGCCGATGCCCCGGCGCGCCATCGCCTCCATAAAATCCGCGCGCGTACCGGTCCCGCGGTCCGGCAGGATGATCTGGAACAGGTGCCAGTTACTATGCTCGAAGTCGGCCAGCGGCAGGCGGGCGCCGCTGGCGGCCTCGAAGCCCTCGCCGAAGCAGGCGAAATATTGGTGCGCCAGCGCGCGCCGGTGCGCGGTGGCTGCTTCTATATTGGCGAACTGGCCCAGGCCGATTGCCGCCATGATGTCGCTCATATTGTGCTTGCCGCCGGGGAGATCGACATCGATGCCGTCGATGCCGCTGCGGGTAACGCCCTGCAGGCGGTGCCTGGCGGCCAGCGCCGCCTCGGCCTCATTGTTCAGCACCAGGCAGCCGCCTTCGCCGGTGGTCAGGTTCTTGTTCGCCTGGAAGCTGAACGACACCAGGTCGCCGAAGGCGCCGATGGGCCGGCCGCGCCATCGCGAGCCGAAGGCCTGTGCGGCATCCTCGATCACGCGCAGCCGGTGCCGCGCGGCGATCTGGTGCAGCCGCTCCATGTCCACCGGCAGACCTGACAGGTGGACCGGCAGCAGTGCGCGCGTGCGCGGCGTGATGGCCGCCTCCAGCCGGTCCAGGTCGATGTTGCGCGTGACCGGGTCGATATCGGCGAACACCGGCGTGGCCCCCACGGCCAGGATCACATTGGCGGTGGCCGGCCAGGAAATCGGCGTGGTGATGACCTCGTGGCCGGGGCCGATGCCGGCCACGCGCAGCGCGACTTCCATGGTGCTGGTGCCGGAATTAAAAGCCAGCACGGGCCGCCCGCCGAAATAGGTGGACAGCTGCTGCTCGAATTCGCGTACCCGAGGGCCGCTGGTGATCCAGCCGGAGCGCAGCACATCGCCGACGGCGGCGATGGTGGCCTCGTCGATGGTGGGCCGGGAAAATGGCAGGAATGGCGGCTCGGACGCCATGGGACGCGGGGCGCTTGTTCCGGTATGGGTAGTGGATTGCGTAGTCGAGTTGAAAGTGCGGGGTAAGCGCATGGTTGTTTCTCCGGGTCTTGGGGCTGCGACCCCATACTCGGGCAAGTTCACTTACTGAATACTTACCGCTGCGGTCATTTAAGATGACTACAGGGAGATACAATGCGGGTCGGTGAATCGCTCACATAGATGAGCATAAGGAGTGCAGATGCAGCGTTTCGAGCAGCGGCGTGACCGCTTCGAACTATTCGACCGGATGGAGAGCCCGGCCGTCAACCTGGCCTTTCCGCTGGAATTGCCCGATTTCCGTCCATGGTGCAAGGTGAACGGCCTGCCGCCTTTCCATGTGCTGCTATGCGCGGTGCTGCGCGCGGTGCGCAAGCTGGAACACTTCCGCTACCGCGTGTTTGAGGACGAGGTAATCCTGATCGACCGCATTGTGCCGTCATACACGGTCATGAACGTGAACCATGACCTGAATTTTGCGCAGTTCGACTGGTCGGACGATTTACGGGAGTTTGTCGCGCGCAGCCTCGCGGCACGCGACGAGGCGGTGAACGCGGTGGCGCTGAGCGAAAAATACCGCACCATGTCGCCGCGCGAGGCGAAGGACCGGGTCTACATCACCTGCATTCCCTGGCTCGCCTTCACCTCCATCCAGCACCCCTCGGCCGTGCTGGCATCGCCCGACATACCCTCCATCGCCTGGGGCAAGATCCGCGATGCCGGGGCAGGGCAGATCCAGCTGCCGTTCTCGGTACAAGCCCACCACGGCTTCGTGGACGGCTACCACATCCACCTCCTCGCGCAGCAGATCGCCGCGGAAATTACTGACACCATGGGGTCAGGCACCTTGGTGTCAGGGTCTTAGCCGCCGCGGCGCAGGAGGCGGAGCCAGGGGCCGAGGTGGACGCAGGCCATCATCAGGTACATCGTGGGCATGCCGTTGAAGCGGCTGCTCGAGCAGATAAGGTCCGCGCCACCGCCAAGGTGGCTGAGCAGGGCCATGGCAGCGAAGGCCGGAGCGGCGGCAAGGCCGATCCAGCCTTCCAGGCCCTTATTTCTGGCCGTACTGATCATGATGACGCCACCACACGCCGTCTTCGTTGCGGCCTTTCGGCGCGCGGTCCAGCCATGCATACATGCCCCAGATGCCGTCCACCCCGCGCGAATAGCCCGAATAGGTGTGGTAGACGTGGCCATCCTGCAGCGCAAAGGCGCTCACGCCGGGCCGGTCGCGCATATAGGCCAGCGAATCCACACCGCTCATGGCTGACAGGTGATCGACCGGGCCGTCGCCGTCTTCCCACGAACGCAGCGCAGGTTCGGTGCGGTAGTTGTAGTCGATGCCCGCGCGCTGCTGGTCTTCGGTGAAATAGACATTGAAGTCGCTATTGAAATCGCCCGGCGCCGAGGAAGCCCAGTCGAAGCTCCAGCCCATGCGTTCCTTGAAGGCCTGCAGCTTGCCGATCGATGCGCGCGAGACGGCAGTGAAGGCGACATCGTGATTCTCAAGGTGCACCACAACGCCGTTGAAACTGTCCGCAATCGATGAGCAGGACGGGCAGCCTGCCTTGTAGTCTTCTCCATACATGAAGTGATAGATCATCAGCTGCGAGCGGCCTTTGAACAGGTCCTTCAGCGTAACGCGGCCTTGCGGCGTATCGAAATGGTATTCCTTGTCGATGCGCACCCAGGGCAGCTGCTGGCGGCGTGCGGCCAGCGCATCGCTGCGCCGTGTATGTTCCTTTTCGTCGGCCAGCAGCTGGAGGCGGGCGTCCAGCCATTCGCCGCGGGTTCCGGTTTTGTGCTTCGTCATCATGCTTCTCCTTCAGGTGGTTGTTGTCGTACCATGGACATCGTAGAGCCGGATATCCGGGGTGAGGGAGTGACAAATTTGACGGGATTTGCATGGACTCGATGATCGCCGCTGCCGCGCGGCTGCTCGCCATGGGCGACCTGCTCGGCGCCCTGAAGCGTGTTGCGCTGCGCGAGGATCCGCCCGCGCTGGCCCTGCGCGGCATTGTGATGGCGCAGATGGGCGACTTCGAGCGCGCCAAGGTGCTGCTCAAGATGGCGGCGCGCGCCTTCGGTCCGCGCGAGGCGGTGGCGCGGGCGCGCTGCGTGGTCGCCGAAGCCGAGATTGCACTCGTCTCGCGCGACCTGGCCTGGCCGCCCAAGGCGCTGGCTGCAGCGCGCGGCACGCTGGAAGCGCACGGCGACCGTCTGAACGCGGCGCATGCGCGCCACCTCGAAGTGCGCCGCCTGCTGCTGATCGGCCAGCTGGACGAAGCGCAAACCCTGCTGGCAGGCTCGGATGCAGCTGCGCTGCCGCCGCCGCTGCGCGCCGCGCATGAACTGGCCCAGGCGGGCATTGCGATCCGCCGCCTGCATACCGCCGTGGCGCGCGCTACATTGCTGCGGGCGCGGGAGGCTGCAGCCCGAACAGGCATTCCCGGCCTGATGGCCGAAGTGGAAACCGTGGCCAATGCATTGGCCAGGCCGGCAGGCCGCCTTATCGCGCGCGGCACGGAACGCATGCTGCTGCTGGAGGAAGTGGAAGCGCTGCTGGCCTCCGGCGTTGTGGTGGTAGACGCCTGCCGCTACATGGTGCGCAATGGAGCAGCCACCGTGCCCCTCACTACGCGCCCGGTGCTGTTCACACTGGCCCGCACGCTCGCTGAAGCTTGGCCGGGCGATGCGCCGCGCGCCGCGCTCATCGCGGCCGCGTTCCGGGGCAAGGAGGCGGATGAATCTTACCGCGCTCGCCTGCGCGTTGAAATCGGCCGCCTGCGCAGCGAAATCCAGCCCCTCGCGGATATCAAGGCGACGAAAGACGGCTTCGCGCTCGTGCCCCGTGACGGCCGCGAAGTGGTGGTGCTGGCACCGCCGGTGGAAGAGTACTATGGCGAGGTGCTGGCCTTCCTGGCCGATGGCGAGGCCTGGTCAAGCTCCGCGCTGGCCATTGCGCTGGGCAGCAGCCCGCGCACGGTTCAGCGCGCGCTCGATGCGCTGGCGGAAGCAGGCAAGGTGCATTCCTTCGGCCGGGGACCGGCGCGGCGCTGGACCATTCCCTCGCTGCCCGGATTCCCGTCAACTTTGTTACTCCCCGCTCCACTGCCGGCGGGTTAGGATGAAGCCATGAAAACTTCAAAAGCCCAAATCCTCCGTGAATACGGACCCTTTCCCGGTGTTGAACAGGTTGGCGGCGTCACTTTCGACGGCAACAATGTCTGGTTCGCATCCGGCGACAAAATCAACGCCATGGACCCGGCAGGGGGCGAACTGGTTCGCTCGCTGCCTGTCGCGGCCCACGCAGGAACGGCCTTCGATGGCCGCCACCTGTACCAGATTGCGGAAGACCGCATCCTGAAGCTCGATCCGCAAAGCGGCGAAGTGCTTTCCTCGATTCCCGCGCCCGGCAACGGCACTGACTCCGGCCTTGCATGGAGCGAAGGCACGCTGTGGGTTGGCCAGCACCGCGAGCGCAAGATCCGCCAGGTCGATCCCGAAACGGGCGCCGTATTGCGCATCATCGAATCCAACCGCTTCGTCACGGGCGTGACCTGGGTGGACGGTGAACTCTGGCACGGCACCTGGGAAGGCGACGACAGCGACGTGCGCCGCATCGATCCGCAGACCGGCGAGGTCATGGAACGCTATGAAATGCCGAAAGGCGTTGGCGTTTCGGGCCTGGAATCCGATGGCGGCGACCAGTTCTTTTGCGGGAATGGCGGCAGCGGCAAGCTGTTCGCCATCAAGCGCGGCGCCTGAGGCGCACGCCCAGCAGCACCAGGCCTGTGGCCAGTAGCGCCCAGCGCGAAGGCTCAGGCACCGGGGCCGCCGAAATGGCCCTGAATGAGCTGGCAAGATATGCGTAGCCATAGCCTGCGGCAGCGCTATGGTTTTCGTACCTTCCGGTCAGCGTGGTGCTGATGTCGATGGCGGATGTTCCCCATGGCGCGGCCTCGATCCACTGCATGCCGCCGACGACATTGTTCCAGTCATATGGCACGGAGCCGATGGCAAGGTAAGTGGCGCCCTGAATCCATTCGTTCGTGCCTTGAGGGCTGCTGACGTTCGCCTGTATCAGGCTGTCGCTGGCGAATTCGATGGCGGTATTGGGCGCCAGCTCGAAATAGATATGCGACGAAGAGGCGTCGATGTTTGCTCCGCCCACATTGGCTGAATACCAAGTGGCGGCATCGATCACCAGGGCTTCGCTCCATGGCGATTCGCGGTGGCTGATGGTGACTTGCGCTGTGCTCTGCGGAGCGGCATCGCCCCTGAGCGCCAGCGTTTCCTTGCCCTGGCCCGTGGCAGCGTAGTATTCCGACGCGCCGCCGCGCAGCACCATCATGTCGATGGCGCCTGCCGGGTCCTGCAGATGATCCGGCAGCACCGGCAAGGTGGGAAGAAATGTCACAGCCGCCGCCACGCCATCGGATGGCGTGAGGTCGATGATGCGGTAGCTCAGCGGCCCTTGCTGCACATGCAGCGTGGTGCTGGCCGATGCCGGCAGTGCGGCCACAGTTGTCAGAACGGTCAGGAAGATTGCATTCAGGCGGTGCATCAGGAATCCAGTGAAGAACGGGTACGTCCCATTCTTCGCGCCCCGGCTACATGCGTCAAGCGTGCGCGTATGCTTGTGCAGGGAAGCGACATTGCAGGCCCGTACTGCCGGGGTAGGCCGGACAGTGCCTACAAGCCCGTTGCCGCAACGCCGATACGCAAGGCCGCACAGGCGGCATAGCATGACACCTCCCAAGGCAAACACAGTTCTGGAGGAATCATCATGGCTCGGCTACTGAAACTGGCGGCGCTCGCGATAGGCGGCGTCCTGATTGCAAAGAAACTCAAGCAGAACAAGGCTGGCGGCAAAGGCTCGTCGGTCAGTGAAAGCATCACGGTGGATGTGCCCGTGCGCACCGCCTATGACCAATGGACCCAGTTCGAGGAGTTCCCCTCGTTCATGGACAGCGTGCACGAAATCCGCCAGCTCGACGATAAACGCCTGCACTGGAAGGCTGATGTCTTCGGCAAAACGGTGGAGTGGGATGCGGAAATCGTTGAGCAGATTCCCGACCGGCGCATCGCATGGCGCAGCACCACCGGGAAGCCCAACAGCGGCGCGGTGCGCTTCGAACCGCTGTCGGCTTCCCGCACCCGCATCGTGCTGGACATGAGCTACACGCCGGAGGGCGCCATGGAAACCGTGGGCGACATGCTGGGCGCCGTCTGCATGGAGGCGCGCGGCAACCTGAAACGCTTCAAGGAGATGATCGAGGCGCGCGGCCACGAAACGGGAGCATGGCGCGGCTCGATCCAGGACTCCGGAAAGCCCGTTACGACGCACTGAGCGCGGCCAGCGCCACGGCATCGGCGCCTGCGGGATAGCGCAGCTGGCTGGCGCCGTCGGTCGCCGCCTGCCATACCGCCTGCGCCACGTCGGCCTCGCGCGTGACCGCAGGCATATCCGACAGCGAGGCAAAGATGCGCTGCGCCAGCGGCGCATAAGGCTCGGTGACCAGTCCTTCCAGGCGCTGCCCGGCATTGCTGGTGAAACGCGTGGTCGGTCCATAGCCCGGCTGCACCAGCTTGACGCGGATATTGAAGGCTTCCAGCTCCAGTGCGAGCGAAGCCGTGTAGCCTTCAATAGCCGTTTTGCTGGCGGTGTAGGGCGCCACCAGCGGCATCGGCGCCAGCACTGCGCTGGACGTGACGTTCACGATAACGCCGGTCCTGCGCTCGCGGAATGCGGGCAGCACGGCCTGAGTCATTGCCATCACGCCGAAGGTATTGGTTTCGAAGATTTCGCGGATGGTGGCCATGGGTGTGGCTTCGCTCGCGCCGAACAGGCCGATGCCTGCGTTGTTCACCAGCACATCGATTGGTCCGCACAAGGCCAGCGCTGCCGCGATGCTGGCGGCGTTGGTAACGTCCAGCGGCAGTACCTGCATGCGCGGCGATTCGGGCAGCACGTCTTTGCGCGGGGTACGCATGGTGGCGATCACGTTCCAGCCCTGGGCGTGGAAGTGGCGGGCAGTTTCCAGGCCATAGCCGGAGGAGGCGCCGGTAATCAGTACGGTTTTCATTGCGTGTTCCTGTGTGGGTTGGGATGGACGCTACGATAGCGCCCACGCTCCGAACGATCTACAATAGAACGTCCACATTTCATTTGCGATCGTCCGGCATGCAGGATCCGCTGTCAGAAGTCATCTCCTTGCTCCAGCCGCGCACCGTTCTGTCGAAAGGCATCAGCGGTGCGGGCCAATGGAGCGTGCGCTATTCCGACTTCGGGCGGCCGAGTTTTGGCGCCGTGCTGGAAGGCAGCTGCCGTTTTACGCTGGACGGACATGAGACAGTGCTGCTTGAAGCAGGCGACTTCGTGCTGCTGCCCGCCACGCCGGGCTTCACCATGTGCGGCCACGAGGATGCGGCGCCGCTGCATATCGATCCCCGGCAGGCAGCCGCACAGACCGGTGAGGTAAGGCATGGCAGGCAGGAAGGGCCGCCCGATGTGCGGCTGCTCGGCGGCTGGTTCGAATTCGACTCTCCGGATGCAGCGCTGCTGGTCTCCCTGCTGCCCGCAATGATGCATATACGCGGAGCGCCGCGCCTAGCCACCTTGGTGCGGCTGGTGGCGGAAGAAGCGGAAGCGGAAGCGCCGGGACGCGACCTTGTGCTGTCACGGCTGGTGGAGGTGCTGCTGGTGGAAGCCCTGCGCTCGGGCAGTGCGGCCGATGCGCCGCCTGGTTTGCTGCGTGGCTTGTCCGATGCGCGGCTTGCAAGCGCGATGCGGCAGATGCATGGCGATCCTGCGCGGCAGTGGACGGTGGAGCAGCTGGCGAAGGAATCGGCCCTGTCCCGTTCCAGCTTTTTCGAGCGCTTCACACAGGCGGTGGGGCTGCCGCCGATGGAATACCTGCTTGCGTGGCGCATGGCGCTGGCGAAGAAGCTGCTGCGCCAGCAGGGCCTTGCGCTGGCGGTGGTGGCTGAACGCGTTGGATACAGCTCGTCCAGCACCTTCAGTACGGCATTCAGCCGTTATGTGGGCCAGCCGCCGGGCCGCTACGCCCGGCATGGCGAGGCTAGGGCTGCATCATTTCGTCGAGACGCTTCTGCATCGCGTCGGCCCACAGCTGGTAGCCGGCGGCGGTGGGGTGCAGCTGGTCCGGCATGATGGAGTAGGGGATCTTGCCGTCCTGGCCGAGGAAGGCGTTACCGATGTTCAGGTAGCGCACGTTGCGGCCGTCCTCCATCTGCATCAGTTCCTTGTTGACGGCGTCGATGACTTCCATGCGCTTGTTTGCCTCGGCTTCGGCCTTCGCCACCGGCACTTCCTGCGGAGGACGCGGGCCGCGCGGGAAGATGGCGAGCAGCAGCACCTTGGTATTCGGCAGCTTGGCGCGGATCGCCGCCACAATCTTGCGGTTGGCTGCGGCGATGTCGGCCGCGCTGTCATCCAGGCTGTTATTGGTGCCGATCATCAGCACCACGACCTTGGGCGAGATGCCGTCCAGCTCTCCGTGCTGGATCTGCCACAGCACGTTCTGCGTGCGGTTGCCGCTGATGCCGAAGCTGGCGGCGTTGTACTTCGCATAGTAGGCGTCCCACACATGCGGCGCCTTGTGCCAGCCTTCGGTGATGGAATCGCCCATGAAGAGCAGGCCGATCGGGCCGCTCTTGCCGCGCGCCAGGTAGCGTTCGTGCTTGGGGATGAAGGTGGTGTCGGCATGCTTCGGCGCCGGCGTGCCCGGGTCCTGTTTCGGCGTTTGCGCGAAGGCGGCGAGGCTGACAATGCTCAGTGCCAGCAGCAGGCGGGTCATCAGTGCTTTCATTCTTGTCCTTTGGAAGATGGTTTAACCTGTTCTACCGTGCCGCCCAGCCAGAGGGAGATGAACACCAGCGGCACCAGCGCGGCGCCGAGCACGAAGAAGGGGGTGTAGTCACCGTCCGCCGTCAGCACCGGCACCAGCTGCATGCAGATAATAACGCCCAGCACGGCCGATGTGCCGCTGATGCCGGCCAGGGAACCGACCGTTTTCCCCGAGAAGAAATCGCTGGGAAGCGTCTGGATATTCGTGATGGCGGCCTGAAAACCAAACAGAATCACGGCAATTGAGACCACGGCCAGCAGGGGCGTGTGTGCCACTGCCGTGAAAAGCAGGGCCGGGAACATCAGCACGAGCCCTAAAATAATCACCATTTTGCGCGCGCGGTTGACGGAAAAACCACGCTGCAGGAGCTGGCCGCACAGCCAGCCGCCGGAAAGTGCGCCCAGGCCGGCGCCTACGTAGGGCACCCAGGCGAACATGCCGATCTGCTTCACGTCGAAGTGGAACTTCTCGTTCAGGTACAGCGGCAGCCAGCCCACGAACAGCCACCACACCGGATCGATGAAGAAGCGTGCGGCGATCACGCCCCAGCTCTGGCGGTGGCGCAGCAGCTGGCCCCAGGTCGGCACATATTCCGGCTGGCCCGCTTCAATGCGTCGCTGGCCGCTGAGAATATAGTCGCGTTCTTCCTGCGTGATCCATGGGTGCTGGTCAGGTCCGGCGAGGTAGACGATCATCCAGGGCACGATCCAGATGAAACCGAGCGCGCCGATCAGGATGAAGGTGGTTTTCCAGCCGACCCACGCATACAGCACGGCGACCAGCGGCGGTGCAATGATGGAGCCGACCGATGCGCCTGCGCCAAAGATGCCCTGGCCCAGCGCGCGTTCCCTGATCGGGAACCATTCAGCGATGGCCTTGGTGGCGCCGGGCCAGTTACCGGCTTCGCCCACGCCGAGCAGGGCGCGGAACAGGCTGAATGAGAGGGCGGAACGCGCTACGAAGTGCAGGCCGATGGCCACGGACCACAGCAGGATGGACAGGATGAAGGCGACCCGCGTGCCCAGCGCGTCGAACAATTTGCCGAACAGGGACTGGCCGACGGCATAGCCGATCAGGAACACGGTGATGATGTTGGCGTAGTCCTGCTTGTCCAGCCCCAGGTCCTCCGCAATGCCCGGCCACATCACGGCGAGGGCGGAACGGTCGATGTAGTTGATGATGGTGGCAATGGCCACCAGTGTGATGACCAGCCATCGCAGGCCGCTGATCGTTTTCATTTGTCGTCTCCATTATCTTTGTGGGCGCGGCTGTCAGCCGCGCGCACCGGCCAGCACGTGTTCGAGCTGTGCGCGGTTGGGTAGTCCTTCGCAGTCGCCGCGGAATTGCACTACGCGCGCGCCTACCGCGTTGCCGCGCAGCGCGGCGTCCTGCAGGCTAAGGCCTTCGAGAAGGGCGCTGATAACGCCCACAGCGAATCCATCGCCCGCGCCGACGGTGTCGACCACGCGGGCCACTTTGAAGCCGGGGACGGTGCCGCTGCCTGCTTCGCCTGCGTAATACGCGCCTTGCGCGCCGAGTTTGATGACCACCTCGCGCGCGCCGCGTTCGAGGTAGAACTCGGCGATAGCGGCGGGCTCCTGGCGGCCGGTGAGCAGGCGGCCTTCGGCGATGCCGGGCATAACGACGTCCGCCCGGCTTGCGAGGTCGTTGATGGTGTCGATCATTACGTCCTGCGAGGACCACAGGCGGGGCCGCAGGTTGGGGTCGAAGGTGACGATGCGGCCTGCAGCACGTGCCGCATCCGCCATGGCGAAGGTCAGCTCGCGGCAGCTGTCCGACAGGGCAGGCAGGATGCCGGTGAGGTGCCACAGCCGCGTCGTGCCGAATGCGCCGCCGGGCATATCGGCCAGCGACAGGTGGCTGGCAGCGGAACCGCGCCGGAAGTATTCCACCTCCGGATCGCTGCCGTCATCGGTGCTGGACTTGAGCATGAAGCCGGTCGGATACCGTGGATCGATGCGCAGCTGGCGGCGGTCGATGCCTTCGGCCTCCATGAACTCCGCCAGGTTGCGGCCAAGGCTGTCCGCACCGAGGCTGCTGATATAGCCGACGTTGAAGCCCAGGCGGCGCAGGCCGACGGCGACATTCAGCTCGGCGCCCGCCGTCGCGCGCTCGAATTCAGTCACGCGCGACAGGGCGCCCGGCTGGCGGGCGATCAGCAGGGCCATCGCTTCGCCCGCCGTGATGACGTCCGGTACTTGCAGCTGATCGTTCAATCCCGTCTCCTCTCAGAACCGGATGATGGTGGTCAGCGCCGCCTGCTTCGCCGCGGGGAGGGACATGCGCAGCACGGTGCCGCGCTGCTCTTTCGGTCCCTTGTCCACGTTGCCCGGAGGCCCGGCGGCGGTGACGATGCCTGGCTCGATGATAGCCTTTGCTCCAGCGCCGCTGGTGACTTGCAGCGCAGCCGGCTGGCCTTCGACGATGAAGCGCCGTTCGCCTGCCTGTCTGATCGCATTGTCGCCATGAACCTGTGCGGTCATCACTACCGGTTTGCTGGCACGCAGCGTATCCGTCGTGGTCCAGGCGCCGCGCGACCAAGTGAAGCGGCGTTCCAGCTTTTCCACGCCCAGTTCCGGGCGGTAGGCGCCGGTCAGGTCGGCCACAATCTCGGCATGGTCGCGGCCCAGCGTAACCTTGCTCATGCGGATCCGGTCCAGCCGTTCATACGGATAGCCGTCGAAAGCGTCGTGGCCACGGCCGTCAATCGCCTGGCCGGTGCCGTCGATCAGCAGCGTGTTGCTCAGGGTGCTGCTCGGCAGGCCGGCATAGCCCATCGGTCCGCTGAGGTAGCTGCCGCCGCCGAACAGGATGAAACTGCCCGCATCGGGATGCGAGTGGCCCATGGAGAGGTGCCAGTCCGGCATCTTCGGAATCAGAGTCGTGATGTGGTGGCCTTCCGGCGGGCCGGCGCGGAAGGCGAAGGCGGTGGCCTTCGGCGTCCAGTCGCTGCGCCAGTAAACGGTGCCCAGGTCTTCGAAGTGATGGTAAGGCTGGATGGCCGCCATCGGCTTGGCCTTCACCTTTGGGTCATACCAGAAGATGTTCCAGAATTCCTCGGCGCAGACATGGCCCAGCGATGCCATCCACGCTGCCACCCCCTGCGCTTCCGCATCCTTGTAGCGCGAAGCGAAGCGGTACAGCAGGTTGTAGTTCGAATGCAGTTTGCCGCCCGGATGGGTGCGCGCCGCATCATGGCCCTGGCGGGCGCGCGTGAGCGGGCCTTCGAAGGCATCACCGAAGTCGAAGATGTCCTGCCCGTTCGGGGTGATGGAATGCGCCATGTAGAGATGGGCCTTGCGCAGGGCAGGGTGGTCGTACATATCGTCGCCTGCCGCGTGGGCGAAGGCGTCCAGCGCGTGAACGATCCACGGCATGGAGAACACCCAGTATTCCACGCCTTCGTAGAAGTAGCCGTCCGGCGACGCCACTTCCAGCACGCGGGTGAAGATGGCGCGCGACAGGGCGGCCCAGTTGGCGGCTTCCGGCACTTCGTCCCACAACGCGTAGGCGGTGACCACCAGGCCGGAAATCGGAATGAAGCAGTGGTTCTGGCTGTAGGAGTACGACTTGCCGGGCTTGGGCGAGAAGTGCGCCGCCAGGATGCGCGCCTGGCGCACCAGTTTGTCGCGGTAACGCTTGCGTTCTTCCTCGCTCAGCACATCGTACAGCAGGTCGTAACCGGCACCGAGGCCATACAGCAAGTGGCCCGCCGCGAGGTCGATATCCGGTTTGCTGTAGGCGTAGCCCCAGACCGGGTAGCTGACGGCGGCGTCCATATACTTCTTCGCGACTTCCAGGTAGCGCGTGTCCCCTTCGATCTTGTACGCCAGCGCCGCAGCGACGATGCCGATGCCGGTGGCGTTCTGCGCGCGGCGGGTCTGCGCCGGCGATTCGGCGGGGTCGTTTTTCATGGCCGCCATATTGGCCAGTGCCGCCTGCCATAGCTCGCGATGGCTGCCGCGCGCGCGTTCGCGCAATTCATCCAGCCCGGCGGCGGTGGTGAATACGCGCGGGTGCACACCTTCCAGTTCGCGGCGCAGCGGGGCCGGGTGCTGCTTCATGATGGTGGCGAGCGGATGTTCGCCCGCAGTTGCGCTGCCCTGTTTGGTGCCCAGCGCCTCGCGCGCGTCCTGGCCGAGCGCCAGCGCAGGCAAAGCGAGGCCCGCGGCGCCGAGGAAGCGGCGCCGTGTGAAGAATTGATTCATGCAGTGTCTCCGGGAAGGGTCAGTAGAGGCCAAGGCCGCCGTTGACCTGGATAATTTCGCCAGCGAGGAAGGCTGCGCGCTCCGATGCGAGGAAGACCACCACGTTGGCCACGTCTTCCGGCTCGCCTTCGCGCTTGGCCGGGGTGCGGTCGGCGATCGCCTGGCGGTTGGCCGGGGTATTGAAGGTGTCGTGGAAGCGGGTGGCGATCAGCCCCGGCGCGATGCCATTCACGCGGATGCCCAGTGGTCCGACTTCCTTGGCCAGCGCGCGGGTGAAGGTGGCCACGGCTGCCTTGGCCGACGCGTAGTGCGAAGAGCCCGGGCCGCCGCCATCGAAGGCCGCCAGCGAAGACATGGTGATGATGGTGCCGCGCTTGCGCGCTTCCATACGTTTCAGCGCCGCCTGGCACACCAGGAAAGTGCTGGTGAGGTTGAGGTTCATGCCCTGCTGCCACAGCTCCAGCGGCATATCCACCACGCGGCAGCGCTGAATCAGGCCGCCCGCATTGGCGAACACGGTATCGATTTCGCCGATGGCCTGTTCCGCTTCGGCGAACACCTGTTCGGCTACTGCGCTGTCCGTGAGGTCGGCCTTGATGGCCTGCGCCTTGCGGCCCATGGCGCGGATCTGCGCCACCACTTCTTCCGCTTCCGCGCTGCTGCTCCAGTAAGTCAGCACCACGTCCGCGCCTTCCTTCGCCAGCGCCAGCGAGCTGGCCTTGCCGATGCCCGATGCGCCGCCCATGACCAGGGCGCGTTTTCCGATAAGTTCCATAATTCTGCTGTCTCCAGGTGAGTGTTGATTTATTTCGGCGGCGCTGCGGTGGACGCCCGCACCACCAGTTCCGGCGCGAACAGTTCATCGCCCGGTGCGGAGGCCGGCGCGAGAATGCGCTGGACTGCGGCATCGGCCATGGCCTGGATCGGCTGGCGCAGGGTGGTGAGCGGAGGATCGTGTGCCGCCGAGAAGAAGATGTCGTCGATGCCGAGCAGTGAGCAATCGCGCGGAATCTGCAGGCCAAGCTGCTTCAGGCCCACGCCGATACCGATGGCCATCATGTCGTTGATGGCGATTGCCGCTGTCGGTTTTGTCCGCGCTTCGACAATGCGCGAGGCCGCACTGCGGCCCAGTTCAAACAGGCGGGTATCGCCGTGCGGGTCGCTCGGCGCATCCGTGGAGTCGGCGATCACCAGTTCGCCGATGATGCCTGCCGCTGCTACGGCCTGCTGGAAGCCGCGCACGCGTTCCTGGCGGTTCAGCGTGTAGGGCGGCGGCGTGACCAGGGCCAGCGACTTGTGGCCGAGCGAAACCAGGTGCTGCACCGCCATCGCCGTTGCGGCGGCATTGTCCACCGAGATGGTGGCGATGCGGTTGTGGCCTTCGTCGGTGCGCTTGATGTCGAAGGCCACTACAGGGCAGCGCGAGGTCATCGCCGCCAGGTGGTCGGTATCGCTCAGCGCCGAACCGGTAATGATGCCCTTGACCCCATATGCCAGCAGGTCGGCCATCACGGCCCGCTCGCGGTCCGGGTCGCGGAAGGTGCTGAAGGTCATCACATGGCAGTGATGCCTTGCCGCCGCCGCTTCCACGGCGCAGGCCAGCGATCCGAAGAACTGGTTCGCCAGCGAGGGAACGAGCAAGCCCACCATCGACGCCACACCCGTTTTCAGCTGCCGCGCCGCGTTGTTCGGGCGGTAGCCAAGCTGCTCGATCGCCTGCTGGATCTTGAGCTGGGTGTCAGGGCGCATCTGTCCCGCCCTGTTGTTGAGGAAGTTGGAGATCGTGGACGTCGATACGCCTGCGAGGCGTGCAACGTCCTGGATTTTCGGCTCGCTCATGTGTTCCTTGATAGCGTCAGAAAGTTACGTCCAGACGGGCCGTGTAATAGCGGAAGGCATCGCGTGCTGGCTGCCATCCGTACGACTTGATGTCCGGTCCGGAAGTCTGTTTAAAGTTGAGGAAGGAGCCCACGTTGCCAACGGCGTAGTGCTTGTCGCCGACGTTCTTAACACCGACGGTGAACTTGTACTTGCCCTTGTTGTCCTTGATGGAGGCGCCCAGATCGACGATACCATAGCCCGGACGGCGCAGGCTCGGGTCCTGGCTGATGGCGCCCATCACACGCGATTGGGTGCGCAGCTGCGCCTGGATCGCGGCCGTGTAAGGGATGGCGCTCAGCGGAATGCTGTATTCGCCGCCCATGCTGAACTTCCATTTCGGCGCATTCGGCATGGTGCCGCCGCTGGCATCGCGCAGGAAGGCGCCCGGCACCAGCTGGTTCGGCACCTTGCAGTCGGTGGCGCCGCTGTAGCATGGGCCCTGCGTCCACTCGCGGATGGTGGCGCGGGTGAAGGCGATATTCGCATTCAGCAGCAGGTTGCGGGTGATGAGCACCGCGCCGTCGGCTTCGAAGCCGCGTGTCTGGATCGACGGAATGCTGTACAACACGCTGGCCTGGCTGCCGTCCGAGAAGCGTTCGGTGGCCGAGGTCTGGTAATCGGTGAAGCGCGTATTGAACACGGCAGCATTCACGGTGGCGCGGCCGCCCCACAGGTTGGCTTTCAGGCCGGCTTCAAAGCTGGTGGCTTCTTCGGATGCCAGCGGCAGGCGTTTGAAGACGTTGACGTTGTTCGCCCCGCTGGTCATGTCGTAAGCCACACCCTTATGGCCGGTGGAGGCGGTGCCGTACACCGTGACTTCTTCTGTCCAGTGGAAGGAGTAGCCAAGCTTGCCGGTCACCGAGTTCTCGTCGTGCTGCGGCGCCACGTACAGGTTTTCGCCCGTGTGCACATTGTTCGGTGCAGAGGACGACAGGCTGTCGATGGTGTGGAACATGTAGTCGTTCGATTCACGGTTCGCGCGCAGACCGGCGGTGAGCGTGTGGCGCGGCGCGAAGTCCCAGCTGCCGTTGGCGTAGATCGAGCGGTTCAGCGCGGAGGAACTGGTTTCGTAGTTGGTCCAGTTGGTCTCTTTCACGAACGGGTTGCCGCGCAGGTAGCTGCGGTCATGGCTGGTGCGGGCCAGCCACAGGCCAACCAGGTAGCGCACAGCGCCCGCATCCGGCGACGTAAGGCGCAGTTCCTGCGTGGAGGTCTTGCTGTCCAGCGTGCCGTTGATCATGGGCGGCTCGGCGATGCCGGAAGGCTTGCCGCTGTGGTTCACCTGGTAGAAGGTGGAGATCAGGTCGATATTGTCGTTGTCGCGGAAGTCGTTGGACTTGTTCTTGTCCACCGAGGAGATGGAGGTCAGCGAGTGGCCTGCCAGCGCGGTATTGTCCGGGAACAGATAGTTGATGCGCAGGCCCAGGCTGCGGTCCGTCGATTCCAGGCCGGTCGGCGAATCGTTGCGGATGGTGCGGTTGAACGGCGTGATATTAATGCCGCGCAGGATGGCCGTGTTGGACAGCGCCGTGTAGTTCTTGTTATACAGGTAGCCCACGCCCGGATCGATGGAGGTGATGGCTGCCGTGTTCCCGGTCGACAGCGAATGGTCGTAATGGCCGTTCAGCTGCACGTCCAGGTCCGGCGTGACCTGCCATTGCACCTTGGCGTTGAAGGTACGCCCGCCCGAACCGTTCTGGCGCGAGTCGTTCGTCAGGTTATAGAGCATGCCGGGGAAGTTGGTCTTCGATGCGAACACGCGCACGCCCACGTCTTCCGACACGCGGCCGCTGACGGCGGCGCTGGCTCGGTATTCCTGGTCGCTGGTGCGGAACAGGCTTACCTTGCCGCTCAAGGGGCCGCTGCCGATTGGCTTGCTGGTGACGACGACGGCGCCCGCGATGGCGCTCTTGCCGAACATGGTGCTTTGCGGGCCTTTCAGCACTTCCACGCGCTGCACGTCGGCCAGGTCCTTGAAGGCCTGCTGCGGCTGCGAGTAGGGCAGGTCGTCCACGATGATGGCAACGTCGCCCTCGATGCCGATATTGTTCGAGGTCGTGCCGATGCCGCGCATATTGATGCTGTTGGTGCCGACCTGGGTGCCGACGGACACCGACAGGGCAGGGGCGAGATTCACGATATCGACGAACTCGCGCACATTGTTGCGGTTAAGGGTTTCCTCGGTCAACACCGAGATGGACATCGGCACATCTTCCAGCTTCTCGATGCGCCGGTTGGCGGACACCACCACCGCTTCCAGTTTCAGGGGCTCATCGGCCGCCGGCTGCGCCGGTGCTGCCTGCTGCGCCTGGGCGCTGCCGCCAAACATTGCCACCGCCAGCGCGGCGGCAATGGGGGTAAGTCGAAGCGGCGCGGGGCCGGGCCTTCCGTAAACAACTGCCATATCTGTCTCCATTATTTTTTATCTGTAGAGCTGGCTTTTGCTGTAACGATTTACTGTAACGTTACAGTAAAAGTGCGAATAAAGTAAAGCAACATCTGTCATTCAACATCGGGAATTGCGACCAGGTGCCGCCCCGCAAAGTGCAGGAACGGACGGGTTTAACAGCCGAATACGTTACTGTAACGATTTAGTGTATCGGTTTAGTGGAGGATATAGCAATTTTTCGCGATGTCAACCAATTTCTACACAAGCATCAGCACGATTGAAAAATCATTGCCGTACGGCAATTATGCGTTATGATGGGCGCTCAATATTCGGACGGAGGCGTCATGGAGTTGATCAAGAAAGCAGCACAACTACGTTGCGAAGAGCGCTACAGCGAGGCGATCAGCCTGATCGAAGAGCATGCGGACAGCCTCGCTATTCCCGAGCGCATTCCTGCCTTGCTGCAGGCGCTGTACGCAGCGGAAGAGGCGAAGCAGGAAGTGCACGCCGAACAATTCGCCGCCCGCCTGTTCGCCCTCGAACCCACCCTCCGCTCCATCCAGCGCTACTCCCACAGCTGAGTGACATGGGGTGCCTGACCCATGGTGTCAGCTTAGATGGCCTGGCCGCCGGAGACTTCGATGCGCTGGGCGTTGATCCAGCGGTTGCTGTCTGACAGCAGGCTGGCGATCATGGGGCCGATGTCGTCCGGGACGCCGACGCGGCCGAGCGCCGTCATGCTGGCGAAGGCCCTGTTGATGTCCGGGTTGTCGCGCACGGCGCCGCCGCCGAAGTCCGTTTCGATTGCGCCCGGCGCCACCGTGTTGACCGCAATGCCGCGCGCGCCCAGTTCCTTCGCCATGTACACCGACAGCACTTCTACCGCCGCCTTGGCCGCCGCGTAGGCGCCATAGCCGGGGTACGATACCCGCGTCAGCCCACTCGATATGTTCACGATGCGGCCGCCGTCCGCCAGCAGCGGCAGCAACGCCTGCGTGAGGAAGTACACGCCCTTGAAGTGCACGTTCACCAGGCTGTCGAACTGCGCTTCAGTGGTATCTTCGATCAGCGCGTAGTCGCCATGGCCCGCGTTGTTGACCAGATGGTCGAAGCTGGCGCGCTGCCAGCGTTGCTGCAGCAAGCCTTTCAGCTCTGCCGCGAAGGGTTTGAAGGCTGCCGTGCTGCCCGTGTCGAGCTGCAGCGCCGCTGCCTTGCGGCCCATGGCGGCAATCTCCGCAACGACAGCTTCCGCCTCGTCGCGGCGGCTGTGATAGGTGATGATGACGTCGCCGCCCGCGCGGGCAATGTTCAGGGCCGTGTTTTTACCGAGGCCGCGGCTGCCGCCGGTGACGATTGCGATCTTGCTCATGTTGAACTCCTGTGATGTTGTCTGGAGTTGTTATGGTAGGTTTGCAGGCCCCCGCAGGTCTTGCCGGAACTGCGCCATTCCTTGCCTGATCTGCCAAATCGCCTTCTCGGGATGAGCGCGAATGCGGTAGGATGCGGCCATGCTCAATCCCTTGCTCAACGCCGTCAGCCGCTACCTCGACCAGCATGCCGGTCAAACCGGCATCGCGCAGACACCGGTCGCCGGCCTTACCACCATTCGCTCGCTTGCTCCTACCGGGCTGCAGCACGCCATCTCGCGCCCGCTGGTGTGCCTCGTCCTGCAGGGGACGAAGGAAGTCACCATCGGCACCGAAACGCTGGAATTCAATGCCGGTGATTCCTTGCTCATTACGGCAGACGTTCCCACCGTCAGCCAGATCACGCGCGCCAGCAGGACGGCACCTTATTTGTCACTGGTGATGGACCTCGACCTGGCCATCGTCTCCGAACTGGCGCTGCAGATGGGCGAGGGCAGCGGCGCGGATGGCCTGCCCGTACGCTCCGCGCCCACCGATGCGGAAGTGGCCGATGCCGCGCTGCGCCTCATGCGGCTGCTGGACCGTCCGGAAGCAGTGCCCGTGCTGCACGCGCAGCTGGTGCGCGAGCTGCATTACTGGCTGCTGGCCGGACGCCACGGCGCGGCAATCCGGCGCCTCGGCTGGCCGGACGGGCATGTGGAGCGCGTCACCCGCGCTGTGGCGGCGATCCGCGCCGGCTATGCGGGGCCTCTGCGGGTGGACGAGCTGGCGTCGATTGCAGGCATGAGCTCTTCCTCTTTCCGGCATTACTTCCGCGAGGTCACCTCGCTGTCGCCGCTGCAGTTCCAGAAGCAGCTGCGCCTGATCGAAGCGCGGCGCATGATGACGTCCGAAGGCGCTACGGCGAGCACCGCCGCTTTTGCAGTCGGCTACGAAAGTGTGTCGCAGTTCACGCGGGAATATGGCCGCATGTTCGGCCAGCCGCCTGCGCGCGATTCGCGGGCGCTCAAGGCCCGTGCGGGAGAAGCGGCATGATGGCCGAACTGCGCGCCGGCGCCTTGCAATGCCTGCTGGAGACCGAACCTGAAGCGAAGACACAGGCCGTGGCAGCGCTGGCGGACGCGCATGCCGCCGGCAGCTGTACGGTGGATTGCGATGTCCTGATCGCGGAGCCGGATGGCGTTCCAGGCCGCCCCGCGCGGCCGGAACTGGTGGCGCCGAAGCTGGTCGGCCGCCGTTCGATGGTGACGGTGGAAGGCCGCGCCATGCTGATTCACGCGCTGGCGCATATTGAGTTCAATGCCGTGAACCTTGCGCTCGATGCGGTCTGGCGCTTCCCCGGCATGCCGCCTGCGTACTACGCGGACTGGCTGCGCGTGGCGCAAGAGGAGGCCTATCATTTCGGCATGCTGGCCGAACACCTGCAAACGCTGGGCTACGCGTACGGCGCCTTCCCGGCGCATAACAGCCTGTGGGAGATGGTGGAGAAAACCCGGGCCGATATCACGGCCCGCATGGCCCTGGTGCCGCGTACGCTGGAGGCGCGCGGCCTGGATGCGATTCCGCCACTGCGCGCCAAGATTGCGCAAGCAGGTGACGAAGCGGCGGCCGCCATTCTCGATATCATCCTGCGCGACGAGATCGGCCATGTGGAGATCGGTAACCGCTGGTATGGCTATATGTGCGCCCAGCGCGGCCTCGATCCCGAAAGCACTTACGACGAACTGGCTGCGCGCTACGAAGCACCGCCGCTGCGCGGCCCCTTCAATGTGGAAGCGCGCCGCAAGGCGGGCTTCAGCGAGCCGGAACTCAGGCGGTTCGCCTGAGCTTCGGCGGCGCCCAGCTTAGCAGGGAGGGAAGCGGCCGTTGACGAAAGGCTCGCCCCAGTGTTCGAAGATGCGGCGCAGGTGGGCGCGCAGAACGCGGGTCCAGCGGCGGACATCAGCAGGCGAAGGACCGGTGGTTGCGTGGCCGATACCGTATGGCGTGTGCGAAGAGTAGTTCATGGTGGTGCTCCTCATGCAGAATTAATCTCGATGGAGACATCATATGACCGCACAAGATATAAATCCAATTGCGATTTCCCATGCCGGACATGCGCTATGTGAATAGTTGGCGTAATGAAACTATCGCCGCGAGGATAGCAGTTATGCGCATGGCTTATGACGTCAGGCGCTGGTATCAATGATCGAGCCCTTGCGCTCGCCCACATGCTGCATCAGCTCCTTCATCATTTCGGTGATCTTTGCCTCGGCAGCCTGGCGTTCTTCCGGCGGCATGGCGGCCAGTTCCTCTTCTGTCATGCCGAGCTTCTTGAGCAGGTCGGCGCGCATGCGCTGCTCGGGCGTCATCTTTACGTATTCGTCGAGCTCCTGTGCTGCGGTCTTCGGTTTCAGGGTGGTTTCGGTGAGCGCATAACTGCGTGCGGATGCCGCAGCGCCGATTGGGGAAATGGACATGGTGCCTCCTTGGCCAGATTGTCGATAAATTCACTCAGCCGGGGGAGCGGGAAACGTTTCGCGTTAAACTAAGGCGATGAAAAAACTGATCCTTGCAAGCTTCGTGCTTCCCCTTGCGGCCCACGCCGCGCCTTGCCTGCCGCCTGCTGCGCTGATCGAACGCGATGCGCAATACGAAGAGGCGATGCGCACTGCCGATGTGGTCTTCCTCCAGAACCTGCTGGCCGACGATTATGTGTGGGTGCATACATTGGCCTCGGCCATCGACACCAAGGCGGTTGTGCTGGAGCGCCTGAAGAACCAGAAAACCGCGCCGAAAGCACGTGTTACCAGCGATGTGAAAGTGCAGGTATTGGGCGATAGGGCCGTGCTGCGTGGCCTGAGCACCGTGGACCAGTGGAACGCGGACGGCAAGACCTGGCGCAGCAACCGCTACCAGTTCATGCGCACCTACGTTAACGTGGATGGCCAGTGCAAGCTGCTGGCCGTGCAGACCATGAAGGTATGGTCCAGCGAAGCGAAGTAACATTTTCTTACCGCTGAAACGTCCGCGCCCCACGCCGACTGCGGGCGTCCCGTATCCTGAAGCTATCGATACGGAGGTAGATGTGAACATGAATTTTGAGGGCGAACGCCGGATCGACGGCGGCAAGGCAGAGCTGGTGGATACGGCCCTGCACCTCTGCAGCCTGCACGGTATCGACCCGGCCATCCGCATGCTGGAAGATGCGGGCTTCGACCGCCTGCTGATCCTGCGCGTGCTTGCCGCGCCCAGTTTTCACCGCCAGCTGCAGCTTCAAGGGCTAATGCGGCGCAAGGCGCGCGTGGACATTCTCACCAGGCCGGCCAGGCCATCATACTGGCGCGATGCGGCCGCCAGCTGCACCTGCCTTCCGCGCTGCGCCAGTACATGTTCCGCTGCCATCAGCCCTGACTTCACCGCGCTCTCCATCGTGCAGGGAAGGCCCGTTTGAATCCAGTCGCCGGCGAGCGTGACGCCGGGGATGGCGGCATCGGGCGCCGGGCGCATTGCCTCGAAGCCGGGCAGCGGGCAGGGAATTGCCATCGGAATGCGGTGCACGCGGCCATGCAATAGCCTGGCCTGTGCTGCTTCCGGCGCGAATTCTGCGATCTCCGTCACGGTGGCGCGCAGGATTTCCTCGTCGCTCAGGTGATGCGCACGGTGGCTGTAGATGATATTGCTGGCCAGGACTGTGGGCCGGCCTTGCCAGCCGTGGCGGATCTGCGTGAGGTCGTAGAAATCGTAGTTGAGGCGCTCCGGCGACCACAGGTGCGACCAGAAGCGTTCCATGCGCAGTGGCCTGTCGAACCACAGGTAGCAGCACAAGTAGGGGCTCGGTTCGAAGGCCGGCAGAGCTTGCGGCAGCAACCGGTCCGCCTGGTGCGGCGGCAGTGCGCACACGATATGCGAAGCGGCCACGCGGCTGCCATCGGCCAGTACTACGCCGTCTGCACGGCCGTTGCCGGTGAGGGCGCGCACCGGTGCGGACAGATGAACGCTGCCGCCGCCAGCCTCGATCACGCGCGTGCCCTGCGCGGCATACAGCTCGGACAGGCCCACGGCGCCAAAGCCGAAATGCAGGCTGCGGTAGCCGCTCAGCTGTGCGTGAATGCGCATCAGCGAACCGGCCGAGCAGCGTTCCAGCGGCACGCTGGTCACCACCATGGCGGCGAAGCGCCCACCACCAGTCAATCATCTTTTCGCTGACGCCTTGCATACGCAGGAATGCCTCGGCGCTGATGCGGTCCAGCTGTGCCACATCCTCCTCGCCGAGCTTCATGCCGCGCCAGCCGGTAGGGCACATCGACAGGTAGTCGCGCAGCCCCAGGCCCGGTGCACGCAGCACAGAGGGCATCAGGCTGAGGGGCGGCGGCAGTGGCGCGTGGCGCAGGGCGAGCTGCTGCGGTGTGGCCAGCGTGAGCACCTTGCGCGGCTGCCAGGTGATGAGCTGGCGCGTACCCAGGCGCTGCAGGAAGCCCAGCATGTTGTGGTATTCCGAATGGAAGATGTGCGGCCCGATATCGACGGTGTCGCCCGTCTGCTCATCTGTCCAGCTGGCGGCGCGGCCGCCGAGCCGCACGTCCGCTTCAAACAGGCGCACACGCAGGCCGTGGTCCGTCAGCGCGACAGCACAGGACAGTCCGGCCAGCCCGCCGCCGATGACGATGATTTCATCTCCCATGCAGCCATGCTAGCGGAGCAGGGATGGCGGACTGTGCGCATACACACAGTGGGCGCTACAAGGGATTGGCGAAGACCTGCGTCCAGTAGAGGCGCCCGGTGCTGCTGAGCGCAAAGGCGGAGCCCATTTCCGTGTGGCTGGGCTGCATGATGTTAGCGCAGTGGCCGGGGCTTTCCAGCCAATCCTTCACTGCATCGGCTGCCGTGTCCTGCCCTGAGGCGATGTTTTCGCCCACGCGCTGGAAGCGGTAGCCTGCAAGCCGCGCGCGGTCGGCCACGGTGCTGCCATTCTTTTCCACGTGGCCGAAGTAGCGCAGCTCCGCCATACTGCGGCTGTGGGCCAGTGCGGCCTTGCCGAGTGCAGCGTTCCATGCCACCGGATCCGCCGGCGGATACCGCCGGTCGCCGCAGGTGCGCGGCTGCGCGCGTGCCGCGTTCACGGCGGCCAGCACGGCTTCCCCGGCTTCGTCCAGTCCCGGCAGAACGCGCGGCGGTGCGGGCTGAACGAACAGGATGGTCCATTCGCTGCCATTGCGCTGCACCCCCACGGCGGAAAATTCGGTGCTGTGCAGATGGCGGCAGTAGCGCTCGCGCATGACTGCCATCACACTGTCCGCATCGGCTGCGTCGGTGACGGTAAGTACATCGGCTTTCGTTGCGGGATAGCCCGCGCGTTCCAGCGCCAGGTCGACAAAGGTGCCTGCACCAACGCGCACCGCATCGAGCTGGCCTGGCGCAGCGAAGGGCGTTTGCGGCGCCACGATGCCGCCGCCGCAGCTGCCAGGGGCAGTGCGATAGCTATTGATCATCTTCACCAGCTGCGCCGCGCCGGAGGCGTGGGCGGCCGGTGCGGCAAAGCCGATGGCAATCAGGCAAAGTAGGCGAGGTGTCAACAAGGCAGAATTCCGGCGAAACGGTGTGCCTTAATTATAGGCACAAGCGCCGCTTTCAAGTAGAACCCGGCCTCGTTTTTTCTCAGGCCCGGGCGAGGCGCAGGTGGCGCTGCGGCGGTTCGCCGCCGCGCTGGGCGTGGCTGCGTGGCTGCAGCGTGGACACAGTGGCAAGCCCGTCGCGCAGCGTGAACGCGCTGACCGCGCTTACCAGGTCGGCGGCGCGCTCCTGCAGTGATTCAGCGGCCGCTGCCGCTTCTTCCACCAGCGCCGCATTCTGCTGCGTGACCTGGTCCATTTCGGCAATGGCCTGGTTCACCTGCTCGATGCCCGCGCTCTGTTCCTGGCTCGCGCTGGCGATCTCGCTCATGATGTCGGTCACGCGCCTGATGCTGGTGACGATTTCTTCCATCGTGGCCCCGGCCTGGTCCACCAGGGCGCTGCCCGCGTTCACCTTGTCCACGGAGTCGCCGATCAGGCCCTTGATCTCCTTTGCCGCAGCGGCGCTGCGCTGGGCGAGGTTGCGCACCTCGCTGGCTACCACGGCGAAGCCGCGGCCCTGTTCACCGGCGCGCGCCGCTTCCACGGCGGCATTCAGCGCCAGGATATTGGTCTGGAAGGCGATGCCGTCGATGACGCCGATAATGTCCACAATCTTGCGTGCGGAATCGTTGATCGAACCCATGGTGCTCACCACTTCGGACACCACGGCGCCGCCTTTTACGGCCACTTCCGATGCGGCGTGTGCGAGGCCGTTGGCCTGGCGGGCATTGTCCGTATTCTGCTTTACGGCTGCCGTCAGTTCTTCCAGGCTCGATGCGGTTTCCTCCAGCGAGGAAGCCTGCTGCTCGGTGCGCGAGGACAGGTCGCCGTTGCCCGCTGCGATCTGCCTGGCCGCCACGCTCACCGAGTCGGCGGAGGTGCGCACGGTGCCGATCACATCGGCCATGCGCTCCAGCAGTTTGTTGAATGCCGTGGCGGTATGGCCCACTTCGTCCATGCGCTGCACAGGCATCCTGCGCGAGAGGTCGAGCGATGCGCTCACGGTTTCCAGCGTGCCCTGGATCTTGCCAAGCCCGCCGCTGATGGTGCGGTAGATATGCCAGGCCAGCACGGAAGTGAGCAGCACCGCGGCCGCGAACACGGCCAGCATGCTGCGCAGTGCGAAGGCGTAGGCGGCATCGCTTTCCACTTTCACGTCTTCCACCAGCTTGCTGTTGTAGGCGATGTGGTCGTCCAGGCTTTTCTTCACGCCGGCGGCGGTCAGTGCCAGCGGTGTTCCGGCGAGCAGGGTGGCGCGCACGCCGTCCATATCGCCTGCATGCGAGGCGGCGAGAAAGGGCCTCAGCGCCACACGGTAGGCCTCCATGGCCGCCTTGTCGGCTTCCAGCATCTTGCGGTCGGTGTCGTCGTACACGCGCTCGCGGGCGTATTGATCGACCACTTCATTGAATTTGGTGTTGGCGGTGGCGATGGCTTTATCGAGGGCACTCTTGTCGTCCAGGTTGGAGAAAACGGAGAGGCGGTAGCCCGCAAGGCGCGCGTCGGCCAGGTAGCCTTTGGCGGCGTTCAGGCCCTGGATGCTGGGGATGATGCGGCTCTGCACCGTGTCGAAGCGCTCCTGCGCGCGGTGCAGCTGCCAGACGCCGCCGGCGCCAAGGCCGGTCAGCGCCAGCAAGGCGATGCCGAGGGTGAGAATGAGTTGCCTGGTGATGTTCATGATGGGACTCGTTATGGACAGGGTGATGTTTACGCGGCGAGCGAGGTTTCTTCGCTGCGCCGCAGCTGGTCGCCGTGCTGGCGGCAGAAGCGCGTGGCGGCCTTGTAGCCCACGTCGAACAGCAGCTGCATATTGGAGCTGGACCAGTCCATGGTGAAGGGCCAGTGCTGCTCCGGAATGGCGTCCAGCAGTTCAAGCTTGAGCAGCCTGCGGCGGCCGTTGGCGTTGTGTTCCAGCTCGAACAGGCGCTGCTCGGCTTTCGAAATCTTCACCAGCGGCGTGATGATGGAGCCCACCCAAGCGTCGTACAGGTTGCGCGGCTTGCGGATCAGGCGTTCGTCGCCGAGGATATCGAGAATAATCAGGGTATCCGCGTCCGCATGCTCGCCTTTGCCTTCGATAAATGGATCGAAACTCAGCGTATCCAGCGCGGCGCCCTCGATATAATCGTCGCCATTTATTTCGGTGGGGGCGTATAAAAAGGGGAAGGATAATGCGGCCCGAACCTGCTCCGGCCCAATTTCATGCTTATTCCAGATATGCATACGCTTTTTGTTGATATTGTATGCATTGATATAAAAATCCGGTTTCATGGCCGGGATAGCCCCAAAATCGATTGCCTGTTCCAGATAGGGATGGTGGGCGCACAAGCCCAGGCTCTTCATCGACAGGCTGGAGGGCGACATGGCCGACATGGCCAGCTTCATCCAGTCGCCCCATGGGCCGGGCGTTTGCGCGAAGGAGAACACGTCGCGGAAACTGTCCGCCTGCTGGCCGGGCTTCTGGAAGATCTTGTAGTTCACGGGCAGCAGCTTGTAAATGCTGTCGCTCACGCCTGCCTCGGCCCAGCGCCGCAGGGCGTCGCGCGGGGCGCTGTCGCGGGGCGCCGTATAGAGCAGGCCCATCAGAACACCGGCGCCGGAGGCTGAAATCACGTCGAATTCGATATCCTGGTCCAGGAATGCGGCCAGGGCGCCCGCAATCAGCGGCGAATTCGGGGCGCCGCCGCCCAATACCAGTCCGGTCTTTTTCGCGGGATATTGTTTTGCCATATTTCCTCCTGTATCGGGAAGGAGTTGAGGTATTTAAAACTTATCACGCAAAATTGCCGTATGGAAATTTTATTAAACAATGTCGGATATTCAGGATTAATATGAGATGAAATAATCCTGAAATAAAAACGGCGCTCCCGCTTACGCAGGGAGCGCCGTTCTTCCGGCTGGCGGGAGATCAGTACTTGAAGTTGGCGGCCAGCGTTGCGCTGCGGCCGGCGCCCACGCCCGCATAGTGCGGCGAGGAGACCTTGTCGAAGTACAGTTTGTCGCCGAGGTTCTGCACATTGAGCTGCAGGCTGATGTTCTTGTTCAGCTCATAGCTCGCCATGGCATCGAAGCGCGTGTAGCCGGGCGCGTACTTGTTGTTATTGATGTTGGCGTAGACCTTCGACACGTAGCTCATGCCGCCGCCGATGCTCAGCGCAGGCAGCAGCTTGTACGAGGTCCACAGCGAGGCGCTGTTCTTCGGCGTGCTCGGGAACACATTGCCGTTGAACGGCGACGGCGTCCACACCGGCTTGGCGGTGGTGCCCGTATTCGTAAAGCCGTTGTCGGCGATAACGCCATCCAGCCAGGTATAGCCGCCGAACACCTGCCAGTTCGTCGTGATGCTGCCGCTCACGCCGAACTCCACGCCTTTCACCGTCTTGCGGCCCACGTTCTGCGTGGTGCCGTCCGGCGCCGTCACGCGCGCGTTGTTCATCTCGCTGCGGAACAGGGCTGCGCTCAGGGACAGGCGGCGTGCCAGCACTTCCCATTTGGTGCCCAGCTCGAAGTTCTTGCTGTCCTGCGGCTTCAGGTTCTGCACGGTGGCGCTCAGCGCATCCAGGCCGTCGCCGCCGTCATTGCCCGGCGGGGTGGACGAGGTGCCGTAGGACACGTACACGCTGCTGTTGGCGGAAGGCTTGTACACCAGGCCTGCCTGGTAGTTGGTGAAGTCGGTGTTGACTTCTGCGTGCTGTGCCGCAGTGGCTACGCCGGCCAGCGTGTAAGCCGGCACATCAAGTTTGGTGCGGAAGTCATCCCAGCGCAGGCCAATATTCAGCAGCCATTGCGGCGTGAACTCGATGGTATCGAAGGCATAGGCGGAACGGGTGTTGGTGCGCACGCTGGTGCGGGCCGGCGACAGGCTGCGGCTGTACAGCCATGGATCGTTCGCATTCGGATTGAGCAGGGTGGTGCAGTTGTACAGCGTGGCAGCACCTGCGGTAGGGCAGGTGAAGGTGCCGGTCAGCGGGTTGTTGGTGCCGGGCGTGAACAGGTAGCTGCCGCGGTCCGTGTCTTCGCGGCTGATTTCCACGCCGGTGGTGAAGCTGTGCTTCACGCTGCCGGTATTGAAGCTGCCCGTCAGGCTGCTAGCATTGGCCAGCGAATCGGTTTCCACCACGCGGGTATTGGTGCGGCGCCATACGGTGCCGTACAGGACCGTATTGCCTTTCGAATCGTCAGGCTGGGTCCATACATAGTCTTGGCTGGTGCTGCCGTAGCGCGTGACGTTGCGGAAGGTGAGGCCGTTGCTGAAGACGTGCTTGATGTCGATGGTGCCGATATCGGCTTCGGTGTCGCGGAAGTCGCGGTTCACCAGGCCGTAGAAGGTCTCGCGCGGTACATTGACCGGCGTGCCGTTGCCGTTCTTGCTGACGTTGGCGCCGGTCGTAATCGGGTTGTTGAACGGCAGGCCGGTATCCGGGATCTCGTTCGATTCCAGGTGGTAGTAGCCCAGCGTGACCGTGGTCGGCGAGGTGAGGCCGAACGTCATCGTTGGCGCCACGCCCCAGCGGTGGCCGCCCACCACGTCGCGGCCCGCTACATCGGCGTCATGGCCCATCAGGTTCAGGCGTACGGCGGCGTTGTCGCCCACGGTGCGGTTGATGTCGGCAGTCACGCGCTTGTACTTGGCGGAACCCAGGCCCACGGAGGCGTTGCTGAAGTTGTCCGCCTTGGCGGTCTTGCTGACGAGGTTCACGCCGCCGCCGGCGGAGGAACGGCCGCCGTAGGCGGAATTCGGACCTTTGACGACTTCGATCTGTTCCAGCGCGAAGATCTCGCGCGACTGCGAACCGGAATCGCGGATGCCGTCGATATAGGTATCGGTCTGCGCGTTATAGCCGCGGATGAAGAGATTGTCGCCCACCGGGTTGCCGCCTTCGGCAGCGCCGATCGTAATCCCCGGCACCGTGCGCAGCGCATCGGTCAGGGACACGGCGCCGGTCTGCGAAATCACTTCGGCGGAGACCACCGTCACGGCCTTCGGCGTGTCCAGCAGCGGCATGGTGAATTTGTCGCTGGCCGATTTCTTGACGAGGAAGTCGCTGCTGGCCTGGCCCGTGATCGTTACTTCGGGCATTTTCACTTCGGTGCTCTGGGCATGCACCGCCATCGGCATGGCGAGGGTGGCGAGGGCGGCGGCAACGGCCGGGCGGGAATTAAGGGAATGTTTACTGCTCTTGATGTGCGAACTGCTGGCTTTCATTCTTTTCCTTGCGTGCGATGGTCAGCTGGCTGGGTAAGTCGCAAAAGCTCGCTAAGTGATAGCGATAATGCGAATCATTCTTATTATTATCGCACAGGCAAGAAAAAATGGGAATGCGCTCAGGCGGCCAGCGGATTGCGCGCGATGTGGAGGGCGTCCGCATTGCGCAACAGTTCGGTCAGCTCCGCCATCGGCACCGGCGGCGAGAACAGGTAGCCCTGGTATTCGTCCACGCCGAGCTTCTGCAGCAGCGCAAGCTGGGCTTCGTTTTCCACGCCTTCGGCCACAATGTGCAGGTCCAGCGCCTGGCCGATGCCGACGATCGCCTCGGCCAGGGCGCGTGCATCCGGTTGTTCCGGAATGTCGCGGATAAAGCTGCGGTCGATCTTCACGCACTGTACCGGCAGGCGCTTGAGATAGGAGAGCGAGGAATAGCCGGTGCCGAAATCGTCTATCGAAAGCTGTACGCCGATGGCGCGCAGTTGCAGCAGCGCGGCTTGCGCCATCTCGGGATTGTCCATGGCTACACCTTCGGTCAGTTCCAGCTCGATGGCGCTTCCTTCCAGGCCTGCGGCATCCAGCGTATCCCGCACCATGTCCACGAAACGGCGGCTAGCCAGTTGCTTCGGGCTGACGTTGATGGCCACGCGCACGCCGGGGAACTGGCGCGCGAGGGTGGCGGCGCAGGCCACGCCTTCTTTCAGCACCCATGCGCCCAACGGCCCGATATAGCCGGTTTCCTCGGCAATGCCGATGAAGCGGTCCGGCGCCACCATGCCGCGCACCGGGTGCGCCCAGCGCAGCAGCGCTTCCACCGCGATCACGCGGCCGGTGCGCGTCGACACGCGCGGCTGGTAGTGCAGCTGGAGTTCATTGCGTTCGATGGCGCCGCTCAGTTCCACCGCCAGTTCCCAGCGTTCCTCATATTCCACGGGGCCGAGCTCATACTCGGTGCTGGTATTCAGCAGCGTATCGCGCAGCCGCTTGCTCGCCACCAGCACAAAGCCCGCCATCAGCGCGGTCATGCACAGGCCCAGCATGATGAACCAGATATGGGACGCGGCGGCGAAGTTCAGCGATACGAGGCCGGTATGCAGCACGGACAGCACAGCCACGGTCGCCAGCACGGCAATGGTGAACCATTCGGGGAAGGACTTGTGGCGCAGGTAGAGCAGGGCGCGGATCGACGACCAGGCCAGCATGCCGGCCGCCAGCATCGTTACCACCGTGCGCAGCTTGTGGCTGTCCGCGATGAAGGTGAAGCCGGCCAGCGCGAGCAGCAGCAAGGAGAACTGCATCAGCGTGCGGCGCGGCGTGGGGCGCAGCCTGGCGAAGCTGCGCACGCTGGAGCGCACCAGGGCCAGGCCGCCCAGGAATGCAGCCTGGCCAAGGAAGACGGCAGCCGGTTCCGGCAGCGGCAGCAGGCCGCTGAGGAAGAGCGAGGCGGCGCCGAACATCAGGTTGGAAGCGATCCAGCCGCTGACATTGCCCACGCACTTCGGGTAGTACACGCGCACCACCCACATCAGGAAGGTCAGCATCACGCCGCCCGCCAGTCCCGCTATCAGCAATTGTGCCGCCAGCCCGCTCGTGTCCATGGAATGCTCCCGGTGCCAGCTGGTTCAGGCCAGCGCAAGCCGCGCGGCGCGTGGCAGCTGTGCCGGCGCTGGCTGCGGGGCGGCAGCGCTGCGCGCGCCGAGCCGGAACACGTCCACTGCCTGCACCAGCCGCGCAGCTTCATCGCGCATGCTCTGGGCAGCCGCCGCCGATTCTTCCACCAGCGCGGCATTCTGCTGCGTGGCCTCGTCGATCTGCACGATGGCGCGGTTGATCTGGTCGATGCCGGCGCTTTGCTCGCGGCCTGCCGCCGAAATCTCGCCGATGATGTCGGCTACCTGCTTCACGGCGGCCACGATGCCTTGCATGGTGGCGCCGGTTTCGTCCATCAGGCCATTGCCGCGCTGGACCTTCTCAACGGCCGTGTCGATCAAGGCCTTGATTTCCTTGGCCGCACTGGCGCTGCGCTGGGCGAGATTGCGTACCTCGGCCGCCACGACCGCGAAGCCGCGGCCCTGTTCACCGGCGCGTGCTGCTTCCACGGCGGCGTTCAGCGCGAGGATATTGGTCTGGAAGGCGATGCCGTCGATCACCGAGATAATGTCCACGATGCGGTGCGAGCTGTCGCGGATCTCGTTCATGGTCGTCACCATCTCGCCCACCACGGCGCCACCCTTGAGCGCCTGCTCGGATGCGCTGCTGGCCAGTGCTTCGGCCTGGCGCGAATTGTCGGCGGTCTGGCGCACGGTGGAAGTCAGTTCTTCCATCGAAGACGCGGTTTCTTCCAGGCTGGCCGCCTGGTCTTCGGTGCGCTGCGACAGGTCCGCATTGCCGACCGCGATTTCGGCGGAGGCGATATTGATGGTCTCGGTGCCGGCGCGCACATTGCCCACGATGGCGGCCAGGCGCTCCTGCATATCGCGCAGTGCCGTCAGCAGGCGGCCCGTTTCGTCATGGGAGTGGATGCTGATGTTGCGGGTCAGGTCGCCCCTGGCCACCGCTTCAGCGATATCCACGGCCTGGTTTAGCGGCGCCGTAACGCTGCGTACCAGCCATGTGCCGAGCGCTGCGCCGAATGCGAGGCCGCCGCACAGCATGCCGATGGCCAGCGCCATGAAGCTCTTGTAGCGCGCAACGCTGTCTTCGTACTCGCGTTTTGCCACGTCGAGCTGCAGCTGGATCAGCTCATTCATCGCCTTGCGCACGGGCAGGTAGCTCGTTTTCATCGCACCGGTAGCCAGCTGCTGCAGGGCCGCCGCATCGCCAGCCCTCAGCGCAGCTTCCGCCGGTTCGGTAAAGGCCGTGTCGAACTGCCGGATCGCAGCTTCCACCTGGGTGGAGAGCTCTTTTTCCCTGCCTGTGGCGAAGCTGGCCATGTAGGCGCTCCAGTATTTTGCCGTCTCTTCGCGTGCCGCCCGTACTTCGCCTGCGGCTTCAGAGAAGCTGGTGCTGCCCTGGATGATGGCGGAGGTGATGGTGAGCTGGTTGCGGTTGACGAGGCGGATCACCCGGTCAAGGTGGCCTACAGGCACCAGGCGGTCCTCGTAAACGGTTTCCAGTGACGCATTTTCTTCGCGCATGGCCAGTATGCCGCCGGCGCCGATCGCCGTCATCAGCATGGACAGGATGGACACAAGCAGGATAAGGCGCGCTTTGATGCTCAGGTTCTTCAGCATGGGAGACTCCACGGTATTCAAGAGTGTTCGATGTGAGCACTTTAAATTCGGGAGCCGCCCGCGTCACTTGTACCTTGGTGCAGTCTTTCAGAGAATGCGCAGCTGGCTGGCGATGGAAACCATCTCCGCTACCGAGCGCACTTTGAGTTTTTCCGTGATGGCGGCGCGGTGCGCCTTGATAGTACGTTCGCTGGTGCCGAGGCGGTCGGCGATCTGCTTGTTCAGCAGGCCGGTGATGACGAGGTCGAATACTTCCCGCTCGCGCGGGGACAGCAGCGCCACGCGCGCGGCCAGTTCCTGCTCGGCCGACCGTTCGCCGCTTTCGCGTACGAAGCGGGCCAGCGCGCGCTCGATGGCGGGCAGGAGCTGGGCCTGGTCCACGGGCTTGCACAGGAAATCCTCGGCGCCGGCCTTGATGGTGCGCACCGAGGCGGCAATCGAACCCTGGCCCGTGAGGAAGACGATGGGCAGCACGCTGCCGCGCGCCACCAGCTGTTCCTGCAGCTGCAGGCCGGACATGCCGGGCATGTCGATGTCGAGCAGGATGCAGCCACCTGGCTGCGCCGGCGCGGCCAGGAACTGCTCGGCCGAGTCGTAGCTGCACACCTCGTAGCCGGACAGGGCCAGCAGCCGCCCCAGCGCGTTGCGCAGGGAGGTGTCGTCGTCGATCAGGTGAACGGTAGTGCTCATGGCGTGGCGGCGCTGCTTTCTGGGTGGACGCGGGGCAGGGTGATGGTGACACAGGCGCCGCCCTGCGGCAAGTTGGCGGCGCTGATCGAGCCGCTATGCTCGCGCACCAGGGCCGCCGTGATGGCCAGGCCCAGGCCCGTACCATGCTGCTTGGTGGTGGTGAAGGAGCGGAATACCTGTGTAACATCGCAGTCGAAACCTGGACCGGCATCGATGACGGACATGGTCACCTGTTCCTCGCCGTCCGGGCACACTACAATGTCCACGAAGCGCGCGCCGGCCGGCAGCTCCGCCATTGCGTCCATGGCGTTGATCACCAGGTTGATCAGGGTCTGCTGCAGCTGCACGCGGTCGCCGCGCACCAGCATCGCATGCTCCGGAAGGTTCATGCGCAGCACCACGCCGCGGACGCGGGCTTCGGGCCGGATGAAGAGGACGCCCTTGCTCACCAGGCTGTTCAGGTCCAGCTCTTCATGCGTGGTTTCGCTGCGCTTCAGCAGGCCGCGCATGCCGCGTATCAGTTCACTGGCGCGCTGGTCGTCGCGTTCGATATCGGCCAGGATTTCGCGCAGCTGGTCCAGCCGGGGCGGCTCCATGTCCAGCACCAGCTGCGCCGCCTGCGTGTTGGACAGGATGGCGGCCAGCGGCTGGTTCAGTTCATGGGCAATGGCGCCGGAATACACCATGGCCGTGGCGTTGCGGTTCAGGTGGGCCAGTTCGGCGAGGCGCGAACGCGATTCGGCCACGGCCAGCGCGCGCCGCCGCCGTTCCACCAGCAGGGCCAGGACCAGGAAGGACAGGAAGGCGATCAGCGCGGCCGTGCCCGCGATCTGCCAGCGGTAGCGTTCCCACACGGTGGGCGCATAGTGCCAGACCTGGCTGCCGGGCGGCAGGCGTGCGCGGTCGATGTTCCAGCGCTGCAGCTCGCGCCAGTCGAAGGTGGGATTGAAGGCGATGGCGGTGCGCGGCATGGCCGTGATGTCCTGGCCGCGCAGCATGGCGGCCATCTGGCGCGCCGCGGCGCGGCTCTGCGGGTCGGGATCGATGGCCACACCGCCCAGCACGCCCATGCCGATGAAGATGGAATATTCAACGAAGATAGGGCGGCGCGCTTTCGCGACAATGGTGGAGAGCACGGCAAACGAGTCGTAGGCGCGGCCGGCTGCATCGCGGCTGAAGCCTACGCGGTAGATCACGGAGTCGTCGGGCGCGGCGGCGACGGCTTTCAGCACCTCTTCCAGCGGCTTGCCGCGCAGGTCGATGAATTCGAAGCGGCTGTCGAGGGCGGCCAGTTCCTTCGACATCTGCGGGCGGTAAAGGTCGGCGTCCGGGGCATTCCCGATCAGCAGTACGCGGCGCGTATCCGGCAGGATCTGGCGAATCAGCTCCATGGTCTGGCGCGCGTGGATGGTGAAGGTCTGGCCGCTGAAGTTCGGCGGCAGGGTGAGGGTGCGGACCACGGCGTCGTTCGCGTTCGAGAAGAAGGTGGGCAGCGCGTTCCAGGGCGCGGTTTCAGCAGCGAAGCGCAATGCGGGCGTGCCGGCGGTTACCACGGCATCGTGGCGGATACCCTTGTACTTGGTGTGCATTAGTGCCACCAGGCCCGCCCGGTATTCAGGTGACGGGAATCTGATGATATCGAGCGGTTCGACATCCACGATGGTCTGGTTGGGCAGTTCCAGGTCCAGCTGGTCCTTGAAGGCGGCGTAGGCAGCGCCGAAATACTGGTGGTTCAGGCCTTCGGTGCTCAGGTAAAGAATGCGCTTGGGCGCTTGCGCAAAGGCCGGCGCTGCCATGAGCATGGCCAATGCCAGGACGGCCGGAAAGCACTGCAGACGCCTCATCTTCACCCCGTTTGGATAAGCTTCGAACACTAGCACGCCGCCAGCATGCACTCACCTGTACCAAAGTACAAGTGCGGGGGCGCAACAACACTGGTAGCGTTGTGTTTTACGGGTTCCCGCAGGTACCATGACCACCATCCAAGACCTAGTTTCCGTCATTGATGACGATCCCCAGATCCGCCGCGCGCTGGCGCGCCTGCTGGATCTGTACGGCCTGCGGGCGGCCGAATTCGGGTCTGCCGAGGACTACCTGGCTGCGCCGGGCGGCACCGGCAGCTGCATGATCCTGGATGTGGATTTGCCCGGCATGTCGGGCATTGACCTGTACCGCCGCCTGCTGCAGGAAGGCCGGGCGCCTGCCTGCGTCTTCATCACCGGCAAGCCGGGCGCCGCCATCGAGGAAGCTGCCATGGCGCTCGGCTGCATTGCCTTCCTTCCCAAACCCTTCCAGGCCACCGAGCTGATTGCCAGCGTGCGGCAGGCGCTGGACGCGTCCTAGAACAAGGTGCCCTGGCGGCTGGTGAGCATGGTGAAGCTGTCGCCGACAAAGGGCAGGATGGCGTCGGCAATGGGCTGCAGCTGTTTGGCCAGATAATGTTCGTAGTCGATCGGTGAGCGCCGCGTTTCCAGCGGTTCCGGCCCGGTGGTCGTCATCAGGTAGCGTATCCAGCCGCCGCTCTGGTATTGCAGCGGGCGGCCCTGGCGTTCATTGAATTCATCGGCCAGGCGTGCTGCGCGCACATGGGGCGGCACATTGCGTTCGTAGTCGTCCAGCGTGCGGCGCAGGCGCTTGCGGTAGACCAGCAGCTCGTCCAACTCGCCGCGCAGCATGCGGATTGCGTAGTCGCGCACATAATCCTTGTATGGTTCCCCCTTGAATACGCGCCGGTACAGCTCCTGCTGGAACTCCTGGGCCAGCGGCGTCCAGTCGGTGCGCACGGTCTCCAGGCCCTTGAACACCATGTTCTCGGCGCCGTCCGCCGCCACCACCATGCCTGCATAGCGCTTCTTGCTGCCTTCTTCCGAACCGCGGATGGTGGGCATCAGGAAGCGGCGGTAATGGGTTTCGTACTGCAGCTCCAGCGCGCTGGCCAGTTCGTATTCTTCCCGCAGGTGCGCACGCCACCATTCGTTGACGCGGGCGACAAGACCGCGGCCGATGCGGTCGGCTTCTTCCGGTGCGTGCGGGCGCTTGAGCCAGACGAAGGTGGAGTCGGTGTCGCCGTAGATCACGGAATAGCCCTGTTCCTCGATCAGCTCGCGCGTACGGTGCATGATTTCGTGGCCGCGCATGGTGATCGAGGATGCCAGGCGGGGATCGAAGAAGCGGCAGCCGCTGGAACCGAGCACGCCGTAAAAGGCGTTCATGATGATCTTCAGCGCCTGCGACAGCGGCTTGTTCTGGTCGCGCTTTGCCGCCTCGCGCGCTTGCCATACCTGTTCCACGATGCCGGGCAGGCAGTGGCGCTCGCGCGAGAAGCGCGCGCCGCGGAAGCCGGGCACCGTGTCTTCGTCGGGGTTGCGCAGGCCCTCCACCAGTCCCACGGGGTCGATCAGGAAGGTGCGGATGATGGACGGGTAAAGGCTTTTGTAGTCCAGCACGAGCACCGAGTCGTAAAGGCCTGAGCGCGAATCCATCACGAAGCCGCCGGGGCTGTTCTCTCCCACGATATCGCCCAGGTTCGGCGCCACGAAGCCGCGCCGGTGCATCAGCGGCATATACAGGTGCTCGAAAGCAGCCACCGAGCCGCCGCTGCGGTCCGCCGCCAGGCCGGTTACGCTGGCGCGCTCCAGCAGGAAGTCCAGCAGCTGGGTTTTCTCGAAGATGCGCGTGACGAGTTCGCAGTCTTTCAGGTTGTAGCGCGCCAGCGCCGGCTTGTCCTCGGCGAACAGGCGGTCGATTTCCGCCATGCGGTCGTAGGGATTGTCGATGGACTTGCCTTCGCCGAGCAGGGTCTGGGACACCGATTCCAGGCTGAAGGAGGGGAAGCTCCAGGTGGCAGAGCGCAGGGCCTCGATGCCGTCGATGACCAGGCGGCCTGCGATGGCGGCGAAGAAGTGCTGCTGCCTGCCGCCGTGTTCGCGCCATTCCATGGTGCTGCCGTCGCGCCCGAAGCGCAGCGGCACCTTGTAGCGCTCGGAGTGGCGTTGCAGCATATGCAGGTCGAACTGCACCAGGTTCCAGCCGATGATGGCATCCGGATCGTGCTGCGCCAGCCAGTCGTTCAGGCGCTCCAGCATCTGCGGGCGCGATTCCACGTAGTCGAGCGCGAAGTCCACGCCGCTGCCGTCCGCGTTCTGTTCGCCCAGCATATACACCTGGCGCTGGCCGCAGCCTTCGATGGCGATGGAATACAGTTCGCCGTGCGAGGTGGTTTCGATATCGATGGAGGCCATGCGCAGGCGCGGGCGGTAGCTGTTGGCGGGCTTGAGCGGGCTGTCCGGCAGGGCCGGATCGAAGCTGACCGGCGCGGTGATGAAGCGCTCCATCAGGTAGCGTTCCGGCGGGCGCACGTCGGCCTCGTAGATATCCAGGCCATGCTGCTTGAACTTCTTCTCCAGCTTGAGCAGGTGGCGGTAGTTCCTGCAATAGAGGCCCAGCACGGGGCGGTGCTGGAAGTCGGTAAGTGCCAGTTCGCGCAGTTCCGCATTGCGCTCGCCCTGCAGCAGGGCTTCGGCCGCCGCGCGCTGTTCGGCGGGCACGAAGGCCACCGAAGGCTGCGCCATCTGGCGCACCTGGCGCGGGCCGGCGTCGGTCGCCAGCCAGAATTCAATCTCCGTGCCTTCACTGGTATCGCGCCAGTGCCGCGTCAGGAGAAATCCCTGTTCCTGTTGAGTCAAAGCCTGCCTCTGCATCCTTCAATACCGGCATAATACTCGACAGGAGGTGAACCATGGGGATACGGATCGTGAAGCTGGGCAGTCCGCGTGCGGCGGATGAGGGAGTGCGCATCGGCACAGTGCGGAGGCCGCCGCGCGGCGTGCCGAAAGAGGAGTTCTCAGCGCGGGATTATTACGACACCTGGCTGCCTAACCTGTCGCCCAGCCCGGAGCTGATGACGCAGGGCCGCACGGCGCAAACCGATGCCGAATGGCGCAAGTTCGTGCAGGGCTACCGCAAGGAGATGCAGCGGCCGGAGGCCAGCCATGTGCTGGACCTGCTCGCCACGCTGTCGCATGGCGCCAACTTCTCGGTCGGCTGCTATTGTGAAGAGGAAGCCCGCTGCCACCGCGGCATCCTGCGCGGGCTGCTGGCGGTGCGCGGAGCGGCGATACTGAATTAAATTTTAGTGCTGCTCGCGCTGCGTCTGGATCTGCGCCTGGAGCTGGGCCGGCGGCATATGGGTGTAGTCCTTATTCAGCTCGAACACGATGGCCTGCTGCAGCTGCTGGCTGAGCAGCTTGCGCAGCACGCCAAGGAACTCGGGCGATGCGCTCAGCACCAGATTCTTGAAACGCTGCTGGTTATAGGCCTGCTGCAATTCAGCGCAGACTTCGCGTGCGAAGATTTCCGTTTCATGCTGGGCCGGTGTTTTGGCCGGCTGGTAGGTGCTGCCGGGCAGGGCGCCGCCGGTATTATTGATGCTGCCCGAGGCAGCCTTGGGATCGACCGGCTGGTCGGTCTGGGTTTCCATGGCGCGCATGCGCACACGGTCGTCCACCATGTCCTTCACTTCCTGCAGGCGGCCGCCGTTGCCGGCTTCCGAAAAGATTCTGACGCGGCTGGCATTGGCGGTAATGATCCACGTGGTATCCATATTCCCTCCTTCTCGATCCTTGTCCGATGGAAGAAGTATACCCAGCCGGGAGAATCAGCGACGCGCGGAAGGAAGCCTTATCCCTGCTGAGCTGCTTTCCTTGACGCTGTCGAGGATGGACTGCAGCGTTACCTTGCCGAAATCCTTCAGCAGCCGCGCCTGCGCATCACTCAGCGATTGCGCCAGCTGCTGGTTCACGGCACGTTCCACCAGGCAGTTGTCATGGTCTTCGCCCCAGCCGACGGCGAAGATCGCCGGCTGTTCCAGCGCGTTGTAGACGTCGAGCAGGGTGATGCGGCTGAGCGGCTGCGCCAGCGTCCAGCCGCCGCCGTGGCCTTTCAGCGAGCTCACGTAGCCATGGTCGCGCAGGCCGGCCATGGTGCGGCGCACGACGACGGGATTGGTCTGCAGCACCTCGGCAATCGCTTCGGAGGTCATCGGGTCGCTGGTCTGCTGCATATGGATCAGCACATGCAGCATGCGGGAAAGGCGGTTATCGGCGCGCATTGGCACTCCTTCTGGCATGGTTTTGTCACATTATAAGTTGCGTGAGTTCGTTTGCGGGATTATCATGTAACTTCAAATGTATCTTGTGTTGGAGGAAGCATGTTCGATGTGATCATCATTGGCGGCAGTTTTGCCGGTGTGTCGGCGGCGCTGCAGCTGGGGAGGGCGCGCCGCAAGGTGCTGCTGGTGGACAGCGGGGCCACGCGCAACCGCTTTGCGCAGTCCGCGCATGGCTTCTTCGGCCACGACGGCAAGGCGCCGCAGCAGTTGCAGCAGGAAGGGCTGGCGCAGCTGGCGCAGTATCCGACCGTAACGATTGTGAATGCACTGGCGCTGGCGGCGGCGCCGCTTGACGGCGGCTTCCAGGTCACCATTGGCGACGGCCGTATCGAGCGCGCCGCGCGCCTGATTCTGGCCACCGGCATCCGCGACGAACTGCCATGCCTGCCCGGCCTGCGCGAACGCTGGGGCAGGTCGGTGGTGCACTGTCCCTATTGCCATGGCTATGAACTGGCGCCGGGACCGTTTGGCGTCCTGGCCAGCACGCCCGCTTCTGCCCACCAGGCCATGATGGTGCCGGACTGGGGGCCGGCCACCTACTTCACACAGGGCGAGTTCGAGCCGGACGAAGCGCAGCTGGCCCAGTTCGCGGCGCGCGGCGTGCAGGTCGAGCGTTCGCCGGTGGTGGAGCTGCTGGGCGCCGTACCGGCGCTGGAGGGCGTGCGGCTGGCGGATGGCCGCGTGGTTTCGCTGGCGGGGCTGTTCATTGCGCCGCAGCTGCGCATGACAACGCCCATTGTGCGCCAGCTTGGCTGCGCAATGGAAGAAGGCCCGCTGGGCGCGGTCATCAAGGTGGATGAAATGAAGCAGACCTCGGTGCCCGGCGTGTTCGCGGCAGGCGATGCGGCCACGCTGTTCGGCAATGCGGTGTTTGCGGCGGCGGCAGGCGCCATGGCGGGTGTGGCGGCGCACCGCTCACTGGTGTTTGGCCTCTGATAAGAGGAGGGAGGCGCCGGGCCGGCCAAGGGGGAGGGGGAAGCCGGTCCGGCAGTCCGGACTTGCGTCCGGACAGGTACTACAGGGAACTTAGAACTTGTACTTCAGGTTGACGTAGTACTGGCGGCCTGACACATCCAGCTTCTGCTGCTCTTCTTCGCTGTAACGGTACTGGGCGCGCTTGGTGTTCGTCAGGTTGGTGGCATCCAGCGACAGCACCAGGTTCTTCTGGATGTTGTAGCTCACGTTGAATGCCAGCGTTGCCACGCCCTTTGCATAGGTCGGAGCGGTCGGCATCAGCACGCCGTTGATCGTCGTGTTGCCCTGGCTGTTAGCCGTTGGCGACGGAGCGGTCGAGCTGTTCACGTACTTGCCGCGGTAGTTCCACACCAGGCGGGCGCTCAGCGTGTCGTTCTCGAAGTAGCCGCCGAGGTTACCGGCCCACTCGGAAGCGCCGACCATCGGGCGGCCATCGTCAACCTTGGTCTTGGCGCGGCTGACGTTGCTGGTCATGCCGAAGCTGCCCCACAGCGGCTGCTCGTATGCCACTTCGATGCCGTTGATTTTGGCGCCCTGCTGGCCGGTGGTCGCGACCTTGTAGACACGGGCCTGGTCGTTGGTCGGGTCAGACAGCACTACCGTCTCGGTGCCTTGTACCGTGCCGGTTTTCACGTAGCCGTCGATCTTCGAGTGGAAGACATTGACTGCGATCAGGGAGCGCGGTGCGAAGTACCAGGACCAGGACAGGTCCAGGTTATCCGAGGTCATTGGGCGCAGGCTCGGATTCGGGCCGTTCACCACGCAGCCGTCAGGCGTGCAGGTCGGCGAGGTGTAGCCGGCGCCGATGATGTTGTAGTTCTGGCGGCCGATGGTGCGTGAGGCGCCGAAACGGGCCAGCATGTCCGGCGTGATCTCGTAACGCACGTTCAGGCTTGGCAGCACGTTGTTGTAGCCGCGGTTGGCCGGCGTTTTGTAGTAGATGGCGCCAGCGGCCGGGTTGAACGGCACGCCGTCCAGGTAGCTGCTGCCGTCGCCCGCCGTCGTGATGGCGCCCGGGTAGGCCGCGCAGGGCACTGCCGGCTTGCCGGGTTCCGTCTTCAGGCACTTGCCGGCCGGGACCGGAGTAACGATATCGGCGTCGATCTGGGTGCGCACCACGCGCACGCCGAAGTTGCCGGACCATTTTTCGTGATCGTAGTTCTGCATCACGTAGAAAGCCGACTGGCGTTCACGCATTTCGATCTCGTTCACCACGCGGCGTTCGAACTCCGGCGTGGTCGATTTGGTGACCTTCGCAATGTATTCTTTCAGCGCGTTGTAGTCGCTGAAGAAGCCGGTGTTGTCGAAGTTGCCGCCCAGGTCGCTGCCGAAGTCGCCCGGATAGGTGCCGTAGGCGATTTGCTCGTTCGGGTTCAGTGCAGTGCGGAATGCGGGCGCGAAGCGGTCCGATTTACGCTTGTGGTCCGAGAAGCGCAGGCCGCTTTCCAGGGTGGTGAAGATGCCCCGGTCAATGTGGTACTCCACGTCCACCTGGCCGCTTGCCTCGCGGTCGGCGGTGCGGATGCCAGAGGCAGCGCGGCCGACCAGCGCATAGCCGCTGCCGTCGGCATTCAGGCCTGGCTTGTTCTCGCCCGCATTTATGTACTTCACGTAGGGCGCGTCCTCAACGCCATTCAGGCTGTAGGCAATTCCGGTGCCATAACGGGCGTAAGTCGTGCCCTGGTCCAGCGCCGTGGTGCCCACGCCGCGCGTCATCGACAGCAAGGTCTTCACTTTCAGGTCGCTGTTGACGCGGTAGCTGGCGTCCAGGTCGAGGAAGGAGCTCATGGCGGAGGCGCCGTTGCGGTAGAAGCCTTCCGAGTTGCCGATGTACTGGGGCTTGGTGCCGTCCGGGTACACGATCTCTGCGCTCTTCAGCACTTTGAGCTGATGGCCATAGACCGTGGTTTCGTTGACGATGACCGGGTTGCGGATATAGGCAAATACCTGCTTGCCATCAGCGCCGATGGCATTCGGGGACGAAGCGGCGACGGCGCCCAGCGACTCGTTCTTGCCCAGCAGCATGCTGTACATTGCGCTCGACGTCAGGCGGCCGTGGTTATTGGCCTTCATCTTCGAATAGAAGCCGGTCAGCGTCACATCAAGGTCCTGGTTCGGCTTGTACTGCATGGAGAACATGCCGCCCTTGCGGTCACGCACGCCTTCCACGAATTCCGAGCTCATCGAGCCCGGCATGCGCACGCCGTTCAGGTCTGCTGCCTTGAGGCCGGTGCCCGCCAGCGATGCATCGGTGATGCCCTTCATGGTGCTGGTGTTGATCACGTCCCAGCCGCTCGACGCGCCATAGGCGAAGCGGGATACGGAGTCGCGGCGGTTGTAGCGCTTCTCGGCGAAGCCCTGCAGGATCACGCCGAAGGTGTTGGCATCGTTCTTCCAGTTGATGCTGGCGGCGGTGTCCGGGGCGCCCTTGCCGGGCAGGTCGGCATAGGAGAAGCCGCCCGAGATCTGGCCGCTCAGTTTTTCCTTTTGCGCCAGCGGCTTGCGGGTGGTGACGTTGATGGTGCCGGCCAGGCCGCCGTCCATCAGGTTGGCCTGCGAGGTCTTGTACACCAGCGCCTGGTTGAGCACGGAGGATGGCATCAGGGACAGGCTGGTGGAGCGGCTCGACGAGCCCTGGTCCGCCACGTACCAGTCGCCGCCGGAGACGGTATGGCCGTTGAAGATAATGAGGGACATGTCCGGGTTGGTGCCGCGCAGCGAAACCTTTTCGGCCTCGTCGTAATCGGTACGCACCGCGACGCCCGGCAGGCGCTGCAGCGAGTCGGCCAGGTTCTTGTCGGGCATTTTGCCGACGTCTTCGGCCGTAACGACCTCAACGTTGGCCGAGTTATTGCGCTTGACGTTCAGCGATTTGGCCATGGAAGCGCGGATACCCGTCACCTCCACCACCTGCGTTGCGCCGTCCGCCGGCGCGGCCTGCTGGGCCAGGGCGTTCTGGGCTGCCAGCGTCATCAACGCCAGCGAGACCGCTGCGGCCAGCGGCTTCTTCTCGTACATGCTCATTTGCTCTCCACGGTGTTATTTTCCAAGACCGATCTAATACCGGTTGAAAAAGTATTGGCGAGAAACTCACGGCTGCATAATGACTAATATTTGCGTCCTCATAACTGACCGGAATAGGAAACCAAAAGTTATGGGATGATAAAAAAGAATCATTCGCGGATTGCGCGGAAACGCGCTAGCGTAAGTATTTCCCCTCTATGAGAGAGCTCTGCAATGCGCCTGCTGCCTGTCCTGTTTTCTGTCCTGATTGCCGGCTGCGCGAGCGTGCCGCCGCCCAAGCCCGAGCCGCTCACCATGGAGCAGATCCTGCAGAAGCCGCTATACCAGATGACGCCGCAGGAAGCAGGCCGGTATATAAACCACATGCAGACCACTGAGCCGGACCTGCGCAAGCGCATCGCGGCCATCGGGCGCAAGAACATCGGCCAGCCTTATGTGCTGAACCTGCTGGGTGAATTCCCCTTCCAGATCCACGACGATCTGCCCATGTTCAGCCTGACGCACAGCGATTGTGTTGTATTTTCGGAACATACTTATGCAATGGCGCTGTCGCGCAACTGGGAAGAATTTTTCTGGATGCTGCAGCGAATCCGCTACAAAGACGGCGTAATTGGCGTGGCGACGCGCAATCACTACACGGAACAGGACTGGAATATCAGCAACCGCTGGCTGGTAACGGATATCAGCGCGCAGCTGGCCGGTGCCAACGTGGCGAGCTATCCGCTGACGGTGGACCGCAGCCGCTTCCTGCGCACGCGCCACCATACCGAAGCCAGCTTCCCGATCACGAAGAGCGACGAAGCCTATGTGCCGAAGGAGCATGTGAAGGAAGTGCTGGCGCAGCTGAACGACGGCGATTTCGTGAACGTGATCTCGACCCGCAACGGCGAATACTGGGCTTCGCACGTGGGCCTGGTGGTGACGGCGCCGGACGGCAGCCGCAACTTCCTGAACTCGGCCGCGCCGCAGGTGCGCGAAGAAACCTTCGACGCCTTCATGGCGCGGGTGGCCGCGCGTGAAGCGCAGCAGGCGGCGGAAGGGAAGCCGGTACAGAAACTGGCCGGCTTCAAGTTCCTGCGCCTGAACGACAATATCGTGGTGCCGCCCGCGCTGCCGCAGCCGCGTCCTTAACTTGCCACGCTTCCAACCTTGTAAAATGCGCTGTCATTCAAACAAGGGGGAAGCGTGGGAAAAGGGCGTATCGAGGCATTCAGCGATGGCGTGATCGCCATCATCATCACGATCATGGTGCTGGAACTGAAGGTGCCGCACGGGACCACGCTGGACGCACTGCTGCCGCTGGTGCCCGTGTTCATCAGCTATGTGCTCAGCTTCATCTACGTCGGTATCTACTGGAATAACCACCATCACCTTTTTCATGCAGCGCGCGAGGTATCCGGCGGCGTGCTGTGGGCCAACCTGCACCTGCTGTTCTGGCTTTCGCTGATTCCTTTCGTGACCGGATGGATGGGCGAGAACCACTTTGCCACGCTGCCGGTGTGCGCTTACGGCGTCAACCTGTTCATGTGCGCGGTGGCTTTCCACCTGCTGGTGCGCTCGCTGGTCAAGCACCGCCACGGCAACGAGGCGCTGGCCGAGGCGATTGGACGTGACCGCAAGGGATGGATGTCGCTGGGCCTGTATGCGGTTGGCGTAGCGCTGTCCATCGTGCACCCATGGGCGGGCTTCGCCATGTACGTTATCGTGGCGCTGGTCTGGTTGATTCCCGACCGCCGCATCGAGCGCAAGACCATGTAATGAAAAAGATCTTATATGGGCTCGTTCTGGGGCTGTTCTTCATATGCGCGACGGCCAAATCGCGCGAACCCCTCGATGTATCGATGATCCAACTTATTGCCAACCCACAGCAATATGATGGCAAGCCAATCCGGCTTATCGCGTTCTTGAACCTTGAGTTTGAGGGCAACGCACTTTATCTGCATCGCGAGGACTTCGAGAAGTCCCTGTCGTCCAATGCGGTGTGGCTCTCTTTGGAGGAGTGCCAGATTCGTGCATCACGAAAGCTTAGTGGCGGATACGTTTTGGTCGAAGGCGTTTTCAATGCGAAAGACCGGGGGCACTTCGGTATGTTTTCCGGTGCGATCGAAAAGGTGGCCCGGATAGAAAGCAGGGAGCGCCGGAAAAAGTAGCGACGGTGCGGTCCGATAATGTCGACGGGAGAAGTCATGACAGTCAAGCGTATGGACAATGTTGGCATCGTGGTTGAAGACCTGGATGCTTCGATTGAATTCTTCACGGAACTCGGTCTCGAACTTGAGGGACGGGCGCCGATTGAAGGCGAGTGGGCCGATGGCGTGACGGGCTTGCGCGGCCAGCGCGTCGAGATTGCGATGATGCGCACTCCGGACGGCCATAGCCGCCTGGAGTTGTCGCGTTTCCTTGCACCTGCGGTTGTCGCCGATCACCGCACCGCGCCCGTGAACTCCCTGGGCTACCTGCGCGTTATGTTCACCGTGGAAGATATCGACGATACGCTGGCCCGTCTCCGCAAGCGCGGCGCGCAGCTCGTTGGTGAGGTGGTGCAGTATGCGAACGTCTATCGGCTCTGCTATATCCGTGGCCCGGAAGGTATCCTCATCGGGCTCGCCGAAGAGCTCAGCTCATGACAAGGAACAGCAGCTTTCGGTCTCAAGCTGCAGGCGCCGGCTCAGTTGGAGTTAACTTTACATACTGAACATTAAGAGTCTTGACGTCTTCGTACCGAAGCACGAAAGAATCCCCATCAACGTCGTAGAACCGCTCGTCGCTGGCATCAGCGTCGTGGGAACCAGCATTCTTATCAGCACTCAGCGGGCGCCTTGCCACACCCTGCAAGATCAAGCGGTCAAGCTTGCCGTCTGAATCGAAGAAAAAGCCATCCAATACCCCGACATAGAGAACAGCATCTTTCGCCACCTCTACGATTGCGGAGATCATGATGAGATCAGGCTTATCCTCATCCGAAAAATCGGCGCCGGTCAGCAGGTAGTACCATGGCGCATCGTGAAACCGGAATATCGGACTAAAGCGGGCGGTCGCCCGGTCCCACCTGTGTTTCGCAATTTGAGAACGCAAAACGACGGGGACTACGAGTGCAGCGAGGAACAGGCTGCCGAAGTAGCTCGCTATCCACCCGAAGTCGCGGCTTACCGCTGATATGGCTTCAGTCTGGCTGTTGGGTGTCGACGACAGCAACTTCAAAGGGACTGCGGGCTCGAAGCGCTGAGAGAACAAGACAAAGGCGAAGAACAACCACAGAAGATGCGCAAATAGCGCCCACAATATTGCGTCAGCAGCGACGCGGCCGAATGGAGAGAAGTCGAGCGAGGTCCGTTCTGCCAGCTTAAAGCGAGCGCGAAAAATAAACCCGGGGAACAATAACAAAAAAGCGGCCAGTGCGGGGAGGGCGATATTCATTCACGATGGAACTATGCCGTTTTTGCCTTGGGCACAAATACCGCTGTGACGGAACCTCCACGCTCACGTTGGATGCTGATACGGCCGTTTGCCCGCTGCTGTGCCCCAGCAGAACCGGGACGGTTGGTGACCAAGCGCCGAAGCTGATCCCTCGTCTTGGGGTCGGCGAGCAATTCTGAAGCAAGCTGGGTTTTGAGTGCTTTCATACGCTTACTATGCCAGAAGGCAGCGATATGCGCAGCAAAGCGTGATGGACCCGGTCAGCTCCAGGCCCAGGAGCTGGTGGCCAGTTCGGGCGGCAGTGGACCGGCTTTGGCCGGGCTGCGGCGGGTTGATTCCTGCGCGACGAAGGGGCGCATCAGGTAGTGGCGCACGATCGCGCAGCCGCCGATGGCGATGGCGTTGAGGCCGAAGTGCGGGGTGCGGATGGCCGGGGCGGGCAGCAGGGTGGCGCTGGCGTAATCGTCCAGCACGCGGCGCGCAGGCTCGATCAGGCGTTCGCCAAGCCGCAGTGCGGCGCCGCCGAGCACGATGCACATGGGGTCGAAGGCGACCCACAGGTTATTGAGCAGCACACCCAGGTGGCGGCCCGCTGCTTCCACCGCTTTGGCCGCAACGGCCTCGCCGGCGGCGGACTGCTCAAACAGGCGGTCGGCCTGCGCCGGGCTCACGCCGGCCTTGCCATACACTTCATCCACCAGGGCCTGCAGGCCGATCAGCGCATCGGCACAGCCGCGCCGGCCGCAGGAGCAGGGCGGTCCGCCCTGTTGCAGGATGGTGTGGCCCACCTCGCCGGCGAAGCCGAACTGGCCGGTCATCAGGCGGCCGTTGACGATGATGCCCGCGCCTACGCCATAGCCCAGGCTCAGGTAGATCAGCGGATCGGCGCCGGACTGGCCGGCAAATTCGAGTTCGGCCAATGCCGCCACGTTTGCTTCGTTCTGGATGAAGAGCGGCAGGCCCGCCAGCGGCGTGCCGTCGAATTGGGCGCGCAGTTGGCTGCCGACGTCTACATTGCGCCAGCCCAGGTGGGGCGCGTAGTGCAGCACACCGGTGGCGTCGTCCACCACGCCGTGCAGGCCGACGCCGGTGCCCAGCATGGTGCGGCCGGCCAGTGCGCCGCCCGCGCGGCTCAGGTCCACCAGCACGTCGCCCACGGCGGCGATGCACGCCGTGGCGTCGGCGCCGTCCTGATAGGGCAGCACGCGTTCTTCCAGTACTTCACCCAGCAGGTTGGTGGCGACAATGCGCGCCGTGTCGATGCCCAGGTCGGCGCCCAGCAGGGCCAGGCGGCTGCCGTCCAGCTGCAGCGGGGTAGCGCGGCGGCCCAGCGCGCCGGTGGCGCGCAACTCCGTCTCGGTGAGCCAGCCTTCGTCCAGCAGCTCGCGCACCAGCAGGCTGACGGTGGATTTGGTCAGGCCCACTGTTTCGGCCAGCGCCGCGCGCGACAGGCCCGGCTCGCTGCACAGCTGGCGCACCAATGCCATGCGGTTGATTTGCTTGAGCAGCTGCTGGTCGCCAGCGACGATCATGGGGGTCTTTCCACCGGAATTAGGGTATGCGCGATCATACACGAAGCCATTCTGGTGCGTCTGATCACCATTTTGACTCTTTCTCGCAACAGTGCACGAAGGCGGTGCAACAGAAGTTTGTTCGATCGATTGACGAATAGGGGAAATATCTTTTATTCTGAGCTTGCCTTATGAATTTGTCATTTGGTTGCACTAATTCGTATCAGCTTCCAGGCGGCGCACCATGCCGTTGCGGAAGTGCAGTATCTCGGCGTTACCGCGCCGCAGCCGTCCTAGCAATGCTCCAGCAATAAACAGCAATTCTGTGTTGTGCCTCCGCCCACTTCAGTAAGCGGATCAGTCCAGATATAACAAGGAGACAATGTGTCACATCTATCTATGAAAACCTTTTCACGACGTCCGATGGTACGGCCGAAGCTGATCAGCCTGGCCGTGGCCAGCGCTTGCGCAAGCTTCGTTCCGGCCCATGCGCAGGACGCGGCGATGACGGCGGCAGGGGAAGAACCAGCCAAAGTGGTGGTGACGGGTATCCGCGCCAGTATGCAGTCGACGCTGAACCTGAAACGCAACTCGGACGGTATCGTCGACGGCATCGTGGCCGACGATATCGGTAAGTTCCCCGACACCAACCTGGCCGAATCGATCCAGCGCATTTCCGGTGTGTCGATCGACCGTACCAACGGCGAGGGCGCCAAGGTCACCGTGCGCGGTGTGGGTCCCGACCTGAACATGATCCTGCTGAACGGCCGCCAGATGCCGACTTCGGGGCACGGCGATTTCAACGGCCGCGCCTTCGACTTCGCCAACCTGGCATCGGACGCCATTTCGCAGATCCAGGTGTACAAGAGCAGCCGTGCCGATACGCCGCCAGGCGGCATCGGCGCTACCGTCAACATCATGACGGGCCGGCCGTTCGACAATCCGGGCCTGCATTCGAGCGTTGGCGTGAAGGCCGTGTATGACACCTCGAACAACCACCTGCCAGGCGAAGACAAGGCTTCCAGCTCGGTGACGCCGGAAGTTTCCGGTATCTACAGCAATACCTTCGGCGACGGCAAGTTCGGTATCTCGATCAGCGCCAGCCACCAGCGCCGCAACCTGGGCGTGAATACGGCCAGCATCACCAACGGCTGGCGCGGCCCGTTCCGCGCGGACGAAAACAACTGGGGCAGCATTCCGCAGGCAGGCCAGCCGGGTTACAGCGACATCACCAACCGTCCGAGCGGCACCGACATCTATGCGGTGCCGCAGAACATCTCCTACTACATGCGCGGCTCGCAGCGCCAGCGTACCAACGGCCAGCTGACCTTGCAGTTCAAGCCGAGCAAGGAGCTGATCACCACGCTGGACTACACCTACTCCGAGAACAAGATCCAGACCAAGTCGCATGAACTGAGCGCCTGGTTCAATATGGGTCCGTCGGTGAGCTCCTGGACCAAGGGTCCGGTGGCTTCGCCGATCTTCTACCAGGAGAACGTGACGGCGCAGGATATCGCCATCAACGGCGGCGACTATGCCACCAAATCGGCCAACAACTCGGTTGGCTTCAACACCGTGTGGAAGCCTAGCCCGGCGCTGAAAATGACCTTCGACGCCCATCATTCGACTGCTGAATCGAAGTCGGACAGCCCGTTCGGTACCGTCAACAACCTGGCCACCGTGAGCTTCAGCCGCGGCAACACGCGCGTCAACTTCGAGCATGAGATGCCGGTGCTGAGCATCCAGGGCGCGGACTTCATCAATGCGCCGATGCAGGTGTCCGGCTCCTGGTTCCAGGACGGTATCCAGAAGATGGAGATCGACCAGGTGCAGGTGGGCGCCAGCTGGAAGGCGATGGAACGTTCGAACCTGAACTTCGGCCTGTCGCTGACCAATGTGAAGAACCGCTCGGTCTACCAGCAGGTGCAGAGCGATACCTGGGGCGGCGCTTCCAAGGCGTCGGACTATCCGCAATCGCTGTTCCACGCGGACGACCTGCGCAAGTACTTCGGCAAGATGGACGGCGTGGACGATCCGGCCCTGTTCAACCAGATCCACATCTTCAACTTCGCGGCAATGCGCCAGGTGGCTTCGGATGCGACGGGCAAGCCGGCCCTGTACATGCCCAGCCTGGCGAATCCGGAATACGACCGCCGCACCAAGGAGAAATCCAAGTCGGCGTATGTGCAGCTGACCACGGAATGGGAAACCGCGATACCGATGCACACCGGTATCGGCCTGCGTTTCGAGAAGACCGATGTGCTGTCCACAGCATTGGCTGCAACCCCGACGGAAGTCCGCTGGGTATCGCAGAACGAGCTGCCGGTGACATTCGGCGCACCGGCGTTTTCCTCGCTGCCGGGTTCCTACACGCACGTGCTGCCGAGTATCGACTGGGATGCCGACCTGCGCCCGGACTTCAAGGTCCGTGCCAGCTACGGCGAAACCATCGGCCGTCCGCGCTATGACCAGATCCAGGGCGGCCGCACCGTCGGCCCAACCGCTACCGTCAATGGCGACACGGCTTCCGTCGGCAATCCGGACCTGAAACCGGTCAAGTCCAAGAACCTGGACCTGTCGGCAGAATGGTATTACAACCAGCGCAGTGTGGTGTCGCTCGGCCTGTTCCACAAAAAACTGAGCAACTTCGCAGGGCAGTCGGTTAACAGCATCCAGGAAGCCGGACTGCATACCCCGGTGGGCGGCAAGTACTGGAATGCGGCGCTGGCCAATGGCTGTATCGTCACCGACACGGCTTGCATCCGTAACTACATCTTCAAGAACTTCAATGGCCAGCCTGGCGTGGTGCGCGGGCCGGACAATGAAAAAGGCGAGATCACCGGTGTGATTACGGGCCAGTCCTTCGACCCGCTGATCAACTTCCAGACCACCAGCTATGTCAATGCGAAGTCCGACAAGCTGCACGGCGCGGAACTGAACTGGCAGCATATGTTCGGCGATAGCGGTTTCGGCCTGAATGCCAACTATACCTGGGTGAAGTCCGGCCTGAACTTCAACAACACCAGCACCGCGAACCAGTTCGCGCTGGTCGGCCTGGGCAACTCGGCCAACCTGGTGGGTATCTTCGAGAACGACAAGTGGAGTATTCGCGCGGCGTACAACTGGCGCGACAAGTTCCTGTCCGATACCACCGACCTGGCCGGCCCCAATCCCCAGTATGTTGAGGCTTACGGGCAGCTGGACTTGAGCATCGGCTATGCCTGGGACAAGAACCTGAGTTTCCAGCTGGAGGCGATTAACCTCACCGACCAGTTGAAGCGGGTTCACGGGCGTACCGAGCAGATGGTGCTCAGCATCGCCCAGGGCGGTCCCCGCTACATGCTGTCGGCACGCTACAAGTTCTGACCCTCTCCGTGTCCGGGGAGGCAGGGGGTGCCGACCCGGCACTTTGGCAGGCCGCGCCGGTCGGCGGCCTGCTTTTTTGACGCTGGAATCAGCAATGCAAGCACTGCAACACATCGTCATTGCCGGCGGCGGTTCGGCCGGCTGGCTGACGGCCGGCGTCATTGCGGCCGAACATCCGCTGCTGCGCGTTACGCTGCTCGAATCGCCCGATGTGGCGCCGATTGGCGTGGGCGAGGGCACTTGGCCCAGCATGCGCGAAACGCTGGCCCGCATCGGCGTATCCGAAACGGATTTTGTGCGCGAATGCGACGCCTCATTCAAACAGGGCTCGCGTTTTAACCGATGGGTCGACGGCAGCGCCGGCGACCATTATTTCCATCCTTTTGTTCTGCCGCAGGGCTATGGCGAGGCCAATCTGGCCGCGCGCTGGCGGCAGGTGCGGCCGGAACAGCCCTTTGCCCAGCTGGTGAGCTTCCAGCCGGAGCTATGCCTGCACGGCCGCGCACCCAAGCAGGCCACCACACCCGAATACGCAGCCGTTTCCAACTACGGCTACCACCTGGACGCGGGCAAGTTCGGCGCCTTCCTGCGCCGGCACTGCACCGACCATCTCGGCGTGCGCCATATCAGCGACCACATCACGGCTGTCACGTCCCATGACAATGGCGACATCGCGGCGCTGCAGACGCGCAACCATGGCGCCATCGAGGCCGGCCTGTTCATCGACTGCACCGGCTCGCACTCGCTGCTGCTGGGCCAGCACTACGGCGTACCGCTGCTGCCGCAAAAGCACATCCTGTTCAACGACAGCGCGATGGCGCTGCAGCTGGCTTATCCGGAAGAGCACAGCCCGATCGCCTCCTGCACGCTGTCTACCGCGCAGGCGCATGGCTGGATCTGGGATATCGGCCTGCCCACCCGGCGCGGCATCGGCTATGTGTATTCCAGCGCCCATGGCAGCGATGCACAGGCCGAGCAGGCGCTGCACGCCTATGCGCGCGCCACGGGCGGTCCGCAGGACTTGCCCAGCCCGCGCAAGCTGAGCTTCCAGCCCGGCTACCGCGAGCACTTCTGGCACCGCAACTGCGTGGCGGTGGGCCAGGCAGCGGGCTTCCTGGAGCCGCTGGAGGCATCGGCACTGGCCATGGTGGAGCTGTCGGCAGCCACGCTGGCCGACACGCTGCCTGCGCACCGCGCCACCATGGACGCCGTGGCCGAACGCTTCAACGAGGCCTTCCGCTATCGCTGGGAGCGCGTGGTGGACTTCCTCAAGCTGCACTATGTGCTGAGCCGCCGCAACGACGGCGGCTACTGGCAGGACAACCGCGCCGCCGCCACCATTCCGCCGCGTCTGCAGGAATTGCTGGCGCTGTGGCGTCACCAGCCGCCGTCGCGCCATGATTTCCCGCGCATCGAAGAAGTGTTCCCGTCGGCCAGCTACCAGTACATCCTGTACGGCATGGGCTTCGAGACCGATTACGGCGACGGCCGCCGCCGTTCCGACCGGCCCGCGCTGGCCGACGCCAGCTTCGCCGAGGCGCAGGAACTGACGCGGAAAATGCTCGCGGGCTTGCCAGCCAACCGCGATCTGATCGAACATATCAAACACCGTGGCCTGGCGCGGCGCTGACGCTGCCCGGCTTCCCTCAACCTGATTCGGGCCCCACATGACCAATATCGTAATGCTCAATAACGTCGACCACCAGGCGCTGCGTGTGGTGACCACGCGCGCCGCGCGCTATGGCGACAATGTGATGACCTGCGCCACCTATCCGGCCGAGTTCCGCGACATTCAGGCCCATTACCCGATCGTGTTCCACAAGCTGGCCGACGGCAGCTACGAGCCGGTGGCGCTGCTCGGCTTCCAGGAAGGCGAAAACCTGTTTCTCGGTCCGCAGGGCTGGGAAGTGAACTATGTGCCGCTGGCCATTGAGCGCCTGCCTTTCCTGATCGGCCGCAACGGCGAAGAGCTGAACATTCACATTGACCTCGATAACCCGCGCCTGAGCCGCGAGGAGGGCGAGGCGCTGTTCCTGGCCTATGGCGGCGTCACGCCTTACCTGGAGCGCGTTACCTCGATGCTCAAGTCCATCCATGAAGGCCTGCAGGATGTGCCGGACTTCATCGCGGCGCTGCGCGAGCACGACCTGCTGGAATCCTTCGTGGCCGATATCGAGCTGGAAGACGGATCGCAGAACCGCCTGTACGGCTTCCATACCATCAACGAGGACAAGCTGTACAAGCTGCCCGGCGCCGCGCTGGAAAGCCTGAACCGCGAAGGCCACCTGCTGTCGATCTATATGGTGCTGGCTTCGATGTCGAACTTCCGCGATCTCATCGAACGCAAGCAGCGCGCGGTCAACGCCAATGCCTGAACCCATCCGCCAACTGGCCGGCCTCGCGCCCGGCGACCTGGATGAAGCGCTGCTCACGTCCACCGCGCCGCTGGTGCTGCGCGGCCTGGCCGCGCGCTGGCCATTGGTGAAAGCCGGCCTGGCGTCGCAGCGCTGCGCCAGCGATTACCTGCGCCGCTATTACCGCGGCGATCAGGTGATTGCGCTGCTGGGGCGGCCGGAGATAGGCGGGCGCTTCTTTTACAACGAAGACCTGAGCGGTTTCAATTTCGATTCCGTGCGCACCAGCCTCGCCAGCGTGCTGGATGAACTGGATGCGCGCCGCGCCGATGCGCAGCCGCCCGCGATCTATGTCGGCTCGACCGAGATCGACACCTGCCTTCCCGGCCTGCGCGGCGAGAATGACCTGGGCCTGGAGGCGCGGCAGCCCTATGTGAGCATCTGGCTGGGCAACCGCACGCGCATCGCGCCGCATTACGACCTGCCGGACAATATTGCCGTGGTGGCGGCGGGGCGCCGCCGCTTTACGCTGTTTCCGCCGAACCAGCTCGACAACCTGTATATCGGCCCGCTCGATTTCACGCCGGCCGGGCAGCCCATCAGCATGGTCGACCTGCATAAGCCGGACCTGCAGCGCTTCCCGCGCTTTGCCGAGGCGCAGAAGCATGCGCTGACGGCGGAACTGGGACCGGGCGACGCCATCTTCATTCCCAGCATGTGGTGGCACCATGTGGAGGCGCTCGATCCCTTCAACATCCTCGTCAACTACTGGTGGCGCCAGTCGCCGCCCTACATGGACACGCCGACCAATGCGCTGATGCTCGCGCTGCTGACCGTGCGCGACCTGCCGCCCGCGCAGCGTGCCGCCTGGCGCGACATCTTCCTGCACTACGTATTCGACGCCGACGGCAGCGAGGCTGCGCACATGCCGCCCGCCGCGCGCCGGGTGCTGGCGCCGCTGGACGACACCATGGCGCGCACCCTGCGTAGCCAGATTATCAACCGCATCAACCGCTAAGGAAATGCCCATGCAAGCAAACCAGGCCCCGGTACGCCGCGTTGTCATCGCCGGCGGTGGCACAGCCGGCTGGATGGCCGCCGCAGCCCTGTCGAAAACGATGGGCAGGATTCTCGATATCACGCTGGTGGAATCCGAGGAGATCGGCACCGTGGGTGTGGGCGAAGCCACCATCCCCAGCATGCTCACCTTCCACAAGCTGCTGGAGCTGAATGAGGCGGAATTCATGGCCGCCACCAATGCCACCTTCAAGCTTGGCATCAGCTTCGAGAACTGGCGCAATGTCGGCGAGCACTACATCCATTCCTTCGGCACCACCGGCACCGACCACTGGACTGCGGGCTTCCAGCACTTCTGGCTCAAGGGCCGGGCGCGCAAGCTGGCATCGGACTATGGCGACTACTGCCGCGAGCTGAAGGCGGCGCAGCTGGACCGCTTCGCCCATCTGCCGGATGAAGGCATGAACTACGCCTACCACCTCGATGCGGGCCGCTATGCGCGCTATCTGCGCAAGTTCAGCGAGGCGTTCGGCGTAAAGCGGATAGAGGGCAAGATCGTGGACGTGGCCGCCGCTTCGGGCAACGTCAGTGCGCTCACGCTGGATAGCGGCGCGCGCATCGAGGGCGATCTGTTCATCGACTGTTCCGGCTTCCGCAGCCTGCTGCTGGGGCAAACGCTGGGTGTGGAATACGAGGACTGGTCGCACTGGCTGTTCTGCGACAGTGCGCTGGCGGTGCAGACGGAATCCACCGGCGCGGTGCCGCCCTATACGCGCGCCATTGCGCACCACAGCGGCTGGCAGTGGCGCATTCCGCTGCAGAACCGCGTGGGCAATGGGCTGGTGTATTCCAGCCGCTATATGGACGACGAGGAGGCGCAGCGCACGCTGATGTCCAACCTGGCGGGCGAACCGCTGATGCAGCCGCGCCCCATCCGCTTCAACCCGGGACAGCGGCGCCAGAGCTGGCGCGGCAACTGCGTGGCCATCGGCCTCTCAAGCGGCTTCCTGGAGCCGATCGAATCGACCAGCATCCACCTGATCCAGCGCAACCTGATCCGCCTGCTGCAGATGTTCCCCAGCCAGGGCATCTGCCAGACCGACATCGACGAATACAACCAGCAGGCCTCGCAGGAGATCGCGCATATCCGCGACTTCATCATCCTGCACTACAACGTGACGAACCGCCGCGACAGCCAGTTCTGGCGCGATGCCAGCGCGCTGGAGCTGCCTGCCTCGCTGCGCCACCGCATCCAGCACTTCCGCGAAACGGCGCGTGTGTTCCGCGTGCCGAACGAGCTGTTTGTCGAAAACTCGTGGATCCAGGTGATGCTGGGGCAGGGCATCGTGCCCGAGCGCTACCACCAGATCGCGGACCTGATGGGCGACGCCGAACTGCGCCACTTCCTCGACAGCATCCGCCACGGCGTGGAATCGCTGGCCCGCCAGCTGCCGGACCATAAGGACTACATCAGCCGTTACTGCCGCGCAGCATGAAGCTGGTACGGAGCTGAAGCGGCTTGCTGCGGCCGCCGTCTTTCAGCACCACTTCGGCGACCCACCTGCCTTCCGGGTCGCCGGCATCGCCGGCGAAGACGACGACTGGTGCGGACAGGTAGAGGTGATGCTGGTTTTGCACCTTGCCGTCAAAGCACTGCATGTCCGGCTGGTCGAGTACTGGCGTGCCGGACGGCGAGAGGATCTTCAGGCCGCATGTCACGCTGGCCTTGCCTGCCGCGTCAGGCTTCGGGTTGGACACGAAGATCAGGAAGAACACCTTCTTCCCGTAGGGGACGGTTTCGGCCTTCGTGAAATGCGGCGTGGATTCCGGCGGCGTATTCCATTTCTGCTGCCAGTCTTCATCGGTGGTGGCGACAAGCGAGCCGCCGAAGCCGTCCACGGATTTCATCGATTCCGTTTCCGCTATCGGCTTCCCGCTGCGGTCTTTCCAGCCGCCCGTTTGAGCATGCGCTGCTGCCTGGATAAGCAAAGCCATAAGCAAGGGAACCAGTTTAGCCTGGCGCATTTTTCCACTCCATTTTCTGCAATTCGATATCGGGATTGCTGTCGAGCGGGTAGCGTTCGGGCAGCCAGCGGAAACCCTGGCGCTGGTAGAACGCTGTGGCGCGCGTGTTTGCGGGGGCGACGGCAAGGGTCACGCGGTGGTGGCCGGCGATGCTGGCGCTGCGCTTGATGGCATCGACCAGGCGCGCCGCAGCGGACGTGCCACGGTGCGAGGGTTGGACCCACATGCCGATCAATTCATATTCGCCGCCAGCCCCTGCGTGGCCGCCGGCCATGCCCACCGCCTGCGCGCCATCGAAGGCGAGCATGTATTCGGCGCGGCGGCAGGCGGCGCGCTCGCGCCATTCGGCTTCGGTCCAGGCGGCAGCGGTGGCCAGTGTCAGGCCAAAGGCATCGGGGGCATCGCGCAGGGCGGCGAGGCGGACCGCTTTCAGCGCGGCCCAGTCTTCTTCGGTGGTGCGGCGGATGGTCAGCATGCTGCGAGTGTAGCAGATGCCTTTCTTACGCTGAGCGGCTGGCGATCCAGAGGAAGACCAGCTGCGCCAGCGGCAGCAGGATGCACCAGAAACCGAACCACATATAGCCGAAGGCGCCCGCCGTGCAGCCAAGGGCAAAGGCGGCCAGCGGCCACAGGAACTTGATGCAGCGGGCGCGCGTTTCGGCGTCCGCATGGCCAAGCAGGATATCGGTGGAATCGAGCGCGAACTGGGTCACGTTCCCCGTCATCATGGAGGTGGGGGCGAGCTGCGGCAGCAGCAGCTTGCTGGCGGCGCTGTGCGCACCCATGGCGGCGGTGCCGAGCAGGCCTGCCGCCGTCGCCATGCCGCTCACACTGTCGCCCAGTGGCGTGGCGAGCACGCCGCATACCATGAAGCCCGCCATCAGCACTGCTTCCAGCGCCAGCGCGAGGCGCAGTGCGCCTCCCTCGGGCAGCCGGGTTTTGAGAATGGCGATCCGCAGCAGTACGATGCCCGCGATGAAGGCAGGGAAGGCAAGGAACTTGAGCAGCACAGGCGCGCGCGAAAAATCGGACAGGGTGGCGCCAATCAGTACGAAGTTGCCGGTGACATGGGCCGTGAACAGGCCGAACAGGGCAATGAAGCCTACGGTATCGATGAAGCCTGCGATGAAGGCGAGGTTGCCGCCGAAGAGTTGGGGCCGGGGTGCTGGCGGCATGCTGGAACGTTCCTGTATGGTCGAAAAGCCGATGTTAACGCCCCCGGCGCCGCACAGCTACCCCACAAATGGGGGAGCGTGGGCCGTGCTCTTGCGCAGCACCTGGGCTACGGTTTGCAGCAGCAGGGCGGGTGTGACGGGCTTGACGAGATAGTCGGTGAAGCCGTTTTCCAGCGCGCGGCTGCGGTCTTCGCGGCGCGCGAAAGCGGAGAGGGCGATGGCGGGCGTGGCGCGTACGCTGCCTTCCAGCGCGCGCACGCGGCGAATCAGCTCGAAGCCGTCCATATCGGGCATGCCGATATCGGAGATCAGCAGCTGCGGCTCGCGCTGGCGCAGCAGTTCCAGCGCCTCCAGCGGCCTGTGGGCCGTGATAACGCCGGCGCCGGTCTGGGCCAGGATCTCGCGCACCAGTTCCAGCGAGTCGATCTCGTCATCCAGCACGAGGATGGTAATGCCCGCCAGGTTCGCCACCTGCATGGCTTCCGGCCGCGCTTCGTGCGGCATGCCGCGGTTCACGTTCCAGTCCGGCAGCCGGGCCTGTTCCGGCAGCGTGAGGCTGAAGGTGGTGCCGCGCCCTTCGCCGGCGCTGTCCACGGCGATGGTGCCGGCCTGCAGTTCCACCAGTTGGCGCGCAATCGCCAGCCCGAGGCCAAGGCCGCCGTGGCGGCGCGTGGTGGAAGCATCGGCCTGGCGGAAACGTTCGAACACATGGGGCAGGAAGTCGGCCTTGATGCCGATGCCCGTATCGCGTACCACGATGCGCACGCCGCTGCGTTCCGCGTGCTGCAGCTGCACGGCGACCGTGCCGCCCGGCTCCGTAAACTTGACGGCGTTCGACAGCAGGTTCCACATCACCTGCTGCATGCGGCTGGCGTCGCACAGCACCGGACCGGCGCGCGTATCGAGCTGGATATCGAGGTGGATGCGCTTGGCCATGGCCGCCGGGCGCACGGTCTCGATGGCGGCGCCGATAAAGTCGCCCGGCCAGCAGGGCTTCATGGTCAGGCGCACCTTGCCGGAGATGATCTTGCTCATGTCGAGCAGGTCGTCGATCAGCTGCGCCTGCGCGCGCGCATTGCGCTCGATGGTGAGCACGGCCTTGCGCAGCGTTTCGCGGTCCTGGCCGGACTGGTGCAGCAGCAGCTGCGACCAGCCCAGGATGGCGTTCAGCGGCGTGCGCAGTTCATGCGATACCGTGGCCAGGAATTCATCCTTCAGGTGGCTCAGGCGCTCCGCTTCCACACGCGCTTCCAGCTCGTGCAGGTACTGCGCGCGGCGTTCTTCGGCTGTGGCAATGGACGCTTCCAGCACCCGGCCGCGCGCCTCCAGGCGGGCGTCGTAGACGGAGACCAGCAGCGCCACGGTCAGCACGGCGACCGTGGCTACCGTCACCAGGATGGCCAGGCTGTGCTGGCTCACGCCCGCTGTCGCCGCGAGGCAAACGCTGCCCTCCGCAAAATTGGCTGCCGCCATGCCGGTGTAATGCATGCCGACGATGGCAAAGCCCATCAGCACGGCGGCTGCAGCCTGCGCCAGCGCTGCATGCGGCGCAGTCTCGCGCAGGCGGTAGCCGATCCAGATGGCGCCCGCCGAAGCGGCAATGGCGATCAGGATGGAGGCGGCGAACAGCAGCGGATCGTACTGGATGGCGGGCGACATCTGCATGGCCGCCATGCCGGTGTAATGCATGGTGGCGATGCCCACGCCCATCAGCACCGAGGCGGACGCGAAGCGCTTCAGCTCCAGCCGGGGGCTCTGCATCTGCTGCAGGGCGAGGCCGGAGACAATAATGGGGAGCAGTAGCGACAGCAGGGTAATCGGCAGGTCATAGCCCAGCGGGATGGGCAGGCGGAAGGCCAGCATGCCGATGAAGTGCATGGCCCAGATGCCGCTGCCCATGGCGGCGGCGCCGCCAATCATCCATGCATAAGAGGAAACGCCGTGCGACTGCTTGACGCGGCCGGCAAGGCTGAGCGCCGTGTAGGAAGCGAAGATCGCGACCGCGATCGAGATGAGAACCAGCGCGGGTTCGTAGCGCCCAGTAAGCATAAGCGACGGTGTGCCTGTCATATCGTTGTCAGGCCAGACGGCGGATCCCCCGCAGGGGACCCGCGGCTTGCATCAGCTCTTCTGGTTCAGTACCGAATGGTGGCGTGCATAAACAAAATATACCACCAGACCGATCAGCAGCCAGATACCGAAGGCAATCCAGGTCAGCCAGTGCAGGTAAGTCATCAGTACGATGCAGAAGATGACCGCCAGCGCCGGGATCACGGGCACGCCCGGGCAACGGAAGGCGCGCGGCAGGTCCGGACGCTTCTTGCGCAGGATAACCACGGCCACGGAGACCAGGGTGAAGGCCGCCAGGGTGCCGATATTGATCAGTTCCGTCAGCACGTTCAGCGGCACCAGCGCGGCAATCAGGCCGAAGGCGATGCCGACCACCCAGGTGGCGAAGAAGGGCGTGCCGTATTTCGGGTGCACGGTGGACAGTTTCTTCGGCAGCAGGCCGTCGCGCGACATGGCGAAGATGATGCGGGTCTGGCCATAGGTCATCACCAGGATCACGGTGGTCATGCCCAGGATGGCGCCCAGGTCGACGAAGCCCGCCACCCAGTTCTCGCCCGCATACTGCAGGGCCAGCGACACAGGGTGGTCAACGCCGAGGAATTTCTGGAACGGCACGATGCCGGTCATGATGCCCGACACCAGCACATACAGCACGGTGCAGGCGGCCAGCGAGCCGATAATGCCGATCGGCAGGTCGCGCTCGGGGCGTTTCACTTCTTCCGCCGCCGAGGTCACGGCGTCGAAGCCGATGAAGGCGAAGAACACCAGCGCTGCGGCGCTCATCATGCCGGTCACGCCGAAGGGCATGAAAGGCTGCCAGTTAGCGGGCTGCACATGGCGCGCGCCGACGACGATGAACAGCAGCACCACGCCGACCTTGATCGCCACCATGATGTTGTTGACGCGCGCCGATTCACGCACGCCCCAGGACAGCATGGCCGTCAGCACCAGCATGATGATCAGGGCTGGCAGGTTGAAATACGTGGTCACGCCCGGCACGGCGCCCGGCGCGGCCGTCAGCACGGTGGGCAGCGACAGGCCGAAACCGGAGATCAGCGACTGGAAGTAGCCGGACCAGCCCACCGACACGGCGGAGGTGGCGAGGCCGTACTCCAGCATCAGGTCCCAGCCGATCATCCAGGCTACCAGCTCGCCGAGGGTGGCATAGCTATAGGTATAGATGGAACCGGCCACCGGAACGCTGGAGGCGAATTCGGCGTAGCACAGGGCGGCAAAGCCGCAGGCGCAGGCCGCAACGATAAAGGAAATGGTCAGGGCAGGACCGGCAGTCAGGGCGCCGGTGCCGGTCAGTACGAAGATGCCGGTGCCGACGATGGCGCCGATACCCATCAGGATCAGGTCGAAGGGGCCGAGGACCTTTTTGAGGCCTCCGGGTGCGCGTCCTGCTGCCAGCATGTCATCCAGGTTTTTTGTTCTGAAAATACTCACTATGTCTCCATTTGGTCCAGGGATAACGAGCCCTGGAAATGGCTGCATTTATGATGAGCATCGCCATGGGCTGCCGAATACTAGCACAGCCCGATGGCAGATAGATCAGGAATTGGCCTTAACGCTTTGTATCGTAAAGTTGCGGGCCGCACGCAGCCATTCTGTGAACCAATATAACAACGCTGTTGCCGGAAATGCCATACCGGCCAGCAGCGCGGCCTGCCAGCCGAAGCGGGCGAAGACCCAGCCGCCGAGCGCGGAGCCCAGCGCGCCGCCGGCGAAGAACAGGGCGAAATACAGGCCGTTGAGGCGGCTGCGCACTTCGGCGCCGAGGCCGAAGATGGCGCGCTGGCCCAGTACCAGGTTGGCCGCCACCCCCATGTCCAGGATGATGGAGGCCAGCACCAGCACGGCGAGGGCAAGGCCGCGCGAGCCCGGCGCCAGCAGCGGCAGCGCGAAACCGAGCACGCCGAGCAGCAGGGCGGCTGCCGTGGCCGCCAGCGTGTGGCCACGGTCGGCCAGCTTGCCCGCGATGGGAGAGGCTACGGCGCCTGCCATGCCCACCAGCGCGAAGATGGCAATGCCGGTCTGGGACAGGGCGAACTGCGGGCCTGCCAGCATCAGCGGCGTTACGGTCCAGAACAGGCTGAAAGCGCCGAACAGGCCCGCATGGTAGGCCGCACGGCGGCGCAGCAGCGGGGTGGCGGCGAACAGATGCCACAGCGAGGCAATCAGCTTCGGATAAGGCAGGGCCGAACTGGGCACGCGCTGCGGCAGGGCCTTGCGCAGCACGAGCGCCAATAGCAGGGTCAGAAAGGCTGCGCCGCCGAACACCACATGCCAGCTGCTGGCATCGGCAATGAGGCTGGCGGCCGGACGGGCCAGCATAATCCCCAGCAGCAGGCCGCTTACCACCTTGCCCACTGTGTGGCCGCGCGTGGATTCATGCGACAGGTGGGCCGCGAACGGCACAAGCACCTGCGCCACCACCGAACCGAGGCCGATGGCCAGCGCGGCGGCGAGGAACTGCCAGGCGCTGGTGGCGAAGGCGGCGGCGCCCAGGGCCAGCGCGGTGAGCAGCAGGCCGCCGGTGACGAGGCGGCGGTTTTCCAGCAGGTCGCCCAGCGGCACCACGAACAGCAGGCCAAGCGTGTAGCCGATCTGCGTGAGGGTGACGACCAGCCCTGCGGCTTGTTCGGAAAGGCCGGTGGCCGCCGCGATGGGGCCGGCCAGCGTTTGCGCGTAATACAGGTTGGCGACGATCAGCCCTGCCGCCACCGCCAGCAGCAGCACCATGCCGGGTGAGATATCGTTTTTCATGATGTTTTTCCTCGAATGAGTGGGATGGAGGCCATTCTAGGAAAAAGCGATATAAAGATAATCAGTGCATAATTCGCCTACACTTTTCATTTAATGTGAACAATCATGGATAAAGTGAAGGCCATGCAGACCTTCGTGCGCATCGTGGAAGCCAACAGCTTCACCAAGGCGGCCGAAACGCTGAACCTGCCGCGCGCCGCGCTTACGGCCACGCTGAAGAATCTTGAGGCGTATCTCGGCGTCCGGCTGCTGCAGCGCACTACGCGCCGACTGTCGCTCACGCCGGACGGCGCCCAGTACTACCAGCAATGCCTGGATATCCTGGCCGCCATCGATACGGCGGAGCTGTCCTTCCGCGGGCCGGATGCGCGCAAGCCGAAAGGACGGCTGCGGTTGGATCTGCCGGGCGCGCTGGGGCGCAATGTGATCCTGCCGCGCATCGGCGAATTCCGCGCTGCGTATCCCGAGGTGGAGCTCACCATCAGCGTCAGCGACAAGCTGGTGGACTTGACGCAGGAAGGTATCGACTGCGCGGTGCGTGTAGGGGCGCTGCAGGATTCGGCGCTGGTGGGGCGCCAGCTCGGCACCATGCGCTTCATGATCTGTGCCGCGCCTTCCTATATCGCGCAGCATGGCCTGCCGCGCGAGGCGGCCGACCTGGCAGGCCATAGCGGCGTGGTGCATTTCTCGGGCCGCACCGGCCGCGCCTTTGACTGGGAACTGGAAACGCCGCGCGGCAGCATCAAGGTGGCGGTGAACGGCCCGGTGGCCGTCAATGACGCGGATGCGAACCTGTGCTGCGCGCTGCAGGGGCTCGGGCTGGCGCAGCTGGGCCGCTACCAGGCCCGTCCCTGGCTGGAAGGCGGGCAGCTGCGCGAGGTGCTGCCCGGAGTAACGCCGACCAGCATGCCGATCTCGCTGCTGTATCCGCAGGGACGCATGGCGGCGCCGCGCCTGAGCGCTTTTGCAGAATGGCTGGCGGCGCTGTTCGCCGCCGACGAGGATTTGCGCCTGTAGCGGAAGTCAGTGCAGCAGGCGGTTGCGCTTGTAATCGAAATAGCGGCTGGGTTGATGTTGACGGTGAGCAAGTTCAGCCCGGTCCAGGCGCGCCTGCACCAGGCGGTGCCATGCGTCAGCCCAGCGCAGGGCTACCGAGGTTTCCTCCGGCGAGCTGGCAGCGAGCGTGCGCTCGACGGCGGCTTTCTGGCGTTGCAATGCGTAGGAAACTTGTGCGAATTCATTCATCGGTCAGACTCGGCTCAGTGTTTGAGGGACCCGCTTGCCCTCAGGAAGTTCCATTTTCTCCGATCTGCCCATCTTTATATGTGCGCCAGTTCACGTAGGACAGAGATTACATGGCGCTATGTTCCTGTACTACATAACGGAAACCAGTATTCCGATACTGCTGTGCAAGCCGACGCAATAAAGTAACGCTAACAAAAGAACAATTCATTGCCAAGGTGAACAGCATGTACAAAACCGAATTCGAAACCGCCAAGCCTTCCGTCCCAGCTTCCATGCTGCGCACGCCACGCCCTGCGTCGCCTGCCGTCAGCATCATCGGCGCCCAGCAGAACGACCTGCTGCGCGCACTGCCGCGCGAAGACCTGGAGCGCCTCTTCCTGGACCTGGAAATGGTGTCCCTGCCGGTGGGTAAATGCCTGTATAACCTGGGCGACAAGATCGAGTACACCTACTTCCCGACCAATGCCATCGTCTCGCTGCAGTATGTGACCGAGGAGGGCGCCACCACGGAAATCGCCATGGTGGGCCATGAGGGCGTGGTGGGCGTGACCATGTATCGCGGCGAGCGCGCCAGCAATACGGCCGTGGTGCAGTCGGCCGGTTACGGCTACCGCCTGCGCACCGAAACCCTGCGCGAAATGTTCAGCGAAGGCGGCGTGCTGGCGCACCAGCTGATGCGCTATACCAGTTCCCTGTTCGCGCAGCTGGCGCAAAATGTAGTCAGCAGCCGCCACGCCAGCATCGAGCAGCGCCTGTCGCGCTGGCTGCTGGAGCGCCTGGACCGCTCGCCAAGCACGGAATTGAAAGTGACCCAGGAACTGATCGCCAACCTGCTGGGCGTGCGCCGCGAAAGCATCACGGCTGCTGCGGGCAAGCTGCAGGCCGATGGCCTGATCCAGTGCCGCCGCGGCGTGGTGCAGGTGGTGGACCGCGCCGGCCTGGAACGCCTCGCAGGCGCCTGCTATTTCGCAGCCCGCGCCATCTTCCCGGACACGGTGCAAACCCACTAAGCCCGCGCCACGAATTCCCGTAACGCAGTATGTTTCGGGGATGGAAACTCAACATGATCCAGCCGAAGACGCCGCCGGGGAACCGGTGCGCGTCTCGCCGCGTTTGCTGTGGTTCATCGGCCTGCTGCTGGCCGTGCTGCTGGCGGGCGGCGGCTATGTTGTGACAGAACACATTATGACCAGCAAGGCCATCGAGCAGCTGGGCCGCTCGGTAGCGCATGGCGTGCCGCCCGCCGTTGCCACCCGCGCCCCGGCGGCCGCGCGCCCGGTGCCGCGGGTGGCGCCTCCTGCGCCGCAGCCGGCGGGCGAATGGATCGGCGGCGACGCCGACCTGGCCATGGAAACCAGCGGCAGCAGCAGGGCGACCGGCGCCGGAGAGAAGCCGGACAGCGCCTTGCGTGTGAGTGGCGGCGCCGAGCCGGTCGATGGCCAGGCTACCGCTGAACGGCAGGCCGCTTTCGACACGGCCGGCAGCAGCGGCGCGGCGGGCAACAGCGGCGCGGGTGCTGCCAGGGGCGGAGGCGCCCCGGCGCCGCGCGAAGAGGGCAGCCGCGGACGGCGTTCGCGTGTGCCTGGCTACGAAGTGGAACTGGAAAAACACTACAGCACGGTCTTTGCGCGCTGTCCGCACCCCGGTGTGCCGGGCGCCGTGGAATGCCGGCGCGCGGTCTGCGCGGGCGGCGCCCGCAAGTCGGCGGCCTGCCGCTACTACGCGGATGGGCGCGATTAGGGCGCCTGGTCGTCCAGCACGGCGATCAACTGGTCGCGCTGTTCTTCGATAAGGTCCTGGGCCGCGCTTTCGGCGATGCCGGAGGCCTCCAGCACGAAGGCCGTCAGCTGCAGGCCGGTCTCCAGCGTTTCGGGAATCACCTGGCTGGCGCCGGCATTCTTCAGCATCAGCGCATGCCTGGGATCGCGCGCCCGCGCAAACAGTGGCACGCCGGGACAGAGCTGGCGGATGCGGTGCGCCGCATGCAGGGCCGACGTGGGATCGTCCATGGTGAGCACGACGGCTGCCGCCTGGTGCGCGTTCACGCGCGCCAGCAGCTCCGGCATCGAAGCGTCGCCGGAATACACCGGCGCCCCCGATTTGCCGAGCGCCGCCACCAACTGGTAGTCCCGCTCCAGCGCCACAAAGCGTATATTCTGCGCCCCCAGCACCTTGCCCACCAGCTGGCCGACACGGCCGAAACCGGCAATCACCACGTGCCCGGCCAGGCCTTCGGGTGGCGCCGCATCGGCGCTGCCGCCCGCGCGCGCATCGCGCCACTGCGCGAATAGCTGTCCGGCCTTGGCGGCGGCGGGCGATACGAACATGCTGAGGCTGACCACCGTCACCATGAACTGGCTCACGGCCGATTCCAGCACCCCGGTGACCACTGCATAGCCGATGACAATGAAGGCGAACTCGCTGCCCTGGCCCAGCAGCAGGCCGCCTTCCACCGCGCGGCCCCAGCTCATGCGGCCGGCGCGCAGGATCAGCGTGACCACGGCGGCCTTGATGGCCAGCAGCCCGAACACCGAGAGCGGCAGCCAGAGCGGGTTGCGCGCAATCTCGCGCAGGTCCACCTGCATGCCGACCGACATGAAGAACAGTCCCATCAGCAGGCCCTTGAAGGGCTCGATGATCACTTCCACCTCGTAGCGGTATTCGGTATCGGCCAGCAGCAGTCCGGCCAGCATGGCGCCCAGCGCCATCGACAGTCCGGCCACCGCCGTGGTGCCCGCCACGCCCAGCGTCAGCAGCAGGGTCAGCGCGAGGAAGCTTTCCGGATGCCGGTGCGAGGCCAGGCGCGCATACAGGGGCCGCACCAGGCGGCGCCCGGTCAGGTAGAGCACGAGGATGGTACCTACCGCTTTCAGCATGGCGATGCCGACTGCCGCCAGGATGCCGCCCCCGCCGCCGCTGCTTGCCAGCAGCGGCATCAGGATCAGCAGCGGCACCACGGCCAGGTCCTGCAGCATGAGGATGGAGAAGCTGGCTTTGCCGAGCACTGTGCCCAGTTCGTGGCGGCTGATCAGCAGCTGCATCACGATGGCGGTGGAGGAGAGCGCCAGCGTAATGCCCAGCACGAGGGCGGTTTCGATGCGGTTGCCGAAGAACCAGGCAATGGCGCCCAGGGCTGCGGCGGTGAGGCCGATCTGCGCCAGGCCGGCCCCGAACACCCAGCGCCGCCAGGACCACAGGCGGGCCGGCGACAGCTCCAGGCCGATCATGAACATGAGGAAGAGAATGCCCAGCTCGCCGATCGCCGCCACGCTGTCGCGGCTGCCGATCGTTATTTCCGCCAGCCAGGGCCAGGAATCCGACCACAGCGCGAGCCCGTTCGGCCCCACGGCAAGGCCGGCCGCGAGAAAGCCCAGCACCTGGTTGATGCGAAAGCGCTGCAGCAAGGGCACGAGCACCCCGGCCATCAGCAGAAAGATCAGGATTTCCCGCAGATGGGGGACGGCGCTATGTGCTTCCATGTCCGAACGATAGCAGTGCGCTGCAGTTTCGACAAGTTTTGCCTTTGAATTATCGAAATTGGCATATTTGAGATATTTATTGATTTTGTGATTTTTGCTGATATAGTGAACGTATGAGCCCGCTAAACCTCCACCAGACCCAATTGCCTGCAGCCCGTGCTGCGGCGGGCGGTTCGCGGTGGATGCTGTGCCTGCTCGCCGCGGGCGGCGCGGCCCTCGCGCTGGCGCTGTATGGGCTTGGACAGCATGGCTGGGCGGTGTCGGCCGCGCTGCTGGCGCTGGGCGCCATGGTGCCGCAGGCGCTCTGGATGCAGCGCGAAGCGGCTCGCCAGATGGCCCGTGCCACTGCCGAATCGAAGGCCCGCTTCCTCAGTGTTATTTCGCACGAGCTGCGCACGCCGCTGAACGGCATCCTCGGCTTCTCCGAGCTGCTGGCCCAGGACGTGGCGCCGCATACCCATCAGGCGGAATTTGTGCATGCCATCCGCGAGTCCGGCAACTACCTGCTGAGCCAGATTAATGAAGTGGTGGAACTGAATTCCCTGGAGGCGGGCAGGGTGGCGCTGCAGCCGGGGAGCTTGAACCCGGTCACGCTGCTGGCGCAGCTGGAAGAGCGGCATCGGCGTGAGGCGGCGCGGCGCGACACCGTGCTGCACAGCCGGCCCGATCTTTCCCTGCCGCAGGCGCTGGCCTGCGATCCCGGCAAGCTGGAACGCGTGCTGGACCTGCTGCTGCGCTACGTCATCGCCACCGGCGCCCGTACCGAAATCAGCCTGGAAGCCTGGCAAACACCGGCGATGGTGCATTTTGCCGTGCGTTCCGGCGGCTTCGAGCTGGGCGATGCGGAGCAGGAAGCGCTGTTCGACAAGTTCGCTCACTTCGACGAATCGTCCACCCGCCATACGACGGGCTTCGGCCTCGGGCTGACCATCGCCTGGCGCCTGTCGCAGCTGATGGGAGGCAAGCTCAGTGTCAGTTCGGGCGCGGCCGGGACCACGCTCGAACTGGCCTTGCCGCGTCAGGCGTGACGCGCGTTCGCGTGCTTGCGCGACGAGAATAGCTTGGCCGCCACCACGGCGCCGGCCAGCCCGGCCACGATGGCAGTGGTGCTGCCGGAGAAGCCGACCGCCGTGTTCTTCGCAATCGAACCGGCTTTCGGCGCCACCAGCTGCATGCGGCGGCGGGTCATTTCGGCGCCCAGCTCATCGAGCTTGTCCTTGCCCAGCATGCGCTCGGCTTCCGGCAACAGCACGGTTTCCTCATCGGCCACGTGGTGCATGACGTCGCGCATCAGCTCATTCATCAGCTCGTCGTGGCGGCGCGTGGCGGGATCGGCGGCGCGCAGCTCGGCGATCACGCGCCGCATCTCGTTGTGCTCCGGCACGGACTTCTGGATGGTGGGTTCCTGGCCGTTCAGGTTGCGGATCACCGGATAGAACACTTCCTCTTCCAGCGTGGCGTGGATTTCCAGCGCGGTGCAGATGGTCTCGGCCAGCGCTTTCTTCACCTTCGGCCGCGAGGTGGCGGTGTACTGGTGGAAGGTAACCAGCACGTGCGAATGGTCGAAGCGGATCATGTCCGTGATCGACGGACTCAGTTTATTCAGGGAAAACATAGACGCTCTCCTATGGCTTTGGGCTAGTGAGAACATCTTAGCGGCTGTAACAGCCGCGCCGCGTAGGAAGGCGGCGCAAGCTGCTGTCAGCCGATTCCGCAGAACTCAGCCAGCTGCTCAGGCGTAGCGGGTGGCGGGACGGCGGTTCTGGGCGGCGGCGAACAGTTTGCCGCTCAGTTCTTCAAACTGCTGCCACAGCGCCGCGTCTTCCACCGAAGGGAGGGTTACGGTTTCGCCGAGGTCGAGGCCGGCCAGTGCGGCGTCCACACAGTCTTCGGCCGACATCACCGCTTCCTGGTTCAGGTTTTCCAGCGGCACGCCGGACAGTTCCCAGATATCGGTAGCCGTGGCCGAGGGCGCCACCAGCTGCACGCGCACCCTGGTGCCCGCCACTTCGTTCTGCAGGCCACGCGTGAAGTGGTTTACATAGCCCTTGGTGCCGCTGTAGATGGTGGCGCCGGGCAGGTGGGCGAAGCCGAGGATGGAGCCGATGTTGACCAGCGTGCCCGCGTTGCGTGCAATGAACTTCGGCAGCACGGCATAGGTAAGGCGCGCCACGCCGTTCACGTTCACATCGTTCATGGCGTCGAACTGCGCACGCGTGGTGCCGCCGATCGGAGCTACCGTGGATACGCCCGCATTGTTGACCAGCAGCGTGATGCTGTCATCCGCTTCCAGGCGGGCGGCCACGCTTTCGAGGTCGGCATGCTTACCCAGGTCGGCCGCGATGGTGCTGACGGTCACGCCGTACTCGGCCTAGATGCTGGCAGCAATGTCAGCCAGCCGGTCGCCGCGCCGGGCGATCAGGATCAGGTCATAGCCGCGCCGGGCCAGGCGGTCAGCATAAACGCGGCCGAGGCCGGCGGAGGCGCCTGTTACAACAGCAGTGCCCAGGGTCGATTTGCTCATGGTGTTCTCCTTTGAAAGTTTAAGCATGATGATTGTCATGCTTGGATGGCTGAAGCATGATGGATATAATGTTTGATGTCAATGACATTTTTTCGAAGGAGGCGATAGCAATGCGCTATCCACCAGCCGAGACAGCGGCCAAACACCAGAAAATTCTCGATGCGGCGGCGCGGCTGTTCCGCGAGCGCGGGTTCGGCGTCAGCGTGAGCGAGATCATGAAGGCCACCGGACTTACGCACGGGCCTTTCTACAATCACTTCGCCTCAAAGGAAGCGCTGATCGCCGAGTGCTTTGCGCATGCAGCCGGACAGAAGCTCGTGGAGCAGGCAGAAGCGAGCCGTACGCCGGAAGGCCGCGCGGCCTGGGCTGATGCCTATCTGAGCGCAGAACACCGCGACCAGCCGGGCGAAGGCTGCCTGCTGGCGGCGCTGGCAGGGGATGCGGCGCGCGAACCGGCCGTGCGGCCAGAACTCACGGCCTATTTGAAGGAAACGCTGAACAGGGGCGAGGCAGTGGCGCCGCGCGATGAGGTGCTGCGCAGGGCGGCGATGATGGTGGGGGCGGTGATACTGGCGCGCGCCGTGGAGGATGCCGAATTGTCGGCGGAATTATTGGCTGCGGCACGCAAGGGCGTGCCGCAGTAAGGAAGGATCAGTTACGGATTTCCAGCGCGCGGTTCAGGCTCAGTGCCGCCAGCGAACCGACTGCGCCGGACAGCAGGTAGAGGCTCACATAGGCCAGGCCGAAGTGGGCCGACAGGCCCAGCGCCACCAGCGGTGCGAAGGCCGCGCCCACCAGCCATGCCAGGTCCGAGGTCAGGGCCGCGCCGGTGTAACGGTACTTGGCCTGGAAGTTGGCCGTCACTGCGCCAGCCGCCTGGCCATACGACAGGCCGAGCAGGCAGAAGCCGAGAATGATGAACAGGTCCTGCCCCGTTTCGCCGCCTTCCATCAGCATCGGCACGAAGCCGCTGAAGATGGCGATCAGCGTAGCCAGCGTGCCCAGCGTGCGGCGGCGGCCGAAGCGATCGGCGATCAGGCCGGACAGCACGATGGCGCCCGCAGCGAGCGCGGCGCCCACCATTTCCAGCAGCAGGAAGTCTTCAATCGAACGCGTGGAATACAGCGTGATCCATGACAGCGGGAACACCGTCACCAGATGGAACAGCGCATAGCTGGCCAGCGCGGCCAACGCGCCGATGATGACGTTGCGGCCCTGGTTGCGCGACAGTTCGATCACATTGGTCGGCTCCAGCTCGCGCTCATCCAGCAGGCGCGAATACTCGGGTGTGGACACCAGGCGCAGGCGCGCAAACAGCGCTACCACGTTGATGGCGAAGGCCACGAAGAAGGGATAGCGCCAGCCCCAGTCGAGGAAGTCGAGGCCGGACAGCGCTTCCAGCATATAGGCGAACAGGCCGGCCGCCACGATGAAGCCCAGCGGGGCGCCCAGCTGGCCCAGCATCGCATACCAGCCACGCTTGTTCTCCGGCGCGTTCAGCGCCAGCAGCGAGGGCAGGCCGTCCCATGAGCCGCCCAGCGCCACGCCTTGCCCGATGCGCAGCAGCGCAAGCAAGACAATGGAAGCCGCACCCAGGTCGGAATAGGTGGGCAGGAAGGCCATGGCGACAGTGGAGCTGCCGAGCAGGAAGAGGGCAATCGTCAGCTTGGCTTCGCGCCCGAAGCGCTTCTGCACCGCCATCAGGGCAATTGTCCCGAAGGGGCGGGCGATGAACGCCAGTGCAAAAATGGCAAAGGACCACAGCGTGCCTTCCAGCCGGTCTTCAAAAGGGAAGAAGACAGAAGGGAACACCAGCACCGATGCTATGGCGTATACAAAGAAGTCGAAGTATTCGGAGGTACGCCCAATCACCACACCGACTGCAATTTCACCGGGGGCAATCTGGCCATCACGGGCATTCACGTTGCGTGCGCCCTGGCTCGTTGGACTTGGCTGATAATCGGCGTTCATTTCGCCGCCGTAGGTAGTCGTCGTGGCCATGTTTCTGTCTCTCTTAAATCTCTGATAAGTCGTTATTGCACGGGTCTCGCGGCTGGAGGAGGACATGTGGGACAAAGTGTCCAATTCCGGAAAGCTGCCCGTCCCAGTACAGTAGCATGATCTCCACACTCTGTAGCGCACTTACCGCATGAAATATATGAAACATTGCCGCGGACTGTTGCTTCTGCCCCTGTTGCTCCTGGCTGGATGTAATACAGTGGTGCTGAACCCGTCCGGCGACGTGGCCCGCCAGCAGGCCGATCTTGTCATCGTTGCCACGCTGCTGATGCTGCTGATCGTCGTCCCCGTCATCATCCTCACGCTGCTCTTCGCTTACCGTTATCGCAAAGGCAATACGCAAGCCAAGTACAACCCGGACTGGGACCACTCCACCAAGCTGGAACTGGTGATCTGGGGCGTGCCCCTGCTGCTGATTATCGTGCTGGGCGCGATTACCTGGATCAGCACCCACCTGCTGGACCCTTACCGTCCGCTGCAGCGCATCGACGAGAAGCGCACCATTGCCGCCGGCACCCAGCCGATGATCGTGGAAGTGGTGGCGCTGGACTGGAAGTGGCTGTTCATCTATCCGGAGCAGGGCATCGCGACCGTGAATGAGCTGGTGACGCCGATCGACCGCCCGCTCAAGTTCAAGATTTCGGCATCGACCGTGATGAACGCTTTCTATATTCCTTCGCTGGCCGGCATGATCTACGCGATGCCCGGCATGGAAACCCAGCTGAACGCGGTGATGAACAAGGTCGGCGTGTATGACGGCCTGTCCACCAACTACAGCGGCGCGGGCTTCTCGGGCATGCGCTTCAAGTACCACGGCGTGACGCAGGAAGATTTCGACGCCTATGTGGCGAAGACCAAGGCCGGCGGCGGCGCGCTGACCCGTGCAGCCTACCTGCAGCTGGAAAAGCCCAGCGAGCGCGAACCGGTGCGCCGCTATGCGGACGTGGACCACGACCTGTATGACGCCATCGTGAACCGCTGCGTCACCCCGGGCTCCGTCTGCATGAGCGAACAAATGCACCACGATATGCAGCGCGTGCAGATCGACGCTGCGGCCAAGGCGCAGCAGGCGAAGGCCGGCGAGACCAATATGGCCAAGCTGGAAGCCGAAGTGTGCGTGACCCCGGCCGAACAGGCCAAGGGCGCGGCGCAGCCAACCATTTCAATGAAGAAGTAATATGCACGAGCCTATCGAAACCTCCACGAGTCTGCTGTTCGGCCGCCTGGGCTGGAACGCGATTCCATTCCATGAGCCGATCCTGATCTACACCTTCGTCGCCGTGATGCTGGGCGGCCTGGCGGTGGTCGGTGCGATCACCAAGTTCAAGCTGTGGGGCACCCTGTGGCGTGACTGGGTGTGCTCCATCGACCACAAGAAGATCGGCATCATGTACATGATCCTCGGCCTGGTCATGCTGCTGCGCGGCTTCGCCGACGCGCTGATGATGCGCCTGCAGCAGTCGATCGCCTTCGGCGATTCGGCCGGCTTCCTGCCGCCGCACCACTACGACCAGATCTTTACCGCCCATGGCGTGATCATGATCTTCTTCGTGGCGATGCCGCTGGTAACGGGCTTCATGAACTACGTGGTGCCGCTGCAGATCGGCGCGCGCGACGTGGCTTTCCCCTTCCTGAACAACTTCTCGTTCTGGATGACGACCATGGGCGCCGTGCTGGTCATGGCCTCGCTGTTCGTGGGCGAATTCGCGCGCACCGGCTGGCTGGCGTACCCGCCGCTGTCCGGCATTCTCGCGAGTCCGGACGTGGGGGTGGACTACTACATCTGGTCATTGCAGATAGCGGGGGTAGGCACGCTGCTGTCAGGGATTAACCTGATCGTCACCATCGTCAAGATGCGCGCGCCGGGCATGGACCTGATGAAAATGCCGGTCTTCACCTGGACCGCACTGTGCACCAACATCCTGATCGTGGCCGCCTTCCCGGTGCTGACCGCCGTGCTGGGCATGCTCGGCCTGGACCGCCTGTTCCACACCAACTTCTTCACGAATGACCTGGGCGGCAACGCCATGATGTACGTGAACCTGATCTGGATCTGGGGCCACCCCGAGGTCTATATCCTGGTGCTGCCGGTGTTCGGCATCTTCTCGGAAGTGGTGTCCACCTTCTCCAGCAAGCGCCTGTTCGGCTACACCTCCATGGTGTATGCAACGATGGTGATCACCATCCTGTCCTACCTCGTGTGGCTGCACCACTTCTTCACGATGGGCTCGGGCGCGAGCGTGAACTCCTTCTTCGGCATCACCACGATGATCATCTCGATCCCGACCGGCGCCAAGATCTTCAACTGGCTGTTCACCATGTACCACGGCCGCATCCGCTACGAGCTGCCGATGATGTGGACCGTCGCCTTCATGGTGACCTTCGTGATCGGCGGCATGACCGGCGTGATGCTGGCCGTGCCTCCTGCGGACTTCGTGCTGCACAACAGCCTGTTCCTGATCGCCCACTTCCACAACGTGATTATCGGCGGCGTGCTGTTCGGCCTGTTCGCCGGCATCAACTACTGGTGGCCGAAGGCCTTCGGCTACAAGCTGAATGTCTTCTGGGGCAAGATCAGCTTCTGGTGCTGGGTGGTCGGCTTCTACCTCGCCTTCATGCCGCTGTACGTGATGGGCTTCATGGGCGTTACCCGCCGCATGAACCACTTCGAAGACCCGAACCTGTGGATCTGGCAGCAGATCGCCCTGGTGGGCGCGCTGACCGTGGCCTGCGGCATCGGCGCCATGCTGATGCAGTTCTACGTATCGGTGCGCGACCGCAAGAAGAACCTGGACGTGACGGGCGACCCATGGGGCGGCCGCACGCTGGAATGGTCCACGTCTTCGCCACCGCCGGACTACAACTTCGCCTTCACGCCGATGGTGCACGACAACGACACCTGGGCCGACATGAAGAAGAACGGCTACCAGCGTCCGCTGCGCGATTTCGTGGCCATCCACATGCCGAAGAATACCGGCGCGGGCTTCATCATCGCCGCCATCAGCGCGGTGCTGGGCTTCGCCATCATCTGGCATATGTGGCTGCTGACCGGCGTGGCCTTCGTGGCGATGATGGCTGCGATCATCATCCACACCTTCAACTACAAGCGCGACTACTACATTCCGGCGGACGAAGTGACCGCCGTGGAAGAGAAGCGTACCAAACTGCTGGAAGCCCATGCCTGAGATGACTGCTACTACTGACCTGAGCTCGCGCTACTACGTGCGCGAGCACCATCCGGAGAACGGCACGCTGCTGGGCTTCTGGATCTACCTGATGAGCGATTGCCTGATCTTCGCCTGTCTGTTCGCCACCTATGCGGTCCTGGGCCGCAACTTTGCCGGTGCGCCTTCGGGCGCCGAGCTGTTCGACCTGCCGCTGGTGGCCCTGAATACCGCCTTCCTGCTGCTGTCCTCGATCACCTACGGCTTCGGCATGCTGTCGGCCTACGCGAAGAAGCAGCGCGCAGCGATCGGCTGGCTGGTGCTCACCGGCCTGCTGGGCGCGGCCTTCCTGTTCCTGGAACTGTACGAGTTCTCGCACCTGATCCACGAAGGCTACGGCCCGCAGCGCAGCGGCTTCCTGACCGCCTTCTTCGCCCTGGTCGGCACCCACGGCCTGCACGTGACCTTCGGCATCGTGTGGCTGGTGACGCTGCTGTTCCAGGTCGGCAAACACGGCCTGACGCCGGAGAATATCCGCCGCCTGAGCTGCCTGTCGATGTTCTGGCACTTCCTGGACGTGGTCTGGATCGGCGTCTTCACCTTTGTATACCTGATGGGAGTCCTGCCATGAGCGCACACCACGACCACCATGATGACCACCACGGCGATGGCCACGACCACGGCAGCGTAAAAAGCTACATCATCGGCTTCGTCCTGTCCGTGATCCTGACGGCGATTCCGTTCTGGCTGGTGATGAACCGCACCATGGACAGCCAGACCACGGCCTTTGTGATCCTGGGCTTCGCTGCCGTGCAGATCGTTGTGCACATGATCTACTTCCTGCACATGAACGCGAAAGCGGAAGGCGGCTGGAATATGCTGGCCCTGATCTTTACTGTCGTGATCCTGGTGATTACGCTTTCGGGCTCGCTGTGGGTCATGTACCACATGAACAAGAACATGATGCCTGCACCGATGCCCGGATCGTCGCACCAGATGTCCGGCATGAACTGATGCCGGACGCGCTGAACGTGTCAGCAGCGCCTGCAGAACCGCGCCGTCCGCCCACCGCGGCGGCGCGGTTTTTCTTTGCAGGCCTCGCACTATTCCTGTTCTGCGTGTTCGCAGCGCTGGGCACCTGGCAGGTCAAGCGCCTGCAGTGGAAGCAGGCCCTGATCGCCCGCGTGGAAGCGCGCGTTGATGCGCCGGCTGTTCCCGTGCCGCCGCGCGCACGCTGGGCCGCGGTGAATGCCGCCTCCGACGAGTACCGCCATGTGTCGCTGCAGGGCAGCTTCCTGTATGCGCAGACCGCGCGCGTACAGGCCGTGACGGAGCTTGGCGCCGGTTTCTGGCTGGTGACGCCCATGTGCACGGCGGACGGCATCGTGTTCGTGAACCGCGGCTTTGTGCCGGTGGGCCCCGCGCCCGCAGCGGCGCCGCGCGCGGCGGCAGATGCCTGCGCGCACGCCGGGCCGCCGCTCACGCTGACAGGCCTGCTGCGCATGCCCGAACCGGGCGGCGGCTTCCTGCGCAAGAACGATCCCGCGAACGACCGCTGGTATTCGCGCGATGTGCAGGCGCTGGCGGCGGCACGTGGCCTGCAGGACGTGGCGCCGTTCTTCGTTGATGCGAAGGCTGGCCAGGAGCCTGCCGAAGCGCCGGGCAAGCCGGTTGGCGGCCTTACCGTAATATCATTCCATAATAACCATCTGGGCTATGCTCTGACCTGGTATGCACTGGCCGCGATGACGGCAGGCGCCTGGTTCTGGCTGCGACGAACGACAGGGAAAAGGAATGACGGGGATAATCGACCTGAGTGAGAAAATGAAGCAGCCCGCAAGCGGCCCGGCCGTGGTGCAGGAAGCCGCGGGGCACAAGAACATGATGCAGCTCATCGAGCTGCGCTGGATCGCCGTGATCGGGCAGGTCACGACGATTGCCACCGCCATCCTCGGCTTCGATATCCAGCTGCCGCTGGTGAACATGCTCGAAGTGCTGGCCTGCCTGATCGCCTTCAACATCGCCAGCCACCTGCGCTGGCATGAAAGCCGCACGGTCTCGAATGGCGAAATCTTCCTGGCCCTGCTGGTGGACGTGGGCAGCCTTACCGCCCAGCTCTACCTGAGCGGGGGCGCCAGCAATCCTTTTGCCTTCGTCTACCTGCTGCAGGTCATTCTCGGCGCGGTGCTGCTGAAATCGTGGTCCACCTGGGTCATCGTGCTGGTGACCTCGGGCTGTCTCGCGGGCCTGGCCTTCATCTCCAAGCCGCTGCCGCTGCCCATCGACTACGAGCGCGGCATCGGGAGCCTGTACGTACAGGGTGTGCTGATCTGCTTCATGCTGATCGCAGCGCTGCTGGTGATTTTCATCAGCCGCATTTCGCACAATGTGCGCACTGGCGATGCGGAACTGGCCACCATGCGCCAGCGCGCGGTGGAGGAGGAGCATGTGGTGCGCATGGGCCTCCTGGCTTCCGGCGCGGCGCATGAACTGGGCACGCCGCTGGCTACGCTGTCCGTCATTCTCGGCGACTGGCGGCGCATGAAGGAGTTCAAGGGCAACCCCGAGCTGCTGGAAGAGATCGGCGAGATGGAGGCCCAGCTGAAACGCTGCAAAACCATCGTCAGCGGCATCCTGCTGTCAGCGGGCGAGGCGCGCGGCGAATCGTCGGTAAAGACCACCATCAACACCTTCCTCGACGAGCTGGTGGACGAGTGGCGCGACAGCCGGCCCGTAAAGTCCTTCAGCTACGAGAACCGCATCCGCCAGGACAGCCCGGTGGTGTTCGATTCCGCCCTGAAGCAGATGATCTGCAATGTGCTGGATAATGCGCTGGAAGCATCGCCCGGCTGGCTGGGCATGGAGGCCACGCGCGATGATGGCAACGTGACGTTGCGCATTACGGACGCCGGTCCCGGCTTCCCGGAACCGATGCTGGAAGATTTCGGCAAGCCTTACCAGTCCAGCAAAGGCAAGCCGGGCGGCGGGCTTGGCCTGTTCCTGTCGGTGAACGTGGCGCGCAAGCTGGGCGGCGCCGTATCGGCGCGCAACCGCAATGAAGGCGGGGCGGAAGTAATGATTACACTGCCGCTGTCGGCAATCAAACTGGAAGAGGAGGGCGCATGAGCGAGGAGCGGGTACTGCTCATCATCGAGGACGATGAGGCCTTCGCGCGCACGCTGAGCCGTTCCTTCGAGCGGCGCGAGTACAAGGTGCTGCTGGCGTCCACGCTGGACGAAGCCACGGCGCTGCTGGCGCACAATCATCCCGGCTATGCCGTGGTGGACCTGAAGCTGAAGGGCAATGCTTCCGGCCTGGCCTGCGTGCAGATGCTGCACCAGCACGACCCGGACATGCTGATCGTGGTACTGACCGGCTACGCCAGCATCAATACGGCGGTGGAAGCGGTGAAGCTGGGCGCTGTGCAGTACCTGGCCAAGCCCTCGAACACGGACGATATCGAAGCGGCCTTCGGCCATGTGGCGGGCGCTTCGGAAGTGGAAGTTACCAACCGCACCACCTCCGTCAAAACGCTGGAGTGGGAGCATATCCACGCCGTGCTGGCCGAAACGGAGTTCAATATCTCCGAAGCCGCGCGCCGTCTTGGCATGCACCGCCGCACCCTGGCCCGCAAGCTGGAAAAACAACGGGTTAAATAGAAGACGGCTATGGACCCGATAGAAATTCCGTCAAGCAATATTTTTCACGATGGGGTAGAATCGACCCCGTAGCGCCTCATCCCGCGCTGCCGCCCATCTCCTGATGCCCAATCTTTGCATCGAGACATCAATGCAACATCAGGAAAACTCATGGCCGATACCTACGAAGCCGCGCGCATCGACGCGCTGCGCAAGCTGAATCTCCTCGACACACCTCCCAGCGAAGCATTCGACCGCATCACCCGCATGGCGGCGCGCCTGTTCAAGCTGCCGATTGCCGCGGTCTCGCTGACCGACACCGACCGCCAGTGGTTCAAGTCCCGCGTGGGAGTCGACCATTGGTCGATTCCGCGCATGAAGGCGCCGTGCGCCTCCGTGACGGGCAGCGCGCGCGTGCTGGTGCTGGCAGACCTTCAGGCCGATCCCGAATTCAGCAGCAGTCCGCTGGCGGCAAGCGGTGTGCGCTTCTATGCCGGCGCTCCGCTGACCACGCGTGACGGCCACTGCCTCGGCGCCATGTTCGTGCTGGGCACCGAGCCGCGCCAGATCACGCCGGAAGAAGAGGCAGGACTGGCCGATATGGCAGCCATGGTGATGGCGCAGATCGAGCTGCAGCACGCGGTGGGACGGCGCGATCCCGTCAGCGGCCTGCCGAACCGCACGCAGTTCTTCGAAGACCTGGCCGATATGGCAAATGAATTCGCGGCCGGCGAGCGCCGCTGCGCGGTGCTGGTCAACCTCGCCAGCGCCGAGCAGCTGGGCAATGCGTCGCGCGTGATGGGCGCTTCCTACCTGGACAGCATGGTGGGCGAAGCGGTGCGCGCCTTGCAGGCCTGCCTCGGCGCCGGTACCGCGCTCTATCACGTGGCGACCACCCAGTTTGTCTTCGTGGCGCCGGAGGGCATGTCCGCCGCCAGCTGCGCAGAGATGCTGAAGCCCTGGCTGATGCGCCGCGACGGCTGGTCCAGTTCCCGCTTCGTCACCACGCCCGCCATTGGCATCGCGCCGTTCATCCTGGGTGAGACGGCGGCACTGGACGTGCTGCGCACTTCCCACAGTGCCATGCTGGACGCCTATCACTGCGGGCAGGACATCGGCGTTTACTCGTCAGCACAGGACGCCGCCTACCGGCGCCGCTTTACGCTGTTGAATGAGTTCGGCCGCGCGCTGGAGGAAGCCGGCCAGCTGCGCCTCGTTTACCAGCCGCGCATGGAGCTGCTCACCGGGCAGTGCGTCAGCGTGGAAGCGCTGCTGCGCTGGACCCATCCCAGGCTGGGCGAGGTGTCGCCGGCCGAATTCATGCCGATTGTGGAGCAGACCTCGATGGCGGCGCCAGTTACGGCCTGGGTGCTCGATACTGCGCTGTGCCAGCTGGCCGAATGGCGTGCTGCGGGCATGATGCTGGGCATGTCGGTCAATATCGCGGCGCCCAACCTGCAGGAGCCGGGCTTTGCGGGCATGGTGAAAGAGCTGCTGGTGCGGCACCAGGTTCCGGCGCACTGGCTGGAACTGGAGGTGACGGAAAGCGCCGCAATGGACAAGGAGGGCGTTTCCCACGCCTGCCTGCACGCACTGAAGCAAGCAGGCGTGCGCATTGCCATTGACGATTTCGGTACCGGCTACAGCAGCCTGTCCTATCTGCAGACGATTCCCGCGCACGCGGTGAAGATCGACCAGAGCTTCGTGCGCACCATGGACGGTGATGAGCGCAAGCGTGCGCTGGTATCGGCCATGATCAGGCTGTCGCATGAGCTGGGATACCGCGTTGTGGCGGAAGGCGTGGAGACGGAAGCTGCGCGCGCATTCCTGCAGAAGCAGGGCTGCGACGAGGCCCAGGGCTACCTGTTCGCAAGGCCGCTGCCGCCGCAGTCCGTGAGCGCCATGTTCAGGCGGCCGTGGCAGGCCGCCGCCTGAGATGCTCCTCCGCGATGTGCTTACGCTACAATTGGCGGCAGAACAACCGATGAGGAGGGGAAGATGAAGTTTGCTCATACTGCTGCCGGCCTGCTGCTTGCACTGGCTGCCGCCGCACCGTCTTTTGCGCAGACGCCGACGGCCGATGAATTCCTGACCGGGACCAAGGGTAGCGTCGACTTTGCGACAGGGGGCATCGGCGAGGAACAGCAGAAGGCCGTCAAGGCACTGGCCGGCAACTACAATGTGCTGATCACCTTCGCCAACAAGAACGGCGAATACCGCGCGAACGTCGGCGCCACGGTGCTCGACAAGGGCGGCGAGATCGTCTTCGACATCGACGGCGCGGGTCCGCTGCTGTACGTGAAGCTGCCGCAGGGGACCTACCGCATCAATGTGCGCTCGGACGCCGGCAACAAGACCAAAAACATCTCCGTTCCGCCCCTCGGCAAACGCGAGGTCGCGTTCACCTGGGACTGAGGAAGATCAGAGGGTGTAGATCGCCTGCACCCAGAAGGCGCGCGGCGCTTGCGGCAGGTCGTGCGGAATGGATAGGCCGGGGCCCAGGCTCGGCTCGCGCACGTCGGCATCGAACAGGTTGCGTACAGAGGCCGAGAAGTTCCAGTTATGCTTGCCGCGCCGGGTGGACAGCGTGAGGTCCACCGTCTTGTAGCCGTCCAGGGGCGCGCGCGCATCGCCCGCCGCGCGCAGGCGTTCGCCCACCCAGTTCAGCTGGGCGCTGGCCACGAAGCTGCTGCTGAACTGCCAGTCGGCCCGGCCGTTCATGTGATGGTGCGGCGCGTAGCCCGCGTCACGGCCCGAGGTCTTGTCCGTTGAACGCTGCCAGGCGTAGTTGCCCACCAGGCGCAAGTTGCGCGCCACGCTCCAGTTGCCTTCGATTTCCACGCCATGGCCGGTCTGATCGCCCGTGTTGGCATAGGTGGCGCCCGTGTTCGGAATCGCGTTCGGCACGGTGCGGATGATGTCCGTCATGTCGTAGCGGAACAGGGTCACGTTGACCTGGGCGTCGGCCACCGGCTGCCAGGAGATGGCCGCTTCCAGCGTGCTGTTCTTTTCCGGCTTCAGGTTCGGGTTGCCCAGCGCGACAGGATTGGTGATGCCGTAGCTTTCGTTGAAGGACGGCGCGCGGAAGGCGCGGCCGTACAGCAGCTTGGCCGTGATGTCGAAGGTGGCATCCCATACCAGCGCCACCCGCGGATTGGTGGTGTCGCCAAAGTCCGAGTAGTGGTCGTGGCGCACGCCTGCGGTCAGGTTCCAGTCCTTGGCCAGGCGCCATTCGTCCTGCAGGTAGATATAGTCGATCTTGCGGCGCTGCGGACGGATGAAGGGATCGGTCTCCACGAAGTCCACCACGTTCGGCAGCGGGATCGGCGTGCCGTTCGGCGTGTAGTTGAAGTTGCGGCTTTCGTGGGTGCGGTACAGGTCCAGGTCGTCGTGGCCGATGCCGATGCGCAGATGATGGCCTTCGAAGCCGCTGTAGTCCGCATAGGCGGACAGGCGCAGGATGCGTTCCCACGCATCCGGGCCGCCGATCATGCCGTTCGGGAAGGTGCCGGTGGGCAGCGTGGCGCCGGGTGGCAGCAGCACGAAGTCGACCGGGATCTCCTGCTTGTATTCCTGCGAGTTGAAGGCGAAGCCCACGCCCAGGTCCTTCGCCAGCTGCGGGTCGGCCCAGGACAGGCCGGCGGTGATGCGCTCGCTGCGCTGCTTGCCCACCGGGTCCAGCGCCGAGGCGATGCCGGCGCCGGTGCCGAGGTTGTCGCGCAGCTTGTAGCCGGCGCGCGCGCGCCATTTGCCGTACACCAGTTCGAGGTTGGCATCGACCGCGTCGTAGCCCACGTTCACCGGTCCCGGCGCCAGGCTGGCGCGGGTCTTGAGCAGCGTGTCGTTGCGGGTCTGGGCGTCGGCATCGATGATGCTGCGGAAGCCGTCGCTGGTGCCGGTGCGGATATAGGCCGCCACATCGACCGGGCCCAGCATGCCGCCGTGCTGTACCCAGCCGTCGCGCGTGCCGAAGGAGCCGGTGCGCACGCCGAATTCGGTGCCGGGCGTATCGGCCGGGCCCTTGGTGATGATGTTGATGACGCCGGAGAAGGCGTCCGATCCATACAGTGCGGAGCCGGGACCGCGCATCACTTCGACGCGGGCGATGTGCTCGACCGGATAGCCGCCCCACAGATTGCCCTTGGTGCCGACGAAGGCCGTGGTGATCGGCACGCCGTTCTGCAGCACCAGCAGCTGCGGCGTGAACTGGCTCACGATGCCGCGCACCACATACAGCGGGGTGTAGTTGTTGGCGCTGCGGTTGACGTGCAGGCCCGCCACCGTCTCCAGCACCTGGTCCAGGTCCGTCGCGCCCATGGCGGCGATGTCGGCGGCAGTGATGACGGTGGCAATGCCCGGCGCACGGCGCAGCGTCATGCTGCTGCCGGTAGCGATGCTCACACTGTCGTTATCGCCATAAACAAGACTCAGTTCCTCTTCTTCGGTAACCGGCTGCGGACCTGCAAAGGCGACGGCCGGTACCGCAAAGGCGGCTGCAATGCACAGCCTCAGAATATGCGACGACTTCAAATGGACTCTCCTGCGTTAAAGCTTGCCTCATTGTAACGTGAGGTTTTGCAAAAATGCACAGAAAATCACTTTTGGGACTCTGCTCCCGGCCAGGGGCGCGGCGCCACGCCCGCATAGGCGACGCCCGAGACCGGGGTCGGGAAGATGGCGCCGGGCGGCTTGCCTGCCGCCTCAACCTGGCAGGGCGGCATGCCCGCCATGAAGGTCGGGATGCGCAGCAGCTGGTATTCGCGGGCCGACAAGCCCATGTCCGCGATCAGCGCGGCATGCAGGGCTGCGTAATTCATGCGCAACTGGGAGTAGTGTGGCAACAACACTTTTTCGGTTTCGAAGGCGATGCGCAGGTGTTCGCCGCCGTCCAGGCCGAGCTTTTTGGCGATGGCCAGCACCACGGGAATGCGTTCGTCGGTCGAATTGATCGGCCTTCCGTAGCCGTAGATGCGGCGGGCGCGCGCCTCGGCCAGCACCAGCTGCTCGAAGTCTTCGCCCGCTGCCGCGCGGCGCACGGCCATCTGCAGGAAGCTGATGGCGCGCATGCCCGCCAGGCCGCCGTAGACCTGGGCTTCGGACAGGGCCAGGCCTGCCACCACGCCGAGGTTGGCGCTGCTGCGCGTGGTGCCGGCCAGCGCCGCCACGCGGTTATTCCACAGCCGCGCATCGGGATAGCTGGTGTTGACCCAGATGGCGTGCAGCAGCTCGACCTGGGCCGCGCTCAGGCGGCGGCCGGTGATGCCGTAGACATAGAGGTCCACCCAGTCCAGCGACTGCAGGTCGCGGTGCAGGTCCTGGCCGCGAAAGATGGCGTGGCTGCCGGGGTAGCAGGCGCCGACCGTGGTGGCCAGCTTGCCCACGTGCTGCTGCAGCAGTTGCGGGCCGTTCATGCGGCCTCCTGCAGCTCGACCGGGTAGAAGGGGAACTGCTTGAAGCCGCCCGCGCTCTGTTCCAGCGCATGCGCGGCGGCGCCGGGAAGGCGCAGCAGCAGGTAGAGCATTTCACCTTCCTGCGGCGTGAAGCCGAGATCGCAGAAGATGGCGGCCGCCGCGCCGGGGATGGCGAGCGGCAGGCCAAGCTTTTGCTGGGCGGCGTCCAGATTGGCCAGCAGCCAGGCCGCGCGTTCGCCGCCGCCAGGCTGCACGGCAGCGGCCAGCAGCTGGCGCACCGGCAGCGGCGTGGAAACGCCGTGCGGGTCGCAGCCCGGCACATGGGCGCGTTCCGGCCACACTTCGATGGCGGCATCCGGCGCGGGCGCGGCCCAGCTGCGCCAGGCCTGCGGGTCCGCGCCGCACTGCTGCCACATGCTCATGGCATCATGCACTTCGCGCGCGCCGCCCACGCGGCCGGCGCCGACCGACAATGCGGCGATCAGCGATGCGGCAGCGGTGGAACCGCCCACCGCGCCGCACATGGCCGCATGCACGGAAGGATCGCGCGGACCGGGATTGGCGAGCGCCACCGCCAGCGCTTCCAGCGTGTCGAGCGCGGCGCGCGGCGGCAGTTCGGGCCGCAGCAGGAGCCACAGCATCTCGATCCAGCGCGCCTTGCCCAGCATGGCGCCGAACACGTCGTAGCCGCGGCACAGGGCCGTATGTGCGGCGAAGGGATTGTCCGCCTCCGCCACCTCGTTCCAGATGGCGGTGTGGATCAGGTCACGCGGCGAGGGGGCGGGGGCGGAGGACATGCTCAGGCTCCGTCGTCCAGCAGCACGCGCAGGCGGCTGGCCATCGGCGGCACTTCTTCCGGATCGATATGGATATCGAGCAGGGTGGGGCCGGGATAGTTGCAGATGGCCTTGATGTCCAGCGCATCCATGTCTTCGGGCGAGTGGATGGTGTGGGCACGGCCGCCGAGGGCGCGTGCCAGCATGGCGAAATCGGTCGGCGGCAGCGCATAGCCGATCTGTTCTCCGCCACCCAGGCGCTGGCCGTGCTTGACCATGCCCAGTGCGCGGTCGTTCAGCACCACGAAGACTACGCACAGCTGTTCGGCCACGGCCACGGACAGTTCCTGGCCGCTCATCAGCATCGAGCCGTCGCCGGTGATGCAGACCACCGGTACGTCCGGATTAGCGGCAGCCGTGCCGACGGCAGCGCCGATGGCCCAGCCCATCGGGGCGAAGTGGCTGGTCAGGCGCAGCCAGCCGCCCGCGCTCTGGCGCTGGCCGAGGCCGCGCTGGCGCGCGCTGCCGAGGCGGCGTTCGCCGAGGCGGCGGTCCTGCGGCTGCAGGTAGTGCGCGGCCCAGGCCACACTGTTGCCGGCGTCGGCGAAGAAGCGGGTGCTGGGCGGGAACAGGCGGCTCAGGTCATACATCAGGCGCTGCGGCTTGATCGGGGTTTCTTCGCTGAGGAAGGCTTCCGGCGCATCCAGCATGCTGTCCGGATTCCAGTCGATGTTGTCCAGCGTGCGTTCGGCGCTGCGGCGCTCCACCGGCACCGGCGTGGCCACCTGCACTTCGTGCGTGCGCTCGACCAGGCGGCTGAAGATGGCGTTCAGGTTGCCGCGCAGGTGGTGGCGGGCCATCGGGGTACGCGCCAGGTGCTCTTCCGATTCGTCGATATGCACCAGGCGTTCGTTCAGCAGGCTGGCATTCCAGCCGCCGGTATTCCATTCGCCCATACTGCAGCCGACGGCCAGGATGGTGTCCACGTCTCCGGCGCGCAGCGCCAGTTCGGCGCTGGCGTGGCCGCCGAAGCCGAATACGCCGCGGTACAGCGGGTGCTGCGGGCTGACCAAGCCCTTTCCGTCCGGCGTGGTCACGAAGACGGCGCCTTTCAGGGCCGCGAACTGCAGGATGGAGTGGATGGAGTCGCCGCAGGCGCCGCCGATCAGGATGGCCACCTTGCGGCTGCCATCCATGATGGTACGCAGCTTGTCGATGGCGCGTTCGTCCACCAGCGCGGTCGGCAGCAGCAGGCCGGTCAGGTCGTAGGATGGCTGCTGCTGCGCGCTGACGCTGCGGAATACATCGACCGGCACGCTCAGGTGGGCCGGGCCGCGCGGCGCGCGCATGGCGTGCTGCAGGGCGCTGATCAGCTTCCACTCCAGCTGCATGGCGTGCGACACCAGGGAGTTGTAGCGCGTGCAGTGGCGGAACATGCCCATCACGTCGATGCCGGTGCAGGCCGATTCCTGCAGGCCGTGCTTGCCGAAGGAAGGCAGCGCGGGCTGGCCGGTGATGACGAGCAGGGGCACGTCATTGCCGTAGGAAGTGGCGACAGCGGTAATCAGGTTGGTGGCGCCGGGACCGGAAGTGGCGACGCAGACGCCGATCTTGCCGGTCTCGCGGGCATAGCCGTCGGCCATGAAGGCGGCGCCGGCTTCGTGGCGCGCCACGATGTGGCTCAGGTTGCCGCCGCGGCGCTGGTTGCGCGCGATGGCGTTATACAGCGGTTCGATGGCGCCGCCGGGAATGCCGAACACATAATCAATGCCCAGTTGTTCGAGATAGGCCACGGTGAGGTCGGCCATGTCGAAATGTGCGGCTTGCGGCGCTGCGGTCAAAATGCTGTCTTGCACGAGCAAAGGCTGCTCGTGCGCAGTGTTGTCAAACATGCGAAATCCTTGGAAAGTGAGGCCGCGCGTGGGCTGGGCGTGGCTACTTGGGAAACTCAGTTGTTTAAGAGCAAAATGTTGCAGTGCGGAATTCTATCCGATTATCACGCTGTTTTGGTAATAATTTGTAAGAATGATCCTACAGCGCTGCTCCCGCAAGGGGAGAGCGCTACTGGCATTTTGATAGTGTTGCGGCGAGGCAACGGCGCGGCTCAGGCGCGCAGGGGGAGTGGTTCGCTGCCGCGCACCAGCTTTTCGAACAGGTCGGCAGGGACGGCGGGGCTGAGGTGATAGCCCTGGAACAGGTCGCAGCGGCGGGCCTGCAGGAAGTGCAGCTGGGCCAGGGTTTCCACGCCCTCGGCCACCACTTCCAGGCGCAGGCTGTGTGCCAGCGCGATGATGGCGGTGACGATGGCGGCGTCGTCCGCGTCCTGCGGCACGTCGCGCACGAAGGAGCGGTCGATCTTGATGATGTCGACCGGGAAGCGCTTCAGGTAGGACAGCGAGGAATAGCCGGTGCCGAAATCGTCGATCGACAGGCGCACGCCGAGGTTGTGCAGGCTGTGCAGCACATGCAGCGTGTCCTCTGCGTTTTCCATCAGCGTGCTTTCGGTGATCTCCAGCTCCAGCAGGTTGGGCGCCAGGCCGGTTTCGGCCAATACATTGCGCACATTCTCCGCGAAGTCCTTCTGCAGCAGCTGGCGCACCGAGAGGTTGACGGCCACGCGCAGCGGCGGCATGCCGCTCATGATCCATTCGTTCAGCTGGGCGCAGGCGGTACGCAGCACCCAGTCGCCGAGCGGGTTGATGAGGCCTGTTTCCTCGGCCAGCGGAATGAATTCGGCCGGCGGCACCATGCCGCGCGTCGGGTGGCGCCAGCGCACCAGCGCTTCCATCGCGACGATACGGCCGTTGTCCAGCGTGGCCTGCGGCTGGTAGAACACTTCCAGCTGGCCCGTTTCCAGCGCGCGCCGCAGGTCGCTCTCCATGCGCACGTGCTCGGAGATCGAGGATTCCATCGAGGCTTCGTAGAACTTGAAGCCGGTATTGGTGCGCTTGGCGCGGTACATGGCGCTGTCGGCGTGCTTGACCAGGGTGGCCACATCCACGCCGTCGTGCGGATACATGGCGATGCCCACGCTGCTGGTGACGAAGATGTCGTGGCCGTCGATCACGAAGGGCGCAGCCAGCGCGTGGCAGATATTGTGGGCGGCAGCGGCGGCGGCGGCCGGGCCATCGAGGTCGCCCAGCACCACGGTGAATTCATCGCCGCCGAGGCGGGCCACGGCATCCACATTGCGCACGCTGCTGCGCACGCGCTGGGCCACGGCCACCAGCAGGCGGTCGCCCACATCGTGCCCCAGGTTGTCGTTGACGTACTTGAAGCGGTCCAGGTCCATGAACAGCACGGCCAGCTGGTTGCCCGTGGCCTGCGCATGCTCGATGCCCTGGCCCAGCAGCTCGAAGAACAGGGTGCGGTTCGGCAAGCCGGTCAGCAGGTCGTTGTAGGCCAGGTGGCGGATGCGCTTCTCGGCGCGGTTGGCTTCAATGATGCGGCGCACGCGCTGCGACAGCACGGCGTAGTGAATCGGCTTCGGAATGTAATCGCTGGCGCCGGCGGCGAAGGCGCGCTCCACCGAGGTATTGTCCTGCAGGGCCGTAATCATCAGCACCGGGATCGCGGCGCCGCCCGGCAGTTCCTGCAGGCGCGCGCAGGCCTGGAAGCCGTCCATCACCGGCATCACGGCGTCCATCAGGATCACGTCCGGCTGGCAGCGTTTCAGCATGGCCAGCGCTTCCGCGCCGTCGGCCGCTTCTTCCACCTTGAAGCCGTCGCGCTGCAGTGTGTGGCGCAGGGTGCTGCGCGTGCTGCGGTCGTCGTCCACGATCAGCACGTGCGCCTGTTCGGCGCGCGGCAGTTCGGCATCCGGCTCCACGGCGTCCACTTCCATGCGCAGGAAGGCTTCCACATCGAGGCAGGCTGCGCGCAGGTTCGGCAGCAGGGGACCGATCAGCGCCACCTGGCGCTCGATGGCAAGCTGCTCCGCCTGCTGCGCCAGCGCGGACAGCAGGTTGGCGCCGAGGTTGCCCGCCGCGCCTTTCAGCGCATGGGCGCGGGCGCGCGCGGTCTCGGTGTCGCCGGCCTGCACGGCCTGCGCCAGCTCGGCGAAATAGATGGGCGAATCTTCCAGGAATGGAGTAACAGCGTGCGGCAGGGCGGGGCCGAGGATTTCGCGCAGCTTGTCGAACACCACGCGGTCGATCACGGCCTGCGGATCGGATTCGCGCTCTTCGGCATCGGGCGCCGCGGCCGGCGGCGCCTTCGCCAGCGTGCCGCCATGCGGCAGCCAGCGTTCCAGCTTCTGGCGCAGTTCGACCAGGGTGATCGGCTTGGCCAGGTAGTCGTCCATGCCGGCGGCCAGGCATTTTTCGGCGTCGCCGTGCTGTGTATTGGCCGTCATCGCCACCACCGGCGTGCGGCGGCCCAGGGCTTCTTCCAGCGCGCGGATATGGGCGGTGGCTTCGTAGCCGTCCATCTCCGGCATGCTGCAATCCATCAGGATCAGGTCGAAACGGCCATGCTGGGCGGCGTGCACGGCTTCGATGCCGTTGGAGGCAAACTCGCACACGCAGCCGTTCATCGACAGCATGCCCGCGGCCACCATCTGGTTGGTGCGGTTGTCTTCGGCCACCAGCACGCGGAACTGCTGCGTGCCGCCGGCACTGGCGGGGGCCGGCAGCGCCGGCGCCGCCACTGCCTGCGGCTGCACATCGGCGGCACGGCAGGCAATCGTGAAGATGAAGGTTGTGCCTTCGCCGGCCGCGCTCTTCACGCTGATTTCGCCGCCCAGCAGCGAGACCAGCTGCTTGCAGATGGCCAGGCCCAGGCCCGTGCCTCCGAAGCGGCGCGTGGTGGAAGGGTCTGGCTGCACATAGGATTCGAACAGGTGCTGCTGCACCTGCGGGCTCATGCCGATGCCCGTGTCGCGCACTTCGAAGCGCAGGCGCAGGCTGCCGTCCGGTTCGTTGAGGGCATTGACCAGCATCGACACTTCGCCGCGCTCGGTGAACTTCACTGCATTGCCCAGCAGGTTGATCAGGATCTGGCGCAGGCGCAGCGCGTCGCTGCGCACGCCCTCCGGCACTTCCGGGCCCAGGCCGTAGCCGATCGCCACGCCCTTCATCTGGGCCGGGCGGGCCACCAGTTCCACCACTTCGCCCATCAGCTTGCGCAGGTCGAAGTCCGCTTCCTGCAAGGCCAGCTTGCCCGCTTCCATCTTGGAGAAGTCGAGGATATTGTTAATCAGCTCGATCAGCGTGCGCGAGGCGTTCCAGGCCACGTCCACGAATTCCTTCTGGCGCGTATTGAGCTGGGTTTCCTTCAGCATGTCCAGCATGCCGACCACGCCGTTCAGCGGCGTGCGCACCTCGTGGCTGACGGTGGCGGCAAACTGCGCCTTCATCTGCGCCATGTTCACCGCCGCATCGCGTGATTCCTTGAGCTCCGCCTCGCGCTGTTCCAGCACGTTCATCATCTGGTTGAAGGCGTGCGCCATGTCGATCAGTTCCAGCGGGCCGGCGGCCTCGGCACGCAGCCGCGATTCGCCGCCGCGGGCGCGCCGCATCAGGTTCGACAGGGCCTGCAGCGGATGCGTCATGCGGCGCGTGAGGTAGCGCACCAGCAGGAGCAGCACCACGGCGAAGGACAGCGTAATGGCCAGGTTGCCCAGCATGAGCGACCAGGTAAGGCGGTTCAGCGTGCCTTTGCCGACCTGCACATGCACATAGCCGAGCAGCTGCGCATGGCGCTCCTGCATTTCGAAGGGCGAGCTTTCCGACTGGCCGCTGAACACGGGCGCGCCGAACAGCCAGGCATCGCTGTTTTCGCCGATCAGCGTGGCGCGCGCGGGCGAGCTGTCGGTGCGCGGCTTGAGCTGCCAGGCGCCGTCATGCGCCTGCGAGAGCAGCACATTGTGCTTGGCGTCGGTGATCTGCACGCCCGTCACGTCCGGGAAGGAGAGGGTGCTGCTGACCACATCGCGCGCGTTCTCCGGCGAGTGGAACAGCAGCGCCAGGGTACTTTGCTTCGCGAAGTTGTCCGCGATGCGCTGGCCCTGGCCGATAAAGTAGTCGCGCATGCGGTCGCTGGCCTGCCAGGAATTGACCAGCGAGGAGAACAGGGCCAGCACGATGATCGCCACGGAGACGATGACCGTCAGCTGGCGGCCGAAGCCTGTGCGGCGCAGGTAGTGGCTCAGCATGGCGCTCAAGGCTGCGGGAACACGAAGTCAAAGCTACGCTGCTGCTGGTAGCCGATTTGCAGGCCGACGTGATTGGCCGTGCGCAGGTTGATCGCGGTCTGCAGCGTGCGCGATGGCGCCAGGCCGCTGTTGCCGCGCTTGCGCGGCTCGGCCATCAGGGTCAGGGCGGAATTGGCCAGGGTGCGGCCCATCTCTACATTGTTCGGCACCATGGCAAACAGCGCGCCTTTCTTCACATGCAGCACATTGCTGGAGAACAGGGGCACGCCGCTGTTCCAGGTTTCGCGCAGCACCAGCGGCAGGATGGTGCTTTCCTCGACGGTGGTGCTGTCATGCGGCAGCCAGACGGCGTCGCGGCGGCCATCGGCGCCCGCGATCAGCGTGGGATAGAGCTGGGCTGCGCGCGCCATGTCGCTGGCCACATAGGCCGCCAGTTCCAGGCCCTGCGAACGCGCCGCTTCGCGCGCCAGCTTGATCAGCCATTCGCTGTTCTTCGGGTTGTAGACCACGATCACGCGCTTCAGCTCGGGCAGCAGCGCATGCAGGCGCGCGAACAGCAGCGCGGGGTCCGGCGTGAGGCTGATGCCGGCCACGTTTTCCGCGTCCGACAGCAGCAGCACGCCGCCAACGAGCACCGAGATTTCGCGGTCCAGTCCCGACGTCGCATTCAGGCCCTGGCGGCCCAGCGCGATCACGACCTTGGTGCCGTTCTGCTTCAGCATGGCGTTCAGTTCCGCCGCATCCACCTTGGCATCCACCGGATAGCTGCGCACCGCGAGGCGGGTGCGTTCCTCGATGCCCTGGATCATGCTGATAAAGGAGGCGCGAAAGGGCATCTCCACATTCGGATACAGCACGGCGATGGTGCCCTTGCCGATGGAAGCCTGCACGTCGGGGCGGCGCAGCTGGTCTTCCAGCTGGGCGAGGGTGATGGGACGCACATCGAAGCGCATCGGCAGTTCATCAACACCGGAATCGATAAACGTGAACATCGAAGCCACCGTCAGGCGCTGGTCGTTGTAAACCGCCGGGAGGTCGACGTGGGAGGGCACGGCAGATGCTGCGAATGCCGGGGAGTACAGCACGGCGGCGAAGGCAGCCATCACGGCAGCTGCCCGGCGCAGCACGCCGCTGAAACTTGTGTTCTTGATCATAATCTTCCGATGCTGCCTTGCTAACTACTGCAAGTATATGCGCAGAGTTAGCCTCTAAGAAAGATATTTGAGCCATTTCCGCTCTATGGGAAGACTGCGCTGAAAGAACGTTGTTGCTCAGCATCGACACGCAGTCCGATGTGGCTTGCCGTTCTGATATTAAAGGCCAGGCGCACGGCCCGCAGCGGGGCCAGGCCGGGCGTGCGCGGTTCCGGGCCCAGGGCCAGCGCAGCCAGGTCGCGGCCCAGGCCCACATTGTTCGGATACAGGGCGAACAGCACGCCTTTTTTCACATGCAGCATGCTGCTGGAGAACAGCGGCACGCCGCGCTCCCAGGATTCGCGCAGCACCAGCGGCAGCACCGTGCCTTCATCGACGGCCACGGTGTCCTGCGGCAGCCAGACCGCGTCGCGGCGGCCATCGGCGCTGGCGAAAGCGCTTTCGTAACGGCGCACGGCGGAGGCCAGGTCGGCCGCCTCCAGTGGGTTCAGTTCCAGGCCCTGGCTGCGCGCCGCCTCGCGCGCCAGCCGCATCACGGCGGCGCTCTGCTGCGGATTGAAGACGGCGAACACGCGGCGCACGCCCGGCACCAGCGTGCGCAGCTGGGCGAAGAGCAAGGCAGGATCGGGTGTGAGGCTGATGCCGCGCCAGCGCTCCGTATCCGGCGCGCTGGCGATCCCGCCCGCCACCACCATGCCGGGATCGAGGCCACCTGCCGCTTTCAGGCCCTGGCGTCCCAGCGCGATCACGGCGCGCGCGCCGCTGCGTTTCAGCAAAGCCTGCAGCTCGGCCAGGTCGGTGCTGCTGCCAACGGCAATGGCCTGCACCCGCACGCCTGGATATTCCTCGATGCCCTGCACGATTTCGTTAAAGACCTTGCGGTAAGGTTCGCCGATGTCCGGGAACAGCACGGTCAGCAGCTCGCCGGCCGCTGCGGCGTGCCGGACCGTACCAGCCAGACACAGGCCGAGCAGGAGCGCTCGCCGCAGGCGGGAAAAGTCGGGACAAATGATGGTCTGTTCGGATTGCATGGCTTCGACGCAAGTGTATCTCCGCCGCAATGACTTTGGCAGGAAAGTTGCCAAAGGGAATTGCCATGCAACACTCTGTTACGATTTGCTTGCAAGAAGTTAGTTTTTGCGTATTTCTGCGTAGATATAAGCGCTAGAATCGATGGCATGCAGAAACTAACTTTCCTCCTGCTAGCCGCCGCCAGCACTGCCAGCCTTGCTGCTGCACCTGCGCCGCGCCTGTGGGAGGCGGTTCGCCCCAGTGAACCCGGCGTGCACATCTACATTCTCGCGGCCACCTCCTACGGCTTGCCGCTGGAATACGACAGCTATTTCGATAATGTGGTGCTGCCTGCCTTCGAGCAGGCCGACGTGCTGCATTATGAAGGCGCGGGCGGTCCGCCGCCCGATTCCTATCCCGCCTGTCCCACCGAGCGCAACGCGGCGCCGGAAGGCGCTGTCGCTTTCACCCTGCGCGAGCGCCGTCCGCAGATGCGAGTGGCCGACCTCGAACCGGCCGCCGTGCCCGGCATGCGCTACTGCAGCATGGGCAAGGGCCGCATCACGCTGGCGCCGCTGGCCGGCAGCGAGCCTGCGCCCGGCGCGGCCGAAGGCTTCACGGCGCTGGTCGATGGCGAGTTCAAAAGCGGCGCTGCCGCGCAGGCCGCGCTGAATGCCGCAGACATCTGCCCGCGCAACGCGCGCTGGCTGCGCCTTCTGACCGGATTGCGCGACGGCCGCACGCACTTCGTGGTGGCCGACGCCCGCCATGTGCGCGACGTGAAGCAGGAGCAGGGCGGCTGCAAAGGCATCCTGAACGGCTTGTGGGATGCGGGCTTCGTGGTCTGGCCCGTGGCGGAGTTCAAACCCGGGAGCAAGCGCCAGTGATGGTGTACGACCGGGTGTGACAATCTGTGAGTTTTGCAGGCAATGCCGACGCGTATAGTCATCGCATGCGTATGTACCTGTCACGGAAAGGTTCAAGCAAGCTTGTTGCCGCCTTGTTCGGCAGCGCCGTATTGATGGCACTATTCACCCCTGCGAGCGGACCTCGGAACGAATTCGAGGAGGAAGGGCTGTGCTTCCGTGAACGAGTCGTCAAGCGAGTCCACAGCCAATCTGCCACAGGGTTTCAACCTTTCATCGATTTGACGCCCTTGTGTAAATCCGAGTCGTTCGAAGGCATGCCTCTGTGGCACATGCGAGGAATAATCGTCGGAGCAGGTGGCAAGGGTCTTATTAAATGCGAACACCCTCTTTCAAAAGAATTGCGGGAAGCAAACGATGCGCACTACTTCGGTGTGTTTGATGCCGGGAGCAGTCTCTTCGGTAACGTAATTTTTTCCATGAGTTTCCGTGCGCACCAACGGCACAACGTCGTTGTTGTGAGCGAGATAACATCATGCGGCATTAGTAGTGCTTACTTTTGACTGGAGTGATCCATCGTACTTAACAATTAATCGATGCTCAAGTTTCTTCTAACATTACTCAAATATAGCTGCCCGATTCTATTGCTCACAGTGCCTTGCACAATGATGATCGGCATATGAAGCCGTGGCCGGTAGCCGTGAAGGCGCTGGGTCCTGGATGGGAACGTGAGTCTGTATTAATCGGCGTGAGTTATGAGTCACGGTCCTTTGGAACCGGATCCTTTGAGCGAAGAACGCAAAGTTATGTAGGGCTGCCAAGCTCACCGCACGCTTTTCGGACGATTCGCGTTACGCAGGAAAACGGTGCGGTTCGAACGGAAGAAGATCCTTACGGCGTGCTGGCGGTGCTAGCGACTTATGCGGTACTCGCTGTCGGAACCTGGTGGTTCTGGATTCGCCCACGCAATTAGCGCCAACCTTGGGCGACCACTTTGGGTCGACATCAACCGGCCAGAAGCGGATGGTCACAAGCGTGCGGTTGCGCAGGGCATCGTGTAGAGCCTTGGAGCGTGCGAAACTGGGGATTGGTTTCAACCCCGAAGCGCCATGCGAAGTTCGAAATTCAGTTATATCGCTCCTGCGCACTGAGATTAAGAGCAGCTAGCATAAATTTTGCAAAACCGAGAATAATGAAAAGAAAATTGCATCCTAAGATTATCGATTTATTGTCAAACGGCAGTGCTTTTTCTTCACTCGCAAAGGCGATACATCCCACAAAAAAATTGACCCTGATAGTTGGGGCAGGTGTTTCTGCGTCAGCCAGTCTCCCTCCATGGATAGTTCTTTTGCGCCGAATCGCAGCCACCTATCTTACACATTGGGAATTTGAGAAAGGCAGTGGAAAGGCCACGAACTCTAAGCCACCAAGAGATCTTTCAATCGCATTCTGGAATGAATATCATTGGAGCGATCAAACAAAAAACTTTGCAAATGAGCTTGTCGCACAAGAAGATGCTTTACGCCTGGCGCAAATGGTTAAAGCACGTATTCGAGAAAAGGATTGGTTATATTTGGTGCGCAAGTCGCTTTATGGCGATCGCATGCCATCTGCCAAATCAGCCTTACTTATGGCGATAGCTAGCATTTGCGCTAACCGCACTGCAAACACCGAGATACTCAGCTACAACTACGACAATCTTATTGAAATGGCATTATCCGAATCAGGTATTAGCGCGGATTGCATATGGGAACCAAAAACACTACGCAAGTCAAAAGACATACCAATTTATTTTCCACATGGATACCTGCGGTATGACGGTGGGCCAAAGGTTTCTATTGTTCTGGGAGAGGATGATTACAGTCAATATGCTATTAATCAGTATAGCTGGAAAAATTCGATTCAGTTACGCCAGTTCTCAAGTTCTACTTGCCTATTTATTGGTTTTTCGCTAACCGATCCACAGGTTAGACGGCTTCTCTGGGTGGCAAAAGGAAGTGGTGGTGGACATCATTATGCTCTACTTCCCTCACCATCTGACAAGGATGAGAAAACTGAAATGCTTGAGGCCCTATTTGATGCTCAACTTCGGGACATTAATGTACACGCCATTAGATACTGTTCTGGCGGAGATGGACGAGATCATTCCAAGCTTCCGGAGTTGATTGCCTTACTTCAAGATTTTGCAGATGACCCGAAACAACTTTGGGTATGATCTATTATTCAGGTGGGCTTTTGGTAACTTCCGCTTCGGGGCGAAAGCGGACTGCTGAATCAGTGGAGCACCTTAGCAACGTCGATGATTTCCACGCCTTGCAGTTGCCCAAGCCACTCGTCGAACCAGGGCTTGTGCGAAACGCCGACGATGGAGAGCACGCGGGCGCCGGGGCGTTCGCGGAAGGTTTCGCGGATGTTGGCCACCATGCGCAGGTTGCGGATTTCCCAGCCTGCTACCCAGATCTGCGGGTAGCCTTCGGCGGACTTCGCCCGCATCTGCGGCAGCACATTGGCTTCCGCATATACCTTCAGGCCTTCGGGTTCATTCAGGTAGCGGTACAGCGGCAGCAGGTCGGCGCCCTGCCGCATATTCTCTTCGTCTTTCTGGCGTGCCTTCATGGCATCGCTGCCCGCTGCCCATGCCGCTTCAATCGATTTCACGAAGGCTTTGATGTCCGGCACGTCGATGCGGTCGCCGGTGTGGTTGTCCACGGGATGGACACGCTGCAGGCCCACGCGCGCTGCCACGTGTGCGGCAATCTGATAGTTCTCGTTATTGCGTTTGGCGATTTGCGCGAGCTGTTCCACCAATGCGGCATTCAGGCTGTCGCCGGCGCGGCGTTCGGCTTCGGGCAGCTGCAGCCACTGCACGTAGGCCGATGCGCGGTCGTTCGCGGCGAGGAAGACGGCGGCGAGGCGGCGGCGCTGTGCCGGCGTGGGCTGGGCCGGCCAGGTTTTCAGCAATTTCTCGGACTCGGCGAGGGCGGCGGCCAGGTCCAGCCCTGTCGAGGCCTGCGCAGCCTCGGGCCGTTTGCAGTAATCGGCGCCGTATTTGGCGGGATGGCGCAGCGCGAGGTCGCATTCTTCGCCGGATTCGGCTTCGATAGTAATGATGTCCGGCTTGAATGCCGCCAGCTTGCCGATCACGCCGTTCAGTGAGGAGGGATTGAAGCCGGCCGGCATGCTGCTCAGGTGCATGGTGCCGAGCACCAGGACTTGCGAGCGCTGGCCGGCCATGTCCCGGTCCAGCGAAGTGAGGCCGGTCTGCGCGTGGGCCGCAAACGGAAACGCCGCGATCAAGCCCCATTTCACCCATTTCACCATCTTGCGTTCTCCTTGATTGAGTAAACGGGCAATGTAGGCAAAAGGCAGAGCGGGCACAAGAAGAAGGCGGACAGGGTGCGGATTCCGCAGACCGGAATGCCGAAACGGGGGGACGGAACGGGTTCCCTGCAGGGATGGCGGCGAAGCGCTATGATTGGCGCCCACTTAGCAATCCGGAGAATCTGTATGGGAGACCAGCTCGCACTCAGAGCCAGCCTTGTGAACCTGACGAAAACCGCGCGCCGCCTGCACAAGGCGATGCTGGACGTTGAAACCCAGTATTTCGGCGCCGTGAGCGGTGTGCTGGAACATTTGCAGCTGGTGACGAACCACCCGCATTTCGCGTGGCTGCAAAAACTGTCCGGCCTGATGGTGGAGGTGGATGAGCGGCTGGACGAGGAAGCGCCCATTGATGCGGAGACGGCAGCCTGCATCCGCACCGCCTTTGAAATGCTGGTTGGCCCGCGCCCGGCCATCGATGAGGACTTCCGCAAGCGCTATAACGCCTTGCTGCAGGATGCGCCCGAAATCGCCATGGCGCACTGTGCGCTGCGGGCTGCGCTGGCGCAATTGCCAGCACAGCCCTGAACCGGCTTACCAGCCGATATCTTTCAGCAGCGGCAGCGTGAGGTCGATCGGCGCTTCCACCTCATGCGTGAGGTCGTCGTTGATCGCCGGTTCCATCAGCTGGTTGCGGCGGGTGGACGTGGAGTAGTGCGACACCGAGGAACCCGGCTCGTAAGGGTTCGGCGTGTACATCAGCACGCGGCCGACGTTGTCCGTGCCCGCCAGGCGCGTCGGGTCAAGGCCGAAGGTGGCCGTTACGCCCGATGCCGTACGCGAACGCTTGGCCAGCGTCTGTTTCAGCGCCACGCCGTCGGCCTGGCTGATGCGCACCGACGTAATCGTCACGTTCGGATCGTCGCCGCTCATGCCCGCTGGCGAGCCGGGAGCATTGTCGGCCACGATCATGCCGATGGCGCCCGCCGCCTGCACGTTGGCAGCCTTGATCACGAAGCTGCAGGTGCCGCGGTCCACCAGCGCGATATTGCCGTTGACGGCTTTCGCGTTGGCCGCGCTGAGCGGGGTGCAGGCCAGGCCGGTGCCATTGGACTGGTCCACCACCGGCATTACCTGGCCGGTCACCACAGGGTGGCCGACCGGCATGCCGAAGCTGGCGTCGCCATAGGGTTTGTTGCCCGCAACGGCGCCGGCAGCGGGGCCGCCGATAGTGACGAGGCCCAATTTGTCCAGCACCGAAGGCGCGTCGGCCGTTACCAGCGGGCCGCCCCAGGACAGGCCGTCCAGGCTGATGGAGGAAGCGGCGCGTTCGGCATTCGTGCTTTGCACCCAGGTCTTGTTCAGCTTGTTGTCGGTCAGGAAGTGGTCCCATACCGACGGGTGGCCGGGATCACCGCCGCCCGCGTCGATGTATTCACCGGTCTCGCCATCGGTGAAGGTCTGGAAGCCGAGGCCGTGGCCCATTTCATGCAGCAGGGTGGCGACGAAGTCGATGTCCGTGCCTTCATTGCCGTCCAGGCCGAGGTAGAAGGTGGAGCCTTCCAGGCAGCCGGGCTTGCCGAGTTCGGAATTGAAGCGGGCGCGGATGTGGTTCTGGTCCGTCACGTCTTCGCCAGCCAGTTTCGCGGCCAGGGCGCCCGAATACCAGGTGCCGGCCAGCGGTGCGCCATCGAAGTCGTAGAAGATTTCGACAGCGCCGGCCGAGCCCAGTACGGCGCCGGTAGCGGTGCAGGGACGCGGTTCGAAGCTGGCGCCAACGCGGATCGGCACTGCGCTCTGCAGTTTGGCGCCCCAGATATTGGCGGCGTAGGTGAAGGCGATCAGGCGCTGTTCGCCCAGCGTGGTGCCGGTGTTGCCGCCCACCGGCGCTGCCGGGGTGGTGTCGTTGAAGCCGACGCCGGGCGCATTCAGGTTCACGATCTGGATCGTGGCGGCATGGGCCAGCGCGCTGCCGAAGGCGAGGGCCAGCGCCGCAGCGCCGCGTTTCAGCATGATGTTATTGTGCTTCATAGCGTGCCTCCTTGGCTGCATTGCGGGTCATGGCGTTGGCTGCGGCTTGTTCGCCGATCACGCATTCTTCTGCCAGGCTGCCGTCCGCCTTGCGCTGCACGACGGTGAACACGGCCTTGTCCTGCACGTCCATATAGCGCACGCCGTTGGCCTTCAGTTTTACCTCGGGCGTTTTCGGCACCATGCCGGTTTTGGCGTCGGCCTGCGGGGCTTTTGCCGGCACCAGGCGTTTGAATTCTGCCGAGGTCGGGGCGCGCAGCTTGCCGGTTTCGGCGTCGCGCACCACCACCACGCCGTTCTGCGGCGGTTCCACTGCCATTGCGCCTTGCGACATGCCCATTGCGGCGAGGGCGATGCCTGCGCCAGCCGCGCGGCGGCCTTTGCGGCGCAGCAGGGCCAGGCCCGCCAGACCCACTCCCAGCATCAGCCAGCTCGATGGCTCAGGCACGGCGTTCACGCTCACGCTGTCGATGCCGATGTAGGAGGCGTTATCCACGGGGCCGGTGTAGTGGAAGGCAAAACGGCCGGTGCCGCTGCCGTTGATGTTGGCGATGTATTCGGTCCAGCCGCCCGGATAGGTGGTGCCGCCGCCGACGGTGAGCAGGGTCGTGGTAAAGCCGCTGACATCCACGCCGCTGCCGCTGCCGAACAGCACTTCCAGCGTGTCGTTGTAGCCGTCTTCTGCGGAGTTGCGGGTGAAGAAGCGCAGCTGGGTTGGGCCGCTGACCGTGAATTCCGGCGTAATCAGCCAGTTATCGACGACCGTGCTGCTGAGGCTGGCAGACAGGTAATTGGCCGCGATATACGAGTCGGCCGCCCCCGAAGCCGCGTTGAAGATGCCGGTGTTGCCCTGGAACCAGGCATTCCCGGCCGAGTCGGCATTGAAGAGCGTCCAGTCGCTCAGGCTGGCGATGTCATCGAAGCCTTCGGTGAGCGAGGAGGGCGGGGTGTCTGCATAGGCGCTGGCTGAGATCGTCAGCGCCGCGCTTGCAAAGAGTGAGAGGAACGTTTTCATTGGTTCGCTTTCGTTTGGCTAGTGGAGGGGAAGCAAGATGTAACAAATTGCAAGCTGAGTATATGCCTGAAATGTTGTCTCCGAACTAACGCACTGTTGAGTTTTCTCATATTTTTATTAATCGTGTTTTTTGTGCAACGTGCCTATTGGAAAGCTTATAGATCAATGACTTATGGAAATTTTTGGCAGGAAATTTTCATGTTCTGCCGGCCAGCCGATACTGCTTGCCAATTCTCATCAATTGTTAAATTTGGGCATCCGTGAGGCCTTCGGCAATTTCTTCGCCCGGCCCCGGAAGGCAGGTACAATGCTGCCTTTCCCGACCATTCTCCGAGCCCGTGCAAAGCCGCCAACTGTACTTCCGACTGCTCAAGGAATTCTTCCCCTATAAGGGCGCTTTGCTGGCAACGCTGTGTGCGGTGGCCGTGGCGGCGCTGACTGATGTGATGCTGATCCGCCAGCTGCAGAATGTGGTGGACACCATCGGCAGCCAGGTCGGCACGCACCAGGCGCCGCCGAGCGGCATGCTGGCCACGCTGGCGGGCTGGGTGGACCGCCTGCTGCCGGTGCATGCGGGCGATGCGGTGCTGTGGGCCATTCCCGCCATCATCATGGCGCTCGCGCTGCTGCGCATGGTGAGCAGCTTCTCCGGCGACTATGGTTCCTCCTGGCTGAGCAACCGCGTGCAGGCCAATCTGAGGGAGCAGATGTTCGCCCGCATCCTGCGCCTGCCGAACAATTACTTTGACCAGTCTTCCACCGGCACCACGCTGTCGCGTGTGACCTTCGATGCCAACCAGGTGGCGCAGGCCGGCCTCAATGTGCTGAACGTGGCGGTGCGCGATTCGGTGGCCACGGCGGGTTACCTGATTTCGCTGTTCGTGATCGACTGGCAGCTGGCCGTGTTCTGCATGGCCCTGCTGCCGCTGGTGTCCTCCGTCGTGATTTTTGCGGGGCGCCGCATGCGCCGCCTCAGCGAAGGCGCGCAGCATGCGATGGGCGAACTGACGCGCGTGCTGGACGAGAGCATCGGGGGGCAGCGCGTCGTCAAGATCTTCGGCGGCCAGCGCTATGAACAGAAGCGCTTCGATGAAGTGGTGAAGCTGAACCGCCAGCTGGCGGTCAAGCATGCGTCCACGGCGGCCATGAACTCCGGCATGATCATGATGCTGGTCGGCGCTACGCTGTCAGCCGTAATCTACTTCGCGCTGCTGCGCTCGCGCGCGGGTGCACTGTCGCCGGGCGCCTTCGTGGCCTTCATCACCTGCCTGATGTCGATGCAGGGGCCGATCAAGAACCTCACCAAGATCAATGAGCCGCTGCAGCGCGGCCTGGCCGCGGCCAAGTCGGTGTTCGGCCTGATCGACGCGCCGATCGAGGCCGATACCGGCACCCGCACGCTGGACCGGGCCGAAGGCCGTATCCAGCTGGATGCCGTGGGCTTCCGTTACGATGTGCAGGATGCCGACGCCGCGCCCGCGCTGCGTAATGTGTCGCTGGACATCGCAGCCGGCGAAACAGTGGCCCTGGTGGGCGGCTCCGGCAGCGGCAAGACCACGCTGGCCAGCCTGCTGCCACGCTTCTATGACGTGAGCAGCGGCCGTATCCTGCTGGATGGCGTGGACCTGCGCGAATACCGGCTGGACGAACTGCGCAGCCAGATCGCCCTGGTGAGCCAGGACGTGGTGCTGTTCAACGACACGCTGGCCGCCAATATCGCTTACGGCGATCCGGCGCCGGACCAGCAGCGCGTTGAGGCGGCAGCGCGCGCAGCCTATGCGCACGAATTTATCGAGCGCCAGCCGCAGGGCTACCAGACGGAAGTGGGCGAGAACGGCCTGCGCCTGTCCGGCGGGCAGCGGCAGCGCCTAGCTATTGCGCGCGCCCTGTACAAGGACGCGCCGATCCTGATCCTGGACGAAGCCACCAGTGCGCTCGATACGGAGTCGGAACGCCAGGTGCAGGCGGCGCTGGAGCGGCTGATGAAGGGCCGCACCACGGTGGTGATTGCGCACCGCCTGTCCACCATCGAAAACGCGCACCGCATCGTGGTGATGAACGGCGGCGCCATCGCGGAACTGGGCACGCACGAGGCGCTGCTGGCGCAGGGAGGTATTTATGCCCGCCTGTACCAGACGCAGAAGCAGCTAAGCAGCTAGTCCTTGCGCTGCGAGGGCGTGCGCACGGGGTCGCCCAGCACGTCCTGCACATAGAGCATGGACACCAGCACCGCCAGCACCGCCGTCAGCGGTGTGGCCAGCGCCACGCCCGCCATGCCGAACAGGGCGCCGAACAGCAGCTGCATCACAATGGTCAGCGCAGGCGGCAGCGACACGGTACGCTTCTCGATCAGCGGCGACAGCAGGTAGCCTTCCAGCAGCTGGATGGCGCCAAACAAGGCCACCACATACATCGCCTTTTCGGGACTGTCCGAGAAGGCAATCAGCAGCGCGGGCACGCCTGCCATGATCGGGCCGAGATAGGGGATGAAGTCGAGCAGGCCCGCAATCAGGCCCAGTATCATCGCCAGCGGAATGCCGAGCAGGCTCAGTCCCACCGCCGACGCCACGCCCACCACCACCATCGATACCGCCTTGCCCAGCAGCCAGCGCGCCAGCGTGCGGCCGATTTCGTCCATCACTTCGCGCGCGCGGGGCCGGTGGCGGATCGGCACCAGCGTGACGAAGCCTTCGATATACAGCATGGGCTGGGCTGCGAAATAAATGCCGACGAACAGGATGATGACCACATTGCCCAGGGCGCCCAGCAGGCCCGAAAAGAACAGGCCCGCATTCGGCACCAGCTGCGTGATCTGCTTTTGCATCTGTTCAGGCGAGGGCAGGCCGGTCATCAGGCGCTTGAGCAAAGGCTGCTGTTCGACTGCCGTGTGCAGGCGCTTGATCGCTTCGGGCACGGCCTGCGCCAGCTTGTCGGCCTGCTCGCCGATCTGCGGCGCGGCGAGCCAGCCGCCGAGGCCGAAGACAGCCAGCAGGAGGGCGACCACAATCGCGAGGCACCATTCCCGCCGCAGGCGGAGGCGCTTCCGCAGCAGGCTGCTCAGCTCATACAGCAGCACCGCGAACAGGATGCAGGCGAATACCAGCAGCAGCGCATCGTAGGCGTACCAGATGGCGGCCAGCGCGAGGATGGCGAGGATTGCGATGCCGTCCACCAGCGCCACGCGGCGTATGAACTGCTTTTCTTCGGGCTTTTTCTCGATATTGTCGTTCATGCCACAATCATGGCCGATCTGACAAAGCCGTGACGCACGGATGTGCTCAGCGGGGCGCCATCAGGTAGGCCGCCATATCCTTCGCATCGCGCTCGCTGACGCCCAGCTGCGGCATGGCGGTATCGGGATCGATCTCCTGCGGCGCGCGGATCCAGTGCGCGAGGTTGGCGGCACTGTTGGGCAGGCGGCCGGCGAGGAATTTGCGTTCGGCGATGTATGCGAGCGGCGGTCCGACGTAGGTCTCGGGACCGGTAACGCCGGGGATCATGTGGCAGGCCTGGCAGGCATATTGCGTCAGCGCGATCCGGCCGCGTTCAGCGCTGACGGCGCCGCCATCCCGTGTTGTTTTCTCCGTAGCGTCGCCGAGCATCGTCACGCCGCGTCCGGCCGCGCCGGTGCTGCCGTCGGGGGCTGGCTGCGGCGCGTCTTGCCCGGATCGGCCGTTGGCTCCATTGCTATGCGGCGCCTGGCTGGCGGCTGAGGTGGCGGCGCGGTAGGCCTGCGGCGTGAGCTTCGGCATTTCGCGCACGAAGGCCACTACCGACCACAGTTCCTGCTCGCTCAGGTGAAACTCCCACGCCGGCATGCCGCTCATCTTGATGCCATGCCGCGTGATCCAGTACATTTCGGCCTCGTTCCAGCGCCGCGCAGCATCAACCAGCGGCCCCGGCACCGGCTGCATGCTCATGCCAATCAGGTCCTGCGCGGTGCCGGGCGCGCCGTGGCACTTCACGCAGTGGGTGGCGTACAGCGCGGCCCCGCGCCGCACATGGTCCGTGTTCAGCTGCGGCACGCTGACATCGCGCGCGTGGAAGCGCACCGATTCATGCATGCCTTTTTCCAGCACGGTGTGCACCAGCTGGAAGTGCTGTTTGGTGGCGCCCACGTTGTACCAGCCGCCATACAGCACGGCCAGTCCCAGCGCGCCTGCAGCCACGCCAAGCGCGGCCAGCGTACCCACAACAGCCTTCATCGCAAAGCGGATTCGGTTCGATGCCATAGAGGACGCGCCGCGCACAGTTGAAAAAATGACCACAATGTCTTTCTTGTATTATATGGATTCCTTCATTTTGTGCAGGAACGGTGTGTGCGCGACACGATTGGACATCGCTGGCTCTGGCGCGGCGCCACGTTGATGGCGCTGGGGCTGATCGTGCTGACGGCTTGCGATACCGGCGAACAGCAGGCCGTGAAAGTGCAGGGCGGCGACGTGGACCGGGGCCGCAAGCTGCTTGCGCAATACCAGTGCGGCAGCTGCCACGCGATCCCCGGCGTGGAAGGCGCGCGCAGCACTGTGGCGCCATCGCTGGCCACGTTCGGGCGCCAGAGCTATATCGCCGGACACCTGCCCAACTATCCCGAACCGCTGGTGCGCTGGATCGTCGATCCGCCGTCGGTCCATCCCGGCACCATGATGCCGAACATGGGCGTTTCCGCTGCCGATGCGCGCCATATGGCGGCCTATCTTTACACGCTGCGATGACGCCAGGCCTGCAATCGGTACTTCATCCCGCAGCGCCGGATGCAGCCATCATTGCGCATCTGGGCTGGGTGCTCTTCATCGGCGGCACGCTGATCTTCGCCGGCGTGATGTGGCTATTGTGGCGCAGCCTCCGCCACCAGCCGCAGGCCGTGCGTACGCGCGTCTGGATCGTGGGCGGCGGCCTGCTGTTTCCGGTTGCCGTGCTGACGCTGCTGCTGGCCTACAGCACCTGGCGCACCGCGCAATTCGGCACGCAGGGCTCGCGCGGCGCCATGCCGGTGTCCGTCATCGGCAAGATGTGGTGGTGGGAGCTGCGTTATCCGAATCCTTCGGGCGGGGCCGATATCGTGTCGGCCAACGAGCTGCGCATTCCTGCCGGGCGTCCCGTCTATCTCGGCCTGAGCACGGCCGATGTGATCCATGCCTTCTGGGTGCCGCAGCTGGGCGGCAAGGTTGATATGGTGCCCGGCCGCATTCACGGCCTGACGATCCGCGCCGACAAGCCGGGCCTGTACCGCGGCCAGTGCGCGGAATACTGCGGCGAGCAGCACGCGCGCATGGCCTTGCATGTCGTCGCCATGCCGCAAGCGGAGTTCGATGCCTGGCTGGCTGCCCAGGCGCGCGACGCGCTGCCGCCCGCCAGCGCCGTGCTGCGGCAGGGGCGCGACGCCTACCTGGCGCAGCGCTGCAATGCCTGCCACACGGTGCGCGGCGTGGGTTCAGGCGCCGCGCTGGGGCCGGACCTCACGCATGTGGGCAGCCGCATGCATATTGCAGCCGGCACGCTGCGCACCGACCATGCGGCGCTGGCGGGCTGGATCGCCGATCCGCAGGCCATCAAGCATGGCGCACGCATGCCCGGCGCAGGCAGTATGGATGGCGAAACGCTGCGCGCGCTGGCGGCCTGGCTGGAGTCGCTGAAATGAGGGCCGGGCTGCCGAGCAGCACGCCGCGCCCGGCCGGCGAGCTGGAAGAACTGGAACGCGTGTGGCGCACGCCGAAAGGCTGGCGCATCTTCACGGCCGTTAATAACACCACGGTGGGGCTGCTGTATATCGGCACGGCGCTGCTGTTCTTCGTGCTGGCGGGCGTGCTTGGGCTGCTGATCCGGCTGCAACTGGCGGTGCCGGAGAACGGCATGTTCAGCGCGGCAGCCTACAACCAGATTTTCACCATGCACGGCACGGTGATGATGTTCCTGTTCGCGATTCCGGTGGTGGAAGCGATAGCCGTCTACCTGCTGCCCGGAATGCTGGGCGCGCGCGACCTGCCGTTCCCGCGCCTTTCCGCCTACGCCTTCTGGGCCTATGCCATCGGCGGCATTGGCTTCTTCTGCTCCCTGTTCGTGGGCCTGGCGCCGGACGGCGGTTGGTTCATGTATCCGCCGCTGACCGGAAAAACCTATTCGCCTGGAATGAATGCGGACTTCTGGCTGCTGGGCATAGGCTTCATCGAGATATCGGCCATCGCGGGCGCGATCGAGCTGATCGTCGGCATCCTGTTCACGCGCGCGCCGGGCATGTCGCTGTCGAAGATGCCGGTGTATGCATGGTCCATGCTGGTGGTGGCGGTGATGATCGTGTTTGCCTTCCCGGCCGTGATCGCAGGCACCGCGCTGCTGGAGATGGAACGCGCCTTCGACTGGCCGTTCTTTATCGCGGAACGCGGCGGCGACCCGGTGCTGTGGCAGCACCTGTTCTGGTTCTTCGGCCACCCCGAGGTCTATATCATCTTCCTGCCCGCAGCTGGCATGGTCTCGACCATGATTCCCACCATTGCGCGCACGCCGCTGGCCGGACGCCGCGCCGTGATCGTGGCGCTGGTGGGCGTGGGCTTCTTCAGCTTTGCGCTGTGGGCGCACCATATGTTCACCGCCGGCCTCGGCGTGCTGGAGATGAGCTTCGTGTCGGCGGCCAGCATGGCGGTTGCGGTGCCCACGGCCATCCAGGTGTTTGCATGGATTGCCACGCTGCGGCGGGGCAAGGTGGCCATCAACGGTCCTGCGCTGTTCCTGCTGGGTTTCATGTTCATCTTCGTGCTGGGCGGGCTGACGGGCGTGATGGTCGCCGTGGTGCCCTTCGACTGGCAGGTGCACGACACCTACTTCGTGGTCGCGCATTTTCACTATGTGCTGATTGGCGGCATGGTGTTCCCTGTCTTTGCGGCCATGTATTACTGGCTGCCGCTGGTGAACGGGCATGCCATGTCCGAACGGCTGGCGCGCTGGATCTTCGGCCTGATGTTTGGCGGTTTCAACCTGGCCTTCTTCCCCATGCATATCACGGGGCTGCTCGGCATGCCGCGCCGCGTGTATACCTACGCACCGGGACTGGGATGGGATGGGCTCAACATGCTGTCCACCGTTGGCGCCTTCGTGTTCGCGGCGGGCGTGCTGCTGTTTGCTGCCGATGCCTGGCGCACCTTGCGCAGGAAGAAGCGCGAACATGCCAATCCATGGCAGGCCAGCACGCTGGAATGGCTGCCGTCCGACTGCTATGCGGTGCGCAGCATTCCGCAGATCGATTCCCAGGAGCCACTCTGGGACCGGCCCTCGCTGGCGCAGGAAGTGGAAGAGGGCGCGCACTGGCTGCCGGGCACCGCGACCGGGCTGCGAGAAACCATCGTCACCAGCCCGGTCAGCGCCACGCCGCGCTACCTGCTGGTGCTGCCAGCAGACAGCTGGTGGCCTTTCCTGTCGGCGGTGGGGACCGCAGGGTTCTTCTTGCTGCTGACCATCAAGCTGACTGCGCTGGCCTGGGCCTTTGGCGCACTGGCGATCGTTGCGCTGCTGGCCTGGCTGTGGGGGCAGGACCGTCCGCCACCCCGGCGCACCGCGCAAGTTGCGGACGAGGTGAGCCTGCCGGTCGGCGCGGCCGGGCCGGCCAGCCATAACTGGTGGGCTACCGTGATTACGCTGATTGTCGATGCTTCTGTCTTCGCCGCGTTCGCGTTCACCTATATCCACGTGTCGATGCGGCTGGAGATTTGCCCGCCGCCGGGAGCGGCGCTGCCGGACGCGCGCTGGCCGCTGCTGTCGCTGGCCCTGATGGCGGCCAGTTCGGCAATGGTGTGGCTGGCGCGGCGCCATCCGCTCACGGATGGGCGCCCGCAGCGCGGCCTGCGCTGGCTGTTTGCAGGGGCCTTGCTCTGCATGGCGGGCGCTTTTGCGGCTGACACCTGGAGTCTTTGGTCGGTCGCAGGCCTCGCACCGTCGGCCAGCGCATGGGGCGCTGCCATTGCGGCGATGAATTCCTACCAGGGCCTGCACCTGGTGCTGCTGGCCTTCATCGGCCCCTGGATCATTGCGCGCTCGCTGGCGCACAAGCTCACGCCGGGCAGCCGTGCGGCGCTCGACTGCGGGGCGCTGATCTGGCACTACACCAGCATCCAGGGGGCGGCAGCGATTGCCGTGATCTACCTGATGCCGAAGTTGATGGGGTAAGCATGGACCGCCACGAAGGACTGTTCCCGGTTGTAATGCGCGCCTGCGGGCCATTGCTGGTGTGGGCAGCGCATTTCACCTTCTGCTACCTGTATGCGGCGGCCCGCTGCGGACCCGGGCAGGGCGGAACACTGGAGTGGTGGGTGCAGGCGGGTGTGAGCGCTGCAGCACTGGCGGCAGTGCTGGCCATGTTTGCGCAGGCCTGGCGCGCAGCGCGCGGCGGGCGTACGCTGCGCTCCTTTGCGGCCCTGGGCGCAGGCGCGCTGGCGATTGCCGGCGTGGCCTGGAGCAGCCTTGCGCTGCTCGTGGCCGGTGCCTGTGTTTAGAAGGCGTACACCAGCGTCAGCGAGGTTTGGGTATCGGTGTTGCGCTTGTCTTCGGGCACATTGGTGTCATTACGTGCGCTGAAGGCGGCCTTCATCTGCATGGTGCCGTTGATCTTGGTGCTGAGCGACGTTTCCGCCACCGAGTGCAGGTTCGAGGTGCCGCGTTCCATCACCACGCTCTGCGAGAACAGGGCCGATGGGCTCAGGCGCCAGCGCAGTGCCGCTGCACCGCGGATGGTCATGCCGTTCTCGGATTCGCCGGTGGGACGCACGCCGGAGAAGTAGCCCGGCCCCAGTTCCACGTCCAGCGTCTTGTCCTTGCCGCTGGTGTAGCGCTTGCCGTGGCCGACGGAGAGCGAGGAATAGCGCTTGAACACGCCGAACTTGTCGTTCACATGCGAGCCGACCACATAGAGTTTCTTGTCCGTGCCGAGCACCTTGTAGGCCGCCTTGGCGGAGGCCTCGAAGCGTTCGGCCGAGCGCACCACTTCCTTCTCGCCATCGATGCGGGTTTCGTCTTCCTTGAAGAAGCCGGACAGGATGTATTCATTGCTCCAGTCTTCGAGCTCCTGGCGGGCATCGATCTTTCCGGTGACGGAGGTGCCGACGGTGTTGCCGGTGGTAGTAATTGCGCCAAGTTCGGCGGCGGTGGACCAGGTGCCGGGCTCCGGCGGCGGGTCGGCAGCGAAGACGCTGCCGTGCGCGGCGAAGGCCAGCGCGAGCAGGGAGTGATATTTCATTAGCATGTCGCGGCGCATTGCGGCCGGCCGCTTTTTGATACGGTGGAGACAGCATTGTACCCCAGCATCGTGAAGGGCGCGTTACATTGCCATGTTGACCAGCGCACGGAACGCAATGCAATTCGCGTGCACAGTGCAGGCATGGAGACCGACATTTCTGCCGATGCCCCCGCTGCCGCGAAGGCGGCGGGGCTGCGCTACGTGAGCGACGCGAAACCCGGCATCGCGCGTATCGCCCACAAGGACGGCTTCCGCTATGTGGACGCGGATGGCGCCCCTGTGCGCGACGAGGCCACGCTGGGGCGCATCAAATCGCTGGCGATTCCACCCGCATGGACCGATGTGTGGATCTGCGCCCAGCCCAACGGCCATGTGCAGGCCACCGGCCGCGATGCGCGCAAGCGCAAGCAGTACCGCTACCATCCGCGCTGGCGCGCCGTGCGGGACGAGGTGAAATATGAACGCATGATCGCCTTCGGCAAGGCGCTGCCGCAGATCCGCAAGCAGGTGGATGCAGACCTGCGGCGTTCCGGACTGCCGCGCGAGAAGGTGCTGGCCACCATCGTCTACCTGCTGCAGGTGACCATGATGCGCATCGGGAACGAAGAATATGCGCGTGACAACCATTCCTTCGGCCTCAGCACGCTGCGCAACCGCCATGTGCGCATCGACGGCAGCGAGGTTGAATTCCGTTTCCGCGGCAAGAGCGGCGTCTATCACACGGTGAAGGTGGCGGACCGCCGCCTGGCGCGCATCATCCAGCGCTCGCGCGACCTGCCGGGGCAGGAACTGTTCCAGTACCTCGACGATGAGGGCCATCAGCACAGCGTTGATTCTTCCGACGTGAACGACTACCTGCGGACGATCAGCGGCGAGGACTATACGGCCAAGGACTTCCGCACCTGGTCCGGCACCGTGCTGGCCGCGCTGGCACTGCAGGAGTTCGAGAAGTTCGATTCGGAGACGCAGGCCAAGAAGAATGTGGTGCGCGCCATCGAAACGGTGGCGAAAAAGCTCGGCAATACGCCTTCGGTATGCCGCAAGTGCTATGTGCACCCCGCCGTGCTGGAAGCGTATATGGACGGTGCCGAGCTGGAAGGCCTGCGCGTGCGCGCGGAGCAGGAGCTGGTGGAAGAGCTGCATGAGCTGCATCCGGAGGAAGCGGCCGTGCTGGCGCTCCTGCAGCAGCGCCTCGCGCAGGCGCCCGCCGCCAAGGCAGCGCCACGCCGCCCGCCGCGCAAGCGCCAGGCTGGCGCGCAGCCCAGCGCTTAAGGCGCCACCGAATGCGCGCGCTTCATGCAGCGCAGGACGAAGGTTGAGCGGCTGTGGCGCAGGCCGGGAAGCTTGTAGAGCTTCCGGCGCAGGAATTCCTCGTAGCCCGCCGTGCCGGCCACGGCAACCTTGATCAGGTAATCGTATTCGCCGGTCAGCAGGTAGGCTTCCAGCACTTCCGGCAGCTCGGCCAGGGCTTCGCCAAATTTCTCCAGCATGTCTTCATCGTGACGGTCCAGCGTGACCTCGATGATCACGGTGTCCGGCAGGCCCATCGCCTGCTGGTTGAGCAGGGCGGTATAGCCTTCGATCACGCCATTGTCTTCCAGCGCGCGCACCCGGTTCCAGCATGGCGTGGTGGAGAGGCCGACCTTTTCGGCCAGTTTGGTATTGCTCAGGCGCCCGTCCCGGCGCAGCTCCCTGAGGATGCGGCGGTCGATTTCGTCAATTTGTTCCATGAATTTGCCTTTCGACAGGAGAATATTCTCCAAGCAGCGCTATTCTACAGAAAACTAAGATGCCTATTCCACCGCCCCGGGCATATAGTTTTACTCATGGAGACCTATCAGAGAACATACCGCCTGCGGGTGGAACCGGATGCCGCCACTGCCGCCCTGGAAGCAGTGCTGGCCATTGTGCGGCGCGGCGGCCTGGCGTTGCGCACCCTGCGGCTGGAGCCCGGCCGGCACGGCATTGACGTGCACCTTAATGTCAGCGCGGAAGAAGACGATGCGCTGCAGCTATGCCGCATGCGCCTGTGTAATGTCATCGGCATCCTGAAGATCCGCGAGACCGGAAAGACTCCGACCTGAGAACGCGGCCTGCTCCTACTTGGCTCTGCCGCGGACGGTGCAACAATAAGGCATCGTTCGAACCAACGAGGAGCAGATCATGAAAACAGTTCTGATTGCATCGCTGCTGGCCGCCAGCGCCGCAGCGTCGGCGCAGTCGCAGCTCGACACCTCGCGCAACGGGCAGGTAAATACGGGGTCCAGCCTCAGCGTGATGGGTTCGCAGCCGGTGCAGCCGGTGCCGCTGGGCAGCCAGCGCGTGCCCACCACCGTCATCCCTCCGGGCAGCACCACACAGGCCACGGCCATTCCACCGCTGAACAATGTGCCCGGCACCGTGATTCCGGCGGTGCCGAATACCACCAGCGGCGCGGTCGGCACGCCGGGTGTGACTTCGCCGCTCGGCACTTCCAGCGTCTATGGCGCGGGCGCCACCAGCACCGCCTCCGGCATCAACGGCGCGGTTGGCGTTGGCAACAACACCGGCATCGGCTCCAGCGGCAGCATCGGCACCATGAGCGGCACGAGCAGCAGCGGCAGCACCGGCAACCCGAGCACCATGTCCGACGAAGACTATAAAAAGTCGCTGAACAGGTGAGCGAGCGCTGCGAAGTCCTGATTATTGGCGGCGGGCCGGGAGGGCTCACCGCCGCCATCTACCTGCGCCGCTTCCGGCGCGACGTCATCCTGGTCGACAAGGGCAACAGCCGCTTGTCGCTGATCCCCATCAGCCATAACTATCCCGGCTTTCCCGGCGGCGTGCCGGGACGCGAACTGCTGGGCAACCTGCGCGCGCAACTTGAATGCTATGGCGGCGCCGTGCGCGAAGGCGAGGTGACGGAGCTGCGCAAGGAGGGCGATATCTTTATCGCCCGTTGCGGTGACAGCGAAATCCTGGCGCCCGCCGTGCTGCTCGCCAGCGGCGTGGCCGACGAAGGGCTGCCGGTCGAAGGCTGGCATGAAGCCGTGGCCAGCGGCGCGCTGCGCCTGTGCCCCGTATGCGATGGCTACGACATCAGCGGCAAGCGCGTGGCGGTCGCCTCCCAGCCGCATAACCGTACCGGCCACGCGCTCTTCATGCGCACTTTCTCGCGCGACGTAACGCTGTTTGAACGCGAACCGGATGCGCCGCTGTCGCCGGAGGAGTGCAGCAAGCTCGAGGTAGCGGGCGTGCGCTATATCGCCTCGCCGCTGAAGGGCGTGACGCTGACCAATGCCATGGAGCCGGTGCTGCACACGGAAGACGGTGAAGACCACCGTTTCGACGTGTTCTATCCCATGCTGGGCGAGAATGCCCGTTCAGGGCTGGCCGCGCAGCTGGGGGCGAAGCGGGGAGACTGCGAAAAGCTGGTAGTGGATGATCACCAGCGCACCAGCGTCCCGGGCCTGTATGCAGTAGGGGACGTGGTGGTGGGCCTGAACCAGATTGCCGTCGCTACCGGCCAGGCGGCCATTGCAGCGACGGCGATTCATAACGCCTTGCCCTGGCGCTTCATGCCTTAGGCGTCGGCCTTGATGGCCGGCGCAGCGCTGGCCTGCTGTGGCAGGCGGGCCTGCACGGTTTCCGCAGCCTTCTTGCCGGCCAGGAAGGCGTGGTCGGAGTTGTAGTACTCCCACTCGCTGTAGCGGCCGGCCAGGATGATGTCATGCTGCAGCAGCCATGCGCGTACCGTCTCCACATTCTTCGCACGGTTATGGTCATACAGCACATAGGCGTATGGCATGTCGGCCTGGTTCGCGGTCAGCACTTCGTCGTCCGGATTCATGAAGCCGACCTTGATGCAGTCCTGGATGCAGCGCGCGATCAGGTCGTCGCCATCCACCGGCAGCGGCTTCCATGGCGAGTAGGAGATCTCGCAGGTGAAGCCGAAGCCGCCCGGCGGATTGCACTCCGGCGAAGCGTTACCCTGCACGAAGATGCGGTGGAAGATGCTGTCCTCCGGATAGTAGATCCAGTGCTTCTCGGTCACGTTGGTACGCTTGATGCCGATGTTCACGTTGCGGATCGAAATATGCGTGAGGCCGCGCGCCGCTTCCTGTACTTCGGGCGGCGCTTCCTTGCCGATGATCTTCACCAGTTCCGGCAGCGGCATGGTCGATACCAGCTGGTCGTAGCGGAAGCGGCGGCCGTCGGCCAGCGCGATCACGTGTTCGCGCGGCAGCACCTGCGCCACCGACGCATCCACCTCGATCTTGCCCTTGATATGCGGCAGGAAGCCGTTCATCAGGGCCTGGAAGCCGCCGCGCAGCGGATAGCCGAAGCGCGCATTCGGTCCCATGGGCTTGGCCACCGGTTCCAGTGCGCCTTCGATGATCTGGCCCAGGTCCGGCAGCGGTACGCGGCCGCCCAGCCAGGAGGTTTCCATCTCGGTCAGCGGAACGGTCCAGATCTTCTTGTTGTAGGGGATGGCGAAGTGCTTCGCAATGCCTTTGCCCCACACCTTGTAGATGAACTCCTCGAAGTTCTTCGGTTCGCCTTTCTTCGCTACCGCGCTGGCATTGGCCGCATCCACGGTGCCGTCGGCGCAGCAGTCGTCCACCGAACCGGCTTCGCAAGTGGCTTCCTCGTCGCTGCCGTAGCGCGCTTCGATTGCGCCCAGCACGCACTCCTTGATCACGGTGGGCGGCAGGCCGTACAGCGCGCCCTGGAAGGGGTAGCGCGTGTACACGTTCTTGCTGTACACCCAGGCTTCGCGCATCTGCCAGTGCTGGTTGTCGCCCAGCAGAACGTCGTACAGCTTCAGCACATACGGGTCGTTCGAGAACATGATGTGGCCCGCATAGTCGAAGGTGAAGCCCTTGTCGTCGATGGAGCGGCACCAGCCGCCGACGCTGGAATTCTTCTCCAGCAGCAGCGTGTCGGCGCCCAGGTGGTAGGCGGCCGACAGACCGGTCGGGCCGGCGCCCACGATCACCGCGCTGTATTTCTGCGCAGTCGGCAGCGCGTTCACATTCGACGGCGACTGAACCGCGGCGTCTTCCGGCGTGGTGAGACGGCTTACCTTGCGGGCAGGTGTGGTGGATTCGATCAGGCCGCGCATGCGTTCCGCGGTCTTGTCCCACGAGGTGCTGGCGATCACGGCGCGCATCTTGTCCGTCATTTCGGTGGTTTGCGCCGGGGTCTGTTTCAGTGCCGCTTCGCAGGCAGTGATGAATTCTTCATCGGTGTGGCCGATGGCGACAATGCTGCCGTAAGGCTGCTCCACATCGCGGATGGCCGTGCTGACCACCGGCAGTTCGGCCGCCATGTATTCCAGCACCTTGGTGGGGCTGATGAACTTGGTCGCTTCGTTCAGGGCGAAAGGCATCAGGCAGACATCCCAGCCGGCCAGGAATTTCGGCAGGTCTTCGTAGCCTCGCTGGCCAAGGTAGTGGATATTGCTGCGCTGTGGCAGTTCGGCGGGGTCGATCTTCACGACCGGGCCAACCATTACCAGCTGCCATTCCGGATGCGCGTCGGCCAGCTTGCCCAGCAGGCCGGTGTCGAAGCGCTCATCGATCACACCGTAGAAGCCGAGGCGCGGGTGGGGAATGTGCTCCTGCGCCGGATGGCTGTCGCTGCGCTGCAGGGCCTGGGCGAAGTGCTTCGCGTCCACGCTGCTCGGGAAGCAGTGCGCGTTGCTGTGGCGGGTGCGCTTGGCTTCATACAGGCTCGGGCCGCCAGTGAAGACCAGGTCGGCGATATTGAGCAGCGCCGTTTCACGCTGCAGCAGCTGGCGCGGCGGGTTCTTGAAGGCGGACAGTTCGTCCATGCAATCGTAGATGACCAGGCCGGGATGCAGCTGCGACAGCAGCGGCAGCGCCATCGGCGTGTAGAACCACACGATCGGGTCCTCCTTGTCCGTCACCAGTTTGGCCACCAGCGGCTGCAGCAGCGGAATCTGGTCATCATGGAAGCCGACCGCCTGCGAGGGCGTGTGCGGCTGGCAGACCGTGACATTGGCTGCCGGTTGCGACGTTTTCATGAAACTTTCGCCCTCGTGATGTATGGGCTCTTCCACAAAAACGATCTTGTAATTCTGCGCCAGGCGGGTCAACAGATGTTGTGGCCGTTGGAAGACGAAGTCCCAGCGCAGGTGACTGAATACGATAATGGTCGACATGATTTCTCCCTTTGCCCCAATGGGTCGTTAGTTGTGGGTGATACTCTTTTCGCGCCTTGAAGGGCGCTAAACCTGTTCCGGCGGATCCGGTACAACGAGTTGCACACTCCGCGTTGCAGAATTGATCTGCTCAATCGGAATCTTCGGTGAACGGTCTGCGTTCAGCAGCCCATTCGCCTCCTGGTAAGTGTCGGCAAACTGCGTGTAGCAGAAGCCGCTGAACATCTGCGTGGCATTCACAACCTCCAGCAGCTCGCGGTAGTGCTTGAAGAAGCTCTCCGCATTGTTCGCACGCGAGTAACCCCAGGTGCTTGTCTCAGGCGCTTTGGTGTCGTAGGCGATGCCGCCGAATTCGGTCAATACAATCGGCTGGCCGCGGTGCGGGAAGCCATCCAGTGTCAAAATCCTGCCGCCGGGGCGGCGCTGGTCGAACAGCGTGCGCACCTCGTCGTTGACCTCGTAGCGCTGCTTGATGCGCTGCGGGTCGCTGTCGTAGTCGTGAATGCCGAGGATGTCCGTGGCCGAGGCCTCCCAGCCGTCGTTGCCGATCACGGGGCGGGTGGAATCCATCATGCGCGTCATGTGGTAGAGCGCCTCCACGGCATTGCGATGCGCCTGCATCGAGGTCAGGTTCGGTACGCCCCAGGATTCATTGAACGGCACCCAGACGATGATGCAGGGATGGCTGTAGTCGCGGTCGATGGCTTCCTGCCATTCCTTGATCAGGCGCGTCATCGAGCGCGGACTGAAGGCGTAAGCAGAAGGCATTTCTTCCCAGACCAGCAGGCCCAGTTTGTCGGCCCAGTACAGGTAGCGCGGGTCCTCGATTTTCTGGTGCTTGCGCACGCCGTTGAAGCCCATGGCCTTGGCCAGTTCCACGTCGCGTTTCAGGGCGCCGTCATTGGGCGCCGTCATCAGGCTCTCGGGCCAGTAGCCCTGGTCGAGCACCAGGCGCAGCGGATAGGGCCTTCCATTCAGCATGAAGCGGTCGCGGTTGATGGCCACCGAGCGCAGCGCCGTGTAGGAGCGGATGGTTTCCAGCACCACGCCCTCGCAGCGCAAGGTCAGCTCCGCGTCCAGCAAGGTGGGGCGTTCGGGGCTCCACAGCAGCTCGTTGCGGGAATCGTCGATACCGGGGTCGGTAATCGCAATCTTGCGGTTCGCCTCCTGGCCCATCAGCTTGTAGTCGTCATCGGCCAGCAGGGTGTCGCCGTGCCACAGCTTGACTTCCACACTCAGGCCGTCGCGCCGCTGGCCCGCGGCCTGGATTTCGCAGCCGATCTCGAAGCCGTCGAAATACGGCGTCCAGCGAATCGATTTAAGGTAGGTGTCGGGCACCTGTTCCAGCCATACGGTCTGCCAGATGCCGGTGGTGCGCGGATACCAGATCGAATGGGGCTCCAGCTGCCAGTCCTGTTTGCCGCGCGGCTTGTTCAGGTCTGCAGGATCGTCTTCCACGCGCAGCATGATGACCTGGCGCGTGCCTTCGGCCAGCGCGTCGGTGATGTCGGCATTGAAGGAGGTGTGGCCGCCTTCATGCGTCGTCACCAGGCGGTTGTTGACCCACACCTTGCAGGAGTAGTCCACTGCGCCAAAGTGCAGGATGGTGCGCTTGCCGCGCTGGGCCATGTCGAATTCGAGGCGGTACCACACCACTGTGTGGAAGCCGGTGTCGCCGATCCCGCTCATGCTGCATTCGGGCGCAAAGGGCACGTTGATGTTGTGCGTCCATTCGATCGGGTCTTCCGGACGGGCGTAGCGCCGCTCGTCGTCAAACGCGAACTGCCAGCTGCCGTTCAGGCATTGCCAGTTGTCGCGGACCAGTTGCGGCCGGGGATACTCGAAGTCGCTCATTCTTTCCTCATTGTTGTGGAGCTGGTATCAGCAGGCGGGCCTTGCCGCCCGCTGCGTTGAATCGGTTTACCGCCATCGCGCCGACAGCGGCAGCGCTGCCGGCCTTGCACAGCGCCACGCAGGCGCCGCCGAAGCCGGCGCCGGTCAGGCGCGCGCCGAACACGTCAGGCTGTTTGCGCAGCACTTCGGTCAGTTCATCCAGCTCGGGAATCGATACCTGGTAATCGTCGCGCAGGCTGGCGTGCGAATCGTTCATCAGCTCACCGAAGCGTTCGGCGCTCACGGCGGTGCCGCTGTCGGCGGCTTCCAGCACGCGCAGGTTCTCGCTGACCACGTGGCGCGCCCGCTCGCGGATGGGTGAGGGAAGTTTTTCCACGTCGGACAGGCGTGCCACATCGCGCAGCGCCTGCACGCCCAGCATGCCGGCTGCTGCCTCGCACTCGGCGCGGCGTTCGTTGTATTTGCTGGCGGCCAGCTTGCGCGGCACGCCGGAGTCGATCACGATGATTTCCGCCCCGGCAGGCAGCGGCAGCAGGCGCGCATCCAGCGTGCGGGCATCGAGGAAGAGCATGTGCTGCGTGTCCGCCAGGCTGGCCGCCATCTGGTCCATGATCCCGCAGTTCACGCCTGCGTACTGGATCTCGGCCTGCTGCGCAATCTGCGCCAGCGTTACGCCGTCCAGCTCCGTCTTCAGCATGGTGCGCAAGGCGCGCAGCGTGGCCACTTCCAGCGCCGCGCTACTGGACAGGCCGCTGCCCAGCGCCAGATTGGAGCGCACATACATTTTCAGCGGCGGGACCTGCACCCCACGCTGCTGCAGCAGGCGGATGCAGCCTTCCATATAGCGCGCGAAGCCCGGCGGCGCGGGCTCGTCGGCGCCGAATTCCACGGTTTCATCCAGCGTGGACGAGTAGATGTGGAAGCGGCCGTCGCCACTGCGGTGGGCCATCACGTCGGTGCGCTGTGGCGTGGCGATGGGCAGCATATAGCCGTCGTTGTAGTCGGTGTGCTCACCCAGCAGGTTGACGCGGCCCGGCGCCCAGGTATGGACTTCGGGGGCGGAGCCAAAGAAGTCGTTGGGCGATTTCATTGGTCCTCCAGCGTTACTTGCACCGCCTGCAGCTCGGCCGCCTTCTCTTCGGGCAGCACGTCCATCGCGAACATGCCCGCGCCAAGCTCGGTTCCGGCCAGATACTTCAGGCGCTCCTTGGTGCGGTAGGGCGGATAGAACTGCGCGTGAAGCTGCGTTTCCGGATGCTCCTTGCCGTCTGTGGGCGCCTGGTACCAGGCCATCAGGTAGGGGAAGGGGCGCTGCCACAGGCCTTCATATTTCAGCAGCACAGTCTTGAGGGCGCGCGCGAGGTCGCTGCGCTGCGCATCGCTCAGGGCGGTGAAGCTGGGGCAGGGCGCGCTTGGCATTACCCATACTTCATAGGGATAGCGCGCACATACGGGAACAAAGGCCACGGCGTGTTCGCCGCGGTACAGCAGGCGTGCACCGCTCTCGATTTCATCGCGCACCATATCGCACAGCAGCGAACGCTGGTGCTGCTCGTAGTACGCCGCTTCCTGCGACAGCATGCGCGCGGGCACCGGCGGCACGAAGGGATAGGAATAGATCTGGCCGTGCGGGTGGTGCAGCGTGACGCCCACTTCCGCGCCACGGTTCTCGAAGGGCAGCACGTACTGGATTCCGCCACGGCCCTGCACCCGCGCGGTGCGGTCGGCCCATACCTTCAGCAGCAGTTCGATGCGTGCAAGGTCCAGGCCTGCCAGCGCGGCTTTCGGGTCCTGGGTGAATACCACCACTTCGCAATGGCCTGCTGCGGCCGCCGTGGGCACATGCAGCTGCGGCGGATCGTGCGAAGCGAGGGACAGCGAAGGAAAGCGGTTGTCGAAAACGGCCACTTCGTAGTCGCCCGGCGGCATCTCGGTCGGCGCCGCTTCATCGCGCGTGACGGCGAGCGGATTGTATTCCGGCGGCGGCAGGAAGGTGCGGTTCTGGCGGAACGCTGCATACGTGACCCATTCGCCGCGCAGCGGGTGCCAGCGCAGGTGCGGATTGGCGCCGAGCGGATCGGCGAAAGGGCTCGGCGCACTCGCAATGGCCGAAATCGGATTCCGGCTGTACAGCGTGATGTTGCGGCCGTCAGGCTTGACCAGGTCGAGTGTGTGCATGATAGTAATTTCATTGCGCCGGGATTGACGCGAGTAGAAATCCTATCAATTAGCGCTTTGCCGGTTTTTCAATTCCGCGCTGAAAGAAACTGCTATCTGGCTGAACAGTATGTAACTGGCGGTTTCTGTTCAGGGCAAAGGGGCTTGCACGAATGGACGCAGTGTAAACACGGTGACTTTTTGTAGGAGTGGTCCTGCACAGGCGCGCGGCTGCTGCCGACGCTGTGGTTGCCTGTCGTCCGAAGTCCTAAACGCCTATATAGACGTACTTGAACACGAACGCGGCAGCAATGATCCAGACGATTGGCTTGACCATGCGCCATTGGCCGGTCAACAGTTTCAACGCGGCGTAGGTGATGAAGCCGAAGGCGATGCCGTGCGCGATGGAATAGGTGAAAGGGATCAGCAGCGCGGTTACCGCTGCGGGGATACTTTCCGTGGTGTCGTTCCATTCGATATCGCCGAGGTCGCGCAGCATCAGGCAAGCCACGAAGAGCAAGGCAGGCGCCGTGGCGTAGGCCGGTACGGCAGCGGCCAGCGGCGCAATGAAGAGGCAGGACAGGAAGAGCAGGGCCACCACCAGTGCCGTGAGGCCGGTGCGGCCGCCGGCCTGCACGCCCGCGGCGCTTTCCACATAGGCCGTGGTGCTCGATGTGCCGAGCACGGAACCGGCGACGATGGCGCCGCTGTCCGCCAGCAGGGCCTTGTTCAGCCTCACCATCTTGCCGCCCGTGAGCAGGCCGGCGCGGCTGGCCACGCCCATCAGCGTGCCGGTGGCATCGAACAGTTCCACCAGGAAGAACACCAGCACCACATTCAGTATGCCCGCGCCCAGGGCGCCCGGAATGTCGAGCTGCAGGAACGTAGGAGCCAGCGAGGGCGGCGCCGAGAACACGCCGTTGAAGCGGTTGCCGCCGAAGAAGAAGCTGAGCACCGTGATAGCGGCGATGCCGATCAGGATCGCGCCTCGTACCTTGAGCCGATCGAGCGTGACGATGAGCAGGAAGCCGGCAATCGCCATCAGCGCGGCCGGCTTGTGCAGGTCGCCGACGGCAACCATCGTGGCCGGATTGGCCGCTACGATGCCTGCGCTCTTCAGCGCGATCAGGGCCAGGAAGAGCCCGAGGCCCACTGTGATCGCCGTGCGCAGCGAAGGGGGAATGCCGTTGACGATCATCTCGCGCAGGCCGAACACGCTCACCAGCACGAACAGGCAGCCGGAGATGAAGACCGCGCCGAGCGCGGTCTGCCAGGGCACACCCATGCCCAGCACCACAGCGTAGGCGAAATAGGCGTTCAGGCCCATGCCGGGCGCCATGCCGATGGGGTAGTTGGCGTAAAGGCCCATGATGGCGCTGCCCAGCGCGGCGGCAATGCAGGTGGCCACGAAGACCGCTTCTTTCGGCATGCCCGCATCGGCCAGAATGGTGGGATTGACGAAGATGATGTAAGCCATGGTGAGGAAGGTGGTGGCGCCTGCAATCAGCTCCGTGCGCACGTCGCTGCCGCTTTCCCTGAGCCTGAACAGTTTTTCAGCGATCGTCACCCCGGCCTCCCTCCTTGTCGATGGCACAGCATACCATCAGCATTCATCCAGCTGCCAGCGGGTGCCGGTCCATTGCAGGGTGTGCGTGGGCGACAGCGCGGCAAGGAAATGTGCGTCGTGCGAGACCACGGCCATGGCGCCGGGATAATCGGCCAGCGCCTGCTCCAGCGCTTCGGTCGAGGCCAGGTCGAGGTGGTTGGTGGGCTCGTCGAGCAGCAGAAGTTGCGCAGACTGGCCACGCCATAGCGCGCAGGCCAGCGCTGCCTTCAGCCGTTCGCCGCCGCTGAGCGCTTCGCATGGGGTTTGCACCTGCGCCGCCGTGAGACCGAGCAGGGCGAGGTGGCTGCGCAGCACGCCTTCGGGCAGGGGACTGTCCAGTTCGCGCAGGCGTTCCAGCACCGTGCGGCCGGGAGGCAGCAGGGCGCTGGCGTGCTGGTCCAGCCAGGCGTGCGGCACATCGCAGCGGCAGCTGCCCGAACGCGGCGCCAATTCGCCGGCGAGCATGCGCAGCAGCGTGGACTTGCCGCAGCCATTGGGACCGCTGACCGCGAGCCGCACCGGGCCGGCCAGTACCAGGTCCAGCGCCGGCGTGCCCGGCGGCCATGGCGGCACGGCGCTGTCCAGCTCGAACACCCGGCGGCCTGCGGGAACGGCCGTTTCAGGCATCATCAGCGCGCGCGGCTGTTCCTGCGCCACACGGGCGGCGGCCGTGCGCACGGCATCGCTCAGCTGTTCGCAGGCGGCGTCGCGCCGTGCCGCATCGCGTCCGGCGAAGTTCTCGGCGCGGTTGCGCATCATGCCGAGCGCGATCTTCGGCATATTGGCTTCCTTGCCTGCCCTGGCGCCACGGCTGGCGCGCGCCAGCTGTGCATCGTGCTGGCGGCGCAGTTCGCGCAGGCCGGCGCCGCGCTCCTTGCGAGCATGTTCCAATGCGGCCAGCGCACCGGCCTGTTCGGCATCGCGCTGTGCGCGGTACAGGCTGTAGTTACCGCCGTAGGCGTGCAGGCCTTGCGCGTCCAGTTCCACGATGCGTTCCATTTCTTCCAGCAGCGCGCGGTCGTGGCTGACGACGACGGCGGCGCCGCGCCACTGGCGCAGGCTTTCGGCCAGCCAGGCGCGCCCGCCCGCATCGAGGTGGTTGCTCGGTTCATCCAGAATCAGCATGTCCGCGCCGGACAGAAAGGCGCCTGCCAGCGCAACGCGCATGCGTTCGCCGCCGCTCAGCGGCGCCGCCGGGCTGTGCGCGTCGAGCGCGGGCAGGCCGGCATTGCGCAGGGCCTGGGCGAAGTCGGCAGACAGCGCCCAGTGGCCGTCCAGCAGTTCCAGGTCGCCATCGGACATGGCGCCGTCCTCCACGCGCGCGAGTGCAGAGAACAGCCGTGCCAGGCCGGCGAGGGCGGCGACAGTGTCGTGCGGCGCCGGGCTCAGTTCCTGCGCCACCCGCAGCACGCTGCCCTGGCGCTGGATGGTGCCGGATGTGGGCGCGATTTCGCCCGCCAGCAGCCGCGCCAGCATGCTTTTTCCCGCACCATTGGGGCCGGCAAGGCCAGTCAGGCCGTGTTGGAAAGTGAAATTGAGGTCTTCAAACAGCGTCCGGCCGGATGGCAGGCGCAGCGCCGCGTGGCGCAATTCGATGGAAACAGGCATAAGAACTCCCGGGCAAACAGGTGATAGCGCAGCGGCGAAGCCGTTGCGGTCATTTGCGAAAGGAAGCTCAGATGGTCATTTGGGGTGGGTGCTCCGGATAAAGTCTGCACAGTGTATCCAGCTGTGCGCCAGTGTCAAGCAGCTTCGATAAAATGTCCGGAATGAAACTTCGCACCCATTACCTGCTGCTGGCGTTCTCGATTGTGGCTCCTGTGGCCATTTTTTCGTCGGTGGCTTTCGATTTGCTGCTGAATGCCCAGCGCAAGGTCGCGCTCAGCCGGGTGGAGGAGAGCGCCCGTTCATCGGCGCTGGTGGTCGAGGCCGAACTCAAACGCGCCAAATCGGTGCTGCGCGTGCTGGCCAATTCGCATGCACTGGAAAGCGGCGACATGGAACGCTTCTATGCCGAAGCCAAAGACGCCAATGCGGGAGAGGATGCGTGGATCGTCCTGTATGACCGCAACGGGGCGCAGCGCATCAATACGCGGCTGTCCTACGGCGCCGGGACACTGGTGCGGCCGGATGTCGACGTGCTGAAACGGGCCATTGCGGATGGTGCCGATGTGATCAGCGGCGTGAAGTGGGGGCCGGCGCTCAAGAACACACTGGTCGCCGTCGAACATCCTTTCCACTTGGGCGATGGCGCGCCGCATGTGATTTCGCAGGCGTATTCGCCTTCTTATTTCTCGCGCGTGTTCAGCGACCGCGCCATTCCGGCCGACTGGCGTGTCGGCATCCTGGACCAGAACAACACCATCATCGTGCGCAGCCACGGCTCGGAGAAGTTCGTGGGCCGCCGCTCGCAGGCAGTGGTGACGGAGGCAATCAAGGCTGGCGACAGCGGCGCCTTCCGTCATACCACCGCTGATGGCATCGAGAGTTACGACTACTTCGTGCGTTTGCCGGAGTCGCGCTGGACGGTCGTTGTCAGCGCCCCCGTGAAGGAGGTGGACCAGGCGGTGTGGCGCGGCGTGTGGGTCGCGCTGGCCGGCCTGACGATCGCTATCGCCTCGGCCCTGGCGTTGGCGATTACTTCGGGCCGCCGCCTGCTGCGTTTTGTGGGCCGTGCTTCGGCGGCGGCGGTGGCGCTGGGTTCCGGCAAGGCGGCCGAGGTGCACCTGCCGGTATCGCCCATCAGCGAGATGGAGGCCCTGAACATGGCCTTGCGCGACGCGGCGCAGCGGCTGGCGGACGAGATGCAGTCGCGCGCGGAAGCGGAGCAGGAGCGCAACGAAGCCCTGCGCCTGGAAAGGACAGCGCGCGCGCACGCCGAGCAGCAGAATGCGGCGAAGGATGAATTCCTGGCCATGCTGGGCCACGAGCTGCGCAATCCGCTGAGCGCCATCGCCAGCGCGGTGGCGGTGCTGGAGCGCGGCACGCCGGAAGCGCGCGAGCGGGCCGGTGCCGTGCTGCAGCGCCAGACCACGCACCTGCGCCTGCTGGTGGATGACCTGCTGGAAGTGAACCGGGCCCTGATGGGCAAGCTTGCCCTGCACCGCCAGCACATCGACCTGGCCGACGTGGCGCGCCAGTGCGTGGACACCCTGCAGTCGGGCGGGCGCCTGAACGGCTGCGTCATTGCCACCCGGCTTGCGCCGGCGCCGGTGCATGCAGACGCCACGCGCCTGGCGCAGGTGATCGACAATGTGCTGGACAATGCCATCAAGTACAGTCCGATGGGCGGCGATATCGAGGTGGCCGTGGGCGTGGCAGACGGGCGCGCGGAACTGGAGGTGCGCGACCATGGCAGCGGCATCTCCGCCGAGCTGCTGCCGCAGGTGTTCAATGTTTTCGTGCAGGGGCAGCAGAACCTGCAGCGTGCCCAGGGCGGCCTTGGCATCGGGCTGACGCTGGTGCGCCGCCTGGTGGAAATGCATGAGGGGACCATCGATATCAGCAGCGCCGGGGTGGGCAAGGGCGCCACCGTGCGCATTACCCTGCCGCTCGCGGCCCGTGCCGTGGCGGTTGGGAGCGAAGCGCCGCAAGCGGTTGCGGCGGCGCTGCCGCCCGGTGCGCCGCGCGTGCTGCTGGTGGAAGACAACGCCGATGCACGCGAAATGATGTCCATGCTGCTGGAACTGCATGGCTGCGATGTGCGCCCTGCCGAAGACGGTCTGGTCGGCATTGCGCTGGCGCGCAGCTGGCTGCCACAGCTGGCCTTCATCGACATCGGCCTGCCGGGCATGGACGGTTATGAGGTGGCGCGCACGCTGCGCGCCGATGCAGCCACCCGGAACCTGTACCTGGTGGCCCTGACCGGCTACGGCACCGATGCAGACCGCCAGCGTGCGCTGGACGCCGGTTTCGACCGCCACATCACCAAACCCCTGTCGCGCGAGGCGCTGGAGGCGGCGCTGGCCGCCTTGCCGCGCCACCCTCAGGCGTGAACCTGGGCGGGGCTCGATGATGGCACCGGCAGCGCGGCCTGGGCTGCGATGCGCTGCGCACTGGCGGGATCGGTCTCGCGCAGGGCTTCCACCACCTCGCTGAGCGAAGAGCCGCAGGCGAACACCATCACGTCGCCCGGCTTGCACAGGCTGAGGCCAAAGCGGAAGGCTTCGCGGCCGTTGAGCCGGGCGTGGATGGCTTCACGCAGGGCGCCGCTGGCCATGGCGCCATCCAGCATCATCTGCGCCGATTCACCGGTTTCGCGGCCGCGGTTCTGCGATTCGTAAATTACCACCTCGTCGAAACCCACTGCGCAGGTGCGGCCGACTTCCCGCATGTCCTGGTCGCGCCGGTCGCCCGGCGTGGTGACCACGCCCACCACGCGCTGCTGCGTGAGGCCCTGCGCCATTTCGGCCAGCGCCGCATAGGCAGCCGGGTTGTGGGCATAGTCCACTACAACGGTAACTCCGTTCACGTCGAATACATTGCTGCGCAACGGGTTGTTGCGGCCGTCGGAGACAAAGCTGGCCAGGCCGGCGGCGATCTGTTCGTTCGCGAAGCCCGCCGCCATCAGCGCCGCCGCGCTGGCCAGGCCGTTAGCGATGTTGTAGCGCGCGTGGCCGCCCAAGGTGGACGGCATGTCGCGGGCGCGCAGCAGGGCATGGTGGCGGGTGCCGTCCGCAATCACCAGCATGCCGTCCTGCAGGTAGGCGGCGCGCCCTTCGCGGTTCAGGTGGCGCAGCAGCACGGGATTTTCCGGATCCATGGAGAAGTACAGCACTTCCACATCCTCCTTCAGGGTATCCGCCATGCGCACGCAGTTGGGATCGTCGGCATTCAGCACCGCGCAGCGCGAGGCGGCGCGGGCCACCACGCCCTTTACCCTGGCCAGGTCGCGCAGCGTGTCCACGCCCTCCAGGCCGAGGTGGTCCGGCGAAATATTCAGCACCACAGCCACGTCGCAGCGGTCGAAGGCCAGGCCGCGCTTCAGGATGCCGCCGCGCGCCGTTTCCAGCACGGCGAAATCGACTTCCGGCGCGGTCAGCACGGTGCGGGCCGACCAGTAGCCGCTGCAGTCGCCTTTCACGATGCGCTTGCCGTCGATATAGATGCCTTCCGTCGTGGTAGCGCCCGTGCGGAAGCCTGCCTGCCGCACGCAGTGAGCCGTCATCAGCGTAGTGGTGGTCTTGCCGTTGGTACCCGTGATGGCAATCACCGGAATACGGCCGTTGTCGTCGCCGTACATGGCCTGCACGATGGCTTCGCCCGCATCGCGCGGGGTGCCCTCACTGGGGTACTGGTGCATGCGGATACCCGGCGCGGCGTTCACTTCGATGATTGCGCCGTTCTGGGCTTCCAGCGGCAGGGCGATGTCGGCGCATACCAGGTCGATGCCAGCAACATCGAGGCCGATCTTGCGCGCGGCGCGCACGCAGATATCGCGCGTCTCTTCCGGCAGCAGGTCCGTGACATCCTCCGCCGTGCCGCCCGTCGACAGGTTGGCATTGCTGCGCAGCGTCACGCGCTGGCCGTTAGACGGAATACTGCCGGCATCGAATCCCTGCTTGCGCAGTTCGGCATCGGCCTGGGCATCGAGCACGATCTCGCTCAGGATATTGCCGTGCCCCTTGCCGCGCGCAGGATTGCGGTTTTCGGCCTCTATCAGCTCGCGCACCGTACGGGTCCCGTCGCCGATGACGGCGGCAGGGCGGCGCAGCGAGGCCGCCGCCACGCGGTTGCCGGTGACCAGGACGCGGTAATCCTGGCCCTCGATAAAGCGTTCCACGATCACGCTGCGGCTATGCTTGCGCGCCTCCTCCCAGGCTTCCTGCACTTCCTCCGGCGTGCAGCAGCGGGTGGTCACGCCCTTGCCCTGGTTGGCGTCGAGCGGCTTCACGGTCACGGTGCCGCGCAGGCGGCGCGCTGCGCGCAGGGCCTCTTCGGCGCTCGTTACCACCGCGCCGTTCGGCACCGGCAGGCCTGCTTCCTTCAGCAATTCCTTGGTGAGCTGCTTGTCGCTGGCTATGCGGCAGGCGATATTGGAGGCGTCGCCCGTCATCGTGGCCTGCAGGCGTTTCTGGCTGCTGCCCCAGCCCAGCTGGAACAGGTTGCCGGTTTCGCCCAGGCGGAAGAAGGGAATGCCGCGCCGGCGCGCGGCGGCGAGGATGGCGCCGGTGCTCGGGCCGATGGCGTGGCGTTCCGCCGTGCGGCGCAGCGCGGCCAGCGGCGCTTCGAGGTCGAAGTCTTCTCCATGCGCCAGCGCATCCACCAGCGCCATGGCGAGGTCAAAGGCTTCGATGCCCACCGGCTCCAGGCGGTAGGCGCACACCACGCGGTACAAGCCGGGCTGGCCACGCACGCGGCGGGTGCGGCCGAAGCCGGCCTTGCTGCCGGCCAGGCATTGCAGCTCCAGCGCGACATGCTCAACGATATGGCCCATATAGGTGCCATCGCGCAGGCGTTCGGCGAAGCCGCCGTGGTAGCCTGGCGAACAGCGGTGTGCCATCAGGCTTGGCAGCAGCGCCAGCAGGCGCTCCGTGAAGCCATTGAGTTCGCTGGAGTACACGCCGTTCAGGTCCTGCAGGTCGAGGATGGTCAGGAGGCAGGAGCGGGACGCATACAGGTTCGGCCCGCGCAGTACGCGCTGTTCGATGATTTTCATGAAACGGGATTCCTTTTGGTGACATTGCGCAGGAAATCGACCAGCGCCTCCGGGGCATTGCGGGTCGACTGCGGCGGCAGCTGGTGCGGGTGGCCGATTTCCTCCGGCAGGGCGTAGCTGCTGCCTGCAGGCAGCAGGTGCAGGCGCACATCAATCAGCTCCGGCGTGGCGCCGCCCGGAATATCGGCCACGTTCGAGATCAGGTTGCGGCCATCCACAATGGTCACGGTGCCGCCGCCGATGACCTCGATACCGACGCCGCGTTCCACCACCAGCGCCGTATTCTCGTCGATGCCGATGCCCTGCAAATAGGGGTTCTGCGCCACGATGGTGAGCAGGCGCGCCAGCCGGTGGCGTTCCGAGAAGTGCTGGTCGATCACCACGCGCTGCACGAAGCCAAGACCTGCGCCCAGGCTCACCGAGCCTTTTTCCGGCAGCAGGTCGGCCTTGCCTTCGGCCAGCATATGGCCGCACATGGCGGAGGCGCCGGCGCTGGTGCCCCCGATGCAGGCGCCGCGGTTCTTCAGCGCGGCGTGCATGGCCTCATCCAGCAGCGTGCCGCCGATCATGGCCAGCAGCCGTTTCTGGTCGCCGCCGGTCATGAAGATGCCGTCGCATTCGCGCACCTTGCCGGCCAGCTCCGCATCGTTGGCGGTGGCGCGCTCCGGCACATCCACACGCAGCATATCGTTCACGCCAAGCTCGCCGAACACGGTGAAATAGCGCTCCCACATCTCGTCCGGCACCCGCGACGCGGCCGTGATCACGGCGATGCGGCTGCCCGCGCCGCCGCACAGCTCCACGAAGCGGCTCAGGATTTCCTTGCTGTTCTCGCGGTCCTCATGGCCGCCGATGATGACCAGGTGGCCGTGCTGGCTGCGGTCCATTGCCTGTTCGCTCATGCGCCCACCTCCGCGCGCGGCATATCCTTGTTGCTGCGCGCGCCGCTTTCAGTGCGGCTGACGGCGATAATGCCGACATCGATCTCGCGCGGGAACAGGGCAATGCCTGCCTCCAGTGCCTCGTCCATCGGCATGCCTTCGGCCAGCCATTGGTAGACGGTATGCGCCAGCAGGCGGCGCACGATATGCTCGCCAATGCCGGTTACGGCCACGGCGCCCAGCTTGCCTGCATAGAAACCGCTGCCGATGATGGGCGTGTCGCCCACGCGGCCCAGCAGGGATGGGGCGGAGCCGCCGGTGGAGCAGGCCGCCGCGAAATTGCCTGCACTGTCGCGCGCCACGGCGCCCACGGTATCGCAGCCGTCCGAGGTCTCGAACTGCGGCGGCGCCGCGTAGTTCCAGTAGTGGCTGAAGGCCGTATTGGCCACGCCGGGCAGGGCGGCCTGCGCGCCGGCCAGCTTGCGCAGCAGCTCGTCGTGCTTGCGCCGGGCGCGCTCGCTTACGTGGTAGTGCGGCGGGAAGCCTGCAATGCGCGCGAAGCGTTCCGCGCCTTCTCCCGCCAGCAGCCAGTGCGGCGTGTCGGCCACGGCGCGCGCCACCAGCACCGGATTGCGCACGCGCTGGATGCAGGCCACGGCGCCCAGCTTGCCGCTGGAGTCCATCACCGCAGCATCCATTTCCACCGTCGTGCCGTCAAGGCAGAGCACGGAGCCGCTGCCTGCGTTGTAGCGGCCATCGTCTTCCAGCCCCACCACGGCGGCAGTGGCCGCCGCCAGAGCGCCTTTGCCCATTTCCGACAGGCCGCGGCGTGCCGCGTTCACGCAGCCGTCATCGTCGGCACGGCTGCCGCCAGCGCCGCCGTGTACCACGACGATCGCTTTCAATGCTTCCTGATTCATACTTCTCCCGTTACTTCAATGTTGTGGTCTTGTGGCTTTCAGCCAGACGGCGGCGATGCGGTCGGCGGCGCGGTAGGCCGGTTCTTCCAGTTCTTCGCCGAACACGTCCGGGTCAATTTCTTCATAGGTCCAGCGCAGGCCGGCGCGCTTCAGCATCCGGGCGGCACGCTGCAGGAAGGGATCCTGCCCGCCCACGATGGCCACGCCGGTATACAGCAGCAGCGAACCGCCGGGCGCGAGGCGCGTGATCGATTGCTCCAGCAGCTGCAGCGAGAGCCCGGCCCCCAGCTCGCCGCCGCCGTGGCGGTAGCGCCGCTCGCCGGCATCCAGCAGATAGGGGGGATTTGACACCAGCAGGTCGAATTCGCCCTCGGTGCCGTGCAGCAGGTCGCTGTGTTGCGCACGGATATTGGACAGCTCTGCCAGTGCGGCATTGATCTCGCACAGCTGCAGCGCATGGTCGTTGATGTCCAGCGCAAGTATTTCGGCCTGCGGATAGCGCAGCGCCACTTCGACCGCGCCTGCGCCGCTGCCCGCGCCGATATCGGCCGCGCGCCGTACCTGCTGGCCGCGCGCCGCCATCAAGTCCAGCTCCGCGCGCAGGGCGCGGGCAAAGCGGTAGGTATCCGGCCCAAAGAAGACCGCGTCTGCATCGCTGGTGGGATAGGCCGAGTGGAAATACAGCTGGCCGCCCAGCGTGGACGCGCGCAGGGTCGCGCGCCAGCCGTCGCGGTGCGGCTGGGCGATGCCTGCCTCCATCATCAGCTTGAGCAGGCGCGGCGACAGCGCATCGGCCTGGAACGGCCGGCTCCAGCCGAAGATGTCGCACAGGTCGCGCGCCCACACGCGTTCGCAGCGGGCCCGCACGCGGGCATGGGTGGCGGGCGTGACGGTGGTGAAGGAATAGCCGCTGCCGCGCAGGGCCAGCCCCAGTTCCAGCAGGGCGGCAGACGCCTGCGAAAGGGGGCTGAACGGCGGATGCAACAGGGACTGCCGGCCGGCATTGCCGCTCAGGATGCTCATGGATGGCTCGCTGCAAAAAGAGTGGATCGGAACCTCAGTTCACCAGCCGGCTGAAAATGCGCGTTGCCATCAGGCCGGCCGAGGTGTGGTGCATGGCGGGCGACATCAGGCGCAGCAGGATGGTCATCGCTTCGTCCTTGCTCGACGAAGCGGCCAGCTGCGCTTCCAGCAGCCGCAGTTCGCAGCCTATGGTTTCCCATGCATGTTCGTCGGCCGGGAAACGGTAGCGGATCAGGCCCCGCGGCGCGCTGCTGCGCTGGGTGCGCACGGCGTCCTGGCCCAGCGTGTCAATGCTGCGCTGCAGGGCGCGGTGGGTGAGGGCGCGCGGTGCGGCCGGCGCTTCCTCGCCGTCGCGCGGCGTGGCGATCCAGTCGGCCAGCAGCTGCTGTTCATAGGGACTGAACACGCCGAACATCTCGGCGCGCTCGCCCTGGATCAGCTTCCAGAAGCGGCTGTTCTCGGGCGCCTCTCCGCGCTTGATCCAGCCCTGCTGTTCAAGGCGCGCCAGGAATTCCGGAATCTGTTCCGGGTCCGAAAGCCAGTCGTTGACGGTGCGCCCGCCCACGCGGCAGTAGTCCGAGTGCATATTCTTGCCGACCACGCTCTTCGCCGCCAGCATGGCCACGGTTTCCTTTTCCAGGTCGAAGGAGCGGATCGCTTCCACCGTGCCCATGCCCAGGTCGTTCAGGCGGAAGCCGTTCGCCACGCGGCGCAGGAAGGCGCTGTCGTCGCCCACGCGCGGCATGATCTGCAGCAGCCCTTGCAGCGCCGTCTGCGCATGGCCGGTGGCCGCATTGTCCACGGTCACGTGCAGCGTGAAGTAGTAGGGATCGATACCCAGCTCATTCAGCTCGTAGGAGGTGATCAGCAGGTGCAGCGGCAGCTGTTCGTAGCCAAGGTTATAGCCGATCAGCTCCGGCAGGTAGCTTTCTGCATTCTGCGCCAGCGCGAGCTGGATGGCGCCCTGCACGAAGTGGCGTTCGCCCAGGTCCTGCCACTGGTCGCAGCCATGCGCGGCCAGCAGCTTCTTGTAAATGAGGACGTGGTTCTTGTCCGGCACGCCGTTGCCCAGCTCTTCGAGATAGATGCGGATCAGGGGCAGGAAGTCGGCGTCGTCCCAGCGTTCCAGCACGCCGTACAGCCAGGCGCCGTCCACCAGCTTGGTGGGCGCAACGCTCTTGAGGAAGTACAGGGCCTGGGACTTGCTGGCGAAGTAGCGGCGCGGCGCACCGGCCTTGCGCTCTGCAAGGTACTCCTTGTATTGCGTGCCGACGGCGTCCGTATGGCGGGTGATCCAGCCCGCGATCTCGTCCACTGCGGAGGGCAGCTCGCAAGGCATGGCCTCGGCCAGCGCCAGTTGCTGGTCGAGGAAGCGAGTGGCGAGCTCGCGGTTGTCCGAATTCGACAGGGCCAGGTAGACCGGCTTGGCGCCGTCTTCCTGCATGGCGGTTGGGGACTGGGGAAGCGTGGCGTAGGCGGTGTGCATAAGGGGCTCGTTATATTGATTGACGCTAAAAGCGTTGTCATCCGTATAACGAGTATGCGAGTTCGCCTTTGGGCTGAGTAGCAGCCCGCTTCCCGTCCCCTTGTAATCCCACTCTTACACGAGGAAGCTCATCTTAACCGGCGGTTGCAAGACGGGCCGGCTGGCGGCGCGCGTCGAGGCTGAAAGCGCCCGCGCCGAAGGCTGCGATCTGCAGGAAACCGCCCGCAATCGAGATGTTCTTCATGAAGTGGATCATCTGGTTCTGGTCGCCCAGCGTGTTATGAAACAGCAGTGCGGTGGCGATGCTGAACGCGGCCATGGCCAGCGCCGTGATGCGGCTATAGAGGCCAATGGCAATCAGCAGGCCGCCGCCCACTTCCACAGCGATGGCGCCGGCCAGCGCCACGCCCGGCAGCGGCAGGCCGATGGAGGCGATGTAGCCCATGGTGCCGGCCGGGTCGGCCAGCTTGCCGAGGCCGGACATGATGAAGATGGCAGCCAGCAGAATGCGGCCGATCAGAGGCAGGACGTTGTTGGTGTTGTTCATGGTGCTCTCCTTTGAATGACTGAAAGTAGTTAAAGATTTCGCTGCCGGCGGATGGCTTCGATCTGCGCTTCGCCTTTTTCCAGTGCCGCAGCGCTGGAGTGAACCGAGTAGTAGCCAAGAACGAGGTCGTGCGGATGGGGGACGGCGGAACCGATGACGAAGTCCGCATCACCCACGGCCGTGAACTCAAGCGCCTGTTCCCCCGGTTCGAAGACGGCGATCTCCTTATGCAATTGCGTACGGCCGGTGGCCAGCGTGCCCTCCGCCATCGCCAGCCAGGCCACGGTGTGCCCGGCTGGCGGCTGGTAGCGCCACTGCTCGCCATCCTTCAGCACCACGTGCAGGTAGTTGATGGAAGCACGGGTGCTGATGGCGCTGCGCGCGCCCTCGTGGCTGCCGAGGATCACACGCGCCGGGCCGGCCGACTCGATGGCCGAAGGCGGCAGGTACTGGCTGATGGTGGCGCCCAGTTCATCCTCGGCGGGCAGGGCCAGCCAGAGCTGGAAGCCGCGCGCCCGCACGCCTTTGGCAGCGCCGCCGCCATGCCACATGCCTGCGCCGGCCTGCATCCATTCCACGCCGCCTGCTTCAAGCTGGCCGTGGACGCCATCGGTATCGATATAGTCCATCGTACCTTCGCGCAGCACGGTCACCGTCGCGATGCCGGAGTGCGGATGCATGCTGGAGCGCAGCTCGCCATTGCCCACGATGTCGAAATCGTCGAGGAAGACGAAGGGTTTGGTCATCTCGCCGATGTCGTTCGGGCTGGCGAGACGCTTGATCCATCCGCGCTGATGGCCCGAATGGCGGTGAATGATGCGGCGCGTGTTCATGGTGTGCTCCTTGTTCTGATGGAGCTATCGTAGTGCCTCGACATCTATCGCGGAAGCCTATATATTTCGATGGATACCATCGAAAGGAGCGATAGATGCTCGACGCCATGTCCATGGACCAGCTGCGCACCTTCATCGCAGCGGCCGAAGAAGGCAGTTTTTCCGCAGCGGGACGCAAGCTGCGCCGCGCCCAGTCCGTGGTCAGCGCCACGCTGGCCAACCTGGAGCAGCAGGTGGGGTTTCCCCTGTTCGACCGCAGGGGGCGCTATCCGCAGCTCACTGAGGCCGGACGGGCGCTGCTGGCCAATGCGCGGGAAGCGGCCGACAGCATGGACAGCTTCAAGGCCAAGGCGCGCACCCTGGCCGAAGGGATGGAGGCCGAGCTCTCGGTGGCGGTGGATGTGATGTTCCCCATCGGGCGCCTGACGGCCGCCGTGCAAGCCTTTCACCGCGAGTTCCCCACCATTCCGCTACGCCTGTACGTGGAAGCGATGGGCGCCGTGGTACAGCCGCTGCTGAATGGCAGCTGCCGGCTGTCCGTGATCGGCTCCTTCCCGGAAGTCCCGCCTGGCTGCAGCACGGACTATCTGCTGAACGTGCCTGCGGTGACCGTCGCCGCGCCGGAGCACCCGCTGGCGAAGCTGCCCGCGCCGGTGCCGCGCGCTGAAGCCATGCGCCATATCCAGTTGATCCTCACCGACCGCTCCGCCCTGACGCAGGGCCGCGATTTCGGCGTGCTGTCGTCTACGGGCTGGCGCCTGGCAGATCTCGGCGCCAAGCATGCCTTCCTGAAGGCGGGACTGGGCTGGGGCCATATGCCGCTGCATATGGTGCAGGACGATCTCGCGGCCGGCCGGCTGGTAAGGCTCGAACTGGAAGCCAGTCCCACGGAAGGCGCAGCGTTTTCCATGTATGCGCTGTCGCGGAATGATGCGCCGCCGGGACCGGCCGGCCGGCGCTTTATTGCGCTGCTGAAGGAGGACTGAGCGGAGCGGGAAGCACCGCTTGGAATCGGCGGCGAGGCAGGATACACTCTTTCTCATGGCACACATTCATCTGGCATGGGAACTCGGTGGCGGGCTGGGGCATGCAGGCAGGCTGAAGGTCCTGGCGCATGCGCTGCTGGCGCGCGGCCATGAGGTCAGCATGAGCTTGCGCGACGTGGCGCACACGCACCGCGTACTGGCCGATATGGATGTGCCCAAGCTGCAGGCGCCGGTCTGGCTGCACCGCACGGCGGGCATGCCGCCCACCCAGGCCAGCCTGGCCGAGATCCTGATTCCCAGCGGTTACCTGGAAGCCCAACCCCTGGCCGGGCAGGTGCAGGCCTGGCGTTCCATGTTCAAGGCCCTGCGCGTGGACCTGGTGGTGGGCGATTATGCGCCCAGCGCCTTGCTGGCCGCACGCAGCATGGGCCTGCCCAGTGCCAGTGTCGGCATCGGTTTTTATAGCCCGCCTGCGGGCCAGCCCCTGCCTTGCCTGCGCGAGTGGGAGCAGGTGGCGCCGCAAAGGCTGGCCACCGCGGAAGCGCATGTGCTGAAGACGGCCAACGCGGTGCTGGCGCGCCTGTCTGCGCCGCTGCTGCCGAACGTGGCCAGCCTGCTGCTGGGCGACCATCCGCTGCTGTGCACCTGGCCTGAGCTGGACCATTACGGCAGGCCGCCGCAGTCCGCCAGCTGGTTCGGCCCCAACTTCCTGGCCCAGACCGGCGCGCCGCCCGAGTGGCCGGAAGGCGCCGGACCGAAGGTGTTTGCCTATCTCAAGCACGAACACGAAGGCCATCCCGGCGTGCTGCAGGCGCTGGCCGACGAAGGCTGCCGCGTGGTGTGCTACCAGCCGGAAATCGCTTCCGGCAAGGCGCCGCCGGTGGTGTCGCCGCTGATTCATTATTCAACGCGGCCGGTGTCGCTGGATGCGGCCATGGCCGACGCCGACCTGTGCGTGAGCCACGGCGGCGAAGCGACGCTGGTGCAGGCGCTGCTAGCCGGCGTGCCGGTGCTGCTGATGCCGATGCAGCTGGAGCAGTTCCTGATTTCACGCCGGGTGGAGGACTTTGGCGCGGGCATCAATGGCGCCCGTTTCGGCGCGGCCCCCAACTGGCATTCGCTGCTGCGCCGCCTGCTGGACGATCCTTCCTACCGCAACAGCGCGCGCGCCTTCGCGGGCCGCCATGGCGGACAAACGCAGCAGCAGCGCACCGAGCGCATCGTGGACGAATTCGAGCGCGTGCTGAAGGGCGGCCTTACTTAGGACGCGCAGGCCTGAGGCCTGCATCGGGCTTGCTCAGGCGCCCGGCGCGCAGCTCGCGCACGGCCTGCGCCACGGCGCGGCCCACATTGCGCACTTCTTCCTGGAAGGCTGTGTCGCGGTCCAGCGTGTCGTGGCTTTCGGCATAGGATTCGTAATAGCCCACATAGCGGTCCAGCGCCGACTGCATGCCGGCGCCGGTCAGCCCCATCCAGTTCAGCCAGTCCGACAGGTTGCGGCGCAGGCTTTCGATGCCCGCCACATCGCCATGCACCACCAGGCCGTAAGCGCGGCCGGCCAGGTGCTTGGGATAATCCCAGCCCTTCAGTTCCAGCGCCTTCGCTTCTTCCACGTTCTTGCCGTGGGTGCTGGTGGGATCGGGATTGCCGCCGTCCGCGCACACCAGCCGGTCTATCATCAGCTTGAGCGGCGAGGGCGCCTGGTACCAGTAGACCGGCGTGACGATGATGATGGCGTGCGCCGCTACCCATTGCTCATAGATATCGTTCATCCAGTCGTTGACCTGGTTCAGGCTGTGGTTGGGGTAGCAGCTGCAGGGCCAGTGGCACAGCGGCATGGCGGTGGAGACGCAGCCCTTGCAGGGATGGATGTGCTGGTCGTAGCCAGAGGTGAGGTGGCTCAGGTCCAGCACATCGGGCGTGATGCCTTCCGTTTCCAGCGTGGTTTTCAGCCACTGCAGCATGCGGAAGCTCTTCGACATCTCGCCGGGGCAGGTGCCGTCGTTGCGCGAAGCGCCGCAGACCAGCAGCACGCGCGAAGGGGAGGCGGGATCTTTCTGGCGCCGTTCGGCCGCCTTCAGGCGCTCGCTGGCCACCTGCCATTCAACGGAGAGATCGTAATCGGGATCGGCAAAGCCGGGACCGGCCTTGCGGGTGACGGGGGCCTTGCGGCTGTCTTCGAAATTCTGCCAGGCGATGTCTTCCACCCTGGCCAGCTCCGCGCGGACCGCGTCGAAACGCGGGTCCGCGAAATTGTGCTGGAACTTGAGGTGGAACTCGGCGCGGTCAGGCTGCGCGGGCGCCTGGCCCTTTCGTATCTGCGTCATCGCTGTCTCCCATATCGAGAGCCAGCGTCTCACGCTGCCGCTGAGAGGTCTGTACGGTGGCGAACCCACGGCGCCTGCTGCGCGGCGCGGCCTGGATATCGCGCTCCGTCAGCCTGAATACGCCCACCGTTTCGTGCAGGCGGTGCGCCTGGTCCTGCATGGTGGCCGCCGCCGCCGAGGCCTGTTCCACCAGCGCGGCATTCTGCTGGGTGGCTTCGTCCATCTGGGTAATGGCCTGGTTGACCTGCTCGATGCCGCTCAGCTGTTCCTGGCTGGCCGCCGAGATATCGGCCATGATGTCATTCACGCGCTTCACGCTGGCCACGATCTCTTCCATCGTGGCCCCGGCCTCATCGACCAGGCGCGCGCCGGCGCCGACCTTTTCCACGGAATCGCCGATCAGGGTCTTGATCTCCTTGGCGGCAGCCGCCGAGCGCTGCGCCAGGTTGCGCACCTCGCTGGCCACCACCGCGAAGCCGCGGCCCTGTTCGCCGGCGCGCGCCGCTTCCACGGCCGCGTTCAGGGCCAAGATGTTGGTCTGGAAGGCGATGCTGTCGATGACGGTGATGATATCCACGATCTTGCGTGAGGAGGCGTTGATGGAGGCCATGGTCTCCACCACCTGCGCCACCACGGCGCCGCCTTTGCCCGCTACGTCGGAAGCGGCGGTGGCCAGCTGGTTGGCCTGGCGCGCATTATCGGCATTCTGCTTGACGGTGGAGGTAAGTTCTTCCATTGACGATGCGGTTTCTTCCAGCGAACCGGCCTGCTGTTCGGTGCGCGAAGACAGGTCCAGGTTGCCCGCCGCGATTTCGCTGGACGCGGTGGTCATGCTTTCGGTGCCGGAACGTACTTCGCGCACGATCTTGCGCAGGCTTTCATTCATGTCGTGCAGGGCTTCCGAGAGCTGGCCGATTTCGTCGGTCGAGCGCACTTCGATATGGGAATCGAGGTCGCCATTGGCCACGGTGCGCGCCACCTTCACCGCATGCTCCACCGGCCCCACGATGCCGCGCGTGATGAACACGGCCGTGGCAAGGCTGAGCAGGCCGCCCACCACGCCCAGCACGATCATCGCCATCACGGCCTTGTCCACCGCACCGGCGGCGCCGTCGCCCGCTTCGTGCATCAGCTTTACCTGGGCGGCGATCAGCTGGTCCAGCGCCTCGAAATAAGCGTTCTGGGCCGGATTCACTTCCGTGTAGATCTGCGCGGTGGCACTATCGAAATCGTTTGCGCTGAGCTGCGCGGCAAGCTCCTTTGCGGCTGCTGCATAGCGCTGGCGCGCAGCTTTCACGGCGTCCAGCAGCTTGCGTGCGGCGGGATCGGCAATCGTCTTGTCCAGCGCCGCCAGGCCGGCATCGATACGCTTGCCGGCTTCTTCAACCTGGGCCAGGTCGTTGCGCACGGCGGCGGGTTCACGCATCATCAGCGCATCCTGCAGGGAACGCGCCTGCAGGTTGAGCGCGTCCTTCATATGGCTCAGTACATCGATCTTTTCGTAGCGGTCGTCCACCGTCAGTTCGATGGCCTGGCCGACATGGCGCAGCGCACCCGCGCCGAGAATGACGACGGCGGCCAGCATCAGTGCGCTCAGGCTGAATGCAATGGTTAGACGGTGGCCGATTTTAATATTCGCGATATTCATTGCTTGTTTTTTCTATTTAATTGGACAGGGTCTCCGCCTGCGTCGTGCAGTGTAGCAGCGGTATTCCGGCAAATCGAGCAGTTTTCTTATTTGAATTGCATGGAACATACACTCAGGGCAATTTCCTTATCTACGGGAGCTTCGTTGCAGGGAGTGCGAGTCTCTAGTACACTCGGTTGAATATCGATGCAGCAGTGATTTAACGCGGCTATATCGCGGCTAATAAGAGATTTCACGTGCCCCTACAAACGCAAATCGATCCGGTAGTCAGCTTTATTAATACTCAGGGTGAGGCCGTACGCGGAACCATCGTCAATCTCCAGCGGCAATCGCTGGTCATGGAAGTCTACAATCCCTATTCGATTGTCCAGGTCAGCGAAGTACTGAGCGAGCTGACGGTGCGCATCGGCACCACCAGCGTCTATATCGGCAAGGCGGTGGTCATCAGCATGGTGAACACCGGCCTGACGGCCATGGTGTCCGTCAGCCTGACCGACGAATGGCGCGAGCTGGCCGATGAAGTGCTGGCGCCGGGCGCTATCGGCGAGAAGGCGCAGGCCTTCGTCCATGGCTGGAGCGAACGTTTCCGCATCCGCCGCGACTACCAGATCGTTGTGAACGAAACCCGCGCCTTCCTGTCCGATGCCTCGCGCTGGCTGGAGCAGGTCGACCTGTCGGCATCGCTGCCGCGCGAGGGCAAACGGCTGCCGATGGAGTATTTCCAGCAGCTGGCCCTGCCGCTGATGAAAAAGACCAAGGATTTTTTCGACGAGATCAATCACCAGGCTTCGCTGGTCGAGGAAGAAACGGCGGCGGCGCACCGCGCCTTTGCCCAGGCTGCGCTGCACCCGCTGATCCTTCGGGCGCCGTTCGTGTTCCGCACCTTTACCAAGCCGCTGGGCTATGCGGGCGACTACCAGATGGTGAACCAGATCCTCAGCGATCCGCGCGAAGGCCCGAGCACCTATTTCCAGATCGTGAATACGGCCTTTTTGCAGACGGCCGTGGCGGCGGCGCACCGCAACCGCATCGATATCCTGGTGGACTACCTGTGCCGCCTGGCCGACCAGGCGCGTGAAGCGGGGCGGCCGTTCCGCGTGCTGAACGTGGGCTGCGGCCCGGCGCAGGAGATCCAGCGCTTCCTGCAGCGCTATTCGAATCCGGAACTGCTGCAGTTCATGCTGGTGGACTTCAGCGCCGAGACGCTGGAATGGACCCGCAGTACCCTGGACGGCATCCAGCGCGCGGTCGGCAGCGCCGTCACCATCGAGTTCACCCACGATTCGGTGCACCAGCTGCTGAAGAAGCGGGTGGAAGCCAGCAGCGCAGGGCAGGGCGAGTTCGATGCCGTGTACTGCGCGGGCCTGTTCGACTACCTGTCGGACAAGGTCTGCATCAAGCTGAATAACTACTTTGCTTCCCGCAGCCGCGCGGGCGGCAGCCTGATGGTCACCAATGTCCACAGCAGCAATCCGGAGCGCTTCAGCATGGAGCACATCCTGGAGTGGTACCTGATTTACCGCGACGAGGCGCGCATGGAAGCCATCCTGCCGGAACGCCGCGGCGCCACCCACCTCTTCACCGATTCCACCGGCGTCAACGTATTCGCCGAAACCATCGTCAATCCGCATGGAACAAATAGCCAGCCTGCCGCGCGCCAGTTATGAAGAGGAGCTGAGCGGTTACCACCTGCTGTCGAGCAGGGCCTGCGCCGTCACGGTCATCGTGCTGGTGCTGCTGGGGATCGTGCTCGACTACGCAATGTACCCGCATGAGATGATGCGCTTCGCACTGGTGCGCATCGGCACCAGCGTGGCCATCCTGGCTGCCCTGGCCTTGCTGTATCTGCCCTTCGGCAAACGCCATGTGGGCGCGGTGACCTTTGTGTGGCTGACCTTCCCGCAACTGATGATCGCGTGGATGATCTGGGCCACGCAGGGCGAAAGCTCGCTGTTCTATGCGGGCATTATCCTTACCACCTATGCCGTGGGCACGCTGTTCCCGGTCGGCTACAAGTACACGCTCAGTTATGGCCTGCTGACGCTGCTGCTGTACTACCTGGCCTGCGCCTTGCGGCCGCAGGGCATCGTGGACCGCAGCCAGTTCCTGTTCCATGGCACCATCATCCTGTTCTCGGTGCTGGGCAGCACGGTCTATACGTTTTACAACGAGCGCGGGCGCCGCCAGCTGTTCGCCCTGAAGGACGAGCTGGCGCAGAAGAATGCGCAGCTGGAGCTGACCAACCGCAGCCTGGCCGATATCAAGGGCCAGATGCTGCAGCAGGAGAAGATGGCGGCACTGGGCACCTTGTCGGCCGGGCTGCTGCATGAGGTGAACAACCCGGTCAACTTCTGCCTGATGGCGATCGAACTGGCCAGCGAGGAGCCGGCGGCAAAGACCAGCCCCACGCTGATGGAATGCCTGGCCGATGCGCGCCAGGGCATGCAGCGGGTGCAGTACATTGTGTCCGACCTCAAGACCTTCGCCTACCGCAAGAGCGGAACGGACTACGACAATACCCAGTTCCTGCTCGAGCGCGCGCTGGACGCGGCGGTGCGCCTGGTGGGACATGAAATCAAGGGCATCGAAGTTCAGCGCGAACTGCCGGGCGATACGCTGGTGCGCGGCGACGAAGCGGCGATCATCGGTGTGCTGATCAACCTGCTGAGCAATGCGGCAATGGCCTTGCGCCGCACGGCCGGGCGCAAGCCGCAGATCACGGTGAAGGCAGCCATTGACGGCGAGCGCCTGCGCGTGATGGTGCAGGACAATGGACCCGGCATTGCGCCGGAAAACCTGGGCCGCGTGTTCGAACCTTTCTTCACCACGCGTGAAGTGGGGCAGGGACTGGGCCTGGGACTGAGTATCTGTTATAGCGTGGTGCAGCGCCATGGCGGCCTGCTGGCAGTGGAAAGTGTGGCGGACGAGTTCACCAGATTCAGTTTCGACCTGCCGCGCGCGGCAGGCGGGGAGCGTTGAATGGCTGAAACCGATCAGAAAGACGTGGCGACCGTCCTGTATGTGGACGATGAAGAAATGGCCTGCAAATACTTTGTGCGCGCCATCGAAGCCGACTACAAGGTGCTGACGGCGCCTGGCGTGAATGAGGCGCTGGAGATCCTGCGCCGCCCCGATTCGGGCATCGAGGTGCTGGTGACCGACTACCGCATGCCGGGCCGCGTGGGCGGCGAGCTGCTGCGCCAGGTGGAGCAGGAATACCCGCATCTGGTGCGCATCCTGGTAACGGCCTTCGCCGACAAGGAGGTGCTGCTGGAGACGGTCAACGGCGGCGATATCTTCCGCATCCTGGAGAAACCGGTTGACGTGGAGGTGCTGCGCAGTGCGCTGCGCCTGGCCAGCGACAATGCGCGCGAACGCGCCGCACGCCGCCACAGCCTGCTGGCCATCGAGGAAACCGTGGCCTTTCTTGCGCATGAGCTGAATACGCCCCTGTCCACCATCGCCAATTTCGCGCGCAGCATCCAGCGCCGCGTCAACGGTCCGGAGAAGGAACACGCGCTGCCGCTGAAGGCCGAAATCGGCAACGCCGCCGCGCACATGAACGACAATGCGCGCTACTGCCTGGCCGTGCTGTCCTCCTTTGTGGATTCGGTGAAGCGGGCCTGCGTGGTGCCGCCCACCCGGCTGCTGGGCGGCAGCGCGCAGCAGCTGGTGAGCACGATCCTCAGCAGCTATCCGCTCACGCCGCTGCAGCGCGCCGCCATTATGCTCGACGTGCGCGAGGACTTCCCGGTGCGCATTTCGCCCAACTGCGTGGCGCTGGTGCTGTCTTCGGTGCTCAGCAATGCGCTGCGCGCGCTGGAGGGGCACCCGCAGCCGTCGATCCGCTTTGTGGTATCGACCGAAGGCCGGCCCCATATCGCCATCGAGGACAATGGGCCGGGCATTCCGCCCGCCATCCTCAACCGGCTGCTGCTTGACCCCGTCACCATGCATGGCCAGAACGGGGGCAGCGGCTGGGGCCTGATATTCTGTAACCGCGTGATGCAGTCTTTCGGCGGCCATCTGCGCGTACAGTCGGGCGAGGGCAAGCCAACGACCATTACTTTGAACTTCCCGGCATCAGAAAAGGAACCAGCATGACCGAAGCCAGCAGGCCAGTCCCGGCCATTCTTTATGTGGACGACGAGGCCACGGCCCTCAAGTACTTCCAGCGCGCATTGGGTTCCATGGCTCCCGTGATTACCGCCGAATCGGTGGAAGAGGGTAAACGCATCCTGGATGAGCAGTCCGATACCATCGCCGTGCTGGTGTCCGACCAGCGCATGCCCGGCGCCTACGGCAATGAACTGCTGTTCTATGCCTGGGATCGTTATCCCCATATCGTGCGCATCCTGACCACCGCCTATTCGGAACTCGAACATACGGTGGAAGCCGTGAACCAGGGCCAGATTCACCGCTATATCCAGAAACCGTGGGATATCGCCGCCCTGCGCATGGAAATCAAGCAGGCGCTGGAACTGGCGCGGCTGCGCAAGGAACATTCGCAGCTGCTGCGCGAGAAGCTGCTGGTGCGCCAGCGCCAGACCGTGGCGCACCGCATCGGCACCGTCTACGCGCTGTCGGCCAGCATCGGCGGCGAGATGCCGGTGGTGCCGGTGGAGGCCTATCTGTCCGGCGCCCTGTGCGCGGGCATGACGCCGCCGGAACCGGACTGGCTGATGATGGACCACGCGGACCTGATCAGCGCGGAAGCCTTCCGCAGCGCGGCCTTTGGCCGCGAGGTGCGCGGCCAGCTGGCGCAGCTGGAGCAGCGCCTGGAAGCTGGCGAGCCGGCGCGGGCGCTGGCGGCGCTGGCCGGCACTTTCGGCGACGGCGTGCAGGCGAACGGCGACGGCATCCTGTTCCCGGAAGATACGGCCCTGGCCGAATACCTGGAAACGGCGGCGCAAACGCCGGTATCGCCGCAGCATGCGGCCTGGCTGGCGGCCTTGCTGTGGCTGGGCAAGCGCGGCCTGACGCTGCAGCTGGCGAAGGTGGATGCCGGCGTGCAGGCGCGCCTGGTGAAGGCCGAAGCGGCGCTGTCGCCATCGGAACTCGCAGGCTGGGTCGAACAGTTCTGATACCCGTGCGCCACGCACGGGCTTCCTTGAGTAGCATGGGGCTTTCTTTCACAGGAGGCCATCATGCCACGAGGAGCCAGCCCGAAACGCGAACGCGAATACAAGGAAATCGAGAAGAAGTTCGAAAAGGAAGGCCGCTACAAAGGCCGTGAAGAAGAAGTCGCCGCCCGTATTGTGAACAAGCAGCGCAAGGAAGCCGGCGAGACGAAGGACGCCGCGCCGGCGAAAAAATCTGCGGCGAAGAAGCCCGCGGCAAAGAAAGCCGCAGCAAAGCCGGCTGCAAAGAAAACTGCAGCGAAGAAGTCCACGGCCAGGAAATCCACTGCCGCGAAATCTTCCGCGCCATCCCGCAAGCTGGCCGCCAAAGCCAGCAAGGCTTCAGGCGCCGACAGCAGCGTGCCAATCCGGAATTACGAAAAGCTGACGGTGCCGGAAGTGCGCAGCGCCGTGGCCGACCTCACGGCGGCCCAGCGCAGCAAGGTGCGCAAGTACGAAACCTCGCACAAGAACCGCAAGGGCGTGCTGCAGGCGCTGGGCGTTCACTGATTCAGCGCATCGCCTGCAGCAGGCCCAGTGCTGCGGTGAGCAGGAGCAGGGCGCCCAGGATGCGCGAGGTCAGCGTTGCCGCAGCCGGGTTGCGCCCGAACCAGTGCGTGGCCTGCGCCGCCGCCAGCGCCAGCGCGCCATACACGGCGGTCTGGGTTGCCGCCGTAATGGCGCCCAGCATGCCGGATTGCAGCCATAGCGGTCCCGCCCCCGCGCGCAGGAACTGCGGGAAGATCGCCAGCATGAACACATAAGCCTTGGGATTCAGCAGGCTGGTTAGCATGGCGCGGCGGAAGATCACCTGCGGCGCCAGCACGCTGCTGCCATGTTCGGGCTGGAAAATGGCGCTGCTGCGCATCAGCGTCACGCCCATCCACGCGATATACACGGCCCCTGCCACCAGGATGGCCTTGAACAGGGACGGCCACCACTGCAGGATGATGGCCACTCCCAATGCACCCATCAGCAGGTGGCAGAAGCCGCCCGCCACAATGCCCGCCACCGCGGCGAATCCCGCGCGGCGCCCACCCAGCATCGCGTTGCCCATTACATAGGCCATGTCCATGCCGGGCAGGGCGATGATGCCGAAAACGACGACGAAATACAGCCAGAGGTGGTCCATGCGAAGCTCCTTGCTTGTTGTGTGAGCGGAGCATAAATGCAATACAGGGCGGATTTCGCCCTGATTTCTGTTATCGTTGGTGCATGTACCATCCCACCACCCGCGTCCTTGCCGTGCTTGAACTGCTGCAGACCCATGGCCGCATGAGCGGCGCCGACATGGCGCGCAGGCTGCAGGTCGACCAGCGCACGCTGCGCCGCTATATCGTCACGCTGGAAAGCCTGGGCATTCCGATCACGGCCGACCGTGGCCGGCACGGCGGCTATGCGCTGATGCCCGGCTTCAAACTGCCGCCCATGATGTTCACCGACGACGAAGCGCTGGCGCTCTCCGTAGGCCTGCTGGCCGCGCGCAGCCTGGGCCTGGCCGATGCTGCGCCCGCAGTGGCCAGCGCCCAGGCCAAGCTGGAACGCATCATGCCGGACGGCCTGAAACGGCGCGTGGGCGCCATCGACGCCACGGTGAGCCTCGACCTGCAGCGCAGCGCCGCGGCGCCGGACAATGCGGCGCTGGCCGCCCTCAGCGCCGCCGCGCAGGTGCGCCAGCGCGTGCGGCTGCGCTACCGGGGACGCAGCGCGGACGATATCAGCGAGCGCGCCTTCGATACCTATGGCCTGGCCTGGTACCTCGGCTTCTGGTACGCGGTGGGCCACTGCCACCTGCGCAATGACATGCGCACCTTCCGGCTGGACCGCGTGCAGCAGGTGCAGCCGCTGCTGCAGGCCTTCGAACGGCCGCAGGACTTCGATGCGCTGGACCACCTGCGCAATACCATCGCCGCGCTGCCGCGCAAGTTTGCCGCCACCGTGCTGCTGAAAACCACGCTGGCCGAAGCGCAGGCCCAGTTGCGCGAATACATGGGGCTTTTCGAGCAGACGCCGGAGGGCATCCTGCTGCATAACCAGTCGGACGAACTGGAATGGCTGGCGCGCCAGCTGGCCAGCCTGCCGTTTGCATTCGAGGTGCGGCAGCCGCCGGAACTGCAGCAGGTGCTGCAGCGCCATGCGGAGCAGCTGTTGCAAGGGCTGAAGGCCGGTTAGAATGCGGGCACTTCGTTTTTGATGCAGGAACCATGCTTCAGCAATTGATCGGCGCTGCCCTGCTGGCAGCGAGCGGCCTGGCATATGCCAGCTGTCCGCAGCATTATGTAGAAGGCCGCGCGCCCGAAATCCGCAACGAGCGCCTGTCGAAATCGACGCAGGAGCTGTGCTACAAGGTGTTCGGCATCATGCACTCCGGCGTCACGCGCACCCCGCTGTGGTCGGCCGAGCACCTCACCGCGCACAACCTGGCGGCCGCCAGCGGCCTGTCGCGCGAGAACAGCTTCCACCCCGAGCCGCGCCTGCCCCGCCAGCAGCGCGCCGAACTGGCCGACTACGCGCGCAGCGGTTTCGACCGCGGCCACATGGCGCCCAACGGCGACATGCCGGACCGCGAGAGCCAGCAGCAAAGCTTCTCGCTGGCGAATATGGTGCCCCAGGACTCGGACAATAACCGCCACCTGTGGTCGTCCATCGAGCAGGCGGTCCGCAAGATGGCGAAGAAGGAAGGCGACCTGTATGTGCTGACCGGCCCGGCCTTTATTGGCAGCGAGCTGCAGAAAGTGGGCAATGTGCTGGTGCCTACGCACCTGTACAAGGTGGTGTACAGCCCGCGCCAGCGCGCCGGCGCCGCCTGGTTTGTGGCCAATGCGGGCGATGCGAAGCCCGAGGTGCTGAGCATTGCGCAACTGGAAAGCAGGATCGGCATCAATCTGCTACCGTCACTGCCGGCGGCGCAGAAGGAAGTCATGCTGCGCCTGCCCAAAATGAAAGCAGGCAAACGGAAAGGCTGATATGGGCAAGAGCAGATTCACTCCTTACGCCAACGAGGCCGATGTGCTGAACATCGGCTCGCTGGCCATTGAAAACCGCGAGGACCGCGTGAGCCTGCACGGCGCCGTGGACCTGACGCGCGACCAGCAGGGCCTCGCGCGCGCCCGTGCGCTGCACGAGCTGCTGGGCGCCGTGCTGCAGCAGCTGGAAAGCGAAACGCTGCCGGCGGCGCTGCCGCCGCCGAAAACGAAAAAGGTAGCCAATCCTTTCGAATGAAGGCAAACTTCGCGCATGGACGCTATCGACCTGCAAATATTAGGCATCATACAAAGCGATAACCGCCGCTCCGCCGCCGATATCGGCCAGGAGATCGGGCTGTCCGTGTCGGCCGTGAGCGACCGGGTGCGGCGCCTGAATGCTTCCGGCGTGGTGGCGGCCAACCGCGCCGTCATCGACCCGCTGCGCGTGGGACTTGGCATATGCGCCTTCATCTTCGTCGACCTGGAGCCGCGCGCCGATGAAGCGGCTTTCGTGCAGCGCGTCACGGCGCTGCAGGAGGTGCAGGAGGCGCACCACATCACCGGTCCCCATAGCTGGCTGGTGAAAGTGCGGGTGCGCGATACGGCGGCGCTGCAAATGTGGATGATGGAACAACTGAAGCCGATTCCCGGTGTGTTGCGTACCGAGACCCTGATTGCGCTGACCAGCGCGAAAGAGAGCTCCGAACTCACGATTCCGGCAGCGCCCGTGCTACCATGAGCCAGGTCATCCCAGCACTGAAGCATCATGAGCCTCGCCACCGGCAACAACTCCATCGATTCCCTGGTTTACAGCAGCTGGAATAACGCCGCGCACCAGTCCATTTCACTGACTTTCAGCTTCCTGCAGCGGCCCGCGGGCGACTTCAGTGCGGACGATAGCAAGGGCTTCACGCCGATGACGGCTGCGCAGCAGAACGCAGTGCGCGAAGCGCTGGCCAGCTGGGCCTCGGTTGCCAACATCACCTTCACGGAAGTGGCGGGCGGCGGCAAGCTGCAGTTCGGGACCAACGACCAGCGCGAGGATGGCAGCAGCGCCTACGCCTACCTGCCGCATCCGGACACGGACCATGTGTATATGTTCCTCAGCACGGGGAGCAATGCCAATTACAATTTCACGCCCGGCAGCTACGGGCCTTCGGTACTGCTGCATGAAACCGGCCATCTGCTGGGCCTCAAGCATCCGGGCAACTACGATTCGACCGGGAACCCCTTGCCCGGCGAGTCTCTGCCGAGGGACCAGGACAGCGGCGACTACACGCAGATGTCCTATACGCCGCCCGCCAGCACTGGCCGCACCGGCTATTACGGCACCACGCCGGCCCTGTACGACATCCAGGCCATGCAGTACCTGTACGGCGCGAACATGAGCTACCGCACCGGCAACGACACCTACAGCTTCAGCAGCCAGTCCACGGTGCAGTGCATCTGGGATGCGGGCGGCGTGAATACCTTCGACTTCTCGGCCTGCACCGGCGCCACCGTCATCAACCTGAATACGGGCTCCTTCAGCGAGACATCGAAGGCCCTGCACAATATTTCGATTGCCTATGGCGTGACGGTGCAGAACGCGGTTGCCGGCAGCGGCGGCTCCACCATTTACGGCAACAGCGCCGACAACCAGATCACCGGCGGCGCCGGGCGCGATACGGTGGTCTTCACCAAGTCCTATGCTTCGTATGTGCTGCAGAATTCGGCCGGCGGCATTCTGGTGGTGGGCGAGGGCAGCGACCTGCTGAAAGGCGTCGAGGTGCTGCAGTTCGCCGACCGCAGCATCCAGGCCAGCGAGATAAGCGCCTCGCTGCCGACGCTGGGCGGCACGGCCAACGATACCTTCTTCGCCGCGTCGGCCAATCCTGTGATCGATGGAGGCAGCGGCCTGGATACGCTGGTGTTTACCGGCGCGCATACGGGCTACGAGATCCGGCGCGTGGACGGCGGCTATTCCATCACCAGCAATGGCGGCAGCAATGTGGTGAGCAATCTGGAACGCCTGGTGTTCAGTGACGGCGGGGTGGCGCTCGATACCGACGGCGCGGCAGGCCAGCTTTACCGGCTCTATGAAGCGGCCTTCGTGCGCACGCCGGATGCAGGCGGCATGGGCTACTGGCTCGGCGTGCAGACACAGGGCGCCTCGCTGCAGGCGATCACCCGCGATTTCATCCGCAGCCAGGAGTTTATCGACCGCTATGGCGCGAACCAGAGTGACGCCGACTTCGTGACCACGCTGTACCGCAATGTGCTGCACCGTACGCCGGATGAAGGCGGACTGGCGTTCCATGTCGGCTCCCTGCAGGCAGGGCATTCGCGCGAAGAGGTGCTGCTGACCTTCTCGGAATCGCCGGAGAATGTGGCGCTGGTCGCACAGACCATGCCGGTGGGGCTGTTCTATACCTGATCCGGGCAGTCGTCCGGAAGACTGATGCGGTTGCGGCCCATGTGCTTGGCGCGGTAGAGCGCTGCGTCGGCCGTCGCCACCAGCTGCGCCGGCAGGCTTTCCGGCGCCGGCAGTGCCGTCGCCGCGCCGATGCTGACCGTGACCACGCGTTTGCCTGTTCCCAGGTTCGGCAGCTGCAGCGCCTCCACCCGGCAGCGGATGCGCTCCGCCACGATGGCTGCGCCTTTCAGCGCCTGATTCGGCAGCACCACCGCGAATTCCTCGCCGCCATAGCGCGCCACCAGGTCATTGGCCCTCATCTCGCTGGCCACGGCCGTGGCAATGCGCTGCAGGCAGGTGTCGCCGCCTACGTGGCCGTAGGCGTCGTTGTACTGCTTGAAGTTGTCGACATCGACCATCAGCAGCGACAGCGGCTGCTGGTGGCGCTGGGCGCGCTGCCATTCGCCATGCAGGGTTTCGTCGAAACAGCGGCGGTTGGCGAGACCGGTCAGCGCATCGCGCGTGGCCAGCTGCTCCAGCGCCTGGCGGGCCTGCTTTTCCTCGGTCATGTCGCGCACCGTCTCGATGGCGGCGATCATGCGGCCTTCGCTGTCCTGTACCGGACTGGCATCCACCGCCAGGTAGCGCCGGTGCCCGGTGCGCGGCAGCAGGCACCAGTTTTCCGCGCACAGGCTCTGGCCACGCTCGCCGCCCAGGCTCCAGCGCTCGAACAGGGTGGGCGCCTCGGCGCTGCGGCCCTGCAGCAGCAGGTCGGCCGCGGTGGGACGCACGCGGTCGTAGAAACAGCGCCAGTGTTCCGCCGTGCCCAGCACCTGGTAGGCCGGCACCCCGGTCAGCCGCTCACAGGCGCGGTTCCACAGGATCACCTTGCCGCGCACATCCACCACGAAGGTCGGGATCGCCAGCAGCTCCAGCAGTTTGAATGCAAAGCCGTGGTGCTCAGGAATGGGTGCGGGTGTGGGCAGGCGCTGTCGGCTGTTCATTGTCGGAGATGGAGGCGGGGGTTGATGTCTGGCCATTGTTGCTGCGCTTGAGGCTTGAAATATTGACTACGCGCAATCTTCAGGGAGAAAAGGCAATGCTGCCAGGCGCCGCGGCTTGGCATATAATAGAGGGTTGCCTCCCGGCCCAAGCAGGCCGTTTTCGGGACCCATTGTGACTTACAGCATTAAAGAAATCTTCTATACCTTGCAAGGCGAGGGCGCGCACGCCGGGCGTCCGGCCGTGTTCTGCCGCTTCGCAGGCTGCAATCTGTGGACCGGGCGCGAAAGCGACCGCGCCAGCGCCGTTTGCCAGTTCTGCGATACCGACTTCGTGGGCACCGACGGTGAGCGCGGCGGCAAGTTCGCCACGCCAGATGCGCTGGCGGACGTGATCGACGGCCTGTGGCCGGCCACGCACGCTCCCAGCAAATACGTGGTGTTCACCGGCGGCGAACCGCTGCTGCAGCTGGATGCCGCGCTGATCGATGCCATGCATGCGCGCGGCTTCACCATCGCCATCGAAACGAATGGCACGCTGCCGGTGCCGGAAGGCGTAGACTGGGTCTGCGTGAGCCCGAAAATGGGTTCGAAGCTGGTGGTAGGGAAGGGCAATGAAATCAAGGTCGTGATCCCGCAGAAGGACCAGGACCTGGGCGCCTATGAAGGGCTGGACTTCGAGAACTTCTTCGTGCAGCCGATGGACGGCCCGCTGGCCGCCTTCAACACTACGCTGGCGATCGAGACCTGCAAGCGCAATCCGAAATGGAAACTGAGCCTGCAAACCCATAAATTACTGAATATTCCCTGACATGCTGACCATTACCCGCAAGCTCGAATTCGACGCCGGCCACCGGATTCCCGACCATAAAAGCCAGTGCCGCAACCTGCACGGCCACCGCTACACGCTCGAAATCACGCTGACCGGCCAGGTCATCACGGCCGAAGGCAATTCGGACAACGGCATGATCATGGACTTCTCGGACGTGAAGGCCATCGCCAAGGAACACCTGGTGGACGTGTGGGACCACGCCTTCCTCGTCTACGAAAAGGACGCGGCCGTGAAAGAGTTCCTGGCCTCGCTGCCGAACCACAAGACCGTGGTGATCGACCGCATTCCCACCGTGGAGAACCTGGCCGCGGTGGCGTGGGAGATCCTGAAGGCCGCTTTCAAGGACCGCTACGGCACCGGCCTGCACCTGCACAAGCTGGTGCTGCACGAAACCCCGAACTGCTGGGCCGAGATCACCGATGCTGCCTGACAGCGCAGACGAAGGCTTCATGCGCGAGGCCCTGGCCGAAGCGCGCAAAGCCTGGGATCTGGGCGAGGTGCCGGTGGGCGCGGTAGTGGTGAAGGACGGCGAGATCATCGCGCGCGGCTACAACCAGCCGATCGCCGGGCATGACCCCACGGCGCATGCGGAGATCGTCGCGCTGCGCGCTGCGGCCCAGGTGCTGGGTAATTACCGCCTGCCGGGATGCGAGCTGTATGTGACGCTGGAACCCTGCGTGATGTGCTCCGGCGCCATGATGCATGCGCGGCTGGCGCGCGTGGTATATGGCGCCGCCGACCCGAAAACGGGCGCCTGCGGCTCGGTGGTGAACCTGTTCGAGCAGGAGCAACTGAACCACCATGCGGAAACCGTGGCTGGCGTGCTGGCCGAAGATTGCGGTAATCTGCTGAAATCCTTCTTCTCCGCGCGCCGCGCCGCGCTCCGTGCCGAACGCGCCGCGCAAAACGACACCGGGACATCGACTTGAACAAACCTGTTGGCATCGCCATCGCCGGCCTTGGCGGCTACGCCGTCCACGAAGATGCACTGGCGCGTGGCATCACCCGTCTGGAAGCGGCCGGGCACCTCGTCCACAACTACTACGACCCCGCCCAGAAGTTCCAGCGCTTCGCCGGCACCGATGCCAGCCGCCTTGCCCAGCTGAACGCCGCCGCGGAAGATCCGGACGTGCAGGTGGTGATCGCGCTGCGCGGCTCCTACGGCATGAGCCGCCTGCTGCCATACATCGACTACCGCAAGATGGCCGACAGCGGCAAGCTCTTTGTCGGCTACAGCGACTTCACCGCCTTCCAGACGGCGCTGATGAAGGCCACCGGCCGCATCAGCTTCGCGGGCCCGATGATGTGCGACGACTTCATCCGCGACGACCCGGTGGACTACACGCTGACCCAGTTCTGGGACTGCCTGCGCGGCCCCACGCACGCGGTGCAGGGCGGCGCGGAGGGCAATCCGGTGCTGGACGTGCAGGGCAAGCTGTGGGGCGGCAACCTGGCCATGCTGGCGCACGTGGTGGGCACGCCATACTTCGCCAATTTCGACAATGGCATCCTGTTCCTCGAAGACATCGGCGAGCACCCCTACAAGGTCGAGCGCATGATGCTGCAGCTGCTGCATGCGGGCGTACTGGACGGCCAGCAAGCCATCCTGCTGGGCGACTTCGGCGGCTACCGCCTGTCGGATGCCGATAATGGCTACAACTTCGACGAAATGCTCGCATTTTTGCGCGAACGCCTACCAATTCCGATCCTGACGGGCCTGCCGTTTGGCCACATCAAAACCCGCTGCACGCTCCCCTTCGGCGCCACTGCCCACCTGCAATCGGCCGGGAGCAACTTCACCCTCACACTGTCCAACTACCCGACCTTGGCCTGATGGGGTGACACCCTGGGGTCAGGCACCGCGTGTCATACTGACAAAGGTGCCTGACCCCAAGGTGTCACAGGTGGTAAAATGCAGGGTTACGAAACTTCTGCATTAAGGGCTCATCAGTGTTATCTACCGCAAACATCACCATGCAGTTCGGCGCCAAGCCGCTGTTCGAAAACATCTCCGTCAAGTTCGGCGATGGCAACCGATATGGCCTGATTGGCGCCAATGGCTGCGGTAAGTCGACCTTCATGAAAATCCTCGGCGGCGACCTGGAGCCGTCGGCCGGCAATGTAATGCTGGACGTGAATGAGCGCCTGGGCAAGCTGCGCCAGGACCAGTTCGCATACGAAGAAATGCGCGTGCTGGACGTGGTGATGATGGGCCACACCGAGATGTGGGCCGCCATGCAGGAACGCGATGCGATCTACGCCAATCCGGAAGCGACCGACGACGATTACATGAAGGCCGCCGAACTGGAAGGCAAGGTCTCGGAATACGACGGCTATACCGCCGAAGCGCGCGCCGGCGAGCTGCTGCTGGGCGCCGGTGTGGCGATCGACCTGCACCAGGGGCCAATGAGCGCCGTAGCGCCGGGCTGGAAGCTGCGCGTGCTGCTGGCCCAGGCCCTGTTCTCGAATCCGGACATCCTGCTGCTCGACGAACCAACCAATAACCTGGACATCAACACCATCCGCTGGCTGGAAGAAGTGCTGAACGAGCGTGATTCGACGATGATCATCATCTCCCACGACCGCCACTTCCTGAACCAGGTCTGCACCCACGTGGCCGACATGGACTACGGCACGCTGAAGATCTATCCGGGCAATTACGACGACTACATGCTGGCCTCCACCCAGGCCCGCAACCAGCAGCTGGCCAACAACGCCAAGGCGAAAGAGAAGGTCGCCGAGCTGCAGGACTTCGTGCGCCGCTTCTCGGCCAACAAGTCCAAGGCCCGCCAGGCGACTTCCCGCGCCAAGATGATCGAGAAGATCAAGGTCGAGGACATCAAGCCGTCCTCGCGCGCCTATCCCTTCGTGCGCTTCGAAGGCGAGAAGAAGCTGCACCGCCTGGCCGTGGAAGTGGACAGCATCTCCAAGACCTACGACCGCAACCTGTTCAAGAACTTCAGCATTCTGGTGGAAGCGGGCGAGCGCATTGCGATCATCGGCGCCAACGGCGCGGGTAAAACCACCATGCTGCGCTGCATCGGCGGCGAGCTGGCCGGGCTGCAGCCGGACACCGGCTTCGTGAAGTGGGCCGAGAACGCGAACGTGGGCTACATGCCGCAGGATCCGACCGAGGAATTTGCGACCGACGCCACGCTGACCGACTGGATGGGCAACTGGACCAAGGAAGGCGACGACGACCAGGCCGTGCGCTCCATCCTGGGCCGCCTGCTGTTCGGCGGCGACGAAGTCAAGAAATCGGTGCGCGTCCTGTCAGGCGGCGAGAAAGGCCGTATGATGTACGGGAAGCTGATGCTGGGCCGCCACAACGTGCTGCTGCTGGACGAACCAACCAACCACATGGACATGGAGTCCATCGAATCGCTCAACATCGCGCTGGAGAAGTATGCCGGCACCCTGATCTTCGTTTCGCATGACCGCGAGTTTGTGTCCTCGCTGGCCAACCGCATCATCGAGATCAAGGAAAACGAAGTCGTCGACTTCCGCGGCAACTACGAAGATTATCTGAAGAGCCAGGGTATCGATTAAACATGGAAGCCGTCGCCATCCCCATCAAGACTGTCGAATACGAAAAACCGCTGCTGGACCGGAATGTACAGGGCGGCAGCTGCGTGGCCCACGCCTGGGCGCGCACTCCGGCGCCGGTGAGCGCCGCCGAAAAAATCGCACTGAAGGAACGCATCAAGGTGCTGGTGCGCGAGCGCAATGCCGTGCTGGTGGCCCACTATTACGTGGATGCGGACCTGCAGGACCTGGCCGAGGAAACCGGCGGCTGCGTTTCCGATTCGCTGGAAATGGCGCGCTTCGGCCGCGACCATCCGGCCAAAACGCTGGTGGTGGCGGGTGTGAAGTTCATGGGCGAGACCTCCAAGATCCTCAGCCCCGAAAAGACCGTGCTGATGCCCGACCTCGATGCGACCTGTTCGCTCGACCTGGGCTGCCCGCCTGAAGAATTCGCCGCCTTCTGCGACCAGCATCCGGACCGCACCGTGGTGGTGTACGCCAACACCAGCGCCGCCGTGAAAGCGCGTGCGGACTGGATGGTGACGTCCTCCATCGGCCTCGATATCGTCAAACACCTGCACGAGCAGGGCAAGAAGATCCTTTGGGCGCCGGACAAGCACCTCGGCTCCTACATCCAGAAACAGACCGGCGCGGACATGCTGCTGTGGCAGGGTTCCTGCCTGGTGCACGACGAATTCAAGGGCGTGGAGCTGGACCTGCTGAAGGCCGAGTATCCGGAAGCGAAAGTGCTGGTGCACCCTGAATCGCCCGCCAATGTGGTGGAACAGGCCGACGTGGTCGGTTCGACTTCGCAGCTGATTGCCGCTGCGGTCAGCCTGCCCGCAACGCACTTCATCGTCGCCACCGACAACGGCATCCTGCACAAGATGCGCATGGCGGCGCCGACGAAAACCTTCATCGAAGCGCCGACTGCCGGCAACAGCGCCACCTGCAAGAGCTGCGCGCACTGCCCATGGATGGCGATGAACGGCCTGCGCAACCTGGCCGACGTGCTGGAAAACATGAGCAACGAGATTCATGTCGATCCTGCGGTAGGCAAACAGGCGCAGGTGTCGATCAACCGCATGCTGGACTTCGCCGCCGCTAAAAAAGCGAAAGTGGCGCCGGGCGCCGACCTGGCGAAGGAAGCGCAGCTGTTCTCTGGAATTGGTCCCGCATGAGTACTCTTGTTAACCGTTTTGCCCCTTTCGATGAAGCGCTGGTGCGCGCCTACGAGCAGAACCTGCTTTCTGCGCTGCTGGAAGATGTGGGCACCGGCGACCTGACCGGCCAGCTGGTGCCGGAAGCAGGGCGCTCGGTCGCACGCGTGATCGTGCGAGAGGAGGCCGTTCTGTGCGGCGCGCCATGGTTCGAAGGCATCATGCATGCCGTGGACCAGGCCATCGGCATCGAATGGCATTACGCCGAAGGCGATGTGATGCAGGCGAATACGCCGGTGTGCACGCTGGTTGGCCCATCGCGCGCCTTGCTGACGGCGGAACGCGCGGCGCTGAACTTCATGCAGCTGCTGTCCGGCGTGGCCACTGCCACGCGGCGCTTCGTGGACGTTGTTGCGGGCACCACGGCCGCCATCCTCGACACGCGCAAAACGCTGCCCGGCCTGCGCCTGGCGCAGAAATACGCGGTGCGCGTAGGCGGCGGCCAGAACCAGCGCCTGGCGCTGTATGACGGCATCCTGATCAAGGAAAACCACATCGCGGCGGCTGGCGGCGTGACGGCGGCGCTGGTTGCGGCCAAGCGCGTGGGCGGCGGCGTATCGATCCAGGTGGAAGTGGAAACGCTGGAACAGATGGAAGAAGCGCTGACGGCGGGCGCCACCTCCATCCTGCTCGACAATTTCGACCTCGACAAGATGCGCACAGCCGTGCAGCAGAACCGTGGCCGCGCCTTGCTGGAAGCCTCCGGTGGCGTCAACTTCGACACCGTACGCGCCATCGCCGAAACCGGCGTGCACCGCATCTCCATCGGCAGCCTCACCAAAGACATCCGCGCCGTCGACTACTCCCTCCGCATCATCGGCCCCGCTTGACATCAAACACTGACACCATGGTGCCTGACCCCATGGTGTCAGTTGCTCCATAAAAAAAGGCCGCCCCAGTGGGCGGCCTTTGCGTTCAGCGGCGCCGGTACGCCGCTGATCAAAACGGTCAGTCTGCGGCGTAGATGTCGCGGTCCTTGGTTTCCTTGATGAAGAGGCCGCCGATCACGAGGGTCAGCAGCGCCACCACGATCGGGTACCACAGGCCGTAGTAAATGTCGCCCTTGAAGGCCACCAGCGCGAACACCGTGGTTGGCAGCAGGCCGCCGAACCAGCCGTTACCAATATGGTATGGCAGCGACATCGAGGTGTAGCGGATGCGGGTCGGGAACATCTCCACCAGCATGGCGGCAATCGGGCCGTACACCATGGTCACATACAGCACCAGGATGAACAGCAGCAGCACCATCATCGGCTTGTTGATCTGGTCCGGATCAGCCTTGGCCGGGTAGCCTGCCGCCTTGATCACAGCGCCAGCCTCTTTCTTGAACGCGGCTTCCTTGGCTTTCGAGTCGGCGTCGAAGTTCAGGCCATCCGCAGTCATCACGGCGTTGAACGAGGCGACTTCGGTCTCGCCCACCTTGATTTTCGCCACGCTGCCTGCCGGTGCATCCTGCTTGGTGTAGTTCACCGAGCTGGCCGACAGGAAGCCGGTTGCGATGTCGCAGGAGGATGGGAATTTCTTCTGGCCAGTCAGGTTGAACTGGAAGTGGCAGGTTGCCGGATCAGCCACCACCACCACTGGCGAGTTTTTCAGCGCTGCTTCCAGCTGCGGGTTGCCGTAGTGGGTCAGGGCCTGGAAGATCGGGAAGTAGGTCAGTGCCGCGATCAGGCAGCCGCCCAGGATGATCCATTTGCGGCCGATGCGGTCCGACAGCGCGCCGAACACGATGAAGAAAGGCGTCGCCAGCGCCAGCGCGATGGCGATCAGGATGTTGGCGGTTGCCAGCTCGATCTTCAGGGTCTGCTGCATGAAGAACAGCGCGTAGAACTGGCCGGTGTACCACACCACTGCCTGGCCCATGGTCAGGCCGATCAGGGCCAGGATCACGATCTTCAGGTTGCCCCACTGGCCGAAAGCTTCGGACAGCGGCGCCTTGGAGGTTTTGCCTTCCGCTTTCATCTTGGCGAAAGCGGGGGATTCATTCATGGACAGACGGATCCACACCGAGATACCCAGCAGCAGAACCGAGACCAGGAAAGGAATACGCCAGCCCCAGGCCGCGAATTCTTCTTCGCCCAGCGCCAGGCGGCATGCCAGGATCACCAGCAGCGACATGAACAGGCCCATGGTTGCGGTGGTCTGGATCCAGGAGGTGAACAGGCCGCGTTTGCCGTGCGGCGCGTGTTCCGCCACATAGGTTGCGGCGCCGCCGTATTCGCCGCCCAGCGCCAGGCCCTGCAGGATGCGCAGCGTGACGAGGATGATTGGCGCGGCAATGCCGATCGAGGCGTGACCCGGCAGCAGGCCGACGATGAAGGTGGACAGACCCATGATCAGGATCGTCACCAGGAAGGTGTATTTACGGCCAATCATGTCGCCGAGGCGGCCGAAGACCAGCGCGCCGAATGGACGCACGATAAAGCCGGCTGCAAACGCGAGCAGGGCGAAGATGAAGGTGGTAGTGGGATCGCCGATAAAGAACTGCTTGGCGATGATCGACGCCAGGGCGCCGTACAGATAGAAGTCGTACCACTCGAATACCGTACCGAGCGAGGAAGCGAAGATGACTTTCTTCTCCTCAGCGGTCATCGGCGTGCCTTTGCTCGTCCCCGAACGTGGATCTGCAGTGCCAGAGCTGATTGCCATAATGTTGTCTCCATATAATTAGAATGCCACGGTGTTACTTTCTTGGCATGGTGGAGTGTGTGCGCGAAACCTTACGTCATGCTTGCTCCAAACTTACGCCGAACTTACACGAACGACCGTGCTAATTGTGCTATGCTCGTTCGACTAAACCAATGCAAGGAGACTTCTTATGACCGACGCCGTCATCGTATCGACCGCCCGCACCGGCCTCGCCAAATCCTGGAAAGGCGCGTTCAACATGACGCATGGCGCCACCATGGGCGCCCACGCCCTGCAGCACGCTGTGGCGCGCGCGGGCATCGAGCCGGGCGAGGTGGAAGATGTGCTGGTGGGCTGCGCCTTCCCGGAAGGCGCCAACGGCGGCAACCTGGCGCGCCAGGTGGTGCTGCGCGCCGGCTTCCCGATCACCACGGCCGGCATGACGATCAACCGTTTCTGCTCCTCCGGCCTCCAGACCATCGCCACCGCCGCCCAGCGCATCATCGCGGGCGAGGGCGATATCTATGCGGCGGGCGGCGTGGAATCCATCTCCTGCGTGGCGCAGGAGATGAACCTGCATATGTACCGCGAAGTCTGGCTGCAGGAGAACAAGCCGGAAATTTACATGCCCATGCTGCAGACCGCCGAGAACGTGGCGAAGCGCTACAGCATCAGCAAGGAGCGCCAGGACGAATACGGCGTGCGCAGCCAGCAGCGCGCCGCCGCCGCGCAGGCGGCTGGCCTGTTCAAGGACGAAATTGTGCCGATGACCGTGACCATGGGCGTGGCCGACAAGGCAAGCGGCACGCTGGGTACGCGCGAAGTGACGATTGCCGCCGACGAGGGCATCCGCCCGGATACCACGCTGGAAGGCGTGTCGGGCATCCGCAGCGCAGTGCCGGGCGGCGTGATCACGGCCGGCAACGCCAGCCAGTTCTCGGATGGCGCCTCCATGACCGTGGTGATGAATGCGAAGACTGCCGCCGCAAAGGGGCTCAAGCCGCTGGGCGTATTCCGCGGCTTCGCCGTGGCAGGCTGCGAGCCGGATGAGATGGGCATCGGTCCCGTGTTCGCCGTGCCGAAGCTGCTCAAGCAGGCCGGCCTCAAGGTCGAGGATATCGGCCTGTGGGAATTGAACGAAGCCTTTGCCGTGCAGGTGCTGTATTGCGCGGACAAGCTGGGCATCCCGATGGACCGCCTGAATGTGAACGGCGGCGCAATTGCAGTGGGCCATCCATATGGCGTCTCTGGCGCGCGCCTGACGGGTCACGCCCTCATCGAAGGCAAGCGCCGCGGCGTGAAGTATGTGGTGGTCACCATGTGCATCGGCGGCGGCCAGGGCGCGGCGGGCCTGTTCGAGGTGCTGTAATGATCAAGCATATCGTGATGTGGAAGCTCAAGGAGCATGCCGAGGGCGCAGACCGCGCTGCCAACGCGCGCAAAATGAAGGAACTGCTGGAAGCCTGCGCGGGCATCGTGCCCGGCATTCTCAAACTGGAAGTGGGACTGGCGCAGCCGGGGCTTGAAGCGACCTATGATGTGGTGCTGTATTCCGAATTCGCCAGCCGCGAAGCGCTGGACGCTTACCAGGAACATCCGCAGCACCAGGCGCTCAAGCCTTTCTTCGGCGCGGTGCGCGAAGGCCGTCAATGCATGGATTACGAAGTATGAACACTTATCAGCGTATCGTGCTTGCAGCACGGCCCAAGGGCGAAGTCCAGCCCGAAAACTTCCGTCTCGAAAGCCTGCCGCTGCCGTCCTGCGGCGAGGGCGAGGTGCTGGTGCGTAACCAGTTCCTGTCGCTAGACCCGTATATGCGCGGCCGCATGAGCGATGCGAAGAGCTATGCCGCGCCGCAGCCGCTGGATGAAACCATGATCGGCGGTACCGTGGGCCAGGTGATCGAATCGCGCAATCCGCGCTTTGCGGTGGGCGATACGGTGGTGGGCATGTTCGGCTGGTCCGAAGTCGGGCTGTCCGATGGCGCGCTGCTGCGCAAGGTGGATACCACGCATATTTCAGCATCCGCCTACCTGGGCGTGGTGGGCATGCCCGGCATGACGGCATGGTATGGCCTCAATCACATCATGAAGCCGAAGGCCGGCGAGACGGTGGCGGTGTCGGCGGCCAGCGGCGCCGTGGGCAGCGTGGTTGGCCAGCTGGCGAAGCTGCAGGGCTGCCGCGTGGTGGGCATCGCGGGAGGCCAGGAGAAATGCGGTTACGTGGTTAGTGAGCTGGGCTTCGATGCCTGCGTGGACTACAAGGCAGGCAATCTGCGCGCAGACCTGAAGGCCGCGGCGCCGGACGGCATCGACGCCATCTTCGAGAATGTGGGCGGCGAGGTATTTGATGCGGCACTGGGCCGCACCAATGCCTTCGCCCGCATCGCGCTGTGCGGCATGATCGCGGGCTATAACGGCGAAGACATCCCGCTGAAGAACGCGCGCCTGCTGCTGACCAACCGGGTGCTGGTGCAGGGCTTCATCGTGACCGAACACCTCGACCTTTGGCCGCAGGGACTGAAGGAACTGGGCCAGCTGGCCGCCACCGGCAAGCTGAAATTCCGTGAATCGGTGGCCGAGGGGCTGGCCGCAGCGCCGGAAGCTTTCATCGGCCTGCTCAAGGGACGCAATTTCGGGAAGCAGCTCGTCAGGCTCAGTTAATGTTTCTGTGAGACAATTGCTGTCTATGACAACAGAGATCCGATACGGCGACTGGGCCACCATGTCTGCCGATGCAAAACCCATCCGCCTTGAAGTCTTCGTCCAGGAGCAGAACGTTCCGCCGGAACTGGAAATGGACGACAAAGACGCCAAATGCCTGCACGCCGTGGCCTACGATGCGAGCGGCAAAGCAGTCGGCACTGGCCGCCTGCTGCCCGATGGCCACATTGGCCGCATGGCGGTGCTGCGCAGCGCGCGCGGCACCGGTGTCGGCGGCGCGTTGCTGAAAGGCCTGCTGGAACAGGCCGAAAAGCGCGGCCACGAGGAAGTGGTGCTGAGCGCGCAGCTGCACGCTGCCGACTTCTACCTCGCCCACGGCTTCAAGTCGGAAGGCGATGTGTTCTACGAAGCCGGCATCCCGCACATCGAGATGACTTACTACTTCTGAATCAGCGCAGGCGGATCGGCTTGCGGTAAGGGGCGAACGGCGGTTTCGGGAACTGCACGCCCTCGTAAGCCTTGACGAAGCAGGCCGCTTTCGCGCCTTGCACGTCGGTGGCGGAGGAGGTCACTTTGCCTTCCGCATCCAGCACCAGGATGATCACGACCGGCCATTTCGACTTGTCGTGGCAGTTGCCTTTTTCATCCAGCTTGTTCGCGTTATTGAAGGCGAGCGATTCGTCTTCGTACTTGGTCGCCTTAGGGTTCGGGAACTGCGCATTGAACTTCGTCATCTCGCTCTGGTAGGCAGGATTGGCGGCTGGCGCCGGTTCATTCGGATCGGGCTGGGTGCTGGTGGTCTGGCAGCCTGCCGCCAGGATCAGTGCGGCAATGCCGCTCAGTTTCAGTATAGTTTTGCGCATGTGTTCTCCCAGCTATCAATAAGTTAATTAGTTGAAACGTTGACTTATTGTACATAGGGCAAAATTTCCACGTCGCACGGCTGAGCCGGGGCCGATTTCTTGTCATGTGGCATGGAGCAATGCATACTGGACCGCATCTACTGGGGATTACCATGCGTGCCTTCCTGCTCATACTGCTGCTTGCGGCGCCATTCTGCGCGCTCGCCGATGTTAAAGCGACCCTGGAAGAGGCGAATGCCGCTGGCCCCGGGGAGGGACTGCCGATCCTTGCGGCCGCCCTGGACAAGGTCCCGGTGGGCAGTGCTGACTACCAGGAATTGCAAGTGGCGCGCTGTTGGCTTTACAGCTATAGCGATCCGGCCAAAGCCCTCGCATTAGCGGAGGCCGAAATGCAGGGCGGCGCAGGCCGGTATCCTGCCCGGATGCGCGTTTGCCGTGGCTATACCTATGAAAATCTTGAGAAGATCAGCCTGGCACTGGAAGACTATGAAGCCGGGGTGCAGGACGCGCGGCGTTTCAAGGACGACGACCTGCTGGCGCGCGCACTCGTGCTGCGCGGTGAGCAGCGCATGCAAGGCAGCCTGTACGCAGACGCGCTGGAAGACCTGAAAGCCGCTTACGATCTCGCGCTGAAGCTCAAGGACCTCGGCCAGCAGCGCTACGCGCTGAACGCGATCGCCAACGTTTACGCCGACCGCAACGTGCGCGAATACGACCGGGCGCTGGAGTATTACGGCAGGCTGCTCGCGGTGAACGAGGAAAAAGGCGATGTGCGCGGCCAGGCGACTGCGCACTTCAATATCGCCAGCACGCTGGAAAGCAAGGGCGACCTGCAAGGCGCGCGCAAACACTTTGAGAAATCCTTGATGCTCGACCGCGGCCGCGGCGTGGCGGAAGATATTGCCTTCGATGAGCGGGCTTATGCCGTTGTGCTGTCGAAGCTGGGCGAGCACCGCAATGCCATCGGCACGCTGAACCATGCACTGGCTTTGTATGAAGCGCAGCAGCCGAAGGATGCCCATGCGGTCCATGCCGTGCTGCTGTCGCGCGGCGGAGCACTGCGCCGTGCGGGACGCTACGGCGAGGCGCTGGCCGATCTGGAGGCCGCATTCAGGTACTTTGGACAGGCGCGCAACCAGCGCTTCCTGGAAAAGATCCATGAAGAGCGGGCGCTGGCATTCGCCGGCCTTAGCGACTGGCGCAATGCCTACGCGGCACAGCTGCTGCGCAATACAGCCCAGCAGGAAGTACAGCGCCAGCTGATTGACGAGCGCACGACGCGCCTGCGGATGCAATTCGAGGCCGACCAGGCAAAGCTGCGCAACTCGGAGCTGGAGCACCGCAATGCCCTGCAGCAGGCCGAGCTGACGACCACCGCCCGCGTGCGGCATTGGCAGGTGGTGGCACTGGGCCTGAGTTTTGCCGTGATCGGGCTGCTTTGCCTGTTCATTGCGCGGCAGGTGAGGGCGGGCAGGCGCATGCGGGACCTGGCGATGACGGATGAACTGACCCGGCTGCCTAATCGCCGCCATTTCATGGCCGTGGCGCGCGAGGCATTCAGCGGCGGCCGGGGTACGGCAGTGACACTGGCCGCGATCGACATCGACCATTTCAAGCGCATCAACGATACGGGCGGGCACGCGGTGGGCGACGTGGTCCTGCAGCGGGTTGCGCATGCCCTGCGTGTGGCGCTGCGGCCCGGAGACCTGATCGGCCGCATCGGCGGCGAAGAATTCATGGTGCTGCTGCGCGGCGCCTCGCGGGACGATGCCATCGCCGCCGCCCAGCGTCTGCGCGAAGCTGTGCAGGCCATCGACTGTAGCGACCTGCCGCGCGGCATCGCTACCAGCATCAGCGTGGGCGTGGCGGAGCGCCACGACAGTGAAAGCCTGGATGTGGTCTGCCAGCGCGCCGATATGGCGCTCTACCAGGCCAAGCAGAACGGCCGCAACCGCGTTGAACTCGCCGCCGCCTGAGCCCGGATACTGACACCATGGTGCCTGACCCCAGGGTGTCAGAGCTTAGCGGATTTCGTGTTCGTTCAGCTCGCCGGGGGCGTTGGCGAAGAGCTTGACGACGGTGGAGGTGCGGGTGCCGTAGTTGGGGGATTCGATGCAGACCGAGGACAGCATGCGTTCCACATCACGCGGCACGCCGGTGTCGGGCAGGCGCTGGTCGGGGGCGCGGGCGGTGTCGGCCAGCATTTCGAAGTAGGCGTCTTCCGGCGCACCCAGGCAGAGCAGGCTGGCGAATTCCGCCTTCGCTTTCAGTACTTTCGGCCACGGCGAATCGAGCAGGGCGTTGGACAGGCCGTAAATGCCCGGCGCCAGCGGCTGGCCGTTGCGCGGGTCGCTGCCGCCCTTGTTGGAGAACCACACCAGCTCCTGGCCATCGCACAGCACGAGGTTGAAGCCGTTGTAGGCCGATGCGCCAGAGCGGATCTGTTCCACGTACTCGCGCGCGCTCATTGTGGCGGACAGGAAGTTGGAGACCAGCATGCCGCGCGATGGCGCTGCCGGATTGTGCTCCAGCGGTGCGCGGATATTGGTGATGGCGGCGAAGCGCGAGGGGGTTACGCTGCCGTCCGCAGCCGGTTTTGGCGCGCCGTTGCAGCAGGGCGCTTTCAGCGGGGTGAAGTTGGCGGTGGGCGCAGCTTCAGGGCCTTCCGGGAGCGTCATGCCCATCCAGGTGCCGCCCGCTTTCAGGTCGCGGCCGCCGATAATCTGCGGGTTTTCTTCCCAGGGGCCGGCCGGGGCGCTGGCGCGGTCATAGTATTCGTCGCGGTTGGCGGCGGCGATCAGGGGCACTCCGGGCACCACCTGCCACGCAAAAACAATCAGGCACATGGTTGTACGTCCATAAATTCTTCGGTGTGGCGCGGGCCGGCAATCAGGGCCGCGATGCCGGTGCTGGCCACTGCGGATTCCAGCGCGGCATCGAAACCGGCCGGCGCGCCCGGATAGACTTCCATCCAGGTCAGCAGGCCGTCCTTCGATTGCGGCCGCTGCTTGAGCTGCGGCGCGATGCCGTGCGCGGCGGCCAGCGCCTGCTGCATGGCGGCTACGCGCGGCAGCAGGGCCTGGGTGTCGGCTTCCCGCACCTTGTAATAGATATAGAGGTCGGCCATTGCTAGACGTCGAGCTTGTCCAGCACGTAAGGCAGGGGCCTGAACTGCAGGGCAGGGCCGGTAGCCGAGGCAAAGTGCACGTCGCCCTGTTCCAGCGCGGCCAGCTTCATTTCCACCAGCGCGTCCACGCCGCCTTCGCCATTGGCCGCCGCGTTCACGACCATGCCGCAGGGCTGTTCCGGATCGTCCGGTGCGAAGACTTCGGCGCCCGGCGCCACGGAGGCGTCGGCAATGGTGGCCAGCGCCGTGCGGCGCTTGAGCTTGCCGAGGTACTGGCTGCGCGCTACGATTTCCTGGCCCGGATAGCAGCCTTTTTTGAAGTTCACGCCGCCCAGCAGCTCGAAATTGATCATCTGCGGCACGAATTGTTCCTGGGTGCCGGGGCCGATCTGCGGCACGCCCGCATGGATATCGGCCAGCTGCCAGGCCTGTTCGCCCGCCACGGTGAGGCGCGCGGCCAGTTCGGCGGCAACCGTATCGGCCGTATCCGGCGAGGCCAGCCACAGGTAGCGCGGCGAGCCGAAGGCGTCGGCCACACGCAGCAGGGCGCCCAGCGGGTGGTCGATGCGGGTGTAGGGGGCGGCAGGCAGCACGTCGAACCAGGTTTGCAGCACGGCTTCGGCATCGGCGCCGCCAAGGCCCAGCGTTACCACGCTGTCGCTGGCATCGCTGGCCTTGGTTTTGGCGCGCAGCACGAACATCTGCAGCCGTTTCTGGATGGGGGCCTGGATGGCGCGCGGCAGCTGCAGAAACACCGAATCGGCATCGCGCCACATGAGGAAGGACGCCATCAGGCGGCCCTTGGGCGAGCAATAGCCGGCCAGGCGCACGTCGCCCTGGCCCAGGTGTTCCACGTCATTGGTCAGCTGCGAATGCAGGAAAGTGGCCGATTCTTCGCCGGTGAAGGCGATCAGGCCGAGCTGCGGCAGGGGAGCGACGAAACCGGTGGCCAGTGCGGCAACCGTGTGCGGGCCCTGCGGAGTGAGAACTTGATTCCAGCTGGTCATAAAATTTTATAAATTCCCGGTTGAGGCATTATCATTACGGGCTCATTATAAAGTTCCCGTGAAAAAAGCGCCCGGCCGCGCCAAAAGCGCTGTCCACAGGGATAAAACTGATTCAATATAGAAAGTATGGCCATCATTAGAAAAACGATTGCGTTGGGGATCCTGCTCGCCATGGCCGTGGCGGGCTATTTCTACTGGTGGTCCCAGAAGCCGATTACGCTGGACGAGCCTGCCATTCCCTTCACCATCAACAAGGGCAGCGGCGCGCATGCAGCGGGGCAGCAGATTGCGGAAGCGGGCGTGCCCCTGCAGCCGCTGATGTTCAATATGCTGGCGCGCGCCACCGGCAAGAGCGGCAAGCTGAAGGCGGGCTCCTATGAGCTGAAGCCCGGCACCACGCCGCTGCGCCTGATCGAGCAGCTGGTGCGCGGCGAGTACGCCCAGGAGTCGCTGACCATTATCGAAGGCTGGACCTTCCGCCAGATGCGCCAGGCCATTGCTGCGCATACGGGCCTCAAGCACGATACCGTAGGCCTCAGCGACCGTGAGCTCATGCAGCGCGTGTCGCCAGAGTTCTCGGAGCCGGAAGGCCTGTTCTTCCCCGATACCTATCTGTTCGCCAAGGGCAGCAGCGAGCTGGACATCTACCGCAAGGCCCACTCCGCGATGCTGCAGCACCTGAAGGACGCCTGGAACGGCCGCGATCCGAAGCTGCCATACAAGAACGCCTACGAGGCGCTGACCATGGCCTCCATCGTGGAGAAGGAAACCGGCCAGAAGTCCGAGCGCGCGATGATCGCCTCGGTCTTCGTCAACCGCCTGCGGCTCGGCATGATGCTGCAGACGGATCCCACCGTAATCTACGGCATCGGTCCCAAGTTCGACGGCAATATCCGCAAGAAGGACCTGGAAACGGACACCCCGTACAATACCTACACGCGCGCCGGCCTGCCGCCGACGCCGATTGCGCTGCCCGGCCGCCAGTCGCTGGCAGCGGCGCTGGCCCCGGCCAAGTCCGACGCCCTGTATTTCGTTTCGCGCGGCAATGGCACCAGCGTGTTTTCCGCTAACCTGACCGACCATAACCGGGCGGTCAACCGGTATCAAAGACAATGACGCAACGCGGTAAATTCATCACTTTCGAAGGCATCGACGGCGCAGGCAAATCCACCCATATCCGCTATGTAGGCGAGCTGATCGCTGCGCGCGGTGTGGAACTGGTGAGCTCGCGCGAACCGGGCGGCACGCCGCTGGGCGAAAAGCTGCGCGAGCTGTGGCTGCACGAATCCATGCACGTGGAGACCGAAACCCTGCTGGTGTTCGCCAGCCGCCGCGAGCACATCGCGCAGGTGATCCAGCCCGCACTGGAACGGGGCGCCTGGGTGATTTCGGACCGCTTTACGGACGCCAGCTTTGCCTACCAGGGCGGCGGCCGCGGCCTCAGCCTGGACAAGCTGGAAATCATCGCCAACTGGGTGCATCCTGAGCTGGAGCCTGACCTCACCATCCTGTTCGACGTGCCGCTGGAAGTGGCCCGCGCGCGCCTGGACGCCACCCGCGACCTGGACCGCTTCGAGCGTGAAAAGGCCGACTTTTTCTTCGCCACCCGCAGCGAATACCTGCGCCGGGCGGCCGAGCATTCGCACCGCTTCCGCGTGATCGATTCCACCCGCAGTATCGACGACATCCAGCGCGAACTGGCGGACATCATCGGCGCACTGGCATGAGCATTCTTTACCCCTGGCAGGAAGGCGCCTGGCAGCAGCTGCAAACGCTGCGCCAGCGCCTGCCGCACGCCATCCTGTTCCACGGTGCTGCCGGTACCGGCAAGGCCGGCTTCATCGAACATTTTGCGCGCGCGCTGCTGTGCGAGAACGTGCAGCCGAACGGCCATGCCTGCGGCAGCTGCGCTTCCTGCGGCTGGTTCGAGCAGGGCAGCCATCCCGATTACCGCCGCATCCGTCCCGAAGCGCTGGAAGACGAGGTGGAGGGCGAGGAAGGTGAGGATAAAAAGGCCAGCAAGACCAAGGCGCCGTCCAAAGAGATCAAGATCGAGCAGATCCGCAACCTGTCGGACTTCATGAATATTTCGACCCACCGCGCCGGGCTGCGCGTGGTGGTGCTGTATCCGGCCGAGGCGCTGAATATGCCGGCATCGAATGCGCTGCTGAAGACGCTGGAAGAGCCGCCGCCGGGCACCGTCTTCCTGCTGTCCTCGAACAGCCTGGACCGGCTGCTGCCCACCATCCTGTCGCGCTGCCGCAAGTTTGCATTGCCGATGCCAGACCATGCGCAAGCGCTGGCCTGGCTGCAGGCGCAGGGCGTGAACGACGCCGACAGCTGGCTGCGCGAGCAGGGCGGGGCGCCGCTGGCCGCGATGGCGCAGGCCGAAACCGGCAGCCGCGAGGAAATGGACATGCTGCTGCAATACCTGGCCCATCCGGGCGTGGAAGCCGCGCTGAAAACGGCGGACAAGATGCAGAAGGTGCCGCTGTCCGCGCTGGTGTCCTGGCAACAAAGGTGGCTGTACGACCTGCTTTCCTGCAAGCTCACGGGGCAGATCCGTTATTATCCCCGTTACCAGCGCGAGCTGAAGGCCCTGGCCGACAAGGTGCACGTCAGCCGCCTGATGGCAGCGATCAAGGGCGCGAACGAGCGCCGCGCGACATCGGACCACCCGCTGTCGCCCAAGCTGTTCATCGAAGACATGCTGCTGGATTACTCTGCCTGCTGTGGCTGAAAGGAAGGTGAATGAGCGCTAGCCCGAACGACCCGAATACCGTGCCGCTGAACCGGCCGACGGTGCTGTCGCTGGCGATCAAGGAGAAGGCTGCGCTGTATGCGGCCTACATGCCCTTCCTCAAGAACGGCGGCATCTTCGTGCCCACGCAGAAGCCATACAAAATCGGCGACGAGATCTACCTGATCCTCACGCTGATGGACGACCCGAACAAATACCCGATTGCCGGCAAGGTAGTCTGGATCACGCCGCCGAGCGCCCACAACAACAAGGCGCAAGGCGTCGGCCTGCATTTCCCGGATGACGAGACCGGACAGCGCACCCGTTTGCGCATCGAAGAAATCCTCGGCGCGGCCTTACGCTCGTCGCGCGCCACCCATACGCTCTGATCTTTCCACATGTCCTACCGCCACCGCATCGCCACTCTCGAAGACCTGCCCACCGTCGTCGCCATCTACAACAGCACCATCGCTTCGCGGGAAGTGACGGCCGATACCGAGCCCGTAACGGTCGAATCGCGCCTGAACTGGTTCGATGAACACCAGCCGGGGCGCCGCCCGCTGTGGATCATCGAACGTGCGGACGATAACTCGGAGAAGCCTGAAATCCTCGGCTGGATCTCGTATTCCAATTTCTACGGCCGTCCGGCCTACAGCGGCACGGCCGAAGTCTCGATCTACATTGCCGAAGCCTGGCGCGGCAAGGGCATCGGCCGCTATGCGTTGACGGAGGCGATTGCCTTCGCCCCGCAGATCAAGGTGCACACGCTGCTCGGCTTCATCTTCGGCCACAACAAGCCGAGCCTGGCGCTGTTCGAGCGTTTCGGCTTCGACACCTGGGCCAACTTCCCCCGCGTGGCCAACCTCGACGGCATCGAGCGCGACCTCATCATCCTCGGCAAACGCGTCGCCTGATAGAAATGTTTCTCTAAAATTGGGGACAGACCCGGATTTCCAAAATCCGGGTCTGTCCCCAATTAATAAGCAATTCTGTAAAATAATGGGATGTTTATCGATTCCCATTGCCATATAGATTTTCCCGAGCTGGCCGCTCGTATGCCGGAGCTGCTGGCGAAGATGGAGGAGAACAAGGTCAGCCACGCGCTGTGCGTCTCCGTGGACTTGCCGGACTTCCCGCGCGTGCTGGCGCTTGCCGAGCAGTATCCCCATATCTTCGCCTCCGTCGGCGTGCATCCGGATTATGAGGACACGCCAGAACCTTCCGTTGACCAGCTCGTCGAGCTGTCAAACCATCCCAAAATCGTCGCCATCGGCGAAACCGGCCTCGACTACTACCGTCTGACCGGCGACCTGGAGTGGCAGCGCGAACGTTTCAGAACTCACATTAAAGCTTCAAGAATCACGCGTAAGCCGTTGATTATTCACACAAGATCGGCCAGCGAAGATACGCTGCGCATCATGCGCGAAGAGGGTGCGGGCACCAGCGATGGGGGCGTGGCCGGTGTCATGCATTGCTTCACGGAATCGCTGGAAGTGGCGCGTGCCTCGATGGAGATGGGCTTCTATATCTCCTTCTCCGGCATCGTCACCTTCAAGAGCGCGAAGGAGCTGCAGGCGGTAGCCCTGGAGGTCCCATTGGAGCGAATGCTGATCGAGACCGATTCGCCTTACCTGGCGCCGGTGCCTTATCGCGGCAAGATGAACGAGCCGGGCTATGTAGCCCACGTGGCCGAGTTCATCGCCAAGCTGAAAGGCGTGTCCGTAGAACAGGTTGCCAAGCAGACGAGCGAAAATTTCTTCAATCTTTTCAAGCCATTGGCACATTAATCTAAGATGATTTCGAGATTTATGCTTCTGCTTTGCCTGGTGGCGCCATTCGCAGCCGCCGCTCCTGCCGAGGAAGAGGCGGCCATCCGCCAGGCCGCCTTGAACTACGTTGAAGGCTGGTATGCAGGCGACGCTGCCCGCGTGGCGACCGCCCTGCATCCGAAACTTGCCAAGCGCTCGGTCTGGGTGAAGAACGGCAATGCCACACTGGTGGAACTGAGCGCCCAGTCGCTGGTGGAAGCCACGGCCAAAGGCGGCGGCAGCAAAACGCCGAAGGAGCTGCAGCAGAAGGATGTGACGCTGCTGGATGTATTCGGCAATGCCGCCAGCGTCCGCGTCACAATGCGCGGCTGGGTGGAATACCTGCATATGGCGAAGATGGATGGCCGCTGGGTCATCATCAACATGGTGCTGGAGCCGAAACCGAAATGATGATGCGGCGCACGGTGCTGGTGATGCTCGCGCTGGCGGCAGCCATGCCGCTGCACGCCCAGCCCACGCGCGAAGAGGACGCAGTCAGCTTCTTCCGCGCCGCCCAGATCGATGATGCCGCGCGTATCAAGCCCATCCTGGCGCGCGGCCTCGACCCCAATATCCGCGAGCCGGAACGTGGCGAAACAGGCCTCATCGTGGCCCTGCGCTATGATGCAATGAACGTGGTGAGGCTGCTGCTGGCGCAGCCGTCCATCAAGCTGGAAGCAACGGCCAGCAATGGCAATACCGCGCTGATGATGGCGGCTTTCAAGCAAAACCGCGAGGCCGTACAGCTACTCATCAGGCAGGGCGCCATCGTGAACCGCCCCGGCTGGACGGCGCTGCATTACGCGGCAGCCGCAGGGGACGTGGGAGGCATCAAGCTCCTGCTGGAGCATTACGCCTACATCGACGCGGAATCTCCCAGCGGCATGACGCCCCTGATGATGGCCGCCCGCGAAGGCCATGAAGACGCCGTAAAGCTGCTGCTGGAGGAGGGCGCCGATGCCACGCTGAAGGATGGCGGCTTCAAGATCGACGCCGCGGAGTTTGCCGAGCGTGCCCAGAAGCCCTGGATCGCCAAGGCCATCCGCGCCCATCTCGCCGCGAAGGGCCATCGCCCGAACTGAGCTGCTTTTCCCGCTGATCTCGGCTCATTGCCGGCAGCTGTTGGTCCTGATAATTGCTTTGTCACCACTGCGCATGATAAAGGAACAACAATGTTGAACGAACGCGAAATCGAGAGCTGCTACCTGGGGCAGTTTATTCCGGTCCATTACCATCACAATATGCTGATGGATAACAACCGCATGCACAGCTTCAAGGCGGCCATCGACTATGCTGTGAAGCCGGGCATGAAGGTGCTGGAACTCGGCGGCGGCACCGGCGTGCTGTCGTGGTTTGCCTCGGCCAAGGCCTCTCAGGTGTATTGCGTTGAGTTCAATCCGGATATGGTGAAGGAAGCGCGCAAGTTCCTCGCCATGAATCCTGGCGGCGAGAAGGTGGAAGTGATTCATGCCGATGCCTTCGAATACCTGCCGCCGGAGCCGGTGGATGTGGTGATCTGCGAAATGATCCACGTTGCCATGCTGCGCGAGAAGCAGGTGGAAGTCATCGAGGCTTTCAAGCGCCGCTATGTGCAGAAGTTCGGCCCGAAACTGCCGGTCTTCATCCCCGAAGCCGTGCTGATGGCAGCGCAGCCCCTGCAGCAGGAATACGATTTCGAGGGCTTCTACGCGCCCATCGTTCAATTCCAGGAAACCGGCGTGGTCCATTCCGGCACCCGCGAATTGGCCCAGCCAGCCGTCTATAGCCTGATCGATTTTGCCCAGCCGAACGAACTGAGCTACGCCTGGGAAGGCAAATTCCTGATCGAGCGTGACGGCACCCTGAGCGCCATGCGCTTTGTGACCAAGAACATCCTGGCCGTGGTGCAGGAACGTAATAGCACCATCGACTGGCTGAACCACTATATGGCCTTGCCGCTGGCCAAGCCCATGCAGGTGCGCCAGGGCGATGTGCTGCAGGTGAGTTTCGCCTACCGCGCGGGCGGCTCCATTCCATCGCTGGAAGCGTCCATCAAGGCAGAAGTGGTGTTCGAAGCCGCCCAGCAGGCCTTGCCGGCCTTCGTCTGAGCCCGTTTATTCCCGGTTTTCGGCCATTGGTCGCGGCATTCTGCAGTTGGTCGCAGCGTGATTGAGGGGACGGGGTGGTGCAGCTAAAGTGGCTGCATCGACAACGTTACCTGAAACCGGGGGATTGCCATGCTGAGCTTTGTAATATGGTTGGTACTGCTGTTCCTGTGCTGGCCGCTTGCCTTGCTGGCGCTCGTGCTCTATCCCCTGGTGTGGCTGATTCTGCTGCCTTTCCGCCTGATTGGCATTGGCGTCGATTTCGTTTTTGAAACACTGCGCGCCATTGTGCTGTTGCCGGCGCGCGTGCTGCGCGGCCTTTAAAAGTCGATCAGGAAGCCTGCTCCCAGCGACATCTGGGAGTAGTTGTAGTCGATCAGGCTCTGGCCGTATCCCGAAAAGAACTGGGTGTAGCCCTTCAGGTTGTCGCGCAGGGGGAAGGCCCAGCCCAGCTGCACGGCGCCATGCTTCTTGCCGAAGTTGCGGCGCGCCAGCATCGAGTACTCGTGGCCATCGCTGCGGTAGCTCAGTTTCAGGTCCCCATTCCCCATGAAGTCCGTGATATCGATGTTGTCGTTATCGGATTTCGCATTGTCCAGCCGTTTCCAGACGCGGGCCGCAATGGCCAGCTTGCCGTATTCCGCCCCCACTTCCGCATACAGCCGGTTCCAGCTGCGCGACAGCGTGGAGGTCTGGCCGTTCGACTGGTGCACGCCGCCGAAGGTCACATAGCGGATCGCAAGATCGCCAAGGTGCTTGTCGATCGGCGCGGTGGCCATGATTTCCGGCTGGTAGTTGGTTTCGCGGAAAGGGCTGGAGGCACTGCGGTTATAGGCCTGCCAGAAGCTTTGCTGGGTATAGCCGAACCACAGGTCGAAAGGCGACTGGCCTATGCCCTCCAGCATCTTCATCTTGAAGCTGAGCTGGTAGCTCAGTTCCACGTGCTTGGACTTGAGCCCCGCCGGGGTGAAGTCTTCGAAAGGCGTGTCGTTCGTGCTGTTGCTGTAGTTCACCAGCAGCAGGTAGTTGTCGCGGTGCGGGCGGAAGTTGAATACGCCGCGCTTGCTGGCCGCATCCAGCTCCCACAGGGGAATCATGCGCGATACTTCCGGCTCCGGCGCGGCTGGCGATTTGCTGCCATCGGTCTGCACCAGGCCGCCGACCGGGCCGCCGGGGAAGGCACCGGAATGCGTATCGCGGCCCTTGTCGGCGCCCGGAACACCTGCGGCCGCCGCGGCGGCGGTATCCGGATCGGTGGGCTGCGGACGGTTTGCCAGCGCGTCGTAGCAGCCAAGGCGGGCGGTTGGGTCGCCCAGCAGGGCGCAGCGTTCGAGGCGCTGTTCCAGTTCGGCAGGCGGCGTGCTTTGCGCGAAGGCGGCAGGGGAGAGGATCAGGGCGCAGAAAAGGGGAGTGGGTTTCATCTGGAAATCTTGGTAAAACGGCATGATCCGCCAGTATAGTTGATCGGGCGCACCCCGGGTCGCACGGTCTATACTCGCACTCATGAATCTGCGCGGACTTCTGGTTTTTCTGTTGACACTCTGCGGCGCTGCGCAGGCGGAGCCCGCAAGCATTACCCTGAGCCTGGCCGATGACAATGCGCTGATGGTGCGCTACCGTTTTCCGGCAGGCGCCAGTATTTTGCGCTTTGCCATGCAGGATGCCCTGGCCTGGGAGCGGGTGCGCAAGCCGCACTGGCGCGTGCTGGAGGACTGCGCCGTGCTGGAGCCGCAAGGGCTGCGCCGGAATTCCCTGCAAGGCTGCGAAGTGGCCACTGTGCGGGTGGAGCCCGGCCTGCTGCGGCTGGACCGCCGCTTCGAGCCCGCGCAGTCCATCGGCGACGGCGCGCTGGCGCTGCATACACGGTACTACGCCGTGCAGGGTGTAGACCCGGCCACGCATTGGGCCGTTCGTGCGCCGGCAGGCGGCACCGCGTTCTGGCTGGGCCAGGAGCGGCCCGGTGGCGGCGAAGTGCAGGTGCCCACGCCAGCCACTGGCCTGCAGGCGCAGATTGATGACACCACGGTGGTGCTGTCGCGACGCCCCTTCGAACAGTGGCGCGGCATACGTGCCCTCACGGCCGGCCTGCCGGACCAGCAAGGCAATGAAGTCCGCGCTGCCGTGGAAGCCCTGCTGGCCGAGTATCGCCACAATTTCGGGCCGCCGGCTGGCGATCCCTTGCTGGTGGCGGTGGGCCTGCCGCTACGCGACGCGGCGGTGGCCAGGCCGCGCGGCGACGTGCAGGACGGCGCCGTGCGCATGACGCTGGAATACAGCGGCAAGATGAGCAACAGCGACCGGGGTGCGCTGCGCGTGTTCCTGGCCCATGAGCTGTTCCACTTGTGGCATGGCCGCCGCTTCCACGCCGCGGGCGAAGCATGGCTGGGCGAAGGCAATGCCGACTGGATCGCGTTGAACACCTTGCACCGGCTGGGCTGGATGAACGATTCTGTCTATGTCACGCTGCTCGAACAGGCCTTCAATGAGTGCGCGGCCGGCATCGGCCCGCAACCCTGGCGCAACGCGCCGCAGCGCCAGGCGGGCACCTTGCCATACCGCTGCGGGCTGGCCTTCCATGCAATGGCCTTTGAAGCCGCACGCCGCGAAGGCAACAGCACCGCGCCGCTGGACCAGTGGCGCGCGATCCTCTCCGGCGGCCGGCCGGTCACCGAAGCTGCTTTCTTCGGCTGGTACGGCCGCGCGGATTTCGGGGGCGCGCGGCTCGATGCGCTGCGTGCGCTGCTGGCGGACGACGCACCGTTTGCAAGCGGATTGCCGGCAGCGATGCGGGCGGCGGGCGTGTCTTTCGACCTCGCGCCCAGCCTGTCGTGGATGCCGCCCGCGTGCGGCAGCAAAGGCGGCGCAATTCAGGTAAATTGCGTGGATGCGCCGAGCGTGCCGGGCGGCTATATCCATCTTGGCGTCATAGGATCTGCCAAAAGTAGGGTTGAAATCCGGCAATAGCTCCCAAACTTCGCATTCTTAATCAACAGGAGATTGTGATGAGCCGTAAAACCCCCATCGAGCGATACCGCAATATCGGCATCAGTGCGCACATTGATGCCGGGAAGACGACCACGACCGAGCGCATCCTGTTCTATACCGGTGTGAACCACAAGATCGGCGAAGTGCACAATGGCGCTGCGACGATGGACTGGATGGAGCAGGAGCAGGAACGCGGCATCACGATCACCTCCGCAGCCACCACCGCCTTCTGGAAAGGCATGGCGGGCAATTTCGCAGAGCACCGCATCAACATCATCGACACCCCCGGCCACGTGGACTTCACCATCGAGGTGGAGCGCTCCATGCGCGTGCTGGATGGCGCGGTGATGGTGTATGACTCGGTGGGCGGCGTGCAGCCGCAGTCCGAAACCGTCTGGCGCCAGGCCAACAAGTACAAGGTGCCGCGCATCGCCTTCATCAACAAGATGGACCGCGTGGGTGCGGACTTCTTCCGCGTGCAGCAGCAGATCAAGGACCGCCTGAAAGGCGTGGCCGTGCCTATCCAGATTCCGCTGGGCGCAGAAGAACACTTCGAGGGCGTGATCGACCTCGTGAAGATGCGCGCCATTCGCTGGGACGATGCGAGCCAGGGCGTGAAGTTTGTCTACGAGGATATTCCGGCCGACCTGAAGGAGCTGGCGCAGAAATGGCACGACCATATGATCGAAGCCGCTGCCGAAGCCACGCCCGAACTGACGGAGCGCTACCTGAACGGCGAAACGCTGAGCGAAGACGAGATCAAGGCGGCGCTGCGTGCGCGCACCATCCGCAATGAGATCGTGCCCATGCTGGCGGGCAGCGCTTTCAAGAACAAGGGCGTGCAGGCCATGCTGGATGCGGTCATCGAGTACCTGCCGTCGCCGGTGGATGTGCCGGCGATTGCGGGCCACGATGAGGACGACAACGAGATCGAACGCCATCCGACCGACAGCGATCCATTCTCGGCGCTTGCCTTCAAGATCATGACTGACCCCTTCGTGGGCCAGCTGGCGTTCTTCCGCGTGTATTCCGGCGTGGTGAACTCGGGCGATACCGTCTACAACCCGGTGAAAGGGCAGAAGGAACGCCTGGGCCGCATCCTGCAGATGCACGCCAACGAGCGCAAGGAGATCAAAGAGGTGTTCGCTGGCGATATCGCGGCGGCGGTGGGCCTGAAGGCCGTGACCACGGGCGATACGCTGAGCTCTCCCGACCATGTGATCGTGCTGGAAAAGATGATCTTCCCCGAGCCTGTGATTTCGCAGGCGGTGGAACCGAAGACCAAGGCCGACCAGGAGAAAATGGGCGTTGCCCTCAACCGCCTGGCGCAGGAGGATCCTTCCTTCCGCGTGCACACGGACGAGGAATCGGGCCAGACCATCATGTCCGGCATGGGCGAGCTGCACCTGGAGATCCTGGTGGACCGCATGAAGCGCGAATTCGGCGTGGAAGCAACCGTCGGCAAGCCGCAGGTGGCCTACCGCGAAACCATCAAGAAGATGGTGGACGATATCGAGGGCAAGTTCGTCAAGCAGTCAGGCGGCAAGGGCCAGTACGGCCATGTGGTGCTGAAGCTGGAGCCGATGGAGCCGGGCAAGGGCTACGAGTTTGTGGACGCCATCAAGGGCGGCGTGGTACCGCGCGAGTTCATCCCTGCGGTGGACAAGGGCATCCAGGAGACCTTGCGCGCCGGCGTGCTGGCCGGGTATCCGGTGGTGGACGTGCGCGCCACGCTCACCTTCGGTTCCTACCACGACGTGGACTCGAACGAGAATGCCTTTCGCATGGCGGCCTCCATGGCCTTCAAGGACGGCATGCGCAAGGCGAGCCCCGAGCTGCTGGAGCCGATGATGCAGGTGGAGGTGGAAACGCCTGAAGAATTCACCGGCAATGTGATGGGCGACCTGTCGACCCGGCGCGGCATGGTGCAGGGCATGGACGAGATTCCGGGTGGCGGCGGCAAGCTGGTGAAGGCGCTGGTGCCGCTGGCCGAGATGTTCGGCTACTCCACGACGCTGCGGTCGCTGACGCAGGGCCGTGCGACCTACACCATGGAGTTCAAGCACTACGCGGGCGTGCCGAAGCACATCCTCGACCAGATCGCGACTTCGCGCGCGAAATCGTAAGCAAGTCAGCGTAAGCAGGTCAGCGGCGCAGCAGCGCCGCGAAGTCTTCGGCGGGGACAGGGCGGCTGTACAGATAGCCCTGTCCCTGTTCGCAGCGCAGCAGCCGCAGCAGCTTCGCTTCCTCTTCCGTCTCGATCCCTTCGGCCACCACCTTCAGGTCCAGGTTGTGCGCCAGCGACACGATGGTGCTGACCAGCCCCATATAGCCCGCATCGTGCGTCATCTTCATCACGAAGGAGCGGTCTACCTTCAGCACATCCACCGGCAGCGTTACCAGGTAGGCCAGAGAGGAATAGCCGGTGCCGAAATCGTCGATCGCAATCGGCACTTCAAGATTGCGCACGCGGGTGAGGATATCCACCACCCGCGCATGATCGGAGACCAGCGCGCTTTCCGTAATCTCGATGGACAGCGGCTGCATATGCGCCTCCGCGATATTCAGCGACATCTCGATATCGTGGAACAGCGAATCGCAGCGGAACTGCGCCGGCGCCACATTGACCGCGATCTGCGGCGGCATCAGGCCATCGTCATACCACTGGCGCCAGTCTTGCATCGCCTGCTGCATCACCTGGCGTCCCACATCGATCACCAGGCCGGTGCGTTCCAGTACAGGCACGAATTCCACCGGCGGCACCAAGCCGCGCGTGGGGTGGCGCCAGCGCACCAGCGCTTCCGCGCCAGCCAGCCGCCCGGTCTTGAGGTCGATCTTGGGCTGGTAGAAGTTGATGAACTCCTTGCGCTCCACAGCTTCGCGCAGTTCCGCCTCAAGGCTGATCTGGCGTGCCAGCGCATGGTCGGAATCGCGGTCATACACGCCAATGCGCTCATCCATATTGCGCGCCCCGGCCAGCGCATCCCAGGCCTTCACCAGCAATTCATCGGCGGTGGTGCCGTCTTCCGGCAGCGAAGCCACGCCGACATTGATGGTGCACCAGATCTTCTGCTGCTCGATCTGGTAGGAACCCTGCAGCAGCGGCACCAGCGTGTCGCGGATATAGTCCAGCGGCGCGCGTGCTTCGTCGGACGGGTAGAACAGGGCAAAACGGCCAACGCCCACATGCGACAGCGCCATGCGCTCGGCCACTTCGCCGCGCAGGCGCTGGGCGACTTCGCGCATCAGGCCGATGGCAGCCGAATTGCCGTAGGCCGAACTCAGTTCGTCGAAGCGGTTGATATTGATGAGCAGGACAGAGCCCCTGGCATTGGCCGCAGCCAGCGAGGCAATCTCCTCATCGAACTGCAGGCGGCTCGGCAGGCCCGAGAGCGCATTAGTGCGCGCCAGGCGGTGCAGCTCCTTGGCGTTGATCAGGCGTTCCAGGCCGAAGCTCAGCTCATTGCCCAGTTCGCCCGCACGCTCGCGCCAGAAGCTGTCGAAGAAGTCCTGGCGCCGCGAGTAGAAGGAAATCACGCCCCAGCATTTGCCGTTGGCCATCAGCGGAATCGCCATGCAGGAGGCGATCTTGCGGCGCTGGCAACCGGTATTCAGGTCGTTCGAGAACTGCATGGTGCCCGTGGAGACGGCGGCACCGGCCAGTTCCGGCACGAACCAGTCGGCCACGGCGCTGCCGTCCGGCGTGCCGCTGTCGCTGTCGCGCCATTCGTGTTCGGCGCCTTCGCGGGTGGCCGAGGTGAAGAGCTTCAGGCCGCCCGTGGTGCTGTCGGCGCGCGAAATGTCCACGATCTCGATGCCCGGCTGGTGGGCAGCGGCACGGCAGGTATCGAGGCACAGTGCTTCCAGCGTCTTGGCGCGCGAAATGATGGCCGAGAGCTTGGACAGCAGCACATAGAAATTATCGTGCCGGATCAGGGCGCGCTCTTTTTCCACCTCGGTGGTCATGTCGATGGCCGAACCGCCGAGGAAGGGCTCGCCGTCCACATCGATGGGGAATTTGTGCACCAGCCAGTGGCGTCGGCCGTCGTGCGAGGTCTCCATCGTTTTGATGACTTCACCGTTTTCCAGCACGGCGCGGTCCTGTTCTTCCAGGCTCTGGCGCACGTCTTCCGGCCAGAAATGGCTGTCGTCCTTGCCCACGATATTGTGGATGCCGAAAAAGCCCAATAGGGCGGCATTCCCCATCACGTAGCTGCCATTGCGGTCCTTGATCCACAGCGGGGAAGGGGAGTGCTCGGCGAAGCCGGACAGGAAGCCCTCGGCGCGCGCCAGGTTACGGCGCAAGGCATGCTGGTTTCTCGCCAGCATGGCAACGTCGCACAGGGCGCGGCGCTTGCCTTCATCCAGTGTGGGTGGCGCGAGGGCCAGCAGGCGCGTATCGTCGAGCAGCGCTTCCGGCGTGACTTCGCAGCCGCACAGGTGCGTTGCGAGACGCAGCAGTTCTTCCGGCACGTCGTCGGCGACGGGATCCTGGGCAGCAATTTGCTGCTGTTCTTCAGTGGCAATGTGGTTCATGTGCTTATCGTCGCATGGCAGGGGTTCTTTGCGCCATGCCACCTTAGTATGACGCCGCTCAGAATAGCTTGAACTTCAGCTGCACGGAGAAGGCGCCATGCAGGCGCTCCTTATAGGTAGGTACGATAGCAAAGTTCACGCCTACACGTTCGTACTCCAGCGTCACCACCGGAATCGCGGCCAGGAACCAGCCGCCGTCGCGCATCTTCGGATAGCCGTTGAAGCCGCCAACCACAGCGCCGAAACGCAGCGGCCCCCATGCAATCGGCTGGTAATACACGCCGGCGTAATTCGACATTTCGCGGTCGCTGTTGTGGAAGCGGCCCGCCGTTACCGATGCAACGGTGGAAAAACGGTATTCGACGCCCAGGCCGGGATTGGTGTCGTCGAATCCCTTGTCGCGCTGGAAGTGGTAAGAGTAGAAGCCCGGATTGATCCAGAGTGCGCTGTCCGGCTTGTTTTCGATCATGGTGAAGCCATCATCCGCCTTGGCGAGGCCGCTCATTGCCGAGAGCAGCATGCCCGCGAGTGGTGCAATAATTTTCATCCAGACTTCCTGTAAGTGATGAGAATGGCAATTATAGCTGGCTTTGTTTCTCGATCCTTCGGACGGAATGAAGTTCAGCTCTATTTCACAGCGAAAAATTGCATGCGAAGTGGATATGGATATGTTGCGCAAGCATCACTATCAAGATCGAAGTGTCGATAATTTATTGACAACAACTTGATCGTTTATCCATACTTCGTTCACAGACGCACATAGCAGTTTCTGGTGCGTTCGCTATCCCAGGAACCAAATCCCTGACTCCGAGGTGTCACGTGAAAAAACTGATCCTACTGGTTTGCACATTGTCCATCGTGTCGCAGGCGTCGGCTCAAGAGGCGGCGAAGGACTGCGAGAACATGGCATCGCTGCGCAACAGGACTTATGGACTTTCCGCCGCATTGACCAAGATTGAGATGGGCGGAAAAGTTAATATTAAAGAGAATGCAGATATCTCTGCCCAGTTATTAACGTTGATTGCATTCAGTTCTTACATCTGCCATTTGAATGCAGTCCTTCCTGAAGCTGAAAAAATCAGAGATGAGGATAGGGCAAACTGGGAGTCTGAGATAAACGAGACGTTTCGGAAACTGAGTGAGGCCGCGGGCGGGCAGGGGGCGAAGGAGGTGATAAAATCGACGAACGCCGCTGTTGCCGAAATCGAAAAAGCGTGGGCTATTAGTGGACCGAAACGAATTCTATATACCAACCGGCTCACAAAGGACTATTCGAAAGAGTTTTTAGCGAATACGAAGGCGTTCGATCCAAAGTCTGTGACTGCGACCGCCCATATTGCGGCGATGGTAAAGCAGATTTCCGTGGACGGCTCTTACGACTCCAGGATCGCAGAAGGCGAAGAAGTGGTTGGAAATCTCCTTCAGCTCTTGAAAGAAATGCGCGGGAATATAGGTACGTATGCAGCGGGGAAGCAAAACTCGGCCACCATGCTGGCGCAGCTTATTAACAGGATCCAATTCGTGGGACAGCAGATTGCGACCAGGAAGGCTACCGCTCTGCAGCCCGAAGAATTTGCGCAGACTTTAGCATTTAATGGTACCCCTCTGGTCAAAGACCTTCAAAAAAAGGTTGACGATCTACAGCAACAGGTGGAGTCGATGAAGAAGGCTGTAGAGAAGCTGTCAAAATGAGCGGACATTTCGCTGTCCCCACCCTGAGCTCGCGAGGGGAAGCCAAGGACAAAATCATATCCTTCTTCTGTACCACCCTCGTATTGGTGTCTTTGCCAGGCTGCTGCCTGCTCGAAAGAAGCGCCCTCAATGAAGCCGAAAGAAACGCTGTGGAGCTTTGCGGCAAAATTGATGATTTACGCTTCCAAAACATTTCCATATTCGAGAAAATATTCAATGTAAACTACCCGGATCTGACGCCCGAGTTGCGGGCCTCTGCGCGCCGGACAAATGCTTATTGTATTGAACTGCATTTGGGTAAAATGACCGAAGAGCGCTACGAGCGATTAATGGCGCTGGAGGCGCCGTTAGGGCTCGCGGCTGAGCAGTTCTTGACTAAAGAGCAGTTTTCGTTAGCCATGAAGGAGGGCTATACGGCGCAGGTGGAATTGTTGAAGAAGTCAAATATTCCGGATGGTGTGATACAAAAGCTGGTGGATGATGCTGTAAATAAATCTGAGACCGCCATAACCGATGAGCTGAACCTGAAGAACGGTGCGCGTTTTCAAGGGTTGGAAAAGAAACTCGGAGAACTGGCTGGCGAGGTGGCGAACGCAAAAAATGCGTTGGCTAATGCTGAGGACAGCATAAAAAAACTTCAATTTGCGGCACGGCCCAATGACGCCAGTGCGATTGTCGTGCAATTCGATAAGGGCAAGAGCACATTGGCGCCCAGCATTCTGAACGACTTGAAAGCGTCGGTGGGGAAGAACGTCACTGCAAACTCGGTCATCAACGTCATCGGAAGTGCTGATTCGCTCGGCGATCGCCAAAAAAACGACGAACTCGCACTTGCTCGGGCAAAATTGGTTGCGAACTGGTTAATAAGCGAGTTCGGCATTCCTGCGACCAGAATACATGTTATTTCGATCGGCTCGAGCGGGCAGTATGTTCCCGACGAGAGGAATCGTGCGGTAACCATCCGAATCTTTAACGGCCTGGCGATTCCCACTGACCGGTCAAGTGCTGGCAAGCCTGTTCAACAGCCCGCACTATTGGCGCGTTGAAAATGGAATAGCGCGTTACAGGCCTGCCCCTGCCGCGCCTTAGTGCGCGCGCAGGAAGTTCAGGAAATCCTGGTTGACGTTGATGTTCTGCAGCAATGCGAACAGGGCTTCGGGGCCTTTTTCGCTATTGGTGAGATATACCGCGCCGCTGCGGGTGCCGCGGTCAATGAAGGCCAGGGTCCACAGGCCGGGATCGCGGCCTGTATGCATCAGGACGGTGGTGCCCGGGAAGTTGAACACTTCCCAGCCCAGTCCGAAGCCGATGGTTTGCGGGCAGGCCGCCTCCAGCTTGCCCTTGCATATTTCCGCCTTGCGGTCGGTCTGGATGGCGCTGCGCTGGGCGGCGATCTCCGGCGTCAGGCCTTTGTCGTTGATTACGTCGAGCATGAAGCGCGCATAGTCGGCCGCCGTGGTGTAGACCAGGTCCGCGGCATTTGCCTTGCCGGCCAGCGTGGGTTCGAGCTCCTTGCCTGCCGCGTCGTGCGGCTTCGCGATACGCGGCAGCAGCTCTGCAGGTTCGATGTAGCGGGTGTTCGCCATGCCGGCCGGCGCGAATACCAGCTGCTGGCCAAGCTGGTCGAGCGTGGCGCCAGTCTTGCGCTCGGCGAAATTGGTCACGTACTGCATGCCTTCGCCCGAATAGCCGTACTGCGCGCCAGGCGCTCCAAGCGTGAACTTCAGGCCGGCCTTGCCGCGCCAGTTGGGGAAGCCGGTGCGGTGCGACAGCGCGATGCGCGGCGTCAGCAGCTTGTGGCGTTCGTCGTTTGCGAGGTCGGGATCGACCCAGGCCGTATGCATCGGCTCATCGAGCCCCAGCTTGCCCTGGGAGGCGAGGCGCAGCACCACTTCCGCCGAAATCGGCTTGGTCAGCGAGGCGATGTTGTAGTGCGTTTCGTTCGTGGCGGGCACGCCGGCCGACTGTTCGCCCCATGTGCGCACAGTGGTGATCTTGCCGTTTTCGATAAGGGCGATCGAAACACTGGGAATGCCCGACTTCTTCATCTGCGCCGGAATGTCGGCGTCAAGGCGTGACACGTCGGCAGCGTGGGCGGTCAGGGTGGCGGCCAGCAGGCCGGCGGCGAAACAGATGCGCATGAATTCCTCGTCGTGGTTGGGGACATGCGCATGCTATGCAGGCAAGCGCCATCCCTCAAGCGCGGCACGACGAGTGGTCGAAAACGGCTGCTGAACTGCAGTTAAAGCGGCTCAGGCCCGCGGGCGCTGGCGGTGGAATACCAGCGGGCTGTATGCCACGGCTGATGGCGGCGGCGAGTTCAGGATGTTGGTTTTCATCGCGCCCACCACGTGCATTTCGCAGGGCTTGCAGTCGAAGCGCAAGGTGTAGCGTTCTTCGCCGCTCACCAGCGTCATTGGCTCCGCACGCACCTGGCCCTGCACGCCTTGTACACCCTTCGCCTGTTTCGGGCACAGGTTGAAGGAGAAGCGCAGGCAGTGCTTGGTGATCATCAGCGACACTTCGCCCGGCTCTTCGTGCGACTCATAGGCTGCGTCGATCAGGCCCACGCCGTGCTTGTGGTAGAAGGCGCGCGCCTTCTCGTTGTAGACGTTGGCGAGGTAGCTGAGCTGCGTTTCCGGATACTGCGCAGGCGGTTCCTGCGGCGCCTTGCGTTCCGGGCGCTCCCATGCCGCGAGGCGTGCTGCTTCGTGCGCGGCGATGGCGTCGCGGCGCAGGCCGTTGATGGCGGAGGAGGGCACGAACCATGGGCGCGGCAGCGCCAGTTCCACTTCCTTCGCTTCAAACATGGTGTTGCCCAGCTTTGCCACGCTGGTGCGCAGCGAGGCTTCGGCCTGTGCTGCCTGCTGCGCGGGCTGGAAGGGAATTGCGGCGTCGGTCACGCTGACAATGCCATCTTCGTCGGTGATGGACAGGCGCAGCCCCTCCGGCTGCTCGGACAGTTTCAGGAATACCGCAACCTTGCGCTCCGACGACTTCTTGGCCAGCGCGGCTTCCCAGTGGTGGTCACCATTGCGGTTGATGACCGCGCCAGCCTTCAGGCCGGGCAGCGCATTCAGCGGCTCGTTAGGGAACACGCGCCAGCGCTGGCCGTCGGCATCCTCACCCAGTTTGGTGACGGTATTGACCTTGATGCCGACCGTTTCGCGCTTGTGCATGTAGTTGAGGCCATCGCCGTTGGCCATGGGCGCATTGGTCACGATGTCCAGATGGTCGCCGCCGATGCGGGCCACGGTGCCGAGCTGCACGCCCACGTATTTCGGCGTGTCGAAGGCGCCGATGTCGTCCTGGCGGCCCTGGGCGAAGTAATCGGTGTGGCCGCGGTGGAAGTTCTTGTCCACGTCGGGCGTGAACATCAGTTCCGTGCGGCCGCTGGAGGCGCGCTGCAGTTCCGGACGGCGTTCCAGCACTTCGTCGATCAGCTTGCGGTAGTGGCCCGTGATGTTCTTCACATAGCCCATGTCCTTGTAGCGGCCTTCGATCTTGAAGGAGCGGATGCCGGCGTCGATCAGCGCTTCCAGGTTGCGGCTCTGGTCATTGTCCTTCATTGACAGCAGGTGCTTCTCGTACGCGACCACGCGGCCCTGGCTGTCGGACAGCGTGTAGGGCAGGCGGCAGGCCTGCGAGCAGTCGCCGCGGTTGGCGCTGCGGCCCGTGTCCGCATGCGAGATATAGCACTGGCCCGAGAAGGCCACGCATAGCGCGCCGTGCACGAAGTATTCGAGCGGCGTATCGACTTCGGCGCGGATCTTGCGGATCTGTTCCACCGTGAGTTCGCGCGCCAGCACCAGCTGGGAGAAGCCCACCTTGCCGAGGAAAGCTGCCTTTTCCACCGTGCGGATATCGCACTGCGTGCTGGCATGCAGCTGGATTGGCGGCAGGTCCATCTCGAGGAGGCCCATGTCCTGGATGATCAGCGCGTCAACACCCGCTTCGTACAGCTGCCAGATCTGCTTGCGCGCCAGGTCCAGTTCCGAGTCGTGCATGATGGTGTTCATGGTGACGAAGATGCGGGAACGGTAGCGGTGCGCGAATTCCACCAGCCCGGCGATATCTTCCAGCGGATTGCTGGCGTTGTGGCGGGCGCCGAATGCCGGGCCGCCGATATACACCGCGTCAGCACCATGCAGAATGGCTTCACGGCCGATTTCGGCGGTTTTGGCTGGCGACAGCAGTTCAATCTGGTGGTCAAGCAGGGACATGGCGAAGGCTCGTCGGGCAAGGAAGGCGGAAATTATAGCGCGAACCGCGCCTGCAATCTAATATGGCGCCTGCTTATTCTGAAAGGAAAGACCATGCAATACCGGCATTACAAAGGCGGGATCTACGAACACATCTGCGAGGCCACGCTGGAATCGGACCTGAGCACCATGATCGTCTACCGGGCGCCGGATGGCAGCATCTGGTGCCGCCCGCGCGAGGTGTTCTTCCAGATGATCGAGGTGGACGGCAAAACCGTGCAGCGCTTCACCCCGATTTAATGCAACTAAATGGTTGCATTTTTCCCGGCGTGATGCATAATCAGACCATGCAACCTTGAGGAGTGTGTGATGGCATCCGATACCGACCGCATCGAACGCAGTGTATTCATCAAGGCCCCGCGCGAACGCGTGTGGCGGGCGCTGGCCAATGCCGAGGAATTCGGCAACTGGTTCGGCGTGAACCTGAAAGGGCAGGCTTTCATTGCGGGCCAGCCGGTGGAGGGCCACGTCACGCATCCCGGCTATGAACACATCATGTTCAAGGCGCTGGTGGACCGGGTGCAGCCGCAGGAACAGCTGGTGTTCCGCTGGCATCCCTATGCCATCGATCCGGCGGCCGACTATTCGCACGAGGAACCCACCACCGTGGTGTTCACGCTGAGCGATGCACCGGGCGGTACCCAGCTGACCGTGGTGGAATCGGGCTTCGACAAGGTGCCTGCGCACCGCCGCGAAGAGGCCTTCCGCATGAACAGCGGCGGCTGGGATGCACAGATGGAGAACATCGTTGAGCACATCGGCGCTCAGCAATAAACTCAGCGCGTCGGCAGGCATTTTTGCGGCGCTAGGGGATCCCACGCGGCTGCAGCTGGTCGCCTTGCTGTGCGCGGGCGGCACCTTCTCCATCGCCCAGCTGACGGCAGGCACGGAGATCAGCCGCCAGGGCGTGACCAAGCACCTGCAGGTGCTGGCCGCCGCCGGCGTGGTGCGCGATGTGCGGCAAGGCCGCGAGCGCCTGTGGCAGCTGGAGCCTGCACAGATCGATGAGGCGCGCCGCGCGCTCGACCTCATCGGCCGCCAGTGGGAAGCGGCGCTGGGCCGCCTGAAAACCTTTGTGGAAGAGAACCCCTGAACGCATGTGTCTACCATCCCCACATCCATCGGCCACAAGGCAAGGGTCTGGCGCAGCATTGGTCGTGCGGCGCAGCCGCCAACTTGTTAAGAGTGTGAAATTAATGAATAAATCATTGACGGTGTCGCTGATCTGCTCCGCAATGCTGGCATCCTGCAGTAGCGTTCCGCAAAAATCCGCTTCGGAAAATATCTGCAGTTATGACCGGAAAACGATGCTCGAATTAAGCGAGACGGAGTTCGATCAGGATGCGGGCGGAGGTTGGCGCGCGGTAGCCTCAAAACCAGGCTGCAATCTGGCTGCAGCTGATTTGCTTCGTGATTATCGTCAGACGCGCGGGAGCGAGTCCGGGATTCTTTATTGGCACGAAGCGCAGGTCAGAGCGTTTGCCGGGCAGACCGGGGATGCAATCAGTCTCATGAAGCAAGCATATAAGCCGGAAGATTCAGACCATGCAGGATGGAACCCTTACGTGGATGCAACAATTGCATTCTTGCGCAACGATTTGGACTCGCTCAAAAAGGCTCGGGCGACATTGGCTGCAGTGCTGCCGCCGGTTGGCGAAGAGATACCACCTGTGATCGACGGTTTTATGGAGGTCGCCATGATAGATGGGAGCAAACGGAAGATTCAATGGCCACCCAATATTGATGTTGTCGACGGACTCGTGTCTTGCTTTGGCAAAGCCTATGTCCTTGCATACGCATGTCGCGCAGCTGCCAAATAATCTGGTCGGAAGTTAATGGATGATTTCCTTCATGCTGTGACGCTGAAAATATTTTTTGTTTTTGTGTCGATTTGCGGTTTTCCCGTTCGTCGTGGCTAGGTAGTGACCGACAAATTCCAGACAAGGAGAATCAAATGAGCCGCAAAATCTTCATCAACCTGCCCGTAGCCGATCTCAAAGCCTCGATGGCCTTTTATACGGCGCTTGGTTTCACCAACAATCCCCACTTCACCGACGAAACGGCGGCCTGCATGGTGCTGAGCGACAGCATCCACGTGATGCTGCTCACCCACGACAAATGGCGCAGCTTCACCAGCCGCCCGATTCCACCGGAAAGCTCCAGCGAGGTGCTGCTATGCGTGTCCTGCGAAAGCCGCAGTGAGGTGGATGAGCTGACCCGGATTGCCGGCGAAAACGGCGGCCAGGCCGACGTTAATCCGGCAATGGACCTGGGCTTCATGTACGGTCGCAGCCTGACGGACCTCGACGGTCACGTCTGGGAAACCATGTGGATGGACCCGGCCGCTATTCCGCACGCTGACTGAGGCGCATGGCCGCGCCCAGCGCGCGCACCGCTTTCGTAATCTGGTCCACCTCCGCGCTGCCGAAGCCGATGCACAGGCCCGGCACCCGGTTAGGGCCGATATTGAAGACCGACAGTGGCAGCGCGCCTGGCAGGTGCTGGCGCGCGCAGGCAGCTACCGTGCTTTCCAGCGCCGGGTCCAGGATCAGGGTGCTCAGGTGCAGGCCGGCATTGCCTGGCTGGACCTGCATCCAGCCGGTCCAGTGCTGCTGCGCTGCCTGCTCGAAGGCGCGGCGCCGCTGGGCATACACGGGGCGCATGCGGCGGATATGGCGCGCCAGGTGGCCGCCGGTGATGAATTCAGCCAGCGTGGCCTGCGGCACCACATCCGCATTGGTGCCCGCGATGCGCTTGATATCGACCAGCGCGTCCCGGGCCCAGCGCGGCGCCACCACAAAGCCTTTGCGGATGGCCGGGAACAGGCTTTTCGAGAAGGTGCCCACGTAGAAAACGCGGTCCTCGCGGTCGAGGGTCTGCAGGGCATCCGGCGGGTGCTGGCCATAGAGGAATTCGCCGTCGTAGTCGTCTTCGATGACCACGGCGTCCAGGCTGCGGGCACGTGCCAGCAGGGCGGCACGGCGCGCGGGCGGCATCACGGCACCGGTCGGCGACTGGTGCGAGGGCGTGACGCAGATGATGCTGACGCCGTCGGGCACCAGGTCGGCCTGCAGGCCTTCGCCATCCACCGCCACCGGAACCAGGATGGCGCCTGCCGCCCTGAAAGCGGCATGCAGCGGCGGATAGCCGGGATCTTCAACCGCTACCCGCGTAACGCCGGGTGTGACCAGCAGGCGGGCCAGCATGTCGAACCCCTCCTGCGCACCGGAAGTGATGACCAGGTCTTCCGGCCCGCAGGCAACGGCGCGCACGGCGGCCACATGGCCGGCGATGGCTTCGCGCAGTGCTGGCAGCCCCTGCGCCATGCCGTAGTGGAAGGGCTGCTGGGCTGCGGCGCGCAGCGCCCGCATATTGAGGCGGCGCCAGATTTCGTGCTCGAAGAAGGCATGCTCGGGCACCCCGGTGCGGAAGGAGCGCACGGTGAGCGGCGGATCGCAAGTGAGGGGCTGCGAGGGCTGGCGCCATGCTGCGGCGATGCGCTGGTCGTCGGCGCGGGCAGGGCCGCCGGCCGGCGCAACGGTGGACGTATCGGCTGCGCCGGGCGTGCAGACGGTGAGCCGGGCACCGGGACGGCTGCGGGCAAAACCTGCTGCCACCAGCTGGTCGTAAGCGGCGACCACGGTGTTGCGGCCGATTTGCAGTTGGCTGGCGAGCTGGCGCGAGGAAGGCAGCGCAAAGCCAGCAGGCAGGCGGCCTTCGATGATGGCAGTGCGTAGCTGGCGGTGCAGGGTCCTGGTCAGGCCGCCGTCGCGCGACGCATCCTGCAGTATTCCAAAGGGTAAAACTGGTTCCATGGTTTTTCCCGAAACTGAACCTTTGACAGGGCCGGATTCTCTCATAAGATCAAACCCATGGACACCTATATCTGCGATACCTGCGGCACTCAATTTGCTCCCGGAAACGTGCCACCGGAAGCCTGCCCCATCTGCCTCGACGAGCGGCAGTATGTGGGCTGGGAAGGGCAAGCCTGGACCACACATGAGGCGCTGGGCGCCCGGCATGCGCTGCGCATCGGTGAAGATGCGGGCCTGCTGGCGATCGACATGAACGGCAGTTTCGCCATTCCGCAGCGCATGCTGCTGTTGCCAACGGCATCCGGCAATGTGCTGTGGGAATGCGTGAGCCTGGTGACGCCGGAGGCAGTGGCGCGGTTGCGGGAGGCGGGCGGCGTTGACCGTATTGTGATCTCCCATCCGCATTTCTATTCTTCGATGGTGCGCTGGAGCGAGGCGCTGGGCGGCGTGCCCATTCTGCTGAATGCGGCGGACAAAGCCTGGGTGGTGCATCCCTCGCCGCTGATCGAGTTCTGGGAAGGCGACTTTCATCCGCTCGGCAGCGACGTAACGCTGGTGCGCACCGGCGGCCATTTCCCCGGCAGCACGGTGCTGCACTGGGACCGTGGCGCAGGGCAGGGCGCGCTGTTCGTTGGCGATTCGCCCCAGGTGGCTACCGACCGCCGCCATGTGGGCTTCCTGTACAGCTACCCGAACTTCATGCCGATGCCGGTGGCCGACGTGCGGGCGATGCAGCAGCGCCTGGATTCACTGCAGTTCGAGGATGTGTACGGCTACAGCTGGGGCCGCAATATCATCGGCGGCGGCCGTGCAGCAGTGGACGCCTCCTTCCAGCGCTACTTCAAGGCCATGGTTCAGTGAATATTAAGAAAACGGAAAGGGCAGCGTGCTAGCATCCGCACGACTTTATCCAGCAAAGGAGCTTTCATGGACTGCCCAGTCTGCAAGAACGTTAGCCTGGTGATGAGCGAGCGCCAGGGTATCGAAATCGACTACTGTCCTAACTGCCGCGGCGTATGGCTGGACCGCGGCGAACTCGACAAGATTATCGACCGTTCGGCCGGCGCCGCACCTGCCGCCGTGCCCGTGCCGCCGCCCCAGCAGCACCGCGCACCCGATCCGCGCTATGCGGACCCGCGCTACCCGCAGCACAGCGGCCACGGGCATCCGCACTACAAGAAGAAGCGCGAAGGCTTCCTGAGCGACCTGTTCGACTTCGACTGAAATTACTTCGCCGGGAACACCGCCACCAGCTCCACCTCCAGCACCAGGGCCGGCGTGAACAGGCGCGGCACCTGCAGCCAGGTGGCGGCAGGGTAGGCGGTGGTGTACATGGCCTTGCGGATCTCGTGATGCTTGATGAAGGCGTCCAGGTCGGTGGCGTACACATTCTCCTTGACCACGTCCGCGAAAGTCAGCCCGTGTGCGGCCAGGGTCTTCTTCAGGTCACCGTAGACCTTGCCAATGGCCGCCGGCATATCGCCTGAAGCCGCCGTTCCCGAGATATACAGGGTGTTGCCGACGCGGACCGCCTGGCAATAGCCCATCTTGTTTTCGAAGGCGGAATCCATATTGAAGCACTTCCTGTCCTGCGCGCTTGTGCCCAGCGACACGGCCAGCAGCAGCGCAGCCATCAACGGCTTCTTCATCGGTTTTCTCCATTCACTTGGGGTTGACAGGGCGATCATATCGGTCCGGTCGATCCCGGGATAGTGCCACCTCCCGAATATTTCTGGAACCAGTGCTTGACGATCAATAACCGTTTGGTTATAGTTTAATCCATAACTAAATGGCTATGGATTGACATGCATAACTCACCCGATGCGCTATTTCGCGCGCTGGCCGACCCCACGCGGCGCGCGCTGTTCGAAAAGCTGTGCGCCGGCGGCGAACAGACTGTTGGCGGCCTGACGGCACAAGGACAGGTGTCGCAGCCGGCCGTTTCCAAGCATCTCGCCGTACTCAAGCAGGCCGGGCTCGTTCTGGACCGGCATGAAGGGCGGCAGACCCATTACAGCGCCCAGCTCAAGGCGCTGTCACCCTTGCTCGACTGGACCAACCAGATGACCCGCTTCTGGGAAAGCCGGTTCGACGATCTTGAAGACCTACTGAAAAGGATGGACCAATGAACGACACCGCGACCCAGCTCCGTACCGTTGTTGTTGAACGGGAGTTTCCCTATCCGCCGGAAAAGCTCTGGCGCGCGCTGACCCAGCCGCACTTGATTGAAGCCTGGCTGATGAAGAACGATTTTGTGCCGCAACCCGGCCACCACTTCAATTTCACGGCAGAGTGGGGCGCGGTTAGCTGCGAGGTGAGGGAGGTGGAGCCGCAGCGTACGCTGTCCTACACATGGTCGGCCTATGGCCTCGAAAGCGTGGTGACATGGACGCTGGAAGCCACCGGCAAGGGCACCCATCTGCGCATGGAGCAGGCGGGCTTCCGTCCCGACCAGGAACAGGCCTACCAGGGCGCCAAATTCGGCTGGCAGCGCTACTTCAACACGCTGGAAGAGCTGGCGGCGAAGGAGTTTGCATGATCAGGGCGCTGGTACGCTGGCTGCACCTGTTGCTGGCGATTCCGATTATCGGATACGTGTATAGTCCCTTTGAGGTTCTGCCCAGCTATGCCGGGCCAACGCGCTATGTCTTCATGCCTGCCATCGTGCTGGCGGGCCTGTGGATGTGGAAGGGACATCTTGTACGCCGCCTCTTTACAAGGAGCAAACCATGACAGAAGCCTCGGTTCAGATTGACGAGAAAATCGCGAAACTGGGCGACTGGCGCGGCGCCACGCTGAGCCGCGTGCGCGCGCTGATTCATGAAGCGGTGCCGGAAGTCGTTGAAGAGGTGAAGTGGATGGGAACGCCCGTGTTCTCGCACAATGGCATCATCTGCACCGGCGAAACCTACAAGTCGCATGTGAAGCTCACTTTCCTCAAGGGCGCCTCGGTGAGCGATCCGGCCGGGCTGTTCAACTCCAGCCTGGATGGCAATGCGCGGCGTGCGATCGACATCCGCGAAGGCGAGGAGCTCGATACGAAGGCCTTCAAGGAGCTGATCCGCAGCGCTGCAGCACTGAACACGGCGCCGAAGCGGCGCGCCAAAGCTGCCGCTTAAACGCTCAGTTGCCCGCGCGCCGGGTATCGACGGCGATCCAGTTGGTTTCCCAGGACTGGCCGCCATCGATGGAATATGCCTGTTCGAACCGCCATTGCGTGCTCGATACAGGAATGACCAGGAAGCGGACCCGGACCTTGCGGCCGTCCACCATGTCGTCGCCGAAAAAGGTGCCCATGCCGTCCTTGAAGGAGCCGCGCATCGGCTCCGTCATGCGGCCGTTGGCCAGGTTCGCAAAGTTCAGCGTCCATTCGCCGGCGGCGGGCTCATAGAGGCGCAGGGATACGCCGGTGATGCGGCCCGCGGGGCCGCTCACATCGAGCTCGACCAGGTTGGCGCGCTTGCTCATTACCGGTTTGACTTCCGATGTGCCGGCGTAGGCGATCCAATCAGCTTTGCCGCTGAGCGGTTCGCGCAGGCGCATCAGCTGGGTATGCCAGCTGCCGATTTCCCAGTCGAAGTCGCGCTGGCCGTCTGCGGCATTCGCGGTGCCCAGTGCACACAGCATGAAGATGGCGGGGAATAGAGTTTTCATGAAAAGAACTCTAGTCAGCTGCAAGCCTCGCCGCCAGAGCCAGCGGCGTTGATTTGCTGGGACTACGCGATGTCGCCGAGGTAGCGGATAATAGCGGCTACGTCTATTTGCGCATCATTTGGAATTCCCATGGAAATTAAAGTCAACTTCCTCGATAAGCTTCGTCTTGAAGCCAAATTCGATGATTTCACCGTCATCGCCGACCAGCCGATCCGCTACAAGGGCGACGGCTCGGCGCCAGGCCCCTTCGATTACTTCCTCGCCTCATCGGCCTTGTGTGCGGCTTATTTCGTGAAGTTGTACTGCAATACCCGCGATATTCCGACCGAACATATCCGCCTGTCGCAGAACAATATTGTCGATCCTGAAAACCGCTACCAGCAGATTTTCAAGATCCAGGTTGAGCTGCCGCCGGATATCTCTGAAAAGGACCGGCAGGGCATCCTGCGTTCCATCGACCGCTGCACCGTCAAAAAGGTGGTGCAGGCCGGCCCCGAGTTCGTGATCGAGGAAGTCGAAAACTTGGATGCGGATGCACAGGCCCTGCTGACCATGAATGCTGGCGGGGAAGGGCAGACCTACATTCCGGGCAAAGACCTGCCGCTGGAACAAACCATCGCCAATATGACGAAGGTGCTGGCGGACATCGGCATCAAGATCGAAATCGCTTCGTGGCGCAATATCGTTCCCAATGTGTGGTCGCTGCACATCCGCGATGCGCATTCGCCAATGTGCTTCACCAACGGCAAGGGCTCGACCAAGGAGAGCGCGCTGGCTTCCGCGCTGGGCGAATATATCGAGCGCGTCAGCAATAACCATTTCTACGCCGGTGCGTTCTGGGGCGAAGAGCTGGCCAATGCGGAGTTTGTGCATTATCCAGAAGAGCGCTGGTTCAAGCCCGGCCCGGACGATGCGCTGCCGCCCGAAATCCTGGACGAATACTGCCTCGAAATCTATGACGCCGACGGCGAACTGCGCGCTTCGCACCTGTACGACACCAACTCGGGCAATGTGGAGCGCGGCATCTGTTCGCTGCCGTATGTGCGTCAATCGGATGGCGAAGTCGTGTATTTCCCATCCAACCTGATCGAAAACCTCTTCGTCAGCAACGGCATGAGCGCCGGGAATACGCTGGCCGAGGCCCAGGTGCAATGCCTGTCGGAGATTTTCGAGAGGGCGGTCAAACGCGAAATTCTGGAGGGGGAAATCGCCTTGCCGGACGTGCCGGACGAAGTGCTGGCGAAATACCCTAGCATTGTGGCCGGCATTCGCGGCCTGGAAGAACAAGGCTTCCCGGTGCTGGTGAAAGACGCGTCGCTCGGCGGCCAATACCCTGTGATGTGCGTAACCCTGATGAATCCCCGCACCGGCGGCGTGTTCGCCTCGTTCGGCGCGCACCCGAGCCTGCAGGTGGCGCTGGAACGCAGCCTCACGGAACTGCTGCAGGGCCGCAGCTTTGAAGGCCTGAACGATCTGCCGCAGCCCACCTTCGAAAGCAATGCGGTGACAGAGCCGTATAACTTTGTCGAGCACTTCATCGATTCCAGCGGCATCGTATCGTGGCGCTTCTTCAGCACCAAATCGGATTACGACTTCGTGGAATGGGATTTCTCCGGCCAGGGCGAGAACTCGAATGCCGAGGAAGCTGCCACTTTGTTCGGCATCCTCGAAGACATGGGCAAGGAAGCCTACATGGCCGTGTACGAGCACCTCGGCGCGACCGCCTGCCGCATCCTGGTGCCGGGCTATTCGGAAATCTATCCAGTGGAAGACCAGATCTGGGATAACACCAACAAGGCGCTGCTGTTCCGTTCCGACATCCTGAACCTGCACCGGCTGGACGACGCCAGCCTGGAAGCGCTGCTGGAGCGCCTGGAAAACAATGAACTGGACGATTACGGCGACATCGCAACGCTGATCGGTATCGAGTTCGATGAAAACACGGAATGGGGCCAGCTGACCGTGCTGGAACTGCGCCTGCTGATCCAGCTCGCGCTGAAAGACTTCGAAGAAGCCCAGGAACTGGTCGGGGCGTTCCTGCAGTACAACGACAACACGGTCGAACGCCGGCTGTTCTATCAAGCGCTGAACGCGGTACTGGAAGTGCACCTGGACGAAGAAATGGAGCTGGACGACTACGTGGTGAATTTCCGCCGCATGTTCGGCGACGTGCGGATGGACGCGGCGCTGGGCGCCATCGACGGCAGCGTACGTTTCTTTGGCCTGACGCCGACCAGCATGAAGCTGGAAGGCCTGGAACGCCACGAACGCCTGATCGACAGCTACCGCAAACTGCACGCAGCGCGCGCGAAGTTTGCGGCGGAAAACCGCTGAAAGATCAGGCTTCCGGCGCCGTCCAGACCAGGTTCCACAGGTGGCCGTCGATATCCTCGAAGCCCTGGTCGTACATGAAACCATGGTCTTCGGGCGGATGCGGCGTGCGGCCGCCGGCAGCGACAGCCTTGGCGATGAGGCTGTCCAGTTCCTCGCGGCTGTCGCAGTTCAGGCAAATGACCAGTTCATTGGTTTCCTTGGCGTTCGCGACCGGCTTGTCGATCAGGGACTGAAAGAAGGGTTCGGTCGTCAGCATGGCCTGAATGGTGCCTTCGACGATGTTCATGAACGCCGCGTTCTCGCCGCTGAACCGGGAATCGAAGGTGAAGCCTAGCGCGGAAAAGAAGGCTTTGGATTTCTCCAGGTCCTTCACGGGCAGGTTGAGGATGATCTGTTTCTTCATGGCGGTTTCCTAAATTAAGTGAATCGGGCAGCCATTGCTGCATCCATACGACGAACGGCGGAGCATACAATCGACACACTTGTGAAGAATAACACGTAATTTCGCATAATTTATATTATGTCAAATCAAAGACGCGCCACAAGACGCGGCCGTCCAGAAAAAACTACAGTGCTCTAACCTAAATCTCCTGTATCGAGGAACCTAAACGTTTTGTGGCATCGTCAAACTGTCCTTTTCGACAAACCCACAGCATGTTTATGTTCGCTCGAAGTCCACAATCACCTTCACAGTAGATTTAGGTTCGATTGGACGGTGGTGACAACGACCGATGCAGGCTGCCGTCAATTGAATGAAAGCGCTGGCCCTAACGTCTCAGGCATCAGAGCTCAAAGCTCCGGCAAGCCAAAAATCGTTTCAACTGTTTGGTGCCGAAATTTTGAGAATTCCCTCTCTCGGGCAGCGTTCATCCAGATCCGCTGTGTGGAGAAAGCGCTTGTGGAAAAAAGATAGTAGTCCATGACCTGATCGTTGGATCGGTTCAATCGGGCACATATCACGAAGTCGGAAACGCGTTTGTCATGTATCGTCACATACCAGCGACGATCCCCAGGTTCGTTTCTGCAGCAGGCTACGCAAACCCGAACACGAAAGCGGTCATTCACCAGCAGCAGACCACCTTGATCTATGGCTTCGTATGTGCCACCTGCGCGGTGAATACACCGCTTAACATGGTCGGTGACCGACCGCGCTGCCCGACTAGCGACATTCTTAGTCAACGCACCACCGATATACTTTGTCATCGGTAGTCCCGCTAGAAGATAGGCTTGGGCAAGCGTGCCAAATCGTTTAGCAAGCCCCCCAGGCTTAAGCATCCTCGGGTCAGTTCGAATAATGCGTGCGCTGATATTGCCGTGCTTCTCATACAGCATGCGCACCATATCAAGTACCTCGTCGTCTGAACGCGGAGACTTCCGCCGCTCACGCTCGGTGAGAGCAGATTCAAAGACTTCTTCGGAAACAATCGGCTCGAATTCAGGAGTGTATTGAACCCATTCCTCTTCCTTGTTCTTGATGGCCGCTCCAGCGAGCTTCTTCGACGTGCGCCCAAATATCAGCCGGCCGCAGTATTTAGAATTGGTGAGTATGCTTTTCACGTCAGTAGGGCGCCAGGCCTCCCCTACTTCGTTGCGTAACCCGTCTGCATTGAGGAACTTCGCAATCGCGACATCGCCGTATTTCTCTGCGACGAAGAGGTGATAGATACGTCGTACTGTAGCAACCTCCTCTGGAGGACCCAGCATGATTCGGACTCGGTCGGTAATTGCGGGCTTACGATCACCGCGATATAGGGTCTGCTTTGCTTCACCATCCGCACTGAACACGACACGCCTGAGGCCATACCCGGCATTTCCGCCACTTTTAAAACCCGCCCGAAACAAACGGCATTGGGCCGCGAAGACCTTCGCTGACAGCTCGCGGCTGTACTCTGCAGCCATGGCTCTCTTAATGCCTTTAACGAGTACTGACAGTGGTGAATCATCATCTTTGAACTGCTCGGCACAATAAATGATGCGAACTCCGGCCTGCTTGCACAAGAATTCGTAGTGAGCCGATTCGTCGGCATCTTGAAACCGCCCGAACCGACTCACGTCCAGTACAAGCACAACGGAATAATCTGCACGACCTTCCAAGATGTCCGCGAGCATGGAGCGAAGACCCAAGCGTTTTTTTAGAACCAGGCCAGTAATGCCCTCATCAAGGTAGGTACGCACGATCTCGAGATCATTATCCGCGGCGAAGGACCGCATCGTATCTAACTGCTGTGGGATAGAGATGGTCTGCCGATCCGTCGACATCCTGGCGTAGACTGCTGCACGTTCGCGCTTTGGTGGGGCGGCCATGGACACCCTTCAGACACCGCGCAGTTCGAACAGCGCCTTGCAGATCTGGGGATAGTATTCACGAACGAAATGAACCGCGAATCTCTCGCCATGTGTACACTGCAGTGCTTCAAAAATGAGCAACACGGCTGCTACCGTTTCGTCTTTCATCAGCATCTCCGTTAGGAAGGAGAGTGTTCGAGTTATTCTGTATATTACTCTCTCTGATGAGCAATATGTCCTTATTTCGCCTTTACTCAGCTGAATTTGGCCGCTCGGCTCCCACCTCTGATTGGCTATCGGTCATGCTGCCAAGGCCTTTATGACCTATGGGTGCTTTGCTGACGTAGCTACGATATACAAAGCGCAGAGATTCCGTCGGCGCACCTGCAAGCGTACACCGAAGTTACAGGTCGCCTTATGCTAGCGCTTGCAACAAAGTTGGCAATGCAGCTGGCTTGGCGAAATGATGATCAAAGCCAGCGGCCTGGCTTGCTACGTGATCCTCCGGCCGCGCGTACCCGCTAAGTGCGATGAGCTTTACTTTTCTACCGCCGACACGCATTCGGATCTCACGCGCGAGCGAATAGCCATCCATTCCAGGCAAACCTATATCAAGAATGCATGCATCGGGCTGCAGCGTTGGCCACTGCGCCAGCACCGACATAGCATCATATATAACGATGCAGCGATAACCTTCGGCTTCAAGAAGCATGGCTAGACTGTCTGCGGCATCGCGGTTGTCGTCCACCACGAGCACGCACTGCCCTTCCCCACCCGGTATCGCAAGTTCTACAGGTGCTGGCGCCAGGTTCGTTGCCAGCGGTATCTTTACCGCGAAACAGGCTCCCTTGCCGGCGCCATCGCTATGGGCGGTGACGGAGCCGCCATGCAACTGCACCAACCCAGCGACGATCGCAAGTCCAATACCCAAGCCTCCTTGGGTGCGGTCGGCGCCACGCTGGCCTTGTGTGAAAAGATCAAAGACATGCGGTAGTAGTTCCGGCGCGATGCCGCAGCCGCTATCGTGCACGGTTAGTTCCAGCACATCCCCTTCTGTTTTCAGCACAACGTTGATTCTCCCACCTGACGGCGTAAAGCGTGTGGCGTTACTCAGGAGGTTCGCTACCACTTGAGCCAGGCGAGCGCGGTCACCATAGACTGGAACGGCGGCCTCCGGTAAGGTGTCCACCAGGGACAATTGCTTCCTCATCGCGAGCGGCTTCAACTGTTCGAGTGCATCGGTGACTGCGGAGCGAAAGTCGAAGGTGGTGCATAGCAGTTCCACTTTGCCGCGGCTTATGCGTGCAGCGTCCAGTAAATCATCGACCAAGCGTGCAAGATGCGCGGACTGGCGCGCGACGATTGCGGCGGCACGCTGCACCAGCTTCGGTTCAGGCTGTGGCGCTAACAGCAGCTGTCCCGCAGCGCTGATGGGGGCTAATGGGTTGCGCAGCTCATGGGCAAGCATCGCGAGGAATTCGTCTTTCCTGCGCTCCGCAGTGCGTAAAGCCTGCTCGGCCTGCTCACGGGCTGTGACGTCGAGCGTTACGCCACGTAGCAACTGCGGGTGGCCGGACTCATCGCATATCACCTTGGCCCTTATCTCGATCCACAGCATCGCGCCGTCGTCGGCCCGGTGCGCGCGCACAGTCATCTGGTAGCTACCACGGTCTTCTAACGCGCGGGAGCGTGCTTGGAGTAGTTTGGGCGCATCTTCTGGATGCAAAAGATGCCACGGGCGGCGAAGTTCAGAAATTGAGGCGCCAAAGATACCAGAGGCGCTGTCGGAAAAAGCCACCTCACCTCCAAGCGGCCAGTCCCACACTGCCATTCGTGCAGCCTGCAGCCCTTCGTTCAGGCGCTCCTCGTTAAGTAGCAAGGCCTCCCGCGCTCTGTGCGCGGCGCTAACGTCAACCCCAGACAAGAAGATGCCGCCCTCCCCTCCATCCGGTTTGATCGGCTGCAGGGCAAAATCGATGTAATGTAGCTGGGCCTCTGAGCCCGGGCCACCTACCATTACCGCTGTCTCGCGCGCCGCGAACGGCAGTCCGGTCTTCAAAACATGCTCCAGCTGGCGCATCAGAGGCTGCGATGCGAGCTCGGGCACCGCTGCCGCGAATGCCTGGCCAGTCAGTTTGTTCCTGCCTACCAAAGCTTCAAAGGCCGGATTTGCCAGCTCGATGACAAATGCATTCCCGCGCAGAACGGCAACAAATCCAGGAGCTTGCAACAGCAAACTGTAGAGATAGTCGCGCTAGGCTTCACTTTGCGCCAGTTGGTGGCGAGAGAGCGCCCGCTCTGCCTGCAGCGCGCGGCCAGCATAGGTGCGACCAAGGCCTCCTAAGTAGAGCGACAATGCGCCAACGGCCGCGTACGCCAGTATGGCATTGCCTTCCGTCCCCTCCCAGCCAGGCAAGCTCAAGGTAGGGTGAAACATCCAGATTCCGGCCAGGAGGCCGGTAACAAATATCAGGAGCGCCGGCGCGCGGCCAAATGCTGCCGCGGCAAATACTAGCGCAGGACCAAAGACCAGAAATGGCGCTCGTCCGCCATCAAGGCGCCACTGCGCCATTTGCAAGAACAGAGCAATGGCAGCCAGCAACGCGGCCCCCAGCCAGCGGGAGCGTGGGCCCAGCGCCGCCATCTTGCGTACCACCCGCGCGTCCCCGAACATGTTCCCTCACCGATCTTTGATAACCGATCCTAGCATCCGCAATGCCAGTTCAGCGCCGCGTACGCCTATCACTGGGGGCTCTACCCAGTGCAGTGGCTGTGTGTGCCGGCGATTGGCTTCTATGGGGGGATCCGGCAGGGAGCGTTAGACACTAGCACAATAAACGTGTTGCGTCGTAGTGCACCAGCCCCTCGGCTCCGCCGACTGCGCCTGCAACCTAACCGATACAGCACCCCGTGGCTTGAACACCGCTTGCTCGTGGCGGAGTCCGTTTGTGGCGCATCTTCGTCCTTGCCATAGAACTCACCTGTTGCGTCATCACGCAGCAGAATACAAAATTGCGTAAATCTTACGACACTACTACAGCCCTACATCGTTACACTTGCCGGGTTGATTTTAATTGGATAGCTTATGCGCGCAGTATTGACCGCCGCCCTCTTGACAGTAGCCGGAGCGGTATTTGCACAAACAAATGCTACTCCTGGCCCAAAGATCATTAACCTGACCGATGAATTCGTAGAGGCATATGATCGAAATGCCAACAAGAGCGAAGCAGATTTCGTGAAAGATTTTCGTGCCAGTGTGGAGCCAGCTTTCCCGCAGTTCTACGGCATAGACCGCTACGCAGGCAAGAAAACGCGCGAGCAGCGCGACAAGGAAATCGGAGATGCATTTAAAGAGTTCCCTTCCCTTCGTTCTGCCTATGTCGACAAAAGCAACGCGTTCGCGACCGAACTGCCCAAGCATATTGCTACGTTCGTGAAGCACTTCCCCGATTACAAGCCCAGTACGATCTATCTTGTCCATACCTTGGGTGAGATGGATGGTGGGCAGCGAACGTTAAGCGGTAAGGTACACTTCATCTTTGGTCCTGATGCGATGGTCAAATACCATGCGCCCGGGGCGCGCGTTGCCCCTTTCTTCCATCATGAACTTTTCCACGACTACCGCTCACTGAAGTGTGAAGGTGGAAAGATCTGGACGCATCTGTGGGTCGAAGGGTTGGCTACTTATGTAGCGAAGACGTTGACACCGGATGCATCAATCCCTGAGCTTAGCCTGAACATCCCTGAGAATATGGTGCCTGGCGTGCGCGCAGCGCCACGCCAGGCGTGGACCGACCTTAAGGCACGCCTGGATGATGGGCGCGGACCTTCTTACGAGAACCTGTTTCGCAACATCCCTGACAATACTGGCCTGCCGGCGCGACGGGGATATTACCTGGGCTTTTTGGTCGCACAAGAAGTATCGAAAAAATACTCACTTCAGCAGGTGGCTCAGCTTGGCTGCGAGCAGGTACGCCAGGAAGTGCATGAGGCAGTCGACAAGCTGACCGATCGGCCCATCCACTAGCGCCACGTACTCTTCACGCTAATCGGTGGCCCACGCGAGGTGCGATGGCTCGTTCCGGGGCGAGTACATGCCAAAACGCTTTCCCTTACGCGTGACGAACATGATGGGTGAGCTGGCGCCATGCCCGTCGTCAGAGCCCCAGACCTGGGTCACTTCCTCCGCACTCCACCCTGCCCTGTCGTTCGGGATGAAAGCCAGGATTTGAGACACCTTTTTATGTTGTTCCGAGTGAGTAGCCAGGCAAAAGCTTAGAACGTCTGCCTGCTCGGAGAGAAGGCAGGTGTCGGTAAATCGATCTTGGCCGTCCAATGTGGAATAGCAAACCAGGAAGTACGGAATGCGTAGCTCCAGGTACACGGCCCGCCAGGTGCGGGCGCCCTCTCCGGCAAAGGAGAATATACCGGTCTCATGCGCGTCGTAGGTTCTGAACATCGGATACTTCCTTGGCAACCCCAGCGTCGCAGATCTACTCCGCTGCCATAGCGGGCGTTAGTGCGTATCGCGCATCATTTTTTATTGGCTTCGGCCACAAAGGACTTGTAGGTATAGCCGTTGCACTCCACTCCAGCGCCCATAGCGTCGCTGGCGAGCATCACAACCCCAGGCACGATGAGCATGCCGGCTAAAAAGCCGGTGACGATGCCTGCGCTGCCGTTGACGAATTCTGGCGTTGGCCCGATCCACCTACAGGTATCGGTATCGCTTGTTGTGGCGAGCTGCCTATACTTGGCCAGCCCCATTTTAGGCGCCATTTGGAGAATATACTTTGGCTTGATCTGGTCAGCTTTGGGGACGGCCGCAGCGCCGTGGATGAGCCGGTTGTCGATAATAAAATAGACCACCCGCGCCAGCTCGTAATCAGTCCGATTCGCGCAAATTTTCGCCGCTTGCTCGCTACTTGCAGCCTCTTTCTCACACGCCTTCGCAACGTCCTCGGGGTCGAGCTTTCCGATGCTCGTCACCCTGGCGTAGATATTGTCCGCCTTGCTGACCAGCTGAACCGAGGCTTTGGTCGCTGAGCTCGCGCACCCGGTAATGAAGGCCGAGATGGCGGCGATGGTCGCTAACTGGAGACATTTGGAGAGAAACGGGTAAGAATCGCGGCCTCGCATCAGAAATTCCCAATATATTGTGAAGACCTAATACTAGCCCAGGATTGATATTTCTCCCAATATATTGGGAGAAATGATTGGATCCGACTGTCGCTTTTGGAACAGTACTGCGCCGCCTCCGCAAGGAGGCCGGGCTATCGCAGGAACAGCTAGGTTTCGAGGCAGGAATAGAGCGAAATTACGTTAGCCTGATTGAACGTGGGATCAATCAGCCCGCGCTGAAGATCATCTTCCGCTTATCCAAAGCATTAAAGATTTCTCCGTCGGAGCTGATCTGTCTCGTAGAAGCGGAAATCCAGCAATAAGGAACTCTGCGTTGCGACTTGCGGAGTTGCCGGTATCGGATGTCCGGGAGCCCAGCCCCAGCTACATCAATACTCCATGTAATCCGCAAGTTTGCCGATTGCAAAAAGTGGCGATGGGACCTTCACCCAGATGTCTCCACGCGCCTGCACCACACCAAGCCGCAGGCGCTGGGCAAACTGCGCTAGCCGGTCAGGCTCGTCCCTATCCTGGGCTTGCAGAATGACGAATTCGGTGCCCCGAGGTGTGCGATGCTGGCCGTAATCCGCTTGAACCTCGACGGTAGAGGTACGAGACTTGTCGGGCAATATCGTCGTCCGATAACAGCTAGTGCCGCGCTTTTGCTGACCTGGCGGGCCGTATGACCAATACGTTGGAGCCGAGGCGCCCGCAACGGCGAAAAGTCGCTTTACGGATGTCGCGACCTCAACAGGCGTGCCTGATGGCGCTAAAGGCCCATCCTTGCGTAAATTGACCATGATGGGCGCTTGTTCACGAACGCGTATCAACCGCAGCTTCGCCCAGCCGGGGCGCGCCGATACCTCCCCATCGAGCAACTGTTCGCCGAAAGTGGCCCCTTTGTCGCCCAGCTTCTTCCAGAGACCCGCAAGCCGGGTCGAATCGAGGAAAATTACCGCGTTGGGATCGATCCGCGCAGTGTCGTCGAGAATATCGGCAAGAAACCGTTGAAATTGTCCCGGAGCCTGTTGGCCTTTCGCGATTTCAAGTCGCGCACGTCGCGCAACGTAACGTAAGCCTTCCTCGAAATTCATCCACGCGGTTCTTACTGGTTCACCTTCTACGTGAGCCAAGCGGATCTCTGGGCGGCTGCTGGACACATCGTAGCGAATTGCAACGAAAACCGCCCCCTGCCGCGCTCCCATTTCAACACTTACCGATCCAATGGCGACGACGTGCGTTGGTCGACTATCTTCCGCTGGGAAGCATGCATCGGTGGCTGCAGGCAGCCCCAGCACGCAACCGCTATGGCCGTATGCCAGGTCGAGAATGGCCGCCTGCAGTCGCATCAGATAGTTGTCCAGCTTGTGGGGGCGTGCTGGCAATAGGTACTGAACAACCGTTCCGGTCTCGCTAGCTAGTGCACGGCGGCAGGCCGCCTTATTGACGGTGTCGTCCGGATAATTTTTTCCTTCGAATGAGTACCAGTCATCGGCCTGGATCAACACCATTGTATTGTGGGTAAAGCCGTTATCCTGGGCGAAACGACGCCAAATGTCACTGCGCTGGCGTATCCGCTCCGCAGTTGATACCACACCGGGTGACAGCTGGCGGCGCGGTCCGTGCACGCCTACCGGGATCTCTCCAACCATCAGCTTCACCGAATCCCCGAGCATCACTCTCACAACGGTTTCCACCAGCGGCTTTTCGTTGGGCGACTGCACCAGTACGCACAACGTGCGTTGTTCACCATCGGCGATTCCACTTTCGCGGACCAACTCTGCTACCACTCCCGCCAACGAGACGTATCGCTTGTCCAAGGCCGGCCGGTCACGCCCGAACCATTCTGACAATGAGCGATTGGTTAGTTTCAGCAGCTGGCGATCTACGGCCTCGTCGAGATCATCTTCTTGGTATGGGTCGTGACCTGACGCCTCAAGAAGGTGATGCAAAATAAGCGACGCGCGTAGCACTTCGATGCGTTCTGGCCCCTTCGCCGCACCTTTAACTTCCATACAGCCGTTGAACGGGCCAAAGCCTACTGGGCCGAGCAATTTCAATATCTGTTGGTACGCGGCCAGTTGGTCTGCGACGGGAACACCTGCATGCAGCTTGGATGCTTTATCAACTGCCAAACCGTCACTGTGCATAACGAGAACCCTTGCGCTTCCGTATTGAGGATAGTCTACGACCCGCGCACCGCCATAGCCGGGTTGCAGGTTCAGGGCGTGTTCAAGTTCCTGATAGGCCGGGTCGGCAATCCAGCCATTTTCTCGGTCAAAGTCGAGATCGAACCGGAACGCCAAGTTTGGCCGCTGGTCGCAGTAGACGTATCCGCCAATACGTTTAGCCTTGATTGGGTTTTTTTCCAGTACGCTTGCCCAGCGCCGCCGCGTGAAGGTCAGATGTATCGAAGGCTCCTTCGCTCCGGGCAATGTCTGCAACGATAGCTGGCACACAAGGCTAAAGAGGCCGCCCGCCGCCGCAACCGGCTGGGTCGTCAGTTCTGCGCTGTTTGCTGGCGCGCCCACGACCCGAGCGACGGGGCCCAGACCGGGAAAAATCTCTTTACCCGCGAGCAGCGAGGCAATCTCGCCTGGCGCAACGGCATAACCAAGCTGTTCGCTGGCGACCGTTCCCCACGGGAAGAGTTGCGCGCGAATGTGTTCATGCCTAAAAAGCCGTGAGGACAAAGTTAGCTCACGCAGTTTCTCAACACTTGTAAACGGCACACCGAATTTCTGCACAAAGTGCGTCAACGGCCCATCGATCCAGCGCGCGACCGTATCATTTAACCCGACGACATCGACATTTTGTTCGCTAACGTAACCGAAGGGGCGTGGCTCTGTCGTGTTAAAGGTGAGCTGTTTGGTGCCCAAATCGCGAGAAAGCGATATCCAGCCTTGCTGCACTAGTTGCAATCGCGTCCAAAGCGTAACAAACGGAAGATGCACGAATGCACTTGTGCCCCTCTCTTTTGTATGTGCGCTAGCCCGTTCGCTTATAAAGCGCAAGACCTGCCACGCCTCATCGGCCCAGCCGATGGTGCACAACTGCGTCGTATAGGTGGTTAGGGTTCCCTCATATTGCAGGGCCATTGGAAGATGCTCAAAATGAATCGCCATTTAGTATTCCTCGCTAACCGGGCTGTCAGCTGCACACAACGGGCTTATATCGCCTATGTCCGGTCCGTCATCGTTAGTCTCTTGCATGTTCACTGCCGAAAACAGGCCAGCGATGTGTTGGAACGGTTTCAGGAACGGACCATACAGCTCACGGAACAGGAGCGCCTCTTGCGGGTCCTCGCTCTGACATCCTTTTTCGAGGATATTGCGCAGTTCTACTAACATGCTTGTTCTTGAATTGTCCACGCCGCCGCTGCCAGAGTTTTCGGCCCATGCGCGATCAATAAAAAAGCATTGAGCCGGGCAGCCGTTACGCATCGCACGCCCGATGGTTTGCAAAAGCGGGACCGCCACGTTGGCTGTGAAAGGCGTGAACAAATCCTTTCTGAGCGATCGTGCATAGAGTGGATGGCGAAGAAGATGGCCCACGTCACGGTACAACGTGCCGCGGGCGCGGCGCAGTTCGTCGGCACAATCGTCGAGCCGGTCAATGTTGCCAAGCTCGGCAGCATCAAACCGCATAGTGGCACGCGCACCCATGCTAACTAAAAATCCGAGGTCATCCGGCGAAGGGTGAGGCCGAGTGAGGAAATAGAGCGTTCCCAGCGTAGCGTCACGCTGCCTGGGCCCGTTCGAAAAAACGACGTTGGTACCTCTGCCTAACGCGCCCAAAGGAAAGATGAGTAGATCCCAATCTGTCTCATCGCCCAACGCTTCAACCATACTCGCGGTGACAAATCCGCGTGCCCCTTCGTCGTCTGGAATTGCCTTTACCACCGCGACTGTGCGTTTTCCCCAATGGGAAAACTTTTGATCGATGAAGCGCTTTAACGCGACACATTGGTCATAACTATTGACGACGAGCGCAGCCTTGCGTTTGATTCCCTGCCGTACGTCAAATTGCGCACAGTCCATCGCCAATTTTGAGTGAACCGGACCTCCCTCAAGCAAAGCGGAAACCATTTTTCGCAAGTTAGCCATGCGCACCGCTTCAGCGCGTACTCCGCTGTAGCGTAACGGCGCCTGGTCGGGGGCGTCCGGGTCGGGGATGGGGAGAAATGCATACCGCGATTCAGAATCGCTCAGATAGGGTTCGCGCCTGCGCAGTAGGTACGAGGGGGGCACATCAATATGAAATGCAGGGCTGGCAGGCATGAAGCTGGTTGCACTTGTCAGGAGCACAGCAGGGGCGTGGTCATTGGTGCCATCTAACATCTTTGCTTCATGTAAGCGGTACATGAATGCCCGCGGCGCACCCGAAAAGACAACATACTGGAGCTGGACGCCTGCCTCGTGTCCGCGTTTGGCGTCTGCCCTGTCGCCCACGAAAAAACGTACCCCTGACAAGCTCCCTAGCAAGTTATCCGGACATGCGTTTAGCAACTGCTCAGAACAACGTTCATCCAATTGAATGGCATCGATCACGCCTTCGCGTGATAATTCGTTCAGCCGGTAGGATAAGCGCCGGTAGCAAAGGACGGTGAAGGTAACGGCGATAAGCAGGCGTACTAGCAATGTACGGCGTGCACGATCAACTGCGCGCAGGTATGGAGCTAGCGTCGCTTCGATCACATTCTCCTGTTCAGTTCGATCTGCTTTAGATCCTGCATTGAGCCACATCGCTAAAGCACCTTGCAGCGAATCGGCATCGTTAGCGACTTCCTGCAGGGGACGCTGAAGGGCGCTGGCGATACGCCCCCACTGTTCTGTGTTGCGTTCGTGCGCGCGCGTCTTGCTGCGGCGAGCTTGGAAGGCGGAAATGGCAGAGTCTTCCCAGATGTGACTGAGTGCTTCTTTGATGCGTGCCTGCTCATCGATGTAAGCAGCATCCGGGTTCAGGATCGATTGACGAGTGGGTGTAAGCCAATCGCCGATCACGCGCAGCGGCGTTAGAAGAAGCCCCGAAAGCGTGTTACGCAACGATTCGTCTAAACGATGAATCGCCGACATTAGCGTGACGTTCAGCTTTTCAAACTCGGCACATTCAATGGCAAACTGAGCGTAAGATTGGTCGCGCAAACGCGCATTCGAACCTGCTGCGATCATTCGCAGGGAAACATTTTGCAGACTTTCGTGGAACGAATAGCGGTAGCCGGAGAGCTTCAGCTGAGAGACCCCCATCATGTCAAGCGCCTGTTGCGCACTATCGGCCTCGTCGAAGATAACTACGTCAAATTCGCGTCCTATTAGCTCAAAATAGCGCTCATCGAGATCACTCGTATGCCCGGGAACCCGGGTGTCAGCCGAACGAATGTGACCCAACCAGACATCGGCATTGGGGAGCGCGCTGGCGGCCCGATTGCGCGAACAGACCGCCCAAGCTGGGCAAAGATGTGCCTTCAGCTTCGAGCCGGGCGAATCCACTGGAGTTTGCAACACCTCTCGGCAAAACTGGCTATTGATTCTGAACACCTCGGGTGGGGCGCTCGTTAGCCGCGGCAGCGCGCATGCTCCTTCAAACAATGCGGCTGAGGGGGTGGTTCGGCCAAAGCCACGTAGCGAATCGCCGGTGGCCAGGGACTCGGCTAACTTGAAGGCGTGGCGTTCTTTGGTGTCAACGCTCTGACCAACCAACAGGCCGGCATCGACGCCGTATCGCTGCAAATCTTCAAGATACTGACGGCATACTTCGATGGAAGGGAAAAAGACAGCAGTCTTGATGCGACGTTTTCCGAGGTAGCGCAATAGGCACACCAGCAGCGTCGTCTTTCCGGCGCCAGGCAATCCGATGAGATGCTTGATACCGTCAAGAGTAATGGTTTGTTCCGTACGAAGCTCTCCATCAGCTTCGGGTGCGCTTAAGACAATTGCGCGCATGCGAGCAGCCCAGTTACCGCTGCGCCTTACCGCCAAGTGATGGTCGATCTCGTCCATTTGCTCTGCCTCTTGCAGCAGATCTTCCCACGCGATCACTAATGGCCCCATACGCTTTTTGGTCGCTGAACGATGCTTTGCCGGTGCCGGCAGTTCCCGGGGAAGCCCTTCAATTGGATAGCGCCGTTCCTCTCCATCGTGAGCGATGCGCAGATACGCAGGATCACCCGTTCGCGCAATAGCGTATCCATGAGGGGCGGGTATGTATGCTTGATAAAGCTCACGCAAAGCAGTGCGTAGCTCGGCGCTTAATAGATCGTAAGTCGGTTTGAACTCAAGGGTTTTTTCGTTAATCGTGAACCGCGCCCCACGCCCTGCTGATGCGTCGATCTTGTCGTTGTAGCGCACGACTGCGGCACGGATAGAAGCGACGGTGCCTAGCCCGTTACAGCTGCGGCGCAGGTTTTGCAGCGCGATTTGGCGCTGGGCAAGGAGTGCTATGCGCCCTATCGACCGGTAGCCCATCAGAATGACTGGAGCGGTCGCAAGGGAGCTTTCACCCAATTCGTAGTGCAAGAATGCGCACAGTAGGTCGAGGCGATCTAACTCCAGTTCAGACAATCGTTGCGGATTCAAAAGGGAATCTCCAATGATTTCATTACCTCACGCACCGCCATGAACCGTAGCGGCACCGTCCCGGTGTACCTCTCTTGCACAATGTCCAGGTAGCGTTGGAAGCGCCCAAGCGCCTGGTCGTTAATGGCGACAATACGTGTTCGGTAGAGTGCAAGGCCGCCCACATCTGCGGAGAGCTTGGCAGCTAACACGAAAGGATTGGCGTAGCTTTTTACGTCAATTGCTACCGTGTCGCCGTTAAGGCTGATATCGCATGCGTCGCGGCCAGGATAAGCCCTCGGAGATAAGCCAAGCTTTTGCGCTCGCCGAAAGATCACCACTTCATCTAGGCCTGGCCCAATCCAATACAGGAGGATGTGCGGGCGGGCGATTAGGGTCTCGTCGCTGGTGGGGTGGGCGATACTTTCAACCGGCTTATCGAAACGGGAACATTGCGAGATGGTGCAGGCGAACAATGATGGGATACTTTGTGATCGACGCATCGGGCAGCCACACGCAGAGCAAATGTAAAGCTTGCCGTTGATGAGGTGACGGGGTGTGACGGGTTCGTAGCATCCTGAGAGAAACCTAATAGCTAACTGCAAATTGCTCCCGCTCACAAAAATGGTCATTTGCGACCTCGTGGTAACCGGGTGCTCCGTGATCCAAAGCCGCAGATCCGCGTAGGCCTCCTCTTGGCGACCAATTAGTTGCTCGCTTGTGCTGCGCAGATCATCAAAGGCCATCCGTTCACGAAGATCTAGTTCTGACGAGGATTGACGCGCCAGTTCGACACAGTCGAGTGTAGGAATTCGTCGGTCTGGGTCGAGAAGCACTAAGCCTGTGTAGGGAAAGTCCCGATGATCGAATGCGGCGAGGCCGAATGTCGCACTGGTCAAAGGTGAGCCGCAGCGTGCTAATAGCTCGTGCACCGAGCCAAGCGGGTTACTTCGACCTGCCTGCAAGAAAAGCCCTGCAAGAAGTAAGATTGCTTGCGCCAAGCGCTGGCTCATCGATTCATCCTGGACCAGTACAGCACCGCTTTTCACCCGCCCGAACTGTTCGACAATGCCCGCAGCAAGAAGCTCTACAGCGGTCGTTGCCTGCTCGACTTGCTGCGGGTCAAATCCGCGTTTTTCGGCTAGGGCGAGAACGTCGGATGTCGCAAGTTCAGACAGATGGTCGACAAGGTAGTCGGCGGAGTGTTGCTTAAACCGCCGCGCGACATCCTCCCTTTTCCAACCACACATGACCAGATAGCGGGCAGCGAGCAGTCGTACCAGATGCTCCCATGTGAATTTCTTACCATTTGCAGGAGGGAGAATTCCAATCACACGGTAACTCACGACGAGGGCGCGTGCGAACTCCGGCAAAAACACATCATTTAACACGGGAAAAGCGCGCGCGAGTCCAGTAGCGGTGGCGGCCAGTTCATTCATTGACCCGCACCACTCCCGTTCAGACTGTAGGGCTTCCTGTAGAAACATGGCGAATATAATATTTGAGTAACCTGAATATAATATTATACTGATCTTAAAAGTTCGTCAATTTTGTGAGGCAACTAGAATTCGATTGGTACGTCAATCAAGTCACGCGCTACGCAAATGCCGTTCTTGATGACGTACGCCTCAACGAAATGCTGTCCTCCGAAATTCGTCCTTTCAGTGAGCTTGTGCTTACCACTGTCATGCATGATCTGGCCACGCGTCATCTGGCGCCGGATCGCTTCATGCCCCACGTTGACGACCTTCCACTTCATCTCGAACGGCACCGGGACATTACATGATTCCACATGGAACTCGAGGCTATGCCCTTGGGGAAGCACCGATGCCCCAAGGAGCAAGCGCCGCAACAGACTCCCCCGTCCATCCTTTGACACCTCGCAGTTGATCACGAGGTCATACTGGATATCGACCTGGTGCTGGTCCTCGATGAATTGTTCACCCGGGCGGTGTTCGGCAAATTCTGCGTCTGCGGCCATGGATTCGTTAGCCACCGCTTTTGTCAGTGCTACTGGCTGCGGGAACGCCCTGCCGAACACCTCGCGCCACAGGCGTGCCTGTTTCTTTTCGCTTTCTGCAGCGCGCGCTTCCTGGCACTTGGCCGCCGCTTTTTTTGCCTTGCTCTGGAACTTGCCTTTAGGGTGCACTCGCTGGCCGCTGCCAGGGGCTGCCCAAAACTCCTGATGATCAAGGCCACCGAGGTAGGCGAAGAGCGTCTCAAAAAGCTTGTCGTACGCCCCGTATGAGGCGTCGTTAAATTCCGTGTGCGCTCCGAAGAAGTTGTAGGCCAACGTGTCAATCAGCATTCCGCTCATCGCGACGCCATGGGTGTTCTTCCAGGCCCGAAGCATTTTGCACACGTGCTTGTAGTTGCGGTTGGTTTCAACGTTGCGTTTGTCGACGGCCTCCATCTCTGCCACCGGCTTGCAAACGCGCCAGGAACCGCCGTCGTTCGAATCGGGAAAGCGGTACCCGCCAGCCTCCTTATCGACAAATGCCGGCAAGACTTCGACGACGAACCCCTTGAAGTTGATTACCACAACCTGCCCGTCACCTTTGATTTCAGTGCCCGGATAGCGCGTTTTCAGGGACGCGCGCACTGCCTGTAAAAGCTGTGAAGGGCCGTTGTTCTGGTACTTGCGATACTGTTCGTAGAGCTCCCAAGGCAGCTCGTAAGCCATATCCAGATCGCTTACCCCATGGATAGCCGTACTGCGTCCGTACGATCCAATTTGCCGGCGGTAGGCGGTCGCGGACTCGAGCCCACTTCTAAAATCCTTATTGAGTCGGGTGGTAATGCTCGCGTAGGCGCTCGAGATATCAGCAGCGTTGCGTACGGACAGGTTGTCGCGAAAGTCCTTAAATAGCTGTGCGATGCTCATAACTCTGCCTCTCAATATTTAGCGATTGCCCATGCCAGGGCAGCGAGAATCGATGCGATGACGAACAGCGTAAAGCTCAATGGCAGCTTGTCTCGCAGCAGTGTGAAGTGGAGCTGTTCGTTCATCCAACCGGTTTGCGCTTGCCAGAAGAATTTGTAGTGCGCATACCAGTCGGCCAAGAAAATCTGTTTGGGAATGCCCATCGACAGTGCTTCTTTTTGGATGCGGTCATGCTCGGCGATGAAAGGCGTAAGATCGGCGCTGGGGGCCTGCGACTTCACCGTCTGGTACAACACGCGCAGTTCATGAAACTTGCCTGTCAACTCGCCGCCGACCTTGGCGTACTTGTCCTTTTCGGCCGAATAAAAATTGATGAACATCGAGGCCACGCCAATGACGATGAAGGCGGCCGCAATCGGCTTTTGGTCCAGCTCGGGCATGATCAACGCATAAATACCTACCGCGAAGGAGACAAAGCCAATCCATCCCGGCACCTTTTCGACGATGTCGAAGGTCGCCAGGTGTTTTTTTGCGGCGTACCCGATGTTGTAGCCGGTTTCGGCGATCAGCGTTAACAATGCGTCCTGATTCATGCTATCCCTATTTTCTGGAGGCGCTGCGCACCGCCAAGTCTTTGTTTTTTTATTGAAAATCAAGCTGCAAATGAGTCGGCGCAGGTGTACTGCTGCGCGCCACGCAACTGCAGTGCTACTGCAGCCGCTCGATAAACAAGCGCCACAAGTGCTCCGACGCACCTTGCTGAGACATCTGCTCGCTCCCACGTCCCGAGAATGGCGACATGAAACCTTTGTAGTAGAGTCCCTGATCGTCCGCTTCGACATGCAGCATTTCGTTTGAGGTATTGGCCGGGGCGCTCCCATCGTACGAGAAAGAGAGCATCCGGCTTCGTCCACCCATACCACCTATCCTGACCGAACATTCGGCAACCGACTTGCCGGCGCGGTAGACGAATGCGGCGAAGGACCGTGCGTCCAAGCGCTGGAAGCGGCACTGGATTCCGGCATTTCGCGCCTCGAGCTCTTTCATGGACGCGTCGAAAAACTTGGCCACGAACTCGAAGCCTTCGTCGAGGAACTGATCCTTTTCGAAATCGCTGAATTCTTTTTTCAACCTCAAGTTGCTGGAACGCGGCACTTGGAGGTGCTCCGGCGTGCTGGCGGCGAAAAATCCGCTGCCGTCTACAACACCGCCCAGCATCCCTGCCTGCGCAGCCGGGCGCGCGGCAGGACGTGCAGCCGCGGCGGCGAAGCCTTCGCTCGCCACCACTTTTTCGCCTTGCATCGATTCGATGACCTTTCGCACCATGCGGGCAACATCGGTCCACGCTTCGGACTCCCGCGCCCACGCGGTAACTGGTTTGCCATCCTTGGGGGCGGCCAGGAGGTGGCCGAACGGCGCGGAATGCCAGTCGCAATCATCCAGGATGACAGGGATGACGCGTGCCTTGCCTTCTGTATGCAATTGCAGCGCGCGCTTCATTTCGATGGAGAAGCAGTAGCGCGAAGCGATAAAGTCGGCGCTCACCAGTAGCAGGATGATGTGGGACTGCTCAAGGTTGCTGTCGATCGCGCTATCGATTTCATCACCAGCTAAGATACGACGGTCGTGCCATGTTTCAATCAGCCCCTGGTGCTGCAGCAGCGACAAGTGCTTTTCGAGACGGTCGCGCATCGCTTCGTCTGCGTGGCTATAAGAGAAAAAGAGTTTTGCCATCTTCGTAGCTGCTTTGCTTTAGCGGTGGTATATGGATGTACAGGTTACTTCACAACCCGCAGGCCTGCGGGCTTGTCCAGCTGGTAAAGCTTGGCCAGTTCGTTGTAATGCAGGTGCAGCAAGCGCGCCAGGTCCGCTGCTGTATATCCCATCTCGTTGACGGTGTAGGACACCAGCGCATTCATGACTGAAGTCTTTTCGCTGTCGAAATCGACAGACATTGGCTCACGCGTGCGAAAACCGCGCGAGGACATCTGGCGCCACAGGTATTCGGATTTGTAGCGATCGATACGGCCAAGACTTGAGGCCCGATAGATGAGTGCGGCCATCGACACCTTCCAGACCGGTTTCATGTAAGCGGCCTTGTCGATCGACAGGTCCGACAATTCCGGGCCGATATCGGTGGCGGGCATCAAGAGCGCCGATGCGAACTTGTCGGCTTCCTCCTCCATGTTCAGTGTAGGGTAGCTGTGCATGATCATGTGGCCCAGCTCGTGCGCAAGACTAAAGCGCATCCTGTCTGCCGGCTGGTTCCGATTTAGGAAAATCAGTGGCGGCAGGCCGGCGATGCGGTAGCTCACGCCATCGATCTTGGCCTCATCAAGGTCGCAATGAATCACAAGGCACCCGGCCCGTTCGGCACACTCAGTCAGCGAACGGATAGGCCCACGTGGCAGCAACCAGGCCCGGCGTACATTGTCCGCCACCAGCTCTGCCCTGCCCTCAAAATCGTCGATATCGTACTGAGGGAACGGCAGTTCCGGTTCCAGCTCGACCGCGCTTAGAAACTTGCGCACATGTGCGATGCGGATATTGAGTTCGGCGATCACACGGTCGATCACCTTCTGGCCTACTGACGCCTTTTTCCGGAACATGGCGTGGGCGCTCATCGGCGGCCCATATTCACGCTCTGGCTGGAAGAAGAACGAAACCGGGCAATCTAAGGCTTGCGCCAGTTTTTCGCCTTGCTCGGCGTTCGCTTCCCTTAGGCCTTGTTCGATCTTGGACAGTGTCCCCTGGGCCATGCCCATACGCTCGGCCAGCTCAGCCTGGCTGATGGCGAGCATGCGGCGCCGTAAAGCGACCAGGTCGCCGCGGATCGGCGAACTACTTTGAACCGTTTGATGCATCTTGCTTCTCGTGCGTACTCTTGCGTTTTGGTTTGACGATGCGTTCGGCGACCGAAGGACCGTCGTTGGCCGGCTGCGGGGCGAACGGCAGCACGTTTTGCGCCATCGGCGCCGCACCGTACAAATCGATCATCCAGACCACGGCCTTCTTGTGGCGCTGCACCAGCACAATGCGCTCGACAGAGGTACCCATTTCATCAAGCTGGTACACGAGTTCGAGCCGGATCAGGCCGCCAAACAGATCGCGGTCCTGGTCGTTAAACGCTTGTGCATTTTTAGTTGGATAATTGCGCGACAGGAGTCGTTCATCAGCCTTTTTCATGCGGATGAAAAGATCCTTCCCAACCAGAAGGCCAGTGTAATGGGGCACTGAATCGACACGAATGCCGTCTACGCCGTCGCACAGCCGCTTCGCGTGGGCCAGCATCTGGTTGTAAATGACTTGCGCGCGGATCGACTTGGTCTGCATCTGCGGCGCGTAGGGGCCTTTGACCCAATCGGTAAAGGCGTTCTGCACAACCTTGACCAAATACTCGCTAAACGGGGCTATGGCGCGTTCAGCTTCTTCTTTCGTAATGATGGGCATGGGCGAGCCTTGTAGAGATGGCAATGGCCCGATAATACAGTGCAACACCAAAATTTGCTACAAAATATTCCTGAAAATATTCTTAGCTGATCAAATCTCACGTATTGGCGTGCCCGAGCTAGTTGGGGCAAGAGCCCCGCGAGTAGTCAGGCTAACGGCTCGATGCGCCCGCCCCAGCGCACGTGGTCATGATCGATAAATAGTTCAAGCGGCTCCGGCGCAAAGTGGCCCGCTAAGGCTTCGGTGACAGCAACTCGCACGGCGTCTTCGCACTTCTCGCGCGCCGTCATGGCTCCCCATGCCTCGCCAAACTGGAGCAGGTAGCGCGCATGGACTGCGTCTGAAACGGCTCCAGCCCAGATCGTCACATGCGCAAGGTGGCCGAAGACCGTGGCTTGGGCTAAGCGCAGGTCGCCGACTCCAGCGAAAAAGTTGAACCGCATCTCGCTCCCTCAAGGTGGTCCTTCTCCAGTGGCGCATGACGCCAGGGCTTCACTATCTGGGCCCTACCCTTTTAAGGCACCTTGCGCGATTGAGACGTGACCGAGCCAGCCAGTTCTTTCGTCGTGGGGCTCGAGTGTGGGTTCTTCAGCGCCGCAGAGGCTTTTGTTTCCATTGGCTTGCTCGTCACCTTCCCGTTGCCCGCCTGGGCCAAGGCACTGCCGGCGAGGCTGCGCTGAATTGCCGAGGCGTTAGGGTTATTCAGGGTACGTCCAGCCGTAGAGGCCACTTTGCCGCTCGTCGATTTGCCTGCCATACCTTCCTCCATAGATGAGTATGTCTCCACATATAGTTCCGGTGCTTCCATAACCCACTATAGGTTGTGCTTCAAGTTTTTCAAGAGCATAGGATTGCGTCAATGTAATAACTTGAGGAAAATCTTAGCGCGGAGGGCAAACACGAAAAAAAGGCCGATTTTTCCAATATCGTTGACTTAATCCGTGCTAAGTAATAAGTCGGCAGATTGACGGTATAGATATACCTGTTACCATACTCACCTCTCCTACCTGCCGCGCGCCATGCCACGCTCACCTTTTACGCTATCGGACGACCAAGCACGACAGCTCGCCGTGCGCGTCGCCGAGATCGAGATTGCGCACCCCTTGGACCCGCGCAATCACCGCCCGTTTGTTCGCGCCTTCATGCTGGCGGTCCATGAGGCAACCGGCGCCTTCTACAGCCCCGCCATCTATCACCGCCTGCTCGCCGCGTATGCCCCACAGCGCCGCGCATCGACCGTATCGCTGGCGGCCGAGAAGACCCTGCTGAGCGAGCTGTGCAGTGCCAATCCTGCATTAGCAGGCGATCGGGGAAGCGCAGCCGATCAGCATACGCGGCAAGTTGATTGGCTTATCGCACTGCAGAGCGTGGTCCAGGACGCCGTTGACGCCGCCATGGCACGCAACGCGCAGTTCGGCCAGGGCGGACTCTACAAGACAGAGTTTTACGAGACGCAGATGGCTGCATTGGAGGCGAAGCTGGCGCAGCAGCGTGCAGATGCCGCGCACCTGGTGGCAGAGTTAGGCGGCGCCAAAGCAGCCCTAGCCGCCCAAGTATCTGAAATGGACGGTGCGCGCATTGCCTTCCTTCAGCAGAACCAGGCCTTCACCAAACTGGCCGATGAAATGGCAGAACTGCGTAAGTTTTCGCTGCAGTCGATCGACCAAGCCAGGGCAGAAGGCAGGGTCTGGAAGGAGCGCGCCGTTGCGCTTGAAAAGCAGCGGCAGATGGACGCGAAACTGATGGAGACGTTCAGGCAAGCTGCGTATCGGGCCGGCGCCGACATACCTGATCCATTGAGGGGCGCATGACCGACCAGCTGCCGATCGCCAATCCAGTTGGCTCGCCGGCGCACCATGGCTTGGGGCCCGTGGCCAGCGACTGGGACGCCGCTGAAGTCTGGTTGCGCGCCATAGCAAGCCGCGGCCGGCGAAACTCCATGCAGACCGTCGTGACCTATGGGTACCATCTGCGAAAGTTGCGTTGGTTTTGCGAGCACGTTCACGGCGTGCACCCGTCGCGCTGGTCGGCACAGGACGTGGAGGCGTTTCACTCCTTTCTGGCTGACTTGCCGCAGCGTGCACTTTGTGCACGAGCACCTGGCAGCGAAATATTTGCGTCACCTGGCGACCCGGGTTACACACCGTTTCGTAAGGCGCCGTCAGCGAGCAGCCGCAGCGACATCATCCGCTGTGTGCACGCAATGTTTAGGGCGTGGCGGGAAATGGGGTACATCGCCATCAACCCCATGGGGCTGCAAGGCGCCGGATCTGTACGCAAGGTCAATACCGAACGCTCCATCACGTCAGGCCTTTACGATACTGTCCTAGATGCCATGGAGGAGAAGCCCAAGAGCTCGCTACGCCAGCGCCAAGCCTACGTGCGTGACCGCTTCATTCTCATCGCGCTGCGCGAGCTTGGCCTTCGCGCAAGCGAACTGGTGAAGGCGAACATGTCGGCGTTCTATCAGCTGTCAGATCCGAGCGACCAGCGCACCTATTGGATTATGCAGGTCCGCGAGGAGACTGCAAAAGGGAGCCGGGAGAGAAAAGTCCCGGCTAGTCGCACCGTAATGGACGCCTTGGGCCTTTATCGCCAGGCATTCGGCCTTCCAGCTATACCTGATGCCGGCGACGAAACTGCGCTGGTGTTATCGACCCAGATCGATCGGGCTGGCATCGTCAGGGGAAGTGACTACCTCAAAGGCGTTTCTGGGGCCCGCGTCAATCAGCCGTGGAAAGCTGTCAGAACGCGCCAGGGACTGTATGCGATCGTCAAAGAACGGCTCGCTGCGGCCGCCGAGAGCCTTGAGCGTGGAGGTGCCACTGCGGACGCCGAACGACTACGCCAGGCCTCGCCTCACTGGTTGCGCCACACTTTCGCGAAAGCGGCGCTGCTCGTTGGCCAGGATATCCGGGTGGTGGCCGCTTTGCTAGGTCACCGCGAACTGTCCACTGTCATGGTCTACACCGAGCAGGATGCGCTCGACCTGATACGGTCGACCAACGCGGTTGCGCCAGACCTTTTAGCCTCACAAGCATTGCTCGTCCCACGGGGCTAAATACGGGAATGCCGGCGGCGACACCCGCGCGATCATTCATTTCCGCGGATATGGGCCCTCAGGAGCGCGGGGTGTACTACTGGTTTTGGAATCCAAACAAGAAAGAGAATCGAGCCGTCCTTATGACGAAAAATCGTAATATGGCTATTTTTCGTTATTGAAGGATGGCGTCTTGCTGCGTACACAAGCGCGTAAGTCTTCGGCAAGCCGCGGGTCGGTCATGAACGCCTCCTGCCAGAGTCGGCTCATCGTACCGCCCAACTCTTCCAGCATTTTATGCCCCCGTCCATGCATGGCGGCGACATCCGGCACCTTTTGATCAAAGTATTCCCTGGCAAACGTTGGAACAGCCGATACTTTCAGACAGACGCCGCTCAGCGCTACGCTGATCGGCATTGGCGATAAAATCTATCCTGGCCTGAAACCCGCGCAGCAGGTCCATGTCCACGGCAATTATTCCTTGCTTCTGCTCGTCGATCTCACCTCGGATAAGGATAAGTAGTGCGATGTCTTGCGGCTCCAAATGCACGCTCGTTCTAGACTGAAGAACGTTTTGTGCGAGTTCGAAGGACGAAGGCGAATTAGTCGCGTCGCGCCAGCTCATGCGTACCAACATTAAACGAAAGAACGCTGGATTGAGCCGGTAGCGGTAATGAAGCCCTACCCTCTCCTCCCGCAAGATGATGCCGGCCAAGCACAAGTTCTTTATTGACCTGTTCGCGTACTGAATGGAAGTATGCAGTGTGGTTGCGATCTCGGCCTGCGAAAGAACGGCTCCAGTGGGTAGCAGCGATGACGAAACAGCCCACAGTGTCTAGTACTCACGCGCACTCATCCGCGAGGTTTTGAGAAGATTTAACCCTGCGGGCGTAACTACCAGCGTGCGGTCGTTTGTTGTTGACATAGTCCAGTGCGCTGCATGAGTACACTCGCGCTCCGATATCACCATCCATCGCAATATTGCGAAACTTCGCCAGTGCCCTTCCAGCATAGGCGCAACTTCGCCAATGTAAAGCGAAACTTTGAAAGCGGCGGGTCCATACAAGAGCTCGTGAGCGCTGCAGTCGAGCCAACTGCGCTATGCAAGGAACAACTCCTCACATCAGACTTACGAATTTTCGTGATATGGCGAATTTTCGCCATATCGGCGAACGCTGCTATACGGGGGAGTTGGCGCCGCTCGGAAGGAAAACTGTTCGGGAGGTAATTCGGCCAATCCTTCGCAATATCAGAGGCTATCTGCTCAGTGCAAAACGCCCGGGTGGTAACCGAACGTTACGGGATCGAATAAGTTTTGCGCAACTGGTCCCACTGTGCGCTGAGCGATGGGTTCAATGTCTTATAGACTTTCGACGATAGCGTGAGACCGGCTGTACTCTTATAAATCTCGTGGCGGGTCAACGCATCCATGGCCATTGCATCGAATCGCGAGCCAGTTGATTTGCTGATATACAGTCGACGCAGCTCTTCATGAATTTCATCCGAACGTTTCCGCAACCAACCGATGCGCACAAACCGCACAAGCACCTGTTCGCTGAAAAGCACTTGAGCTACTGCGGACCATACCGTGATGGAGGTGTCCCGGTTTGCCATCCCTATCGAGAACACAATGAAGTATACCAAGACGAACGGTATTTCCCGGACGAGCATACGGCTGCAGATAGCGGTGGTAAACAGCGTATTTTCGAAAACCTGTGCCGCAATTTTGTGCGTGGGACTTGTTGCTCCGTTATTGTAGTAGCCGCTGGTACGATTGGAAGACAGATCGTGACCATACGCATGGGAGAGAAAATCCTGCACCCTGGCCTGAGCAGCGCGGGGCGACAAGTACAGCTTCACGGTCAGGTCCAAAGCACACAGAACAAGGACGATGACAAAGAAAATGCACTGCACCCAAGTTAGCATTAGCTTGTATTGGGCTTCAGGTATGAGCGTGGATGCAATCGACAACACGGCACCGACCACAAACAGTATGGTCGCGATTGCGTCAACCTTTTCGATTATGTCGAAATAGTTTGTACGGATTGGGTCAACCAGCGGATTCTGCTGCATCGTCTTCTTTCCTTCTTTGGTCGGCGAGCGGAGTAGCGCCAAGGTAATTCGGGGTGCTCTCCGCCTCCAGCCCAGATTCCCGTTTCGAGCCAGTCTTCGAAATACCAAAGCCATTCCACAGTCCAGGGAACATAAGTTTCAGAAAGCTTCATTGACCATTTCCACTCCTTATACCGAGGCTTCCATAAGCATAATTTTATCCCCGCGCCATCGTGTGAATAGGTATGAGGTGGTCTTTTCCCGCCAGTAAGCACCTTCAAATCGGGCTCAATCACGAACATACTGGGAACGGTGAGGCCGGCCGGGACATGCAACTCACATCGATACAGTCTAGACGCCTCGGATGGAGAAAGCTCCATCTTGTAGATCAGGCGCTTCCCGGACCGAAAATCGTAGCTCGCACCAGGAAGACGTAAATGTTCTAGGTCAAGCAGCCGTGCTGCGAGATTTGGAGGCTGCTTGATTCCTTCCCACATGGCTAATTGCCGAAGAAAGTATGTGGGCGAACAGTCATCGGTAGTATGATGCCCGCGCTAGTTACGCTCGCAATCTTTCCAGCACTACGTTGCTGCCCTTGCCGAGCAAGCTGAGCTTGGCGCAAGGCGCTGCCGGCCTTTTCGCCAAAAGTGGAAGACACCCGCGTCGCCACCTGGTCTAATCCCGCGCGCTGCTCTACCGTGTCGATTACGCTTTGCACATCATCAGTCAGCTTGGCATGCCATTGCCTAAACGCCTCGCGCTTTTCATGACTATCGATGGCGCTTGCCAAGTTGTCCCCCGGTGCAGTTGGATTGTCGACGACCCATGACATCTCGCCGTTCACCCCGACACGCTCCCCAATCAAAGTCGGCATTGTCCGGATTACGTCTAACAACAGGTCAAGCTGATCGAAATGAGGCACTCTCGCCTTGATCTTATAGCTGCTTGCAGCTAACGCTGTAATCAACACTGAACTCGGGCGCAGTTTTCTCAGTTCATCTGTTGAGAAGGCCGTATCCCGATGCAGCTTCATCATCTGGATAAGTCGGCACAACAAACGTCCAAAGACGTCCTTATCGGGCAAGGGAACAATGTCGGCTTTTCGCATAGCCTCCACTGAATCCATCGCAGTTGCCGCTACGAGAAATACTGGTTCAATGGCAGCGACATCGTTGAAAAGCTTGGCAAAGCCTCGCGGGTTGGTCGGGTGAAAGCTGCTAAGCACGCGATCTGGAATCATTCCATGGTATTCGCCGTGCAATGCCGTCAGGTGTGGACGGTCGATGATTGGGGCGATATCTGCACACATGCCATCGGCATACTCGAGCGTTACGCAACGCTCCCAACGCCGCAGCTGCAGACCATGCTGATCAGCATAACGCTGGACCGCCGTGTGGAGGCGGTTAATTAAAATTTTGGCGGCGCCCGGCTCTGAATAGACGTCCCATGCGGATCTGTTAAGCCTTGCAACCAGGTCTACATCAAACCCGTCCTTGTTGCGTAGCGGGCGGGTCATTGTCCCAAGCTGCCGGGATCCTTGCGGATGAATTTCCTCCAACTGTCCCTGGAATTCCGGGCACTCGACTAAAAACTCACTGGTGCTGCGATACGAGCGCTCAAGAGTTGCTAACTGGGTCTCTGTGGGCTCGAGGCTACGCCCAATGTCCTCCACCAGGCGGAGGAAGAACGACTGCGATGCCGATGAATGGGATTTGCTGAGATATTGCGGGTTTGCAGCCATATCGCCCCCTTGCAGAAGTTGGCAGCACTCTAAGCCATCGAGTGCTAATGGTACCCACTTCCGGCGATTTAAACAAGTACTGCTGAGCAAAAACATTAACACAAAGAACATATCCCATCAACTACATTTAGTTCGTTGTGCCAGTGTTGCCCTATATTTAGTGTCAGGCACTAAATAAACATACAGTCTATTGCATCAGGGAAATTCCTTAGACCTGTTCTCACGAGAACCCAACGTTTCTAAGTGGACTCAAAAGCAAATAGGTGAGTTACCTTCGACAGCGCCGAGATGCTCCAGCTGCTCTCAGCGATGGTGCGGGACCAGGCCAAGGTGATTTTCGCGCTCGATGGTGAACGAGGACTGGAAACGGCACGCAGAATCCGCCCGGACTTGATTTTGCTCGACGTCGAAATGGGCGGCATCGATGGCTTTGAGGTCTGCCGGCAAATCGTCAAGGACCCTGAACTTTGCGACACTGCGATCATCTTCGTGACGGCCCATAACGATGTGGCCACCGAGATCGGCGGCTTGGAAGCTGGCTGCGTCGATTTTATTTCGAAGCCCTTAAATGCGGCCATTGTTCAGGCCAGGGTCCGCACGCACCTTCGGCTACAAAACGTCCAGGCACAATTGCGCCAGCTGGCAAATAAGGACGGCTTAACTGCGCTTTACAACCGGCGCTATTTCGATGCCAACTTCGAATCGGAACTGGCGCGTCACCGGCGCCATAAGCTATCTCTCGGGCTGGCGCTCATTGACGTGGACTACTTCAAGCGCTACAACGACCACTACGGCCACCAGATGGGAGACCTGTGCCTTCAGCAGATCGCAGCTGCCCTGCCGATCGGCACCAAGAGGCCGGGCGAACTGGTGGCAAGGTATGGCGGCGAAGAATTCGTGGTGCTGATCCCCAACTGCGACGACGCAGCACTTCAAGGGTACGGACACTGGATTAGCGCCCAAATCGCCGAATTGGCCGTGCCGCATGTGGCGTCAGACGTTAAGCCTGTTGTGACCATTAGCTGCGGTCTCTACACATGCATTCCGGACAAAGAGATCACCAGCGCCCAGATGCTCAAATGTGCCGATGAGGCGCTGTATGCGGCCAAAGCGCAAGGCAGGAATCGTTCGGTCAATTTTAAGGATGCGCTGCCAAGCTAGGCGCTCTCTGGCGTCTGGTACTTCGGGCCAATCGTCTCGACTGCCCAGCCGCGTAGAGCCAGGACGTTGTGCCCTTCGTGCAAGTGGGCAAACGCCGCCTCCGCCGATGTCAAGCGTTTAAACGTTCCCAGGTGGTGATGCGGAATCGGGCAGCTCTCGTCCAACATCGCTAGGCCCAGCAACCACCCGCATACCTCTGCAACTTGTTCGCAAGTGGGAGCAAATTCGGGCGAAGTCGATGACAGGCGCTCAAATTCGTCCAGAACGGACACCGCCGCCATATAAAACAATTGCGGCTCCGCTTCGAGCGCAATGGCGCGAGCGCGTAGTTGTTCGTCTGGAAAGGGCTCTGCTGGTTCCATAACACCGGGGCAAACATGGATAACTGAAGTCTATCAGAAATCTCAGATTCATTGCTAAAAAGCAAGTAGCTTCAACTTCCAGTCGTGCTCATCAAACGCGCGCCCGCATTAGCATGTCGTACGGTAGAGTAGCTCATCGTCTTGAAACGAAAAGCCATGCGGACTATTCAACTATGCTACTGCGTCGCCGGTGACGACAGGCTGCAAACGATGGTGTTGCCCCGTCCCCAGCAGGCCGAACTCGACGTGCTGGCGCTCTCAACGTCTTTTCTGACCGCCTACCAGCTCGAAAAAGGCCTACCGGTCATCGAGCCGAAACACTACGGCGACCCCAGCTCCTTAGCCCAATCGCTTTGTGATCTCTTTGATGCGCACGAGCTGGTCTACCTGCAGCTCATTGATACAGCCCGCGGCGTTCGCCATACGGTGCGCTCGTACCTTTGCCAGTTCCGCACACGTGAGCAAAAACGAAAAATTCTGCGCAGGTCTTAAAGCTTGTTCCCCTTGCCAGCCGGTAGCATAATTTGGTTTCCTGTTTATACCGCGCGCGGCATGAAGCGCCTACTTGCAGAGGCTCGCAGTTCAGATCGGGTTCCCCATGAGACTACTCGTTGTCGACCCAACGCCCGATACGGCGGAGTTGTTTTCGGAAATGGCCAAGGCTTTTGGCGCCAAGGCCGATGCCGTTACTGCGGCCGCCGACGCACTGCGCCTGGCCCAGGCCGAGCGCTATGACATCGTGCTCTTCGAGCCGGTACTGCCCGGCATTCACGGTTATTCCCTCGTTGTGGCATTAAAGCGCCTATGGGAGGGGCGCGGTGCCACGCCCCGCTTTGTCGCGCTGAGCGGCTCGCAGCCAGCGTTTTTCCATCCTGATTACTTAAGCGCCGGCGTGGCCCGCCACCTCATCAAGCCCATCACGATCGAGGATTTCTTGAAGAATGTGCTCAATCTTGAGCAGATGATGTAGACGATGGCACGTCGGGATAGTTTAGCGTGCGCGTCACTTGGGCGCGTGGCAGAAAACACTGCTTAAGCCATAAGACGATAATGTCTTGCGTAATGGCGTCGTCGTCGATACAAAATGCAACGCTGTGCCGGTGCCGCCCTGGGATGCCGGTACTGGCCACGATGGGGGCGCTGGCAAATTGGCCCAGTTAGCCGTTAGCGAATTCCAAAAAGTACGCAACGTCGTCGTCCGCGCCAGCGATGTCAATCATGTAGTGTTGAACAGCCATTCGCTCCAGCTATCTCAGCAATCGATTGCCTATTTTGGCATTTGCTGGCGCAGCATGATCGCACTTAAGACTGCCGACATGCTGGCCGGCTTACTCATATGCTCGTCAAAACCGCTGGCAAACGCCTTTTCCTTCGTTGCCGCGTCGGACCAGGCAGTCAGGGCAATGAGCCGTAACGACGAAAAAGCAGCTTCGCTGCGCAATGCGCGGGCAACACTGAAGCCGTCCAGATCAGGCATGCCAATGTCTACAAACGCCAGGTCGGCTTTTGCAGCTTTTGCAGTGGCTAAGCCTTCCAGACCACCATAGGCCACGATGGCCTCGTGGCCCATGGCGTCGATGAGTTGTCCCAGGAGATCGGCAGCGTCCCTGTTATCATCGACGACAAGTACTCGGCATTTCGACATGGCAATGGCTGTGTTCGTAAAGGCTAAATTTTACGGACTTCGCTGTAACAAAGTGTAGGACTTCGCCGACTCTTCGCGTAGGAGCGGACCATTTCGTGATTGGCCGGGACAATGCGCTGAGGCCTTGCTTGCCGGCCGGAGTCAGTACCGGCCCGTAGCACAAGCCGCCTTGCCCGGTCGAGCGCAGGGAACGAAAGCAAACGGTGCGCTTCATGGACAGAGATCGCTCGCTGCCTCCATTACCCTACCCTCACGTCGTTGGACAAACCTTCGATAGCGTGCCTGACACGAATTTCTAGGGGGTGTTGATCGAACCGCAGTTGTCCCCCTCGGGTAGCGCATACTTTGAAAACGCCGGGTGCGCAAACGCCTGACGCCACAGATCGCTATGCTCGTCAGGTTGACAATAGTTGGGTGGAGTGCGCCATAGGCAGTTCGGCGGACGTCCGAGGATAATCGCCGATATCGCCACCCGAAGAGCTTGCGCGCCACGCCCGGAAAACGCCGCAGTTTTAGCGCTCTTACTCAAGGTCGTACCGGGGAACACCTCGTTCACAAATGCATCGAGTGTGGCAAGCCGCACCGCATTATGTTCTTCCAGTAGCCAGGAACCGATGCGCCTGTTTTCTGTCAAAGCTTCTTGCCGGACGCGCTCCTCTTCTTCCAGCTGTTTGCGCCGTGCCTGTGCAGCTGCTAAAAACTGTTCGCGCTCTTTTGCGTAGGCGCGGCGTTTTCGCTCAAGTATCGGCTCTACCCACTCATCCAGGGCAGCCCCAACCAAATTGGACCGGTTCAAATACACCCCGAAATGCAATGCGGTGTCCGCCAGCTTTTCAGCCTGCGTTGTCGAGAGCCATCGATGTTTGAGCCAGTACTCCTCGAGTTTTCCCAGATAGTCGCGCACCTTGCCCAATCCTGGAGGCAGGGCCTGGCGCAACTGTTCAATGGCAAGTCCCGCATTTTCTTCCGCCGGCCGCGACTTTTCGTCGTCCAGGCGCACACGGCGCTCGAACATCGCCTGTGGCAACTCAATCTCCCCGATGATAGTAGATGCTTGCGGAGCGACCCCATAGCCCGCGCCACCACGTGGACCAGGCCAAATCTGCACCGCGCCCAGTTCGATATTCACCTCCAAAAGCATTTCCACATGGCCGGTCAATCCGTGCTTGAAAGGCATGCCGAACAGAGAGCAGAGCTTTACGGTCAATGTACTCGCGGTAAACCGCTTGTCTCCAAAGAACTCGTGCGCGAGCGCAACGAGTTCCGGTGCACTTAACGCCTTAATGCTGTCAAAAGACATAGGTCGCCTTAGGTGAACTATTTTGATAGGCTGCCATCTTAAAAGTTAATTTTCCGTTACACAACATGGTAAGCTCGGTTACTGCTCAAAGTGATTGCGGAGTTCCCATGCGCACCGTATCAGCTCTACTGTTAGTAACGTGCTGGCTATCTGCCGGGACCATCAAAGCTTCCGACGTCTGCAATATCGTCAGCGGCGCTACCGTTATGGCGCAAGATGATGAGAACACCATTTTGGGTAAGGTTGCGAATGCTTATGACAGCAAGTCGATCTTCAACGAATATGGGGACCACGGAAGCCCTTACGCCGCCAAATCTATCTGGAATGAGTACGGCCGCTTTGGGGGCCAATACAGCACCCATTCACCCTTTAACCAGTACACCTCCACTCCTCCTATCCTTATTAAGGGAGGAAAAGCGATTGGATATTTGACGGTCAACAAAGCATTGAAGCCTGGGATCTCGCCAAACCTGCTGAAGGAACTGTGTAAGGACACTCTGTGAGGCCGATTGGTCACTTTCAGCGCCTTCTCCCTGTCGCTGCCGAGATACAAATTTGTGCGTGCGCTTAAAAGTGGTTGACGCATGTCAAAGCAGCGATGCGGGCGGTAAGCATGACGGGGGCACGTCCGCAAAATTTGCCCTCACGCTCATTTCTGGAATGCATGATCGGATGGAGAACGGCAAAACGTCATTATCCAAAAACGAGGCGGCCTCATGCGACACGTTAGCTTGCGTTAATTCGAACGTATGCTGCGGCCGAACAGCATGAGCGCGAAAAGACGCTGGCCTGCCTTCAGCCGCATCCTCGTCGGTCCTCCAACCGTCGAGGCGCTACCGGGCTAAATGGCGTCAGTGGCATGCCAGGAACCCGCAATAACGCTACGTGGCCTTCAAATCGTGCGATAGATTCTGGCGTTCCGGTTGAACCTGCATCGCTATGCGGAAAAGCAACTGCGCTATGGCTGAAGATCATCGCGCGCCAGGGAGCGTGCGGTGGATGCAACTGCGTGAGGTCGCCCAGCGGATCCGGGGACTGATTTAACCTTGCGTACCACATCGCATACAAAGCAAGGAACATCGCCCGCCATGCCAGGCGCGCACTGCGCTGCCCGAACTGCGCCATGTCGACAGAAGGTTCCACCGGGACGGTGACTTTGTCCAGCGGCAGATCGGGAATGCTGGCGTAGTATGGCGAACAGTTCTGTTCAACTAGCCACCGCAGGCAGATAAAGGACAGTACGTCGGTTGGATACGCGGGCGCCACCTTCCCTTGCTGCACTTCGAAACGATCAAAGCCTGCAATGGCATAAACACCATAACGCCGTTTCAAGGAGCGAGCCAACAGTCTTAGCGTTGCGCGATAAACAGACTCACAGGTCGCGCTACGCTCACGCCAGCGGCTCCCAACCCAGCGATGCTCTTGAGATTGGTGGTGGATCGCGCACCCCCAGCGGAGCATTATGACATCCTCTTTAGGGTAGCGCGGCTGCACGATATACGTCAGTGGCGATGCGTTCAACAGCGCGCAAGCGCGCAGGAACTCATCGACATTGCACCAAAGCGCCTGTACGCCAGGCACATACATCGCCTTCGACCGGTTGCGCCCTTCCTCGTTGTCTGCCCACCAGGCCTGATAGGGGGCGAGCACATTGAACACCGTCGATGCGATGTCACGAAAATCCATATGGGCCTCGATCATTGGGGTCGCGCCGCTTACCGGCCCGCCACACTGACACTGATACGCGCGGCCAAAGAGTGCGGCATCATAACCGTAGGTCGCCGTCGCCTGTCCGCAGCTTTGGCAGCGCGTCGTCAATGGCACATGGTGCATCGGACACAAGTGCAGACTGGTCAGCTGATACAGGTCGCTGTGGTATCCATGCTCGAGGCAAACTGGACAATAGCGAAACAGTTTCGCCCGCCAGCGCAGCGCTTGCACATCGTTCGCAGTAGTCGATGAGGTCCAGCCAGGCGCCGGTAAGCGCCAACCTGTCTCCTCTTCAATTGCCTGCAAGGCGCCTCGGAATCGCTGCGCTGAATTCTTCGGGAAATGTCCGGTCAGGACATTCCAGGCAAGGCAGTTGCGCCACGCTAAGCGCAGCAGGCAGCTGACCAGCGACTCAAATGGCATCGGAGTGAGATCGGTGCCGCTCCACTTGATCGCCCGGCGTGGCGCCGGGGTGGAACTCCGGTGGGCGCCCTTTTTCATCCCGGGCTCCGTTTTGTGCGTTGCTGGCCCTGCAGGCGCATAGCCGAGTCCTGGATCATCGCGTACTGTATTGCGTCCGGCCAAAGATGGGTGGGCAGCTGGCCGGATGCGTTGTCGTAATCTGCTGCGTGCAGAAGAAAACTTCGAATGGCGAGAAAAAGTGGGCGTGCCGGCAGCGAAATTTTTCTCTTGGGGGTGCCTGGTAAGGCCTTCTGAATCACTTTGAATACATGAAGCGCGTCGTTCTCCATCCGATAGCCTGCGGCCCATGCTTGTGGAATGAAAAATGCGGGCCACATGATGCCAGAGCCTTCCGGGTACTGCCTTGTGTCGATGCCCTTGAAGATCACCTTCAAGTCCTCAAGGCAGTTATATCCCCGAATGTGATGCATGCGCATCGTAAAGCGGCTGATCAGGTCCATCCTTCCCAAGGCCTTTAGTTTGGCGATCACGTTTTGCATGTCCGGCGCCTGCCCCATCAGGATGGTAACGAGCTGCACATGCTCCCGGGAGAGATCGTTATAGACATCTTTCAGAAAAAGGAAATCCTGAAGTTGCATGGCATTGGCTTCATCGACGAAGATCACAACAAGCTTCATGCCTGACACCCTCGCCTCGTCTACCAGGATCGTAATTAAACGTGCACGAAGGTCGAACGTTTCGCCTCGCTGCTCTTTTTGGCCGACATCACTCAAGAAATGCTTGAAGAAGGCGCGGACCGAAGAAATCTGCTGGTTATGCGCATCGTGCGCGAACATGCATAGCCGTGGGTACTGGCTCTTGAGAAGCGTCATAACGCGTACGATGGCATCAGTCTTTCCAATACCGCTCTCGCCTGTGAATACACAGCCCGTCTCGCGCATTAAAACCGCTCTCTTGACGATCCGGTAGATGTCATCGATTGGCGGGGTCTGCAGAAGTACACTATGTTCGAACAGCGGATGATGCATGACGGACTGGGATGGGCTTCCAAGCTCGCCGCGCATGGTAGTGCCGAGATTTGTCTTGTCCATGAGATGTCCTAGTCGACCGAAGGAATGTCATTGATGCCGAAGGTGTCGCGCGGCGCAGGCGGCTTAGGTGGCTCATCTGGGCGCAGGGCCGTTCCATCCGGTATGGGGCCGCCAGGTCCTGCTTCTTCCTCATCGTCCTCGTGCTCTTGTGCCTGCTGCGCCGCGGTGAGATCTGCGGCGCGCTTTTTCTGCCGTGCGATTTTTTCCATATCCAACGCCAGGCGAGAGGTTTTCTTCCGCGCGCGCTTGCCTTGCGCTTTGATCTGCGCTTCCTTTTCGGCTACCAAAACATCGAGCGGATCGTCGCCTATATGCATGTTTTTGGCTGCCATGCCCGCGCGGGCGAGGAGCTTGCGATCGCGCAGCGAGCAGTCGCTGTCGGCCCATGGTCCTTGCAATCGCATTTGGCCCAGGTTCTGGCCTGTCCCTTTGACGGTGGCCCACACCATACGAGCCAGGCGCCGGTCGACATAGATGACAAGTTGTTGCCCAATCAGCCAGTAGGCATTGGCCAACTCGGCGTTGGTGTGCTTGTGGCGGTCGAAATTGAAGTACGGCCTGATGTTCTTTTCCACGCTACCCAGTACTGTCACCTCTTCGATATGCATCATGAGGCTTGGATGCTGTTGCACGGGATAAGGCAAGGGTTGTGGCATGAGGCCGCTGCCAGGGTTCGCCCAGGCAGCTTCCAATGCCTGCAGGGGCGACGTCCATTGCAATCCTTCAGTCGCAGTCAGGTTATGCTCGCGGATGCATTGCTCAAAAAGCCGTATGAGGTCGTCGACAACGATTTCAAAGCGTGCAGCCTGGGCGTGCGGATCGTCCTGGATCGGGTCGCCCGGTCGGCTGCCGTAAGTGGACGGAAGGCGCTGAATGCCGCGTCTGGTCAGCGCGCCGAAGATGCGTTCGACCTGCGGTCGGTGCCACCACGCATAGCTGGGCCCAAAATTCACCGCGCACCCAACCGTGCCGATGATATTGTTGACGACTTCGCTGGCGACATTGGCCCATGCGTTATCCACCTTCAGCACCGAAAAGCATTGATATGAAAGCGCTGGCATCAACTGATGGATGAGCACTGCCTGCCCTCCCTTCATCACTGCCATGGCATCACGGTATTTGTTTGGAATGAGCGCAGAATTGATCGTCTCGAGCGTCGCATCCCCAGATGGATTTAATTCCAGGACCACCGCATATCCAAGCACAGCGCTTGTTCTCTCTTCAATGAGAAGCCCAAAGTGCCAGCGAGATAGCGGCACATGAAACGCTACGCCAAGTTCATTGGTGATGGTGAATACGCTTGCTGCATCAACCTTATGAAAGTCGAGCTGCACGGCGCCAAAGGGCCGTAGTTTGGGGAACAATTTTTCGATGCCGTTGCCAACCTGTGAGCGTGATGCTGCTTGCCGGCCGTGCCGCGGAGCCATCGCGCGCTGGGTGTGCTCCATCTCCAGATCGTGCAGATACCTGCACAGCGTCTTGTACCCGCAGGTCGCAGTGTTAAAGGGCCAGTCGTTGTCCGATAGCCCTTTGTCGCGCAACGCCTTCTTGAATTTGTCGAAGATGCCTCGCCTGCCGATGCGTGCCTCCTGCATTGCGGTACCGGTGTACTCCTTAAAGAACAAATCTTCGATAAGAGCAGCAATCTCGGGGAACCTTTCAAGCAGCGCCGTGAACGCGCCGGAACACCCGCCTGAACCCGATCCTGGCTGGTGAATGACGGGTGCGCGGCGCTGATAGCTCCCCACGCGCGTGCCAGGAACCAAGGCAAAAAATCCCATAATGTCGCCGTCGTTTGCCAACGTGACGCACCTTGCCAACTGGCGATGCACTTCCTGCTGCACGATACCGGTCTGCTGGCGAATCTCGTCGAAACTCACGCCTGCGGCATACAGTTGGATCGCTTTGCGCCTTGCGGCGTAGACAGGCTGATCCTTTTCGGGCAGCGCCATGATGTCCGGCGCCGGCCAGGCTGACATATCGCGATAGCCCGGCGGAATGCGATGTCGTCGTCCCCCGCTCATGCCTGCCCCGAAGTGATGAGTGAGACACGCGACAACAGCTGCGACTTGAGATTGGTTTTTGCCGCACCTGTGTGCAGCGCCTGGGCGACGACGCTTAGCATGATGGCCTGGTCGATACCCTCCATCCCAAGTAGGTCGCCGAGGGTGACGGCGCCGGCGGCGCCGAGCTTGCGGTTAAAGCATGAGAGCTCTGTGTCTACGAATTGGCCGCGGCAACGAGTAATCGCCGCGCACAAGGTGAGCCAGTTATCGAACAGGAGTGCACTGCCGGCTAAGTCTTCTTCAACCTTGACACAGTACTGCGCGCGCAGCTCCTCGGCCGCCAATCGGCTGCCTTTGCTTTCGGCGTTCATCGGCGAGGCCTGCGGTTTTGCGCGACTACGTGCAAAGTCCCACCACTCGCAGCTACCGTCCTTGTAGCGCACGATGGCTGCCGGCCGTGCGTTCCCTGGCAACCCATACAAAGGCCGCTCGACAAACTCATATCCGATGCACGAAGTGTCTCCTTCCAGGAGAACTAAATGCATGAATGCGAGATCTGTTTCGATTTTCAAGCGGCGGTTGTTTTTGGGCGAGTCAAAAAACCAGATGCTTGACTTTGCCCGGCGCGCGCCGCGAATTGCCGGGAAGGTCGGAACGCGGCGGTCAAGCGCCGTCACGTCAATAGGATGCTGTTGAGATGCCATGATTTTTCCTTGCCGGTGTAACGGCGTAAAATTTCGGGTGCACCGATCCCTGCCCTGCAGATCAGCGCAGCGCATAGTCGATAGCGTTGAAAGCGCAAAGGGCGGCGGGAGATCGCGCCCTTTGTGAACTACACCTGATGCAGTGAAATCATTGATGCCTCCGCGAGATGTGAGCCGCGGCTAACCGTGCGCGAGAGCGAGGTTCGGCCGCGTTGGGATGAACGGACACACGCCGACCACGTTTTGGGGACGGCGATGTTGACAGTCATTGGGGATGGGGGCATACTCGGAGACAGGATCCTTAGTTAATTCCTGTTGCCCTAAAGGGCCCGCGATTTTGCCGATCGCGGGCCTTTTTGTATTGGCCCTTGGGATTGGCTATGTCATGGGGCCTCCTCGATCGTCAGCGTGCGGCTGGCCGCCGCCTCGAACTCTACGAGATTGCGGGCGCGTTGTCGTTGCTGCACGAGCCAAATGGCGACGTCGGCAGCGAGCGCGAACTTTCCACGCCTGCCCTCAACGTCAAATATGGGAACGGGAACTGTGTTCCGGACAATGGACTGCCGAAATGCTTCTTTGGAGGGGTAGCCCAGCGCCTTGCGCAGCTCGTCATTGGAGATCATCGGGCCGTAATGATGCACAAGCTCGCGCTCGATCAGCACTGCCAGAGGTACATGAGGATCAACCGCAGGCATCGAAAGTCACTCCAAAAATGGATATTTGGGGATTTTTGACATAGTACAAACAAAACACGTTAGGGCCAAACGCCAAGTTACTTCACCAACTTTCTGCTTTTTGGCGGTATGATGAAATCGTAAGTTGCTGTTTTTCCTGTCAAAAACCCGTTCTGATTGCTGGAAATTGTCATAGGACTTCGACGTGCGAATACCGAAACGTGACCAGGCGGTTGACGCTTTAAGAACGATGTGGTGGTTCGCGTTCCTTAAGACGCAATTGGGCCAGCGGTTTGCAGTTGGCGTTCAGCGGATCATTGAGCCGGAGTTGGACGGTCTGGACGCCGATGGCGTACCGAAGCGCAACGACAAGCACCAAAGATATGACCGGGGCGAGAACGTGCCGTATCAACGTACGATCGACCTCGCAGAGCAAAAGGTGCGAGGTTCGGCGCGGCTTATTCAACACGTACTCTGGGAGATTTTGAAACGGGGAAGCGCGGAAGTTGCCCGCTCCCCGCGGCAATTCATTAGTCGGCTAGCGCTCGAACTGCAGGCCCGCTTACTTGACCGCGGAGGTCATTTACAGCTCGGCACGAATGTCTACCAGCTCCGTGCGTTATCGAAACCAAGATCCATGGACGGGCTGGCAGCTGTGACGATATTGTTCATGGTCTGCCGCGAACGCCAGGATGAAGTAAGCGCAGCCCATTTCGCCATTCTCGTCTGGCGTCAGTTGCTGCTGGTCGGGAGGGAGTTTAACGACGAGCTCGCTCCCAAGCTCTTCGAACTGTTCAAAGAGCGTATTTTTGACGGGGTGCAGTACCGCGGTTACCGCTTCGACTTTAGCCAGTATGACTATGTTCACTGCTCGCGTTACTTCTATTCGGTATGGCATTGGGTTGTCAGGCGCCCACAATCGAAGCGCTCAAGACGGAATATAGGTGTGCGGTTGCTCGAAGGTAGGGTCAATCCAAGTTTTCTTCGTGATTGTGGACCGAGACTTGTGCCGATCGACGAGAAACACGACGGCTATCTGATCTGGCCGACGATGGCTACGCCGCCGGTCCCCCAGACCATTCACGACATGCTGCAGAAGATGTCTGCGGCTGAGCGCGCGGTGTATGACGAGTGGAAGGCTTGGGTCGTTGAGAGAATATGGTCAGCATCCGCTAGAGATATATTTCCCAAGAGAACTTATAATTAAAAAAATAAGTTATCGTAAATCCGGTTTTAGGAGGTACTCGGTTGGTTTGCGTTACAATCAGCAGCAGCAACTCCGACATCAGTATCCTCAATGACCAAGCCTAAACGCTCCGTGAACAAGGATATCGCCGCCCTCATGACCAAGAGCATGGAGAAGGTGGTGGTCCAATTCACGCAGGCGCTCAAGAGCGGAACGTACCGTGTTCTCCCAGGAGCTGCGCCTATCGTGCGTTCACAGCGCGTAGGTCGTGACGACAGCACGACTCAATGAGACATTTCAATGAAAGCAGGTATTTCAGCGCGCGTTGAAAATGCTCATTTCGATGAAAAGGCCGCTCTCCCACCGAAGCGGTAGTTGAATTTCTGCCGGCTGACACTTCCCCTTGGCCCTGCATCACCTCCCTTTGCCGTACCGTCATACTGCCTCATCAGTGCCGCGGGTGCGGGTAAACGCATGGCGATCGCTCTCAATGGGACCTGGTCGCGAATGTGCCAGCGTCGAATAATGCCTAATAATGCCACGTCGATCACTCCGATTCCCCGCTCAACTGAATGAGCAGGATTGTGTCTTATACGTGGGTCAGTTTCGTGTGCAAATTATGCGGCAAAGTGGGGCAGATTTCGCTACAAATCAACAGAGTTTGATCAGATTTTCTTGATCGGGTTTATCTGGCAATCATTTCGTTCGCTGTAGCGGTCAGCCAGATAACTGCTCCGGCCGCGCATCAGGAGCGTGATCTTGAACAGTTCTTCCATGACGTCGACCACGCGGTCGAATAGCCGACTGGCGCATGCGCCCTTCCTCATCGAAATCTTTCTACGCCATCGGTAATGACGATTGGTTCGGGATAGTAAACATGCGCAACCAACATAACCTCGCGAAGATCGCGATGCACCAACCGCGACGACTTTGTCAACGACCCGCGGCCCGATATCAATCGTTGATCACCGTCGGAGAAAACAATTATTCCGGCAACGGCGGACCTTTGCTTTGTTGAGATACCTGACGACAGGCTAGAGTTGCTTCCATTTATGGAAACCCAGCTTCATCAGCGCGTCCCGCTCCTCCTTTTTCAACGTTTTGACCGCCCAGATCAGGATATGACGTGGAGGTGACGACGCGACATAGGCGAACCGGGCGGCCTCGGATACTGGATTGCCGCCCCATTCTTTCCATTGTGCTTGCACCCCTTGCCGGCTGCTCGACACAAGCATTGTTAAGTCGTGGGTCTCCCCCTTCACTTGGCGGGCCGCAGGCCCGGTCCCGCGGGTAAGGCACGCAGCGACCCGCAAGGAGGACGGGCCCCGCAGGGGCATCGCCCACGGGCTTGCACAGTAGCCGCTTGCAGACGGCAAGTGTCGCGCCGCCGAGACAGGTCATGTTGCCCAATCGTGCGCCCCGCCCCGCATGGTAAGTTTTGAGCACCAATTAGCAGACACAAGCAATCACACCAAGGAGGACGCATGCGGCACCTGACGGCAGTATTGTTGAGCTTTCTGATCAGCGCCGCGGCCTGGGCCCAGGTCGATGCCGTATCCGGCATGCTGCGCACCCAGCATCCTTTCCTGTATGTCGACAGCGGCGCTTGGGATGCGCTCAAGGCGCGCTACTACAACCCAGCTCTGCCGGCAGCGGGGACTCTGACCCTGCGCTTCCGGCCTGGACGCCGCCTAGCCCGCCCGTTTCCCGACGCTGAGGATCTGCCGGTGATCCGGGTTCGGAGCGGTAATCTCAATCTGCTACTGGTGCAGCATATGGGCGCGGGCGACACGACCAACATGGCCCGCATGCAGATCTCCGCCACCGGCGGGGCCATCTCGAACAACCTGATGGACCTGCCGTACGACGAGCCAGTTACCGTGAGCCTGACGTGGGCGCCCAACACCACGGCCACGTTTAAGATCAATGGCACCAGCTACCCCATCGGCCAATGGAGCCCAGGAAGCACCCCAAATCTATTGCTGCTCGGCCGTCGCGGCGACCAACTCGACGAACTGAGCTTAAACCCGGCACCCGCCGGCACGCCGACGCACGATCTCGACTTCCAGATGGCTTGGTACGGCCTGCTAAAGTCAGCCGATGACTTCGTCACCGCAAACAGCAGCATCGCCTGCCCCGCCGTGGCCGTCCCCAGCGGCGACTGCGCCGTCATTCTCAACAAGGGCCGGCAGGAGATCACGGATCCGGCGCGCGACCTTGCTGTGGCCTACCGCCTGACCGGCAATCCCACCTATCTGCAGAGCGCCTACCACTACATGCAGCGCCTGGCCGCCGTCGACGTCAACGCCGGCGGCGAATGGCCCATGGCCTCGCGCATCGCCGCCATGGGCTTCCTGTATGACTACCTGTACCCGGAAACGGCCGCCGTGCCACAGGGCGGCACGCAAAGCTACCGCAGCCTTTTGAGCGGCGCGATCCGCGCCACCGCGCGCACCGCGCCCCTGGTGCTGGCGGCTTGCGGCGACGCCAACCCGCTGGCCGGCGCCAGCTTCGCCTGCACCCAGGAACCGGCGTACAGCGCGCAATACAACGGCCCCACCACCGCGCGCTACTACCTCTCGGGCCATGCGCAGAGCGCCAACTTCGGCACTGCGCTCGGGCTGCTCGCCATCGCCCCCGACCAGCCGGAGGTGAAACCGATGCTCGACACCCTGTACCGCCATTTTGCGCGCGGCTTCGCGGTCGCCCTCGACCAGGTCGGCGCCGAGGGCGGCTACCACACGGGCTTTGCCTACGGCTCGCAGAACGGCGAACTGCTTGAGCGCCTGCTGGCCTGGAACCGCGCGGTCGACAACAGTGGCCAGTCCCTGTTCCCCATGGCTGCGGCGTCCACCCAGGTCTATCCTTACATCTACGGCCTGCGTTCCGACCTGCGCTTCCCCGCCAGCGGCGACCATTTCGACACCTTCGTCAACAACAGTCGCCTGGGCCAGTTGGCACGCGCCGCCATCGCAGCCGGGGACCCTGGCCCGGCGCAAGACTTCTATTTGCACCAGGTGCGCGCACGGCGTGGCACTTACGACGCCTTCAGCTTGTGGGAAGAGCTGCTGTACGGCTCGCTGCCCGCCGGCTACGGGGACAGCATCGACAGCCTGCAGCTGGCACGCAGCTTTCCCGGCAGCGGCCAGGTCGTGATGCGCGACCGATGGTACGACGACCAGGCCACGGTGCTCGACTTCAAGTCCACGCCCTTCATCAGCATCAACCACCACCACATGGACCAGAACAGCTTTGCGCTGTACTACAAGGCGCCGCTGGCAGTGGACTCAGGCGTGTACGACGACTACGACAGCAGCGCCCACTGGCGCAGCTACTATCGCAGCACCATCGCCCACAACACCCTCATCGTGCTGGACAAGGACGCCCCGGCCTACGGCGCGCAGTGGCCCGGCACCCGTCCGGCCCTGCCCTACCTAGAGGAGATCAAGCCCAACGGCGGCAATGCGCTCGATGGCGTCACGCAGTTCGAGGACACGCCGTCTTATGCCTACACTCAGGGCGACGCCAGCAAAGCCTACGGCAGCACGGTGCTGCTGCAGCAGCGCGGCTTCGTGCGTAACCTGGTCATGTTGCGCAATCCCGGCAGCCAGCCGACCGTAGTGGTGTACGACGCCGTGCGCGCCAACGGTGCCCGCAAGGCCACCTCGCTGCTCCATTTCACCAACCAGATCGTCAACCCGGGCATCAGCAGTACGGGCCAGGGTAGCGGCCGCGTCCTGTTCAATTTTCCCACCGACGGCACGCCGCGTGTGTTCACCACCCGGCGCTCGCTGGTGCCGCTGACCCCCATCGGCACCATGCTCACCACCCAGGTGCTACTACCGCTGAACGCCACCATCGTGCAGGCGGGGGGCAAATGGCAGGGCGGCGACAACAGCTCCGGCCAATGCCCCCAGGTACTCAGCAACGGTGCCGATGCCGGCAAGGGCGACGATTGCCGCTTCATGGCGCCGCGCTGGAGCAATACGGCCAACAATTGGGAATGGGTCAACTACGTGCCCTCCAAACTGCCGGGCGCCGCGGGCAGCCAGATCAGCTCGTCCGACGACATTGGCAGCTACCGTGTGGAGATCAGCCCGCCCGCTGCGCCGGCCGATGGCCTGCAGCAGTTCCTCATGGTGCTGCACCCGCAACCGCGCGACGCCTACGACACCCAGCTGGGCGATGTGCCGCGCGCGCGCCTGCTGGCCAGCCAGGGCGAGTGCACGGCCGTCGAAGTAGACCAGCGCGTCACGCTCGTATTCAGCCGCAGCGTCGGCTACCCCAGCCAGTGTAGCTGGACCGCGGGGGCGGGCGGCGCGCTGCTGGTGACGGGCCTGAAGCGCAACACATCCTACCAACTGACGGCGGCCGGCAGCGGGGGCACCGCCTCCTTTATTGAACAAGCAGGCGGCACCCAAAGTTCATCGGCCGGCACCTTGCAGGTGGGGCTGTAAGGTGCCGCCAGACCTTGGCAATCCCTGATTTTCCTGGCGTCAGGCGAACGCTACAATAAGCCTTCCGCCAGGAGGTCGCCTCCGCCATCTGCTGGTCGCCCTGCTGCTCGCCTGTCCCTCAGTCCACAGGTCCCGTGCCAGCAGGCCCACACCGAAGTTCCGGCTCGGCCTGCTGCCGCGCGGCCGCTGCCGCAAGAGAGGACGAGACCGTGTCCAGCCCGGCCAAGGCGCAAGCCGGTGCCCTCCCGGCCCGCAGCGACAACTTCGACAACTTCGTCAACAACAACTGGCTGGGCCTGCTGGCGCGCCAGGCCATTGCGGCCGGCGACCCGGGCCCGGCCCAGGATTTCTATGAGCGGCAGGTGCTGGCACGGCGCGCCACCAGCGATGCCTTCAGCCTGTGGGAGGGCATGCTGTACGGCGCCCTCGGCCCGCACTAAGGGCAGGTGGAGAACCTGGCGCTCGCGGGCTGGTTCACAGGCAGCGGCCAGGTGGTCATGCGCGACCGCTGGTATGACCCGGAGGCCACCATCGTCGACTTCAAGTCCACCCCGTTCATCAGCGTCAACCACCACCATATGGACCAGAACAGCTTTGCCCTGTACTACCAGTCGCCGCTGGTGGTCGATGCCGGCATATACGACGTGTACTACGCCAGCGCCCACTGGCGCAACTACTACCGCAGCAGCTTCGCCCACAACACCATCGTGGTGCTCGACAAGGACGCGCCGGCCTACGGCGCGCAGTGGCCGGGCGCCCGGCCCGCCTACCCTACCTGGAGGAGATCGCCGCCAGCGGCAGCAACGCGCTGGCCGGCGTCACCCGCTTCGAGGACGGCAGCTTCTATGCCCACACCCAGAGCGACGCCAGCAAGGCCTACAGCGACACCGTCCTGCAGCAGCAGCGCGGCTTCATACGCGATCTGGTGATGCTGCGCAATCCGAGCGGGCAGCCGACGGGCGTGGTGTTCGACGCCGTGCGCACCAGCGGCACAACAATGGCCATCTCCCTGCTGCAGTTCACCGACTATGTGGTGAACCTGGCGCTCACTGCACCCTTCATCAAGCCGGGCCGCAAGCAGTTCCCACCTTCCAGAATGACGGTACGCCGCGCGTGTTCACCACGCGGCGCTGGGTGGAGCCGGTAGCCACCATGCTGACACCCACGTGTTGCTGCCACACTGCCTCAGCCGGCGGCGCGCCGGCGCCGCCACAGCAGGGCCAGCCCGGCGCCCAGCATGCCGATGCCGGCCGGCTCCGGCACCGGTGCGGCGTAGAGATTGGCGTAGGCGGACACATCAATGAACTGCAAGGCGCCGTGGGCGGCGTTATTAACAAGGGTGAAGGTCATTAGCTGTTCGCTGAGGTCGGACGGCTGTTGGTTGCCCCACAACAATCTATTGTAGGAATAGCGCTGTGTCCCACTGCTGAGGCTGTACTCGACGGAGGAAGCGAACCGCTTCGTTTCAGGGGTGGTACGCAGGATCTCGCTGCGTCCGTTCAAGGTCAGGGTGACCGAACTGTAGGCTCCGAGATAGAAGCCCAGTGTGCCATTGAGTTGCGCGGACAACACCTCGCCCTGGCTGTTGTAATAGTCGGCAGGGTCAGGCATCAGTGCGGCCGTACTGCCGACCGACGCGACGCTCACTGCGCCTACGGCATTGGTCCCGGCGTGCGCCGCAAGCCCGTTCGCCTGAAAGCGGGCTTCGACAGAATCCGGCACCAGAAAGTCGTAGGTCCGTTGATCGCGCACCGGCACCTGGGGAGAAGAGAAGCGCGAAGTCAGCGCGGATCCATACCAGCCACTGACCAGACCGACAGGCGCAAGCCCGTCCTCTGGCCGCAGGTCGTTTACGCTGAACTGGAGGTCGCTGATCTGGACGGTGGCACGGGTCTCGGCCAGCGCCGGCAGTACGGCGGCTAAACACATGCCGAATGCGAGGAAGCGGGTCAGGGCAGTCATGGCGATTCACCTTATGAGAGTGGGATCTGGGCGCGCGCAGCGAGGCGAGGCGGCACCGCTGAGCTTACTGCGCCGCCGGCCTGCGCTCCCGCACGATACGGTTGGTAAAGATTGACACTGTCCTTGCCGGTCTTTGCGCTGCCGCAAAGTGGCTTTCATGAGTTGTCGTAATCTGACAGTCAGAACCCGACGACTGCGACGACCATGGCATCCCCTTCCGCTCCCGCTTCCGTACCCGCCGACGTCAGCGACCGCATCACGGCCGCCGCCGCCCTGTATGCGGCTAATGGCGGCGCAGTCTTCCCCACCGTGGACGAGGTGCGACGCACCGCCGGCGCCGGCGCCGTGGCCACCCAGCAGGTGCTGCGCGACTGGCGCCGCCGCCACAGCCTGCCGCCCCAGGCCCTGCCCCTGCCCGACAGCGTGCAGCGCGACGCCCAGCCCCTGCTGGCAACCCTCTGGGCCAGCGCCTGCCACGCGGCCCAGGCCGGCCTGCGCGCTGAACAGGAACGCTGGAGCGCCCAGCAGGCCGAGGACGGCCGCCTACAGCAGGAGCTGGCGCAGCGCTGCGATATGCTGGACGCCGAGCTGGCCGCCCTGCGGCGCGAGCACGGCGCCCTGCAGCTGGCCCATGCCGCCCAGGCGCACAACCTGCACGACGCATGCGCCGCCCAACTGGCGCGCAAGGACGCCGAGTCGGCGGCACTGAACGCCCGACTGCATGCCGAACAGCTGGCGGCCCAGCGCGCCACGGTAGGTCAGCACTCCCCCGCCAGGCTTTGCCAGCACGGCAACGTTATGCGATCGCAGCAGCGCGCGGAATCACACTGGCACGACGAAAGCGATCTAGCCCTTTGTCAGTGGAGACCCAGACGTTCTGCTCACGGTCCTGAAAGATGCTATACACAGTCTCGCCAGACAAGCCCTGAACCCGGGTGATCGATTGGGCGGCCGGGCCGGCCTCGCGGTCCCCGGCATCGGCCTCCCACGGGCGAGGCTAACGGTACAGAGTCTGGCCGGAGTCGAACCACAGCGCGCTACCACTGGCGATAATCATGTTGCCGTTCTGCTGATCAAGATAGCGGCCAATCTAGGGGTGCGTCAGCTGATCGTATTGTTCCAGACTGTCGATCACGCGGATGCCGGTGCCGCCGTCCATGAGGTAGATCCGGCCGTGCTGATCGGTGACTGGCGGCTGAAACGCGTTGCGCTGACCTATTTGAGCGCAGAACTTCTGTTCGGTGGCGCTTTTCAGAAACAGTCCCTGGCGGCTGAATACGCCGACCGTACCCGCTTTGTCGATATACACTGCGTTGGCAGCAGTTCCTGTAAAGCCGTCCTGGACTCCGACGCGCTGCCACCGTGTCCCTGTTCTGCGCGAGATGCCTTGCAGGCCTGCCGCCCACACCGTGCCGTTCCTCTCGAACGCGAAACCCCAGATCGTTCCGCCCTGGATGCCGTCCGCCTCCCCGAAGGATTCGACCATATCACCATGGATACGCGAGATCCCGCCCAAGGTTCAGCCCACCCAAAGGGCACCGTCCGGGCCGAGCTGCAGGGCGTAAACGGTTTGACCCGGCAGCTTGCCGGGCCGCGGCTGAAATTTTTCGAAACGGACCCCATCGAATCGCCACAGGCCGCCTACCTTGGCAAGCCAGAGCATACCGTCAGGGCTTTGCGCGATATTGTTAATCCCATCGGGTTTGCCATCCTTAGCAGTCTAGACTGTATGATGCAGGGACGCCAGCGGCCAGTCGTCGGCCCACGCCGTGGTGGAAACCAAGGTGAGGCTCAGCGCTACGGTGGCAATAATGGTTAGCATAGGATCCCTCCAATGTGCTGGAGTGTATCTGGCTTGCAAGTGCGTGCCAACCCACGGGCATATTCCTGGAGCAACAGGGTTTGCGCGGGCTTGACGCGGCGAACTGGGCGGCGTCCGTGTTGTATTTGATGCACATGGATCACCTCCTCCCGCGTTCATCAGCTGCGCGTCGCGTCGGCGCCGCACTGGTCCGCCGGCGCCGCAGCTGAGATACCCCCACAGGACAGGGTCACGATCATGTCTATAGGTTGTGACGACCTGTTCGACGGACGACCGCTTCCGCCCCATTGCGGACGGTCGGAACGGCTTTGCGTGATCACTCCGTGCATGCGAGCTAATGCAGGCTTGTCAGCCATCGAAAACTCTAACTTCAATCCTGAAAGCGTTGCGCACGGCATACGACGGTAGGCGGAGATTTAACGCTGCGTTCGATGATAGAGCACTTTCTCAACCGGAGACTCGTCATGAAAGTGTTATTACGCAACGTTATTTTCGCCGCCGCCTGTTCCTCTTCGCTGGCTAATGCAGGGTCTTATGAAACCTACCGGCTATCGACGGTCGGCGTGAGCGGCCGCACCGTCATCAACAATGTCGGCGAATTCGCCTTCAAGGTGGACGCGCCTTACAACTATCCATTCTTGTACGACCACTTTGTACGGATGGGCCCCGGGTGGGTCAAGCAAACCCTAGATGGCCCGGCATCAGACGTTGTCTCTCCCACCAAGCTGCTGGACAGCGGCGCCCTGCTCGGCGAAACCTATTACGGAGGTGGCTACGACAAACCGGGTATCTGGGATCCATACGGACTGCTGACGGTGATCACAACGCCTGCCAACAATGGTGCAGCCCTCAATGGCAGAGATATGAACGAGGCGGGAACCGTGGTCGGTTCCGTGTTCCTGACCAATACAGGGAGTAGCAGCTACTCGCTGCCTGTCTTCTGGAAAAATGCGCAGTACACTGTGCTCGACACCGGAGGCATCAATAAGGGCAGCGCGAGCGCCATCAACACTTCCGGACAGATCGTGGGCAACGTGGACCTCGCTGGCGGGACTAAAGCTGTGATCTGGAATGAAGGACAGATGAGCTATCTGCCGTCCACCGCGAGCAGTACGTATGCCTATGCCATCAATGACCAGGGCTGGATTGCCGGCGGCCAGCTTGCTCTTGACGGCAACTATCATGTGGCGCTTTGGCGCGATGGTCTTGTTACCGACTTGGGCTTGGGATCGGTGCGGGATATGAACGAAAGCGGTATGATCATTGGGATCCGCTACACAGCAGCGACCGGCGAGCGCGGCATGTTGTGGCACGATGGCGAGGCCATCGACCTGACCACCCTACTGGATCCAACACGATTTGCCGGCTGGGTCGTGCGCGACGTCTACGACATCAATGATCTGGGCCAGATCACTGCTTCAATCTACAACGGTTCCCTCTACAAGTCTGAGACCGTGATGCTCAGCCCATTTGCGATTCCCGAACCGGGCCAGTTCGCGCTGTTGATAGCCGGACTGCCGGTAATACTATTGCGCAAACGCTGTAGGAAACCCCGCACATAACCAGGCGAAGCAACGTCTGCTAGTGGCCGTTAGGTGTCGCCACTACGGACGGGCGTAAAAAACTGTCTTGCCTTCGTCCAAACGCACATCACGACAATTCCAATTGTGAAGCCCCCGCTGCATGCCACCGATATAGAGAATACGCTTCTCTCTACGCTATCGGCCAACACGCTACGCAGAAGTTCGAAGCTATCGTAAAAGAATAAGGTGAAAATCACACCGAATTTTGCACCTTGATAGCCGAACTGCCTCCATCGTGGTAAGCACATAACCCAAGCCACGCCCAATAATGCCAAGGCCCGATTAGAGCGCACAGCATAAACATCAGAAAGAGTAAGGACATCGCTGGCATACTAAATCACGGAATGTCTGTTTTTGGCCGAACGCCGACAGTCTGCACGGCTCAGTGTACTCGTCTGTTTCCGCCGGGGGCGCTCTTAATAGCGTCAGATAGACATACAAAACGTTCAGGTCCACAAAACGATCGCTACAAGCCCACAGGACAATTAGGTCAGAAAAGCAGCCGCACAGTACTTTTACGTCGCCTCATTCGGACGTGTAAATACTGTGTGCGGTTAACTCGTACCCCAATTCCTACTGGGCGCAGAAGAGAATGTATGCTAAATGATACTTATGTCCGAGCACTACTACTGGCGTCTAAAAACACTTCTCATCACAATCGTCGAAACACGATTCGGAGACTACATGCGACACCTGTACCAATGCTGGCGCGGCACACTGGCACTCGCCACACTATGTCTGTCGTCCACTGCGCTGCCGGCGCTCGCACAAATCACACCTGGCGACGCCCCCGGCTCAAACCCCATAATCCGCGACCGTTTCATTGCCGATCCCGCACCATTGGTGGTCGGCGACACCTTGTATCTGTACGTTGGCCACGACGAGGCGCAACGTGACGAGATGTTCAATATGCGCGAATGGCTGGTTTACTCCACCAAGGACATGCGCACCTGGACCAGCCATCCGCCGATCATGAAGGTCAAGGATTTCAAATGGGCCAAAGCGGACGCATGGGCTTCGCAGACCATTGAGAAAAACGGAAAGTTCTACTTCTACGCGGCGGTTGAGCATGACGCCACGCATCCGGGCAAGGCGATCGCGGTGGCCGTGTCCGACAAACCCACAGGCCCCTTTGTCGACGCGCGCGGTTCGGCGCTGGTAACCAACCAGATGACGCCCAAAGGCACGCACAGTTGGGAAGACATCGATCCCACCGTCTTCACCGACGATGACGGAACCACCTGGCTGGCCTGGGGCAATCGCCAGTGCTACATAGCCAAGCTGAAACCAAATATGATAGAGCTGGATGGCCCCATCCAGGAGATCACTCCGCCATACTTTGAGGAAGGCCCGTGGCTGCACAAACGCGGCAATCTTTACTATCTGACCTACGCATCGCTGGACCGCAGCACGCAGCGTGACGAGCACGTTTCCTATTCCACCGCGACATCCATCACCGGCCCGTGGACCTATCGCGGTCTGCTGACCGGCTCGGGAAAATACAGCTTTACCATCCATCCCGGCATCGTGCAGTTCAAGGAAAATTGGTATCTGTTCCTGCATAACGCCACCTTGTCGATCGGTGACCTGAATGGCGCCATCGGTCGCCGCGCGGTCACTGTCGAGCACCTCCAATACAATGCCGACGGCACCATGAAGCCGGTGGTACAAACCCCTGCCGGCATCACGCTTACGCGCCCTGCACAATAGGCGGCGCTGCCATGCAGGGGCAAGGCTTGGGACAGCCGCAATGCGGGCCGCAACTGCAGGCAAAGCGCGCTGGTTGAGCCGGGCAGCCACAACTGCATTGCGCGCCGCGGCAAATTCGGCAGGCATACCCCTGCCCTTGTTCCGGTTTCCAGCATAAACCCATAGCTGCTCCCCTTACCTGGACTAAAGTTCGGAGCGTAGTGCTCGCTACGATGGGAACGTCAAGCGCCACGGAGCCAACGCATGGTTGGTGTGAATTTTCGTGAGACTTTTCAGCCTATTTCCCAGGCATGATGTGCATTCGTTCATCCGCTGAGGAGACTTGAGTTGAAATTGATGTTATTGGTTTTGATTGTCGCCCTGCTGACCGCGATGGCGGCAGCGATCGGGATTGCCAGCCGGAGGCAAAAGTTCGCCGGTGAAGAGATTAAACGGAAAAAGCCTCTGACTGACAATGAGCAGCCAATGTATTTTCGGTTGACACAGGCGCTTCCGGAGCAAGTGGTGCTGGCACAGGTGGCCTTCTCAGCATTGTTGACGGCTAAACAAAGACCGACGCGAAATCGATTTGACAGGAAGGTTGCGGACTTCGTGATCTGCACAAAGTCGTTCGATGTAATGGCAGTCATCGAGTTGGACGATTCAAGCCATAAGGGCAGAGAGAAGCAGGACCATGCCAGAGACGCGATTTTGCGAACTGCTGGATACACAGTCCTGCGCTACAAGAAGGTGCCCGATATTGCGCGGCTCACGGCGGACCTGGCAGCCATTCAGAAGCCCCAAGCGGCAAAAGCCGCGTGATTGATACTACCCTGCTTGCGCGTGCCGCTGCGTGCTTGCCGGCTGATGGGCGGCCAGTCCGAACATTGCGGCTGCGCTTGTGCGCGGAAAGCTATTGCAGTTGCAGCTCCCAGTAGCCCACATCGATCCACTGCCCGAACTTGTGGCCGACGCGCTTGAAGTGGGCGACTTTTTCGAAGCCGAGGCGCTCGTGCAGCGCCACGCTGGCGGGATTGGGCTGGGCAATGCCGCCCAGCGCTACCTGAATTCCTTTGCCGCGCAAGGACTCAATCAGGCTCGTGTAGAGCTGCAGGCCGATGCCATGGCGCGCGTGACCGGGCGCGACGTAGACCGTCGTCTCCACGGAGAAGCGATAGGCGCTGCGCACGCGCCATGGGGTCGCATAAGCGTAGCCGGCCACTTCGCCGCCGCGCTCCCAGACATACCAGGGAAACTGCGCAGTCACGTTCGCGATGCGCGCGGCCATTTCTGCGGTAGACACTGCTTCCTCTTCGAAGGTAATCGTGGTGCCGGTAACGTAGTGGTTATAGATTGCTGCGATGGCGGCAGCATCGGCGCTGGTGGCGGGTCGTATCATCGTTTATTGGCGGAGGCGCAGGGTCATGGCAACTGCGCTCGCGGGGCAGGCGCCCTGGAATTCGCGTGATTGCCGCAGTTGGTCGGGAATGCGCGAGCGGGCCGCCTTGCGGAAACCCAGTTTCGCAAACCAGGATTCGGCGGTGGTTGTGAGCAGGAAGAGGCGGCTCACGCCAAGGGTGGACGCGTGCTGCATCAGCGCTGCCAGCAACTGCCTGGCCCAGCCCCGGCCCCGCGCTTCGCCATCGACGACGACGGAGCGCAGCAAGGCATCGGCGCCATAGCATTCGAGGCCGCCGGCGCATATTACTTTGCCGCCCTCCTCGCCCACCATGAAATATTCAAGATGTTCTTTCGCGCCGTCCAGCGGCAAGGCCGCGGCCAGCAGCATGCGTTTGACCGCAGGCCAGTCCTTGTTTGCTGCCGGCCGCAATATGAGTGCGGCGTCCGGCGGTGTGCCGGACAAGGCATCCATCAAGAGCTGCAGCGACTGCTGCACCATGCGCTGGTGTTGCGGCGGCACCCGTTCCAGCAACTGCACTGCATGCTGATTGAGTTCCCGCTCCAGCCGCTGCGCGCGGGCGCGGCCGGACCGTGTCAGGGCGAGCATCACGCTGCGCCGGTCGCTTGCGCTGGTCTGCTTGACGATGCAGCCTTCTTCAACGAGGGCGTCGACGGCGCGGCTGATCCAGCCTTTGTCCAGGCCAAGCCGTTCAACCAGTGCCTGCTGCGACAGGCCTTCTTCGCGCAGCAGCTCCGTCAGCACATGGCACTGCACGGTGGATGCCCCATCGCCGCAGCGTGCCTGCCTGCGCTGGGCGCGCACGTAAAGGCGGACGATTTCACGGATGAGGGGAGCGGCAGCGGTCATGCATCAGATAATGCCGCCCTTTCATATTGGTTGTCAATCACAACCAATTATTTTCCATCATAGGCGGCCTGGATGGCGGCGATGTCGATTTTCTTCATCTGCATCATGGCGCTCATCACGCGTGCAGCCTTCACGGGGTCAGGATCCGAGAGCAGGCGCGGCATGATGGAAGGCACGATCTGCCAGGACAGGCCGAACTTGTCCTTCAGCCAGCTGCACTGCCCCTGCGAACCACCTTCGCTCAGCTTCTCCGACAGGTAATCGACTTCTTCCTGGTCGGCGCAATCGACGGAAATTGAAATCGCTTCGGTGAAAGGGAACTGCGGGCCGGCGTTCAAGGCCTGGAACTCCTGGCCGTGGATCACGAAGCGCATGGCCAGCACTTTGCCTTTCAGCGAAGGCACGGCATCGCCATAGCGCGAAACTTCAAGCACCTTACCGTCCTTGAAGATGCTCAGGTAGTGGTTGACCGCTTCTTCCGCGTTGAAATTGAACCAGAGGCATGGGGTGAGCTTTTGCATTCGTGTCTCCTGTGTTGTGGTGGTGAGGGTCTTACGGCTTGCCGGCCTGCTGCGGCAGCAGCGTGGCGAGATAGGTGCGCACATGCGCGATGGCCCGTGTTGCGGCTTTGGGGTCTTCGCCTGCCTTGGCCAGGATGAAGGCGCCCTGGATGGCGGCCTGCACGAACAGCGCAAGGTCGAGCGGGTCCCAGTCTGCATCGGGAGCACAGGCGCGCCGGGCTTCTTCCAGGTCGGCCGCAACGGTGCGCGCATGGAACAGAATGGCCTCGTCGCAGGCGTCGCGGATGGCGGGATGGGTGCTGTAGGTCTCCTGCACCATGGTGCCCAGCAGGCAGGTGAAGTCCGGCAGTTCGCCCCGGATCAGTGCACTGCGGAAGTCCACATAGGCCAGGATGCGTTCGCGCGGATCGGCAATCGCCCGGAATGGGGCGGTAGCAAACAGCTCGCCGGTAACGGCAGTCCAGTACGCGACGGAGGAGATGGCAAGGTCGTCCTTGCCTTTGAAGTGGTGAAAGAAGCTGCCTTTCGTCACTCCAGCTTCGCGGCAGATGTCGTCTACCGACGATCCCGCATAGCCCTGTGAGCGGATCACCCGCAAGGCGGCGTCCAGCAGTTTGTTCCTGGGATTGGGCGATTTACTGCTCATGATACGCTCCATACCGTTTGGTATGATGATAGTTCCATACCAAACGGTATGGTGTCAAGCGAAATCTCCGCCCTCCCCTGCGCCGTCGCTGTGGGAACTGTGAAATGATCGGGCCTTACCACCGGAGGTCTCATGCGGGAAAAATGCTGGATTGTTGTGATCGGTGGTTCAACGGGCAGTCTTGCGGCGCTCAAAGTGCTGGTATCGGCGCTGCCAGGTGGGCTGAATGCGGCGGTATTTATCGTCACGCACATCGGCGCTTTTCCCAGCGTGCTGCCGGAAATCCTTACCCGCTTTACCCCGCTGCCGGTGCGCCATGCGAGCGATGGCGATCCCATTGTGCCGGGCCAGATCCTGGTGGCACCGCCCGACCACCACCTGCTGCTGAATGCCGATGGCACAGTGAGCCTTTCGCACGGCCCGCACGAAAACCATGCGCGGCCGGCCATCGATCCCCTGTTCCGCTCTGCCGCCCTGGCGCACGGTGCGGCGGTACTCGGGGTGATCCTGAGCGGCCAGATGGACGATGGCAGCGCCGGGCTGGCGGCCGTCAAGCAATGCGGCGGCCTGGCGCTGGTGCAGGACCCGGCCGATGCCGACGCCGCGGAGATGCCGGCCAATGCCATTGCCAACACGGCGGCGGATGCGGTGCTGCCGGTTGCGGCACTGGGCGCAAAGATCGCAGAGATCGCCGCCATGCCATTGCCGTCTGCCTCGCCGCATCAGCAAACGCCGCAGGCCGCGGAACACGAGCTGCTGACGCAGGGGCCGGATATGGAAAAGCTGAAGGCAATCTCCCATGTAAGTGAGCTCACCTGCCCAGGATGCCATGGCACCTTATGGGAGGTGGCCGACCGGCCGCCGCTGCGCTACCGCTGCCACACCGGCCACACCTTCACCGCAACGATACTGGCGGCCCTGCAAACCGATATTGCGGAGGAGGCCTTATGGTCCGCCGTACGCTCGCTGCGCGAGCGTATCTTCCTGATCGACCGCATGGCGGCCCGGCATGCTGCGCAGCCGGAGCAGCTGAGGCAAAGGCTGGAAGCGCAGGCGGCGGCCGATGCGCTGGAGCAGATCCTGCGCAGCAATGCTCCAACTGCGCGTGGCAGCAAACACCTGCCAGGCTAGGCGGCCATTGCCCGCGCTTCGGCGAAACCGGCCGCGATGCGGTTCCAGCCGTTGATGTCGGCGATCAGCAAGGTAAGCCAGAGCCGCTCTTCTTCCGTGAAGTGGAGTTTCAGCGCCGCATACGCGCTTTCGTAGCTGTGCGACTCTGAAAGCCGGGTCAGCGCTTCGGCCCAGCCCAGCGCGGCGCGTTCGCGCGGCGAATAGCAGGCGGCATCGCGCCAGGCCGGCAGCAGGTAAATCCGCTGTTCCGTTTCGCCCCGCTCGCGCGCCGCCAGTGCATGCAGGTCGATGCTGCTGGCGCAGCCGTTGATCTGCGAGGTGCGGATTTCAAGCAGTCCCGCAAGCCTGCGGTCAATACTGGAGGCAATGTGCTGCGAGTTGCGCGACCATTGGTCCAGCAGGTCGTCTCCCGTCATCGTTCAGTCTCCGGCCAGCACACGCAGAATCGCTTCGCGCGCCTGCCGTCCTTCAGGCGTGGGCATGGCCGCGTAGTTGTGCGGCTGCCCGCGCCGCAGGTGCAGTTTGGCCGGCACGCCTGCCGCCCGCGCCTTGGCGGCGATGGCAATGGAGTCCGGATAGAACAGGTCGAGCGTGCCGGAGAAGATGGTCATTGGCGGCAGGCCATGGAAGTCTCCGTTCAGCGGGCTGACATAGGGGTGGCTTACATCCAGTTCGCCTGCAAACTGGCGGCCCGTCTCGCGGCTGCCCGGAATGTCGAGCAAGGGGTCCAGCGCCGCGATGGCCGCCTGTTCCGGGCGGCTGACGGAAAAATCCCCGCCGGGTGAAATCAGCACCAGTGCGTCGGGCACGCGCTCGCCGGCTGCCTTCAGCCATTGCGATGCCGCGAGCGCCAGCCCGGCGCCTGCCGAGTTTCCCGCAACGATCACGCGTGCCGTACCTGCATTCTCCATGATCGTCTGCAGCAGTTCACCGGTGGCGGGCACCAGCTCCCTGGCGGTGGCGCCGGGCGCCAGGGGATAGATGGGAACGATGCAGCGTACGCCGGCGCGGCGCGTCAGGTCCGCAACGAACTTCCAGTGAGCGCGCACGATCTCGTTGATGAACCCTCCGCCGTGCAGGAACACCAGGTAATCGCCGACATCGCCCTGCCCTGCCCGCGCCAGGCGGTAAAGTGGCCAGCCCGCAGCGCTGCGTTCCATCGTGGCGTCGATACCGCGGCCCAGGCCTGTTGGGGCATACGGGTCCGGATGCAGGGCCAGCTCGCGCACGCGCTCCTGCACCGCAGCAGCTGATGCCAGGCGCCGCTTCGCGCGCAGCAGCCGAAGCAGGGTCACGATGCAACGGCTTTGCCAGCTCGGCGGACGGCGGTCGACCATCGAGCCTTCTTCTTCCCCGAACAGCGGCGCCGATACCAGTTTTCCTATGCTCATGGCCATTTCTCCTTGTCTGTGTGAGCCTCCGGAATATAATATGAGCAATCGCTCACATTTAATACTCGCATTCAGGAAGCGCCAATATGCCCCGCAAGGCCCAGACAAAGCCCCGTAAACACGCGACGCAGGAGCGCTCGCGCGTGACGGTGGACGCGCTGGTGGAGGCAACCGCTCGCATTCTGGTAAGGGATGGTTTCGACAAGGCGAGCACCAACCGCATCGCCGAAGAGGCAGGCGTGAGCGTGGGCTCGCTGTACCAGTACTTTCCCGGCAAGGACGCGCTGGTGATCGAAGTGATCGACCGCCATAACCAGGAAATCATGCAGCTGGTGCGTACTGCGCTGGCGGATGTGATGGCACAGCCTGTAGACAAGGCGGTACGCATGGTGGTGGAGGTGGCTGTCGCCGCGCACCGCATTGCGCCGCAGCTGCACCGCGCCATTGCGGAACAACTTCCGCGTACCGGCAACCTGGAGAACCTGGAGGCCTTCAACCGCGACAGCTATGCGATGTTCCTGGCCTACCTGGAAGCGCACCGCGCCGAGATCAGGAAAGTGGATCTCGGCGTGGCGGCTTATGTGTGTGTGACGTCGATCGAGGCGCTCTCGCACAACACGGTGCTGCACCGCGCCGAGATGCTGACGGATGAAGCGCTCGCTATGCTGATCGACGAAACCACACGCCTCATCCTGGGCTATCTGAAGTAAGGATTACCAGCGGTAGTCCGCGGTCAGCACCACCTTGCGGCGCTGGCCAAACCAGCAGTCGCCGCGCGCCAGGCAGGTGGCGATGTAGTCCTTGTCGGCGAGGTTGTTCAGGTTGAACGCAAAGCGCCAGTTGCCGTTTTCGTAGGAGGCCATGGCGTCCATCAGCGTGGCGTGCGGCACGAAGATATTGCCGGTGCCATCGCCGCTGCGGCCAATATAGCGCGCACCGCCGCCGAAGCGGAAACCGCCGCCGAAGTTGTAGATGGCCCATGCCGATGCCTGGTGCTCCGGAATCCCTTCAATCTGCTGGCTCGCATCGAGGTCACCCCCGTAGGTGCCCGCCGTGGCGCGCGCGCGGGTGTAGCTGTAGTTGCCCAGCAGGCTCCATGATGCGAGTTCGGCTTTCAGTTCAGCCTCCACGCCGCGCGTGCGCGCTTCGCCCAGCTGGATGTTGAAGTTCACATTGTTCGGGTCATTGGCGAGGCGGTTCTTTTCCTTCAGCGTGAACACGGAAGCCGAGGCCTGCACCGGCAGCGAGGCCGGCGCCCATTTCAGGCCGGCTTCGAGCTGTTCGCCCTGTTTCGGCTTGAAGGCCCTGCCCTCCGCATCGGTGCCCGCCACCGGGGTGAAGGATTCCGAATAGCTGGCGTATGGCGCCAGGCCTGGCTGCACTTCGTAGACCACGCCCAGGTTGATGCTGGTGGCCGAGTTCTTCACGGTGGGGCTGCCAATGGCGGTGTTGCGCACTTTGTCGTGGCGCACACCGGCGCGCACGCTCAGTGCGTCGCCGAACTTCATCTGGTCCTGCGCCAGCACGCCAACGCGGCGGATGCGGGTTTCGTTCGGCACCATGCCTTCCGGATTCGGCTCGGGGAACACGCCATACACCGGCGCATAGACATTGAGCGGCGGGCCCATTTCTTCGGCCGATGCCGCGCTGCCTGCGTGCACCGTGGCGTCGATGCCGAACAGCAGCTTGTGCTTCACGGCGCCGGTCTGCAAGTCGCCCTGCAGCAGCAGGTCGCTGGTGGTCACGCGCGACTTCTCCTTGTTCACGTACCAGTAGCGGGTCATGTACTCGCCGTTCGGGTCCGATGCGCCATCGGCGTTCACAAAGCCATCCCACCAGCCGGCGTACATGGACTTCATCAAGCCGTCCACGTGGTCGTAGCGCAGGTTGTGGCGCAGCTGCCAAGCGTCGTTGAGGGCGACATCTACCGCATAGCCCACGCGCTGGCGCGTGCCGCCGTAACGGTCCCAGCCCGGTTCGCCGATAAAGAGGTCACTGGAAATCGGGCCGTGCGGTGCGGGCTGCAGCGTGCCCGCCAGCCCGAGGAAGGCGTTGGTGTTCTTGCTGCGGTCATACTGGTACTCGCCGTACACCGTGAAGCTGTCGCGCGCATTCGGGCGCCAGGTCAGCGATGGCGCAAACAGCGCGCGCTTTTCGTCCGCATGCTTGACCTGGGTATCGCTTTCCTTGCCCAGCACTACCAGGCGGTACAGCAGCGAGCGGTCTTCGTTCAACGGGCCGGTCATGTCGGCATGGACTTCCTTCAGGCTGTCATTGCCGAAACGGACACCGATTTCGCGCGCCACCTCAGGCTGCGGGCGCTTCGACACCAGGTTGACCACACCGCCCGGATCGTTCTCGCCGGCGATGATGGAGGACGGTCCGCGCAGCACTTCGATGCGGTCGAAGGCATAAGGCTCGGTGCGTATCACGCCCCAGGAACCCGTCAGCGGCAGGCGCATGCCATCCAGCAGCATGGTGGTTTCCTGGCTGCCGCGCATCGACACGTAATCGCCGCGGTTGTCCACGCCATACAGCTCATTGCGCACGCCCGCCGCATAGCGCAGCACTTCCTGCAGATTGGGCGAGGCCTGGTCGCGGATCTGTTCGGCCGTGACCACCGTAATCGATTGCGGCGTTTCGAACAAAGGCGTATCGGTCTTGGTTGCCGTGCCCGATTTCTTGGCCAGGTAGCCGCTGTCGCCCGGCGCCGTGCCGGTCACGGTGACGACCGGCAGTGTGGCTTCGCCGGGTGCCTGCTTCTGGCCGTTGGGCTCATCCGCGGCCAATGCCGGCGCCTGGGCCGCTGCGAGGGACAGAATGACACCGTGTACAGCAAGGGCCAGGCGTGAAGGCTCGAACATGATTTTCCTTTGTTAAGGTAAATGGAATGCAAATAAGAATCATTCGCATTCTAATTTCATCTTGCATATCGGTCAATCGCAAAGGCCAGCGGAGCCTCCATACCGTTTAGTATGGAATCATGCATTTTCGTCAGCAAACAAAAGAGGCCGGACGTAGAATGGCCAGCATTATTCACGAACCTCCAGGAGCAGCCGCTTGGGCCCACACACTTCCTTCCGCCGGCCATTGCTGATTGCAGCCGGCATATTCGCCCTCCTCTCCCTCCGCGCCGAAGCGCAGCAGGTCGGCAAGGTTGCCGACCCGGTGGAATGGGTGAATCCGCTGATGGGTACGGCCAGCAAGCCGGAAATGTCGAACGGGAACACCTATCCCACTATCGCCGTCCCCTGGGGCATGAATTTCTGGACGCCGCAGACCGGCAAGATGGGCAATGGCTGGGCCTACACCTACGATGCGGACAAGCTGCGCGGCTTCAAGCAGACACACCAGCCTTCGCCATGGATGAACGACTACGGCCAGTTCTCGCTGATGCCGGTGGTGGGCGCCAAGCGCTTCAACCAGGACGCCCGCGCCAGCTGGTTCTCGCACAAATCGGAAACGGCGAAGCCCTACTACTACAGCGTGTACCTGGCCGATGCGGACGTGACCACGGAAATCGCGCCCACCGAGCGCGCAGCCCATTTCCGCATCACCTTCCCCAAAACGGATAGCGCCTTTATCGTAGTGGATGCCTTCGACAAAGGCTCCTACGTCAAGGTGCTGCCCGAACAGCGCAAGGTGGTCGGCTACAGCACGCGCTATGCGCGCGGCCCCCTGCCCAAGAACTTCCGCAACTACTTCGTGATGGTGTTCGACAAACCCTTCACCTCTGCCGACACCTGGCAAGGCGAGGAGCTGGCTGCGGGCAAGCTGGAGATGGACGGCGCGCACAGCGGCGCCATTCTCGGTTTCAGCACCGGCAAGGGCGAGCAGGTCCACGTGCGCATCGCTTCCTCCTTCATCAGCCAGGAACAGGCGGAGCTGAACCTGCAGCGCGAGCTGGCTGCCGACAGTTTCGAACAGACCCGCAGCAAGGCGAAAGCCGCCTGGAACAAGGTGCTGGAGCGCGTGCAGCCGGAAGGCGGCAGCATCGACCAGATGCGCACCTTCTATTCGAGCCTGTACCGCATGGTGCTGTTCCCGAACAAGCTGTATGAGCTGGACGCCAAGGGCCAGCCGGTGCACTGGAGCCCTTACAACGGCCAGATTCTTCCCGGCTATATGTTCGCGGGCACCGGCTTCTGGGATACCTTCCGCGCCCTTTACCCTTTCCTCAACCTGGTCTACCCCTCGATTAACCGCGAGATGCAGGCCGGCCTGGCCAACGATTTCCGCGAAGGCGGCTGGCTGCCCGAGTGGTCCAGCCCAGGCTATGCGGACGTGATGGTGGGGAATAACTCAGCCTCCGTGGTGGCCGACGCCTGGATCAAGGGCGTGCGCAGCGACGATATCGAAACCCTGTGGCAGGCCCTCAAGCACGGTGCCAACAACGAGGGGCCGATGTCGGCGGTCGGCCGCGCAGGTGTGGGCTACTACAATGAACTGGGCTATGTGCCGTATGACGTGAAGATCAACGAGAACGCCGCGCGCACGCTGGAATACGCCTACGACGATTTCGCCATCTACCAGCTGGGCAAGGCGCTGGGCAAGCCGGAGTCCGAAATCGCGATTTACAAACAGCGCAGCCAGAACTACCGCAAGCTGTTCGATCCGGAGACGGGCCTGATGCGCGGCAAGAACAAGGATGGCAGCTTCCAGTCTCCTTTCAATCCCTTCAAATGGGGCGATGCCTTCACCGAAGGGAACAGCTGGCATTACACCTGGTCGGTGTTCCACGATGTACATGGCCTGATGCAGCTGATGGGCGGCAAGCAGGCCTTCGTCGACAAGCTCGATACCGTGTTCTCGCTGCCGCCGGTATTCGACGACAGCTATTACGGCCAGGTGATCCACGAGATCCGCGAAATGCAGGTGGCGAACATGGGCCAGTATGCCCACGGCAACCAGCCCATCCAGCACATGATCTACCTGTACAACTACGCGGGCGCTCCGTGGAAGGCGCAGTACTGGCTGCGCGAAACGATGGACCGCATGTACAAGCCCACGCCCGACGGCTACTGCGGCGACGAGGACAACGGCCAGACTTCGGCCTGGTATGTGTTCTCTTCGATGGGCTTCTATCCGGTCACGCCGGCCGTGGGCCAGTATGTGCTGGGCGCACCGCTGTTCCGCAAGGTCACGCTGAATCTGGAGAACGGGCGCAAGGTGGTGATCAACGCCCCCGCCAACAGCGAACAGCACCGCTATGTGGACCGGCTGCGCCTGAACGGCAAGGAGTATGGTCGCAACTGGATCGGCCACGATGCCCTGCTGAAGGGCGCAGTACTGGACTTCAGCATGTCGGCAACGCCCAACAAGCAGCGCGGCACGGCCGATGCGGACGCGCCCTACTCCATGTCCACCGGGAAGTGAAGCCTAGCCGGCCCGCAGCAGCTTGAGCACGGCATCGATGCTGTAGGGCTTGGGCACATAGATGTGGTTGCGCTCCCGCTCGCTCATCAGCGCGGGCGGGGTGAAGCCGGAAGTCAGCACGATCCTGATCTTCGGATAGAGGGCCGCCACCGCATCTGCCAGCTGCAGGCCCGTCATGTCCGGCATCATGATGTCGGAGAAGAGCGCGTCGATGTCCGGTTCGCTTTCGAGGATGCGCAGGGCTTCCAGGCCCGAGTAGGCCACGCGCACTTCCAGGCCGCTGCCCAGCAGCAGCACCTCGGCCAGGTCGGCCAGGTCGCGTTCGTCGTCCACCACCAGTATTTTGCGCAGCGTCCAGCTGTCCTCAGGCGCTTCATGCGCTTGCGGCCTGCAGCCGGCGGACGGCGGAAGGCCGCGTTTGGGCGTGAAATGTACCTTCGTCAGCTGATGCACGATAGCTCCTTTGCCTGGCGGCGCGGTATCGTCACGGTAAAACTGGTGCCATCAGCCTCGTTCGAGGCTACCCTGATGTGCCCCCCGTGCGCCTGGGCGATCTCGCGCGCGATGAAGAGCCCGATGCCGAGGCTGGTGCGTTCGGTATAGTCGGCGGGCGTGCTGGAGACAATGCGCACCATGGGTTCAAAGATGGTTGCGATTTTTTCCGGCGGGATGACCGGTCCACGGTTGTTGACCTCGATGGCCACTTCGTGCTCGCCGCCGCTCATGCCGATGTGCACCGGCTCGTGCCCGTTGCCGTGCTGCACGGCGTTGCCGATCAAGTTGGACAGCATCTGGGCCACGCGGGCTTCATCAAAGAAGTCCTCCACCCGCGGCGGCAGGCGCAGCTCGATCGGCCGTTCCGGATGGAAGGTGCGCAGCTCATTGACTACCTGCTCGCAGACGGCAACCAGGTCGCCTTGTGTGCGCTGTATCGGCAGGCCAGGGCCGAGGTGGGTGCGGGTGAAGTCGATCAGGTCGTTGATCAGCTTGCTCATGCGCTTGGCGCTGCCGAACATGCGCGCCGCCACATCCACATATCTCACCGGAATGTCGGTGGCCTGCATGATGAACTGCGAGCCCGTGACCATGGTCCCCAGCGGATTGCGCAGGTCGTGGCCGAGGATGGCCAGGAACATGTTCTGCGACTGCGCCACCAGGTGCTGGTAGCGCGCGACCGATTCAGCCAGCGCCTGGTCGATGGCTTCGTTAAAGCGCGTCATATCGGCCATGGTGGTGGCCTCGTCCACGTCAGGGCCGGCCTGCCACAAAGTCAGCACGCTGGAGCGCAGGGCCCGGTATTCGGACACCAGCTGCACTACCGTATAGCCGGACAGCAGGCGCGCTTCGGCATGCACTTCGGCAGCCGTCTCGGCTTTGCCGCGCCAGCCCAGGCCCCTGGACTTGGCGTCCCGCTGCGCATCGGACTGATGGGTGCCGAGGTCTTTGGCGAAGGTCAGCAGCATCTGCCTTGCATGGTCGCAGTGCTTCATCGTCCATGGTCAGCGCCGGCGGTTCGATGGTGCGCGCGAAATCCTCCCAGGCCTGCAGGATCGCTTCCATATTGGCATGGATGAAGTCGGCGAGTCTTTGTGCCATTGTGTTCGAACCCTGGTATGCGGGATCGCGACAATTGCGACTCCAAGCATGCGGATCATACAGTTGATGCCCGGAACTCGCTGCACGGTTGGACGCAGCCGTACGGCTGCGCGGGCCTAGTCGGCCAGCACGGGGTCCGGCCGGCGGCGGCGCCAGATATCGCGGTTGCCGACGCGGATGCCCTGCATCAGGCCGTCGCGTTCCAGCTGTTCCAGCGCTGCCAGGGTGACCGCCATCGACTCCGCCGCACCCGGCCACTGTATCCACCAATGGTGGATACCTTCCAGCGTATCCGCGCTTTCGGGCCGCGCTTCAACGTAGTGGACAATCGCGTCTTTTGCAAAACGTAGCAGATCTTCCATGGACATTGGTCTGAGAATGGGATGCAAAAACTTGCATGGCGATGATGCAGCTTAGCACAAGGAAAGTAAAACCGGAGCTCCTGAACCGGACCGTGCGCGGGTGGGTCAATTCGCACCCGTACAGGGTTAATGCTGCCCCGGCCGTTTCGCTTTGAAGCGCCTTGCCCCACTGGGTGAAGAATAGCCCAGGTCATCGGGCTGCGCCTTCAATCCCATTAAAAATCAATGACTTGCGGTATTTTTCAGCGCTGGCACGCCGATTGCATAGCATGGGCGTGTACGATTCTGGCTCCCAAGTGTTCTGCCGTCGGGGGCGGCCAGGACTTTATTGGCGACTTTGAAACGAGGCTATGACATGACAGAGAGCATCCAACAGAAATTGCTGCGGGTACGGCCACCGAGGGTCAGGATTACCTACGACGTTGAAACCGGCGGCGCCATCGAGAAGCGCGAGCTGCCCTTCATCGTCGGCATCTTCGCCGACTTGTCCGGCGACCGCGGCGCCACCCCGGACCTGGGGCCCAAGGCCCTGAAAGAGCGGAAGATGACCGATATCGACCGCGATAACTTCAACGACATCATGAAGACGATCCGCCCGCGGGTCGACCTCAGCAAGGTGCCGCAAACGGTCACGGCGACCGCCCCCCTGCTGGCAACGCCGGACGACAAGCAGATCATGTTCGAGCACATCGACGACTTCGCGCCGATGCAGATCATCCGCAAGCTGCCGACCCTGGCCGGCATGTACGACTCGCGCGGCCTGATCCGCAGCCTGCAGGCCAAATACGAATCGGACGACGATGTGGCCCACCATATCGACACGCTGGCGCAAAGCAGCGATCCCCGCAAACAGGGCGCCACGCTCAAGCTGATGAGCGGCATCGAGACGGTGGCCGAAGCCGACCGCCCTGCCCTGCGCAAGGCCCTGCTCGCGCTGCACGACACCGTGAACGGCACAGGCGCTACGGCCGACAAGGCTGCCGAATACAAGAAGTGGTCGCTGCTGTCGGGCACCGATGCCACGGCACCCGATGCCGCCAACGCCGATGCCACTGCCGCCCATGAAAAGCTGGTAGCAGCCGCCGGCCTGAATGCTGCGGCTCTGGCCGGCGCCCTGTCGGTGCCGGACAACGCCGACAACCGCGCCAAGGCCCTGCTGGTCATCGAACAGCTGCAGCTGGAGGGCGCGGCGCCCACCGGGGATGACGTCACCGACGAAGCGAAGGCGCCCTTCGCCAGGCGCGACGCACTGCTGACCCGGCTCGGCTTTGACCCTGCGGCCGCGGCAACGGTGGATCCGGTACTGGCCGCAGTCAAGCTGGATAAGCTGAATGCCAAGCCCGCCGCGGACACCGGCGATGCGCTGTGGGAGAAGCCCCTGCTGATCCTGGGCCTGACGCTGGCGGACGACGCGGCGCGCGACGCCTTCCTGCAGTTCGCCAAGCGTATCCACACCGATACCGATCCGACCGAGGAACAGCTCGCCATCGTGGCGGCTGTCGCTCCCCTGCTGAAGACCGATGCAGCGAAAACCCTGCTGTGGCTGAAGCACTTCGCCAAACAGGTGGGCGACCTGATCGCCGAGGGCACCCATGTCGAGGCCCTGGTGGCGGCGCAGAAGCGCGGCACGGCCGCCGTCATCGACGAACTGGTGGCACGCATCGACCAGCTGCTCAGCGTGGCGCTCACCGCCATCCTGCACAGCCCCGGCTTCAAGCATGTGGAAGCGACCTGGCGCGGCCTGGCCCACCTGGTGTTCAATACTGAAACCAGCACCATGCTCAAGCTCAAGGTCTTCAATGCGACCCAGGACGAGCTGGCCAAGGACATGGACAAGGCGGTCGAATTCGACCAGAGCATCCTGTTCAAGCTGGTGTATGAAGCCGAGTACGGCACCTTCGGCGGCTACCCCTACAGCCTGCTGATCGGCGGCTACGAGCTGGGCGCGGGCGGCGGCGATATCGCCTTCCTGCGCAAGATCTCGGAAGTCGCGGCAGCGGCCCATGCGCCCTTCATTGCGGCGGCCTCCACCGAAATGTTCGGCCTGTCCGGCTTCGACAAGCTGGACAAGCCGCGCGACCTGGCCAAGATCTTCGAGAATGCCGAGCTGACGGCCTGGCGCGAATTCCGCGAAATGGAAGATTCGCGCTACGTCACCCTGGTGCTGCCGCGCGTCATGCTGCGCCTGCCTTACGGCAAGCCGGAGAAGCGCAATACCACGCCATGCGAGGGCGTGAACTTCGAGGAAAACGTGTCCGGCGCCGACCTGAAGCCCTTCGTCAATGCCAAGGGCGAAATCACCGGCTATCCCAAACCGGACAATGAGAGCTTCCTGTGGGGGAATGCCGCCTACGTGCTGGCCGAGCGCATCACCAATGCCTTCTCCCTGTACAACTGGACGGCGGCCATCCGCGGCGTCGAGGGCGGCGGCCTGGTGGAAGACCTGCCGCTGTACACCTATACCTCGGATGCCGGCAGCAGCGAGCTGTTCTGTCCGATCGAGGTGTCGATCACCGACCGCCGCGAAAAGGAGCTGAACGACCTCGGCTTCATTTCCCTGATCCACTGCAAGGGCTCCGGCCGCGCCGCCTTCTTCGGTGGCCAGACCACCAACCTGCCCAAGAAATATTTCTCGGACAGCGCCAATGCCAATGCCCGCATCTCCTCGATGCTGCCCTACATCATGGCCGCCTCGCGCTTCGCGCACTACATCAAGGTGATCATGCGCGACAAGATCGGCAGTTTCATGACGCGCGGGAATGTGGAGACCTTCCTCAACGGCTGGATCGCCAACTACGTGCTGCTGGACGATAACGCCGCCCAGAACGCCAAGGCCGCCTTCCCGCTGCGCGAAGCGTCCGTGGTGGTGACTGATGTGCCGGGCCAGCCGGGCTGCTACCGCGCCACCGTATTCCTGAAGCCGCACTTCCAGCTGGAAGAGCTGACGACTTCGATACGCCTGGTGGCCAATCTGCCGGGCTAAGCCGGACAGCCAGCGTAACCCGACACCTCACCCAATACAGGAGCAGTTATGGATCTGATTTTAATGCAGCCAGGGGACACCACCATCCTGGCCGGGACATCGAACTGGACAACCGCGCTGAACAGCCAGATCGCCTCATGGCCAAGCGGCGGCCTCGGCCTGCCCACGGCGCCCTGCCTGGAGCTGACCTCGGTGCACTTCGGCATGAAGCAGCAGATGACCACCGACGTCAGCAACAATGCCCGTACCTCGGGCCGTCCGGTGATTACCGATATCACCTGCGTCAAGTACATCGATAATGCCTCGACCCTGCTCTATGACCGCTGCCTGCGCGCCTACCCGCTGGGCGCCAGCAAGGCCTGCACCACGATCTACCTGCTGCGCAACTCGGGCGACAGCCTGGCCGGCATCATGAAGATCGACCTGTACAACGCCATGGTCAGCGAGATCCAGACCCAGACCCACCCGAACGATATGCCGACCGAGCAGTTCAAGCTGAACTTCACGGACATCCTGTGGACCTACTACCCGCAGGCCAACGACACTTCGCAGCCGGGCAAGGGCCTCATCATGAAGGGCTGGAGCGTGCGTCAGAATCAGGCCCTGGCAGCACCGCCGACGGCCTGAGCGCCATGCAGTACCTGCTGGAACGCCTGGCCAGTCCGCCGCTCCCGGCATTGGGCCAGTTTGAAAGCCAGGACATGGCGGCACTGGTGGCGGCCCAGATCCAGCGCATTGTCAGTGCGCGCGCCCTGGTGTGCGGCGGCAGTGTCAGCCTGCTCGATTTCGGCATGCCGCATGTGGTGGAACAGGGGCTGCACGAGGAAATCGCGCTGCAGCGCTATGCCGCAAGGCTGACGCGCCTGATCCAGCAGTATGAGCCGCGCCTGCTGCACCCGAAAACGGCGCTGCGCAAGACCGGCCGTGCGCTCATGCCTTACCAGCTGGTGGTCAGCGGCTCCCTGGCGCCGGAAGCGCCGCCGACCGAGTTTGTTTTTGAAGTGCCAACGTCTTGATGAGCCGGAACCGCGATGCATAGCGCCAATACCAAGCTGAAGGATTTCTACCATTCGGAGCTCGCCGCGCTGCGCCAGGAAGGCATGGCCTTCGCGCAGCAGCATCCCGAACTGGCGCATGCCCTCGGCCTGAACCAGCGCCAGGCGCGCGATCCGCAGGTGGAGCTGCTGCTGCAGTCCTTCGCCTTCCTCACCGGGCGCTTGCAATACCAGGTGGAGCTGGACCAGGCCAATTCGGCCAATGCCCTGCTGCAGTCGCTGTATCCGCACCTGGCGGCGCCGGTGCCGGCCATGCTGGTGGCGGAAATCGCCGTCAAGCCGAAGGGCCGCGACCTGTCGCAGGAGCAGGTGCTGGAGCGCGGCCGCAGCATCAGCGCGCCCGCCTCCAATGCCCTCGGCAAGAAGATCGACTGCCGCTTCCGCACCGCTTACGAAACGCCGCTGATGCCCTTCGAGGTGACGGAGATTGAAACCCAGTCGGTGAAGAACTACCCCTTCCTGCGCAACGAGGATGGCAGCGAGCTGCGCGGCGGCGCCGTGCTGCGCGTGCGCATCCGCAGCAAGGATGTGGCGAATGTGACGGGCCACGGGCGCCTGCGCTTCTTCCTGAATCCGGCGGAACAGGGGGCTTATGACCTGTACGACATGCTGGCGCTCTACCTGGACCGCATGGTGATGGTGGTGCCGCACCACCCGGGCCAGGCCCAGGTGCTGGCGCCGCGCCCGCTCCCGGCCGATCACTTCCGCTGGCTGGGCGAGGCCGATGATGAAGCGATGCTGCCCTGCAATCCGCAGACCCATCCCGGCTACCGCCTGCTGCAGGAGTATTTCACCTTCCCGGAGAAGTTCATGTTCTTTGAAGTCGCCAAGATCGACTTCAATGGCGTGTGCGACGAGTTCGACCTGCTCTTCGTGCTGGACAGCGACCTGCAGCAGTACGGCAGCTTCAATCCGGCCGCCATGCGCCTGAACTGCGTGCCGCTGATTAACCTGTATCCGCAGCGCCTGAACCCGCTCAAGCTGGATCACCGCCAGCACGAATACCACCTGCTGGGCGACCTGGAAAACCACCGCTACTGCGAGATCTATGCGATCGAGATGCTGGAATCGAGCAGCCCGCGCACCGGCACGCGCGAGATCGCGCCCTACTTTGCCGTGGACCAGTCGGACCGGCTGGCGCAGCAGGACTATTTCTATACCACGCGGCGCGAAGCCAGCCTGGGTGCGGGCGTCGCGGGCAGCGAAGTGTTCATTTCCTTCCTCGATGAGCAGTTCAACACCACCCAGCTGGTGGACGAAGTGGTGGGCGGGCGCGCGCTGTGCACCAACCGCCGCCTGCCGGAACAGATCAACAGCGGCGCCCCCCTGTACCTTGAGGGTCCGGGCGCGGTGGCCATTACGGCCCTCAGCAAGCCGACGCCGCACCAGAATCCGCCCTGCATCGGGGCGCGGCCCTGGGCCCTGGTGTCGCAGCTGAGCCTGAACCATCTGTCGCTGGCCGACAGCCCGGAGGCGCTGAGCGCGCTGAAGGACATCCTGCGCCTGCACCTGGGGCCGAATGCGGGCAACGGCCTGCGCCAGATCGACGGGCTGCGCGGCCTGCACTGCCACTCCATCATGCGGCACCGGCATGTGGATGGCTGGCGCGGCTTCGTGCGCGGCCACGATGTGCGCCTGCACGTGGACCAGCACTGTTTCGAAGACAGCAGCGCGGTGCTGTTCTGCGCCGTGCTGCGCCATTTTCTGCGCTCCTACGCGACCGTCAACCAGCTGGTTGAAGTCAGCCTGGAAATGAATAACCTCACCGGCGAGCAAAAACAATGGCCACCCTTGGCTGGCGTTCAGGCAGTACTGTAAAGCAGCTGATGCTGGCCCAGTACAGCCGCTTCGAGCCCTTCCAGCTGCTGCGGCTGCTGCACTGGCCTGCGCCGGGCAGCCGTGCGCCGGCCAGCGGCGGGCTGCGCTTCCGCGCAGACCTGTCGGGCCGCTTTGCCGGGCACGAGTTCAGCGGCCTGCGCAGCTACCGCGTGACGGCGCGCGTGGCGCGCGAGGTGATCGAGATCGAAACGCCGAACTACTGCATCGCCAGCCTGCTGGGGCCTTTGCCGGAACCGTTCGTGGAATGGGTGCGCGACCTGAAGCGCGCCCGCTCGCCGGCCATGGCCGATTTCCTCGACATGTTCAACCACCGCCTGAACCTGCTGCGCTACCAGATCAAGGCGCGCCAGAACCTGGGCCTGAACAACCTGCCGCCGGAGCACACCGAACACGGGGCCAAGCTGGCCGCCATCATGGGCATGGGCCTGCCGCAGCTGGCGGCCCAGATTCCCCTGCCCCGCCGCGCCTGGCTGGGCCTGGCGGGTCTGCTGGCCAACTGCCGCAAGAGCGCGGCGGCCATTGCCCAGGTGATGAGCCTGTATGTGGGGGCGCGCGTGCGCGTAGTGCAGCTGGTGGGCGCCTGGCATGCCATCGCGCCGCAGGATCGCATGCAGCTGGGCCGGCGCGGCCATATGCTGGGCCGTAACAGCCTGCTGGGACGGCGCACCTGGGACCAGAGCGCACGCATCCGGCTGGAGGTCGATCCGCTCGACTATGCGCGCTTCTGCCGCCTGCTGCCGCCCGGCCATCCCATGGCGCAGCCTGCAGCCGGGGATGAGGCTTCCTATCCCGGACTGGTGGGCCTGCTGCGCCTGCTGGTCAACGGGCTGCATGACTGCGAGGTGGAACTGAACCTGCGCGAGGAAACGGTGCCCCCGGCACGGCTGCAGTCGGGCGGCAGCGCCGGGAATATCGGCATGCGCCTGCGCTACAGCGCCTGGCTGGGCAGCGCTCCCGCCACGCCGGAGGCGCCGGTGCGCACCGTGCGTTTCCTGGTTTCCGCCTTTGCCACCACGGAGGCCGCATGAACGCGCCCCTGCAAACTGTCGCCATCACACCCGAGCTGGCGGTGCCGCAGGGGGCGCCGGCGCCCTACCTGCACGTGGCCATCTTCCTGCCGCCCGACGGGCAGCAGCCCCAGAAGATCCTGGGCGACGAAACCTTCCGCCTGGTGAGTTTCGAGGGCGAGGAAAGCGCCTCGCAGCTGTTCGAGTTCCAGCTGCAGCTGCATGCGAATACGGACACCAGCCTCACGCCGCCGGACTACCTCGGTACCACCGCAGGCAATGTGCAGCTGACGATCGACGAACTGGTGGGCCTGCCGGTCACGGTGGGCATCAACTGTCCCGGCCCGCTCAGCACGGCGGAGATGACACAGGCTTTCTCTGACGCCGTGCGCGGCCGGCAGCAGGCGGCGAATGTCAGCGAACTGGGCGGCGCCGAGGCCGTGCTGGCCTTCTTCAACGGCATCATCACCTCGATCTCGATGGCGGAACAGGGCGTGTACTACATCACCATGGGGCCGGCGCTGGCCCAGCTGATGCACACCAATGCCTACACCATCTACGGTAACCAGAACATCATCAGCGCCATCCAGACGGTGATCCAGACCAGCGACAGCTTCCCCACGCCGGTACGCATGCAGTCGGCCATCAGCTCCACCGGCAACGCCAGCCTGGCCACGGCGCGGGTGCAGGACTGGCTGCAGGCGGGCGAGAGCCATTACGACTTCATCGAGCGGCTGGTGAAGAAAGCCAAACTGTTCTTCTACTTCGTGCACACGGCCACCAGCCACACCGTGGTGTTTGCCGATAACAGCAACCTGAACTACCCGCCGGTGAATACTTCCATCGCCGCCTTCCGCTACACCGATACGGACGGCACGGAAATGGGCATGGACCAGGAAGACGTGATCGCGAACTACCGCTACCAGCGTTCGCTGAGCAGCAGCAGCGTGAGCAGCACCTTTGCGCGCCAGTACGCCAACTTCGAGGAAGACCCGCCCACCACGCCGGCCTCCTACCAGGCGGCAGGCCAGGCCGTGCCCTCGCAGCCGGTGCTGCTGCCGCTGGCCCTGCACAAGGCCTATGACTTCGGCGCCCTGCAGAACGAGGTGAGCGTGTACACCAGCGCCGCCAATGCGGCGCTGGCGGCCCAGTCGGTGCGTTTCTCCGGCACCGCCACCTGCGCCCAGTTCCGCGCCGGGCATACCTTCCAGTTGGCCGGTATCCAGGCCCAGCATGTAGGCGCGCCGCCGCTGGGCAATACCACGCTGTTCCGCCCTTCCTTCGCGGGCGGCAGCTTTGTCCTCACCCAGGTCAAGCACCAGGCCTCGGCCGATGGCAGCTACCAGAACGACTTCAGCGCCACTATGGCCAGCGGCCTGATCAGCGAGTTCACGCCTGAGCAGGCGCAGCAGGAAACCTTGCTGGCCATCGTCGTGGAGACGGCGCCCAACTGGCAGTCGTTCACGCCCGACTACTTCCATCCGGAGACGGCCAATTTCTCGGCGCCTGCCGGGCCGCTGAGCTATACGCCGGCCGGCGTGCACGTGATCTTTGCCGCCGATCCGTCCGGCACGCCGTATTTCGTGAAGCTGTCGGCCAGCATGCAGATCGTGCCGGAGGCCGGGGCCATCGTGGTGGTGAGCCGGGCCCAGAACGAGTCCGAGCTGCCCGAAGTACAGAACGTGATTTCCTCCAGCGGCAGCAAGTGTGCCACGCCGTCGGGCTGGGAAGCCAGCACCCGGGTCAGCAACAACTATTCGACCAACTTCGGCGACAACCAGAGCTACTCCTTCGGCAAGAACTCGCCGATCACGCCGGGCGGCTCGGCCTACAACACGGCCGTGGGCATCGTGTCGCGCCAGTACCGCACCGGCTATTACGGCAATGCCAGCTACGCCCAGGGCGCCAGCTTCAACTACGCGATCGCAGAGGGCATGGCACTGTCCAGTTCCTCCAGCACGACGGCGCTGGAGGCCGAACTGAGCGACATGGATACGGAAACCGGCGGCAGCGCCACGGCCATCGTGCTGAACCCGGCGCCCCCTACCCCCGGTGCCGGAGCCACCAGCCCGATTCCGCCGACCGAGGCGCCCACGGTGCCACCGCTGACGGGCGCCATGCAGTCCGCACTCGGCACGGCAGGCGTCAGTGCGCCGGTCGTGGCGCCGATCACCAGCGCGCCCCTGGTGGCCAGTGAACTGCTGCTGAGCGTGTCCGAGTCCTATGGCTCGACCTATTCGCAGTCGCAGGCCAATGTCAGCGCCAGTATCGAGAATGCGGGCACCACCTTCAACCAGGCGACGATAGGCACGGCGATTACCTGGAATACCACCACCGTGGGCAGCTCGGCCATCAGCAACAACCAGGGCTACAGCAACAACGTCAGCAGCACCACCGGCAATGTGGTCAACATCAATACCAACCTGAGCGACAGTACCAGCCTGAACACGACCATGGGCGACAGCACCGAGGTCAGCGTGGTGCAGGGCAAGACCAGCAGCACCACCATCCAGCAGGGCGATGTGCACAATATCGTCAAGCAGAACGGCTCGGTGATCACCGAAACCACCCAGACCGGCAACGGCAAGATCGAGAACACGACCAAACAGACCGGCAATATCGTCAATACAACGACGCAGGGCGGCGCCGTGACCAATACCAATACCATCGGCGGCATTGCCACCAATACCAACAGCTACCTGGGGGCCGTATTCGACACCAATACCTATCTCGGGGCGGTGACCAATTTCACCACGCAGCTGGGCCTGGTTACCTCGATCACCAACTATGGCGGCGTGGTGACCGATGTGATCAATGCACTGACCTCCAAATCGGTCTATCACAACGGGGCCAACGATAACGTGGTCAAGGACTTCGCCAACATCAACAAGGCGGTAAATGCCGTCGCGTACACCTTTGCCGAGGATGCCGTCACCAAGATGGAGACCATCAACCAGGCCACGATCATCAAGTCCGTCACGCGCGGCACCGGCACGATCGACGTCGTCCAGCCCGGCGTGATCGAAACCAGGGTGAGCGGCGTTGTGACGCACACCGTTGAACTGATGACTATCCTGTGAGCGCCCGATGAAGCACATCAAACCGGGCACATTGGGCTTGCTGAAGAAGCCCTACCGGCACCGGGGCCGCCACCATCTGGTGCTGAGCGCGCTCGGCTTCTTCCGGCTGGGCGCCGAGGCGCCGCGCTTCCTGACCGACAGCCAGCAGTGGCAGAAGCTGATGGGTGTGCTGCCCCCAGGCCAGGCGCTGGACGAAATCATGCCCAAGGTGTGCAGCGAAGTCCTGCTGAGCGGCAGCGCCTATGCGCCCGGCGGCCACGCGGTGCAGGAGCTGACGGTGGGCCTGCGGCTTGGCGGGCTGTCCAAGCAGCTGCGCGTGCTTGGCGACCGCACCTGGATGAACAGCCTGCTGCCGGGCTACCTGGCGTCCGATCCCCTGCCCTTCACCGAAATGCCGCTGTGCTACGAGCGCGCCTATGGCGGACCGAAACATGGGGCCAATCCCCTGGGTTGCGGCTATACGGGCAATCCCTGGTCTCCGCTGTTCGGCAGGAACCACGGCGTGCTGCCCAATATCGAATATCCCCAGACCAGGGTGGCATCGCCCGCACGCGCCTACCTGCCGGCCAGCTTCGGTCCGGCCGCCCTCGACTGGAGCCCGCGCAAGGAGAAGCTGGGCACGTTCGACCAGTCCTGGATTGACCACGATGCGCCAGGCTTCGCAGCCGACATGGATCTGCTGTTCTTCAACCGGGCACCGGCCGACCAGTGGCTGGCCGACAAGCTGGCGGGCGGCGAAGCCTATTGCCTGGATAACCTGCACCCGCAGCAGCCGCGCATCGAGGGCCGCCTGCCCAGCTTCAGGGCACGCGGCTTTGTGCAGCGCGCAGGCGGCGCCCTGGAAGAACTGCCGATGGCGCTGGATACGGTATGGTTCTTCCCCAGCCAGGAAATCGGCGTGCTGCTCTACCACGGCCAGACCGTGATCAATGATGCAGAGGCGCAGGATATCGATGCCGTGATGGTTGCCTACGAAGCGCCGCAGGCGCCGAAAACGCTGGCCCACTACCAGCAGGTATTCGCGCTGCGCAGCAATGCCGATACCGCCGCGCTGCACCTGTACAACGAGAGCCAGCTGGCGCCCGCGCTGAGCGAGGAAATGCTGGCCCAGCGGGAAGCCGAGCAGGCAGCGGAAGCGCAGGCGCAGCATGACAGGGTGCAGGCGTCCACCGAGGAAATTCAGCGCGACCTGTGCGCGAAGTACGACTTGCCGCTGCCTCTCCCGGCCGCGCCGCGCGCGGTACCCGTTCGCAGCCGCCCAACCGCCCGGCAGATAGCCGAAGGCGATTTCGACCTGACCGGCACCATGGCCGATGCCAAGGCCAGGGCCCGGCAGGCACGTGCCGACGGCACCCGCCGCATGGCCGAGCTGGCGGAACAAAAAGCGGCGCTGGAAGCGGAGTACGGCACGCCGCTCCCTGCGCCTGCCGATATCGAAACGCAGAAAAACGCCGCCTTCGAGCTGGCCAGCGTGCCTGCCTTCGACCTGCTGCCGGCGGACCTGCTGCCCGCTGCCCTGGCGCCTGCCGTGGACGGGCTGGTAGCCAACCTCAAATTGCCGGTGCCGCAGGACCCGCAGCTGATCAGGGAGCTGCGCGAGAAATTCAGCCGGTCGCTGCTGCAGATGCCCAGCCTGCGCCGCAAGGGACGCCACGCCGCCATGACACCCGGAGCGCCGGCCGAGCCCATGGCGCCGGAAGTGGCGGCGTGGCTGGGCCGGCAGGTGCGGCAGTGGCAGCAAGGCGGCGCCCATCTGGCGGGACGCGACCTGGCCGGTATCGACCTGCGCGGCGCCGATTTCTCGGGCGCAGACCTGCGCGAAGTGATGCTGGAGTGCGCCAACCTGAGCGGCGCCAGCTTTGCAGGCGCCAACCTCGCAGGTGCGGTGCTGACCGGCGCCATCCTGGACGGTGCCGATTTCTCCGGCGCCCGGCTGCAGCAGGCCAATCTGTGCGGTTCCAGCGCGGCCGGCACCTGCTTTGCAGGCGCCGATATGACGCAGGCGCGCGCCAGCCGCGCCCAATGGAAGGGCTGCGACCTGCAGCGCGCGCGCCTGAACGATGTGCTGGCGCACTATATCGACCTCAGCGGCGCCTGCCTCGATGGCGCCGACCTCGGCGGCGCCAACCTGCTGCAGGCGCAGGCGCCGCACAGCAGCTGGCAGCGCTGCACCTTCAACAAGAGCATCCTGCTGAAAGCCAGCCTGCCGCATGCAGATTTCCGCGATGCGCGGCTGGAGCGGGTGACCCTGCTGGATGCGGTGCTGACGCACAGCCGATGGCGCGGAGCCAGGCTGCACAGGATTGTCGGCGGCGAGGCCGACTGGAGCCATGCCGACCTGAGCACCGTTCAGGCCGACCAGTGCGGCTGGCACGGCGCGCGCTTCACCGGGGCGGACCTGAGCGACGCCCAATGCCTGAACAGCAATTTCGACGGATGCGATTTCAGCGAAGCCCGGCTGTACCGCGGGCTGTTCTCGGGCTCGCGCTTCATGAACGCCAGACTGTGCCACGCCAATGCGGCGCAGGCGGATTTCTACCAGGCCGTTGGCCGCAAGGCCGATTTCAGCGGGGCCGACCTGGCACAGGCCAATATGGTGCAGATGGACCTGGCCGGCGCCATCCTCACCGGCGCAGTGATGGATGCAACGCGGGGCATGGCATGAATCCGGACACCATCTGGAACGAGATCGAGAAGGCGATGCGCCTGTCGCAGCCCGTGCATGGGCGCGAGCTGGCCGGCCTGCGGCTGAACGGCCGCAAGCTGGCCTCGGCCAGCTTCAACCGCGTGAACCTGAGCCATAGCCAGTTCGCCCACTGCGACCTGAGCGAAACCAGTTTCGTGGACTGCGACCTGAGCGCGGCCGACTTCAGCAGCAGCCTGCTGTACAAGACCAGCTTCGTCCGCTGCCGCATGCCGGAAGCAAGAATGCCGGCGGCCTGCCTGAAGTGGATCACCATGACACGCTGCGACCTGCGCGCCAGCCAATGGGCGCAGTCGCACTGGCATCTGTGCACGGCCACCGAATGCGATTTGTCCGGCGCCGTGCTGCGCGAGGCCGTGCTGGAACGCAGCGCATTCACCCATTGCCAGGCGGTGGATGCCGATTTCCGCGCAGTGCGGCTGGAGCGCTCATCGCTGCAGGGCATGGAGTTCCAGACCGTCGATATCACGGGCATGAGCGCCCAGGGCAGCGTGCTGATGAATGCGAGCCTGCAGGGCAAGCAGCTGGCGGGCATCGCGCTGCAGCGCTGCACGCTCACCGGCAGCGATTTCAGCGATGCCGACCTGCGCGGCGCGCTGCTGGGCGAGTCCAGCTTCATGGGCGCCCGCTTCCACCGCACGGACCTGCGCCAGGTGCAGGCCCGCCACAGCATGTTCGCCACAGCGGACCTGCAGCATGCCACGCTGGACGGCGGCGACCTCAACAGCGCCATCTTCCAGCAGGCCAGGCTGCTGCATTGCAGCCTGGCGGACGCGCAACTGGGCTGCGCGGTCTTCAGCAAGAGCCGGCTCACGGAAGTCAGCTTTGCGCGCAGCGACCTGCGCTGCAGCCAGTTCGACCATACGCGCGGCAGCCATGTGCTGTTCGACCAGGCCGCGCTCGACCACAGCAATTTCCACGATGCGCAGCTGGAGCACAGCTCCTTCGCGGGCGTGGACAGGAAACTCATGCGCCTGACCGATACCGCGCTGCTCGCGGCGCAGGCAAGAACACTGTTGACGGAGGAACTATGATGCAGACGATCGAATCCACGCAATCGGCGCCGCTGCCGCTGGGCCCCAACTGGTCGGAAGCGCAAGTGGCGCTGGAACTGGCGGACGGCAGCTACCTGCTGGATGACGGGCGCATGGCGCTGCAATCCCTGTCTTGCCTGCTCAAGCCCTGCGCCGGCGACAAGGTGCTGATTGCGGCCTGCGAACAGGGTGCGGTCTACATCCTGCACCTGCTGCAGCGTCCGCGCAGCAATAACGCCTGCCTGAACCTGCCCGGCATCCAGCAGCTGACGGTGACGCAACCCCAGCTTGCGGTGGTTGCCAGCGATAGCCTGGGGCTGGCGGCGCTGGGCGATATCGAAGTGACGGCGGCCAGCGGCGTGCTGCGCCTGAATGCGCGCAACCTGTTTACCACGGTCGCCGAGAACATGGTGGAGAACGTGCAGCACTATATCGGCCGCGCCGAGCAGTACCTGCTGGACGTGAAGCATCTGCTGCGCATGCACGGCAAGCAGGCCAGTGTGACGGCCGAAGAGGACGTCAAGATCGATGCCGAGCGCATCAGCCTGGGTTGAGCCGCCATGTTCGCCAATACCAATCTGGGCTGCACCAACATGGCCACCGTGCCCGATGTGTGCAAAACGCCGCCGCTGGCGGTGCCGGTGCCGTATCCGAATATCGCGCTGTCCACCATGCATATCCCCAATGTGCCGAACGTCATTATCGGCGGCGGCCTGGCCGAGAACCTGCTCACGCCGGGCACCATCAGCAACGGCGACGAGCCGGGAGTGCTGGGCGGTGTGGTCTCTGGCGTCTTCATCGGCCCGGATACCCCGGTGCTGGGCAGCCTCAAGGTGCTGATGGGAACGGCGTTTGCCACCCATCTCACCGGCTTGACGACGCACAACGGCAAGGTGCCGAATACGGTGGGCATGACGATCAGCCCGGCCCAGGCCTGCGTGCTGATTCTGAGCTAGCCATGAAAGCCATCCTGCCCATCCTGCTGCTGATCGCCGGCTGCGCCAGCAAGCCGGCGCCGACCGGCCTGCAGGGCATCGAGATCCTGGCCGCTGCCAATGCCAACCAGAACAACGCGACGGCGCTGGACCTGGTGTTTGTGTACGACAGCAGCACCCAGGGCCTGCTGCCGAAGACCGGGCCGGAATGGTTCGACAAGAAGGCGGCGCTGGTGGCCGGCCTGGCCACGGGCCTGGATGTGGTCAGCCTGCAGGTGCCGCCTGCCAGCACCGTCAATCTGCCCGCCAGCCCGCCCTTCCCCGCGCGCTACGCCAAGGCCATCGGCGTCTACGCCTATGCCAACTATGTGGCGCCGGCCGGGCAGCCGATGATGAACCTGACGCCTTACAGCGCGGTCACCATCACGCTGGCGCCGGACGGCATCACGCTGGCGGGCACGCCGCCCAAAGGCATGCTGGGCAAGCTGCTGGGGGCATTCAAATGAAAGGGAGAGCGCAATGACCGTCACCCAACTGCCCGACGCCGTGCAATGGTCGGAAGGCATGCTGCTCTCGCCGCAGCACCTGCAGCAGAACGATATCTACTGGCAGGAGCACCTGCGCCACCGCCTGGCCGGCATCGCGCCCAACTTCTGGGGCCTGCGCCGGCTGGAGGTGGAGCTGGTGAAGGATGTGATCACCGTCAAGGAGATGGAATGCGTGCTGCCCAATGGACTGGCCGTGACGTGGCCGGGCAACTTCTCGCGCAAGCCGGAGGCGCTGCTGCAGGCGGATGTCAGCGGCTGCCGCGCCGGCGACCGGCCGCAGCGCCTGTGGCTGCTGGTGCCGGAACGGGGCGCAGGCGCCGCGCGCTCGGGCGATCCGGAACGCCGCTACGACTCGCAGCCTGGCGCGATGACGGCCGACGAGAATACCGGCGATGGCGAAGTGCCGGTGGGCCGCCTGCAGATCCGCTGCGAGCTGGTGCTGGGCGCGCTGAATCCTTCCCCCGGCCTGGGCGCCTGCCCGCTGCTGGAGGTGGTGCGCGACGCCCAGGGCATGCTGCATATCAGCGACTACCTGCCGCCCATGCAGTGCCTGGGCGCGAGCCGGCACCTGGGCACGGCCGGCCTGCTGCACCAGCTGGGCGCGCGCCACGAACTGTGGTGGGGCTATGCCCATCAGTTTGCCACGGAAGCCAGCGGCTACGGGCCGGAAGGCAGGCTGAACAGCGGCGGTGTGCGCAATATGCTGGTGGCGCGCCACTTGGCCGGCGCGCTGCCGCCGATGTCGGTGCTGCTGCATGGTGCCTCTCATCCCGAGCGCCTGTATGAATGCCTGGCCGAGACCGTGGGCCGCGTGGCGCAGTTCGCGGCTTCGCCTTTGCCGCTGAAAATGGCGCCTTACCAGCACGATGACTGCCTGCCGCAGTTCCAGGCCGCCTGGCGCTATATCGAGGATACGCTGGCAGTGGAGTTCGAGCGGGTGCGCCAGGACCGCCTGCGTGCGCCGCAGCCTGAATACGATATCCGCCCCTTCCAGGTGCAGGGGCCGGGCAGTTTCAGCTACAAGTTGCCGCAGCAGGTGGAAGGCCACTTGATCATCGAAGTCAAACGCAAGGATGGCCAGACCATCGAGGAAGCGGGCCGCTGGCTCAGCCAGGCCGATATCGCCGACGCCAGCCTGATTCCGCAGCTGCAGCGGCAGCGGGTGCCGGGCGCCCGCGTGCGGCCGCTGGGCGCCGATGAGGTGGCGCGCTACCAGCTGCCGACCCTGGCCGACCTGTTCCTGGTGGAGAACCGCACGGTGGACCTGGCCGACCTGGGCCGCCGCGAGCTGTTTGCGCCGGACCAGCCGCTGTTTATCCAGGGCAATGCTGGTCCGCATATGCCGGCCGCCATCTTCCTGTACCAGAAGCTCAGCAGCGAAGCCGGCGCGGAAGCCGAGGCAGCCTGACACCATGATGAACCTCGCGCCAAGCCTGCAATGGAATGCTCCCGATGCCGTCCCGGCATCGGAGGGCTCCTTGCTGCTGGCCAGTTTTGCCGCCTTCTACGAGGAGCTGGCCAGCATCAAGCGCTGCCAGCACGAAGGCGTGCTGGCGCGCTACCTGGCGCCGGACCAGCTGGATCCGCCCCTGTCCGATACCGAGTTTGCCACCCGCGCCAGCGCACGCCTGCTGGCGCAGCTGCGCGATCAGCATTTGGCCTTCCAGCGCCGGGCCAGCGCGCAGCAGATCAAGCTGCACCATACGGCGCTGTATGTGATGGCGGCGATGGCCGATGAAATCCTGCTGCTGGAACTGAACTGGCCGGGCGCCGAGCACTGGCTGCCGGTGCTGCTGGAAAGGCAGATGTTCAGCACCTCGCATTCCGGCCTGGTGTTCTTCCAGCTGGCGGACAAGCTGATTGCCGGCGCGGGCCGCGATCCCCTGCATGCCGACCTGGCCAGCGTGTTCCTGCTCGCCTTGCGGCTCGGCTTCAAGGGGCAGCACCGCAACCCCGAGGGCGAAACGCGGCTGGACCACTACCGCCAGCAGCTGCTGCGCATCGCGGGCACCGGGCCATCGCGCACGCAGCCGGCCGCGCCGGGCTTCTTCCAGCAGGCTTACCAGCACAACATTACGGATGGAAAGGATATGCGGCTGGCGCCCCTGTCGGCCTGGCGCAAGGTGGCCAAGGCCGCTGCAATCGGCTACCTGGTCCTGTCCAGCGCCCTCTGGCTTGCGCTGGCCTATCCGTTCGACCAACTCTTCAGGCCATGAGCATGCTTTTACTCCTCGTCGCCAGTGCTGCTGTTCTGACCGGCCTCGTGCTCGCCATCCTGATCTGGCGCGCCCGCAAGCCGGCCAGGCTGCCTGCGCTGCCGCTGGCCATGCTCGGCAAGCCCGCGCTGATGCTGCTGGCACTGCGCGGCCTGATGGCGCCGCTGCGCTACCTGGCAACGCGGCGCGAGGCGCATTACAAGAGTGCGTGGATGCTGGTGATCGGCCAGCAGGCGGCGGGCAAATCGAGCCTGCTGGCCTCCCTCGATCCCGGCAACTGGCAGATGCCGTCCGAGGAACAGGAAAAGCTGGTGCCCGAGGGCAGCAACTGGCGCTTCCTGCCGCAGGGCGTGCTGATCGATCCGCCGGGCGAATGGTCGGCCGCGGCGCCCGGCAGCGAAGGCGCGCAGAAATGGCGCCAGTTCCTCGACAAGCTGGATAGCCTGCGCCCGGAGCGACCGATCGACGGCGTGATCCTCGTGGTGTCGGCGCGCAGCCTGCTGGCCGATGGCAGCAAGGAGCGCAGCGCGCTGGCGGAATCGCTGCGCGCCCAGCTCGCCCTGCTGGAGAGCCAGTATGAGTTTGCGCTGCCGGTATATGTGGTGGTCAGCGAAATGGACAGCGTGAAGGGCTTCAGCGAGTTCTGGCAGACCCAGAGCACGGTGCAGACGCATGAGATGGTGGGCTGGTCCATGCCGCAGCTGCTGCCCGGCGCAGCGCCCGGTGAATGGGTGGACACGGCCTTCGACTGCCTGGCCGGCCAGCTCAAGCGCCTGCAGGTGCAGACGGCCGCCGAGAGCAGCCATCCCGATCCTGCGCAGGCCGACCAGTTCTTCCTGTTCCCGCGCCATTTCCTGCAGCTGTGCGAGCCGCTGCGCCAGTGCATGGCGCAGCTGATGCAGCCTTCCGCCTGGCAGGCCGGCGTGTTCTGCCGCGGCCTGTATTTCACCGGCGCGCTTCCGCCTGCTTTCTCCGCCCTTGCGGGCGCCTCCCCGGCGGCCGGGCTGCCGCGCAGCGACATCGCCTTCATCGACGACCTGGTGGCGAAGAAGATCTTCACCGAGCCTTATCTGGCGCGGCCTACCCGCAAGGGCATCTGGTCGCGCAACAAGCTGATACGGCGCGCGCAATTCACTGCCGTGGCGCTGGCGGCGCTGCTGCTGGCCGGCCTGGTCTGGAGCGCCGTGCAGCTGCGGGAACAGGCCGCTGTGGCCGACAGCGCCGTGGCCGCACTGCAGAAAATCGAACAGCAGCTCAACGCCAATCCGCTGCCGCAAGGCCGCTGCATCGAGCGGCAGACCGTGGTGCAGGCGCTGGAGCAGATCGCCCGTCTCCCGGCCGATACCGTGCACTGGACGATTCCCGCCACCTGGCTGGGCCGCCCGTCCAGCGGCAGCAGTACCCAGCAGGTGGTCAACGGCATATTCCAGAAAGTGGTACTGGGTGGAATTGCCTGCCAGCTGGAGCAGCAGGCCCAGGCGCTGATGACGCCGCCCGCTGCGAAAACGCCGGACAGCGGCACGCTGGTCCACGTGCAGAGCCAGCAGGCACTGCTTGAGGCTAGCCAGGATATCGTGCGCTTCCAGAACAATCTGGCGCGCTTCCAGGAGATTGCCGCCACGCCGCCCGCGCTGAAGAAGAAGGATCTGATGCCGTCCTTCGTGGCGCTGTTCAACGAGGTGTACCAGTCGCCGCTGCCGCCGTCTGTGAGCAGGGGCAATGACGCGCTCAGGACTGCGTTGCAGCAGGCCCAGTATCCGCAAGCGCTGAAGCTGCCGGACGAGATGAAGCCGCGCCTGGCATCCCAGCTGTCCTGGTCCGCGCAGAGACTGGCCGCGCAACTGAAGCAGGAAGTTGGCGCGGGCAGCAGCCTGCTGGCGCAGATGGACCAGGAAGACGGCTCCACGGTGGCGAAGACGCGGCATTTTTCGAGCTGGCTGCAATGGGTGGGCAGCGCGTGGTCGGGCTCCACGGCGAGCAGCAATCCCTGCAGCAGCGCCGAATCCCAGCTGCAGGAACAGGCAAGCCTGCTGCGCGCCTACGGCTACCCGGATGCGGAACTGAAGAAAATGACCGGCCATTTCAGCAAGGCTTCCTGCTACCACCCGAACATGGCCACCCTCGCCTCCATGCAGATGGCGCCCTATGGCTCGCTGTTCACGCGCGGCGACAAGGGACTGATGCTGAACACCCAGCTGCTGGATGAGCTGAGCGGCCTCAAGGCGCTGGTGGCACTGGACTTCATGCAGCTGCAGGACACCCAGCCCTTCTCCTGTCAGCGCAAGGTGGCCGGCTGGCGCGCCAGCGATATCGGACTGGCGAACCGCTATGTGGGCGAATATGAGCAGCTGATGTCCAGCATGAAACCGGCCGCTGGCACCAGCCAGCAGCCGCTTTACCAGCGCATGGCGCTGCGCCAGCTGGAACGGGCCATGAACAGCAGCCTGAACCGCGCGCAGATTCCGCCCGGTGCCACCGTGATTGCGGTCGACGCCGCCGCGACCGAGGACCAGGCGCTGGCAAGGGAAAGCAGCAATTTCGCGGCGCTGCTGGAACCGCTGCTGACGCTGCAGCGCAGCTACCGCAGCCTGAACTTTGCCGCCAGCGCCACCCAGGTCTACCAGTGCATCGGCACGTACAGCAGCGACAGCCTGGCGCGGGTGCAGAACCTGGGCGATATCAGCCGCCTTTATGAATCCACCAGCAGCGAGGGACCGGGCCCCATGTTCAATCTCGGCACCACGCCCGTGATCAAGGACTTTCTGGCGCGGCAGCTGGCGCGCACCCAGGTGCTGACCGGATACAGCACGCCTTTCCTGAGCTACCTGAACAACAGCAGCGGCCAGAACGATGCGCAGAACAGCAATACGCAGAGTGCGGCCTACTGGAGCAATACGGTCACCGAGCTGAACCGCTATATCCAGTTCAAGGAACCGGCAGGCCAGGTGGCGCAGCTGGACAACCTCTTCCTGAAACAGATGCCGGGCCTGGACGCGGGCAACTGCAGCAGCGCAATGGCCGACTACAAGCCGGCCGAGTATGGCAACGACCTGTTCTCGGCACGCCGCCTCAAGCTGGAAAGCCAGATCCAGGCCACCTGCAAGGGCGAGCGCAATGCGCAGGCGGTGAAGGCCTACAGCACGCTGTCGGCCCGCTTCAACCGCGAGCTGGCCGGGCGCTATCCCTTCGGTCCGCTCAGCAGCAGCGATGCCGACCTCGCTACTGCCCGCAATTTCTTCGCAGATTACAGCGCGCAGAGCGCTGCCCTGCGCCAGTCCCTGCAAGGCCTGAGCGGTGCCTACTGGACCTCGGCGCGGCAGTTCCTGTCGCAACTTGATGCCAGCACGCGCTTCTTCCAGGGCACACTCAACCTGAATCCGGCGCCGGCGGACGGCAGCGCCGACAGCTCGGGACTGGCCAGCCTGCCGGTGCGGCTCGCGGTCCAGTTCCATGCCCAGCCTAAAGAATCGGCCGGCGCGGACCAGCTTGTGGGCTGGAGCCTGAGCGCCGGCAGCAAGTCCGCCGCCTTCCCGAACCGCAGTACTGCGCTGGACTGGGACTACGGCCAGGCGCTGGTGCTCGACCTGACCTGGGCCAGCGGTTCGCTGTGGCTGCCTGCGCCAGACCTGCAGCAAAGCGACCTGCAGACCAATGGAGTGGGCGCCTCCTTTGCCGCCAGCGGCAACTGGGCCCTGCTGCGCCTGATCGAGCGGCACCGGCCGGCCAACGGTTCCATCCCCGGCAGCAGCGACCCGAACCGGCTGACGCTGGAATTCCTGGTGCCCGTGACCAGCAAGAACAACGCGCCGGGCAAGGCAGCTAGCGGCAGTGCCCGGCTCTATATCGGCCTCAATCTGAGCGGAAGCGATCCGAAGACCCATGCGCCTGTCAGCCTGAGGCTGCCGCAGGGCTTCCCGCGCTCCGCCCCCTGATCTACCCTGCCAAAGGAAATACCATGTCAACCGAACTTGAAACCGCAAGCGATGCCTTCTTCCAGGCGCAATTCAAGCTGAGCCTGGAAGCCCTGCTGGCGCCCGTGGACAGCAGCCAGCCTGCGGGCCGTTCGCTGCGCGGCAGTCCCAGCTACAGCGCCATCGCGCAGGCGCGGCGGCAGGATGACGCCAGCCTGCCCATGGGCAGCTGGGAGCACGAGCTGAAGCGCGCCGACTGGCGCGAATCTGGCAGGCTATGCGCCAATGCGCTGGCCACGCAAAGCAAGGATTTGCAGCTGGCGGCCTGGCTGCTGGAAGCGCAGATCAATCTGTCCGGCTTCCAGGGCATCGGCCCCTGCATCCATCTGATGCAGCAGCTTTGCCAGTCCTACTGGGAGGAGCTGTATCCGAAAGCAGCACAGGACGAGCTGGAGTACCGCGCCAATGTCTTCCAGTGGATTAACGAAAAGCTGCTGCCCACGATTCGCATGGTGCCGCTGGCTTCGGCGGAGCGGCAGGGGCAGTATTGCTGGGCCGACTGGGAACTGGCGCGCCGCCAGGAGCAGGTGAAGGCAGCCCTGCCGCCAGGCCAGCAGGTAGCGGACGGCCACGACGGCCCCAGCTGCAGCCAGGTCATGGCCGGCATCGGCGCCACGCCGACCGCTTTCCATGTGGCGCAGCGCGATGCGCTGGTGCTGGCCCTGTCGGCACTGGAGGCGCTGACGGCCACCATCGATCCCCTGTTCGGCGCAGAAGCGCCAGGCATGCAGGGCATTGAAGGCATTTTGCAGCAGATCCTGTCCCTGGTCGAAGCGGAATTGAACAAGCGCGGCGTGAGCAGCGGCACCCCGCCGGCGGCGCAGCAGGAAGCGGCGCCCGAAGCCCCGCTTGCGGCGGCGCCGGCCAGCATGCCTAACGGCGCCATCCGCGACCGCGCCGACGCTTACGCCCGCCTGGCCGAGACAGCGGAATACCTGATGCGGCTGGAGCCGCACAGTCCGGTGCCCTACCTGGTGCGGCGCGCCACCGAATGGGGCCGCCTCAATACCGTCGAGCTGTACCAGGAACTGTTCCTGAGACTGAACGGACAGCTGAATATTTTCGAGATGCTGGGGCTGGAGGCCGATATCCAGGAAAACCCGGCGCATGCCTGACTTCTATAAGGAGAACGAATCATGAAACGCGCTGACAAACCCGTAAAGCGAACCACGCAGCAAACCGAAATGACGGTCATGACGCCGCGCGGCGGCCGTTTTCACGTCACCCAAAGGGATGGCGTGTTCGATGAGGAAGGCAAGCAGGTGTACACCCACAAGGAGCTGACGGGAGCGTGGGCGAAGAGCAACCGCACCCAGTGGCGGCGGAAAAACCGGGACATCGAAACACCGAACAATCCAGGGCACAACTTTTCCAGCGCCTGCGTCGAGGCCAGGGCGGAGGCGCTGGTCGACCTGCGCGCGCCCGAGTCATTCAACAGAAAGCAGCTCAATAAGCGCATGGAGGAGACCGAGTTCAGCGAAGTCACGCGCGGAAAGCATGTCATCGAAACCTGCCTGACATGCCAGGCCGCCAGGAAAGCGGGCTCTTTGAAGTAAGCGGCCCCTTGGGCATCTTTCAGGAAAGGCAGATCATGTCGGCGCAAGCAGCTTCTGGAACAGCGACTTTCCCCACCGGCGGGCCGATCGATGGCGCGGCGGACGGGTGCGCCGGCTTTGCCCGGCTGATGCAGCAGCTACAGGCCAGGCCTGATGCCTCCGCCGGCATGGCCAGTCCCGGCCTGGCCGGGGCCTGGGCGGACGCAATCCTGCTGTATTGGCAGCACGGCATCGATCGCGGCGCCATCGACGCCGGGCAAGCACTCTACCTGGTCGACCTGGCGCCGGCAGAAGGCCAACTGGCCTGGCGCGTCCTGAAGGCTTTGCGCGCCGGCCTGGAGCGCCGCAAACTTGCCCTCAATATCTGCCTGGTTGCCTGTTGCCGCAGCCAGGATGATGCGGATGCCCTGCTCGGCCATCCCTGCCTCAGCGCCTTTGCCGCGCAGGACTGGCTGGATGCCGCCGTATTCAATGCGGGCAGCGATACCGCGCTGACGCTGCGCCGCCGGAAAATCAGCCTGCTGGCGGCTCATAACCCCATGGTGTTGCTGGCGCTGGATCATTTCCGCGCCCTGCCCTCGGAACTGATGGCGACGCATTACGGCGAGCTGCTCCAATCCACCGTCGCCGTCCACCAGCCCGAAGGCGCAGAACACCTGGACCTTGCGTACGAGTGGATGCCCCGTCCCTCAGCACACGCGGCCGCCACAACGGCGCAGGCCGCATACGTGCTGGACCACTACCGGACTCACTTCCATAGCGCCGCACTGCTGCTGCCGGAACAGGCGATGGAGGCATTGCAGCGCCTGCAGCGTATTGCGGGCGGACGCTATCTCTTGCTGGCCGCCGACGCGGGCGTTTGCGACGAGCAGGCAATACGGCTGGGCGCAATGGCGCCGCCGGCACAGTGGTTCCCGGGGGAAACCCAGGTGCCGGTCAACTATCATGCGCTGAGCCTTGTCCAGCGCCGTGAAGGCGCCCTGGCCTGCAACCTCCAGCTGGAGGATGGGGGTATCGTTGTGCATGCCGCCTGGCGCGAAGGGACGCAAGCCCCGGATGAGGACTGCATGCGGCAGATCGCCGCTGCGCTGGAAGCGGCTCATCCCACCCATGAACAGGCGTTGCGCCAACTGGACGGACTGAATGAAAAAGCCTTGTTAGCGCTGCTTCATCGGTCGCACGGCGACCCGGCCATGCTGGCGGCGGCGATGGAGGCGCTGTCTGGCGCGCCGCCCACGCTCGGCGATTGTTCCCACCGCGCCTGGCACCAGGCCCTGGCCCGGGTCTGGGAAAACTTCTTCCCGCCCCGGCACTGCGACCGGTTTGCCGCCCGCATGGCCTGGCTCGCGATGCAGCTCGGCTTCCTGGATATTGCGCAGGACTGCCTGCGGCTCGCGCTCAGCTTCTACGGCGACGACGCGTGCGGGCTATACCTGCTGGCACTATGCGAGGCGCGTACCGGCGCCAGCGTTCACGCGCTGGCCCATGCCGGGCAAGCGCTCGGCCTGGCGCCGGACTATGCACCTGCCCGGCAGCTCCATGCGCAGCTTTCGGAAAAATTGCGGCGTTGGCAGGAACACCCGGCTTACCTGCTGTCTCCGGCCAGCGCCGGTCCGCTTCGCATCGAGCCGCTTGGTCCTGAGCATGCACCCGACCTGCTGTTCCAGTTCCGCGACCAACAGATCGGTGTGATGACGCGCCTGCCTGCGATGGAAAACCTGCAGCAGGTACAGGACTGGATCGCCGGCGAAAGACCCGATGAGGGCCACTACACCTTTACAGCAATGCATGAGCGCTGGGGCTTCGTCGGCATCGTCAGCTGCCATTGCGTGCGGCAGGCCGCCTATTTCTATTTCTGGATCGGCAGCGACTACCAGGGCCGGGGATTTGGGCAGCGGGCGGCAGAACTATTGTTTGCGCAACTGGCAGCAGCCGGTGTGGAGCGGATTTACACATCGGCGGAACAGGTCAACCACTGTTCGCGCCACGTGCTGCGCAAGCTGGGCTTCGTGCAAATGGATTGCAAGCCAGCGCCGCCCGACGACAGCCAATACTTCTACTATCTAGGTGACATGCATCAGCCGGCCATACTGGACGACTTTCTTGCCCTATGTGTGGAACTTGGAAACCCGGTAAGCCTGATCTGATGGGCAAACCGTCTCAAGCAGTAAAACTTGATTGAGGAGAAGAAGATGAGCAGGCGCTACAATGAAGCAGCCGAACGCATGAATGCAAATGCGGAATTTCCCGTGCACAGGTCTGCCACCATGGAGCGGGAATTCCGGCCCTTGCCGGCCGCAGGGCGCCCACCGCCCTTGTCGCTGTCGCAAACGGCCGAAGGAAAACAGGCTCTCCTGGCGACGGCCGAGCGGCTTGTCACTGAAAAGCGAGCGGTGACGCGTGGTGATGAGGGACGCTTCGCTTGGGGAACCACCTGGTTGGCGGAGGAATCCTTTGCAGCGATACGCCAGCATGTCGAAGACCGGCAGTTGACGCCTCGCTCAGCTAGCGCACTGACACGGGCGGTCGAAGGAGAACTGAGCGGAAGCGGCCCGACGACGATCAGCGATCAGTAAGTGCTATATCTTCAGGACGGGCCGGTGCAAGCCAACCCGGTCCATGGCGTGCGAAGACTGCCGGGGTGCGGCCGTTGGCCCGCCGGCGTTGAGCTGCTGGCGAACCTCCGGCCCCACCTGATAATATAAAATCGTCTGGCTGCGCTGCGCCAGCGGCTCGTCGATGCTTGCCAGGCGCGGTGCGCGCGGCGAGGGAGTGTGGTGGTCCCATTGCTGCTGGACATGGACACGGCGCTCCATCTCGTCGTGCTGCGGATAGGCGGTCCCCAGTACAGGCAAGGTGCTATCGTTCAGCTGCACCACGTCGACGCGGTGCATGCCGTTACGAAGGCCAAGCAGGCGATTCATCGTCATTATCTAATTCCTCTTAAGAACTTATGGCACGTATTTATCAAACCACCAATATGGGCGAGGCCAAGCTGCGGGTCGCCCTGGTCAGCCAGGGCGAAGCCGACTTGCTGGTGCACCGGGTCGGTAGCTGGGGCATGGCGCACGGCGACGCACTCTGGTACATCACCCGCGACAAGCAGGAAGCCACGGCCTGGCTGTACTTTACGAGCGTAGGCATGGCGCAAATCAAAATCTGCTTCGTCGACAGCTACGGCTCGGCTGGCTGGCAGGACCGCGGCCAGGAAGCCCTGCGCTACCGCGGGCGGCTCGGCTGATCAGCTCTTCGCGGGCGCGGGCAGCAGGATGAGCGGCAAGGGGCCGATCAGGCCCAGCTGCGCCGCTACCACGCTGTTTGCCGTGCGCGCCTCATCCAGGCTGGCATAAGGGCCTACCGCCACCACCGTCCACAACGTCCCTCCCTGGTCCTGGACATTCGCTACTTTTTGCGCGGGCAGCTTTGCAGACTGGATCTTTGCATACATGGCCGAAGCATCCGCCGCATGCGCGTATTGGCCGGCCTGCAGCGCGTACTTTCCGGCCTCCGGCAGCGGCGTTGGAATCAGCAGGCTGGAGGCGGCAAGGGTATCCGGCGCGCTTGCGGCGGCGCTCGCAGCGGCGCTTGCCGCCGCACTGGCCGCACCCGCGCCCGCGCCGGACCGGGACGGACTGGCGGGCTTGAGTTCGGCCCCGGCATCGTGGGCGCCGGGCAGATACGCAGCGAGCTGCTTTGCGGCCCCGGACACAGCCAGCCCGATGCCGGGCGGCGCGAGCGTTCCGGCCATGAACATCAGGGCGCCGAACAGCAGCACCAGCAGGATAAAGCCGGCTTTTGCAATCACCTGCCTGCCCTGCCTCAGGACTCGTCGAATGCGGAATGGGCGCTGGAAGGACTCAGCCCATGCTTGCGCGCCAGCTTGCCGAAGGCGCTGCGCTCCTGGCCCGCCAGCCTGGCGGCATGCGTCAGGTTGCCGTTCACCCGCGTCAGCACATCGCGCACATAGCGCCGCTCGAAATCAAGGATCAGCTTTTCCTTGGCTGACTTGAACTGGCTGATGCCTTCGCTCTCCGCATCCGGCGCCAGCCGCTTGCTGCCGCCGAGATGGATCTCGCGCGTATCGCACATCAGGAACTCGCGGTGGATCATGTTCTCCAGTTCGCGGATATTGCCCGGCCAGTCGTGCTGCGCAATGAATTCCAGGGCCGAGGCGTGCAGCGGTTTTTCCGGCAAGCGGTACTGGTGGGCAAAGCGGGACAGGAAGACCTGCGCCATTTCCACCGCGTCGCCGCTGCGTTCGCGCAAGGGCGGAAGCTGCATCGACAGCACATTGAGGCGGTACATGAGGTCGCGCCGGAAGCGGCCCTGTTCCACCAGCGTTTCCAGCCGGCTGTTGGTGGCGGCCACGACCCGCACATTGGCCTGCCGCGTTACCCCGCTGCCGACCCGGCGATAGGTATGGTCCTGCAGGAAGCGCAAAATGGCGGCCTGCGCCTTGTAGTTCAGGGCATCCACTTCATCCAGGAACAGGGTGCCGCCGTCGGCCTCGGCCACCAGGCCGGGCGAGGCATTTTTGGCGTCGGTGAAGGCGCCGCGTTCATGGCCGAACAGTTCGCTCTCCACCAGCTGCTCGGGCAAGGCGCCGCAGTTGAGGGGAATGAAGGGCTTTTCCCGCCGCGCACCCAGATAGTGGATGGCGCGTGCCGCCAGTTCTTTACCGGTGCCGGTTTCGCCGTTGATCAGCACAGTTGCATCGACGCCTGCGATCTTTCTCAGCTGGGCGGCCACGCGTTCCATTTGCGGGGAGGAGCCCACCAGGTTTAAGCGAAGAAAATCATTCATCATTTTAATCAGAATATTTAATATTAATTCGCAAGTCGCCCCGGGGCAGCTGGATAATCCGCGGATAACGGCGTCCAGAAAGAATACTATATATCCACGGTCGTGGCTTTTCTGCTATGCATTTTTTCTTTCCGTGGACAACATTATTATGGCTGCTCCCCCTTAAGCTGTAATTGACAGCATAAGGGAAGCGCGAATATTCTATATATTGGAATTTCTCTGTAGAAATTCTCTCCAAAAGTCGCATTAATTGCGGCTTTTTATTGGCAGTCATACATGATGACTGTCATATTTGAAATAATAATGTCAGAAAAGAAAGAGAGGAAATATGAATATGACGCAACGGGGGCTTCCTCTCGCCCTTGCAGCACTTCTTGCAGCCTGCGGTGGAGGAAGCGGCAGTGAATCGCCGTCACCGGTGGCTAAAACCGCGGCGCTGATGAAGGCAGGCGGCGCGGCGCCCGAAACGGCGCTGACGCCGGTCGGCGCGACTGCCACCTCGTCCGAACGAGGCGACCTCTCGGCAGCCGCGGCGATCGATCACCAGCAGGACACGCGCTGGGGCAGCGGCTTCAGCGATGACCAGTCGCTGACCCTGGATTTCGGCAGGTCCGAACGCATTACCCGCGTTCGCATCGACTGGGAGAACGCGCATGCGAGCCAGTACCTGCTGCAGGTTTCCGATGACAACAAGAGCTGGACCACCATCAAAACCGTGGACAGCAGCGAGGGCGGCGTGGAAGACTTCACGGGCCTGAACGGACAAGGCCGCTACCTGCGCATGCAGGGCCTCAAGCGTTCCACCGGCTACGGCTACTCGATTTTCGAGATCCAGGCATTCTCCGGCACGCCGGTCACAGCACCGCCGCCGGAGCCCCCGGCCCCGGATCCGGCCGATCCCGGCAAACCGGGGGTGGCCGTCAAGCCTGTAGCCGCCACATCCTCACGCCTTGAGAATCCGGGCCTCAACGCCGCCCAGACACTGGACGGCAAGCTGAACACGCGCTGGGCCAGCGCTTTCGAGGACGGCGCATGGATCCAGTATGACTTCGGCAGCAAAACCGCCATCGGCTATATGAAGCTGGTGTGGGAGAACTCATACGGCAAGCAGTATGCGCTGAACGTATCGGACGATGGCCAGAACTGGACGCAACTGCGTTATGTGGGCAACGGGCGCGGCGGCACGGAAGAATTCTTCAACCTCGGCATCAATGCGCGCTATCTGCGGCTGCAGGGCGTGGCACGCGCCACGCAGTACGGCTACTCCCTGTTCGAAGTGGAGTTCAAGTCGCCGGGCAGCGATAACACCCTGCCGGCCGCCACGACATCAGCCGTCCGCTACCCGCTGAACGGCAATGGCTGGGCGCCCCTGCCCGCGTCTTCCGAGCCCATCGAAACGCTGCAGTTCACGCTGCCGGACGGGACCCTGGTGACGCGCTTCGGCGTGCGCGCGCTGGCGCGCCACGGCCGCGAGCGCGGCGAAGACTGGAACGAAATCGGCTACGGCCCGAATGAAACGGTGGATCCGGTTACCGGCCTGCCGGTCGATAAAGGCCCCGGCAACTACCTGACCTTCGTGCCGCAGTATTTCAAGAACCGTACCTGGGGCTTCGAAGTCATCGACAACAGCCGCGTGGCAGGCGTGAGCAAGCCGACGCTGATCGTGAACCAGTACACCACGGTGGACTTCCTGCCGGGCGGCGTGGCCTTCTTCCGCGCCTTCGACCGGCCGGGCGTGACGGGCTACGGCTGGATGAATCCCGGCGAACTGGTGGACCGCAATGTTCCCATCTGCAAACCGGTGCCCTACCCCGCCAATGGCAGGCTGTCTTCAGCCAACGGCATCAACGGCGCATGCACGCTGCTGATCAAGGGCTATCCCGGCCATGGCGGCCTGGATGCGGACGGCTTCCCGAACGGGAAAACGGTACCCGGCCGCGCACTGGTGGCAGGCGACATCATCGAAGTGTCGCCGTCGATGTTTTCCACCACCGAGTCCATGCAGGCCAAGGGCGACAACGGCGGCATCCGCTACTACTCCTATGAATGGACCTATGTGGTGGGCACCGGCCTGCGGCCCTGGTATGGCGTGCAGCCGCGCCTGAATTCGGTGCCGCTGCCGGAGGAAACCCTGTCCGGCGGCCTCGGTTCGGTGCCCTACAACTACACGGACAATGCCCTGTTCATGTTCCAGCAGCCGCACAACAATATCGGCATGCAGAATATGCAGCGCTTCGTGGAGGGACGGCGCCTGGTGCACACCAACTTCACCACGGGCGAGCACAATGAAGCGGGCAACGACCGCTATGACGCCGCCATCGGCCTGCAAGGCCAGCGCTTCAACCAGTCCGCCTGTATCGGCTGCCACGTGAACAATGGCCGCAGTCCGGCGCCGGTGGCGGTCAACCAGCGGCTCGATACCATGTCGGTGCGGGTCGCCGTAAGCAACGCCGCAGGCCAGCAGCTGCCGCATCCGCAGTACGGCAGTGCCGTGCAGATGAATGCCGTGTCGGCAAGCGGCACGGTGCAGAACTGGGGCAGCGGCGTGCGCGTTGCCGGTTTCGAGGCAAAGACCGTGAAACTGGCGGACGGCACTGCCGTGGAGCTGCGCAAGCCGGTGCTGGCCTTCGAATCGGCGGTACCGGATGTGGTATCGCTGCGCGCGGCGCAGCCGATGATCGGCGCGGGCCTGCTGGAAGCCGTGCCGGAAGCCGATATCCTGGCCCGGACGCGCAGCACGCCGGATGCGGATGGCGTGCGCGGCGTGGCCAACTTCGTGTTCGATCCGGAAAGCGGCGCAGTGCGCGTGGGGCGTTTCGGCTGGAAAGCCTCCAAGGCCACGCTGCGCCAGCAGACGGCCGACGCCCTGTTGCAGGACATGTCGGTGACCTCGCCCGTGTACCGCAACCGCAACTGCAGCACCGACCCTGCGGGCTGCGCCGGCGCAGCTGCCCAGAAGGGCATTTCGGAGGCGGACCTGCAATCCATCGCCAACTACCTGGCGCTGGTAGCGGTGCCGGCGCAGCGCAGCCTTGCCAGCGGCTTCCCGAAAGGCGTGGCGCCGCTGGATGAGCACCGCGTGGACCCGGCCCAGGTCAGCCTGGGCGCAAAGGTGTTCCAGGCCATGCGCTGCTCCGCCTGCCATACGGCGGAAATGAAGACCGGCCCGGGCCACCTGTTTGCCGAACTGCGCAACCAGACCATCCGCCCCTATACCGACCTGCTGCTGCACGATATGGGCGAGGGGCTGGCGGACAAGCTGGCCGAAGGCCAGGCGAAAGGCAGCATGTGGCGCACCGCGCCGCTGTGGGGCATTGGCTACACCGAAAAAGTGATGGGCAATGGCGCCAGGGCAGGCTACCTGCATGACGGCCGTGCGCGCACCCTGACGGAAGCCGTCATGTGGCATGGCGGCGAAGCGGAACGGGCGCGCCAGCGCTTCGAGAACCTGCCGAAGGCAGACCGTGAAGCTTTGCTGGCCTTCCTGAAGTCTTTGTAGTTACGGGTCGGCAGGGAGTGCATCCGGGTTGGATCAGGCTATTTTTTTCACTGTCCAGCCAATACACTGGCGTTCATGGAAACACAACGCCGCGCACTCCTCGCCCATGCCCTGCTCCTCGCTGCCGTGCCTTCGCTGGCGCGGCAGCATGAACATCATCATCCTCCTGCCGGCGGCGACTACGCCCAGGCGCAGCTCGATATGGCTGAACGCGTGGCCGATGCGCTGGCACGGGGTGGTGAACCAATGGCGCCCGCCGCATGGGCTGCCGTGCGCAAGCTGGCGGACGAAAGCAGGCTCGCCGAGGCGGCGCGCGAAGCATTCCGCCAGCTGCAGGAGCGCGTGCTGCTCACGGCGGCCATCACGGCGGAAGCGCGGGTCAGCGTAAAGCGTTCGGCGCGGCGGCAGGTGCTCGTCCAGGGCGGCTGGCGCCTCTTCCTGGTGCGCGTGCTGAACCCCAGTATTGCGCCCGGACGGCTTGCCGCCAGCAGTCCGAACGCGGTGCCCGTGAACGGCCTGCACCCTCCGGGCGGTCCGCAACTGAACGTGAAGACCACACACGGCGATATTGCCGTGCGCTGGATGGACCTGGATGTGCTGAACGAGGCGCCCTTGAGCGCCGACCTCGAAGCGCTGCCCGAAGAGTTCAAGGTGCTGCGCATCTACGCGCGCGACGCCGGCCCGCGCAGCGCCCGCATCGCGCTGGATATCGGCCTGGGCACCGGCGATATCGGCGGGCGCGATCGCGTCAGCGTCGATTTCAATGTGCTGCCCGCGCGCACCGTGCGGCTTTCCGTGCGCGACCACGATGGCGGCGCCGTAACCGCGAGCCTGCTGATCACCGACAGCCAGGGGCGCGTGCTGCCGTCCCAGACACGGCGCTCGCCGCCGGACATGTTCTTCCAGAAGAAAATCTACCGCGCCGACGGCCAGACCGTATTGCTGCCGCCCGGCGAGTACCAGGTCCAGCATGGCCGTGGACCGGAATATCTGCTGCAGCGCAGCCAGCGCCGCGTGCCGGGCAGCGGCGAGGCGCATTGGACCTTCCAGCTGCAGCGCTGGATCGATCCCGCAGCCATGGGCTGGTACAGCGGCGACCATCACATTCACGCCGCCGGATGCGCCCACTACGCGCAGCCGGAGGAAGGCGTAGGCCCTGAAATGATGATGCCGCAGGTGCGCGGCGAAGGCCTCAGTATCGGCAGCGTGCTGACCTGGGCGCCGGGCTTCGAAGCGCAGAAGAAGTTCTTTACCGGGCGCGATTCGTCCCTGTCCGGCTCTGGCAGCATCCTGCATTACGACCTGGAGGTCTCAGGCTTCCCGTCTTCGCACTGCGGCCACCTGGCGCTGCTGCGCATGAAGAGCATGGATTATCCCGGCGCACAGCGCATCGACGACTGGCCCAGCTCCAATGCGCCGGTGCTGCGCTGGGCGCGGACACAGGGCGCTGTGACCGGCTACGCGCACGCCGGCGTCGGGCTGTGGGCAAACACCACGGACCTTCCCAATGACGCCATGCCGCCGTTTAACGGTATCGGCGCCAACGACTTTATCGTGACGCTGCCGGAAGGCCTGGTGGATTTCATCAGCACCTGCAACCATCCGCCCGCAGCCGAAATGAATATCTGGTACCACACCATGAATGTGGGCCTGCGCTGCCGCATCGCGGGCGAAACCGACTGGCCCTGCTTCTTCGAGGAGAGCATCGGCATGGGCCGCAGCTATGTGCAGCTGGATGGGCCGCTGAACTACGATGACTGGTGCGCGGGCCTGGGCCGCGGGCGCTCCTATGTGTCCGAAGGCCGCGCCCACCTGATCGGCTTCGCGGCGCAGAGCGGGCAAACCGTGGTCCGCGTCGGCGGCGCAGACCTCGAACTGGCAGCGCCCGCCCCGGTGCGCTTCAGCGCGCAGTTCGCGGCGCGGCTGGAAGAGAAGCCGACACCGGAGACGGAAGCCATCCGCAACAGCGCGCCGATGGACAAGCCCTACTGGCACCTGGAGCGCGCCCGTATCGGCGATACGCGCAGCGTGGTCGTGGAGCTGGTCATCAACGGCGTTCCCGTTGAATCGCGCGCCATGGCAGCCGACGGCAGCATCGGCGAGGTTGCGTTCGAGTACACGCCGCAAAGCAGCTGCTGGGCTGCGCTCCGCATCAATCAGGCCGCACATACCAATCCGGTATGGATCACGGTGGCGCAGAAGCCGATCCGCATTGCGCGCAGCGCACGCTGGTGCCGCGCCGCAGTGGACCAGTGCTGGTCGCAGAAATCGCTGCGCCTGCGTGCAACCGAACGCGCCGAAGAACAGGCGCTGTACGACCGCGCGCGCCGCTTCTACGAACGCATGATCGCGGAGTCGGCATGAGGGCCGTGCTGCTGCTCGCCTGCTGCGCCAGCGCGGCCGCACTGGCGGGGCCAGGGCTGAAGCGCACTGCCGACCTGCCCGACGGGGCGCCATCCTTCGACGTGCTGGATGCACAGGGCCGCCGCATCGCCCGCATCGAATGCGTGCAGAACGGCTGGTACCGCAGCGACGACCTGGCCGCAAAGCTTCTGTCCTCACCTGCCGTGATGGCCGCAATCACGGCACGTGGCGCGCAGGTCGGCAGCAAGGACCTGGGACCGGCGCAGTTCGACTGCGTGGTGAAGCGCTAAGGCCCGCGCCGGTATTGCAGCGGCGTGAGCTGCGTGCGGCGAAAGAACTCGCGGTGAAAATGCGGCTGGCTGTTGAAGCCGCACAGCTGCGCCACCATGCCGATCGGCCTGTCGGTCTGCCGCAGCAGAACGCAGGCCTCGCTGCAGCGGATATCGTTCACATATTCCGAAAAGGTTTTGCCGAACTCGCGGCGGAAGAAGCGGCTGAAGGCCGCCGGCGTGATATGCACAATGGCCGCCGCGGCATCGATATCGAGTTCCGTGCCCATATTATCGTGAATCCACGCCGTCAGCCGGTCCACCTTACTGGCCCGTTCACCCGCCGCCTCGCGCTGCGTCCAGCTGCTCACGGCCTGCAGGTCATCGGCAGCTTCGGCCAGCACGTGCAGCAGTTCCAGCAGGCCGGCGAGACGCGCGACGCCGTTCCGTGCCTCGATCTCCAGCATCAGGGCCGCAATATGCGCATGGCTGGAACCGCTGATGCGCAGGCCCTGGCGCGCATCGTCGATCAGCGGCGCCAGCGCACGCAGCTCCGGCATGGCGTTGTGCGCCACCAGTTCTGGCGGGAACTGCAGCACCGAAGCGCGCGCCACGCCGCTCTGGTTCGCGCTGACCCAGGCATGCGGCACATTTTCGCCGAGCAGCACCATATCGCCCGCATCAAAGGGCGCCACGCTGTTGCCGACAAAGCGGATGCCGGCGCCGGCCTCGATCCAGGTCAGTTCCACCTGCCGGTGCCGGTGCCGCACGGCGCGGAAGGACTCGACCTCGAAACGCAGCATGCGGAACGATTCGCCGGGATGGGCAATATGCTCTTCAATGATTCTCACGATGCGGCAATTATATGCCGCTGCCGGCCGCTTCGCCCCCTCAATGCGGGGCCGCGGGGAAGGCGCTCGCGCCGGCCAGGCGGCGCAGCGCATCGGGCTGCAGGATGCGCAGGTGCTGGTGGTGCATCTGGATATAGCCCAGCTTATTGAACTCGCTGTACAGGCGGGCCGTGGTCGATTCGCTGAGGCCGAGATAATCGGCCAGGTCGCGCCTGGTCATCGGCAGCAGGAAGTCGGTATCGGGGCGGCCGCGCTGGGCATTCTTCCAGGCCGTGCTGACCAGGAAGTGGGCCAGCCGCTGCGCCGCGCTGGTATGGCGCAGCAGCTGCACGGCCAGGCCCTGGCGAGCGATCTCGCGGCTCATCAGCACAATCAGCTGGCGCTGCAGCGTGGGATTGTCGGCCGCCGCCTGCCGCAGCTTGGACAGCGACAGGCGGCACAGCGTGCTGGGACTGAGTGCGCTCAGGTCGCAGGCCTTGCCGTTCAGTTCCTTGCGGTCCAGCGTCAGCAGGTCGCCGCTGTCCAGGAAGCCGGTCACGCATTCGTCGCCCTCGGCGGTCAGGAAGGAGCATTTGAGCGTGCCGGTGCGCACCAGGAAGACGCTGCCGCCCTCCTCTTCCACCAGGCGCAGGCGGTCGCCGCTGCGCACCGTGAAGCGGCCGGAAATCATCCTGTCGATATGTTCGGCATCCGCGATTTCCAGCGCATGCGGCGCGCACAGCTTGCGCGAGGGGCAGGCAGTGCAGCTGAAGCTCATTGCTCTTCTCCCGCCGTCTGGCGCAGCGCTTCCGCATCGAGAATCTCCATATTCGGCCCGTCCACCGTCACCAGGCGCTCGGCGCTGAAGCGGGCCAGCAGGCGGCTCAGCGACTCGGCCGAGATGCCGATGTAGTCGGCCACATCGGCCTTGGGCATGGGCAGCTGGAAGCGCAAGGCGGCGAAACCGCGCACCACATAGGCTTCCGACACGCGCAGCAGGAATTCGGCCAGGCGCTGGGCCGCCTTGCCGTGGCGCAGGCGCAGCGCCGCGTCCTGCTCGCGCAGCATCTGGCGCGCCAGCAGCGATGGCAGGTGGGCCAGCACCACCTGGTTATGCTCGGTCATCCGGTCCAGCGGGCCATAACTGATTTCGCATACTTCGCTGTCGTCCAGCGCGGTGACGGTGCAGGGATGGTGGCGCAGGCCGATCACATTCATGTCCAGCAGGTCGGCGCTGAGGGCCAGGCCCGTCAGGCGCGGCTGGCCGTCGGGATCGGCCTGCAAAATCTTGAAACGGCCGTAGCGCACCACGTAGAAGCGGTCCTGCACTTCGTCGCCGGCCCGGTGCAGGCTGGCGCCGCGCTGGAAACGCAGCCGGCGGGTGACGATGCGGTGCGGTGTATTGCCGGCGATCTGGGCCACGGCGCACAGCCGCGCGACCCGGCATTCGGTGCAGAGGGAAACGGCCTGCGTGCCGCCCGCCTGGGACTGCCCGAACATGACTGGATACTGCTTCATCTTGCCTCTCCGTCCTGGACGTGGCCACCTCGGATCCGGCGGCGGGATTTTTTTATTGCTGTGTTACGGATTTAAGATTAGCAAATTTTCTATCATTTTTGTTTCAGTAATGTCAAGTGCCGAGCTCGCTGTGGTAAAAAAGAAAATGCTGCCTGGACAGGCACCAGGCAGCATTCGTAAAGACGGGCACGCAGGCCCTCATGGGGTCAACAGCCTGCGCTCTCGCCGACCTGCGGACAAGGGAGAAGCGGTGTTCAGGCGAAGGCGGTCGAATCCACTTGCGGATTTTTGCCGCGGCGGCGCGACACGAACAGCAGGCAGCCGATGCCGGCCAGCAGCAGCGCATAGGTTTCCGGCTCCGGCACCGCCGTGATCAGGGCCACGCCATAGACGCCGCCGGCCACACCGGTGGCATTGCCGCTGAAGTCGATGTGGTAGCTGCCAGGCGAGCTCAGCATGATGGTGTAGGTGGTGTCGTTGCCGCTGAACACGCCATAGCTGATCACGCCGTTCGGGTGGGCGTTATCCCACAGTTCATAGCTGAGACCGGTGATCGCGAACACATCGACATTGTTCAGGGTCAGCACCAGCGGATTGGCCGAAGAGCCGAGCTGGGGCGCGACGATGTCGAAGTTGACGCTGTCGAAGAAGGCGCCGGGCCCATGGGTGAACACATGGCTGAAGGGATCCGCCGGGGAAACGGGGATCGTACCGGCGTTGACCACGTCGGCCAGTGCGCTGGTGGAGAGGCTGAGAGCAGCCAATAGTGAGGCAAAAGCAAGTTTGATCTTCATTTGTACGTCCCCCTAAAAAGGTTTTCTTTGGATTCAAAAAGCACTGGTGTGCAGGAGAACGATACGGTTTTTGATGTTGTCCAACTGTCTTAAATATCAATTCCACAACGCGCACTGAACTGTTTTGTGGCTGGACAGTCAAAGCGCCATGAGATACTGTATGCATATACAGTTTAATCAAGGTGGCGCAAGTGAAGGTGTGGGTAGCAAGACGGCGCCAATGGGGCATGCTGATTCCCGGCTGCCTGTCGCAGGCGGCCGGCGTATTGCCGGAGGCCTGCGAACTGGTGGTGATGGATGTGACGGATCAGGGCCAGCGCAAGCCGGTCAAGGTGGCGCGCCTGTTCCGGCCCGGCGAGCGCTACCCGGTGGGGGAACTGGTGGCGCCGCGCGTGGTGCACCTGCGGCGCACGCATTTTGTGCTGAGCGGCACTGAACGGCAGCGTGATACGCAGGGAAAGTCCATGGGTTTTGCGCAGAGCTGGCTGTGCCAGCTGGCGCCGCCCTTCGATACGGCGCCGCTGGAAGTCACGGACATGTACCGCGGCGGCGTAGCAGTGGACCGCGCCGCGCGCGCCGCCGGCTATGTGTATCCGCGCAAGGGAGAGCTGGCCATGGTGTTCGAGCGCGATGCCGAGCTGGGCCGCATTACGCCGCTGACCCGCCTGCTGCGCGGCGACGGCAGCTTCGATGCACGCCAGCTGCTGGATACGTCGCTGGAATGGGTCAGCGGCGGCCGTTTCATGCTCACCGGCTACGAACGGAACCCCGGTTCACCCGGCAAGCCGCCCGCCCTGCTGGTGCAGGCCTGGCTGGGCATCTACCAGCTGCCGCGCGTGATCGATCCCGGCACGCTGGACAAGCGCGGCGAACCCCTGCGCGAGTGCCGCTGACGGCCATGCCCGACTCAGCGGCTGCGGCGCACGATGTCGCCGCTGTCCACCTGTCCGCGCCCGACCTTGAGCCATTGCTTGCCGGTCAGGCGGTCAAAGCCCGAAAAAGGCGCAGGCAGGGCGTCCGCCTCAAAGCCGGGGCCGTTCTTCAGGTCGTAATGCAGGTGAACCAGGAAGGCATCGCCGGAAAAACCCATCTCTCCGACCTGCTGCCCCGCCTTGACCATTTCGCCGGGCTTTACGGTGACGCTGCCCTGTTTCAGATGGGCCAACAGGCTGATTTCGCCATTGCCGTGGTCAATCTCCACATGGTTGCCCCACATCAGCGAGGGGTCGGCAATGAACTGCTCCCGCGTGAAGGATGGCGGTTTGCCCTTGCCATTGTCCGGCATGCCGGATACCGCGCGCAGCACCTTGCCTGCGGCAGGCGCCGACACCGGAGCCCCCCAGCCGTACCAGTCCTCGTTACGGCTGCCGTCGCCCCTGTACATATTGCCCTTGTCGTCGGTCATGACGAAGTCGTAGCTGTAGCGCATGAAATTGCGCTTGAAGTTCAGCGCCACCGCCATGGGATCCAGCAGCGGCAAGCGCCGGTGGTGGCCATAGAAATCATGGCCGTCATGCACCAGCACGGGGCCGCCAACAGGCAGCTGCAGCCGCGCTTTCGGCTCGAAACGGCGCGGTGTGACGATGGTTTCAGCCTCGTAGCCCGGCCCCTTTTCCGTTTTGAAGTGGAAGTTAAAGCGCAGCTTGCCGAGTTCCAGCTCCTGCGGATAGGCGAACAGCGGATTGAACACCAGTTCCTGCTTGCCGGCCTCAATCACACGGTTCGGCACCACGGCCACGCTCATGCCGTTGGAGCCCACGCGGTATTGCGCCAGCAGCCTGTCCTGTTCGCCCAGGACGGACACTTCCACCTCGTTGAGCGTGACTTTTTCGGCGCTGCCGTTGTCGATCAGGAAGTCGATATTCAGCAGCTGCTGGTGCTTGCCCTGCTCGATCAGCGGCTGTTCCGGCAGCACGCGCACCCCGACCGGGCCTGCCATGGCGCTGCCGCACAGCAAAGCCAATCCCAGTGCCATCATCTTCTTCATACTTGCTCTCCCTGTTGTGATATTGGTGGGAGAACTGTAGCGCGGCGGGAGGCCGCGGGTCGCCGTCATCCGACGAAGTGCGGAATTGAAGGAACAGCCTGTCAATCGCGGCGGTGCCGCAGGTCGGCCAGTACCTCCACGCCGAACTGCGCCGACAGCAGGTAGTGCACGAAGCGCCGGCCGGTTTCCCGGGCGTCACTGAGGGCGCCTTCCTCCTTCATCGCAAGGAAACGGGCGAGCTGGGGAAAATCGGCTTCGCTCGCGCCGCGCAGCTCGGCCTGCATGGCCGTGTCGATGACACCGGGCGCGATGCTGGCGACCCGCAGGCCGGGAATGGCGTCGGCCTGCACGGCACGGGCATGCATGTCGAGCGCCGCCTTGCCGGCGCAGTAGGCGCTCCAGCCGGCGTAGGCATTGCGGCCCGCGCCGCTGGAGACGTGGGCGATGCGCCGGTCCGGCACCGCGGCGCTGGCCGCGATGAAGGCGTTGGACAGCAGCAGCGGCGCCGTCACGTTCAGCGCCATGGCCCGCTCCAGCAAGGCCGCCTGCTGCCTGCCAGCCGGCGCCACCGGCTGCACGATGCCCGCGTTGTTCACCAGCAGCACGCACTGTGCACCGGCGAGGAAAGCAGGCAGCTCACCGGCATCCAGCCAGGCAGCCAGCGCGCTGCTGCCGGCCAGGTCCAGCGCGATTTCGCGCAAGGCGGGAAAGCGGGCGCGCAGGCCGGCCGAAGAAGCACGCGAAATGCCCAGCACTTCGGCGCCCTGCTCCAGCAAGGCTGCGGCGATGCCTTCGCCAAGCCCGCGGCTATGTCCCGTTACGATTGCGCGTATCAAAGCTCCTCCTTATTTGGGCGGTTTCACCTTCTGGCCGTATTTGCCGACGATGAGGCCTTTTGCCAGCACATGGCCCTTCATGGCCTGCAGCAGCTGGTCGCGGTCGGCGCCGAACTGCAGGTCCAGCATTGTATCGAGCGCGAACACCTGGAAATGGTAGCGGTGCGCCGGCTCGCCCGCCGGCGGACGCGGGCCATAATACCCGATCGAGCCGCGCGTGGTGCGGCCTTGCAGCACGCCTTCCGGCTCCGTCAGGCGCGGCTGTTCCTGCAGGCCTTCCGGCAACGCGGTGGCGTCGGCCGGAATATTCCAGGCCAGCCAGTGCACGAAGGGCTTCACCGGCGAGGAATCCGGGTCTTCCATGATGATGGCATAGGAACGCGCGCCATCGACCGGCTGCCATGCCAGCGGCGGCGAAACGCCGTCCGCATATTCACTGTACTTCTGCTCCAGCGTGCCGCCATCGCGGAAGGCCGTTGAGCTCACGCCCAGCTTGCCCTTCGCCTGCGTCTCGCTGCGGTCCTTCGCCAGCGGCACGCCGTTGCCCTTGTTCGCCATGGCCAGCATGGTGCTGGCAGGCGCCGGCAGCTCCGGCTTCGATGCTGCATTGGCGCCGGTCCAGGCGATGCGGTAGATCACGCCGTTGGCATCGTCCGCCATCAGCAGTGATCCATCCTTTGCAACGGCAAGGCCGACGGGCCGGGCGATATGCGTGTTGCCGCCGTCCGTAAGAAAGCCGGTCACGAAAGGCTCGATGGATTTCGGCTGGCCCGCCTCGAAGCGGATGCGCACGATTTCATAGCCCGAGGCCGTGCTGCGGTTCCACGAGCCGCGCATGGTGGCGAAAGCGTCGCCCGCATAATCGGCCGGGAAAGCGCCCTGGCGGTAGAACACCAGCTGCATCGGCGCCGCATGGGCCGTATAACCCAGCACCATGGGCGTGCTGCGCACCTGCCACTGTTCCTTCGTGATTCCGCCGGGCGGCGTGCTTTGCGGGTAGATATCGCCCTTGCCGTAGATATGGGGCCAGCCGTACTGCTTGCCCAGTTCCAGCTTGTTCAGTTCCTCTTCCTGCTGCTCGTCGCCGAGGAAGTCGATGCCGTGGTCCAGGCCCCACAGCTCGCCCGTCTTGGGATGCCAGTCGATGCCGATGGTGTTGCGCAGGCCGCTGGCGAAAATGGCGCGGTGCTTGCCGTCCGGCGAAGCACGCAGTACGGTGGCGTTTTCAGGATTGCTTTCATTGCAGGCATTGCAGGTAGAGCCAACCGTGATATACAGCATGCCGTCCGGGCCGAAGGCCAGGGTGCGGTTCGGGTGCTGGCCTGCATCCGGCAGGTCGCCAATGATCATTTTCAGCGCACCGAGGCGGCCATCGATCAGGATATCGGCGACGAAGACTTCCTTCGCCGTGGCGAGATAGAGCTTGTTGTCCTTGATGGCGATGCCGTGCGCGCCCGCGCGGCTGGCGACGATTTGCGGCGGCGCGTCGGCCTTGCCGTCATTGTCCGCATCCTTGAGGAGGATGACGTCGCCCTCGTCGCGGCGGCTCACGTACACATTGCCGTTTGGTGCGACGGCGATAATGCGCGCATTTCCGAGCCCTGTCGCGAACGGGGTTACGCTGAAGCCGGCCGGCGCCCTGAGGGCCGCCATACGCTCCGGTGTGGCCGCCACCTTGGCAGGTTTGAAAACGGCGGTGCTGATCGCAACACGGGTGCCGTCACCCTGCTGGCCATAAGCGCTTGCCGCCAGCAGCAGCATTGGCCAGACGATATTCTTGCTTTTCATTATGTGCGTCCTTGCTCGAGGGTTGTGAACCTTCGAGCGTGCCACATCGCCTGCAGGGGCTATGTGGGGTGCCGCACATAGCGGCCGCTTATGCTGCTTCGAGCCTGCGTTTCAATGTTGCGAAGAAATGATCGCGTGAGAAGAGGCTGCGCACATCGCGGCCGTTCTCGCCTTCGATATCGAGCACTTCCACCACCTCGTTGCGCATATCATCCGGCGCGGCGCCGCTGCGCAGCAGGGCCGGTGACGGACGGCGGTCGCTGTCCGCCACGGAAAGAATGCTGTCCACCTTGTCCACGATCACGCCATAGCGCTCCTCGCCCTGCTCCAGCACGAGGATGCGGGCCTCGCTCATGTCCTCCAGTGCGGGCATGCCGTACAGGGTGCGCAGGTCGATCACGGAAATCATCTGCTGGCGCAGCTGCAGCAGGCCGCGCACGCAGTCCGGCGTGCCGGGAGGACGGGCCAGGCCGCCGGCGCAGGGAATGATCTCGCGCACGGAGCTGATATCGGCCGCCCACGGCGCACCGAGGCAGAAGGCAAGATAGACCTGGCGCCGCGAGGCCGCCGCATGGCGTGCCGCGTGTTCGGCGGCGGCGCTGGCTTCCTGCTGATAGAGGCGGCGGTGGCCTGCCGAAATCTCCTGCAGCTCGCTGCCTTCAAAGATCTGCTCATGGTCGAGGAACAGCGTATCGCGGCTGCCGCTGCGTGGCAGGCAGCCGCGGAACATGGCGGCGCGCTTCGTGCCCAGCATCGGTATCGCGAGGATATCGCCTTCGAAATAGGCGCGCACGTCATCCACCGAATCGACGAGGAAGCCGAGCAGCTCGCTGCCCATGCGCAGCACGAGGATGCGCGGCTCCGCCGCTTCCACCGCGCGTTCGCACTGCATCAGCGCCGCGAAGTCCACGATGCCGACCGCATCGCCACGGAAATTGATCCAGCCCAGGCACAGCTGGCTGAGCATGACCGAGCTTTTGAATTCCTGGACCGGAATGATTTCCTGCACCGCTTCCATGGGCAGTGCGAAGGATGCGCCGCCCGCGCTGAAGCTGATGCACTTGCGCCCTTCGGCGTGGCGCAGGAAGCGGCTGCGGTCCGCCGCGCGGGCTGCTGCGCCCATCGAGCGCACCTGCGGCACATTGTCGATGCGGATCAGGGCCGAGGCATCCAGCACCTGGATCAGGCGCGCGCCATCGTTCAGCAGGATGGCGCCATTGATGACCGAGGCCGCGCATTGCACGCTGCTGCGCTGTTCGGGGCGCACGCGCAGCACTTCGCCGGTAGCGTCGAACAGCAGGCCGACCTGCACTTCCTCATGGTCCAGGATGGCGATCTTCTGGCCGGCGTGCGCTGCGGGCGATGCAGGATTGAAGATGCGGCCGAGATTGACGACCGGGATGGCAGCGCCGCGCAGCGTGAAGAAGCCTTCGAGGTAGGCAGGCGACAGCGGCATCGGCGTGATGGCGTCCGGCATATTCACCACTTCGCGAATGCTCAGCGCGGAGATGGCAAACTCCTGCCCATTCAGCATGAAGCTGCCGAACAGCTCCATGCCCTTGGCCTCCTCCAGCACCTTTGCGGCGGCGGCGCGTGCCGCTTCCATCGCCTTGGCAGCTTGTTCCGCAGCGGCGCTCATTGGCAGTTGTTCATGCGCCTGCATGGCGGTTCTCCTGTTCTGGTGCGGCGATTTTGGTGACCGAGTAGCTTTGCTGCTCGCAATCGATGCTGAGGCGGCGGCCAAGGCTGCCGCCGACATCGGTATACGTGACACGCAGCCCCCGGCTATTCAGGCATTCCTGGGCAGCGGCCACATTGCGGCGGCCCACGGCTTCGTTGGCGTGCAGCGCGCTGATCATGCGCGCGCCGCCGGCGACAATGACTTCCACTTCGGCATAGTTCTCCTCGCGTACGCCCAGCGCCTGCAGCAGCGAGGGCACGGCGAGGTCCACATAGCGCGCGCCGTACATGCCGTCCGGACCGTTCGATGCGGGCAGGAAGCAATGGGCCAGGCCGCAGCGGCGCTTGCTGCGCCAAATCATGCCGATGCCGACGCAGGATCCCAGCAGCGCGGTCAGCACCTGCCCGCCCTGCCCGACCCGCAGCTCGCCGCTCCACACATGGCAGGTCTGGTCGTCGTTCATGCGCCCTCCGCGATGCGGTACACATGCTGCTGTTCGAAAACGAAAGCGGTCTCGATACGCGTGATGGATTCCTGCTCGCCCAGAATCAGGCGGCCATAGGTTTGCATGGCGCTGCGCACGTTCCGCAATACTTTGCTCTGGTTCTCTTCATCGAAGTAGATCAGCACATTGCGCAGGAAAACGAGATCGAAATGGCCATGCCGTGGCGGGCTTTTCAGCAGATTGTGGCTCGCGAACTGCAGGTTCTGGCGCAGCGCGGGGAGCATCACGTGCCCATCGCCGGAGGGCAGCATGTATTTGGCGAACAGCGCCGGATGTGCGGCGCGGAAGCGCTCCGCAGAACGGCCCTGGTAGCGCGCCGCTTCCGCCGTAGCCAGCACTTCGGTCGAAATATCGGTGCACAGCAGCCGGTAGCGGAAATCCGGATGGCGTTCCTGGAACTCGCTGCACAGCATGGCGATGGAATAGCATTCCTCGCCGCTGGCGGCGGCGCCCGACCAGATGGCCAGCGTGCGCCCGCCATGCGCCTGGTGCCAGGCGGGCAGGAAGTGTTCGCTGAAGTAGCGCCACACGGCCGGCGTGCGGAAGAAAGCCGTATCGTTGGTGGTCACGAGATTGACGAAGGCTTCAACCTCCGCTCCGCCACGCCGCACCGCCGCCACATAATCGCCATAGCCCTGCAGGCCGAGGGCGCGCAGGCGCGGACGCAGGCGCCCCTGCAGCAGCACGCCTTTGCGTTCGCTCATGGCAATACCCGTATGCTGGCGCACCAGCCCGATCAGGTCTGCCAGTAGCTCGCCACTGAGCTCCGCGCCATTTTCCATGGTTCAGACCACGAAGCCGGACACGGTCTGGTTCAGGCCTTCGGCGCTCTGATTCAGGTTTTCCGTCGACCGCGCGATGCTGTCGCAGGAGCCCGCCGATTTCTCCGTTTCTTCCGCGATGTGCTGGATGGCGATGCTGACTTCCTTCGCCGTCAGCGACTGTTCCGCCGCCGAAGCCGAGATATCGGCGATTGCCAGCGAGGTCTTTGCCACGCCTGCTGCAATGCGCTCGAAAGCATCGCTGGCCTGGCGCGAAATCTCGCTGCCCTGCGACACGCGCTTGACCGATTCGTTGATCAGCTTCGAGATTTCCTTGGTCGCTTGTGAGGAACGCTCGGCCAGCTTGCGCACTTCGTCGGCCACTACCGAGAAGCCCAGGCCGTGCTCACCCGCGCGCGCCGCTTCAATCGCCGCATTGAAGGCCAGCATATTGGTCTGGCTGGCGATTTCGCCGATGACCTTGACGATCTCGCCGATGTCTTCGGAAGACTGGTTAATCAGCGCCATCGCTTCAATCGACTTGGCCACGGCCTTGGCGCCGGAATCCGCTTCCAGCTGGGTGGACTGCGCCAGCTGGTTGACGTTCTCGGTGCTGCGCGCGATCGAGGTGATGGAAGCCGTCAGGCCGTCCACCGAGGCGTTCATTTCTTCCACCGTGGCGCCCAGGGCCTGCGCGCCGCCCGCCACCGTGTTCGAACGGTCGGCGATCGTGCGCGAGGAATCGGACAGCTTGCCTGCGGCCGCAATGACCTTGGCGATCACTTCGCGCAGGTCGGTAATCATCTTCTTTACACCGGCGGCCAGCTGGTCGATCGGTTCGTCGCCCTGCACCGCGATATCGCAGGTGAGGTCGCCGCGCGAGGCGCGCGCCACCTGTTCCAGCAGGCGGTCCACCTTTTCGCGTTCGGCGGCAGCACGCGCGGCTACCGCCGCTTCGAGCTGCACCTGTTCGGTAATGTCGCTGGCGAACTTGACCACCTTGTAGGGCTTGCCGTTCAGGTCGAGGATAGGGTTGTAGGTGGCCTGGATCCAGATCACCTTGCCGTTATTGCCAACCCGCTTGTAGCGGCCGGAATCGAACTCGCCGCGGTTCAGCTTCTGCCAGAATTTGCGGTATTCCACGCTGGCCGCGTAATCGTCTTCGCAGAACACGCGGTGGTGCTCGCCCTTGATATCGCTGAGTTCATAGCCCATCACGGCGAGGAAATTGTCGTTCGCCGTTAAAACATGGCCGCCCATATCGAACTCGATCACGGCCTGGGCCTTGCCAATTGCCGCGACGAGGCTCTGATATTCGGCATTGCGCAGGCGTTCGGCTGTTACATCATTGGCAAATTTAATAACCTTATATGGTTTGCCATCATTATCGAATACTGGGTTATAAGAAGCGCTGATCCACACTTCGCGGCCATTTTTTGCCAGACGCTTGTATTCCGCCTGTTCGAATTCACCGCGTCCCAGCCTGTCCCAGAAATGCCGGTATTCGGCCGAATTCGCAAACGACGCTTCGCAGAACATGCGGTGATGCTTGCCTACCACTTCGTCCAGCGTATATCCCAGCGTGGACAGGAAGTTTTCATTGGCGTGGATGATGGTGCCGTCAAGCTCGAACTCGATGACAGCCTGCACCCGGTTCAGGGCGCCGTACACGCCCTCCAGGTCTTTTCCTGCAAGGCTGGATTCCGTCTGGCTGATTTGCATGATGCGCCCTTTGAAATATTGAATGTTTGAATAGGACAGGAACTGGGACTTATTCTCCGATCATAAATTGGAATGTTTTGACTAGTAAAGATTCAAACAAGCAATTTCGTTGCATGTATCCGACATATATACAAGATTTAATTGAGTGTCGGTTGTTTCTCACCAATTATCACAAGGCGATAAATATAACTAATTAGCAGACTTAATATAAAACCCGAAATCTATTCGCTGTCGTTCTGGCACGAAACATGCTTGATATTGCTGACCAAGACGACGAGGGGCGCCAGTGCAGTTCTACAACGAGATGAGGGCCGAGGGGGCAACCGAGGTACGCGAACATTACCGGGAGTTTTGCCGCTGGCTGGACCAGCAGCCGCCGGAAACCATCGAGCGCAAGCGGGCCGAAGCCGACCTGACCTTCCGCCGTGTCGGCATCACTTTTGCCGTGTACGGCGATGGCGCCGGAACGGAGCGCCTGATTCCCTTCGACATCATCCCGCGCATCATTCCTGCCGGCGAATGGGCCCAGCTGCAAACCGGCCTCGTGCAGCGTGTGAAGGCGCTGAACATGTTCATTCACGATATCTACCACGAGCAGAGCATCATCCGGGCCGGTGTCATTCCGGCCGAGCAGATTTACCGCAATGCCCAGTACCGGCCTGAAATGCAGGGCATCAGCGTCGCTTCCGATATCTACGCCCATATCGCGGGCGTGGATATCGTGCGGGCCGGCGCCGGCGAGTTCTATGTACTGGAAGACAATCTGCGGGTACCGTCCGGCGTTTCCTACATGCTGGAAGACCGCAAGATGATGATGCGGCTGTTCCCCGAGCTGTTCGCCCGCAACCGGGTGGCGCCGGTTGACCACTACCCCGACCTGCTGCTCGATAACCTGCGCTCGGTGGCGCCGCTGGGCGTCAGCGACCCGGTGGTGGTGGTGATGACGCCGGGCATGTACAACTCGGCCTACTTCGAACATGCCTTCCTGGCCCAGCAGATGGGCGTGGAGCTGGTGGAAGGCAAAGACCTGTTCGTCAACGAGAACGCGGTCTATATGCGCACCACGCACGGCCCGAAGCGGGTGGACGTGATCTACCGCCGCCTCGACGACGACTTTCTCGACCCACTTGCCTTCCGCGCCGATTCCTCGCTCGGCGTGCCCGGGCTGCTGTCGGTGTACCGCGCCGGACGGGTAACCCTGGCCAATGCCATCGGCACCGGCGTGGCTGACGACAAGTCGATCTATCCCTATGTGCCGGACATGATCCGCTTCTACCTCTCGGAGGAACCGGTGCTGAATAATGTGCCGACCTGGCAGTGCCGCAAGCCTGATGACCTGGCCTATACGCTGGCGCACCTGCCGGAACTGGTGGTGAAGGAAGTGCACGGGGCGGGCGGCTACGGCATGCTGGTGGGCCCGGCCTCGACCACGCAGCAGATCGAGGATTTCCGCGCCCGCCTGCTGGCCAGGCCGGACGGCTACATCGCCCAGCCCACGCTCGCCCTGTCCAACTGCCCCACTTTCGTGGAGAGCGGCGTCGCGCCGCGCCATATCGACCTGCGCCCCTTCGTGCTGTCGGGAAAAACCATTTCCATGGTGCCGGGCGGCCTGACGCGCGTGGCGCTGCAGGAGGGCTCGCTGGTGGTGAATTCCTCGCAAGGGGGCGGCACCAAGGACACCTGGATACTGGAACGTTAAGGAGATGCCATGCTGAGCCGTACCGCCGACCACCTGTTCTGGATGGCCCGCTATACCGAGCGCGCCGAGAATACCGCGCGCATGCTGGACGTGAACGTGCAAACCGCCATGCTGCCGCAGTCCGAGAGTGACGCCGAGCATGCCTGGCGCGCCATGCTGGGCATCTCCGAGCTGCAGTCCAGCTATGACCGGAAGTATGCCGCCGTGGCGCCGCAGGATGTGATCGACTTCATGGTGCGCGATCCCTCCAATCCCTCCTCCATCGCGGCCTGCCTGACCGAAGCGCGCGAGAACGCGCGGGCGGTGCGCGGCACGCTGACCACCGAGGTGTGGGAGATCCAGAACCAGACCTGGCTCGACCTGCAGAAGCACCTGCGCAGCCGCCAACTGGAGCAGGATCCCAGCCAGTTCTTCGAATGGGTGAAGTACCGCTCCCATCTGTCGCGCGGCGTGACCCTGGGCACTATGCTGCGCGACGAAGCGGTGAACTTCATCCGTCTCGGTACCTTCCTGGAACGGGCCGACAACACGGCGCGCATCCTTGACGTGAAGTTCCACGGCGCGCGCGACGCCGGCCAGGGCGACGAGAGCGCCAAGCGCGATTTCTACTACTGGGCGGCGCTGCTGCGTTCGGTATCCGGTTTCGAGATCTACCGCAAGGTCTACCGTGATGTGATCACGCCGGAGCGGGTGGCGGAACTGCTGATGCTGCGCGCCGACATGCCGCGCTCGCTGCTGGCCTGCATGGATGAAGTGGTGGGCAATTTGCGGGAAGTACGCAACGAGGTGTCGGCGGAAACCGAGCGCCTCGCAGGCCGGCTGCATGCGGAACTGCAGTTTGGCCGCATCGACGATATCCTGCGGGTCGGCCTGCACGATACGCTGACCCAGTTCCTGCAGCAGGTCTATGAGCTGGGCAACCGCGTCAGCCGCGACTTCCTTGTGCCGCTGGCGGCCTGAAAGACTGATATGCAACTGTCGATACGCCACGAAACGATTTACCGTTATACCGCGCCGCAGGCCTACGCGATCCAGCAGCTGCACCTTACGCCGCGGGCCGAGCCGCAGCAGCGCGTGCTGCACTGGCAGCTGAACGCGCCGGGCAGCCTGAGCGCCTATACGGACGCTTATGGCAACCTGTCGCATATGCTGACCCTGAGCCGCCCGCACGAGCACCTGGCCATTGTCGCGCACGGCATGGTGGAAACCTTTGCCCCGTCCCAGGGCCGGATTGCCGGCAAGGACAGCCTGTCGCCGCTGGTCTACACCGTGTCCACGCGGCTGACCCAGCCCACCACGGGCATCACGGAACTGGCCCAGGCCTGCCTGCCGGACGGCAGCGCCCGCAGCAAGCACCTGATGCGCCTGGCTGAGCACATCTTTGGTGCGGTCAAGTATCAAAGCGGTGCAACCGAAGTGAGCACCACGGCCAGCGATGCGCTGCGCCTAGGGATCGGCGTGTGCCAGGACCATGCACATATCTTCCTGGCCTGCTGCCATGCGCAAGGTATTCCCGCGCGTTATGTATCCGGCTATATCGATCCCGGCAATACGGACCATGCGGCCAGCCATGCCTGGGTCGACGCCTGGGTCTGCGACCGCGATTACGAAGGCTGGGTCAGTATCGACGTCACGCATGCGCGGCTGATGACGGATGCCTATTGCCGCATCGCCATTGGGCGCGACTATGAGGCGGCCGCGCCGGTGCGCGGCGTGCGGCACGGCGGCGGCGACGAATCGCTGTCGGTCAATGTCCAGATAATTCCGCAATGAAACGCTGGTGTAAAATCGGCTTTTCCGAACGCCCCTTTGCCAAATGACTTACTGTGTTGGAATGCGCCTCGATGCAGGCCTGGTTTTCCTGTCGGACTCGCGCACCAATGCGGGTGTGGATCAGGTCGGCACCTTCCGCAAGCTGAACGTGTTCGAAAACCCGGGCGACCGGGTGATGGTCATGATGACGGCGGGAAATCTGTCGATTTCACAATCTATCCGCCAGCTGGTGAACGATTTCACCGGCAGCAACGGCCATTCGATCTGGACCGCGCCCAATATGTACGAAGCGGCGCGCATCATGGGCGAAGCGGTGCGCACCGTGCACGAGCGCGAGGCCAAGGCGCTGGCCGAGTTCGGCATCGAGTTCAATGTATCGATCATTTTCGGCGGCCAGGTGCGCGGCGAGCGCTGCCGCCTGTTCCAGATTTACTCGGCGGGCAACTTCATCGAGTCGCACAGCGAGAATACCTATTTCCAGATCGGCGAAGCAAAGTATGGCAAGCCGATTATCGACCGCGTGGTGACGCCGGCCACCTCGCTGGACGAGGCGGCCAAGTGCGCGCTGATCTCGATGGATTCCACCCTGCGTTCGAATATTTCGGTCGGCTTGCCGCTGGACCTGCTGGTCTACGCGGACAATAGTCTGGCCGTGACACGCTTCGTGACGGTGGACGAAAAGAACCAGTACTTCCAGATGATCCGCAGCACCTGGGGCCAGCAGCTCAAGACCATCTTCGAAGGCATCGAGGCGCCGCAGTGGGACGCCATGCCTTCGCCAGCCCAGCCGGTCCGCATGCCGCTGCCCGACAGCGTTACTCCTGGCAACGCGGTCCCCGCCCCGCTCCAGTCCGTCGCGCAGCAATTCGCCAACCGCCAGCAATAAAGCGGCGCTATCAGGCGGAGCGGCGGAAGGAATACCAGGCCATGGTGGCGACCGGGATGCCTAGGGTGACGGCGGAGACGAGGTCCCAGATGCCGTTGCCGACGAGCGCAGAGACCAGGCCGACCGTGGTGAGGATGCCATGGACGATGGGGGCGCCCCACAGGCGGCGGAACCGAGGGCTCATGGGGCTTCCCCGGCGCGGGCCAGCGCAGGCATGGCCGCATCGTCGTCCACCACGCCCTCCTCTTCCTGCTTCGGCACCGTAACACCGCGCTTCAGCCACAGATAGAGGCCGCTGCCCAGCACCACGATGGTGGCGATATCGAGCATCGCCCACAGGAACTGCATGACCGGGCCACCGTAGTCGCCGAAATGCAGCGGCTGCGACACCAGCAAGGCCGTCAGGTACCACGGCAGGTCGAGGCTGTCCGTGACCTGCGAGGTGCCCGCATCCACCAGTACCGGCTTGTACAGGCGCGAGGTCAGCGCTTCGTCGCCGCGCAGGAACACGCCGTAGTGATGCGGGCTTGCGTACAGCGTGCCGGGGAAGGCCACGAAAGCGATCTTCATGCCCGGCTCCCGCGCCAGCGCATTGCGCATGGCCGTTTCCATCGAACCCTGCTTGTCTACCGATAGTGGCGGCAACTTGCGGTAAGCCTCCAGCATCTGGTTCACCTCGGTGTACTGCCAGTACTTCACCAGCAGGTCGGCCCAGGTATTGATGATGCCGGTGGCCCCAACCACCAGCGCCCACACCAGCGTCACAATGCCCAGCAGGTTATGGATGTCCAGCCATTTCAGGCGCCGCGCGCGTTCGCGCCGCACCGTGCCGAAGTCCAGCTTGCGCATGAAGGGCGCATACAGCACCATGCCGGAGATGATGGCAATCACCAGCAGCAGGCCCATGAAGCCGAGGAAGAGCTTGCCATACAGGCCCGCATACAGGTCCACGTGCAGGTGGAACATCACGCCGATGAAGGAATTCTCGAAGTCGTGCACCTTGAGCACTTCCGTGGTGCGGGCGTCGATGGCCAGCGGCACGTAGTTCTTGTCGTCGTTCGGGTGGTCGCCCAGGGTCAGGTTCCAGATATCGGGCTCGTCGTCTTCCTGCGACATGAACATCATGACCTTGTCCGGATACAGGGCCTTGCCGGCAGCGATGATCTTGTCCACGCTGGCATGCGGCGTGCCTGCGGCCACCTTGGCCGGCTCCGCCTCATTGCCCAGCAGGTGGCCGATCTCGTGGTGATAGATCAGCGGCAGCCCCGTGATGCACAGCAGGAGCATGAAAACGGTGCAAACCAGGCTGCTCCACTTGTGGAGCCAGGCCCAGCGGCGGATGGCGACTGGTGACATGGGTAATCAGGAAGGCGGAAAGCCTTCATCATAATAGAAACGATTCTCATTTACCAGTATAATGAGAATCGTTTCCATTTACTGATAACAAATTCCTCCATGACCGCACCACGTTTCAAGCTCCATCCCCTCGCCCTTGCCGTTCTCGCCCTGGGCGGCGGCTCCGCCGCAGCGCAATCCGAACAGGCCATGCCGACCGTGACCATCAGCGCCTCCGCCGACGCCTCGGCCGAAGGCCTCAGCAAGGCATATTCGGGCGGCCAGGTGGCGCGCGGCGGCCGTCTCGGCCTGCTGGGCAATGTGGACGTGATGGATACGCCCTTCAATACCACCAACTACACCCAGCAGCTGATCCAGGACCAGCAGTCGCACAGCGTGGCCGATGTGCTGCAGAACGACCCGGCGGTGCGCGTGGCGCGCGGCTTCGGCAACTACCAGGAGCTGTACGTGATCCGCGGTTTTGCCGTCAACTCGGATGATCTTGCCTATAACGGCCTGTTCGGCCTGCTGCCCCGCCAGTTCGTGGCCACCGAACTGCTGGAACGCGTGGAAGTATTCCGCGGCGCCAATTCCTTCCTGAACGGCGCAGCGCCGGGCGGCGGCGGCATCGGCGGCTCCATCAACCTGCTGCCCAAACGCGCCAGCAATACGCCTATCACCTCGGCTACCGCAGGCTTTGAAACCGGCGGCCAGAAATACGTGGCGGCGGACATCGGCCGCCGCTTCGGGCCGGATAACCGCGCCGGTATCCGCTTCAACGCCGTGCGCCGCGACGGCGACACGGCCATCGACCGCGAGCAGCGCGAACTGAGCCTGGCTTCGGTGGGCCTCGACTTCAACGGCGGCAGCTACCGCCTGTCCGCCGATATCGGCTACCAGGACCACCAGCTGACGAATGTGCGCCCCAGCGTGACGGTGGGCGCAGGCATTCCCGTGCCGGCCGCACCGGATGCCGAAAGCAACTGGGCACAGAACTGGACCCACTCGAACGAGCGCGACACCTTCGGCACCCTGCGCGGCGAATGGGACCTGGGCCAGGACAGCGTGGCCTGGGCCGCCTTCGGCGCGCGCTCCGGCCGCGAATCGAATGTGCTGGCGGCGCCCACCGTCAACGGCGCGAACGGTGCATCCTCCATGTACCGCTTCGACAATGAGCGCAAGGACACGGTGCGCACCGGCGAAGCGGGCCTGCGCGGCAAGCTGCGCACCGGCAGCGTGGGCCATACGCTGAGCGCCACCGCCTCCGGCTTCTCGCGCGAGGAACGTAACGCCTATGCCATGAGCGATTTCTTCACCGGCTTCGCCACCAATCTCTACACGCCGCGCGATGTGGCGGCGCCGCCCGCCACCTTCTTCACGGGCGGCAAGCTGGATGCGCCGCTGACGGTCGGCAAGAGCATCCTGTCCAGCCTCGCCATCGCCGACACGCTGGCCCTGCTGGATGAACGCGCGCTGCTGACCATGGGCCTGCGCCACCAGCGCATCAAGGACACGGCCTTCGACTACAACACGGGCGCAGAAACCTCCTACTACGAAGCCAGCCGCAACACGCCGGTGGCCGCCATCGTGTACAAGGCCGGCAAACAGCTGTCCCTGTACGGCAACTACAGCGAGGGCCTGCAGAAAGGCGCAGTTGCCGCAGGCACCGGCGTGATCAATGTCGGCGAAACCTTTGCGCCCTATGTATCGCGCCAGAAGGAAGTTGGCCTGAAGTATGACGCGGGCAGCGTGGGCTTCAGCGCCGCCGCCTTCGTCACCGGCCAGCCTTCCGCCTATGTGGAGAACAACCGCTTCGGCGTGTTCGGCGAGCAGCGCAACCGCGGCGTGGAGCTGTCCATCTTCGGCCAGCCGCTGCGCGGCCTGCGCCTGCTGGGCGGCCTGACCTTCCTGGATGCCGAACAGCGCCGCACGGCAGGCGGCATCAACCAGGGCAAGGACGTGATCGGCGTGCCGGACAAGCAGCTGAACCTGAATGCCGACTGGGATGTGCCGGGCGTGCGCGGTCTCGCGCTGAACGGCCGCGTCAGCGCGACCGCCAAGCAGTTCGCGGACGGCGCCAACCTGCAGCAAGTGCCGGGCTGGACCCGCCTCGATCTCGGCGCGCGCTACATCACGCAGATCGGCAACCAGACGCTGACCCTGCGTGCCCGCCTTGATAATGCACTGGATAAAAACTACTGGGCTTCGGCCGGCGGTTATCCGGGTTCAGGCTACCTGGTGCTGGGTGCGCCGCGCACTCTGGCTGTGTCCGGCACTATTGAGTTCTGACTGGACTTGCAACGGTGCCTGTGGTGAGATACGTCAAACCGCAGCCCGGAGTGAGCCCGCATGGATGTCATTACCTCTGCACTGACCGCAGCAATTTCTGAAGGCGCGAAAAGCGCCGCCTACCAGATGCTCAAATCACGGCTGGCGGCGCGCGCGCCGGCCGTGGAGGAAGCGATTGCCGACCTGGAGCAGGACCCCGGTTCGGTGTCGCGCCGTTTCGCGCTGTCCGATGCGCTGGCCAATGCGGGCCTGGCGGGCGACCGCTACCTGCGCGCCGCGGCCCGCAATCTGGTCGATGAGGTAGAGAAGCGCCGCGCCAGTCAGATCGACACGCTGGCCGCGGAAGCCGCACTGGCGCCGGGCGCCAACCATGCCGTGATGGAGGTCTGGTTCGCCACCGACCGCCAGCAGACCGGCGACCGCCATCCGGCACGTCAGTTCGGCACCGGGCGCGGACCGCTCAGCTACGGCAGCTGCCAGGTCAGCATTCCGCGCGAACACCGCATGGGCGAACTGGAATCCCCTTCCCTGCTGCGCCTGGAGTTCCGCGACAATCCGGACAAGCATGTGGTGCTGATGCAGATTGCGCTGCAGGAGCGCGCCGGCTATTTTTCCGCTCTCGCCGAGACCATCGGCAAGTCCGCCACGCGCAGCGCGCTGGTGTTCGTGCACGGCTACCGCGTGAGCTTCGAGGATGCTGCCCGCCGTACCGGCCAACTGGCCTACGACCTCGGTTTCCAGGGCGCGCCGCTGTTCTACAGCTGGCCGTCGCAAGGCAAGCTGTCCGGTTATATGGCGGATGAAAGCAATATCGAATGGAGCCAGGCGCGGCTGAGCGAGTTCCTCATCGACGTGCTGGAAAAAACGGAAGCGGAAGACGTCTACCTGCTGGCCCACAGCATGGGCAACCGCGCCATGAGCCGCGCGGCGGCCAGCGTGATTGCCAGCCGCCCCGAGCTGGCGAAGCGGCTGCGCGAAATCATCCTGACCGCGCCCGATATCGATGCCGACGTGTTCCGCCGCGATATCGCGCCCGCCCTGACCCAGGCCGGCACGCCGGCCACCCTGTATGCATCCTCCGATGATGAAGCGCTGGAGATGTCGCAGCGCATGCACGGCTATCCGCGCGCCGGCGACAGCGGCGACGGCCTGGTGGTGGTGCCAGGCATTGAAACCATTGATGCCAGCACGGTGGACACCAGCTTTATCGGCCATTCCTACTACGCGACAGGCCGCAGCGCCTTGTCCGATATGTTTTATCTGATCACCCAGCACACCCGCGCCGGCCAGCGCTTCGGCCTGCATGCCGTCGACGGTCCCCAGGGCCGCTATTGGGCCTTCAATGACTAGGAGCCCGCCATGACCGCGTATGCGCATTCCCCGCAGGAGGCTGTTTTCAGCGCCGACACCCTGCTGGAAGAACTGGGAAATGATGAGCAGGCGCTGGCGCGCACGATCAAAATGGTGCGGGACGGCATCAGCACCGGTGTGGAACCGCTCAATGCCGCCGCCGCCGCGGTGCATGAAGGCCGCCTGACCGAGGCGCGGCGCCTGGTGCAGCAGCTGCGGCACAGCCTCAGCCCCTTCGGCGCCCAGCGCCTGGCGGCGGCCTGCATGGCCCTGGAGCTGGCGCTGAGCGGCAGCGAGGTACTGGAAATACCGCTGCTGTTCTCCCGTGTCGAAATGGAGCTGGAACAGGTGCTGGAGCAGGCCGGCGCCTGGCTCGACCTGCACGCCGGACGGTCCAGCCGCCGGTGACTCTGCCGTTCTAACGAATGGTTACAATTGTTACCCCGCACGTGTGATTTTGTCCTGTTTGGCGCAAAATCAACATGTTAAGATCCCAACGTCTTGTAATTTATCGTGCAGCGCAGCGAAATTGTGCGGCGCGTTTTGCGCGAATTGCATAGAATAACGAAATGTACATGCCTTGCCAGGGCGAATATTAGCTTGATAGCAAGTTTATTCGCAGAACCGCGGTTCGCAGGTTTAACTAAGGTAAAGAAGAAGAATATGGAATTATTTAACAAGTCCGGCGTTCTGGTTGCGTCGGTACTCGTGATGGTGGGCGCCTTGATAGCCTGCCAAGCCAAGGAAGATGCGGTGCCGCCGGCGCCGGTGATTGAAGCCGTGGCCCAGAAACTGAATGAGAACGGCGGTGCTGCCGCCGAACGCCGTCTTCGTGAATGGGCTGACCAGGGTTCCGTGGTCGCCAAACGTGAACTTGGCATGCTCTACCAGAGCAAGAATACCCGCCGCGACGAAGCCCTGCGCCTGTTCGAAGAGGCAGCCAAGGGCGGCGATTCCGAATCCGCTTTCCAGCTGGCAGAAATGGTGCGCCAGCCTGCTGTCCGCAGCCTGCGCGAAAAATCCGGCCTGCTGCTGGTCTCCATGCGCGGCGCGCAGGACGCAGCCAAGTAATCTCCCCGCCCGCACTGCATGGACCGCCTGCGTGCCCTGGAGGTCTTCGTGGAGGTGGTGCGCAAGGAAGGCTTTGCGCGCGCCGCCGAAGCGCTGGATACCTCCCCCGCCAACGTTACCCGCTATATCAGCGACCTTGAAGCCCATCTGAATACGCGCCTGCTGAACCGCAGCTCGCGCAAGATGTCGCTCACGCCCAGTGGCGAAGCGCTGTTCGAGCGCGCCCGCAGCATTCTGGAAGACGTGCAGGAAGCCGAGGCCATCGTGTCCTCCGCCGCCCTGCAGCCGCATGGCACCTTGCGCATCAATGCGCCGCTCAGCTTTGGGGTGCTGCACCTGGCGCCGCTGTGGCCCCGCTTTGCCGAGCGCTATCCGGACGTCAAGCTGGAGATATCACTGGTGGACCGCGTGGTCGACATTGTCGAAGAAGGCTTCGATATGGCGATCCGCATTTCGCGCGCCGGTGCGGCGGGCAATGTGGCGCGCAAGCTGACCACTGCCCGCAATGTGGTGTGCGCGGCGCCGGACTACCTGCGCCGCCATGGCACCCCGCTCGCGCCCGCCGAACTGCCGCAGCACCGCTGCATCGTCTACGCCAACAACGGCGTGGCCGACGAATGGCCCTTCCTCGATGCGGCCGGGAAACCACACCATATCAAGGTGCAAGCCGCGCTGCAGACCAATAACGGCGATACCGCCCGCGCTGCCGCGCTGGCCGGCATGGGCATTATCTGGCAGCCCACTTTCCTGGTGGGCGAAGACCTGCGCGCGGGCCGCCTGGTGCAGCTGATGCCGGGCTGGAGCCTGCCCGATATCGATGTGCTGGCCGTCTACCCCAGCCGGCGCCACCTCAGCGCCCGGGTGCGCGTGATGATCGATTTCCTCGCCGAGGCCTTCATGGATGTGCCGCCATGGGAGCGTTAGCAGCCTGCGTTTACCGGAATTAACATCGCTTAACTTGATAACGCTCTCTTGCCGATCCATCATGAATGTGTGAGAAGCAACAGCATCCCCGCTGCTGCCGAACATCCAGGAGATTGAATCATGCAAGCGAGCCAAGCCAGGGTCCATATCATGCACGCGGATGCCGTGATGACGGCCGGTCTGCGCACCATCCTCGCCGAAGCGGCGGAGTTCCAGATCAGCACGGGTGCCGGCCAGCACGGCGCACAGGTCATTGTGGCCGACTACGAGGCCGGCATCGCCGCCGCGCGGCTGGGCCCGCAGGACCGCTTCGGCCCGGCGCCACGGGTGCTGATCGTTACCCAGCTCGACAAGGAGTGGGAAGTGCGCATGGCAATGGACAGCGGCGTGCACGGCTACCTGCTGCAGAACTGCCAGCCGGAAGAGCTGGTGAAGGCGGTGCGTTCGCTGATGCAGGGCATGCGCTACCTGAGCGAGTCCGTGACCCGCTGCGTGGCGGACAGCCTGAGCCGCGAAACCCTGACCGGCCGCGAAACGGATGTGCTGCAGCTGCTGGCCAAGGGCTGCTGCAACAAGTCGATTGCCCGCGAGCTGGGCATCGGCGTCGGCACCGTGAAGACCCATGTCAAAGGCCTGATGAGCAAGCTCGATGCCACGGCGCGCACCCATGCGGTGGTGGTAGCCACCCAGCGCGGCCTGATCGGCCCCGGCCAGCGCATCAGCGGCGCGCTGCATAGCCGCGCCGTCAACGGTTTCCACAGCAATGCGCTGCAATAAGCCATGAACAAGCTCACTACTGCCGCCGGCGCTCCGGTACCCGATAACCAGAACACGGCCACCGCCGGCCCGCGCGGCCCGGCCCTGCTGCAGGACGTCTGGTTCCTTGAAAAGCTGGCCCATTTCGACCGCGAAGTGATTCCGGAGCGCCGCATGCACGCCAAGGGCGCCGGCGCTTACGGCACCTTTACGGTCACGCACGATATCAGCCGCTACACGAAGGCGAAAATCTTCTCCGCCATCGGCAAGCAGACCAGCCTCTTCGTGCGCTTCTCCACGGTGGCAGGCGAACGCGGCGCGGCCGATGCCGAACGCGATATCCGCGGCTTCGCCATGAAGTTCTATACGGAAGAAGGCAACTGGGACCTGGTGGGCAATAACACGCCGGTGTTCTTCCTGCGCGATCCGCTGAAGTTCCCCGACCTGAACCATGCCATCAAGCGCGACCCGCGCAGCGGCCTGCGCAGCGCTGACAGCAACTGGGACTTCTGGACCTCGCTGCCGGAAGCCCTGCACCAGATCACGGTGGTGATGAGCGACCGCGGCATTCCGAAGAGCTACCGGCATATGCACGGCTTCGGCAGCCATACTTTCAGCTTCCTGAACGCCGCGAACGAACGCTTCTGGGTCAAGTTCACGCTGAAGACCCAGCAGGGCATCGCCAACTGGAGCGATGCCGAGGCCGGCGAGCAGATCGGGCGCGACCGCGAAACCCATCTGCGCGACCTGTACGACAGCATCGAGAACAAGGACTTCCCGCGCTGGAAGCTGTACGTGCAGGTAATGCCGGAAAAGGAAGCCGCCACCTGCCCCTACAATCCCTTCGACCTGACCAAGGTGTGGCTGCACAAGGACTATCCGCTGATCGAAGTGGGCCTGCTGGAGCTGAACCGCAATCCGGAGAACCATTTCGCCGAGGTGGAACAGGCCGCCTTCAATCCGGCCAATGTGGTGCCCGGCATTAGCTTCTCGCCGGACAAGATGCTGCAGGGCCGCCTGTTCTCCTATGGCGACGCGCAGCGCTACCGGCTTGGCGTGAACCATGCGCATATTCCCGTCAATGCGCCGAAATGCCCGGTGCACAGCTATCACCGCGACGGCCAGATGCGGGTGGACGGCAATATGGGCGGCGCCACGCCATACGAGCCGAACAGCTACGGCGAATGGCAGGAACAGCCGGACTTCCGCGAGCCGCCGCTGTCGCTGGAAGGCGCAGCGGCTCACTGGAACCACCGCGTGGACGATGACTATTTCACCCAGCCGCGCCTGCTGTTCCAGCTGATGACGCCGGCCCAGCAGGCCGTGCTGTTCGAGAATACGGCGCGCGCCATCCATGGCGCCTCGGCCCAGGTGAAAGCGCGCCATATCGAGCACTGCACGCGCTGCGACCCGGCCTACGGGGCGGGCGTGGCCCAGGCTATTGAACGCCTTTCCCAGCGCAGTTGATGTCTCCCTGTTGCCGGTCTGCGCCGTCTGGCGGACCGGCTTTTTCCCTTCTGTTGAGGCCGATCAACAAGCCCTCCCGGTGATTTTCCTACGCTGGCAGTTTCGCCCGCCACGGAGATTGCCATGTCCTTCCGCACCATCCTCCCTGCCCTGCCGCTGCTGCTTGCCCTGTCCGCCTGCCACCGCGAGGCGCCTGCCGATAACCTGCTGGCCGATGCGCGCCGCTTCCGCGCCCAAGGTGACCACCGCGCAGCCATCATCCAGCTGAAAAATGCCGTGCAGCAGCAGCCCAAGGACGCCGCCGCGCGCCGCCTGCTGGGCGAAGTCTAACTGGGCTGCACCGAATCGACCCGGATCTGGCTCGCCTCGCGCTCGAAGAAGCTGGCCGCATCGGTCACACGCACGCCGCCCAGCGTGCATTCAAGCAGCTCGCGCACCGGGTAGCCGCCGCTGCGCCGGTCGCCGACGGAGACGATGACTTCATGCGCGTTGTGGCGCCGCGCCAGCGCCAGCAGCGAATCGCCGCCGCGCAGCAGCACCGAGGCGGGAACACAGCATTCGTCGCCATGCACGGGCACGCAGCCGATCACTTCGAAACGGTGCAGGCCGCGCGTGCTGGCTGCCAGTTCCAGGCATTCGCGCGCCACCTGGCCTTCGCCGACCACGATCAGGCGCTCCGTCAGCATGGTGGAATGGGCCGAAGAATGCAGCAGCACGCGCACCAGCAGCACGCCGCAGCCGCCGATCAGCAGGGCCAGCCCGTCCGCTTTTCCAAGCGCGATGCCGGGCAGCAGCTGGGCCAGCGCCGCATGTAGCGCAAATCCGAGGGGCATGGCGGGCAGCAGCCGGAGCATCATGGCGCGCGCGTCCTCGCGCACCTGCTGCTGGTACAAGCCCAGTCCCGCCATGGATAGTAGGATCATGACGGCGAAGCTGCCCGCGGGGATGTAGAAGCGGGCCGGCGCCTGGCCCCACAGCAGCATGGCCACACCGCCCGCGCCGAACAGCAGCATAAGCTCCATCAGCACCAGGATGAAGGCCATGCGCGATACATAATGATGGAAGATGCGGATCACGGCACTCGCTCCCGCGCCCCGTTGGGGGACGCCGCCGCCACCGTTGCCGATGGCTCAGCCATGATGCCGGAGCGCCGCCGGGACCGCCTTGAGGCGGCGCAATCCGGCCCCGGTATCGGTCCCGGTATCGGCCCATGTATGACGCGTTGATGACAAATGGCTTATAGTCATGCTTCTTTACTTGCAAAAACACGCTGAAACGCCATGAAATTTGATGTCGCCATCGTCGGCAGCGGGCTGGCTGGCCTGTCCGTCGCACTGCACCTTGCCGAAACCCGGAAAGTTGCCATTGTTTCCAAACGCGCCCTGCTGGATGGCGCCAGCAACTGGGCCCAGGGCGGCATTGCGGCAGTGCTGGATTCCGGCGACAGCCACGCACAGCACATCGCGGACACGCTGGAAGCCGGCGGCGGCCTGTGTGACGAAGGCGCCACCCGCTACATCGTGGAACATGGCCGCGAAGCTATCGAATGGCTGATCGCACAAGGCGTGCCATTCACCCGCGACGAGAGCGCGGAACTGGGCTTCCACCTGACCCGCGAAGGCGGCCATAGCCAGCGCCGCATCATCCACGCGGCCGATGCTACCGGCCACGCGGTGCAGGTAACGCTCGAAGAAAAAGTGCGCGCGCACCCGAATATCACCCTGTTCGAGCATCATTGCGCGATCGACCTGATTACCACGGACAAGCTGGGCCCGCGGCCCGTAACGACCGGCTCCCAGACCAAATGCCACGGCCTGTACATGCAGGACACGCGCGACGGCCAGGTGCACACGGTCGCCGCCGAACACACGGTGATGGCCACCGGCGGCGCGGGCAAAGTGTATCTGTACACGACCAATCCTGATACGGCCAGCGGCGACGGCATTGCCATGGCCTGGCGTGCAGGCTGCCGCGTGTCGAACATGGAGTTCATCCAGTTCCATCCCACCTGCCTGTATCACCCGTATGCGAAATCCTTCCTGATCACGGAAGCTATCCGCGGCGAAGGCGGCCTGCTCAAGCTGCCGCCGGAAGCCGGGGCCGCAGCGGGCCAGCGTTTCATGCTGCAGCACGATCCGCGCGCCGAACTGGCGCCGCGTGACGTGGTGGCGCGCGCCATCGACTTCGAGATCAAGAAGCGCGGCCTGGATTACGTTCACCTGGACATCAGCCACAAGCCGGCCGAATTCCTGATCGAGCACTTCCCCACCATCTACGCGCGCTGCCTGGAGCTGGGCATCGACATTACGAAAGAGCCGATTCCTATCGTTCCGGCCGCGCACTATACCTGCGGCGGCGTGGTGACCGACCTGTTCGGCCGCACCGACCTGCCCGGCCTGTACGCCGTCGGCGAAACCGCCTGCACCGGCCTGCACGGCGCCAACCGCCTGGCCAGCAATTCGCTGCTGGAATGCGTGGTGATCGGCCGTGCCTGCGCCCAAGACATCCTGGCGCAGGAAAAGGAAGGCACGCCCTACCTGCCGGACTGGGACGAAAGCCGCGTGACCGATGCAGACGAAGAAGTGGTCATCGCCCACAACTGGGATGAACTGCGCCGCTCCATGTGGAACTACGTGGGCATCGTGCGCACCACCAAGCGCCTGGAACGCGCCCAGCACCGCATTGCGCTGCTGAAGGAAGAAATCGACGAGTACTACGGCAAATTCCGCATCACGGCCGACCTGCTGGAGCTGCGCAACCTGGTCGATGTGGCGTCGATGATCGTCAACAGCGCCCTGCAGCGGCGGGAGAGCCGCGGCCTGCACTACAGCCGCGATTATCCCGGCACCCTGCCGAAGGCGCTGCCGAGCATCCTCACTCCTTCGCGGCGATGACTCCGCAGGCCGTCGCCCAGGCGCAGCTGGATGCGTATAACGCCCACGATGTGGATGCCTTGTGCGCGCTGTACGCCGACGACGCCTGCCAGTACCGCCATCCCGACATCCTGCTGGCCCAGGGACGACAGGCGATCCGCAAACGCTATGCCGAACGTTTTGCAAGCAGCAGCCCCCGCGCCCAGCTCCTGCAACGCATCGTTTCAGGCAGCACCGTAGTGGATTCGGAGCGCGTGCATGACGGCGCCTCCTATACCGAACTGCTGGCCATCTACGAAGTAATGAACGGTCAGATCGCGAAAGCCTGGTTCCGCAACGGCGCCACCACGCAGCTGCGCGTTGCGCGCCATGAGGATATTCCGGTGATGGAAGCGCTCATCGCGCGCTCCGGCATTGAACTGAGCAAGGGTTTCTACAGCGAGGAACAGGCCACGGCCGTCACCCGGCACGTGTTCGGCGTGGATACCCAGCTGGTGGAGGACGAGACCTACTTCATCATCGAACGCGATGGCGAAGCGCTGGCCTGCGGCGGCTGGAGCAAGCGTGCCACGCTGTTCGGCGGCGACCAGCACAAGTCCGGTCCGGACCCGCTGCTGGACCCGGCCACGCAGCCCGGCCGCATCCGCGCCTTCTTTGTCGATCCCACAGTGCCGCGCCAAGGCCTCGGCACCATGCTGATGCAGCACTGCGAGCGCGAGGCGGCAGCGCAGGGTTTCCAGGTATTGGAACTGGCGGCCACGATGCCCGGCGTGCCGCTCTACAAAGCGGCGGGATTCGAAAACGTGGAAGATTTCGCGCTCACGCTGCCAGGCGATGTGTCTGTGCCACTCGCCCGCATGCGCAAGCGCATCGCCTGATCAGGCCTTGCGGCGGCGCGCCGTGACACCCAGCAGGCCGAGACCTGCAGCCAGCATGCCCCAGCTTTGCGGTTCCGGTACCGCGCTCACGCCGGACGACAGGAACTCAACCCGCAAGCCCATAGGGTTACCACTGTTCTGCGCATAGTTCCGTACGACGAAATCCAGCGTATTCGCGCCGGCGACGAATCCCGAGCTGGCCGCAAAGCCACTCCACGATTCAAACCCGTTTGCCGATCCGATTGCCTGGCCATTCAGGAACACAGTCGCGGCATTATCAGCACTGAAACGCCCCACCAGCGCGGCCCTGCTGTAGTCGGTGCTGGCCAGGTTGAATGCCAGCGAAAAACGATAAACTCCGTCCGAGCTGCCGTCGAAGGTGTCGCCTTGCGATACCGTCGGCGTTACCCATTTCGAGGCGGACGAATTGGCCAGCCATGGCGAAATCGGCCACACATTATCAGTGGTGACGTAGGGATGGTTGTTGGTGAGGACGGTAGTACCCTGCTCAACGGTCAGCGTGTAAGCCGTATCGAGCGAACCGGCAATGCCGGTACCGGTGTTGACCAGACCGGCGATAGGATCAGCCCAGGCGGAAGCCGAGGCGAGCAGGCCGAAAATGGCCGCAGCGAGAATGCGTTTCATCAGGAACTCCATAAAACAGACTTGTATGCACCACGGCCGTACACGTTTTGCGGTGCAGGCTAAAGCGCGGGTGGCAATAACAAACCGTTTTTTGGGGTTCGGAAAGCAAGAATAATTATACTAAAGAAAATACTTTATTAAGAAAAAAGGCCTCGGAAGAGGCCTTTTCTGTGGTTTTTTCATCGGCTGTTGAAGCCCTTGCCTTCGGCGGCCAGCTTCACCAGCAGCGGCGCCGGTTTCCATGCATCGCCATGGCGTCCCCTGGCAAAGCGTTCCACTGAAGCCAGCACGTTCGGCAGGCCCACCGTGTCGGCATAGAACATCGGGCCGCCACGGAACAGCGGGAAGCCGTAGCCCGTGAGGTAGACCATATCGATATCGGATGCGCGCTGCGCGATGCCCTCTTCCAGGATCTGCGCGCCCTCGTTCACCAGCGCATACACCAGGCGTTCGACGATTTCCTGGTCGCTGATCTTGCGGCGCTCAACGCCGATGTCGGCCGAGTGCTTCACGATCATGTCGTTTACCACCGCGTTCGGATAGGCTTTGCGGTCGCCCGCCTTGTAGTCATACCAGCCGCCGCCCGTCTTCTGGCCGAAGCGGCCCATTTCGCACAGCAGGTCCGCCGTTTTCGAGTAGCTGACTTCCGGCTTTTCGATATAGCGGCGCTTGCGGATGGCCCAGCTGATGTCATTGCCGGCCATATCGATCATGCGGAACGGTCCCATCGCGAAGCCGAACTTCTCGATGGCCTTGTCCACCTGCTCCGGCAGGCAGCCTTCTTCCAGCAGGAAGCCGGCTTGGCGGCTGTATTGCTCGATCATGCGGTTGCCGATAAAGCCGTCGCATACGCCGGACACGACACCGGTCTTCTTCAGCTTCTTGGACAGCGCCATCGTAGTCGCCAGCACATCCTTGCCGGTTTCCTTGCCGCGCACGATTTCGAGCAGCTTCATTACATTGGCGGGGCTGAAGAAGTGCGTGCCGATTACGTCCTGCGGGCGTTTGGTGAAGGCAGCGATGTGGTCCACATCCAGCGTGGAGGTATTGGAGGCCAGGATGGCGCCCGGCTTCATCACTTCATCCAGCTTGAGGAACACGGCCTCTTTCACGCCCATTTCCTCAAATACGGCTTCCACCACAATATCCGCCTGCGCAATGGCTTCGTAGTCCAGCGTGGTGCTGATCAGGGCCATGCGCTGATCGAACTTCTCCTGCGTCAGCTTGCCCTTCTTCAGCGTGTTCTCGTAGTTCTTGCGGATGGTGGCGATGCCGCGCTCCAGCGCCTCCGGCTTCGTTTCCAGGATGGTCACGGGAATGCCCGCGTTCGCAAAATTCATCGCAATGCCGCCGCCCATGGTGCCCGCGCCGATGACGGCCGCATTTTCGATCTTGCGCACCGGCGTATCGGAAGGCACATCGGGAATCTTGCTCGCTTCGCGCTCGGCGAAGAAGGCATGGCGCAGCGACTTCGATTCCGGCGTCTGCATCAGGTGCAGGAAGCGTTCGCGCTCGAATTTCAGGCCGTCTTCGAACTTCTTCGTTACCGATGCGGCCACCGTCTCCACGCACTCAATCGGCGCCGGGAACGGGCCTGCCACGGCTTTCACCGTATTGCGGCTGAATTGCAGGAAGGCTTCATGGTTCGGATAATCGACCTTGCGGTCGCGCACTCGCGGCAAGGAACGCACATCGGCGATCTTTTCAGCGAAGCCCACGGCGGCGGGAACCAGCTCGGTACCGGCCGCAAACACTTCGTCGAACAGCGCCGTGCCAGCCAGCGTTTCAGACAGGGCCGGCGTGCCCGAAACGATCATATTGAGTGCTTTCTCCAGTCCCAGCACGCGCGGCAGGCGCTGCGTGCCCCCGGCGCCCGGCAGCAGGCCGAGCTTCACTTCCGGCAGCGCGATCTGCGCGCCCGGCAGGGCGACGCGGTAGTTGCAGCCCAGCGCCAGTTCCAGCCCACCGCCCATGCAGACGGAATGGATGGCCGCCACCACCGGCTTGGCCGAGTCTTCTGCCACGCGGATCAGCGTGTGCAGGGTCGGTTCCTGCAGTGCTTTGGGCGAGTTGAATTCCTTGATATCGGCGCCGCCTGAGAAAGCCTTGCCCGCGCCGGTAATGACGATGGCTTTGATGGCTTGATCGTCGTTGGCGCGGCGGATGCCGTCCACCGCAGCGCTGCGGGTGGCATAGCCCAGCCCATTGACCGGCGGATTGTTCAGCGTGATGACGGCTACGGAACCGTGGACCTGGTAGTCGGCGCTCATTGTCTCTTTCCTCTTCTGTTTAGTCCGGGGATCCAGCCACTATACCCCATAATAGAGCGACCGTGCTATTTTGTTGCCGTGCGTCCGGCGGCATTCTCGCGGCTGCGCTAAAATCCGCCCTGTTCATACACAGAAGCTACTGGAAAAACCATCGCCGCCCTCGCCCTTCCCTTCGAGAACTCCTTCGCGAGCCTGCCGCCCGCCTTCTACACGCGCCTGATGCCCATGCCGCTGCCCGCGCCCTACCTGGTCGCAGCCAGCCCCTCGGCAGCAAAGCTGATCGGTCTCGATCCGGCCGCGCTGGGAGATGCCGATACGCTCGCTGCCATCATCGGCAACCGCGTGCCGGACCGTTCCAAACCGCTGTCCGCCGTCTATTCCGGCCACCAGTTCGGCGTTTGGGCGGGCCAGCTGGGTGACGGCCGCGCCATCCTGCTGGGCGAGCTGCCAACGGAAGAAGGCCCAATCGAGCTGCAACTGAAAGGCGCCGGGCTCACACCCTACTCCCGCATGGGCGACGGCCGTGCCGTGCTGCGCTCCTCGATCCGCGAATTCCTGTGTTCCGAAGCGATGCACGCGCTGGGCATTCCCACCACCCGCGCGCTGTCCGTGGCAGGCTCCGACCAGGGCGTGGTGCGCGAAACCATTGAAACCTCGGCCGTGGTGGTGCGCATGGCGCCTACCTTCGTGCGTTTCGGCTCCTTCGAGCACTGGTTCTACAAGCGCCAGGAGGGCGAGCTGAAAATTCTCGCCGACTATGTGATCGACCGCTTCTATCCAGCCCTGCGCGAAGAAGCCAATCCCTACGCCGCCCTGCTGGAAGAAGTCACGCGCCGCACCGCCCACCTGGTGGCGCACTGGCAGGCGGTCGGCTTCATGCACGGGGTGCTGAACACCGACAATATGTCCATCCTCGGCCAGACCCTGGATTACGGCCCCTTCGGTTTCATGGAAGCCTTCGATTCCGGCCATATCTGCAACCACACCGACCAGGGCGGCCGCTACAGCTACGCCAACCAGCCGCAGATCGGCCACTGGAACTGCTATGCGCTCGGCCAGGCCCTGCTGCCGCTGATCGGCGAAGTGGAACTGGCGCAGAAATCGCTGGACATCTACCAGTCCGCCTTCGCCACCAAAATCGACGAGCTGCTGCACGCCAAGCTGGGCCTGCACGAACAGCGCGACGGCGACCGCGAACTGCTGGACAGCATGTTTGGCCTGCTGCAGGCCAGCCACGCCGACTTCACCCTGTTCTTCCGCCGCCTGGGCGGACTGCGCAGCGACGGCCCGTCCGGCGACGAGCCGCTGCGCGACCTGTTCATCGACCGCCCGGCCTTCGACGCCTGGGCCAACACCTACCGCGAGCGGCTGCGCGCCGAAGCCAGCGTGGATATCGAACGCAAGCTTGCGATGGATCAAACCAACCCCAAGTACATCCTGCGTAACTATCTGGCGCAAGTTGCCATCGAAAAAGCGCAAAATAAGGACTTTTCGGAGGTTGCCCGCCTGCTGCAGGTGCTGGAGCGGCCTTTCGACGAGCAGCCCGAAAATGAAAGCTATGCCGCGCTGCCGCCCGACTGGGCCAGCGAACTGGAAGTCAGCTGTTCTTCTTGAGAATCTGAAAATGAGCGAAAAAGTCACGAAATCCGACGCCGAATGGCGTGCCCAGCTGGACCCGGTCCAGTACCAGGTAACGCGCCACGCCGGCACCGAGCGCGCCTTTACCGGCAAATACTGGGACCACCACGAGGAAGGCATCTATACCTGCGTGTGCTGCAATACTCCGCTGTTCCGCTCGGACGCCAAGTTCGATTCCGGCTGCGGCTGGCCCAGCTATTTCGAGCCGCTGGACCCTGCCAAGGTGATTGAGAAGGTGGACCGTTCGCATGGTATGCTGCGCACCGAAATCATCTGTGCAGTCTGTGACGCCCACCTGGGCCACGTTTTCCCGGATGGTCCGCCGCCGACGGGACTGCGCTATTGCATCAATTCCGCCTCGCTGCGATTTGAGCCACAAAGCTAAATACAAGACATGAAATTTCTGTTCGACATCTTCCCGCTACTGGTCTTCTTCGGCAGCTATAAATGGGCCGGCATGCATGAAGAAGCGGCCCAGGCCTTCATCAATGGCCACCTGAGCAGCTTTATCTATGGCGGAGCGATCACGGCGGCGCAGGCGCCCATCATCGTGGCCACCATTGCCGGCATCGTGGCCACGGTGCTGCCGATCCTCTACCTGATTGCACGCGGGCGCAAAGTCGACGGCGCGCTGTGGCTCTCGCTGATCCTCTTTGTCTTCTTCGGCGGCCTCACCATTTACTTCCACGACGATAATTTCATCAAATGGAAGCCCACCATTATTTACTGGTGCTTCGCGGTGGCCATGATTGTCGCGCAATGGCATTTCAAAAAGAACCTGATGCGCAAGGCGATGGAAAAGCAGATCAAGCTGCCGGACGAAGTCTGGCACCGGATTAACCTGGCCTGGATTACCTTCTTTGTGGTGATGGGCTTTATTAATCTGTTCGTGGCCTTCGTGCTGTTCCGCACCGATACCGGGGCCTGGGTCAGTTTCAAAGCCTTCGGCGCCACCGGCCTGATGTTCGCCTTTATCGTCGGCCAGACCATTTATCTGTCGAAGCATATGAAGGACGAAGCATGAGCGACCCGCGCCTGGACAAAATCCGCCAGCGCCTGGCCGTGCTGGAGCCGGTGGAGCTGCAGCTGGATGACGAATCGGCCCTGCACGCCGGCCATGCGGGAGCCTCCGGCGGGGGCCATTACCGCTTACGAATTGTTTCAAACAAATTCGAAGGTCATAAACTCGTCATGCGCCATCGTCTGGTGTATGATTCCGTGCACGATATGATGCATAAAGAAATTCATGCATTGGCCATTACTGCATTGGCACCATCGGAAGTATGATATGCGCGACGTTTTGGGAACCATCAAAGATTAGTGAATAGTAGAGACATCTCCGCGATCCAGACCCTTCTCCCCGCGATTTTCAAGAACTTTTCCCGTAGGAAATAATAATGACTTTTAAGCCAGCTCGTCTGCTGCTCGCACTTATCGCTGTTGCTGCGGCTCCAGCATTCGCCCAGAACATCGCTGTGGTTAACGGCAAGGGCATCCCAACCTCGCGCGTGGACGCCATCGTCAAGCAGGTGGTCGCCCAGGGTCAGCAAACGGATTCGCCGCAACTGCGCGACGCCATCAAGAAGGAACTGATCGGCCGCGAAGTAATGATGCAGGAAGCCACCAAGCAGAAGTTCGACACGAACGCCGAAGTGAAGCAGGCCATCGACAATGCCCGCCAGGCCATCATCGTGCAGGCCCTGGTTGCCGACTATGTGAAAAAGAACCCGGTATCGGACGCTGACGTCAAGGCCGAGTACGACCGCTTCGTGGCCCAGACCGGCGACAAGGAATACCACGTGCGCCACATCCTGGTGGAAACCGAAGCCCAGGCCAACGACGTGATCGCCAAGCTTAAAGGCGGCGCCAAGTTTGAAGAGCTGGCCAAGCAGTCGAAGGACACCGGTTCCGCCAACAACGGCGGCGACCTGGACTGGGCTACCCCTTCCTCCTTCCCGAAAATCTTCTCGGACGCCTTTGTTAACCTGAAAGCAGGCCAGGTCACCGAGAAGGCCGTGCAGACCCCGAACGGCTTCCACGTGATCAAAGTGGACGAAATCCGCGCGGCCAAGCTGCCAACCCTGGAAGAAGCCAAGCCACAGATCCAGGAAGTGCTGATGCAGCGCAAACTGGCAGGCTACCAGGAAGAACTGCTGAAAAAAGCAAAGATTCAGTAAGCTGAAGTAACGGTTCCGGCGCCCTTGTGGCGCCGGTGTTGGTTTTATTTAATAGGAATTGAGAATGATGTTGAAGCCAGCCCGTCTGTTGTTAGCAATGATCGCCGTCGCCGCCGCACCTGCCTTCGCGCAGAATGCCGCCACCGTGAACGGCAAGGCCATCACCAACGCCCGCGTTGACGCCATCGTCAAGCAGGTCGTTGCCCAGGGCAAGCAAACGGACTCGCCCCAACTGCGCGAAGCCATCAAGAAAGACCTGATCGCGCGTGAAGTGATGATCCAGGAAGCCAACAAGCAAGGCTACGGCACCCGCAAGGAAGTCAAGGACGCCATCGAAAACGCGAGCCAGAGCATCGTGATCAACGCCATGCTGGCCGATTTCGTGAAGAAAAATCCGGTCAAGGACGCGGATGTGAAGGCCGAGTACGACAAGTACAAGGCATCGGTGGGCGACAAGGAATACCACGCGCGCCACATCCTGGTTGCGACCGAAAAAGAAGCCACCGACATCATCGCCAAGCTGAAAGGCGGCGCCAAGTTCGAAGAGCTGGCCAAGCAATCGAAAGACCCGGGTTCGGCAGCCAACGGCGGCGACCTGGACTGGGCCAGCCCAAGCGGCTACGTGAAGCCATTCGCGGACGCCATGGTGGCCCTGAAAGACGGCCAGATCACCGACAAGCCAGTACAGTCGCAATTCGGCTGGCACGTGATCAAGCTGGAAGGCTCGCGCGCGGCGAAAGTGCCGTCGCTGGAAGAAGTGAAGCCACAGATCGAGCAGGCCCTGCAACAGCGCAAGCTGGCAGCGTTCCGCGAAGACCTGATGAAGAAAGCCAAGATCCAGTAATTGGATCCAGCTCAAGAGAAAGCGCTCCCCGGAGCGCTTTTTTTACGCCAGTGGTTTTTTACATACATTATGTAATAACTATTCCCAGAGGCTGGTTTTGGGCTAAAATTTGCTATTACGAAAACTTGGAACCGGTTCCATGGATCAACACTTCAAGCGGCGCCGTCAACTGATCGGCAGCGCGCTCAGCCTGCCCCTGATTGGTATGGGAGCGTCCGCCCGCGCGGCCGAGGATCCACTGATCGTCGGCGGCCTGCCGGTGACCTGCAACCTCACCCTGCCTATCGCCTGCATGGCCAAGGCGGCGGCGGACGGCAAGCCGGGCAAGCCTTTCACCGCTTTCGAATACCAGAAGTACGCGGGCTGGCCGGAAATCAAGGAATCACTGATGACGGGCCGCATCCAGGCCGGATATATGCTCGCGCCCCTGGTCATGGACCTGGTGGACAAGAAAATCCCGCTCAAGATCGTGTCCCTGGGCCACCGCTCCGGCGCAGTCATCATGGTGCGCACCGACTCGCCTTACAAACGCTTCGCCGACCTGAAAGGCAAGCGCATTGCCATCCCGAGCCGCTTTGCCGTGGACTTCCTTTTCCTGCGCAAGATGCTGGCGCGCGAAGGCATGGCGCCGAAGGACATTCAGCTGATCGAGATGGCGCCGCCGGATATGCCTGCTGCGCTCTACGCCAAGGCCGTGGATGGCTACTGCACCGGCGAGCCCTTCGGCGCTGCAGCCCAGCGTGCAGGCTATGCCCGCCCGCTGGCGATGACGCGCGATGAATGGCGCAATTACATCTGCTGCGTGCTGACCGTGCGCGAAGAGCTGATCAAGACCAACCGACTCCTCGTGCAGGAGCTGGTGAACTATGTGCAGGCAGCAGGCAACTGGCTGGATGCCACGCCTGCCAACCGAAGCAAGGCAGCGCAATTCGCGTCCGGCCGCAAGATGTTCAACCAGGACCCCAAGGTGATCCAGTTCGTGATGGACAACCCGGCCGACCGCGTGACCTACGGCGACCTGCGCATGATCCGCAATGAGTTCGATGAGCTGATGCAGCTCTCGATCGAAGCGGGCACGCTGAAGAAGCCGATCGCCTACGAACGCTATGTGGACGAAAGCTTCGTGAAAAGCATACGCCCGACCAAGGTGATGCTGTGATGCGCCGCCTGCTGTGCGGCGTCATGCTGCTGGCTGCAGGCGCTGCCTGGGCCGCCTCCCCTGCCCCAAAGCTCAAGGCTGGCACTTTCGAGCCCGCGCGCGTGGCGCCGGAAATCGTGCAGAAAGCCGCTGATGGCAGCACCTTCAAGCTGTCCGCGCTGCGCGGCAAGGTGGTGGTGCTGGAATTCGGCTTCACGCACTGCTACGAAGTCTGCCCTGTATCGCTTGCCATGCTGGCCGAAGCACGCAAACGCCTCGGCGCGGACGCTGGGCAGCTGCAGGTGGTCTTTATTTCGGTCGATCCGGAACGCGATACGCCGGAACGCATGAAGAGCTACCTCGCCCAGTTCGACAAAGGCTTCGTCGGCCTTACGGGGACACCGGAACAGATGGCCGCGATCCGCAAGGACTACGGCATCACCGCGACGAAACACCCTACCGCTGGCAGCAAGACGGAATACCAGATGGGCCACTCCTCCTATCTTTACTTCGTGGACAAGCAAGGCAAGCTGCGCGCCCTGATGCCCTATGGCCGTCCGGCCGATGACATCGTGCATGACGTGAAGCTGCTGGCGAAGGAATAGATGAAGAAGCGTATCGTTCCTGTCCTGCTGCTGATTGCACTGGCCGCTCCACTGCTGTGGGCCGCGCTGGCGCCGATTCAGCCCGCAACGCGCGACAAGCTGTTCGAGATACCCAAAGGCACCTGGGAGCGCCGTATGGCAGGCAAGAACGAGGAGATCCTGCCCGACCGTATCACGCTGACCCTCGGCGTGCGCGACGTGCTCCACCTGCGCAATAACGATACCGTGCCGCAGATTTTCGGCCCGGTGCTCATCATGCCCGGGCAGGACTTCCGCCTGCCTTTCGAACAGGCGGGCGAACACCCCTTCGCCTGCACCGCCCACGCCAGCGGGCAAATGACCGTCGTCGTCGAAGAAGCGCCCGCCGCAGGCTGGCCGCGCCTTCGCTGGCGTTTTCAAACCCTTCTGAATCACTTCGCCTGACTTATGGAGAAACTGAACAAGATATGGCCGCCGATGGCCGTGCTGCTCGCCATCGTTGCGGTATGGTGGTACGTGGTCGTCCAGACGGAAAGCGTTATCTTCCCCACGCCCGGACAGGTCGTTACCGGCACGCTGGAACTGGTGGAAGACGGCACCTTGTGGGAACACATTGCCGCTTCGCTGGGCCGCGTTGGCGCAGGCTTCTTCGTTGCGGTGCTGCTCGCCGTGCCGCTCGGCCTGTGGATGGGCCGCGTGGAAGGCGCCTTCCGCACGCTGAACCCAGTGTTCCAGATCCTGCGCCCGATCTCGCCGATTGCCTGGATTCCGATTGCCATCCTGTGGTTCGGCGTCGGCAACCTGTCGCCGATCTTCCTGATCTTCCTGTCTTCCGTATTCCCGATGATCGTGCAGACGGCTGCGGGCGTGCACACCATCGAGAAGCGCTACCTGCGCGCTGCCGAGAACTTCGGCGTTTCGCGCCGCAAGCTGTTCCGGCAGGTGATCATTCCCGCCGTGCTGCCCGAAATTATCATCGGCATGCGTATCGGCTTGGGCGTCGCCTGGCTGGTGGTGGTGGCGGCGGAAATGATCGCGCTGCGCTCGGGACTCGGCTACCTGATCATGGACTCGCGCAATGCAGGCAACCGCTACGACCTGGTGGTGGCGGGCATGATCATCATTGGCCTCATCGGCCTTGGACTGGACGGCCTGATGCGGCTGCTGGAAGGACTCAAACAGGTAAGGTGGCGCTATGGACGCTAAGATCGTCATCAACAATATCCGCAAAGGCTTCAAGAATCTGCCGGTAGTGGACGGCGTGGACCTCACCGTTGGCGATGGCGAGTTCGTGGCCATCGTCGGCCCATCGGGCTGCGGCAAATCGACGCTGATGAAGATGATTTCCGGCTTCGAAATGCCTGACCAGGGCGAAGTGCTGATCGACGGCCAGCGTGTAACGCGCGCCAGCCCAAAAGGCATCGTCATCTCGCAGCACGGTTCCGTATTCCCCTGGCTCACGGTGCAGCAGAACCTGATGTTCGGCCTGAACGAAGGCAGCGACGCGGAAAAGGCCGCGCTGGCGGACCACTATGCCGAAATGGTGGGCCTGAAAGGCTTCGAGAAGGCTTATCCATCGGAACTGTCCGGCGGCATGCTGAAGCGCGTGGAAATCGCCCGCGCGCTGGTAGTCAAGCCCGAGATCCTCTACATGGACGAGCCCTTCTCCGCGCTGGACGCGCTGATGAACCTCAAGATGCGCAACGAGCTGCTGCGCGTGCTGCAGGAAGAGCGCCACACGGTGCTGCTGATCACGCACGACGTGGAAGAAGCCATCTACCTCGCCGACCGCATCATGGTGCTTTCGCCGCGCCCAACCAAGATCCAGGCCACCTTCACCGTGCCCCACCCGCACCCGCGCAAGCTCTCCCTGCCCGAGCTGCAGCAGATGAAGGAAGACATCCTCGCCCAGCTGGGACTCTGACACCATGGGGTCAGGCACCCAGCTGTCAGGTACCCAGATGCCACACCTGCAGGCCCTCGAAGCGGCTCTGGTACCGCTTGCGGACGTGGAGCGTGCGGCCGCGATGAGCGCGTATATGCGCGGCCAGTTCCCCTTCCTCGGCATTCCCACGCCGGCGCGGCGGGCAGCAGTAAAACCGGTGCTCAACGCCTTGCGCAGCGCCAGCGCCGGGGAGCTGCTTTCGCTTGCGGACGAGCTCTGGATGCGTCCCGAACGCGAGTACCAATACGCCGCGCTCGACCTGCTCGCCATGCACTGGAAAAAGCTCGACCACACCCACGTGCCCGCGCTGCTGGCGCTGGCGCAGCGCAAATCGTGGTGGGATACGGTGGACGGACTAGCCTCCATCATCGGCGACGTGCTGCGCCGCGAGCATCACGGCATGGACGATGCGCTGGCCCATGGAGATTTCTGGGTACGCCGCATCGCCCTGCTCCACCAGCTGGGCTGGGGTACAAGCACCGACCTGGAACGCCTGTTCCGCTATGCGCTGGCCCTGTGCCACGAAAAGGAATTCTTCATCCAGAAGGCCATCGGCTGGGCCCTGCGCGACTATGCCCGCCACGCGCCGGACGCCGTGCGCGCCTTCCTCGCCGGGCCGGGCGCCTGCCTTGCGCCCCTCAGCCGTCGAGAGGCTGCGAAACACCTGTAGTATGTGACCTCCACCCAGGAGGTACACCATGATTTCTAAGAGCCACTTTGTGCTGGCAGTGCCAGACCTGCAGCAATCCGCCACCTTCTACCGCGATGTGCTGGGATTTGACATCCATGAAATGGGCGATCCCGGCTGGCGCTTTTACGCCAGCGGCGGCTGCACGATCATGGCCGGGGAATGCCGCGACGCGATGCCGGCCGCCGACACCGGCGACCATTCCTATTTCGCCTACCTCGTGGTGGACGAAGTGGACGCTTTCTTCGCCCGCGTGAACGCCGCCGGAGCCCAGATCACCAAGCCGCTGCGCGACGAACCCTGGCAAATGCGCGAGTTCGGCCTGCGCACCATCGACGGCCACCGCATGATGATCGGCCAGGAGATCGGCTAGCGCGCCATTTTCCGGCATGATGGCGCCAGAAAGCAGTTCAATCTGCGAGCGGCCGGACCTTTTCCCTGAGCAGTTTGAGCTGCGCATCCACCATCGGCGGGTTCGGATCGTGCCCGACGCGAGGCAGCAGGATGAATTCCTTCTTCGGCGCGCGGATCGCGTCGTAGAAGGCGCGCGCAACGTCCGGCGTCGTCACCAGGTCTTCTGCGCCCTGGATGATAAAGACCGGCACATCGAAGCTTGGCCCCAGCCTGTAGGCATCCACCTTGGAGGCCATGCCGTCCCCCTTCCAGCCAACGAACTGCAGGAAGGAATAGTCTTCACCGGCCGTGTAGTCGGCTTCGTATTTCGCAGTGGCGTACAGTGCTTCCGGCTTCCACCAGCTGGCAGGCGCCGGATCGGTGGCCATCGCCTCGTATTTGCGGGTAACGCGGCGCAAAATACCGAAATTGCGTGGGTTGGTCCACGGTGGCGTGCCGAGCGCTTCCAGCTTGGCGATGCTGTCCGCATCCTTTGCCGCCTTCGCCAGTTCGAGGGTGCGGGCGTAGGAAGACTTGATATTGTCCGGATGGCGAACCATGTGCGCCGTGCCCACATAGGCTGAATACAGCTCCGGCCGCGCCTTGATCATCAGCGGACCGAGAACCGAACTCCAGGAAGCGCCCTTCAGGATAGCCTTGCGCTTGCCCAGGCGTTTCAGCGCATACTCGGTGACGGCGATACCGTCGTCGCGCATCAGCTCCAGCGTAAGCGGGTCGTCCTCGGCCGGCGGCTTGCGGCCGTAGGTCATGCCTGAACCGCGCTGGTCCCACAGCACCAGGGTGAACTCCTTCTCCCACGGGCCGTAGATGGCCTTTGCGTATGGAGTCATCGGATTTCCGGGACCACCGTGCACAATGATCAGCACGGGGTTCTCGCACTTCTCGCCGCGGATCACAACCCACTGCTCAATGCCATTGATGGGGACGAATTTCTGCTCGTCGATGCAGGCTGCGCGGGCCGGGAGGGAAAGCAGTCCGCAGACCGCTGCAAAGCTCAGGATTATTTTTTTCATAAGACGATCCTACAATAAAAAAGCCGGGACATGCCCGGCTTTTTGAGGATCATCGCTGAAAATCAGCCGATGAATTTACGCGCGTTGCGGAACATGCGCATCCACGGCGAATCCTCACCCCAGCCGTCCGGATGGTAGGACATCTGCACCGTGCGGAACACGCGCTCGGCGTGCGGCATCAGCACGGAGAAGCGGCCGTCCGGCGTGGTCACCGAGGTAATGCCTTGCGGCGAACCGTTTGGGTTGTACGGATAGGCTTCGGTGGCCGAACCCTTGTTGTCGATGAAGCGCATCGCCACAATCGCCTCGCCGATGCTGCCGGTCTGCGAGAAGTCCGCATAGCCTTCGCCATGGGCTACGGCGATTGGCGCCTGGGTTCCGGCCATGCCGCTAAAGAAGATGGACGGCGAGTCCTGCACTTCCACCATCGCGAAGCGGGCTTCAAACTTCTCCGACTTGTTGGTGGTGAACTTCGGCCATGCATGCGCGCCCGGAATCAGCGATTTCAGGTTGCTCATCATCTGGCAGCCATTGCAGATGCCGAGGCCGAAGGTGTCCTTGCGTTGGAAGAAGCGCGCGAACTGTTCGGCCATCGCAGGATTGAAGAGAATGGACTTGGCCCAGCCCTCGCCCGCACCCAGCACGTCGCCGTAGGAGAAGCCGCCGACGGCGATCACGCCGTGGAAGTCATCCAGCTTCACTCGGCCGGAAATGAGGTCGCTCATGTGCACGTCGATGGCGGCGAAGCCTGCCTGGTGCATCACCCACGCGGTTTCGATATGCGAGTTCACCCCCTGCTCGCGCAGGATGGCCACGCGCGGACGCGCGCCCAATGCCAGGAACGGCGCTGCCACGTTTTCGTTCAGGTCGAAGCTGATCTTCGGCGTGATGCCTGGATCGGTTTCGTCTAGCAGGCGGTCGTATTCCGCATCGGCAGTCGCCGGATTCTCGCGCATGCGCGAGATGCGCCAGCTGGTTTCGCTCCACAGGCGGTGCAGCGCGGCGCGCTGCTCGTTGTAGATCACTTTCGCATCGCGGGTGAACTCGATCACGCCGCGGTCGTTCGGCTTGCCGATGATATGGCTGCAGGCGCCCAGGTTGAAGTAGCGCAGCACATCCATGACCAGCGACTTCTCTTCGGCGCGCACCTGGATAACGGCACCCAGCTCTTCGCTGAACAGCGCCCGCAGCGTGAGCTCATTACGGCGCTCGGCCACTTGACCCGCCCAGTTCTTGGCATCGCCCCAATCGGCAGCGTGTTCGCCTTCCAGCGTCAGCATGTCCAGATTGATGGACAGGCCGGCGCGGCCGGCGAAGGCCATTTCGGTCAGGGTTGCATACAGGCCGCCGTCGGAACGGTCGTGGTAGGCCAGCAGCTTGCCGTCCTTGTTCAGTTGCTGGATGGCGGTGAAGAAGGCTTTCAGGTCTTCCGGGCTGTCCACGTCCGGTGCTTCGTTGCCCAGCTGCCCAATGACCTGCGACAGCGCCGAGGCCCCCATACGGTTCTTGCCGCGGCCCAGGTCGATCAGGATGATCGAGGTTTCGCCCTGGTCCATGCGGATCTGCGGCGTGAGCGACTTGCGCACGTCATACACTGGCGCGAAGCCGGAAACGATCAGCGACACCGGCGAAATAACTGCTTTGTCCTGTCCTTCGTCCTTCCAGGTGGTGCGCATGGAAAGCGAATCCTTGCCGACCGGGATGCTGATGCCCAGGGCCGGGCACAATTCCATGCCAACGGCTTTCACGGTATCGAACAGCGCCGCGTCCTGGCCCGGCTGGCCGCAAGCAGCCATCCAGTTGGCAGACAGTTTGATGGCCGAGATATCGGCAATCGGTGCGGCAGCCAGGTTGGTAATGGTTTCGCCGACCGCCATGCGGCCCGATGCCGGGGCGTCGATCACGGCCAGCGGCGTGCGCTCGCCCATCGCCATCGCTTCGCCCACATAACCTTCGAAGCTCATGGCGGTCACGGCGCAATCGGCCACCGGCACCTGCCATGGGCCAACCATCTGGTCGCGCACGGAGGTGGCACCCACGGTGCGGTCGCCAATGGTGATCAGGAAGCTCTTGTCGCCCACGGTTGGCAGCAGCAGCACGCGCTTGGCGGCTTCCTGCAGTTCCACCCCGGTGAGGTCGATGGCCGGGAAATCGTTCTGCACGTGGTTCACATCGCGGTGCATTTTCGGCGGCTTGCCGAGCAGGACGTCCATCGGCATGTCGACCGGCTCGTTGCCGAGGTCCTGGTCGATCAGCTTCAGTTGGCGCTCTTCGGTTGCGGTGCCGACCACGGCGAACGGGCAGCGCTCACGTTCGCACAGGGCTTTGAAGGTGGCTAGGTTATCCGGTGAGATCGCCAGCACATAGCGCTCCTGCGACTCATTACTCCAGATTTCCTTCGGCGCCATGCCGCTTTCTTCCAGCGGAATCTTGCGCAGGTCGAAGATCGCGCCGCGCTTGGCGTCATTGGTGATTTCAGGGAAAGCGTTGGACAGGCCGCCCGCGCCCACGTCGTGGATCGAGATGATCGGATTATCCGCGCCCATCTGCCAGCAGCCGTTAATCACTTCCTGTGCACGGCGTTCCATTTCCGGATTGCCGCGCTGGACCGAGTCGAAGTCCAGGTCCGCAGTGTTGGTGCCGGTCGCCATGGACGAAGCAGCAGAGCCGCCCATACCGATGCGCATGCCGGGACCACCCAGCTGGATCAGCAGGGAGCCGACCGGAATGTCATTCTTGTGCGTGTGCTGCGCGGAGATATTGCCGATGCCGCCCGCAATCATGATGGGCTTGTGGTAGCCAAACACGGTGTCCTGCGCGCCGGCGAACTGCTTGCCCACGTTCTGCTCATAGGTACGGAAGTAACCGCCCAGTACCGGACGGCCAAACTCGTTCGAGAACGCGGCACCGCCCAGCGGGCCGTCAATCATGATCTGCAGCGGCGATGCGATGCGGTCTGGCTTGCCGTAAGCCTTGCTCTCATCACGCTTGCCCACGGGCGCGGTCACGTCGGCCGCGTTTTCCCAGGCCTGCACGGCGCCCGGCAGCATCAGGTTCGAAACGGTGAAGCCGGTCAGCCCTGCCTTCGGCTTCGCGCCACGGCCGGTTGCACCTTCATCGCGAATCTCGCCACCCGCGCCGGTGGAGGCGCCAGGGAATGGGGAAATCGCGGTCGGGTGATTGTGCGTTTCCACCTTCATCAGCGTGTGGATCAGCTCTTTCGAGGCGCCGTATTCATGGCCCTCGCCGCGCGGATAGAAGCGCGTAACCTCGGCGCCTTCCATGATGGAGGAGTTATCCGAATACGCCACGATGGTGCCTTTCGGCTGCTTCTCGTGCGTGTTCTTGATCATCTTGAACAGCGAACGGTCCTGCACCTGGCCGTCGATAGTCCAGTCGGCGTTGAAGATCTTGTGGCGGCAGTGCTCTGAGTTCGCCTGCGCGAACATCATCAGTTCCACGTCGGTCGGATTGCGCTTGGCGGCCGTGAAGGCATTCAGCAGATAGTCGATTTCGTCGTCCGACATCGCCAGGCCCAGGTCCGTATTGGCCTTCTCCAGTGCGTGGCGGCCGGCCCCCAGCACGTCGATCGATTCCAGCGGCTTCGCCTCCAGGCTGCGGAACAGCTCCGCTGCCTGGTCCGGATGGCGCAGCACGGATTCCGTCATGCGGTCGTGCAGCAGTGCAGCGACACTTTGCAGTTCATCCGCATCCAGCTTCTTCGCGGCGCCCAGGCCGGTGCCGAGGATGCCGCCCTTCAGGATCACGCGGTAAGCCACGCCGCGCTCAACGCGGTGGATATGGCCCATGCCGCAGTTATGCACGATGTCGGTCGCCTTGGAGGCCCATGGCGAAATGGTGCCGAAGCGCGGAATGACGAAGAACTCTTCGACCACGCCATCATTCTGCTCGGGCAGCGCAGGCTCGCCGTAGGTCAGCAGGCCGTTGAGGCGCGCTTCATCGTCGCTGGACAGCGGCGCGGAAGCGTCAACGAAGTGAATGTATCGTGCCTGGATGGCCGTCACAGACGGCAGCACGGCTTGGAGTTGCGAGAGCAGGCGTTGGCTACGGAACGCGGACAGGGCGTTGGAGCCCGGCAGAATCAACATGTTTGGAGGGCGTTTGATGCAGCGTGGCTGCGGATTAAAAGAAGAATGGGCACGAGCTGATTGGTCTTGCTGAATTTCCTTTTGCGGGCATTATACTCGCAGTCACCCCTTCCCGTCCCGCCCTTCTCCCTCTGGCCGAGGGCGCATTTACTGCCATCGATGCAACATTTTTGCCTCTTATTGCACTAAATCGGGTCACGCCCTATGAGAAATAGCTGATTTTTCCCGAAATTGGCATATTCTTGGCATATTCAATTATTTACTGCTTCATGATGCAAGAATTCCGCGATTTGTCGGTGCTGATTGTCGACCCGAATCCGGGCATGCGCGGCAACCTGCACAATATGTTGAGCCAGGCCTCGATCACGCGCATCGAGTACGCCGTGAGCTCCGGCACGGCAATCCGCCAGCTCGCCAAAGGCGCCTACGACATCATCCTGTGCGAATACGACCTTGGCAACGGCAGCGACGACGGCCAGGACGGCCAGCAGCTGCTGGAAGACCTGCGCCACCACAAGCTGATTACGCCGGCGACGATTTTCATCATGCTGACCTCCGAGGGCATTTACAGCAAGGTGATTGGCGCGGCGGAGCTGACGCCTACCGACTATGTGCTCAAGCCCTTCACGGCCGATGGACTGCTGCAGCGCATTACGCGTGCCGTGGAGCGCCGCGCCGCCCTGCTGCCCGTTTACAACCAGCTGGGCCAGGGCAACCTGCGTGAAGCAGTGCGGCTCGCGGCCGAAGGCTCTGAAAAGTCCCAGCGCTACGCCGGCGATTTTGCGCGGGTGCGCGCAGAAACACTGATGGAGCTGGGCGAACTGGCGGAAGCGGAAGTGGTCTACCAAAGCATCCTGCTGGGCCGCTCGCTGGGTTGGGCGCAACTGGGCCTGGCGCGCTGCCAGTTCCTGCAGCAGCGCTATGACGACGCCCGGCAGACGCTGTCCGAACTGCTGCAGCAGAATCCGCGCTTCATGGCCGCTTACGACCTGATGGCGCGGACGCTGGAAGCGCTGGACGAAAATGTCGAAGCGAAGAAGATCCTGGAAGAAGCCGTGTCCATCTCGCCGCATATGGTGCGGCGCCTGCGGCACCTGGGCGAAGTGGCCTACCGCACGGACGACATTGGCGTGGCCGAACGCGCATTCAAACAGGTGGTGACGAAGGCGAAGTATTCCGAGTTCCGCGATCCAGAAGACCATGTGAACCTGGTGAAGGCGCTGATTCGCAAGGGTGACGCCTCGCAGGCGAGCGGCGTGATTCGCGATCTGGAGCGCAGCATGCGGGGCAACGCGAGCGCGGAAGTATGCCGCGCCCTATCCTCCGCCCTGCTGCTCGACCTGTCGGGCAACCCGGCTGGCGCAAGCGAAGAACTGGCGAAGGCCGCGAGCGCCGTCAGCGCGGCGCAAGGCTTGTCGGCGCGCTTGAAAACGGGGCTGGTGGAAGCCTGTATCAAGCACAATCTGGACAAGGACGCTTCCGATCTCGTGTTCGGCATGATGAACGAGAACCAGGGCATGTCGGCCGACGAGGCAATGGCGCTGTTCGAAAAGAACGGGCGCCAGGACCTGGCCGACGGCCTGGGCGAACAGGTCACGCAGAAGGTGGCCGAGCTGATGTCGGACGCCGAGGCGAGCGCCGAACAGGGCGACCACCGCGCCGCCGTCAGCGCGCTCAATCAGGCACTGCGCCGCACGCCGGGCAATGTACCGGTACTGATCGCCGCCGCCAAGGCCAGCATCCGCCAGCTCGACGAGCTGGGTTGGGAAGCGCCGCTGGGCGAATCGGCCGGCGCCCTGCTCACCCGCATCCGCGGCCTCGATCCGTCGAACGCTGCGCTGGAGATCCTGCTACAGCAGTACGGCGCCACCCAGCGCAAGTACGGTATCTCGACCACCGCCTGAATTCCTATGCGCGCTCTCCGGTATTCCATCAATATCAGCCTGGATGGCTGCTGCGATCACACCGCGGGGACGGTCGATGAGGAACTGCATCGCTACTGGACTGAGCGCGTGGCCGAGGCAGATGCCCTGATCTACGGCCGGATCACCTACGAAATGATGGAAACAGCGTGGCGGCCCACGGCGCGCACCCGCGTGCGGCCAGACTGGATGACCGACTGGATGGAACCATTCGCCTACACCATCGACGCGGCAAAGAAGTACGTCGTGTCGAGCACCTTGGAACAGGTCGACTGGAACTCTGAACTGCTGCGCGGAGACCTCGCCACAGCCGTCCAACGGCTCAAACAAGCGCCCGGCAAGCTACTTTCCGTCGGCGGCGTTACGCTTCCTCTGGCTTTGGCCAAACTGGGACTGATCGATGAGTACGAGTTCGTAGTGCACCCAACAATCGCGGGGCGTGGGCCAACCTTGTTCGCGGGACTACCGAATCGTCTTGACCTGAAGCTGGTAGACCGCCACGAGTTTGGTTCAGGTGCGGTAGCACTGCGCTACGCATCTGCAGGATAGTTTTTGTCGAGGTAAATGTCCGTTATCGCCCCAAAGCGGACGTAGGCAGAGCTTTCGAGCAACCTAATTGTTGAGCTTGTAGATTTGCTCGATTTCTTCAGGAGAAAGCTTTAACAAGTTTCGTTCGATGACATCAGGGGCGACAGCGAGCGGAAAGTACATCGTGATAATTTCGCCACCCGGTCGTTGTTTTCTCGTCAGATACTCATATGGTAAATCGCATTCCTCTCCAAAAAAATCGTCAAGGAAATCGAAAAGCTCGTAGTCCTCAACAACGACGATGCAGCGATTATCGTGGTACAGCCCAATGCTGATATAGGGAAGAATCTGTTTCACGATTTGTATTCTAGGTAGAAGAAGGCCCGCACGTGGGGCCGCTCTTGGCAGATAGTGTCAGTTCCTTGAGCCACGGATAGGAAATCTGGCGACAATGGCCTGGCACGCGTTGATGATTGCTGGAAGGTACGATTGGTCGATCTCATCTTCATACTCATGAGTTTCCTTGATGTGATCCGGAGTAAGTGACAGATTGACGCGGATGTGACCATTCGCCGAAGCCGAGAATTCAACAGAGATGTAAGGCTCCATACAGTTTAGTTCGGCTTTACCACTTAATGTCGAATACATCCGTTCGAGGCCTGCTAGTAAACCCCCCAATTCATCAATACGAACACACGCATCATTCTGAATCCGGACTGCCGAGTGTGGATACACGCAATAAGCTGTGACGCGCAACCAGTTTCCATCCCAATAGTCGGTCGAATTCGAAACTGTCGACCGTGAATCCAGATGCGCAGACCGCAGATCGATAGATCAGCCTCCCCCAGCTCTTCTAATTCTCGAAAATTCATTTCTCAGTGCTCAACGGTTTGAACTTAGCGGCGCTGCATGCGTCCGCTGAATGGGTAGCTAAAGGGGCCGCTATTGGCCGACATCAGCCGCAGCCTATCCTGCGTTGCGGTGCCTTTCCAACTCAATAAGTTGGCGCGCTAGCTCTTCAGGAGCGATCATGCACTGGGGCGCTCCATCAGCCCTGTTGCCATTCAAGTTTTTGTCAATCGTCATCGCCTGACCATCTTTCCATCGGTTGATTTCTTTCGCTTCTTTGTTACACCAATTGAGAAGCTTCAACACTGTAGGGAAGTATTCGTCAACAATTATGATGAAGTTGCCCAAGACTTGAGGTCGTGGAAATCCAAATTCGATATCTGACTGACGAATAGCGTTGCTGAAGTACGGATCCATCGCAGCGTGGGCGAGCTGATTCACCATGCGATACGCCTCTGGGTCTAACGTTTCACTATGCCTAACGAGAATCGTATCTGCGAGATTTTTGAAGTCATGCAGCACCATGGGAAGATACTGCCACCAGTTCATTCGAGGTGAGACATTGGGCGTAGAGTTCATATCGAGATTATTTCTGACTTTATTGATCGATTCATCAGAGACAAGCTCGTCGATAGTCTTGGGAAGTTCACCTGGAACCGATGCCATGTAAGCCTGGAACCAAAATGTATAAATACGCGCGACCAGAAGGCGCACATCTTCCTGAGCAACCACTCGCTTTGGCATCAGCCGTTCATTCTCCCTTCGCTCATACAGCCAATCCACTATTAGGACGGTGAGCACCGTACCGATAAAGCCTGTCCCTAAATTTGCGAGGATTCCGGACGTCTCTGAGCTAAAGTTGCCATGGTAAACGCCATAAAGCGTCGCTCCGGACAGGATCACGAAGATGAAAATGATGAGCAGTCTGGTGTACATCGATATGTGGCGGAAGTGACAGATGATTTGCTGCGCTGGGCATCGTAATAGCGACTGGCCTAAGTCCGCTGCTGGCCGTTTTCGTCAAATCTAGACTGCGGAAAGCTGTCCTTCGTACACGGTAAACAGGGTCAATCCTGCGACAGATTCTACAGACCAAGGCTTGTCAATGTTGATACGGGCGACGCTTCGTCCCAGCTCATTCAACCATCTTTCTTCAATCGCACAGTCGATGTGTCCTGGCTGCGGATAGGCGCTTTCGGCGTTCAGATTGGCATCACTAACGATCGGCAATTTTTCAACGAATTGATGCCGTACACCTTCAGCATCGATAAACGCGCACTCCACAAATCCGGGGAAGTGATCATCGACGAACCGCTCAATCTGTACAGCCAATCTATTCATTAAGTCTACCCATAAAAGTTCTTGTTTCTTGGGCGTCCGCATTTGGCCGCTATGCGCCAGAAACTCTTTGCCCACGCTGCGCCTTATGCGAACCAAGTGCCACTGCGCATGGTTTGTTGATCCCGACTTTGTGTAATTCTCATCATGTTGGAAATGGCTCCATTTGCCGGACCATGATCGAGAGCGGTCAAGAATGCTTCGACTTCTGCTACTGGAGAATGAAGAATGATATCGAGGTATCTTCGCTGCTCGATTTCAGAAAGTGCGGTTTCTTGAAGCTGAAACGGATGGTGTAGTGCAGCTTGAAGAAAGGCAGAACGCTCCGAGTCATTTCGCAATACATGCAGATCCTTCTCCGCAAGCCGAACCTGAACTTCAAACTCTGCAAATCCACTGGAAATCGATACGAATAGGCATGTATCGATTGCATCGACGGTGGCATACATTCGTAGCCCCTCAAAATCGAATTCGCTCGGAGTTGTCATGGTGGGGAGCTTATTATAGTTCGGAGAAAATTTTTGGGCGGCTGCTTCTGGCCGAGAGCTGCACCTACTGCCGTTGCGTTGGCCACTGCAATTTCGAAAATATGTAAAGCCCGATGATGTTGACGAACGGTACGAGTATTAGCACTCCCCAGAAGCCTGAATAGCCAGCTTTCCGCAAGATTCGTCAGGATGAAGAAATCGGAAGCAGATGAATAAGGCTACGATTAGCCACTGCCAGATACTGAAGTTGCCCATTGAAACCCCTCTGCCTAAATTCTCAAGTGTAGCGTATTGGATGAGCCAAACTCTCACCCTTTGTCACGTCCGCTTCTGGCCGCTAAACGACGCTTCGCTCATTCAGGAGCCGATGCAGCCCATGTTCCGTCAGCAGACAAGTGCGTTGGTAACGTGCCGATGATGTCCTTGGGTCCCTGTATATCCCAAGTAAATACACAACAGCCACACCCATTCATTTTCGATACGTAGGTAAGCTTAGCTTGGTGCTGCTCTAGCCAACGCTCTGCCTCATCAACTTCCCCAGCGTTATCGACTATAGCGCAGATTGATGCGCGTATTTCCATGAGGATCTTTCTTCCAGTTTGCAAGGCCCGCTTGTGGCCGCTTGCTGCCGCCATGGCACATGAGACCCTACAGAAAGCGAATTATGGGCTCGACTGCAGAAATCACGTTGACGCATGCGTTCGAGCTTACGATCAGCCATTCCCTATACGTGCCGACTGCTGCAGTTACGTTAAGCATGCCATTCTGTTCTTCCTGCTGGACCCAGCCCCCACTTTTGATCTCAAAGATCAGAAAGCTCGATGTGTCAAAGGCGCCGCTGCGCCAGTAGGGAAGCAAATCACCTTCATCGAGATATCGAAATCCCCTGGGCGCCGTGAACATGATTTCAAGGAATTGGTCATCTCCATGCGCGTTCACGCCTAGATTGACTGTGACACGCAGGCCGGAGCACCCCAAGGACAAGTCATTCAAATCAGTGCTTCTTAGCTCCGGAATCGATGGGCCGACCGGCTCAACAGTGTACGTAGGCTGCATGTTTTCTCTATCGTGCTACTGGATTTTTCAGACATACTATGCGAATGACCGCTGATGGCCGGAAGTGACCGTCAGGAGACCTCGGCATCTTTATCTGTCTCGACAATGTCAAACATACCGAGCCGTTTTCGCCGAAGCTGCTGCCGCTCGAGATAGTCGCGAAGGGGGCGATCAGCAAACTTTTTGAAACCATTCAGTCGATGCGCGGTTGCCTTGGCATCAGCCATCATCTCGGACGCGACCATTTGTTCTTCAGAGAGATGTGTACCGATCGCAGCGAGAACTTGATTGGATGTTCTTCTTTCCTCTTGGTGTTGATTCTGCTTCCCTCGCTTGATGTTCTTTCGGCTCGCATGAGGGATCTCGCCATACATATTGCGGCGATCTTTAAGCAGACTTAATATTTTTTTCTCTTGGGGCGACTTCACCGCACTCATGGATCTCCTCTTCAGTTCCTCTCCTTGCGTTTTCTCCCGAAGGACTGCTACTGGCCGAAATCGGCCTTCTTTCAGGATACCATCCTGCTCAAAAGGAAAGATGCTCAGATTGTCACTTCGGTTTAAACAGGTCTGGTTGGAAGGCGAATACCTTTCGCATATCAGCACGAGTGTTTTATATTGTAGCCACCACCACCGGGGGTTTCGATGACGAAGAGATCGCCCGGCTGCATTACCGTTTTTCCGATGTGCCCCAGCTCCTCCACGCTGCCGTCCACGCGTTCCACCCGGTTGCGACCTAGTGCTCCTGGCTCGCCACCGTTGGCGCCGAACGGTGGATGAATGCGGTTATTCGACAGGATGGCCGCCGTCATCTCTTCCAGGAAGCGCATCTTGCGGATGCCGCCGTTGCCGCCTCGCCAGCGGCCTGCGCCGCCGGAGCCTTGGCGGATTTCGTAGCTTTCGAGCCGCACCGGGAAGCGGAATTCGAGGACTTCGGGGTCGGTCAGGCGCGAGTTTGTCATATTGGTTTGCACTACGTCCGTGCCGTTGAAGCCTTCGCCGGCGCCCGAGCCGCCGCTGATCGTTTCGTAGTACTGGTAGCGCGCATTCCCGAAGGTGAAATTGTTCATCGTGCCTTGCGATGCGGCCAGCACGCCGAGAGCGCCGTAGAGCGCGTTGGTGATGCAGGTGGAGGTTTCCACGTTGCCGGAGACGACGGAGGCGGGATAGCGCGGGTTCAGCATCGAGCCCTTGGGGATGATGACTTTCAGCGGTTTGAGGCAGCCGGCGTTCAGCGGAATCTCATCATTAACGAGCGTGCGGAAGACATACAGCACCGTTGCCATGCACACGGCGGATGGTGCGTTGAAGTTGTTGTCCAGCTGCGGCGAGGTGCCGGTGAAGTCGATTTCGGCGCTGCGCTCGTCCTTGTTGACGCGCACTGCAAGCTGGATCTTCGCGCCATTGTCCAGCGGCAGGAGGAAGCTGCCGTTGCGCAGCGTACCGATCACGCGGCGCACCGCTTCTTCGGCATTGTCCTGCACGTGCCCCATATAGGCGCGTACCACGCCCAGGCCGAAGTGTTCGACCATCTTCAGCAGCTCTTCGGCGCCTTTCTGGTTGGCTGCCACCTGCGCACGCAGGTCGGCCAGGTTCTGGTCCGGATTGCGCGCGGGATAGCGGGCGCTGGCCAGCAGCTCGCGGGTTTCGGCTTCCCGTATGGTGCCGGTCCCGCCGTCCACCAGCAGGAAATTGCTGATCAGGACACCCTCTTCTTCCACGCTGCGTGAATCCGGCGGCATGGAGCCGGGCGTTGTGCCACCGATATCTGCATGATGGCCGCGCGAGCCAACGTAGAACAGGATCTCCTTGCCGTTCTTGTCGAAGACCGGCGAAATAACCGTCACGTCAGGCAGGTGGGTGCCGCCGTTGTATGGGTCATTCAGCATGAAGACGTCACCGGGACGCATCTTGCCTGCGTTTTCGCGCATGACGGTGCTGATGCTTTCGCCCATTGAACCGAGGTGCACGGGCATGTGCGGCGCGTTGGCGATCAGGTTGCCGTCGGCGTCGAAGATGGCGCAGCTGAAGTCAAGACGCTCCTTGATGTTCACCGAATAGGCAGTATTCTGCAGGCGCAGGCCCATCTGGTTGGCGATGGACATGAATAGGTTGTTGAAAATTTCCAGCATGATGGGATCGGCCTCGGTGCCGATTGCTCGGCGCTCCGGCAGAGGCACGACGCGAGCCAACACAAGATCGCCCTGCTCCGTCGCCTGCGCACGCCAGCCCGGCTCCACGACCGTGGTGGCATTCGCTTCGGCGATGATGGCGGGGCCGTTCACGCATTCGCCAGCGTGCAGCCGGTCGCGCAGGTATAAACCGGCATCCAGCCAGGCACCGCCGCTATACATGCCGACTGTACGCTCTGCGTGCGCCGCCGGCCCATCGGCCAGGCCTGCCGTTTTGGCGCCAGCAGCCGCCGCGTCCGCGCTGCTTTGTTCGGAACGCCCGACCGCTTCGACGGACACCGCTTCGACAACAAGTGCCTTGTGCGGCATGAGGAAGGAGAAGCGCTTGCGGTAGGCCTGCTCGAATTCTGCCTGCATCGCCGCCGCATCGCCGTACTGAACGACGATCGCCGAATCTGTGCCCTCATAGCGCAGGTGTACGCGCGGCAGCAGCGTAATGCGTTCATCCGCCACGCCTTGCGCCTGCAATTCCGCGCTAGCTTGACCACCCAGCGCATCCAGCCTTGCGGCGAGATCGGCGCAATCTGCCAGGCGCGCTTCAATGGCGGCCTCCCGCATCACCGTCTGGTCTGCAAGCCCCATGCCGTATGCGGACAGCACGCCAGCCAGCGAGTGGATGAACACCGTCTTCATGCCCAGGGCATCGGCAACGAGGCAGGCGTGCTGACCACCCGCGCCGCCGAAGCTGAGCAGCGCGTATTCCGTTACATCGTGGCCCCGCTGCACGGAAATCTGCTTGATTGCGTTCGCCATATTGCCCACGGCGATTTCGATGAAGCCTTCCGCCACCTTTTCGGGCGTAACTGCTTTGCCGCTGGCAGCGGCAATATCGGCAGCAAGCGCGGCAAAACCGGCGCGCACTGCATCGAGGTCCAGCGGCTGGCGAGCATCGGCGCCAAATACGCTCGGAAAATGGCCGGGCTGGATCTTGCCCAGCATGACATTGCAATCGGTGACAGCCAGCGGCCCGCCACGGCGATAGCTGGCCGGTCCGGGATTGGCGCCTGCACTGTCCGGCCCCACGCGGAAGCGCGTGCCGTCGAAATGCAGTACCGAGCCGCCGCCTGCCGCCACGGTGTGAATGCTCATCATCGGCGCGCGCATGCGCACACCGGCTACTTGCGTCTCGAATTCGCGTTCGAACTCGCCTGCGTAGTGCGACACATCGGTTGATGTGCCTCCCATGTCGAAGCCGATAATGCGGCTGAATCCCGCGCGTTCGGAGGCGCGCACCATGCCGACGATGCCGCCTGCAGGGCCACTCAGGATGCTGTCCTTGCCCTGGAAAGTGCGCCCGTCCGTCAGGCCGCCATTGGACTGCATGAACAGCAGCGGCACGCCCGGCAGTTCGCTCGCCACCTGGTCGACATAGCGCCGCAGTACGGGCGACAGATAGGCGTCCACCACCGTGGTATCGCCACGCGATACGAACTTCATCAGCGGGCTGACTTCGTGCGACACCGATACCTGCGTAAAACCTGTCTCGCGTGCGATCTGCGCTACCGCCGCCTCATGCGCGCCATAGCGGTAGCCGTGCATGAATACAATCGCCACCGAGCGCAGGCCGCGGTTGAAGGCCGCCTGCAAAGCCTGGCGCGCGCCGTTGGCATCCAGCGGCAGCACCACATCGCCGTGCGCGCCCATGCGCTCATCGACCTCGATCACTTCGCGGTAGAGCAGCTCGGGCAGCACGATATGGCGGTCGAACAGGCGTGGGCGGTTCTGGTAGGCGATGCGCAGCGCGTCGCGGAAGCCACGCGTCACCAGCAGCAGTGTGGGCTCGCCTTTGCGCTCCAGCAGCGCGTTGGTCGCGACCGTGGTACCCATCTTGACGGCTTCCACCTGCGCAGCGGGAATGGCGTCGCCGGGCGCAATGCCCAGCAAGTGGCGAATGCCTGCTACGGCGGCGTCGCGGTATTGCTCCGGATTTTCAGACAGCAGCTTGTGCGTCTGCAGCGCGCCATCCGGCCGCCGGGCCACGATGTCCGTGAAGGTGCCGCCACGGTCGATCCAGAATTGCCAGCGCATTGCGTCCCGTCCGAAAGTCCGAAAAAAGCTATTGTAGACCGGAGTTGGTTCGATGATAAAATTGCTCGTCTAATAACTGAACAGGGGTTGCGATCCGCTATGCACCCGCTCTATTCCGTCGCCGAGATTCGCGGCATTGAACACCTGGCAGCCCAGCGGCTGCCGGAGGGCGCGCTGATGCAGCGTGCCGGTCAGGCGGGCGCCAATGCGGCGCTGGATTTGCTCCCTTTCTCCACCAGCCGCGCACGCGTGCTGGTGCTGGCTGGTCCCGGCAACAATGGCGGCGATGCGCTGGAAACGGCGGCCCACCTGGCCCACGCGGGGGCGCAGGTCACGCTCATGCACTTTGCGCCGAATGGCGAGCCCTCGCCGGAGCGCGCCGCTGCCCTGTTCCGCGCCCGCCATAGCGCTGTGACGTTCGCCGATCTTTCGCTGGCAGAGATTTCCGGGGGCGACTGGAGCCTGGTGATCGATGGCCTTTTCGGCATTGGCCTGAGCCGCCCGCTGGAGGGCGCCATGGCGATTCTGGTCAGCACCATCAACCAGCTGGGCTGCCCTGTTCTCGCGTTGGATGTGCCGAGCGGTCTGGATGCGGACAAAGGCTGCGTGATCGGCGCGAACGGCATTGCGGTGCGCGCCACCCACACCGTGACGTTCATCGGCAACAAGCCCGGCCTGCACACCTGTGATGGCCGCGACCATGCGGGGCTGGTCCAGATCAACAACCTCGATCTGGAAGCCTCACTGTTTCCTTCGTCGCACACTCACCTGAATGATGTGAAGCTGTTCGCGCGGCATATCCACTCGCGCCGCCATAATTCGCACAAGGGCAGCTTCGGCAACGTGGCAGTGCTGGGCGGAGCGAACGGCATGGTCGGGGCGCCTGTGCTGGCGGGCCGCACTGCGCTGCTGACGGGAGCGGGACGGGTCTATCTGTGCTTTGCGGGCGAAGCACTGCAGTATGACAGCGGCCAGCCGGAACTGATGTGCCGCTCGGCGCTGGGCTTTGATTTCGACAGCGCGATCGTGGTTGCCGGCCCGGGCCTGGGCACCAGCAGCGATTCGCGCGCGGTGCTTGGTATTGCGGCATCTGGCGCCCAGGCGCTGGTGCTGGATGCGGATGCGCTGAATATCATGGCCGAGGATTCCGCCCTGTGTGATGCGATTGCCCAGCGCAGCGCCGAAACCGTGCTTACGCCGCATCCCCTGGAAGCGGCGCGCCTGCTGGGCGCTTCCGCGGCCTCTGTGCAGTCTGACCGCCTGCGTGCTGCCCGCGAGCTGGCATCGCGCTTCAAGGCAACCGTGATTCTCAAAGGTTCCGGTACGGTGCTCGCATCGCCACGTGGCGACGCCGTCATCAACAATACGGGAAATCCCGGCCTGGCGACGGCCGGTACCGGCGACGTGCTGGCCGGCTTGTGCGGCAGCCTGCTGGCACAGGGCTGGCCCGGCTGGGAAGCCGCGTTGGCAGCCGTCTGGCTGCACGGCATGGCGGCAGATGTGCTGGTGACCGAAGGCACCGGGCCTATCGGGCTCACGGCCAGCGAGCTGGTGCCCGCCATCCGCGTGGCGCTCAACCGCATGGTCGAGCACCACGGCCGTTAAACCAGGCGGCCTGCCGCGATGGTGATGGTGCGGCCGCAGCGGGCGGCGATGGATGGATCGTGCGTCACCAGCACCAGCGTGGAACCGCGCTCGCGGTTCAGTTCAAACATCAGCTGGATCACGGCTTCGCCGGTGGCGGCATCGAGGCTGCCGGTTGGTTCGTCGGCCAGCAGCAGCGGCGGTTCGATGACGAAGGCGCGCGCCAGCGCCACGCGCTGCTGCTCGCCGCCTGACAGGAATTTCGGATAGTGCTTCAAACGGCTGGACAGGCCCACGCGGCCCAGCATGGCCTCGGCCCTGGCCCGGGCATTGCCGTCGCCCGCCAGTTCCAGCGGCAGCATCACGTTCTCCAGCGCCGTGAGGTGCGCCAGCAGCTGGAAGGACTGGAACACGAAGCCCAGTTTTTCCTTACGCAGCGCAGCACGGCCATCCTCGTCCAGCGCGTAGATATCGGCGCCATCCAGGATCACTTTGCCGGTGCTCGGCGTATCGAGGCCGGCCAGCAGGCCAAGCAGGGTCGATTTGCCTGATCCGGATGCGCCGACAATGGCGAGCGTCTCGGCCTTTTGCACGGTAAAATCCACGCTATGCAGAATGGTGAGCTCGCCGCTGGCATCGGCCACGCGCTTGCTCAGCCCTGAGACGACGATTGCCGCCTGCGCGGCGCCTGCTGGCGCCACCGATGGCATGGCGGGGGAATCGGGAATGAAATTGCTGGACGCTTTAGGAAAATCAGGCATGGTCTTATTCATCAGTTTGCGGAACCTCTCAGTAGCGCTGCTCGCTATGCTCAGCTGGAGCGTCAGCGCGAGCGCCTATTCTGCCCCAAAAACGGTGCTTGTGGTGGGCGATAGCCTGTCCGCCGAATACGGTATCGCGCGCGGCGCGGGCTGGGTGGCGCTGGCGGAGCAGAAACTCAAGGCGCAGAAACTGGATGTCAATGTGGTCAATGCCAGCGTGAGCGGCGAAACCACCAGCGGCGGCCGCACGCGCCTGCCGCAGCTGCTGGCAAAGCACAAACCGGATATCGTGGTGATTGAGCTGGGCGCCAATGATGGGCTGCGCGGCCTGCCCGTTGCCGCCGCCGATTCCAATCTGCGCGCGATGGTCGATACGGCGAAGAAGGCTGGCGCAAGGGTGCTGCTGGTCGGCATACGCATTCCGCCGAACTATGGGCGCGACTATTCGGAGAAGTTTTTTGCGATGTATGACGTGATCAGCAAGGCAGCGCGGGTGCCGCTGGCGCCCTTCATGCTGGAAGGCGTGGTCACGCGTCCGGAACTGTTCCAGCAGGACCGCCTCCATCCTCTGGCGGAGGCGCATCCGATTATCCTTGCTAATATCTGGCCTCATCTCCTCGCGATTGTGAAAGCAAAATGAAGTATCCCGAAATCCTGCGGATTGAAGACGTGCTGGCACGGCTGGACGAATTCGACACCATCATCGACGCGCGTAGCGAGTCCGAATATGCGCTGGACCATCTGCCCAATGCCATCAATTGTCCGGTGCTCGATGACCAGCAGCGCATTCGCGTCGGCACGCTGTATAAGCAGAGCAGTGCCTTCGAGGCGAAGAAGATCGGCGCAGCGCTGGTGTCGCGCAATATCGGCGACCATATCGAGGCGCTGTGGCTGGACAAGCCGCGCGAATGGAAGCCGCTGGTGTATTGCTGGCGCGGCGGCAACCGCAGCGGCGCCATGGCAACGGTGCTGGCCAAGATCGGCTGGCCGGTGGTGCAGCTGGAAGGCGGCTACAAGGCTTTCCGCAATCAGGTGAATCTCGACCTGGAGAAGACGCCGGAGCTGGATTTCCGCGTGATCTGCGGCACTACGGGCAGCGGCAAAACGCGGCTGCTCGATACGCTGGAGTCCATCGGCGCGCAGGTGCTTGACCTGGAACAGCTGGCGGCGCATCGCGGCTCGGTGCTGGGCAATATTCCCTGCCAGCCGCAGCCTTCGCAGAAGGCATTTGAAACTTCGATCTGGGACCGGCTGCGCCGCTTCGATCCTTCGCAGCCGGTGTTCGTGGAATCGGAGAGCAAGAAGGTAGGCTCTCTGCGCGTGCCGGCGGCGCTGATGGAGCGCATGCGCGCTTCGCCTTGCGTGGCGATGCAGGTGTCGCGCGCGGAGCGTGTAAAGCTGCTGATTGAGGATTACCAGCACTTCGCCTGCAATGCGCCGGCGCTTAACGCGCAACTGGACTATCTCACGCCGCTGCATGGGCGCGAGAAGATTGCGAAGTGGCAGGAGATGTCTTCCGCCGGCGAGATGCCGGAGCTGGTGGATCAGCTGCTGGTGGATCATTACGATCCGGCCTACCTCAAGTCGATTGACAGGAATTTCCAGCAGTTTGGCAAGGCAGTGCAGGTTGAGCTGGCAGATATCTCGCCCGCATCCTTCCTTGCCGCAGCCCGCAAACTCCACGTATAGTTTCTTAATTGGGGACTCGGCGTCCCCGTCTGACCCCAATTAAGAAATAAAAAGCCGCCCTTTTGAGGCGGCTTTTTCGTTGGGGCGAAGCGGATTACTTGGCTTCGTCGGTCTTCGCGGTCAGCGATGGGCGCAGCATCTTCACTTTGGCTTTGGCCTTCAGCGATTCAACGTAGCCGTACATCTCCTGCTGCGAGACGATGTTGCCGATCTGTTCCTGCTCGGCTTTGCGGCGCTCTTCGTCCTGCTGCGCAGGCTGGTGCACCTTGCCGATGCGGTACAGGCCGTAGCCCTGGCCTGGCAGGTCCACGCCAACATAGGCTGGCAGCTTGCTCACGTCGGCTTTCAGCACGGCCAGTGCGGCGGCCTGGTTGATGCCTTCCACTTTCGAACGCGAGATGGATTTCACGTCGCCGAAGCCTTCGGCGCTGCCGTCTTTCTTCGCTGCGGCCAGTTTCGCCTCGCCTGCCTTGCGGGCCATGGACAGCGCCTCTTCCATCGTCACGCGCTGGCGGATCGCCGCGTCGACTTCGGCTAGCGGACGCTTGGATGCCGGCTTGTATTCGACGATGCGGCCTGCAATCAGCGTGCTTGGTGCAATTTCAACGGCTTCGGTGTTGCGCTTGTTCTTCAGCGAGTCTTCCGAGAACAGCGCGGTCAGGAACTTGGCGTTGTTGAACGGTGCGGCGCCCAGCATCGGCGATGGCGTGCGGCTCAGGCCTGCAGCGCTTTCGATCTTCAGGCCGGTTTTGTCTGCAGCCGGCTTCAGGCTGTCAGCCTGTTCGTAGACGGTGTTGGAGAAGGCTTCGGCCATTTCCGAGTACTTCTTCGCGGCCTTCTGCTTCTTCAGGTCCGCTGCAATGTCGCCCTTCACTTCTTCCAGCGGCTTGGTGGTAGCCGCTTCCAGTTCGGTCACGGTCAGCACGTGGTAGCCGAATTCGGATTCCACCGGGGTGCTGATGTCGCCCTGTTTCAGTGCGAAGATGGCGTCTTCCACAGCCTTCGGCAGCGCGCCCTTCTCGATCACGTTCAGGTCGCCGCCCAGTTCAGCCGATGCCGGATCTTCCGATTTGGCCTTGGCCACTGCAGCAAAGGTTGCAGGCGCCTTGCGCACTTCGGCGGCAATCGCATCAGCCTTGGCTTTTGCGGCGGCCTTCTGGGCTGCAGTAGCGTCCTTGTTCACGGCCACCAGGATATGGCTGGCGCGGCGGGTTTCCGGCGCGGTGAAGCGCGCGGTGTTCGACTTGTAATAGGCGGCGACTTCTTCGTCGCTGACGGTGGTCTGCGCAGCAACCGCGTCGGCGTTCAGCAGCAGGTATTCGATCTTCGCCTGTTCAGGCAGTTCGAACAGCTTTGGATTCTTGTCGTAGAACGCCTTCACCATTTCGTCGGTGACTTTCACCTGCGGCAGGAATTCGCTGATCGGCAGCACCAGTTCCTGCACGTCGCGCTCCTGCGCACCGATGTCCGAGATCATTTTGGACACGGTGCGCGGCGCGAAGCCGGAGCTCTCGATGCCGGAGGTCAGCTGCTGGAAGGCCAGTTCCTGGCGCACGCGCGATTCATACATCGAGGGCGTCATGCCCTGCGCAGCCAGCAGCGCCTGGTAGCGCTCCATGTCGAAGGAGCCGTCGGCCTTGGTCAGGCCCTGGCCCAGGATGTACTTCTGCAGTGCCGCGTCGCCAATGGTCATGTGCGAGCGGATCACTTCCGCATTGATCGAGCGCTCGGCCACCAGCGTTTCCAGGATGTTCTGCTTGAACTCCGGCGTGTCGAACAGCTTCTGGTCGTATTGCTGGCCCATGCGCTGGCGCAGGTTGTCCAGCTGGCGGCGCTGCGCTGCTTCCCAGTCCTGCTGCGACAGCGTTTTGCCGTCGATCTTGGCCACGGCAGTGGCGCTGTCGTCAAACGACTGGTAGCCGCTCACGCCCACGAAGACGAAAGACGGGACGATCACGATCGCCAGAAGAATCTGCATCAGCTTTTGATGCGTGCGGATATATTCAAACATGTTCAGCCAGTTCCGGTGAGTGAATCTCTTCAAGAAAAAAGGCGAACCTATGTTCGCCCTCTTTCAGCTCACGCGATTTTACAGTGCACTTTTCACTATAGCAAGGATGTACGGGGAAGGCGCAAAAGAAAAACCCCGCAGTCATTTCTGACTGCGGGGTATCTTGTTCTGGCGGAGCGGACGGGGCTCGAACCCGCGACCCCCGGCGTGACAGGCCGGTATTCTAACCAACTGAACTACCGCTCCTGGTTAGACGTTTCGTTTGTATTTGCTGGCGGAGCGGACGGGGCTCGAACCCGCGACCCCCGGCGTGACAGGCCGGTATTCTAACCAACTGAACTACCGCTCCTGCAAATACAAGGTACTACGTGCTCCGGTTTAACTGGTGGGCGCTGAGAGGGTCGAACTCCCGACCTAATCCTTGTAAGGGATCCGCTCTACCAACTGAGCTAAGCGCCCGTTAAACCGGCCTGGTGAGCTGTCAAGCTCACCGAAGTCCGTTAGTTTACAGCATCTTTCAGCGCTTTACCAGCTTTAAATTTCGGTACTTTCGCTGCTTCGATGGTGATCTCTTCCTTGGTGCGTGGGTTGCGGCCGGTACGGGCTGCGCGCTCGCTTACCATGAAGGTGCCAAAGCCGACCAGGGTGACGCTGTCGTTCTTGGCCAGAGTAGTGGTAACGCCATCGATCATTGCGTCCAGCGCGCGTGCTGCTGCCGCTTTCGAAATGTCTGCGGAAGTAGCGATATGGTCGATCAATTCAGTCTTGTTCACAAGCAGTCCCCGTCACAAAGGTTTATATCGTTTATACCGTTTTTGTGCCTGTTTAAAAGGCAGTTAAAAAGGGCAGAGAAAATCTCAGGCGGTATTAAACAGGCCACGATCACTTTGTGTCAAGGTTTCACACATAGAAAACAGGGAGAAAAAATAAAAACAGGCACCCGAAAGTGCCTGTTTTGTTTGCTGCAGATAAAGACTGCTTAGTGTTTTACCACTTCGCCCTGACCTTCCGGCTTCGCCACGGCGGCGGCTACAGCCTCCACCACAGGCGTGTCCACGATCGGTTCAGGCTGGCGTTCCAGCGCCACTTCCAGCACCTTGTCGATCCAGCGCACCGGCACGATTTCCAGCTTGTTCTTCACATTGTCCGGAATCTCGGCCAGGTCCTTCACGTTCTGCTCGGGGATCAGCACCGTCTTGATACCGCCGCGATGCGCCGCCAGCAGCTTCTCTTTCAGGCCGCCGATTGGCAGCACTTCGCCGCGCAGCGTTATCTCGCCCGTCATCGCCACGTCGGCCCGCACTGGAATGCCCGTGAACACGGACACCATGGCGGTCGTCATCGCAATACCGGCCGAAGGACCATCTTTCGGCGTCGCGCCTTCCGGCACGTGGATGTGGATGTCGGTCTTCTCGAACTGCTCGGCTTTGATGCCAAGGCGCGCCGCGCGGCTGCGCACCACGGTGCGGGCAGCTTCGATCGATTCTTTCATCACATCGCCCAGCGTACCGGTGCGGATCACATTGCCCTTGCCAGGCATCGTCACGGATTCGATGGTCAGCAGGTCGCCGCCCACTTCGGTCCATGCGAGGCCGACCACCTGGCCAACCTGGTTCTCTTTCTCGGCCACGCCGAAGTCGTAGCGGCGCACGCCCAGGAACTTGTCCAGGTTTTTCGGCGTGATCGTCACTTTCTTTTCCGACTTCTTCAGCAGCAGCATCTTCACGACTTTGCGGCAGATCTTCGACACTTCGCGTTCCAGCGAACGCACGCCGGCTTCACGGGTGTAGTAGCGGATGATGTCGCGCACGGCCGCTTCGGTCACCGCGATCTCGCCTTCTTTCAGACCATTGTTCTTGATCTGTTTCGGCAGCAGGTAGCGCAGTGCGATGCTGGTTTTCTCGTCTTCCGTGTAGCCCGACAGGCGGATCACTTCCATCCGGTCCAGCAGTGCCGGCGGGATGTTGTAGGAGTTCGAGGTAGCCACGAACATCACGTCCGACAGGTCGAAGTCCACTTCGATGTAGTGGTCGCTGAAGGTATGGTTCTGTTCCGGATCCAGCACTTCCAGCAGGGCCGACGACGGATCGCCGCGGAAGTCCGCGCCCATCTTGTCGATTTCGTCCAGCAGGAACAGCGGATTGCGCACGCCGACTTTCGCCAGCGACTGCAGCACCTTGCCCGGCATGGAGCCGATATAGGTGCGGCGGTGGCCGCGGATCTCGGCTTCATCGCGCACGCCGCCCAGTGCCATGCGCACGAACTTGCGGTTCGTGGCGCGGGCGATGGACTGCCCCAGCGAGGTTTTACCCACGCCCGGAGGGCCCACGAAGCACAGGATAGGCGCCTTCAGCTTGTCCACGCGCTGCTGCACCGCGAGGTATTCCAGGATGCGTTCCTTGATCTTGTCCAGGCCATAGTGGTCGGCTTCCAGCACCTTCTCGGCATTGGCCAGGTCGTTGTTGACCTTGGACTTCTTCTTCCATGGCAGCGACACCAGGGTGTCGATGTAGTTGCGCACCACGGTGGCTTCGGCCGACATCGGCGACATCAGCTTCAGCTTCTTCAGCTCCGCGGTGGCCTTTTCCAGCGCTTCCTTCGGCATCTTGGCGGCGGCTACCTTCTTCTCGAGTTCGTCGAGATCGGCACCCTCTTCGCCTTCGCCCAGTTCCTTCTGGATGGCCTTGACCTGCTCGTTCAGGTAGTACTCGCGCTGCGACTTCTCCATCTGGCGCTTGACGCGGCCACGGATGCGCTTTTCCACCTGCAGGATATCGAGTTCGCCTTCCAGCTGGCCGAGCAGATGCTCAAGACGCTTGGCGACGTTGAAGATTTCCAGGATGACCTGTTTCTGTTCCAGTTTCAGCGGCAGGTGCGCGGCAACGGTGTCAGCCAGGCGGCCTGCATCGTCAATGCCGGACAGCGATGCCAGGATCTCGGGCGGGATCTTCTTGTTCAGTTTTACGTACTGGTCGAACTGCTGCACGATGGCGCGGCGCATGGCTTCGATTTCGGAATCGTCGCCGATTTCCGATTCGAGCGGCACCAGGTCAGCCACAAAGTGCGTTGGCGAGTCCGTGATCTTGCGGATGCGCGCGCGCTGGGAACCTTCGACCAGCACCTTCACGGTGCCGTCCGGCAGTTTCAGCATCTGGAGGATATTCGCAACGCAGCCGATTTCATAAATATCGGTTGGAGAAGGTTCGTCCTTGGCAGCAGCTTTCTGTGCGGCAAGCATAATGCTCTTGCCCTGCTCCATTGCGGCTTCCAGCGCCTTGATCGATTTTGGGCGACCGACGAACAGAGGTATCACCATATGCGGGAAAACGACGACATCCCGTAAAGGCAACAACGGCAGTTGAGTCTGCTCAGTTAATTTGGAAGTTGTCATGGCGTACCTTATGTAAAAGCATGTTCATGATGTAGGCATTTAATGCCGAATCACAAGACCCCTAAAACCCTAAATAAAATCAGGCTTTAGTGCTATAAAAAAAGGCAGGCTCTTTTAATGAAAAAAAGCCACGCACGGCCTGCGCCGCGAGTGGCTTTTCGAGTGAAGCCTGCTTCTCTTATTGGTTTTGATTGTACTGCCTTGCCCCACGGATTCAAAACGAATTTTGCGGGAGTGTGCAACCGTTAATTAGTTTTCACCTGACGCTTTTGCAGGTTCCTGATAAATCAGCAAAGGTTTCGCGCCGCTGGTAATCGTATTCTCGTCGATCACCACCTTGGTCACGTTCTGCTGGTTGGGCAGGTCGTACATCACGTCCAGCAGCGCATGCTCCAGGATCGAACGCAGGCCGCGGGCGCCGGTCTTGCGGGCCAGTGCCTTGCGCGCGATGGCGTGCAGTGCGGCCGGGCGGATTTCCAGTTCCGCGCCTTCCATTTCCAGCAGCTTCGAATACTGCTTGATCAGCGCATTCTTCGGCTCCACCAGGATCTGGATCAGCGCTTCTTCAGTCAGCTCGGCCAGGGTAGCGACCACCGGCAGGCGGCCCACCAGTTCCGGAATCAGGCCGAACTTGATCAGGTCTTCCGGCTCCGCATCCATCAGGATCTCGCTGGCAGCGCGCTGCTCCTGCGATTTCACGATGGCCGAGAAGCCGATGCCGCTCTTCTCCGAGCGGTTGGAGATGATCTTGGCCAGGCCGTCGAAAGCGCCGCCGCAGATGAACATGATGTTCGTGGTGTCGATCTGCACGAAGTCCTGGTTCGGGTGCTTGCGGCCGCCCTGTGGCGGCACCGAGGCCATGGTGCCCTCGATCAGCTTCAGCAGCGCCTGCTGCACGCCCTCGCCCGATACGTCGCGGGTGATGGACGGGTTGTCCGATTTGCGGGAAATCTTGTCGATCTCGTCGATATAAACGATGCCGCGTTGAGCTTTCTCAACATCGTAGTTGCAGCTCTGCAACAGCTTCTGGATGATGTTCTCAACGTCCTCGCCCACATAGCCGGCTTCCGTCAGCGTGGTGGCGTCGGCGATCACGAAGGGCACGTTCAGCATGCGGGCCAGGGTCTGCGCCAGCAGGGTCTTGCCGGAGCCGGTCGGGCCCACCAGCAGGATGTTGGATTTCGCCAGCTCGACGTCATCCTTCTTGCCCAGGTGCTTGAGGCGTTTGTAGTGGTTGTACACGGCCACGGACAGGATGCGCTTGGCAGTCTGCTGGCCGATCACGTACTGGTTCAGCAGTTCCGCAATTTCATGCGGCGTCGGCAGGTCCGACTTGGCGCCCGTGACAGATTCGATACTGGAGGTTTCATCGCGGATGATGTCATTGCACAAGTCAATGCATTCGTCGCAGATGAAGACCGACGGACCGGCGATGAGCTTCTTCACCTCATGCTGGCTCTTGCCGCAGAACGAGCAATACAGGAGTTTTTCGCCGCTGGAGGATTTTTTCTCTGACATGGGACGGTATCGTTTAGTTGCTATCAGTAAAACATTTGCGCTGTACAGAGGAAACATTCCCTCTACTTAGGCACCATGCTACCCGATTTGAATGCAAAACGCCCGGAACGTTGTAGCGTCCGGGCGCTTTTTGTCACAGTTGAGGCTGGGACAGATCAGGCACGGGTGGTCAGCACCTTGTCAATCAGGCCATACTCAGCTGCTTCGTCGCCGGACATGAAGCGGTCGCGGTCGGTGTCCTTGGCAATCTGCTCGATGGACTGGCCGGTGCGTTCCGCCAGGATGCTGTTCAGGCGATGGCGCAGGTAGAGGATTTCCTTGGCCTGGATTTCGATGTCCGACGCCTGGCCTTGGGAACCGCCCGATGGCTGGTGAATCATGATGCGGGAGTTCGGCAGCGAGAAACGCTTGCCCTTCGCGCCGGCAGCCAGCAGGAAGGCGCCCATCGAGGCCGCCATGCCGGTGCACAGGGTCGAGACGTCCGGCTTGATGAACTGCATGGTGTCGAAGATGGCCAGGCCGGCCGAAACGGAACCGCCAGGCGAGTTGATGTACAGGGAAATATCCTTGTCAGGATTTTCACTTTCCAGGAACAGCAGCTGCGCCACGATCAGGTTGGCCATCTGGTCGTTGACCGGGCCTACCATGAAGATCACGCGTTCTTTCAGCAGGCGCGAGTAGATGTCATAGGAGCGCTCGCCACGGCCGCTCTGTTCGATGACCATCGGCACCAGGCCGAGCATTTCGGTGTCGAGTGCCGGATTACGGTTCATTCCAGTCATTCCTTTTCCTTGTGAAGCAGCGCCGGACACCGCCGGCGCTGGAATACGCAAACCTTATGCCTGCGCTGCACTGCCCATCAGCTCGTCGAAAGGAATCTCTTTCGCGGTCGTCTTGGCCAGGCCCAGGACATAAGTAACGACGTTTTCTTCCAATACAAGAGCTTCCACTTCGCCCAGGCGGCGGCGGTCGCTGTAGTAGTACTTCAGCACTTCGCGCGGATCTTCGTAGCTCTGTGCGAAATCTTCCACCTGCGCCTTGACCTGCTCAGGGGTTGCCTGCAGGTTGTTGTCGCCCACCAGCTGGGACAGGATCAGGCCCAGGCGCACGCGGCGCTCGGCTTTGTCCTTGAACAGCTCTGGAGGGAATGGTACATCTTTTACGTTCATGCCGCGGGCAGCCATGTCCTGGCGGGTCATTTCGGCCAGGCGCTCGGTGTCCTGGGCGACCAGGGCTTGCGGCACGTCCAGGGTCGCGGTCTTCACCAGCGCGTCCATCACGGCTTCCTTGTTGCGCGCCTTCACGCGGCCGGCCACTTCACGTTCCAGGTTGACTTTGATGTCTTCGCGCATTTTGGCCAGGTCGCCATTTTCTACGCCCAGCGATTTTGCGAACTCGGCATCCACTTCCGGCAGGTGGGCCCACTCCAGCTTCTGCAGGGTGATGGTGAACTCGGCGGTTTTGCCGGCCACATCCTTGCCGTGGTAGTCCTCAGGGAAGGCCAGCGGGAAGGTCTTGGACTCGCCCACTTTCAGGCCCACGGTCGCGGCTTCGAATTCCGGCAGCATGCGGCCTTCGCCCAGCACGAAGGCGTAGCCGTCGGCTTTGCCGCCAGGGAATTCCTCGCCGTCGATCTTGCCCACGAAGTCCACGGTCACGCGGTCGCCGTTGGCAGCGATCGGTGCGCCGCCGTCGCCGTGCTCGCCGGCTTCGCCCTTGGTATGGAAGTGCACGCGCTGCTTGCGCAGGATGTCGATGGTCTTGTCGATTTCGGCGTCGGTCACGGTGGACTTCACGGTTTCGATCTCAACCTTGGTCAGGTCGCCGATTTCCACTTCAGGATACACCTCGAAGGTGGCTTCGAAAGCCAGCTGGCCTTCGGCGGAATCCTGCTTCGGCTGGATGTTCGGGAAACCTGCAACGCGCAGGTTGTTCTCGTTGGCGGCATCGTTGAAAGCGCGGCCGACTTTGTCGTTCAGCACTTCGGTTTCGATTTGGTAGCCGTATTGCGCAGCAACCATCTTCATTGGCACTTTGCCTGGACGGAAGCCTGGCGCACGGGCGCTGCGGGCTTGCACTTTCAGGCGCTTCTCCACTTCGGTGCGGACATCCGACAGCGGGAAGGAGATGGTCATGCGACGTTCAAGTTTGCCCAGGGTTTCGACTGCAGTTGCCATGTAAAAATCGTCCAATGAAATAAGAATACTGTTGGTGCGAGGAGGGGGACTCGAACCCCCACACCATTGCTGGCGTCAGGACCTAAACCTGGTGCGTCTACCAATTTCGCCATCCTCGCGGCGTATTTGCACAAAAGCAAAGGGCGACCATTAAGTGAAAACGGGTCGCCCTACCCTGTTTACAAACAGGGGCTTTCAACTTCAACGCGGTATTTTACTGTGTTTTTCCTCAGCGGGGAGGTTTTTTTGACTGAACCACAACATTCGCCATCTGCAGTTTGCCGCCGAACAGGCGGGCCGGTTTGAACTTGGCGATTTCCCCCTCTTTCAGCGGCGGACAGTCCGGATCGGCCAGCGCGGCAGCAGTGATGGCGGCATCCTCTTCCGGCGTCGGCCAGCGAGCCGTACGCATCAGTTCGCGGCGCAGCTCCGCCCGGCGCTTATTCTCAGCTTGCTCTTCGGTTTGAACCTCGTCCTGGTTAATAAGCTTTTTCATAGTCCTTGCACTCTCTGCTATTCGCCCTGCGCAGGCTGATGATTCGCCGGCTTTGTCCTCGGTCAACATAGACAACGAAGTAAACCTCGCCCTCAATGAGGCCTAGCGCCGTATACCTGTCCTCCCCATAATCTTCCCTGTCATCCAATTTTTCCAGCGCCGCGTCCCATCGAATCCCGGCAGCGCGAGCCAGCGAAACACCATGCCGCCGTAGATTGGCGCGGTCCTTGGCCGGGTCATAGATGATGTCCATATCATTATGGACCTAATGGAAAAACTGGCAAGCAAGCGGGTGCATGTGCGATCGTCAAGGTAGCCGAGGGGCTACCTATCAGATCACCGCACGCGCAGGATGGCCTTGTTGCGGAACAAACTCAGGCGGGCTTTTTGACGCGGAACCAGGCCGCGTAGAGCGCCGGCAGGAACAGCAGGGTCAGCGCGGTGGCGAGCACCAGGCCGCCCATGATGGCCACGGCCATCGGGCCCCAGAACACGGAGCGCGAGAGCGGGATCATGGCCAGCGCCGCGGCGGCGGCTGTCAGCAGGATCGGGCGGCAGCGGCGTACCGCGGACTCCACGATCGCATCCCAGGCCGAATGCCCTGCCGCGATGTCCTGCTCGATCTGGTCGACGAGGATCACCGAGTTCCGGATGATCATGCCGAACAGCGCGATGATGCCGAGGTTGGCCACAAAGCCCAGCGGACGCCCCAGCAAGAGCAGCGCGAACGCGGCGCCGGCCACGCCCAGCGGGCCGGTGAGGAACACCAGCAGCGAGCGCGAGAAGCTATGCAGCTGCAGCATCAGCAGCGTGAAGATGATGAACAGTGCCAGCGGCAGGTTGGCCGCAATCGAGGCCTCCGCCTCCGCACTGTCCGACGCTGCGCCCTTCACCTTGATACGGTAGCCCGGCGGCAGCTTGGCGCGCAGGTCGGCCAGCTTCGCGTCCACCTGGTCGGACACGGTCGGCCCCTGGATGCCCTCCACCACATCTGACTGCACGGTAATCGCCCATTCGCGGCCCAGGCGCCACACCACACCCGGCTCCCACACGAAGTGCACGCGCGCCAGCTGCGAGATCGGCACCGACTTGCCGCTGGCCGTCGGAATGTTGGTGTTATTCAGCACCGAGATGGTGGAACGCTCGTCCAGCGGCTGGCGCACCTGGATGTCGATCAGGCGGATGCCCTCGCGGAACTGGCCGATCGGCGTGCCGGACAGGATGGTGTTCGCAGCCCGCATCACGGTTTGCGAAGTCACGCCCAGTGCGCGCATGCGATCCTGGTCCAGGTCGAGGCGCAGCACCTTCACCGACTCGTTCCAGTTGTCGTTCACGCCCACGGTGTTCGGATTGGCGCGCATGATGTCCTTCACCTGGTCGGCGATATGGCGTACCTGCTCCACCTCATTGCCGGTCACGCGGAACTGCACCGGATACGGCACCGGCGGGCCGTTGGGCAGCAGCTTCACGCGGCCGCGCACTTCCGGGAAATCGGTCTTGAAGACTTGTGTAATCTTCTGGCGCAGTTCTTCGCGCGCTTTCAGGTCCTTCGGCAGCACCACGATCTGCGACACGTTCGTCTGCGGGAAGATCTGGTCCAGCGGCAGGTAGAAGCGCGGGCTGCCGGTACCCACATAGCTGGTAACGCTCACCACGCCCGGCTGCTGGCGGATAAAGGCCTCGAACTTCTTCACCTGGGCCTCATTGGCCTTGAAGGCCGTGCCTTCCGGCGACCACATCTCCACCATCAGTTCCGGACGGCTGGAATCGGGGAAGAATTGCTTCTCGATGAAGTTGAAACCGTAGATGCCGAGCGCGAAGACCAGCATGGTCAGCGCGATCGTCGTCTTGCGGAACTCCACGCACCACGTCACCACGCGGCGGAATTTCTGGTAGCCCGGCGTATCGAACAGTTCATGCCCATGCTCGCCCTCTGCATGCGGCTTCACTTTCAGCAGCAGGTAGCCGATGTAAGGCGTGAACACTACCGCCACAAACCAGGACATGATCAGCGCAATCGCGTTCACCGAGAACAGCGAGAAGGTGTATTCACCGGCCGCCGATTTCGCCAGGCCGATGGGCACGAAGCCTGCCACCGTAATCAGGGTGCCGGTCAGCATCGGCATGGCCGTGGAGGTATAGGCGAAGGTGGCCGCGTCAAAGCGGGACATGCCCTCCTCCATCTTCCGCACCATCATTTCAACGGCGATGATGGCATCGTCCACCAGCAGGCCGAGGGCGATAATCAGGGCGCCAAGCGAAATCTTGTGCAGGTCGATGTCCAGCATGCGCATGAACAGGAAGGTCACCGCCAGCACCAGCGGAATGGTCAGCGCCACTACCAGGCCGGGGCGCACATCCAGGCGCAGCTTGGGTTTCGTGTGCAGGCCGAGCGAAACGAAGCTCACCGCCAGCACGATCAGTACCGCCTCAATCAGCGTGTGCACGAATTCGCCGACCGATGCAGTAACGGCCTGCGGCTGGTCGGAAACACGTTCAAGCTCGATCCCTACCGGCAGCTTGCGTTTCAGGTCCGAGACGGTGGCTTCCAGCGCCTTGCCCATCTCGATGATATTGCCGCCCTTCTCCATCGACACGCCAAGGCCGATGACTTCCTTGCCGTTGAAGCGCATCTTGTCGCTTGGCGGGTCCTGGTATTCGCGCTTGACGGTCGCAAAATCGCCGAGGCGGAAAGTGGTGCCGTTGGCGCGCAGCTCCAGGTCTTCCAGGTCCTTGACAGTCTTGAGGGCGCCGGTGACGCGCACCTGCAGGTTGTCGGTCGGCGTCACCAGCACGCCGGTGGATTCCACTGCATTCTGCGTGGCGATCTGGTTGACGATCTGTTCGAAAGGCACGCCAAGCTGGGCGAACTTCTGGTGCGAGAACTCAATATTGATCTTCTCGTCCTGCACGCCGAACAGTTCAACCTTGGAGACCTTGCCTACGCTGAGGAGCTGCTGGCGCACGAAGTCCGCATAATCCTTCATCTCCGCGTAAGTGAAGCCATCGCCGGAGAGCGCAAAGATGGAACCGTAGGTATCGCCGAATTCGTCGTTGAACATCGGGCCGATCACGCCTTGTGGCAGCGTGCTGCGGACATCGCCAATCTTCTTGCGCACCTGGTACCAGGAGGCAGCCGTCTCTTTCGGCGGCGTGGATTCCCTCAGGCTGATGAGGACCAGCGTCTGACCCGGCTTGGAATAGCTGCTGATCTCATTCACGTAGGGGACTTCCTGCAGCTTCTTCTCCAGCTTGTCCGTGACCTGGTCGGCCATCTGCAGCGCCGTGGCGCCGGGCCAGAAGGCCTGCACCACCATCACGCGGAAGGTGAACGGCGGATCTTCGTCCTGGCCGAGATTCTTATAACTGAGCATGCCGCCGATCAGGATCACGGCGATCAGGTAGCGCGCGAGCGGGATATGCTCCAGCGCCCAGCGCGAGAGGTTGAAGCCTTTCATTTACCGGCCTCCGCGCCCAGGATCTTCACCTTCTGGCCCGGCTTGAGCATGTGCACACCGGCCGTCACCACGGTCTGGCCGGGCTTCACGCCGCTGCCCAGCACCAGTTCATTGCCTGCGGCGCCCACAACGGTGACAGGCACCAGCTTCACAACGCCGTTTTCAACCACCCACACCGACGTGGCCCCCTTTTCGTGGAACAGCGCGGTCAGCGGCGCCTTGATCTGCGGCTGCGCGGACTTCGAGGCAAAGGAAACCACGGCAGTCATGCCTAGTTTCGCTTCCGCCAGCTCCTGCGGAATGGTGACCTTGAAGGTGTAGGTGCGGGTAGCCGGGTCAGCCACCGGGGAGACTTCGCGAATCTTGCCGGGCACGGAGCGCTGGGGATCGGCCCACAGGCGCACCTGTACGTCCGAAATCTTGCGTAACTGGTCCACCTGATTCTCGGGCACGCCGATGACAACTTCCTTCTCGTCCGTGCGCGCGACGCCTACTACTGGGGTGCCGGCAGCAACCACCTGCCCCACTTCCGCGCTGACGGTGGTGACCACGCCGTCGATGTCCGCGACGAGGGCGGAATAGCCGGCCTGGTTCGACTGGCCGCGATACGCCGCCTGCGCGGAATCCACCGTGGCCTGCGCCGCCTTGTAAGCAGACTCCTTACTATCCAATACGGTCTGGCTGACGAAATTCTGGGTCTTCAGGTCCTGGTAGCGCTTCAGTTCGGCGCGTGCGAAGTCGCGGTTGGTTTCAGCGGCACGCAGCGACGCCAGGGCCTGGGCTTGGGAGAGCTGCAAGTCCTGCGGGTCCAGCTGCATCAGCACCTGGCCGCGCTTGACCACCGTGCCCACATCCACCTTGCGCGAGACGATCTTGCCACCGACACGGAAGCCCAGGCGCGATTCCACGCGCGGCCGCACCTCGCCGGAGAACTCGGCATCCACGTCGATATCGCTGCTCTTGAGCACAATGGCGCGCACGGGACGAATATCTTCCGTCTTTTCGGCGGGCTTGGAGCAGGCTGCGAGCAGCGTCGCCATGCCGAAAAGTGTGACTAAAGTGAGACGGTGCGGGGTTTTCAGGTCATACACGGTATTTTTCCTTCGCTAAGGCAACAGCCGAATTGCAGTAGTGCCAGATTGCCACTATGATTGCGTGCTGAAAATTAAATGACTTTCCGTTAAGTTAGAAAATTATAGACAAGTAACAACCATTTGAAAATGACTTTCGCGTCATTTATTTGAGATTGCTGCCTCCATGCCTGTTGAGCACTACGAAAACTTTCCGGTTGCGTCCTACCTTCTGCCCCGCCGCCTGATCCCGGCGGTAGAGGCAATTTACGCTTTTGCGCGCAGCGCGGACGATATTGCCGACGAAGGCGATGACGGCCCGGAGCTGCGGCTGGCCGGGCTGGCCGCCTATGACATGGAACTGGATCGCATCGAGCGCGGCGAAAGCAGCGATGATCCCATGTTCCAGCGCCTGGCCGGCGTGATCGCAGAGTATGAGCTGCCGCTGAAGCCTTTCCGCGACCTGCTGTCCGCTTTCAAGCAGGACGTGACCGTGCAGCGTTACACAACTTATAACGACCTGCTAGACTACTGCGCACGCTCGGCCAATCCTGTTGGTTACCTGATGCTCTGCCTGTACGGCGCGGCGGATGAAGACAATGTGCGCGATTCGAACGCCATCTGTTCCGCCCTCCAGATCATCAACTTCCTGCAGGACGTGGCAATCGACGAAACCAAGGAGCGCATCTACATTCCGATGGAGGACCTGGCGCGTTTTGCCGTGCCGCCCGCAGCCATGCATAGCCTGGAAGGCCAGGCCAAGTGGCGCGCGCTGATGCGCTTTGAAGTGCAGCGCGCCCGCGCCCTGATGCTGAGCGGCGCCCCGCTGGCGCTGCGCCTGAAAGGCCGTATCGGCCTTGAACTGCGTATGATCGTGCAAGGTGGCCTGCGCGTATTGGAGCTGATTGAGGAAGTGGATTACGACGTGTTCCGCCGCCGCCCGACGCTGGAAAAGCGGGACTGGCTCAAAGTTTTCTGGCGCGCGCTTCGGATGCGGGCGGCTTCCCTGTAGAATTGCGGGTTTGACAGCATCATCCTCGCAAACCGTACATGTCTCCTGACGAATATTGCCAGCAGAAGGCCGCGCAAAGCGGCTCCAGCTTCTATTACAGCTTCCTCTTCCTGCCGCCGGAACGCCGGCGCGCAATCACGGCGCTGTACGCGTTCTGCCGCGAAGTGGACGACACGGTCGACGAATGCTCGGACGAGTCACTGGCGCGCATCAAGCTGGCCTGGTGGCGTACCGAGATTGCGGCCATGTACGCCGGCAATCCAACGCACCCGGTGACGAAGGCGATGCAGCCGCATCTCGCCGTCTATGACCTCAAGCAGGAGCATATGCAGGCCATCATCGACGGTATGGAGATGGACCTGAACCAGACGCGCTACCTCGATTACGCAGGCCTGAGCAAATACTGCTGGCATGTGGCGAGCGTGGTGGGCATCCTGTCCGCCAGCATTTTCGGGGTGACCCGGCCGGAGACGCTGGCCTATGCAGAGAAGCTGGGGCTCGCCTTCCAGCTCACGAACATCATCCGCGACGTGGGCGAAGACGCGCGCAAGGGCCGCATTTACCTGCCGGTCAATGAACTGCAGCAGTTCAACGTGACGGCGGCAGATCTGCTGAATGCCCGCCATACCGAAAACTTCGAAAAACTGATGGCCTTCCAGGCCGAGCGCGCGCAGCGTACTTACGACGAAGCGCTGGCGCTGCTGCCGAAGGAAGACCGGCGCGCGCAGCGCCCGGGCCTGATCATGTCGGCCATCTACCGCACGGTGCTCGACGAAGTGCAGCGCGACGGCTACCACGTGCTCACGCAGCGCATCTCGCTCACGCCGATCCGCAAGCTCTGGCTGGCGTGGAAGACCTGGGTTCGTGGCTAAGCAGGTAGCCGTTATCGGCGGCGGCTGGGCGGGTTGCGCGGCGGCCGTGGAGCTGGTGCGCGGCGGCGCGCAGGTCACGCTGTTCGAAGCGGCCCGCACGCTGGGCGGCCGCGCGCGGCGCGTCAGCGCTGACGGCCGCACGCTGGACAACGGCCAGCACATCATGCTTGGCGCCTATGTCGAATCGCTGCGGCTCATGAAACTGGTGGGCGTGGATTCCGCTGCCGCCATCCTGAATCTTCCTTTGCAGATGCGCTATGCGCCCGGCACCGGCATGGACTTCCTTGCGCCGCGCCTGCCCGCGCCGCTGCACCTGGCGGTAGCGCTGCTGTGCGCGCGTGGCCTGGAGCGCGAAGACAAGCTGGCGCTCGCCCGCTTCTCGACCACCGCGCGCTGGATGGGCTGGCATCTGGACGTGGACTGCACGGTCGGCGAACTGCTGGAACGTTTCGACCAGACACCGCGGCTGGTCCAGCTGATGTGGCGTCCACTGTGCCTCGCCGCGCTCAACACGGCGCCCGAGAAGGCGTCAGCCAAGGTGTTCCTGGCCGTGCTGCGCGACAGCCTCGGCGCACGCCATTCGGCGTCGGACATGCTGATTCCCCGCGTCGACCTGAGCGCCCTCTTCCCCGACGCCGCCGCCGCATGGCTGGCGCAGCGCGGCGCCACCATCCGCATCGGCGCCAAAGCCACCCTGGCCCGCGACGCCAGCGGCTGGTCCGTCACTACAGCCGATCCCGCCGACTGCCACCATGGGGTCAGGCACCATGGTGGCAGTGTTGGCGAGCTGGACCATTCCGTGCGCGCAGCGAGCCGCTTTGATGCCGTTGTGCTCGCTACATCGCCCGCCGCGGCCTTGCAGTTGCTCGCGCCCCTGGACGAAACGGTCCCGCTGCGTGCGACGCTGTCGGCCCTGGCATCCGAGCCGATCACCACCTGCTACCTGCAATACGAGGCCAGCGAATCGCTGCCGCTGCCGTTCTGCGCGCTGGTGGACGACCCCGCCCGCCAGCACTGGGGCCAGTTCGTATTCGACCGCGGCCAGCTGGATGTTGCACAGCGCGGGCTGCTGGCCGTGGTGATCAGTGCATCGGAGGCGGCCTCGAACCTGCCCCAGAGCGAGCTGGCGGCGCAACTGGCAAACCAGCTGGCCGAGGTTTTCGCCCGCCCGCAGCTGGCAAACCCGCAATCCAGCCGCGTGATCACCGAAAAACGGGCCACCTTCTCCTGCACGCCGGGCCTCGCCAGGCCGGACAACAAGACGCCACTTCCCGGCCTCTGGCTGGCGGGCGACTACACGGCCGGCGACTACCCCGCCACCCTCGAAATGGCCGTACGCAGCGGTGTTGCCGCAGCGAAAGGCATTCTCAAGGAGAAGACGGCATGATTTCTGCTCGCAGCCCGTCCCGTTTCCCTGCATCCTGCTCCCCGAATAGTGCAGCCCGTCGCACTCCGGTGGTCTATACCGCTTCACTTCCGTACGATGACATCATCGAAAAAGGTTTTAATACGGAGAAGCACCATGAAACTCGGATTGAGCACCATTGCCGTTTTAGCAATCGTCGTCCTCAGCACCGCATCCATCATCTGCATGGAACTGCACACCGGCCCAGGTCCGGCGTTCACCCAGCAAATGGCCCTGAAATAAGCAGGAGCAAGTGATGGGCAAGCAGGAATACCTCGACGCGCTGAAAAAGGCCATGACCGGTCTGCCGCCAGAACTGGTGGCCAAGACGCTGGCCTACTACGAACAGCGCTTTATCGACGGCCTGACGGTTGGCCGCAGCGAGGAGGAGATCTACAAGGAGCTCGACGAGCCCCGCAAGATCGCCATGACCTTGCGCGCCAACGCCCATCTGAGCGCATTCGAACAGAAGAAAACCCCGGCCACGGCGGCGCGCATGATCGTGTCCCTGGCCGGCCTGGCCGTGTTCAACCTGTTCATGGTGATTCCTGCCATCGTGTTCTCGGCGCTGCTGATTGCGGTGTACACCAGCTCCTTCGTGTTTTACGTGAGCGGCATCGCCATGACGGCCAGCGGCATGGCGGGCGCCAACGAAATGGTGTTCAACGGCCCGCTGCGCCACCTCACCGTATATGACGAAGACGGCGAGGCGCATTACGAGCGCCTGCCGACCAAGGTCTCGATCGGGGCGGACGGCATCCAGGTGTTCCAGGACCCGTCGCCCGAACTGAGCGCCGAGCTGGATGACGAAACGAGCCGTTCCGGCAAATTCCTCGACCGTGCCGAAGCCATGGCGGACAGCGGCGTGCGCATCAGCATCGACCCCGACAACGAATCGCGCACCACGCAGACGCTGATCGGCGGCGGCCTGATTCTGGGCGGGATTACCCTCTTCCTTCTGAGCCTGGTGGTGACGCGGTACACGATGTCCGGCATCAAACGCTACGTGCAGATGAACAAAACTTTGCTGCGGGGACGTTGACATGCGCTTCCGCACATTAGCCAAGGTCGGCATCGGCCTCCTCCTCCTCGCGGCCATACTGGTCGGCATTTCCTACAGCATGCTGCGCACCAAAGGCGTGGTGAACCCCACGAGCACGGCAGGCAGCGTGCTGCGTACGGAAATGCGCGAGATCGGGCGCGGCATCTCTTCCGTGGAACTGGTGGGCCCCATCGACCTCACGCTGCGCCAGGGCGATGTACCCTCGCTCAAGGTGAAAGGCGAACAGCGCCGCCTGGGCAATGTGGAAACCGCGCAGGAAGGCAACCGCCTGCGCATCGGCATTACCGGCGTGCTGCTCTACCACCGCCGTCCGCTGCAGGTGGAACTGGTGCTGCCATCGATCAATGAACTGGAAATTCACGGCAACGGCGACAGCGTGGTGCAGGGCTTCAGCGGCGAACGCCTGTCGGTGCGGCTGGATGGCGCCGGCAGCCTGGAATTCGTAGGCCGCTACCGCCACATCGACGCGGGCCTGAACGGCAGTGGCGACATGAAACTGAACACCGGCGGCAGCGAGCGAGTGGTGCTCGAACTGTCAGGCTCCGGCCAGATCAGCTCCAGCGGCAACTGCAAAGCGCTGACGGTGGACGTGACCGGCTCCGGCAGGCTGGACGCCGAGCACATGGCCTCGGACGTGGTGCAAGTGAGCCTGAAAGGCAGCGGCACCACGCAAGTCTTCGCCCGCAAAGTGGCCGAAATCGAAACCGAAGGCACGGGCGACGTCACCGTCTACGGCAACCCCGACCAGCGCCGCGTCAGCCGCACCGGCAACGGCACCGTCAGCTGGGCCAACTGATCAGCCCGTGATGACACCTTAGGGTCAGGCACCGTGTGTCAGTGACACATGGTAACTGACACATGGTGCCTGACCCCATGGTGTCATGTTGCGGGCTCGGCTATTTGAGGAAGGCGGCGGCCTGGCGGCCGGCGGCAAGGCCGGTGGCGAGGCAGGCGGTGAGGAGGTAGCCACCAGTGGGGGCTTCCCAGTCGAGCATTTCGCCGGCGATGAAGACGCCGGGCTGCGGTTTCAGCATCAGGCCGTCCAGCGCGTCAAAACTGATGCCGCCCGCCGTGCTGATGGCTTCATCGATTGGCCGGGTGGCGCGCAAGATCAGCGGCAGCGCTTTCAGCACCTGCGCCACACGCTGCGGGTTCGCATATTCTTCCTTGCTCAGCACTTCGTGCAGCAGCCCCGCTTTCACGCCCTTGATGCCCAGCCTTCCCTGCAGGTGGCTCGCCATCGAGCGCGAGCCGCGCGGCTTGCTCACTTCGTTCAGTACGCGCTGCGCACTCAGGTCGGGCAGCAAGTCCAGCTCGAGATGCGCGCTGCCCTTTGACAGCAGCTCATCGCGCAGCGCTGCGGAGAGCGCGTAGATCAAACTGCCTTCGATGCCTGTTGCGGTCACCACGAACTGGCCCTTCTTCCCGCGCGCGGCTACGGTGGTCAGCGGATGGCCAGCGTACTTCTCCAGAAAGTGCTGGCTCCAGCCGATATCGAAGCCGCAGTTCGATGGCTGCAGCGGCGCCACCTGCACGCCGCGCGCTTCAAACAGCGGCACCCAGGCGCCATCCGAACCAAGACGCGCCCAGCTTGCGCCGCCGAGGGCGAAGATAACGGTCTCCGCCTGCACGGTGCATTCGCCATCCGGCGTGGCGAAGCGCAGGGCGCCGTCCTGCCAGCCAAGCCAGCGGTGGCGCTGGTGGAACTGCACGCCGCTTTCGCGCAGCTGGTGCAGCCATGCGCGCAGCATCGGCGCAGCCTTCATCTCCGTCGGGAATACGCGGCCGGAGCTGCCGACGAATGTTTCGATGCCAAGGCTATGCACCCATGCGCGCACGTCGTCCGGCTTGAAGGCGTCCAGCATCGGTTTCAGCACGGCGCTGCGTGCGCCGTAGCGGGTGATGAACTGCTCGTACGGTTCGGAATGCGTGATGTTCATGCCGCCGCGCCCCGCCAACAGAAACTTGCGGCCAACGGATGGCATGGCGTCAAAGACGTGTGCGGCAATGCCGGCCTGCGCCAAAGCCTGCGCAGCCATCAGCCCTGCCGGGCCGCCGCCGATAATCGCGGCGCGGGTTGTCTTGGGGGTATCCATAAGGTGCAGCATTGTAGTCCACAACGGCTGCGGATTGAGGCATACTGGCAAAAAACCTCAAGGGAGACCTGCGATGGGCGCCGCTTTCTGGATCAAACGCTATTTCCTGGCCGCTGTGCCGCTGTTCGCCATTCTCGCCGGCTGGGAGTGGATCAAGGGCACCACCACCAATGCCGACATCATCAGCGCCGCCATCTGGTCGGCCCTGGCTGCAGGCATTTTTGTCGGCGCCGCATACCGCCGCTATCGCAAGGCGCTCGCCTGCGAAGCTTGCGACGCGGGCCGCAAACCCTGATTCAGCCGCCGGTCACCGGCGGGAAGAAGGCCACTTCACAGCCCGCGCTCAGCGGGGTCTCGGGCGTGCACATGAGCTGATTGCAGGCCATGCGCAGTGCGCGCCCCTCAGCCAGCGTCTCGGACCACGGCGCACCCCGTGCGATCAGGTAGGCGCGCAGTGCGCCAACGGTGCGCACATCGTCCGGCACGGTAACCGTATCGCCGCTGGTGCCCAGCGCTTCACGCACGCTGGCAAAGAACTTCAGGTTGATATCCATCTCAGTGCAGTAGTTCGCTGAAGGGAATGAAGCGCACGGTGTCGCCGCGCTTGATGGTCTGGCCCGGTGGATTGTCGATCAGGCCATCGCCCCACACGGTCGACGTCAGCACGCCCGAGCTCTGATTCGGGAACAGATCCAGTCCGCCCTTCCCATTCAGGCGCGCGCGCAGGAATTCATTGCGGCGGTCGGCTTTCGGCCAGTCGAAATCGGCGCGCACGGCGAAGGCACGCGGCGGCTTCGCTTCACCGGCACCCTGCAGCTTGAGGATGAACGGCCGCACGAACAGCAGGAAGGTAATAAAACTCGATACCGGATTACCCGGCAGGCCAAGGAAGAATGCTTTCTGCACTTCGCCAAAAGCCAGCGGCTTGCCCGGTTTGACAGCGATCTGCCACATATTCAGCTTGCCTTCCGCTTCCACCGCAGGCTTGATATGGTCTTCCTCGCCGACGGATACGCCGCCGGAAGTGATGATCAGGTCATTGCCATCGGCAGCGCGGCGCAGCACGGCGCGGGTCGCGTCCAGCGAGTCCGGCACGATGCCGAAATCCTCAACGATGCAGCCGAGGTTTTCCAGCAAGGCGCGCAGCGTGAATCGGTTGGAGTTGTAGATGGCGCCCGGCGCCAGCGCTTCGCCCGGCATCGCGAGCTCGTCGCCGGTGAAAAACACGGCCACGCGCAGTTTGCGGAACACATCCAGCTGCGCCAGCCCTACTGAGGCGGCAAGGCCCATCTCCTGGCTGCGCATGCGCGTGCCGGCCGGCAGGATCACGCTGCCGTTGCGGATGTCCTCACCCGCGCGGCGAATCCAGTCGCCCTGCTTCGGCGCATGGCGCACGATGACCTTGTCGCCGTTCGCTTCGCACTGCTCCTGCATCACGACTGCATCGGCACCCGGCGGGATCAGTGCACCGGTGAAGATGCGCGCGGCGGTACCCGGCTGCAGCGGCTCGCCAACATGGCCGGCAGGAATGCGCTGCGACACCGGCAGCTCCGCCGCACCGCTTACGCAGTCTTCGGCACGCACCGCGTAGCCATCCATCTGCGTGTTGTCGGCACCCGGAACATCCATACCGGACACCTGCGCTGTGGCCAGCACGCGGCCGTTTGCGTCCAGCGTATCGACGGTTTCGGTCTCCGTCACCGGACGGGCAGCATTCAGCAGGAAGTCCAGCGCTTCCTTCACTGCCAGCATCGGTTTCGGTTTGTACTCGCTCATTTACAGACCTGTGTTGGAAGCGATATAGGCTTTCATCTTCTCGACATTGGCCGGCATCACCACAAAGCGCTGCGGCAGCGATTCGATGTCTTCGAAACCGGCCGGGCGCTCGGCATCGTCGCCAAGTGCTTCCAGGATGGTTTCGTTGAACTTGGCCGCCAGTGCCGTTTCGAGCACGATCATCGTCACGCCATCTTCCAGATTCTCTTTCGCGACCTTGATACCGTCCGCCGTGTGCGTGTCGATCACGATGCCGTAGTCGTCGGCCACGTCGCGAATGGTCTGCACACGCTCTGCGTGCGTGGACTTGCCGGACTTGAACCCATATTGCGATACCAGCTTGAATTCGTCGCCATCCGGGCCGGTGAGATCGAAGCCGCCTTGCGTTTCGACCTTGTGGAACAGTTCACGCACACGTTTCGAATCACGGCCCACGAGGTCGTACACGAAACGCTCGAAGTTCGAGGCTTTCGAAATATCCATCGACGGGGAGCTGGTGTGATAGGTTTCGGCCGACTTGCGCACGCGGTAAGCGCCAGTGCGGAAGAATTCATCCAGCACGTCGTTTTCGTTGGTGGCCACCACCAGCTTGTCGATCGGCAGGCCCATCATGCGCGCGATATGGCCGGCGCAGATATTGCCGAAGTTACCCGATGGGACGGTGAAGGACACTTTCTGGTCATTGCTGGTAGTCGCCGCCAGATAACCGCGGAAGTAGTACACCACCTGCGCCACCACACGCGCCCAGTTGATGGAGTTCACGGTGCCGATTTTCTGGCGCTGCTTGAATTCCAGATCGTTGGACACGGCTTTCACCATGTCCTGGCAATCATCGAACACGCCCTCGACGGCGATGTTGAAGATGTTCGGGTCCTGAAGGCTGAACATCTGCGCGGTCTGGAAGGCGCTCATCTTCTTGTGCGGGGACAGCATGAAGACGCGGATGCCCTTCTTGCCGCGCATCGCATATTCCGCCGCACTACCGGTGTCGCCGGAGGTGGCGCCGAAGATATTCAGCTCAGCGTTTTTCTTCGCCAGCGCATACTCGAACAGGTTGCCGAGCAACTGCATGGCCATGTCCTTGAAGGCCAGCGTGGGGCCGTTCGACAGCGCCTGCAGCACCAGCTTCTTGCCGCCGCCCTCTTCCAGCACGCGCAGCGGCGTGATGTCAGCGGCGTTCTCGCCTTCGCGCGCATTGCGGTAGACGTCTGAGGTATAGGTCTTGTCGGCCAGCGCTTTCAGGTCCGCTTCCGGAATATCGGTGGCGAACTTCTTCAGGATCTCAAATGCGAGCGCCGCATACGGCAGTTTGCGCCATGCGTCCAGCTCTGTGCCGGTCACTTGCGGGTATTCGGTGGGCAGATACAGGCCGCCATCAGGCGCCAGGCCGCCAAGCAGGATATCGGAGAACTGTTGCGGGGACTGCGATGCGGCCGACGCGTCGGCGCGGGTGGACACGTATTGCATAGAGTAGGAAATCCGGGTTAAGCACGACAAATGGATATCTATTATAGTGCGGCCGGACTTTCTATGTGAATTTAGCCAAGATTCCGAACTAAATCTTGCCTCAGCAGGCGGCGTGGTTCACCGTCACCACGTGGATGGCGAGGCCGCCCAGCGAGGTTTCCTTGTATTTGGCCTGCATGTCGGCGCCGGTCTGGCGCATGGTTTCGATGACCTCATCCAGGCTCACGAAGTGCGTGCCGTCGCCTTTCAGCGCGAGCGATGCGGCCGTAATCGCCTTCACTGCGCCCATGCCGTTACGCTCGATGCAGGGAATCTGAACCAGGCCGCCGATCGGATCGCAGGTCATACCCAGATGGTGCTCGATGCCGATTTCGGCCGCGTTCTCGATCTGCAGGTTGGAGCCGCCCAGCGCAGCCACCAGACCCGCAGCAGCCATCGCACAGGCCACGCCCACTTCGCCCTGGCAGCCGATCTCCGCACCGGAAATCGACGCATTGCGCTTGCACAGCATGCCGATGGCCGCCGCCGTCAGCAGGAAATCGCGCACGCCACGCACAGGATCCAGCGGCTTGCAGTCCTCTGCATAATATTTGAGCACTGCCGGGATGATGCCTGCGGCGCCATTGGTCGGCGCCGTCACCACGCGGCCGCCGGCTGCATTCTCTTCGTTGACGGCCATGGCGTAGAGGCTCACGCCATTCAGCGCGTCGTGCGGCAGATGGTTGGCGCGGTCGCCGCTGGAAGCCTGGCGCCACAGGTCAGCCGCGCGGCGCTTCACTTTCAGGCCGCCCGGCAGCTGGCCGCTGGTTTCCAGACCGTGCGCGATACATTCACGCATTACGTGCCAGATGCGGTCAACCCCGGCGTTGAGTTCGTCCTCGCCCATGCGCGCCAGCTCGTTCGCGCGCAGCATGGCCGGAATCGTCATGCCGCTTGCCGCGCCATGGGCCAGCAGCTCGGCCATGGTGCAGAACGGGAATGGAATCTTCGCGGTGGGTTCTGCCTCCACTTGCGCCAGTTCGCCCTCGGCGCGGATAAAGCCGCCGCCGACCGAGTAATAAACTTTTTCGGTCACGCTGCCGTCGGCGCGCGTCAGCTTGAAGCGCATGCCGTTCGGGTGCTCCGGCAGGTTTTCGGTCTTGTGGAAGATGAGGTTGACGGCGGCGCTGAACGGTACGGACTTGGTGCCGAGCAGCTTGAGCTCCTTCGCCTCCTCGGCCGCGGCCAGCATCGCGTCCACTTCATCAGGCGCCACATCCTGCGGCGTTTCTCCCATCAGGCCAAGGATCACGGCCTTGTCGGTACCGTGGCCCACGCCGGTCAGCGCGAGCGAGCCATACAGCGCGGCTTCCACCGCCGTGACATCGTCCAATGGACTGTTTTCGAGCAGGAAGCGGCGCGCCGCCACCATCGGGCCCACGGTGTGGGAACTGGAAGGACCTATCCCGATCTTGAACAGGTCGAAAACACTCATATCCATTGAATTTTGTCTCGCTTTATATTTATGGGTACTGCATTGACGTCAGGCCGGTTCGCCGATTTTCACGTCGATATTGGCCAGCATGTCCTTGACCATTTCAGCGACGCCGATGCGGGCTTTCCAGCCCCAGTCAGCGTTGGCCTTCGCATCATCCAGGCTCTTTGGCCAGGTATCGGCGATGGCCTGGCGGCTGTCCGGCTTGTAGGCGATGCTGAAATCGGGCACCTGGGTCTTGATCGCAGCGGCCAGTTCTTCGGGATTGAAGGACACGCCCGCAACGTTGTACGAAGAACGGATCTTGATCTGTTCCGCCGCCGCTTCCATCAGTTCGATGGTGGCGCGGATCGCGTCAGGCATATAGATCATCGGCAGCGTGGTTTTCGGGCCAAGGAAGCAGTCATACGTTTCGCCGCGCAGCGCCGAGTGGAAGATGGCGATGGCGTAGTCCGTCGTGCCGCCGCCCGGTGGCGACTTGAAGCTGATGATGCCCGGATAGCGGATGGAACGCACGTCCACGCCGTATTTGTTGTGGTAGTACTCGCACAGGCGTTCGCCGGCCAGCTTGCTGATGCCGTAGATGGTGGTCGGGTCCATCACCGTCATCTGCGGCGTATTGTCCGCCGGCGTATTCGGGCCGAAGGCCGCGATGGACGAAGGCCAGAACACGCGCAGCGGCTTGCCGGCTTCGCCGCGCTCACGCGCCACTTCGAGGATATTCAGCAGGCCATCCATGTTCAGGGTCCAGGCCTTCAGCGGCGCCGCTTCGCCGGTGGCGGACAGCATTGCTGCCAGTTGATACACCTGGGTGATGTTTTCCTGTGCAACCAGGGCGCCCAGCGCCTCCTTGTCGAGCACATTCAGCACCTGGTAGCGCGCTGCGTTGTAGAGGTTCTTCGGGCTGATGTCGGTGGCGATCACATTTTGTGCGCCGTGTTTTGCGGCCAACGCCTCAACCAGCTCGCTGCCGATTTGACCGTTGGCGCCAATGACGAGAATACGTTCCATGCTAAATCCTGTTCAGTTCTTGAGAATGCCGAGTTCTTTACCAGCCTGCTCGAAAGCGGCCAGCACCTTATCCAGTTGCTCACGGGTGTGAGCGGCGGAAAGCTGGACGCGCACACGGGCCTGGCCCATTGGCACCACCGGGTAGAAGAACCCGCTGAGCAGCACGCCCAGCTCGTACATTCGTGCAGCGAACTTCTGCGCCACGGGCGCCTCGAACAGCATCACTGGCACTACAGGGTGCGTACCCGGCTTGATGGTGAAGCCGATACGCTCAATCTCCTTGCGGAAGTATGCGGTGTTCTCGTGCAGGCGGTCGCGCAGTTCAGTGGACTCGCTCAGGCGTTTCAGCACTTCCAGCGAAGCGCCCGCAATCGAAGGCGCCAGCGTGTTGGAGAACAGGTAAGGACGGGATTTCTGGCGCAGGGTATCGATGACTTCCTTGCGGCCGGAGGTGAAGCCGCCCATCGCGCCGCCGAGCGCCTTGCCCAGGGTGCCGGTAATGATGTCGATCTTGCCCAGCACATTGTGGTGCTCATGCGTGCCGCGGCCGGTCTTGCCCATGAAGCCGGAGGCGTGGCATTCATCGATCATCACCAGCGCGCCGTACTGTTCGGCCAGCGCCACGATCTTGTCCAGCTGGGCGATGGTGCCGTCCATCGAGAACACGCCGTCGGTCACGATGACTTTATGGCGCTTGTCCTTGGCGGCCTTCAGCTGGGTTTCCAGGTCGGCCATATCGTTGTGCGCGTAGCGGAAGCGCGCGGCCTTGCACAGGCGGATGCCGTCGATGATGGAAGCGTGGTTCAGCGCATCGGAGATGATGGCGTCGTTCTCGTCGAACAGGGGCTCGAACACGCCGCCGTTGGCGTCGAAGGCCGCCGCGTAAAGGATGGTGTCTTCGGTGCCGAGGAATTTCGAAATCGCCTGCTCCAGCTGCTTGTGCACCGTCTGCGTGCCGCAGATGAAGCGCACGGACGACAGGCCGTAGCCATACTGCTCGGTGGCGGCGATGGAGGCCTGGGCCACCCACTCCTGGCCGGACAGGCCCAGGTAATTATTGGCGCACATATTAATCAGGGTGCGGCCATCCTCGCTCGTCACTTCGGAGCCCTGGCGCGAGGCCAGCACGCGTTCCGGCTTATACAGGCCCTGCTCGCGCAGCGTGTTCAGGTTCTGTGCCAGGCCGCTGTAAAACGCATTCTTTGCTTGCTCGCTCATGATCTTCCTCAGGACAGGTGGGATTTTCGGCCGCTTGACCGCATGTTGCCTATGTTGTACCGTGCATCAACACAGAACAGGTTTCGAAAGTTTACTCCTTTTTCGATAACCGCTCCGGATTCCACTATTTCGAACACAAGTTCAATATAACGAATCCTACATAAGCTTATTGAACTTTGCAAGCATGAAACCAGCTATTTCACCGAATGCCCCGCCCGAAGTCGGGGCGGCCCTGCAGAAACTGCGCCTGGCGCGCGGCCTGACGCTGGAGGATTTATCGCGGATCGCGGGGGTATCGAAGTCGATGCTGTCCCAGATCGAGCGCGAAAAGGCCAATCCGACCATCGCCATCACCTGGCGGCTGGCCAATGCCCTGGGCGTGGCCATCAGCGAACTGCTGGCCGACGGCGAAAAGAATGTCGAAACAATAAGAGTACTCGACGCCCACGAGACTCCCACCCTGCCTGGCAACCACGCCGGCTACATACTGCGCATCCTCGGCCCGATGGAGCTGGCCGGCAAGCACGAATGGTATGAACTGACGCTGGCTCCGGGCGGCGAGCTGGTATCGCAAGCCCACGATCCCGGCACCAGCGAGCACCTGACGGTGCTGCACGGCGCAATGGAACTGGAAGTAGGCCCCGACCGCAAGAAGGTCAAGCACGGCGGCACCGCCCGCTACCCGGCCGACCACCCCCACGCCATCCGCAACCCCGGCAAAACCGAAGCCAAAGCCCTCCTCGTCGTCATCCACCGCTGACCGACACCATGGGGTCAGGCACTCCGTGTCACATGACAGCCGGTGCCTGACCCCAGGGTGTCAGCTTATGGGCTGCCGACGGCGGTGGCGGGGGCGCTCATGTTGAGGGCGCGGGTGAGGAAGCCCCAGCGGTCGGCGACTTCTTCGATCTGCTTCGAGGTCGGTTTGCCGGCGCCGTGGCCTGCTTTCGTTTCGATGCGGATCAGGATCGGGGCTGCGCCGCCCTGCCCGGCCTGTGCCGCCGCGGCGAACTTGAAGCTGTGCGCCGGCACCACGCGGTCGTCGTGGTCGGCCGTGGTGATCATCGTCGCCGGATAGCAGCCGCCCGCTTTGATATTGTGCAGCGGCGAGTATTTCACCAGCGCGCCGAATTCGTCGGCGTTGTCGGAGGAGCCGTAGTCGGAGGTCCATGCCCAGCCGATGGTGAATTTGTGGAAGCGCAGCATATCCATCACGCCTACCGCAGGCAGCGCCGCGCCAAACAGCTCCGGACGCTGCGTCATCGCCGCGCCAACCAGCAAGCCACCGTTGCTGCCGCCGCCGATCGAGAGTTTTGCCGGCGAGGTCACCTTGTTCGCAATCAGCCATTCCGCCGCGCTGATGAAGTCGTCGAACACGTTCTGCTTCTGCAGCTTGGTGCCTGCCTTGTGCCACGCTTCGCCGTATTCGCCGCCGCCGCGCAGGTTGGCCATCACGTACACGCCGCCCATTTCAACCCATGCCAGGTTGGCCACCGAGAAGGTTGGCGTCAACGAGATGTTGAAGCCGCCATAGCCATACAGGTAGGTCGGGTTGCTGCCATCCAGCTTCAGGCCCTTCTTCGATACGATGAACATCGGTACCTTGGTGCCGTCTTTGCTGGTGAAGAATTCCTGGCGCGTTTCGTAGGCGTTCGGGTCGAAGTCCACTTTCGGCTGGCGGTAGATGCTGCTCTGGCCAGTCTTCATGTCGTAACGGTAGATGGCCGTTGGCGTGGTGAAGCTGGTGTAGGAGTAGAAGGTTTCGCCGTCGCTGCGCTCGCCGTAGAAGCCCGCCGTGGAGCCCAGACCCGGCAGCGCGAGGTCGCGCACTTCCTTGCCTTTCAGGTCGAACACCTTGACGGCGCTGTGCGCGTCCTTCAGGTAGTTCACCACCAGCTGGTTATTCAGGATGTTCGCGCTGGTCAGCGTTTGCGCCGCTTCGGGCACGATCTCTTTCCACTGGTCCGGGGACGGTTTGCGCGTGTCAATGGCGATGATGCGCGATTTCGGGGCGTTCTTGTCGGTGACGAAGTAGAACACGGCGCCGTCATTGTCGATGAATTCGTAGGACGCGTCGAAGCCTTCCAGCAGGCCGGTGACCTTGCTGTCTTTCTTCGTCAGGTCTTTATAGAACACACGGTTGCGGGTTTCGGTGCCCTGCGAAGAGTTGATCAGAAGGTAGCGGCCATCGTCCGTCACCTTGGCGCTGAAGCCCCATTCCTTCTGGTCCGGACGGTCGTAGACCAGCACGTCATTCGCCTGTTCGGTGCCCAGCTTGTGGAAATAGACCTTCTGGAAGTAGTTGATGCCGGACAGGCGCTGCGCCTCGGTCGGTTCGTCGTAGCGGCTGTAATAGAAACCGCTGCCGTCATGCGCCCACGCGGTGTTGGAGAACTTCACCCACTTGATGTGGTCTGCCACGTCCTTGCCGGTATCGATGTCGCGCACCTTGATCTCGTTCCAGTCGGAGCCGGATGCAGCGGTGCTGTAGGCGAGGTATTTGCCGTTCGGGCTTACTGCCACACCAGCCAGCGCCACGGTGCCGTCGGCGGCCAGCGTGTTCGGGTCCAGCAGCACGCGCGGCGTGTCGTTCAGCGTTTTCATCGTGTAGAGCACGGACTGGTTCTGCAGGCCGTCGTTGCGGCTGTAGAAGTAGCGGCCGCCTTCCTTGAACGGCACCGAATAGCGTTCGAAGTTCCACAGTTTGGTGAGGCGCTGCTTGATGGCGGCGCGCGCAGGAATCTCGTTCAGGTAGCCGTAGGTCAGCTTGTTCTGCTCTTCCACCCAGGCCTTGGTCTCGGTGCTGTTCGCGTCTTCCAGCCAGCGGTAAGGATCGGCCACTGTGGTGCCGTGGTAGTTGTCCTGCTGGTCCACCTTCTTGGTCGATGGGTAGCTGATGGTGCTGCTGCCGGCCGGGCAGGATTGAGCCATGGCGCTGCCGCCGAAGGCGGCGAGCAAGGTCAGTGCGAGGGTAGCGCGTCGAAGTTGCATGATTGTCCGTGTCTGAAAATACCGCCTCCACATGGGCGATTCGCGAACGATCATAGCCGGATTTGCAACGAATAAGAAAGGCAAGCGAGGCCCTTCCAGCAGTTTTTATTCGGCCAGAGTGGCCTCGTGCTGTGGCGCGCGCCACTGCTGCACCCAGCCTGCCAGCTGGTCGGCCGGCATCGGGCGGCTCATGAAGTAGCCCTGGCCCTGGTCGCATCCCAGCTTGCCAAGCATGCGCCATACGGCTTCGCTTTCAATCCCTTCCGCCACCACGCGCAGGCCCATATTGTGGCCAAGGTCGATGGTGGAACGGACGATCTTCGTATCGCCGGTATCGTTTTCCATATTCAGCACGAAGGATTTGTCGATCTTCAGTTCATCCACCGGCAGGCGCTTCAGGTAGGCCAGCGAGGAATAGCCGGTGCCGAAATCGTCGATCGACAGGTCGCAGCCCATGGCATGCAGCCCTTCCAGCGTCTGCTGCGCACGCACCGGATCGTCCATGATGGCGCTTTCGGTGATCTCCAGGCAGAAGGAGCCCGCCGATACCTGGTGACGCGAAAGGATGGCGGCGAACTTGGACGGCAAGTCCTGGTCCAGCAGGTCGCGCGTGGACAGGTTCACCGATACCTTGAGATGCACACCCTGCAGCGCCAGGGCGTGGCACAGTGCAGCGGACTGCTCCAGCACCCATTGCGTCAGCACACGGATAAATCCGGTCTGCTCCGCGAAGGGAATGAACTGGTCGGGGAATACATTGCCGCGTTCCGGATGCACCCAGCGCACCAGCGATTCCACGCCGACCACGGCGCCGCTGCCCAGCGTGATCTTTGGCTGCACGAAGAGGCGCAGCTCGTTGCGCTCCACCGCGTTGCGCAGCTCCGTCAGCAGCGACAGGCTCTGCGCGCTCGATTTGTCGAAGGACGCGTCATACACCACGGCGCCGTCATTGCGCTGCTTGGCGGTGTACATCGCCACTTCGGCCATGCTCAGGAGGGCTTCGCCGTCTTCGGCATGTTCAGGATAGCCTGCGATGCCAAGGCCCGCGCCGAGGTCCACCATCTGGTCATCCAGCGACAGCGGGCTTTCCAGCGCTGCCAGAATCTCCGCGGCAATGACGATGGCCTGGTCAAGACTTGAGCGCGGCAGCAGCACCGCGAATTCGTCACCGCCGAGGCGCGCGACCTGCGCGGCCAGGTCGCGCCGGTTGGCCAGTTGCAGCTGCAGCCGTCCCGCCACCTGCTTCAGCAGCGCATCGCCGAAGCTGTGGCCCATCACGTCGTTGACGTGCTTGAAGCGGTCCAGGTCCATCATCAGCACGAACACATTGCCATTCTGTGCGCGTGCTTCGGCGATGGAATCATTCAACAGCAGCAGGAACTGGGCGCGGTTCGGCAGGTTGGTCAACGTGTCCCAGTATGCGAGGTGGCGGATCTCCTGCTCGCGCTTCGCAATACCATTGCGCATGCTGTCGAAGGCCTGTGCCAGTGCGCCGATTTCGTCGCCTCGCTTGGATTCGATCTGCACCTTGTAGTCGCCCTGCTCCAGGCGCTTGGCCGTCTGCGCCAGCTCGCTCAGGGGCTGCGCAATACGCTTGGCGGTCAGCACGCTGGCGATTGCGGACACGATAATGCCCACGACCGTCAGCGCCATCAGCCAGTGTTCAAGGCGCGAGTATTCAGCAGTCGCTTCGCCGATGGAGCGGCTCAGCACCACCACGGCGCGATGGCCGTCATCTTCGCCCACCGGCATCAGGCGCGCGCTGTACTTGTCGCCGTCAATGTCGGCGTCGAAGGTTTCCGGCGCCGGATGCGGCATTTTCTCCATCTGCACCAGCAAGGCCCCGGTCTGCAATGGCGACATGGTGCTCGCCGCCGCCAGCCATTGGCCTTTCGGGTCGCGCGTAAGAATAGTCGTATGCACGCCGGTGATCTGGCGCATCTCGGCGACCTGCTGTTCGTTGATCGGGAAGGTCATCACCACCCAGCCGATCGTGATGGGCGCCTTCACTGGCATCACCACCACCTGGTAGGGACGGCCTTCGACGATGGCAATGCCGTTGGCGCCATCGGACTGCTCGGCTTCGTCCAGCATGCTGAGCACCAGCTTTTCCAGGCCGGCGGAACGCACACCTGTGGATGCGGAGATCTTGCGCTCCGAGTTGACCAGCATTGAGGCCGAAGCCTTGATGCGGCGGGCGCTGTTGTCCAGCGCGGACTCGATGGTGGCGCGGTCGTCCTCGTCGTTATTGCCGATGGCGGCCAGGAAAGCCGTGTCGCGCGCCAGCAGGCGGGCGCCGAAGCGCAGGCTCTGGGCATTCTGTTCGAGCAGGCGGCTGAACACCTTGGTGCCGTTCACCAGTTCTGAGCTGATGGAACTGCGCGCATTGGAATTGATGCCGCGCTGGATCACCAGCAGGCCCACTACCTGTACCACCACCAGCAGCACCAGGAACAGGGTGACGATCCGGCTTTCCAGGCTACGGAAACGCATCATGGCCTCAGTAATTGCTGAAGGGCGAAGGTTCGCTGTCGAGGCTCGGCGGCTTCATCGGCATGCGGAAGGCGACCGGCGTCATGACATCGCCCGGCTTCACGGCAACCGCCTGTTCCGCGGGCTGGCCGGCCACCATGTCGTAGTGCCAGGCCTTGACGATGTATTTGCCACCGGCGGCAGGCATGTCCACTTGCGCCATGCCTTTGGCATCGGTCTTGGCGAAGAACGGCGTATCGACCACGCGCACATAAGCCACCATCTTGTCGTGGATATTGCAGCCGAGGACCACCACACCGGGCTTCTCGAAGGTCTGCGGCTCGGCCGTGGTGCCGGAATACAGCTTCTGGTCAAACTTGTGCGCGGGCGAGAAAGAATAGATGTGATGGCGCACGCGGTCGTTGTTCGGGAAGGAGATGCGGCTGCCGGTCTGGATCACGGTCACCGTCGGAATGAACTTCAGTCCCTTCTGCGCGATCTCCGCAGGCTTCAGCGGTTTCGGCACAGCCTGGCCCGGCTCGGCCTCGACATAGACCACCGCATCCTGAATCGGTTTGCCCGCCGCGTCGGTCAGTTGAACCGTTACGCCAGAAGCAAAGGCAGCAGATGCCGGGATCAGTGTTAACAGGGCTGCAAGTCGTTTCGGCATTGTGGCGATTAGTGGCTGAGGGAGTCGAACAAATCGTAGTTTAACTGCAAAACTTGCTGCCTGTGTTCATCAAGCTGTCATAAAGCATTTCTATCATAGAAACGATTGTTAATTTGAGACCATGATTGTGAACCTCGCCAATATAAGCTATCTGAGCAGTCCCGCCCAGCCCCTTGGGGTGGAAGCAGACGAACAGCTTGGCGAGCATTTGCAGCAGATCCTGGCCGCACGGCAACTTAGCGCCTTGTTCCAGCCCATCGTGCAGATGCAGACCGGGACAATCATCGGGTATGAGGGCCTGATTCGCGGTCCGTCCGACAGCCCGCTGCACTCTCCGCTGCGTCTGTTCCAGGCCGCCCGCACGCTGAACCTGACGCAGGAAGTGGAATTTCTGTGCCGCTGCGTAGTGCTGGAACGTTTCGCCGAATTGGCCTTGCCGGGCAAACTTTTTCTGAACGTCAGCCCCGAGTGCCTGTTGCCACAACGCGACGGCAAGCTCAGCCATACGCTGGAAATCGTACGCGAGGCAGGCTTGCACCCGGACCAGCTCGTTATTGAACTGACGGAGAACCAGCCCACTTACGACTATGAGCAGATGCGCAATGCGGTGCTGCACTATCGCGAGCTGGGCTTCGAAATTGCGATTGATGACCTGGGTGAAGGCTTCTCCAGCCTGCGCCTGTGGTCGGAGCTGCGGCCGGAATATGTAAAAGTGGACATGCACTTCATCCAGGGCGTGAACAGCGATCCCGTGAAGCTGCAGTTCGTGCGTTCGATCCAGGAGATCGCGGAGAAGTCGAATACGCTGGTGATCGCCGAGGGCATTGAGCAGCAGGCCGAGTTGCTGGTGCTGCGCGACCTGGGCGTGGCCTTCGCCCAGGGCTATCACCTGGGGCGGCCGCATGCGAATCCGGCGAAGGCGCTGCCGGCGGAAGTGGCCAAGGCCTTGAGCCGCAATGGCGTGTCGGTATATCCGCAGCAGACTGCCGAGAACCAGACGGCCAGCATCATGAAGCTGCTGCACAAGGTGGCCGCCGTGCCGCCCACGATGAACAACAACGATGTCTACGATATTTTCCTGGCCGATCCCAAGCTGCTGATTATTCCTGTGGTGGAGAATGACAAGCCGCTGGGGCTCATTTCGCGCTTCGAGATGATCGACCACTTCGCGCGGCCCTATCAGCGCGAGCTGTATGGCAAGAAGTCCTGCAAGCAGTTCATGGACAGCAAGCCGCTGATCGCCGACAAGTCCACCAGCCTTCAGGATCTTTCCTTCCGCATGGTGGAGTCGGATGCGCACCATCTGTTCAATGGCTTCATCATTACGGACCGCGGGCGCTACCTGGGCATGGGCACCGGGCATGATTTGATGCGCGAGATCACGCAGATGCAGATCAACGCGGCGCGCTATGCGAATCCGCTCACGCAGCTGCCGGGCAATGTGCCGATCAATGAACATATTGATCGCCTTCTGCAGAGCGGCACCAAGTTCTGGGCTTGCTACTGCGACCTGGACCACTTCAAGCCGTTTAACGATGTGTATGGCTACCGGCGCGGCGATGATGTGATCCAGATTACAGGCCGCATCCTCAGCAGCCATACGGACCGCGACCGCGATTTCGTCGGCCACATCGGCGGCGACGATTTCATGATCCTGTTCCAGAGCGAGGACTGGGAAGAGCGCTGCCGCGCGATCCTTGACGAATTTGCGGCGTGCGTGACGGAGTTCTACAGCAATGAGGACCGGGAGCGCGGCGGCTACATCTCGGAAGACCGCCAGGGCAAGAAGGTGTTCTATTCCCTGATGAGCCTGTCCCTCGGCGTTATCAAGGTAGCGCCGCGCCAGTACTACTCGCACCACCAGATCGCCACCTCCGCTTCCGAAGCGAAGAAGCAGGCCAAGAAAATCCACGGCAACAGCCTCTTCCTCGACCGCCGCGACGGTCCCACCCGCTAAGACTTTCCCTGCTCCCGCAATTGCCGCCGCAGCCGGGCATTATCTATGGCGAGTGTAAACAACATCACCGACATGATGATGCCGAAACCATAAACGCCGAGCAAGCGCCAGAAGAGTGCTGCAGATGCAGCGCAAAAAATGCCTGCCACCAGTAACAGAACGTCGTCTTTCATAAGGCCTCGCAGTCTGGTTTCGTTCCATTCGTGTTTTCTGCCGGCTGATCGCTTGCCTGCTTCGCCTCCAGAATCCGGACTTTCCTACGCAGGCGCAGATTCTCGCCAATCGTCACCAGCAGCACGGATACTGCAAAAACATGCAAGGAAAGCTCCCCGAGGAAGTAGAAGAAAGCCCATGCGAGCAGTGCCGACGCGCAAGCGGTCAGCAATAGATATATCGAATCTTTCATGAGTACCTCGCAAGCTGTGCAAGCAGCCGCCGGGATGTGATTTTTTGGTCGTAGATCGCCGGCTGCCTAATCAGGGTAGACACCAGCCATGGGCGATAAGTTCCGTTCGCAAGTGCAGAATGGAGCACATCGCCAAGCGAAGTCCCGCCAGCAAGGCAACGGCCAGTAGCTACCGCAATGCTGCCAATAATCGCGCCGATGACATAACTGCCGCCCATTGCACTGACGACCAGGAATTTTTCATAGCGCGTGGTTGCGCCGATCAGTTCTCCTACCGTCGCCTTTGGCCCGAGCTTGTCGAACGCCACGAGGATAGCTTTGGCCGCCGTAATGGCAGCTTCTTTCGTTCCGAACAAGGCTTCGGGTGCAGGGAGGCCAAGCGCCTGCATATTTTCGCGGAAGTATTGGTAGAACTTTGACATGGTATTCCTCCAGAGTCGGTTAGACAGACTCTAGAGGATGTGCGGCGGGGGAACGTTGGGGAAGCTCAAGCGCGGTGAGTGTCGCGCCAGCGGCGGGTGAGGAGCTGGGCGGAGCCGAGTTCCTCGCGGGTGAGGCGGGTTTCGATCAGCTTGCGGTTGCTGTTGGCGGTCTGGTCGCCGGCTTCGGCCGCCAGCGTAATCCACATATAGGAACGGATCGGGTCGCGCGCCACGCCGCGCCCGTGGCTGTACATGCCGCCCAGATTGTATTGCGCCAGCGCGTGGCCCTGCTCGGCCGCCTTGCGGTACCAGCGCACGGCTTCCGCATCGTCCTGCGGCACGCCCTGCCCGTTCGCATACATCACGCCGAGATTGTTCTGCGCGCTGGCGTCGCCCTGCTCGGCCGCGAACCGGTACCAGGCCGCGGCACGCACATCGTCGCGCGGCACGCCGTGGCCATTCGCATAGATGACGCCGACATTGAACTGCGCGTTCGCCGCCCCCTGCTCGGCCGCCTTGCGGTACCAGGCCAGCGCCGACGCCGCGTCGCGCTCCACGCCGCGTCCGTGCGCATACATGCCGCCGAGATTGTATTGCGCCATGACGTGCCCGGCCTGCGCAGCGCGGTGATACCAGCGCGCCGCTGCCGTGTCGTCACGGGTGCAGCCGTAGCCGTTGGCCAGCATCACGCCCACATTGAACTGGGCGTCCGCATCGTCCTGCTCCGCAGCGCGCTGCAGCCAGGAGAAGCCCACTTCCAGATCGGTCGCAATGCCGCGCCCTTCCGCATACGCCACGCCGAGATGGCGCTGCGCCATCGCATGCCCCTGGAGCGCAGCGCGCCGGTACCAGGACACGGCATGCACATCGCTCTGCGTAACGCCATGGCCATGGCGGTACATGAAGCCGACATTGAGCTGCGCCACCGGGTCGTCCTGCAGCGCCGCTTTGCGGAACCAGGCCATGGCCAGCGGATAGTTGCGCGGCACGCCCAGCCCCTGCAGATAGGCTTCGCCCAGAAGGTTCTGCGCGCCTGCCGCGCCCTGCTCGGCCGCGCGGCCGAACCAGCTTGCCGCCATTTCGTCGCTCTGCGGCACGCCGCGGCCCTTGCGGTACATGATGCCGAGATTCTGCTGCGCGGAAGGGTCGCCCTGCCGCGCCGCCTTGCGGAACCAGAACACGGCTTCGGCATCGTCCTGTTTTACGCCGGCGCCGCCGTAATACATGGCGCCGAGATGATTCTGCGCGAAGGCGAGGCCCTGGCCAGCGGCCTGGCGCATCCAGTTGAACGCTTCGGCGGCGTTTTCCACCACGCCGCAGCCGCGTTTGTAGAGCAGCGCTAGATTGAACTGGGCATAGGCATCGCCCTGTTCGGCTGCCTCAAGAAACCAGGCAAAGCTGCCCCGGTCCTCGTCCAACTCTTGATTCTTCATGCCAGCTCCTCCCTCTCCAGCACGCCAATGTTGTTTAAATTTTAACTACCGATATGCTGCTTCGTTTGAGGGACCTCAAAAGAAAGCCCGCTCTGGTGGCGGGCTTGGTGAAATGCTGCGGACTCAACCGCGTGGCGGGGACTGCTTCAGCAGCCAGGCATCGACCTTGGCCGCCGCCAGCTTGTTGACCGACACCAGCAGCGCCGGGTCAACACTCGCGATGCCATAGCGTTCCGCAATATGGCGGCCGATGTGCAGCAGCACTTCCGCCGCTACTTCCGCGTCCGATTCGGCGCGGTGGGCCGCACTGCGGAAGCGGATGCCCAGCTGGCCGCTGAGCTGGCCCAGCTTGTAGCTCGGCAGTTTCGGGAATACGCGGCGCGACAGCTTGAGCGAACAGACCGTCGCTTCATGCATGGGCGCCAGGCCCTGGCGCGCGCTTTCCGCCTTCAGGAATTTTTCATCGAAGCTGGCGTTATGGGCCGACAGCGCATCGCCCCCGATGAACTCCAGCAGTCGCGGCACCACTTCCGATGCGGGCGGCGCCGTGTCCACCATCTGCTGCGAGATGCCGGTAAGGCTCGTGATGAAAGGCGGGATGCGCACGCCGCAATTCACCAGCGAGACGAAGCGCTCCACTACCCTGCCCTCGGCAATGCGCAGCGCCGCCACTTCCGTGATGCGGTCACCCATGTCCGGCGACAGGCCGGTGGTTTCGAAGTCGAGCATGACAATCGGTTTGTTCAGCATCTGCGGCCCTTATGCGAACTTGCGCACAGCATCGAGCGCGAGCCCGGCGCCGATGCTGCCAAACAGGTCGCCTTCCACCTTACGCGCGGAGGGCACCACGGCGCCGATCCGTTCGCGCAGCAGGCCGACGCCGCTGGAACCGCCGGTGAAGAAGATGGTGTCGATCTGCTCCGGCTTCACGCCCGCATCGGCCAGCATGCCGGCGACAGTATTGCCCACATCATCCACCAGGTGGCTGATGGCGCGGCTAAACAGCTGGCGCGGCACATCCAGCGCAGCAGGCGGCGCCAGGCGGTCCAGGTTCAGCACCACGCTCTCCTCCGACGAGAGGCCGATCTTGGCTTCTTCCACCTGCATCGCCAGCCAGTGGCCCGCACGGTCTTCGATCAGGGCTTGCAGGCGCTGCATCTTGTCCTGCTCCTTCGCGTCGCGCACCAGTTCCGCCAGCTGCGCCGTCATCTTGCGCGTGTAGGCGAGGTTGATGGTGTGCCAGGTGGCGAGGTTGAAGTAGTAGCTGGACGGGACTTCCACACCGCTCAGCAGCTGCGTGCCGTAGCCAAGCAGCGGCATCACGGCGGCAAGGCTCAGGTATTTGTCGAAATCGGTACCGCCGATGTGCACACCGGCCGTTGCCAGGATATCGTCGCGCCGCTCCGGCTTCATGGCGCGGCCGGGTGACAGGCGCACCAGCGAAAAGTCCGAGGTGCCGCCGCCGATGTCGGCAATCAGCACCAGCTCTTCGCGGTCGATCTGCGATTCGTAGTCGAATGCCGCCGCAATCGGCTCGTACTGGAAGGCGATATGGCGGAAGCCGACGGAACGCGCAATCTCCGCCAGCGTGTCTTCGCCGGCCTTGTCCGCCACCGCATCGTCATCGATGAAGTGCACCGGGCGGCCCAGCACCACGGAGTCGAAGCTGCGGCCCGCGGCCTGTTCGCCACGGCGTTTCAGCTCGCCGATAAACTGCGCCAGCAGCAGGCGGAAGGACAGGGAGCGCCCCGCTACTTCGGTCTGGCCATCCATCAGGCTGGTGCCCAGCAGGCTTTTCAGGGAACGCATCAGGCGGCCTTCGTAGCCCGCCAGATAGTCGGCCAGCGCGGCGCGGCCGTAGCTCACCTCGTCGTCGTCCGCATTGAAGAACACCACGGACGGCAGGGTCGGCTTGCCATCCTCCAGCATCAGCATGGTCTGCTGGCCCGGACGCACCCATCCCATGGTGGAGTTGGAAGTGCCGAAATCGACGCCGCATGCGTTGCCCATCAACAGGTGTCCTCGATTTGATTCGCTAAAGGGGCAACATTCTAGCAGAGGAGGCTTGCGGCCGATCAAAAAGCGGGCCGCCGGACGGCGCTACGCTGCTCATTTGCCCTGAACGGAGAACACCATGGCCAAGCCTGACTCAGCCCATCACTTCAGCCTGCACCGCCTGGGCCGCCGCCCCTACCGGCGCGCCGCCGCCGCGCTGCCCCTGACGCTGGCAATCGTATGCGCGGTCGCCTTCTTGTTCAGCTAGCAATGCCGCGGTCGCGCGCACGCGACAGTTAGGCCCTTGAATCAGAGAAATAATTGCCAGCAAGTAAGATGAAAGGTATGCTCAACAAGAAAAATGAACGACCGCTGGCCCTGCTGGCCTATAGCGCCGCCAGGCGCGCTTCACCGAGACATGAGAAAAACCAAGCCCGAACCAGCGTTCACTGCGGCCGAGCACAAGGCCGCCATCCTGCGTGAAAACCGCCGCGTCACTTCCTATGATGTGGCACTGCTCGCGGGGGTATCGCAATCCGCCGTGTCGCGCTGCTTCAAACCGGGCGCCAGTGTCTCCAAATCGACCTATGCCCGCGTGATGAAGGCCGCTGCAGGGCTGGACTATATTCCCAACGCCGCAGCGCGCAGCCTGATTACGCGGCGCTCCAATATGGTGGCGCTGATCATTTCCAATCTCGCCATCCTCTACTGCCCCGAGGTGCTGGTTGAACTGAGCCAGCAGATCACGCGGCGCGGCAAGCGCGTGCTGCTCTTCACCACGCAGCATGAGTCGGACGTCGAGCAGATCCTGTCCGACGTCTGGCAGTACCAGGTCGATGGGGTCATCGCAGCGGCGGCGCTGAGCGCACAGCAGGTGCAGGAATTCGAACGGCGGAACGTGCCGCTGGTGGTCTTCAACCGCAACCTGCGGGACCTGAGCGTGAATGCCGTGCTGTGCGACCAGTATGAGTCCGGGCGCCTGATGGCGGCCCACCTGGCTGCCGCAGGGCATCGCCGCTTCGGCATTATTACCGGACCAGAGGAATCGCCCATCGCCAGCGAGCGGCGGCGCGGTGCGGTCGATTACCTTGCCGAGATCGGGCTGCCGCCTCCTGTCATGGCGGCCGGGCAGTTCGATTACGCCAGCGGCGCGCGCGGCCTGCGCGAAATCGTAAGCCGCCTTGGGCAAGCGCCGGATGCCATCATGTGCGGCAATGACGCGATGGCGATCGGCTGCCTGGAATGCGCACGCCACGAACTGGGCATCGATGTGCCGGGGCGCATGTCGGTAACAGGCTTCGATGCGGTGGAAGCCGCCAGCTGGATGAGCTACAACATCACTACCTTGCGCCAGCCGGTGCAGAAGATGGCGCAGGCCGCAGCTGACCTGCTGTCCAGCGTGATCGAGTCGCATGGCAATCCGCCTGAAACGCGCAGCTTCCCGGCCACGCTGATCGAAGGCGGTACGGCGCGGCTCGCCCCTTCAGCGCGAGCTTCGCTGGCCGCATAAAGAAAACCCGCCATCTGGCGGGTTTGTCGTATCAGCCTTCGGCGATGCGTTTGGAGAGGTGGGCCAGCGCTTCTTCCACCTGGTCCACGAGGATCAGCGCCAGGTCGCCGTCTTTCAGGCGACCCAGGGCCTTGTCGATGGCGATGAATTCGCCATCGATCTCATCGATGTAGCTGGTGCGCGGCGCACCCGTCAGCCCCTCACGCAGCAGCGCAATCACTTCCCCGTCTTCACGGCCGCGCTGGCACTGGTCCTGGTACAGCAGCACGTCGTCGAAGGACTTGCCGAGGATCTCGGTCTGCTGGCGGATGTCTTCATCGCGGCGGTCGCCGGCTCCGGAGATCAGCACCAGGCGGCGCTTGGCCGGCATGGCTTCCACAGCCTGCACCAGGGCCAGCATGGCGTCCGGATTGTGGCCGTAGTCGGCAATCACGGTGGCGCCGCGATAGTCGAACACATTGAAGCGGCCCGGCGCGTTATGGCTGTCCGTGGTGAAGGTGGCCAGGCCGAGGCGGATCGACTGCCAGTCGATGCCTGCACCCCAGGCCGCCGCTACTGCCGCCATGGTGTTCTCCACCTGGAAGCCGATAGTGCCGTTGCGGGTGATCGGCACGTCCGCCAGCGCAATGCGCTCTTCGAACTTGCCTTCCACCGCCACCAGCTGGCCGTTGTCCACGTACACGGTGCGCTTGCCCTGCGCAATATGGGTGGCCACCACCGGGTGGTATTTGTCGGCGCCGAAGAAAGTGATCTTGCCCTTGCAGCTCGATGCCATCGCGGCCACGATCGGGTCGGTCGCGTTCAGCACGGCCATGCCGTTCTTGTCCACGTTCTGCACGATCACGCGCTTCAGCACCGCCAGGTCTTCCACGGTGGTGATGTAGTTCAGGCCGAGGTGGTCGCCGGCGCCGATATTGGTGACGACCGCCACCTTGCAGCGGTCGAAGGCCAGACCTTCGCGCAGGATGCCGCCGCGCGCGGTTTCGAAGACGGCGGCATCCACATCCGGGTGCTGCAGCACATTGCGTGCGCTGCGCGGGCCGGAGCAGTCGCCGCTGTCGGTCTGGCGGCCGTTGATGTACACGCCGTCGGTATTGGTCATGCCCACGCGCAGGCCGCTGGAGGCCAGGATGTGCGCGGTCAGGCGCACCGTCGTGGTCTTGCCGTTGGTGCCGGTAACAGCAATCACCGGAATGCGGCCATCGTCGCCCTCAGGGAACATGGCCGAGATAATCGCTTCGCCCACCGGACGGCCCTTGCCGTAGGACGGCGACAGGTGCATGCGCAGCCCGGGCGCGGCATTCACTTCCACCACGCCGCCATTCTGTTCTTCGATAGGACGCAGCACGCTGTCCACCACCACGTCCACACCGCAGATATCGAGGCCGATCATCTGCGCCGCCTCCACCGCGCGCGCAGCCACTTCCGGATGCACGTCGTCGGTCACGTCGGTAGCGGTGCCGCCGGTCGAGAGGTTGGCGTTGTTGCGCAGGATGACGCGCTGGCCGTGCGGCGGAATCGAGTCCGCTTCCAGGCCCTGCAGCGCAAGGCGGGCCAGTGCGATGTCGTCGAAACGGATCTTGGTCAGCGAGGTGGCGTGGCCACTGCCGCGGCGCGGGTCGGCATTCACGATCTCCACCAGTTCGCGCACCGAGTGCACGCCATCGCCCACCACATGCGGCGGATCGCGGCGCGCAGCGGCGATCAGCTTGTTGCCGATCACGAGCATGCGGTAGTCGTGGCCAGCCAGGAAGCGCTCGACCAGGATATCGTCGCGGAATTCACGCGCCGTATTAAAGGCGGCCGTCATCTGCTCCTTGGTGGTCACATTGACGGTAACGCCCTTGCCCTGGTTGCCGTCCTTCGGCTTCACCACCACCGGCAGGCCGATTTCCAGCGCTGCCGTCCATGCATCTTCGGCATCGACGGCGACGCGGCCCACGGGCACCGGCACGCCGGCGGCGTCCAGCAGCTTCTTGGTCAGTTCCTTGTCCTGTGCGATCGATTCGGCGATGGCGCTGGTGCTGTCCATTTCGGCAGCCTGGATGCGGCGCTGGCGCGAACCCCAGCCGAAGCTCACCATGCTGCCGCTGGTCATGCGGCGGTAAGGGATATTGCGCACCACGGCGGCATGCACGATGGCGCCGGTGCTCGGGCCGAGGCGCACATCTTCGTCCAGGTCGTGCAGTTCGGTGAGCGCTGCGTTCAGGTCGAAAGGCTCATCCTTCAGCGCGGCGTTGATCAGCTTCTCGGCCAGTTCAACGGCGAGGCGGCCCACTTCCTCTTCGGTGTATTCCACCACCATCTGGAAAATACCTTCTTCCAGCGTTGGCGTGGTGCGGCTGAAGGTCACCGGGCAGCCGGCTTCGGCCTGCAGCGCCAGCGCGGCCAGCTCCAGCACATGCACCATCGGCACGGCGTCGGCATGGCCGTCCGGCTGCAGCTGGGCGATGCGCGGGAAGCGCGCGCGCAGGCGCACTTCGAAGCCTTCCAGCTTATCGACTGCCATGTCCTCCGGCGCACAGGAGACGATGGCCTCGATCGCGGTGTGGTGGCTCCACAGATTTGGTCCACGCAGCGCGCGGGTACGAATTACTTCCATTCCCTGTATTCCCGATTAGTTATTCTTGGTGTTCCACTCGAAGGTGCGCAGCGCGGCACCGATCAGGTCCGGCGGCAGGCCGAGGGCCCAGCCGATACCGATCGCGGCCAGCACGGCCTCAGTGCAGCCGGCTTCGCTCTCCGGCAGGCAGTTCAGCGGCAAGGTCGCCACCACATCGGCGCCATCGGCCATCACATAGCCATCGGCGCGCAGGAATACGGCGCGCTTGCCGTCCTGCAGATGGGCGGCAATTGCAGGCACCTGCTCGTCCATGCCGTAGAAAATCACGGAACCGTCGCACAGCTCGGCCATTTCGGCCACCTGCGCGTCGGAGGCATTCAGCACCGCCGCGCCTTCCGGCAGCACCACGTCCACCTGCGTGCGCAGCACATAGAACATCTGGCTTTCTTCGCCGATATAGAACTCGCCCAGCTCTTCGTGGCCTTGCGCGTCGGTGACGACGCCCACCAGGCACTTGTCATAGGCATAGCCTTCGGTCAGCACCATGCGGTTGCCATTGGCGAAAACGGCAGCTTCCACGTTCTTGTTCAGCAGCAGGCGCTGGCCCGACTCCCATTCGCTCAGCGGACCACGCGGCACCTTGCGGCCGTTCAGGTGCACGCCTTCCTCATTCGCCATGCCCACGTAGCGGCCGCTGACCTGCAGCAGCCATGCTGTGATGCGCGCGATCAGCGCAGTGTGGCGGGTGCCGGACACGCCGACGATAGGAATGCGGCCATCTTCATCCTGGGCGAACAGCTGGTCCACGATTGCTGCGCCCACGGGGCGTGCAATGCCGCCCTCCGCAGGCTTCAGGTGCGCCAGCAGGCCGGGGCTCGCATTTACTTCGATGATGGCGCCGCCCTGCTCTGCCAGCGGCTTCGATACGTCCTGCACCACGAGGTCAATGCCCGCGATGTCCAGGCCAACGGTGCGCGCCGCCAGCGCGGCCATTTCGGCCACTTCGGGGTGCATCAGGTCTGTCACATCGTTGGCCACATTGCCGTTCAGCTGGATCAGCACGCGGCGGCCTGCTTCCGGTACGGAGTCCGGCGTGAGGCCCTGGCGCTGCAGGTCCAGCTGCACTTCAGTGGACTTGCGCGGTTCAACGATATTGAGCGGGAATTCTTCCGTCGTGCCACGGCGCGGATCGGTGTTGATCTGCGTGTCAACCAGCTCCTGCACGCTTTGTTTGCCATCACCCGTCACCCACAGCGATTCTCCTTTGGAGGCGGCCACCACCTTGCGGCCCACCACCAGCAGGCGGTGTTCGTCGCCCACGATGAAGCGCTCCACGATCACGCTCTCGCTGCCGCCGCGCTGTACCGCGATGTCATAAGCGGCTTTCACGTCAGCTTCGGTGCTCAGGTTCAGCGACACGCCGCGGCCATGGTTGCCGTCATAGGGCTTCACAGCCACCGGCAGGCCGATATCCTGCGCTTCTTCCCATGCTTCGTCCGCGCTGCGCACCAGCACGCCCTCGGGCACCGGCACGCCGACGGAGGACAGCAGGTCCTTGGTCATGTCCTTGTCGCTCGCAATGCCTTCGGCAATGGCGCTGGTGTGGTCGGTTTCGGCGGTCCAGATACGGCGCTGGCGAGCACCATGGCCCAGTTGCACCAGGTTGCCGTCGGTCAGACGGATATGGGGAATCTTGCGGTCGGTTGCAGCATCAACGATATTGGCCGTGCTCGGGCCGAGGCAGAGCGATTCCACCATATCGGTCAGCTGCGCCACCGCAGCGTCCAGGTCGAAAGGCCGGTCTTCGATGGCGGCCATCAGCAGCTCGCGGCCGGCAGCCAGCGCGGCGCGGCCAACCTGCTCCTGGCGCGTGCGGAATGCCATCTTGTAAATGCCGCTGCCTTCAGCAGTCTGCCGCGTTTTGCCGAAACCGGTGCGCATGCCTGCCATATTCTGCAGTTCCAGCACCACGTGTTCCAGGATGTGGCCGGCATAGGTGCCGTCGCGCAGGCGCTCGAGGAAGCCGCCTACCTCGCCCACGCCGCAGCGGTGCTCCACCAGGTTGGGCAGCATCGCCGTCAGCCGTTCGTACAGGCCAGGAAGTTTGTTCGAAGGGAAGTTTTCCAGCTCGCCGATATCGAGCCAGGATTCGATCACCGGCCGATAAGTCCAGATATTTGGCCCGCGCAGATGCGTCACGCGGAGCACTTCAATGTCTTTCTTCTTTGTCATGTTTTTGCTCTAATACCTTTTGCGCTTATACTTCCGCAAAAAGCTGGGCCTTCCTCTTCGTAATTCGTCAAAGTTGATAGCTGAAGAATACAGTAAATAGCAGCTTCCTTCTTCGCCATCCTTATCGTGTTAGCGTTCCGCTTTTTAAGGCCGTACCCTATATTTTCCCACTGTTTCACGTTTCTTGCCACTTGGCAAAGACCGCACCGGAGTCTGTTCCATAATGACAACAACTGATCTTTCCCCTGAACCGATCCGCACCGAGCTGCCCGAAAAATGGCGCTCAGAAGTGCAGACACAGCTGGCCTCAGGGGAAAACGTGCTCGGCGCAATGGAGGTTGACCTCGACGCGAAACTGCACTTCGCAAAAGGCTTCATTCTGCTGACCGAGCGGCGCATTATGGCACGAGGACCGGGTGAGTCGCAGTGGAAACAGTGGCCTTATCAGGAAGGCATGTCGCTCAAGCTGCATGACCATGCCGGCGTGGGCCACCTGGAGCTGTTCGACGCCAGCCGCCGCCTCGATTGCTGGCGCTTTACGCTGGGCCAGAACCTGCAGGCGATCCGCCTCAGCGAGCAGTTCGCGCCCCTGGTGGAAAGCCACCTGACCGGCAAGCCGGTGGAGAAGGAAGAAGAACACGCCTGCCCCACCTGCAAGGCGCCGCTGGAGCCGGACGAGGAAGAATGCCCGATCTGCGCCAAGGTCGAATATACGCCGCCCACCACCTGGACCCTGTTCCGGCTGTGGCGTTTTGCGCATCCCTACCGCTGGCAGCTGCTGCTGGGCTTCACGCTGATGCTGCTGTCCACCGGCGCCCACCTGATTCCGCCCTACCTCAGCATTCCGCTGACGGACAATGTGCTGGTGCCTTATCAGAACGGCAAGCCTGTGGATACCGGCCTGGTGGTGCTCTACATGAGCGGCCTGCTGGCTTCCGCCGTCCTGGCCTGGGTGCTGGGCTGGGGCAAGACCTATGTGCTGGCGCTGGTTTCCGAGCGCATCGGCGCCGACTTGCGCACCGCAACCTATGAGCACCTGCTGCGCCTTTCGCTCGAATACTTCGGCGGCAAGCGCACCGGCGACCTGATGTCGCGTATCGGCAGCGAAAGCGACCGTATCTGTGTGTTCCTGTCGCTGCACCTGCTGGACTTCGCGTCGGACTGCCTGCTCATCATCATGACGGGCGTGATCATGTTCACCATCAATCCATGGCTGGCTATCGTCACCCTGGTGCCGCTGCCCTTCATCGCCTGGTTGATCCACCTGGTGCGCGACAAGCTGCGCACCGGCTTCGAGAAAATCGACCGCGTGTGGGGCGAAGTGACCAATGTGCTGGCCGATACGATTCCAGGCATTCGCGTAGTGAAGGCCTTTGCGCAGGAAGCGCGTGAAGCGAACCGCTTCCGCATCGCGAACAAGCACAATCTGGCAGTGAACGACAAGCTGAACAAGGTGTGGTCGCTGTTCTCGCCGACTGTGTCCTTCCTGACCGAGATCGGCCTGCTGGTGATCTATGTGTTCGGCATTTACCTGGTCTCCAGGGCGAGCATCACGCTCGGTGTGCTGACGGCCTTCCTGACCTATTCCGCGCGCTTCTACAGCCGTCTGGATTCGATGAGCCGCATCGTGTCGGTAACGCAGAAATCGGCGTCGGCCGCGAAGCGTATCTTCGATATCCTGGACCACGTTTCCAGCGTTCCGGAACCGGCCAATCCGGTCAAGGTCAACAAAGTGGAAGGCAATATCACCTTGCGCGAAGTGGGCTTCCGCTACGGGAATCGCGCCGTCAACCGCGGCGTGAACCTCGATATCAAGGCCGGCGAAATGATTGGCCTGGTGGGCCACAGCGGCTCCGGCAAGTCCACGCTGGTGAACCTGATCTGCCGCTTCTACGACGTGGCCGAAGGCGCCATCCTGCTGGACGGCACCGATATCCGCTCGTATGCGGTGTCTGACTACCGCCGCAATATCGGCCTCGTACTGCAGGAGCCTTTCCTGTTCTTCGGCACCATCGCCGAGAACATCGCTTACGGCAAGCCGAATGCAACGCGCGCCGAAATCATGGCCGCCGCCCGTGCCGCGCATGCGCACGACTTCATCCTGCGCCTGCCGCAGGGCTACGACTCCATGGTCGGCGAACGTGGCCAGGGCCTGTCCGGCGGCGAACGCCAGCGCATTTCGATTGCCCGCGCGCTGCTGATCGATCCGCGCATCCTGATTCTCGATGAGGCCACGGCATCGGTGGACTCGGAAACCGAAAAAGAAATCCAGAAGGCGCTGGACAATCTGGTGGCCGGCCGCACCACCATCGCCATCGCGCACCGCCTGTCCACGCTGCAGCGCGCCAACCGCCTGGTGGTGATGGACCGCGGCAAGGTGGTGGAGGAAGGGCCGCACGAAGAACTGATGGAGAAGCAAGGCGCCTATTACCGCCTGTACCAGGCCCAGGCCCGCAACGTCGATACCGACCTGGATGACGCACCGAAGGAACGCCATGACGACAATTAATTTCCGGCTGGAGCGCGACGCCTTCGGCCGCCTCAACCTGACCGACGCGCAAGGCGTGGTGCACGAACACGTTACGCCGGTGCGCGCTTTCCCGATCCAGGCGCCGGATGAAGGCCTGTCGCTGATGAACAGCGACGGCAAGGAAGTGGCATGGCTGGACAGCCTGAACGAGCTGCCCGCGGATGCCGCCGCACTGGTGCGCGAAGAACTCAGCGGACGTGAATTCATGCCCGAAATCAGCCGCATCATCGGCGTGACCAGCTTCGCCACGCCCTGCACCTGGACCGTGGCCACCGACCGCGGCGAGACCGACTTCGTGCTGCGCGGCGAGGAAGACATCCGCCGCATCGGCGCCGACGCCCTGCTCGTTTCGGACAGCCATGGCATCAACTTCTTGATCCGCAACCAGTACGAGCTGGACAAGCAAAGCAAGAAGATCCTGGACCGCTTCCTGTAAGCGGCAATCCTTAACGGCGGGCCGCCGGTTCGTCGTTAACGCAGATCGGCGCGCGTTTTGCGTAGCTGCTGCAGGCCTTGCGGAAGCAGGCAGCAGCGGCCTCCCCTGCATACTCCTTGCACTGCGCCAGGCGGCGCTCCACGCTTGCGCGCGACATTTTTGGCGCGGCTTTCGCTTGCGCCGGCGCTTCGGTACGACGTACCGGCTGGGCAGGTGCGGGCTGCGTTTTCGCCACGCGGGCCGGGCGCGATGCCAGCGGCGCGGCGGGCGTTGGCGTGGAGGGGCTTGCCTGGCTTTGCGGTGCCACGGCGGGCAGCTGCACCGGTACAGGCGGAGGCAGCGGCGTGGCCGCTGGCGTCGAAGGCTGTATCGCTGCTGTGTTGGCGGATTTGCTGATTTGCGCCAGCGTGCGGTCTGCCTGAAGGCTCTTCAGCACAATCATCAGCGATCCCAGCAAGGCCAATAGCAGCGCGGCGACGCCCACCCACAGGGCAATCGTCTTGCCACGGCTGATTCCGCCGCTGTGCTCCGGGTCTTCGTGGGCGCGGGGTGCTGCAGGCGCTTGCTGGGCTTCGTCCATGATCTGTCGCTAAAATCGTACACAGCAGCAGATTAACGAATTTGCAGAAATTGTGTCGCTACGCTTTGCTCGCCTTTTGCGATTTCGCACGGCAGGCAGCCGTAGTCTTGTTGCGGGCGGTGCAGCGCACCGGCATGGCTTTGCGCGCAGTCTTCGCGGCAGCAGCTTTGCCCTTGGCGGGAGCTGCGGCCTTGGCCGTCTTTTTGGCGGCGGCGGCTTTGGCGGAACGCTTCGCGGCGGCGGTCTTCGCGGCGGCGGTCTTTGCGGTGGCGGTCTTAGCGGCAGCGGTCTTTGCGCTGGCCGTCTTGGCCGCTGCAGCCTTGGCGCGGCGCGCAACGCGGACCTCGTCGCGCACTACCGGTACGGCGCGCACGGGAGCTTCAGGAAGGGGCGCAATGGCGCGCGAGGCGGCAGGCGGTTCGGCCGGCCGTGTGGCGGCAACGGCCGCTCCGGTGGCCAATGCGGCGGCGCCTGCCAGCGCGGCTGGCGGCACTGCTGCTCCCTGGCTTGCTGCGGCTTCCGGCGCAGCGGCCGGCGTCTCTGGCGTGCCGCCGTCGGCGTGCGGCGGCAGTGGAATGGCCGAAGGCACGTGTTCCGGCGCGGGAGGATGCGAGAAATCCGGCGGCGGCAAGGCCTTGGCGGACATGCCTTCCGGCGCCGTCAATGCCGGTTCGGCTTTTTTCGGATGCTGGCCGGCCGTGCTGCCGATCCAGGCAATTGCCCCGATCAGGCCCGCAATCACTACTGCCGCACCGCCAAGCAGCGCAGGCTTGAGCGGGCGGCGCGGGGCGTCAACATCCGCAGGCGCAGGCGTCTCAGTCAGACTGTCCGCGACAGGCGCTGCGGGCGGCTCAGCCGCAAAGGCTGGTTCCGGATCGAAGGCCGGCTCCACCGCAGGCGCCGGCGCCGGTGCAGGCGCCATATACTCTTCATCGAACAGGCTGGGTTCAACCCTTTGTGCTGCAGTTTCTTTCTTCATTGACTATCGCTTTGTGCAGGCTGACATGGCGGTCAGCACTCTACCATACTCGGACGGCGTGCTATCCTCGCGCCACTCAATCCGGAGTCTGTCAATGAAGTCTCTTCTTCTCGCCGTGATCGCGCTGGTACATGCGCTGGCATCCGCACAGGACATCACTTTGCAGGACGTGGCCCGCATGCCCGCGCCGGAGATCCTGCGTTCCGAGACCGCAGCATCAGACAGCATCGGGATCCGTCATATCGTCTTCCGTTCGATCGACGTTGGCGGCGTGCAGAACGAAGTCTACGCTGTGGTGGCGTCGCCGAAGAATGCCGGCCCGCATCCGGCGCTGCTGGTGCTGCACCCGGGCCGCGCGGCGGCGCAGGCGGCAATTGCCGAAGAATGGGCACGTAAAGGCTATGTGGCCATTTCGCCCGACCTGCCCGGCATTGCCAATCCTGAACTTGCGCCGCGCTCCGGCGGGCTGTGGAAGCAGCGCCCATATGGCGCCGACCGCTGGACCGTCAGCCCGTCGCTGGCCCACAGCACCATATTCCAGTCGCTGGCCGCCGGTACCGGTGCGGTTCGCCTGCTGCAGGGTATGGTCAATGTGGATGCAAAACGCATCGGCATCATCGGCGCCTCCTGGGGCAGCTATATGACGACCGTCCTCGCGGGCTTGCTGGGCGATGAGATCCGCGCCGCCTACGCGGTCTGGGGCGGAGGTTTTTTCGAAGACACAGTGTTTGCCGCCAACCTCGCCAGCCTGGGCGATACTGAACGCGGCCGCTGGCAGGCAGCGCTCGGCGCGGAGAACTACCTGCCGCGCATCAGCGCCCGCATCTTCATTGCAGGTGCGAGTAACGACCGCGCTTTCTATTTGCCGTCGCTGGTACGGAGCTATGAGAACATCAGGGCGCCCAAAGGGATCGTGTTCGGGCCGAACGCCGATCACGATGCGGGCGGCTATGCCGGCGGACCGCCGCCGAATGACAGGAACTGGACGGCGCAGGAAGTCACCTTCTTCGAGCATGCGCTCAAGGGCATTGGGGCGCCGCTGCCCCATGTGGAGGTGGCGAAGATCTCGCCGCAGTTCGCGGAAGTGCAGGTGCAGGCCGAAACAGGCGTGCGCGAACTTGCCCTGTTCCATGCCCCTGCCGATGCACCGTGGCCGAAACGCCAGTGGAAGCAGCTTGCCGCAGACCGCATCAAGGCGGCCGGCGGCAATCGCTACAGGATCGACCTGTCCGGCCTGGAGCCGGGCGCATGGTATGTGATTGCCACCGACCTGCGCGGCGTGTCAGCCTCTTCCCTGCCCAAGCCCCTCGACAGTCAGCGCTTGTAGACGCCCGCGCACACCACCGTTTCGTCCAGGCGCTCGCAGTACATGCGCTTGGGCAGGATGTTCTTGCTGACGGGGTCGAGGAAGCTGTAGTCCTGCCAGAAGCTGCCTTTCTGCTTCGCCAGATCCACCCGTTCGCGCACGAAGGGTTTGCCGTCGGCGTCGCGCAGCTCGATCAGGTCCTTGCCCACCATTTTCTGGTTCTGGCCATGAGCCAGGACCTTGCCATGCAGGTCGTACACCACAGGATACAGGTCGCCGCGCACCCACATCGGATCTTTGCCAGTGATGCTGGCGTAGACCGATGGACCATCCTTGCGTATCGCAGCCACGGCCTTGGCCACCATCTGTTCCGCATCCTGCGGTTTCGCGTAGTCGTCCGCCGCGGCGCCGGCAGCCAGCGAGATAAGTACTGCGGCAATGGTCATTTTTGGTTTCATGGTGTCTCCTCCATTCAGAACGTTCGCGCTATGGATACTACGAATTTGTGCCGGATATTGTTGTCGTCTGGCCCTCCATAAATGCCGCCGGACTGGCGCAGGCGCACCATGTCCAGCGAGAGTTGCGCCTGCCAGCCTTGCAGCATGCTGCCCACGCCCACGCGGCCTTCGGCACGGTTACTGGCGGCATTGGACGGTGCATACAGGTAACCGGCATGCCAGAACAGCTGGAGCCGCTGCGTCAGCGCATGGCCGCCATTTACCTCTGCGTAGAGTGTACGCTCCCCAAGGCCGAGGTAGTCTGGTGAATAGTGCAGGCGTGCGCTGTAACGCTCGCTGGCCAGGCCCACGTAGAACTCGCGGAAATTCCAGTTCGGCACCGAAGGAAAGCCGTAGGCCGTAACGCCCGTTTCCCACGACAGGCCGGAAGCGAGTCGGCGCGCATAGCCTGCGTAGCCAAGCCATTGCGCGCTGCGGTGGGTTTCGCCGTTCATCTGGCCGTTGACGGCCTGGCCGCCCGCATACCAGCCCTCTGCCCCATCATAGTTCAGGGCCAGGCGCACCACGGGTTTATCGGCACTGAGCGATATGCCGCGGTACATGTAATCGGACAGGATGGCTGCGCTGCCGCTCAATTGCGCATGCGCGGCGGGAGCAGCAAAACAGATCAGGGGGAGCGCACGAAACGATTGGGCGAACTTGGCTGGCATGCGCATGAACATTTACCTGTGATGCGCATGATAGTCGCGCAAAGATCAATCCCCGTCAACGGTGCGCTGCCTTCCGTGAGCACGATGCTCTCACGCAGGCGCGCCGCCGCCAGCGCGGGCTTCAATTCTCCAAGCAGGGCCAGCATGCCGGACACATGCGCCGCCGCATAGGAAGACCCGGACACAATGCCCCAGCGTGCACCGGGCATGGTGGTGGGAATGTCGCGCCCCGGCGCCAGCAGCACGCGCAGGTCGTTGCGCGGGGCGCCGTCTGCAGCAACGGCGAACACGCCGCTGCAGTTGGCGGGAAAGCCGCCGTCCGCCTGTTTGGGATCGATAGCACCCACCACGCGCACGCCGCGCGCCTGCGCCGCTTCCACCAGCTTTTGCAGCAGGCGGTCCTGCGGGCCGGAGAGACTCAGGTTGATGATCTGCGCGCCTTGCAGCAATGCGAAGTTCATGGCCTTGGCCAGCGTGAAGCTGTTGCAGCGCGTGCCGGCATCGGTCTGCCAGCAGGCGCGCAAGGCGAGCAGCCTGGCGTCCGGCGCCACGCCTTCGATGCCCACGCCGTTGCCCGCACGTGCGGCGATCACGCCCGCGACCGCAGTGCCGTGCTGTTCGGCCACATAAGACTGGCCGTCAACGAAATTTTCCTGCAGCGCCACCTGGCCCTGCAGGTCCGGATGATTCGCCTCGATGCCGCTGTCCACCACCGCCACCAGCACCTTGCGGCCGGTGGCGGCCTTGCGGATTTCCTCCAGCTGCCAGGGACCGGCCGCAGGCTGCACCTTGTACAGCGGGTCGCTGCCGCCCTGCACCGCAAAGTCCTGGATCATCTGGGCCCAGGCCACGCGCTTGTCCTGCTCCAGCGCGGCCAGCACGGGCGCGGCCGACTTGCCCGGCGGGAGCCGCATGCGGAAGCAGTCCACGTTCAGCACCGGCATGGCCCAGTCTTCCAGCATTTCCAACTGATACTCGCGCGCCAGAGACGCCGCGATGCGCTGGCGCGCGGCCCGGCCTGCGTCGTCGCGGTAGCTGGCGCCGCCGTAGCCATCGGCGCGGAAATGCGGCGCGGGCAGGCGCAGCATGACGAGGATCTCGGCGCTCTCCTGTGCTGTGGCGACGGGCGGCGCCTGCGTTTCCTGCGCCGCCACGGAAAACATGGCGCCTGCCAGCAGGCATAGCGCCAGGACCAGGCTGCGCATTACGGCTGGCTCCCCGGCGTGAGGTTTTCCGCCAGGTCGACGGCAGGATCGGCGCGCAATGCGGCCAGCAGCGCCGCCTGGCGGTCCGCATCAACATCCAGCATATAAGCGCCTGCCACTGTGGGGCCGCCTACGATGCGCGCACCATTCGCCTGCAGCAGGCGCTGCACGTCCTGCACCCGCGCATCGGCCTTGAACACCACCAGCAGGTCCGGCGTGCTGGCCTGGCCGCGGCCCAGGGCCTGGTAGGAGGATGGCGTTTCCCTTGGCAGCAGCTGCACCGCCAGCACGGCAATCACCGCGAGCTGGGCGGCCATCGCGGCCAACTGCCAGCGTCCGGGCGCCAGCAAAGCGCGCAGCCACTGCCCCGGGCCGCGCTGCGGTGCTGCTGCCTGCACTGGCGCCGCGTCCAGCCGCGGCATCAGCCGCGCCAGCGCGCGGTCCGGGTCCAGGCCGGCAGGCAGCGGGCCTTCAGTTTCCAGCAGCTTGCGCTGCCATGCCAGGTCTTCACGGCAGGCGGCGCAGGAGCGCAGGTGCTCCTGCAAGCGGGCCGCTTCCGCTTCCGGCAGCGAGCCGTTGGCGTACCAGGGCAGCGCATCCTGCAGTGTCTCGTGATCCGCAGCGCTGCTTGTGTTCTCGGCGTTCATTGCATTTCTTCCCTATGAGCGGACAACATGTCCTTCAGGCGCTGGCGCGCGTGGAACATGCGCGTCTTCACGGTATTGACGGGACAGCCCATCGTTTCGGCGATCTCCTGGTAGGCCATGCCGTGGTAATAGGTGAGGCTGACCACCACGCGCTGTTCCATCGGCAGCGCATCGAGGGCGCGGCTCACGCCACGCTGCAGCTGGCGCGCGGCCAGCGCATGCTCGGGCTCATTCCAGTTTTCGCCTGCCTGTTCCGCCACGCTCTCCAGCGGCTCATCCAGGCCGCGCAGGGCTTTCAGCGCCTGGCGGTACGCGATGCCGAAGATCCAGGTCGACACCTTGCAGCTGCCGTCGAAACTCTCGGCCTTCTGCCACACCACCAGCATGGTGTCGTTGACGATCTCCTCCAGCAGGGGCACGTTGCGCGTCATGCGGCCCAGGAAGCGCGCCAGGCGCGGAAAGTAGGCGCGATAAAGGGCCTGGAAGGCGAGTTTGTCGCCATCCCCTATCTGCCGCAGCAGTGCTCCCTCGTCGGCTTCGTCCGACACGCCCATCCTCCTGCTACTTCGCATGCACCTCTCCCTTGTGCCGGTTAATACCGGACTGGAGGGAAAAGGTTCAAAGAAATCGAAAAAATATTTTTCACAGCGATTTTGAACCATTTTTACGCTCGCCGGTATTGACTGTCACAACATTGACAGATTGCTCAGCACCCGTGTTCGTCTCCACCGCCTTCTGCGGCCCCGCCCTGCTTTCGCCGGACCTGGCCGCCATCGCGCGCCTGCTCCTGCTGGCGCCGCTGCTGGAGGAATGGATCGTGCGCGCCGGCCTGCACAACTGGCTGTTGCAGCGGACCAGCGCTGCGCCTGCGCTGCTGGCCAGCGCCACGGCCTTCAGTGCCCTGCACCTGGGCTCGGAGCTGACGGCGGCGGCGCTGGTGTTCGGGCCCGGCCTGCTGTTTGGCCTGGCCTACCAGCGCTGGCGCGACTGGCGCCTGTGTGCCCTGCTGCACAGCCTGTGCAATGCCTTTGCAATCTGTGCGTGCCGATCGCTTGTTTAACGAACCAGAACCGGGAGAACTGATGAACCTTTACATGCCCCGCCGCACCGCACTGGCTGCCGCCGGCCTGTGGGCCGTGCTTGCCATGGCGACCGCTGCGCATGCTGCCGATGCCCTGAACGGCAAGAGCCTGTACCTGAACGGGCCCGTCTCCGGCGGCACCGCCTGCGCCTCCTGCCACGGTCCCACACCGGCGGCCAACGTCAACGGCATCCTGGCCGCCGCCAATACCCCTTCGGTGATCAGCGCAGCCTTTGCCGCCAACCGTGGCGGCATGGGCGCCCTGTTCAACGGCAAATTCACGGCTGCGGAAATCGCAGACCTGGCTGCCTTCATCGGCAATCCGAACGTCACGGCAGTGCCGGCCGCCACGCTGGCGCCCACCAGCCTGTCCTTCGGCGGCGTTACGGTCGGCCAGAACAGCGCGGCGCTGAGCACCACGCTGTCCAACACAGGTAATGCAGCGCTGAACGTGAGCAGCATTGGCCTGGGCGGCGCGAACGCGGCAGACTTCAGCATCACCGGCGGCAGCTGCGCGGCAGGCGGCTCGCTGGCTGCGGGTGCCAACTGCACCGTGCAGCTGGTGTTCCGCCCGGCCGCTGCAGGCACGCGCACCGGGGCGCTGAACTTCGGCCATAACGCCACCGGCGGCAGCAGCAGCGTGACGCTGAGCGGTACCGGCAATGCGGCGCCACAGGCCACGGTTGCCGTATCGGCCAATAGCCTGGATTTCGGCGCGCTGCTGACGAATACCGCGTCGCCGGTGCAGACGCTGACCGTCACCAATAGCGGCCAGGCGGCACTTAGCTTCAGCAGCATTGCACTGTCCGGCGCGAATGCCGCCGTGTTTGCGCTGGGCGGCAGCTGCGCGGTGGGCACACCCGTTGCGGCAGGCGCCAGCTGCACCGTGACCGTGCGCGCGACGCCCACGGCGGCAGGCGCCGTCACTGCCAGCCTGAACCTCGTTTCCAACGCCAGCAATGCCAATGTGGCAGTAGCGCTGGCCGGCACCGCCAGCGCGGCAGCACCTGCCCTGGCCGCCAATCCGACTGCGGTCGCCTTCGGCCAGCAGACCGTTGGTGCAGCTGCTGTGACGCAGAATGTGGTGATTACCAACCGGGGCAATGTACCGCTTACCTTCACCAGTGTCGCCGTCACCGGCGCCGCTAGCGTGAGCATCGGTTCCGGCGCCTGCAGCGGCAACCTGGCCGTTGGCGCAAGCTGCACGGTGCCGCTGTCCTTTGCGCCGACCACAGAAGGCAATGTGACCGCCACGCTGGTGCTGCGTTCCAACGCGCCCGAACTGTCGGTGGCGGTCAGCGGCACTGGCACTTCGGCTGCCGTCGCGCGTCCTGCCCTGTCGGAGAACGGCCCGGTGGCGTTTGCCGACACCCAAGTGGGCCAGCAGGCTGCTGCACACCGCATCACCCTGAACAACAGCGGCAATGCGGCGCTGATGATTTCTTCCCTAGTGCTGAGCGGCGCCAACCAGGGCGACTTCGCGCTGGGCGGCAGCTGTGCGGCCAATGCCACGGTCAGCCCTGGCGCCAGCTGCGCCATCGATGTCAGCTTCCAGCCCACCGCCGCTGGAGCGCGCAGCACGGACCTGATGCTGGTGACCAATGGCGGCGCACAGTTCACCGTGCGCCTGAACGGCAACGGCGTGGCGGTGCCTGCACCGGTGCCGGCGCTGTCGGTGAATCCGCAGGCCTTCGACTTCGGCTCCGCCACCATGGGCGGCACGGCGCCGCTCAAGCGCTTCACGCTGACCAATAGCGGTTCCGCGCCCCTGGTGCTGAACAGCGCAAGCTTCAGCGGTCCGTTTGCGCTGGCCAGCGGCGAAACCAACGCCTGCGGCCCATTCCCGCTCACGCTCGCCGCCGGAGCCTCCTGCGAACTGCCGGTGCGCTTCACCCCGACCACTGCCGGCAACGCCAGCGGCAACCTGGCGCTGGCTGCCACCGGCGGCAACTGGACGGTCGCGCTCAGCGGCCAGGGCGCCGCAGCGGCCAATCCGGGCAATGCGCCGATGCAGAACTACGGCGGCGGCGGCTGTTCCGCAGCGAAGGACGGCAATGATCCAACGCTGGCGCTGCTGGCCGTGCTGGCTGCCGGTGTGCTGCTGTGGCGCCGCCGCCAGGCACGCGCAGCGGCTGCGGTAATGGCGGCTGCCGCTGCGCTGGCCGCCGCAGCGCCGGCGCAGGCACTGGAACCCGGCAAGCCTGCGCCTGCCTTCACGCTGAATGGGCCGGACGGTTCCGTCAAGCTGCAGCAGTACCAGGGCAAGCTGGTATATGTCGATTTCTGGGCATCGTGGTGCGGTCCGTGCCGCCAGTCCTTCCCGTGGATGAACGAGATGCAGGAACGCTACGGCGGCAAGGGCCTGCAGATCGTTGGCATCAACGTCGATGCAAGGACCGAGGACGCACACAGCTTTCTCGCCGCCACGCCCGCCCGCTTCGTGATCGCCTTCGACCCCAGCGGCACCGCGCCGCGCAGCTATGGCATCAAGGGCATGCCAAGCAGCGTGCTGATTGGGCCGGACGGCAAGGTGCTGTATGAGCACAGCGGCTTTCGCCCCGCCGACCGCCAGGAACTGGAAAGCCGTATCAAGCTGGCCCTGGGAGCTGTGAAATGAGGGCGCAGCTGCCAACCGCCATGGTGTTTCTGGCCATGCTTTCAGGCTGCGCGCTGAAGCCGGTGCAGGCATGGGAGAAGGGAGAACTGGCCCGTCCGGACATGCTGATCCAGGGCGATCCGCTGGAGACCCGCTTCAATGAACACATCTACGCCAGCAAGGAAGCTGCGTCCGGCGGCAGCGCCGTGGGCGGCGGCGGATGCGGCTGCAACTGAGAAGGAAGACGATGGACAACACGAAGAACAAACCACCCGTTGGCCAGGCCCTGCTGGCGGCCGCCATGCTGCTGCCGGGCGTGGGCGCCGTGCACGCGGAAACAGCGCCGGAGCGTGGCCAGATCGGCCTGAAGTACCTGTATTACAAGGAAGACCAGACAGGGCTGGACCGCATCTCGGTGCGGGCGCCTTCGCTGTATGTGCTGGCGCCGGTGGCCGGCGAATGGTCGATTGCGGCCAGCGCTACCACCGACGATGTATCCGGCGCTTCGCCGCGCTACCACAGCGCGGTATCGGGTGCCTCGCGCATGAGCGACCTGCGCAAGGCCGGTGACGTGACGGTAACGCGCTACCTGCCGCGAGGTTCGATCAGCATGGGCGCAGCCTATTCGACCGAACATGACTACCGTTCGCGCGCCCTGTCCCTGCAGGGAACGCTGGCGAGCGAAGACAAGAACACCAGCTGGAACCTCGGCATCGGCGGTTCGGATGACAGCATCAACCCGGTCAATAACATCGTTCGCGGCGAGGGGCGCCAGACCCTCAGCGTGCTGGCCGGCGTGACGCGAGTGCTGACGCCTTTCGACATCGCCCAGCTGACGCTGACGCACAGCAGCGGCCATGGCTATTACTCCGATCCCTACAAGCTGGTTGATAATCGGCCGCGCAGCCGCGACCAGAGCACCGCCATGCTGCAGTGGAACCAGCGCTTCACGAAGCTGGGCGGCACCAGCCGCCTGAGCTACCGCTATTACCGCGACAGCTTCGGCATCAGTGCGCACACGCTGGGCGGCGAATATGTGCAGTCCCTGTCCGGCGGCTGGACGGTCAGCCCCTCGGTGCGCCTGTATTCACAGCGCGCGGCCGATTTCTACTTCGATCCGGTGTATGACGCCGCGCTTGGCGCGCCCTTCCCGCCCGGCTATGTGTTCGGCGGCACGGGTTTCAGCTCCGCCGACCAGCGCCTGTCGGCCTTTGGGGCGGTCACGGTGGGTATCAAGGTCGCGAAACAGATTGGCCGCGACTGGAATGTTGACCTGAAACTGGAACGCTACGAACAGCGCGGCTCCTGGCGCCTGTTCGGTACCGGCAGTCCGGGGCTGGACCCGATGCGGGCCGTCAGCCTGCAGATCGGCGTAACGCGGCTGTGGTGATGGAAGTGTTCGGCGTCGCCTTCGATGCGATGGGCAGCCGCTGCGAGATCAGGGTGGCGGCGGCAAACAGCCGTGAGGCCGAAGCGCTGGCCAAACCCGCGATCGGCGAAGTGCGCCGGATCGAGACCAAGTATTCGCGCTACCGCCCGGACAGCATCGTCAGCCGCATCAACGCTGCTGCGGGCCACGAATCCGTTGCATGCGACGAAGAGACCGCCGGCCTGCTGGCCTATGCCGACACGCTCCATGCCGCCAGCGAAGGCCGTTTCGATATCACCTCCGGCGTTCTGCGCAAGGCCTGGAACTTTCGAGGCGGCGTCTTGCCGGAGCAGCGGCAGCTGGAAGCACTGCTGCCGCTGGTGGGCTGGAACAGCGTGCAGCGCTCGAAAACTACCGTATTCCTTCCCCGGCCCGGCATGGAGCTCGATTTCGGCGGCTTCGGCAAGGAATATGCGGTGGACCGCGCCACCGAACTGCTGGCGGTGCAGGGCGTATGCCATGGCTATGTAAACTTGGGCGGCGATATGCGCTTTCTCGGTACGCAGCCGGATGGCTCACCATGGAGCATCGGCATCCAGGACCCGCGCGCGGTGGACGCCACGGTGGCGAGCATTCCCTTCAGTATCGGGGCGCTGGCCACCAGCGGCGACTATGAACGCTTTATCGAAGTGGATGGCAGGCGCTATTGCCACATCCTTGATCCGCGCAATGGCATGCCGGTGTCGCACTGGCGCTCCGTCAGCGTGGTGGGGCCGCTGGCGCTGACGGCGGGCAGCTGTTCGACCATAGCCATGCTGCTCGAAGAACAAGGCCTGGATTTCCTCGAACAGTCCGGGCTCGCCTACTTGGCCATCGACCACGATGGCTGCATTTATCGGAGAACACCATGAAGCACCTGATCAACTGGCTCTGCGCGGTCCTGCTCGCGCTATGCCTCGCTCCCGCGCTGGCAGACGAGTTCCTGCCACCGGAGCAGGCCTTCGTGCTGCAAGCCGAACTGCGCGACGCACAGACCATAACACTGCGCTGGACTATGCCGCAGGGCTATCACCTTTACCGCGATCGGCTCTCCTTCAAGGGCGGCGGCGTGCAGCAGCCTTCGCTGCCGCCCGGCCTGCGCAAGTTTGACGAGAATTTCGGCAAGGAGATGGAAACCTACGAAGGAACACTGGAGCTCACGCTGCCCGTGCGCGCTTCCGCGCCGTTCACGCTCAGCATAGGCTACCAGGGCTGTGCGGATGCAGGCCTGTGCTATCCGCCCGCCGAGCAGTCCTTCCGCGTGGACCCGTCGCGGCCCGGCGCGCTCGCGGCAGTGGCGGCGGCCGCAGCGACTGCCGCTGCCACGGCGCCTGCCATTCATGAAGATGACACTTCCCTGGCCCAGCGTACGCTGCAAAGCGGCAGCATCTGGCGCATTGGCGGCGCTTTCCTCGTATTCGGCCTGCTGCTCTCGTTTACGCCCTGCGTGCTGCCAATGGTGCCTATCCTGTCCTCGATCATCGTTGGCGAAGGCGAAGTCACGCGCAAGCGCGGCCTGCTGCTGGCAGCGGCCTACAGCCTCGGTATGGCGCTCGTGTACACCGCCCTCGGCGTGGCAGCCGGACTGGCGGGCGAAGGCCTGGCGGGCGCGCTGCAGAAACCCTGGGTGCTGCTGACCTTCGGCGCCCTGCTCTTCGCGCTGGCCCTGTCGATGTTCGATGTCTACCAGCTGCAGCTGCCCGGCGCGCTTCAAAGCCGCCTGACGGAATCCAGCAACCGCCAGAGCGGCGGCAAGATTGCCGGGGTGTTCGTGATGGGCGCCCTGTCCGCGCTGATCGTCGGCCCTTGCGTGGCGGGCCCGCTGGCCGGCGCCCTGCTCTACATCAGCCAGACCGGCAATGCAGGTATCGGCGGCTGGGCGCTGTTCGCCATGGCCACGGGCATGAGTGTGCCGCTGCTGCTCACCGGCCTCTCGGCAGGCAGCCTGCTGCCGCGTGCCGGCGCCTGGATGAACAATGTGAAGAAGGTATTCGGGCTGCTGCTGATTGCGGTGGCCATCTGGATGATCAGCCCCGTGCTGCCCACGACCGCCAGCATGGCCTTGTGGGGCGCGTTCGCCATCCTGTGCGCTGCCTTTCTGCACGTGGGCGAGGCCGTGCCCAAGGGGGCGGGACTGGGCGCCTACTCAGCCAGGGCGCTGGGCGTTGTGATGCTGCTGGGCGGCCTGTTCGAACTCGTGGGTGCCGCCAGCGCAGGCCAAGACGTGCTGCAGCCGCTGGCCCACCTTCGCGCCCTGGCATCCCCTTCGGCAGAAGGCAAGCTCGCCGAAGGCCCCCGCTTCACCCGCATACGCACCGTAGCGGAACTGGAGCAGGCGCTCGCCGCAACCAGCAAACCGGTGATGCTGGACTTCTACGCCGACTGGTGCGTGTCCTGCAAGGAGATGGAACGCATGACGTTCTCCGAAGCGAAAGTCGCCGCCGCGATGCAGAACCTGCATCTGCTCCAGGTCGACGTCACCGCCAACAATGCGGACGACAAGGCGCTGATGAAGCGCTTCCAGCTGTTTGGCCCACCCGGCATCATCATGTTCAACGCCAGCGGACGCGAAGTGCCGCAAGCCCGCGTTATCGGCTTCATGCCGCCCGACGCGTTCATGCGCCAGCTGCAGCGCGCCAACGCCGGCTGATCAAGGAAGCACATGATTACCCATTCCCGCGTTCTTATTCTGGGTTCCGGCCCCGCAGGCTATTCCGCAGCAGTGTATGCCGCCCGCGCCAACCTGCAGCCTTTGCTGATCACCGGCCTGGAACAAGGCGGCCAGCTGATGACCACCACCGATGTCGAAAACTGGCCCGCCGATCCGCTCGGCGTGCAGGGCCCCGAGCTGATGGAACGCTTCCGCCAGCACGCGGCGCGTTTCGGCACCGGAATGGTGTTCGACCATATCCATACCGTGCAGTTGCAGCAGAAGCCGTTCCGCCTCATCGGCGATATGGGCGAATACAGCTGCGATGCACTGATCGTCGCCACCGGCGCTTCGGCGCAGTATCTGGGCCTGCCTTCCGAGCAGGCCTATATGGGACGCGGCGTATCCGCCTGCGCCACCTGCGATGGCTTCTTCTATCGTGGACGCGAAGTGCTGGTGATCGGCGGCGGCAACACGGCGGTTGAAGAGGCGCTCTATCTCTCCAATATCGCTTCGCGCGTTACGCTGGTGCACCGGCGCGACAGGTTCCGCGCCGAGCCGATCCTGGTGGACCGCCTGCTGGCCCGCGTTGCCGAAGGCCGCATCGTGCTTAAACTGAACGCCAGCCTGCACGAGGTACTGGGCGACGAACATGGTGTGACGGCGGCAGTGCTGCGCCACCACGATGGCGAACTGGAAAGCCTGCCGGTACACGGCGTCTTCGTCGCCATCGGCCACAAACCGAATACGCGTATCTTCGAAGGCCAGCTGGCGATGCGGAACGGTTACATCCGCACTCGTTCAGGCATCGACGGCATGGCTACCGCGACGTCAGTCGAGGGCGTATTCGCTGCGGGCGACGTGCAGGACCACGTCTACCGCCAGGCCATCACCAGCGCGGGCAGCGGATGCATGGCAGCGCTGGATGCGCAGCGCTACCTGGAGCAGCAGGAACGCTAAACGCCAAAGAATGGCAGCACACGGGCCAGAAGCTGGTCCGGCGCCTCCTCCGGCACGTAGTGCCCGCAAGGCAGCGTGCCGCCATCGACGTCGTCAGCCACGCGGCGCCATTCCTTCAGCGGTTCGAAGCAGCGATGCACCACGCCCTGTTCGCCCCACAGCACCAGCAGCGGCATGGCCAGCCGCCTGCCCGCCTCGACATCGGCGCGGTCGTGTTCAAGGTCGATGCCCGCCGCCGCGCGGTAGTCTTCGCAGATGCCATGGGCGGCCCCCGGCAGCGCCAGGCAGCGCTGGTATTCCGCCAGCGCACGCGGGTCGAAGGGCGCCAGGCCCGCGCTGCGGCCGCCCATTACATCGCGCACATAGGCGGCCGGATCGGCCTCGATCAGCCGCTCAGGCAGCGGCGCGCGCTGGATCAGGAAAAACCAGTGCCAGTAGGCGCGTGCAAAGGCTTCGGATGTCTGGCTGTACATGGCCAGCGTGGGCGCGATATCGAGCAGTGCGAGGCGCTCCACCGCAGCGGGATGATCGGCTGCCAGCCGGTGTGCTACGCGGCCCCCTCGGTCATGCGCCAGCACGCGGAAACGCTGGAAGCCCAGCGACTGCATCACCTTCAGCACATCCAGCGCCATGGTGCGCTTGCTGTAGTTGGCATGGTCGCTGTTGCCTGCAGGTTTGGAAGAATCGCCGTAACCGCGCAGGTCGCAGGCCACCAGCGTGAAATGGCGAGCCAGCGCCGGCGCCACCTTATGCCAGATGACGTGGGTTTGGGGATGGCCATGGAGCAGCAGCAGTGGCGGGCCGCCGCCTCCCGTCACCGCATTGACATGCACACCTGCTTCGGTTTCGATCCGCAGGTTTCGAAATCCGGGAAAAAGCTCCGACGTCATTGGCGCTCCAGCGAAGAATGGAGCCGCAATTATGGCATCAGTGCCGCTGCGGCGTTTATTGAACGTCCAATAGCTCGATGTCAAAGATCAGGTTTGCGTTCGGAGGAATCGGGCCGATGCCGTTGGCGCCATAGCCCATCTCGGCCGGCACAATAATCGTGCGTTTTCCGCCCACTTTCATGCCCTGCACCCCGATATCCCAGCCTTTGATGACCTGGCCGCCGTCGACCTGGAAGCTGAACGGAGAACGTCCCACCGACGAATCGAACTGCGCGCCGTGCTGTGCCTCGGCCTTCGGCTCGTACAGCCAGCCCGTGTAATTGACGACGGCGGTGGAGCCCGCGGTTGCCTCCTTGCCCGTCCCAATCACGGTATCGATCTTTTGAAGTGCAAGCGCCGGCGCTGCCTCAGCCGAAGCGGAGACGGGCGGCTCCGCACGCTTACAGGCGGACATCGCAATCGCCGTTGCCAGGGCAAGGGCGGAACAGGAAAGCAGCTTTTTCAAATCAACACCTCGTCAATGGGTAAAGTCATGCGCAATGAAAAAAGCCGACCTGCAAGCAGATCGGCTTTCGTCGCAAGTGGTTGCAACCACTCTGGAATTCTGGTGGGAAGTGCAAGTTTCGAACTTGCGACCCCTGCAGTGTGAATGCAGTGCTCTACCCCTGAGCTAACCTCCCGAAGAAGCAGCATTATAGATGCTGCCCTGAAGAACGTCAAGCGACTGGCGTGCGCCAGATGCAAGTTCCTTTCATTGCCTTATCCAGGCCGTTCAAAAGTTCCTCGTGCGCGGCCAGTTCTGCGTCCGAAGCGCGCACCACGAGGATGTCGGCCAGCGCTACCTGCGCCAGGTCCACACTGCCGACCACCACTTCTTCCTCGATATCCATGCCCAGGCTGTTCTGGCCGCGCGTCATGGCGAGGTAGACGTCCGCCAGCAGTTCCGCGTCCAGCAATGCGCCGTGCAGCTTGCGGTGCGCGTTGGAGATGCCGTAGCGGTCGCACAGCGCGTCCAGCGAGTTGCGCTTGCCCGGATGGAGTTCTTTGGCATGGATCAGCGTATCGATCACGCCGCCAATATGCTCATCGAAGGACGGCAGGTTGAGCATCCTGAACTCATGGTTCAGGAAACCCAGGTCGAACGGCGCGTTGTGGATGATGACTTCCGCATCACGGATGTATTCGCGCAGTTCTTCCACGATTTCATGGAAACGCGGCTTATCGCGCAGGAACTCGGTGGTCAGGCCGTGCACCGCCAGCGCGCCCTCTTCCGAATCGCGGTCCGGATTGATATAGCGGTGGAAGTTATTCCCGGTCAGCATGCGGTTGTGCAGCTCGACGCAGCCGATTTCAATGATTCGGTTGCCCAGCTTGGGATTAATGCCGGTGGTTTCGGTATCGAGAACGATTTGACGCATGGGAGTCCAGCCTGAAAACGGTTGAGCAGTATAACAAATCAGCGCTTGCTGCGAACCAGCTCAACGCCCTTGTTGGCCAGCATGTCGGCACGTTCGTTGCCGGGGTGGCCGTTATGGCCGCGCACCCAGCGCCAGTCCACCTTGTGCACGGACTGCGCCTGGTCGAGGGCCTGCCACAGGTCGGCGTTCTTCACGGGCTCCTTAGTCGAAGTTTTCCAGCCGCGCGCCTTCCAGCCGTGGATCCATTCGCTGATGCCCTTCTGCACGTACTGGCTGTCAGTGTGCAGCACCACTTCGCAGGGACGCTTCAGGGCGTTCAGCGATTCGATCACCGCCAGCAGCTCCATGCGGTTGTTGGTGGTATTCAGTTCGCCGCCGAACAGCTCTTTCTCGTTGTCGCCGGCCTTGAGCCAGGCGCCCCAGCCGCCAACGCCGGGATTTCCCTTGCAGGCGCCGTCGGTGAAAATCTCTACTTTATCCATTGCTCTGTTCTTTGTGCTTGTTGGTCGCCGGCACGGCGACCGGTGATTTGGCGGCTTTCTTGCTCCACGCGGGGCCGATCAGCCGCATGCCTTTCACGCGCTTGATGGCCTGCACCATGTACACGGCGCCAAAATACGGCCAGTAGCGCGCACCGGCGCGGTCCATGAAGGCATAGCGGGCCAGCCAGCGTTCGGTGCGGCAGGCCGGCGCGTAGCAGCCGAAGTGGCTGTTGCTCACGCCCAGGTTCAGTAATTTTAACCAGTCTTTGATACGCGGCATAGAGATGAACTCACCCGCTTCCGGCAGGTAGTGCGAGCGCGTGATGCGGCCCGTCACCTGGCGCAGGCCCCACAGGCTGGCGGGATTGAAGCCGCACACGATCACCTGCCCTTCCGGAATCAGCACCCGCTCCACTTCGCGCAGCACCTGGTGCGGCTCCGCCGAGAATTCGAGCACGTGCGGCAGCACGATCAGGTCCAGGCTATTGCTGGCAAATGGCAGCTCGGTGCAGTCGAAGGTCACATCCACCCGGCGTATGCCCTCCCCGCCCAAACCTTCCGGGCGCAGGCGGGTATCGGCCAGCAGCTGGTGCGGCATGCGGTTGGCGGCCAGCGCATTGATCATCGGCGTGCCGATCTGCACCGCGTTGAAGCCGAAAATATCCGCCGTGAGCTCGTCCAGGCAGCGCTGCTCCCAGGCACGCACGTAGGCGCCGGCCGGCGTTTGCAGCCAGCTTTCCAGCGCTATAATGGATTTTTCGGATGTTGCGCTATCCATGCGACCCTTTCAAGCCAATGAGCACTCCTGCAGCCGTACTCACCGTTCCTGCGTTCAAAGATAATTACCTGTGGCTCATTCACGATGGCAGCCATGCCGCCGTGGTCGATCCCGGTGATGCTGAGCCGATCCTGGCGGCGCTGGACAAGCACGGCCTGTCCCTTACCGCCATTCTACTCACCCACCACCATGCTGACCATATCGGCGGCGTGGCCGAGCTTTTGCGGCGCTATGACGTGCCCGTATTCGGCCCCCGCCACGATGGCATCGACGCGGTGACCGTGCCGCTGGGGCAGGACGATACCGTGCCGGTGCCTGGACTGGATATCAAGCTCACCGTGCTCGACGTGCCGGGCCACACGCGCGGCCACATCGCCTATATGCGTGAAGGCCGGGAGCCGTGGCTGTTCTGCGGCGACACGCTGTTCGGCGCAGGCTGCGGACGCCTGTTCGAGGGCACACCGGCGCAGATGTTCGACTCGCTCGGCAAGCTGGCCGCGCTGCCGGACGAGACGCGCGTGTTCTGCGCCCACGAATATACGATGTCGAACCTGCGCTTCGCGGCGGCCGTGGAGCCGGGCAATGCGGCGTTGCAGGACAGGATCGCCGATGCCACCGCAAAGCGGGCACGCGGCGAGCCCACCATTCCGAGCACCATCGGGCTGGAACGGGCCACCAATCCTTTCCTGCGCGGTGACCAGCCTGAGATCGCGGCGCAGCTGGATGCTGCCGGCAAGCTGGGAAGCGACCGCAGGCCGGTGGCCGTGTTCACGGCGCTGCGGGAATGGAAGAATACCTTCTGAAGGAGATTGCATGGAGCAGCTCACGTTCTATTTCGACCCGATCAGCCCTTTCTTCTGGCTGGCCACCAAGCAGATTCCGCGCATTGAGGCGGCCGGCGTGCAGGTGGTGATGCAGCCGGTGCTGTTCGCCGCGATGCTCAATGCGCACGGTTTGGTGGGGCCTGCCGAAGTGCCGGCCAAGCGCGAGCTGACCTTCCGCGATGTGATGCGGCTGGCCGATGCGCAGGGCCTGGCTTTCGTGGGGCCGCCCGGGCATCCCTTCAACCCCCTGCTGGTGCTGCGCATGGCGACGGCGATTACGCAGCGCGAGGCGCGCATCCGCTTTGCCGTGGCCGTGGCGGAGGCAACTTGGGAAAAAGGACTGGATGTATCGAATGCTGACGTAATGCGCGAGATCGCACTGCAGTGCGACCTGGATGGGGAGACGCTGCTGCAGGCTGCGGCGCAGCCCGAAATCAAGCAGGCGCTCAGTGCGGCCACCGAACAGGCGATTGCCGCAGGCCTGTTCGGGGTGCCGAGCTTTGTTTATCAGGGCGAACTGTTCTGGGGCGCGGACCGCATCGATTCGCTGATGCGCCGCATCGCGGGCCACCGTATCGACGAGGCCCGCCTGCAGGACTTCCTGGCGCGCCCTCCACTGGCGCAGCGCAAAGCTTAGATTTCTTCGTACAGCGGCAGCGTGAGGAACTCGGCGAAATTCTCGGACGTGGACATCTGCTCGAAAATCTGTGCTGCGCGCTCGTAGGCCGGGCTGCTGCCGTCCGGCGCGGCGGTCTTCACCTTCGCCAGTTCTTCCGGAATCATTGCGCGCACCATGTCGGCCGTGACCTTGCAGCCGTCCTCGAGCTGGCCCTTAGTGGAGCGGATCCACTGCCACACCTGCGAACGGCTGATCTCTGCCGTTGCCGCATCTTCCATCAGGTTATGGATCGGCACGCAGCCATTGCCGCCAAGCCAGCTGCCGAGGTAGTGGATGCCCACGTTGATGTTGTAGCGCAGGCCCGCTTCCGTAATCGGCGTTTCGGGCTGGAAGTTGAGCAGCTCGGCCGCCGTCACTTCCACATCCGGACGCTGTTTTGAAATCTGGTTCGGCGCACCGCCCAGCACTTTTTTGAACTCGCCCATCGCCAGCTCCACCAGGCCCGGGTGCGCCACCCAGCCGCCATCATAGCCGTCGGCCGCATCGCGCGCCTTGTCGTTGCGCACCCCGCCCATCGCCACTTCGTTCTTCTCCGGATCGTTCTTGATCGGAATCAGTGCGGACATCCCGCCGATCGCCGGCGCGTTGCGCTTGTGGCAGGTCTTCAGCAGCAGCAGCGCGTAGGCGCGCATGAAGGGCGAAGTCATGGTGACCTTGGCGCGGTCCGCAAGGCAGAAGTCCTTATCCAGCTTGAACTTCTTGATGCAGCTGAAGATATAGTCCCAGCGGCCGGCGTTCAGGCCCGCGCTGTGCTCGCGCAGTTCGTACAGGATTTCGTCCATCTCGAAGGCAGCGAGAATGGTTTCGATCAGCACCGTGGCCTTGATGGTGCCTTGCGGCAGACCCAGTTCGTTCTGCGTCATCACGAAGATGTCGTTCCACAGGCGGGCTTCCAGGTGCGATTCCATCTTCGGAAGATAGAAGTAAGGACCGGCGCCGCGCGCCAGCTGCTCTTTCGCGTTGTGGAACATGAACAGCGCGAAGTCGAAAATGCCGCCGGAGATGCGCTTGCCGTCCACCAGCACATGCTTTTCATCGAGATGCCAGCCGCGCGGGCGCACTACCAGCGTGGCCACCTTCTCATTCAGCTTGTAGGACTTGCCGTTCTGCTCCAGCGAGATGGTTTTGCGCACTGCATCCATCATATTGAGCTGGCCGCTGATCTGGTTGTCCCAGTTCGGCGTATTCGAGTCCTCGAAGTCGGTCATATAGCTGTCCGCGCCCGAGTTCAGGGCGTTGATCACCATCTTGCGCTCCACCGGCCCGGTGATTTCCACACGGCGGCATTCCAGCGCTTTCGGAATCGGCGCGATCTTCCAGTCCCCGGCGCGGATATGGGCGGTCTCGGCGAGGAAGTCCGGACGCTCGCCCGCATCCAGGCGTTTCGCGCGGGCGGCGCGGGCGGCCAGCAGTTCCTGGCGGCGCGGCTCGAAGGCGCGCGTCAGCTTCGCTACCAGCGCGAGCGCTTCCGGCGTCAGGACAGCTTCGTAACCCGGTTTGATGGCAGCGGTGATTTCCATACCGGCAGGCAGAGTGAGGGTGCTCATGGGACGATCTCCAAGTGATGGTGTTGTGTAATGTTTTCCAGTATATTGACTTAATACATAGCTAAACGAGACAAATAATCACTTCATCTGTGCGTTTTTGTCATAAGTGCTTATGGGACTACCCTTATGGACCAATTCCGCCAGCTTTCCACCTTTGTTGAGGTCGTTGCCCGGGGCAGCCTCTCCGCCGCGGCCCGTGCCGAAGGCATCGCACCCGCCGTCATCGGCCGCCGCCTCGATGCGCTGGAACAGCGGCTGGGCGTCAAGCTGCTGCAGCGGACCACGCGCAAGCTGGCGCTGACGGACGAAGGCGCGGCCTTCCTTGAAGACTGCCAGCGCATCCTGGCCGAACTGGAATCGGCGGAGGCGGCGGTGGCCGAGCGCAGCGCGCGCGCCACCGGCCACCTGATGATTTCGGCGCCGGCCGGCTTCGGCCGCCAGCACGTGGCGCCGCTAATCCCCTCCTTCCTTGCCGAGCACCGCGAGGTGACGGTAACCCTGCACCTGAACGACCGCGTGGTGGACCTGATCGGCGAAGGCGTGGACGTGGCGATCCGCATCGCCAGCCTGTCCGATTCTAATCTGGTGAGCGTAAAGCTGGCGGACAACCACCGCGTGGTGGTCGGCACACCCGCCTACCTCAAGCGCCACGGCGCGCCGAAAACCCTGGACGACCTGGCTCAGCACAACTGCATGGCCATCAGCAGCGAAGGCAGCCAGCGCGGCTGGACCTTCCAGGACGGCGGCAAGAGCGTGACGATGAAGGTAACGGGAAACATGAGCTGCAACGACGGCGCCGTGCTGCACGACTGGGTGCTGGCCGGCAAAGGCCTGGCCTGGCGTTCGATGTGGGAAGTGGGCGGCGATATCGAAGCCGGCCGCCTGCGCACGGTGCTCGACCAGTATTCGGCGCCGGGCAATGACCTGTATGCCGTATTTGCGCAGCGCCGCCATTTGCCCTTGCGCATACGCGCTTTCGTGGATTTTCTGCGCCGGACTTACGCGCAGCCCGAATACTGGAAAAAAGGCTGAAGCAAAACAACAGGCAAAAAAAAATCCCCGGAAACCGAGGATTTTTGCGTCGTTTAATTCAGCGTCTTACAGAGGTTGAATGTTCGAAGCTTGCTTGCCTTTAGGACCAGCGGTCACTTCGAAAGACACTCGCTGGTTCTCTTGCAGCGATTTGAAGCCTTGGCTTTGAATCGCCGAGAAGTGCGCGAACAGATCTTCGCCGCCTTCGTCAGGGGTGATGAAGCCAAAACCCTTCGAATCATTGAACCATTTTACGATACCAGTTGCCATTACAATTCCTATTACAGTTAAATGAGCTTGCGCCCGTGATATCGTTTAACCCAAGTATGCGATGGCAATCCAACTGCACTACTGAAACTAAACGATCCCGTATTATACCGGACCCCGCAAGAAAAGTACGTTTTACCTGAACTTTCCGCGAATTCTCGGCAATTTCACGCTGCTTTCGCGACAGTGGGGCGTTTTTTTCACCCAAGTGCGCTTGGCATGAATGTAACTATAGACAATATCGCTTGACTACGTTTGAGATTTATCAATCGTGCGCGGGGTATGTTGCAGATTGGGGATCGCGGCGGGCCCATTCCAGGAATTCCCGGATGCCTGCCTCGGCATTTCCCCAGGAGGCGCCCTGTTCCAGCATGGCCCGCACATCCTGCTCCAGGCGGCGTGCCTGCTCTCCCAGCAGCTTGAAGCCGAAGGAGCCTGCCGAGCCTGCGATGGCGTGCAGCGCATGGTGCAGCAGTTCCAGCTGGCTTGTTGTTGGATTTCCACTAACACAGCCCTCCAGCCCCTGCTCCACCGCGTCCAGCCGCTCCGGCAGGGAAGCGGCGTACTTGCCAGCCAGCGCCGCCAGGCGCTCACGGAAGGAGGGGTCGGTCGGGGTGGCCATGCTTATTTGGTGCCGAAGATGCGGTCGCCTGCATCGCCGAGGCCAGGCATGATGTAAGCGTGGTCGTTGAGGTGGGAATCCAGCGAGGCGCAGTAGATCTTCACGTTCGGGTGCGACTTCTGGAACACTTCAATACCTTCCGGCGCGGCCACCAGGGCCAGGAAGATGATCTGCTCGTCGCTCACGCCGCGGTTCTTCAGCACGTCCACCGCATGCACCGCCGAGTTGCCGGTGGCAACCATCGGATCGCACAGGATGAAAGTACGGTCCACCAGGTCCGGCAGGCGCACCAGGTATTCCACCGGCTGGTGGGTTTCAGGATCGCGGAACACGCCGATATGGCCCACGCGGGCCGAGGGCACCAGGTTCAGCAGGCCGTCGCTCATGCCGATGCCGGCACGCAGGATGGGGACCACAGCCAGCTTTTTACCGGCAATGACCGGCGCGGCGATGGTCTGCAGCGGGGTTTCGATCTCGCGCGTGGTCAGCGGCAGGTCGCGGGTGATTTCATAGCCCATCAGCAGCGTAATTTCCTTCAGCAGCTCGCGGAAGGTGCGGGTGGACGTGGACTTGTCGCGCATGTGGCTCAGCTTGTGCTGAATCAGCGGGTGGTCAGTAATAAACAGGTTCGGGAAGCGCGGATCTTGTTTCATATGATGTGGTGTTCTGGCGTTTGTATGCCGCATTATCCCAGTCAAGGGCGCGGGCTGTCCACTGGCAGGGCTCGCGCCAGGATGGCCGCGCAGTCCACGCCCGCCGGCAGCCGGCCGAAGGCGCCGCCCGGTTCGCGCGCGATGCGCGAGGCGATAAAGGCGCTGCTGACGGCAGCCGGCGCGTGGCGCAGCAGCAGGCCTGCCTGCACCGCCAGCACGATACGCTCGGCCAGCAGGCGCGCGCCGTATTCGTCGATGGCCTGCGAACGCAGTTGTTCCAGAAGAGCGCGGGTGAAGCGCAGGTAGTCGGCATTGCCCTGGCCCGCCAGCCTGAGTTCGGCCTCCAGCGCATCGGCGGCCGCGGGTGAACGGCCGAAGGCGCGCAGCAGGTCCAGGCACATCACATTGCCCGAGCCTTCCCAGATCGAATTCACCGGCAGCTCGCGGTACAGGCGTGCCAGCGGGCTTTCCTCCACATAGCCGCTGCCGCCGATCACTTCCATCGCTTCCGCACCGAAGGCGGGGCCGCGCTTGCAGATCCAGTATTTGCCGGCCGGCGTAAGCATGCGGCCCAGCGCCGTTTCGGCCGCATCGTCCGGATGATCGAAGCAGCGCGCCAGGCGCAGCGCGAAGGCGGTGGCCGCCTCGGATTCCAGCGCCAGGTCGGCCAGCACGTTCTGCATCAGCGGTTGTTCGGCCAGCGCCTTGCCGAAGGCGCTGCGCTGGCGCGCATGGTGCAGCGCATGCGTGAGCGCGGCGCGCATGGTGCCGGCGCTGCCCAGCACGCAGTCCAGCCGCGTGTGGCTGCCCATTTCAAGAATGGTGGGAATGCCGCGGCCCGGCTTGCCGAGCAGCCAGCCGTAGGCGCCCGTAAATTCCACTTCCGAGGAGGCATTGGAACGGTTGCCCAGCTTGTCCTTCAGGCGCTGCACGCGCACCTCGTTGTGGCTGCCGTCGTCCAGGAAGCGCGGCACCAGGAAGCAGGACAGGCCCGCACTGCCTTCCCCATCGGTCTGCGCCAGCACCAGGTGGGCATCGCTTTGCGGCGCCGAGAAGAACCATTTGTGGCCCACCATGCGGTACACATCTTCGCTATGGGCGCCGAATACGCGTTGCGCTTCGGCCGGCAGCACGGGCTCGGCGCGCGTGGTATTGCTGCGCACATCCGAACCGCCCTGTTTCTCCGTCATGCCCATGCCGATCAGGGCGCCGCGCTTCTGGTCGATGGGCAGCGGGCGCGGATCGTATTCGGTGGACAGGATCTTGGGCAGCCAGCGCGCGGCCAGCGCCGGCGACTGGCGCAAGGCAGGCACGCTGGCGTAGGTCATCGTCACCGGGCACTGGGAGCCGTTTTCCACCTGCCCGAACAGCAGGTAGGCTGCTGCGCGCGCCACTTGCGCGCCGGGACCGGGACGGGTCCAGGGCGCCGAATGGGCGCCTGCGCTGATCAGCAACATCATCAGCGCATGCCAGCTGGGGTGGAAGTCGATTTCATCGATGCGGCGGCCCTGGCGGTCGAACTGGCGCAGCACCGGGCCGTTGGCATTGGCCTGCTGGGCCAGCGCCAGGGTTTCTGCCCGGCCCAGCCGCCGGCCCAGGTCGGCCAGTTCCGGAATATGGCCGCGTCCGCCTTCCCTTTCGAGGGCTTCGCGTAAAGGAAGGTCGGCCTCAAACAAATTAACATTTTCGAAGGCTGCAACCTGATTAAAAACCTGGTGCGTGTCGAACTGATTCATGGTCCCTCCGCATGTCTCCTGTACCGACAATATTGCCCAATAAATCATCAAGATGCGACATTTTCCTCACCCATTTTGCATAATTGCCGCACGCCAACGGTGTTTTTTGCGTTAAGCTGGCTTTTAATTGTCTTTTTTCATGTAATAAATGTCAGTTCGGTGATACATTTGTCCGTGCTTTACCAGTTGAAATACTCTGAAAGACGTTTTATTCGTGATGCAGCCTAGCTCCACCATCCCTGCGAACGATCCCCGGCCCGAATTCGACAGTTTGCTCGAAGAGGCCGGCGATGTAGTGTTCCGCCTCAATATGGCGGGCCAGATCCTGTTCGCGAGCCGGCGCAGTGCTGCCATTGTGGGCCATGCGCACGAGATGCAGGGGCAGCCGCTGGCCGCATTCGTGTCCGAACTGGACCAGATGGCGCTCAAGAGCGCCCTGGCCGATGTGATGCAGGTGCAGCCGGTCAGCCGGGTAGAAGCGCGCCTGCGCTGCGGCGAACTGGAAGTATGGTTCGAATTACGCGTTTCCGCCTATGCCAACGCGGCAGGCGTGCGCGAACTGCTGGTGGTCGGCCGCGACATGACCATGCAGCACGCCACCGAAGAGCGCCTGCGCCATATGGCCACGCACGACGCTCTCACCGAACTCCCCAACCGCCTGCTGCTGTCCGACCGCCTGCGCATGACCATCGCCCAGGCCCGCCGTTCCGGCCAGGGCTTTTCGGTCGCCACCATAGGCCTGGACAGCTTCAAGAAAGTGAATGACGGCCTTGGCCACCCGGTGGGCGACGCCGTGCTGCGCATGGCCTCCGCCCGCCTGCGCAAGACGCTGCGCGACTCGGACACGCTGGCCCGCGTGGGCGGCGACGAATTCGTGGCCATCCTGCCCGGCACCTTCAACGACGCGCAGATCAAGCTGGTGACGGGCCGCCTGCTGGCCACCCTGCAGTCGCCCTTTGAAGTGGAAGGCCACACCATCTATATCGGCGCCTCGGTCGGCGTGTCGGTCTACCCCGAGCACGCGGAAGACGAAATCCGCCTGGTAGCGATGGCCGATGCCGCCATGTCGCGCGCCAAGCAGACCGGCAAGGCGCGCAGCGTGGTGTACAGCCCGCGCGACAACGGTCCGCCGGAGCACGATATCTCGCTCGAAGCGGCCATGTTCTCGGCCGTGCGCGAGGGCGAGTTCATGCTCTATTACCAGCCTATTGTGGACGCGCGTTCGCGCGAGATCGAAGGCTTCGAGACCCTGATGCGCTGGAAGCACCCTACCCTCGGCATGGTGCCGCCGGCGCGCTTCATTCCCATTGCGGAAACCAATGGCCTGATCAACCTGCTGGGCGCATGGGCCCTGAAATCGGCCTGCGTGCAGCTCAAGCAGTTCCAGGAAACCGCCAAGCGCCCGCTCTATATCTCGGTGAATATCAGCCCGCGTCAGTTCCGCAGCGATAAATTCCTCGATGTGCTGGATGAGGCGATTGCGCTCTCCGGCCTGTCCGGCGAACAGCTGGTGCTGGAGATCACCGAAGGCACGCTGATGATCGACCCGGTGCATGCAGAGGAAATCCTCAGCCGCATGGCCGAGCGCAAGGCCCGCATCGCCATCGACGATTTCGGTACCGGCTATTCCTCGCTCGCCTATCTGAAACGATTCCCCATTTCCGTTCTCAAAATCGACCGCGCCTTTATCCGCGACCTGCCTGCGTCCCAAAAGGATGCTGCGATCTGCAACGCCGTACTGGACCTGGCCAAGCACCTTGACCTCTCCGTGGTGGCCGAAGGCGTTGAGAACGAAGACCAGCTGCACTACATCAAGGAGCGCGGCTGCCAATACATTCAGGGATACCTGACCGGCAAGCCCATGGCCGCCAATGTCGCCGTCGCCGCCCTGCGCGACAGCACATATGCCAGCCTGATGCCGGAAGAACTGCGCCAGGTGGCCCAATGAACATGCCTTCAGATCCCCAGCAATCGCTCGGGGAGCAAACCATCGCCCTGCTGTGGGAACGTACCCGCAGCCGTGGCGATATGCCCGCCTTCGCCAAGGCCATTACATCGATTCTCGGCGCCATGCGCGGCGAGGATGACAGTGAATTCAGCATGACGGAGACGGTGCTGTCCGATCCTGTCCTCACGCAGAAGGTGCTGCGACTGGCGAACAGCAGCATGTATTCGGCCTTCGGCCAGCACGTGAACACTGTGACCAAGGCCGTGCTGGTGCTGGGCACGGAGGCCATCGGCCACCTGGCGCTGGGCCTCAAACTGATCGAGGAGCTGTCGGTGGCATCGCCGGACAGCACGCTGGCCCATATCGAGATGGAGAAGGCCGTGCTGGCCGGGATGGTGGCGCGCGAAGTGGCCACCAGCGCGGAAAGCCGCCACGCAGAGGAAGCCGTGGTCTGCTCCATGCTGCATACGCTGGGCCGCATGATGATGACCTTCTACATGCCCGAGGTCTGGGCACGCCTGCAGCAGCGCACCGGCTCCGGCAAGGAAGACCTGGCAGCGCAGGAGCTGCTGGGGCTTTCGCTGGAAGAGATAGGCCGCACCACCGCCGAGCACTGGGGGCTGCCGCAAAACCTGCTTTCCGGCATGCGCACGCTGGAACCGCTGCCGCCGGGCGCTGACGTATCGCATGCGGACTGGATCGCGGGCGTTTCCACGCTGTCGCGCCTGTGCGCTTCCTCGCTGTGGAATGATGACGAAGCCGGCGCTGCCGAAGTGGCGCGGCTGGCGGAACGCTATTCCTCCATGGTGGGTGTAGCGCCAGAAAAAATGCATACGGCGATCGGCCATGCCCGTGCTGCTGCGGCGGCCGACCTGTCCATCGCGCCCCTGTCCCGCCCTGCCGAACGGCGTGCCCGTGCGCTGGCGAAAACACGGCAGCGCGCTGCGGGCAACAAGATCCTGCTGCGCGGCCTGGCCGATATGCGCGACATGGTGGATACGGCGAGCCCGGGCCAGATGGTGTCCGTGGCGCTGGAAATCGTCTACAAGGCGCTGGACTTCTCGCGCGCCGTGGCCTTCGTGCGCAACCGCCGTGACGGCCGCTATGCCGCCAAGATGTGCTTCGGCGATTCCGTGAAGGAGTTCATGTCCGCCATGGCGTTTGACGACACCTACGAGCCGAACGTGTTCCATGCAGCGCTGAACAGCGACCGCGTGATCTTTATCGAGAATGCGCGCGATGCCAAGTTTGCCTCCAAGCTGCCGCAATGGTGGAAAGGCACGCTGGCCACGGCACGCAGCTTCGTGATCCTGCCGCTGTCCGCCAACGGCCAGCCTGCGGGCTTTATCTATGGCGATTGGGACGAATCCTTCCCGCCTATCCAGCTGAGCCAGACCGAGTTCGGCCTGCTGAACGATATGCGCGCGCTGGTGGTGAAAGCCGTGGAACGCCGCCACCAGCTCGAAGTGTTCAACACTACCCGCGTGGCCTGATTACGCGGCGTCCAGGCGCTGGAAGCGGAAGCTGAAGAATGCCGCCAGCGCGCTGACCGCCACCATGGCCGATGCCACGTAGTACACCGAGGCCGGCCCCATACTCTCCCAGCAATACGTCAGGAACAGGCTGCCCAGCGAGCCGCCGAGGCCGAAGGACAGGCTGATATACAAGGCCTGCCCACGCGCCTGCAGCGGGCCGGCAAACCAGCGCTGCATCGTGGTCACACTGGAGGACAAGTGCAGCGCAAAGGTTGCCGCGTGCAGTACCTGCGCCACAATAAGCCACATCAGGGAATCGGCCAGCGCGCCGATCATGGCAAAACGTACTACCCCGATGCCGAGTGAAGCGAACATCATGCGTTGCGCGCCCCAGCGCCGCATCAGGTTCCCCTGGAAGTAGAACAGCAGCACTTCGACCGCCACGCCCAGCGACCACATGGCGCCAATCACGGTCTTGCTATAGCCGTGCAGCTCCAGGTACAACGAGTAAAAGGTGTACAGGGCCGTGTGCGCGGCGACCATGAAGGCCGTGGAACAGAAGAAGGCCTGCACTTCGCGCTTGCGCAGCACATGCATGAGCACCGGCGGCGGGCCTTTGTGCGGAATATGCGGCACTTCGCGCAGCCGCAGGGCTGCCAGCAGCACCGTCACCAACAAGGCGCCTGCCACCCACGGCAAGGCAAGCGCGCCGTAGCGTTCGAGGATGAAGGCGCTGCCCGTCACGGCAACGATGAAACCGACCGAACCCCAGAGCCGGATACGCCCATAGTGACTGAGGTCGCCCCGCATTTCGGACATCATCAGCGCCTCGCAGATCGGCCCCTGCGCGCTGGTGAAGAGGTTGAGCAGCACCATGGCGGCAAACATATGCGCAAAGGTGGAGCCGAAAAAGAATCCGGAGAATGCGACAAGCGCACAAACGCCGGTGAGCCGCAGCACAAAAACACGCCGTTCCGAATGGTCCGCCACATAGCCCCAAACGTTGGGGCCGAAGATCCGCATTACCTGCACCAGCGCCATCAGCATGCCGATCTGGCCGACGGTGATGCCCTTTTCAGCAAAGAACAGGGGCGCGTTGGTTGAGAAGGTGCCCGCGTGGGCGTAGTAGCAGAACAGGAAGAAGGCGAATCGGGCGGCTTGTGCGGGCATGGCAAAAAAAAATGGCGGGACCAGCCCGCCGTATTACAGTTTACTTCCGGTGTGCGATATCGGGCGTGTCCACATGAACGTCGCCGCATTGCGCGCGGTGTTGCAGCGCGTGGTCCATCAGCACCAGGGCCAGCATCGCTTCCGCGATCGGCGTGGCGCGGATGCCGACGCAGGGGTCATGGCGGCCGAAGGTTTCCACCATCAGGGGATTGCCTTCCTTGTCGATGGAACGGCGCGGCGTGCGGATCGAGGAAGTCGGCTTGATGGCAATGGACACCGTGATGTCCTGCCCCGTCGAGATGCCGCCGAGCACACCGCCGGCGTTATTGCCGACGAAACCTTGCGGCGTCAGCTCGTCGCCATGCTCCGAACCGCGCTGCGCCACCGAATCGAATCCGGCGCCGATTTCAACGCCCTTCACCGCGTTAATGCCCATCATGGCGTAGGCGATGTCCGCATCCAGCTTGTCATAGATAGGCTGGCCGAGGCCGACCGGCACATTGCGCGCCACCACGTCGATGCGGGCGCCGATGGAATCGCCGTCCTTGCGCAGCGCATCCATATAGCTTTCCATGCGCGCGATCAGGTCCGCGTCGCCGGTGGCCGCAAAGAACGGATTGGACGGCACATGCGACCAGTCCTGGAACGGCACTTCGATCTCGCCCAACTGGCTCATGCAACCCACGAACTCGGTGCCGTATTTCTCCTTCAGCCATTTCTTCGCAATCGCGGCCGCGCCGACGATGGGCGCGGTCAGGCGCGCCGAGGAACGGCCGCCGCCGCGCGGGTCGCGCACGCCGTATTTGTGCCAGTAGGTGTAGTCCGCATGGCCAGGGCGGAAGCTCTCGGCGATGTTGCCGTAGTCCTTGCTGCGCTGGTCTTCATTCTTGATCAGCAGCGCAATCGGCGTGCCGGTAGTCACGCCTTCGTAGACACCGGACAGGATCTGCACCGAGTCCGGCTCCTGGCGCTGTGTGACGTGGCGCGAGGTGCCCGGCTTGCGGCGGTCCAGCTCCGGCTGGATGTCCGCTTCCGAAAGCGCCATGCCGGGCGGGCAGCCATCGATCACACAGCCGATGGCCGGACCATGGGATTCGCCGAAAGTAGTGACGGTGAAGAGCTTGCCGAAGGAATTGCCAGACATAATTTGCCGAATTGCACTGAAACCATACATTCTACCGCGATCGGGCTTGTCAAACCAGCGAGAAATTCTCGCAACAAAATTCACTTTTCTTAGTAGAAACATATGTTCCAAACAGAATCCGCTATATACTCTTTTTCAAGGAACACCAAGCTATCTGGAGAAGTGACACATGCCCCCATCGATCACTCCCCTTGGCCCTGCCAGGGACGATCAGGACGATTTGGTATTCCTGGACGAGCCCGCCGCGCAAGCCACCGGTGGCGCCCAGCGCAGCGTATGGCGAGTGATGATCATCGACGACGATGAGGATGTGCACTCGACCACCACCTTTGCCCTCGGCAGCCTTGACATGCAAGGCCGTCCGCTGGAGTTCGTGCATGCCTACTCGGCCGCGCAGGCGCGCGAGCTGCTCAAGCACGAACACGATATCGCCGTCATCCTCCTCGACGTGGTCATGGAGCAGGACGACGCAGGCCTGCACCTGGTGCGCCATATCCGCGAAGTGCTGAAACTGTCCGACGTGCGCATCATCCTGCGCACCGGCCAGCCGGGCTATGCGCCGGAAATCGATGCGATCCGCGATTTCGACATCAATGATTACAAGACCAAGTCCGAGCTCACGCGCATCAAGCTGTATACGACCGTGACGGCAGCCGTGCGCTCCTATGAACAGATCCGCAAGATCAGCGACAGCCGCCGGGGCCTGAACCAGATCGTCCATGCCGGTACGGAGCTGATGGCGCTGCACGGCGTGCGCAATTTCGCTGCCGGGGTGCTGGCGCAGGCTGCGAGCCTGCTGGGCCAGCAGGCCAACGGCGTGCTGTGCGTGCAGGAGTGCCCCGATACCGGCTGCACCGACCTTGCCGTGATGGCGGCGATGGGCAGCTTCCACCATCTCGGCAACCGCGATGTGACGGTGCACAGCGACGCCCGCGTGCTGGCAGGCATGGAGCAGGCAGTCTCCCGCCGCCGCAATGTGTACACCGGCGATGCAGTGGCCCTGTATTTCGCGGGCAAATCAAGCCGGGTCTTCGTCGCATGGCTGGAAATGCCGCGTGCTCCCACCGAACTGGAAGAGCGTCTGCTGGAAGTGTTCTGCGCCAATGTGGCCGTGGGCCTGGACAATGTGGAACTGGTGTCGCACCTGCATAACGCGGCCTTCTACGACAAGCTCTCCAAGCTGCCGAACCGCACGCGCCTGATCGAAATTCTGGATGCCACGCTGGCCGGTCCGGCACGCGACGATGCCACGCTGTCGCTGGTGGACCTCGACCACTTCGCGGAGACCAACGACGCGCTGGGCCACGCCTTCGGCGATACGCTGCTGGTGGCCGTGGCCATGCGCCTGCAGACCAGCCTTGGCCAGCAGCTCACCGTGGCCCGCATCAGCGGCGACATCTTCGGCGTGCTGGGCGACGCCACCCAGGTCAATCCGGCCGCCATCCTAGCGTTGTTCCAGAAACCCTTCAGCATCGAAGGCCAGGACGTGCAGCTTTCGGCCACGCTCGGCCTGGTACGCCTGTGCGAGCATGATGGCAACGGCTCGGATGCGCTGAAGGATGCCGATATCGCGCTGAAGCGCGCCAAGAGCCAGCAGCGTTCCGGCCACTTCTACTTCACGCGCAGCATGGGCGTGGAGATCCGCGAACGCGTGCGCATGATGCACGCGCTGCGCACGGCGTTCAGCAAGAACGAGCTGTTCGTGATGTACCAGCCCCAGATCGACCTGCGTACCCGCCGCCCGGTCGGCGCCGAAGCGCTGCTGCGCTGGCGCACGGCGGACGGCAAGTTCGTGTCGCCGGACCGTTTCATTCCCATTGCCGAGTATTCCGGGCTGATCATTGAACTGGGCGAATGGGTGATGCGCACGGCCTGCCATGAGCTGGTGGCGCTGCGTGCGGCGGGACATATGGAATTCACCATGTCCATCAACGTCTCGCTGGTGCAGTTCCGCCATCCGCTGTTCCTGCAGATGCTGAAGCAGGCGCTGGCCGATACGGGTGCGCCGCCGGAGTATATCGAGCTTGAAATCACCGAGTCGATGGCGATGGAAGAACCCAATCTGCTGATCGAGATGCTGACCCAGGTGAAGCAGACGGGCGTAAGCATCGCGATCGACGATTTCGGCACCGGCTTCTCTTCCCTCTCCTACCTGCAGCGCCTGCAGATTGACCGCCTCAAAATCGACCGCGCCTTCGTGACCGAAATTACCAACTCGGCACGCGGCAGCAGCATCGCGGAAATGGTGATCCAGCTGGGCCGCAACCTTGGCCTGTCCGTAATTGCGGAAGGTGTGGAGGACGAGCGCCAGGCGCAGATTCTCTATGCGCTGGGCTGCCCGATGGCGCAGGGATTCCTGTTCGCCAAGCCAATGACGGCCGATGTGCTGGATGCGTGGCTGGGGAAGGACGCCCTGAAGGGCGTCGCCTGATTGACGCCGCGCAGCGGGTCAGTTCGTGGTTTCGTCGGCTTCCGCAGGCCAGTCGCGGATGTAGGCCTTGAGCATGCGGTTCTCGAAGCTCTGCGCTTCCAGCACGGCACGCGCCACGTCGTAGAAGGAAATCACGCCGAGCAGCGTTTTGGCGTTCATCACCGGCAGGTAGCGCGCATGCTTTTCCAGCATGATGCGGCGCACCTCATTCACTTCCGTATCCGGCGTTACCGTAATCGGGTGGTCGTCCATATGCTTGCGCACCGTGCCGCCGCCAACGGAGCCGTTGTTGGTGTGCAGGGCGCGCAGCACTTCGCGGAAGGTCAGCATGCCCACCAGATCGCCAAATTCCATGACGACCAGCGAGCCGATGTCCTTTTCGGCCATGGTGTTGGCCGCTTCCACCAGCGGTTGATCCGGCGTGATGGTGTACAGGATGCTGCCTTTAACCTGGAGAATTTCGGAGACTTTCATGATGGCCTGTCCTGTCCGCTGTGAATGGAGTTTGTTTTATTGTAAGCCTTACTGGGGAATTTAGCGTAAGCCCGATTAAAAATCCAGTATTGAGCATAATCAAAAATGCAACAATATTCATATTAGTGATAAAGGAGACAGGCATGAGCCAAACCGTCGTGTTTATCCACGGTGCACTGAACGATCATTCGGTCTGGAATCCGCAGGCCGGTGCACTGGCCCAGCAGGGTTTCCAGGTGCAGGCGCTGGACCTGCCGGGCCATGGCGCGCGCCCCGGTCCCGCGCTGGCTTCGGTGGAGGACATGGCGGCGTGGCTGCTGGGTGAGCTGGAGCGGCTTGGCATCGCCCAAGCCGCGCTGGCCGGGCACAGCATGGGATCGCTGATTGCGCTGGAAGCCGCATTCCGTGCGCCGCAGCGGGTGGCGAAGCTGGCGCTGCTGGGCACTGCCTGCCCGATGCGGGTATCCGATGCCCTGCTTGACGCGGCACTGAACGACGAAGCGGCGGCGATCGGCATGGTGACGGAATGGTCGCATTCCCTGCCCGCGCACAAGGCCGCGTCGCAGCAGCTGATGGAGCGCGTGGCCGCCGGCGGCAGCGGGCTGCTGCACCGTGACCTGAGCGCGTGCAAAGCCTATGCGAATGGCGAAGCGGCGGCGCAGGCGCTGCGCTGCCCTGCCCTCATTGTTTTCGGGGAAAAGGATGTGATGACGCCACCGAAGGCGGCGCGCAGGCTGGTGGAAGCCATGCCGCATGCGCAGCAGGCCACGGTGGATGCGGGCCACCAGATGATGTCCGAACGGCCGGACGAAGTGAGTGCCGCGCTGGTGGCTTTTCTGCGGGACTAACGGCAGTCCAGCGGGCCGAAATGGTCGGACAGCGTGCGGCCCAGGCCTGTTTCCACTGCCGATTCCACTTCGCGCGCCAGGCGGGCTGCTTCACGGCTGGCCTGGATGTCGCGCTCATCGTCCGAATCGCTGGCCACACCGGCATTGACAGCCATGCCGCCGAATACGAAGAGGCGGTAGACGTCGGCCAGCGTGAGCTTGTCCATGTTCGCCAGCAGCACCCAGTTGTCGCCGCCGTCGCTCACGCGTTTGCCGAACTGCACACGGGCCGGCGCATCCACCTTCACGCGGCCCACCCAGCCCTGGGCCTGCATCTGCTCCAGCAGGGTCTCCATTTCGTCAAAACCGAGCCGCGTACGGGAGCGGATGGCCGCCGCACTGACCAGCGCCGTGTCACCGCATTCGCTGGCCACATGCAGCACGCGCAGCACGGCCATGGCATCCACGAAGGCGCCGCCCGGCACTGCTTCATGCCACCAGCGCTCGTATTTGACGACTGGCAGCGCCGCCGTCAGCAGCGCACCGACCAGCGTGATGAGCCAGGAAAGATACACCCACAGCAGGAACAGCGGCAGCGCCGCCAGCGCGCCGTAGATGCGCGAATAAGTCGGGAACTGCGTGATGAAGACGGCAAAGCCGCGCTTCGCCAGCTCGAAAGCCACGGCAGCCAGCATGCCGCCGCCCAGCGCGTCGCGCCAGTCCACCACGCGGTTCGGCACTGTCATGTACAGGAAAGTGAAGCCCGCCGTGGCCAGCACCACTGACAGCAGGGTGTAGAACAACTGGCCGAAAATGTCGCCGACAAGGCTGGTGGTGGCGCTGAAAATGTGGGTGGACAGCGAAATCGACACGCCCACCAGCAAAGGCCCCAGCGTGATCAGCGCCCAGTAGACAAGGATGCGCCGGGTCCAGCGCCGTTCCGCCTTCACGCGCCAGATGCGGTTGAAGGCGCGTTCGATCATGCCCATCATGGCCACCGACGTCAGCACCAGCGTCACCGCGCCCACGGCGGAAAGGCGCGTGGCCTTCGAAGCGAAGGTGGTAAGGTAGTTCAGGATGGTGTTGGCGATGGCCGGTGGCAGCACACCCTGGATGAAATAGGCTTCCAGCGACGTCCGGAAGGTCTTGAACATCGGGAAGGTGGTGAACACGGCCAGCGCAATGGTCAGCACCGGAACCAGGGCGAAAACGGTGGTGAAAGTGAGGCCGCCCGCCACTTGCGGCAGGCTTTCTTCGCGCAGGCGGCGGCGCGCAAACAGCATCAGGTCACGGATTTCGTTCCACGAGAGCGCGCGCAAATCGGCGATGCCGCTGCGGCAGGTGCGTGAAACGTAATTGAAGAATGGGGCGATGTACTTGGAAAGCATGTATTCGTTTTTGGACGTGCAGCCCTATAATACCAATGATGAACGATTCCAACCTGATAATTCTTGTCTTATATTATTCCCGCCACGGTTCGACCCGCAAACTGGCGGAGCTGATCGCCCAGGGCATCGAGAGCGTGCCGGGCTGCGATGCGCGCCTGCGCACCGTGCCTGCCGTGTCCACGGTGACGGAAGCGACGGCGCCGGATGTGCCGGCGGATGGCGCGCCCTACGTGGAGCTGTCCGACCTGGAGGAATGCGCAGGCATCGCCGTCGGCTCGCCTACGCGTTTCGGCAATATGGCATCGGCCATGAAGTATTTCTGGGACGGGACCTCGGCGCAATGGCTGTCCGGCGCCCTGTCGGGCAAGCCAGCCTGCGTGTTCACTTCCACCGGCAGCCTGCACGGCGGCCAGGAATCGACGCTGCTGACCATGATGATCCCCCTGCTGCACCATGGCCTGATGGTGCTCGGCCTGCCCTACAGCCATCCCGAACTGATGACGACTGCCAGCGGCGGTGGCCCTTACGGCGCCAGCCACTGGTCCGGCCTTGAAGGCAAGAAGCCCATCACGGATGACGAGAAGCGCCTGGCCGTCGCGCTGGGCCGCCGCCTGGCTGAAACGGCCGTGCGCCTGGGAGGCCGCTGATGCGCCGCGCTGGAATGTTCCATTACGGCGCGCTGGCCAGCGTGGTCGTGCTGATCCTGTGGTGCGTGGCGTGGGAGATGTTCATCGCGCCGCTGAAACCGGGCGGCTCGTGGATGGCGCTGAAGGCCCTGCCGCTGATCTTCCCGCTAGCGGGAGTGCTGAAACGTGATATCTACACGCTGCAGTGGACCTCTATGATGATCCTGCTGTACTTCACCGAAGGCGTGGTGCGCGGCTGGAGCGACAAGGCTCACGCCTGGCTGGGCTGGGGCGAAGCTACCATTTCCGTGATCTTCTTCATCTGCGCCATCCTCTACGTGCAGCCTTACAAGAAGGCTGCGCGCAAGGCCGCCAAAGACCTGCTCGACAAGATCAACCAGACCCGCTGACATGAGCCAGAGCTTCCTCGACCAATGCCGCGCACTGTTGGGCGAGGCCCACGTGCTGCACGAGGAAGCCGATATGGCGCCCTTCCTGCGCGACTGGCGGGGGCGCTTCACCGGCCGTGCGCTGGCCGTACTGAGGCCGGGCAGCGTGGAAGAAGTGGCCGCCGTAGTGCGCGTCTGCGCCGCGGCGCGCGTGCCCATCGTGCCCCAGGGCGGCAATACAGGGCTGGTGCTGGGCAGCGTGCCGGATGCCAGCGGCACGGCCGTTGTGCTGTCGCTGGCGCGGCTGAACAAGGTGCGCCATGTGGATGCAATCAACCGCACCATGACGGTAGACGCGGGCTGTATCCTGCAGCAGGTGCAGGAAGCCGCTGCCGCGCAATGCTGCCTGTTCCCGCTGTCGCTGGCAGCGGAAGGCAGCTGCACCATCGGCGGCAATCTCTCCACCAACGCGGGCGGCACCGCAGTGCTCCGTTACGGGAACACGCGTGAGCTCTGCCTGGGCCTCGAAGTGGTCACGCCGCAGGGGGCTGTCTGGAACGGGCTGCGCGGCCTGCGCAAGGACAATACCGGCTACGACCTGCGCGACCTGTTCATCGGCGCCGAAGGCACGCTGGGCATCATTACCGGCGCGGTACTCAAGCTTTATCCCCAGCCGAAGGCCTGCATCACGGCGCTGGTGGCGCTGGCCTCGCCGCATGATGCACTGCGCCTGCTGTCGCTGATGCAGGACCGCTGCGGCGCGAGCCTGACCGGCTTCGAACTGATGTCCGCCTTCTGCCTGCAGCTGGTCGCGAAGCACTTTCCCGCCCTGCCCCAGCCGTTCCCGGAACCGCACGCGCAATACGTGCTGCTGGAACTGTCCAGCAGCGAATCCGAAGCCCACGCGGTGGCGCTGCTGGAAGGCGCAGTTGGCGCCGCCCTGGAAGCGGGCATTGCTGAAGATGCGGCCGTGGCCGCGAGCGTGGCCCAGTCGCTGGGACTGTGGCAGCTGCGGGAACACATTCCCCTGGCGCAGGCGGCGGACGGCAAGAACATCAAGCACGATATCTCGCTGCCGGTATCGCGCATCGCCGAATTTATCGCCGATACCGAGCCGCTGCTGCAGCAGGCTTTCCCGGGCTGCCAGCTGGTGTGCTTCGGCCATCTGGGCGACGGCAACCTGCACTTCAATGTGGCGCCGCCGCAGGGCATCAGCAACGAGGAATTCCTCGCCAACCAGGACGCGGTCAACCGCGTGGTGCACGACAACGTCACTGCTTTTAACGGCTCAATCTCCGCCGAACACGGCATCGGCGCACTGAAACGCGATGAGCTGGCACGCTACAAATCGCCGGTGGAACTGTCCATGATGCGCGCCATCAAAACCGCCCTGGACCCGCTGGGTATCATGAATCCCGGAAAAATACTGGGATGAAGACCATGCTGACCATCGCCGCCTTGCTGTTCGCTGCCGCCGCGCAGGCGCAGACCATCCACAAATGCACGCACGAAGGCAAGGTAACGTACAGCGAAGCGCCGTGTGAGCACGGTGCAGGGTCCGTGCTCGCCGTACCGGATGCGCCTGCACCTGACCCGAAGGCCAAAACCGCGCTGCGCGCGCAGCAGAAGGAAGCGAAGCTGCTGGAAAAGGAGCGCAACGCGCGCGAAGCGCAGCAGGACCGCGAAGATGCGCGGCAGGACAAGCTGGCCGCCAACAAGCGCCGCCGCTGCGACAAGCTGCGGCTGGACCAGAAGTGGGCTAATGATGATATCCGGCGCGCATCGCCCCAGAGCGTGGAGGCCGCGCGCCTGAAGGCGCGGCGCGCTTCCGAACGCACGGCACTGGAATGCGGCTGACCTTATCGCGCTGGTTGCTGCTCGGTGAATGGCGCGCGCACCCGCTGCGCGCATTGATGGCCGTGGCCGCGATTGCGGTTGGCGTGTCGCTCGGCTTTGCCATTCACCTCATTAATGCGGCGGCATTCAACGAATTCTCGACGGCGATCCGCAGCCTCTCCGGGCAGGCCGACGTGCAGGTCAGCGGCGCCGAAGCACTATTCGATGAGCAGATTTACCCCATCCTCGCGCGACGCGATGGCGTTGCCGTAGCCTCGCCGATACTGGAATTCGACGCCTCGCGCCCGGACAGCAGGCAGCCGCTCAAGATTATCGGCCTCGATGTGTTCCGGGCCGCCTTCATTTCGCCTGACCTCGTCGGCGCGCCTTCCGACAACGACGCTTCGGCAACGCTGGCCGACGATGCAATCTTCCTCTCGCCCGCCGCCCTCACCTGGCTGAACGTTCAACCGGGCGGCAAGGTGCGCTTCCAGTCCGGCACGCAAGCGCTGGAGCTGCGCGTGGCCGGCTCGCTGCAGCGTGCGCGTGTGGGCCAGCGCTTCGGCGTGATGGATATCGGCACGGCGCAGTGGCGCTTCAACCGGCTTGGCAAGCTGTCGCGCGTAGACCTCAAGCTGCGCGAAGGTGTAAACCGCGAAGCCTTCCGCGCTTCGCTCGCGGCGGATCTGCAGCGCGAATTCCCCGGCCGCTTCCGCGTTGGCCAGCCGAACGACGAAGACCAGGAAAGCCGCAACAGCAAATTGAGCCGCGCCTACCGAGTGAACTTGAGCGTGCTCGCACTGGTTGCCCTGTTCACCGGCGCATTCCTCGTGTTTTCCACGCAGGCGCTGTCCGTGATGCGCCGCCGCAGCCAGTTCGCGCTGCTGCGCGTGCTGGGCCTGGAACGCCGCATGCTGCTGGCCCAGATTCTTGCGGAAGGACTCAGCCTCGGCATCCTTGGCGCGGCACTGGGCATTGCAGGAGGCTACGCCATGGCAGCGGCTGCGCTGCACTTCTTCGGCGGCGACCTTGGCGGCGGCTACTTCGCCGGCGTGCAGCCGGAGGTGCAGTTCGCGCCGGTTGCCGCCACCGTGTATTTCATTCTCGGCGTGGGTGTGGCCCTGCTGGGCTGCGCCGCGCCCGCATTCGAAGCGGCGCGCGCCACGCCTGCCGTGGCGCTGAAAGCGGGTACTGACGAGGTGGCGCTGTCCCGCCTGTCGCGCGCCTGGCCTGCGCTGCTATGCCTTGCGCTGGCGGCAGGCATGACGCAATTGCCACCGGTGCTGGAGCTGCCCATCTTCGGCTATCTGGCCATTGCCTTGCTGCTGATCGGCGGCATTGCGCTGATGCCGCGCATCGCCGCCATCGTGTTCCGCTTCGCGCACGCGCGCTGGGCGGCCGTCACGGCGGCGCATCCGGCGGCACCGGCCGTGCCCACGCTGACGCTGGCGCGGCTCTCCAATGCATCCGGCCAGGCCGGCGTGGCGCTGGGCGGGGTGCTGTCAAGCTTCAGCCTGATGGTCGCGATGGCGATCATGGTGTCCAGCTTCCGCGTATCGGTGGACGACTGGCTGCTGCAGGTGCTGCCGGCCGACCTGTATGCCCGCACCGCAGGCGGCGGCGCCACTGCGGGCCTGGCGCCACGCGAACAGGCCGCCCTGCGCGCGCTGCCGTCGCTGGCCCGCGTGGAATTCATGCGCCTGCGGTCCATATCGCTCGCCGCCGAACGGCCCAACGTAGCGCTCTTGGCACGTGACATCGATCCGGCCAATCCGGGGCGCACCATGGTGCTGGTCGGGCCGGAAGCGCGGCAGCACGGCGCCACGCGGCCTCCGGCCTGGATTTCGGAAGCAGTAGCGGACCTGTATGGCGTCCGCCCCGGCGGCACCATCCGCCTGCCGCTGCAAGGCGCGCAGCATGAGTTCTTCGTGGCAGGAACCTGGCGCGACTATGCCCGCTCCACCGGCGCCATCCAGATCATGCGCAGCGATTACGCGCGCATTACAGGCGACCAGGATGTGAGCGACGCCGCCATGTGGCTGGCGAAAGGCGCACCCGTGGCGGACGCGCAGGCCGCCGTGCGCGCGCTGCCGTTTGCCTCTGCGCTGGAACTCAGCGTGCCGTCCGAGATCCGCGCGCTGTCGCTGCGCATCTTCGACCGCAGCTTCGCCGTCACCTACCTGCTGGAAGCCATCGCCATCGTGATCGGCCTGTTCGGCGTTGCCGCCACCTTCTCGGCGCAGACGCTGGCGCGGGCGCGCGAGTTCGGCATGCTGCGCCATGTGGGCGTTACGCGCCGCCAGATTCTCGGCATCCTTGCCATCGAAGGCGGCTCGCTGACCGCGCTGGGCATCCTTACCGGCCTGCTGCTCGGCTGGTTTATCAGCCTGATTCTGGTGCATGTGGTGAACCCGCAATCCTTCCACTGGTCGATGCAGATGCACTATCCGTGGCCGCTGCTGGCCAGCGTGGCGGCGGCCCTGCTGGCGGCAGCCATGGTTACAGCGCTGGCGGCCGGACGGCAGGCGCTGTCTTCGGGTCCGATTCGCGCAGTCAGGGAGGACTGGTGATGCGTTTTGCAGTGATGCTGTTCCTGCTGGCCTGCCAGCTCGTTTTCGCCGCTGCGCCGGAGTATGCACCGGTGCGGCCTGGCGTTGCGCTCAGCTTCCCGCGCGATTTCGGCGCGCATCCGGCCTTCAGGACCGAGTGGTGGTATGCGACCGGCTGGCTGAAGACCGCGGACGGACGCCAGCTCGGCTACCAGGTCACCTTCTTCCGCAGCGCGACCGCGCACGATGCGGCAAACCCCAGCCAATTCGCGCCAAAGCAGCTCATCATCGGCCATGCTGCGGTATCCGATCCCGCCATCGGCAAACTGCTGCACGACCAGCGCAGCGCACGCGAAGGCTTTGGCCTTGCATATGCATCGGTGAAGGATACGGACGTGAAACTGGACGACTGGCATATGCGGCGGCAGGCGGACGGCCGCTATCTGGTCGATATCCGGGCGGCGGAGTTCTCGCTGCAGCTGGTGCTGGAACCGACCCAGGCGCCCCTGCTGCAAGGCGAAAACGGCTATTCACAGAAAGGGCCACACCCAGAACAGGCCAGTTACTACTATAGCAAGCCCCAGCTGCGCACCAGCGGCACGGTGCACATCAAGGGCAAGCGGGTGGAAGCCAGTGGCATGACCTGGCTCGATCACGAGTGGTCCAGCCAGGTGCTGGACGAGAATGCCTCGGGGTGGGACTGGCTGGGCGCCAACCTGGACGACGGCAGCGCCCTGATGGCTTTCCAGATCCGCAGCAAGCAAGGTGCTAAACTATGGGCCCACGCGACACGGCGCGAGGCATCCGGTAAGATCACGCATTATGCCCCGGATCAGGTCAGCTTTACGCCGCAGGCGCACTGGCGCTCTCCCCGCACCCATGCCGAGTATCCGGTAGCGACCCGGATTGCCACCGGCACGGCCGTGTGGGAGATTGAGCCGCTGCAGCAGGACCAGGAACTGGATTCGCGCCGCTCAACCGGCGCCGTGTACTGGGAAGGCGCAGTGACGGTGCGGCGCGACGGCAAGACCGCAGGCCACGGCTATCTGGAACTGACAGGCTATGTCAGGCCAATGAAACTGTAGAGACAAAAAGACTATCAACACGATGAGCAACAGCACCACCAGCAGCGCCTCCACCCAGCACAGCAACCCGCCCGAAGCCCGTGAACTGAAAAAAGGCAGCCTGGCCGCATTCAAGGGCCTGGCGCCCTTCCTCAAGCCCTACCGCAAGCAATTCGTCATGGCTGCGATTGCGCTGACGGTTGCTGCGGGCGCCACGCTGGCGATTCCGGCCGCATTCAAGCGCATGATCGACCTCGGCTTCGGCGCATCTGCCGGCGTTCACAGCGTCGAGCATGTGAATGCTGTTTTCCTTGCGCTATTCGCTGTTGCTACGGTGCTGGCGATTGCGACGGCGACCCGCTTCTATACGGTGTCCTGGCTGGGCGAGCGCATTACGGCGGATATTCGCAGCGCCGTGTACCGCCACGTGGTGCAGCAAAGCCCCGCATTCTTCGAGACCACGCAGACCGGCGAGGTGCTGTCGCGCATTACCACGGATACGACGCTGATCCAGGCCGTGGTGGGCTCCAGTATCTCCATGGCACTGCGGAATACGCTGCTATTCCTGGGTGGCCTCGTGATGCTGTTCATCACCAGCCCGAAGCTGTCCTCCATCATCATCGGCCTGCTGGTGCTGACGGTGCTGCCGATCGTGCTGTTCGGGCGCCGCGTGCGCAAGCTCTCGCGCGATTCCCAGGACCGTATTGCCGACGCTTCGGCCATGGCGGGTGAGATCCTGAACGCCATGCCGACCGTGCAGGCCTTCACGCACGAGAAAATGGAAACGCAGCGCTTCGGCACCTCTGTTGAAAATGCCTTCGTGACCGCCATGCGCCGCATCCGTGCGCGTGCGCTGCTGACGATGCTGGCCATTGTGCTGGTATTCGGCGCCATCGTGTTCGTGCTGTGGCTGGGTGCCCACGCCGTGCTGGAAGGCACGATGACGGGCGGCGACCTTGGCCAGTTCATTCTTTACGCCTCCATCGTGGCAGGCGCCATCGGCGCGCTGTCCGAAGTGATGGGTGAAGCGCAGCGCGCCGCTGGCGCCACCGAACGCCTGCTGGAACTGCTGGCCGTGCAGTCCCAGATCCAGTCGCCATCGCAGCCACTCGCCCTGCCGCCGCGCACCGCCAATGGCGCGGCACTGACACTGGCCGATGTGACCTTCTGCTACCCATCGCGTCCGGAAACGGCGGCGCTGTCCCACCTGTCCTTCGATATCCGCCCCGGCGAAACGGTGGCCGTGGTCGGTCCTTCCGGCGCGGGCAAGACTACGCTGTTCCAGCTTTTCCTGCGCTTCTACGATCCGCAGCAGGGCACCATCCGCCTCGATGGCGTGGATATCCGCCAACTGGACCTGCATACCCTGCGCGATGCTATCGGCATCGTGCCGCAGGATACAGTCATCTTCTCGGCCGACGCGATGGAAAACATCCGCTACGGCCGCGCCGATGCCACCGATGAAGAAGTGATCCAGGCCGCGAAACTGGCAGCGGCGCACGAGTTCATCGAGCGCCTGCCGAACGGCTACAAGTCCTTCCTCGGCGAGCGCGGTGTGCGCCTCTCCGGCGGCCAGCGTCAGCGCATCGCCATTGCACGCGCCCTGCTCAAGAATCCGCCGCTGCTGCTACTGGACGAAGCCACTTCCGCACTGGATGCAGAATCCGAGCGCCTGGTGCAGTCCGCGCTGGAAGCGGCCATGGTGGGCCGCACCACGGTGATCATTGCGCACCGCCTGGCGACAGTGCAGCGTGCGGACCGCATTCTCGTGATGGAAGATGGTAAGGTTGTGGAAATGGGCACGCACCAGTCGCTGGTGGCGCTGGGTGGCATCTACGCCAACCTGGCTGCCCTGCAGTTCCATAACGTTCATGTAGCCCACTAAGGAGCGGCCATCGTGAAGGACGCCGAACTACGCCAGCAATGCCATACGGTCCTGCCGGGTCAGAAACAGCTGACGCCTGCCCAAAGCTTCGCAGCGATGGCTTCATGGTGCGAGGCGAACCGGATCACGGCAGACGTCTATGGCGAAGGCGACGCGATCCAGGCGCTGGAACGGAAGGTGGCGGACCTGCTGGGCTTCGAGTCCGCCGTGTTCTGCATCACCGGCACGATGACGCAAGTAACGGCCCTGCGCCTGGCCTGCATGGACCGCAACACCCAGCTCGTGGCGCTGCATCCTACGGCCCACATCCTCAAACATGAACGCGGCAACCACCAGTTGCTGAATGCTTTCCATGCGCTGCAGATCGGCAGCCCGCACCGCCCCTTCACGCTGGAAGAACTGAAAGCCATTCCCGACCGCCTCGGCGCGGTATCGATTGAACTGCCCGCGCGCGAAATCGGCGGACAGGCGCCGTCATGGGAGGAGCTGGACGCATTCAAAGCCTGGGCGCGCGAAACCTCCACGCACCTGCATATGGATGGCGCCCGCCTGTGGGAGGCTGCTGCAGGCTACGGGCGCGCACCGAAGGACGTGGCTGCGGGCTTCGACTCGGTCTATATCTCGCTCTACAAAGGCATTGGCGGCATGGGCGGGGCCATACTGGCGGGCAGCAAGGACTTCACCGCACGCGCGGCCGAATGGTTCAAGCGCCAGGGCGGCAACGTGTTCACGCGCACGCCGTATGTAGTAGCAGCCGCCATGCAGATCGACCAGCGGCTTGCCGCAATGCCCGCGTGCTTCGAACGCACGCAGCAACTATACGCCATGCTGCGCGGCTACCCGCTGCTGGTACCGAATCCCGCGCAGCCGCAGGCGAACATGCTGCACATTCATATGCCGGTGGATCGCGAACGCGCACTGGAAATCCGCAACCAGATCGCGGAAGAACATGGCATCTGGCTGTTCAACTATGCTTCTCATGCGGCGCTGCCGGGGCACTGCTACACCGAGTGGTATGTGGGCGATCTCATTCTCGGGCTCAGCGACGAAAAGCTGCAGCACGCTTTGAACCTGTGGCATGCCGCCATGGCGCGCGAGGTGGCGGAATGAGCTTCCATAGCCTCAAGCTGATTGATCCGCTGCTGCAGACACTGTCCGCGCTGGGCTATGACAAGCCGACGCCGGTGCAGCAGCAATCCATCCCTGCAGTTCTCGCGGGCCGCGACCTGATGGCCGCCGCGCAGACCGGCACCGGCAAGACCGCTGGTTTTGCGCTGCCGTTGCTGCAGCGGCTCACGATGGAAGGCCAGGCCACGCCGCAGTCCGTGCGCTGCCTGGTGCTGGCGCCAACGCGAGAACTGGCCGAACAGGTGCACGAAAGCTTTCGCAAATACGGCAGCAAGCTGCCCTTGCGCAGCGCCGTGGCCTATGGCGGCGTGGCGATTGAGCCGCAGGTAACGAAACTGCGCAAAGGGCTGGACGTGCTGGTGGCAACGCCGGGCCGCCTGCTGGACCTGCACCGCCAGGGCGCAGTCGGCTTCCAGCAGCTGCAGACGCTGGTGCTGGATGAAGCCGACCGCATGCTGGACCTGGGCTTCGCGCAGGACCTCGATGCGCTGTTTGCGGCGCTGCCGCCGCAGCGGCAAACGCTCCTGTTCTCGGCAACCTTCCCCGAGGCGATTCGTGCGCTGGCAGGCAAGCTGCTGTCCGATCCGGTAACGGTGCAGGCCAGCCCGGTCAATGCGGCGGCCAAAACGGTACGCCAGCTGGTCTACACGACTGACAAGAAATCGAAGCCCGAGCTATTCCTTCATCTGCTGCGCGAGCAGCGCTGGGGACAGGTGCTGGTGTTTGCGAAGACGCGCAAAGGCGTCGAGCAGCTCGTGGGCTTGCTCAAGGCGCAGGGCATCAGCGCCGATTCGATTCATGGCGACAAGCCGCAGCCAGCTCGTTTGCGTGCGCTGGAGCGCTTCAAGGCGCATGAGGTGCAGGTGCTGGTGGCGACCGATGTCGCGGCGCGCGGCCTGGATATCCAGGCGCTGCCTTTGGTGGTGAACTTCGACCTGCCGACCGTGGCGGAGGACTACGTGCACCGCATCGGCCGCACCGGCCGCGCAGGTGCCGAGGGCAATGCCGTATCGCTCGTGTGCGCGGACGAAGTCGAGCTGCTGCGGGCGGTTGAGACACTGACGCGGCAGGTTTTGCCGCGCGACGAGATTGCCGGTTTTGAAGCCGATCACCGCGTGCCTGCGACCGGCACCGCGCCTGCCGGGCCGAAGGCAGCGGCGCCCCGCGGTGCCAAAACAGTCTTCCAGGAAGTGAGCCGTGACCCGCGCGGCATCTTCGGCGCCCCCGCGGCGCAAGCGAAAGACGCGAAGCGCGACAAGGCCGCAGCGCCCGCGCAGGACCAGACACGTGGCGGCGGCACTGCGCATTCAGCAAGCGCAGAAGACATGCATCGCCGCGCCGCTGGCGGCAAGCCGGGTGGCGCCGGCCGGCAGCAAGAATCGCGTGGACCTGGCGGCGCAGGCAAGCAGCGCAGGCCGGGCAATTCCGGTGGAATCGGACCGGCTGCCGGGCTGCCCAAGGGCGCCGTGTTCGTGACGGCGGGACGCGGCGCGAAATCGGCCGCCAAGATCGCCGCGAAGTCGGCCGCCAAGGCCATGGCGCGCGGCGGCCGTTCCCCGGGCGGACGCTCCGGCAAACGCTAAGTTACAATCCTGTTTTCACGCGGAGATTCGAATGCAGCAATACCAGCAACTCATCAAAACTGTGCTCGACCAGGGGAGCTGGCAGGACAACCGCACCGGCATTCGTACCCTGAGCGTTCCGGGCGCGATGATGCGCTTCGACCTGAAAGACGGTTTCCCCGCCGTGACGACCAAGAAGCTGGCCTTCAAGTCCGTTGTTGGTGAGTTGTGCGCCTTCCTGCGCGCCTCCCGCAGCGCTGCCGACTTCCGCGCGCTTGGCTGCAAGGTGTGGGACCAGAACGCCAACGAGAACAAGCAGTGGCTGGAAAACCCCTACCGCGAAGGCCTGGACGACCTCGGCCCCGTGTATGGCGTGCAGTGGCGCCAGTGGCCCGGCTACAAGCTGCTGGACGCCAGCGCAGGCGCGCAGATCGCCGATGCGCTGCGCAACGGCTTCCGCCAGGTAGCGCCGCTGGAAGAAGACGGCGTGAAGAAAGTCCTGCTGTACAAGGCGATCGACCAGCTGCGCGAGTGCCTGGACACCATCATGCACAACCCCGGCAGCCGCCGCATCCTGTTCCACGGCTGGAATCCTGCTGTGCTGGACCAGGTCGCCCTGCCCGCCTGCCATCTGCTCTATCAGTTCATTCCGAACGCCACCACGAAAGAGCTGTCGCTGATTCTCTACGTGCGCAGCAACGACATTGGCCTCGGGACACCATTCAATATCGCCGAAGGCGCAGCCCTGCTCGCGCTGGTGGCGCGCCTCACCGGCTACACGCCGCGCTGGTTCAGCTACTTCATCGGCGACGCCCATATCTACGAGAACCACATGGAGATGGTGCAGGAACAGCTGAAGCGCGAACCGCTGCCGCTGCCGCAGCTTGTCATCAACGAGCGCGTGCCCGCCTTCGCCGAAACCGGCAAATACGAACCTGAATGGCTGGAGAAGATCGAACCTTCGGACTTCACGCTGGAAGGCTACCAGCACCACGCCCCGCTCACCGCGCCGATGGCCGTATGAGCGAGGTAGCGGATTTTGTGGAGGCGCTGCGGCGCTTCCGCAAGATGCCGGACGTATTCAATCCATGGCGCGACCGGGACCGCGATCACGACGCGGTGCGGCATGCCGCCGATATCCGCGCCGAACACCTGCACCGCTACCTCTCGGAGCGCGTTGCCGGCACACGCATGGTGCTGCTGGCCGAAGCACCCGGTTTCCAGGGCTGCCATTTCTCCGGCATTCCCATGACTTCCGAGCGCATCCTGCTCGGCCATCACCGCCACAACGACATCCATCCCGAGGATGTAACGCACGCGCCCTGCGCGCAGACCAGCAAGCACCTGCTGCACGGCGCAAACGAGCCGACGGCAACGATAGTGTGGAAAACGATGAAGCAGGCGGGAATCGACACCCGTTCGGTGGTGCTGTGGAATGCCTTCGCCTTCCACCCGATGAATGGCAGCTATCTCACGAACCGCAAGCCGACACTGGAAGAACTGAAGAAGAACAGGCGCCTGCTGGAACAGTTCCTGGCGCTGTTCCCGGACCGGCCGCTGGTGCCGGTGGGACGTGTGGCGGAAGAAGTACTCGGCGAGATGGGCAAGGCCCACGTGCCGTATTTGCGGCACCCGGCCAATGGCGGCGCGAGTGCTTTCAGCTCAGGATTGAAGGCGCTTAGCGGTAAAACGCTTCGACCTTGCCCTTCAGCTTGATCAGCATGGGATTGCCCTTGCGGTCGAGCGCCTTGCCGGCGGGGACTTTGATCCAGCCCTCGCTGATGCAGTACTCTTCCACGTCGAAGCGTTCCTTGTCGTTGAATTTGATGGCCACTTCATGCTCGAACACGGCAGGAACGTGGAACTTGCTGCGCGGGTCGATCGACAGATGATCCGGCAGTTCTGGTTTGGTCGTAGTATCGTTCATAGGCGCGCATTATACATCGGACATCGACGCTACCAGCGCATGGTAATGCTGCTCCTCGCGCGTGGAATACAGCTTGTACCAGGCATCCAGCGTCTCCGGTTTGAACACATCCAGCATCGCCAGCACTTCACGCGTGAACTCCAGCGGCGCCAGGCCGGTGGCCGTTACCAGGTTGCGGTCGCGCACCGCAGGCTCCTTGCGGTACAGCGCCGCCCCTTTGTATTGCGGGCACACCGACTGCAGGTAGCCCAGGTCGTTGCTGGTGTGCTGAAGGCCATCCAGCGCGCCAACGCGCGCCAGGCCTACCGTGGCGCCACAGATGGCGGCTACGCGGAAGCCCTGTTCCAGCCGGTCGCGAGCGAACTGCAGGATCACGTCGTTGCCGTTTTCCCAGGTTTCGGCGCCCGGCAGGATCAGCACATCGTCCTTCTCCATGCGGATATCGTCCAGCCCCACATCGGGCGCAATGTGCATGCCGCCCATGCTCTCCACCGGCGCGCGCGACAGCCCGAGCTTCATCAGCTGGACATTGGCCTTGGGATCGCGGAAGAAGCGCTTGCTGTGCAATTCAGCAGTCAGGTAGCCGATTTCCCAATCGGCGAGCGTACTCAGAACGAACAGGTAAACTTTCATGGCAATCCTCCTTCGGGCAGGTCATACAGTGTAAACATAGAATCGCTATAATTGGCCCCTTGCCGACGAAAATATTGTATTAATGACACAGCTGACGATCATCGTTGCCACCGACGCCAAGGGCGGCATCGGCATCAACAACACCCTGCCCTGGCGCCTGCCGGAGGACCTGGCGCATTTCAAGCGCATGACGTCCGGCCATCCCATCATCATGGGCCGCAAAACCTTTGAGTCGATTGGCCGGCCCTTGCCGAACCGCCGCAATATCGTGGTGAGCCGCAATGCGGAATGGCGTGCGGACGGCGTGGAAACCGTGCCTTCTCTGGAAGCAGCGCGCGCGCTGGTGGAAGCCACTGAACAGGCTTTCATCATCGGCGGCGCCCAGATCTACCAGCAGTCGCTGGCCCTGGCGGACGTGGTAGTGCGCACGGAAATTGGTCAGACCTTTGAATGCGACGCTTTCTTCCCCGAACTGCCCGCCGGCGAGTGGCAGGAAACGGCCCGCGAGCCGCATGTTTCCGAGGCCGGCCTACCTTACGCCTTCGTTACCTTGCGCCGCAGGCAAGGCTGAAGGTTTAGACTATTTTTTTCACCGGATTGCCGCATTTTCTGCGAGAATCCGTTCTCTTTTTTTATGGCGGCGCTGAATACGCCCGGAGATTACGATGAAATTTCGCTTCCCTATCGTCATCATCGACGAGGATTTCCGTTCTGAGAACACCTCGGGGCTGGGCATTCGCGCCCTGGCCGCGGCCATGGAAAAAGAAGGCATGGAAGTGCTGGGCGTTACCAGCTACGGCGACCTGTCCCAGTTCGCCCAGCAGCAGTCGCGCGCTTCGGCCTTCGTGCTGTCCATCGACGACGAGGAATTCGGCGGCGGTTCGGCGGAAGAAACCGACCACGCGCTGAAATCGCTGCGCGCCTTCGTTGAAGAAATCCGCTACAAGAATGCGGACATTCCTATCTACCTGTACGGTGAAACCCGCACTTCGCGCCATATCCCGAACGATATCCTGCGCGAACTGCACGGCTTCATCCACATGTTCGAAGACACGCCGGAATTCGTAGCGCGCCACATCATCCGCGAAGCGAAGTCTTACCTGGATGGCCTGTCGCCGCCCTTCTTCCGCGCGCTGGTGCACTACGCGAACGACGGCTCCTATTCCTGGCACTGCCCCGGCCACTCCGGCGGCGTGGCCTTTCTGAAGTCCCCTATCGGCCAGATGTTCCACCAGTTCTTCGGCGAGAACATGCTGCGCGCGGACGTCTGCAACGCCGTGGAAGAACTGGGCCAGCTGCTGGACCACACCGGCCCCGTGGCCGCCTCCGAGCGCAATGCCGCCCGCATCTACAATGCGGACCACTGCTACTTCGTCACCAACGGCACCTCCACCTCGAACAAGATGGTGTGGCACTCCACCGTTGCGCCGGGCGACATCGTCGTAGTGGACCGTAACTGCCACAAGTCCATCCTGCACTCGATCATCATGTGCGGCGCGATCCCTGTGTTCCTGATGCCGACCCGTAACCACCTCGGCATCATCGGCCCAATCCCGCTCGAAGAGTTCACGATGGAGAGCATCGAGCGCAAGATCGCCAACAACCCATTCGCGCGCGATGCCGCGAACAAGAAGCCGCGCATCCTCACCATCACTCAGTCCACCTACGACGGCGTGGTGTACAACGTGGAGACGCTGCGCGAAATGCTGGACGGGAAAATCGACACCCTGCACTTCGACGAAGCCTGGCTGCCGCACGCCACCTTCCACGACTTCTACAAGGACATGCACGCCATCGGCAAGGACCGTCCGCGCGCCAAGGAATCGCTGATCTTCTCCACCCAGTCCACCCACAAGCTGCTGGCAGGCCTGTCGCAAGCTTCGCAGGTGCTGGTGCGCGAATCGGAATCGGTGAAGCTGGACAAGGACGCCTTCAACGAGGCCTACCTGATGCACACCTCCACCTCGCCGCAATACTCCATCATCGCTTCCTGCGACGTGGCAGCGGCCATGATGGAAGCGCCGGGCGGTACCGCACTGGTGGAAGAGTCGATCCTGGAAGCGCTGGACTTCCGCCGTGCGATGAAGAAGATCGACGAAGAATGGGGCAAGGACTGGTGGTTCAAGGTCTGGGGCCCGGAAAACTTCGCCGAAGAAGGCATCGGTACGCGTGAAGACTGGATCATCCGCGCGGAAGACGACTGGCACGGCTTCGGCGAGCTGGCGCCGGGCTTCAACATGCTGGACCCAATCAAGGCCACCATCGTCAACCCGGGCCTGTCGCTGGACGGCCAGTTCGCCGAGAGCGGCATTCCTGCGTCCATCGTCACCAAATACCTGGCGGAACACGGCGTGATCGTGGAGAAGTGCGGCCTGTACTCTTTCTTCATCATGTTCACCATCGGCATTACCAAAGGCCGCTGGAACACGCTGCTGACCGCACTGCAGCAGTTCAAGGACGACTACGACAAGAACATGCCGATGTGGCGCATCCTGCCGGAATTCGCTGCCGCGAATCCGCGCTACGAGAAGATGGGCCTGCGCGACCTGTGCCAGTCGATCCACGACTTCTACAAAGCGTATGACGTGGCGCGCCTGACGACCGAGATGTACCTGTCCGACATGATCCCTGCGATGAAGCCGTCGGAAGCATTCGCCAAGATGGCGCACCGCGAGATTGAGCGCGTGGCGATTGACGACCTGGAAGGCCGCATCACGTCCATCCTGCTGACGCCTTATCCGCCGGGCATTCCGCTGCTGATTCCGGGCGAGCGCTTCAACAAGACCATCGTTGACTACCTGCGCTTCGCGCGCGACTTCAACGAGCGCTTCCCGGGCTTCGAGACCGACGTGCACGGCCTCGTGAAGCGCGAAGTGAACGGCAAGCGCGACTACTTCGTCGACTGCGTAAAACAATAATAAAAAATGGGGACAGACCCTAATTATTTCGGTAATTAGGGTCTGTCCTCATTTATCCTTGCTTACGCTACGACCGCAAGGGTCAGCGTCGCCACATAACCATCCGTAACGTTTCCGGTCATGGTTGCCAACTGCAGCGAATAACCATCGCTGAACACATTGTCCGTCGCATAGCTGATGCGCGCCAGGTTGCTCACGCTGGTGGCATAGCCGCTGGCCGTGTAGGCCTCATTCAGTGTCGCCATCGGGAAAGTGAACTGCGAAGTCCTGATGCGGTTCGATGCGCTTGCCGCCTTTGCCAGGGACTGGTACACCTCGAAGTGCACGTGCGGCATGCGCCCGTCGTAGCAGCCCGGGAAGATGGTGGTGAACGTGACGTTGCCATCCGCATCCGCCTCCTGCACTCCCCGCAGATAGTTCTGGTTCGTTACGCCGCTCGAATACAGCGAGTAGCGACCTTCACGGTCGCAATGCCACAGATAGACCGCAAAATTACCCACCGCGCCACAGCTGGCGTTCGCGTTCAGGATGCGCAGCCTGATCGTCAGCGGCACGCCCGCTGCCGTGCCGCTTGAGCCATTGAAGCTGCTGCGGATATCACTGCGTACAACACCGGTCTGCGTCAGCACGTTCACCACGCCGCCGCTGTTGCTGTTCGTGCCGTCCGCCGGATAAGGGCCGCCTGTTTCCTCGGGAATGGCGGTACAGCTGCCAGTCGTTGCGGTTGTGGTGGTGCTTGTACCAGTGCCGGTACCAGTTGTCGTAGCGGGCGTAGTGGCAGTGCCGGTAGCCGAAGTGCTGGCCGCAGCCACATCCGATGCCCCGCCGCCGCAGCCCATCAGGGGCAAGGAGGCAGCACCCGCGAACAGCATGCGCAGCGATTGCCTGCGCCCGGTGTTCATCTTCAGCAGCGCCTCAAGATCGGCAGCCAGTCCCCCGTCATGATCATGTGCTTTCATCTGTTCCCCCGCTCGACTCAGTTTGCAGGCCGCATGCGCGGTTGGCGCTCCTGAAGTTTCTGGCGCTGCTCAGGCGTGAGCACGGCCAGCAGTTTCTGTTCGGTGCGCAGGTGCTGCAGCGTGATATTGGCAATGGCCTGCGCCGAGGCTTGCGCCAGCTTCACGGCAGCAGCGTCGTCGAACTTGCCCGTGTCATGCATTTCATCGAGCGCGCGCTCCGCCTTCTGGTGCGCCTTGCCCTGCTCGCGCAGATACGGTGCCTGCGCATGCAGGATGGCAAACACCTTGTCTTCCTGCGCTTCGCTCAGGTCCAGCCCGCGCAGATACGGAGGCTCGCCATCCGGACCAGGACCAAACATGGCGCCTGCACGGTGAGGCGCACCGTGCGGAGGTCCGCCGCGCCCGGAATCATCGCCGGCGATGGCGGCGAACGGTGCGGCAATGACCGCTGCCAGCAGCAGGCCTTGCAAACTAAGTTTTGCTTTATTCATATTGTTGTCACCTTAAGGAACTTGGAGACTGGATTGTCTTTTCACGCCATGTAAAGCGCAGTTAGCGGCGGGTAAAAGCGTGTAAAGACGGCCAAGGGGGCCACTGCCTGTTTGCTATGATGGAGGCCTCTTTTGTATGGTTTACGGGCGATGAGCAAGGTCCTGCTGATAGACGATGATGTGGAACTGGTCGCGATGTTCCAGGAATACCTGGAGCGGGAAGGCTTCGAGGCGAAAACGGCGCACGACGGCATGAGCGGCGCTCAGGAAGCGCTGGGCGGCGCGTATGCGATTGCCGTACTCGATGTGATGATGCCGCGCATGAACGGCCTGGAGACCTTGCGCCGCATCCGCGCCGCCAGCACCATGCCCATCCTGATGCTGACCGCGCGCGGCGACGACACCGACCGCATCGTCGGCCTCGAACTGGGCGCCGACGACTACGTGACCAAGCCCTGCACCCCGCGCGAACTGACGGCCCGCATCCGCGCCATCCTGCGCCGCACCCAGCCCGATCCCGCGGCCGTGGTACAGGGCCCGGCGCAGCTGACAGTCGGGCAGCTCACCATGTGGCCCGAACAGCGGCGCGCTACATGGGGCGGCAATACACTGGAACTGACGAGCACCGAATTCAATCTGCTGGAGGTATTGGCGCGCAATGCGGGCAAGCCAGTCAGCAAGAACACGCTGTCCGAGCAGGGACTGGGCCGCCCCATGGCGCGCTTCGACCGCAATATCGACGTTCACCTCAGCAGCCTGCGGCACAAGCTGGGCACCGTGGCCGACGGCCGCTCCTGCCTGCAAACCGTGTACCGGCTAGGCTACCAGCTTATCAAGGACTGATCGTGGGACGGCTGTTCTGGAAGTTCTTCCTCTCCATCCTGCTGGCGCAGATTGCAGCGACGGTAGCGATTGGCGGCGCCATCTGGCTCAGGAACCGCAGCGACGCACAGGTGAAGCGGCCTGATATCGATATGAGCCCGCCCGCCGGCCTCGCCATTGAATCAGCCGTCGCCACGCTGCGCTATGGCGGGCCGGATGCCTTGCGCAGCCTGCTCGAGAACATGGACCGCCATCGCGTGTTTGCAGTGGACGATGAAGGCAAGGAGCTGCTGGGCCGCATCGTCAGCCGCAAGCAGCAGGTGGAAGCAAAGCAGCTGCTGGACAAGGGCGACGAGCGCGTGGTACGCCGGGTTACGCTGCCCGATGGCAGCCGCTATATGCTGTTCCTGCCCGCGCGCGAGTCGCGCGGCCTGCGAGCGGACGATGCGCGCCCCCTGATTGCGGGAGCGGGGTTGCCGATACCTGGCGGCCAGCCAATGCGGAGCGACCGCCCTCCTGTGCAGCCAGATAGCATACCGCCGGGAGCGCCGGGCGGGGCAGACCAAGGCGCAGGACGACGCGATGCGTCCCCGGGCGGCGCACCGCCACCACGCAGCGATGGCCAGCGCAGCGCAGGCCCGGCGGCCGGTGATGCCGCGCGGCCGATGGGCGACGCTGCTGGAGGCCCCGGCCGGGACGGCCCCGGCCCACGATTCCAGCCACTGACGCCATTTGTGCCGCTGGCCTGCGCCGTACTGGCCAGCCTTCTGTTCGCAGCCCTGCTCGCGTGGTACTTCTCGCGCCCCATCCGCTCCCTGCGCCAGGCCTTCGAGGCTGCGTCCAGCGGCGACCTGGCACCGCGCTTCGAGCACCTTGGCATCAAGGGCGGCGACGAACTGCATGACCTCAGCCGCGACTTTGACCGCATGGCAGCCCGCCTGCGTAGCCTGATCGAGGGCCAGACACGCCTGCTGCACGACGTGTCCCATGAGCTGCGCTCCCCGCTGGCCCGCCTGCAGGCGGCGATCGGCCTCGCGCACCAGCAGCCGGACAAAATGGCCGCCTCGATGGAACGCATCGAACGCGAAAGCATCCGCATGGACAAGCTGGTGGGCGAGCTGCTGACACTGGCCCGGCTCGAATCCGGCGCGCTGGAGGCGGCCAAGGAGGATATCGATATGGCCGACCTGCTCGGCCAGTTGCTGGAAGATGCGGAATTCGAAGCCACCACCCACGGCCGCAAGCTGGTGCAGCACGGCGAAGGCGCCGTGATCATCCTGGGCCAGGCCGACCTGTTGGCGCGCGCCATCGAGAACGTGGTACGCAACGCCATCAAGCACAGCCCCATGGGCCAGACGGTGGAAGTGGAGATCAAGCCGGAAGCGGAGCAACTCAGGATCCAGGTACTGGACCGCGGCCCCGGTGTTGCGCCGCAGGACCTGAAAGCGATTTTCGAGCCCTTCTACCGCAGTGAAGGCACTGAGAAGGATGTGGAAGGCCACGGCCTGGGCCTGGCCATTGCCCAGCAGGTGATCCAGCAGCACGGGGGCGCCATCCACGCGGCCAACCGCGAGAACCGCGGCCTGTGCGTGGAAATCACCTTGCCGCTGGCGTAAGGAGAATCAGGCCTTCGGCAGGGTCACGCCGTGCTGCCCCTGGTACTTGCCGTTGCGGTCCTTGTACGACACTTCGCAGACCTCATCGCTTTCGAAGAACAGCACCTGGGCGCAGCCCTCACCCGCATAGATCTTGGCCGGCAGCGGCGTAGTGTTCGAGAACTCCAGCGTCACATAGCCTTCCCATTCCGGTTCGAAGGGCGTGACGTTGACGATGATGCCGCAGCGCGCATAGGTCGATTTGCCGAGGCAGACGGTCAGCACATTGCGCGGAATGCGGAAGTATTCGATGGTACGCGCCAGCGCGAAGGAGTTCGGCGGAATGATGCAGACGTCGCTCTTCACGTCAACGAAGGAGTTCGAGTCGAAGTTCTTCGGGTCGACGATGGTGCTGTTGATGTTGGTGAAAACCTTGAATTCATCGGCGCAGCGAATGTCGTAGCCATACGACGAAGTCCCGTACGAAATCACCTTGCGGCCATCGACGGCGCGCACCTGGCCCGGTTCGTATGGCTCGATCATTCCGTGTTCCTGCGCCATACGGCGGATCCATTTATCGCTCTTAATCGTCATCGCAAAGGCATTTTCTCTGGTTGCGGGAAATCCTGCGCCGGGAAGGCGCAGTCCAATGCGCTGGATTTTACGCGAAATCAGGCGCGGCGCAACGCTTCTGCGCTCTGGCAGAGGTCCAGTTTTTCGCCGATCAGGGCGCAGATCAGCTCCCGCGTGACCTGCGCAGCCAGCGCCGGGTCTTCCATCGGGAACAGGTGGCCGCCCGGCACCATGCGGAAATGCTCGCCCACCAGCGCCTTCGTCGCTTCCAGGCCGGCCAGGCGGTTCTCTTCCGAATCCTCTCCAGCGATGTAGGCGACCGGCACCTTCAGCCCTCCGGACAGCACCTGGCCAACATGATGCGGCAAGGTGCGGTAGACCGCCGTTTCGATCTCGCGCGAGAAGCGCAGCTGCACGCCGTCGGGATGCGGCGCCAGGCCATGCAGCATATAGTCCTGCAGCACGCCGGGCGCCCAGGCGGCGAAAATATCCTTGCTAGCGAAGTGTTCGTAGGCGGCACTTTCGTCGGGCCACTGGTTGCGGCGGCGAACGGAGAACTTCGACGGCGAATAACGGTCTTCCCGGCCCAGCCACTTGACGATGCGCCACAGGAAAGCGCGCCAGCCCGAGACCACCGGCGAATCCAGCATCACCACGCAGCGCGCCAGGTCGGGCCGCCGGGCCGCCGCCATGAGGCTCAGCATACCGCCCAGGGAGTGGCCGACCAGGATCACCGGCCCGCTGTAGCGGCGTTCCAGCTCCGCAATCAGCTCGTCCACCAGCCCGCGCCAGCCGTCGTCCACGGGGAATGCGGGATTGTGCGCATGCATATCCAGCGCCTGGATCTCGAAGTCCTCGCCCAGGTATTCAAAGTAGCGGCGATAAGTGCCGGCCGGGTAGCTGTTCGCGTGCGAGAAGTGGATTTTCGGTTTGCTCATGGCAGCCAATTGTAGGGGCCAGAGCCACGAAATTCTGGTATGAAGCCTCTAATTCGGCGCTAGAATGCATGGATGAGCACTCCCACCATACGCCCCGCCACCCGCGATGACGCAGGCATTATCGCGCTGCTGCTCACGGAGCTGGGCCATCCCACTACGCAGGAAACCATCGCCGCACGCTGGGACGACTGGCATGCCGAGGGCAATTGCGCGCTCGTGTCGCTCGACAGCAGCGGCGCCGTCACCGGAGCAGCCACGCTGCATGTGATGACGGTGCTGCACCGCCCCTACCCGGTTGGCCGCATCACGGCGCTCATCGTCGGCAAAACGCTGCGCGGCAGCGGCGTCGGCCGCGCACTGGTGACAGCATCCGAAACGCTGCTGGCAGAACGCGGCTGCAAACTGATGGAAATTACGAGCAACCTGCGCCTGACGGAAGCCCATGCGTTCTATGAGCGCATCGGCTACGGCCGCACCAGCGTGCGCTTCTCCCGTCCCCTCGGCGGCTAACGCCCATGCCAGTAGCGCGGATGCTCGCGCCGGTATTCTGAAATCGCGATGGCGCCATCCAGGTCGATAGTCAGCGCGCCTGACTGGTCGGTTCGCAGCACACGCACATTCATATCGCGGTAGCGCTGCACCACCTCCGCCTTGGGGTGGCGGTAGCGGTTACGGTGGCCCACCTGGAATATGCCGGTTGCAGGCATCACGGCTGCCATGAAGCCGGGCGTCGATGATGTGCCGCTGCCATGATGCGGCGCGAGCAGGATATCGGCTCTGAGCGCCGCTCCCTCGCGTGCAAGCAGGTCCTGTTCCTGCGCTGCCTCGATGTCGCCCGGTAGGAGCAGCGAGCCTGCGGCGCTTGTAATTTTTAACGTGCAGCTGCGGGCGTTCGTCTTCAGCGCGCGGTTCGCATAGCTGGCCGCTGTGGGATGCAGGATCTCGAACCGCACACCATCCCACTGCCAGTGCTGGCCGGCGGCGCAGCGCACATGCGGTGCAGCCCGTGTTATCGCGTGTCCCTGATCGAGCGAAGAAAGCAGCCAGCCTGCCTTGACGCTCGCGAGGATGGCCAGCGCGCCACCTGAATGATCGCTGTCCGCATGGCTGACGACCACCCCATCCAGCGCCCCGATACCGCGCGCCCGCAGGTAGGGCAGGATGACGCGGTTGCCGCCGTTCGATTCAAGCGAATAGGCAGGTCCGGTGTCGTACAGAAGGCGATGATTCGCTGTTTCCACCAGCAGGGCCATGCCCTGCCCTACATCGAAGGCCGTCACGCGCACTGCGCCGGGCGCAGGCTTCCACGGCTCGCCCAGCAGCAAGGGAATCCAGGACGCAAGACCCAGCCAGCGCATGGGCCAGCCGCGCGGTGCAAGCAGCCATGCGGTGCCGAACAGCGCCCAGCAGAACAGCCACCACGGTGGCGCGGGCGCCGTCCACACGGCCCAACGCAAGCCGCTGCACCATTCAAGCGCGATGGCGAGCCAGCGCACCAGTTCATGGGCGCCGATAAGCAATGGTTTTGCCAGAAGCTCGGGCATCACGCTGCCCGCTAATGCCATCGGCGTGACCAGGAGGCTGACCAGCGGGATGGCGATCGCATTGGCGGCTGGGCTGATGATGGAAATCTGGGAGAACAGCAGCATGGTGAGCGGCACCAGGCCGAGCGTGATTGCATACTGCGTGTTGACGGCGGCCTGCAAGGTAGCCGCCAGATGCAGCTGGCGTGTCAACGGCTGGCCGCGCGCGGGATGCAGCGTATCGGCCGCCAGGTCCGGCGGGCGCGCAGCCTTGTGCCGGGCGGTCCTGCCCACCGATGCATACAGGATGATGGCAACGGCGCCGAAGGAAAGCCAGAATCCCGGCCACATCACCGCCCAGGGATCGATCAGCACCACCACTGCCGCCGCCAGCACAAGCACATGCGAAATACTGGTCAGCCGGTCCAGCCATGTGGCGACCGCCACCACACACAGCATGTACAGCGTGCGCTGCGCCGGAACGCCGAAGCCCGCCAGCAGCACATAGGCCAGTGCGGCGAGCATACCGACAATGGCGGCGGCCTTGCGTGAGGGGAGCAGCAGTGGCAGGCGGTATCTGCGCCCGATGAAGGAGCGGCGCCAGAACCATGACGCCGCCGCAGCCGCCAGCCCCGCCATCATGGTGATGTGGAGACCGGAGATCGAGATGAGATGGGAAATACCGGTACGGTTGAAAATCGTCCAGTCGGACTGCGTGATGGCGCGCTGGTCGCCGATAACGAGAGCGATGATCACGCCGGCGTACGCCCGGTCGCCGAGGATGCGCTGGATACGGTCGCGCAGCTGCGCGCGGCTGCGCTCAATGAGGTTATGCGGTGTCAGCACAAGGCTGTCGAGGCGGCGGTTATCACCTTCCGCACGGATGTAGCCGGTGGCGCGAACACCCTGCTCCATCTGCCACAGTTCATAATCGAAGCCGTAAGGGTTGGCGTTGCCGTGCGGGCGCTGCAGGCGCACCTTGAGCTGCCAGCGCTCGCCCGGTCGCACATCACCAACCGGCTGCGGATCGCCGCGAAAACCAGCATACCAGGACAGTGCGATCTTCGGCGGCACTGCCGCTTGCGGCGTCAGCACCTGTTCAACAGCAAAATTGAAGCGCTCCCCTTGGCTGAAGCGGTTCGGCAGGCTGTCCACCGTACCGACGATGAGCAAGTCCCGCCCTTCGTCCGCCAGTGCAAGTTCGGATGACAGGCTGCCTTGCGCCAGCACCGCGGCCCAGCCGAAACCGAGCATTGCTCCTGCGCCGGCGCGCACGACATAGCGCGCAGCGGGCAGGTAGCGCGGCAACACCGCGAGCAAGGGCAAACCCACGATCAGCCAGAGGACGGGATATGCGGGAAGCGCAGCCTGATACTGCAGCAGCGCTGCACCGCCGATGAAACCGAGGATCGTGCAACGCATGCTGCAAGCTCCTTCCCCATCAGGCGGCAAGCCGCCGCGATATCAGCCTGCGATCAGCTGCCGCATGCGCGGCATGACCTCGCAGGCGTTCTGCGTGGTGACGGCCGCAAGCTCCGCCAGCGCAGCGCCGCGCAGTTCGGCCAGCGCTTCACCGATGGCGGGCACCTGCTGCGGTGTGTTCACGCCCGGATGAACCCACGCCGGCGCAATGTCCGGCGAGTCCGTTTCCATCACAATCGAAGACAGCGGCAGTTCTGCCGCCAGGCGCCGGATCTGCCGCGCGCGTGTGAACGTGAGGTTGCCGCCGAAGCCAAGCCGGAAGCCCACGTTGATGTAGCCCTGCGCCTGCTGGAAGCTGCCGTTGAAGGCATGCGCAATGCCGCCTGCGGGTGGAATCTGCCGCACATGCTTGAGCACCTGGTCCTGGGACTTGCGCACATGCGTGAGCACCGGCAGGCCGAAATCGCGGGCGATGCGCAGCTGCTCGCGCAGGAAGTGCACTTGCTTGTCGCGCATGGCAGGCTCGCACAGTTCCGGCAGGAAGAAATCCAGTCCTATTTCGCCGATGGCGACAAAGCGCGGGTCGTCCATGGCCTGCGCTACGCGCTCGCGCATCAGCACCAGGTCGGCATCCGTCGCTTTCGGCACGCAGATGGGATGGATGCCGAGGCCGTAGCAGGCATTCGGCGCCGCCCGGCCGAGATCGCGCACCGCATCGAAATTCGCCACGTCGATCGCGGGAATCACGATCATCGATACGCCCTTGCCTGCCGCATCGGCCGCTACTTTCAGCGATTCGCCGCCGAATTCGCGCGCGTCAAGGTGGCAGTGGGTATCGATCCACATGGTTTCAGTCCGCGCGCAGGCCTTCGTCCGTCATGCGAAACACGCGGTCGCAGCGCTTGGCCAGCTCTGGATCGTGGGTGACGATGACGAATGCCGTGCCAAGGTTACGCGACAGTTCCAGCATCAGGTCGAAAATGGATTCAGCGGTGGAGTGGTCCAGATTACCGGTCGGTTCGTCCGCCAGCACGCAGGCGGGCTGCGTGACCAGCGCACGCGCCAGCGCCACGCGCTGCCGTTCGCCGCCGGACAGTTCGCCCGGCACGTGCGACACACGCTTGGCCAGGCCCACGCGCGCCAGCATTTCCTGCGCCTTCGCCGTGGATTCGGCACGTTTCAGGCGGCGGATCATGAGCGGCATCGCCACATTGTCCAGCGCCGAGAATTCAGGCAGCAGATGGTGGAACTGGTAGACGAAACCCAGCGATTCGTTGCGCAGGTTGCCGCGCGCGGTTTCGCTCAGGCTTGCCAAATCCTTGTCCAGCAAGGTCACCGTGCCCTCGCTCGGCGTATCCAGGCCGCCCAGCAGGTGCAGCAGCGTCGATTTGCCGGAGCCTGAAGCGCCGACAATCGCCACGCGCTCGCCGCGATAGACGGCGAAGTCGATACCCTTCAATACCTTGACCGAATAACTGCCCTGCGTGAAGGTCTTGCCCAGGTTGCGGCAGGACAGTACCGGCGTTCCCTTGTCACTCATAGCGCAGCGCCTCCGCAGGATTTACGCGGGCCGCCCAGCGGCTTGGATACAGGGTGGCCAGGAAGGCCAGCGCAACGGACAGCGCGCCGATCTTCGCCACATCCGGCCAGCGCATGTCGGATGGCACGGTGCTGATGTAGTAGATATCCTTGGACAAGAACTGCACTCCCAATAAATGTTCGATAAACGGAACGATAACGTCGATGTTGAGGGCAACGGCCACGCCGCCCGCCACGCCCAGCGCAGTGCCGAGCAGGCCAACCAGCGCGCCCTGGATGACGAAGATCTTCATGATCGATGCGGGCGACGCCCCCAGCGTTCGCAGGATGGCGATGTCCGGCTGCTTGTCGGTCACCGTCATCACCAGCGTGGACACCAGGTTGAAGCCCGCAACGGCAATAATCAGGGTAAGGATAATGAACATCATGCGCTTCTCGGTTTGAACTGCCGCAAACCATGTGGCGTTCAGCTTTGACCAATCGCGCACTTCAAGGTTGGAAGGCAGCACCTTCTTGAGTTCATCCGCCACCTGCGGCGCCTTGTGCATATCATCCAGCCGCAGGCGCAGGCCGGACGGCGCGTCCATCCGCAGCATACGCTGTGCGTCCTGCAGGTGCACGAAGGCCATGGTGGAGTCGAATTCCTGATGGCCTGCATGGAAGATGCCCTGCACGGTGAAGGAGCGCATGCGCGGCACCATGCCGGCCGGTGTTACGGTGCCCTGCGGCAGGATCATGGTGACCTTGTCGCCAACGCTGGCCTGCAGCGAGCGCGCCAGGTCGACACCCAGCACGATGCCGAATTCGCCGGGGCGCAGCTCATTGAAGCTGCCTGCCTGGATATTGCGCTCCACGTCCGAAACCTTGGGCTCCTGGTCCGGCAGCACGCCGCGCACGAAGGCCGGACGCAGCCCGTCATTACCGTGCATCAGGCCGGCCTGCATCGGGCTGAATGGGGCTGCGCCCTTCACATGGGGATTCTTCAGCACGGCCTGTTCCTGCGCCTCCCAGTCCGGCAGGCCGCCGTCCTTGTTGTAGATTTCAACGTGCGCCAGCACCGAGAGCATGCGATCCGTCACATCCTTCTGGAAGCCGTTCATGACGGAAAGGATGATGATCAGCGCGGCCACGCCCAGCGCAATGCCCGCCATGGAAATCAGCGAGATGAAGGAGATGAAGCTGTTGCGGCTGGACCGTTTGCCTGCGCGCGTGTAGCGCAGGCCCACCAGCCATTCGTAAGGAAGATTCTTCAGGATGCTCATGCCGCCTCACTCATAACGCAGCGCTTCGGCAGGCTTCACACGCGCGGCCCACCAGCTTGGATACAGGGTCGCCACGAAGGCCAGCGCCACCGCCGTAGCGCCAATCGCAGCCACGTCCGGCCAGCGCAGGTCCGAAGGCACGGCGCTGATGAAATAGATGTCCTTGGCCAGGAACTTCATGCCGAACAGGCTTTCGATGGCAGGCACGATCACGTCCACGTTCCAGGCCAGCGCCACGCCGCCCGCCACACCGAGCGCCGTACCGAGAATACCCACCAGCGCGCCCTGGATCATGAAGATTTTCATGATCGAGCGCGGCGACGCGCCCAGCGTGCGCAAGATGGCGATATCGGCCTGCTTGTCCGTCACCGTCATCACCAGCGTTGCCACCAGGTTGAAGGCCGCCACGGCGATAATCAGGGTCAGGATAATGAACATCATGCGCTTCTGCGTCTGCACGGCGGCAAACCAGTTGCTGTTCAATTTGGACCAGTCGCGGACCAGCAGGTTGCCGGACATGCTCCGCTTCAGCACAGCCGCCACTTCCGGCGCCCGCTCGGGATCGGCCACCTTGAGCCGCAGCCCGAAGGGACCGGGCAGGCTGATCAGCTGCTGCCCGTCTTCCAGGTGCACATAGGCCAGCGCCGAATCGAACTCGTTATGGCCCGCCTCGAAAATCCCGGCCACCGTAAAGGTGCGCATCCCGGGCGCCGAAGCGTCATTCAGTCCGCCCTCGGCCAGCGCCATGGCCACCTTGCCGCCCACTTTCACTTCCAGCGCGCGCGCCAGCTCGTTGCCCAGCACGATATTGAAGGAGCCCGGCTTCAGTGCCGAGAAGCTGCCCTGCTTGATGGTGCCGACAACGCCCGACACTTTCGGCTCCTCTTCCGGCAGGATGCCGCGCACCACGGCAGGGCGCAGCACGTCGCTGCCGTGCGCCAGCAGGCCTTGCGTTTCGACGAAAGGCGCCGCGCCGCGCACTTCCGGAACCTGGAAGGCCTCGCGTGCCGTGGCGCGCCAGTCCGCCATCGGCCCACCCATCTGGTAAATCTCGATATGGCCCAGTACCGACAGCATGCGCGCCGTGACCTCTTTCTGGAAGCCGTTATAGACCGACAGCACCACAATCAGCGCCGCCACGCCCAGCGCGATCCCCACCATCGAGATGGCCGAGATAAAGGAAATGAAGCTGTTCCGGCTCGAACGCTTGCCGGCGCGCGTGTAGCGCAGGCCAACCAGCCATTCAAACGGCATTTTTTGTACAAAGCTCATAAAGGCGCCAGTGTTGCGAAACGCGAAAGCCCGCAGTTTGCCATATAAACAGTATCCCATGCACTACAATACGGCATGGCTTCCATCACCCTTGTCGTCCCATTCGGCCTGCCGCCGGCGGAATTCGCCGCGGACCTAGTCCGCAGCGTGCAGGCGCCCGCGCTCGCCACCCTGGTTTCCCGCTCCAAAACCCATGCCTGCCATGCCTTCGATGTGGACAGCCGCGTGCTGCCGCATGAGGGATGGCTGGCGCAGCACCTGAACGCGCCGGGCGCTGGCGCTCCGCTGTCCGCCGCCGTGATGCAGGGCTATGGCGCCGCCCAAGGCGCCGGCCACTGGTTCCTCATGCATCCGATCCACGTGCAGGCTGCCCGCAACCACCTGGTGATGCAGGACCGCCGCGCCCTGCAGCTCGGCGAAGAGGAGTCGCGCACGCTGTTCGACGCCGTCCAGCCTTTCTTCGCCGAAGACGGCAAGCAGCTGGTCTACGGCGATGCGCAGACCTGGTTCATGCGGGCTGACGACTGGGCCGGCTTGGCCACCGCCTCGCCGGATGCGGCCGCAGGCAGCAATATGGCCGCCTGGATGCCGTCCGGCGACGTCGCCCGCGCCTTCCGCCGCCTGCAGAACGAAGTGCAGATGCTGTGGCATTCACACCCCGTCAACGCGGCCCGGCAGGAACGCGGCCTCCCGGCCGTGAATTCCTTCTGGCTGTGGGCGGGGGCCTCTGCGCCCGCGCCCGCCGCGCAGAATCTCGCCACCGCGCACGCGCCGGACTGGCTGGCCGCCCTCGCCCCGCCCGCGCTGCGAGATGCAGGCCCGGAACAGCTGCTGGCGGCAAAAGACGGCACGGCGGTGCTGTGCCACCTGCTGCCGGCCGGCCTGTCCGGCGACTGGTCCGAGTGGCTGCTGGGGATGGCAGCACTGGACAAGGACTGGTTCGCGCCCATGCTGGCAGCCCTGCGCGCGGGGAGAATCAGCGAGCTGGCGTTGGTATTCAGCCACCGCGATGGCTGGAGCGAGTTCCGAACAGGTAAAATGTCACTGCGCCAGTTCTGGCGTCCGCTGAACCTGAAGAAGCTGTTGCCATGACCCGTATCGCGATTCGCCCCTGCCCGTTCCGAACCTCGGAAATGCTGCGCCAGGGAGGTGTACACCCCGTGCTGGCCCGCCTGTACGCCTCGCGCGGCCTGACCGATCCGCGCGAACTATCCAGCGAGCTGGCGGCCCTGATTCCGCCGCCCGGCCTGCTGCATATCGATGCCGCCGCCGTTTTCCTGGCCGATTCCATTGCCGCCCGCAAGCGCATGGTGATTGTGGCCGACTACGATTGCGACGGCGCCACCGCCTGCGCCACTGCCCTGCGCGGCTTGCGCTCGATGGGCGCCGATGTCGATTTCATCGTGCCGAACCGCTTCGAATATGGCTACGGCCTCACGCCGGAGATCGTGGCGCTGACGGCGCGCGAGAAGTCGCCGGACATCATCATCACCGTCGATAACGGCATTGCCAGCATCGACGGCGTGGAAGAAGCGGAGCGGCGCGGCATCGAAGTGGTGGTGACCGACCACCACCTGCCAGGCGACCGCCTGCCCGACGCGCGCGTGATCGTGAACCCGAACCAGCCCGCCTGCGGCTTCCCGTCCAAGAACCTGGCGGGCGTGGGCGTGGTGTTCTACGTGCTGCTGGCCCTGCGCGCCGAACTGCGCCGCCGCGGCGTGTTCGATGCCCAGACCCAGCCGAAGCTGGATTCGCTGCTGGACCTGGTGGCGCTGGGCACCGTGGCCGACGTAGTAAAACTGGACACCAACAACCGCATCCTCGTTGCGCAAGGCCTGAAGCGCATGCGCGCGGGCCGTATGCATGCCGGTATCGCCGCCCTGTTCCGCGTGGCTGGCCGCCAGGCACGCAGCGCCACGCCCTTCGACCTCGGCTTTGCCCTCGGCCCGCGCCTGAACGCCGCCGGCCGGCTGGAAGACATGTCGCTCGGTATTGAATGCCTGATCACCGACGACGAAGGCCAGGCCTGGGCGCTCGCGCAGCGGCTTAATGAAATCAACCTGCAGCGCCGCGAAATTGAAGCCGAAATGCAGGATGCAGCCATGCTGCACCTGGATGACTTCAAGCCTGCCGACAGCACCACCATCACGGTCTTCGACGAAACGTGGCACCAGGGCGTGATCGGCATTGTGGCCTCGCGCCTGAAAGAGAAGTTCTACCGCCCGACCATCACCTTCGCTCCCGCCGGTGAGGGCTGGATCAAGGGTTCGGGGCGCTCCATCAGCGGCTTCCACTTGCGCGACGCGCTGGACCTGGTATCCAAGCGTGCGCCCAGCCTGATCGACAAGTTCGGCGGCCATGCCATGGCGGCAGGCCTCAGCATCCGCGCCGACGCTTTCGATGCCTTTTCCCAGGCTTTCGAAACCGTGGGCCGCGCCCTGCTCAACGAACAGCAGCTGGAACGCGTGATCGAAACGGACGGCCCGCTGGAAGATCACTACTACACCACCCAGTTCATTGAACTGATGGACGGCCAGGTATGGGGCCAGGGCTTTGCCCCGCCCGTGTTCTGCGACGAGTTCCGCGTTGTCAGCCAGCGCATCCTGAAAGAACGCCACCTCAAGCTGCTGCTGGAGAAGAACGGCTGCCGCTACGACGCCATCTGGTTCGGCCGCACGGACGGACTGGGCGACCGCGCACGGGTCGCCTTCCGCCTCGATGCCAATGAATACAACGGCACCACCAAGGTCCAGCTGATGGTGGAGCACGCCGAACCGGCGTAAGCGCTCAGGATTTCGGTTTCGCGCAATTGCACACGTCTTCGCCGCTGTCGAATACGATGCGCCATTTTCCATCCGGCTCAAGGCGCCAGACCGAATTGAAGCGTGCAATCTGCTTGCCTTCCGGGCCGTATACCGGCCCGGAGGAATACGCCAGCGCGCCGGACGCCAGCACCTCTACCTTGTCCGGCTCCCACGAGAACGGCGCATTTCCGCCTTCATAGAACTTCTTCCATCCCGCCGCGACGGCGGCTTTGCCGCGCAAGGCATTCGGACCGGGCGAGAAGATCGCATCCTCCGCTAGGAAGGATGTGAAATCCGCATGGTCGCGCGCCTTCATGGTGGCGGCGAATGCGCGTTCGGTATCGGTAACCTGCTGCTTCAGGTCGGGAGCGGCGATGGCGCCGGACATCAAAGATGCCAGCGCCAGCGCGAACAGAACGGATTTGAGGCTCATCCAAACTTCCTTGTGTGGTTGGAGGAGCCTTGATCCTACTACCGATCAGTGGCCTTCGGAAGCGTTGAACATCTGCTTCGCATAGATCAGGCCCAGGCCGTAGGAGCCGCCATGCTCGATTGAAGTCTTCACGGTCTGGTCATAAGTCTCGCCGCGCGCCCAGTCGCGCTGCAGTTCGAGCAGGTATTGCAGCGAGGTGATCGGGCGGGCGCCGGCCTGCACCATGCGCTGCACCGCACGCTCGTGGGCTTCTTCGGTGATGTCGCCGGAAGCGTCGGTAATCACGAAGACCTCGAAGCCCTGGTCAAGCGCGGACAGTGCCGGGCCAACGATACAGACCGAGGTCCACAGGCCAGCCAGCACGATGCGGCCCTTGCCGATTTCGTTCACGCGGTCGGCAATGCGCTGGTCTTCCCAGGTATTCATGGTGCTGCGGTCGATCGGCTCCTGTTCCGGGAACACGGACTGGATCTCTTCGAAGATCGGGCCGGAGAAGGACTTCGCCGCCACCGTGGTCAGGATGGTGGGCACATTGAATTCACGGGCCGCCTTGGACACCAGTGCCGCATTGTTGCGCAGTACGGTGGCGTCGATGGACTTGGTTGCGAAGGACATCTGCGACTGGTGGTCGATCATGATCAGGGTGTGATCGTTACCGTTGATGAGCTGCTTACCTGGCTGGGCTTTTGCGACTGGCATGATGAATCCTTTCGATAGTGTGGTCATTTAATTTGCACCAGATCATTTGTCTCGCGCAGTGCTGATGGAATGAAGTATGACCTGCTCACTTCGAAAAGAAAAACGGAAAGATTACCGTTCTATCATCGATTTTTTCGAAAGATGCTGAACGCTCCAGGCAGGCATCGAAGCCGAGCCGGATATCGCCCAGCACCGATGCTTGCAGCGCATTAGCGGCCAGCTCCAGATGTGCGGCGCAGTGTAGCGGTGCGAGCTCCAGGCGCCCCACCATCGCACGCAGCGCCGCGGCGCCGGTGCGGCCGGGAAGCAGGCGCTCGAAATCTTCGCGTGCCAGTGGGCCGAGGCATAGCGCAATGCCCGTATCGCGCCGCCAGATCCGCTCGCCGAGCGCCATGCCCGCGCCCAGCGTACTGTTGGCACACCCCAGCCGCCAGCGGTGCTGCTCCGGCAGCACATCCCAGGCACCGGCGAACTGCTGCACGCGCACCGGGATGCCGAAGTGCTCCGAGACCATGCCGGCCATGGCCTCTGCAGGCAGCGCGGCCTGACGCAGGCGCGCCGCATGAAAAGCCATCCAATGTGGCGCCCCTGCTGGCGCTCCCCCAAGCGCCAGCAGGGCCGCGGCGAAACCATCATGCTCGGGACGGTGCTTGCGCCATGCCTCGCAATACAAGGCCACGCTACGCGAGGACAGCAGGTCCATGAAGGCCAGCGGCGCGGATTCGCCGTGCCTCAGCAGCCGTTCCGTGTAATGAAATGGCAGCGTGCCGCTGGCGCCGAGCAGGCCAATGAACGCAGGAGCAAACGCCAGCGGGTCGGCCGAAGCCCACGCAATATCGCGCGGCGCAAAGGCCAGCGAAGGATCGTTCGCGAACGCCGCCCCGCCGGAAGATTCCTGCAGCGCCAGCAGCATCAGCTCAAAAGAAAGTTCCCGTTCCGAGGCTGGCATCGCAGCAGCTCCTGTCCCGTGGTTGACGACACCAGCACCAGCTGCACAAAGCTGTTCAGGTGAACATAAAGGCCAAGGAAGTTGTCGATCACCTCGCCGAACAGGTGCACACCGCAGCCGGCCAGCCCCGCCTCATCGACATGCAGGCGCACCTCCACGCCATGCAGCTGCGCTGCGCCATGCCGGTCGCGCAGCATCAGCGTGGCGGGCCGGCACTCAAGCTGCTTTACCGACGCAATCTGCGCCTGCGTGACGGAGGAACGCGCCACGTCGTACAGCGCCAGCGTTTCCAGGAAAGGCTCAAGTCCCTCGCGCACCAGCGAGCGCGTGGCCAGTGAAAGATGGGATACCAGGCGCCAGTGATTACCCGCCGCTTGGGGAATGCGGTGCGCCATCGATGGCTTGCGCAGCAGGGTGGCTGCGCCGCCCTCGCCGCGCAGCTCCGTTCCCGGCGCCAGCCGGCGCGCATGATCACGGTTGCTGCAAATAAGGTCAATGCTTGCAGTCGCCGCATCGGCAGGCTGGCGGCTGAAGGCGATGCTGACTTCATAGCCCGGCGCGCCGCGTGCCATGGCCGGATTGCGGCGCTCCATCCAGTAATGCCCTCCCACCTCTTCATGCCGCCGCGTGTAAAAAGGATGGTATTCCTCGGCGCCCAGGCGCACGCGGTCAATGCTGTAGATTTCGTAGTCTTCGGGCCGGGGCACGTTGGCCGCGACGATGTAATGCGTTTTGCGGCCATCGGCGATGAAGGGCCGCGCCGCGAGCGGGAACAGGTTGGTGGCAGGAGCACAGCCGGTGAGCAGGCTGCCCGCGTTCAGCGCAGCCAGCGTGCGCGCAGGCGCGGCATCGCCCAGCTCCAGCCGCAGCCTTGCCTCACTGGCCCCGCGCGCGGCGCCCAGGTCGATATCCAGGAAGCCGAATTTCTCCGGGAAGCCGAAGAACTCACTGAGAATCCTGCAGCCTTCGTGATGGCGCGGCCCGCGTGGCAACAATGCGTCATGCGCGCCGAAACCCACGCTGCGCAGGGGATTCCGCTCTAGCTGGATTTCTTCTCCGCCAACATTCAGCGCCGCCTGCACCACATGCATCATCAGCGCATCGCGCAAGGCCGCGCAGAATGCCTGTTCACCGTCGAGAAAGATGCGCAGCGACGCGGGCAGCGGCTGGCCGTTGCCATCCAGCTGCAGCGTCACCACACCGGCGGAACAGCCCGCGAACGTGATGGCCGCCCCTGGCGCTGCCGCACTGCCGGCGAGCCTGAAACGGCATTCGCCCGCCTGCATATACTCACCTGCGCCGCCCTGCACGATGGCGCAGGAGGGAAAACTGCGCAGGTAGTGCGGGTACAGCCCATGAAACAGCGCCTCCACATACAGGGGATATTCGTCATGCAGGCGCTTCGCCGTGCGCGCATTGAGCAATGCAATGCCCTGGATGAGCCGCAGCACATGCGGATCGCTGGAGTTGCCCGGCAGCCGCCCAGCCAGCCTTGGATAGCGACGCCCGAATTCCGCACGCGTACGCTCGAAGGACGACAGCTCCCCCTCGGCAAAGGGAAACAATTGATCCATAGCAAGCCCCTCTCATGCAATCATGCAATAGTGGCATTGCCGTGCGTTAAGACCTTGAGGCAGCACAATAGGCCGGTCTTGAAATAATTCCGGAAATGGAGTATAAATAATCCAGAAACGGAGGAAATATGCACGCCGCCTATGCCTACCCCAAGAGTTCATTCGAAGCCCAGGTGCCGGTTGACCTCAGCGCCCGCGAGGAGCGCGAGCGCCTGTCCCGCTCTGCGCTGAAAGGTTTCTTCAAGCTGGCCGCCGCCTGGAAACTGCGCGACGATGACGCCCGCGAACTGCTGGGCGGCTTGTCGAGCAGCGCCTTCTACGAATGGAAAAAGAACCCCGACCGGGTGCTGGAGATTGACCGCATCACGCGCATCTCCTACCTGCTGGGCATCTACAAGTCCCTGCACATCATTTACGGCGACAAGCTGGCCGATGAATGGGTGAGCCTGGCCAACCGCAACGCCATTTTCGGCGGCCGCACTCCGCTGGCCTATATGGCCGCCGGCGGCCTGATTGCCATGCAAACCGTGCGCAAACTGGTCGACGCCCGCCGCGGAGGCCTGTAATTGCCCGTCCCCACCCTGCCGCCGCAGCGCCTGCTGCGGCAATTCGACACCTGCCGCCTGATTCCTTCCCGCTTCGTGGACGTTGAAGATTCCGTGCTCGCACCACTGGCCGAGAGCGACGCCGAGCTGCGCGACCTGTTCGAACTCGATAACGCCACCAACTCCCGGCTGCAGGCCGAACATGGCGGCGCCCCAGGCATCGGCATCGATGAACTGATTTTCCGTGTGCCGAACTACCGCATGGTGAACGCCGCCTTTACCTATGCGCGCCCGGAAGGCAGCCGCTTCAACGACGGCGAGCGCGGCGCCTGGTACTGCGCTTTCGAGACCGAAACCGCGCTGGCGGAGATCACTTTCCACAAGACGGTGGAATACGCCGAAATAGGCTACTTCAACGACAGCGTGAGCTACCAGGCCATGCTGGCCGACTTCACGGCGGTGTTCCACGATATCCGCGGCGTGCCGGAATTTGCGCCATGCCTTGCGCCGGACAGCTATATCGAATCCCAGAAACTGGCGGCCAGGCTGCTGGGCGAAGGATCCACCGGCATCATCTACCCCAGCGTGCGGCGCGCGGGCGGCACCAACCTCGCCTGCTTCCGCCCCGCCCTCGTCGGCAATGTTCGCAAAGGCGCGGCCTATCAGCTAACATGGGAAGGTAAGCCAACGCCGCGCGTTGAGCCGGTCTGAGTCATCCAGGAATCACTATGCAAACCAAGCCAGAAAAAGACATCGAACTGCAGCAGAAGGTCAACCGTGAAACCGCCCGCCTGCCATGGACGGAGCTGGTCCGCCATTTCGCCTCGGGCAATGTGGTGTGGGTGTCCGGCGAGCTGGACCTGATCGATGTCGCCGTCCGCATCGCGCACGACGACAAGGCCAATGTCGCGCAATGGATGGCAGACGGCAAAATCGCCAAGGTATCGGACCAGCAGGCCGAAACCTGGCTCGCCGCGAACGCCACCTTGTGGGCGAGCGTCGTCAGTCCCTTCATTCTGGTGCAAGAAGAAAAACGCCAGGTCCACTAAGCGCATATGCTGGCCCGGCTCGACAACTACCTGATCGATTCCGCGCCACGCCAGCTGGGTGGCGCACGCCCGCTGGTTGAGCTGCTCTGGTTCGGCATCAAGGAAGCGCGCGCCTGCCTGTTCGTGGGGCTGTTCTTTCTCGCCGTGTTCAGCGTACCCCGCGCGGGCCTGTTCGGCATTCCACGCTACGACCTGCTGCTCATCATCGCGCTGGCCATCCAGATCTGGATGGTGGCGGCCAAACTGGAAACCTGGGATGAACTGAAGGCCGTCTGCCTGTTCCACGCAGTGGGCTTCGCGCTCGAAGTGTTCAAGGTCTCCGGCAGCATCCAGTCCTGGAGCTATCCGGACCCGGCCTACACCAAAGTATTCGGCGTGCCGCTGTTCTCCGGCTTCATGTATGCGGCCGTGGGCAGCTACATCATCCAGGCCTGGCGCCTGCTGGACCTGCGCATCCGCCACCATCCCCCGCACTGGATGGCGGCGCTGATCGCCATCCTGATTTACGCGAATTTCTTCACCCACCACTACATCGGCGACTATCGCTGGTACCTGGCCGCCTGCGCGCTCGGCCTGTATGCGCGCACCACCGTCATCTTCCGCCCGCTGGACCGCGACCGCCAGATGCCGCTGCTGCTCGGCTTCGTGCTGACCGGCTTCTTCATCTGGCTGGCCGAGAACATCAGCACCTTCTGGGGCGTGTGGGCCTACCCGAACCAGCTGGGCGCCTGGTCGGCCGTCCATGTCAGCAAATGGAGCTCATGGTCGCTGCTGGTCATCATGACGTTCACCATCGTGGCGAACCTCAAGCACATCAAGGCGCGGATTCATATTCCGGACTGATCGAACAGCGCAATGATCTGGTCCGCCACCGCCCGCACCGGCGGCGAGCGCCGCACGTCTTCGTGCATCACGATCCAGAGCTGGCGCTGCACCGGGCAGGCCTGCACCTGGATAAGCCCATCCCACATATAGCCGGGCAGCACGGCCATGCCGCAGCCTGCCACGGCGGCCTGGCGCAAGGTACCGAGATCATTTGAGCGCAGCGCATAACGCCGGCCGGCGCGCACGCTCTCCAGCCACTGATGCTGTGGCGAGCTTTCCAGCTGCGCGTCGTAGCCGACGAACTCCCACGCCTCCGCCGTGCGGTCTCGCAGGTAGTCCCCGCTGCCGCAGAGCGCATAGCTGATGGTTGCCAGCTGCCGCACGGCCAGTCCCGGCGCGCTCGGGCGCTGGAAGCGCAAGGCGATATCGGATTCGCGCCGGGTGAGATCGGTCTGATGGGCTTCCGCGCGGAGATCGAGTTCGATCTGGCCGAGCGCAGGCAGCACGGTGCGCAGGCGCGGCGCCAGCTGCCAGGCGGCCAGCGCAGGCGGCGCCGAGATCCGCACCGTGCCTTTCAGCTCCGCAGAGCCGCTGGCGGCGCGCATCAGCGCGTGCAGGTCTTCTTCCATGCGCTGTGCATGCGGCAGCAGTTCATGACCGGCCTGCGTGAGCGACCAGCCGCGTGGAAAGCGGTCGAACAGGCGCACGCCGACCGCCGTCTCCAGCGATTCGATACGGCGCGCAACCGTCGAGTGTTCGACACCACAGGCGCGCGCCGCGGCGGACAGGCTGCCCGCCGCGTGCAGCGCGAGGAAAAAGCGCAGGTCATTCCAGTCGGGTGTATTCATCCGTGCAATTATGCACGGATCGTGGGCAAAAATTGGGAATTCCGTCGATTGACGCACACAAGTAAGGTAGCGCCATTACCCACAACGGAGCGTTTCATGAAATTTCTGTTCACCCTGCCCCTCGCGCTGTGCACCGCCCAGGTAATGGCGGCTGCGCCCTCCGCAGCGCCTTTTCCGCTTTCCGGTACCTGGACGCTGCAGGCCGCCGACCAGCTACATCCCGACGGTACGCGTACTTCGGACTACGGCGATGCGCCGCGCGGCCTGCTGATCGTGGATGCGGACGGCCGTTATTCCCTGCAGATTTTCAGCTCGGAGCGCAAGCCTTTCGCCAGCGCGAACAAATCGGAAGCCAGCGCAAGCGAATTCAAGTCCGCCGTCATGGGCTCCAGCACCCATTTCGGCCGGATCTCCATCGACGCGGCCAAGGGCACGCTGACCTTTGCGATTGAAGGCGCGTCCTTCCCGAACTGGGAAGGCGCGCGCCAGGAGCGGCCCTATACACTGGCCGGGGATGTGCTTAGCTACCAGGTGCCGGCGCGCAGCAATGGCCGCACGCCGGTCTCGGTCTGGCGCAAGCTGCGCTAAGCGGCCCGGAACTCAGCGAAGGTCGATGGCGTAAAGCGCGAAGCCGCGGCCCAGGCCATCGTCGGCTTTCAGCTGGGTGATGCCGGCCAGGCCTGCGGCCTTCGCCAGTTCCAGCTTGCCGGGCGCGGAGTGGAACACAAGCGGGCCTTTGGCGGCAACGGGCGTGAAGCGCCAGCTGCGCACAATGGCCGGCTGCAGCGACCTGGTGGCCTGGATATGGGCGATCAGCACGTCGCGGTTATTGTCCGGCGTGGCCGCAACGGTGCGGCTGCCATCCAGCGCGGGGAACCCTCCTCCGCCGCTGGCCCGGTAGTTGTTGGTCGCCACGATGAATTCTTGCGCCGCTTGCACCGGAGCGCCGCGGTATTCGAGCTGGCGGATACGCTTGCCGGGCGGCTGCGTTACGTCGATCTCATAGCGCACGTCAGCGCTGGTCATCATGTCGAAGTTATAGCCGGGGAAGCCGGTGTTCACCAGCTCCTGCGGCGCGGTCTTTGACGGATCAATGGTGTTGAAGCGCTCCGCCGACTTTTCCAGCCAGGCTTTCAGCTCGGCGCCATTCACTTTCACGCCCTGCAAGGAATTCGGGTACAGGTAGAGGTCTGCTGCATTGTTCAGCGCAATTGGCCCGGGCGCCACGTCGGTGTAATCGGTCACGCTGGCTGAACCGGCCTTGAAGGGCGACGCGACCGAAAGCACCGGCAGGTTGGCGTACTGCGGCAGGTTGGCCTGCACGTAGCGCTTCATGTACTCGGCCTGCGCCTCGTTCACCAGCTGCACGGCGCTCACGTCGCCCACATCGGCAAAATAGGTGGACATGCGGATGGTGGAGGTGCCGATCGGCGTTTTCACGTAGCGGATGGTGTCCTCATGTTCCTGCGCCAGCAGCGGCGCGATAGCGGGATCGGCATCGACAAAGCGCTTGTCGCCGGTCTGCGTCGCGCGCACGGCAACACTGGTTTTGTCCTGCTCCACCACCCAGCGTTTGCCGTCATGACGCAGCTGCAGCGCGATCACGCCCAGCTGCTTGCCCCACAGGCTGGGCATCACGGTCGGCACGCCGTGCACGGTGCCGCGTACCTTGTCCACGCCGGGCAGATTGAATTGCGGGACAGTGCTGGCCGCATTGGGGAACTGCTGGTGCGAGTGGCCGATCAGCATGGCGTCGATACCCGGCACCTGGGCCAGGTGCCAGCTGCCGTTTTCCATTGTTGGCGAATAGGGGCTGTCATCGAGGCCCGCGTGGGAAATCGCCACCACCAGGTCGGCGCCGGCAGCGCGCATCTCCGGCAGGTATTTCTGCGCTGTTTCCTTCACGCCTTCAGTGCGCACCTTCCCTTCCAGCCAGCGCTTATCCCAGGTGAGGATGGTGGGCGGCACGAAGGAGATAATGCCCACGCGGACCGTGGCCTGCACCGGCTTGCCGTCCGGCCCCGTGGCCTGCACGCGCTTCTCGATGATGTGCCACGGCTTGAACAGCGGCTTGCCGGACTTGATGCTGTAGACATTGGCCAGCACCTGCGGGAAGTTCGGGCCGGCGCACACCGGCTTCGCGGGATCGACGCCATCCACATCGAAGCGATTGCCCGTCACCTGACTGAGGAAGGCCAGGCCATAGTTGAAATCGTGGTTGCCGATGCCGGTACCGTCGTAGCCCAGCTGGTTGAAGGCCTTGTAGATGCCCAGCACCTGCTTGCAGTCCACCGGCGCCACCAGCGCCTGGTAGTCGGCGAGCGCCGTGCCCTGGATGGTGTCGCCATTATCGAGCAGTACATTGTTGGGATACTCGGCCCGCGCCTGGCGGATCAGGGTAGCCGTGCGCTCCAGGCCAAGCGAGGCATCCGGCGCGAGCTTGTAATAGTCATAACTGAGCACATTCGAATGCAGGTCGGTGGTTTCCAGCAGGGCCAGGGTGGTATGACTGCCGGCAGGCGTGCCCTGCGGCAGTGCGGTGCAGCCGGCAAGCAGCAGGGAGGTCAGGCTGAAAACGATACGCATGTGCAATAAATTTGAGCAATGGACGCTGCATCATACGCAGTGTGTGCGGGCGCAGCAAGATTGCCCGCACCGTAGGGTATAATCTAGGGTTTGATTGCACTCTACAGATAAAGAAAAGCCATGGAAGCCGAACGCATCAATTCCCTCTCCGCCCTGCTCGCCGATCTGACGACCCGCGAAGCCGAACTTCGGAGGTATCTTTGACTTCGATAAGAAGTCGGAGAAACTCGAACAGCTGAACGCCGAACTCGAAGATCCGGCGGTCTGGAACGATCCCAAGAAGGCCCAGGACATGGGCCGCGAGAAGAAGGCGCTGGAAGCCATCGTCGATGCGCTGACCAAGGCGCAGAGCGATCTCTCGGACATGCACGAATTGCTCGAAATGGGCAAGGAAGAAAACGACGACGAGACGCTGGAATCCGTCATCGCGGACACCGAAGAGATCAAGAAGGTCATCGAAGGCCTGGAATTCCGCCGGATGTTCAATAATCCGATGGACCCGAACAACTGCTTCATCGATATCCAGGCCGGCGCCGGCGGCACCGAAGCCCAGGACTGGGCCTCCATGCTGCTGCGCCAGTACCTGCGCTATTGCGAACGCAAGGGCTTCAAGGTCGAGGTGATGGAAGAATCCGAGGGCGAGGTTGCAGGCATCAAGACCGCCACGCTGAAAGTGGAAGGCGACTACGCCTATGGCCACCTGCGCACCGAAACCGGCGTGCACCGCCTGGTGCGCAAGTCGCCGTTCGACAGCGCCAACGGCCGCCACACCTCGTTCACCTCCCTGTTCGTGTATCCGGAAGTGGATGACTCGATCGAGATCGAGATCAACCCCGCCGATCTGCGCATCGATACCTACCGCGCATCGGGCGCTGGCGGCCAGCACATTAACAAAACCGACTCCGCAGTGCGCCTGACGCACGGCCCGTCGGGCATTGTTGTGCAGTGCCAGAACGACCGTTCGCAGCACCGCAACAAGGCCGAGGCGATGGAGATGCTGAAGGCGAAGCTGTACGAGCAGGAACTGCGCAAGCGCATGAGCGAACAGCAGAAGCTGGAAGATTCGAAGACCGACGTGGGCTGGGGCCATCAGATCCGCTCCTACGTGCTGGACCAGTCCCGCATCAAGGACCTGCGCACCGGTTTTGAAACCGGTAACACGAAGAACGTGCTGGACGGCGACCTGGACGACTTCATCGCCGCCTCGCTGAAACAGGGCGTATAAGCCATGACCGCACCGCAGCGCGCCTTCATCTTCGATATGGATGGCACCATCGTCGACAACATGGCCTTCCATACGAAGTCCTGGCTGGAGTTCTTCGCCCGCCGTGGCCACACCGTGGATGCGGAGGAGTTCTTCCGCTCGACGGCCGGCCGCCAGGGCTATGAAATCATGCGCAACTACATGGGTGAGCACATCACCAAGGAAGACAGCGCGCTGCTGGACGCGGAAAAGGAAGAGCTGTACCGCGAGCTATACGCGCCGCACCTGGAGACGGTAGCCGGTTTCGACCAGTTCATCGCCGGTGCGCAGGAAGCCGACGTGCGCCTCGCCGTGGCCACCGCAGCGCCGCCTGCGAACATCGTGTTCACGCTCGATGGCCTCGACCTGCGCCGCCATTTCGACACCGTTGTGGGTGCCGCCGATGTGGCACGCGGCAAGCCAAATCCGGATGTCTTCCTGCTGGCGGCTGAACGCTGCGGCGTGACACCGGAGCAATGCATCGTGTTTGAAGACGCGCCGCTTGGCGTGGAAGCCGCACGCCGCGCAGGCATGCCCTGTGTGGTGCTGAGCACTACCCTGCCCGCCTCCGCCTTTGCCGAATTCGACAACGTCATCGCCATCGTGCGCGACTTCAGCGAACTGAATATCGCCAGCCTGCTCTCCGGCAGCACGGCCAATAACTAAATCCATCAACACCTCTACCACCATGACTACGGAAAATCACGAACAGGCGCCAGGCCAGGACGACAACAAAATCATCGCTGAACGCCGCGCCAAGCTGGCCGCGATCCGCGAAAAAGGCGTCGCCTTCCCGAACGACTTCAAGCCAGAACACAAGGCCGCCGACCTGCACCTGCAGTATGGCGAGAAGTCGCGCGAGGAACTGGAAGCCTCGCCCGTGACCGTAACGCTGGCCGGCCGCATGATGCTGAAGCGCGAAGCAGGCAAGAAGGCCGCTTTCGCCACGCTGCAGGATTCCTCCGGCGTGCGCGCCGATGGCCGCATCCAGATCTATGCAACGCTGGACCTGACCGGCGAAGCCGCGATGGAAGCGCTGCACCACTACGACCTGGGCGATATCCTTGGCGTGACCGGCACCCTGTTCAAGACCAAGACCGACGAACTGACCATCAAGGTCACCGAGCTGCGCCTGATCACCAAGTCCCTGCGCCCGCTGCCGGACAAGTTCCACGGCCTGGCCGACCAGGAAACCAAGTACCGCCAGCGCTACGTGGACCTGATCGTGAGCGAAGAGACGCGCCGCACCTTCAAGGCGCGTACCGCGGCCATGTCCTCGATCCGCCGCTTCATGGAAAAGCACGAGTTCATGGAAGTGGAAACCCCGATGCTGCACCCGATTCCGGGCGGCGCAGCGGCCAAGCCCTTCATCACTCACCACAATGCGCTGGACATGCAGATGTACCTGCGTATCGCGCCTGAGCTCTACCTGAAGCGCCTGGTGGTGGGCGGTTTCGACCGCGTGTTCGAAATCAACCGCAACTTCCGCAACGAAGGCGTGTCGATCCGTCACAACCCTGAATTCACGATGATGGAGTTCTACGCGGCCTATACGGACTACGACTGGATCATGAACTTCACCGAAGCCGTGATCCGCCAGGCTGCCGTAGATGCGCATGGTTCCGCTACCCTGACCTACGGCGGCCGTGAGCTGGACCTCTCCAAGCCTTTCCACCGCCTGACCATCGTTGGCGCCATCAACAAGTACGCGCCGCATTACACCGAAGCGCAGCTGAACGACGAAGCCTTCATCAAGGCCGAGCTGCTCAAGTTCGGCGTGAAGCCGCACGCGCACTCCCAGCTGGGCGCGCTGCAGCTGGCGCTGTTCGAGGAAACCGCCGAAGCGCAGCTGTGGGAGCCGACCTTCATCATCGACTACCCGGCCGAAGTATCGCCGCTGGCGCGCGCTTCCGACACCCGTGCCGGCATCACCGAGCGCTTCGAGCTGTTCATGGTAGGCCGCGAAATCGCCAACGGCTTCTCGGAGCTGAACGATCCGGAAGACCAGTCCGCGCGCTTCCTGGCGCAGGTTGAGGCAAAGGAAGCCGGCGACGACGAAGCCATGTTCTACGACGCCGACTACATCCGCGCGCTGGAATACGGCATGCCACCGGCCGGCGGTTGCGGCATCGGCATCGACCGCCTGATGATGCTGCTGACCGACTCGCCGAACATCCGCGACGTGCTGCTCTTCCCGCACCTGCGCCGCGAAGAGTAAGCGCTGCGCATGCCGCAACAGAAAGCCGCCCTGCACCCGTGCAGCGCGGCTTTTTTAATTTGAACGATCGAGGACCTATGAACAAAAAAAACCTGTTGGCAGTATTGGCGGCGCTACTGATTCCGATCGGCGCATGCCATGCTGAAGACCGGAAGATCGATACGCTGCTGACGCCGGACATCGGCGGCATAAAGCAGGCTATCGACATCAAGACCGATGATTCGCGCAAGCCCATCCTGCTGTTCTTGTCGGGCGGCCCCGGAAGTTCGATGATGAATGGCGCGAGCGTGTTCACCGATGCGCTGAAGACCCGGTTTACGATCGTGCAATGGGATCAGCGGGATGCAGGCAAAACCTTGAAGCTGAATCCATCGCCAGTTCCGCCATCGCTTGCGCAGATGAGCGAAGATACCTACCAGGTCATACAGTTCATCACAAAACGGTTAGGCCAGGAGAAAATTTATCTGCTGGGGAGTTCGTGGGGCAATGTGCTCGGCTTCGAGATGGTGAAAAAACACCCCGAACTGTTGCACGCTTATATCGCGGTCAATCCAGTCGTCAGCCAGCTCGCGAGCGAACAGGAACTGCTCCGCATTCTGAAGAACCGATTCAAGGATGATCCGGTGGCTTCTGCAGAACTGGCCAGCGTCCAGATACCTTTCAAAGCTGACGAAGACCTGTTCTATATACGCAAATGGCTATTCTTCAGCGAGGGAAAAACCTTCGTCACCGGGAACGATTTCAAAACCGGTTTTTTGCAATGGTCGAAAACGTGGTCCCCGGTCTGGAACGAAGTGATGGCGACGGACTTGCAGAAGACCTTGAATAAAGTTGATTGCGCTGTCTTTTTCCTGGTCGGCCAAAACGACATTCAAACCTCTACCGCGCTTACCAAGGCCTATTTCCAGGCACTAAAAGCGCCGCGCAAAGACCTGTTCGTGTTTGAGAAATCGGGACACCAGATACACCGTGATGAGCCTGAGAAATTCCAGACGACCATCCTCACACTGCTCGACAAGCATTGACGCAGCTCAGTGCGGCGCCTGAAAGCGCGCTCCCGCTCGCTTGACCCGCTACGGTGCTGCGCGCAGCATATCGCCATGAACTCTCCACTTTCACGCGAGGAGCTGGATGCCAAACTGACGACCATCAGCAGCGTCAGTGACGAGCGCTGGCACCTGATGCTTCAGGTGACGACGGAAATTCGCGAATCCGTTCGGAAGCTGCATGTCACCGTCATCCTGACGGGCATCAGCGTCGTCATCGGCGTAGCCGGCGTCAATTCCTCACTACTCTCCGGTATGGTCGGCGCCTTCGAATCCGGCCAGGGTATGGGGAGGCAAGCCGAGGTTATCAACAGGCGCATGGAAGGCATGGAGCAAAAATTGGGTGGAGTAGAGCAAAGGATTAACAAGCTTGAGGCCGAAGCGGAGGAAAGGGACGCCCGTCTGCGTGCCGAGATGGCTGATCGCGATGCGCGGCTGCGCGCAGAGATGGCCCAGCGCTTCGACGCCCAGCAAAAGGACATCCGGGCGCTGCGCGAGAGCGTAGACCGCATTGCTGCCCACTTGGCCAGCAAGCGGTAGCCATACAGCTTACTTCACGACCTTATAGCAGGGAATATACGCCTTGCCCGGCAGCTTCATGCGGCTGTGCGCCACGAAGGATGCCAGCAGCGCGTCCATCGGCTCCATGATTTCCGGATCGCCGTGAATCTCGAAGTGGCCATACTTCTCGATGGCGCGGATGCCCTCTTCCTTCACATTGCCCGCCACTACGCCCGAGAAGGCGCGGCGCAGCTGGGCCGCCAGCAGGTGCACCGGCTGGTCCTTGTGCAGGCGCAGGTTGCGCATATTCTCGTGCGTCGGCGCGAAGGGACGCTGGAACTCCTCATCGATGCGTAGCGCCCAATTGAAGTAATAGGCATCGCTGCGCGACTTGCGGTACTCGCGCACCTGCTTGATCCCCTCCTGCATCTCGCGCGCCACTTGGGCCGGGTCGTCCACGATGATCTTATAGCGCTTTTGCGCGTCCGCCCCCAGAGTCAGGCCGATGAATTCATTAATCTGCGTGAAGTAGTCGCGCGCCGTTTCCGGGCCGGTGAAGATCAGCGGGAACGGCAGCTCCGCATTGTCCGGATGCAGCAGGATGCCGAGGATATACAGGATCTCCTCCGCCGTACCAGCGCCGCCCGGGAACACGATGATGCCGTGCCCCGTGCGCACAAAGGCTTCCAGGCGCTTTTCGATATCCGGCATGATCACCAGGTCGTTGACGATGGGGTTGGGCGACTCCGCCGCAATGATCCCTGGTTCCGTAATGCCCAGGTAGCGGCCGCTGGTAAAGCGCTGCTTGGCGTGGCCGATGGTGGCGCCCTTCATCGGCCCCTTCATCGCACCCGGTCCGCAGCCGGTGCAGATATCCAGGCCGCGCAGGCCGAGCTGGTAGCCCACTTCCTTCGTATAGTTATATTCGGAGCGGTTGATCGAGTGGCCGCCCCAGCACACCACGAGATTGGGATTGGACTGCGGCTTCAGCACATTCGCATTGCGCAGGATATGGAAGACCGCGTCGGTGGTGCCTTCCGTGCTGCCCAGATCGAACTTCGGATTCCCCGTAACCTCATTGCTGACGAAGACAATATCGCGCAGCACCGCAAAAAGGTGCTCGTGAATACCCTTGATCATCTTGCCGTCGACGAAAGCGGTGGCCGGTGCGCCCTTGATATCGAGCTTGATGCCGCGCTCGCGCTGCATGATACTGATCTCAAAGGACTTGAAACGGTCCAGCAGCTCCTTGCCATCGTCGATGGTGCTGCCGCAATTGAGCACGGCCAGCGCGCACTTGCGGAAGATCTGATACAGGCCGCCCGTGCCCGAATCGAGCAGTTTGGCCACTTCGGCTTTAGAGAGAACTTCCAGCTTACCTTCCGGCGAAATCTGTGTATCGACAATGCCATGTTCCATGATGCGATAAATCCTATTCTGGTTTTCTGAATTCCGTTACCACTGCATACCACTTGTGTCCGCAGCCCCAATATACGCCATCCTTAACACTTCTGCGGGCACAACACAGTTGCAAACTTGGCAAACATACCACAATGCTGCAGCGCGTCACGTGAAGTCCTCGACAAGCGAACCCGGTAGATTACAATGGCGCCTTTTTCACCAGGAGAAACTGCATGAGCGGTGCCACCACCACCCCAACCGAATCCAGTATCCCTGAATTCAAGCAGATCATGGGTCACCCAAGCCCACTCTGGATGTTGTTCATGACCGAGTTCTGGGAACGTTTTGCGTTCTATGGCATTCGCTGGGCACTGGTCCTCTACATCGTTGCGCAGTTCCATGGCGGCGCTGCAACCGGCGAAGCCGACGCCAACCTCACCTACGGTTCCTACCTCGCGCTGGTGTATGCTGCCGCGCTGTTCGGCGGCTACGTGGCCGACCGTATCCTCGGCTACCAGCGTTCGATTCTCGTTGGCGCCGCCTTCATGGCAGCCGGCCTGTTCATGATTGCCTATCCGGACCCGACCATCTTCAAGCTCGGCCTGGCGACCATCATTACCGGTAATGGCCTGTTCAAACCGAACATTTCGACCATGGTTGGCAAGCTGTACAAGCAAGGGGACGCCCGCCGCGACTCCGGCTTCACCATCTTCTACATGGGCATCAACAGCGGCGCCTTCGTGGCGCCGATCCTGACCCAGTACCTGGCACAGTATGTGTTCGGTTCGGGCGACACCCCAGCCTACAAGATCGTGTTCATCGCCTCCGGCGTGGGCATGCTGATCAGCCTCGTGTGGTTCTACATCGGCCGCAATGTGCTGAAAGGTATCGGCCAGGCCGAACCGCAAGCCGCCAGCCCGGCCCGCATCGCCTACGTGGCGCTCGGCTGCTTCGCCGTGATCCCGATGGTATTCGGCCTGCTGGCCGTGGGCGCGCAGACCCTGCAGGGTGTGCTGACCGTGCTGTTCCTGCTGCTGGCCGTGATGCTGATGGTTGAAGGTATCCGCGGCGGCAAGGTGGTGCGCGACAAGACCATCGCCATGCTGATCATCTTCGGCTTCAACATCCTGTTCTGGATGTTCTTCGAACAGGCAGGCAGCTCCTTCACCTTCCTGGCCGAGAACATCGTCAACCGCGACTTCGGCGGCTGGGAATTCCCGACCGCCTGGTTCCAGAGCGTGAACTCGATCGCCATCATCACCTGCGCGCCGATCGTGGCCGCCACCTGGGTGTGGCTGTCGCGCCGCAGCGCCGACCCATCGATCCCGCGCAAATTCGGCCTGGGCCTGATCTTCAACGGCCTGGCCTTCCTGCTGCTGATGTTCGCCCTGTCCTCGCTGGTGGACGCCAACAACAAGATCCCGTTCTGGACCCTGTTCATGGTCTACGTGATCCAGTCCGTGGGTGAGCTGTGCCTGTCGCCGATCGGCCTGTCGATGGTGACCAAGCTGGCGCCGGTGCGCCTGGTGGGCTTCGGCATGGGCGGCTGGTTCCTCTCTACCGGCATCGGCAACAACCTGTCCGGCATCTTCGCCTCGCACGTTTCCGGCGAATCCGGCATGTCGGTGGCCTCCGCGCTGTCCGGCTACACCTTCGGCTTCTGGTCGCTGGTGGGCGGCGGCGTGCTGCTGTTCCTGGTGGCCCCGCTGATCCAGAAACTGATGCACGGCGTGAAGTAATCCACGCTGCGCAGTTCAAGGCCGGCCCGGTACATACCGCGCCGGCTTTTTTGTTGAAGGAAGCGTATGGAACTGTTGAAAATCGGCGGACTGTTCTTCATCACCGCGCTGGCCGAAATCGTCGGCTGCTACCTGCCCTGGCTGGTACTGCGGCAAGACAAATCGCGCTGGCTGCTGATTCCGGCCGCCCTGTCGCTTGCCCTGTTTGCCTGGCTGCTCACGCTGCATCCCACCGCCTCCGGCCGCACCTACGCAGCGTATGGCGGCGCATACATTGCAGTGGCTCTGCTCTGGCTCCGTTTCATCGACGGTTTTCCGCTGACGCGCTTCGATGCCATCGGCGCGGCCCTGGCCCTATCAGGCATGGCGGTCATTGCGCTGCAGCCGCAGATCTGACCGTCACCCAATCACCACCCGGCGACGCGTCTAATTCCAGAGCGTGGCAAAGTGCGAATTTTCCTCCCATTTCTGATGCTAGCCTCGTAGGCCGTACGTAACGATTACTATAAGTCTGTTGGCGGCCAGAGGCCGACGTTACCCGCGACAGGTTACACTGTCGACTCATTCACTGACCGGCGCCGATCGGCCCACACCACGATGTTCGTCCGCCTCGCCTTCCTTGCCGCCTCTCTGACGCTCGGCTTCGCCGATCCGGCCGTCGCCGATACCGCAGTCCTTGATAAACTCAAAGCCAATCGACTCGCCATCACGCTTGACAAAGGCACGCTATCGGGCTCCGGTGCAGCGCCGCTGCTGCAGGCGTCGCGCCAGGCGCAATATGTGCTCCTCGGCGAGGATCACGGTGTCGCCGAGATCGCCCAATTCTCCTCCGCCTATTTCAATGCCTTGACTCCTGCAGGCTTCACGACATTGGTAACGGAAACTGGACCAGTCGTGGCGAACGCGTTCGAAGGGATACTCAAGGGCACCGACCCGGTTGCTGCCATCGCCAGATTCGAGGCCACCTATCCGGACTCCGTCGCTTTCTACACCATGCGTCAGGAAGCAGAAATGCTCACCGGCTTTGCAATGGCCGCAGGAACGCGCTTCCAGCACTGGGGTATCGATCAGGAATTCGTGGGTGCGGCCAAATACCTGATCACCCTGATGCTGGCACAGCCGGTCAATCCGGCCGCTCGCGCGAAGCTGGGAGCCTTGCGTCAAATGGAAGCTGTCGCGTCTCAAAAGGCGGCAGCCACAGGCAATCCCTTGGAGTACTTGATGCTGTCCGCCCCCACCGAGGACTTGACTTCGCTGCGCCCACTACTGACCGGTCCCAAAGAGCAAACCGCGCTGGGCCTGCTCGATGCACTGCTGGAGAGCCGTGCAATTTATCAGAAGAGCGCCTCGAAAGTGCCAGGCGATCGTGACCTCTCTAACCGCATGCGTTTGACGCTGTTAAAGCGGGCCCTGTCCACCCGGCTCGACGTGCAAGAGCAAAAGCTGGTGATCAAGGTCGGGGCCAATCACGCATACAAGGGTATTAATCCACTTAACAATCGCGACATCGGCAATTTTCTGGCTGAACGCGCCGAAGGCCAGGGGCGCACCTCGTTGCACCTGATAGTGCTTGCGGCGAAGGGTGAGCAACTGAGATTCGCGGGAGCGGGCAAGCCACATCAACCGGCACCGATCGAACTTGACAGCTCTGCCTTCAAACTGCTGGCAAGTGCAGGCGCCACCGACGGCAGTTGGTCGCTATTTGATCTGCGGCCACTCCGGCCAGGCTTGCGCAAACTGGCGGCCGACGACATTGAAGTGATCAATCTGATCAACGGCTACGACTTCGCCCTGCTTATCCCCGAGGGCAGTGCTTCGGCCCAGCTTGTGACACCATAAGGGCGGTTATTTTCATAATCGGAACTATGCAATTAACTGATTCCTCCCTGCGAAACGTCCACGCGTGGACGGAAAGGCTACCCTCCCGGGTTGGCGCGAATTCAGCCTAGAGTGATAATTAGTGGATTGTATAGATGGGCAAGGTGATACCCGGAGTGCCGTCGTCCGGGTTCGGCCAAAAGCAGACCTTTAGCTCGCAGCAGCTTTTACTCTTCACGAATGATGGATCCAAAATGAGGTGGTTCACGAAAAGGGAAAAGACAGAAGGGGCTGGCGCCAATATGCAGACGTCGCAGTTGGGCTCGAATCCATTGCACGTAAACCTCGACCGCGTGGGCTTTCCCTGGCAGCTCATCCGGCTCGAACTCGCAGCGAAGTTCGGAATCAGAAGGCATCTGGCCTATGACTGGGACGTGATCGAGATCGCTTCGGATAAGCCCTTGATAGATAACCTGATCTGGCCCTTGGCGGTGCAGGCTTTTCCACAATTCTCGCCAAACATGCCTGCGGCCAAATTTTCCGGCGTGTCTTATGTCAGCGACGACGCCCGCGAGAATTTGCGGGCAGTGGTGTCGCAGCTCCAGCCGCTTCTGGGTCCGGGTAGACCTACGACCGTCTCCAATTGCGTCGGGCACCAATGGTATTTCGGTAATGGTTCGGTCGAGCTTCACTCCTGGCCTCCGGAACTGCAGCGGGGATCTATCAACAATCCAGCCCACGAGCGTGAACCGCGATTGAAAACGGGCTGTCACGTCCAGATCGATACGGGCTTCCGGCAACCAGCCAGCGTCCAGGAACTGGCCTTGGTCGGGGGCTTTGTTCCGATTGCTAGCCTGTCCGAACGGTCAATTTTCGCTTCGCCGGAACACCAGAGCATGAACTGGAGTTCATTCGTCTGGCGCAGCCAAATTTCAGGAATGCACATAGGGCTATCGGATGCTCTGCAGACCGTTCGGTCCTGATCTTCCATACGGCCGAGCTTTATATCGTGCCAATCAAAGACATCAGGCAATTCCGGTTGGTGCGCGTATTGCCTGCGAAAGGTGGTGGCGGGTCTTGGTTGCAGGTGGACTGCAGCAGCGATTACGACCGCCAGATGACAAAGTCGCTGACAATTTGTGCCGGGCGTGGAGCCGACGACCTGACCGAATTTGCTACGACGATTGCCGCCAGCGTGGAAAGACGCCTCGAAGTTCTTCCCTACGAATACGATTGCTAGCGCCTGCGGGTCATCCGCCGTGTTGATGCATATGAGCGAACTGCGGGAAAGATCAGAGTTTGCAAATGGCAATCGGTTCGCGACGTCGGCTTTGGGGCGATAGCAGACCGGGACACCCTTCCAGCTACGCCGCGAGTGGGGTGGCGCTGAGCCAGGCGTCGAGACGGGTTTCTGCGCCGGCGGGGAGGTGCAGGCCGAGCTTGGAGCGGCGCCACAGGATGTCGGCGGCGCTCGTGGCCCACTCGTGGCGGCGCAGGTAGTCGGCTTCGGCTTCATAAAGGCCCGGCAGGATTTCAGCGCCCATGTCGGCCAGCGCGTGACGGCCGCCGAGCAGGGTGTGGATGCGGGTGCCGTAGGCGCGGGCGTAGCGGCTCACCAGCTTGGGGTCCAGCCAGGCGTATTGCACCTGCAGGCCCGCAACCCAGGGGCCGAATTCCTGCACCGAGCGGTTTTGCGGCAGCGCGCCGAAGATGTCGCCGCCCGGCAGGCAGGCTTTTTCGGTCCATGCCGGCGCCGATTTGCCCAGTGTTTTGCAGATCTGGTCGGCCGCTTCTTCGGCCAGCTTGCGGAAGGTCGTGATTTTGCCGCCGAAGACGCTCATGATGGGCGCCCCGCCCTGCGTGTCGGTCTCCAGGCGGTAGTCGCGCGTTACGGCCTTGGCGTCGGCCGCTTCGTCCTCCAGCAGCGGGCGCACGCCTGCATAGGTCCACACCACATCCGCAGGCCGTACCGGCTCGCGGAAGTAGCTGCTGGCCAGCTCGCACAGGTAGCTGATTTCGCCTTCGGAGATGGCCACCGCATTGGGGTCACCCTGGTAGTCGATATCGGTGGTGCCAATCAGCGTGAAGTCGCGTTCGTAGGGAATCGCGAACACAATGCGGCCGTCGGCGTTCTGGAAAATGTAGGCGTGATCGTGTTCGAAGATGCGCTTCACCACGATATGGCTGCCCTTGATCAGCCGCAGGTGGCTGGCTTGCGGCTTGTGCGTGGCGGCGTCGAGGAAGGACGAGGTCCACGGCCCGGCCGCGTTCACGACGTAGCGCGTGGTGATGGTCTTTTCGCTGCCGTCCGCCTTGCGCAAGGTGGCATACCAGCGGTCGGCCTCGCGCCGCAGACTGACGCAGCGCGTGCGCGGCAGTATGCAGGCGCCTTTCGCTTTGGCGTCCATGGCATTCAGCACCACCAGGCGCGCATCGTCCACCCAGCCGTCGGAATAGACGAAACCTTTGCGGAATTCGGGTTTCAGGGGCCGCCCGGCGGGATGGCAGGACAGGCGCACGCCGCTCGATCCCGGCAGCAGCTCGCGTTTCGCCAGCAGGTCGTACAGGAACAGTCCGGCGCGGATCAGCAGCGCGGGCCGCTGCCCTGCCGCATGCGGCATCACGAAGCGTAGCGGCCACATGATGTGCGGTGCGGAGCGCAGCAGCACTTCGCGCTCGGCCAGCGCCTTGCGCACCAGCTTGAATTCATAGTATTCGAGGTAGCGAAGGCCGCCGTGAATCAGCTTGGTGGAGGCCGACGATGTGTGGGAAGCGAGATCGTCTTTCTCGACCAGGGCAACCGACAGGCCGCGTCCGGCCGCGTCGCGCGCGATGCCTGCACCATTGATGCCACCGCCCACGACCAATACATCACAATCGACGTCCTGCCCTGCTTCCGCCATGCCGCTTTCCCAGCAATGAAATTTCTATCAAGATACGGCATTTCCCCCAATTCAAGCAACTTTTAGTGGTGGAGAGCCTCTAAGTTGGCCTGAAACCGTGGTCTATAATGAACGCGACTCCATAACCGTGAGATATCTGTTTTGAGCAATCCGACTTCCAGCCTGCCCCAATGGCTGAACCGCCGCAATGTGATGCGGGCGCTGATGGTGGCGGGCGGCGGCGCCCTGGCCGTGCTGCTGGTGCTGCTGGCTTACCTGTTCTTCTTCATCCGCCCCAACCTGCCCGCGCTGGATGCGGTCACCGACTACAAGCCCAAGATCCCGCTGCGTATCTACACCGCCGACAATGTGCTGATCGGCGAGTTTGGCGAGGAGCACCGCGATTTCGTGCCCATCAAGCAGATTCCGGACATGATGAAGAAGGCCGTTCTCGCCATCGAGGACGCACGTTTTTATGAACACGGCGGCATCGACTGGATCCGCGCGCTGGGCGCCGCCAAGGCCAACCTGCGCGGCGGCTTCCGCCAGGGCGGCTCCACCATCAGCATGCAGGTGGCGCGCAATTTCTTCCTGACCAAGGAAAAGGTCATCTCGCGCAAGCTGAACGAAGTCATGCTGACCTATAAGATGGAAGCGGCACTGAGCAAGGACCAGATCCTGGAGCTGTACATGAACCAGATCTACCTCGGCCAGCGTTCCTTCGGCTTTGCGGCGGCCGCACAGGTCTACTTCGGCAAATCGCTGGACGAGCTCTCGATTGCCGAGACGGCAATGCTGGCAGGCCTGCCACAGAATCCTTCGCGCCATAACCCGGCGTCGAATCCCAAGCGCGCCCGCGCGCGCCAGCACCTGGTGCTCAAGCGCCTGTACGAACTGGAATACATCAGCGAAGCGCAGTACCAGCAGGCGCTCAAGGAGCCGCTGCATGTCAATAACAAGGGCCAGGAATTCGACTCGCATGGCGAATACGTGGCAGAACTGGCGCGCCAAGTGGTCTTTGCGGAATACAAGGAAGCGGCCTATTCGCTGGGTATCAACGTCTATACGACCATCCTGAAGGCCGACCAGGATGCGGCCTATGAATCGGTGCGCCGCAACGTCATCGCTTACGACCAGCGCCACGGCTACCGCGGCCCGGAGGCCTACATCACGCTGCCGGAAGATACCGAAGAGCGCGAGGATGCGATCGACGAGGCGCTCGCCAAACGCATGAGCAGCGACGGCCTGATTGCCGCCGTGGTGCTGGAAGCCTCTCCCACCGCCGTCAAGGTAGAAACGGCCGATGGCGAGGACGTCACCATCACCGGCGACGGGCTGAAACTGGGCGCAACGGCGCTGTCGGCGAAGGCGAAGGAAGCCTCGCGCATCAAGCCGGGCGCCATCATCCGCGTCATGCGCAATGACAAGAAGCAGTGGGCCATCAGCCAGGTGCCGAAAGTCGCCGCGGCCTTCGTTTCCATCGATTCCGCCACGGGCGCCTACCATGCGCTGGTGGGCGGTTTCGACTACAAGCTGCAGAAGTTCAACCACGGCACCCAGGCATGGCGCCAGCCGGGTTCCGCCATCAAGCCTTTCATCTACTCCGCAGCGCTGGAGAAGGGCTACTACGGCGGCACCCTGGTGCTGGATGAACCGATAGAGATGCCGGGCGGCGCCAATGGCGAGCCCTGGAAGCCGAACAACGACGACTTCGTGTTCGACGGCCCGATCACGCTGCGCCGCTCGCTGGCCGCATCGAAGAACGTGCCTTCGGTGCGCATCCTGCGCGCCACCGGTCTCGAAGCAACGCACGAGCACCTCGGCAAGTTTGGCTTCGACCTGCCGAAGCATCCGAAGAACTACACCATGGCGCTCGGCACCGGCGCCGTCACGCCGCTGCAGATGGCTGGCGCCTACGCGGTGTTCGCCAACGGCGGCTACCGCATCGAACCTTACCTGATTGCGCGCATTACCGATGCGAAAGGCAAGGTGCTGAAGCAGGCCAAGGCGCCGCCCGCGCTGGATGAGGACCGCCGCGTACTGAACGCGCGCAATGTCTACCTCATGGACAACCTGCTGCATGAAGTAACGCGCAGCGGCACCGGCGCAGCCTCCACCCAGCGCATCGGCCGCAGCGATATCGCAGGCAAAACCGGCACCACCAGCGATGCAATGGATGGCTGGTTCGCCGGCTACGGCGGCGGCATCGTCGCCGTGGCCTGGATGGGCTATGACGAACCCAAATCCCTGGGTGGCCGCGAGTTCGGCGCCACGCTGGCCCTGCCGATCTGGATCGACTACATGAAGGTCGCGTTGAACAAGCGCCCTGCGGTGGAACTCAGCGCGCCGGAAGGCGTGGTGCAGCTGGATGGCGAGTGGATCTACGAGGAGTATGCGGACGATCCGACGGTGCGCGGCATCGACCTGGAGGAAGCCCCGCCGGCCGCGCCGGAAGAAGGCGCTGCGCCGCTGGAAACCGTGCCCGAGGTACCGGCGCCGCCGCCGCAACCTGCACAGACCCTGTAATGAGCAGCTGGCAGCAACTGTCGCCATCCACCTACCATCGCCTGACGATGGGAACGGCCTTCGGCATCAGCGATACGGGTACGGTGCGGTCTTCGAACCAGGACAACCTGCTGATCGTGCCGGAGCTCGGCCTGCTGGCCGTGGCAGACGGCATGGGCGGCCACCAGGGCGGCGAGATAGCGAGCGCGGAAGCCTTGCGCCTGCTGGCCGGCTACCTTGCCGCGCACCGCCTGCAGGGCGACCCCGACGCCACCTGGACCGGTCCCGCTGCCGCCGCGCGCGAGCTGCTGCAGCATGCCCTGCTGGAGGTGAACGCAAAGCTCTATGCCGCGAACAATACGGCAGGACAGCCGGATGGCATGGGAATGGGAACGACGCTGACGGGCCTCTGGCAGCCCGCTCCGGAGTCGCCGCTGCTGGCCTTCCATATCGGCGACAGCCGCCTTTACCGCTACCGCGACGGCCAGCTGGCGCAGCTCACGCGCGACCAGACCATGTACCAGCAGGCGCTGGACCTGGGCGCGGCCGAACCGCTGCCGCCCAAAAACCTGCTGCTGCAGGCTGTAGGGCCCTCACCCGCCGTTCAGCCGGATGTGCAGGCCTATACCGCGCTGCCGGGCGATCTCTATCTGCTGTGCACGGACGGATTGCATGGCCCCTGCAGCACCGGCGCGATTGCCGCCTCGCTCTCCGTAGCGCAGGCGGACTCGCTGCATGCCGTGTGCGCCGGCCTGATCGACATGGCCAAGCATGAGGGCAGCCGTGACAACATCACGGCCCTGCTGCTGCATATCGCTGCTTAGAACTCTTCCCAGTCATCTCCGGCCGGCGCTGCAGCCACCGCTTCCTTGCGCGCGGCAGGCGCTTTCGAGGCAGTGCGCCGCATCGGCTTGGCCAGCCTTGGTGCGGCGGCCTCCGGCGCAGGCGCGCGCACCTGCGGACGCGGCGCCGGGCGGGCCGCTGCGGCTGCCGGCACCACATCAAGCTGGAATACGCTGACCACACGGGCCAGCGCTGCGGCCTGGTCCTGCAGCGCCGCCGTAGCGGCTGCGGCCTCTTCCACCAGTGCCGCATTCTGCTGGGTCACATGGTCCATCTGGCTGACCGCCATATTGATCTGGTCAATGCCCGAACTCTGCTCCTTCGTCGCCATGCTGATCTCGGACATGATGTCGTTCACGCGCTGCACGCTCTGCACCACTTCATCCATGGTGCTGCCCGCTTCGGCCACCAGCTTGCTGCCTGCCGCCACGGTCTCCACGGAATCGGTGATGAGCTGCTTGATTTCCTTGGCCGCCGCGGCCGAGCGCTGCGCCAGGTTACGCACTTCGGAGGCCACCACGGCAAAGCCGCGCCCCTGTTCACCCGCCCGCGCTGCTTCGACCGCCGCGTTCAGCGCAAGGATATTGGTCTGGAAGGCGATGCCGTCGATCACACTGATGATGTCCACAATCTTGCCGGACGAAGTGTTGATGGACTCCATGGTCTCGACGACGCGCGCCACCACGGCGCCGCCCTTTTCCGCCACGCCGGAAGCCGAGGAAGCCAGCTGGTTCGCCTGCTGGGCATTGTCCGAGTTCTGGCGCACGGTGGAGGTCAGCTCTTCCATCGAGGACGCCGTCTCCTCCAGCGAACTGGCCTGCTCTTCGGTGCGCGAGGACAGGTCCATATTGCCGGTCGCGATCTGCGTCGAGGCGCAGGCGATGGCGTCGGTGCCGGTGCGCACCTGGCCCACGATGTCCTTCAGGCTGTCGTTCATATTCTTCAGGGCCAGCATCAGCTGTCCCGTTTCTTCGGTAGTCTCCACCACGATAGTGCTGCGCAGGTCGCCGGAAGCCACGGTTTGCGCCACCTGCACCGCTTCTTCGATCGGCTTCGTGATCGCGCCGGTCACATACCATGCGAACGACACGGCAACGATGATGGCGATGACGGCCGACCATATCATCACGGTCTTGGCGCTGGACACCGCATCCATCCCTTCCTGCACGCTGCCCGCCGCCACACGGTCATTCAGAGCGCCGATTTCGTCCAGCGTGCTGCTCGATTTTGTATACAGCGGCCCGGCGGCCTGGAACTCCTCAAAGAACTGCGTGAACAGTTTCTTCTGGGTCTCTTCATCCTTGCTGGCCGCCAGCGCTGCAATGGTCGCCGCCATCTTCGCGTCCTGCGTCTTCCAGGCATTCCACTCGGTCACGAAACGCTTCCAGAGCACGGCTTCGTCAGCGGTCTGCGGCAGCGGTTCGTATTTTTTCCAGCCTTTTTCGGCCTCCGCCCAGGCCTGCTCGCGCTGTTTCAGCACGCCCGCAAATTGCGCCTGCGACTGGTAGTTGTTCTCCCAGATGGCGGTGCGCAGGGTCACGCCCATGATGCCGGTTTGCGCCTCGCTGATGGCCGCAATGCCGAGCAGCGATGGCAAGCGGACGTTGCCGATTTCGTCGACCGAAGCGCCGACCTTGTTGATTCCGCGATAGCCGGACACCCCGACAAAAGCCAGCGCCACGAGCATGATGCCAACCAGTGTCGCCAGCTTCCATTTGATTAAAAGATTGCGGAACATTTGCCTCCCCTTCCCCGTCTCATTTGTGACATTACGTGAGAATTTACTTTAGGTAACAAATATCTTACTTTTGGTGAGGTCGCGTCAATGCAATTCCTGCCGAGTGTGGCGCGCCGTGGACGGAATCGGGACAAGGCTCACAATTGTGGCTTGCACTATAATGTTGCCTGCGGCTCCGCCATGGGCGGCGCCTGACCGACGCCAATTCCGCACGCTCCTGCATGTCATTCGACCTGATCAAAGCACTTCCCAAAGCCGGCAACCGATTTGTGCTGCCAACCCTGTACGGCTCGTCCGACGCCTACGCACTCGCGCAGGCGGCGCTCGAATTGAAATCCCGTGGCCAGATGCTGGCCGTGATTGTTGCGCAGGCCAGCGATGGCCAGCGTCTGCTGGAGGAAATCCCGTGGTTTGCGCCCGGACAGCTGCGCTGCCACCTGTTGCCGGACTGGGAAACCCTGCCCTACGACGCGTTTTCGCCGCACCAGGACCTGGTATCCGAACGTCTCGCCACGCTGCACGAGATCCAGACCGGCCAGTGCGATGTGATGCTGGTGCCGGCCACCACTGCGCTGGTGCGCATGGCGCCGCCATCTTTTCTGGCAGCGTACACCTTTTTCTTCAAGCAGGGCGAGATTCTTGACGAAGCGCGCCTGAAAGCGCAGCTGACACTTGCGGGTTATACACATGTGACCCAGGTGATGTCGCCCGGCGAATACTCGGTGCGCGGCGGCCTGATCGACCTGTTCCCCATGGGTTCCGCCCTGCCTTACCGCATCGACCTGTTCGGCGACACCATCGAAACGATACGCACGTTCGACGCGGATACGCAACGCTCCCTGTATCCGGTGAAGGAAGTGCGCCTGCTGCCAGGCCGTGAGTTCCCGATGGACGAGGCGGCGCGCACCACCTTCCGCAGCCGCTGGCGCGAGACCTTCGAGGGCGATCCCTCGCGCGCCGTGATGTACAAGGACATCAGCAGCGGCATTCCTTCGGCCGGTATCGAGTACTTCCTGCCGCTGTTCTTTGAGGAACCGGCCGCGCTGTTCGACTATCTGCCCGAAGGCTCGGCGCTGGCGACCGTGGGCGATATCGACGGCGCCATCCAGCGCTTCTGGGCCGACACCGAATCGCGCTATAAATTCCTGAAGGCGGACCGCGAACGCCCCATCCTGCCGCCGCAGCAGATCTTCCTCAGCGATGAGCAGTTCTACACGCTGGCCAAACCGCACGCGCGCATTGCGCTGACGCGGGCCGACGACGGTGAGCCATCCGCCGTGTCGGCCGCGATTCCGAATGTGGCCGTGAACCGCCACCTGGACGACCCGCTGACTAACCTGCGCGCCTGGCTGCTTAAGCCAGACCGGCGCGTGATGATCTGTGCCGAATCGAACGGCCGCCGGGAAACGCTGCAGCAGTATTTCGCCGAATTCGGCCTCGCCCCTGCGCTGGTGGAAGGCTATGAAGGCTTCCTCGCGTCTGATGCGAAACTGGTGCTGGGCGTATCGCCGCTGCAGCAGGGCTTCGAACTGCTGGCCGGCGACCAGCCGCTGGGCTTCATCACCGAAACCGAGCTGTATGCCGGTTCCGGCCGGCGCGTGGGCAAGAAGAAGCAGGAAGCAGTCACCCAGGTCGAGTCCATGGTGCGCGACCTGTCCGAGCTCAAGATCGGCGACCCTGTGGTGCACATCAACCACGGCATCGGGCGCTATATGGGCCTCACCAGCATGGACCTGGGTGAAGGCGAAACGGAATTCCTGCACCTGGAATACGCGAAGGACACCAAGCTGTATGTGCCGGTGTCGCAGCTGCATGTGATTTCGCGCTACTCCGGCGGTTCGCCCGAAGACGCGCCGCTGCACACTCTGGGCTCCGGCCAGTGGGAGAAGGCCAAGCGCAAGGCGGCCGAGCAGGTGCGCGATACGGCAGCCGAGCTGCTGAACCTCTACGCGCGCCGTGCGGCGCGCCAGGGCCACGCCTTCGAGTATTCATCGAACGATTACGAGCGCTTCGCCGAAAGCTTCGGCTTCGACGAAACGCCGGACCAGGCGGCCGCGATCCTGAACGTGATCAAGGATATGACCTCGGGCAAGCCAATGGACCGCCTGGTCTGCGGCGACGTCGGCTTCGGCAAGACGGAAGTGGCGTTGCGCGCGGCCTTCATCGCCGTCATGGGCGGCAAGCAGGTTGCCATCCTCGCGCCCACCACGCTGCTGGCGGAACAGCATGCCCAGACCTTTGCCGACCGCTTTGCGGAGTGGCCGGTGAAAATTGCCGAAATGTCCCGCTTCCGCACCGGCAAGGAGATTGCGAATGCGATCAAGGGCATGTCCGACGGCACGCTGGACATCGTGATCGGCACCCACAAGCTGCTGTCGGACGAGGTGAAGTTCGAACGTCTCGGCCTTGTCATCATCGACGAAGAGCACCGTTTCGGCGTACGCCAGAAGGAAGCGCTGAAATCGCTGCGCGCCGAAGTGGACGTGCTCACGCTGACCGCCACGCCAATTCCGCGTACCCTCGGCATGGCGCTGGAAGGCCTGCGCGATTTCTCCGTCATCGCCACCGCGCCGCAGAAGCGCCTGGCGATCAAGACTTTCGTGCGCAGCGAGAACGATTCGGTGATCCGCGAGGCCGTGCTGCGTGAACTGAAACGGGGTGGCCAGGTCTACTTCCTGCACAATGAAGTGGAAACCATCCAGAACCGCCTTGCCGCGCTGACCGAGCTGCTGCCGGAAGCGCGCATCGCCGTGGCGCACGGCCAGATGCACGAGCGCGACCTGGAAAAAGTGATGCGCGATTTCGTGGCGCAGCGCTACAACATCCTGCTGTGCACCACGATTATCGAAACCGGTATCGACGTGCCGACCGCGAACACCATCATCATGCACCGCGCCGACAAGTTCGGCCTGGCCCAGCTGCACCAGCTGCGCGGCCGCGTGGGCCGTTCGCACCACCAGGCCTATGCTTACCTGCTGGTAAACGATGTGCAGGGCCTGACCAAACAGGCGCAGCGCCGCCTCGACGCGATCCAGGCCATGGAAGAACTGGGCAGCGGCTTCTATCTTGCGATGCACGACCTGGAGATCCGCGGCGCCGGCGAAGTGCTGGGCGAGAGCCAGTCCGGCGAGATGCTGGAAGTGGGCTTCCAGCTGTACACGGACATGCTGAACGAGGCCGTGCGCGCGCTGAAGGCAGGCAAGGAGCCCGACCTCGCAGCGCCGCTGGCCACCACCACGGAAATTAATCTGCACGTTCCCGCCCTGCTGCCTGCGGACTTCTGCGGCGACGTGCACGAAAGGCTGTCAATTTACAAGCGCCTGGCGAACTGCGAATCGCAGGAAGCCATCGACGGTCTCCACGAGGAACTGATCGACCGTTTCGGCAAGCTGCCGGACGCGGTGAAGGCCCTGATCGAAACCCACCGGCTGCGCATTGCGGCGAAAGAGGTAGGCATCGTCAAGATCGATGCCCATGGCGAGGCCGTGAACATGCAGTTCATGCCCAAGCCGCCTATCGACCCGATGAAGATCATTACCCTGATCCAGAAGCACAAACACATCAAACTCAATGGCCAGGACAAGCTGAAAATAACCGCCAGCATGCCTGACCTCACCGCGCGCGTCACCCAGATCAAGACCGCCATCAAACAACTGCTTGCCTGATGAAGAATACCAACGAAACGACCATGAACCTCGTGCTGCAAGGCCTGCCGGGCTGCATGCCCAGCCTGGAGCGCATTGCCGCCCTCACCGCTCCCGAGCGCACCGTGCGCGTCTCCGCCACAGCGCTGCGCTGCGAAGGCATCAGCGACTCCGAAGCGCTGCGCCAGACCATCGCCGTGGCCGCACATGCCGCGCAGGTCGATGCCACCTACTTCAAAGGCGCGCGCACGCTGGATGACTTCCGCCTGGTGGCCATGGATATGGATTCCACCCTCATCACCATCGAGTGCATCGACGAAATCGCGGACATGCAGGGCCTGAAGCCGCAGGTGGCCGAAATTACGGAAGCCGCCATGCGCGGCGAACTCGATTTCGCCGCCAGCCTGCGCCGACGCGTTTCGCTGCTCAAGGGCCTGGACGCCACGGCGCTGGAGCGGGTCTACGAAGAGCGCCTCGGCCTCTCGCCCGGCGCGGAAAACATGCTGAAAGCCGTTCAGGCGGCCGGTATGAAGACCCTGCTGGTCTCCGGCGGCTTCACCTACTTCACCGAGCGCCTGCAGGCCCGCCTGGGCCTCGATTACGCGCATGCCAACATGCTGGAGATTGTGGACGGCAAGCTGACCGGTGAAGTACTGGGCGGCATTGTGGATGCGGAAGTGAAGAAGCAGACCGTGGAGCATGTGTGCGCCGCGCTGGGCATCAGCCCCTCCCAGGCCATTGTGATGGGCGACGGCGCCAACGACCTCAAAATGATGAGTATCGCGGGCATGTCGGTGGCCTTCCGCGCCAAGCCGGTGGTGCGTGAGCAGGCCGATGTCGCCCTGAATTACGTGGGCCTGGACGGCATTCTCAATCTGCTGAGCTGATTCGATACACTTTTTCTACAGTGTTCGCGCCGCGATGGGACTATCATTGCCGACATGGCAACAGTCATTACACATCGCGGCGTCCGCATCGTCACCCTCGAACCGGATGAAACACTGAAGCAGTGCTGCAGTGCGGACGATATCGCCCTGTGCCGCTGCAAGAGCGGCTGGCTGGTGTACTTCGTCAGCGAAGACGGGGCGGAAGGCTACGAAGATCCCTTCCCGAGCCATCAGGAAGCGCTGTGGGCGGCCAAGGCCGCGGCGGAATTCGCGGCCGAGTAGTTACTGCACCACGCCCCCGGCGCGCAAGCGCGCAATCTCCGCTTCATCCAATCCCAGCCCCGCCAGGACTTCCGCCGTATGCTGGCCCAGTTCGGGGCCTTGCCACTGCACCGCACCCGGGGTGTCCGACAACAGCGGCACAATACCCGGCATCTTCACCTTCACACCGTCCGGCAGCGTGCTGTCCATGATCATGCCGCGCGCCTGGTAGTGCGGGTCTTCCACGATGTCCTTGACAGAATAGATGCGGCCCGCCGGCACATCTGCGGCTTCCAGCGCGGCCAGCACGGCTTCGATGGAATGCGCCGAAGTCCAGCCTGCGATGGCGGCATCGATCAATGCCGATTGGGCAGCGCGGCCGTCGTTCTGCGCAAACTGCGGATCGTCCGCCAGGTCGGCGCGGCCGATCACATTCATCAGGCGCTTGTAGATTGGATTGCTGTTGCCCGCGATGACCACGTAGGCGCCATCGCGCGTGGGATAGGTGTTTGACGGCGCGATGCCGGGCAGCGCCCCGCCGCTGCGCTCCCGCACGTAGCCCAGCAGGTCATATTCCGGCACCAGGCTTTCCATCAGGTTGAACACGCTCTCCACCAGCGAAACATCCACCACCTGCCCGTCGCCCTGCCCCGTCTTCACGCGCAGTACGGACATCAGCGCGCCCATCACCGCATGCAGCGAAGCCAGTGAATCGCCCAGGCTGACGCCCACGCGCGCAGGCACTCCCTCTGCCTCGCCCGTCGTATAGCGGATACCGCCCATCGCCTCGCCAATGGCGCCGAAGCCGGGACGGTCCTTGTAAGGCCCGGTCTGGCCATAGCCCGAAATACGCACCAGCGTCAGTTTCGGATTCAGCGCATGCAGCACGTCCCAGCCCAGGCCGAGCTTCTCCAGCGCGCCCGGCTTGAGATTCTCGATCAGCACATCGGCGCCTTCCGCCAGGCGCTTCACGATGTCCACACCTTCCGGCGATTTCAGGTTGACCGAGATCGATTTCTTGTTACGCGACTGCAGATACCACCACAGCGAGGTGCCCTTGTGCAGCTTGCGCCATTTGCGGATCGGATCGCCGTCCACCAGCGGCTCGATCTTGATGACTTCCGCACCGAATTCGGCCATGAGCCGCGCAGCAAAGGGCGCGGCAATCAGCTGTCCGATTTCAATGATCCGAATTCCCTGCAAAGGCCCGCCCATTCCCATATCTCCCGAGTGAAAAGTCGGGGTATATTACTATTTTTGCCACCGGAGATACCGAATCATGCGCCTGCGCTTTGCCTCGCTCATTTTCGCTGTTTGCCTGCCCTTTAGTATCAATGCGCAAGTGACCGACGAACAGCCTCTGTCGCGCAAGCTTGGCCGTGACCTGGCGCAGCAAACAATCTACTGGGTCGAAAAGGAAGGACTGGAACCGCGTAGCAAGGAGCAGTATGAAGAACGCAAACGCGCCCTGCTTGAGCTGATCGACACCGAAGGCGACACCATCGACCGGCAGCAGCTCTACGACCGCGTGCGGGCGCTGCTGAACACCCTCGACACGGACGGCCACACCTCCCTCTCCACCAAAGCGCGGAGCGCCGCCAGCGCCGCCGCGACCTCGCCAAAGGCAACGGCCGAAGCGGCGCTGATCAAACTGATTGAAACGCCGGCAGGCAAGGTGCTCGTGCTCACGCCGCCACAGATCACCGGCGGCGATACTGAACGCCTGCGCGAATACCTGCAAGGCGGCCTGCGTAACATGGGTGCAAGCGAACTGCCGAAACAGGCCTGCGCGTTGCTGATCGACCTGGGCATGCAGAAAGGCGGCAATGCCTGGCCGCCGATGGACTTGCTGGAGCCCCTGTTCACGGATGCAAACACCGCCCGCTTCGTCAACCGCGAAGGCCTGCGCAAACCAGTGTTCACCCGCGCGCTGCTGGACGCGCGCAAGCTGCTTTACGCTGGCGGGCTTGAGAATCCCCTGAAGCGCTTCGCCGGCCAGCCGCTCGCCTTCGTGCAGAGCCGCTCCACCTCCAGCGCCGGCGAGATGATTGCCATCGCCCTGCTCGGCGAGGGTGCGCGCAGCTTTGGCTGGGACAGCTACGGCATGACAACGGCCAACCGGCCGATTCCCCTGCCAGACAATGCCACGCTGGTGCTGACCAGCTTGCGCTACAGCATCGGCGACGCCGCGGTGATACGCGGCCCGCTGAAGCCGCAGGATCCAGCTGCGCAGAACGAGGACCTCGACGCGGTGCTGCTACGCGCAGCCACATGGTCGGCCCAGCATTCTTCCCTGTGCAAATGAAACATGCCCTCGCCATCGCAATTCTGGCCGCTGCAAGCGCACCGGCATCGGCGGCGGGCGATGCTGCGGCGGGCAAGCGGGCCTTTGCGCGCTGCGCCTCGTGCCATCAGGTGGGGCCGTCGGCACGCAGCGTGTTCGGGCCGCAGCTGAACGGCATTGTCGGCCGCCGTGCTGCAGCGGCGGCGGACTACCGCTATTCGGAAGCGATGCGCAAATCGGGCATCGTGTGGGATGAGCAGCGGCTTGCTGCCTTCCTGCGCTCACCAGACAAAGCCGTCCCCGGCACCAGCATGCGGTTCTGGGGATTGAGCGATGAGAAGCAGATAGCCGACCTGCTGGCCTATCTGCGCACATTCACACCAAAAGGAGACCAGCAATGAACTACAAAGTCAGCTGCCACTGCGGGAACGTGGCATTCGAAGTGGAAGGCAAGATCGATGGCGCGCTTTCCTGCAACTGTTCCATCTGCCAGCGCAAAGGCTCGCTGCTGTGGTTCAAGCCTTACGAGGACCTGAACTTCCTCACGCCGCCGAACTATGCGCACAGCTACACCTTCAACCGGCATATGATCAAGCACTGCTTCTGCCCCGACTGCGGCATGCACACGCATGGCGAAGGCGTGGACCAGAAAGGCAACAAGACTGCCGCCATCAATATCCGCTGCATCGAAGGCATCGAGCTGGAAGGCATCCCGGTGCAGCACTGGGACGGCCGCAGCCACTAAACACTACAGCGCGCGCATGAAGGCCACTACGTCCGCCTTCTCCTGCTCGCTCAGCTTCGTTTCGAGGATAAGGTTAAAGAATTCAACCGTGTCTTCGAGCGTGAGCAAACGGCCGTCGTGCATATAGGGCGGCGACTCCTTGATGCCGCGCAGCGGGAAGGTTTTTATCGGCCCGTCGCCAACCGCCTTCATTCCATTGATGAGTTTCGGCTTGTAGAAGCGCTCCGTTTTCAGGTTGTGCATCAGGTTGTCCGTAAAGTACGGCGCGGCATGGCAGCTCGCGCACTGCGCCTTGCCATGGAATAGCGCTTCGCCGCGCAGCTCCTGCGCGCTGGCTTTCTTCGGATCGAGCTTGCCCAGCACATTCAGCTTCGGCGCGGGCGGGAAATCCAGGATGGCCTGGAACTCGGCCATGAACTGCACCTGGCTGCCACGTTCCAGCACGTTCACTCCCTTCTTCGTTGCGATGACAGGGTCGCCGTCGAAATAGGCGGCGCGCTGCTCGAACTCCGTGAAATCCTCCACGGTCTTCAGCGCGCGCTGGGAACCGAACAGGCGCTGCACGTTCACGCCGCGCAGCGTGGGCGTTTCGATGCGGTGGCGCAGTTCCTGCGGCCGGATATCGCCAACCAGATGGGTGCCGCCATTCGTGTGGCCGTTGGCATGGCAGTCGAAGCAGGTCACGCCGCGGGACGGCTTCACCGAGCGGCGGTCTTCTGTCTGGTTGAACTGCTGCTGCGCGAACGGCGTTACCAGCAGGCGCAGGCCTTCGATCTGCTTGGGATTCAGCAGGCCGTTGAAGGTATCGTAGAAATTGTCGATGGTGATCAGCTTCCCTTTAGAGACATCGCCCAGCTCGGAATGCGTGGTCAGGAAGATGGGCGCCGGGAACTCGGGCAGGAAGTGGTCCGGCAGGTCGAATTCGAGATCGAAGCGGTTAAGATCGCGCTGCTCCTGCTTCAGTATCTCGTCGATATGGAATTTCGGGAACAGCATGCCGCCTTCCGGATGGTTCGGATGCGGCAAGGGCATGAAACCGGCCGGGAACAGCTCGCGCTCGCGGATCTGCTCCGGCGTCATGGACGCCAGCTGCTGCCACGTTACGCCCGCAGGCAGCTTTACGCGCACGCCTTCCTGCACCGGCTTCCCGCGGAACATGGTGTCCTTCGAAGGCCTGTCGGCGAGATCGTAGCGCGATGCAAGCAAGTCCATCTGGCGCTTCATCACGATGGGCCGCGCGGCGCGCATGCGCTCCAGCGTGACCTGGAAGTCTTCACGGATATCGACCGGCATATAGCTGGTCGGCTTTTCCTTCGGCTTGTCCGGCTTCGCCACCTGGGTCCAAACGACCGCTGGTGCAAGGGCAATGACGAGGGCCAGCGCAATCCGTTTCGCAATCATGGCGTTCTCCGATTGAAGTCTCCAGAACCATTAAAGCAGGCGGAAGCATCAAATCAAAAGGGAACGCGGGATTGTTTTGTTCAATCGCAAAGATAGCTTTTAACCGAGGAGCTGCGGATTGCGCTGCCAGCAGGCATAGGTCAGTGCCGTGGCGAATGAAACCCAGGCCAGGTAAGGCAGCATCAGCACACCGGCCAGTTTGCGCACCCGCCAGAACGCAATCAGCGTGGCGGCGATCAGCAGCCACAGGACGATGACCTCGATGAAGGCGCTGCTACCGGACTGCCACGCGAAGAACAGCCAGCTCCACGCCGCGTTGGCGATGAGCTGCACGATGTAGAGCGTCATGGTGCGCGGGGCAGCATCGAAGCCGCGCACACGCCACACCAGCCACGCGGACACCGCCATCAGCACGTAGAGCGCAGTCCAGACGGGACCAAATACGCTGCCCGGCGGCGCCCATCCCGGTTTGCTCAGCAGCGCATAAAATTCCGATGCTTCCATCGAGCCGATGGCGCCGATCCCGCCAGCGCCCAGCGTCAGCAACAGCCAGCCTGCAAGTCCCTTGATGTCCCCCTGCCGCAATCCGCGCATCGCACTCCTCGTCATTTACACTGGAGTTGCAACTTTATCAGCTACGAAAGTGCGGCGGCGCACGGCGCGTGAACTTCGCGGAAACTATGCTAGCCTTAAACCAAAGGAGGAATACCGATGAACCAGGAACTGATTCTCGACGCACGCACCGATTCTGCAAAAAACCTGGCATGGTGGCTGTATCTCGCCCATGCCGCCAGCTTCTTCTTTTCGCTCGGCCTGTTCTCCATCGTCCCGCTGCTGTTCAACTATGCCAAGCGGGATGACACGCGCGGGACCTTCATCGAAAGCCATCACGGCTGGATGATCCGGTCCTTCTGGTGGTATGTGGTGTGGGTGGTGGTGGGCGCAGCCCTGTTCGTGACCATGGTGGGCATTCCCTTCGCCTTCCTCGTGTGGGGCGTGGCGTGGATCTGGAAGGCCTACCGGCTGATTCGTGGCTGGGTAACGCTCAACCAGAACCAGCCCATCTGATTACAACTGCGCGAGGGCTTGTTCGATGTCTGCGATCAGGTCCGCCGTGTCTTCCAGGCCGATGTAGAAGCGCACCAGCGTGCCGCCGTGCTGCCAGCCTTTGCGCATGGCCTGGATACGGTATGGCACGCACAGGCTGTTGGCGCCGCCCCAGCTATAGCCGATCTTGAACAGCTTCAGCGCATCGACGAAGCGGTCCGTCTGCGCTTCCGTGTAGCGCTCATCGAACAGCACCGAGAACAGGCCGCCCGCGCCGGTGAAGTCGCGCTTCCAGATTTCATGGCCGGGGCAGTCTTCGAAGGCCGGGTGCAGCATCTTCGAAATTTCAGGACGTTGCTTCAGCCATTCAGCGACCTTCAGCGCACTGGCATCGTGCGCTTCGAAACGCAGCTTCATGGTCGGCAGGCCACGCATCACCAGGTAGGCATCATCCGCGCCCACGCCGAGACCAAGGCGCATGTGGGCGTTGGCCAGCTTGTCGTGCAGCTCGCGGTCGCGCGTGATCACGGCGCCCATCAGCACATCGGAGCCGCCGGACTGGTATTTGGTGAGCGCCTGCATGCTGATATCCACACCCAGTTCGAAAGGACGCAGCGCGAGGCCGGCGGACCAGGTGTTATCCAGCGCGACCAGCACGCCCTTCGCTTTCGCCGCTGCGCAAATCGCGCGCAGGTCCGGCACTTCCATCGATACGGAGCCCGGCGCTTCGGTCCAGATCAGCTTCGTGTTGGGCTGGATCAGTTCCGCGATACCGGCGCCGATCAGGGGATCGTAGTAGCGCGCGGTAATGTTGAACGCTTCCTGCAGCCAGGTGCCGAGGACGCGGTTGGGATTGTAGATATTGTCCGGCAGCAGAACGTCGTCGCCGGTCTGCAGGAAGGCGAAATCGACCATCGCAATCGCCGCCAGGCCGCTCGGGGCGAGCAGGCAGCGCTCGCCGCCTTCGATTTCGGCGATGCGCGCTTCCAGCGTGAAGGTAGTCGGCGTGCCGTGCAGGCCGTAGGTGTAGGCGTTCTTCTCTTTCCAGTCACCGGAGCGCAGCGCCGACACATCCTTGAAGATGATGGTGGAGGCATGGTGAATCGCCTGCGGGAAGGCTGCAAAGCCCTCAGGCGCCTTGTAATCTGAATGAATGATCGCGGTCTGAGGGGCTTTGTTTTTCATGCTCAGGCCTCGCCCCACAGGTCGTGCGCGTCGGCGCGGGTGATCTCCACGTCGAAGAACTGGCCCACAGCCAGCTTCTTGTGCGGTTCAAACGGCTTTTTGACGTGCACCACGCCGTCGATTTCCGGCGCATCGGCGGAGGAACGGCCGATGGCGCCGCTCGGGGTCAGCTCATCGATCAGCACCTTCACGGTCTTGCCTACCTTGGCCTGCAGGCGCTTGCGGGAGATTTCCTCCTGCAGCAGCATCACGCGGCCGCGGCGTTCTTCGCGCAGTTCTTCCGGCACCGGGTTGGCGATCTCGTTCGCGGTGGCGCCTTCCACCGGCGAGTAGGCGAAGCAACCCAGGCGGTCGATCTGCGCTTCCTTCAGGAAGTCCAGCAGGTATTCGAATTCGGCTTCCGTCTCACCGGGGAAACCGGCGATGAAGGTGGAGCGGATCGTCAGGTCCGGATTCATCTCGCGCCATTTCAGGATGCGCTCCAGGTTCTTCTCGCCGGAGGCAGGACGCTTCATGCGCTTCAGCACTTCCGGATGCGCGTGCTGCATCGGAATATCCAGGTAAGGCAACACATGGCCGCCGCTCATCATCGGGATGATTTCGTCCACGTGCGGATACGGATAGACGTAGTGCAGGCGCACCCAGGCGCCATACTGCTTCGCCAGTTCGCCCAGCGCCTGCGTCAGCTGCGTCATGTGCGTTTTCACCGGACGGCCGTTCCAGAAGCCGGAGCGGAACTTCACGTCGATGCCGTAGGCCGAAGTGTCTTGCGAGATCACCAGCAGCTCCTTCACGCCGGCCTTGAACAGGTTTTCGGCTTCCAGCATCAGCTCAGCGATGGGACGCGATACCAGGTCGCCGCGCATCGATGGAATGATGCAGAAGGAGCAGCGGTGATTACAGCCTTCGGAAATCTTGAGGTAGGCGTAGTGCTTCGGCGTGAGCTTCACGCCCTGTGGCGGCAGCAGGTCGATGAAGGGCTCGTGCGGTTTTGGCAGGTGGGTGTGCACCTGGGCCATCACTTCGCCGACCGCGTGCGGGCCGGTCACGGCCAGCACTTTAGGGTGCACTTTCTGAATCAGGTCGCTGCCGTCCGTATCCTTCTTGGCGCCGAGGCAGCCGGTCACGATTACCTTGCCGTTTTCGGCCAGCGCTTCGCCGATGGCATCCAGCGACTCCTGCACGGCGGCGTCGATGAAGCCGCAGGTGTTCACAATCACCAGGTCCGCGCCGTCGTAGGACTTCGCGGTTTCATAGCCTTCGGCGCGCAGCTGGGTCAGGATCTGTTCGGAATCGACCAGGGCCTTCGGGCAGCCGAGCGACACAAAGCCGACTTTCGGCGCTGGGCCGGTGTTTGCTGGGGTGCCTTCGGAACCTGGCTTGGGGATACGGGAAAGTGGCTGGGATTGCATGATAATGTGGCAAGAAATGTTCGGACCAATCTGCCATTGTACCCTATGGAGGGCGCGTGCTACCATAGGCAATTCTAGCTCTGGGAGATTCCGTGGCAACGTTGAAGGACGTGGCAGCTCTTGCCGGTGTCGGCATGTCCACCGCATCACGCGCCATCTCGGGTTCCGGCCCGGTTTCGGCGGACGCCATGCGCCGGGTTCAGGCAGCGATTGAGCAGCTGAATTTCCGCCCTTCCTCGATTGGCCGTTCCCTGTCCGCGAAGTCGCTGGGCATGATCGGGATCTTCGCGCCGACCTTCTTCGGCGCCTACTACGGCACCATCCTCAAACAGACCGATATCGAGCTGCGCGCCTTGCGGCGGCATGTGGTCGTGGCCACCGGCTGCGGCCCCAATCCGCCGCGCGACGAGGCCATGGAGGCGGTGAAGTTTCTCATCGACCGCGATTGCGACGGCATCGTGGTGCTGGGCCAGGACCTGCATGACCAGGACCTGATCGACCTGCACCGCATGCATCCCAAGATGGCGTTCCTGAACCGCAGCAGCCCGGCGCTGCCGGAATCGTCCTTCTGTCCAGACCACCACCATGGTGGTGCGCTGGCGGCACGCACGCTGCTGGAGCATGGACACCGGCAGCTCGCCTTCATTTCAGGGCCGCACGCGCCGACCGACAACGAGGCGCGCATGGCGGGCTTCTTCGACGAACTGGCGCAGCATGGCATCCGCCGCGAGGACGTGCAGTGCGTGGATTCGGACTTCTCGCGCGAGGGCGGTTTTGCGGCGGCGTCTTCGCTGCTGAAGAGCGGACGGCGCTTCACAGGCCTGTTCTGCGCGAATGACGATATGGCGGTGGGCGCCCTCTCCTGCCTGCACCAGAACGGCATTTCGGTGCCGGGCGAGGTGTCCGTGATCGGCTATGACGATGACTATTCGGCGGCCTTTACGGTGCCGGGGCTGACCTCGGTGCATATTCCGGTGAAGGAGCTCACGCAGAATGCCGTGCGCTGGCTGCTGAACCAGTGCTATGGCACTTCTTACGACATTACGCGCGAGTTTCCGGTAACGGTGACGATGCGCGAGTCGGTTGGTCTTGTTTAATTGGGGACAGACCCTGATGTCGCCGACTGTGTTCGGCGGTCGACTGAGGTACCGGGGACAGACCCTAAGTTTCGGCTACGCCGAAATTAGGGTCTGTCCCCATCCGCCAACAAATTACAGGCGCAGTTCGCTGGTCTCGTCGAACAGAGAGACGGCTTCGCTGCGGATGGAGAAGGCGCCACTTTCGCGTTCGTCCTGCACGATGGCTGCGAGCTGCGTGCCATGGAAATCCATCCACAGCACACGGTGCGCGCCCATGGCTTCCACCAGCGTGGTGCCGGCGCGGTACTGGCCGCCGGACGACACTACCGTATCCTCCGGCCGCACACCCAGCACACAGCGCGTGCCCGCCACCGGCGGCTGGCGGAAGGCGTAACCCGAAACATCCACGCTCATGTGCTCATTGCGGAACAGCGTACGCCCCCCCTCCACTGCCAGCTCGCCGCGGAACATGTTCATGCAAGGCGAACCGAGGAAGCCCGCCACGAACAGGTTGGCAGGCTCGCGGTAAATCGTGTCCGGCGTATCAAACTGCTGGATTACACCACTCTTCATCACCGCAATGCGGCTGGCCAGCGTCATCGCTTCCACCTGGTCGTGCGTGACGTAGATCATGGTGGCGCCCAGCTGCTTGTGCAGCAGCTTCAGTTCGCGGCGCAGTTCCGTGCGCAGCTTGGCGTCCAGGTTGGAGAGCGGCTCATCGAACAGGAACACATCCGCCTCGCGCACGATGGCGCGGCCGATCGCCACGCGCTGACGCTGCCCGCCGGACAGGTTGGCCGGCTTGCGGTCCAGCAGCGGCTGCAGGTGCAGCATCTCGGCGGCGCGCGCCACGCGGCGCTTGATCTCTTCCTTCGGCGTGCCATTGATGCGCAGGCCAAAGGACATGTTCTTCTCCACATTCATGGTCGGATACAGGGCGTAGGACTGGAACACGAGCGCAATGCCTCGGTCCTTCGGATCCACCCAGGTCATATCCTTGCCGCCGATTTCGATGGCGCCGCCGCTGACATCGATCAGGCCCGCGATACTGTGCAGCAGCGTGGACTTGCCGCAGCCGGAAGCGCCCAGCAGCACCACGAATTCGCCATCTTTCACTTCAAGGTTCAGCGAGTCGATCACCTTGTTGTCGCCCAGCGTGATCTGCAGATTTTTGATAGAAACGTTCGACATGCATTAACCCTTAACGGCGCCGGAGGCGATACCGCGCACGAACCAGCGGCCGGAGATGAAATAAAGGGCCAGCGGCACCAGCGAAGTGAGGATGGTGGCGGCCATGTTGACGTTGTACAGGCGTTCGCCCGTCGTCGTGTTGATGATGTTATTCAGCTGAACTGTCATCGGCAGGTTGTCCGAGCCCGCGAACACAAGGCCCAGCAGGAAATCGTTCCAGATATTCGTGACCTGCATGATGACGGCCACCACGATCACCGGTGTGGACATCGGCAGCATCAGCTCGAAGAAGATGCGCCAGAAGCCGCCGCCATCGATGCGTGCGGCCTTGAACAGTTCATCCGGCAGCGAGGCGTAGTAGTTACGGAACAGGAGCGTCATCATCGGCATGCCGAAGATCACGTGCACCAGCACGATGCCCGGCACGGAGCTGTACAGGTCCACCGCCGCCAGCGCGCGCACCAGCGGATACAGCATCACCTGCCCCGGAATGAAGGCGCCCATCATCAGAACGCTGAACAGCACCTTGGCGCCGCGCGGCTTCCAGAACGACAGCGCGTAGCCGTTCACCGCGCCAACGATGATGGAGAACACGGTGCTTGGCAGCGTAATCTTGACCGAGTTCCAGAAGCCGCCGCGGATACCTTCGCATTCCAGGCCGGTACAGGCGGACTTCCACGCCATGCCCCAGGCATCCAGCGTTGGCGCCGTTGGCAGCGCAAAAATATTCCCGAGGCGGATCTCGCTCATCGGCTTCACCGAGGTCACGAGCATCACATACAGCGGCACCAGGAAGAACAGTGCCGCCATGATGAGGAAGGCATACAGGCCAACGCGGCCCGGCGTCATGCGCGAGGCGGGCTTCATGCCTTGCTCCTTTTCTGAACCGCCTTGCTGCGGGCGAAGTAAAGCGGCGCCACAATCGCCACCACGGTGGTCAGCAGCACAATCGACGCGGCCGAGGCCAGGCCGATATTGGCGCGGCCGAACAGGTAGTCCATGATGAACTTGGCAGGCACTTCGCTGGCCGTGCCGGGGCCGCCCTGCGTCATCGCCACCACAGGGTCGAACAGCTTGACCACCATGGCGAACAGCAGTACGAAGGCAGTGGAAATCGAAGGCCACAGCATGGGCAGCACAATGCTGATGTAGACGCGCCAGCGCGGAATGCCGTCGATGCGCGCCGCTTTCCACATTTCCTCGTCAATGCCGCGCAGGCCGGACAGCAGCAGCGCCATTACCAGGCCGGAGGCCTGCCACACGGTCGCAATCACGATCGTATATAGGGCCTTGTCCTGGTCCACAATCCAGTCGAACTGCGCATCCTCGAAGCCCATATGGCGCAGCACCTGCTGGACGCCGAGCGAAGGGTTCAGGATCCATTGCCACACCAATCCAGTGGCGACGAAGGACATTGCGTAGGGATACAGGAAGACGGTGCGCAGCATGCCCTCCCCGCTCACCTTCTGGTCGATGAATACCGCCAGCAGGAAGCCGATCACGAGGCAGAGCAGCACGAACAGCACGCCGTAGATCGCAATGTTCTCCAGCGACAGCAGCCAGCGTTCATTGCGGAACAGGCGCGCATACTGGCCCAGGCCGACGAAATCGTTGGTGGGAAAAATGCGCGAGCTGCTGACGGACACGCGCGCCGTGAACAGCATGGTGCCGATGTAGGCAAAGACGACCGTCAGCACCATGGGCAGCAAGGCGATCCACGCTGCGATGGAGGTGCGGGAACGTGAGCTCACCATGTCTGGTCCTTCATGGCCTGAATGAAGTTCTTCTGGGCCTGCTCAGGCGTCTGGTTACGGTTCCAGAAGTTGGTGAGTACGTCCTGCAGCGAGCCCACGAGGTCAGGCTCCAGCAGCATCTCGGGATTCGGCAGCTGGCGCGAGCGGTCTTTCATGATCTCGATACCCTGCTTGGCGCACAGGTCCATCTTCGAAGTATCCACATCGGGGCGGATCGGGATGGAACCTTTTTTCACCGCGAAGTCGGCCTGCGGCCCGGGCGAAGTGACCACCGTGGCAAACAGCTTCTGCGCCTTCACGATCTGCGGCTTGGCGGATTTGGGGAATACGAAGGCATCGCCCGCCACCAGGTACGGCGATTTGGGGCCGAAGCCGGCGAAGCAGCCGAAATCCTTACCCGCCACCTGGCCCGCCGCGGAAAACTCGCCCTTGGCCCAGTCGCCCATGATCTGCACACCCGCGCGGCCCGTCACCACCATGGCGGTGGCGTCGTTCCAGTTGCGGCCCGGCGAGCCGGGATCGATGTAGTTGCGCAGGCTCTTGAACTTGATCAGCACCTGGCGAAAGGCTTCCGAATTCACTGCGGCGTAGTCGCGGTCGCGGTAGATTTTCATGTACAGATCGGGGCCGCCCACCAGCGCGAAGACAGCGTCGAACAGGATTTTCTCCTGCCATACCTGGCCGCCGAAACCGAGCGGAATGATGCCAGCTTTTTTCAGCTTGTCCAGCGCTGCGATGAACTCTTCCCAGGACCTGGGCTCACCCTTGATGCCAGCTTTGGCGAAGGCAGCTTTCGAGTAGAAAAACCACGCCGGCATGTGGATGTTCACCGGCGCGGCATAGTAATGGCCATTGACCTTGATGACATCGATGATGGGCTTGGCCAGCACACTATCCCAGTTGCCTGCGGCTGCCACGTCGTCGATATTATTCAGCATGCCCTGGTCGACAATGTCGCGGAACTGCTTGGAGGTATTGAACTGCGCGATCATCGGCGCGTTGCCGCCGACGATGCGGTTGACGGTGGCGGCGCGCGAATTGTCGGCACCTGCGATGGCCTGGTCGATCCACAGGCCTCCGGCCTTGTTGAAAGCCTCCGCGAATACGCGCACGGCGGCCGACTCGCCGCCCGAGGTCCACCAGTGCGATACGGTGGCCTTCAGCGGCGGCTGCGGCGCCTGGGCCATGGCCGTGCCGCCGATGGCGAGCGCCAGCGCGCAGGCCAGTTGTGAAGCCTTCCTCATTCTGTCTCCTGGGCGCTTATGCGCCTTATTCTCGGTCGATGCTAATGATAGTTGAAACGGGCTTGCCGATGAATCAGTCCTGGCGATTTCTCCTCACAGCCAGGAAGTCGCGCACCAGCTCCGCGCTGCGTTTCGGCGTGCGCTTCTGGGTGGCGTAATCCACATGCACGATGCCGAAGCGGCGCTCATAGCCGAAGGCCCATTCGAAATTGTCCATCAGAGACCAGATGAAGTAGCCGCGCACGTCCACGCCCGCCTTCACCGCCTGGTCTACGGCTGCCAGGTGGCGGTTCAGGAAGGAGATGCGCTGCGCGTCGTTCACGGCGTCGTCCTGCACGGAATCGTCGGAGGCAGTGCCGTTCTCGGTGATGTAGATCGGCGGCAGGTTCGCATATTCGCTGCGGAAGCGGATCAGCAGGTCGCGCAGGCCATCCGGGAACACTTCCCAGCCCATCTGCGTGCGCTCCACGCCTTCCAGCGGAACTTCGGTAAAGCCGTGCGCGCCATCGCTGCGCACATTGGTCCGGAAGTAGTAGTTGATGCCGAGGTAGTCCATCGGTTCGGCGATGATGGCCATATCGCCCTCTTCCACCACCGGCTCGGTGCCCGGCCACAGTTCGAACAGGCCTTGCGGATAGTGCTGCTTCAGCAGCGGGTCCAGCACCCAGTTGTTGTGCTGGATCTCGAACAGTTCGGCGGCGCGGCGGTCGGCGGCGGTGTCGCCATCCGTGGTGCCGCGGCCGATATTGGCCACGATGCCCTTCAGCGATGCGGGATCATTCCTGCGCAGCGCCTGTAACGCCAAGCCGTGGCCCAGCAGCAGGTGATGCATGGCCTGCAGCGCCAGCTTGTTGTCAGTTTTTCCTGGCGCATGGTGGCCGGTGCCATAGCCGTGCATCGCCGAGCACCATGGCTCGTTCAGCGTCGACCAGGCATCCACCAGTCCGGCCAGCTCGCGGCTCATCAGGTCGGCGTATTCGGCAAAGCGGTAGGCGGTATCGCGGTTGACCCAGCCGCCCTTGTCTTCCAGGTGCTGCGGCAGGTCCCAGTGATAGAGGGTGACGAAGGTTTTCAGGCCTTTGGCGCGCAGGGACTGCAACAACTGGCGGTAAAAGGCGATGCCTTTCGGGTTCGGATTGCCGGCTGCGTCCATCACGCGCGGCCAGGCGATGGAAAGGCGGTAGGCTTCCATATTCAGGCCGTGGATCATCTCCACGTCCTGCTGCCAACGGTGGTAATGGTCGCAGGCCACAGCGCCGGTATCGCCGTGCAGCACCTTGCCGGGAGTGGCGGAGAATGTGTCCCAGATCGAAGGCAGGCGGCCGTCTTGTTCGATGGCGCCTTCAATCTGGTAGGCGGCGGTGGCCACGCCGAGCAGGAAATCCTTGCGCCACAATACCGAGCCGGCTGGCGGCGCGAATGCCGTCGTCAAAGCTGAATCCTGACTCACTTGCACTCCTTCATTGGAACCGTTTCCACAAAGTGGTCATAGTACCAGTGAAAATTTTGAGCCGTCAACAAAATCCGCAGGAGTTAATTGGGGACAGACCCGGATTATACGAATCATATAATCCGGGTCTGTCCCCAATTTATAAAAAACCGGCGTCGTGCGCCGGCTTCTGTGGGGTGATTACTTCTTGTCCGTGGGGGGCGGCGCGAAGGGGAAGGCGCCGAACAGGTTCTTGCTCTGGTTCTGCATCTGCTCCTGCATCTGCACGAACAGGCTCTTGGACTGGTCGATGTAGTTGTTCATCATGCCCTGCATGATCGGGGCCTGCACGTTCATGAACTGGGTCCACATTTCGGGGCTGAAGGTCTTGCCGTCGAAGTTGGCCGCATTGGCGGTGAACTTGCGCTGGATATCGGTAAAGGCCTGGATGTTCTTTTCCAGGTAAGAACCCATCATGCCCTGCATCGCATGGCCGTAATAGCGGATGATTTGCGCCAGCACGTCGGTGCTGAACATCGGCACCCCGCTCGCCTCTTCTTCCAGGATGATCTGCAGCAGGATGCTGCGGGTCAGGTCGTCGTTGGATTTGGCATCGACTACGGTGAAGTCTTCGCTATCCAATACCAGCTGCTTTACGTCGGTCAACGTAATGTAGGAGCTGGTCTGAGTGTCGTACAGCCGGCGGTTCGGGTACTTTTTGATCAGGCGTTCAGCACTTTTTTTTCCACTACTCATCACAGATCCGTTATTGCGCCGCAGCGCATACCTAAGTTGAAATCGAAAAAAAAGCGAACTGAGGTTCGCTTCTCACAAGCCTGCGCGCCCATTATAGAGTGAAAAAAACTCGGTTTGGGCGCCCGGAAACAAGAATATCGTGTTTATTGCGACGCAAAAAGCGATTCAGGACAGCAATGTGGCAATTATTGCCACAAATTACTCGGCCTTTTCTTTTACATAACGCCCCGGCGCCGCTTCAATTGGCTTGTATTTGGTATTACCCAGCTTGCTGCGCGCCTTCACGTCCTTGCCGCCATTGGCTGCCAGGAAGGCCGCCCATTCGGGCCACCAGCTGCCCGGATGCTCCTGGGCGCCCGCCATCCAGCTTTCCGCATCCTTCTGCCCTGCCGCGTCATTGACCCAGTAGCTGCGCTTCTTCTTGGCCGGGGAATTGATCACGCCGGCGATATGGCCGGATGCGCCCAGCACGAAGCGGTTGTCCTTGCGGTTTTTGGGGTTCAGGATCTGCATCGAAGCGAAAGCCGACATCCAGGGCACGATATGGTCCTCGCGCGAGCCGTAGATGAAGGCCGGGGCCTCGATTTTCGACAGGTCCACCGGCGCGCCCGCCACCGTCAGCTTGCCCGGGTGCTTGAGCTTGTTTTCCAGGTAGGTGTTGCGCAAGTACCAGCAGAACATGGGGCCCGGCAGGTTGGTGGAGTCCGAATTCCAGTACAGCAGGTCGAAAGGCGGCGGTTCATTGCCCTTCAGGTAGTTGGACTGCACATAGTTCCACACCAGGTCGTTGGGACGCAGGCTGGAGAAGGTGCTCGCCAGGTCGCGGCCCGGCATCAGGCCGCCCGCAGCCAGCGCCTGTTCGCGCAGCTGCACCTGTGGCTCATCGACGAAAACGTCCAGCACGCCGGTGTCGCTGAAATCCAGGAAGGTGGTCAGCAGCGTAACGCTGGCGGCAGGCTGCTCGCCGCGCGCTGCCATCACGGCCAGCGCCGTGGACAGCAAGGTGCCGCCCACGCAGAAGCCCAGCGTATTCAGCTTTTCTTCCTTGGTGATGGCCTTCACGATGTTGATGGCGTTGACCACGCCCTCATCCACATAGTCGTCCCAGGTGGTTTTGGCCAGCGACTGGTCCGGATTGCGCCAGGAGACGAGGAAGACGGTATTGCCCTGCTCCACCGCATAGCGCACCAGCGAATTTTCCGGCTGCAGGTCGAGGATATAGAATTTGTTGATGCAAGGCGGCACGATCAGCAGCGGGCGCTGCTTCACGGTCTCGGTCATCGGCTTGTATTGCAGCAGCTGGAACAGCGGGTTTTCGTAGACCACCTGCCCTTCGGTCACTGCCAGGTTGCGGCCGACTTCAAAGGCCTTCTCGTCCGACAGGGAGATATGGCCCTTCTGCATATCGCCCAGCATATTGGCCAAGCCCTTGGTCAGGCTCTCGCCCTTGGTTTCGATCAGTTTTTGCTGCGCTTCCGGATTGGTGGCCAGGAAATTGGCAGGCGACATCGCATCCACCACCTGCTGCACGGCGAAGCGGATTTTCTGTTTCTGGTGCGGCGCTGCGTCCACTGCTTCGGCCATGGCCACCATGAACTTCGCATTCAGCAGGTAGGCGGCAGCGTTGAAGGCCGACACGGGATTGCCCTGCCAGGCTTCCGAACTGAAGCGGCGGTCCTTGATTTCGGGCGCCTTGCCGCTCATGAAGCCCTGCCACAGGGCGCCGAATTCGGCCAGGTAATCGTTCTTGAGGCGTTCCAGCACCTCGGGGCGGATGGTGGCGCCGGCCTCCTTCATCAGTGCGGCGCCAGGCATGGCATCCATCTCAGGCATCATCTTGAGCCAGGACTGCCACTGGTTCGGATCGCTCATTTGCGACATCCATGCATTGGCAATGGCTTGCGGGTCGGGCATATTCGTGTTGAAGTTCATCTGTTCCGTTCGCTTTCACTGAAACTGCACTTATGCTGATCGTTGCTGTTGCCTGGATTTACGTCGTGCTGCTGATGGCCCTCACCGAACCGACGGTGGTGGCCGGCATCATGACTTTTTTGCTCTACTGCGTGGTACCGCTGGGGATTCTATTCTACTTAACGGGCGGGAAGCGACGCAAACGCCGCCGCGAAGCCGCCGCTGAGGCCGCCCGCCAGAAAGAACCATGATCATTTGAGCCAGATCAGGCTGGCCTGCCGCCCCGTTACCCCGTCGCGGCGGTAGGAGTAGAAGCGGCCGGAATTCGACACCGTGCAGTATTCGCCGCCGCTTACGCGGGTCACGCCTACCCGGCGCAGCACGGCACGCGCCAGCGCATACATATCCGCCAGGTATTTGCCTTCGCTGCCCGCGAGCGGACGGAAGGCCGCCTCCAGCGCGGCCGCATCGCCCTGTTCGCGTACCAGGAAGGCCTGGCGCACGTCTTCGCTCACTTCGAACTTGAGGGGGCCGATAGCGGCGCCCATCCAGGCTACGATCTCGCCCGCTCCCTGCTCCCGCATGGTGCGCACCGTCTGTTCCAGCACACCGCTGGCGAGGCCGCGCCAGCCCGCGTGGGCGCCCGCCACGATGGTGCCTGCCGTGTCCGTGAACAGCACGGGCAGGCAGTCGGCCGTCATGATGGCGCATACGGTGCCGTGGCGGCGCGCATAGCTGGCATCCGCCTCCGGCAGTTCGTCCAGGCCCACTTCGTCCGCATTCACCACGCCAATGCCGTGCACCTGGGACAGCCAGGCCGGCTCGCAGGGTAGCTCGGCGCGCAGGATGTCGCGGTTGCGTTCCACGCATTTGGGCGCATCGCCCACATGGGTGCCAAGATTCAGGCCGCCGCCGCCCTGCCCGTCGTCATACGGCGCCGGGCTCACGCCGCCGCGCCGCGTGGTGCACAGCACCGCCACGTTGTCCGGGGCGTCCGGCCAGTCGGGAACCAGCCATTGAGGAGCGCTTCGCATCACTCCTCGTCGTCGTAGTCGTAGCCATCGTATTCTTCGCCGCCGTATTCGTCCTGCAGCGCGTTTTCGTCCGGCTCCTCGATGCCTGCTTCGTCCAGCAGGGCCTTGAAATCCTCGGCCAGCGGCACCGTCCATTCGCACTGCTCGCCGGTGGCCGGGTGCACCAGGCCAAGGCGGCGGGCCTGCAGGGCCTGGCGCGGGAAGACTTCGGTAAGGTGCTGCTTGCCGTAGACGTAGTCGCCCACCAGCGAGAAGCCGAGGTGGGCCATGTGCACGCGGATCTGGTGGGTGCGGCCGGTTTCAAGGCGGCACTGCACCAGGCTGACCGGCCGGCGCTCGCCCAGGTGGCCTTCGGCCAGGCGGCGGTAATGCGTGATCGCGGGCTTGGAGCCCATGGTGCTGGTCACCGCCATCTTCACGCGGTCCTTCGGGTGGCGGCCCATGGCGGCATCGATGGTGCCGAACAGGCGCGGCGTGCCCCACACCAGGCACCAGTACTCGCGCTTGACCGTGCGCGCCTGGAGCTGGCGCACCAGGTCGGTCTGGGTGGCCAGGTCCTTGCCGATGACCATCAGGCCGCTGGTATCCTTGTCCAGGCGGTGCACGATGCCCGCGCGTGGCACGCCGCCCAGCTGCGGGCAGTGGTGCAGCAGGCCGTTCAGCAGGGTGCCGGACCAGTTGCCCGCTCCCGGGTGCACGACCAGGCCGGCCGGCTTGTTGATCACGATGAGATGGTCGTCCTCGAACACGATGTTGAGGTCCATCGCTTCTGGCGTGAAGGCCACGTCTTCCGGGGCCGCCTGCGGCAGCACCACGATCTTTTCGTCGCCATAGACGGTGGCGCGCACCTTGGCGGGCTTGCCGTCCACGGTGACGAAACCGTCCTCGATCCAGCTCTGCAGGCGGCCGCGCGAGAATTGCGGCACCAGGCGGGCCACCACTTTATCCAGGCGTTCGCCGCAGACTTCGGGCGTCAGTTCCAGCTCGATGGGGGCCAGCGGGTCGCCAGATTCGATTGCAAGGTCTTCGCCCTCAAAATCAGCGTCAAAATCGGTATCCGGGGCTTCTTCTTGCAAATTCGGTTCAGGTTTCAATATCACGGCATTTCCATCGGCTATAATCAGCCTGTTGTAGTATTTTGGTTAAACGTCTTCTTGCAAATAACATGCAAAAAAAATTATCGGTAGTCGCAGCAACTGTCGTACTGCTCAGTTTGTCCGGTTGTGGTTTATTCTCTTCAGACAAATACGACGAGACCAAAGGCTGGTCCGCAACGAAATTATACTCGGAGGCCAAGTCCGAGCTGGAAAGCTCGAACTACGAACGCTCGATCCAGCTGTTCGAGCGGCTTGAAGCCAGCTACCCCTTCGGCATCTACGCCCAGCAGGCGCAGATGGACATCGCCTACGCCTACTACAAGTCGCAGGACCAGGCCCAGGCGCTGGCGGCGGTGGAGCGCTTCATCAAGCTGCACCCGAACCACCCGAATGTGGACTATATGTACTACCTGCGCGGCCTGGTGAACTTCAACGACAACGTCGGCCTGCTGAACTTCATTTATGAGCAGGACCCGGCCGAGCGCGACCCGAAAGCGACCCGCGAGGCCTTCGCCGCCTTCAAGGCGCTGGTGGACAAATACCCGAACAGCAAGTACGCGCCGGACGCCATCGACCGCATGAAGTACCTGATCAATGCGATGGCAACCTATGAAGTGTATGTGGCGCGCTACTACTACCGCCGCGGCGCTTACCTGGCCGCAGCGAACCGCGCCATGGGCGCCGTGCGCGACTACCGCGACTCGCCATCCATCGAAGAAGCGCTGTTCATCATGATCCGCAGCTACGACAAGCTGGGCAACACGGTGCTGCGCGACGACGCGATGCGCGTGTTCAAGCAAAACTTCCCCAACAGCCGCTTCCTGGAAGAAGGCGCTCCGAAGCAGGAACGCCGCTGGTGGAAGTTCTGGGGCTGAGCTTATTCCGCCACTTTGCGGCGGAACAGCCAGGTGGACGCGTCTGACTCCTTCTTGACGAAGGCGTAGCCGTCCACCTTGAATTTCTTCAGCTGCTCGGGATCGGTAATGCCTTTCACCGCCGCGTAGCGCGCCAGCATGCCGCGCGCCCGCTTGGCGTAGAAGGAAATGATCTTGTACTTGCCGTTCTTGTAGTCCTCGAACACGGGCGTAATCACCGGCACCTTTAGTTTCGCCGGACGCACGGATTTGAAATACTCTTCCGATGCCAGGTTGACCAGCGCCGGCGCGCCGGTGCGCTCCACTTCCTCGTTCAGCGCCTCGGTAATCGTATCGCCCCAGAAGCTGTACAGGTCCTTGCCATGCCGCGTATCGAGGCGGGTGCCCATTTCCAGGCGATGCGCATGGATGCGGTCCAGCGGGCGCAGCATGCCGTACAGGCCGGACAGGATGCGGATATTGGACTGGGCATAGCCCAGCTGCTTGGGCGTGAGGCTGCGGGCATGCAGGCCGTCATAAACGTCGCCGTTGAAGGTCATGACCGCCTGGCGCGCTTCGCTCAGGTCTTTGGTCCACGAGGCATAGCGCGCCACGTTCAGCGTGGACAGGGCGTCGGACAGGTCCATCAGCTGGCCCAGCTCGGCGGGCGAAAAGGCGCGCAGGCGCTCGATCAGCTCGGCGGAGCGGTCAAGAAAAGCGGGATCGGTATGCAGCTTGGTGGTGGGCGGTGTATCGAGGTCGAGACTTTTTGCGGGCGAAAGCACTATCAGCATAAGATTTAAAACATACTTCAGAACAAGAATTTCCGACATGATACCCGTTCCACCGAAACGCATCGTCATCGACACCAATGTCTGCCTCGACCTGTTCGTCTTCCACGACCCGCGCTGGGCCGGACTGCTGGGCGCAATCGAATCCGGCGCGGTGGAGGCGATCACGCGGGCCGACTGCCGCGATGAATACAATATCGTGCTGCATTATTCCCACCTGCCGCTGGACGACACCACGCGCCCGCAGGCCGCCGCCCGCTTCGATGCCCTGATCAAAGTGGTGGCGCCGCCGGAATCCGGGGTGCGCCTCCCGGTCTGCACGGACAAGGACGACCAGAAATTCCTGGAGCTGGCACGCGACGCCCAGGCGCACACGCTGATCACCAAGGACAAGGCCCTGCTCAAGCTGGCCAAACGCCTTGCGCGAGAAGGGATGTTTCGCGTTATCCCCCCCGAAAAGTGGAGTCTGGAAGACTAAGGAATTGCGCGCTAGAATGGGGCCATGAACAGCCCGCACATTCCCCCTGCCACCCCTGCCCTTGCCAGCCGCCTGCCCGCCGTCGGCACCACCGTATTCACCCGCATGTCCCAGCTCGCCATGCAGCATGGCGCGGTCAATCTTGGCCAGGGCTTTCCGGACTTTGCCTGCGAACCGAAGCTGACCGATGCCGTCAGCGACGCGATGCGCGCGGGCCTCAACCAGTACGCGCCGATGACCGGCCTGCCGCAGCTTCGCACCGCCATCGCCAGCAAGATCCGCGCCGTCTACGGCCACGCCTACGATGCGGACGCCGAAATTACCGTGACCGCAGGCGCCACGGAAGCACTGACCGGCGTCATTTTGTGCTCGGTGCATCCGGGCGATGAAGTCATCATCATCGAACCGGCCTACGACAGCTACCTGCCCGCCGTGGAACTGTGCGGCGGCGTGCCGGTGCTGGTGCAGATGGAACTGGGCGAACAGGGCTTCCGCCTGCCATGGGACAAGCTGGCCGCCGCCGTCACGCCGCGCACGCGCCTGATCGTCATCAACACGCCGCACAACCCCACCAGCACCGTGCTGCGCGCGGACGACATGCGCAAGCTGGCCGATATTGTGCGCGGGACGCAGATCCTGATCCTGTCGGATGAAGTGTACGAGCACATGGTCTACGACGGGCAGCGCCACGAGTCCATGAGCCGCTACCCGGAGCTGGCGGCGCGCAGCTTCGTAGTGTCGAGTTTCGGCAAGACCTATCACGTCACCGGCTGGAAGGTGGGCTATGTGGCCGCGCCGGCGCCGCTGATGCAGGAGTTCCGCAAGGTCCACCAATACAATGTGTTCAGCGTGAACACGCCCATGCAGGCCGGGATTGCAGACTATATGCGCGATCCCCAGCCTTATATCGAGCTGCCGGCCTTCTACCAGCGCAAGCGCGACCTGTTCCGCGATGGCCTGCGCAACAGCCGCTTCGAGCTGCTGCCGGCCGATGGCACCTATTTCCAATGCGTCCGTTACAGCGCAATTTCATCCATGCCGGAACCCGAGTTCGCGGAGTGGCTGACCACCGAGATCAAGGTCGCCGCAATTCCCGTATCGCCCTTCTACCGCCAGCCGCGCGAATCCGGCATCGTGCGATTCTGCTTTGCGAAGAAGGACGAGACATTGGCGCTTGCCCTGGAGCGCCTGGCCAGGGTTTAGGAGCAAACGTGAACAGCCTGAATGAACCCCATCCATCGGTTCTGCATGCGCTGAACGAGATCAACCGGCGGCTGGAGAAGCTGCTGGCACAGATGCGCAATGAGCAGAATGCCGACATCGACATGCGCGCCATCGTGCGCGAGCTGCAGTGGGCAGTGGAACTGGACCCCGATGTGGCGCTGGCCTGCATCTTCCTGAACCAGATTGCGGGCACCTACGCGGTGCGGCACTGCATCGAGACGGCCATTGTGGTGCTGCTGGTGGCAAGCGCCATGCGCAAGCCGGAGGCCGAGATCCACTCGCTGACGGCAGCGGCACTGACCATGAATGTGGGCATGCTGCGCGAGCATGACAGCTTCCAGCGCAAGCCGGGCGCGCTGGATCCGCACGAAATGGCCATCGTGCGCCGCCATCCGGAAAGCAGCGCCGAGCTACTGAAAAGCGCCGGCGTGACGGACGAAGAATGGATTTCCTGCGTGCTGCAGCACCACGAGAACGGCGACGGCAGCGGCTACCCTGAAGGCAAGGTACTGGAAGAGATCACGCAGAACGCGCGCCTGTTGAGCCTTGCGGACCGCTACTGCGCCCGCGTTTCGGCGCGCAACTACCGCTGCTCGCTGCTGCCGGATGCAGCGCTCGACAAGCTATCCAGCGATACGGCGGCCGACAGCGACCACCTGCTGGCCGCAACCTTCCGCCAGGTGCTGGGCCCCTACCCGCCCGGCTGCCTGGTGCAGCTGGAGAATGGCGAGACGGGCGTGATTGCACACCGCGATACCGCCAGCGGCCTGCTGGACATCCACTGCCTGCGCGATGCGGCAGGACGCGGCCTGCCACAGGCCGTCCAGCGCCGCAGTAGCGACAGCGGCTGTGGCGTGAAAGGGGCATTGTCGGAAGATGATGCCGACCTGCGCTTCGGCATGAAGCAGGTGTGGGGCGCGCTGGCCGCGCTTTAATTCAGCTGCTGCAGCTTGCGTTCGACGAAGACCTGCAACTCGGGATTCAGCGCACCGGTGGCGCGCGCGCGGCTGAAGGCGTCGCGCGCTTCCGCGTTGCGCTTGTCGGCCTGCAGCGAGATGCCGAGGCCCATCCACCACACACCGTTTTGCGGCTGCAGGCGCAGCGCGGCCTGGTATTGTTCCACCGCTTCGCGGTGGCGCTGGTCGTGCTGCAGGGCGCCGGCAAGGAAGGCGCGGTATTCGGCGTTGTTGCCAGCATAGGCCAGGCTGCGCTGCAGCGTTTCCACGGCCGCGCCGCCCCGCTCCAGCTGCAGGCGCGCCAGCAGCATGGCCATATTCACCTGGCGCGGATCGAGGCCGATGCCGAACTGCAGATGGCGGATGGCTTCGTCGGTGCGCCGGTTTTCAATCAGCAGGCCAATCAGGGTCTGGCGCGCTGCATCGTGGCGCGGATAGTACAGCACGGCCTGTTCCAGCGATGACAGCGCTTCCTGCACGCGGCCTTCCTGCAGCGCCGCCAACCCGCGGCGGTACAAGGTTTCGCCGCGCTGCTGGCTGCCCACATCGTCTGCCTGCGCCTTGGCTGACACATCTCCGGCGCGAGGCGCGCGCGGCGTGGCGGCAAGGGACTGGCCGGCGCGCGTGTTGCCCGTGGCGCGCGGCGCGGCAGCCCGTTCGCTGCGTCCGGCTTCGGCCATACGCGGCGCCTCCGAGGCCTGCTTCACGGCCTGGCGGGATTTGCCCGCCGCAGCTTCGTTTTCCGCCAGTGTGCCCGCATCGGGCTTTCTGGAGGCACCGTGTTTTGCATCGTCGGGTGGCGTGACAGGATTCGATGGCACGATAACTACCGCTGGCTTTGCGGCTGGTGCAGCCGGCGCTGCTGCCTGGGCCGGCACAGCGTCCGGCGCCACGGGCGGCTTGCTGAACAGGTAGCGCCACGCGAGCGCTCCGCCCAAAGCCAGCACCACCACGCCCACACCAGCCGCCAGGGCCAGGCCGGGACGCGGCCAGCGCCCGGCGCCCGATGCCACAGGCCGCACCACGGGCGAACCGCCCTGGCGCGCTGCCTCGCCGCCCTGGCGAGCATCCAGATCCTGCAGCATCTTGTTAATCAAACTCATTTAGTCAACGCCCACGTCACACTGCACGCCGCCACCAGCAAGCTCAGGCCGCCAATCAGCCATGGCAGGCGCGAGCTCCTGCTTGCCACCGTATCCTGCGCGGCAATCATCACATGCCGCTTACTTACTTCCTGCTTGCCCTCGCCATACGCCAGCATCAGCGCCTTGTGCGCCAGGATGTTGATCAGGCGGGGAATGCCGCCGCTGGCCGCATACAGCTGCGCCACCGCGCCGCGGCCGAACAGGCGGCCGCCGGTAAAGCCGGCCACGCGCAGGCGGTGCGCCAGGTAGTATTCCAGGTCATCCTTGTTCAAAGGACCCAGATGATAATGGAAAGTGATGCGCTGCGCGAGCTGGCGGATCGAATCCTGCTCCAGGTGCATATTCAGTTCGGGCTGGCCGAACAGCACGATCTGCAGCAGCTTGCGCTTCTCCGTCTCAAGGTTGGTCAGCAGGCGCAGGGCCTCCAGGCTTTCCAGCGGAATCGCCTGCGCCTCGTCCAGGCACAGCACCACCTGCTTGTTCTGGCCCGCCAGCTCCATCAGGCGGAAGGTGATCGACTTCAGCAACTGGTGCTGGTCCACGTCCTTGTCCAGCGTCAGCTCCAGCTCATCGGCCAGCGCCAGCATCAGGGTGCGCGGCTCCAGGTAGGGATTCGGGATATAGGCCGTGACGAATTCGTCGCCCAAGGTGGCGATGAACTTGCGGCAAAGCAGCGTCTTGCCGGTGCCCACCTCGCCCGTGATCTTGATGAAGCCCTCCCCGCTGCGCGCCGCCACCAGCAGGGTATTCAGCGCCTCCTGCGAATGCGGGCTGGTGAAGAAGAAGCTCGTGTCCGGCGTGATACTGAACGGAACTTCGCGCAGGCCGAAATGCGACTGGTACATGATCAGCGGCGCCCTTTCGTTGCATTGGCCGGATCCATTTCGTTGATGCGGCGGGTGGCATCCAGCAGGTCGCTGCTCCAGCTCGCGGCGCCATCCACGATGGTCGGCTTGATCAGCACCACCAGTTCGCGTTTCTGCTGCACTTCGTCACGGTTGCTGAACAGCGCGCCGATGACGGGCAGGCTGCCAGCGGTCGGCACGCCCGATCGGTTGCTGGTGCCGGATTGGCGCATTAATCCGCCAATCGCCACCACCTCACCATCCCTGCCACGCACCACACTGTCCATCTCGGAGGTGACTGAGGTTGCCAGCGGCAGGTTCAAGCTGCCCGCACTGCCGAGGTTCACGCCTTTGTTCACCGTCGAAACCTGGCTCACCGATGGGTGAACATGCAGGATAATGTGGCCGTTCTCATCGATCTGCGGCGTCACGTCCAGCACCACACCGGAGAAAAATGGGGTCAGCGTCACATTGGGTGAACTGGTACCGCCGCCGGCAGCGTTGGTGGTCACAGTAGTACTTACGCCAGTCACAAAGAATTCATCGGTACCGACCTTCAGTACTGCCTTTTGATTGTTCAGCGTTGCAATACGAGGACTGGACAGCACGTGGACGGTTCCCTGCGATTCAAGGAAGGAGATCAGCGCCGCGAAATTGGAAGTCTGAAAAGCGAAGCCGAGCAACCCGCCCGCAGCGCTGGCTGCATTGGCCATATTGATGCCTGTGCTGCCTGAAAGCGTATCACCGTTTGAAATTGTGGCCGGCACCGTGTTGCCGGCCGGCAGAGGCTGCAGTGCGGCTCCCGGCTGCAGGAAACCGATCGAGCTTGCATTGCTGTGCCCAGTACGGAAAGAGGCGAAGCGGGCCCAGTTCACGCCGCTTTGAGCGCTATTGCTCAATTCCACCTCAAGGATCTTTGCTTCCAGAATAACCTGCCGTTCCACTGCCAGTTGCGTCGCCTGAAGGTACTGGCCTACGGCCCGCAATTCGTCAGGCATCGCGCGTACCAGTATCACGCCGGATTGCGGACTGACCACCACGCTGCGGCCGCCTTCTTTGCTACCCACGATAGCTTCCAGCGACTGGCGCAATTCGAGCCAGAAGTCGCTGTCGGAACTCGTCATCACCGTCGCGGAATCCCGTCGACTGTTCTGGGAGTTCTGGCCGTTCTGGTCGTTATTGTTACCGTTATTGTTGCCATTATTGTTGTTGCCACCACCGTTTGAGTTATTACCGTTATTCCCATTGTTGTTATTGTTGTTTGCATCGGTCACTGTGGTCGATGTCACGCGCAGATTCGAGGAACCGCGCCGCGCCGAGGTCAGGTAATTCACCTTGTACATCTTGGTCTGCATTGTCAGCGGACGGATATAGATGCGCGTGCCCTCCACCTTGTAGTCGTAGCCGTACAGCTCCTTGACTGCATCCAGCGCCTCGAACAAGGTCACTTCCTTCAGGTTCGCCGTAATCGTACCGCCCACCTCCGGGTGGACCAGCATTGTGTAGCGGGTACCCTGCGCAATCGCATTAAAAAACTGCTGGGCACCCACGGAGTTGAAAGCGACGGTGAAACGTTCGTCGAGTACGGTGCGGGCCTTCGGCAACTGGCTCGCAAGCTGTGCGGATGGCGGCAGCAAGGCATTGGTAACAGCTTCCGGCGGCGCTGTGGCGGCTGACTTTGACGCGGCGGCATTAAGCTCATTGCTGATTTTGTCGAACGTCTCGCGTTTTGGCGAACTGTCGCAAGCCGCAAGCACGCACGCCAGGAGGGCCAGCCCGATGAGTTTGAATAGTTTCTGCATGACTCGTCTCTTCTTCGCCTCAGCGCTTTACGGCAGCGCTCTTGCCTTCAATCACCGGCGGGAAGAGCCGCAATATCTCTTCTTTGTTCCCGCGCTTCAATACTGCTTCGTTTGGCCGCACCTCAAGCAGCACCGCGCCATTAACTTTTTCGCCGCGCCGCACGATCTTGCCGTCAATAACAGCCAGTTCACGGCCTTCGTGGCCGCGTCCTACCAGGACCGACTCCAGCCGCGGCCCTTTGGGCTCGGCCGGCACTACGTCGCCATCAGCGGCAGGCGACACCATCGCTTCCGCCGGGGGGCGAGTCGGATCGAGAACCTGCGCCATTGCTGGCGGCATCGCAAGGCTCACAACGATGAGAAAGGTTTTCATAACTTCATCCACTTGTCGTCCAGGCTTAGCGTATAGAGCGTCAATGTCAGCTTCGCTTCCCGATAATTGCTCGCATCCAGCACCGCCTTGCCCCAGAAAAGCTGCACTGGCAATTTCTCCAGCGCTTCCATATAGGCCACCATATCGGCGTAACTTCCCTGCACTGTCATCTCCACGCCATGACGGTACAACATCTCGCGCGCCTTTGGCGCAGGCACGGCTGAGACAGAAGCAGCGGTCGGCGTTCCGGCCGGCGCTTCCCCTGCCGCAGCCTGCTGAGCCGCAGTAGCAACTACCGCTTTCACGGCATCTGCAGGTGTCATCGCCAGCGATGGCGGCTGCTCCGGATCGGCGGGGATTTTCTCAGCAACTGCCGACAGGGGAGCCGCTTCGTTCACCGTGGTGACAGGCAAACTGCGCAACGACATCAGCTTCAAGCGGCCGTTTGCTTGCAGGATGCGCTCCAGCAGCGGCGCCATTTTCTCGGGCGCCACGAGGCCGCGCTGTACTGTACGCAAAGAGGTTCCGAGTGCCGTCTGTTCATTCAGCAAAGCCTCAAGATGCAAGCGGGCGGCGGCATCGGGATCAGCCTTCGCGCTGGCAATGCGGGCGTCGATCTGGCCTTGCAGTTGCACTATCTTTGCGCCCTGGTCAGTGATCTGCTGCTGAATGAGACGCTGCTTTGCCATCAACGGTTCAGCCACCAGCATGTATACAAGATAAACCAGGGCCAATGTAAGTCCGGCAAAAATCGCGACGCGCTCACGTAAAGCAAGCGCGTCAATCTGCGCAACCAGCTTAAGCCACTGTTCTTTCATTTCTTTTCCACCACGATACGCCGTGACTGCAGGCGGAACTCAACGAAAGGCGCGGTTCCGGCGCTTGCAGGCGTAGCAGCCACTCCGGGAAGTGCCACTGGCGCTTGCACCGATGCTGAGGGACGCTCAATCTGAAGATCGGCAAAGCTTATACCGCTCATAACGCTCTCGCCTGTGAGCCTTTGGATATAGGCCGGCACCAGCGCAGCCTGCATTGCCCGCCCATGCACCGACATATCCACACCTGCGCCAATGATCGACACGCCAAGCAGCCACAAGCCGCTGACATTTTGCCGGGCAAAAGCCTGGAAATACCCGGAGTAGCCTTGAGTGTTACCCAAGGAGCCCTGATTCAGGACTGCTTCCACCCGCTTGAGCGCGGCAATATCCGCCTGCACCTGTGCAATCTCCACATCCAAGGCAGGGTTGCGCTGGCGCGGCTTGAAAAGCTCCAGAGTCCTGTCGAATTCAGCCCGCTTCGCATCCAGCGCGGTCTTGCCACTTGCCGCATCGGACTCCAGCTTGGCCAATACGAAGTGTCCATACGCCAGCAGCGCGAGCTGCAGGGCACAGACGATGCCGATCGACTGCAGCATATTAACGGCGCTAAACGCCTTCTTCTGCTTCAGGAAGACCGGGTTGAAGAGATTGATCTGCTGGCTCACAACACCACCTCGTCCTGGCGCAGCGCGGCACCGAGCGGCATGAAGAAGCGCTGCTGCTCATCCAGGCTCAGCAGCTCGGGCACTGCGCTCAAGTCGAGCACATCCGCCAGGTTCAGCTTCTCGACCGGCATGCCCAGATTCTGCGCCAGATATTCGTGCAGGCCCTGGGCGCTGTTCGGCGCGAGCACCACGCGGCCGACACCGATGTAGTGATACTGGCGGTCGAAGTGATCGAGCGAGCGCTGCAGCTCGAGCGTGATCCTGTCGTGCACCAGTTGCGCCCGGTTGGGATCAGGTTCCATCAGCTGCATCAGCGTCACGTCCATGCGGCGGCTCAGGTATAGCTCACCGCCACAAGACACCGTCAACAAGCCCCCATCGGTATCGAAAGACAGCATGGCGAGGCCACGCCCCTCATTCTGAACGACGGTAGATATGTTGCGCTGGGCCATCTCCGGAATGTCAATCACGGACAGCCCGGCGCCGGCACCGGCAAACAAGTTCTGACGCGCCTCAATGACGCTATTGCGCGCAGCCACAACAAACATCTGTTTGGCATGCGAAGGCGCATTCTTGTCCGCCGGTATGTCCACGACATCGATGGTCGCATCGTCCACGTGGAAATCCAGCATATCCTTCAGGCGCCAGCGCACGGCTGTCTTCAATTCTTCCTGCGGCACGTTGGGAGCTTCGACCGACAGAACCTGATATTCGCCGCCGGTAAGCAGCGTGCCAACATGGAAGGCAGCCGCCTTCAGTTCTTTTGCCAGCCGCTCCAGGGTGCTGTCAAGTTGCCCCGCCGGGGCAGGAAAAACCGCTGCCATCTCAACGACAGGTTTGCTGTCGGTTACGTGTCGCACCGAAGCCACGGCATATCCGCTGCCCTGGACGGCGATAATGAGCGAGCCCTGTTTTTTCTTCGCTTTGGAGAAAAATCCCATGCGGTCAGCAAATCCTTGAGATGTGTGTGCTATATGCTTGATTATATTCGGAAATGCGGCTGTTTCCGTGGCATTCTATCAACTTGCACCAAAAACACACACATTTTCACGCTCCTATGCTTGAAATTCGCGCCGGTAGCGCTAACGCCGCTTGCTGTTTCCTTGACAGTTTCCTGCCGACCATGATCTGATGAGGCATGGGATCCCGTTCGTATCAACTTGCCGCTGCACTGGCAGCTATTCTCCTGCCCGCTCCCGTGCTGGCAGTGACGACTACTTTTAGCGGAAGCAATATTCCGAACTGTACCTACAGTGCGCCAACCAAGACCTATACCTGCACCTCGCTGCCGCTCGGCGAGTGGGACGACAAGATTGCGATCGCCGATGGCTATTCGGTTAAAGTCACCGGCAATGTACAAATCACGTATAACCAGGGCTTGACCATGTCAGGAACGGCCCGGCTCGAAACGACCGGCAACCTCGACATATCGGCCCTGCCGCAGCAAAACCTGAGCATTACCGGCGGCAGCCTGGTCGCTGGCGGCAGCTACAAGATGGGTTCGCAGGCACAAACCATCACGGCCAACATTACGGCAGCCAGCATGAACCTGGGTGGCGGCTCTGCCATCACCATCAACGGCACATTGAATTCCACCGGTTCAATCTCGATTCCGTCGCATGCCACCATCAATGGCAATATCACCAGTGCCACGGGCAGTATCAATACCAATTCCCCGATCACCATCAACGGCAATGTAAGCGCCGTGCAAGGGCAGTTCGAGGTTCCCTCGGGCAGTACCGTCACAGGCAATGTCAAGGCCCTCGATGTCAAGCTGCTGCCCTCGCCTTCCAAGGTAATCGGCAACGTGGAAGCGATCAACAGTATCGACATCGGCTCCGGCAGTGGTGTGCAGGGCAATATCAAGGCCGACTCGGTGGTAATGCGCGCCTCCGAAGCCTATGTGACCGGCACGGCACAGGCCAACCATATCTCGCTGGAGTACCATGCCACGATTCAGCAAGGGGTGTCCTGCCAGGCAGGTGATTGCAGCTGCGTCGACAACAACAGCACTTACCCTGTACAGTGCCAGCCGGCAGCACCAGCCATCCACCACCTGCGCTTGGGCCACACGGGAACAGGACTAACCTGCACCCCGTCAACCGTTACTGTCAACGTCTGCAACACCGCTGATAGTAACGGCGTCTGTACCGCAGCCACCGGCGGTGTCTCAGGCAATGTGATTGCCGTGGCAGCCAACAATTCCACGATCGCGACGGTACCGTTTACCATTGCCAGCGGGGCCAGCTCGACATCTGTATCGGTGCCCGTGCTGTCACCGCAGGATGTAACCTTCAATGTCAGCGGACTTTCCACCGCGCCTGCAAACGCGCGGACTTGCTGGACCGGCTCGTCGGCCAGTTGCACCCATACCTACGCAGATTCCGAGCTGCGCTTCGATATTCCGAATCACATCGCGGGAGTGGATCAGGCGATCACCATCCAGGCACTGAAAAAAGGCAGTAGCCAGACTTGCGTGCCCGGCTTCGTTGGTTCCCGCAACATCAAGTTCGCATGCACGCATGGCAATCCTGTCGCGTCACAGCTTACGCAATCGCCTACCATCAATGGCAGCTCAATGAGTAGCAGCGGCGGCAAGTGCGACGCTACCGGACGGACAATGGCTCTGACCTTCGACAGCCAGGGCAAAGCGCCGGCCACCATCGCCTACGCGGATGTAGGGCAGGTGTCGGTAACGGCCACTGACACCCAGACCAGCGTGACCGGCAGTGACACCTTTATCGCCGTACCAAAAGATTTTTCCGTTACCATAGCCGCCGCAACGAAAATCGTGGGAAGCGCTCACAGCGTCGAGTTCATCGCCAGAAATGCTGCTGGTGCTACCGCACCGGCATTCGGCAAGGAGACCGTTGCACCGACACTCATCGTTTCTCCAGTCCTCTGCTCGCCCGCGACTGGTATCATTGGCACTTCCTCCTTCAGCAATCCCACCTACTCGAACGGTACAGGTACGACAAGCCTGACCTGGAACGAAACAGGTACCGCGAACGTTAAGGTCCAGCTATCGACCGACGCACCGGCAACCGGCTATCTCGGCAGCGGGCTGACCGCGTCGGGCAGCAGCACCGGATGTAAGCTCACCATGGTTCCACACCATTTTGACGTCCTGCTCGTCGACACCCGCTCTTACTGGTATTCGGGCCAGCCCTTACCTGACTTCAAGGTGACCGCAAGAAACCAGACAGGCGGCATCCCCACAAACTATTTCAGGGAAAGTGGCGCATTGGTTAGCCTGATCGCATGGGATGCCACCGCCAACGCCGCGGTACCTGGCACTGTCGGCACCTTGTCGCCAGCGACGATCACGGCCACATCATCAAATGGCACCGTCCAGTTCCAGCCCGACTTCAAGTTTGCCACCCCCCTGACCCCACCGACGACAATCAATATCCGCGCCCGAGGCCAGCAAGCAACCAATATGAATAATGCCGGCACCGAAGCAACCATCGCATTGCTCAGCGGACGCCTACGCCTCAGTAATGTATTTGGCACAGGAAGCGCCGACCTGACGATGAAGGTAACCGCCGAATACTGGACCGGCAAGTCCTGGTTTATCAATGCAGCGGACAGCATCACCAATGTCCCGCTGGCGGCGGTTGCCATCACCAGCAACGGACCAGCCGGCGTAAGCGCGACAGGGGCGCCTATACAGATGAGCAATGGCCAAGGGGCCCTTACACTCAGGAAGCCGACCAGCGGGAAAGGCACTGTCGATGTTGCGCTAAATCTCGGGGCCACGGCCGAGACCACAGACCTATCTTGCTTGCAGAGCCATCCAGCGACAGTTGGAGCCAACCTGAGCTGGCTTCGCTCGCGCAACGGCAAGTGCTCGAGCAGCTACGACCGTGATCCATCGGCACGTGCGACGTTCGGCCTGCCAACGCCCGAAAGCCGGGCAACTGTGCACTTCCGCGAGGTATTCAATTGAGCTCGCAGCGAGGCTTTACAATGGTTGAGCTCATCACGGTCATGATCATCCTGGGCATCCTGTCGGCGGTTGCCATTCCACGACTTATCGGCGGCAGTGACATGGCCAGCAGGAACTTCCGCACAGATGTCCAAAGCGCGCTGCGCTATGCCCAGAAAGCGTCGACCAGCCACCGTCGCCTGGTGTGCGCGACGGTCTCAGCCAAGAGCGTGACGCTGCAGATTTCCAGCATCAATCCCGCTTCGGCCTGCGATACTAATCTGGCGAATCCTGCAGGGCAAAATTACTCCACCAACGACGCCAACGTGTCGGCCGGCGGGCTGACAGGCACCCTTTTCTTCCAGCCCTGGGGCCGGATCACCACCGATGGCGCGGGCAATACAATCGCCTCCGGGTCAATAACCATTACAGGAGCGGATCCGGTGACAATTGACGGAGCAACCGGCTATGTTGAGTAAAGCCGAACGCGGAATGACGCTGATCGAACTGATCGTTGCCATGGTCATCTTAAGTGTAGGTGTCAGCGGCGTCCTTGTAGTCTTTAGCACCACCACCCGCAATAGCGCGGACCCCATGCTGCAGAAACAGATGGTGGCAGCGGCCGAAGGCATGATGGAAGAAATTCAGCGTATGCCCTATGCGGCGAGCGCGAACGATGCGCCGAGCACGTCTTGCGCTCGCGATACGTTCAATAACCTTGCGGACTATAATGACTACGGCACCAGCGACCAGGTCTGCGATGTACTGGGCAATCAGCAGCTCAACAAGTATTCAATTAACGTATCGGTCGTCAACGAACCAAGCAACAAGTTTACGAACCTGGGAGTGGTGGCGGGAGATGTGGTGCGCATCACCGTAAGGGTCGGCAACGGCACCTCCAGCGTTACTCTGGTCGGCTGGCGTACCGATTATGCGAAGATGCTGCCATGACAGGTCGCCACAAAGGTTTTACACTGATCGAACTCATCGTCGTGATGGTCGTCACCGGCATTCTGGCGGGCGTGCTGGTCGTTTTCTTCCGTCCCGCGATCAGCAGCTATATGGATGTCGTGAACCGTGCAGAGCTCACTGACCAGGCCGACATCGCGATGCGCACCATGTTGCGCGATATTCGCCTTGCCGTACCAAATTCCTTCCGCTCGCCCCATCCTAACTGCTTTGAAGTCATTCCAACCTCGACCGGGGGCCGGTACCGGGCGGATGTGGACACCGTGAACGCCGGCAGTCTCGCCGTAGATCACAGCACGGCAATCCAGTCATTCGATGTTCTCACCAACTTCCGAACCCTGCCTTCCCAGGATGACTGGATTGTTGCGGCCACAGAGAATACGAGCGACGTCTATACAGCAAACGTCAACAAGGCTCAAATCGATTCGATCCTCACGCCCGTTCCGCCCTCACCGCTATACAAGCATCGTGTGCAACTGAAGACGCCGCTGCAATTCCCGGAGGGGTACGGCGGGAGCCGCTTCGTGGTTGTGCCGGACAATCAGAAGGCTGTGTTCTATGCATGCGCCAATGTCGGCACAACAAATGGCAATGGCACCGGCATCCTGTACCGTTATTCAAATTATGGTTTCAATCAGAATGCCTTCAACAACTGCGCGCCTGGGCTTCCAACGCCGCCTATCGTAGCGAGGGGGATTTCGAGCTGCCAGATTACCTTGAATCCTAATCCAGGCGCCATTCAGGGAGCGGGCTATGTGGAGGTCCGGCTGGGTTTCACCGCCAACAATGAAACCGTCAACCTGACCTTTGGGGCCCACACGGACAATCTGCCATGAAGCCAACTTATCTGCATTCACAACGTGGCTTCGGCTATATCACCGCAATTGTCGTGCTGGTGCTGCTGGCTGGCTTTGCGGCCGCAATGGTGCGGATCAACACAGCACAGCAAAGCACAACGGCGCTCGATCTTGAGTCCGCCCGCGCCTACCAAAGCGCAGGAGCGGGCATCCAGTGGGCCCTCTATATGGTGTTGAGAAACGGTGTCTGCCCGGCCCAGACGACACTTGACCTGAACAGTGAGGGCGGCCTCACGGTAGTGGTTACCTGCAATTCAACTCAGTTCAATGAAGGTGAAGCGACCGCTACGCCAAGCACACCTCGTGTGAAAACGATTTTTGAGCTCGACGCGGTAGCCTGCAATTCCGCCAACTGCCCCAACAATGGCGCTGTTTCCTCAACTAACTACGTCGAGCGGCGGCGCGTAGCGACGGCGTGTGTCTCAGGAGTAGCGCCAGCACTGTCCGTGTGCTGAGCGGGCAAATAAAAACGGCCGGCTTCTTACGAAGCAGGCCGTTTTAAATGATGCAGCGTTGTTAGCTTAGCGGCACGCGGATGCGCTTGGCATGGCGCTATAGGACGGTTCGGTGTCCGCTGCAGTAGGCAGCGTCACGATGACGTTACATGCATCGCCATTTGGCGAGGCGCCGTTAGGAATGATCGCAAACTGATTTGCAGTCGTGGTTGGAGTCTGGGCAGTGGTGCTGGTGGTATCGGCCGTGTTGCCCGGCTGAACAATAATGTAGTCTGCATTGCCCAAACCTGCCAGCGTAGCAAGGTCGGTGGCTTCTGCGGCAGCCGGATAACCGGAGCTTGCATTCATCGTGAGGCCGGTGATGCCTTCGACATCTATCGTCGCGGGCTTGTTACCAACCAGCCATTTACCATGCAGCATAGCATTGGTGGTTTTCATCGATGCGACTGCTGCACTGAGCGAGGCAAGACGTGCATCACCGCCCATGTCCATGAATTTCGGCAGCGCGGTAGCGGCCAGGATGCCCAGGATAACGATCACCACGATCAGCTCGATCAGGGTGAAGCCGGCCTGCGCCGTTTTTTTGAATGCAGTTCGCATAAATCTCTCCGATTGTCTCAACAATGTAAAACTTGGTTTATTCCATCTGTTCCAGAACGGCGCGGCACGCTGTAATTTGATCCAGCGGACAAGCGGAATTCTTGGATACGTGCAATAATTTTACCTTAAAATTCAAGTATTTCTGTCCTTCATTTGCAACAAAACTTCCTGAATTTAACAAATATCTTAAGTTTCGGTCACTTTTACGGTAATACCAGTGGCCACGCGGCAATTTTTCTTCGTCGTCAGGCTCGATTTCGCCCAAGTAGTTAACGGGAGGATGCTGCAGGAAACCAATAGGGTTTGCACCTTCCAGCTTTTGTAAATCGCCTCCCTTCCCGTAGTTCGTTAACTGCATCACCTGAATCCGGAGGCCTGTCCGCATGCTGACCAGCATCGTCTTGAACATAATGTCTTCAGCCTGCTGGCGGTAGAAAGCCAGACGGTCCAGCAATACTGCCATCAGGATTCCGATAACGACAACCACCACGGCAAGCTCCAGAAGACTGAAGCCTGCATGACGAACCCGAAATCGCGAAAGCCTCATCGCTTCATGGACGCTTTACCCAGATCCCACATCGGCATGAAGATACCCAGGGCCAGGACCAGTACCATGGCGCCAAGGAAGCTGATGAGTATGGGCTCGATCTGGGCCGATAGGGTTTTTAATTCATAGTCGACTTCGCGCTCATACATCTGAGCAATCTCGTCCATGAGCTCATCCAGCGAACCACTTTCCTCGCCGACTGCGATCATCTGCAACACGATAGGGGTAAACACGTTTGCGGTCGTAGCTGTCCGCAAGATACTTTCGCCGCGCTCCACGCCATCACGCATTTGCTCGACACGGGCCGAAAGATAGGCGTTGTCTACTGTTTGCGAGACCACCGTCAGTGCCTGCACAATCGGCACGCCGCTGCGGCTGGACAGCGCGAAACTGCGCGCGAACCGCGCCATTGTGGCTTTATGGATGATTTTTCCAGCCACAGGAATCTTCAGCTTGATCCGGTCCCACGTATATTCGCCGCTTTTGGTCTTCTTCCATGAAGTAAAAGCGAAGAACGCGATCAGTGCCACGCCCAGCAACAGAGGCCAATATTTCACGGCAAATGCCGATGTCCCTAACAAGATGCGGGTCATCAGTGGCAATTCCGTGTGCAGCCCTTCAAAGACCTTTTTGAAAGCCGGGATGACGAAAATAGTAATAACAACCATTGCCGCCGTCATCGCCAACACGACGAAGGTCGGGTAGCGCAAAGCTGTCTTTACACGCTCCTTCATATCACGCTCAAACTCAAGGTGATCAAATAAGCGGTTGAACACCTCCTCCAGCCGCCCAGTCATTTCTCCAACCCGGATCATCGACAGGAAAAACTGCGAGAATATATCCGGATGGCGCCGCATTGCGGCGGACAGCTCCCGGCCGGCATCAAGTGATTCGCGCAGATCCTTGATTACCTTGCCAAAAGACTTGCTGACTGCGGATTCCTGCAGCCCTGCCAGGCCTTTCATGATCGGCACGCCCGACTTCAGCAGGGTAAACATCTGACGGCAGAATAATTGCACATCCATTGACGTGACTTTCTTTTCCGTCAGACGCTCCCAAAGGCTATCTTTCGCACCATTGCTGGCCTTTTTCTGTGTGAGCGTGATATCCACCGGCGTTACACCAGTAGCGAACAACTGATTCGCGGCCGCGCTGCTATCGGCGGCTTCCAGAACCCCTTGCATCAATTCGCCGCGCGCATTGCGGCCTTTGTAGGCATAGAAAGGCATTATTCTTCTTGCTGGTTACTGATGCGCATGGCTTCGGAAATCGTGGTTCGGCCCTGGATGACCAGCTGCACGGCGTGGCGGCGCAGCGTGTTGCCCTGCATCTGGGCGTGCGCTGCGCGCAGGAAGGTCGAAGGATTCGGGTCATTCGCCGCATCCACCACCTCCTTGGTCAGCTCCAGCAGCTCGTAAGCGCCGGTACGGCCGCGGTAGCCCATGCCGTTGCAATGCGAGCAGCCCTTGCCGTGGAAGTAGCGGCCCATGCCGACCTTGTCGTTCAGCTCCAGGCGCAGCCATTCGGTTTCTGCCGGAGTCGGCGTATAGGGCGTGGTGCAGCTTTCGCAGATCACGCGCACCAGGCGCTGCGCCAGCACGGCCTGCAGCGAGCTGGCCACCATATAGCGCGGCACGCCCATGTCCATCAGGCGCAAGGGCGTGCTGGCGGCATCGTTGGTGTGCAGCGTGGATAAAACCAAGTGACCGGTCATTGCGGCACGCAGGCCGATCTGCGCGGTTTCCTGGTCACGCATCTCACCCACCAGCACGATGTCCGGGTCCTGGCGCAGTGCGGCGCGCAGCACGCGGGCGAAGTCCAGTTCGATCTTGTCGTTCACCTGCACCTGGTTGATGCCGGCGAGGCGGTATTCGACCGGGTCTTCCACGGTGATCAGCTTCTTCTCGACCGAATTCAGCTCGGCCAGCGCCGAATACAGCGTGGTAGTTTTACCGCTGCCGGTCGGCCCGGTCACCAGCACCAGGCCGTTCGGGCGGGCCACGATGTTGCGGAACTTGTCGAGGATATGGCGCGGCATGCCGATTGCGTCCAGCCGCAGATTGACGTTGCCCTGGTTCAGAAGACGCATCACGATCGATTCGCCGTACTGCGTTGGCATCGTCGAAATACGGACGTCGATACGGGCAGTCTTCACGCGCACGGCGAAGCGGCCGTCCTGCGGCAGGCGCTTCTCGGAAATATCGAGGTCGGACATCAGCTTGAGGCGCAGTGCCAGCGCCGGTGCAATCTTGATGTCGGACTGGGTCTGCAGGTGCAGCACGCCGTCGATACGGAAACGGATCTGCAGCCGCCCTTCCTGCGGTTCGATGTGGATGTCCGATGCCTTCACCTGCGCCGCGTCTTCGAACACGGACTGCAGCAGCTTGACCACCGGCGCTTCTTCCAGGCCGGGGTTGGCTGCAGCCAGCGCGCCGAAGTCCACCGACACATCGCCCATCTCCTGTTCCAGCTCTTTGGCGAGGTCGGAGATGTCGTCTGTACGGCGGTAGATGCGGTCGATGGCGCCCAGCACCTCGGTCTCGTTGACCACGGCCAGTTCGATATTCTGGCGCACCAGGCGCGAGATTTCGTCGTAAGCAAACAGGTCGGTGGGATCGGACATGCCGATCAGCAGCGAACCCTTGCGGTCTTCCAGCACCAGCGCGCGGAAGCGGCGGGCCTGGGTCTCCGGCAGCAGGCGCACCAGCTCCGGATTGATGTTGTAGAACTTGAGGTTGATATAAGGGATGTTCAGCTGCCGCGCCAGCGCGCCGGCAATCTGCTCCTCGGTCACATAGCCGTTCTCGATGAACACACGGCCCAGCTTTCGTCCACTGCGTTTCTGTTCGGCGAGGGCCAGCCCAAGTTGCTCTTCGGAAAGCAATTTTTGTTGAACCAGGATTTCTCCCAGCCGGACTTTCTCAGGCCTTGCCATGTATACAGCTCCAATGCGCGTTGACGTGTGGCATTCTAAGCCGAATGAGGCGCTGCAAGCTAGCACAAGGTCGCCCGGAAACCACACAGTGGCGCGTTATCAATGGCGAACGCAATGCATGCGACGATTTTCCGCGATTCATGCTCAAATGCGCCCACCATGTACACCACCCATTTCGGACTGCAGCAGGCGCCCTTCAGCATCACACCGAATCCGGCCTTCTTCTACAGCGGGAACTCGCGCGGGGAGATGCTGGACGCCCTGCTTTACGCCGTCGAACACGGCGAAGGCATCATCAAGGTGACCGGCGAAGTCGGCAGCGGCAAGACCATGCTGTGCCGGATGCTGGAAAGCGAGCTGCCGGAGCATATCGACGCCATCTACCTCGTCAACCCCAGCCTGGGGCCGCAGGAGGTGCTCTATGCCATCGCCGCCGAACTGGGGCTCGATCCCGGCGGGCGCCGAAATGATGAAGTGCTGCGCCAGCTGAATGCCGAACTGATCAAGCGGCACAGCGAGGGGCGGCAGGTCGTGCTGCTGGTGGAAGAAGCGCAGGCCATGCCGCTGGACACGCTGGAGGAAGTGCGTCTGCTCACCAACCTGGAAACCGCGCAGCACAAGCTGCTGCAGATCGTGCTGTTCGGCCAGCCGGAGCTGGACGATCACCTGCGCCTGCCCCGCATGCGCCAGCTCAGCGAGCGCATTACCCACAGCTTCTTTGTGCCGCCCATGCCGCCGGACCAGGTGGCGGATTACCTCGACTTCCGCCTGCGCGCAGCGGGCTACCGCGGCGCCCCGCTGTTCAGCCGCGAAGCCATCAAGCTGATCAACAAAGTCTCGCAAGGCATTGTGCGGCGCGTAAACATCCTGGCGGACAAGGCGCTCATGTCCGCCTATGCCGACGATTCACATCTGGTGCGCGAGATCCACGTGCGCCATGCCGTACGGGACAGCAATTTCCGGCGCTCGGAACGAGTTTCTGGTGGGAAACGCTCAATATGGGTAGGCGCAGCCGCCAGCCTGGCGGCCATTGCCGCTGCGGGGACGGCGCTGCTCAGCTGGCTGGCGCCGGCCAGCCGCTAGGCAAACGTGCGGGGTGTTTTGAGGCAATTGCAGTATGCTCGTTTTAACAAGTATTTTTGCCCTGCATAAGAACAACACTTGCTCATAATGAAACGACTTGCGGCTCCACTGCTTTGCGCGCTGCTGACGGCATGCGCCACACCGAAGCTGCCTGTCTCGTCCGGACATGTAGCCGAAACGCCGCGTCCGGCCGGGACCATTCCTGAACCCGTCCAGCAAAGCAGCGCCCTGCCGCCGCCCCGCCCTGCTCCCCGGCTTGAGACCTACAGCGTCACCGTCCACAAGGTGCCGGTGCAGTCCGTGCTGTTCGCGCTGGCGCGCGACGCGGGCATGAACGTGGATATCCACCCGTCCATCGAAGGCGTGGTGACGCTGAACGCGCTGGACCAGACCTTGCAGCAGCTGCTGGACCGTATCGCGCGCCAGGTGGACATGCGCTACGAGATCAACGGCAGCACGCTCTCTGTGCTGCCGGACCAGCCCTACTGGCGCAATTACAAGATCGACTACGTGAACATGGCGCGCACTACCAATAGCAGCGTCAATATTGCCACGCAGATCTCCACCACGGGCGGCTCATCGGCCGGCGCCAGCACCACGGGCAGCAATATCGGCCAGGGCACGGTGCCGAATGCGGGCAGCACGCTGAGCAGCGGCGCCAACAACAATTCCACCACGGCGGTCTCCAACCGTTCGGACAATAATTTCTGGTACAGCCTGGAGAAGAACATCCGGGACATGCTGCGGCCCACCAACCTGAACGACACGCTGAATGATCCGCTGGCGCAGCTGCGCGAACAGGCCAGTGCGCTGATGCAGCAACAGCAGGCGCCCCAGCAGCCGGGACAGACGGGACAGCCGCAGGCGCTGGGCTACGGCGGGGTGCAGCAGCCGGCGGGCTACGGGCCGACGGGCGACATGTCCACGCCGGGCGCCCAGGCCTCTGCGGTACAGAACCAGAATGCGGGACAGTCGCGCGCGGCAGCGCAGCGCAATGCGCCTTCCGTCATCGTGAATGCGGAGAGCGGCCTGCTGGCAGTGCGCGCCACCAGCCGCCAGCACGAGAAGGTGCAGGAGTTCCTCGACATCGTGCAGTCCAGCGCGCGGCGCCAGGTCATGATCGAAGCCACGATCCTGGAAGTGAAGCTCAGCGACCAGTACCAGCAGGGCATCAACTGGTCGCGCATCAATGGCAATTCCACGGTCTCGCAAGGCCAGGTGGGCACCACCCTGCCCTCCGGCATCACGATAGGCTCGTCGCCGGGTATCTTCACCTTCAACTACCTGAACCCCACCACGCGCTTCGGCAATATCTCGGCTGCCGTGCAGCTGCTGGAGTCCTTCGGCAAGGTGCAGGTGCTGTCCAGCCCAAAGATCAGCGTGCTGAATAACCAGACCGCCATGCTCAAGGTGGTGGACAACAATATCTTCTTCACGCTGAAGGTAACGCCGGCGGTGCTCACGTCCGCGGGCGGCATCGCCACGCCGGCCACCTATGAGTCGCGCGTGGAGACGGTGCCGGTGGGCTTCGTGATGAGCGTTACGCCGCAGATTTCGGAAGATGATGAAGTGACCATCAATGTGCGGCCCACCATCACGCGCATCGTGAGCTTTGTGCAGGATCCCAATCCCGAACTGGCGAAGCAGCAGGTGATCAGCCGGGTGCCGGTGATCCAGGCGCGCGAGGTGGAATCGGTGATGCGGGTGTACAGCGGACAGACCGCCGTGATGGGCGGCCTGATGCAGGATTCCGTCGATAACAGCAAGGATGGTGTGCCGCTGATCAGCACCATTCCCGTGGTCGGCAACCTGTTCGCCTACCGCAACGAGACCGTGAGCAAGACCGAGCTGGTGATTTTCCTGCGCGCCGTGGTGGTGAAGGATGCCAGCATGGCCGGCGACTACAGGGATTACCGCCACCTGCTGCCTGACACCAGCCAGCCGCTGAACACCACGCCCTACGGCACCACTTCCAACAAGCCGGGTGCGCTATGAGTTTGCTGATGCAGGCACTGAAAAAGGCCGAGCGCGCAAAACGCAGCGGCCTGCAGGAACCGGAGCCCGACGACACGGAGCTTGAGCCGCGTCCTCCCGCGCGCGAGCCCTATCCCTATGTGGCGGATGAATCGCCTGCCAGCACCATCAAACATGAATTGAGCCTGGAGCCGATCGAGCCGGCCGTGGAGCGCCCGCATGACCCGGTGCCGCCGCAGGCGCGGCACGAGGTGCCGCATCCGGAAGCGCGTATCGAGCCCGATATGCGGATCGCCGAGGATGCAGGCATGGCGACACCTGCGGACCTGGACGCGATTGCCGCTGCCAGTGCCGGTACCGGGCCGTCACCGCGTTTTGCCGAGGATGTGGGCGATGCGGCGAGTGGCCATATGGGCCGCGCAAGCGGCGGCCCGGGCGAGGCGGTATCGGCGGGCGGCGGGACCGAAGCCGGGCGCGCGAACGGACGTGGGGATGCTGCGGTATCGGCGGGCGGCAGGACCGACATGGGGCGCATGAACGGAGGTGTGGATGCTGCGGTATCGGCGGACGGCGGGGCCGCTGCGGGGCGCACGAGCGGCCGTGCAGGCGCGGCGGCGCGGGCGGCCCGGACGGCAGCCGGGGAATCAGCGGCTGCGCGGCGTGCGGCGGCCAGTGCCAGCAGCGAGTTTGCCGCACAGGGCGCATCCCTGGCGGCCAAAGGCCCGGCTCGTGCGCGTACGGCTGCCGACATCCCGTCAGAACACCGCGGCCTCGATCCGTCGCGCCTTCGTATCGCAGGCCTGAGCGGCCTGCTGGTGCTTATCCTCGGCATCTTCGGCTACGTCTACTGGAAGGCCACGATGGCGCCGGGACCGGGTGCAGGCCTGCCCATGGTGCCGATGCCGCCGCCGAGCGCCACCGGCGCCTCCGGCATCATCGTGGTGCCGGGCGCTACCCCGGCAGGTGCAGGCCAGTATGCTGGCGGCCCGGGTATTGCGACCGATCCGTCGCTGGCCCAAGGCGCAGCCATGCCGGCGACGATTCCTGGCACCAGCATCGCCACCGCGCCGGGAGCGGCACCGGCCGCGGCCGCACCCACACCGCCGCAGCCATCGCCAGTAGCCGATGCCGCCAACGGCGGCATCGCAACAGCGGCCGTGCAGCCGGTGCGCGAACGTGCTCCCGCTGCGCGTCCTGCTGCGCGCACCACGGTTCCCGCCGGCCCCAGCGCCGCGCAGCTGGCTTCCATTGAAGACCCTGCCATGCGCCGCGAAGCCATGCGCGATGCAGCTGAACGCCAGTCACGGGCCATCCAGGAAGTCCAGGCATCCCAGCCCCCCGCAGCGCCGGGCACCATGCCTGCGGCAGCGGGCGTCGATCCGGCTACGCTGGCTGCGGCTACCGCGCCGGCAAGCGCCGGAGGCGCGGCACCGGCCGCACTGTCCGGTGGCGAAGTACGCATCAGCCGCAGCACCAACGCAGCCGTCGTCAATCCTTCCATCCAGAGCGGCTATGCGGCATTCCAGTCCGGCGACCTGGCAACGGCCCGCCAGCAGTACCAGCTCGCCCTCGGCCAGGACCCTACCAGCCGCGATGCCCTGCTCGGCCTCGCCGCCGTCGCACTGCGCGAACATCAGGGCCAGCAGGCTGCCGCCACCTATACCCGCCTGCTGGAACTGGACGCCGCCGATCCGGAGGCGCTGGCCGGCCTGGTGAGCCTGGGCGCAGGCGATATGCAGCACAGCGAAAGCCGCCTGAAGGAGCTCCTGCGCCGCAAGCCGGAAGCCGGCCCGGTTCATTTTGCACTCGGCAACCTGTATGCCAAACAGGCGCGCTGGAACGAAGCGCAGCAAAGCTTCTTCCGCGCCTACACCTCCACCCCATCCAATCCGGACTATGCCTTCAACCTCGCCGTCGGCCTGGACCGGCTGAACCAGCCGCGCCTCGCCACCGGCTATTACCAGCGCGCCCTGCTGCTCGTGCAGACCGTGCCCGCCAGTTTCGACCGTACGGCTGCGGAGCGCAGACTGCAGGAGCTGGGCGGTCCTGCTGCCGCTCCATAAAGCCTGCTACATGGCCGAACAGTCGAAACTTCCACTCGGTTCCCTGCTGATCGAAAAAGGCGTCATCAGCGAGGACCAGTTGCGCATTGCGCTGATCGAGCAGCGCCGCTCCGGCCAGCCGCTGGGCAAGCTGCTGATCTCCCTCGGTTTCGTCACCGAAGCCACGGTGCGCGAAGCGCTCAGCGAAAACCTGCGCACCCAGTCGGCGGATCTGAACAGCCTGGTAGTCGATGCAGTCGCGCTGAAACTGATTCCCAAGGAGGTCGCGAAGCGCTACAGCGTCTTCCCCATCGTGTACGAGCGCGACACGGACAACCTGGTGCTCGCCATGTCCGACACCAGCAATATCGTGGCGCTGGACCAGATCAGCGCCATGCTGGTGAAAGGCATCACTGTCACGCCGCTGCTGGTGAACGAGTCCGACATTTCGCGCGCCATCGACCAGTACTACGGCTTCGAGCTCTCCATCGACGGCATCCTGCACGAGATCGAAACCGGCGAAGTGAATTACCAGAGCATGAACGCGGCCTCGGACGAATACAGCCAGCCCATGGTGCGCCTGATCGACGCGCTGCTGGCAGACGCAGTGCAGAACGGCGCATCAGACATTCACTTCGAGCCGGAACACAGCTTCCTGCGCATCCGCTACCGCATCGACGGCATCCTGCGCCAGATCCGCAGCCTGCACAAATCCTACTGGCCCGCGATGGCGGTGCGCCTGAAGGTCATCAGCAATATGAACATCGCCGAGACCCGCGCGCCGCAGGATGGCCGCATCTCCATCAAGTTCAGCGGGCGCCAGATCGACTTCCGCGCCAGCGCCCAGCCCACCACGCACGGCGAAAATTTCGTGCTGCGCGTGCTGGACCGCCAGAAAGGCATTGTGCCGCTGGACGGCCTGGGCCTGGCCGAGCACGAGCTGGACGTGCTCAAGCTGATGATCGCCCGCCCCGACGGCCTGATTCTCGTCACCGGACCCACCGGCAGCGGCAAGACGACTACCCTGTATTCGATCCTGAACCACATCAACACCGAAAGCGTGAACATCATGACGCTGGAGGACCCGGTCGAATACCCGATGAACATGATCCGCCAGACCTCGGTGAACGAATCGGCCAAGCTGGGCTTCGCCGACGGCATCCGCTCGATGATGCGGCAGGACCCGGACGTGATCCTGGTCGGCGAAATCCGCGACAAGGAAACGGCGGACATGGCGCTGGCCGCCGCCATGACGGGCCACCAGGTCTACTCCACCCTGCACACCAATTCCGCAGTCGGTTCGATCTCCCGCCTGCTCGATATCGGCGTGGTGGCGGACGTAATGGCCGGGAACATCATCGGCATTATCGCGCAGCGCCTGGTGCGCAGGCTGTGCATGCACTGCCGCGAGCCCTTCATCGCCGACGCGCTGGAGCGCCACCTGCTGGGCCTTGCGCCGGAAGGCGAAAGCCGCACCATTTACCGCGCCGTGGGCTGCGAGCGCTGCGCCCACCAGGGCTACAAGGGCCGCCTGGCCATCATCGAGCTGCTGAAAATGAATGCGGAGCTGGACGAACTGGTGGCCCGCCGCGCCTCGCAGCGCGAGCTGCGCGCCGCCGCCCGCTCGGCCGGCTACCGCACCCTGGTCGATGACGGCATGCGCCGGGTGCTGGAAGGCGCCACCACGCTGGAAGAGATCTCGCGCGTGGTGGACCTCACGGACAGGCTGACCTGACCATGCCGCAGTTTATCTACCGCGCCATGGATGCCGCCGGCCAGATTGTGCCGGGGAATATGGACGCCCTCAATGTGCCGGACCTGGAGCTGCGCCTGTCGCGCATGGAGCTGGACCTGATCGACTACCGCCAGACGCGCCAGCGCGTTGCAGTGGCAGGCCGCCGCCCCATCACCCGCAAGGACCTGATCAACTTCTGCTTCCAGATGGAGCAGATGACCAGCGCCGGTGTACCGATACTCGACGGCCTGTGCGACCTGCGCGACAGCCTGGACCACCTGCGCTTCCGGGAAATCATTACGGACCTGATCGAGAACATCGAAGGCGGCCTGCAGCTGTCGGCGGCCATGGAGGTCTATCCCGAAGTCTTCGACCTCACTTTCACGAGCCTGATCCGGGCCGGGGAGGAAAGCGGCAAGGTCCATGAGGTGTTCCGCAACCTCGCCGACAGCCTGAAATGGCAGGACGAGCTGGCAGCGCAAGCGCGCAAGATCGTCACCTATCCGGCCATCGTGGCGCTGGTGGTCATCGCCGTGACCTTCTTCCTCATGATCTACCTGGTGCCGCAGCTGACGGCCTTCATCGGCAATATGGGCCGCGAACTGCCCTTCCACACAAGGCTGCTGATCGGGGTATCGCGCATCTTCATCGATTACTGGTACCTGCTGCTGGCAGCGCCGGTGCTGCTCTGGTGGGGCACGCGCTGGTGGATACAGCGCAGCGAAGCCGCGGCCTACGCCTTCGATGGCCTCAAGCTGCGCCTGCGGCCCGTGGGGCCGGTCCTGCGCGGCATTATCCTCGCGCGCTTCGCCACCTTCTTCGCGCTGATGTACGCCTCCGGCATCACCATCCTGGACTGCATCCGCCTGTCGCAGGGCATTGTCGGCAACCGTGTAGTCGCAGCTGCGCTGCGGCGGGCGGCGCAGCTCATCTCTGACGGGCAAAGCGTCACCGCAGCCTTCCAGCATACCGGCATCTTCCCGCCGCTGGTGATCCGCATGCTGAAAGTAGGCGAAACCACCGGCGCGCTGGACAACGCACTGCGCAACGTCGCCTACTTCTACAACCGCGAAGTGCGCGAGCAGATCGAGCGCGTGCAGGCCATGATCGAACCCGCGATGACCGTGATCCTCGGCCTGCTGCTGGGCTGGATCATGCTGTCCGTGCTCGGCCCGATCTACGACACCATCAGCGCCATCAGGATCTGACCATGCTGCCCAAACAGATCCTCTACCTCACCAGCGAGCGCCTGCAGGCCTGCTACTGGCAGCACAACAACATCACGCCGATGGCGGATTTTCCGGCCACGCAGGAAGGCGTGGCCGGCTTCATGGATTATCTGGCCGAACACCATAGCCGGCCCATCTACCTGATCGCGGACATTGTCGAGGAAGATTTCGCCCGCCTGCTGCTGCCCCATGTGCCTGGCCGCCTCGGCCGCCGCATGCTGGCCCGCCGCATCGAACAGCAATACCGCGACACGCCGTTCCGGGTAGCGATGGTGCAGGGCCGCAGCACTGAAGGCCGCGGCGACGATATCGTGCTGTTCAGCGGCCTCACCAATCCCTCGCTGCTCACGCCATGGATCGACGCCATGGAAGCGGTGCGCGTGCCGCTGGCCGGCGTCTATTCGGCCACGCTGCTCAGCGCCCCGCTGCCGGACCGCCTCGCGCTGCACCACGAGCACCTGCTGCTGGTGACGGTGCAGAGCGCAGGCATCCGCCAGAGCTACTTCCTCGATGGCGCGCTCAAGTTCTCGCGCCTGGTGCAGGGCAGCGGCTGGAACAGCATTGCCGCCGAAACGGCGCGCACGCAGCAGTTCCTGTCCAGCGTGCGCCTGCTGGAGCGCGACGATGTGCTGAATGTGGCCGTCATCACCCCATCTTCCGCGCTCGATACGCTGCTCGCGCAATGCGGCGACCGGCGTGAAACCGTCTTCCACTTCGTTCCCGCCGAAACGGCGGCCATGGCAGCGCATATGAGCCACCTGCCGGAACTGGCGGATACGCTGTTCGTGCAGCTGCTGGGCCGCAATGCCCCGGCCAGCCATTACAGGCTGGGCGAAAAATTCCGCTACTACCAGCTGTGGCGCGCACGGATCTCGCTGTTTGCCTCCAGCGCCGTCATCGGTGCGGCAGGCGCCATCTGGAGCATTGCGAATCTTGCGGGCTACCTGGGCGCGGAGCACGAGACCAGCAAGCTCAAAGCCGAAACGTCGCACTACACGGCGAACTACCAGCGCAGCATGTCCAGCATGCCGCCCGCTATCGAGAAAACGGCCAATATGAAGGCGGCCGTGCTGATCGAACGCCTGGTGGCCCAGCATGGCCCCTGGCCGCTGCATATGGTGAACGTGCTGAGCGAGGCACTGGAGCAGTCGCCCCAGATCCGCCTGCGCGAACTGGAATGGCGCGCATTGGTGCCCGGTGCGCAGCAGGCGGTGCTGGGCACCGGTCCCGCCACGGCGGCCACACAGGCCGCGGCGGCCCAGTCCACGCTCACGCTGGGCATTCCGCGCGCGCCGGCGCAAACCCTGAAGATCGAAGCCGAAGTGCTGGCCGCGCAGGATGACTACCGCGCCGTGCTCGATCATCTGAACGCCTTCGCCCAGCAACTGGCCCGCGTGCCGCGCATGACGGTGGAAATCGAAACCCTGCCGGTGGATGTACGCTCCAATGTGCGCCTCAGCGGCCGCGCAGGGGCTGGCGCGGCGGGCGGCGAAGACCGTGCCCGCTTCACCCTCAACCTCACCTACACGCCATGAGTCCAGCCCGCAAAAAAGCGGCGCCGCGCCGCATTCCCCTGCCCTACTGGCTACGCGAGTTCGCGCTGATCCGCACCGCTGCCGTCACCTTCGCCGGCACGGCAGGCATCGCCTTTGCGTGCGTGTTCGCCACCTACTGGCACCTGCAGGATGCGCGCGACCGTGAAAGCTACCAGCAGCACCTGCGCAACACGGCGCAGCAGAACTATGTGCATGCCGAAGCGGAAAAACAGGAAATCCGCATTTACCAGCCGCAGTTCCTCACGCTGCAGCGCCTGGGCTTCGTGGGCAGCGAAAACCGGCTGGCGTGGGTAGAAGCGATCCGCCAGATCCAGGAGCAGCGCCGCCTGCTGCCGCTCACCTACGAGATCGACCCGCAGCAGCCCTACAGGGTGGAAGGCCGGCTGGCGAGCGGCGACTACCAGCTGCGCGGCAGCCGCATGTCCCTGCACATGGACCTGCTGCACGAACTGGACCTGCTGTACTTCCTCACCGACCTGCGGCAGCGCGGCGTGTTCGCCGTGCAGGGCTGCGCGCTGCGCCGCACGGCCGCTACAGGCAATGCGCCGCTGGCGCCCACGCTGACGGCGGACTGCGTGCTGAACTGGCTTACCCTCACGCCGCAAGCGCCAAGGCGGGGAGCGGTACGATGAAGGCCATCTTCGCCGCAGCGGCCCTTGCTGCCGCCCTTCCGGCCTGGGCGCAGACCACCTTCATCACGATGGGGCGGCTGTTTACTACGCCCGTGGAGAGAACGCAGCTCGACCAGCAGCGCAACAGCAGCGGCGGCGCCGCGCTGCTGGAGGGCGCTGCAGCACAAATGACGGCAACGGCAGCGCCGCCGCCCGCCATGCCGGCTGTTCCTGCTGAAGCAGAACCGCCCCCTGCGCCTGAAGTGATGCAGCTGAACGGCGTGCTCCGGCGCAGCAATGGCAAAACCATCGTCTGGGTCAACAACGAGCCGCGCGAAACTTCGCCGTCGGCGCGCGGCCAGGCCGTGCCGCTGGATCTTGCGGGCCGCAAAGTGATTCTGAAACCGGGACAAAGCTATGACCCCGCCACGGGCACGATCCAGGAATCCGGCCGTTAGCCGGCGCGAACGCGGCGCGGCGCTGCTGGTGCTGCTGGCGGTGGCCAGCCTGGCTTTCGCCTCGGTGCTGATCGGCGTTTTCAGCCGCAGCGGCATCGACGGCCTGCGCGAGCAGCGCACCCTGGCGCGGCTGGCGCAGGCCTCGGAGGCGCTGGTCGGCTTTGCAGCCACGCACGGCAGGCTGCCGCGGCCCGCCGTGTCCGCGCTGGATGGCCGCGAAAGCGGCCAGCCTTGCAGCGACGAAGCCTCCTGCACCGGCTTCCTGCCCTGGGTCACCCTGGGCGTGGACGGCAGCGACAGCTGGGGCAAGCTGCTGCGCTACAGCGTCACGCCGCGCTATACCGTGGTGCCGGTCCAGCGTATCTCCACGGTGGCCACCAAGCGCGTGCTGACGCGCAACGCCGCCGGCGAAGTGCAGTACCTGGTGGGCCAGGGCGAATGCACGCTGGCGGCCCAGTGCGCGCCGGCCGTGGTGTTCTCGCAGGGTCGGGACGATGTGGGCACCGCCGTCACCGGCCTGCGCCAGGCCCGCACTGCGCCGGGCAATGAGGACGAACTGCTGAACGACGAAGGCGATATCGAATTTTTCCGCCGCGCCCGCAGCGAGGCGCCGGCCGTAGCGGGCGGCCGCTTCGATGACCTGCTGGTAGCGGTGCCGCTGCAAACACTGTATGAAAGGATGGCGGCAGCGCGCATGCTGCCCTGATGCGATGGACAAGAGGACACAAGGCTTTACGCTGGTGGAGATTTCGATCGTGCTGGTCATTGTCGGCCTGCTGATCGGCGGCCTGATCACGCCTCTCGGCGTGCAGCTGGAGCAGCGCCGCGCGGCCGATACCCGCAAGGCCATGGAGGAGGCGCGTGATGCACTGGCCGGTTTCGCCGTGCGCAACGGTTACCTGCCCTGCCCCGCCATCTCCGCCGGCAACGGGCTGGAAGACCGCAGCGGCGACCGCTGCACCGGCGAGCGCCGCATCGGCTTCCTGCCCTGGGCCACGCTGGGCCTGCCGAAGCTGGACAGCTGGGGCCACCACTACCTGTACAGCGTGACGCCTGCCTTCAGCGACAGCGCGGTGATCTTCCGCCTGAATACGCCGCGCGACATCACCATAGCGAGCCGTGATGCGGCCGGCGCGCTGGTGCAGGCCAGCGAGAGCAACGATATTCCCGCCGTGATCCTGTCGCATGGGCGCAATGGCTACGGCGCCTACAGCGAACAGGGCACGCGCATCAGCGATGCGGGCCAGCGCAATGTGGACGAGAAGGCGAACCTGAACCTGGCAGGCACGCTGTTCGTGAGCCGCGATCCCGGCGACAGCGAGGCGGCGCCGGGCGGGCCTTATGACGATATCGTGGTCTGGCTGTCGCCGAATATCCTGTTCAACCGCATGGTGGCAGCGCAGCGCCTGCCCTGAGGCCGCTGCGGTAAGATTGTTTTCAAGAGATAAAGGAGCATCCATGTCCCGACAATCGGGTTTTACCCTCGTTGAAATTGCCATTGTGCTGGTCATCATCGGCCTGCTGCTGGGTGGCGTGCTGAAAGGCCAGAGCCTGATCGACAACGCCAAGATCAAGAACGTGATCCAGCAGGCCACCTCGCTGCAGGCCGCCGTGAATGCCTACCAGGACCGCTTCCGCGCCCTGCCCGGCGACGACCCCCTGGCCACCACCCATGTGCCGGGCGCGACCGGTAACGGCAATGGCGATGGCCAGATTGCAGAGTATCAACTCGCCCCCCAGCATCTGGCGCTGGCGGGCCTGATCACCGGCTCCTTCAACGGCACCACCGGCTTCATGACCAGCGCCCACGGCGGCGCCGTCTACATCTTCAACGATACGGTGGGCGGCCGCAGCGGCAACGGCATCCGCTTCGACAACCTGCCGGACACCTATGCCGCCGAACTGGATGCCAAGCTGGACGACGGCAAGCCGGACAGCGGCGCCGTGCGCGCCACCGGCCCCTATACCAACAACGGCACCATCATTACGCGTACCGCGATCTTCTTCTGAGGCTTGGGCGAAAGCCTGCCCTGCGCTATCATGAGCCGGCATCCACCACCGGAGGGAGAAGTGCTGCGGGACGAACCTTGGGATCCCCTGCCATCGATACGCTCGCAAATCACCTTGCTGGTGCTTGCCTGCGCCTTGCCTGCCCTGGTCGGCCTGGGCCTGCTGATCCTGCATTTCTATCGGCTGGAACACCAGCAGGCCACCCTGGACGGCAGCCGCATGTCGCGCGCGCTGGCAGCGGCAGTGGACCGCGACCTGCGCATCGGCGAAAGCGTAGGCCTGGCCCTGGCCAGCTCGCCCAGCCTGCAAACCGGCGATTTTGCCGCTTTCCGCGCGCAGGCGGCCGCCCAGCTGCGCCCCGGCTTCCCGGCCGAGCAGATCGTGTTGCAAGCGCCGGACGGCCAGCAGCTCGTCAATCCCTCGATTCCCGAAGGCCAGCCGCTGCCCCGTGCCGCGAACGCCGAGCGCCTGCGCAAGGTGATGGAAGGCGGCAAGCCGCGCCTGTCCGACATGTTCATCGGTTCGCTCTCGAAGCGCCCCCTGTTCGCCTATGACATCCCGGTGGCGGTCAAGGGCCGGCCGGAGTATGTGCTGAGCATCATCTTCCTGCCGGAAGCGCTGGGCAAAATCATCGCCGAGCAGAAGCTGTCGTCCGAGGTAACCGTCATGCTGCTGGACGCGCGCGGCACCATCGTGGCCCGCTCGCATGGCGATGGCGCCGGCAAGATGGCCGATCCCGCCCTGCTGCAGCACATCAGCGCCGAAAACGAAGGCACGGTGAGCACGGCGGTCGTCGGCGGCACCCCGGTGTATGCGAGCTTCAGCCGCGCACCGGGCAGCGGCTGGACCGTGGTGGTCACCATTCCCGAGTCGGACCTGGTCGGCGACCTGAAGAAGTTTACTTCCCTGATCTCGGCCGGCATCCTGATCCTGCTGGGCGCAGGCTTCCTGCTGGCCTGGTCGGTGGGCGGCAGCATCGGGCGCTCGGTGCAGGCCCTGATAGGCCCAGCGCGGGCGCTGGCGGCAGGCACGCCAATTGTGCTGGAGGACATGAGTGTCCGCGAAGCGCATGAAGTGGCCCGGGCCCTGCGCCAGGTGGAGGTGGACATCATGCGCCACCGGAACGAGCTGGAATCGCTGGTGGCCGAGCGCACCGCCCAGCTGGCCGACTCCAAGGCCCTGCTGGAAAACGTCTATGCCACCGCACCGGTCGGCCTGAGCTTCGTCGATCCCGAGCTGCGGGTCGTCATGATCAATGAATACCTGGCCGCCGTGAACGCGGCGCCGGTCAGCGCCCATATCGGCCGCAGCTTCGGCGAGCTGATCCCCGACGACAAGGTGCGGCATGACGTGCGCCTGGCCTACGAACAGGTGCTGCGCACCGGCCAGCCCATCGTGGACGTGCCGCTGAGCGGCGCCTCGCCCGCCTGGCCGGGCCGCGTCAACCACTACCTCACCGGCTACTATCCCGTGTTTGCCGCCGATGGCCGCCTGGTAGGCATTACCGGCCTGCTGCTGGACGTGACGGCGCAGAAGCAGACCGAGGCCGCGCTGCGCCAGTCGCGCCAGATGTTCCGCTCCGTGGTGGAGCACATGCCTGCGCTGATCTTCGTGAAGCGGGCCTCGGACCTGCGCTACGAAATGCTGAACCGCGAATTCGAGCGCCTGATGGGCCGCCCGCGCGGCGATATGCTGGGCAAGTCCGACTTCGACCTGTTCCCGCCTGCTGAAGCAAGCCGCTTCTCGGCCGGCGACCGCACCGCCCTCGACTCCGGCGCGCTGCAGGAACTGGCGGACGAAGAACTGACCAGCGCCGACGGCGCCACGCATATCCTGAGCACGCGCAAGGTCGCCCTGCGCGACGAAAGCGGCAAGGTGAGCCACGTGCTGGGCATGGCGATCGACATCACGGAGCGCCGCCGCGCCGACGATGCGCTGCGCGGCGCCTCACTGCAGCTGGCGCGCAGCAATGCCTTCCTGCGCACAGTCACGGACAACCTGCCCGGCATGGTGGCCTACTGGGACAAGGACCTGGTCTGCCACTTCGCCAATAAATTCTTCCTCGCCTGGCTGGGCAGCACGCCGGAAAAAGCCATCGGCACCCCGGCTCATGAACTGATGGATGCAGATCTGATGGAGAAGCTGCGCCCGCGGGTGCAGGCCGTGCTGGGAGGCGTGCCGCAGAATTTCGCGCGCGAGGTGCAGTCGCCCGGCGGCGACACGCTCTACCTGTGGGTGAACTACCTGCCCGACCTGGACGAGCAGGGCCAGGTGCGCGGCTTCTTCATGCTGGCTTCCGACGTTACGGAAATCAAGCGCAGCGAGCTGCGGGCGGCAGCGGCCAGCCGGGCCAAGAGCGAGTTCGTGGCCAATATGAGCCATGAGATCCGCACGCCGATGAATGCCATCATCGGCCTGGCGCGCCTGCTGGAGGAAGCGCCGCTGGAACGGCGCGAGCGCAGCTATGTGTCGCGCATCCAGCTCGCCACCCAGGCCCTGCTCGGGGTGGTGAACGACGTGCTGGTGTTCTCGCGCATCGAGGCCGGCCAGCTGCAGCTGGAAGTCAACCCGTTCCGCCTCGACCACATCCTGGCCAGCACCGCCGTGCTGACTGCCGGCGCGGCCTGGGACAAGGGCCTGGAACCAGTGTTCGATATCGATCCGCTGCTGCCCGCCGAACTGGAAGGCGACGCCATGCGCCTGCAGCAGATCCTGGTCAACCTGCTGAGCAACGCCGTCAAATTTACCGCCAGCGGCGAAGTGGTGCTCACGGTGCGCCTGGCACGCAGGGATGCAGAACGTCTGTGGCTGTCATTCAGCGTGCGCGACACCGGCATCGGCATCACGCCCGAACAGCAGGAGCGCATGTTCGAGGCCTTCACGCAGGGCGATAACAGCACCAGCCGCCGCTACGGCGGCGCCGGGCTTGGCCTGTCCATCAGCCGCCGCCTGGCAAGCCTGATGGAAGGCGAAATCACAGTCGACAGCACGCCCGGCCAGGGCGCCACCTTCTGCCTGACCGTGCCGCTGCGCCTGGCACCGGGCGCCGAGCCGGAGCGTCCTGTCGGCGAAGACTTGCGCCGCCTGCGCGTGCTGATCGTGGACGACAAGCCCAGTGCCCTGCAGGCCATGGTTGCAGCGGGCAAGGCCTGGCAATGGCAGATGTACACGGCCGGGAACGGGGCGGAAGCGCTGGCCCAGCTGCGCCAGCTGGCAAATGCGGGCCAGCAGCTGGACCTCCTGATCGTCGACAGCGCCATGCCGGAGCTGGACGGCATCAGCATGCTGACCCAGGCCCGCGCGGAATACCGCGGCATCTTTCCGCCGGTCGTCGTCACCGCCTCCGAAAATGCCAGCGAAGATCTGCAGCAGCTGGCGGAGGGACTCGATATCGGCGACGTGCTGGCCAAGCCATGGACGCCGGCCGGCCTCTGCACGGCGGTCCGCGGTGCGCGCAGCGGCCACCGGGCGCCCGGCGCGCTGCAGCAGCACACGCCCCTGTCCGGCCGCCTGCCCGGCCTGCGCGTGCTGCTGGTGGAAGACAATGAGATCAACCAGGAGATGGCGCAGTACATCCTGCTGCACACCGGCGCCCGCGTGGAGATCGCGGCCAACGGCAAGATTGCGGTGGACATGCTGGCCGAGCATCCGGCCCGCTGCGATGCGGTGCTGATGGATTTGCAGATGCCGGTCATGAACGGCTTCGAGGCCACCGCCGCGATCCGCGCCCTCGGCCTGGCGCGCCTGCCCATTGTGGCCATGACCGCCAACGCCATGCAGGAAGACCGCGAACGCGCGCTGGAAGCCGGCGTGGACGAGCACATCGCCAAGCCGATCGACGTGGAAACGCTGATCGCCACGCTCACCCGGCTGGTGCCCGGCATCGCGGCCGGTGCCGCGCCCGGGGCTACCGGCGACGCCTCCGGCCGGCCGGACAAAGTGCCGGGCATCGACCTCGATACGGCGCTGAACCGCATGGCCGGCAACTATCCCGCCTTCGTCGGCCTGCTGAAGCGCTTTGAAAACTCGCAGGGCGGCGCCGTTGCCGAGGTGAGGGCGTTGCTGGCAAGCCACGGCCCCGAACAGGCGGCGCTGACCCTGCACCGGCTGCGCGGCGTGGCGGCCAACCTCGGCGCCGTGGAGGTGGCGCGGCTGGCCACGCGGGCCGAAGCAGCCCTGCACGAGCGCGACGAAGCGGCCCTGGCCACGCTGCTGCCGGCCCTGGAGCAGGCCATCAGCGTGGTAACGGAGGCCGCGCGTACCCTGCCCCTGCCGGTGCAGCCCGCCGCCGCCCCGGCCAGGGCTGAACGCATGAATTTGGTGCAAGGCCTGGAGGAGCTGGTATCCTTGCTGCGGAATAACAATTTGAAAGCATTGTCCAGCTACCAGGCCTTACGCCCGGCTCTTGAGGAACAGGGAGCGGTGGCGCTGCCGGCCCTGTCCCGCGCCATCGAAACGCTGGACTTTGCGGCCGCCGAGCAAATGGTGGCGACACTGCTGAAACGGATGGATACCGCATGAGTTGGACCGACCTGGCGGCGAACGGCCGCATCCTGATCGTCGACGACGCGATGGAGAATATCCAGATCCTGCACCACGTGCTGGGCGAGGAGCATGACGTGCTGTTTGCGCTGGATGGAGAGAAGGCGCTGGAGATCGCGCGCACCCAGCGGCCCGACCTGATCCTGCTGGATGCGATCATGCCCGGCATGGACGGTTTCGAGGTCTGCGCCGCGCTGCGCGCCTCGGCCGAACTGCGTTCGATTCCCGTCATCTTCGTCACCACGCTGTCCAATCCGGAAGACGAAACGCGCGCGCTGGAAGCCGGGGCGATGGACTTCATCGCCAAGCCCTTCAACGTTGCGGTGGTCAAGGCCCGCGTGCGCACCCAGCTCACCATCAAGCGCCAGGCCGATGCCATGCGCGAGCTGTCGCTGACCGATGCACTGACCGGCGTTTCCAACCGCCGCAGCTTCAGCGACACGCTGCAAAGCGAATGGCGGCGCTGCCTGCGTTCGGGGACGCCGCTGGCGATGATCCTGATCGATATCGACCACTTCAAGCTATACAACGACAGTTACGGCCATCAGGCCGGCGATACCTGCCTGCAGCAGGTCGCTGCCGCCATGAAGCGCTGCATATTGCGCCCGCAGGACATGCTGGCGCGCTACGGCGGCGAGGAATTCGTGGTGCTGCTGCCCGAAGAGGACATCGCAGGCGCCGAAGTGGTGGCGCGCCGCCTGCAGGAAGAAGTGGCGGCGCTGGCCATCCCGCACCGCAATTCCCCGACCAGCAACCAGGTCACGATCAGCATGGGCGTGGTCAGCATGCTGCCTGGCGAAGCCAGCTCGCCGGACCAGCTGGTGCGCGTTGCCGACACCCTGCTCTACGAAGCGAAGGAAAGCGGCAGGAGCCGCTACAAGCTGGCCGCGCCTGCCTGAAGCGCTGCCTCAGGCAGCGTCGCGGAATCCCGGCTGCGCCACAAAGCGCTCCAGGTGATGCCGCACATCGCCCAGGCTTACGCCGATCATTGTCAGGCGTTTGAAGTAATGCGCTGCGGGCAGTTCGTCCGTCACGCCCATGCCGCCGTGCAGCTGCACCGCCTGCTGGCCGATGAAAGTAGCCGCCTGGCCCACACGCACCTTGGCCGCCGATACCACGCGGCAGCGCTCCTCCGCATCCGGCGACGCCACCTTGACAGCGGCCAGCATCGCCATCGAACGCGCCTGCTCCAGATGGATGAACATATCGGCCATGCGGTGCTGCAGCGCCTGGAAGCGCCCGATCGGCGCGCCGAACTGCTGGCGTGTTTTCAGGTACTCCAGCGTGGCCGCGAAGATGGCATCCATTGCCCCCAGCGCTTCCGCGCACAGCAGCGTGGCGCCGTAATCCGCACCCGCTTCCAGCAGCGGCCAGCCCTGCCCTTCGGCGCCCAGCAAGGTGGCCGGCGCATGATCGAAGATGATATTGGCGGCGCGCTGGCCGTCGATAGTGCGGTAGTCATGCACCACCAGGCCGGAAGTATCGGCATCCACCAGGAACAGGGAGATGCCATCCGTATCGCGCTGGCTGCCGGAAGTGCGCGCCGATACGATGAAGCCATTGGCCTGGCCGCCGTGCACCACCACGGTCTTGACGCCGCTCAGGGCGAAATCGCTGCCGCTGCCGGTGGCCTTCACTGCAATATCGTTCAGCGCATGGCGTGAATGCTGCTCGCCGAAAGCGCAGGCAAGCTTTGCCTCGCCGCTTGCAACCTTTTCCAGCAGGGCTTCCTGCCCGCCTGCCAGCTGCAGGTAGTGCGCGCCCAGCACAGTGGAGAAGTAAGGCTCCACCACCAAGCCGCGCCCCAGCTCCTGCATCACGGCCAGCATATCGACCGCCGTGCCATTGAAGCCGCCCTGCGCTTCCGGCACCGGCAGCGCCGTCATGCCCAGTTCCACGAGGGTCTGCCAGGCGGCATCGGACACGCCGGCCTCGGAATGGATGATTTTGCGCCGCGTTTCGAAGGAGTAGTCCTTGTCCACCCAGCGGCGCAGCGCGTCGGCGAATTGCTGCTGCTCTTCCTTGAATTGAAAGTCCATGCTGCCTCCTTACAGGCCCAGAATCATCTGGGTGATGATGTTCTTCTGGATTTCGTTCGACCCGCCGTAGATGGAGGTCTTGCGGAAGTTGAAGTAGTAGCCCGCCAGCGGCGCCGCGTCGTTGTCGCCGCCCGCCGCCTGTTCCGTTTCGCCTTCCAGATAGGCTGCATCGAAAGGCAGGGCCGAGGGGCCGAGCGCTTCCAGCATCAGCTCCGTCAGCAGCTGCTGGATCTCGGAGCCGCGCACTTTCAGCACCGAGGCCTGCGGTCCTGGCGCATGCTCTTCCTGCGCAATGGTGCGCAACACGGTGACTTCCAGCGCCATCAGCTCGATTTCGAGGTTGGCCACTTTTGCCGCGAAAGCGGGATCGTCCAGCAGCGGCTTGCCGTCCTTCTGCTGCTGCAGCGCCAGCTTCTTGAGGAAGAGCAGCTCGCGCTTGGAGCGGCCCACGGCAGCGATGCCGGTGCGTTCGTGGCCCAGCAGGTACTTGGCGTAGGTCCAGCCCTTGTTCTCCTTGCCGATCAGGTTCTCCACTGGCACCCGCACGTTGTCGAAGAAGACTTCGTTCACCTCATGGTCTTCATCGAGCATGATGATGGGGCGCACCGTGATGCCCGGCGTTTTCATGTCGATCAGCAGGAAGGAGATGCCTTCCTGTTTGCGCACATTCGGGTCGGTGCGCACCAGGCAGAAGATCATGTCGGCATGCTGGCCCAGCGTGGTCCAGGTTTTCTGGCCGTTGACGATGTAGTGCCCGCCATCGCGCACGGCACTGGTCTTCAGGGAAGCGAGGTCCGACCCTGCGCCCGGTTCGGAATAGCCCTGGCACCACCAGTCGTCGCAATTCAGGATGCGCGGCAGGTAGTGCGCCTTCTGCGCCTCGTTACCGAAGGCCATGATGACCGGCGCCACCATGTTCACGCCGAAAGGCAGGATAGGCGGCGTACCGGCACGGGCGCACTCCTCTTCCCAGATATGGCGCTGCACCGCGCTCCAGCCCGGTCCCCCGTATTCCACCGGCCACGCGGGCGCGGCCCAGCCCTGCTGCGCCACGATCTTATGCCAGCGCACATAGTCTTCGCGCTGCAGGCGGCGGTGCGCGCGTACCTTCAGCTGCAGGTCTGCGGGCAAGTGCTGGTCCAGGAAGCTGCGCACCGTGGCGCGGAAGGCTTCGTCCTCTGCCGAATAATTCAGGTCCATGCTGTCTCCTCGTTTGCCGCCTTAAAAAAGCACGGTCGTTCCAAACGATTGTACCGCAGATCGAATCGGTCAGGAGCAGAGTTTGTGGCGGTTTTCCTGGTAGAGCTGGGTGAGCCAGGAGGCGACGGTCTTGAAGCGGCCGACATTACCCGCGTCGCGGTGGCTGAGCAGCCAGAGTTCGCGGCAGACCTCGGCGCCGCTCAGGCGCTGCAGGCCCTCTGCCTCCGCCATGATGCAGGGCAGCAGCGCCATGCCGGCCCCTGCGCGGCAGGCCTGTACCATCGTGCTCAGGCTATTCACCCGAAGGGCGATGCGCGGCTTCGGGTCCAGCCGCGCCAGCCAGCGCATCTCCGGGATGTGAGCCAGCGTTTCCTCATAGGCGATCCAGGGCTGGGCGCCCCAGCGCTCGCGCGGCGTATCGGCGAACACCGGAGCGGCGAACACGGCCCAGCCGATATCGCCCAGCTTGCGCATCACCAGGGCCGCATCATCGGCAGGCTGGGCAAGGCGCAGCGCGAAATCGGCCTCGCGCCGCGTGAAAGACACGTTCTGGTTATCGGCCAGCATCTGCAGCTCCAGTTCGGGATGCTCGGCATGCAGGGCCGGCACGTGGTGCACCAGCCAGTGGTCAAACAGGAAGTCGATGGAATTGATGCGCACCGTGCCCGCGATGGTCTCCGCCTCCTGTGTGGAGGCCAGCAGCATGCTTTGCACATTGCCATACACCGCCTCGCCGTATTCCACGAAGACCTGGCCCGCGCCGGTGAGCTGGTAGCGCGTGTTATCGCGGATGAAGAGGCGCAGGTTCAGCGCTTTCTCCGCAGCTGCCACGCGGCGGCTGATGGTGGAACCATCCACACCCAGTTCGCGCCCCGTTGCGCTCATGCTGCCTGTGCGGGCGAGCGAGAGTATCAGGGGAATGTCGTTCCAGTCAAAGTCGCTTGCCATTGGTTCTTTCCCGTTTTCTTCCTATTGGCGGATCCGCATTTTTGCAAAGTGATCTTGCAGCAATGTCCGTTCTCATTTGCGTTCCCGCCGCCTAAGATTCACTCCATCGCAACGCAGCCAGGGGAGAATCAAATGAGCGAGAAACTGAATATCAACACGCCGGACGGCAGCTTCGACTGCTACGTGGCACGCCCTGCCGCCGCAGGCCTGCACCCGGTCATCGTGGTGCTGCAAGAGATATTCGGCGTCAACGCCGGCATCCGCAGCATCGCAGACGGCTATGCCGCCAAAGGCTATATCGCCGTGGCGCCGGACCTGTTCTGGCGCGCCGAACCCGGCCTGTCCATGTCCGAAGACAGCGAAGGCGACTGGGCCAAAGGCTTCGCCCTCTACAGCGCCTACGACTTCGACAAAGGCGTGCAGGACATCGCCGCCACCGTCGACGCCGCCCGCAGCATGCCGGGCGCTAACGGCAAAGTGGGCGTCACCGGCTACTGCCTTGGCGGCCTGCTCACCTTCCTCAGCGCGGCCCGCTTCAAGGCCGACGCCTACGTCGCCTACTACGGCGGCGGCACCGAGAAATACGTGGCCGAAGTCCGCAACATCAATGGCCCGCTGCTCTACCACCTGGCCGGCGAGGACGAATACATCGGCAAGGAGGCGCAGGCTGCGATCAACGCCGCGCTGTCCGGCAAGCCCGGCGTGCAGGTCTACACCTACCCCGGCCGCAACCACGCTTTTGCGCGGCCCGGCGGCAGCCACTACGACGACGCCGACGCCAAGCTGGCCAATGGCCGCACCGACGCTTTCTTCAAACAACACCTGTAACGAATGTAGCACAGCACTTTCACCCTCCACTCACACCAAAGGAAGAAACCATGACTACCAATTCCAACGATAAAGACGTCTCCCAGTCGCGCCGCTCGGCCCTGATGGGCAGCGCCGGCCTGGCCGCAGCGGTGGCACTGCCACTGGCTGCCGCCGTCTCTGAAGCCACTGCCGCACCGGCGGCGCCGGTCAAGCGCAACGCCAGCATCTTCACCACCAAGGAAGGCGTGCAGCTCTATTACAAGGACTGGGGCAAAGGCCAGCCCATCGTGTTCAGCCACGGCTGGCCGCTGAGCTCGGATAGCTGGGAATCGCAGATGTTCTTCCTCGCAAACAACGGCTTCCGCGTGATCGCCCACGACCGCCGCGGCCACGGCCGCTCCAGCCAGCCATGGGATGGCAACGACATGGACCACTACGCCGACGACCTGGCGCAGCTGATCGAAGCGCTGGACCTGAAGAACGCCATCCTCGTCGGCTTCTCCACCGGCGGCGGCGAAGTAGCGCGCTACGTAGGCCGCCACGGCACCAAGCGGGTGGCCAAGCTGGTGCTGGTATCGGCGGTGCCGCCGATCATGGTGAAGACCGCCGACAATCCGGGCGGCCTGCCGATCGACGTGTTCAACGGCATCCGCAAGGGCCAGGAAGACAACCGTTCCCAGCTCTACCTGGACATTCCCTCCGGCCCCTTCTACGGCTTCAACCGTCCGGGCGCCAAGGTCTCGCAAGGGCTGATCCAGTCCTGGTGGATGCAGGGCATGATGGGCGGCCACAAGAACACCTACGACTCGATCAAGGCCTTCTCGGAAACCGACTTCCGCAAGGACCTGGAAAAGTTCGACAAGCCAACCCTGATCATCCACGGCGACGACGACCAGATCGTGCCGATCGACGCCGCAGGCCGCGCCTCGGCCAAGATCGTCAAACACGCCAAGCTGCTGGTCTACCCCGGCGCCCCGCACGGCCTGACCGACACCCACAAGGACAAAGTGAACGCCGACCTCCTCGCCTTCGCCCGCTCCTGACACCATGGGGTCAGGCCCCTCGTGTCAGGTCCCTCGTGTCACTAGCCGAGCCCGTGTCCACCTTGGTGCCTGACCCCAAGGTGGACACGGGCTCGGCCATTTACTGACCGTTCATCCTGCGAAATATGCAATTCGTCGCATGCGGGCAGTGCCGGGGACGGCGGTGGACTAGGATGCGGGCACTGGATAACTTATAACAAGGGATATCAAATGCGCCTCTCCATCATTTCCTCCGCCGTTCTGGCCCTCGCTCTCGGCGGCTGCGTGATCGTCGTGCCGGGCGACGGCAAGAGCTACAACTGGTCTTCGTCGTCGGTGCAGGGCAACGGCAGCGTGACCACGGAAAACCGCAGCATCGCCGGCGCCACCACACTCGATGTCGAAAGCCGCCGCCGCGTGGATATGGATGTGGAAGTGCGCGTCGGTCCCGCCGCCTCGCTGCAGATCGAAGGCGACAGCAACCTGCTGCCGCTGGTGCACACGGATTCCAGCAACGGCAAGCTGCGCATCTGGGTCGACGATGAACTGCGCACCTCCCAGCCCCTTCGCGTGCGCTACACCACCCCGCAACTGAACCGCCTGGATGCCAGCGGCAGCCTGCGCACCCATGTCAGCGGCCTGAATGGCGGCAACCTGGCCGTGTCGCAAAACGGCTCCGGCCGCGTTGAACTGCGCGGCCGCGTGGACCAGCTGGACGTGATCAACAGCGGCTCCGGCAGCACCTTGGCCGATACCCTGGAAGCTGGCGGCACCCGCGTCGCGGTGCACGGCTCCGGCCGCATAAGCCTCGGCAACCTGCGCGGCGAACAGCTGATGGCCAAGGTCCACGGTTCCGGCAGCCTGAGCGCAGCCGGTTCGGTGCGCTCGCTGGATGTGGCGGTCTACGGTTCCGGCGATGCACGCCTGTCCGGCCTGCGCAGCGAAACCGCCGACCTGTCCACCAACGGCTCCGGCGATATCACCGTCGCCGTCTCGCAGTCGGTGCACACCAACACCAACGGTTCCGGCTCCATCACCGTGTACGGCAACCCGCCGCAGCGCAATGTGAGCGGCAAGCGCACCACCTTTGTGCAGTAAGCCTTATTCGATAATGATAGGCAGGTCGCGGCCCTCGGTCGCGACATTGCCCGCATAGTCGGCGGCGATGATGCGCAGCGTGTAAGCGCCCGGCTCGATGCCGCCGATATTCCACATTGCAGGCAGCGCCTGCCCTCCCTCCAGCGTGTTGTTCACCGCATACGCAAACTGCGTGGACTTGCTGCCGTAAACCGTAATGCCGCTGTTCGGCGCATACACCAGCTTCACCGCCTCGCGGTTGCGCGGCAGGCGGTCGTAAACCTGCGTGATCACCGGCTGCTCATAGCCCGGCGCCGGCGTGCCGTCGGCCTTCAGCAGCTGATAGCCCAAACGGTAGATACCAAGACGGCGGCGCGCCAGGTTGCCATCCATCTGGTCGAAGATATCGGCCACAATGCTCACTTCCTGCAGCACGCGCGGCACATGCAGCGGCTGGCCGCGCTTGCCCGGCAGGCGCTTGCCCTGGGCATCGGTAAGCAGGATGCTGCGCACCGTCGGCGCAATCGTATCCTGCAGGCCGATGAAAGGCAGCATCAGCGGATTCACCACGCCGCCGCCTGGATAGTAGTCGAGATGCACGTGCGCCATCGCATTCACCGTTCCCAGCGCATCGCCAACGGCAAAGCGCGCGCCGCGCCGCACGCGCACACGGTAAGGCTTGTTCTTCTCGCCACGCAGCAGCTGGAATTGTTCGCCGAGCGCTTTGTCGCGCCCCGCGCGGCCAACCCGCATATGGATGTAGGAGATTGGCCCAATGCTGATGCCTTCGCTCAGCGTGCCGAAGCCCCAGTTTGGCAAGGGATCCGTCACCTTGGCCGCTTCCACCGCCACCACGGTCTCCCCCACGCCTGCCTGCACGTCCAGCCCCGCATGGAAGTGGTCACGGCTTTCGCCATTGAAGCTGCCGCGCACCTCGCCCATCAGGCCCACCACTTCGCGCGCTTCGTTCTGCGGCTTCACGGGCCATAGCATGGGCTCCTTGCGCTTCGGCAGCGGCGCCACCGATGCCTGCGCAGGCGCCGCCTCTCCCTTGCGCGGCGGCGCCAGGCGGTGCAGCCGGAATGCCATGCCGTCGCTCACCAGCAGGCTGCCTTCCGCTTCCACGGCCAGCCCGCGCGGCGCGAACAGCTGCACGGTGCCGTCGCTGCCCACGCCCGGCGGACGGTCCGCGTCTTCCAGCGGATGGTATTCGCCGTTCGGCCGCATATGCAGCACGCGCCCGCCGGAACCGGTGGAGATGTAGAGATGGCCGTCACGCGTCAGCGCCAGCGCGGCTGGACGGCGCAGCATCGGGCGGTTCTCGTCTTCCGGCGGCGCCGCAACGGTGCTCAGCACGCCGTCCTTGCCCAGCTTGCGCACCTTGTCGTTGAAGGTATCGGCGATGTACAGCGTGCCGTCCTTTGCCACCGCGATGCCGGTCGGCGTGTCCAGCTGCGCGGACAGTGCAGGGCCGTCGCTGTCGCCGGGGCGGCCATTGCCTGCGATGGTGCTGACCGTGCCGTCCGGCGTGATGCGGCGCACGCGGTCGTTATAGGTGTCCGTAACGAAGACGTTGCCTTCATCATCGAGGGCAATGCCGATCGGGCCATCGAAGCGCGCCTCAGCACCCTTGCCGTCCGCGAATCCCGGCTGGCCATTCCCTGCCAGCGTGCTGACCACGCCCTGCGGCGTGACCTTGCGCACGGCATGGTTGCCGGTATCGGCAACATAGAGATTGCCTGCCTTGTCGATGGCAATGCCGGACGGCGTATTGAAAGCTGCTGCCGCCCCCTGCCCGTCCGCGTAACCTTCTTTCTCGCCAGCAAGACTAACGACCTGCCCTTGCGTAGTAATTTTACGAATCCGGTTCGCGTCGCCGCCGTCCGCAACATAAATATTGCCATGTGCGTCCGCAACGAGGCCGAATGGATCGGACCAGCGGGCCTGTGCCACCGGGCCATCGGCGACGCCGGGCGCGCCGTCACCGCTCACCACAGTCGTGCGCGCCGGCCAATAATCGGGGGTTTTGCCGGCAATCTGGCGGATTGCGCTCAATGGTGAGCGGCCCGGGAGGCCGTCAGGCAGGGAAAAATAGTAATACCCGGCAGCGCCGAGGGCGCCAGCGGCAGCAAGGACTGCCAGAGTCAGCTTGAGTTTCAATTATCTGTTGCCATGTCAATCGACCAAGTTGCAAGCTTACCCGATCAGCCCGGCGCACGGGACAAAAAAAAGCCCGCTACGGGAGCGGGCTAAGTCTATTTCCTTGGAGGAGAATAGAGGAGACGATTCCATTATGCTGCGCCGCGCCATATCTTTCAAGTTTATTGTAGTGATACTAGATATATGATTATTGAATATGTTGCTTCGGCGCAAAAGAAAAGGGCCTTGCGGCCCTATCCTACCCTCCTAAGGTTCTTTGCGCCGCTTACTTGTCTGCGGCATATGGCAGTACGCGGGACGCCAGACGGGTATCCGTCTTCAGCAGCGCCACCTCGTCCGCCATGATGTGGACTGCTTCGTTCAGCAGCACATCCTTGGCGTTCTTCGCCGCTTTTTCGGCATCCAGTTCCGCCGCCAGCGAGCGCTCATCCGCCTGCAGGCCGTCGTCGGTGCGGCTGGCACCCTTCACCGGGCTCGCTTTCGCGGCCGACTTCTGGCTGGCCGGTTTCGGGCTGATGGCGCGGTTCAGCGAATCTTTCGGATCGGCCACCGGGATCGGATCGTCCGGCGATGGACCGGCGTTCAGGCGCGCTTCGCGCAGCTTGGCGCGGGCTTCCTGCGCATCGCGGTCCTTGCGGCGCACCGCTTCGTTCAGCGACACCAGGTTGTCCTTGCGCTGCTTCTTCACGTAGGCGATGTCCTCGACCAGGTATTGCAGATCCTTGTCTTTGGCCACGCGCGCTTCGTGCTTCTTGTCCAGCAGCGGAATGATGTCCTTCACTTCACCGGCCGGAATGTAGACGGCAGGCTTCACCACCGTGTATGGCAGCGCGTTGTCGTAGCTCGATTCGCCGAAGTTGTCGGCATCGGCAATCGACGGCAGCTTGATGTCGGGCGTAACGCCGCGCAGCTGGGTGGTGCCGCCGTTGATGCGGAAGAACTGCGCAACCGTCATCTTCAGCTCACCGAGGCGCTGCTTGTCGCCCTGGCCGAAGCGGTCCAGGTTGATCAGCGTCTGCACGGTGCCCTTGCCGAAGCTTGGCTCGCCGATGATGAGGCCACGGCCGTAATCCTGGATCGCCGCAGCGAAGATCTCGGAAGCAGACGCCGAACCACGGTTAATCAGCACGCCCACCGGACCATCCCAGGCCAGGCCGGCCACGGTGTCGTTCTCAACTTCCACACGGCCTTCGCCGTTGCGCTGCTGGACCACGGGGCCGCGGTCGATGAACAGGCCGGTCAGCTCCACCGCTTCGGTCAGCGAACCGCCGCCGTTGTTGCGCAGGTCGATGAGCACATTGTCCACTTTTTCCTTCTTCAGCTCACCCAGCAGGCGGGCCACGTCGCGGGTGGCGCTCTTGAAGTCCTTGTCGCCACGGCGGCGGGCTTCGAAGTCCTGGTAGAAGGTGGGCAGCGAAATCACGCCGATGCGGCGTTTGACGGCGCCATCGCGCACTTCGAGAATCGACTTCTTGGCCGACTGCTCTTCCATGCTGATTTTCTTGCGCACCATCGAGACCACGAAAGGCTTGGCATCCGGACCGGCATCGGCGCCCAGCACCTGGATGCGCACGGTGGAATCCTTGGCGCCGCGGATCAGCTGCACCACATCGTCGATACGCCAGCCCAGCACGTCGGTCATGGCGCCATTGTCGCCCTGCGCCACGGCGATGATCTTGTCGCCCACTTTCAGCTTGTTGGACAGCGCCACCGGGCTGCCCGGCACGATTTCGCGGATCACCGTGTATTCGTCGCGGGTCTGCAGCACGGCGCCAATGCCTTCCAGCGACAGGCGCATGGCGATGTCGAAGTTTTCGGAAGCGCGCGGGCCAAGGTAGTTGGTGTGCGGCTCGATGGACATGGCGTAGGCGTTCATGAAGATCTGGAACACATCTTCATTATTCAGCTTGCGCGAGCGCGTTACGTAGTTGTCGTAGCGCTTGTCCAGCGTTTCGCGGATGCCTTTGTCGTCCTTGCCGGCCAGTTTCAGGCGCAGCCAGTCGTTCTTCACGCGCTTGCGCCACAGTTCCTTGATTTCCGCGTCGTTCTTGGCCCATTCGGCTTTTTCGCGGTCGAACTGGTAGCTCTCGTCGATGGTGAAGTCCATCTTGGCCTTCAGCAGCTCGCGCGCATAGGCCATGCGCTCATTGAAGCGCTGCTGGTAGACGTTGTAAATATTGAAAGGCAGCTGCAGGTTTTCGCCAACGATGGCGTCATCCAGCTTGGTCTTCGCGCTTGCGAATTGGTCAATATCGGCCTGGGTGAAGAACAGCTTGTCCGCATCCAGCGACTTGAAATAGCGGTCGAAGATCTTCTCCGACATCGCGTCATCCAGCGGCGTCGCCTTGTAATGGTAGCGCGACAGCACGCGCGAAGCCCACAGCGCGGCCTGCGTTTGCTGCGCAGCGGGCTTGAGCTGGAGGTCTGCGGCCTTGTCGGTTTGGGCGGCGCCGGCGTAGGCGGACAGGATTGCCAGCGACATGGCGGCCAATACTTGCTTCTTCATCGGCATTTACTCCGGGACGTAATGTGGTGATGTGCGTCTCATTCTACCTGATGAAACGCCTTTTGCTGGAGGGTAGTGTCACGCAGCTGGCTTAAGCCCACATTAAATGTGCGCCCCATGCCAAAAGGGCAAGCGCCGCGGCGGGCCAGGAGCGCAGCGCGACTTTCCAGTCCACGGCGGACGGCCAGCAGGACAGGAACTGCGGCGCCAGCAGGAAGGCCAGCAGGATGTCGCGCGATTCGAAGCGCCAGCCAGGCTGCGCGCGCCACAGCGCCGCCGCCAGAGGAATGGCAATGATGAGCAGCGGCGCCAGCGCGGCCGGGGCAGCGTTATACCAGCGCACCCGCGTCAGCACCACCGAGCCGAGCTCCCAGCCCTTCCCCGCGCGGCGCGGAATCACCGTGAACGAGGCAGGCCGCGCGCCTGTGACAAGGCCAATCAGGAAATGGGCCAGTTCATGGCAGATGGTGCCCGCCAGCGTGAACACATGGAAGATCGCAAAGCGCCGCGACAGCGCGCGGATTAACAGGGCCAGCGCCAGCGATGGGGCAAGATAAAGCAGCATATCGGCCAGGATGCCGCGATGCGCGCACAGCCAGGCCGGCGCAAGGGCATTGCAGCTCAGGGACATCGCAGGCTTACCTCCTCCATTCGAGCGCCCAATCTACCTGCTTTGGGCACCGCGCTCAAGGGGAATTGATGGGTTAAGATCGGCGCCATGGAACTGCATCTGATTATCGAGGGCAAGCGCGATCTCGCGGCACAGGTCTACCGCCAGCTCAGCGAGGCGATCCTGAGCGGCCGCCTGGCTCACGGCCAGCAGGTGCCGCCTTCCCGCCTGCTGGCGCAGCAGCTGGGCATTTCGCGCAAGCCGGTGGCGGAAGCCTACAGCCGCCTCAGCTACGAGCAGCTGCTGACCGGCCAGCCTGGGCGCGGCACCTTCGTCAACGCGCCGCTTTCAGCCAGGCCCGCTCCGCCGCGCGGGGCGCAGCTGGCAGCGGCAGCCACGCTCGCGCGCTGGAAACAGTTCGACAATCCGCTGCGCAAATTCATCAAGGAAGGCCGCGCGCAGTATGACTTCATCGGCGGCAGCCCCGCCGCCGCGCACTTCCCTGAGGATGAATGGCGGCGCGCCGTGAACGCTGCGCTGCGCGCGGAACGCAGCCACCGCACACGCTACAGCGATACCGCAGGCGTCCCCGAACTGCGCCAGGCCATCGCCCACCACGCCGCCTATGCGCGCGGCGTGGCCACGGATGCGGCGCATGTCATGGTCACCAACGGCGCACAGCAGGCGCTGGACCTGCTGGCCCGCGTGCTGCTTGAACCCGGCGCCTGCGTGGCCATGGAAGACCCGGGCTACCCGGCCGCGCGCCAGCTCTTCGCAAGCCACGGCGCGCGCCTCGCGCTGGTGCCGGTGGATGCGGAAGGCATCGTGGCCGAGCGGATTCCCGGCGATGCGCGGCTGATTTACGTCACCCCGGCCCACCAGTTCCCGCTCGGTATGCCGATGAGCGAAGGCCGCAAGGCAGCCCTGCTGGCGCGCGCCCGCGAGATCGGCGCCGTGATCATCGAGGACGATTACGACTCCGCCTTCCGCTACGAGGGCCGTCCGGCGGATTCGCTGCAAAGCATGGACAGCCACGGCCTGGTGGTCTACGTAGGCACGCTGTCGAAAGTGCTGATGCCGGAGCTGCGCATCGGCTACATGGCCGTTCCGGACCAGCTGCTGGAAGCGCTGCATGTGGTGCGCCACCTGAGCGACTGGCACAGCCCCACGCTTACCCAGCATGCCGCCGCGCGCTTCATCGAAGACGGCGCCTTGCTGCGCCATGTGCGCAAGCTCGGCGCGGTGTACGCCACCCGCCGCGAAGCGCTGCAGCGCGGCTTTGCGGGGCCGCTGGCGCCCTGGTTCGAGCTGGTGCCCACCACCGCCGGCTTCCATATGACGGCGCTGGCGCGGCGCCCGCTCGATATCGAGCTGCTGGTGCGCCTTGCGCGGCGGGTGGATGTTGGCCTCTACAGCATCCGCGGCTTTTATGCGGAGCAGGAACCGCTGCCCGGCCTGGTGATGGGCTTCGGCGCCATCGAAACGCTGGACATCGCGCCTGCGCTGGCGCGCGTGCTCACCATCCTGCAGGAGATGGACACGTAAAAATCGGCCGGATTGGCTACCCACGCCTCCGCCGCGGCCGCCCACAATGGACTCCATCGCAACCTGACTACGGAGTTCACCATGCAAGCACGCCTCGATTTCTACACCGCCTCGCCCGACGTCCTGAAAGCCATGATCGCGCTGGAGACGGCCACCAACAAACTGGGCATCGACCCGGTCCTGATGGAGCTGATCAAACTGCGCGCCTCGCAGATTAACGGCTGCGCCTTCTGCGTGGACATGCACAGCGCCGATATGCGCAAGGCCGGCGAGACCGAACGCCGCATCGCCGCCGTAGTGGTGTGGCGGGAAGCGCCCTTCTTCACGCCCGCCGAACGCGCCGTGCTGGCATGGACTGAAGCCCTGACCCGCATCGCCGACACCCATGCGCCGGACGCCGTCTACGAGGAACTGTCCGCCCATTTCAGCCCGAAACAGATGGTGGATATCACGCTGGCCATCAATACCATCAACAGCTGGAACCGGCTCTCGGTGGGCTTCCGCAAACTCCCGGCGGAATAATTGAACAATCGTTCCAGTATTGTGTTAGAGTGCAATCTGGAACGATCATTCAATTAAGGATAAAGCATGAACAGCACTCAGAAAGTAGCACTCGTCACCGGCGGCTCGCGCGGCATTGGCGCGGGCATCGTCCGCCGCCTGGCCGCCGACGGCTACACCGTCGCCTTCACCTACAACGCTTCCACCCAGCCCGCACAGACGCTGGCGGATGACATCACGGCCTCCGGCGGCAAGGCGCTGGCCATCCACGCCGACAGCGCCGATGCGGAAGCGATCCACGCCGCCGTGAAGAAAACCACCGAGGCCTTCGGCCGCCTCGACATCCTCGTCAACAGCGCGGGCATTTACAAGATGGCGACCGTAGACGAATTCCCGCTCAGCGATTTCGACCGCATGCTGGCCGTGAACGTGCGCGCGCCCTTTGCGGCCATCCAGGCTGCATCGCGCGTGATGGGCGAAGGCGGCCGCATTATCACCATCGGCAGCATGGCCGGCCTGAAGGTAGGCTTCCCCGGCGCGGGCGTGTACGGCATGACCAAGACCGCCGTTGCCACCATGGTGCGCGGCGCGGCCATCGACCTCGCCAAACGCGGCATCACGGTCAACAATGTGCAGCCCGGCCCCACGGAAACCGATATGACGCCCGGCACCGGCCCCATGGCCGACGTCATCAAAGGCCTCGTGCCCCTCGGCCGCATGGGCAGCCCGGCGGAAATCGCCGACCTGGTGGCCTACCTGGTGCGCCCGGAAACGAGCTTCATCACCGGCGCCAGCTTCACGATTGACGGCGGCATGTCCGCCTGATTTACAATCGCCCTTTTCTCCGGAAAGCACCCATGGCCCGACCAAAGGAATTCGACCGCGATCTCGCCTTGCAAAAGGCGATGATGGTGTTCTGGGAAAAGGGCTATGCCGCCACTTCCGCCGCCGATCTGGTGCAGGCCATGGGCATTGGCCGCCAGAGCCTCTACGACACTTTCGGCGACAAGCACCAGCTGTATCTGGAAGCGCTGGCCCTGTATTCGGAAGCCAGCGTGGCGGAACTGGTGCAGAGCATGCGCGCCGCCCGTCCGCTGGAAGCCATCGAGGCCATGCTGATGGCATTCGCCGCGCGGCCAGAGCAACAGAATGCCCTTGGCTGCATGGGCATCAACTCCATCTGTGAACTGGGATTGCAGGATGAAGCGGTGAACGCGGTCCGCGAGCGCAGCGGCGCTCCGCTGCGGGCATCGCTGATTGCCTTGCTGGAGCAGGCAAAAACAGCGGGTGATGCCGATCCGGGACTGGATGCGGCAGCAGGCGCGGACTTTATCCTCGCCACGCTGGCCGGCATGAAGGTGATTGCAAAAGGCGGCGCCGATGCGCAGGCCCTCCGCTCAGTAGGCGCCCTCGCCGTTCAGGCGCTGGGCCGTGGAGTGCCTCAGGCGTCGCGGTAGAAGCACTTGGCGCAGACCTGGCGGTAGGTGCTGTTCCCGCCGATCAGCACCTGCTCGCCTTCCAGCACGCGGCTGCCGTCTTCGTTGGTGCGGATATTCATGGTGGCCTTCTTGCCGCAGCGGCAGACAGTCTTGATCTCTTCCAGGTTATCCGCCAGCACCAGCAGGGCCGCCGAGCCGGGGAACGGTTCACCGCGGAAGTCCGAACGGATGCCGAAGCACATCACCGGGATATTCACCTGGTGCGCCCAGCGATGCAGCTGCTTTACCTGGTCGTGGGTGAGGAACTGCGCTTCGTCGATAAGCACACAGGCCACATCCACCCCATCCAGCAGCTCGAAGAAATCGCTGTCCGCGTCATAGGTCTGTGCTTCGCGTTTCAGGCCGATGCGCGAGGCGATAAAACCCACGCCTTCGCGGCCGTCCAGAGCGGAAGTGAACAGCAGCACCTCCTTGCCGTTTTCGTTGTAGTTATGCGCGACCTGCAGCAGATAGGTCGATTTGCCGGCATTCATGGCGGAATAACGGAAGTACAGACGGGCCAACGGCGCCTCCGGAAAGGGTTCAGGTAAAGGGCAGCATTATAGATCACGGCCGCTTGCCCTGGTCCGGGATATTGAAGATGCGCCGCACAAAACTCTCCAGGGCCACGAACACCCCTTCCACGCCAAAGCCCGCGATGAAGGATAGCGCCGAACTGCTCAGCGCCCAGCTGCCCAGCAAGCCCACGTCGTTGCCGCCCGCCGGTCCCGAAGGATTTACGAACAGGCCGATGCAGGCGCCAATGGTGGCGCCCAGCGCCAGCTGCAGCAGGGCCAGGTTGAGGTCACGCGGGGACAGCAGGCTTTCCCGGATCTTGGACGACATGGTGCGCACCACCGAAGCGCCTGCACCCAGGATGCCGTAGCACAGCGGCAGCACCGCCGTTCCCGCCACCAGCGTGACGATGCGCGCCAGCTGTTCATTGCCGCGCCGCCGCTGCTCGTAGTTATCCGGCGCCGGTTCGGAAGGCAGCCAGAAGGTCGCCGCATGGTAGATCGCTTTCGGGGCCGTGAGCCATTGCCGCAGGTTGCGGCGCATGCTGGCCAGCTGGTTCTCCAGCGCGGTGCGGCGTTCACACAGCTGCGCCTCCTCGATGCTGCGTGGCCGGGGGGCAGCGCAGAAGCGCAGCGTCGGCAGCGGCCCATCCGCCTTGCCGCCCACGGACTTCAGCTCCGCCTCCGCAATCTCCTTCAGCAGCGCGATACGCTGCTCGCGTGCGGCATCCAGGTGCTGCAGGATGAGGTTCCCCGCCATCACATGCCATGACAGCAGGCAGGTAAAGGTCAGCATGGCGATCAGCCCATATACCGTGCGGCCGATATGGCGGTTGAAACGCAATGCCACGTTCACCAGGCCTGGAAAGGCGCAGCGCGCCAACGTCAGGCGAGTCGGTTTTTCGAGCGAAGAACCATTGCCATTGATTCGCTGCCCGGCCGGATTCTCCCTCTCATCGCTGTCGGCGGTGCGACTGTGCTTCCGCCGCAGCTTGCGCCAGCGCGGCAGCGGCTGGCGGCGGTCTTCCTCGCCGATGACGAGTAATGTGAAGGCGATGGTCATGCCGGTGGCAGGACGGGCAGCCGCGTTCAGGATATCCTTCGCGCGCAGCAGCAGCACCGCCTGCCGCACCCGCCCCTCTTCCGTGTCCGCCGGCGTGAGGCCGATGCGGCAGATGTCGCGGATGTGCGGCACGTTCTTGTCGCCGTGGTCGTAGAGGCTCTTGTCCCAGCGGCCGGAGATGTGGTCGAGCAGCAGATAGACTTCGTTGAGCTCACGAGCGAAGATGAAGTCCTCAATGCGATGGGGGTCCGAAGCCATGGCTCCTCCCGGCGCGAATGTCATATGGACCATTCTGCGCCGGATGGCAGCCGCTGCAGCTTGTCAGCTGCACAACAGCTTGAGCTTGCGCAAAGCTGCGCTTACTCGCCGGGAGCGTACTTGCGTTCGAGATTCTTCTCGATGTCTTCCTTGTAGAACAGCACATCCTTGAACTCGCCGCGCGCGTACATTTCGGCCTGGTCGCTGAAGTGCTTCGAGGCCGGGTCGCCGCTCTGGCCGCCGGCCAGGATGCTGCGCGCGCGGATGCGCGGCCCGAACTCCACGGCGGCCACGAAGCTGTTGCCACGCTCGCCGTAAATACGCTTGGTGCGCGGCGCCGACACCATGCCGTAAGCGGCCAGCGCGCCCCAGTTACCGGAAGCGAAAGGCACCGGGATACTCGGCTTGCTGTCGTCGAAAGGCTGCACGATGTCGCCGGTGAGGCGCTGGAAGCGGTTGATTTCGCCCCATGGCGTTTTCCAGCTGCCGAAGTCGGACTGCAGCTTTTCGGAAGCGCGGTTCAGGGCCTCCAGGCGCTGGCGCGGCGTGACCTGCGTGGCCAGGTAGTCCAGCACCAGCATGCCCTGCGCCTTCGCGGCCGGGCCGTGGGTCTTCACCATGTCCTGCAGCCAGAAGATGGCCAGCGAGGTCGGGATAGAGGTTAGCGTATAGCGCATATCCCAGTCGCGCAGCAGCGTAATCTGCTCGGTGAGGCTGGCTTTCACCAGGTCGCTGGCAGGCGCTTCGTCATAGGCGCGCACCAGCAGCGGCAGCAGCGGTTCGAAGGCCGTCATCTGGCTGTCGTAGGCGGCTGCGATCAGGGACTCGATGGTGAAGTCCTTTTTGTTCTGCAGCACGCGCACCGCATGGATGCCGCGCGCGTTCTCCGGATTCATCGACATATAGGCCGGATAGTCCTGCGGCCGCGGGCTGTAGGCCCCGGCAGCGGAGAATGGCCAGTTATTCGTATTCTGGATCCAGCCGTTCTTCGGGTTGAACAGCTGGATGGTGTCCTTCACCGCGTGCAGGCCTTTCCAGTCGGTGGCCGGATTGCTGCCGTCAACCGGCTTCGTGTAGTTGAAGGAAGGATCGCGCACCGGGATGAAGTTCCCGTGGAAGTAAGCGATATTCCCGTCCGCATCCGCATACACCGTGTTGTTCGAAGAATTGGTGCGCAGCTCCATGGCCTTGTAGAACTGGGCGTAGTTGCGCGCCTTTGTGCGGATGAAGGACTGGGTGAGCGCCTTCAGCGGATCATTCATCAGGGCCACTGACACCCACTTGCCATCCTGCTCGCGCACCACCGGGCCACGGTGTGTAAAGTAGGCCGTTATGCGCTTCTCGGCCATGCCACTGGCAGTCTTGTAAGGCAGCCTGATTTCGCGCACCGTCAGCGGGCGCTCCTCGGCTCCGTACTTGTAGAAGAACTTTCCGTCCTTCTCGCTCACCGTCTCCAGGTATTCGTCGATCACGTCGCCACCGCCGGAGGTATGCATCCAGCCCAGGCGGTCGTTGAAGCCCTGGTAGACGAAGAACTGGCCCCAGGTCACTGCACCGTAGGCATTCAGCCCTTCGTTGCTGCTGACGTGGATCTCGGGCCGGAAGTAGAAGGAGGTATGCGGATTAATCATCAGCAGCGCATGGCCGGACTTCGTCAGCGCAGGCGCAATCGCAAAGCCGTTCGAGCCCGCCGGTTCCAGATCCAGGTCGCTGCCCTTGAACGCCAGCGTGGGCTTGGGCTGCTTGCCATAGAAGGCCTCCAGTTGGCGCACATCGATCGTTTCGATATCGCCGCCGATGCTGCCTTCGCTGAAGCTGAGCGCCATCCACGGCTCGAAATGCGTGATCAGGCGCGGCGTCACTTCCGGATGCTTGTGCAGGTAGAAATTCAGGCCATCGGCCCAGGCCACCATCAGCTTCTTCAGCCACGGCGGGCTTTCCTTGTACTGCGCCTGCAGCTGTTCCGGCGTGATGAAGAGCTTCATGCGCAGGTCCTGATATAGCGCCTTCTCGCCCTCCACTTCCGCCAGGCGGCCCATCGCATTGATGAAATTCAGCTCGATGCGCTTGAAATCGTCCTCGGCCTGCGCGTACAGCATGCCGAACACTGCATCCGCATCCGTTTTGCCATAGACGTGGGCAATCCCCCATTTATCGCGCATGATCGTCACGCGCTTCGCGGTACGCTCCAGCCGCATGGACTCCAGCGGCGACAGGTGGCTGGAAGGCGCAGGCGCCGCCATCACGGCAACCGGCACAGCGCACAGCGCTGCCACCAGGGGATTCAGTCTTGGCATAAACTTACTCCGTCAGGAAATCAGGATGCATCCACCAGTGCCGCAATACGTTCGCGCAGTTCGGCATTTTCAGCGCGCAGCGCGGCATTCTTTTCTTTCAGCTGCGCCACTTCGGCGCGCAGCTGGTCTACCTCACTCAGCGGCTCGCCCGATTCGTCCAGCGCCTGCTTCGGCACGCGCGGCGGACGCGACGCGGCGCGCTGCTCGCGAATCTCCTTGGCCGCCTTGCGCAGCAGCTCCTTGCCGCCCGCAACTGCTGCCACCTGCTCGGATTCCGGCAGCGAAGCCACGGTGGCCGCCGCGTTGATCGAAATGTTGCCTTGACGGATAGCCTCCACCAGCTCCGGCGTTGCCGTTTTCTGGATCTTCTCGATCTGGCTGATGGTATTGCTGCTCAGGCGCGCGGCGCGGGCAATATCCTCGCGCGAGGTGCGCGCCTTGGGCGGCGGCGCCGCTTCCTTCTCGGGATCGGGCGGCGCAATGGCCGCATCTTCGGCCCTGGCGCGCTCCGCCTCCTGCAAGGCACGCTTGGCCAGGATGTCTTTCTGGCGCAGCGCCAGCACGCCGCGCTGGAAATCGGACACGCTGCGGCGGCCCAGATGGTTATCAATCATCCACAGCATCACGTCTTCCATCGACTGGAAGCTGATGTTCTGGGTGACTTTGAAGGGAATGCCGTGCTTCTGGCAGATGTCGTAGCGGTTATGGCCGTCCACCAGCACATCGTCCCACAGCACCAGCGCATCGCGGCAGCCTTCGGCCAGCAGGCTTCGCTCCAGCGTCTCCCGCTCCGCCTCGGTCAGCGGATCGATATATTTGCGCAGTTCGTCGTTAATTCTGATTTGCATGCTTGTGTCATTTCCCGGATGAGGCGCAGGCCCAGCCCAGCGCCGTCCAGCATGCTACACCATCCGCGCCGCCCGCCCAAGCCGCCGGCAACACTGGAAGTTATCGAACAGGCATGTCATAATAGCGGGCTAGGCCCTGATGGTGAAATTGGTAGACACACCGGACTTAAAATCCGTTGGCCGCAAGGCCGTGCCGGTTCGATTCCGGCTCGGGGCACCAAGCAACAAATCCGCTCAGCAGCGCATCGCGCCTAAATCCTTGTCAATCATAGGCTTACCGCAAGCTCCGCCGCAATATAGCGCTTGCTGCTCAGCTTTGACCGCCGGTTTCGCCAGTATATTTACATATCGAGATTTTTCGATATAATGCACCCATGGACTTGCTCGAAATTTTTAAAGCGCTGTCGAACCGTACCCGTCTCGACATTTTGCAGCGCCTGAAGGATCCTGTGCACAGCTTCCCGCCGCAAGACGAGGGAGACGTTCACACGGTCGGCGTCTGCGTCAGCAGTATCCAGGAAGGGGTTGGATTGTCGCAGTCGACGGTCTCGGACTACCTGGCAACGCTGCAAAGAGCCGGCTTGGTCCAGGCCCAGCGCATCGGCCAATGGACCTACTACAAGCGCAACGAGCAAGCCATCAGCGCCCTTGCCGACATTATCGGCAAGGAGCTGTAAAAATTTTTACCTCATAATATCGATAATTCCCGATATCCCTTTTTAACGAAATGAGCACACCATGAAAGCAATCACCCTCACCCGCTTCGGCGGCCCGGAAGCCTTTGAACTCCGCGAAGTTGCCAAACCGGTAGTTGGACCAGGACAGGTACTGGTCCGCGTCCATGCCACCTCCATCAATCCCCTCGACTACCAGGTACGGCGCGGCGATTACCCGGACTATGTGCCGCTGCCCGCTATCACCGGGCACGATGTCTCCGGTGTAGTCGAGGAAGTTGGCGCAGGCGTGACGGCCTTCGTGCCGGGGGACGAAGTCTGGTATACGCCGCAAATCTTCCAGGGTCCGGGGAGCTATGCCGAATACCACGTTGCGGCCGAATACATCGTCGGCAAAAAACCTGCTTCCCTGAGCCACCTTGAAGCCGCGAGCCTGACACTGGTGGGCGGGACCGCATGGGAGGCGTTGGTCGTGCGTGCCGCACTGCGGGTTGGGGAGAGCGTCCTGATTCACGGTGGCGCGGGCGGGGTCGGCCATGTGGCAATCCAGCTTGCCAAAGCCATCGGTGCGAAGGTGTTCACCACCGCGCGCGCGGAGCACGCCGAATTCGTTCGCAGCATGGGCGCCGGCGTCGTGATCGACTATGAGAAGGAGGATTACGTCGAGGCAGTCATGCGCGAAACCGCAGGCCAGGGGGTCGATGTGGTGTTGGACACCATCGGTGGTGACACCCTGTCCCGCTCTCCCAATGCACTAGCCCAGCTCGGCCGGCTTGTTTCGATCGTCGATATTGCGAAGCCACAAAACCTCATTCAAGCCTGGGGCAAAAACGCCAGCTATCACTTTGTGTTCACACGCCAGAATCGCGGTAAGCTTGATGAATTACGCACCCTGGTCGAACGCGGCCAGCTGCGGCCACATGTCGGCGCGGTATATTCCCTGGCTGATATTCCACGTGCGCACGCGCGCCTCGAAAGCCGCGATAACGGACTGCATGGAAAAATCGCGATCGCCGTTGTTCCTCCAGCTGCTTCGGACGTTTCAAATCAGGAAGCGCCATGATCTACGAAATTGCTGAATTGCCGGTGAAAGCCGGTCAAGCCGATGCCTTCGCAAATGCGTTCCGCGGTGTCGCGCACCTGCTGTCCCGCGCGAAGGGCTACCGGGGACACCTGCTGGGGCAGGGAATGGAATCGCCAGAACATTTCAAGCTCATCGTGCGATGGCAGACGGTTGAGGACCATACCGATGGATTTGAGCCAAGCCGCGACCATGAGGAATTCCTCACGGGGCTGCAAGTGCACTTGGCCGGAGAGCCGGTGGTCCACCATGTTCGGGCGGTCGTGACAGATGCTTCGGATTCCTGGCCTGAAGCGGGACACGGTGCTGGCGGCAGTCCAGCGCCGGCGTGCTGCGCGCCTGCAGGTCATCAGAAATAAACCGTGGCAGTGATGGTCGATTTGTAGGTATCCGGCGCCGGGGTGTTCTGCGCCAGGATCTGGCCGTACACGGTGTGCGTCACCTGCGCGCCAGTGCCCACGCTGCCCAGGGTATTGGTGCCCTGAGTGTTGCCCCAGGGGGTGCCGCCGGCGGTCTGGTTCAGCATGAACTGCACGGTGCCGGTGTTGGCGCCGGTGCCGCTCAGGTAGCGCGTGGTGCCCGAAG